>Ga0255334_1000001_pt1 | contig 1055363 bp, 946 predicted proteins | sample EtOH5_35cm_T3_12_FD_202080 | JGI IMG/M metagenome (GOLD analysis project Ga0255334, IMG submission 202080) | Sandy soil microbial communities from University of British Columbia, Vancouver, Canada - EtOH5_35cm_T3_129 | ecosystem: Engineered > Artificial ecosystem > Sand microcosm >... | reverse complement strand
CGGGAGGCTTCAGAAGCCTCGACACCGCTTGCCAGCAACCCTTCCGACCCCACCCTCTTAGCCAACCCCTTGATTTATCAGGAGTTTTCCGTGAGGACTGCGCCGGAAGTGGTGCGCATTATAGGGATCTCAAAACAGCCGTCAACCGTTTTTTACTATGACATCGCCTTTTCAGCATCCAGCTCTGAGCTCGCCGCCAAAGCCGTTCACCTGAAACTATGAACGGCTTTTCTCAGCAAATGCTAGTAAACATGAGCATTACGCTTAAACAGATAGCTCTACCAATAGTTTATTAAGGCGCTGCACATAAGCGGCTGGATCCTTGAGATTATCCCCTGAAGCCAAGGCAGCCTGATCGAATAGGATACGCGACAAATCAGCGAAGCGATCCTCGTCAGGCTCGGTATCAAGCCTTTCGATCAATGGATGCTGAGGATTGACTTCAAAGATAGGCTTGGAATCGGGCACCTTCTGCCCACTGGCCTCGAGGATTTGCCGCATCTGCAGGCCAAGATCTTGCTCCCCGATTGCAAGGATTGCAGGAGAGTCGGTCAATCGGTGGGAAATCCGAACCTCAGCAACCTCATCCTTAAGAACCCCCTTGAGCCGCTCGACAAGCCCCTCTTTAGCTTTGGCGATTTCCTCCTGGGCCTTCTTCTCATCCTCAGAATCTAGTTTGCCCAAATCCAGATCACCGCGGGCCACATCGATAAATTGCTTGCCTTCCAAGTCAGTGAGATAGCTCATCAGCCACTCATCGATTCGGTCGGTAAGCAGCAGAACTTCTATCCCCTTCTTACGGAAGACCTCCAGATGCGGACTGCTCTTCACTTGAGCATAGCTCTCACCGGTCAGGTAGTAGATCTTGTCCTGCCCGTCCTTCATGCGACTGACATAATCAGCTAGAGATACCGATTGTTCGCCGGCCGCATCTCCGGTCGAGGAGAAACGAAGCAAATTGGCAATTTTCCCCTTGTTGGCGAAATCTTCTGCCGGCCCCTCTTTGAGCACCTGGCCGAACGCCTTCCAAAAGGACTTGTACTCTTCCGGCTTATCCTTAGCGAGCTTTTCCAACATATCGAGTACGCGCTTGGTAAGCGCCGACTTCATGGACTCTATCACTGGATCCTTCTGCAGGATCTCACGAGAGACGTTCAAAGACAGATCATTAGAATCCACAACTCCCTTGATGAAGCGCAGATAAAGAGGCAGGAACTCATCAGCCTGATCCATGATGAACACGCGCTGAACATAGAGCTTGAGCCCCTTGGGTGCCTCCCGGTGATACAAATCGAAAGGAGCTCGACCAGGCACGTAAAGGAGTGAAGTATATTCCAGTTTGCCCTCGACTTTATTGTGACTCCAAGTCAGCGGGTTCTCGAAATCGTGGGCAACATGCTTATAGAACTCTTGATACTCCTCATCCTTGATTTCAGCGCGGGGACGAGTCCAAAGCGCACTAGCACGATTGACAACCTCCCATTCAGGCTCAGTCTGCCTGTCTTTCTCCTCACCATAGGACTCTTTCGGCAGTTCGATTGGCAGTCCAATATGATCAGAGTATTTCTTGATGATGTTGCGCAAGCGCCAGCCATCGGCGAACTCTTCTTCACCAGGCTTCAAGTGCAAAACAATACGAGTGCCATGCTCTGGCTTATCGACCGTCGCGACCTCAAACTCCCCCTCACCTTTCGATGACCAGTGGACACCCTCGCTTGCCGATCTATCGGCCCTACGACTGAAGACATCAACCTTATCAGCGACAATAAAAGCTGAGTAGAAACCGACTCCGAACTGACCGATCAGATTCGAATCCTTTCGCTGGTCACCCGATAAATTTTTCAGGAAGTCTGCAGTACCCGATTTTGCAATCGTGCCAAGATGTGCGATTACATCTTCTCGGGTCATACCAATGCCATTATCCTCGACAGTGACCGTCTTGGCTTTCTTGTCGAAGTTAATTCGTATCTTCAGATCTCCCTGCCCCTCCAGCAGCTCCGGCCGCTCAAGGGCTTTGAACCGCAACTTGTCGGCCGCATCGGAGGCATTGGATATCAGTTCGCGTAGAAAGATTTCCTTATTGGAATACAGCGAATGGATCATCAGGTGAAGCAACTGCTTCACTTCGGTCTGGAAGCCAAGTGTCTCTTTTTGAGTCTCCACACTCATGGTCGTCTAACTCCAAGCAGATGGCAGTAGCCGCAATTGCGGCGGTTTCCATCCAAATGGGGGCGTTAAATGACATTTCAAGGAGTGGCGCAGACGCAGGGCCTACTCAGGGATCGATTAACTGGATTGCGCGAATCATATCGGGAGCCAGAGCGAAACTGGCGTCGCCCACCCCCTCCAGTTCACGACGCAGCACTATGTAACCTTTATCATCAAAATTTTGGAATCTGCCTTCGGCGATGCTTCCCTTTGACGTAACGATACGCATACGTAGCTGTCGGTAATCAGCAGGCGATGCCTGAAGGCGCTTCAAAGTGAAAGCCAAGCGCCGGTCCCCGAGTCCACCGTTAGGCTCTAAATCCGAGCGAAGCTGCCCCTCCCTAACTAGTCCTGACTGGCTCACAGAATGACCTAGTGGCGGATAATGCTCTCCTCTGACTTGCCAGCGAATCGCTCCCTCTTTAGCTAGGGGAATACCGATTTCCTCCAACTTACCATCAATGCGAGCAACCACTTGGATATTCAACTCTTGCGCTGGGAACGACGCACCTTTTAAATCCAGAACCTGCACATCATGGGTAGCCTCACGTCGCTGCAGATAGCTCTCTATTACATAAGCAAGAGTTTCTTCCGAGTCGAAAGAGGTATCGACTTTTCCATTGCGGTAGCGCAGATGATCAGTGAGAAGCTCGATATTACCGCTGAGTCTAGTTCTATATTGGCTAGGAAGAACCAGATGGAAATCACCGACCAAGAGATCCGGAGACTTAGGCAGGAGATTAAGATGCAAAGTATATCCCCTTGTAACGAGGTATACCTTAGGTAGTTCTTGGCCAGATGAGCGCCAACTGATTTCAATGATGGGAATTCCCCCCCGATCCTGCGGCAGTACATCCAAACTCAGAAGTCCTGACTGCTCCTCTGGTATGCGAATACGGATTTCCCTCTGGGAAAAAAAATCCCCCCCATCCCGCAGAGTGAGCACCCTCTTAATCAGCTCGCCCTGCTGCGGGTGGAAAGGTTGGCCATTGAGCTCACCGCGTAAGTCGATGTTTAGCTCGGGAGGTTGTTTAACCTCCGGCTTGAGCCACCTCAAGCTGAGAATCGCGTCTAATCGCTCGCTATCGTGACTGGCGAGCAAAGTAAAACCCACAATCAAAGGAATAAGACCTAAAGCCATCAACATCACTGGCTTTGAGACTTTTCGCCAGTGACCAAACATGAAAACCAGAGTCAGAGGCGGCAATAGGGCTCCCACCCCCCAAAGCAGACTAGTTGTAAATGCGCGCATGGCCAGCCATACCCAGCCGCCGAGCATCAGAAGCAAGCCCCCTAAGATCAGCAGTGCATCCATCCGGGTTTCCTGTAGATCATTTCATGATCAGGTAATGTTACCCTATTTAACTTGGTCTAATATTGAACCGATAGGCACTAAATGAGCATGAATCGTGTCAATGAAGACTAGAAGCACAGAGTCAGATCGCTATTGCTCCTTAGATAATCTACGGTCCATAAAGGCCGCTATAAGCATAACCAGTGCGGTAGGCAACAACCAGCCTAGGCTTTGCTCAGCCAATGGCAAGTGTCGAAAAAAAAGAGGAATCCATAATTCGAACCCTGCTGCAGTAATAGCGTCAATAACGCCAAAGATCAGAGTAACCATCATTACAGGTACGAAAACACGGCGAGGCGACAGCCATAAGCGATCGAACAAACAAAGCCCAACAAGCACGATGGCAAGCGGGTAAAGCCCGACGAGAACAGGCGTGGAAATCAGAATCAATTCGTCTAGCCTCTGATTAGATACCCAGAGACTGAATAAGCTAACCAAGCAAACAACGAGACGGTATGAAATGGCAAAGCGGCTACTGAAGAATTCGCCGCAAGCAGTGATAAGGCCAACAGCCGTTGTCAAACAAGCAAGCGTAATCGCCACAGCCAACAGCAATTTCCCCGCAAAGCCAAAGGTTTGCCATGTGTAGGCGGACAGGATTTGCACGCCATTCAGAGCCTCACCTGCCAAGTTTTGGCTCTTAGCACCAAGATAAAAAAGCGCCAAATAAATTAAAGATAACCCAAAGGCAGCAATAAGGCCGGCAATAATGGTGTAGGAGGTGATAAGACGTGCTTCCGTGATGCCTTGATCACGTACAGCCGAAGCGATGACGATACCAAAAACCAAAGCTCCCAGCGTATCCATGGTCAAGTAGCCGTCCAGAAATCCTCGTAGCATGGGTGCATCTTGATAGGCTGGTAGGCTTTTGCCTATCACCCCGACAGGAGTAAGGAAAGTGCTCCCCCCCAAAATCAGCAGTGCAATCAGTAACACCGGGGTGATGAGTTTGCCCATTCGATCAACCAATTTCCCCGGACTAAGAGCAAGGGCTAGGGATAGAGCAAAAAAAACCAACGAGTGGCCCAACCTTGGCCACATCCCACTGCCACTGAACGGAGCCATTCCCATCTCGAAGGCGACAACCGCCGTGCGCGGGGTCGCGAATAGAGGACCTATGGACAGATAAATTGCTATAGCTATCAACAGCCCAGCCAATCGGCCAAGCGGTGCCGTAAGCCGATCCATTCCACCGCCAACACGAGCAAGCGCAATGACGGCTAACAGTGGCATCCCAACCCCAGTTAAAAGAAAACCAAATGCCACACGCCATACGTTTTCCCCCGCTGCCATCCCTACGCTTGGGGGAAATATGATGTTCCCTGCACCAAGAAAGAGCGAGAACGTCATAAAACCAAGGGCAAGCACATCTGCAGTTTTCAACTTCTCCATAAAGCCCCCCTTACAAGAAATCCAAGTGACAGCAAAGCGACCGACTCGATCACATCCCCATTAATCAACATTTTCTTCCAACAACCAGCAAACCTGGAGCCATCACTAAGCAAGCCCGCTTGTTAAGCAAGGGATAACAGATGCCTACAAGTATGACTTATGCACGACCTGGCTTTCCCTTAATGCATGAATACAGAATCCAATGTAACGATTCACTCAAGCTCAAAAAAAATGCCAGTCGCTACAGCGACTGGCATTTCATGTGATAGACAAAAGCCTGATTAGGTGTGTGCCGCCTAGCCTACCAATCTGTGAGCTCGGCAACGGCCTTGCCAATATCCGCCAAGGAACGAACGGTTTTCACACCAGCATCCTGAAGGGCAGCAAATTTTTCGTCTGCAGTGCCCTTCCCACCTGAAATAATGGCACCAGCATGTCCCATACGCTTACCTGCAGGGGCAGTAACACCAGCAATATAAGAGACTACTGGCTTGGTTATATTGGCCTTGATATAGGCCGCCGCCTCCTCCTCGGCAGAACCACCGATTTCTCCGATCATCACAATTGCTTCAGTCTGAGAGTCTTCCTGAAATAGCGAAAGAATATCAATGAAGCTAGAACCAGGAATCGGATCCCCACCGATACCAACACAGGTCGACTGGCCAAAACCGGCATCAGTGGTTTGCTTCACGGCTTCATACGTTAGAGTCCCAGAGCGGGACACGATACCCACTTTGCCCGGCAGATGGATATGGCCTGGTTGGATACCGATTTTGCACTCACCCGGAGTAATGATGCCCGGGCAGTTAGGGCCGATAAGACGTACTCCCAGCTCATCGCATTTAACTTTGGCGTCGAGCATATCGAGAGTAGGAAGACCTTCCGTGATGCAGACAATCAGCCTGATGCCGGCGAAGGCCGCCTCCAAAATAGAATCCTTACAAAACGGGGCAGGTACGTAGATTACGGAAGCATCTGCTCCCGTAGACTCGACAGCTTCCTTGACAGTGTTGAAAACCGGTAAGCCTAGGTGGGTATTCCCCCCTTTTCCGGGAGTGACTCCGCCAACCATCTTGGTGCCATAAGCGATCGCTTGTTCACTATGAAAAGTACCTTGGCTACCAGTGAACCCCTGGCAAATCACTCTCGTGCCTTTGTCGATCAGGATGCCCATTGCTTGCCCTCCGCCGCCTTGACTACCTGCACTGCCGCATCGGTCAGGCTGGTAGCCGCAATGATATTCAGGCCGCTAGTAGCTAGAACCTTGGCGCCCAACTCAGCATTGTTGCCTTCCAGACGCACAACAACCGGTACCTTTACGCCTACTTCCTTGACCGCACCGATTATGCCTTCTGCGATCATGTCGCAACGTACGATTCCACCGAAGATATTCACCAGAACAGCTTTCACGTTGCCATCAGAGAGAATGATTTTGAATGCCTCGGTCACTCGTTCACGAGTGGCGCCACCACCGACATCTAGAAAGTTTGCCGGTTTCCCCCCATGCAGATTGACGATATCCATGGTTCCCATGGCTAAGCCAGCACCATTGACCATGCAGCCGATATTGCCCTCGAGAGCCACGTAATTCAGCTCCCACTTGGTGGCATGCGCCTCTCTCGGATCGTCTTGGGAAGGATCGTGCATCGCGCGCAATTTCGGATGGCGATATAAAGCATTACTGTCGATGACAATTTTTGCATCCAGACAGTTGAGATCGCCTTGCTGGGTAATTACCAGAGGATTCACCTCGAGCAAAGCCAAGTCGTAATCTTGGAACAGCTTAGCCAGACCGAGGAAAATATGGGTGAACTGCTTGACTTGGTCACCCGACAGACCGAGTTGGAAGGCGAACTCGCGTCCTTGATACGGCAAAGCACCACTCAGAGGATCGATAATAGCCTTGAGAATTTTTTCGGGAGTTTCATGGGCCACTTTCTCGATATCCATGCCTCCCTCAGTCGAGGCCATGAAAACGATACGGCGACTGGAGCGGTCGACTACAGCTCCAAGATAAAGCTCTCTGTATATGGCCGTACAGGACTCGACCAATATCTTGCTTACAGGCTGGCCGCGGGCGTCAGTCTGGTAAGTAACTAATCGTTTGCCAAGCCAATTTTCCGCGAAATCCTTAGCCTCTTCCTTGCTCTTGACGAGTTTCACGCCTCCTGCCTTTCCGCGACCACCGGCGTGGACCTGCACCTTTACGACCCAGGCCTCACCACCGATTTTGTCACATGCTTCCGCTGCCTCCTCAGGGGTGTCTACCGCATAGCCCTTGGATACGGGGAGACCGTATTCAGCGAACAGCTGCTTACCCTGATACTCGTGAAGATTCATGCTTTCCTACCTTTCTTGATTTTATTAAAGGTATTACGCATACGACGCTGCATTCATTGCTTTGCGCCGTTGTTGACTGTGGTCTGGCGAGAACAGTCAGCAGCAGGCATTCCGCATAGGAAATTACGGGCAGCCTGCTGCCATTAGACGCTTAGATTAGCGCTTCTTGCGGTTGGCGATGTGAATCGCATGACCGGTTACTGCAAGGGCAGCCTCATGCAATGCTTCGGACAAGGTCGGGTGCGAGAAGACCATCATGCCCAGATCTTCGGAGCTGGTACCAAACTCCATAGCGATCGCGCCCTGCTGAACCAGTTCGGCAGCGCTTGGACCAATTACATGAACCCCCAGCACCCGGTCGGTCTTGGCATCAGCAATCACCTTGACCATACCCGCAGTGTCATTAGCTGCCATAGCACGGCCACTGGCAGCGAATGGGAACACACCAACGTTGACTTCGACGCTTTCTGCTTTCAGAGCCTGCTCGGTCTTGCCAACCCACGCAATTTCCGGGTGCGTATAGATGACCGACGGAATCAGGTCGTAGTTCATTTGAGGCTTGTGACCAGCGATACGCTCGGCGACCATGACGCCTTCTTCCGAAGCCTTGTGGGCCAGCATGGGGCCGCGTACTACGTCGCCGATTGCATAAACGCCTGGGACGCTGGTAGCGCAATAGTCATCTACGAAGATGAATCCGCGCTCGTCCAGATCAACACCACTATCGGCAGCCAGCAAATCGGTGGTAACCGGTCGACGCCCAACAGCCACGATCAGCTTGTCGAAGGTCATCTGCTGCTCACCCTGAGCAGTGGTGAACTTGACGGTAACTTGTTTGCCCTTGACCTCGGTGCCAGTTACCCGAGCCCCCAACAGAATATTCAGCCCCTGCTTGGAGAGAATCTTCTGTGCTTCCTTGGCGATCTGCTCGTCGGCAGCTGCGAGGAACTTGTCCATGGCTTCGAGGACAGTAACCTCGGATCCCAGACGAGCCCATACCGATCCCAGCTCCAGACCAATCACGCCAGCGCCGATCACGCCCAGCTTACCCGGAACACTCTGGAAATCCAGGGCTCCGGTCGAATCGACGATAACGTCCTGATCGACCGGGGCCGGGGGGATTTCCACCGGCTTGGAGCCGGAAGCGAGAATCACGTTTTCAGCAGCCAGAACTTGGGTATTGCCATCCAGGCCGGTCACTTCGACCTGCTTGCCTGCCAGCAACTTGCCATGGCCTTCGAACAAGGTGACGCCGTTGGCCTTGATCAGTGCAGCGACGCCGCCGGTCAGGTTTTTGACGATCAGGTCCTTGCGGGCGACCATGGTCGGGACGTCCATGGTGACTTCACCCGTGCCGATACCGTGAACCTTGAAGCTTTCATGGGCCTCATGGAATTTGTAGGTACTGTCCAGCAGAGCCTTGGACGGAATGCAGCCGACGTTCAGGCAGGTACCACCCAGCGCGGTCTTGCCTTCCTTTCCCTGATACTTCTCGATCAGGGCAGTCTTCAGACCGAGTTGCGCGGCCTTGATGGCAGCGACATAACCGCCGGGACCAGCGCCGATCACTACCACGTCGAATTTCTGGCTCATATCGAATCCTCGTCTTTAAACAATTTCAAACCGCAGCAAGAAGGCCCAGGTTATTGCCTGGGCCCCTCATCCTGCAGTACGTCCTAGATCAGATATCCAGCAGCAGGCGTGCCGGATCTTCCAGAAGATCCTTCATGGTGACCAGGAAGGTCACGGCTTCCTTGCCGTCGATCAGACGGTGATCGTAGGACAAGGCGAGGTACATCATCGGCAGGATGACCACTTGGCCATTTACGGCCATCGGGCGCTCCTGGATCTTATGCATACCGAGGATGGCGGTCTGCGGCGGGTTGACGATCGGAGTCGACAGCAACGAACCGAACACCCCGCCGTTGGAGATGGTGAAGGTGCCACCGCTCATTTCTTCGATGGTCAGCTTGCCGGCCTTGGCCTTCTTGCCGAACTCGTTGATACCACCTTCGATTTCCGCCAGGCTCATGAACTCGGCATTGCGCAGAACCGGCACCACCAGACCACGATCGCTGGACACGGCTACGCCGATATCCTGGTAGCCGTGGTAAACGATGTCGTTACCGTCGATGGAGGCGTTGACGCCCGGCTGGCGCTTCAGCGCTTCGACTGCCGCCTTGACGAAGAAGGACATGAAGCCCAGACGCACGCCGTTATGGGTCTTCTCAAACAGATCCTTGTACTTGGCGCGCAGGTCCATGATCGGCTTCATGTTCACTTCGTTGAAGGTAGTGAGCATGGCCATGGAAGACTGGGCCTCGACGAGGCGCTCGGCGACCTTGGCACGGAGGCGGGTCATCGGTACGCGCTTCTCGACGCGATCGCCTGCGGCGAAGATCGGGGCAGCTGCAGCGGGGGCTGCGGGCTTCGCTGCCGGTGCTGCAGCAGGAGCGGATTTCTTCGCCTCCACTGCCGCAACCACGTCCTCCTTGGTCACGCGGCCACCCTTGCCGGTGCCGGGAACGCTATTCGGATCGATAGCGTTCTCTTCAGCCAGCTTACGTGCTGCTGGAGACAGGATTTGCTCTTCGGCAACAGGAGCCGGGGCGGCAGGAGCGGCAGGAGCCGGGGCCTCGGCGGCCTTCGCCGGAGCAGCGGCAGCGGCAGCGGCACCACCCTCGGCTAAACGACCCAGCAGCTCGCCGCTAAGTACGGTGTCACCTTCGTTCTTGACGATCTCGGCGATTACACCATCAGCCTCGGCGAGGACTTCCATTACGACTTTGTCGGTTTCGATGTCGACGATCAATTCGTCACGCTTGACGGCATCGCCAACTTTCTTGTGCCAAGTGGCGACCGTGCCGTCCGCAATCGATTCGGGAAAAGTCGGCGTTTTGATATCGATAGCCATTATCTATGGTTCCTATTGATCTGGTGCTTCTGCGTGAAAGCGTTAAACAGTGAAGGCATCTTGCAGGAGCTTCTCCTGCTGTTCTGCGTGCATCGAGGGGTAACCACAGGCCGGAGCAGCCGATGCGGCACGCCCTGCATACTGGAGGAACAGCCCCTTCTCATGCGCAGTGGCGACACGACGCATGTGATGCTGGCTGCAATACCAGGCCCCTTGGTTCATCGGCTCTTCCTGGCACCAGACGATGTGCTTGAGGTTGGTGTAATTGGCCAGGATTTCGGCCAAATCCTCTTCCGGGAATGGATAAAGCTGCTCGATACGAATGATGGCGATATCTTCGCGACCTTCGGCACGGCGCTTTTCTAGCAGGTCGTAGTAGACCTTCCCGCTGCACATGACCAAGCGCTCGACCTTCTTCGGATCGATCGGATCGATCTCGTTGATGACGGTCTGGAAGGAGCCTTCGGCCAGATCCTCAAGGGTCGAGATAGCCAGTTTGTGGCGCAGAAGGGACTTAGGCGTCATGACGACCAACGGCTTGCGCAGCGGACGAACCACTTGGCGGCGCAGCATGTGGTAGACCTGTGCAGGAGTCGACGGAACACAGACCTGAATGTTCTGCTCGGCGCACAGTTGCAGGTAGCGCTCAAGACGAGCAGAAGAGTGCTCGGGGCCCTGTCCTTCATAGCCATGCGGCAGCAACATGGTCAGACCGCACAGGCGGCCCCACTTGTGCTCACCACTGGAAATGAACTGGTCGATAACTACTTGAGCGCCGTTGGCGAAATCACCGAACTGAGCCTCCCAAATGACCAGAGCGTTCGGAGTAGTGGTGGCGTAGCCATATTCGAAGGCAAGTACGGCTTCTTCGGAGAGGAAAGAGTCGTACAGATCGAAACTCGGCTGATCCTCCTTCAGATGTTGCAGGGGCAGATAGGTGGAGTCGTCCTTCTGGTTATGCAGCTTCGCATGGCGGTGCGAGAAGGTGCCGCGACCAACGTCCTGACCGGTGATACGTACCGAATGGCCCTCGTTCAACAGAGTTGCATAGGCCAACGTCTCGGCATAGCCCCAGTTGATCGGCAAGGCGCCGGCAGTCATCTTCTGACGATCTTCGAGAATCTTCGCCACTTGCCGCTGAACGACGAACCCTTCCGGGATTTGCAGCAGCTTGCTGGCAAGCTCCTGCAGGGTCTTCAACTCGACACGGGTATCGTGACGGGCAGTCCAGGCGTGGCCCAGATAAGGGCGCCAATCCACGAACAGCGCACTGTTCGGCTCCTTAACCAGACTCTTGACAACATGCTGGCCGTTATCGAGAGCAGTGCGGTACTCATCAATCTTGGCTTCTACCTGCTCCGTGGACTGAACACCAGCCTGAATCAGAGCATCGGCGTAAAGCTCACGAGTAGTACGCTGCTTGGCAATCTGTTGATACATCAGCGGCTGAGTACCGCTGGGCTCATCTGCCTCGTTGTGACCACGACGACGATAGCAGACCAAGTCGATCACGACATCGCGCTTGAACTGCATGCGATAGTCGACAGCAAGCTGGGTGACAAAAAGCACGGCTTCCGGATCGTCGCCATTCACATGCAGAATGGGCGCCTGGATCATCTTGGCCACATCGGTGGCGTACTCAGTCGAGCGCGCATCCTCAGGATAGCTAGTGGTGAAACCGACTTGGTTGTTAATGACGATGTGAATGGTGCCGCCGGTCTTGTAGCCTCGGGTCTGCGACATCTGGAAGGTTTCCATGACCACGCCCTGACCGGCAAAAGCCGCATCGCCGTGAATGGAAACCGGAACCACCTTGTCGCCTTTGGCATCATTGCGACGATCTTGGCGAGCCCGGACGGAGCCCTCGATCACCGGCGACACGATCTCGAGGTGGGATGGGTTGAACGACATGGCCAGGTGAACTTCGCCACCCGGGGTCATCACGTTGGAAGAGAAGCCTTGGTGGTATTTGACGTCACCAGACCCCAGCTCGATCTTGTTCTTCCCTTCGAACTCGTCGAAAAGATCGCGAGGATTCTTCCCGAAGGTGTTGACCAGAACGTTCAAGCGGCCACGGTGGGCCATTCCAATGACCACTTCGAGAGTGCCATAAGAGCCACTCCGCTGGATGATCTCGTCCATCATCGGAATCAGGCTTTCGCCGCCCTCGAGACCGAAACGCTTGGTACCCGGATACTTGGTGCCCAGATATTTCTCCAAGCCTTCCGCTGCGGTCAGTCGCTCCAAGAGGTGAGCCCTGACCTCCGACGAGAACACAGGACGGCCGCGCACGCTCTCAAGACGCTGAGCGAACCAGTTGCGTTGCTCGGAATCGACGATGTGGGCGAACTCCGCACCGATGGTGCGGCAATATGTCTCCTGCAACCCCTGAAGAATTTCGCGTAGGGTCGCTTCCTCCCGGCCGAAGAAGAGCTCGCCAGTACGGAAGGTAGTATCCAAATCGGCATCAGTCAGGCCGTAATGGTTCACCGATAGATCAGCCGGAGCCGACCGTTTCCACAGACCAAGCGGGTCCAGCTGGGCGGCCTGATGACCCCGAACGCGATAAGCCTGGATCAGGCGCAGGACTGCCACCTGCTTCTTCTCATGTTCGGTGCTTACGCTGGAGGTTGCCACGGGCTGGGCACGATGCTGGTTTTTCGCCAGCAGGATGAACTGATCACGAATCGTAGAGTGCGGAACGTCAGTGGCAGGGTTGCCATCGGCAGGCAACTTCTGGAAGTAGGTGCGCCACTCTTCGGGCACAGCGTTAGGATCGTGAAGATAAAGCTCGTAGAGCTCTTCCACATAGGAAGCATTCCCACCAGAAAGGTAGGCGCTATCCCACATGCGCTGCATAACGCTATCTTGCATGCTCGGTCACCCTCGTAAGGGGACACCATCGGCGCGAGCCGCACATGGTCGATCCAAAGTCATGAAGCAGCGACTTCGGTAAAGCCACTACGAATCACGCAGATAGTCCAGGCGCAAGCCCGGATGCCCCTAGTCATTCGAAATACTTTAAAAAGGAGCGCGGCTTTATGGGCTGCGGATCCAGCCGTAAATGCGGCGCTGGGCTTCCAGCGCCGCAATTTTCTTGATGTAGCGAAAAGCGGATCAGGTACCACTCTGCAGTAGCATATTGCGAATGTGACCGATAGCCTTAGTCGGATTCAGGCCTTTCGGACAGACATACACGCAATTCATAATGCCGCGGCAGCGGAATACGCTGAAGGGGTCATCCATAGCAGCCAGACGATCCTGGGTCTTGGCATCACGGCTATCGGCCAAGAAGCGATAGGCCTGCAGCAATGCAGCGGGGCCGAGGAACTTGTCCGGATTCCACCAGAAGGACGGGCAGGAGGTCGAGCAGCAGGCGCACAGGATGCACTCGTACAGACCATCCAGCTTCTCGCGATCTTCCGGGCTCTGCAGACGCTCGATGGCCGGGGCCGGAGTGTTGTTCTGCAGGTAAGGCTGCACCTTCTCGTATTGCTTGTAGAAGATGCTCATATCCACGACCAAATCGCGGATAACCGGCAGGCCTGGCAGCGGACGAATCACCAGCTTTCCACCATTCACGACAGCGGACAGCGGATTAATGCAGGCAAGACCGTTCTTGCCGTTCATGTTCATACCGTCAGAACCACACACGCCTTCACGGCAGGAACGGCGGTAGGAGAACGACTGGTCCTGGTCTTTGATCAGGGCCAACACGTCCAGAACCATCAGGTCCTTGCCATCGATCTCGACGTTGAAATCCTGCATGTACGGAGCAGCGTTCTGCTCCGGGTTGTAGCGATAAACGCTAACTTGCAAAGTTTTGGGCAGCGACATATCGATAACCCTCAATAAGTACGCACTTTGGGTTCAAACATCGGAACAGTCTTCGGTGCGAAGTTGACGGCTCGCGTGGCAACGCGCTTCTCGCCCGGGAAGTACAGGGTATGGCACAGCCACTCTTTGTCATCGCGACTTTCGTAGTCCTCGCGGGCATGTGCACCACGAGATTCTTTACGGGTTTCCGCAGCGATGGCGGTAGCCTCAGCTACCTCGAGGAGGTTCTGCAGCTCCAGTGCTTCAATGCGAGCAGTGTTGAATGCCTGGCTCTTATCGTCGATCTTGATTTGAGCAATGCGTTCGCGCAGACCTGCCAGTTGGGCAATCCCCTTCTGCATGTATTCGCCAGTACGGAATACACCGAAGTAGTGCTGCATGCAGTTCTGCAACTCCTTGCGCAGCGTGGTGGCATCTTCGCCGCTGGTACGCTGATTGACGCCATCCAGACGCTTGAGGGACTGCTCCAAGTCGGACTCGGAAGCCATGCGACCCTCGACGCCCTCCTTGAGAGCCTGTTCCAGGTAAAGGCCTGCAGCACGACCGAAAACGACCAGGTCGAGCAGCGAGTTGCCACCCAGGCGGTTGGCCCCGTGAACCGATACACAGGCCACTTCACCTACGGCAAACAGACCTTCAACGATCTTGTCGTTTCCGTTAGCATCCTGGGTGATAGCCTGGCCATGAATGTTGGTGGCGATGCCCCCCATCATGTAGTGGCAGGTAGGAACTACCGGGATCGGAGCCGTAACCGGGTCGACATGGGCGAAGGTTTTCGAGAGCTCGCAGATACCTGGCAGGCGGCTATGCAGCACCTCCTCGCCCAGATGGTCAAGCTTCAGCATCACATGGTCGCCGTTCGGGCCACAGCCGTTTCCGGCCAGGATTTCCTTGACCATCGAGCGCGCTACCACGTCGCGACCCGCCAGATCTTTGGCGTTCGGAGCGTAGCGCTCCATGAAGCGCTCGCCGTGCTTGTTGATCAGATAACCGCCCTCGCCACGGCAGCCCTCGGTCACGAGGACACCGGCACCGGCAATGCCAGTGGGGTGGAACTGCCACATCTCGATGTCCTGCACCGGGACGCCCACGCGAAGCGCCATCCCCACACCATCGCCGGTGTTGATGTGAGCGTTAGTCGTCGAAGCGTAAATGCGACCGGCACCACCGGTAGCCAGTACTACAGCCTTGGAGCGGATATAGACGGTTTCGCCAGTCTCGATGCAGATGGCGATTACACCAACGATGGCGCCATCTTGGTTCTTCACCAGATCGACGGCATACCACTCGTTGAGGAAAGTGGTTTCGTGCTTCAGGTTGTTCTGATAGAGGGTATGCAGCAGCGCGTGACCGGTACGGTCCGCTGCGGCGCAGGTACGAGCAGCCTGGCCACCCTTACCGTAATCCTTGGATTGACCACCGAACGGGCGCTGATAGATGCGACCGGTTTCAGTACGTGAGAACGGCAGCCCCATGTGCTCCAGTTCGAACACAGCCTCGGGACCGACGGAACACATGTACTCAATCGCGTCCTGGTCACCGATATAGTCGGAACCCTTGACGGTGTCATACATGTGCCAACGCCAATCATCGTTCGGGTCGGACGAAGCGATGGCACAGGTGATACCGCCCTGAGCGGACACTGTGTGGGAGCGAGTCGGGAAAACCTTGGTGATTACCGCGGTTTTGTGGCCACCCTGAGCCAGTTGCAGCGCGGCGCGCATACCTGCGCCACCACCGCCGACGATGATTGCATCGAAGGAAAGCGTACGAATGTTAGCCATGGATCAGACACCCCAAAGAATCTGCACACCCCAGACGAAATACGCGAACATGGCAATGCCACACGCAGCCTGGAAGAGGAAACGCACGACGGTCGCCGACTTGCCGAACGCCATCGGAGTAAGATAGTCGGTGGAGATAGTCCACATGCCAACCCAAGCGTGCACGCTCAAGGAAACGAGAGCCAGGAGGCTGAAAATTCGCATGGCATTATGGGAGAACAGCGCATGCCATTCGGCAAAAGTCAGACCCGGGCTAGCGACCAGATAACCCAGCAAGAAGAGAAAATAAGCCGCGAGAACGACCGCAGAAACACGCTGAGCCATCCAGTCATAGAGGCCAGAGCGCGAAAAGTTCGTGACATTGGTTACCATATCCAAACCCCCGCCAGCAGGATCAGCACCACCGAAACGGCGATAACGATTTTCGAGCCCAGAGTGCCGCCTTGCAGCGTCTCACCGATGCCCATGTCCATAATCAGATGGCGCACGCCGGCCACCAAGTGGTACAGCAATGCAGACAACAAACCCCAGGTCACCAGCTTGACCAGCGGACTGGCCAGGTACCCCTTCACCTGCTCGAAGCCTTCCTCGGAAGCCAAGGACTTACCGAGCGCAACTAGCAGCACAGCAATCCCTAGAAAGAGGATGACACCAGAGATACGGTGAAGAATGGACGTGTAAGCAGTGACAGGAAGTTTGATTGTCCTAAGGTCTAGGTTTACAGGTCGTTGGCTTTTCACGGCTTTTTTCACAGTGAGAGCCCTGGCGAGCAGGGCGAAGTTGTTGGGAAGTGCACTGGTCAGGTACCCACCACCCAGAGAGTGACAACCTCCAGAATACGAGCCTAAAGCCCCTGGTGGTCGGTGCCCGAGTATAGACAGTTAGGCCCCTAATGACAACGCGCCGCGCCCTACCAAAGTCGGCCTTGAACAAATCATACCTGTAACGTAAACAGGCAATTTTTAGCGCAAAATTGCGCTAAAAAGGCTCTAACATCTACTTCTGTGCAAATTGACTTTACGATTTATCACCTTATAGTGATGCGGGCCCTACAAGGGGGCCGTCTGATGACACCTAGCAGAAAGCTGATTGAAGGAGGCCAACATGGCTGACAAAAAAGCGCAGTTGATCATCGAGGGCCTAGCCCCCGTCGAACTGCCCGTCCTGACCGGCACACTCGGTCCTGATGTGATCGATGTTCGGGGACTAACTTCCACGGGCCACTTCACTTTTGATCCTGGCTTTATGTCCACTGCCTCCTGCGAGTCGAAGATTACCTTCATCGACGGCGACAAAGGCGTCCTGCTGCATCGTGGGTATCCGATCGAGCAGCTGGCCGAGCAGTCCGACTACCTGGAAACCTGCTATCTGCTGCTGAATGGCGAATTGCCCAATGCCGAGCAGAAGGCCAAGTTCGTCAGCAACGTGAAGAGCCACACCATGGTTCACGAGCAGCTGAAGAACTTCCTCAACGGTTTCCGTCGTGACGCCCACCCCATGGCCGTGATGTGCGGCGTCGTCGGTGCCCTTTCCGCCTTCTATCACGATTCGCTGGACATCAATAACCCGCAGCACCGGGAAATCTCCGCGATCCGCCTGATCGCCAAGATGCCGACCATCGCTGCCATGGTCTACAAGTACTCCCTAGGCCAGCCGCTGATGTATCCGCGTAACGATCTGAATTACGCAGAAAACTTCCTGCACATGATGTTCAACACTCCGTGCGAAGTGAAGCCGATCAGCCCGGTACTCGCCAAGGCCATGGATCGCATCTTCATCCTGCACGCTGACCACGAGCAGAACGCATCCACCTCAACCGTGCGTCTGGCCGGCTCTTCCGGTGCCAACCCCTTCGCCTGTATCGCTGCCGGTATCGCGGCCCTGTGGGGTCCGGCCCACGGCGGTGCCAACGAAGCCGTTCTCAATATGCTCGATGAAATCGGCGATGTTTCGAACATCGAGAAATTCGTCGCCAAGGCGAAGGACAAGAACGACCCGTTCAAGCTTATGGGCTTCGGCCATCGCGTCTACAAGAACTTCGACCCACGCGCCAAGGTCATGAAAAAGACCTGCGACGAGGTACTTTCCGAGCTGGGCATCAACGACCCGCAGCTCGAACTCGCGATGAAACTGGAAGAGATCGCTCGTCACGATCCCTACTTCGTAGAGCGTAACCTCTATCCGAACGTGGACTTCTACTCCGGTATCATTCTGAAGGCCATCGGCATTCCGACCAGCATGTTCACCGTGATCTTCGCCCTCGCTCGCACCGTCGGCTGGATTTCGCACTGGAAGGAAATGCTCTCCAGCCCGTACAAGATTGGTCGTCCGCGCCAACTGTACACTGGCCAGCTGGAACGCGATTTCGTTTCGCTGGAAAAGCGTTAACAAAGCATTTCTAGCGGCAAATTAAGGTTTTTTTGTCACGCCAAACCTTAATAAGCCTAGAAAGTTCAAAGATGCCCATATCTTTCGATATGGGCATTCTTATTTCAACAGACCAAAACCTACCGCCCAAATAGGGAGCCAAGCGAATTATTGCCCCCCTTACACACGCCCTGCTCCTTTCCATCCCATAGAGCCAAAAACTCTTATATTGTTCCGCGGCGACATCTTTTCCCTTAAGAACGGTTTTTTCATTGGATCAATTGATCACCCTGTCGGTTTCCTGCTCCAGCCAATGGATATAGTGCAAAGCCTCGTCCCTATCATTTCCGCATATATCCGGATCAGCCTTGAAATCCTCGCAAACGGCTGGGCGCTCCGGACTCCCAAACAAGCCACATAAATTATCCATAGACAGGTGCAAGCAGCGCACGCCAGCAGGTTTGCCATCGGGCATCCCCGGAATCGGCGAAGAGATGGAGGGAGCAATGCAGCAAGCCCCACAGCCAGCCCGACATTTCATGATTGCCTCCTGTAGCGACTGGAACGAAAATCCTGAATCTTACGCCGGTGGCGACAGATCGATAAATACAGTCTTATCACCCTCGCTCCATCCCCCTGCATCACGCTCGAACGCTTTATCCATGCCCTTTGGAGTCATCTTCATGCCGGTCTGGCTGCAAACTGCCTTAATGCTCAGCCTCTCTAACGTCTTCATGACCTTCGCTTGGTATGGGCACCTGCGAACCCTGAACCAAAAACCCTGGTTCATCGCTGCCCTGATCAGCTGGGGCATCGCTTTCTTCGAATACCTGATACAGGTCCCGGCCAATCGCATTGGCTACAGCGTGCTATCCGTCAGCCAACTCAAGATCATGCAGGAAGTCATCACCCTATCCATCTTCGTGCCCTTCAGCGTGCTCTTCATGCAGCAGCCTTTGAAACTCGACTATCTTTGGGCAGGACTCTGTCTGCTTGGTGCGGTGTACTTCATCTTCCGCAGCTAGCCGGAGTCGGGTTCGATCCGGCCCCCGACGCGATACCCGAAATCTCTTCATGCTGGGTTTGCCCCAGACTGAGACTGACCACCGCGGTTGACGGTAGAATGCACCCGCCCGGGTAAATGAACGGCAAGGAAGCCCGAGGCCCGCGCACAGGAGGTTGCCATGGATATCTGGCTGGTGATCGATCTGGAGGCCACAACGGAAGAAGGTGGCTGGCCGATCAAGGATATGGAGATCATCGAGATCGGTGCCAGCCTGGTTAACGAGGACGGGCATGAAATCGATCATTTTCAGCGCTTCGTCAAGCCACAGCGGCGCCCGTACCTCACCAGCTTCTGCAAGGACCTGACGCATATCAGCCAGCCGGATATCGACGCCGCCGAATCCATGTCCAGTGTCTGGATGCAGTTCGAGCATTGGCTGCAACCTCACCGCCAGCGTCTGGCTGGCTGGGCCAGCTGGGGCGAATACGATCGCCGGCAGCTCGAGCTGGAATGGCAGCGCCATGGTCTGATCAGTTCACTGACCATGAGCAGCCACACCAATCTCAAGCAGCGCTTTGCCGAGGCCCGCCAACTCAAGCGCGCCGTGGGCCTGAAAACCGCCCTCCATCTCGCCGGCCTACGCTTCCAGGGGCAGCAGCATCGTGCTCTGGAGGATGCGCGGAACACGGCACGTCTGCTCCCCCTGATACTTCCCGCCTAGCGCCAAGAAGCGGATGACGGCCCCAAACGTCTTATGCATACTGGCGGGCCTTTTTCACCCCTTCCGAGGTAGCTAGCATGTTCAAAGTCAACGAGTACTTCGACGGCACCGTCAAATCCATCGCCTTCAGCATGAGCCAGGGGCCGGCCACCATCGGCGTGATGGCAGCTGGCGAATATGAATTCGGTACCAGCCAGCAGGAGATCATGCACGTGATCGCTGGCGCTCTCACCGTGAAGTTGCCGGGCAGCGATACCTGGGCGACCTATGAGGCCGGTAGCCAGTTCATCGTTCCTGCCAATAGCAAGTTCCAGCTGAAAGTCGCCACCGACACCGCCTACCTCTGCGAATATCGCTGATCGAAGCGACTCCGCCCGAAACCGGCTTCCTCGCCGGTTTCCCCCCTGGCATACCCTTCTCCAGCAAATCATGTTCCGGCCGTCCTCCGGTCGGCGCCACTTCCTCGCAGACGCTGAACTCTTCCGGCAATCGAATGGTCCATCCTGTTCTGCACAACAGGCCAACTCGGGCGTAACCCGAGCGCTCGGCCTTCGCCATGGCGCCTGGATGCTAGAGACAGCACGGTCTTTCCATTCCGACGCCTGAACTGTCGTGAGCGAAAGAGGAGACCGGTAATGCCAAACGAAACCGAGCAGCGCCAGGAGTCCCAGCACGCCCAGGGCCCGACCGGTGGAGCCATCATCGATGCCGAAGGTCGGGAAGTTCCCATCACGGAGGACATGATCCAGACAGCCTGCCGCATTCTCGACGAGGAGTGGAGCCTCCCGCGGCAACGGCAGAGCAGGCACCCAGCCGTCACTCCCAGGAGAGCCGGCTGATTCTTTCGGCGTGTGCGAAGGCGGCTTGCCGAGGTTCGTGAACCTTGCAAGCCGACCGCCCGCGCCCCGTCCTAATCGTGGGAAATACCCAGCGCCTTCAGCATCTCTTTCAGAATCGGAACCTCGCGGCCCAGGGACACACGCAACCCATCGATTTCCCGACGAGGTGGGTAGTGCTTGCGCAACGCATCGAAGCCGGCACGCCGCTCCGCAGAGCCGCCCTGCAGGGTCCGGCGAAAATCCGCATCGTCGCGGCGCGGGTCGTAAACCGCGCGGCAGACCATGGCCAGGGCCCAGGCCGGGTCGGCACCGGCATCCAGACTCAGCTCTCTGAGCCAGGGCGCCGGTAGCAGCGTGTCGAGACGAATCGACGGAGGAAGCTCCCGCTCCCTGCAGAAAGCCTGATAGATCTGCTCAGTGCCGCGCAGCTTGCCGTCCAGGCTATAGCCGGCGATGTGCGGCGTAGCGATATGGCATAGGTCGGCCAAAGCGACGTCGACCTCCGGCTCGCCCTCCCAGACATCCAGTACCGCTTCCAGATCCGTGCGCTCGGCGAGCAGTTCGCGCAACGCCGCGTTGTCGACGACGGCGCCGCGACTGGCGTTGATCAGCCAGGAGCCGGGCCGGAGCCTCCCCAGTTCCTCGCGCCCGAGCAGATGCCAGGTCGGATGCGGACCGCTGCGGGTCAGCGGCGTGTGCAGGCTCAGCACGTCGCACTCGCTCAGGATGGTCGGCAGATCGACGAAATCGCCGCCTTCGGCCTCCTGCCGCGGCGGATCGCAGACCAGCACGCGCCAGCCCAGGTTGCGCAGCACGTCGACCAGCCGTCCGCCGACCTGGCCGGCACCGATCACCCCGTAGGTTCTCGAGGCCAGATCGACGCCATGCACTTCGGCCAGGCTGATCAGACTGCCCAGCACGTAATCGACCACGCCGCGGGCATTGCAGCCAGGCGCGCTGGCCCAGGCGATCCCCGCCTGGCGCAGGTATTCGAGATCGAGATGATCGGTGCCGATGGTGCAGGTGCCGACGAAGCGGACCTGGCTGCCAGCCAGCAGCGCCTCGTCGACTCGGGTGACCGAGCGCACCAGCAGGACCTCGGCGTCGCCCAGGGTTTCGCGGTCGATGGATCGCCCCGGCGCGCGGCGGATATCGCCGAAGGCGCCGAAGAAGGCATCGACCAGAGGAATGTTTTCGTCGGCGAGAATTCGCATGGCAGGCTCCTTTCGAGGCTCGCCATTCTAGGCACTTCTACGACGGCACGGGAGCCATGCGCGAAAAACCGACCGGGTTCTCGCCGAGCTTTTCTGACCGCTCCGTCAGCGCGTAGACTACGCGGCCTTTCCGCAAACGCCCGCCCGATATCCAGATGTCTGCCGTCTCGTTCCCGCAGCGGGTGCGCACCGAGTTGCGCGCCCTCCTCCCTCTCGCCTTGCCGATCATCGTCGCCCAGCTGGCGCACACGGCCATGGGCTTCGTCGACACGCTGATGGCCGGCCGGGTCGGATCCGCCGACCTGGCGGCGGTCGCGCTGGGCAATTCGCTGTGGGTGCCCCTGTACCTGCTGATGACCGGCGTGCTGCTGGCGACCACGCCCAAGGTGGCGGAACGCTTCGGTGCCGGTCGGCTGGCGGAGATCGGCCCGCTGGTCCGCCAGGCGCTCTGGCTGGCCCTGGCCGTGGGTTTCGGCACGGCCCTGCTGCTCTGGAACGCCGAACCCGTGCTGCATCTGATGAAGGTGGAGGCGCGTCTGATCGAGCCGGCCATGGGCTATCTGCGCGCCGTGGCCTTTGGGTTCCCGGCTGCCGCCCTGTATCAGGTGCTGCGCTGCTTCAGCGACGGCCTCGGACACACGCGCCCGAGCATGATGCTGGGCATCGCCGGCCTGCTGCTGAACATTCCGGCCAACTACGTCTTCATCCACGGCAAGTTCGGTCTGCCGGCCATGGGCGGCGTCGGCTGCGGCTGGGCGACCGGGCTGGTGATGCTGTTCATGCTGATCGGCATGCTCGGCTGGGTTCGCTGGGCCCCCTGCTACGCTCCGATCCGCCTGTTCGAGCGCTTCGAGCCGCCGCGCTGGCCGACCATCGGCCGCCTGATGGGCGTCGGCGTGCCGATCGGCATCGCCGTATTCGCCGAGGTCAGCGTCTTCTCCGTGGTCGCCCTGCTGATCGGCGGGCTCGGGGCCGACGTGGTCGCCGGCCACCAGATCGCGCTCAACTTCTCCTCCCTGGTGTTCATGGTTCCCTATTCCCTGGCGATGGCCGTCACCGTTCGCGTCGGCCAGAGCCTCGGCCGCGACCAGGCGCACACCGCCTGCTTCTCCTCCGCCGTCGGCATGGGGACAGCACTGGGCTTCGCCTGCCTGTCGGCCACCTCCATGCTGCTGCTGCGCGAGGACATCGCCCGCGTCTACACCGCCGACCCGCTGGTCATCCAGATCGCCAGCAGCCTGCTCGTCTATTCCGCCCTGTTCCAGTTCTCCGACGCCATCCAGGTCAGCGCCGCGGGGGCCTTACGCGGCTACCAGGACACCCGTGCGACCATGCTCATCACCCTCTTCGCCTACTGGGGAATCGCGCTGCCGATCGGCTATGGCCTCGGCCTGAGCGATTGGCTCGGCGCTCCCAGCGGCCCGCGCGGTCTCTGGCAGGGGCTGGTGATCGGCCTGACCTGCGCCGCGGTCCTGCTCGGCATCCGCCTGCTGCGCTGCACCCGACTGCGCGTTCATATATAAGATCGCTCGCGAAAGTTATAGTGAAGTTGCCGGTTGGCCTCCGCTAATTATTCAAGGTAACTACCACTTATCGGATGCCAACTCGCGACTTCTATACCGAAGCCCCTCTCTACTACACTTTTGCCCACTCCTAGCCAAATGGCTTTATCTGCAAATAGTCATTTGGTTGACATTTCCGCCAGAAATCCGATGAGGCAATGGAGCGAAACTTCACGGAAGAACATAAAGGGTTTCTGCAGATGTCACTTAGGACAATTGAAGGCCGAGCCCGCATTACGGCCATAAAACCACTCAAAAACAGACTGTTAGTCGCTCGCAACGACCGCGAGCAGGATGCTGTTTGCATAAGGTTTTTTGTCTTCAGGAAAAGACGTTAAACCTGGGGCGGTAGCGTGCCGATGCACTCTTCTGGCGAAGCGATGAATATATAAGCGCAACAGCGAAGAACTACCGCGGGTCATCCCCGCATGGCGAGCGCTCGCACTGAACGAATGCCGCTTCGATTATCGACTGCCCATTGCAAGTTCGAAGAAACATACAACTCAAGGATTGCCGAAGTGTTCGAGCGAGTTTTGATCGTCTGTATCGGCAATATATGCCGTAGTCCCTGTGCGCAAATACTGTTGGAAGAAGCCATCGCCGGCAGCGGCGTCAAGGTGGCTTCCGCCGGCCTGGCGGCCAAGGTCGGCCAGCCCATCGAAGCCAGCACCCGCAGCGTACTCCTCGAACATCGACACGCCTTGCCCGAGCACCGGGCCCGCCAGCTGGACGGCGCCATGCTGCAGGCGGCCGATCTGGTGCTGACCATGGAACGCAGGCACATCGAGCACATCCACCACATGGCCCCGGAAGCGCGCGGCAAGACCTTCCTCCTGGGCAAATGGCAGGGCGAGCTGGAAATCGTCGACCCCTACCGCCGGGACAGAACGGCCTTCGAGCAGGCCTACTGGGACATCGAAAAAGGCGTCGAGGCCTGGGCGAAGCGCCTGTGCCCGTAGTCCGACCGGACCCGCAGTTACTTCCACCTGACGAAGACCGACCCATGCAACCAGTCCAAGCCCTGCCCCAGCCGGACCACGACGGCAGCATCGACTTCCGCAAGCTGCTCGGCACCCTGCTTGACCACAAATGGCTGATCGCCTTTATCACCGCGCTGTTCTGTCTGGGCGGGGCGGTCTACGCCAAGCTGGCCACTCCGATCTATCTGGCCAACGCCCTGGTGCAGATCGAGAAGAAGAGCGGCACCGCCCCCGGACTCAGCGAAATCGGCGACTCCCTCGGCATGTCGGATGCCACCACCGGCACCGAGATCGAGCTGATCCGCTCGCGCACCGTGATCGGCAAGGCCGTCGACAACCTCGGGCTGGACATCCAGGCCGCGCCGGTGCGCTTCCCGTGGATCGGCGACCTCCTCGCCCGCCGCTATCGGGCGAGCCATCCGGACGCCCTGGCGCCGCCCCTCATGGGGCTGGACGAATACGCCTGGGGCGGCGAATCCATCGACGTCTTCCAGCTCGACGTGGCGCCCGAGCGGGTCGGCGAGACCCTCCAGCTGACCAAGGGCGAAGGGGACGCCTTCAGCCTGTACGACGGCTCCGGCGCCCTGCTGGCCGAGGGACACGTCGGCCAGGCCGTCGACGGCAACGGCATCCATCTGCAGATCCGCGAGCTGACCGCCCGCCCCGGCACGCACTTCGTCCTGCAGCGGCTAAACCGCCTGGGCACCATCCGCGCCTACCAGGGAGCCCTGCAGCTGAGCGAACTGGGCACCGATACCGGCCTGATCACCGTCGCCATGACCCACCCGGAACCCCAGCACGCGGTCAAGGTGGTCGACGAGATCAGCCGCCAGTTCGTCCGCCAGAACGTCGAGCGCATGTCCGCCGAGGCCGCCAGCAGCCTGGAGTTCCTGCGCGGCCAGCTCCCCCACGTGCGCCAGGACCTTGAGCGGGCCGAGGAAGCGCTGAACAACTACCGCAAGAGCAACGGCTCGGTGGACATCTCGCTGGAGACCAGCACCATCCTCAACCAGGCCGTGGCCCTGGAAACCCGCATCTCCGAACTGAAGATGCAGCAGGCCGAGTACGACCGCCGCTACACGCGCGAGCACCCCAGCTACCAGGCCCTGATGATGCAGATCGAGAGCCTGACCCGGCGCCAGAACGAGATCGCCGGCAAGGTGAAGGGGCTACCGGAGACCCAGCAGGAGGTCCTGCGCTACTCCCGCGACGTGCAGGTCAGCACCGAGATCTACACCCAGCTGCTGAACAAGGCCCAGGAACTGGACCTGGTGCGCGCCGGCACGGTCGGCAACGTGCGCATCATCGACTCGGCGGTGGCCGAGAGCGGACCGGTGGCGCCGCGCAAGGCGCTGATCGTCACCGGCTCGACGCTGTTCGGCGCGGCCCTGGCGATCGCTTTCATCCTCGTCCGCAAGCAGCTCAACCCGGGGCTGGAGACCCCCGAGGCCATCGAGCACCTGGGCCTGCCGGTCTACGCCACCGTGCCGTTCAGCGAGCGGCAGAACCAGATCAGCCACAGCAAGCGCCCGCGCGGCGCGGGCGACGGCAGCGCCGCGCTGCTGGCGGCCAGCAGCCCGGACGACCTGGCGGTGGAAGCGCTGCGCAGCCTGCGCACCAGCCTGCACTTCGCCATGCTGGAGGCGGCGGACAACCGCCTGATGATCTCCGGGCCCAGCCCGAAGGTGGGCAAGAGCTTCGTCTCGCTCAACCTCGCTGCGGTCATCGCCCAGACCGGCAAGCGCGTCCTGCTGATCGACATGGACATGCGCAAGGGGCACCTGCACAAGCTGCTCGACCTGAAGGCGGACAACGGCCTCTCCGACACGCTGTCCAAACGCTGCACCCTCGACCAGGCGATCCGCGCCACCCCGGTCGAAGGCATGTTCCTGCTGCCGCGCGGGCAGATCCCGCCCAACCCCTCCGAACTGCTGATGCACCCCAACTTCACCGCCCTGCTCGAGCAGACCAGCGCGGCCTTCGACTTGGTGATCTTCGACACCCCGCCCCTGCTCGCGGTGACCGACGCGGCGATCGTCGGCCGGCAGGCCGGGACCAGCCTCATCGTCGCCCGCTTCGGAGTCAACCACGCCCGCGAGATCGAACTGGCGGTCAAGCGCTTCGCCCAGAACGGCATCGTCATCAAGGGCGCCATCTTCAACGGCATGAAGAAACGGGCCTCGGCCTACGGCTATGGCCACCGCTACTACTTCCAGTACGAATACAAGTCGGACAACGCCTGACCCGGGGCGGCCAGGGAGCCGGGCCGCCCGCACGCAAGTTGATGCTCGAACACCGACGCCGGACGGGGTAACGACCATGCACAACCTGCAAGACATCAAGCTCGCCATCATCGGGCTCGGCTACGTGGGGCTCCCCCTGGCCGTGGAGTTCGGCAAGCGCCGCTCCGTCGTCGGCTTCGACATCGACCCGGCGCGCATCGCCGCCCTGCAGGCCGGGCACGACAAGACCCTGGAAGTCGGCGACCGGGAGCTGCGGGAAGCCACCTCGCTGGTCTACAGCGCCGACATCGCCAACCTGGCCGACCGCAACGTGTTCATCGTCACCGTGCCGACGCCGATCGACGAGCACAAGAAGCCCGACCTGACCCCACTGATCCGCGCCTCGGAAACCATCGGCCGGGTGCTGAAGAAGGACGACGTGGTCATCTACGAATCCACCGTCTACCCCGGCGCCACCGAAGAAGGCTGCGTGCCGGTGCTGGAGCGGGTCTCGGGGCTGGTCTTCAACCGCGACTTCTACGCCGGCTACAGCCCCGAGCGGATCAACCCCGGCGACCACGAGCACCGGGTCACCCGGATCAGGAAGATCACCTCGGGCTCGACGCCGGAAGTCGCCGAGCTGGTGGACGCGCTCTACAACGAGATCATCGCCGCCGGCACGCACAAGGCCGGCAGCATCAGGATCGCCGAGGCGGCCAAGGTCATCGAGAACACCCAGCGCGACCTCAACATCGCCCTGGTCAACGAGCTGGCGGTGATCTTCAACCGCATGGGCATCGACACCGAGGCCGTGCTCCAGGCCGCCGGCACCAAGTGGAACTTCCTGCCGTTCCGCCCCGGCCTGGTCGGCGGCCACTGCATCGGCGTCGACCCCTACTACCTGACCCACAAGGCCCAGGCCATCGGCTACCACCCGGAGATCATCCTCGCCGGCCGCCGCCTCAACGACGGCATGGGCAGCTACGTGGTGTCCCAGCTGATCAAGGCGATGCTCAAGCGGCGCATCCAGATCGACGGCGCGCGCGCCCTGATCATGGGCCTGGCCTTCAAGGAGAACTGCCCGGACCTGCGCAACACGCGGGTCGTCGACATCGTCCGCGAGCTGCGCGAGTACAACGTCTCGGTGGATGTCTACGACCCCTGGGTCAGCCCCGAGGAGGCCGAGCACGAGTACGGCATCACCCCGGTCGCCGAGCCCCTGCCCAACGCCTACGACGGCATCGTCCTGGCCGTGGCGCACCACCAGTTCCGCGGCATGGGCGCGCACAGCATCCGCCGTCTCGGCAAGCCCGCCCATGTCCTCTACGACCTGAAATACCTGCTGCGCGCCGAGGAAGCGGACCTGCGCCTGTAGAAAATTCCCCACCCACCCCCAAGGCGGATCATCCGATGCCACGTTATCAACGCCTGCTGAGTGAACTGCCGCGGTCGCCGCAGACCTGGCTGATCACCGGAGTCGCCGGCTTCATCGGCTCCAATCTGCTGGAAACCCTGCTGGTACTCGGCCAGCGCGTGGTCGGCCTGGACAACTTCGCCACCGGCCACCGGCGCAACCTGGAAGAGGTCTGCGATCTGGTCAGCCCCGAGCAGTGGGCCAACTTCCACTTCATCCGCGGCGACATCCGCAACCTCAACGACTGCCGCCGCGCCCTCTACTTCCCCCATGCGCGGGGCGCCATGCCGGTCGAGCACGTCCTGCACCACGCCGCCCTCGGCTCGGTCCCGCGCTCGCTGGACGAGCCGATCGCCACCAACGGCGCCAACATCGACGGCTTCCTCAACATGCTGGTCGCCGCCCGCGACGCCCAGGCGAGGAGCTTCACCTACGCCGCCAGCAGCTCCACCTACGGCGACCATCCCGCCCTGCCCAAGGTCGAGCAGCGGATCGGCAAGCCGCTCTCGCCCTATGCCGTGACCAAGTACGTCAACGAGCTGTACGCCCAGGTGTTCGCCCTGAACTACGGCTTCGCCAGCGTCGGCCTGCGCTACTTCAACGTCTTCGGCAAGCGCCAGGACCCGGAGGGCGCCTACGCCGCGGTGATTCCCCGCTGGATCGCGGCGATGCTGCGGGACGAGGAGGTGCACATCTACGGCGACGGCGTCAGCAGCCGCGACTTCTGCTTCGTCGACAACGCCGTGCAGGCCAACCTGCTCGCCGCCACCAGCGCCGCCAAGGCGCGCAACCAGGTCTACAACGTCGCGGTCAGCGCCCGCACCGACCTCAACCAGCTGTTCGAGGCGCTGCGCCAGAGCCTGGACAGCCACGGCGTGCGCTACGCGAGAACACCGAAGTACCGCGACTTCCGCCCGGGCGACGTGCGCCATTCCCTGGCCGACATCGGCAAGGCACGACGCCTGCTGGGCTATGCGCCGCAGTACGACCTCCATGCCGGCATCGCCCAGGCCATGCCGTGGTACATCGCCCACACAGGAAGCCTCGCATGTCCGTCAGCAGTACAGCTCGCCGCACGCTGAACAGCAGCCTGCGGCACAGGTTCTTGCGCCTCTTGGTTGGCACTATCGTTCCCAAATCCGCCGTACCGGGCACGCGGGCCTCGCTGGCCGGCGCCATCCGCCGGCTCTACGCCCACCTCTCGCGGCGACGGCGCGTGCAACTGGCCGGCCTGCTCGCGCTCATGCTGCTCGGCGCCCTGGCCGAGCTGGCCACCCTGGGCGCCGTGCTGCCCTTCCTGACCCTGATGGCCGAGCCGGGCAAGGCCCTGGAATACCCGCTGCTGCAGCAGGGTTTCGCCGCCCTCGGCTGGCACGACCGGCAGGACCTGCTATTGCCGGCGACCCTGCTGTTCGGCGCGATCGCGGTGAGCGCCGCGGCGGTGCGCATGCTGCTGCTCTGGGTCAGCAACCGGATCACCTTCGGCATCGGCTACGACCTCGGCGTCGAGGTCTACCGGCGCACCCTCTACCAGCCCTACCGCTACCACGTGGCGCGCAACACCAGCCAGATCATCGCCGGCATGAGCAAGGCGCAGAACGTGGTCAAGGGCATGCTCCTGCCGCTGATCAACGCCATCATCGCCGCCATCATGGCCCTGGCCATCTTCGCCGCGCTGATCCTCATCGACCCGCTGGTCGCCAGCGTCGCCGGCGTCGGCTTCACCCTGCTCTACCTGGCGATCACCCTCGGCACCCGGCGCAAGCTGCGCGACAACAGCCGGATCATCGCCGGCGCGCAGAACGTCCGGGTGCAGGCCATCCAGGAAGGGCTCGGCGGTATCCGCGACGTGCTGATCGACGGCTCCCAGGAGCTCTACGTCGAGCGCTTCCGCCAGGTCGACGGCGACCTGCGGCGGGCCATGGTGGCCAACACCTTCATCGCCGGCGCGCCGCGCTACCTGATCGAATCCATCGGCATGCTGATGATCGCCATGCTCGCCTACTGGCTGAGCCAGCGCGACGGCGGCGTGGCCGCGGCCATCCCGGTCCTCGGCGCCCTGGCCATCGGCGCGCAGCGCCTGCTGCCGCTGATGCAGCAGCTGTACAACGGCTGGGCCACCATCATGGGCAACCTGGGCGACATCGACGACGTGATCGACCTGATCGAGCAGCCCATTCCCGCCGAGTACGCCAGCCCGGAGCCGCCGCGGCCGCTGTCCTTCGCCCGCGGCCTGGCCCTGCAGGACCTCTGCTTCCGCTACGCGCCGGGCGCCCCGGAGGTGATCCGCCACCTGAGTCTGGACATCCCCAAGGGCAGCCGGGTCGGTTTCATCGGCAAGACCGGCAGCGGCAAGAGCACCACCCTGGACCTGCTGATGGGCCTGCTGGAGCCCTGCAGCGGCAAGATTCTGATCGACGGCGTGGAGCTGACCGCCGCCAACCGGCGTGCCTGGCAGGCGCGCATCGCCCATGTGCCGCAGAGCATCTACCTGGCCGACAGCTCCATCGCCGAGAACATCGCCTTCGGCGTCGAGCGCCGGCGGATCGACCCGCAGCGCCTGCGCCAGGCCGCCCGCCAGGCGCACATCGACCAGTTCATCGAGGCGCTGCCGGAAGGCTACGAGACCCTGGTCGGCGAGCGCGGCGTGCGCCTCTCCGGCGGGCAGCGCCAGCGCATCGGCATCGCCCGGGCGCTGTACCGGGAGGCCGACGTGCTGATCTTCGACGAGGCCACCAGCGCCCTGGACGACTGCACGGAAAGCCAGGTGATGCAGGCCATCGGCGAACTGGGCGGCGAACTGACCGTGCTGATGATCGCCCATCGCCTTTCCACGCTGAGCGATTGCGACAGGATCTTCGAACTGGAGCATGGCGTGCTGGTGCGCACCGGCAGCCACGCCGAAATCATCAACAAGCACCTGAGGAAGGCCTGAGGCCGGCATGCCCGCGCCTCGCGCCCTGGTCCGATCCCCAGCCCGGGAGCCCCAGCCATGAACGACCTGGTAAGCATCATCCTGCCGACCTACAACCGGGCGCGCCTGCTCGGCCGGGCGATCCGCAGCGCCCTGGCGCAGTCCTATCGGGAAATCCAGCTGATCGTCGTCGACGACGCCTCCACCGACGACACCGAAGAGGTGGTCGCCGGCTTCCGGGACTCGCGCATCCTCTATCTGAGGAACCCCGGCAACCTGCGCGCCTCCGGCGCACGCAACGTCGGCATCGCCAGGGCCGAGGGACGCTACGTCACCTTCCTCGACTCGGACGACGAATACCACCCGGACAAGGTGATCGAGCAGTACTCGAAGATCCGCAACACCACGCTCGGCGCGGTCACCTGCGGCCGGGACGACTGCTACGGGGACGGCCGGATGAGCACCTGGCTGCCGCGGATCGACAAGAACGCCCTGCACCACCTGCTGGCCCGCGACAACGTCGGGGCCGGGGCGCCGTTTCTGATGATCCCGCGGACGGTGCTGTGGGACTACGGCATCCTCTTCGACGAGAAGATGAGCGCCATGGAGGACCACGACCTGCTGATCCGCATCTGCCAGCGGTTCGAGTTCGCCTACGTCCGCCGGCCCCTGGTCAGGGTCAACCACCACCCGGGCGAGCACCTGTACAGCAACGAGCGGAGCATCGAGTCGCACCTGGAGCAGAACCGCAAATACGCGGAGCTCTACGAACGGGACACCAAGGCCCGGATCAAGAACGCCATCAATCTGGCGGAAAAGTACTTCTACCTGAACAAACCGGCCGAGGCGGTCCGCACCATCGAGCAGCAGATCCCCGGCGGCTCCCTGCTGGGCCGGCTCTGGGCCCTGCACTTCAGGACATTCGGCAGCCCCGACAACGGCCTCAGCCGCGTCAACCTGAAGCTGCTGCGCAAATGCACCTACATCACCTGAGGCGGCGCCGCCGCCAGCGCTCCGCTCATTCGTTGATCCAGCGACTCCGCGGGAGACGAGACATGAACAGCGATCTGTTGATCGGCCTGATCGCCGAGGGCAAGCACCTGGGCGGCAAGTACGTCTACTACCGCAACCTGACCGGCGCCCTGGCCGAACGGCAGGCGCCCTTCGTCGAGATCCGCCATCGCCCGGTGCCGCGCTTCTCGCCGCGGCGGGTCGCCAGCTACGTGCTCGGCCGCCTGGCCGGCGACCGCCGGGCGCGGATGGTGGACTTCGAGCTGAACGCCAAGGCCCGGGAGCTGAACCGGCTGCGCACGCGCCCAACGGTCTTCCATACCCAGCACCCCTTCGCCTCGGTGACCATCGCCCGCTCCGCCCTGCGCGACACGCCCATCGTGCAGACCGTGCACAGCTTCTGGCTGATCGAGTGCCAGGCCTTGGGGCTGGCCGCGGACGACGAGCTGCTGCGCAAGTACCGGGCGATCCAGGACGAGGCCCTGGAGCGGACCGATCTGTTCATCACCCTCAACCGCCTGCAGTCGCGCCGCCTGGCCGAGTACGGGGTCGAGCCGGGGCGGATCGTGCAGATCCCCAACGCGGTCGATCCCGACGCCCTGCTGGCGGCCAGCCGGCCGTTCCACCACGAGCCGGGCTACGTGGTGGTCGCCTCCCGGCTGTCGCCGGAAAAGGGTACCGAAGTGGCCATCGAGGCCATCGCCGCCATCCCGCCGCAGGAGCGCCCGCATCTGCTGATCCTCGGCGAAGGGCCGGCCGGCAAGGCGCTGGTCGATCTCGCCCTGCACCTGAAGCTGGAGGACCACGTGCGCTTCCTCGGCGTCCGGGACCACGACGAGACCGTCGGCATCATGCGCGGCGCCGAGCTGGTGCTCTGCCCCTCGGTGCCCTATCACGGCATCGAGGACAGCGCGCCGCTGACCATCCTGGAAGCCATGGCCGTCGGCACCCCGGTAGCCGCCTCGCGGGTCGGCGGCATCCCCGAGTACGTGGAGGACGGCGTCACCGGCTACCTGTTCGAGCCGGGCGACGGCAGCGCCCTGGCCTCGATCATCCGCGAGCACCGCCAGCGCGACGGCGAACGCCGGCGGCAAATGGCCGAGGACTGCCGGGCGGCCATGGCCCGCTGCTTCGAACACTGGACCGACGAGATCCTCGACGCCTACCGCAGCGTTCTGCCCGCGGCCCGCCGCACGCCGACCGCCGACTCCCTGCCGTCCTGCCGGCCGTCCCTCTGAGCGAGCCGCCGATGAAGCCGAAGAAGATCACCTTCCTGTCCGGCGACATGAACCGCCCGGGCGGCACCGAGCGGGTCACCGCGGTGGTCGCCAGCGCCCTGGCCGAGCTGGGCCACGAGGTCTCGCTCCTCAGCGTCCAGGGCGGCCTCGCGCCCTTCTTCCCGCTGCACGAAAGCATCCGCCTGGAACAGCTGTTCGCCGGCCCGAACAACTACCGCCGCAAGTACCTACAGGCCGTCTGGCGGCTGCGCCGGTGCCTGGCGCGGCTGCGGCCCGAGGTGGTCATCGACGTGGAGAGCCTCCTGGCGCTGTTCAGCCTGCCGGCCATGGCCGGGCTGGGCATCCGCCACATCTGCTGGGAGCACTTCAACTTCCGCACCGACCATGGCCGCCGGGGCCGCCGGCTGGCGCGCTTCCTCGCCGCCCGCTGCTGCGACGCGGTGGTCACCCTCACCGAGCGCGACCGGGCGCTGTGGCAGAGCGCGGGCGGCCGGGCGGCCATCCGCGCCATCCCCAATCCGCTGTCCTTCCCGGTGCAGAAGAGCCACGCCTACCCGCTGCACAGCACCACCATCCTCGCCGTCGGCCGGCCGGCGCACATCAAGGGCTACGACCGGCTGATCGAGGCCTGGGCGCGGATCTGCCAGCTGGTCCCGGAGTGGACGCTGGAGATCGTCGGCCTCGGCGAGCGGGACCGGGACGAACTGGACCGCCAGTGCCGCTCGGCCGGGATCGCCGGGCGCGTGCGCCTGGAGCCTGCGACCCCGGACATCCATGCCCACTACCGCGGCGCGGCGATCTTCTGCCTGAGCTCCAGATCGGAGGGTTTCCCCATGGTACTGCTGGAAAGCCTGGCCTTCGGCCTGCCGGTGGTCAGCTTCGACTGCGAGACCGGGCCGGCCGAGATCCTCGAAGGCTGCGGCGTGCAGCTGGTGGCGAACGGCGACGTCGAAGCCTTCGCCGCGAACCTGCTGCAGCTGATCCGCGATCCCGGGCGACGCGCGGAGCTGTCGCGCCTGGCCAGCCGCAAGGCCGAGCAGTATTCGCCCGGCCTGATCCGCCAGCAATGGCTCGAACTGCTGGAGTGCTGAAACCATGACGGGCAAGAGACCAGCGGCCATGAAGATCCTCCTGGTGGTCACCGGGCTCGGCGTCGGCGGCGCGGAGCGGGTGGTGACCAGCCTCGCCGACAGCTTCGCCGGCCGCGGCCACGAGGTGGTGATCGCCTACCTCACCGGCCGGGCGCTGCTGCGCCCCCGCTGCCGGCAGATCCGGGTGGTCGACCTGCAGGTCGACTCGGCCTACACCCTGGCGCGCGCCTACCTGCGCCTGCGCCACCTGATCAAGGCCTTCGAGCCGGACATCGTGCACAGCCACATGGTCCACGCCAACCTGCTGGCCCGTCTGCTGCGCCTGTCGGTCGGCATCCCGCGGGTCATCTCCAGCGCCCACAGCACCCACGAGGGCGGCCGCCTGCGGATGGCCCTGTATCGCCTCACCGACCGTCTGGCGGACATCTCCACCAACGTCAGCGACGCCGCGGTGGAGGCCTTCGTCGCCCGCCGCGCGGTGCCGCCGGGGCGGATGATCACCGTGCACAACGGCATCTCCACCGACGAATTCCGCTACTCGGAGTTCTACCGCCAGGAGCTGCGCGAAGAACTCGGCCTGGCCCCGGACTGCCCGCTGATCCTGGCGGTCGGGCGGCTCTACGAGGCCAAGGACTACCCGACCCTGCTCGCCGCCCTGGGCCGGCTCGGGCCGGACGCCCCCGACTTCCGCGTGCTGATCGTCGGCGACGGCCCGCTCAGGGCCCGGCTGGTCGCCCAGGCCGAGGCCCTGGGCCTGGCCGGGCGCCTGCGCTTCCTCGGCGTGCGCAGCGACGTGGCCCGGCTGATGACCGCCGCCGACATCTTCGTCCTCTCCTCGGCCTGGGAGGGCTTCGGCCTGGTGGTCGCCGAGGCGATGGCCTGCCAGCGGGTGGTGGTGGCCACCGATTCCGGGGGCGTGAAGGAAGTCCTCGGCGATGCCGGCGGGCTGGTCCCGGCCCGCGACCCGGAGGCGCTGGCGCGAGGGCTGCGTTGGGCCCTGGGCCTCAGCGAGCGGGAGCGCGCCATGCTGGGCGAACGAGCCCGCCGGCGCGTGCAGGAACGCTTCTCCCTGGATGCCGCCGCGGCCCGCTGGCTGGCGCTCTACGCCGGCTCGACCGGCTTGGCCTGACGCCCTCTTTCCCGATACGGACCGTCCCCACCATGGAACTCAACGCTTCCGCCTGGCAACTGATCACCTCCGCCCTGGTCCTGCTGATCGGCGCGGCCGTCGCGGTCGCCGTCGGCCGCCGCCTGGCGTGCAGCAGCGGGCGCAGCCTGGCGCTCTACGGCTGGCACACGCTGTTCTGCGTCTTCTACTGCCTCTACGCGCTGCGCTACGGCGCCGACGCCCTGGGCTACTACCGCAACTCCTTCGTCCTGGAAGGCCCGTTCGCCCCCGGCACCACCGGCGTCAGGTATCTCACCGCGCTGATGACCCAGGGGCTTGGCCTGTCGCTGATCGGCACCTTCCTGGTCTACAACGTCTTCGGCAGCATCGGCCTGCTGGCCTTCGACGGCTGCCTGCGGATCGCCACCCGGGAGAAGGCGGCCTACATCCGGCGCCTGGCCACCCTGATCGTGTTCCTGCCCTCGGTCAGCTTCTGGTCCTCGGCCATCGGCAAGGACGCGCCGGCCTTCATGGCCGTCGGCCTGGCCCTGTGGGCCTCGCTGGACCTCGGCCGCCGGCCCCTGCTGATGGCCTTCGCCGTGGCCCTGATGCTGCTGGTGCGCCCGCACATGGCCGGGCTGATGGTGATGGGGCTGACCGTGGCGCCCCTGGTCGACCCCAAGACCACGCCCGGCAAGAAGCTCCTCCTCGGCACCGTCGCCGCCGCGGTGGCGGCCGCCATGGTGCCCTTCGCCCTGCACTACGCCGGGGTCGGCGACAACGTCAGCGCCGACAGCCTGAAGAGCTACGTGGAGAGCCGGCAGGCGCAGAACATGGCAGGCGGCGGCAGCGTGGACATCGCCTCCATGAGCCTGCCCATGCAGCTCTTCACCTACCTGTTCCGGCCGCTGCTGATCGAGGCGCGCAGTCCCTTCGCGCTGGCCGCGGCCATCGACAACCTGATCCTGCTCTACCTGTTCGCCGCCGGCGGCTACGCCATCCTGCAAAGCCCGGCACGCAAGCAGCGGGAGAGCCGGGTCTTCCTCTGGAGCTACGCCCTGATGGCCTGGCTGGTGCTGTCCATGACCACCGCCAACCTGGGCATCGCCCTGCGCCAGAAATGGATGTTCGCCCCCATGCTGATCTTCCTGCTTCTCTCCGCCATCGGCCGGCCGCGCCAGGCGCAGCTGGAGCCCGGCATGACGCCGGTGATGAAGATCTACCAGACCTACGGCCTTCTCCCCGGACAAAGGCGCAGACCATGATCTTCCTGCTCGTCGCCAGTTACGCCGACTCGCTGATCCCGTTCCGCGGCCCCCTGCTGGACGACCTGCTCGCCCGCGGGGTCGAGGTGCACGTGGCGGTGCCGGAGGTGCCGCCCGGCAGCGCCCTGCGCCGCAGCCTGGAGGACCGCGGCCTGCGGGTGCACGACGTGCCGCTGCAGCGCACCGGCATGAACCCCTGGCAGGACTGCGCCACCCTGCTGCACCTCTGGCGGCTGAAGCGGCGCATCCGCCCGACCTGCGTGCTCGGCTACACCATCAAGCCGGTGATCTACGGCACCCTGGCCGCCTCGCTGGCGCGGGTGCCGCAGCGTTTCGCGCTGATCACCGGCCTCGGCTACGCCTTCATCGGCGAGCGCGGCGGCGACGGCCGCGGCCTGCTGCGCCTGTTGGTCGAACGGCTGTACGCGCTGGCCCTGCGCAGCACGCACAAGGTGTTCTTCCAGAACCCGGACGACCAGGCGCTGTTCCGCGGCCAGGGCATCCTCGGCCCCTCGACCCCCTCCTGCGTGCTCAACGGCTCCGGGGTGGACCTCGCGCGCTACCGCGTCGAGCCGCTGCCGGCGACCCCCTGCTTCCTGCTGATCGCCCGCCTGCTGGGCGACAAGGGCGTGCGCGAGTACGTGGCGGCAGCCCGCCAGGTGAAGGCGCGCTTCCCCGCCGCGACCTTCAACCTGGTCGGCTGGATCGATGGCAACCCGGATGCCATCCGCCGCGACGAGCTGGACGGCTGGGTGAAGGAAGGGGTGGTCCGCTACCTCGGGCGCCTGGACGACGTGCGCCCGGCGATCGCCGCGGCCAGCGTCTACGTCCTGCCCTCCTACCGCGAGGGCACGCCGCGCACCGTGCTGGAGGCCATGGCCATGGGCCGGGCGATCGTCACCACCGACGCGCCCGGTTGCCGCGAGACGGTGGTGCCGGAGGAAAACGGCTTCCTGGTGCCGGTCCGGGCGGTCGACGCGCTGGCCCGGGCCATGCTGCGCTTCATCGACGAGCCGTCCCTGGTCACCCGGATGGGCGCCCGCTCCCGGCAGATCGCCGAGGAGAAGTACGACGTGCGCCGGGTCAACGCGCGGATGCTGCAGGAGATGGGAATCCAGTGAACAAGCGCCTGTTCGACCTGCTCGTCGCCCTGTTCGGGCTGATCCTGCTGTCCCCCCTGCTGGCCGTGCTGGCCTGGCAGATCCGCCGGCGCCTCGGCACACCGGTGCTGTTCCGCCAGGTGCGCCCCGGCCTGCACGGCCGCCCCTTCGAACTGATCAAGTTTCGCAGCATGCGCGATGCGCTGGACGCCGACGGCCGACCGCTGCCGGACGCCGAGCGGCTGACGCCCTTCGGCGGCTTCCTGCGCGCCAGCAGCCTCGACGAGCTGCCGGAGCTGTGGAACGTGCTGCGCGGCGACATGAGCCTGGTCGGCCCGCGCCCGCTGCTGATGGAGTACCTGCCGCTCTACAGCGCCGAACAGGCGCGCCGCCACGCGGTGCGCCCCGGCATCACCGGCTGGGCCCAGGTCAACGGGCGCAACGCCCTGAGCTGGGAGGACAAGTTCCGGCTGGACGTCTGGTACGTGGACCACCGGTCGCTGCGCCTGGACCTGAAGATCATCCTGCTGACGCTGCGCAAGGTGGTGGCCCGCGACGGCATCACCGCCCTCGGCCACGCCACCACCTACGCCTTCAAGGGGAGCAACCATGAGCCATACGATTCATGAGTCGGCCAAGATCATCAACCGCCAGAACCTCATCGTCGGCGACTACTCGCAGATCGACGATTTCGTGTTCCTCAACGCCGGGGAACGGACCGTGCTCGGCAGCTTCGTCCACATCGCCTCCTTCTGCAGCGTGATCGGCGGCGGCGAGCTGCAGATGGACCACTTCTCCGGCCTCAGCGCCGGCTGCCGGATCATCACCGGCAGCGACGACTTCATGGGCGGCGGGCTGACCAACCCCACCGTCCCGGCCCGCTACACCAACGTCAAGCGGGAGCGGGTGCACATCGGCAGCCACGCGATCATCGGCACCAACGTCATCGTCCTGCCCGGCGTCACCATCGGCGAGGGCGCCGCGGTCGGCGCCGGCGCGCTGGTACGCAAGAACCTGGAGCCCTGGACCCTGTACGCCGGGGTCGACTGCAACCCGATCAAGACCCGGCCCAGCGAGCGGATCCTGGAACTCGAACAGCGCCTGCTCGAGGAGCTGAACATCCGGCTCGCCCCGCTCCCCGGCCACTAGTTTTCCTCTTCCCCCGCCACCGGTACACCAACGTGCTGAACACACCCTTCTCCCCCTGGCCATCCTTCACCGAGGAAGAGGCCGAGGCCGTACGCCGCGTTATCCTGTCCAACCGGGTCAACTACTGGACCGGCGAGGAATGCCGGGAATTCGAGCGGGAATTCGCCGACTGGGCCGGCACCCGCCATGCCATCGCCCTGGCCAACGGCACCCTGGCCCTGGACGAGGCGCTCAGGGCGCTGGAAATCGGCCCCGGCGACGAGGTGGTGGTCACCCCGCGGACCTTCCTCGCTTCGGTCTCCTGCATCGTCAACGCCGGCGCCACTCCGGTGTTCGCCGAGGTCGACCGCGACTCGCAGAACATCACCGCCGCGAGCATCCGTGCGGTGCTGACCCCGCGTACCCGGGCGGTGATCTGCGTGCACCTGGCCGGCTGGCCCTGCGACATGGACCCGATCATGGCCCTGGCTGCCGAGCGCGGCCTGAAGGTCGTCGAGGACTGCGCCCAGGCCCACGGGGCGCGCTACAAGGGCCGCCCGGTGGGTTCCATCGGCCATATCGGGGCCTGGTCGTTCTGCCAGGACAAGATCATGACCACCGGCGGCGAAGGCGGCATGGTCACCACCAACGAGCGCGGGCTGTGGTCGCGCATGTGGTCGCTGAAGGACCACGGCAAGAGCTGGGAGGCGGTCTACGAGCGCCAGCACGGGCCGGGCTTCCGCTGGCTGCACGAGAGCTTCGGCAGCAACTGGCGGATGATGGAGACCCAGGCGGTGATCGGCCGCATCCAGCTCGGCCGTATGGCCGGCTGGCACGCCCGCCGCCTGGCCAACGCCCGCCGGCTCTGGGAATGCGCGCGCCGCCTGCCCGGGCTGCGGGTACCGGAGATCCCGCCGCAGATCGAGCACGCCGCCTACAAGTGCTACGTCTTCGTCGAGCCGGCGCAGCTGCGCGAGGGCTGGGACCGCGACCGCATCATCGAGGAGATCGGCGCCCGCGGCGTGCCCTGCTTCTCCGGCTCCTGCTCGGAGGTGTACCTGGAAAAGGCCTTCGACGGCACCGGCTGGCGCCCGACCGAGCGCCTGCCGGTGGCCCGGGAGCTGGGCGAAACCAGCCTGATGTTCCTCGTCCACCCGACCCTGAGCACCCTGGAAATCGACAAGACCTGCGCCGCGCTGATCGACGTGATGAGCGAGGCCGCGAGGACGCGCCGGAGCACCTACCGGATCGCCAGCCTGGCCCTGTCCGTCGCCCACTTCATGCAGCCCTCCGCCTGGAAGGCGGCGGACGCGCACCACCGCCCGGAGCGGCGCGGCGCGCCGAAGTGAGCGCTGCGCCGCCGTTCCGCCCCCGAAGGAACCGGACGGGCCATCGTCTTCAGCCAGGGAGAAATCATCCACGCTCCTGATCGGGGAATGCCGCCATTCCCGGGATTACCGCCCGATGAAATCGCTCAGCAAAGACTCGCCCCTGTCGTTCCGACAGCGTCTGTTGAACCTGCCCCATGGCGGCAAGCGCATCCTCCAGGTCGGCACGGACATCCTGCTGATCTGGCTGGCGCTGTGGCTGGCCTTCTACATGCGGCTGGAGGACCCGGGCGCCATCGCCCCGTTCGGCCGCCATGCCTGGCTGTTCGTCTCGGCCCCGGTGGTCGCCCTGCCGGTATTCATCCGCCTGGGCATGTATCGGGCGGTGATGCGCTACCTCGGCAACGAGGCGCTGCTGACCATCGCCCGCTCGGTGAGCGTGGCGGCGCTGCTGCTGGCCCTGGTGGTCCTGCTCCACGGCCGCAGTGCCGCGCCGGTGCCGTATTCGCTGATCGTCATCTACTGGCTCCTCGGCCTGCTGTTGATCGGCGGCCTGCGCATCGCCATGCGCCAGTACTTCACCGGCGACTGGTTCCACCTGGAGCGCGGCCCGGGCCGCGACGGCCGGCGCACCCGGGTGGCGATCTACGGCGCCGGCTCGGCCGGGCACCAGTTGGCCCACGCCCTGCGCCTGGGCAACGCCATGCGCCCGGTGGCCTTCGTCGACGACGACCCGCAGCTGGCCCAGCGCATGATCGCCGGCCTGCCGGTGTTTCCGCCCTGCCAGCTGCCGCGCATGCTCGCCGAGAGCCGCGCCGAGGAGATCCTCCTGGCGATCCCCTCGGCCACCCGCGCGCGCCGCGGCCAGATCCTCGAGATGCTGCAGGCCTGCCCGCTGCCGGTGCGCTCGATGCCGAGCATCGCCAAGCTGGCCTGCGGCTGCGTCAAGGTCGACGACCTGCAGGAGGTGGACATCGCCGACCTGCTCGGCCGCGACCCGGTACCGCCCCGCCCCGATCTGCTCGAGCGCTGCATCCGCGACCAGACGGTGATGGTGACCGGCGCCGGCGGCTCGATCGGCGCGGAGCTGTGCCGGCAGATCCTCGCCTGCGGACCGGCCACCCTGATCCTCTTCGAGCATTCGGAATACAACCTCTACTGCATCCAGAGCGAGCTGGAGCGGCGCATCCGCCGGGAGAACCTGCGCCTGAGCCTGGTCCCGGTGCTCGGCTCGGTGCGCAGCCCCGGCCGCCTGCTGGACGTGATGCGCAGCTGGCAGGTGGACACGGTCTACCACGCCGCCGCCTACAAGCACGTGCCGATGGTCGAGCACAACGTCGCCGAGGGCGTGCTGAACAACACCCTCGGCACCCTGCACACCGCCCAGGCCGCCCTGCGCGCCGGGGTGCGCAATTTCGTGCTGATCTCCACCGACAAGGCGGTGCGCCCGACCAGCGTGATGGGCGGCAGCAAGCGCCTGGCCGAGATGGTGCTGCAGGCCCTGGCGCGGGAGCCGGAGGTGGCGCTGTACGAGGCGCCGGGGTTGAAGCCGCAGGTCAACCGCACCCGTTTCACCATGGTGCGCTTCGGCAACGTGCTGGACTCCTCCGGCTCGGTGATTCCCCTGTTCCGCGAGCAGATCCGCTGCGGCGGGCCGGTCACCGTCACCCACCCGGACATCACCCGCTACTTCATGACCATCCCGGAGGCGGCGCAGCTGGTGATCCAGGCCGGCTCCCTGGGCGAAGGCGGCGACGTCTTCGTGCTGGACATGGGCGAGCCGGTGAAGATCCTCGACCTGGCGGAGAAGATGGTGCGCCTGTCCGGGCTGTCGGTGCGCTCGCCGGGCAACCCGGACGGCGACATCGCCATCCAGTTCAGCGGCCTGCGTCCCGGCGAGAAGCTCTACGAGGAGCTGTTGATCGGCGACAACGTCACTCCGACCTGCCACGGCCGGATCCTGCGCGCCGACGAGGAGCACCTGCCGTGGGAGCAACTGAAGCCGCTGCTCAAGGCGCTGGTCGAGGCGATCCGCCACGACGACTTCCCGCAGCTGCGCCAGTTGCTGCAGCACGCGATCAGCGGCTACGTGCCCGAGGGCGAGATCGCCGACTGGCTGCACCAGAAGCACATGGCCGCGCGGCTGCACGCCCTGCAGAAGCTGCGCACGCTGGGGCCGACCGCCGCCGGCAAGCACTAGTCCGATAGCACCGGCGGACGGACGTCACGGCTCCCGTTTGCCCATTCCCCGGCTGTGGCCTAGCTTTCTTGCAATGGAATCCGACTCCGGAGCAGGCAGCATGAAAGCACTTCCCTCGACGGCGCTGACGATGCTCGTCCTCGGCCTGACCGCCACGGCCCATGCAGTCGAAGGGACCGTCCCCCGGCAAGCGCCCGCCACCCCGGCCGTCTCCGGGCCGGCACCCAGCCCGTTCGCCGCCGCGCTCGTCACCGCGTCTGCCGCCACCCTGCTGCTGGCCGCCGAAGACGCCCCGCGCGGCACCACGGGGACCACCGGGACGACGGGCTCCAACGGATCGACCGGAACCACCGGCACCACGGGTTCCAACGGCAGCACCGGAACGACCGGCACCACGGGCTCCAACGGCAGCACCGGAACCACCGGCACCACGGGCTCCAACGGCAGCACCGGAACCACCGGCACGACCGGTTCCAACGGCAGCACCGGGACCACCGGCACCTCGGGCACGGACGGGGGCGGCACGGCGCCGGTCGCCGCCTCCGTGCCGAACAGCCTGACGCCCTCCGCCCAGCTACCCGGCCTGAACACCGCCCCGCCGGTGGGCATCGCCTCGGGCGTCATCGGCGTCGGCGCGGCGGCCGCCACCAGCGGCTCCACCGGCACCAGCGGCACGTCGGGGACCACGGGAACCTCGGGGACCACAGGTACGCGCTAGCCCCCAAGGACAACGCCCCGTCCGCCCCGGCGGACGGCGCAGGGCTCCCTCCGTCTCTCACCGGTACGCCTCCCATGCCCCGCTCGCTCGCCCTCGTCCTCGTCCTGCTGCTGGCCACGGCCACCCAGGGCTGCCTCTTCGCCCCGGGGCAGCAACTGAGCACCTGGTCCGTCAAGCGCGAAGGCTCGCGGGAAAACAGCATGGTCGAGCTGGTGCCCATCACGCCCAAGCTGCTGGCGATCCAGGACGCCGCCCGCCGCGCCGAGCAACTGCCGGTCGAGCTGACCACCTACCACCCCGGTCCCTACCTGGTCGGCGTCGGCGACATCCTCAACATCACGGTCTGGGACCACCCGGAGCTCACCGCGCCGGCCGGCCCGCAGCAGGCCCCCTTCGCCAACGGCCGGCTGGTGCGCCCGGACGGCAATCTGTTCTACCCCTACATCGGCGAAGTCCAGGCCGCCGGGCGGACCATCGAGGACCTGCGCAGCGACATCGCCGAGCGCCTGACCCGCTACATCGAGAGCCCGCAGGTGGACGTCGCCGTCATCCACTTCGGCGGGCGCAAGGTGACCCTCACCGGCGCCTTCGACAAGACCGGCATCCAGGCCCTGACCACGGTGCCGCTGACCCTGCCGGCAGCCGTGGGCGAGGCCGGCATCGACACTGCCGAGGCCGACCTCGCCGGCCTGATCCTCAAGCGCGACGGCCGCGAGTACCGGCTGGACCTGGACGCGCTGAACCGCGGCGGCGCCAGGCTCGACTCCATCTACCTGAGGGACGGCGACCAGCTGCACCTGCCCTACAACGACCGCAAGCGCGTGTTCATCTTAGGCGAGGTCGTCTCGCCCGGCCCGCTGCACTACAAGACCCGCAGCATTTCCCTGTCCGAGGTGATCGGCGCGGTCAGCGGCCTGCGCCAGGAAACTTCGGCCCCCAAGGCGGTCTACGTGATACGCGGGATAGAAGACCTGAAGACGAGAAAGGCCACCGTCTTCCAGCTGGACGCCAAGTCGCCGACGGCTATGGTTCTCGCCGCGCATTTCGAGATGCAGCCCCAGGACGTGGTCTTCGTCGGCGCCGCGCCCATCACCCGCTGGAACCGCTTCATCAGCCAGGTGGTGCCCTCGTTCTACTTCGTCAACACGGGCGTGAACCTGCAACGAAACATCATGGAACGATAGTCAGGTGGTGATCCGTGTGGATGCTCCGCTTCGTCGCGGCCCTGACCGCAGCCTGCGCGCTCTCGGCCTGCGCGCCGCCCCTGCAGGGCGCCTTCGGCACCCTGCGCGATGCGCTTTACACCCCGAGCCCGACGGTTTCCACGTCCTCCGCCGACATCCTCGCACGCCCCTACTTCCAGCAGCGCCTGCAGTCGCCCTGGGGCACGGCCCTGCTGGTCCTCGGCCGGACCCAGGGCAGCCAGGAGTTCTGGGCCACCTCCAGCGGCCAGGTGCTGGTCGTCGAACACGGCCTGATCCGCCGCACCACCGGCCTGCCGCAAACCCTCGAAGGCACCCGCTTCCTCGGCCCCGATCCCTTCGCCGCGGGCCTGCACACCCTGCCCGACGGCAGCCGTAGCCGGCGTGAACTGGACTGGGCGCCCGGCTACCGCTACGGCATCCAGGTCCGCTCGCGCTTCCGCCGCCACGGCCTGGAGGCCGTCACGCTGCCCCGGAACCTGGGCTCCCCGCGTCTGCTCCTGCGCATCGACGAAGAACTCGAGGCGAGCAACGCCCGCTTCTCCGTCACCAACCGCTACTGGGTCGACCCGGACGACGGCTTCATCTACAAGAGCCGCCAGTACCTCGCCCCGCACCTCCCCGTGACCCTCACCCAGCTGCGCCCCTATCGCCGGGAGCCTCGGCCATGAGCCGGCTGGCCGTCCTGGCCCTGCTGATGCTGGCCTTGGGGCCGGCGGGCGCCGCGGTGCGGGTGGAAGGCCTGGTCGAGCGCCCGGGCGAGCAGCCCCTGGCGCCGGGCGACCGCCTGCTCGATGCGCTGCTGCCGGCCCGGGTCCGCGCCGACGCCTACCTGCTCGGCGCGGCCTGGCTGCACCAGGCAGAGATACCCGCCCAGCGCGACCTCAAGACCGGCATCCTGTTCGAGCTGGGCGTGCTCGAACGGCTCGCCGTCATGGGCGACGAGCCGGAGCGGGCGGAGCTGTTCCACCGTCTCGCCGAGCAGGTCCTCGCCGCTCCCGTCAGCGGCCGGCGGGCGAACAGCCTCGACCCGCTGCGCCTGGAAACCCGGCCCGGCGACAACCGCCTGCTGGGCGAGGGCGACCGCCTGCTCTTCCCGCCGCGGCCCCGGCACGTCCGCGTCACCGGCGCGGTGCGGGCCGACTGCAGCCTGCCCTTTCTCGGCCTGCGCCCGGCCACCGCCTATCTGCACGACTGCCCCCGGCATATCGCCGCCGATCCCGACTGGCTGTACGTGATCCAGCCGGACGGCCAGGTCAGCCGCCTAGGCGTCGCCGCCTGGAATCGCGCCCCGGACCAGCCGCTGGCCCCTGGCGCCGTGCTCTACGTACCCCTGGACGGCTCGCTCCTGGAAGGACTGGCCAAAGACCTCAACCGCGAACTGGCCCGCTTCATTGCCACGCAACCTTTGCCGCTGGATGGAGCCACGGAAGACAATGATGAAACGTCTGGCCTTAGCGTCGATTGCCCTCTCTGCCGCACTGACACAGGGAACGACCCGGGCCCAGACTAGCGAGACCCGCCACACCCAGAGCGACTTTGGCGGCGTGGGCCTGCTGCAGACGCCCACCGCGCGCATGACCCCGGCCGGCGAACTGAGCTTCACCTACACCCACAGCCACCCGAACAACCGCTATGCCCTCACCCTGCAGCCGTTCAACTGGCTGGAAGGCACCTTCCGCTACACCGACATCAGCAACCGCCCCTACGGCCCGCCCAGCTTCAGCGGCGACCAGAGCCTGAAGGACAAGGCCTTCGACGTGAAGGTGCGGCTGCTCAAGGAAACCCGCTGGCGCCCGGATTTCTCCGTCGGTGGGCGCGACATCGGCGGCACCGGGTTGTTCTCCAGCGAATTCTTCGTCGCCAGCAAGCGCTTCGGCCCCCTGGACTTCACCTTCGGCATAGGCTGGGGTTATCTGGGCGAGCGCGACAACGTCACCAACCCCTTCACCCTGTTCAGCAACAGTTTCGAGGATCGCCCGCGCCGCGGGGCGGGCGGCGAGTTCAACAACGACTCCTGGTTCCACGGCCCCGCCGCCCTGTTCGGCGGCGTGGAATGGCAGACGCCGTGGAAGCCCCTGTCGTTCAAGCTGGAGGTGGAAGGCAACGACTACGAGAACGAACCCCTGGGCAACAACCAGAAGCAGGACACCCCGATCAACGTCGGCGCCGTGCTCCGCCCCACCGACTGGCTCGACCTGCACCTGGCTCTGGAGCGCGGCAACACCGCGATGCTCGGCCTCACCGTGCACACCAACTTCGTCAGCCGCCGCCCGCCGCCCAAGCTCGGCGATCCGCCGGCCGTGCCGCTGCGCGCCGGGCCGCGCCCGACGCAGCCGACCGACTGGAACCTTGTGGCGCGGGAACTGGAGGCGAACGCCGGCTATCGGGTCAGCCGCATCGCCAGGCGCGAGCGGGAGATCGTCGTCCACGGCGAGCAGGTCCGCTACTTCCACGAGCCCAAGGGCCTGGGGCGCAGCGCGCGGATTCTCGATCTTCGCGCCGAAGAGGACATCGACTGGCTCACCGTGGTGGACTCGCGCTACGGCCTGCCGATCCACGAAACCAGCTTCGAGCGCGAGGCCTTCCGCGATGCCGTGAAACAGGACGCCGACCTCGGCGAACTGGCCCGGACCCTGTCGCAGACCGGAATCCTGCCGCAACGGGAAACCGAACTGCTGCGGCGCCGGCCCAACCCCCTCAGCTATGGGCTGGGCCTCGGCTACCGGCAGAGCGTCGGCGGCCCGGACGACTTCATCCTCTACCAGGTCAGCGCCAACTTCGGCGCCGAGCTGCGCCTCACGCCCGGGACCTGGATCAGCGGCATGGTCAATCAGAACATCGACAACAACTTCGACAAGTTCAGATACACCGCGCCCAGCAACATGCCGCGGGTGCGCACCAACATCCGCGAGTACTGGACCACCTCCAACACGACCATGCCCTACTTCCAGCTCAACCACGCCCGCGCCCTCGACAGCGACCTGTTCGGCATGGTCTACGGCGGCTACCTGGAATCCATGTTCGCCGGGGTCGGCGGCGAGCTGCTCTACCGCCCGATGGGCGAGCGCTGGGCGCTGGGCGGCGACATCAACCGGGTCAGGAAACGCGACTTCGAACAGGACTTCGGCCTGCAGCAGTACGAGGTCTGGACCGGGCACGTCACCGGCTACGCGCGCGGCTTCCCCCTGCGCCACATGCTGACCCGGATCAGCGTCGGCCGCTACCTGGCCAAGGATTTCGGCGTCACCATCGACCTGTCGCGGGAGTTCGACAACGGCGTGCGCTTCGGCGCCTGGGCCACCTTCACCGACGCCTCCAAGGAGGAGTACGGCGAGGGCAGCTTCGACAAGGGGTTCTATATCTCCATCCCCTTCGACGAGATGCTGACCAGCTCGATCATGCGCCGGGCCGACTTCGCCTTCGCCCCCCTCACCCGCGACGGCGGCGCCCGCCTGATCCGCAACTGGACCCTCTTCGATCTCACCGAAGGCCGCAACGCCGACCTGTTCTACTCCAACTTCGGCAAGATCCTCGAATAGCCGGGCCGGCGAAAAAGAGATTTCGCCGAAAGGCGCGATACCGGCATTCGCTGCGGGCTTTCGCCAGTTATTTTGTGGCAGTGCAAAAGAGTCCTATGCAAAATAAAAAAAGTCCTATGACATTTTTGTTATTGCGTTTAATGTCGATACGCTACATTCAGTAAATATCCAGATCCATCGCAGCAGTTATTTATCCGACTGACGCCAAGTCATGTAGGCATGCCATTCAATACAATAAGAGGCCATGCATGATTGAAACCATACAAGCGCTGGACATTTCGTTCTTCAAGCTCGTCAACGGCTTTGCCGGTACAAACGAGCATCTCGACAGAATCACTCTGTTCATCGCGAACAACTACCTCATAAAAGGCATTCCCTTCTGGATGCTATGGTGGAGCTTCTGGTTTTCCAGGGACTCCGACCGAGTGCAGGTTAGAGCGAAACTGTTGGCGATGATGGCCATCTCCATCGTTGCAATACTCGTCGGAAGACTGTTATCCGCAGTGCTTCCCTATCGACTCAGACCCATGCATGACCCGGCAGTCGAATCGATACTTCCGATCAATATCGATCCGCTGACATTGAACCAATGGAGTTCGATGCCCAGCGATACCTCCGTACTCTTCTTTTCCTTCGCGACCAGCATCTTCCTGCTCAACCGGAGGCTCGGCGCCCTGATGATGGTTTACACGGCGCTGTTCATATGTCTTCCGCGCGTCTATGCAGGCTTTCATTTCCCCAGCGATATAATCGTCGGCACGGCAATCGGCATTCTCATTTCCCTGACCCTGATGAAACCGCTCTCGAGACTGGTCCTGAGGCTCCGCCTGCTGACCCTCGAAGATCACTATCCGGCCCTGTTCTATCCGCTGGTCTTTCTGATCAGCCTCGAGTCCGCCACCATGTTCGACTCCGCGCGCGCCTTCGTGGCCGAGGCCTACAAGTTCGCCAAGTTCGTCATGATCTGAGCCCCGCCTGACCAGGCCGGCGACCGGGAACACCATCCCGGTCTCGGGCGAACGCGGGGCCGCTTCATTCTGCCGATGCGAGCCTGGGAATGAATGCGGCTCGATATCAGCCTCCCCCATCTGCTGCACCGTCCCATTGTCCGGATGGCGCATCTACACTTTCTCGATCCGGATAATTTCCTCTCTACGACAAATTGAGCGCACAGTCAGAAATAGCCATTCGCCTTAATGGCCGATGCCTTGAGCGATGCAGCTTCAAGAAGAAAAACGGAATTTCCGTGCTAACAAAAAAGTATTACTAACGAATCAAGAACTCTTCTCGAACAGGCTTCCGCACGTTAAAGGAGTGCTAGGAATCAGAAAAAAAATCCTACCTCTCGTCCTTAAGGCAAAGTTAAGGTGAGTCCGCTACCGAATGAATATGACAATTTTCTGAAAAATCGAAGCTCAACTGGAAGAGCATGAAAGATCAGGGACAGGTCTGAACCCAGGCTCCTCTTTTCGGGCTGGATATATCGACTCAGCCCTCGTTCGCCCTTCCCTTGATTTCTTCCCAGTTCAACGTGCGCGCAGAGCCCCGAGGCGACTGTCGCAGGTTACGTTTTGCTCCAAAAAACATGTTGCCCACGTTTTCAGGATCGAACGATAAATCTTGGGGCGGTAGCGTGCTCGAAGTAGCCATGACCAATCGACAGGCCAACAACTGCAATTGCGGCGCCGATGGAAGTCCTCAAACTTCAGGCAGTGCAATAAACCTATCGATCAATGCAAAACTTTGGAGATAACGAGTTCCATGGCCATACGTCATTTCTTCCTGTTGCTGGGTCTGTTGCTGGTTCAGAGCGAGGCCGTGCTGGCAGAAGGTAACTCCACCTACAAACTGGGATCGGGCGACGTCATCCGGATCAACGTATTCGGCGAACCCGATCTCAGCTTTCAAGAGCTCCGCCTGACCGACGCCGGCACCTTCTCCTACCCGTTCATCGGCGAAGTCCGCGCCAAGGGCAAGACCGCCGCCGAGCTCGAGAAAATGATCGCCGAGAAACTCAACGGCGAATTCCTGATGGACCCGCGCGTGTCGGTCAGCGTCCTGCAATACCGGGAGTTCTACATCAGCGGCGAAGTGAAGGAGCCCGGCGGCTATCCCTATCAGCCCGGACTCACCCTGCGCCGCGCCATCGCCCTGTCCGGCGGGCTGACGGAGCTGGCTTCGAAGAGCCGGATAACCATCATCCGCGATCAGGACCCCAACCGGACCCCGGAAAAAGCCAACCTCGATACCCCCATCTATCCCGGAGACTCCATCAACATCGACCAGGGCTTCTTCTGAAAGACCTCCCGGCCAGCGGCCCACCTGCACCAGGAAGTGCCAGTAGCACTACGGGCTTAGAGAAAACGCACACCACGCCCCTTCTCAGCGCAGAGTCTCATACATGGAAAGTATCGCTCCGAGTTCAGTCCGCCCCCGGACCATCCAACGTCTGGATTTCGACGAGAAGGTCGATCTGCTGCACACCTGGCAAGTCATCTGGTCCAGCAAGTGGAGCATCCTCTCGCTGGTCCTGGTGGCCATGCTGGCCACGGTCGTCGTGCTTTTCGGCATCACGCCCACCTATCGCGCCATAACGACCCTGCTGATCGAGCAGCAGAAGGCCAATATCGTGGCCATCGAGCAGATCTACGGCACGGAAAGCTCGCAGAGCGAATATCTCCAGACCCAGTTCGAACTGCTCAAGTCCCGCACCCTGGCCGAGCAGGTGGTACGCAAGCTCAACCTCACCACGCATCCGGAATTCGACCCGCGGCAGAAGCCGAAACCCCTGATCAACGTCTCGGCCCTGCTCTCCCGCTTCCTCAAGGCCAAGCCCGCTGCCCAGCCGGGCGAATTGCCGGGCACCGTGCCGGACGTCCTTGCCGGGAGCGTCCCCACGGAAGAGGCGCGGATCTTCAAGGAAGTGACCAGCGCCTTCATGGACCGCATCGTCATCGAGCCCATCCCCAAAAGCCAATTGGTGAAGATCCAGGTCGACATGGCCGATGCGCCAATGGCGGCCCGCGCGGCCAATGCCCTGGTCAACGGCTATATCGAGGCCCAGCTGGAAGCCAGCATGGCCATGTCGGCCAACGCCACCGCCTGGATGCATACGCGTCTTGGAGAGCTGCGGGACAAGCTGACGGAATCCGAGAACCGCCTGCAGGCCTATCGCGAAGCGGAAAATCTGGTGGATCTCGACGGCGTGACCACCATCAACGCCGCCGAGCTCTCGCTGACCGGCAACCGCATGATCGACGCCCGCCGCCAGCGCGCCGAGGCCGAGAGCCAGTACCGCCAGGTCCAGTCCATGCGCGAAGGCGGCTGGGAGAAGCTGGCGACCATTCCCGCGGTGCTGGGCAACCCGCTGATCCAGCAGTTCAAGGCCGAAGAGGCCAGGGCCCGGGCCAAGGTCGAGGAGCTGTCCAAACGCTACGGCAGCCGCCATCCGGCCATGGAGGCCGCTCGCACCGAGCTGAACGCCGCTTCCGCCAGCCTGAGGGGCCAGGTCGAGCAGATCGTCGCCGGCATCGAGCGCAACTATCAGTTGGCGCTCGCCAACGAGGGCTCGCTGAAGAACTCGTACAACGCCAACAAGACGCAGATCCAGAACATCTCCCGCAAGGAGTTCCAGGTCCGCGAACTGCAGCGAGAGGTCGAGGCCAACCGCGCCCTCTACGAGACCTTCATGACCCGGCTGAAGGAAACCACCGCCACGTCTGACCTCGAAACGGCCAATGCCCGGATCATCGACCCGGCCACCGTGCCCAGCCGTCCGATCAAGCCGCAGAAGGGGCTGATCGTGGTCCTCGTCGGCATCCTGGCGCTGCTCGCGGGGGCCGGCATCAGCCTGCTGCTGAACTCGCTGAACGACACCTTCAAGAGCACCGAGGACGTCGAGAACAACCTCAATCTTCCGGTGCTCGGCATCCTGCCCATGATCAAGAAGCAGGAGCGCGGCCAGCTCGCCAAGCTCTTCACCAGCCATGAGCACCGGACCTTCGCCGAGTCGATCCGCACCATCCGCACGGCCGTCATCCTCTCCGGAATGAACAGCAGCCATCACGAGATCCTGGTGGTCACCTCCTCGATTCCCGGCGAGGGCAAGAGCACCGTCGCGGCGAATCTGGCGCTGGCCCTGGGCCAGATGGAAAAGGTCCTGCTGATCGACGCCGACTTGCGCCGCCCGACCCTGGCCAAGAACTACGACTTCCCGGTGGGCACGCCCGGCCTGGCCAACCTGATCGCCAATACCGCCCGCCTGGAGGACTGCATACGGCATTCCAACGGTATCGACATGCTCAGCGCCGGGGCCGTCCCGCCGAACCCGCTGGAGCTGCTGTCCTCGCCGCGCTTCAGCAGCGTTCTGGAGACCCTGAAGAAGAAATACGACCGCATCGTCATCGACTCCCCTCCGACCCAGGCGGTGAGCGATGCGGCGATTCTGGCCACCCAGGCCAATGCGCTGATTTACGTGATCAAGTCGGAATCCACCCCGATCCCGCTGGTGCAGAAAGGCGTGGGCCAGATGCTGCAGAACAACGCCCCGATCACCGGCGTGGTGCTCAATCAGGTGAACGTGAAGAAGGCCAAGAAGTACATGAACAAATACGGCGGCTATTACGACTATTACGGCTATAGCAGCGACGACAAGAAGGCCACGGGGACCTGATCCCGCCGTCGAGGATCGGCTCCAACATCCACCCCAGGGACGATGGCCGGTTGCCCAGCGACCGGGTTGTTCGTTGACCACTCACCGACCATGGCTCAGGACGACGCCCATGCCCGCTACCGCACGCGCAAGACGCGATAGGCCCATGTCCCCGGACGCGCCCGGGATACTTCCCCGCTGGGGCCAAGGGGCAGACACACGCGGCGTCGACAGCCTTCGCCGCCAGCGGAAAATCGCCGCGGCTCGCGGTCTCACCTTCTGGGGGCAATGGCTGGTGGCGATGACCCTGACCAGCCTGCTGCTCTGTGGCCTGGCCCTGGCCAAGACCGGGGAGATCGATACCCAGTACCGCATGCTCGTGCTCTTCGCCCTGCTCGGCTCGGCGCCGGTCTACTCGCTGCTTCGCGTCTACCACAAACAGCATGGGTACCTCACGGGACTGTCCCGCCTGTTGGGCGGCTGGTTGCTGCTCCTCGCCGGGCTGACCATGGTGGCCTTCATCACCAAGACCAGCACCCTGTTCTCCCGGGAGGTCGCACTCACCTGGGCGTCGCTGGGCCTCGCCGCGCAAGCCGTGGCCTACCTGCCGCTGCATCACGTCTCGCGGCGTTACCACCGGAAGCTGCTCAGCGAGCGCACGTCGCTGATCGTGGGCACCGGCGATCTGGCCCTGACGCTTGCCGAGAAACTGCACCGCATCAAGCACGAGCCCGTTGTCGGCCTGGTCGCCCAAGAGGTTCCGGAGCAACCCAGGTCCTGCCCCTACCCGGTCATCGGCGTGCTAGCCCATCTGCGCCAGCTGATCGCCGACCACAACATCCGCCGCCTGTATATCGCCCTGCCCCTCACCGAGGCCGAGCAGATAGAGGGCCTGTACATCGACCTGCTGGATGCCAACGTGGACGCGGTGTGGATTCCCGATCTGGCCAGCCTGATGCTGCTCAACCACTCGGTGAGCGATATCGACGGCCTGCCGGCCATCCATCTCAACGAGAGTCCGCTGACTGCCTACCCCACCGCCGCGCTGACCAAGGCCATGCTGGATCGCTTCATAGCCCTGCTGGCGATCCTCGCCCTGAGCCCGCTGATGCTGATCATCGCCATTCTGGTCAAGCGCTCCTCCCCGGGTCCGATCATCTTCAAGCAGCAACGCCACGGCTGGAACGGCCAGATCATCATGGTCTACAAGTTCCGCTCCATGCGCATGCACGACGACGTCCAGGTCAAGCAGGCGACCCGGGAAGATCCGCGCATCACGCCCATCGGTCGCTTCATCCGCCGTACCTCCCTCGACGAGCTGCCGCAGTTCTTCAACGTACTGCAGGGGCGGATGTCGCTGGTGGGCCCTCGCCCCCACGCCGTGGCGCACAACGACTACTACACGGGCAAGATCAAGGCCTACATGGCCCGGCACCGGATCAAGCCGGGAATCACCGGGCTGGCGCAGATCAACGGCTGCCGCGGCGAAACCGAGACGCTGGACAAGATGCAGCAGCGCGTGGAGCTGGATCTGGCCTACATCAACAACTGGTCGCTCTGGCTGGACATCAAGATCCTGATCAAGACGCCCTTCACCCTGCTCGCCAAGGACATCTACTGACCTCCCGGCATCCGGAGCCAACCACACGCAAAGAAAGCCATGGAGATGCCCGGCCCTGACGCACGGATCGTCGGCCGGGCAACGGCGCCCCTCTCATATTTGAACGTTCGAAGGAATCGACATGAAAGTTACTGTTTTCGGCATCGGCTATGTCGGCTTGGTCCAGGGGGCTGTTCTGGCGGAAGTCGGTCACGACGTGGTTTGCGTCGATGTGGATGCCCACAAGGTCGAACGCCTCAAGCAGGGCATCATCCCCATCTACGAGCCCGGTCTCGAAAGCCTGGTACGGGAAAACCATGCGGCGGGCCGCCTCGACTTCACCACCGATGCCGCAGCCGCCGTGCAGCATGGGGAAGTTCAGTTCATCGCCGTCGGCACGCCGCCGGACGAGGACGGTTCGGCGGATCTCCAGTATGTGCTCTCCGTCGCCGAAACCATCGCCCGGCACATGGAAAGCCGGCAGATCATCATCGACAAATCCACCGTGCCGGTCGGCACCGCCGACAAGGTCGGCGCCCGCGTCGCGGAAGTGCTGGCTCAGCGTGGCCGGGAGGACCTGCACTTCGACGTGGTCTCCAACCCGGAATTCCTCAAGGAAGGCTCGGCGGTCGCCGACTGCATGCGCCCCGACCGCATCATCATCGGCACCGGCAGCGAGCATGCCGAAGAGGTGATGCGCGAGCTGTATGCGCCCTTCAACCGCAACCATGAAAAGATCATCGTCATGGACGTGCGCAGCGCCGAGCTGACCAAGTACGCGGCCAATTGCATGCTGGCGACCAAGATCAGCTTCATGAACGAAATAGCCAGTCTGGCCGAAAAGCTCGAGGCCGACATCGAGATGGTTCGCCAGGGCATCGGTTCCGACCCCCGAATCGGCTACCACTTCATCTATGCTGGTGCCGGTTACGGCGGCTCGTGCTTTCCGAAGGATGTGCAGGCGCTGATCCATACGGCCGACAGCATCGATTTCGATGCCAAGCTGCTCAAGGCGGTGGAGGCACGCAACGCCGCGCAGAAGACCGTGCTGTTCAACAAGATTCACCAGCACTTCGACGGGAATCTTCGAGGCAGGACCTTCGCCCTCTGGGGGCTCAGCTTCAAACCCAATACCGACGATATGCGCGAAGCCCCCAGCCGCGTCCTGATGGAAGCGCTATGGAAAGCCGGCGCCAAGGTCCAGGCCTACGACCCGGAAGCCATGGAGGAAACCCAGCGTCTCTATGGCAACCGGGACGATCTGACCCTGTGCGGCACCAAGGAGGCGGCGCTCAAGGCAGCGGATGCCCTGATCATCGTCACTGAATGGCAAGCGTTCAAGGCACCGGATTTCGACTTCATCAAACAGCAACTAAGCCAGCCGGTGATTTTCGACGGGCGTAACCAGTTCGAACCCAAGCGCATGGCAAGGAAAGGCTTCAAATACTACTCGATAGGGCGCTGCGTGGCCTGACAGCGAGTGCATGGAAGTGCAGTCGAAGTTCGCCCATCAGGCGAAGAGGCAGTAGGAATCGAAATGAGAAAGCCGCCCGCTCCAAAAGTCCGAATAGGATACAGCCCATTTTCCAACAGGGAAAATGCGTACATCGACCGAAACAAGGAGATCCTGTCTCGCCTCGGTGCTGTCCACGAAATACCTTCGCTTGGGCAACTATTCAGACATCCCCACCGATATCTGGCATCGCGACTGGATGTAGCGATCATCAACTGGTGGGAAAATTCGATCGTTTCCAGAAAGACCGGGAAACTTCATCTGCCGGGTCTTTGCAAGTTCATGGTCAAGGCGCTCGCCCTCAGGCTGGTCGCCAGAAAAGTTGTCTTCATCAGACACAATAACTATCCGCATCATACGGATCATGAAAAAGGCGAACGCATAGCGCGCCTTCTGGATCGACTGGAAAAGCTGTTCTCGATCAGCGTGACCCATTCCGGGCATAACGAGAACAGCGAGCGGCCCTATGTGCCCCATCCCCTGTACAACAAAAAGCCCGGAAGCGGCAGATCGGCACCCCTGGAAAGACAGGGGGATTATTTCGTGGCTTTCGGCAGAATCCAGCCCTACAAAAAACTGGAAGAGCTGATCGACGGTTTTCCCCCGGAGAAGAAACTGATCATTGCGGGGCCCTGCAAAGACGATGAATACCTTCGCCGTATAACGGCAGCGAGCGGGCAGAACATCGAAATACGCGCAGGCTATCTGGCCAAGGATGAAGCCGAGCGGCTGGTGGCCAACTCCCGTGGAATGATTCTTTCACATGCCGAATCGGACATGATCGTCAGTGGCAGTTACTTCTTCGCCACCAGTATCGGAGTTCCCGTCCATGCCATAAAAACCCCATTCTTCGAATGGGCCAGGCGGTCGTTCGAAACTCGCGGCCTTCATATATACGAAAACCTGGCAATGCTGCATGACGGCATCGAAACGGCGAAGCAGCGAAATATCAAAAAGGAAATCATCGCCTATGCCGGCAATTCATTCGGCGATCGCAAGGTGGCCGAACACTGGAGCAAGGTATTCGACAGAATCGGCATAGCGACGCGAGGCCATATCCAGGTGGTCAGCTCAACGCCGAACCCTGCCGAACACAAACCGAAACCACGACACCTGAAAGCATCGGTCCAGGGTATTGCAAGCAATACCCGACAGCGAAGCCATCGTAAAACCAAATAGAGTGCCAGGGCGTGACACAAGAGCAATCCCCCCCGATCCAACCTATTCCTCATAGCCGAACGCTGTACGACGCCGTAATCAAAAGCATGCTGGGGCGCTATGCGGTGTATGCGGTGAATCTGGCATCGATGATGCTGCTCGCGCGCCTCTTCACCCCGGAAGTATTCGGCACGGTCGCATCGATTTCGGTGTTCTTCGTCTTCTTTCAAGTGATGGCGGAAGCCGGACTGGGACCGGCCATCATCAATCTCGAAAGACTCGATAGCGCGGATCGGGACGGGCTCTTCGGCTTGACCCTGGTAGGCGGGGCGGTGCTTTCAGGAGCATTCTATTGGCTCTCTCCGCTCTTCGTTGAGCTCTACGACTTGCCCAGAGTCGGCGAGGTGGTTCCTTACATCTCGCTGGCGCTTCTTTTCTTCGCGGCGGCCATAGTGCCAAGCGCCCTCCTGCTACGCGATCAGGCCTATTTCAGGATCGCCAATGCCGGGCTGGCAGCCGAGGTGGTATCGACCACCCTGACCGTGGTCCTGACATGCTGGCTGGACCCATTGCACGCCCTCTCCGTCAAGGCTGCCTTCAGCGCGGCAACCACTTTCACGGTGCTGTTCCTTTATTCGGGGGAAACGGAGTTCGGACGTCCGAGATGGGGAACCAAGTTCTCGGCAATCAAACCATTGCTGACGTTTTCCGTCTATCAGTTCGGCTTCAACATCATCAATTACTTCTCACGCAATCTGGACAACATTCTGGTTGGCAGGAACTTCGGAGCCAGCTCGCTGGGCATCTACGACAAGGCCTATCAGCTGATGCGCTACCCGCTCATGCTGCTCACGTTCGCCATGACGCCAGCCATCCAGCCGGTCGTACGCAAATATGCCGGCGACAAGGAAAAGGTCGAGGCCCTTCATCGCGACTTCACCTTCAAACTCTCGTTTCTCGGCGCGGCGGCCGGCCTCGGAGTCTTCCTGCTCGCCGAGTGGATTGTCCGGGTGATGCTCGGGAATCAGTGGCAGGCCGTCGTGGAGATCATTCGCATCCTGGCGATAGCGATTCCGGTGCAAATCATATTGTCCACCAGCGGCAGCTTTTTCCAGGCGATGAATCGTACGGACCTGCTGTTCAAGACCGGCCTCGTGTCGGCGGTCATCACCATATTGGCGATCGGCTGGGGGATTTATCGAAGGGACATGCAAACCCTGGCCTGGGCGCTGGTCGCCTCGTTTCACGTCAATTTCTTCATCGCCTATTACGTCATGTACACCAGGATCTTCGGAAAGAACCTCTTCAGATACCTTGCCAGGATGATGCCAGCCGCATTGGTGATCGTTGGCATGGTGCTCTGGCATGACTTTTCGTGAGTGCTCTTACTTCCGTTAGCCGATAAAGCAGCCCCAGCCGCATATACCGACATGGCGCCATTTCCGGCCAGTGATTCATCAATATTCCAGAGCCCGAGCAGATAGCTCAATGAACATACTCTTTCTCAGTCACAGCTCGACGAAATCCGGCTTCGTCGTCGGCAGCCACCATTACGCACACAACCTGGCCAAGATGGGGCACAAAGTCATCCATATATGCAGCCCTATCACGCCTTTTCACCTGCCATTCTCCCAACGGCGGGATAAGTTCGACATCAGGATAGACAACTCGAGACTGAGCCAGAAGCACTGGCTCTTCGACGAGTATATCCCTCTCACGCCTTTTCCTTATGGAAAAGGCAAGTTACTGGATCGAATCAACAATACGATCCTGAATCGAATAGTCGAGAGCGGCTTTTCGGGCGAAGTCGATGCGATAGTCATCGACCAACCGAAACTCCATTCTTTCCTGGAAACTTATCAAGACAAGCCCATCATCTATAGACCCACCGATGTCTACAGCACGATGGAAAAGAAAGATATCCGGGGTCTGGAACTCGAAACGCTCAAATATTGCAGTGCGGTCATTGCGACGAGCAGTGCCGTAAGGGAGCACATCAACCGGCTGGGCTACGAAGTCGCATGCGTGATCAATAACGGCGTGGACTTCGACGCTTTCGAAAAACATGCCGGCGACAGTTCGCGGAATCATGACTGCGTCTACGTGGGCGCCATCGACTATCGCTTCGACCTGGATCTGGTGATAGCTCTGGCACGGGAAAATCCTCTGATCGGCTTCGATATCTTCGGTCCCTTGAGCCTGTCCCTCCCGAGCCAACTCCCCGGCAATCTCCGCTTCGGCGGGAACATCGATTATGCCGAGCTGCCACTAACCCTCGCCAAGTACAGGATGGCGCTCATGCCTTTCAACGATCATCCAGCGAATGTCAGCCGGTCGCCCATGAAGCTGTTCGAGTATTTATCGGTGGGCCTGCCTGTTTTCGCCAAAGCCATCCCCAGTCTTGCCGAGTCTCCGTTGCCGGCGGTAGCGGAGACTTACAGCGACGAAAAGGAGGCCACTGAGAGATTCGGTAACTTTCACGAGTCCATCGACTCCGAACTGAGCGCCCAATGCCTCGCCACTGCTCGCCAGGAAAGCTGGGAACATAAGACCATGAAGTTGCTGAAGATCATTTCAGAAAAGCTCCCTGCAAGTACGGCCGAGGAATCCGCTCGCGCACTCACCAGCAGTTTTCCCCTTGACGCTCAAAGAAAAACACCATGAGCACAGGACTTAAGCGTGCATCTATCGAGAAGGCCGAGAAAGTGCGCAACAGGCTTCTCGCGCTTACAAAGAGCCCAGGGCTTTCCAAAGTATATCTGACCATACTGCTGGCCATTTCCTACAATGCGATCCTTGCAATCATCAATGCCCACGCAATGCGGATCTCCTTCCCCCTGGTGGCAGCGACCGAGTTCCTGGTGCTGCTCTCGGTTGCATTGATCATTTACAAGGAAAACCTTTATACCAGCGACCTCCCCTACATATATTTCTTCGTCTTCTTCTTCACGATATCGATCATCATCTCGATTTTGAACCAGAAGTTATTCATCGATGTCATTCGAAACATGTTGATCGTCTCGCTGTTCTTACTGTTGGGAAGGCGATTCGACAAGGAAGCGATCATCAAAATATTTCTCTTGATGAGCTCGACCATTCTATCCGTTTTGATCCTGGAGCTCTCCGCCCTGGATATTTACGCAGCGATATTCAAGCCTGCAGCGTACTTCGCGAATACACGAGGCGTCGCCGAGTTCTCACTCGACGAGTCCGGACTATTTCGCAATGCATTGGGCTTCGAGGGAAGATTTTCATTCGGGATTTTTTCTACACCACGCACATCCTCCATTTTTCTCGAGCAGGTTTCGCTTGCAAACTATGCGGGAGTTTTGAGCCTATTCCTCTTGGCTTTATGGCCAGAGTTGAAAATCCAGCATCGCATGCTGCACCTAACCCTGATCTTACTGATCATACTCTCGAACAACTCAAGAACATCCTCTTTCCTGTTCGCCATCTGCATACTCGGGTATTTCATTTATCCACGGCTACCCAGATATCTAAATCTGGCAATCGCCCCCATTATCGTCACCATTGCCCTTTATGTCTTCTACAGCAATCCAGACGCCAGGGGAGATAACTTTTCTGGAAGGGTGACACATACAGCCGAGAAGATCGTATCGATGGAAACCGGCGACTACTTCGGTCTGAGCATATCTCAACTCTACACACTGATGGACAGTGGCTACCCCTATATCATTTACTCAAGCACCATCTTCGGGATGGTCATTTATTGGCTATTTGTCTGCCTGGTCATCCCCCAATACAACAGTGCGCAAAGACGCTGCGCATATGGATTATCCACCTATACTTTCATCAACCTTCTAATCGGTGGGACGGCGATTTTCTCCATCAAGGTCGCAGCCCCCCTCTGGTTATTGATAGGTTATATGACGATGCATCACCGCCAACCCAGCCGGGAAGTTCAGTTCAGGATAGGAACGGACAACTATTCCACTACTCAGTCAGTTGGGACTCTCTGGCCTCACCAGAAAGGCTGAAGGTTGCGCCTTACACATCACCCTCTTCAGGCCCCGGACAGACAATGAAAATAGCTCACATCGTGCGTCAATTTCATCCCAGTATCGGCGGTTTGGAGGACTTCGTATTCAACCTTGCCACCGAACAACTGGCTAGCGGGCATAGTGTTTCGGTGTTCACGTTGAACAGTGACTTTCAGAACGATGAGAAACTGTCACCTCGCGAGCTATATAAAGGGATAGAAATAAGACGCCATCCCTGGTTTTTCTCCAAGCGCTACCCGATATGCTTCATGGCGATGGCAACGCTGAATGGCTATGACATCGTCCACATCCACGCTATAGATTATTTCGTGGACTATCTATCGCTTTGCAAACGCATCGGCATACTGAAACCCACGACGATGCTGTCAACCCATGGCGGTTTTTTTCATACCAAGCGCAACGCCTTGCTCAAGCAGTATTACTTCAAGACCATAACGAAGTTTTCGACCGCAGCCATGGACGCGGTCATATGCTGCAGCGAGAACGACCATCGGCTCTTCAGAAAACTGAATGGCAATACGCACCTGATCAACAATGGTGTGAAACTCAAAAAGTTTGGCGAGCCGCTGCCTGTGCCCGGCAAGACACAGGACATGATCTATTTCGGGCGGTTCAGCCAAAACAAGTGCATCCCATGGCTGATCGACGCATACGCAGGTATTCGCAATCCGGCAGGCAAACTCAAAATAATTGGCCGTAGCAAAACGGGCAATGTCCAGGTGCTAAAGAAAATGATTCAGCAACTCGACTGTGCCGATAGAGTCGAATTGATTCTCGATGTCTCTGACGAGGTCATTCTCCATCACATATCATCAGCCAAATATACAATCAGCGCCTCCGAGTATGAGGGGTTCGGTCTCAGCATAGTTGAGCTCATGTCCTATGGGCTGGTTCCCTTCTTGAGCAGCAAGCCTCCATCATTCAGAGAGTTCGTGGGCGAATCAAGATGCGGCATGCTATTCGACTACGAGCGAGAAAAATTCGAAGAACAATACCAACAACTTGTACGCAACTGGTCTCCTGACTTAGCTCATCGGGCAAGGGAATATTCAGACAGATTTTCCTGGCAAAGTGTAGCCAAAAGCATTGAATCCATTTACCAGGCAAGCATGAATCCTACGACCGGCATACAAGCGGATAGCATCGATACGAATCCATGAACCCTGCCACTCATTAATCAGCGAGCCTATCTACTTGTTCAATTTTGCTCAAAATCAACCCAGGGAATTCATCGCCCTCCAATACCTGAGAGGGATAGCCGCCTTATTGGTCGTCTATTTCCACAGCCTGTTGCAATTGAAAGGCCTGAGCGATGTTTCGGATCATTTCCCACTCTTTGGGGAAAGTGGGGTCGATATATTTTTCGTGTTGAGTGGCTTTGTCATGTGGTTCACCACTTATCAAAAGCATCAGTCCCCTGGCCGCTTTTTGCAGAAGAGGCTCATTCGGATCGTCCCGCTGTACTGGGCCGCTACCTTTCTGGCCGCTGGGGTGGCTCTGCTGCTTCCGCAGATGCTCAAATCAACCAGCTTCGACTTTTATCACTTCCTTTCCTCATTGTTCTTCATTCCCTGGCCAAACCCCGCTTATCTGATCGGCTCCAAGCCGACGATAACGCCTGTGATCGTTCCCGGCTGGACGTTGAATTACGAGATATTCTTCTACCTGATTTTCTCAGTCTCACTTGTCTTCCATAAGAACCTGAGACTCAGCCTGACGGCTACGGCTCTTTTTGTTCTGGTAGGACTGCGCGCACTGAGCGACACTCCAGGAACTTTTCTGAAGTTCTATGGCGACCCGATCATTCTCGAGTTTCTATATGGGGTTCTGATCGCGGTTATAGTCACGACCAGAGCGACGCTAAAACCTATACCCGCATTGTTCATCGGTGGCATTTCTTTCGCAGCCATAATCATTCTGGATATCATGGATCCGCCAATCGATCGCGCCTTCTCGATCGGTCCTATGGCAGCGCTGCTCATTCTTTCCGTTGCCTCTTTGGAACTCTCCTCAAAAGTCCCTCATATAAGTTTTTTATCGAAAATCGGGGATGCCTCGTACAGCATCTACCTTACCCATATTTTCACGCTAGTCTTGGCACGTTTGGTCTATAAGCTTCTGGCTCTGTCCGGCGGGCTGGTGAATGCCTATATCTTCATTCTTTTCTGCATTACAAGCTCCACCACCATTGGATATCTCGCTTATCGCTACTATGAAAGGCCGATTCTTCGAAGACTCAAACAAGGCCCAGCCATCAAAGATACATCCCTGATCGGCCAGGCTTGATTCGCCATAGAAGCGGCCCTTCATCAAAGCCATAAAAGTTCTAACGATCATTCAATCGATCAATGCTTCCACTTCAATCAGGCCGAGGGGAATCTATGACTCCAATGAATAAAAAGCTTCTAGGGATCGGCACAGCTTTGGCATTGAGCCTGACACTCCATGCCACTGTCGCTTCGGCCGAACCGATAAACCTCATTGGAGTGAATCTTTCCGCAGCAGGGTTCGGCACCAAGGCCCTTCCCGGCAAACATGGGACCAATTACCTCTACCCTTCGGAGGAATATTACAAACGCTATAGCGATATGGGGATCAAGCTCGTACGACTGCCATTTCGCTGGGAGCGTGTCCAGCATCAACTCGGTTCGGATCTGGAGCCGAGTGAACTCGATCTGCTGATGCAATCGCTCGACCTGGCCGACAGGCACGGCATGAAAGTCATTCTCGATATGCACAATTACTACCGGTATTACAGCGATCAGATCGCATCTCCGCAGGTCCCTATCGAGGAATATGCCAATACCTGGTCGCGTCTGGCATCCGCAACCAAAGAGCATCCAGCACTCTTTGGCTATGGGCTCATGAATGAGCCGCACGACACCAACGGCCAATGGCCGGAAGCGGCAGTGGCAGCCGCCAAAGCGATCAGAGGCGTGGATGCGGATCATTGGATTCTGGTAGCAGGAGACAGTTGGTCCAGTGCCCAGCGGTGGCCGAAGGCAAACCCACGCCTGATAACCGATCCGTTCATGGTCGACTCGAACAACAAGCTCCTTTACGAAGGTCATCTGTATTTCGATGCGGACACTTCCGGAACCTATAAAGACCAGAACGAGGCCTTCGACCCACAGATTGGCGTGAGACGGGTCGAGCCCTTCGTGCAATGGCTGAAACAGCATGGTTTACGCGGTTTCATAGGCGAGTATGGCGTTCCCGACTGGTCAGAGTCGGCGATGACAGCCATGGACAATATGCTTTCCTATCTCGCCCAGAATTGCATTCCCAGTACCTACTGGGCGGGTGGGCCATGGTGGGGAGAAAACGCATTGGCCCTCGATGTGAAAAGCGGAAAGCCGCGCCCGCAATTGGACATATTGAAAAAACATGCAACTTACAGTGCCTGCACCGATATAGGCCCACAGTAAGCAGACGACCTTCCCAATAAGTGCTTCTCCTCTCTCATCGGTCATATTTCAACGGATGAAATGACATGATATTTCCGGTAATCTTGGCCGGTGGGGCCGGCTCTCGACTATGGCCCTTATCCCGCCAACTCTATCCCAAGCAATTTCTCCCACTGGGCGAAAGCGAACTGACCTTGCTGCAATCCACCATTCAGCGTCTGCAAGGATTGGAATGCGCCCCCCCCATCCTGATATGCAATGACCAGCACCGCTTCCTGGCTGCAGAGCAAGTGCGTCAGCTGGGTATGGAGCAGGTAACGATTCTCCTCGAGCCGGTCAGTCGCAATACCGCACCGGCTATTGCTTTGGCTGCGCTGCAGGCGGCTTCTCGGGAAAAGGATTCGATACTCCTGGTACTGGCAGCAGACCACCTGGTTCGGGATGTGGCTGCCTTCCAGGAATGCGTTCGGAAAGCTCTGCCTCTAGCCGAGGCCGGTAAGCTGGTGACTTTCGGGATCGTCCCCACCCATCCGGAAACTGGCTATGGTTACCTCGAGAAAGGCCGCGAGATCGTCCCGGGTTGCTTCGCCGTCAACCGATTTGTCGAGAAGCCGGACCTGCCGGCTGCCGAGGACTATGTAGGCACCGGGGATTACTACTGGAACAGCGGCATGTTCATGTTCCGCGCCAGCCGTTACCTGGAAGAGCTCGAACGCCTCCAGCCGAACATGCTGTCCGCTTGCCGATCTGCCCTCGAACAGGGCTCGCAGGATCTGTACTTCACACGGGTCGACCTAGCGGCTTTCGCGGCCTGTCCCGAACAATCCATCGACTATGCCGTAATGGAGAAAACCAGCGAAGCGGCCATGGTGCCATTGGATGCCGGCTGGAGCGACGTTGGCTCCTGGTCCGCCTTGTGGGATGTCAGCGCGAAGAGCCCCGAGGGCAATGTGCTCAAAGGCGACGTCCTTCAGCAGGATACCCGCAATACTTACGTGCACTCGGAAAGCCGTCTGGTAGCAACCGTGGGTGTCGACGATCTGATGATCATCGAGACCAAGGATGCGGTACTAGTGGCGCACAAGAACCACGTGCAGGACGTCAAAAGCATCGTCGAGCGAATCAGGAACGATGGACGTCATGAGCATATCAACCACCGGAAGGTGTTTCGCCCATGGGGCATGTATGACTCCATCGATGACGGCCACCGCTATCAGGTCAAACGCATCACTGTGCGGCCTGGCGCCAAGCTTTCGGTACAGATGCATCATCACCGCGCGGAGCATTGGATCGTCGTCAGCGGTACGGCCAAGGTGACCAAGGGCGACAAGACCTATCTGGTCAGCGAAAACCAGTCCACCTACATCCCTGTCGGCCAGATTCATGCGCTGGAGAATCCAGGGGTGATCCCGCTGGAATTGATCGAGGTGCAATCGGGAGCCTATCTCGGCGAAGACGATATAGTCCGGCTACAAGATGTCTACGGCAGGGCGTGAAGGCTCGCTTTCCATCAAGGTCCTGCCTATAACTCCGCGTTATTCTTCCCCGGTCATCCCCGCTGGCTGTAGCCGGGCCTACAACGGCCAAATACTAAACAGGCATAGGCAATCTGTTCGAAGTTAATGCCTCGACAAGTCGAAGCCTTCGGCAGTTTCGAATATGTCATGCCTATAACACCGCCCATACATGATCCCAGCCATTTGCCAGAGGCATGAGCATGCTTACTACAAAAGGTATCGGTTCAGCAAACAGTCTGATTGAAAAGCTAGAACAAATCGAACCGGACCACTATAACGAATTTATCGACTCTCTCCTCGACACCAATACGCCTGTAACCATTGGTTTTCTAAACCAGCATGCCTACAACGTAGCGAATCAGAACGCCAGGAATCTGCGTGCCTTCACCGATCTCGACTACCTATTACGCGATGGAATCGGAATAAAGCTTGCCTGCCTCTATAGAAAGACCCTGCCGGGTGCGAACATGAATGGCACTGATTTTATTCCCGCGCTCATCGATAGAGTTCTGAAGTCAAGGCGCAAAGTTCAGTTCTTTGTGTTTGGCACGGAATCTCCCTGGCTAGAAAAAGGTTCGAAGAAACTCTTGAGAGGCCACGACTATCATTATCTGCATGGTTTCCTCGATCCTGCACGCTATGTAGACCTGGTGCAGAGCACCATGGATAACGACGCATTGAAAATAGTCATCCTTGCCATGGGAATGCCAAAGCAGGAAACACTGGCATGGGTGTTACGCAGAACAACCAAAGGCCCCGCACTCATTGTATGCGGCGGGGCCATCATCGACTTTCAAGCGGGCCGATTCAAACGCGCGCCCTTTCTTTTCAGAAAGCTAGGACTGGAATGGCTCTATCGTTTGGCTCTAGAGCCTAAGCGATTAGGCTCTCGCTATGTAATTGGCATCCCGAAGTTTCTTGTGCACGTACTGATTGGCAAATGACCCAGCTCTCTCGATAACCATTGAGCAGAGTCATTTTTCATAAACAGCACTATTTGCACCAACTTCGGACAGGAAGGGACTGGACTCATTTTCGAAAACCCAATCTGCCTCCATCAGCCCATGAAAAAGGCAAACCGAAACTCTATTGACCCAAGTAAAGACCATACCACTGAACATACAAGCAGATATCCATCCCATGGATAGGATAGTTGATCCGAAACGCCTACTTCCAGCGCCCCTACCCGATTGGAAAAGCATGACCGGCCATCACGCAGACTGGCCATTATGCTATCGGTCTTTTCGGAGCCGACCACAAATAAAATGAAGTATTGCCGTCAACTTGCTATTAATAAGCAATAGTCGTAAACCAGCCTGTACGTGTTCAGACGAAACTGCTGCTTCGTAATCGCAAAATCAGTCATTGCCCCACCGGCATAACCATGGAAGGCCTAGGGTATATATGAGCCATAAAACCCAACTACACGCATTGACAGCCGCCGTGGCGGCAGCCGCCAGCACCTGTGCTTGGGCGCTGGAACCGCAGAGCATCAGACTTGGAGATGGCCTGAACTTCAGCCCGAGCCTTCAAGTGACCGAAAGTTACGATGACAACATCCGAGCTGTCGAAACTGGTGAGTTATCCTCTTGGGTTACTCGCATCAGCCCCGCCTTTATGCTTGGAGCGGATGGACATAAGGCTAGCTATCAGGTTCAGTATCGAGCAGACAGCGACACCTTTCATTCCAGCCATCTCGACGACAATACCGACCATCATCTAACCGCCAAGACTGCGTTCAATTTCAATGTGCGCAATCACCTGACGTTCGATATCGGCTATCACCGGGTCGAGTTGCTGGACTCGGAGAACTCGGACCATCAGAGCCAGAACGATAAGTACAACACGATCGATGCCGGGGCCCTGTACAGTTTCGGCGCTCCACGTGCACGCGGACAGATTGACTTCGGCGTTCGACACCAACGTCTGCGCTACGAGAATACCCAACACATAAACGACGATCTGGAACGTGAATTCACCCAAGCCAATACCATTTTCTATTATCGCTTGGCGCCTCGAACCCGCGCGTTGATTGAGGCCCGCTATACCGACTTCAATTACGTGAGCAATGATCTGCGCAACAGTTCTGAAATCGCCCTACTGGGCGGCTTGGCGTGGGAAGCTACCGCAAAAACCACCGGCACCATCAAGATCGGCAGCCAAAAGAAACACTTCGAGGAGTCCAGTGTCGGAAACATGAGCGGCTCCATGTGGGAAATCGGCATTGACTGGAAACCGCGTACTTACTCGACCGTAAGCCTGACCACCCGCCAAGCCATCGACGAAAACTACCAAAGTGGCATCGGGGCCTCGGCCGTCGAGTCGACTTTGGTAAAACTGGGCTGGAAACATGGCTGGACTAATCGTCTTTCTTCCGAGACCAGCTATTCATATATCAAGCGGAAGTATCAGGATTACGATCGAGACGACAGGTTCGACATCGCCACACTTGATCTGACCTATGAATTGCGCCGCTGGCTGGATGTGAGCCTGGGTCTCAAGTACATCCAAAAGGATTCGACCCGAGCAAGAGAAAGTTACGAGCGCAGTATTGTCGGCCTGACAGTCGCTGCCAGCTTATAAGTATCCCATAGCTGAACGGCAAGCCACACTCGCAATGCTTTTCTGAGCAACTTCCCAAGCCCGACACTACCGATATCGACACCTAGCATTAGCAATCAGGGCGTGGGGATGGAGCCTATCCAACTGACGCATAGAGCCCACAAGATGACTAGCGCTGTCAAAAATACCAATGAAGCACTTAATTTTGATAATAGGCAATCCTGGATCGATGTTCTGAGAGGCACAAGCATACTGTTGGTCATGCTTAGCCACTCCTATGGCTTTACGGCTTTCGATAAAAACTTGAACCAAAATGCCTTCATCGATGTCGTGAGTACAGTGAACACCTCGGTAGAAGCCTTCAGAATGGAGATAATGTTTTTGCTTTCCGGCTTTCTCGTGGAGAGAGGCTTGAAGAAGGGGAAACGGCAATACCTGACCGGGAAGTTACATAATATCGTCTATCCTTTTCTGGTCTGGTCCACGATCATATTCCTGCTGAAACAGGCTGGAGCCGTCATCTTCAAGGGGGAGCCGATAGAGTGGGAGTATCTGCTCCGATTTCTGATAGGCTCTACTGACCTCACATGGTTCCTCCACGAACTGCTCCTGTTCTATCTCATTACTCCCCTCCTGAGCAGACTCAATGTATTAACCGTAGTTCTCGTATCTTGTGCGATGTCAAACCTGATACCCAGAGATATCCATGACAACCTACCGGGATTCAATAACACCTTCATCAATGATCTTTTCTATTACTTCATCTATTTCTTTCTTGGCAATTACATCACCAAATCGAATCTCAGCCTTTCCGCAATCAAGGAAACCAAGGTACAACTAATCTCTTTGGCAGCCATTTCTACAATACTTGTCACAAGCCATTTCACTGACATAGCCAAGACCTGGCCTGGCTACCTTCCTCTGGTACTGGCCTCTCTGCCAATATTTTTCCTTGCCTCCATCGCCGCCAGCCGGTCTCCACTCTCATCCCCACTCAAGTATCTGGGCGAAAACTCGATTGTCTTCTACCTTGTGCACTACCCAACCCAAATGGTTTTGGCATATCTCTTGGGAAAGGTAATCAGCGACAAGACAGCATTATTCCTACTGCTTCTTCTGATTGGCTTATTGGTGCCGACTCTTGTATCGATCGGTAGAGCCAGAGACGAATTCAGATTTTTAAATATCTTCTTCTCATCGCAAAAATATTTTCTGCTCGGTATCAGAAGGTCCGTACAGGCAAACCCAGCATCCTGAATGGAGGCAATAACAGGGGCCAACCGGGGGATAGGCTCGATGGGATTTCCCTTAATATGGGGAACAAAAACCATGGGCAGATCTCAGAATCCGCCCGGCTTTCTAAATATCGACTAGTTCGCTATTCGGCTTTCTTGCGAATCCAATAAAGGTAAGTACCTGCATCTTCCTGCTGCTCCAGCAGTTCGTGGCCAAGAAAGATGCAGAACTTGGGGATGTCGCGGCGAGTGGAAGGATCGGTCGCGATGACCTTGAGCAAGCCTCCGGCCGGCAGGTCACGCACTTTGTTGTGCAGCATCATCACGGGCTCGGGGCAATTCAGTCCGGTGGCATCGAGGATGGCATCGACGGACAGTGCATCGTTCTGGGACATGGGCTACTCCGCTGAATCGGTCGATTATTGTGAGGCAACGGACAAACGCAGTCGATCCAGTATTCATCCCTCCCACCACTCGCCCCAGGCTCAACCCCGACCATTACAACCGCCGTAAATGGCAGGTCACTTCCTCTCGATCATGGTAGAGCTGCTTGCAGGCCAGCAACACCCTGACTCCCCGGGCGGCCAGCCCATCCTCGATCCGCTCGAGTAGACGACGCACCTCTGCGTAGCGCTGCTTCATCGGCAGCTTGAGGTTGACCACCGCCTCCCGACACAGCCCTTCACCGACCCAGGTTTCGATCAGGGCTGCGGTACGAGCCGGCTTCTCCACGATATCGCAGACCATCCAGTCCACCGGTCGGCGCGGCCGGAAGACGAACCCGTCAGCCCGGATATGCTCTACCAGACCGGACTCCATCAGGCTTTCCGCCATAGGCCCGTTGTCCACGGCGGTAACCTTCATGTGACGGTTGACCAGTTGCCAGGTCCAACCGCCGGGTGCGGCACCAAGGTCCACCGAGGTCATGGCCGGAGCCAGGCGCTCGTCCCACTGATCGCGGGGGATGAACTGGTGCCAGGCTTCCTCCAGCTTGAGGGTCGATCGACTCGGTGCTTCCCGGGGAAATTTCAGGCGAGGAATGCCCATGGGCCACTGCGCCGAGTTGCCCGCCTCGGCCAGGCCCAGGAAGACTTCCCTGCCACTTCTGAAGGTCAGCAGCAAGCGCGGCTTAAGCGGATCGTCGACCAGCCGGCCGGCCTTGCCCAGCGCCTTGCGCAGCGGCGCCTCGAATTTGCGGCAGAAGGTGGAGAGTTCCTTGCCCTCGTTGGTATCCAGCACTTCCAGCCACAGGCTGCCGCAGACCGGATAGCCAGCAAGACGATCCAGCAGCACGCTGATACGGTCGCTTTCCGGCAGCTCGACGAATTCCCCGCGCGCCCATTGGCGGGGGAATATCAACTCGGCGAAGCGCACTCCACGCATCAGGCGCTCGGCCCCGTTCGGCTCGCTGCAGACGAACTCGACGTACGCGCTGCTCGGTTTGGCCTTGGCATAGCCGGCCACCCCAAGGCGTCCGGCATGCTCGCTGATTTCCGCGCAAACCTCTCCTTCGAAACCGGGGCGACAGTGCAGCAACAGGCAGTTCATCATCTGGATCTTCGATGCCGTGACAAGGGCGCGCATGATAACGAATTCGGGCCTTGCAGGCTCTTTCCAAAGGCGCTCAACTGGCCAGCTCCGGCAAGCCGGACTAGCCTGAAAAGGCTCTCCCGCTCAGCCCGGCCTGCAAGACGGGCCATGGAGAATGACCGATGCCTTCCCTGGATAGCCTCAACTGCCGGCGTAGCCTCGAGGTCGGCGGCAAGACTTATCAGTATTTCAGCCTTCCCGAAGCTGCGAAAAGCCTGGGCGACATCAGCCGCCTGCCGTTCTCGCTGAAGGTCCTTCTGGAAAACCTATTGCGCTGGGAGGACGGCAGCAGCGTACGAACCGGCGACTTCACTTCCCTCGCGGTCTGGCTGAAGACGCGCACCTCCGAATCGGAGATCGCCTATCGACCGGCCCGGGTGCTGATGCAGGACTTCACCGGCGTGCCGGCGGTGGTCGATCTCGCCGCCATGCGCGATGCCGTGGCCAGGGCCGGTGGCGATCCGCAGAAGATCAACCCGCTCTCCCCCGTGGATCTGGTCATCGACCACTCGGTGATGGTCGATCGCTTCGCCGATCCTAGCGCCTTCGCCGACAACGTCGCGCTGGAAATGCAACGCAACGGGGAACGCTATGCTTTCCTGCGCTGGGGCCAGCAAGCCTTCGACAATTTCCGGGTAGTCCCGCCGGGCACCGGTATCTGCCATCAGGTCAATCTGGAGTACCTCGGCCAGGTGGTCTGGTCCCGCGAGGAAAATGGCGAAACCTACGCCTATCCGGACACGCTGGTGGGGACCGACTCCCATACCACCATGATCAACGGCCTCGGCGTGCTCGGCTGGGGAGTCGGCGGAATCGAGGCGGAAGCCGCGATGCTCGGGCAGCCCGTATCGATGCTGATTCCGGAAGTGGTCGGCTTTCGTCTGGATGGGTGCCTGAACGAAGGCATCACCGCCACCGATCTGGTGCTGACCGTCACCCAGATGCTGCGCAAGCAAGGCGTGGTGGGCAAGTTCGTCGAGTTCTACGGTCCCGGCCTCGACCATCTGCCTCTGGCCGATCGCGCCACCATCGCCAACATGGCGCCGGAGTATGGCGCTACTTGCGGTTTCTTCCCGGTTGACAGGGTCACGCTCGACTACCTGCGTCTGACCGGCCGCGATGAACAGCGCATAGAACTGGTGGAAGCCTACTGCAAGGCCCAGGGGCTATGGCGTACGGCCGATTCTCCGGAGCCCTGTTTCACCGCCACGCTAGAGCTCGACCTCGGCAGCGTGCAACCCTCTCTGGCCGGCCCCAAGCGTCCGCAGGACCGGGTCTCGCTGCCGAACATCGGCGCCACCTTCGATCAGCTACTGGCGACCAGCGGCAGGCAGGCCCAAGCCGACCTGGAAGTACCGGTGCCAGGCGAGGGCTTCTCCCTGAAGCACGGCGCAGTGGTCATCGCCGCGATCACCTCCTGTACCAATACCTCCAATCCCAGCGTGTTGATGGCTGCAGGACTACTGGCGAAGAAGGCGGTCGAGCGCGGCCTCAAGCGTCAGCCGTGGGTCAAGACCTCGCTCGCGCCTGGCTCCAAGGTCGTCACCGACTATCTGCAGAAAGCCGGACTGACTCAATATCTCGACCAGTTGGGGTTCAACCTGGTCGGTTACGGCTGCACTACCTGCATCGGCAACTCTGGACCGTTGCCCGAGCCCATTGCCCAAGCGATCACCGACCAGGATCTGATCGTTTCCGCGGTGCTCTCCGGCAACCGCAATTTCGAAGGACGAGTGCATCCTCAAGTCAAGGCCAACTGGCTAGCCTCTCCTCCCCTGGTGGTGGCCTTCGCCCTGGCTGGCACCACCCGTATCGACCTCACCCAGGAACCCTTAGGCCAGGATGCACAGAATCAACCGGTTTACCTCAGGGACCTCTGGCCCAGCAGCGACGAGATTTCGGCAGCGGTCGGCCAGATCGACGGGGACATGTTTCGTCGGCGCTATGCCGATGTCTTCAGTGGCGATGACGCCTGGAAAGGCATTGCCATCGGGGCCGGCGACACCTATCAGTGGAATGCGAATTCCTCCTACGTGCAGAACCCTCCTTTCTTCCGCAGTATCGGCACTCCCCTCCAGGCGCCTCAGGACGTACAGGGCGCCCGCATCCTGGCGCTGTTCGGCGACTCGATCACGACAGACCACATCTCGCCGGCGGGCAACATAAAAGCCAGTTCCCCGGCCGGCCTCTACCTGCAGCAGTTGGGCGTGAAGCCCGAGGATTTCAATTCCTACGGTTCGCGACGAGGAAACCACGAGGTGATGATGCGAGGCACTTTCGCCAATATCCGCATCAAGAACGAGATGCTGGGCGGCGAGGAAGGCGGCAATACCCTTTACCAACCGACCGGGGAAAAGCTCTCCATCTACGACGCGGCTATGCGCTATCAGAGTGAGGGTGTCCCGCTGGTGGTAATCGCAGGCAAGGAGTACGGGACCGGTTCCAGCCGAGACTGGGCCGCCAAGGGGACCAACTTGCTGGGCATCAAAGCGGTGATCGCCGAAAGCTTCGAGCGCATCCATCGCTCCAACCTGATCGGCATGGGCGTGTTGGCTCTACAGTTCACTGGAGGACAAACGCGCCAGAGCCTGGCCCTGAATGGCTCAGAGAAGGTATCGATCTGCGGGCTGTCGGGTACTTCCCTGAAACCTCATCAGTTGCTGACAGTGGAAATCGAGCGTACGGATGGCTCTCAGGCTAGTTTCCCGGTGCTATGCCGCATCGACACAGCGAATGAAGTGGAATATTTCAAGGCGGGCGGCATTCTGCACCACGTACTTCGACAGCTGATCGGCAGTTGAGCCGTGAAGCCCCAAGCGGCTACGCTTGGGGCTTCAGGTGCACGTGGAGCATCGAGAACCAGAAAGATGGAACTCAATTCGCGCTCTTGGATTCGACCCAGACCGGAATCACCTTGCCAGCCTTTCCGATGACGAACAGAGAGGAAACCTCACCGCGCTTGAGCAGCACCGGTTTCGCCTCGGCCAGACGGCGCTCATCCTCGAACAGGGCCAGCTGGATCTTCACCGGATTGATCTCACGCTCGCCCTGTGCGCTGGGTGCCACGGAGCTGATCACTTCGGTCTTACCGTCCGTGGTTTTTACGCTCAATTGGCGATCGGTGAGATTATGCAGACGCATTAGGGATTTGCGACGGTCCTTGAAACCGGCCTCGTCCACCAATCTGGGCGCACCATCGGAGAGGTTAACCAACGTATAGTAGTGGTCAGCTTCGAGCTTTACTGGAAGGCTCTGCGAGCCGAGTGTGGTGGTGTAGCTGCCGGCAGGCAGGAAGCTGAAAGAACTGCTTTCCATACTTGGAACGCTCTTGATCGTAACGCCGGCGATCGCAGCACTGACCGGCTCATTGCCCGCATTAAGTAAACGTACAAACGCCGAGCCTTTCGGAGCGGCCGGAGCATAAAGCGCACCGTCTTTTGCATGCGCCTGGAGGGACAACAGTCCCAAGAGCATGGCGAACAGAACGGTTAAAGGATGGAATCCAGATTGTCGGGTCATCAGCTTGCACTTCCTTAGCGAGTTTGACGGACTGCGCCACTATGGCGCTCAGGAAACTTTGTCCTATTCATAGCGCAACGGTTCCCTGAAACTTCTACTTTTCCATCCATCAAAATGTTCCCGCCAATCAAAAGCGCCAGATCGGCCGACTGATTACAAGAGGGATCTGTTCGTCTGTCTGTTCGTATCCCTCTTGATGGTTTTTCCGCGCAAGACGGGATTCATCCTTAGTCAGTGGCCTGTCAGCGGCCCACTCCGGATTATCAGTCTCCTGGTTCAGGGCTGGATGCATGCCAGGCTTGCGGACTTCCGCAGAAGATACGCTTGCATTAGACGCTTCCGTTATTGGCAAGAAGCTCCCGCTTGAACTGAACAGTAGCCAGCAGCAGATCATCCCCACAGTGGGTATACCAGCCCAAATCTGCTGGACGATTGAATGCAACCCCATAGCGCCTCCTGCACATCTTCTCGCATGTCATTCGGCGAGGCTGGGTCTGAAATCTGCCAAAACCTGCACCGGACGGGGCTTGCCGGCCAAGTGAGGAATCATCCCCATCTACTCAGCCATCGCACAGCAAGAGCATGCTGCGCTGCAAGCATGAACAGCACTTATCCAGCAGTGCCAGTGTCTAACTAGTTAAGCTGCGAGGCAGAGAGACGCTGTCGTACAGGAGATGGAGCCAGGACGATGGGAGTCCGCATGGCAGACGGGAGTGGGAACTCGCAGATGGCAGGCTCAACCATGCTATGGGAGTTCAAAGAATAGCTCAGCATTTATCATCTCTCCTTATGTCTACCTACCCGAGCATTGATATTCAATGAGCGCGGAGGGTACGGCAAAATCCCTTACCGTTTTGATCAAAAAAGCGAAAACCTATGAAGTATTTATAAACTCTCAGTTTCGCTGCGAAAGCACTGATGGCTAATTAATATTAAAGCGAATAGAATTCATGAAGCCTTTGCTTTACTCAACTGCTAGCACTCAGCCAAGCATGACTAACTACCGGCATCTAGATGAGACTCCTTTATGCACCGAGCAACAGTTATGCCAGACCGGGGTATTGTATACGAAAAGATGGTCGCCCTCTCAAAACATGAGTAAAGTTAATGGAGTTAGCATAAACGCCCCATATTTATAGCTATAAACAAGAATGCACGATAGCCTTTTGATATTAAGACACGCCCTCATGAAGGGCACTCAGTCCTTATTGAGGGCAGCCTGCTTCAAGGTACTTTAATACCGGCATCATGACTGTCCAGTTACCGGAGACCCGGGCTTTCTATTTCACGGATGCTGAATGCAGGAAAACAAAAAATCGGCAATTACCTGGGCGGAACTCTCAAGATATTGAGAGTGGCTTATACCAGCAGCCTTCAGCGGTCTCAGGTCATGGTCTGCAGCGGCCAGCCAGTGCACTTCAATTACTGGAGATAAATCATAGCTCGGCACGGTCGAACGATTTCCCAGCGCATCCCGCTCGCCCTGGATGATCAAGGTTGGCGTCTTGAGCTGCGCTAGATGACCTACCCTGGGTTTATCTGACCTGCCTGCAGGGTGAAAAGGATAGCCCAGACAGATAAGCGCATCGGCCTCCAGCTCGTCGGCTAACAGGCTCGCCATTCGTCCACCCATCGACTTTCCCCCGATAGCTAGAGGGCCCTTGGCATGCTGTCGCACGCCAGTATGTACCGCTCTCCAGCAATCCAGCAGCTGGGCCTGAGGACTCGGCGGACGCTTTCGTCCATCAAGACGGCAAGCAGCCATGTAGGGAAATTCGAAACGCACGACGGAGATTCCGCACAACGCCAAGGCGTTGGCCATGGCAGTCATGAAAGGGCTGTCCATTGGAGCGCCGGCGCCATGCGCCAAGATCAGGGTTGGAGAGGCGTTGTTTGCAGATATCTCGAGGCCGTTCCATAACCAATGTGTATCTTCCGATTGCACGCATTGACCGATATCAATACCGATCTCGACCCCATTGCCCATGCTTTCTCCGACGAATAGAACTCACTGGCTGCAGGCATATTTGGTAACCATATATGCCTGTCGCTCTCCCCGATGGAGGGACTCATGCCCCTCGACATGGCGCGACAAAGTGTCGCAGAGGGAACCATGAAAGCCCTCAGAGGGGATGGGTTGAACTAAAATTCCTGACATAATTTTAAGGTGATCCCCCTCTTGACACGGCGTTTTCTTTTGGAACATCCCCCTCGAAAAGGCTCACCACGAAGCGAAGCGAGGCCTTTACCGCCGGGCTTTTCAACGCAGAAATACGACGGCTCGTGTCGTTGCAATGGCTACTTGCTTTCTCCATACTTGCCGCCGATTTTTGCCTTCAAAAAACCTCCATTAACCGTGGAAACCTTAGCATGAGCACAGCAACGAGTCAGACTGCTTATAACTATAAGGTGGTCCGCCAGTTCGCCATTATGACGGTGGTCTGGGGGGTCATCGGGATGGGACTTGGGGTCCTGATTGCATCACAACTGGTATGGCCACAACTCAACTTTGATCTGCCGTGGGCTAGCTTTGGCCGCCTACGCCCATTGCACACCAACGCGGTAATCTTCGCCTTCGGCGGTTGCGCGCTGTTCTCCACCTCCTACTATGTGGTGCAACGCACCTGCCAAACCCGCTTGGTGTCCGACACCCTCGCCGCCTTCACTTTCTGGGGCTGGCAGGCCGTGATCGTCCTGGCAATCATCACCCTGCCACAGGGTATGACCTCTACCAAGGAATACGCTGAACTGGAGTGGCCGATCGATATCCTCATCGCGGTCGTCTGGGTCACTTATGCAGTGGTATTCTTCGGCACCGTGATGAAGCGCAAGACCAAGCACATCTATGTGGGCAACTGGTTCTATGGCGCATTCATCCTCGTTACCGCCATGCTGCACATCGTGAACAACATGGAGGTTCCGGTCTCCCTGTTCAAGTCCTACTCGCTCTACTCGGGTGCGACCGACGCCATGGTGCAGTGGTGGTACGGCCACAACGCCGTGGGCTTCTTCCTGACCACCGGCTTCCTCGGCATGATGTACTACTTCGTGCCTAAGCAAGCCGAGCGGCCGGTCTACTCCTACCGTCTGTCCATCGTCCACTTCTGGGCGCTGATCACCCTCTACATCTGGGCCGGCCCGCACCACCTGCACTACACCGCCCTGCCGGACTGGGCTCAGTCGCTGGGCATGGTGATGTCGGTCATTCTCCTGGCACCGAGCTGGGGCGGCATGATCAACGGCATGATGACCCTGTCCGGCGCCTGGCATAAGCTGCGTACCGACCCGATCCTGCGCTTCCTGGTGGTTTCCCTGGCCTTCTACGGCATGTCCACCTTCGAAGGCCCGATGATGGCGATCAAGACCGTCAACGCCCTCTCCCACTACACCGACTGGACCATCGGCCACGTGCATGCTGGCGCCCTCGGCTGGGTGGCGATGGTTTCCATCGGCTCGCTGTATCACCTGATTCCGAAGGTCTACGGTCGCGAGCAAATGCACAGCATCGGCCTGATCAATGCTCACTTCTGGCTGGCCACCATCGGCACCGTGCTGTACATCGCCTCCATGTGGGTCAACGGCATCACCCAGGGCCTGATGTGGCGCGCCGTGAATCAGGACGGCACCCTGACCTACTCCTTCGTCGAGGCCCTGGAAGCCAGCCACCCCGGCTTCATCGTCCGCGCAATCGGTGGCGCCTTCTTCCTCACCGGCATGCTGCTGATGGCCTACAACACCTGGCGCACCGTGCGCGTAGCCAAGCCCGCTGAATACGAAGCCGCAGCCAAAATTGTCGAGGTTGCCCACTGATGAAACACGAAACAATTGAGAAGAATATCGGCCTGATGGCCCTGTTCATGACTATCGCCGTCAGCATCGGCGGCTTGACCCAGATCGTTCCGCTGTTCTTCCAGGACGTGGTCAACAAGCCGGTGGAGGGCATGAAGCCCTATACCGCCCTGCAGCTCGAAGGCCGTGACATCTTCATCCGGGAAGGCTGCGTCAGCTGCCACTCGCAGATGGTGCGCCCGTTCCGTGCTGAAACCGAGCGTTATGGCCACTACTCTGTGGCGGGTGAGAGCGTCTGGGATCACCCCTTCCTGTGGGGCTCCAAGCGTACAGGTCCGGATCTGGCCCGCGTGGGCGGCCGCTACTCCGACGACTGGCATCGGGCGCACCTGTACAACCCGCGCAACGTGGTGCCCGAATCGAAAATGCCCTCCTACCCGTGGCTGGTCGAAGGCAAGCTCGATGGCAAGCTGACCGCTAAAAAGATGGAAACCATGCGCACTCTCGGCGTGCCTTACACCGACGAAGACATCGCTGGCGCCAAAGAAGCCGTTCAAGGCAAGAGCGAGATGGACGCCCTGGTGTCCTACCTCCAGGTTCTCGGCACTTCCATCAAAACCAAACGGTAACGCATCATGGATATCGGGACTCTCCGCGGACTAGGCACAGCCATTGTGTTGATTGCCTTCATCGGCATGCTGATCTGGGCTTTCAGCGGCAAGCGCAAGAAGAGCTTCGACGAAGCCGCCAATCTCCCCTTCGCGGACGAGCCCGAATCCAGGAAGCGCGACGATCAAGCTTCTAGGAGCAAGAGCGAATGACTTCTTTCTGGAGTGGGTACATTACCCTACTGTCCCTTGGCACCATTGCCTCATTGACCTGGTTGCTCTTCGCGACCCGCCGAGGCGAGCGCAAGGGCAGCACCGATCAGACCATGGGTCATACCTTCGACGGCATCGAGGAATATGACAATCCCCTGCCGAGATGGTGGTTCATGCTGTTCCTGTGCACCGTGGTCTTCGCGGTGGGCTATCTGATCCTCTATCCGGGCCTGGGCAACTGGAAGGGTAAGCTGCCGGGCTATGAGGATGGCTGGACCGAAGTGCATGAGTACGAAAAGGAAATGGCCAAGGCCAATGAGCAATACGGCCCGCTATTCCAGAAGTACGCCGCAATGCCGGTTGAGGAAGTAGCCAAGGACGAACAGGCGCTGAAGATGGGTGGCCGCATTTTCGCCTCCACCTGCTCCGTGTGCCACGGTTCCGATGCCAAAGGTGCTTATGGCTTCCCGAACCTGACCGACAACGATTGGCTGTATGGCGGTGACGGTGAAACCATCAAGACCACCATCATGGCTGGTCGCCAGGCCGCAATGCCGGCGTGGAAGGACGTGATCGGCGAAGAAGGCGTCAAGAACGTCGCTGCCTATGTGCGCAGCCTCTCCGGCCTGAAGGCTCCGGAAGGCGTCGAAGCCGACCTGGCCGCCGGTCAGAAGATCTTCCAGACCAATTGCGTCGCCTGCCACGGCCCCGAAGGCAAAGGTCAGCAGGCCATGGGGGCTCCGAATCTGACCGACCATACTTGGCTCTATGGTTCCAGCTTCGCCCAGGTTCAGCAGACTATCCGCTATGGCCGCAATGGTCGTATGCCGGCCCACCAGGACTTCCTCGGCAACGACAAGGTACACCTGGTAGCTGCTTACGTGTACAGCTTGTCGAATAAGGCTACGGAGGAGTAATCGTCCGCCCTTCCGGGGGTGACATCATGTCGCGCCCGGCTTCGACTCGTCAGGCATACATTATACCAGCTGGTAAAATGATCCAGGCCGATCTAGCATCGGCCTGGATTCCCACCCCTAGCAGTGGTAAGCATTGATGAGTGATCAAATTCCCGTTCAAAATATCACCCCTCCCGGCAAAGAAGATCATGTCGATCTCTATGCAGCCCGGAAGAAAATTCAAACGCGCTCATTCACCGGTCACTTTCGCAATCTGCGCCGTGTCGGCGGCCTAGTTCTCTTCGTCCTTTTCTACGGTACCGCCTGGCTGAACTGGGACGGTCGCCAAGCTGTCTGGTGGAACCTGCCTGAGCGCAAGTTCTATATTTTCGGCGCTACCTTCTGGCCCCAGGACTTCATGCTGCTGTCCTGGCTCTTGATCATCTGCGCCTTTGGTTTGTTCTTTATCACGGTATTCGCCGGACGCGTCTGGTGCGGCTACACATGCCCGCAGAGCGTCTTCACCTGGGTTTTCATGTGGGCGGAGAAAGTCACCGAGGGTGACCGTAATCAGCGCCTGAAGCTCGACAAGCAGCCCATGAATGCCGAGAAGCTTCTCCGCAAGCTGGCCAAGCACTCCATCTGGATGGGTGTTGCTTTGCTCACGGCGATCACTTTCGTCGGATACTTCACCCCTATCCGCCAACTGGTTCCCGATCTGCTGACCTTCAATATCGGTGGATGGGCACTGTTCTGGGTCGGATTCTTCACGCTTGCCACCTATGGCAACGCCGGCTTCCTGCGCGAGCAGGTGTGCATTTACATGTGTCCCTATGCCCGCTTCCAGAGCGTGATGTTCGACAAGGACACCCTGATCGTCTCCTATGATCCGAACCGCGGCGAAAAACGTGGTCCGCGCAAGAAAGGGATCGACTACAAGGCTCAAGGGCTCGGCGACTGCATCGACTGCACCATGTGCGTGCAGGTCTGTCCGACCGGCATCGACATCCGCGACGGCCTCCAGTTCGAGTGCATCGGCTGTGCCGCCTGCATCGACGCCTGCGATTCCATCATGGAGAAGATGGATTATCCGAAAGGCCTCATCAGCTACACTACCGAGCACAACCTGTCTGGCCAGAAGACCCACCTCATGCGTCCCCGCCTGATAGGTTATGCGATTGCCCTGACTGCCATGACTGGACTGTTCACCTACGCCGTGACCCACCGTTCGCTAGTCGAACTGGATGTCCTCAAGGATCGCGTGCTCTACCGCGAAAACGAGGAAGGGCGCATCGAGAACGTGTACACCCTGAAGATCATGAACAAAGCTCAGCGAGACGTCACGTTCGCAATCAATGCAGAAGGTCTGGATGGGCTGATCTTCGAAGGCAAACGCGAGGTCAAGGCCGGAGCCGGTGAGGTTCTTTCTGTCCCGGTGGAACTATCCATCGATCCGGAAAAGCTGCCATCGAGCACCAATGAGATTATGTTCAAGGTTCAGGCTGTGGACGACCCCGGCATCGAACAGGGAGCTGAAAGCCGCTTCATCGGCCCTAAGGTCCGCTAAACAAGGTAACGCATGCACTCGACAAACACTGAAACCAGCCGTTGGTACAAGCAATTCTGGGCTTGGTTCGTCATCGCCATCCTGCTCTGCTCCATGGGGCTGGGTACGGCAATGCTAGTGATATCCATCCGCCAGGCAGACAGCCTGGTGGTGGACAACTACTACGATGCCGGCAAGGGGATCAACACCTCGCTGGAGCGGGAGCATCTAGCCCAACGGCTCAGCATGCGAGCCCACCTGACTCTGGATACGGAGACCGGGGTTGCTGAACTCGGCCTGAGTGGCAACAGCCGCCCACAGCAACTGATCCTCAACCTGATCTCGCCGACCCAGCAAGAAAAGGATCGGCGCATCATTCTGCAATTGCAGGGTGACGGACTCTACCAAGGCCAGATGCAGGATGAGGTTCAGGGGCGCCGTTTCGTCGAAGTGCTCGGCCAGGAAGGCGGCCAGGATTGGCGCCTGTTCGAGGAACACAACCTCGAGCCAGGCGTCACCGTAGAGCTCGGCAAGTAAAAAGTGGATGCACGGCGGCCGCAGTTGCCGCCGTCCCACATGCCCTCCCCCGCCATCCTGTTGTACCAATCCATGGCCAGTCCTACACCTTGCTACCACTGTGGTCTGCCGGTTCCCGCCGGTAGCCATTTCCACGCCCGCGTTTTGGGCGAGACACGTGCCATGTGCTGTCCTGGCTGCCAAGCGGTAGCCGAGGCCATTGTTGCCGGCGGCCTGGAGAGCTACTACAAGCATCGCAGCGAGAACGCCGCCAACCCCGAGTCCCTACCCCAGGTGTTGAGCGACGAGCTTGCGCTATACGATCGCCGGGAAATCCAGAAGCCCTTCGTTGAGCACCAGGGCGAACTCGCCAGTACCTGCCTGCTGATAGAGGGAATCAGTTGCGCTGCCTGCGGCTGGCTGATAGAGAAACACCTGCGAAGCATGGACGGCATCGACGAAGCCAACCTCAACCTGTCCAACCATCGCCTGCAGGTCCGCTGGAGCGACTCCCGTCTGCCACTCAGCGAACTGCTCAAATCTTTGCGTCAAATCGGTTATGTAGCGCACCCCTACCAGCCCGACCGCGCGGCCGAGCAATTAGCTCGCGAGAACCGTCGCGCCTTGAGACAGCTGGGGGTGGCCGGACTACTGTGGATCCAGGTGATGATGGCCACCATGGCTACCTGGCCGGAGTTCAATCTGGACCTATCAGCAGGCATGGACAAGATCCTGCGCTGGGTCAGCCTTCTGCTTACGACCCCCATCGTTTTCTATTGCTGCTTCGACTTCTTCAAGGGCGCCTGGCGAGATTTACGCACACGCCATCTGACCATGGACGTTTCGGTCAGTCTTGCGGTCGGCGGGGCGTACTTCGCAGGGATCTGGTCGACCCTTACGGGCCAGGGCGAGCTCTACTTCGATGCAGTCGGGATGTTCGCCCTGTTCCTCTTGGCCGGAAGATTCCTTGAGCGTCGGGCCCGAGAGCGAACCGCTGCAGCAACTGCACAACTTGTCAATCTGTTGCCGCCATCCTGCCTACGACTGAATGCTCAAGGGCACAGTGAACGCATCCTGCTCAGCGAGCTTAAGTTGAAAGACCACGTGCTGGTGCCGCCGGGCAGCCTGCTGCCAGCCGACGGCCGCATTCTGCAGGGCCGATCGAGCATCGACGAATCCTTGCTGACCGGGGAATACCTGCCTCAGCCCCGTGCCGTTGGCGATGCGGTAACCGCCGGCACGCTCAACGTAGAAGGCCCGTTGACCATAGAGGTCCAAGCACTAGGTGACGATACCCGGCTTTCGGCCATCGTTCGTCTACTGGAACGGGCTCAGGCCGATAAGCCCAAGTTGGCCGAGTTGGCCGACCGTGTAGCCCAGTGGTTTCTGGTCATCGTCCTCATTGCGGCAGCACTGGTAGGCATCGCTTGGTGGCAGATAGATGCGGGCCGTGCCTTCTGGGTCGTCCTGGCTCTGCTGGTCGCCACATGCCCCTGCGCTCTATCGCTGGCCACACCGACTGCGCTCACCGCAGCCACCGGCAGTCTGCACAAACTGGGACTGCTACTGACTCGCGGCCATGTCCTGGAAGGGCTGAATAATATCGACACGGTCATTTTCGATAAGACAGGCACTCTGACCGAAGGCCGCCTGACACTCACCGAAGTGCACCCGCTGCGTGATCTGGATAGCGATGCCTGCCTAGCGCTGGCCGCAGCCCTGGAAAACCGATCCGAGCACCCTATCGCGTTGGCCTTCGGCCGCTCTCCTCACGCCGCTGAGAAGGTCGAGAACGTTCCGGGACAGGGGCTGGAAGGCTTCGTCGAAGAACGCAGACTACGCATCGGTCAGCCGACTTTCGTCGCCGAACTTAGCGGCGGCCAGGCTCCTGCGATACCAGGGAACCGGGGCCAGTGGCTGCTGCTCGGAGACAGCCGGGGTCCGCTCGCTTGGCTGGTGCTTAATGATCGCCTGAGAGAGGACGCACGGACACTGATTGAGGCGTGCAGATCCCGTGGCTGGCGTACTCTGCTGCTGTCCGGGGACACCTCACCCATGGTCGGCGAGATCGCTGGTCAACTGGGTATCGACGAAGCGCGTGGAGGAATGGCGCCAGACGATAAGCTTGCCGTGCTCCGAGGACTGCACGAACAGGGCCACCGGGTCCTAATGCTCGGTGACGGCGTCAACGATGTACCTGTCCTGGCAGGTGCGGACATCAGCGTGGCGATGGGGTCTGCCACCGACCTGGCCAAAACCAGTGCCGATGCCGTGCTGCTGTCCAACCGCCTGGAAAGCCTCATACAAGCCTTTGGATTTGCCCGACGAACCCGGCGCGTCATCGTAGAGAATTTGACTTGGGCCACCCTGTACAATGGCTTGGTGCTGCCCTTCGCCGCTCTCGGCTGGATCACCCCGCTCTGGGCTGCCCTCGGCATGTCGCTCAGCTCCCTGCTGGTAGTGCTCAATGCTCTGCGGCTGACCCGCATGCGAGCTTAGAGCCTGCTTATCACAGAGGGGCACACGCCCCATCGAACAGGAGTCCCTGCCATGGCCGCGCTCTATGTAATGATCCCCGTCGCCGTGATTGTGGTCGGATTGGCCATCTGGCTGTACTTCTGGGCAGTCAACAATGGCCAGTACGACGACCTCGACAGCCCGGCACACAGCATACTCTTCGATGACGAAGATCCCGCGCACAAAGAGGGTATCCAGCAGGCCGAGGTAGACTCGAAGGGCGGGTCCCGGGATCGGGAGCCGCCGCGTGTCTGATCTTCTTCCTTTACTGGCCTCGGCACTGATCCTCGGCCTGCTCAGTGGTGGTCATTGCCTGGGCATGTGCGGTGGCCTCATGGGCGCACTGACGCTGGCCATCCCTCCACAGCGAAGAACCCAACGCCTTCGTCTGCTGCTGGCCTACAACCTAGGCAGGATACTCAGCTATACCGCGGCGGGCTGGCTACTAGGACTGGGCGGATGGGCTGTCGCCAACAGTCCCGCGGCAACTGCGCTGCGTCTCCTCGCAGGATTGCTGCTGATCACCATGGGCCTGTATCTGGCTGGCTGGTGGAGCGGATTAACCCGCGTTGAAACCCTCGGCCATGGTATCTGGCGTCATATTCAGCCGGTCGCCTCTCGCCTCCTGCCGGTCAGTAGCGGGCCACGAGCCCTATTGCTCGGTGCTCTATGGGGATGGCTACCCTGCGGTCTGGTTTACAGCACCCTGCTTTGGGCGGCGAGCCAAGGGGATGCCTGGCACAGCGCTCTGCTGATGTTCGTCTTCGGCCTCGGGACTTGGCCCGTACTCATTGCCACCGGCTTTGCGGCCGAGCGCCTGACAGCGTTGCTCCGTCAAAGAAGCATCCGGATCGCTGGAGGCATGCTGGTCATCTTGTTTGGCCTCTGGACCCTCCCCGGGCCGCATCAGCACTGGTTGATGGGGCATTGACAACGCCGGGGATCGCCTCGGATGAGGGTCGACCTCCCGCTTGATACAGGTCAAGATGCCCCTGAAGCACCTTGAACTAGACTTCCGACATAGCTCGTCTCGGAAGCCTTTCATGCCTGCATTGATCGAATGGGATACCAGCCTGATCCGTCGCTACGATCAGGCCGGCCCCCGTTACACCTCTTACCCCACCGAGACGCAGTTCCACGAGGGCATAGGGGTATCCGAACTGCTCGCAGCCCTAGACGAGAGTCGCCAGGCCAGGCACCCGCTATCGCTGTATGTACACATCCCGTTCTGCGCCCACATCTGCTACTACTGTGCTTGCAACAAGGTCATCACCAAGGATCGGGGGCGCTCACTGCCGTATCTCGAGCGGCTGGAAAAAGAAATCGAGATGATTAGCCGTCATACCGGCCCACAGCAACGCGTCGAGCAGTTGCACCTTGGCGGAGGGACCCCTACTTTCCTAAGCCATAGCGAATTGCGCCGACTCATAGATTGCCTACGTCGGCATTTCAAACTCGCTCCCGGCGGAGACTTTAGTATCGAGATCGATCCCCGCGAAGCCGACTGGTCGACCATGGGGCTACTTCGGGAGCTTGGGTTCAATCACATCAGCCTCGGTGTTCAGGATCTGGATCCCGAAGTCGAGCGCGCCGTAAACCGTCTGCAGAGTCTCGAAGAAACCCGTGCTATCGTCGAGGCTGCCCGCACCTTGGAATTCCGCTCGGTGAATATCGACCTGATCTATGGGCTGCCGAAACAAACGTCGGAAAGCTTTGCCCGTACCGTCGAGGAAATCATCGCGCTACAACCCGATCGGCTATCGATATACAATTACGTTCACCTTCCGGAACGATTCAAGCCGCAACGAAGGATCAACGCTACCGATTTGCCCTCTCCCGCCGAAAAGCTGAGTATATTGCATAACAGCATCGAACAAGTGACTGCTGCAGGTTATCAATATGTGGGCATGGGCCACTTCGCCCTGCCCGACGATGAGCTCGCCATTGCCCAAGAAGAGGGCAGGCTAGAGCACAACTTCCAAGGCTATACCCCTCATGGCCACTGCGACCTGATCGGTCTAGGTGCTTCCGCCATCAGCCAGATCGGCGATCTCTACAGCCAGAACGCCAACGACATTGAGGCCTATCAAAATAGCCTCGACGAGGGTCGGCTACCAACGACTCGTGGCCTTCGTTGCAACGAAGATGATCGGATACGCCGGACGGTCATCCAGCAGCTCATTTGCGACTTCCATCTGGACTTCACTTCAATCGAAAAGCAGTTCGATATTGTCTTCAGGGAATACTTCTCTGCGACTTGGCCTCAACTGCAAAGCATGGCCCGAGATAAACTCATCAACCTGACCTCAAAAGGTATTGATGTTCTTCCGGCCGGGCGCCTGTTAGTGCGTTCTGTGTGCACGCTCTTCGACCACTATCTGGAAGTACAGAACGGACAGCGCCTTTCCCGCATCATGTAAGCTAATTCCAGCATTTTTCCTTAACCGCACTGCCGTGAGACTGCGGCGTATCCCATCGAAGCTTTTGGCACGAGCCCGCGCCTAAGGTATCCTTGCCGAATTCGCTCCATCTGCAAGGAAAAAGCCTCCATGTCGGATAAAACCAAGGTGCGCCAGACACATCCACATCACACCCATTGTCAGGACTGCAGTCTTGCTGCCTTGTGCCTACCGATCTCGCTGAATTTCGAGGACATTGATGCACTAAATGAAATCGTCAAGCGGGGAAAGCCACTCAAGAAGGGCGAATATCTATATCGACAGGGCGACGGATTCAGTTCGGTATTCGCGGTACGCTCAGGATCGCTGAAGACCTTCAGCGTCAGCGATAATGGCGAAGAGCAGATCACCGGCTTCCACCTGCCGAGCGAACTGGTGGGGCTTTCAGGAATGGACAGCAACAGTTGTCCAGTCTCGGCCCAGGCGCTGGAAACAACCTCGGTATGCGAAATCCCCTTCGAGCGTCTCGACGAACTGGCTCTCCAGTTACCACAATTACGTCGCCAGTTGATGCGGGTCATGAGCCGCGAGATCCGCGACGATCAACAAATGATGTTGCTGTTGTCGAAGAAAACTGCAGACGAACGTATCGCCACCTTCTTGATCAACCTGTCCGCCCGTTTCCGCGCTCGCGGCTTCTCTGCCAACCAGTTCCGCCTGGCCATGTCGCGCAATGAGATTGGCAACTATCTAGGGCTAGCAGTGGAAACTGTCTCGCGCGTTTTCAGCCGCTTCCAGCAAAACGAGCTGATTGCCGCAGAGGGCAAGGAAGTGCACATCCTCAACTCCATCGAGCTATGCGCCCTGGCTGGCGGCCATCTAGAAGGCTGACAGCTCCGCTGCCTTACAAGAATCATCAGGGCGAATGCAATTCGCCCTGATGATTCTTGCCTGGTTCCCCTGCGCCTACAAAACCACGCCCATAGAGAGGTCACCATCAGGCTGCCTATCTGGCACACGTAGTCATGCAGCAAAAAGCGTAAGCCCATCCGATACCCGTGACATAGGCTCAACCACCGAGAAAACCAGCATCACCCGCTCCAGCGCCAATCGCGTCATGGCTAGTGCCTGCTTTTCAAATCGCGCCAGCACTTCGCCCTACGGTGCCCTACCTGACCCCTACGAATTTGGAGAGCGACCTCACCAAAGGCCTTGAAAGGGTCTAGCCTCCACGGCGCAGAGATACCAGTGCCTTGAAGAGGAAAGAAGAAGGCCGACGCTCGGCATGGGTACCTATTTAACTTATGGAGCCACCAGGGGCTTCCAAGCTACGCGGCCGGCGGAAACAGCCACCTGCGGGGAATGCCAAGGGCCTGTTGCGTATGAACAAAGGAGCGAACGCTCAGAGTGCTATCGGCTTGCGTCCAGCCAAAGCATGAGTCAGCGTGCCACCATCGACCAACTCTAGCTCACCGCCCAAGGGCACTCCATGAGCGATACGGGTAACGGTCAGGCACTTGGGGCCGAGGATCTGGGCAATGTAGTGGGCAGTGGCCTCACCTTCCACCGTTGGGTTGGTAGCGATGATCACCTCCTCGAAAGCCCCATGCTCGATCCGCGTCAGGAGCTCGGGGATGCCGATCGCCTCGGGGCCAAGGCCATCGAGAGGGGAAAGATGCCCCTTGAGCACGAAATAACGACCTCTAAAACCAGTCTGCTCAATCGCGAACACATCCAGCGGCCCCTCGACCACACAGAGCAAACCATCCTCACGCCGTGGGTCAGCGCACTGCGGACACAACTCCTCTTCACTCAGCGTCCGGCATTGGCGACAGTAACCCACCCCCTCCATCGCCTGACTCAACGCCTGAGCCAAGCGTAGACCACCGCTGCGGTCACGCTCGAGCAAATGCAGCGCCATACGCTGCGCGGTCTTCTGGCCGACACCTGGCAGGATTCGCAGGGCGTCGATGAGTTGGCGGATCAGCGGACTGAAGCTCATGGGGTAAACGGCCGCAAAGATATGGACGGCCTATATACCCGCACTATCTGGCAGCGTCAAATCAGCGATTAAGAAGCCAGTACATCAACGCGGCCTTGGCACTGGGGGGCAGGATTATGCCCGGTGATCAGATTGCGATCTCGCGCCACATGGACACCAAAATCCTCGACAGTCTTAAGCATGGCGCCCAATTTCCACAATGTGCTCTCCAGCAGGAAAGGCACTTCATCCTAAAGGCCGATGACATACTCCTCGGAGTCGGTGATGACTGTCATACGGCACCCCTCGACCAGCGGCAAGCCATTACGGCACTTCGGCTCTACGAAGGCGACCGATCCGTGGCACACGGCCGCCAGGATCCTGTCCCTGGGCATCGAAATCCGCCAGCAGGCGCCCCGTAGTGGATTGTCCTGCAGATCGAACATGGCGCCATACCCGCCCGGCAAGAAAACGGCATCGAAGCTCTCGACCTGCACACGCTCGTCCAGCACAGTCAACTGCTCAAGCATCTGCACTGCCTAAGACCACTCAGGATGCTCGACGAGCTCATTGCCACTACGAGGATCAAGGGAGCGCGCCCTCACGAGACCGCCCGTAAGCGCTTGCGGGAGGATCTCAAGCGGCAGTGCCCGTTAGAAAGGCATCTTGAAACCGGGAGGTAAGCCCATGCCAGCCGTCATACCAGCCATTCTCTCTTGGTTGTTCTGCTCGATCTTGCGAACGGCATCATTGACGGCCGCTGCGATCAGATCTTCTAGAATCTCCTTGTCCTCCTGCATCAGGCTGTCATCCAGAGTGACACGCTTGACGTCATGCCGACCAGTCATCACCACGGAGACCAAGCCGGCGCCGGATTGGCCGGTGACTTCAGCGCTGGCCAATTCTTCCTGCATTTTTTGCATTTTTTCTTGCATTTGCTGAGCCTGCTTCATCAGGCCGGCCATACCACCTTTAAACATGGTGAATCACCTCAAGTATTCAGGGGTTCAATCGTTTCGTCGCAAATCACTGCGGCGAATTGCTGGATCATTTGCTGGACCAGCGGGTCGTTGCGGATCGAAGCCTCGGCCTGGCGCTGCCTCTCGGCACGCCGACGGGCAGCGGCCTGGGCCGGGGTTTCCTGTTCCGGCTTGCACAACTCGATATCCAGCTTGAGTGTGCGGCCATGATACTGGTTCAAGGCCTCGCTCAAACGCCGCTGCTGCGTAGCATTGAACAGCGCACTGTGTGCCGGGTCCAGATGCAGCAGCCAGTGATCGCCCTCCGCCCGGATCAGCGTGCAGTTTGCGGCAATGCTGGCGGTCATGCCACCCAGCCCGAGACGCGGGAACAGATCCAGCCACTCGGCCGCTAGGCCAGTAGCGGGCATCGCCGCCAGCTCGGGCTCCACGGGGGCAGGCGCAGACTCTGTGGGAAGCTCATCGAGATAGGCGTAAGCCTCGATGTCAACATCATCGTCCACGTCATAATAGTCATCATCGCTGGGAGGAGGTATCGAGCCGACGTCTGTCCGCGCTGCCTCCTCGATGGCTGCCGAAGCAACCGGCTCGCCTTGCGCAGGCGACGCACCAGGAGTGATGCTTTGAGGCTCCGGCACTATGGAAACAACTTCCTCCATGACCTCGCCATCATGGTCTGCTCCAGACAAGGGGGCACCGGCAAGCATGGTGGACGACTCAGCAGCGGGAACCCCATCGACTTGGGTAGGCTCATCCCACGGTACATCGACCCCTTGCGTGACCGGAGTCTCTCTATGCGGGAGAGGAACGCTTGGCAGCGGAAGCCCATCTCCCACAGCCATGGCCAGCCCCTCACCGAGCGTCATATCATCCGCGCCACCTTCGGCAACACTAGCCACAGCGCCTTGGGAATCAGCCGTGGCCTTGCCGATCCCCAGATCCTTTAGTGCTGTTCCCGGGGTTTTACCGACATCAGCCGGACGAAAAGCCAGCATGCGCAACAGCACCATCTCGAAACCGCTACGCGGATCCGGCGCCAATGGCAGATCGCGCCGGCCGATCAATCCCATCTGGTAATAGAACTGCACATCCTCGGCCGGCAGCACCCGAGCCAAAGACAGAACGCGCTCACGATCTCCCTGACCATTGTCCACTGCCTCGGGCAGCGCTTGCGCAATAGCCACCCGATGCAGAGCATTCAGCATTTCGGCCAAGACGCCACTCCAGTCAGGCCCCTGCTCGGCTAGTTGGCGCACAGCCTCGAGCATGGCCCGGGCATCCCCTTCCAGCAGGGCGTTCAGAACACCATAAACCTGACCGTGATCGAGAGTGCCGAGCATGACGCGCACATCGGCGGCAAGCACCTTACCCTCGCCAAAGGCGATGGCCTGATCGGTAAGGCTCATGGCATCGCGCATCGAGCCGTCGGCCGCCCGACCAAGCAGCCACAGCGCGTCTTCCTCGAAGGGGATCTTCTCCGCGGTCAGGACATGGGCCAGATGCTCCACCACCCGCTCCGGCGGCATGTTCTTCAGGGAGAATTGCAGGCAGCGGGAAAGGATGGTGACCGGCAGCTTCTGCGGATCCGTGGTTGCCAACAGGAATTTGACGTGGGGCGGCGGCTCCTCCAGGGTCTTCAGCAACGCGTTGAACGAGTGGCTGGAGAGCATGTGCACTTCGTCGATCAGGTAAACCTTGAAGCGCCCGCGGGTCGGGGCGTACTGCACGTTGTCGAGCAGCTCGCGGGTATCCTCGACCTTGGTGCGGCTGGCAGCGTCCACTTCGATCAGATCGACGAAACGGCCCTCATCGATTTCCCGGCATACCGAGCATTGGCCACAGGGCGTCGAACTGATGCCCGTCTCACAGTTCAGGCACTTGGCGATAATCCGTGCGATGGTGGTCTTGCCCACCCCGCGGGTGCCGGTGAACAGATAGGCATGGTGCAGACGCTGATTGTCGAGGGCGTTGATCAGCGCCTTGAGCACATGCGTCTGGCCGACCATTTCGCGGAACGAACGCGGACGCCATTTTCGTGCAAGAACCTGATAACTCATCGATAACCGTCGCAGCAGAAAAGCGAGAAGGGGCAATCCTAGCGGAGCAGACCTCAAAATGCACTCAATGTCCCGAGAAAGGGCGTGAGACTTGGATTAGGGGTCGGATACCAAGAGCTGGCGGGGACGAAACAGGTTTGGGTCACTTCCTGTGCCACCAAGTGGACAGAAGCGTTTGATGGGGAGGCGGGGGGGGGATAAATGGAGGTGGCCCCACCAGCCACACCCCGGCACACGATTTCACCGCTACGGCTGCTCCCTTCCAGGCCTGACCGGGTTCACGGCTGATCGTTGCGGAGGGACCGGCAGGGCCACCATAACGACACCTGCCAATCGGCAGGTCGCGCCATTTTACCGGCTTGTGCGCAAGTTACAACCATTCGATGAGAAGAAAGCCGTTTGGCGACAAACACTTGCTGGCCCAAGCCCGGTCGGCCGCACCATAGACTAGGGTCAGGGCGTTTGCCAACAGCAAACCGTAGTTGCGCCACAGAGGCTTGTAGTCGTCATCGTAAGCCATGCCGCGCAGGTAAGATCGCTCGGCCTCCAGCCAGTGTCCGGCAAGGTAGTAGGAATCCCCCTCGCTGCTCTAAACCAGAGCCGAACGGGTCTCGATCAGCAGGGCCAAGCGAAGTAGCCCTCGGCCTTGGAGAGGCCGTTGCGCAGGTCGGCCAGCACTCCCAGGCGTTGTAGAGCTTCAGCGGCAGCTTGGCATCCACCTTCACGCCGGCCAGAGAGGCCGCCTGTCCCCCACCCGCCCCCAACCGCTGCTGGTCAAACCTCAAGGCCAGCTTTAGGCTTGCCAGGGCCTTTTCCTCATTTCGCCGTGCCAAGTGAGTTCGGTCAGTGCTCGAAGCTCTCCGGCTCCTTCTCCAACACCCCGGCAAAAGCCAACTCGGCCAATCCGTTGTTACCCAGCACGCGGCGGATCCTTCCAACCCAAACGAGCGCACCGTAACGCTTGGGCTCCGGTTCGGGAGCTCGCAAGTACCGGCACAAGGCCTGATCCGTATCTCCCACCCGATAGGCCGCCGCAGCATTAATCATGACCTGACGGGCAGACGACTCGGCCTTGCGCGCCTGGTAGAGCACGGAGTTGGCGCCATCGTAGAGGCTGGAGCGGTCGATCACCTCCTTGCCCGGTTCCATGGTCCGACATCCCGACAATATGGCCGTCATGGCCAGCGACTGACTCGCCTTGAGCATCTCCATATGCCAATGGGCCGATGCCCCATGCATCGCCTAGGCAGCGCATTGTCGCAGCTTAGAAATGAGAATTAAAAGTTAGGATTTTTTTGCGATTTAATAGCATTGCTTTGCCACTACAATAGAATTTAAATGCCATCAAATGAACACGACCATAAGATGCACATAGAGAAGAACGCCAAGGTGCGACAGCAGCATATAAAGACACGCGCGCACCAATAAAACCTGCACACCAGTCCAGCCACTCTAGAACTCACGTACCACTTGATAGGCCGATCATAGACCTATCACCGACTCTCCAAACAAGCCTAGAAAATTTTCAATGGCAAGTAGGACGGCAATTCGCCATAACTTCCTAGTTAAAAGCAAAGAGGCAACCAGCGAACCGACTAAACCACTGACTTGAGAGCTTATTCTTAAAAAACAGAACAAAGATGAACAAAGAGTCTTAGCCACCTCCGCCGTTTGTCTTTATCAAAGAAAGTGAAAATGGACTTTCACCGAGCACCTTTCATGATGAATGAACGCTCCCTCATTCCGCATCTCTTGTGGTTCGATCTGAGTCAGGATGGCTCCGCACAGGAAGCCATATCCCTTCTTGCTGAGTATTGCCGCATCAGCCACGTGCAGGGCTTCGATCTGTCCTGGCTAAACCCTAAGGACAGCCCGGATATGATATGCCTGTCCTACGACCGTCCCGATGCTCTCGGTCTCAGCCACTTGCCCGCTCTGAAACGGGAGGCTCCCTCCATCCCCATCACCCTGCTGACCGTCCAGCATTCGGAAGAGCTGGCCGTCTGGGCCTTTCGTTCGGGAGCCTGGGACTATCTGGTGATGCCCCTCGGCACTCCTGAACGGCAGCGATACCTCCAGGCGCTGTACGAGCTTTGCGAACTAAGACGGACCCCGTCCGACAGCCAGCAAAAACGCCCGTTGGAACGCGTTCAGGATCTGCCGGAAAGCGTGCGCCTCACCGCTAAGTCGCAGAAACAGCAGCCCCTGCAGCGCGTGATGCGCTATATCGAGCGGCACTTCCAGGAAAGCCTCGAACAGAAGGCCATGGCCGAGCTCTGTGGCATGACCCCGGTCCGTTTCAGCCGGGTTTTCAAGGAGGTCTATGGCATCGGCTTTCAGGAGTGCGTCCAGAGTAAACGCATGGAGCATGCCCACGGGTTGCTGCTGAATAGCCAGATGCCCATCTCCAGCGTCGCCTACGCCAGCGGCTTCAAGGATCCTTCGTACTTCACCCGAGCCTTCCGGCAGCATTATGGCCTCAGTCCTCGCGAATTCCGCAGCAGAAATCCCGGTCCCAATGCCGAGAACCTGCAAACTGCGCCTCAGCCGCACCTGATGCCGGATGCCCAGCCGCAATTAACGATGCCCCGGCCGTCGCCGGCTGGGACAGCTCCGGATCTGGCGGAGCTCGGCTCGGGTCCTGAATAGGAGCTGCTCAGCCCTCCAATTGCTGCAGAAGCAGCAGGAAAGCCGCCTCGTCGATCACCTTCACGCCTAGCTCACCGGCCTTGGCCAGCTTCGAACCGGCGCCGGGACCAGCGACGACACAGCGGGTCTTGGCCGATACCGAGCCGGCTACCTTGGCACCGAGACGCTCCAGTCTCTCCTTGCCCTGGTCCCGACTCATGGACTCCAGGGTTCCGGTGAGAACCCAGGTCTGGCCGGCCAGCGGCAGACCGGCGACGGCCCTCCTCGCACTTTGCCAATGCATGCCGAAATCGCTCAGCTGGACCTCGATGGCCAGGGCACGGGCGGCGTTTTCCGGCTGGTCGAAGAAATCCCGCAGGGAACGGGCGGCCCTTTCGCTCAGTCGCTCCACCTGGCGCAGATCGAGCCAGTCGGCACGGATGATGGCCTCCAGCGAGCCGAATCTCGCGGCCAGGCGCTCGGCGCCAGTGGTGGCGATGTGCGGGATGTTCAGCTTGTCCAGCAGCTCAGGCAGGCTCGCGACCGCGGCGAATTCGGGATGCAGCTCGCCCTCATCCTGCAGGGTGACGCCACGCCGGAGCAGCAGCTCGATGACCGTGCGGTTGTGCTCGTCCTCGAAGAAGTGGTGGATCTCGTGGGCGACCTCCAAGCCGACATCCGGCAGCCAGGTGAGGACCTCCGGCAGGGCCCGTTCGATCTGTGCCAGAGAGCCGAGGGCACGCGCCAGCAGCTTGGCGGTCTCCTCGCCCACATCGGGAATGCCCAGGGCATAGATGAAGCGCGCCAGGGTCGGCTTGCAGCTGTTTGCGATGGCAGCCAGCAGATTACGGGTGGAAACTTCGGCGAAGCCGTCGAGTTCGATGATCTGCTCGAAGGTCAGGCAGTACAGGTCCGCCGGCGATCTGACCAGCCCACGGTCGACCAGTTGCTCGACGATCCTGTCGCCGAGGCCGTCGATGTCCATGGCCCGGCGCGAGGCGAAGTGGATGACGGCCTGCTTCAGCTGCGCCTGGCAGGCGAGACGGCCGATGCAGCGATAGACGGCACCCTGGCTGATGGCCTCGCGCCCCTTGCCGCGCTTGATCAGTTGGGTGCGCTCCACGGCCGAGCCGCATACCGGGCAGTGCTCCGGCACCTGCACCGGGCGGGCATCGGCCGGCCGCCGCTCGGCGATCACCCCGAGGATCTGGGGAATCACGTCGCCGGCGCGGCGGACGATGACGCTGTCGCCGATCATCACGCCAAGACGAGCCACCTCGTCCATGTTGTGCAGAGTCGCATTGGATACCGTGACGCCCGCCACCTGCACCGGCTTGAGGCGGGCCACCGGAGTGATGGCGCCGGTCCGGCCGACCTGAAACTCCACGTCGAGCAATTCGGTGACTTCCTCCCGCGCCGGGAACTTGTGGGCGATGGCCCAACGCGGCTCACGGGCACGGAAGCCCAGTTCGCGCTGCCGCGCGACCGCGTTGACCTTGAACACCACGCCGTCGATTTCGTAGGGCAGTGAATCGCGCCGCTCGCCTATATCCTGGTAGTAGGCCCGGCACTCTTCCACGCCGCGAGCCAGCTTTAGCTCGCGACTGATCGGCAGGCCCCAGCCTTTGAGCGCCTCCAGAATGCCAATATGGGTATCCGGCAGCACGCCATCGGTCTGACCTATACCGTAGGAACAGAGCTCCAGCGGGCGACTGGCGGTGATCCTCGGATCCAGCTGGCGCAGACTCCCGGCAGCGGCGTTACGCGGATTGGCGAAGGTCTTGCCGCCCTGCTCCAGCGCCTTGGCGTTGAGCGCCTCGAAGCCTGCCTTGGGCATGTAGATCTCGCCGCGCACCTCCAGTAGCGCCGGCCAGCCATGACCATGCAGACGCAACGGGATGTTGCGCACGGTGCGCACGTTGGCAGTGATGTTCTCGCCGGTCATACCGTCGCCGCGGGTGGCGCCGCGTACCAGCTGACCGTTCTCGTACAGCAGGCTGACGGCGAGGCCATCCAGCTTGGGCTCGCAGCTGTACTCGACGACTCCGCCATCCAGCCCCAGTCCGTCGCGCACCCGCCGGTCGAAGTCCGTCAGATCCAGCTCCTCGAAGGCATTGCCAAGGCTCAGCATGGGCACTTCATGGCGCACTTGGCCGAAGGCGGTCAGCGCCTCGCCACCGACGCGCTGGGTCGGCGACTCGGGAGTGACCAGCTCCGGATGCTCGGCCTCGAGCACCTTGAGTTCGCGGAACAGGCGATCATATTCGGCATCCGGCACGCTGGGCTCATCGAGCACGTAGTAGCGGTAATTGTGTTCGTCGATCTCGCTGCGCAGCTGGGCGATGCGTTCGGCGGCGGTCTGGGCGTCGGTCATGGCGATGGGGTTCCGAACAACGAAAAGAGCAGCCAGGGCTGCTCGTAGACGTGATCAACATAGATTGGGAGAAAAATGGGCGGGAAACGGCCTTGGCAGTGCCCGGGGTCGAGGGAGATGGCTATTGCGCCCCACATGCAACGGCCATCCCCGATCCTGGCGGCAGCTCAGCGCTTGTGCGTCAGCTGTCGGCGTTCGAACTCGACGATGCGTTGACGATAATGCTCGATGGTCTGCGCGGTCATCACGCTGCGCTGATCGTCCTTCAGCTCGCCGTTGAGCTCCTGGGCCAGCTTGCGTGCCGCCGCCACCATGATGTCGAAGGCCTGCTTCGGATGGCGCGGCCCGGGCAGGCTGAGGAAGAAGCTCACGGCACGGGTACTGAAATGGTCGATGTCATCCAGATCGAAGGTGCCGGGCTTGACGGCATTGGCCATGGAGAACAGGACCTCGCCGTTGCCGGCCATGCTCTCGTGCCGGTGGAAGATATCCATCTCGCCGAAGCGCAGCCCGCTCTCGAGGATGCTCTGCAGCAACGCCGGCCCCTTGAAGCCGTCGGCCTCGCGGGCGACCACGTTGATGATGAGCACTTCCTCGACGGGCGGCAGATCCCGGCTGATGTTTTTCGCCTCAGACTTGCTCCCCTTGGTCTCGGCCTTGCGCTTCTTCGGCTCAGCAGGCGTCTCGTCGAGATTCAGGTCCAGGTCGTCCTCTAGTTGCTCGGCGCGGCGACGGCTGTTCAGCTCGCGGGCACTGAGGGAAGGCAGATCCTCCTCGTCCAGCATCGTTTCCGGTTCACGAGGGGCGACTCGGGCGGGCCCGAGCAGTTCGTTGTTTTCGTCGGCATCCGGCACGCTGGCGTAACTGTGATCGAGCTTGAACTTGAGCTTGCCCTTGCTGCCACGCATACGCCGCCATCCATCGAAAAGGATGCCGCCGATGACGATGATACCGATGACGATCAGCCACTCACGCAGACCGATTTCCATGAAATCCATAACCCCTGAAACAGATTGAAAAAAGGGCTTCCCAGCCTCAAAAAGCGGCAACTGTATGTTTTTACAGGTGTTTCCGCATCTATAGAAAAATTGTGCACTAAGCTAGCACGACGATAGGCCAGTTTGAACTGCCGAATAGGGCATTACATGGGCTAGAAACCCCATATTTGTAACCCTGGTGTGGTTGTACCGCCTTCATCGCCCCGTACAGGCGCGACATGGATCACAGCACCGGCCCGGTCAGGCTTCGGCCAGAGCTACCGCCTCTTCCACGTCCACTGCCACCAGACGGGAACAGCCTGGCTCGTGCATCGTCACCCCCATCAACTGGTCGGCCATCTCCATGGCGATCTTGTTGTGAGTGATGTAAATGAACTGCACCTTTTCCGACATTTCCTTCACCAGCCGCGCATAGCGCCCCACGTTGGCGTCGTCCAGCGGTGCATCGACCTCGTCCAGCATGCAGAACGGCGCCGGGTTGAGCTGGAAGATGGCGAATACCAGCGCCAGTGCGGTCAGCGCCTTCTCGCCGCCGGAGAGCAGATGGATGGTGCTGTTCTTCTTGCCCGGCGGTCGCGCCATGATGGCCACCCCGGTATCGAGTAGATCTTCGCCGGTTAGTTCCAAATAGGCATGGCCGCCGCCGAAAACTTTCGGGAATAGGGCCTGCAAGCCGTCGTTGATCTGGCCGAAGGTTTCCTTGAAGCGATTGCGGGTTTCCCGGTCGATCTTGCGGATGACGTTCTCCAACGTATCCAGGGCCTCCACCAAGTCGTCGTTCTGCGCATCCAGATAGCGCTTGCGTTCGGACTGCTGGCGGTATTCGTCGATGGCCGCCAGGTTGATCGCACCGAGTCGCTGGATGCGTCCGGCAAGACGCTCCAGCTCAGCCTCCCACTCGGCCTCGCCGGCCACGGCCGGCAAGGTGGCGAGCACACCGTGCAACTCGTAACCGTCCTCCTGCAGCTGATCCTGCAGGGCCTTGCGTCGTACGTTGAGTGCCTGCCAGTCCAGGCGCTGCTGTTCCAGCTGGGTGCGCAGCAGCTGCGCCTGCTGTTCGGCCTGGCTGCGGCGCCGTTCCGCCTCGCGCAGTTCGCGGTCGGTTTCCTCCAGGGCCAAACCGGCCTGTCTGAGCTCCTCCTCGACGCCCAGACGCCGCTCGAGCAACTCCTCGAGCTTCATGCGCAACTCTTCCAGCGGTGCGGCGCCCTCTTCCAGATTGAGACTGAGCTGTTCCCGTCGCTCGACACTGCGCTCGAACTGCCGCTCCAGACGTTCGAGGGACTGGCGGGTGGACTCCTGCTGGGCCCTGAGGGAGCCGATGCGGACCGCCAGTTGGTGGGCTCGGTCCTTATGCATCCGGGCCTCCTGACGCATGAGCTCCAGACGCTCGCGCAGGGACTCACGCCCGGCCAGCAGTTGCTCGCGGCGCTCGCTGTCGGTGGCCATGGCCTCCAACGCCTCCTGCAGTTCGAGGCGCGACTCGCCCAGTTGCTCGGTTTCCAGTGCGCGCTGCTCATCGAGCTCGGCCAGCTCCTCATCAAAGCGGCGCCGGCGCAGGATCAGCTGTTCGCCTCTGGCCTGACGTGCCGACAGTTGGGCTTTCAGCTCGCCCTGCTGACGCGTCTGCTCCTGCAGGCGTCGGCGCAGCTCTTCCCGGGCCTGCTCCTGGCGCTGCTGCTCCTCGCGCAGCTGCAACAGGCGCTCCTCGTGCCCTTCCAGCGCGGCCTCGCCTGCAGCGCGCTCGGCCTGTAGGCGCACAAGCTCCTGGCCGCGGGCGAGCAGGCCGGACTCGGCCTCGCTGGCCCGACGCACGCGCAGGAAGTGGCGACCGACCCAGTAGCCGTCGCGGCTGACCAGACTCTCCCCCTCGTGCAGGGCGCCGCGCCGGGCCAAAGCATCGTCCAGGCTGTCGACCGGCAGCACCCGGCCCAGCCAGGGAGCCAGATCGGCGGCGCTTTCCACCTTGTCGAGCAGGCTGCCGGCACTGCGCCCGGCGCCCGGTGCCGAAACCAGCAGATTCAATTCGCCCTGGGAGAACCCCGCCAAGTCGAGCCCGGCGAAATCATCCAGCAGCACCGCCTGCAGATCGGCCCCCAGCACGGTTTCCACCGCCAGCTCCCAGCCTGGCTCGACTCTCAGCCCCTCGGCCAGACGCGGGCGCTCATCCAGCCGCTGTTCGCGCAACCAGTCGGCGACGCCGGCGCCCGGATCCAGTGCGGCCTGCTGCAGGGCCTCCAGCGAAGCGATACGACCACTCAGGCGCTGCAATTCGCCTTGGGCCTGCTGCTGGGCCTGGGACGCCTGTTGCAGCTCGCCGCGCAGCTGATCCAGGCGCTCGGAAAAACCGAGCTCGGAGCCCTGCAGCTCCTCCAAGTTCAGCTCGTCGATCGCCAATTGCTCCTCCAGCTCGGCGATGGCAGCGTCCTCCGGATCGGCGGCCAGCTGCGCGCGCTCCTCGTCGAGACGCCGCTGACGCTCGCACAGACGCTCGAGGCTCTGCTCCAGCTGCTGGATGTGTGCCTGCCGGACCTCGGCGCGACGACGGGGCTCGGCGGAGTGCTGGTTGAAGAGGTCCCACTGCTCCTGCCAGGCGTGCATGGCGCCCTCCGCTTCCTCCAGCCACACGGCGGCCTCCTCCGCAGCCGCGACGCTGACTTCCTGCTCCGGTTCGAGCATGGCCAGTTCTTCGTCCAGGCCGGCCAGGAGGGTGCGGTCGTGGCCGAGGTGGGACTCGGTTTCCTGACGGGCCCTCTCGGCCTCGCGCAGGTCTTCCTGCAACTGGCGCAGACGCTGCTGGCCATGCTGGATGCTCTGCTCGACCCGGCCGATGTCCGCGCCCAGGGAGTAGAAGCGCCCCTGCACCTGATGGAAGCGCTCGGAGAGCTCGTGGTGGCCGTCGCGCAGGCGCTCGATGCTGGCGTCGGCATTGCGTTGCTCGGCGATCAGAGCCTCCAGAGCGACTTCCTGATCGCCGATGACCTGCTCGCGCTGACCGACCTGCGCATTCAGCGCCTGCCAGCGCAGGGCGGCGAGCTGGGCCTTGAGCTGGCGCTCCTCGGCCTTGTATTCCTGATACTTCTCCGCCGCCTGGGCCTGGCGCTGCAGGCGCTCCAGCTGGCGATCCAGTTCCTCGCGCAGGTCGGAGAGGCGGGCCAGGTTCTCCTGGGTGCGGCGAATGCGGTTTTCCGTCTCGCGGCGGCGCTCCTTGTACTTGGAGATGCCCGCCGCCTCCTCGATGAAATTGCGCAGGTCCTCGGGCCGCGCCTCGATCAGCTTGGAAATCATGCCCTGCTCGATGATCGAGTAGCTGCGCGGCCCGAGGCCGGTGCCGAGGAAGATATCGGTGATATCGCGGCGCCGGCACTTCACCCCGTTGAGGAAATAGGCGTTCTGCCCGTCGCGGGTGACCCGGCGGCGGATGGAGACTTCCGCGTAGTGCCCGTATTCGCCGGTGAGGCTGCCGTCGGAGTTGTCGAAGATCAGCTCGATGGCAGCCTGGGTCACCGGTTTGCGGCTGTTCGAACCGTTGAAGATGACGTCGGTCATCGACTCGCCGCGCAGGTTCTTCGCCGAGCTCTCGCCCATCACCCAGCGCACCGCGTCGATGATGTTGGACTTGCCGCAGCCGTTCGGCCCGACCACAGCAGCCATGTTGCTGGGGAAGTGGACGGTGGTCGGATCGACGAAGGACTTGAAGCCGGCCAGCTTGATGCACTTAAGACGCATGGCGACGCTCGGTCGGCATCGGCTGGCCGGGAAGCTGCGCGGCGATTAGGCTGGCGGGAGCCTGGAACGTCATGATTGGCCCTGAATGTCGTCGATCCTGCGGACGGCGCAGTCTAGCACAGGGGCTCGGCAGGCCAATGGGAGGGCTGGCACGCTGCCTGCTGGGACTGCTCCATGCCCCGAATCGGTCAACCGCCCGTGACGCTCATGAAGCGGACCACCTGGACCTGGGCGTCGGCCTCGAACCGATGCCGCTCGGGCTTCAGGCGCAGCGCCTCCACCAGCTCCGCACGGAGCCGCTCGCCATCGCCGGGGTGGCGGCGCATCAGGGTCTTCAGATCCAGCGCCCCCTCATGGCCCAGGCACAGGATCAGCTTGCCCTCGGCGGTGACCCGCACGCGGTTGCAGCTGGAGCAGAAATTGTGGCTATGTGGCGAGATGAAGCCCACCTGGGTCCGACTGCCGACCACTTGCCAGTATCGGGAAGGCCCGCCGGTGACGTGGCTGCTGCGCACCAGGGCGAAGCGCTCCTCGATGCGCTGGCGCACCTCGTCGCTGGAGCAGAGGGTTTCCTCGCGGCGATGGCTGGAGATGCTGCCGAGCGGCATCTCTTCGATGAAACTGATATCCAGGCCTCGCTCGACGGCGAACTCGACCAGCTCCAGCACTTCGTCGTCGTTGCGCCCTTTCTGGATCACGCTGTTCAGCTTGACCCTGGCGAAGCCGGCCGCACGGGCCGCCTCGATGCCGACCAGGACCTGATCGAGCAGGTCGCGGCGGGTGAAGGCGGCGAAGCGCTCTCGCCGCAGCGAGTCCAGACTGATGTTCAGGCGCTTGACGCCGGCAGCACGCAGCCGCTCGGCCATGACCGGCAACTGGGAGCCGTTGGTGGTCATGGCCAGGTCTTCGAGCTCGCCGCGCTCGCCCAGTTGCTCCAGTAAGCCGAGCAGCCCCTTACGTACCAGCGGCTCGCCGCCGGTGATGCGGATGCGCTTAACCCCCAGACCGATGAAGGCATCGGCGACGGCGTACAACTCCTCCAGGCTGAGGATCTGCTCCCGGGGGGCGAAGACCATGTGCTCGCTCATGCAGTAGGTGCAGCGAAAATCGCATCGATCGGTCACCGACAGCCGCAGGTAGGTGATGCGGCGACCGAAAGGATCTACCAGTTCAGTGCTGGACATGGTGCTGACGACTCCTGATAGCCTTTCGTTGGGGCGAAGTTACGATCGATCCTCGGGAAAGAATAGGCTTTCCCGAGGATCGGCTTGACGGTTGATGGACATCGGACATCTGTACAAGCAGGATCTGCGCCATATCCACAATCCATTCATCAGGCAGGCTCCGCCTTGGGCTGCTCCTAGGCGCCGGATCGAGGCAGAACGCAATCATGGACAAACCGGGCTGGCGCGAGCGCCTCTACATCGTCGTCTTCTTCGCCAGCACACCGGCTGGCAGGCGTTTCGACACCTGGCTGCTGTTGATCATCTTCGCCAGCCTGGTGGTGGTGATGCTGGACAGCGTGCAGCTCTACCACATCCGCCATGGCGAACTCCTCGCCCTGCTGGAGTGGTGCTTCACGGCGATCTTCGCCGCAGAGTACCTGCTGCGGATCTGCATTCATCCGAAGCCCACGGAATACGTCTTCAGTTTCTACGGCGCAATCGACCTGCTGGCCATACTGCCGGCCTTCCTCGCCCTGTTGTTTCCTGCGGCCCAGTATCTGCTGGTGATCCGGGTCACCCGCATGCTGCGGGTGTTCCGGGTGCTGAAACTCATGCCCTATCTCAGCCAGGCCAACTTCCTCCTGATCGCGCTGCGCGGCAGTCGTCAGAAGATCATCGTCTTCCTGCTCAGCATCACGACCATGGTGATCGTCTTCGGCACCCTGCTCTACGTGATCGAGGGGCCGCAGCACGGCTTCACCAGCATTCCGACCAGCATCTACTGGGCGGTGGTGACCATGACCACGGTCGGCTACGGGGATATCGCGCCGAAGACCCCGCTCGGCCAGGCAGTCGCCACCTTGGTGATGATCGCCGGCTATTCGGTCATCGCCGTACCGACCGGCATCTTCACCGCCGAACTGGCGACCGCCATGCAGCCACGGCGCCTGCATCGGACCTGCCCGACCTGCCGGAAAAGCCTCCATGAATCGGATGCTGCCTATTGCAGCCGCTGCGGCAACGCCCTGTTCCCCCACCAGCCTCCAACGAGCAAGGACGAAGAAAAACGACAGGACTGAGAGTCCGCCGTGCGGCCCATCCAGGGGTTGGCGACTCAGGGATGAAGGTTACGCAACCCCGGGGGCACGCTCGGGCCATCCAGAGGCTCCCAGGGGCCGCTCGGACGGCCCGAGCCGTACCAGCCGTCGCTCCAGCGGTAGTACAGGCGCTCGCGGTAATAGAGCGGCTGCCCTTCGACCACGTAGACGCCCAGGCGGTTGTCCCAGTGCGCCGCCACATCAGGGGGCGGCGCATAGCGAGGATGGGTCTTGGACGTGGCCTGCCGCTGCGGGGACTTGATCGGCTGCGCCTGGATGGCCGGCCGCCGCACGGGAGGCGATACCTTGGCCGGGGCCGTCTTCGCCGGCGCCCGCTGCGGCGCCGGTTCGGGTTGCGGCTGGGGATGCTGCACGGCGCAGGCATTGAGCAGAAGAGCCATGCCCAACGGGCCGAACAGCCGCATCTGGCGCAGCAGCCCGACGGACAGTGACGGCGTCAGGCGTGACAGGAAAAGCGCATTCATCCTCACCTCCGGCTCAGGGCATCGGTCTGGCCTTCGCGGTATCCGGCCGATCGATGGTCACCTCGTACGCACCGGACGCCGCCGTCTTCACCGCCGGCAGGCTGCCCAGCCAATCGCCGGAAACGGCATTGCCGGCACGGGAAATCCGGGCGACCAGCTCGACTTCCGGGAAATTGGTCAGCTTAAGCTGGGGCATCATCGCATCCGCATCGCTGAGCGCCACCTGGGCCGGCAGGTCCGCCACGCGCAGGCGCTCGACCGCCAACGGCATCGGCGGGCCGGAAGCCGCGCGAGCGAAGACGAACACCGTATCGTCCGGCTGCACCTTGTCGCGCAGAGACGGATCGAGGGCCACGGTCACCTTCAGCTCGACCTCGCCCTGCGCCGCAACGGCATCGGCCGACGGAGCCGGCGCGGGCGGCAAGCCGCCTTGGGCGCGGGCACGGGCGATACCGCCCTCGATCGCCGCACGGGATGGTTCGTCCTTGGGCAGCAATGCCACCAGACGCTCCCAGTAGCGGACGGCATCGGCGTAGCGCTTTTCCTCGAAGGCCGCGATGCCGAGCAGCCCGAGGCTGGTGACATCGCTCGGATCTGACTTGAGCGCTTCGTCGGTGAGAGCCTGCAGTTGCGGGCTCCACTGCTTATTGCCGGCGAAATACAGGGCCTGAGCCCACTGCCCGAGAATTTCCGCCGGGCGTCCGGCGAGATTGGCGGCCTTCTCGAAGGCGCCCGCAGCGTCGGCCGGGCGGGATTGAGCCATGTAGGCGCGACCGAGGAAATACCAGCCTTCGGCCGAGTCCGGCTGGACCTTGACGGCCTGCTCCAGGCGCGCGGTCATCTCTTCCAGTGTCTTCGGCTCCTGGGCGAACCGGCGAGCCACCTCCAGCTTGTCGCTGGCGCCCCAGTTCAGATACAGGCCGTAGCCGAGCAACGGCACCAGCAACGCGACGATCAGCGGCACCGCCTTGCCCAGGGTGGAGCGACGGCCTTCCTCGCCACCCGAGGTATCGGCCAGCAGCTCGCGCGCCGCTTCGGCTCGCCCGGTCTCCAGTTGTTCGGCAGTCAGGGTGCCAGCGGCGCGCTGGGCCTCCAGCTCGGCGAGACGCTCTTCATAGAGGGCGACGTTGAGCGCCGTACGGTCCTCCTCGGCCTGGGCACGGCGGCCGCGTAGGATGGGAACCAACAGGAAAGCCAGTGCCGCCAGCAGCAGCAGGCCGGCGGCGATCCAGAAATCGATCATGAGTCTTTTTTATCCAACAGCGTGGCGAGGCGTTCGCGCTCGGCGGGAGAAAGGGTGTTCGCGGCCGGACCGGCGGCGCTGCGCCGGCGACGGACCAAGACGACTGCCAGCACGCCGAAGCCCACCACCAGCAGGGTGGCCGGGCCGAACCAGAGCAGTGCGGTGCGGGCATCGACCGGCGGCTTGTAGCGGACGAAATCGCCGTAGCGCGACACCAGATAGTCGACGATCTGCTCGTTGCTCCGCCCCTCGCCGAGCATGCGGTAGATCTCGCGGCGCAGGTCCATGGCGATGGGCGCGTCGGAGTCGGCGATGTTCTGGTTCTGGCACTTGGGACAACGCAGCTCCTCGGTCAGGCTGCGATAGCGCTCGCGCTCGGCATCGCTCTTGAAGTCGTAGGTGTCGATGGCAGCATGCGCCGTCGTGCTCAGCGCGAGACCGAGCAGCGCCGCGCGGATCAGTTTTTTCATTCGTCCACCAGCTCCTGGTAGCGCGCGGCGAGCTGCTCGCGCCAGACCCGCTCGTCGATCACGCCGACGAACTTGTGGCGGATGATCCCGTGCTTGTCGATGAGGAAGGTTTCCGGCGCGCCGTAGACGCCAAGATCCAAGCCGAGCGTGCCCTGCTCGTCGCGAATGTCGAGCTGGTAAGGATTGTGGAACTCGCTCAGCCACTTCTGGGCGGCGGCATTGTCGTCCTTGTAGTTGATCCCGTGGATCACCACACCCTGTTCGGCCAGCTGGTTGAGAACCGGATGCTCGGCCTTGCAGGACACGCACCAGGTGGCCCAGACGTTGACCAACGCCGGCTTGCCCTTGAGGTCGGCTTCGCTGATCAGCTTCTGAGCATCCACCACCGACGGCAACGAGAAGGCCGGGAACGGCTTGTCGATCAGCGCCGAAGGCAGCTCGGCGGGGTTGAGGAACAGCCCCCGATAGAGGAACACCGCGACGCCCAGGAAGATCAGCAGCGGCAGCAGCAAGATGGCTCTTTTCATCGATCAGACTCCTTGTCCGGCCAGGCCCAGAGCCTCGCGCACGCGGGTCTTCACCTTGACCCGATAACGACGGTCGCTCGCCGCCAGTACCCCACCGAGGGCGGTCAGCAGACCGCCCAGCCAGATCCAGCGGACGAACGGTTTGATATGCAGCCGCACGGCCCAGGCGCCGTTCTCCAGCGGCTCGCCCAGGGCGACGTAGATGTCGCGGGTGAACCCTGCGTCGATCCCGGCCTCGGTCATGGGCATGCCGCGCACGGTGTAGATGCGCTTCTCCGGATGCAGCACGGCGACCTCGTCGCCGTCCTCGAAGACCCGGATGGTGCCCCGGTCGCCCTCGTAGTTGGGCCCGAGGTGATGCCGGGTTCCCTCGAAGACGAAGCGGTAGCCGCTCAGCTCCAGGGTATCGTTCGGCGCCATGCGCAGGTCGCGCTCGACGCTCTCCTGGCTGGTCAGCACGATACCCAGGGCACACACGGCGAGCCCGGCATGGGCCAGTTGCATGCCCCAGTAGCTCGGCGACAGACTCAGCATGCCCTTGAGCAGCCCCTTGTGGCGGGTCTTGTCGAGCAGATCGCGAACGCCGGTGAGGACCACCCAGGCCGCCAGGAAACAGGTGGCCAGCACTGCCCAGGCGAAATCGCCGAGCAGGAAAGAGGCGGCCGCGGCGAGCACCACGCTGGCCAGCAGAACCGGGGTGAGCATGCCGATCAGCCATTTCTGCGGCGTATCCTTCCAGCGCACCAGAACACCCACCCCGAGGGTCAGCATCAGCAGCCCCATCAGCGGCAGGAACAGCGCATTGAAGTACGGCGGGCCGACCGACAGCTTGGCGCCGGACAGCGCGTCCAGCAGCAGCGGGTAGAGGGTGCCGAGCAGGATGGTCGAGGCCGCCACCATCAGCACCAGGTTGTTCACCAACAGCAGCATCTCCCGCGACCACAGGGCGAAACCCACCTGGCTCTTGACCACCGGGGCGCGGATGGCGAACAGGGTCAGCGAGCTGCCCACCACCACCAGCAGGAAGCCGAGGACGAAGATGCCACGCTCGGGATCGTTGGCGAAGGCATGCACGGAGGTCAGCACCCCGGAACGGACCAGGAAGGTACCGAGCAGACTCAGGGAGAAGGCAGCGATGGCCAGCAGCACCGTCCAGCTCTTGAACACCCCGCGCTTCTCCGTCACCGCCAGCGAGTGCAGCAGCGCCGTACCCAGCAGCCAGGGCATGAAGGAGGCGTTCTCCACCGGGTCCCAGAACCACCAGCCGCCCCAGCCCAGTTCGTAGTAGGCCCACCAGGAACCGAGCACGATGCCGAAGCCGAGGAAGGACCAGGCGACCAGGGTCCAGGGCCGCGACCAACGGGCCCAGGCGGCATCCAGACGTCCGCCCAGCAGTGCAGCGATGGCGAAGGCGAAGGCCACCGAGAAGCCCACGTAGCCCATGTAGAGCATCGGCGGATGGACGATGAGGCCGAAGTCCTGCAGCAGCGGGTTGAGATCGCGCCCGTCGGTCGGCATCTGCGGCAACAGGCGCCCGAAGGGGTTGGAGGTGATCAGCAGGAACAGCAGAAAACCGCAGCTGATGATGCCCATCACGCCGAGCACGCGGGCCAGCATCTCCTCCGGCAACTGACGGGAGAAAACCGACACGGCGAAAGTCCAGCCGCCGAGGATCAGCGCCCAAAGCAGCAGCGACCCCTCATGGGCGCCCCACACGGCGCTGAGCTTGTAGTACCAGGGCAAGGCACTGTTGGAGTTGCTGGCGACATAGGCGACCGAGAAGTCGTCGACCAGGAAAGCATGGGCCAGGCAAGCAAACGAGAACAGCAGGAAGGCGAACTGTCCCCAGGCAGCCGGCTGGGCCAGGCTCATCCACTGCCGATCGCCGCGCCAGGCACCGATCATCGGCAGCGTGGCCTGTACCAGCGCCAGGCACAGGGCGAGAATCAGCGCCAGATGACCAAGCTCCGGAATCATTGCTTGACCTCCTGCTTGGCGCCTTCGTAGTGCTTCAGCTTGCCGCTCTGCTCCAAGGCCTGGGTGACCTCCGGCGGCATATAGTTCTCGTCGTGCTTGGCCAGCACTTCATCGGCGACCAGCACCCCATCGCCACTGACCTTGCCCAGGGCGACGATGCCCTGCCCTTCACGGAACAGGTCGGGCAGGATGCCCTGGTAGCGGATGGTCACGGTTTCCTTGCCGTCGGTGACGCGGAAGGTCGCGGTCAGCGAGTCCTCACTGCGCTGCAGCGAGCCCACCTCCACCAGGCCGCCGGCGCGGATGCGTGCACCCTCGGGCGCCTCGCCGTTGACGATCTGGGTCGGCGTATAGAACAGGTTGATGTTCTGCTGCAGTGCGGACAAGGCCAAGGCCAAGGCTATCCCTACGCCGGCGAGGAGTCCCAGGATGATGAACAGGCGTTTCTTGCGAACCGGATTCACTTGGCTTCCTCCCGGCGCAAACGACGCGCCGTGTCTTGCAGATAACGTCGACGTGCCACGATGGGCAGCACGACATTGAGAACCAGCACCGCCAGGCCGATGCCATAGGCGGACCACACGTAGACGCCATGCTTGCCCATGGCGAGCAGATCGGCGAAGGACTCGAAATACATCAGCGCACCTCCCCTGCCTGGCGCAGCACCTCGGCCCGGACCCAGCTGCTGCGGGCTTCGCGCCGGAGCACTTCGAGGCGCATGCGCATCAGCAGCACGACGCCGAAGAAACAGTAAAAAGCGATGACCATGATCAGCAGCGGCAGCCACATCTCGGACGGCATGGAGGCCTTCCCAGCAATCGTGAAGCTGGCCGGCTGGTGCAGGCTGGTCCACCACTCCACCGAGTACTTGATGATGGGGATGTTCACCACGCCGACGATGGCCAGCACCGCACAGGCCTTGGCCGAACTCTCGCGGTTGGTGATGGCATGCCCCAAGGCGATGACGCCGAAATAGAGGAACAGCAGGATCAGCATCGAGGTCAACCGGGCATCCCACACCCACCAGGAGCCCCAGGTCGGCTTACCCCAGATGGCACCGGTGATCAGCGCTATCACCGTCATCCAGGCACCGACGGGGGCTGCCTGCTGCAAGGCGATATCGGCCACCTTCATCTTCCAGACCAGGCTCACCAGGCCGGCGACGGCCAGCATCAGATAGCAGCTCTGGGCCAGGAAGGCAGCCGGCACATGGATGAAGATGATCCGGTAGCTGTTACCCTGATAGCGCTCCGGCGGAGCGAAGGCCAACCCCCAGACACTGCCGACGACCAGCAACAACACGGCAGCCACGGCCAACCAGGGCAGCCAGCGTCCGCTGATTTCGTAGAACCATTTGGGCGAGCCCAGTTTGTGAAACCAAGTCCAGTTCATCAAGACATCCACACTCTCTCGAAACCAGTCAAACCCGCCCCGGGGCCAGGCGTTTTCCGGAGCACAGCCTTGCGGATGAGCACCCGTCACTCACCGACGCTGATGGTCAGACCGGCGGCAATCGCGAAGGGACTCAAGGTGGCCGCCAAAGCGGTCAGGCTGGCCATCCACAACAGATAGCCGGCTGTCGGCAGTCCTTGCAGGGCCGCCTGCAGAGTTCCGGTGCCCAGAATCAGCACCGGGATATACAGCGGCAGGATCAACAGCGCGAACAACAGGCCACCGCGCTTCAACCCGACGGTGAGCGCGGCGCCGACGGCTCCCAGCAGACTCAGCACGGGAGTGCCGAGCAGCAGCGAGAGCAGCAACTCGGGCAGGCAATCGGCCGGCAAGCCGAGCATCAACGCCAACAGGGGCGACAGCAGAACCAGGGATAGCCCACTGAACAGCCAGTGCGCCAGCACCTTGGCCAGCACCAGAAGCGGCAACGGATGCGGCGAAACGACCCACTGCTCCAGCGAGCCGTCCTCGAAATCGCTGCGGAACAGGCCGTCCAACGACAAGAGTACCGCCAACAGGGCCGCTACCCACAGCAAACCGGGCGACAGATTCCTCAGTTGCTCGCTTTCCGGACCGACGGCCAGAGGAAACAGCGCGATGACGATCGCGAAGAAGACCAGCGGATTGGCCAGTTCGGCCGGGCGCCGGCACAACAAGCGCGCCTCGCGGGACAGCAATAAGGTGAATACGTTACTCATGCGGCGCGTTGCCCCAGATCCAGCTCGCGGAACGTCTCGGGCTTGTCGAACAAGTGGTGGTGGGTGGTCAGAACCACCATCCCACCCCGTTCGCAATGCTCGCGCAGGTGTTTTTCCAGCTGTGCCACGCCGGACTTGTCGAGGGCAGTGAACGGCTCGTCGAGTATCCACAGAGGCGCCGGATCCAGATAGAGGCGCGCAAGGGCTACGCGGCGCTGCTGGCCTGCGGAGAGGGTATGACAGGGGACGTCTTCGAAACCACGCAGCCCGACCGACGCCAGGGACTGCCAGATCTCATCCCGTCCGGCTGGACGATGCAAGGCGCAGAGCCAGGTCAGGTTCTCTTCGGCGGTGAGCAGTCCCTTGATTCCGGCGGCATGGCCGATCCACAACAGGTGACGCGCCAGTTCGCCGCGCTGACGCTCGAGACTCCGCCCCTTGAGGCGCACCTCGCCGGCGGTCGGCTGCATCAGCCCGGCCAGCAAACGTAGCAGACTGGTTTTACCGCTGCCGTTGGGACCGACCACCTGGAGCATGTCGCCTGGCGATAGACTGAGGTCCAGGCCGTCGAAGAGCATGCGCCAATCCCGCTCACAGGCGAGCGCCACGGCTTCGAGGAAAGGATTGGTCACAATAAGGCTATCCATCGGCTGCATAATTCGGCAGAACCCGCCCCGATGATCAGGCACCGGTCAGAACGGGCCAGCCATTATACATACCGGACAGCCGACCGAAGCAGGCAATTTCGACAGGGCATTACCCGGCAGCAGCAGCCCTTGTCGACCGAATTAGCCGCTCCACGAAGAACTCGAGATGCCCCCTCGGATTGGCCGGCAACGGCCACTCATCGATCCGGGCAGCGAGCGCACGAAACGCCTGAGCGCTTTTCGCACGAGGAAAGGCTTCGTACACGGCACGCTGCTTCTGCACGGCCTTGCGCAGACTTTCGTCGTAAGGCACCGCCCCCGCGTACTGGAGCGTCACAGCGAGAAAGTGGTCCGTCAACCCCACCAGCCTGGCAAAAAGATTGCGCCCCTCCTGCGGTCCCGCAACCATGTTCGCCAAGACACGGAAGCGACTCACGCCATAGTCTCGCCCCAGCAGCTTGATCAACTCATAAGCATCCATGATCGACGTCGGCTCGTCGCACAGCACGACCAGCACCTCCTGAGCCGCCCGGGCGAAGCAGACCATGTCCTCACCGAGCCCGGAGGCAGTATCCACCACCAGCACGTCGACATCTTCGCCAATATCGCTGAAGGCTTGGATCAGCCCGGCATATTCACCCACCGTAAAACGTCGAATCCCCTGCACACCCAAGGCAGACGGAACGATCCGCACCCCCCCGGGACCGACCAGCAGCACGTCCTTCAACTCGCAACGCCCCACAAGGACATCGGTCAGAGTCCGCTCGACCGTCAGCCCGAGAAGCAGATCCACATTGGCCATTTCCAGAGCCGCATCGAACAGCACCACACGCCGCCCGAGGTCGTTCAGGGCCAAGGCCAAATTCACGGCCACCGTGCTTTTGCCGACCCCGCCCTTTCCACTGGTGACAGCGACCACCTGTACTGGATGGATGCTTTGCATGGACTTTACCTGTCTCGCCCGCAGCACTCCCCGGGATTGGAAAGGCACCGCTCGTCGCAACCCGAGGCGCCGACCGCTATGCTAACGCGGCCGACCGGGCAACTCGGATCCCGGTCAACCGCACCTGATGTCGCCACACCACAAACCATCAGGCTAGCGGACGAGGGCAGCCTCGGGCTTGGCAACCCAGCCAAACAGCCCATGTGGCGAAATATCCCGACCAAAGGAGATTTGCATGAAGAAATGGCTGATCGCAGCGCTTACCAGCAGCTGCGCTTTTTCCCTCCAGGCCGCGCCGCTCAGCGTCCCGATGAATGCCGTGACCAGCGAAGGTGTCGGCAAGCAACTCGGCACCGTGAGCATCGAAAAGAGCGAGTACGGCCTGGTCTTCACCCCCGAACTCAGCGGACTGCAACCCGGCGTCCACGGTTTCCACTTGCACGCCCAAGGTAGCTGCGAGCCCGCCGAGAAGGATGGCAAGAAAGTTGCCGCAGGGGCAGCCGGCGGCCATTGGGACCCTCAAAACAGCGGCAAGCACGACCACCCCTGGGGCAATGGCCATATGGGCGACCTGCCGGCGATTTACATCAACACCGAAGGTAAGGCCAACCAGCCTGTCCTGGCACCACGCCTGAAAAATTTGGATGAGATCAAAGGCCACGCCTTGATGATTCACGCTGGCGGCGACAATCATGCTGACAGTCCAGCCCCCTTGGGCGGCGGCGGGGAGCGAGTGGCCTGCGGGGTAATCAAGTAACCGGATAGTCGGCGACATCACCCGCGAAGGAGGAGTTCATTCAGGCTTGTTTGGCGAGTGAACTCCGCCACACTACCTAGCGGAGTTTTTCCGGCGCAAAAACAAAAGGGTTATCTCAATTGAGATAACCCTGGAACCCTATTTAGGGTAAAAATTGGCGTCCCCTAGGGGACTCGAACCCCTGTTACCGCCGTGAAAGGGCGGTGTCCTAGGCCACTAGACGAAGGGGACGTAACCTTCGTACAAACCGCCCATACGGCGGGTTGCTGGAAATTGGTGGAGCTAGACGGGATCGAACCGTCGACCTCTTGCATGCCATGCAAGCGCTCTCCCAGCTGAGCTATAGCCCCAAAAACACTCTAGGCCGCATCAATTATAAAAACCGATGCACTGGAATAGTGGCGTCCCCTAGGGGACTCGAACCCCTGTTACCGCCGTGAAAGGGCGGTGTCCTAGGCCACTAGACGAAGGGGACGTAACCTTCGCACAAACCACCCATACGGCGGGTTGCTGGAAATTGGTGGAGCTAGACGGGATCGAACCGTCGACCTCTTGCATGCCATGCAAGCGCTCTCCCAGCTGAGCTATAGCCCCAAACTATCGATTATCCACACACCCGATCAGGTCGTCGTGAAGACGGGGCGCATATTATGGATGACTCGAACGCCTGTCAACACTATTTTTCCTTACCCCTTAATTTTTTTGCCTTAAGAACAAACACTTAGTGGAAGGACTGAAAATTAGACGGCAAATCCACGCCATCATTGGGCAGAAAACCAGCAAGCCCAGCAGATAAACCTGAGCCGACCACCAGCCAATGAAGGCGAAAGCCCCGACCTCACAACGGAATCGGGGCTTTATCGACAGCGTCAGCCAATCGCCGTCAGTAGCTTCTCCCACTCCTTGTTTTCCTTCTTCGACACGCCGCCGAGCAATTCAATGGCCTGACGCATACGGAATCGAGTCAAATCCGGCCCGAGGATTTCCATGGCATCCAGCACCGACACAGAGCTGGCCTGCCCGGTGACAGCCGGAAAGATCAGAGGCATGGCGTCGCGCAGCTTGAGACCGAGGTGCTCGGCGACCCTCTGGATGATCGCCGTGATGTTCTCTTTGTTCCAGTGGCGTAAAGCCTCGAGCTTCCAGAGGATCAGCTGCAGCAGTTGGCGAACCTGTTCCGGCGATAGTTTCTTGTGCTCGAACAGCTTGGCATCTGGCGCCACGCCACCCATGAAGAAGAAACTGGCTAGCGGGGCGATCTGACTGAAAGTTTCCACCCTACCCTGCACGTGCGGCGCGATCTTCATGAGGTAGTCGGGATTGAGCGCCCATTTCTGCACTTCGGCAGCGAAGGCCTCCACGGAAAGCTCGCGCAGCCACTGGCCGTTCAGCCAGGAGAGCTTCTCCAGATCGAAGATCGGACCACCCAGGGAGATACGATTGATATCGAAATGCTCGATCATTTCGGACAACGAGAACTTCTCGCGCTCGTCCGGCATCGACCATCCCATGCGCCCTAGGTAATTCAGCATCGCCTCGGGCAGGAAGCCCATGCGCTGATAGAAGGTGATGGAGGTCGGGTTCTTGCGTTTTGACAGCTTGCTCTTGTCCGGATTGCGCAATAGCGGCATGTAGCACAGCACCGGCTGCTTCCAGCCGAAATACTCGTAAAGCTTTATCAGCTTCGGCGCCGAGGGCAGCCACTCCTCGCCCCGCAGAACGTGGGTAATCCCCATCAGGTGATCATCGACGACGTTGGCGAGGAAATAGGTGGGCAGACCATCGGCCTTCATCAGCACCTGCATGTCCATGCGATCCCAGGGGATCTCCACGGTCCCGCGCAGCATGTCCGGCACTTCGCAGATCCCTTCGCTCGGCACCTTCATCCGAATGACATGGGATTCGCCTCCAGCGATACGCCGCTGCGCTTCCTCGGGCGCAATGTGCATGCAGTGGCCGTCATAACGCGGGGTTTCCTTGTTGGCCATCTGCTCGGCACGGACCCGATCCAGACGCTCTGCGGAGCAGAAACAGGGAAACGCATGCCCCTTGGCGACCAGCTCGTCCGAATACTTCTTGTAGATCTCGCCACGCTCGCTCTGCCGGTACGGCCCGTGCGGACCACCGACGTCAGGCCCCTCATCCCATTCGATACCCAGCCAGCGCAGGGCATCGTAGATCTGCTGCTCGGACTCGCGAGTCGAGCGCAGTTGGTCGGTATCCTCGATGCGCAGGATGAACTGGCCGCCGTGCTGGCGAGCGAAGCAGAGGTTGAACAGGGCGATATAGGCGGTGCCGACGTGCGGATCGCCGGTCGGCGACGGCGCGATGCGGGTACGGACGGTGGTCATGGAGACTCCCGGACAATGGGACGAACGAAAGAATGAAAGGCGCGAATGTTAGCAGGCGCAGCGTCGGGGGCTCCAGCCAAAGCAGGCTCGGCCGGAAGATACTGCCGCCCCCCAACATAACGGCACCACCACCGAGTCAAACCTGCAGCAGCTTGTCCCGCAGCGATTGGATCTCGTCTCGCACCTGCGCTGCGGCCTCGAACTCCAGGTCGCGGGCCAGCGCGTACATCTTTTCCTCCAACTGCCGGATCCGCTTGTTGATCTCGCTGGGTGAACGCAACTCGCTCTCGTAGCGCCCCCCCTCCTCCGCTACCTTCGCCAAACCACGGCGCTTACCACTGCGCGCACCGGGCACGACGGCCCCCTCGAGGATGTCCTTGACGTCCTTCTTCACCCCGCGCGGGACGATGCCATGAGCCTCGTTAAAAGCGATCTGCTTGGCCCGACGCCGCTCGGTCTCGTCGATCGCACGCTGCATCGAGCCGGTAACGGTATCGGCATAGAGGATCGCCTTGCCATGCAGGTTACGGGCCGCTCGACCGATGGTCTGGATCAGCGAACGCTCGGAGCGCAGAAAGCCCTCCTTATCCGCATCCAGGATCGCCACCAGAGAAACCTCTGGCATATCCAGCCCCTCGCGCAACAGGTTGATGCCGACCAACACATCGAAAGCGCCCGTTCGCAAATCGCGAATGATCTCGACCCGCTCCACCGTATCGATATCCGAATGCAGGTAACGCACCCGAACATTGTGGTCGGCCAGGTAATCGGTGAGATCCTCCGCCATACGCTTGGTCAGGGTAGTGACCAGCACCCGTTCCTCAACCGCGACGCGCTTGTTGATCTCCGAGAGCAGATCATCGACCTGCGTAATGGCCGGGCGCACCTCCAGCTCGGGGTCGACCAAACCGGTAGGCCGCACCACCTGCTCGATCACCCGCCCGGCATGTTCGGCCTCGTAGGGGCCGGGCGTGGCCGAGACGAAGATCGTCTGCGGCGCGATACGCTCCCACTCGTCGAAACGCATCGGCCGGTTATCCAGTGCCGAAGGCAGACGAAAGCCGTATTCGACTAGGGTTTCCTTGCGCGAGCGGTCGCCCTTGTACATGGCACCGACCTGCGGCACCGAGACATGGGACTCGTCGATGACCATCAGCGCATTGGCCGGCAGGTAGTCGTACAGGGTCGGAGGCGCCTCGCCCGGTGCGCGGCCGGAGAGGTAGCGCGAGTAGTTCTCGATGCCGTTGCAATAACCCAGCTCCAGGATCATTTCCAGATCGAAGCGGGTGCGCTGCTCCAGGCGCTGGGCCTCCACCAGCTTGCCCTGCTCACGCAGGTATTCCAGGCGATCCTTGAGCTCGACCTTGATCTGCTCCACCGCCCTCAGCAGGGTTTCCCGCGGCGTGACGTAGTGACTCTTCGGGTAGAAGGTGAAGCGCGGCAACTTGCGGATCACCTCGCCGGTCAAGGGATCGAAAGCGGCCAGGCTCTCCACCTCGTCATCGAACAGTTCGACACGTATGGCTTCCAGCTCGGACTCGGCGGGAAAGATGTCGATCACGTCGCCCCGCACGCGGAAGGTGGCGCGAGCGAAATCCAAGTCGTTGCGGGTGTACTGCAAGTCCGCCAAGCGGCGCAGCAGGGAGCGCTGATCGATTTTGTCGCCACGATCGATGTGCAACACCATCTTCAGGTAGCTGGCCGGATCGCCCAGACCGTAGATCGACGACACGGTAGCGACGATGATCGCATCAGGTCGCTCCAGCAGCGCCTTGGTCGCCGACAGTCGCATCTGCTCGATATGGTCGTTGATCGAGGCATCCTTCTCGATATACGTATCTGAGGAAGGAACATAAGCTTCCGGCTGATAGTAGTCGTAGTAGGAAACGAAATACTCCACTGCGTTATTCGGGAAAAAGCTCTTAAATTCGCCATAGAGTTGCGCTGCAAGGGTCTTGTTCGGCGCCAGCACGAGGGTCGGTCGCTGCACCTTCGCGATCACATTGGCGATGCTGAAGGTCTTGCCCGAACCGGTCACGCCGAGCAGGGTCTGGTGAGCCAATCCCGCCTCCAACCCCTCCACCATCTGGCGAATGGCCTCCGGTTGATCGCCGGCAGGCTCGAAGCGGGTGACCAGTTGGAAATGGGACATAGATACCTCCTTCAACGAATGGCGCCGAGAGTCTCAGCCGAGCAAAGCCAATTCACCCAGACAGCGCAAGGAGGCTGAGAAACCCGCCCCGGCACAAAAAGAAGATGGACTGACAAGCATGGCGAAACCCTTGACAGCATATCGCAGCCAGCCAGCATGCTCGCTATACTAGTACCCCGTTTGCGCGCCCCTTTGGCAATCCGCTGGAAATCCTCATTTCCTCATACGGACTGCTACGCCAACGTAGGGGTGTCGCCTGGACCTCCACCCTCTTCTTTCGAGCTTCCCCGCCCATGAGTTTGTTCTCTGCCGTAGAAATGGCACCGCGCGATCCGATCCTTGGCCTCAACGAGGCGTTCAATGCCGACACCCGCCCGACCAAGGTCAATCTCGGCGTCGGGGTCTACTACAACGAAGAAGGCAGGATTCCATTGCTGCGCGCCGTCCAGGAGGCTGAAAAAGCCCGCCTCGCAGCCAACTCGCCGCGCGGCTATCTGCCGATCGAAGGCATCGCCGCCTATGACACCGCTGTACAGAAGATGCTGTTCGGGGACGGCTCCGCGCTGATCGCCGAGGGCCGTGTGGTGACGACTCAAGCCCTAGGCGGCACCGGTGCACTCAAGATCGGCGCCGACTTCCTCAAGCGTCTGCTGCCGGACGCAGTGGTCGCCATCAGCGACCCGAGCTGGGAGAACCACCGCGCCCTGTTTCAGTCCGCCGGCTTCCCGGTACAGAACTATCGCTACTATGAGGCAGCGAGCCATGGCGTCAACCGTGCAGGCATGCTGGAAGACCTAAGGGCCCTGCCTCCCCGCTCCATCGTCGTTCTGCATGCTTGCTGCCACAACCCGACCGGGGTCGATCTGGACATCGTCGACTGGAAAGCCATCTTGGAAGTCCTGCGCGAGCGCGAACACGTACCCTTCCTCGACATCGCCTACCAAGGCTTCGGTGATGGCATCGAGCAGGATGCCGAAGCGGTGCGTCTATTCGCCGAGTCGGGCCTTGAATTCTTCGTTTCCAGCTCCTTCTCCAAGTCCTTCTCCCTATACGGTGAACGCGTTGGCGCACTGTCCATTGTCACCTCCTCGAAGGACGAGGCTGCCCGGGTTCTTTCCCAGGTCAAACGGGTCATTCGCACCAACTACTCCAACCCGCCCACTCATGGCGCCAGCATCGTCTCCAGCGTTCTCAACAGCCCAGAACTGCGTGCCATGTGGGAAACCGAGCTGGGAGAAATGCGCGAGCGCATCCGCAGCATGCGCTTGGCCATGGTCGAGCAGTTGGCCACCCTGGGGGCCAAACGCGACTTCGGTTTCGTCGCCCGTCAGCGCGGCATGTTCTCTTATTCGGGCCTTTCCGCCGACCAAGTGGAACGCCTGAGAAACGAGTTCGGTATCTACGCCGTCAGTACTGGTCGGATCTGCGTAGCCGCACTGAACAACCACAACATCGGCAGCGTCACCCAGGCCATCGCCCAGGTACTCTAAGAAGCCACCCGTGACGAGGCTCGCCACCACAAGGGCGCGCAGCCTCGTCAGCCCCTCTGAAAATCGACTGCTCCGCGACTATCGGCGCGCAGTCAGAAACCCTGAAATGCAAAAAGGCCTGATCTCTCGATCAGGCCTTTTTCGATCTGGCTCCGCGACCTGGACTCGAACCAGGGACCCAATGATTAACAGTCATTTGCTCTACCGACTGAGCTATCGCGGAACAACGAAACGTATCTTACTGATTCAAAAAGGGAAGTCAAGCTCGCTAAAGTCCGATCCAACGAGGAGCTAGCGTCATAGCCTCACCCGTTTACAGAAAACGATACGAAGCGTCCGATCTGTTGTTTATCTAATATAGCCTGCTTATCGAACATGAAGGATGTGGCTAACAAACCAGTCACAGTTCCCTCACAAACAGTAGCAGCAATGCCGAACGGGTGATCCCATCTATTGTTAGCGGCGCTAAGTGCCAGTCCTGCACTTGGCTCTTTTAAAGAGAAAAGAAAAGGCCGGTCATGTGACCGGCCCAGTACAGCAATCGAGTCAGTCGATGCTCAACTTATCCCGATTCTTTTCCAATGTCGCATTTCCGATACCTTTGACCTCCAGCAGCTCATCTACCGAAGCGAACGGGCCGTTGGCTTCACGGTAATCAACAATAGCCTTGGCCTTGACGGCCCCGATTCCCAGCAGTTCCCGCTCGAGCGTTGCCGCATCGGCGGTATTGAGGTTGACCTTGGCCATCTCTGCCTTGGCAACCTGTACTACGACTGGCGATGTAACTTCGGCCTTCGGTGCTTCTACCGCGGAAACGGCAACAGAGGCACTGGTGAGAAGGGCAAACAGGAGGGAAGAAAACGGATTCTTACGCATGGGATGCACTCCTTGTGTCGTTAGGCGCGAGTTCCATGACCGCGCGACACAAGAATAACCACACAGACAAAATGGGCAATTTGCGTAGACCGGAAATTGTAAGCCGCTCACATATTTGGAAGCCATAAGGCTTTATTGCAGAGAACGGGCGAATGAATTGGCTTCTGTGCGCTGCACATGCAACCAGTCGACAATATCACCCTGCGGAGCATAGCCATCCACCGTGGTGCGAAGGATCTTGCGCACTCGCTGCAGATCTTCACTGTCTAGCGCTTCCTTCAGTTCGCTCAACACCCGCTTGAATTGCTCCCAGCCCAGATGACTCTCGTTTGCTCGCATGATCATTGGATGCTCGGTCGGACTCACATTGTCGCCGATCAGCAACTCCTCGTAGAGCTTCTCGCCGGGACGCAAGCCGGTGAACTCAATGGGGATGTCGCCATTGGGGTTCTTCTCGCTGCGCACCGAAAGGCCGGAAAGATTGATCATTTTCTCAGCCAGCGCCGCGATTCGCACCGGCTCCCCCATATCCAGAACGAACACATCGCCGCCCTGCCCCATTGCCCCGGCCTGTATGACCAGTTGCGCAGCCTCCGGAATGGTCATGAAGTAACGCGTAATGTTCGGATGGGTCACGGTAACAGGACCGCCCCGGCGGATCTGCTCGCGAAACAACGGAATAACCGATCCCGACGAGCCGAGCACATTGCCGAAGCGAACCATGGTAAAGCGAGTCTTGTTGACCTGATGGACCCCGCCTTGATCATCGAACAGCAACGGCGCGGGCTCATGGCTGAGCGCTTGCAGGACCATTTCAGCAAGACGTTTGGTGCACCCCATCACATTGGTAGGCCGCACCGCCTTATCGGTCGAGATCAACACGAAATGCTCGACCCCCGTCTGGATCGCCGCCTGTGCCGTATTGAGGGTGCCCCGCACGTTGTTCAGCACCCCCTCAGCCACATTGTGCTCGACCAACGGCACATGCTTGTAGGCAGCCGCATGATAAACGGTGTCGACCTCCCAGGCGCGCAATACATCGAGCAATCGCTCCGAATCACGCACTGAACCAAGGATGGGCACTAACCGAAGGCTCAGGGATTCACGCTTGGTCCGGCGCTCGAGTTCCTGGTGGATGCTGTACAGATTGAACTCGGAATGATCGAACAGGATGAGCATGCTCGGCGACTGGGTGAGAATCTGCCTGCACAACTCCGAACCGATCGAGCCGCCCGCTCCAGTCACCATCACCGTTTTGCCGCGGATACAGCGTTCGAAGAGCTCGCGTCGGGGCGCAACGGCATCCCGCCCGAGCAGGTCGGCAATATCGACCTCCTGAATATCTTCGACCCGGACACGTCCGCTGGCCAGATCGATGAATCCCGGGACGCTGCGCACATGCAGCGCATAAGGCTCCAGCGCCGCCAGGATCTCGCGCCGCCGACTGCGGGAGGCCGATGGAATCGCCAGCAGTATCTCGGTGGCCTTGGTTTCCTCCAGCATCTGGGGAATATGCTTTGGCTTGAATACCTTCAAGCCGGCAATCACTCGGTTGGCAATATTACCATCGTCATCGATGAAGGCCACGGGCTGCATCGCCCGCCCTGCGCGCAAAGCGGCGACCAATTGGTTGCCCGCCGATCCTGCTCCATAGACCGCCACTCGGGGCAAGCCCTCAGCCTGATGGAGCCGCCAAGTGAACTCCGACGAATACCATCCACCCACGAAGAATTGACGCATCGCGAGGCGCAACCCGCCGATGAGGAATAGGCTCAACCACCAATAGTTGAAGATCATCGAGCGTGGAATGAACGCCGCAACCTCTCGGCGCCAATACACCGCCAGGGCTAGCAGCAGCGTGGAAAGGGTGACGGCCTTGAAGATCGCGATCAGCGCATCGTTGCCGAGGTACCGCATGACGGCACGATACATGCCGATACGAACGAAGAGAGGAATGGCGATAACCGGTGCAAGAAGGAACAGCCAGGCATGACCACCGAAGGGATAAATATCTTCCACCCCCCCCAGGCGCACCACGAAAGCCAGCCATAACGCCAGCCAAACCAGCAAAATATCGATAACAACCTGTAGCAACCGCTTGGCACGCCTGGGCATGGCGACCATCAGTTCACGAAGCCTCTCGGCAATCCCTAGCATTCTCACAACTCCTGACAGTCGGCTAAACGCCCTGACCTTCCGCAGCAGGATAGGATGAGTCGGAGACCTCCTGCTTCCCTGCCTTGTATTTCACCGCCAAGATGAGCAGAGGTAGATATGCCAATATCAGACCTAAAACTCCATCCAGATCACCGAGCCCCACCCAGAGCGCGATCGGCATCAACCAGGCCAGATTCATTACCAGCACAGCGACGGTAACCGGCCAATGGCGACCCAAATGCCGCGATGCGTACTGATAGGCATGGCTACGATGAGCCTCATATATTTTCTCGCCGCGAAAAAAACGACGCAGTAAGGTCCAGGTGGCATCCACGATGAAAACCCCAAGCAGGATCATCCAGCTCCACAACAGCTTCGGGTTGGACCAGGCCGCCTGAAGAAGAAGTAAACCCAAGGCCATGCCCAGAAAGCCGCTGCCAGCATCGCCCATGAAGATTCTCGCGAAGGGAAAATTCCAGGCCACGAACCCCAACACAGCAGCCACCAGCAACAGGGGTAGGACCGCTCTCTCCATCTGGCCAAGCAGGAGATATAGCAGTGCGCCACCCAGGCAGACGCAGATGGCCTCGACACTGGCGATCCCATCGATGCCATCCATGAAGTTGTACAGATTGAGCAGCCAGACCAAAAAGAAAGCGGCCAGCACATGACCGAACCAGCCAAGCTCCAGAGAGAAACCGAGTACCTCAAGTCCAGGGAGCCCCTTCAGCCAGTACAAACCCCAGAAGGCCCCAGAAAAATGCCCCAGCAGGCGCCAACGGGCCGCGATATGAGAGTGGTCATCGATGAACCCTATCAGCGCCACACCGCCGCAGGCTCCCAACACCCCCCACATCATTGACCAGCCAATCCCACCCTCGGCGACCAGTAGAGGCATTGCAGCGAGAAAGCTTAGAACGATGGCCACTCCGCCTCCCCGGGGAGTGGGAAGCGAGTGAGAGCTTCGAGCGTTGGGAATATCCATCAGACTGCGAGCCAAGGCATAACGGCGTAATTGCCAAGTCAACAGAAAGGAAAATCCTGCTACAGCCGCCAGTAACCAGAGCACCGTCATAGATTTGTATGTTTCAGATAATGTCGGGCAGTTTGCGCCAGCGCTTCGCTAACCGCAACGGGCGGCGACCAGCCCAACAGAGCCCGGGTCTTGGCGATATCCACCTGCAAGGACCCACATAGCCGCTGGGCAAATCCCGAACGACCGATCAAGGCAGCCCCCCGTTCAAGCCACGTACTAGGTATCGGTAGCAATCGAGCTGGTTTGCCAAGTGCCATGCCCATACGAAGCAACAGCTCAGTTGTGGAAAGATCCTCGCCGTCGCTGGCGAGAAATACCTGATTGGCCGCAACCGGATGGGAGATGCAGGTAACGATCAGATCCACCAGATTATCTAATGCCACCAGGCTGCGGAGATTGTCGATTGCTCCTAATGGCAACGGAATACCACGATCCAACCAGCGCATCATGCTCAAAAAGTTGGCTTTGACTCCTGGGCCGTACACCAGAGGAGGACGGATAATCACGACCTCCATGCCGGTTTCAGCGGCCAGGGCCTGGAGACCTTGCTCGGCCTCCAGTTTGGACATGCCGTAAGCATCTCTTGGGGCAGGTTCGGAGTCAGCTCGAAACGGGGCGCCAGCACCTGTTTGCTCACCATTTACCTTGATCGAACTGATGAATATCAGACGCCTCACGCCAGCCTCTGCAGCCTGGCGAGCGAGCCGCAGAGAACCATCGACATTCACCTTTCGATATTCTTTCAAGGGTTCGACGCTGACGTCCTGCATGATGTGCGCACGCGCAGCAGCATGGACGACCGTATCGATATTATCCAATGCCGCACGCCAGTCCGTACCCGCTTCAATGTCAGTAATCGGACAACAGCGCACCTTGTCTGGCAGATTATTTGTTTGTCGGCGCACGGCAGCAATCGCCTCATAACCTCGCACCTGCAACATCCGCACGGAAGCACTGCCGATAAATCCGGATGCCCCCGTCACTAACACTCTCATTGATCAGCTCCAAAGCAGCAATTGCGGTACAGCTTCGTATAAGAAGTGATCATTGCTTCTGCAGTAAATAGTGCTTCGAAGCGGGATGCTGCCTCATGCCCCATACGCTCTGCCAGTTGAGGCTGCTCCCAAAGGGTTTGCATCGCGTACCGGAGGGCTAATGAGTCACTCGGCGGCACAACCAAACCGGTCTTCCCGGCAATATTGATATAAGTTGTACCCGTGCCGATCTCACACGAGATCATGGGCCTGCCGTACATTGCCGCTTCCAACAAAGATATACCAAACGCCTCGGAGCGCAGATGGGAAGGAAAAACAAAAGCATAACAAAGGGTTAGCAGCGCAGCCTTATCTTCATCCGGAAGAATTCCGAGAAAATGGATATTACTCAACCCCAGATCATTAGCCAGGGCATGTAATTCCGCCTTGAGTGGACCGCAACCAACAATGGCAACCGGCATCTCGCCCCCCCGAGCAGCCTGCAGCAGGAATGTCAGCCCCTTGTAATAGCGAAGAGCGCCTACGAACAGAAAAAAACGCTCTCCCAAACGCGCACGCCAATAGGCCAAACGTTCCGGAGAAGGTATCGGATAAGTCTTTTTATCCAGTCCAAAAGGAATAATGCTGACCTTGTCCCGAAAGAGCCCGAGTACGGGGCTAGTCGCCACATAATTGGGCGAAGCAGCAACGATATGGTCGACGTTGCCGAGAAAACGGTGCATCAAGGGCTGGTACAGTTTGAGAAGACGCTTCTGCTTGATGATATCGGAGTGATAGCTCAAGACAGTCGGCTTGCGTAGACGAGTCGCAAAATGCACCAGATCCATGTATGGCCAGGGGAAGTGGTAGTGAATCAGATCCGCTTCGCTGGCCAGTTCGGTAAAGTCGCGAAATGCAGAAAGTGAAAATCCGGTAGATGCCACATGCAAACTCAGCTTGGAGCGATGACTGAGATGATGGGCTACCCGTTCACTTCGGGCTGAACCTCGACGGCTCAGATAAAGAACTTCCGACTGGATACCAAGAGAGATGCCTCCTTCGGCCAACTGAAAGATGACCTGCTCAATCCCTCCCATGGTTTCCGGATAATAGGTTTTGAAGAAATGAAGAACCTTTATCAAGTCGCCCCCAAAACCGAACGATAGACTTGTAAGGTACGACTTGCGCAAAGATCCCACGAGAACTCACTCGCTTGCCGTAGTCCTGCTTGGCGAGCACGAGCTCGCCAAGTGTCGTCCTGCAAGCCCCGCTGGATCAGGAGACTCAATGCATCCACATCGAGCGCCTCGCACACCAAGGCCGCATTGCCGGCCACTTCTGGCAAGGAGGAGGAATTGGAGCAGATCACGGGTACCCCTGAAGCCATTGCCTCGAGCACTGGCAGCCCGAACCCCTCGTAGAGCGACGGGAACGCAAACAAACGGGCACCGGAAAATAACCTTGGCAGATGTCCGGCAGGTACGAATCCGAGATAGCGCGCCCACCCCTCGGTTTGCGCCTGAGCGATTCGCCTATGAATCGCCTCATTACGCCAGCCTCGATATCCGATAAGAACCAGCGGCCACTTCTGGCGCACCGGCAACGGCAAACGACTGTAGGCATCGAGCAAAGTCCCGATGTTCTTGCGCGGCTCGACAGTACCAACGAACAGGCTGTAACCGCCTGCCACCAGTCCGTAGCAGGCCAGAACGCCCCGCAGTTCATCCTCATGCCGGGGATGGAACTCCGCAGAGCTGGCCAGCGGAACGGTATGGATACGCTCAAGCGGCCAGGCGAAATACTTAGCCAGTTCACGTCGAGTGAACTCCGAATCCGTGATCAGGGCATCCGCTCTCTCAAGGGCCTTCCTCATCTCTTTCTGCCAGTAGCAAATGCGCTGCGGTGTGTGGCATTGCGTCCAGATGAATGGAGAAAGGTCATGGAAGGTAGCGACACAGCGCCCTGGGAAGGGGGGAATGAAGAAATTCGGACCGTGGTACAGATAATCATCCAAGCCCTTTAGAGTCCGGCGCCGAAGCAGGGGCATCAACAAGCGAAAAGCCTCCATTGCCAGAGTGCTGTTTTGCACTATCCGCTTCAGACTATAAACGCCATCCGATTGGTCGGATGCGACCGGCAGAGCAGGTAAAAACCGCGAACCGGCAAAGAAGCGCAGCTCGCTGAGCTCCCTATGGACCTGCAGCCTTAACGCCAACTCGTAGGTATAACGACCGATTCCCGTTAGTGGAAAACGGACCGGATCGACTGAAATGATGAGTTTCATTTCAATCCGCCATCAACATCCAGCGGAGCGTTTCCTCCAGCGGCGGAGTATCCCAGGTCCCTAGCAATGCACGAAGGTGGGAATTATCCCCACATAAGGTCTTGACCTCGTTGGCCCGTACGAAAGCGGAATTCACCTCGATTTGCAGCTCATACCCCGTTATGGCCTGGCATATAGCCAAGATTTCCCGTAACGAATAGCTCTTCCCAGAGCAGACATTCACCGTCTGACCGAGCGGTCGAATATCGAGCAGCGCACGATAAGCCTGCACCACTGAGCGCACATCGCTGAAGTCGCGCCATACATCCAGATTGCCGAGCTCGATCTTCTCCGCCCTGCGTCGGAAATGCGCAACGATTTTCGGTAACAGGAAGCTTTCCGACTGTCCGACCCCCGTGTAGTTGAATGGCCGAGCGATCACTATCGGCAAACGGTCGTGCCATAGACTAGCCATACACTCCATCGCCAGCTTGCTCACGGCATAATCATTGGCAGGTGCGGGAGTCGTGGCCTCATCCAGAGTCCCCGCCGAAGCATTGCCATATACATTGGCGCTACTGGCGAGCAACACGCACTCCGGCGATTTACCGGAGGCAGTGATCGCCTCCAGCAAATTGCGCGTTCCGATCAGGTTGACCTGATAGAAGGCATTGGCATCCCCATGCCCGACAAAAGCCAAGGCTGCCAGATGAATCACCACCTCTGGCTGAATATCGGCCAACAACGCGCGCAAGCCCGCAGCATCCATCAAATCGGCTTGTCGATAGCCAGGCTCGGCACCAGGCCTGCTACCCAATCCAATCACTTCGTAGCCATGTGCTTTGAGCTCGGCCGCCATGTAGCGGCCTGTAAAGCCATGGATCCCCGTAATCAAAGCGCGCTTGCCGGCCGTATTCATCAGAACGAGAACCCCTGTTCGTTACGACGCAGATCTGCTTCGACCATCATCCGGCACAGCTCTTCCAGCTTGGTTTTGGGCTCCCAACCTAGCGTTTCCCGGGCCTTAGCGGCATTACCGATCAACAGATCGACTTCCGCGGGACGATAGAATTTCGGATTGACCGCCACGATCACCTTGCCAGTCGCACTGTCGATCCCCTGCTCCTCCTCTCCTACCCCTTTCCATTTCAAGTCGATATCCACTGCCTTGCAGGCCAAAGAGACGAAATCGCGGACGGTCTCGGTACGATTGGTGGCTAGAACGAAGGTATCCGGCTCGTCAGCCTGCAGCATGCGCCACATGCCCTCGACGTACTCCTTGGCAAAGCCCCAGTCACGCTTGGCATCCAAATTGCCCAACTCCAACCGGTCCAATCTACCAAGTTTGATTTTGGCAATGGAATCAGTGATCTTGCGGGTTACGAACTCACGCCCACGAAGCGGCGACTCATGATTGAAGAGAATGCCACTGGTACCGAAGATGCCATAAGACTCTCGATAGTTGATGGTCATCCAGTGGGCGTAGAGCTTGGCCACCCCATAAGGGCTGCGCGGATAGAAAGGCGTAGTCTCAGTTTGCGGAATCGCCTGTACCTTCCCGAACATTTCGGAGGTCGATGCTTGGTAAAAACGCACCTTCGGGTTGACGATACGAATCGCCTCCAGAAGGTTCACCGCCCCAAGCCCCGTAATCTCAGCCGTAGTCAAAGGCTGCTCGAAAGACACCCCCACAAAACTCTGTGCCGCCAAGTTATAAACTTCGCCGGCCTCCGTGCTCTGCAAAAGGCGAATACTCGCAGAAAGATCGGTCAGGTCATATTCGACCAGATGAAGATCCGGATGCCGATCGATCCCTAACTCCTGAATCCGCCAGAAGTTCACCGAACTGGTACGGCGAAAAGTGCCGTAGACGGTGTACCCCTTGCTGAGCAACAACTGAGCCAGATAAGCACCATCTTGGCCAGTGATGCCGGTAACTATAGCTTTCATATTCATTCCCTGAATGCTTCGCCATCAATGCCACCGATTATCGGCAGTCTACAAATCGCTCCACGATGGGACTGCCATATAATCAGGCCTTGATCTATTGAAGGGCTAAAGACCTTTAAAACCATTCCGCTCGACAGATGACAACCTAATCAGCCTCAAGTTCGGTGGATAAGCACTTAAAAAGCCGCTGACTCTTGGCCTCCAGCACCTATACACATTGAAAGCTCTCTCCTACCTGCTCAGGTACCGTATGATTTATCAATAGCACACGCTCGAGCTGTTCTGCACTCTCCCTCCAAGTCAACCAAGGTATGAAATCCGAGACAGGATGTCGCCCCTCTTGGTAAAGCTGAAGCCATTCCTGGATAGAAAGTGCGAGATCATCTGCATTTAGACCTTGGAAGTAATAAGCATGCTTGCCGGCGATCTCTCGAAAAACTTGTAAGTCTCTGGCGATAATAGGTAACTTGTACTGGGCCGCTTCGATCAGGGGCAAACCGAAGCCCTCTCCTTCGGAGGCAGCAATCAAGCAGTCCGAAGCTGCATAAACATTCTCCAAGTATTCGTCACTGATGCCTTCAAGCCAAAAAAGGCGCTTGCTATGCTCAGGGTGGCTACGCAATTTATCGATCAACGCCTCCACCATCCAACCCTGCTTGCCTACGATAGCCAGATTCACATTCGCACCTTGCGCCCACAAAAGCTCAAAAGCCGCCAGAGCCTGGCCGTATCCCTTGCGTGGTTCGATAGTACCGACCATCAGAAAAGTCGGCTTGCCATGCAAAGCCTCAAGCACCATAGAGGCCTCCCTAAGCAAACCTGTCGTCGGCACAGAATGTTCAATATCTGCACCTAGGTGAAACCAGCTCAGCCTGAAATCCCGGCCATTTGTTATCTCGTTATCTTTCAACCAAACTGCAAGCTCTTCCATTACAGCTTTCGAGATACAAATAGCACCATCTGCCTCTGCAACTATCTCTAGCCAATATTGCAAAAACTGGGAAACCCCCTCTGGGAAACAATTCGGAAGTTGAAGCGGAAGCAAGTCGTATACGATGAACTGTACTTTCACCCCTTTGCGGCGCATAGCCTGATATGTATCCCGCTGAGAGCTAATTTCAGGCTGCAGATCGAGACCAAGGAACACATCTCCAGCATAGAAAATCACCGGCTCGTCATCCAGGACGCTATCAGGACATTGCAGAAAGCGCAGGGTGAACTGACGGGCATAGCGATAACCCGGCCGTTCCCTATTGGCATATACCGGCTCGACTCTGTAGCCTTCGGGGGGGTTCAGCAGCCATTGTTGCAAAATGCTCCGCACAACACGCTGGATGCCGCTCTTCGCGTCGCATTGCACCAATACGGAAACATCAACCAGCAATTGTCGCAATCGGATTCGCGGGGCAATAGTGTTGTCAATCGCTTCGGCCAAGAGCTGACATTTCTGCGGATCACTGGATGCATCTGCAAGTTTGGCTAATTCACCAGCTAGTCCATGAATGCTAGTGGCCGCCTTGCTCTGAAAGTGCTCAATTACTTCAAAATATCTATCAGCACAAACACGGGGCGCATGCTGAGAACGGATAATACTCCTCGCCTGCCCACCAAGTCGCCGCCGAGCCTCGCTGTCCTGCCACAAAGACTGCAGCGCATAAGCTAATTGTGCATCCGTGAATTCGTCAGGTAGCTTCCAGACACCCTCATCCGAGATATTGGCCATACTGCCATTGGCATTCACTATCGTGGCCAAACCATAATTCATGCAATCAAGAACGGCAGCGGATGTCTCACCACGTGAATGCGTACGCAGCTGTACGCCGACGTCAGCCGCGATCAGGTAACGCCGGAAAAGGCCAGGATCGGCCCACCCCGTTATCCTAATTCGAACCTTACAGGAACTTGCAGAAATCGCCCTAAGCAGCTTTTGACCGTATTCGCCTGCCGCATTCTCACCGACGAACACAAGCACACATCGCCCATCTCTGGCCATCGAAGAGCGCAGCCATACATCCAGAAGTCGATGATTTAGCTTGGTTGGACCCAGCAGACCGAAGCTGCAGACGAGAAAATCATCTGCCCGTAGCCCTAGCGCTTCACGCGCCTGGAGACGCTCCCACTCCGTGGAAAAATTCGGCACTCGAAGGAGGGGGATCAGTGCCCAATCATTGCCTACTTCGCTGCCATACCATTGCCGCGCCAGCCAACGCGAGTTTTCCGAATGGACGATAATGCCTTGTGCCTGCTCTAGCACCCGCTGATTGCACGGATAGCGCCAGATAACCTCGGCAACATCCCTGTCATGGAGACGGCGTCGTAATGCTGCATAGCCATGTGCTGCATACAGTGCCTGCCCCCAGAAATTCTCTTTTCCTGCATGCGACTCCATATGCGCAACGATGCTGGAAAGAAAAAAGTCATGAAGCACGACGACACCAGGAATTTCTTCCAAGAGCCCGAACATGTGCTGATGGAAGATAGAGTTTCCAAAGTGATATAGCACTCGGTCGTATGAGCCTGCGTGGGCACGAAACCATTCGGTTGTGCGGATTGGGCAATTCGCCTTTATCCAAGTCGACTCGACAGAAGCCTGGGTCACTATGACCTCAATGTCATAATGACGGGCCAGTTCGGGCAACAACTCAGCGCTATAGTCACTGATACCGCTGCGCTCTGCGGGAAGGGGTGACACATAGGCGAGTCGCGGACGACGAAACGGTTGATTCGGCAAGCAAACCTGCTTTCCCTGTTCGGCGACGAAAGCCTCTAGCGCAGCGATAGTCCGCGTAGCACTTTTATTCCATGAAAAATGTTTTGCCTGCTCGAGACCATGCTGTTCGAGCACCAAACGGAACCCATCGTCGGTGAGCACCTGCTCCAGCTTCCGGGCTATGGAGTTGTCGTCCAGTGGGTCGAACAATGCGTCAGCGCATCCAATGACTTCTGGCAGACTGGAAGTATTGGCACCAATCACAGCTCGGCCACAGGCCATGGCCTCCAGAGCGGGAAGCCCAAAGCCTTCGTGCAATGACGGGAAAACGAAAACCTTACACAGGTTATACAGTGCGACCAGGTCTTCTTCGGGGACGAAGCCCGTCAACGCAACCTCGCCGGGCGCTAGTCCATGCTGCCTCGCCAGGCTCTCGAGCGGGGGGCGATCCTCCGGCCTGATGAAACAGACTATAGCCAGTTGATGGAGCTGTCTCGTTGAGACCGATAACTTGGCATAAGCTCGAATCAGTCCCTCAATATTCTTACGATGATCGATCCCCCCCGTATACATGACAAACGGTCTCTCCAGACCGTATCGATGGAGTACGGCAGCTTCCAGCTCTGTTGTGATCGATTGCTTGCAAAAGTGCTTATCCGCTGCAGTAGAGATATTGACTATCTGCTCTTCTGAAAAGCCAAGACATTGTATGCCTTCCTGACGGGACGACTCCGAAATGGCAAGCAACAAGCCTGCACGGCGAAGATGACCTAGCTTGCTCTCATACCACTTGGCTACTGAAGGATTATCCAGGTAAGGACTGCGATTGATCAGAGGAATCAGGTCATACAGGATGACGGCCGTAGGTATCGACTGACACAAACTACCGATGCTCGTAACCGCATCATCTACAAATCCTTCGAACAAGCTGGTGACCAACACCACCGAGGGATCGAGGCTAGCCAGAAAAGCTTCGCGCAAATACTCAGCGGCCTGACGCGCCCCGGCATTGCTATGGTCCCGATCAGCCACCGGCCCTGGAGCGTGCCAGACACGGATATTTTCCTGTGGGAGGACTCCCTGAAAAGAAGCGCGTATGGGCTCGATGGTGTCCGGAAAAAGCCCACTGAGCACCAGGAAGATTTCATGCTCTCCGCGATTCCTGATGATCGCCTCAACCAAAGAAGAAGTGTAACGACCAATACCTCGATTGCGAGAACCGGTCGATTGAGCACCTTGTAGATCAATGGCGATACGCATCAGTGTGCTCCATTTTTCTGTCTGCTTTGTTCAATCCGTATGAAAATCTGGCGAGCCCTGGGCGTCATCGAAACGAGATCTTCAATCTTTCCTCCTGAGCTTGAGAAGATCGAGGCATGGGCTGGGGGCATCTGAGCCCCCAGCAAACCGTGATTCAGGGCAAACAGCCTGAGATGCTGAAAAAGGGTCTGATGCCGCTTCAGACGGTCGACTAGTCGCTGCCTCAACAATGGTCTTCCCATGACCCACCGCATGGCCCGAGACAGAACAGAACACAGCAAACGTCTTATCGTCTGCGAGGGGACTCCTTTTAGCTGCCGCAAGCAGACCATCAGCAGGCGTAGCGGTTTGGTGATGCGCCAAGAGGTACTGTTGAGGACATCTTTAGCCTGTGCCTCATAGGCATTGGCCCGTAGATACCAGTGATGGGAGTTGTGCTGCACCTCGCTGAGCTGCTGGCGAGCCTGCTGCAGCTGCTGCTCAAGCTGCCGAGCCTCTTCTCGCAGAACATTCGACTCAGTGGCGGCCTGCTGCACTTGCTGGCGCAGCGTTTCGTTGAGAGTTTCCACGGCAGCCTGCTTTATCTCTGCCTGGATGGTCCGAGCGATATTTTCCCTAAGGGCAGCTTCGATGCTTCTACCACGGCTTTCTGGCTTCTCGAGACGCGCGTTGGTCTCTTCGAGCGACAGCTTGAGCCGGTCTAGGGCAGCGCCCGTATTACCGACTACCTCCTGCAGCGCCTCTTTCAACTCACCGAACTGCCGTTGCAGGCCACCATCGTAGCGCTGAGCAAGCATATCGAGAGTAAGGCCACACTCCTTATTGAATGCATGGTCAAAAAGCTCCATTTGCCCAGCCGGGGCCCACTTTTGCGCCACTATCGCGTAGTCAGGGCTGACCCCGGCCAGCACATTCATCAGGGCGATTCGCTCGGCCTTTGCCAGCTCTGGAGGCTCTTGCAACCTCAGCAGCCTGAACCGAGCAAAACCAACATGCTCGATGAGAAAGCTCAACAAAAGATGGGGAATTGGCCGCGCATGGCTGGGATCAAGGTAAAAGTTATTGGTGCCGACTATGAGATTTTCCGCGTTGGGCGATTCGAGAATCAGCAAGCCTGCTGGCTTCAGCACCCTCAACGATTCGGCTACCAGCTCCTGAAGACACTCGAAAGGCATGTGCTCGACGATATGAAAACCGGAGATTAACGCCAGACTCTCATCGGCCAGAAGCTTGAGAGTTTCCAAGGCTTCGCCCTGCTCTGCTGGCAGGCTCAAGGCGTAGCAAGCCTCTAGCATTCCAGGATCGACATCGACCCCCCGCGCCTGGAGCCCATTCTCACTCAAGATCTCCAACCATTCGCCACGGCCACAACCAAGATCCAGAGCAGGACAATTGGTATAAAGCGTTTTTAGTGGCTTTACAAAGGACAGATAGAATGCCTGGCGCTCCTTTACCAGCTCTCTTGAACCGCGAAGACGCCCTTCAAATGCGCGATAAAAGTGTTCCTTCACAGGGATGCTCCATATTCAAAGAAACCCTAGCCATATCAGCGATATGTTTTCTTTAAAACATCTTTAATGAGGAGCCTCCTCCTTATCCAACTGCCCCTAACCGATACAAGTTCAGAAATCTTGGGCGACATTGGCTTCCCCCAAAAGACAACATGCATCCTCGACAACATCAGCCGATTTGGGAGTCATCGTGCCGAGCCTGAAGCCAAGCAATATACTCTTTAGTTGTTCCGCACTTTTTTCCCAAGTCAGCCAGGGCATATCATCCGAAATAGGATGTTTTCCCTCCTTGTACAAGCACAGCCAATCGTTGACCGCATATACCAAGTCTTCAGCTGCCTGCCCGCTGAAGTAATAGACATGTTTGCCAGCAACTTCGCGGAATATCGGAATATCACGGACAATGATGGGAAGTTTGTGCTGGGCCGCTTCGATCAGGGGTAAACCGAAGCCCTCCCCTTCGGAGGCAGCGATAAGACAGGTCGAAGCATCATAAGCCCTTTCCAAGCACTCATCGCTGATACCATCGAGCCATAGAAGACGCCGGCCATACTCAGGGTGGCAGGTCAATTCCTTACAGAAGTCGGACATCATCCAACCTTCCTTTCCCGCCATGACCAAAGTCAAGTCAGCTCCGGCTTTCCACAAAACTTCAAACGCTGATAAGACTTGCCTATATCCTTTACGGGGCTCAATGGTGCCTACAGTCAAGAAACATGGCCGATCATGCATCACACTGGTTATTTCTTCCCAGTTATCTGAAAAGCCACGAGTAGGAGAGGAATTTATTATGTCAGCACCCAGATGAAACGATGCAATCTTGAATTTTGTCGACTTAAGGGCAGCAGGCAACATTTCGAACCAACGATGATAATCAGCTGCAACTGCCCGAGAGATACAGAGGACACCGTCGCCTTCTGCCGTAACACCAAGCCAATCGAGAAAGCAAGCAACATTCGCTTCTTCAAAATATTCCCGTAGTCTGACCGGCAATAAATCATAAACGACAAAATATACTTCAGCTCCCTTCCCTCTGATCGAGGAAAATAAACCCTGTCGCGAGGCTGGCACTACATAGCCGCCTGCCAAATCCAGACAGAGCAATGTATCGCCGCTTGCAGGTTCTATCTCGGGCGAGAAGGCAGCACTATCTGCGACCAGCGTCCTATCTCGCTCGAAGATGTTAGCCTTCCTGTAGCACCATTTTCCTTTATCCAAATCTACATCCAAATAGACGGGAACTATTTCGAGAGAGCTATCCTGATCGTTCAGCAGGGCATTCAGAATCGCTCGAACAACCCGCTGTATGCCAGTCTTATGATCGCACCTATAAGTGACCGATATATCTACAAAAACCCTCACCCTCTCTCTCATGGCCAACGCATCAGCCGCAATACTATCAGTCATATTCCCCTCATAAGACTGCATGATGCCGGCAACGATATTTTTTGCACACTCCTTCCAAGTAATCCATCTAATGCTTGCAGACAGCGGATGAGCACTCCTACGATATAATCTCAACCATTCTATAACTGCGCACTCCAACCCAGCTGGATCTACACCCTGAAAGTAGTAAGCACTATCAGCAGCGACCTCCCTGAAAACCGGGATATCCCGAGCGATAACAGGGAGCCCATGCTGAGCAGCCTCTATAAGTGGTAGACCGAACCCCTCCCCTTCAGAAGCGGCGATTAGACAGGTAGAGACTCCATATATTTTTTCCAAATACTCATCACTTATGCCCTCAAGCCAGAAGAGTCGTTTTCCTCGTTCGGGGTGTGTACGAAGACAATCAATAATATATGGAATCGTCCTTCGCATTTCGTCAGGGAGCCCGACCCAGCCCTCCTTTCCGACAATTATCAGGTTGACATCCACACCAGCAGTCCAAAGCTTTGCGAACGCCTGCAGAGTAAACAAGTAGCCTTTTCTTGGCTCAATCGTTCCGACCATGAGAAATGTTGGTCGCGCCTTACATTCACTCAAAATGTGGCATGCGTTATCTGGAAGCCCACTGGTTGGAGCGGAATTCTCTATATCCGCCCCTAGATGGGAAACCACTATATGAAACGCATGCTCGCTTCTTGCAGCATTTTGCGAATACCAGGCATGCAAGTCAGCAGCCACCGACTGCGTTATACATAGGGCACCGTCCATTCTGGTGACGGCGGATAACCAGCGAGCATGGCTCTTATCTGCGCCAAAGGGAAAGGTATGCGGAAGAGATAAAGGCAGAAGATCATACACAATGAAATAAACACGAACGCCACTGGTACGCAAGCTAGAGAAAAATCCCTCCTCAGAGGCATGAGCAAGCATATCTCCCGATATATCGAGCCCCAACACGATATCGCCATCAGCAGGTCGAGCAATGTTATCCCTAAGTAGCTCTGAAGCAATACCAAGCATCCCAGCCGTATAGCGCCTTGCAAAAAAATAGTTCCAATCGCAATCATCCTTACCTAGATAAACAGGCTCGACCCTATATCCGTCCGGAGGATTTTCTATTAAGGCAATAGTCAGTGCCCGAGCAACGCGTTCGATACCGGTTCTTAAACCATTACGGCACGTAGCCGAAACATCCAAATAAAGGACTTTCATGGAGCCTTCACTTTTCCTGTATCCAACTTCCCTTTAAATACCTGAAATCACCGCAGCCACACACCGTATCCTTTTCGAGAATCCGGCCACCAAATCGGCATCTCATTGCATCAACTATCGTTACCGACAGCACTCCACACTCGGCGGTATCCAGGCCAAACCGACAAACTCCTCCCGTGAAATATTAATTACATTGAAAAGCAGCGCCAGATCCCGCCATTCATAATTGCGCGCGATATGACTATGAGTAGCATGCAAAGCAACTGCCACGGAATAAGAACCGACGCCTAGATTGGCGGGAAAACCGAAGCGATATTCCACTACCTCTCCAGCCCGCAGAGCCTCAAGCTTACAATCCAAATAATGAGTATTAGTACCGAAAACCGACTGCCCCAGGCGATCCTTGATCATGTATCCCATAACCAGCTCGGGAATATCACGATTGATTTTAGCCCTTATGCGTAATGAAACCGGCTCACCTACAGGAATGAATTCGACGAGTTCTCCTGCGGCATTGTGAAGACTGACCGACTCTATGCTGGCCTCACCGCTGCCGGAGCAAGTCTGAACGCTACCATCCTCGATTTTTCGAATTTTTACAGTAGTATTTTCCTTTTCAGCGATTATGGCGTTGTAGAAATCCATAACCTCTTCAGGCTTTCCATCCTTGATCACCGTACCGCCCTCCAAGAGGATGGCTCGATTGCATAGTGACTGGATTGCACCTCGGTCATGAGAGACGATCAACAATGTGGTCCCCTGCTTCTGGAATTCACGAATGCGATCGAAACTCTTGTGCTGAAAGTAACTATCGCCTACCGAGAGAGCCTCATCAATGATAAGAATTTCTGGGCGGAAAGCGGTTGCTACAGAAAAAGCCACACGCATTTGCATCCCGCTCGAATACATACGTACAGGCTCGTCGAAGTAATCACCGATCTCGGCGAACGCTTCGATTTCACCCATCGCCTGTTTGATTTCATCGGTATTGAATCCCATCAATCCAGCCGCGTGATAAACGTTCTGTCGTCCGGTCAACTCGGGATTGAACCCCATTCCCAATTCAAGAATGGCAGCGACTCGACCATTGATCTGTATAGCGCCTTCCGTAGGATGCAAAGTGCCAGTGATCATCTTTAACAGAGTCGATTTTCCGGCACCGTTCTGGCCGACGATACCAATAGCCTCGCCGGGCAAGACGGAAAAGCTGATGTGTTTGAGCACCCAATGCTCTTCGCTCGGCTTTACCGGCAGAAAAAACCAGCGGGCAATACGCTGCCATTCGGAGCGATAGGTCCGGTAGGACTTGCCCAAGTTGTCGATGACAAGCAGGCTCATAGGGCATCCACCATTTCCGGAGTCGATCGACGAAACATGAACAGACCGATCAACATCAGACCGATCGCCAAAGCCACAGTGATCAACACTTGCTGCAGATCCGGCGCTTTACCGTAGACAAGAATGTCGTGGTAGGCAGTGACGATGGGGTACATGGGGTTGGCACCCACAGTACCTTTGAGTTCTTCGGGAATGATACTCACCGGGTAAACGACCGGGGTGAACCAGAACCACACCTGAAGCAGGATGGGAATCACCTGGCCAATATCGCGCACGAAGACATTGAGCACACCAAGAATCAGGCCTATGCCGGCTGCCAAAGCCACTACTGCGAGGGTGAGAAGGATCAGCCAGAACATCTGAAAGTTAGGGGTCTGCCCAAGCACAGCGAATACAACCAGCATGGCAATGAACAGCAACAGGTTATTCAGCAGGCTGGAGCCAACCACGATCACCGGCAATGTGATGCGTGGGAAGCGCATTTTCTTCATTAAATTGCCCTGATCGATGAACAGCGTCAGACAGCGGCCGATGATTTCGGCGAAGAGGCTCCAGGCCAGCATGCCCGCCATCAGATAGAGGGCATAGGCATACTTGCTCTCGATCCCAGGCAGTTTGGCTGCCAGCACGTTGGAAAGGATCAGGGCGTAGATCGCCACCTGGGCGAGCGGATTGATGATCATCCATAGCCCGCCAAGACGACTGCGGACGAAGCGAGCAATCAAGTCGTTGCGTATGGATGAAACAACAAAGCCTCTGTACTGCCAGAGACTGCTTAAGATACCGAGCATTGCTTACTCCTTCCTTGGGTACTCAGCAGCAAGGTCATAGCAATCAGACAGGGTTTCTGAGCGAGAGTTCTATACCAACAATTTAAAAGCTTGCCCGAAGCGCAGCCCGGTAATAGACACGGCTAAGTTTTTTATGGCGATGAGTGCTCTGGGAATTCTCGCATTGTATGCGCTGCCTGAATCTTCACTCTCAGAGAGAACCTAACAAAACCTATCGCCGTCACTTTGAACGAAAGGGGTGGAAGGTCGCTTGTCTGACGTTTTGTTAGCAGCTTAGGCCAATCGAGCAGGACTGAAACTTTACTCCCAATTCATTTTTAGCTTGAGAGCGATTATCCATACGCAACTCAGCCGTCTATAACCGAAACTGCCTATACAAATGAGCAATAGCTCTGTGTCTGCAGTGCATTATCGCACATTTGCCGCACACCAAGATTGCTTATCAACCCCCCTCTCACAGATAGTGCCTGCAAGGCTTAACAGGCGGTCCTACCTCATTAGGTTAGCGACATGTACATCGAATAAATAGCGCCAAACAATCTAAACCTTTACTACTTTGAAATTACTCGCCAATCATAGCTCTCGCCGAGTGCATAGACCTGGAAGTAAGCGATAGCTTTATGGGCTACTTACAATGGCCGTATCTTTATCTGAATACTATGCCTGAGCCTCTCTAATGGCGCCTCGACAGCATAGTAAAGGAGTCCACCGAAGATAATAGAACTGAAAAAACCGACAATCATCCAAAAATAACTATCTGGATACTTGTTTGCAAGCGAAACATAGAAATACCAATGAACAAGGTATACTGAATAGCTGAACATCCCCATCTTCACCATAATTTTGCTTTTCAATAAGTATCCCAAAAATCCTTTTCCATCAACCAAAGCAACAACGAAAAGCCCCCACACAGCGCTAATAAAAACATGCTTATCCTGAGTCCATTTATCCAGAGGCATATCAAATACGATATTTCTCACAATAGGACTTACACAGACCATTGCAAAAATAACAAAAATACCAATCACGCTTGCCATTCTTGCAGAAATATATCCTCTAAAAAAATCGATTGATACAGCACAATAGCAACCAATGGTAAAGCTGGATAGATACCAGGATGTAGATATGCTATTCTCGGGTGTATCGTAATATGGTCGCACGCACTGCTGAACCAAGACAAAGGCAAAAGAGAAGACGAATACAGCAAAATTACCGAATTTATTTCTAATAAAAACAAAAAGAAACGCAATAAAAGGGAGAATCAAGTAAAACTTGAACTCCACTGGAATCGTCCATAGGTGAGCATAACCATAACTTAGAGTTATTGCATCCAAGAGATCTTTTGCATTACTCACCCCAGCAGTCCCGAGAAGATAATAGAGACAGCGGACGAGAGCAAACAGAGGAATAATTCTTAAACACCTTCCAAGGGCATAACTAAAAACCTGGAAGGAATCAAAGCCGAACTTATCAAACTTACTTGTCAACAGGAAAGCACTGAGAACAAAGAAAAGCCAAACACCTACCTTGCCCATGCCGGCCAATGCCATATATGTAGAATTGAAAAACATGACAACAGCATGGGTACATAGTACTATCAGGCAAGCTAGCCCTCTAATACCGTCTGCCCCCTCGAATCGCATACTACATTACACCTCCATCAAGAGACGGCGACTGTACCATTTCACCGGTGGGTGCTCCAGAGGCCCATGGCTGCCAAGTGCGTCGATGGCGTATCACTCGTTTCTTTGCCTGTACAACCCTTGATGGCTTGGATGCACGAGAACATCAACGGAAATAGTCCTAAAGGCATGGACAGCCAGCAGCCGTTGGATGCGATGACCGACAAGCCAAACATCCGGTTTCGCTAGTTCTTCGTCCTCAAATCCCCGTTAAAGTCATGAGTGAACGGATGCTCAAGTATCATGAAACACCCGCTGCACTTTAGTAACTTTGTTGCACTCAGCTCTTGTAACCACCAATGGTCATGCTGCCTATCCTTGCAGATAATTCAATAAAACCAACTCATGATTAGATGAACTGCCCCAGGCATCGAAATTTCTGATTCGTCCCAGCTTCTTATAGGCACTACCCTTTTCAGCCATGACTAACTCAATCAAAGGCCAAGCAATCTGTAACGGGGATGCTTGCAAAGCCAAGCGCTTTTTCAGTTCGGAATAATGCTCAGAGAAATGCATAATCCCCTGACATATTTCATTACTAATCACCATTAATTCGTCGGTGTTACCCCTGCCCGCATCTAAAACAGGCTCGCCCCTGTCCTTGGCAAACTGCAAACCGATCACAGAGTGATGCGGCGCAGAAAAGAACAGTTCCACAGCCACCCGATTGGCATAAATGCAGGCAATGGTCGACTCAGAGGTGTTGGCGGCGGTCACCATAGCCGACATGCGCTGAGTCTTCTCACGTCGCAGACGTTCGGGTGTATCCGCCAGACAGAAGTAATAGCCAAATACCTCTAGGTCCATCAGCGGACGAACCGCTTGTTCGAATGCTTCCTGAGTTGTACCGCTCCATCCCACATCGACCAGCGCCACCCGGCTTCCCGGCTTCAGTCCAACCTGCTTGAGATATTGGTACAACGCACGGCGGTTGCGCTGACAGACTTTCAGGATTTCCCAGCGGTAGGCGTACAGGAAGCTGCAAATTTTCTCGTATAGAGCGGGGCTGACCCGCACATCGGCACCCAATCCCAGATCCGCCATGATCCCCGGTGATGGCGGCTGTACACCTATACGCTCCAGGAGTTCATAGGGCGCCAGCCCATCCCCCCCCGAGAGCAGGAATGGGAAAAACTGGCTGAAATTATCGGCAGTGATGGCAGCTAACGTATAAGCCGTACGTGAGCCAAGGAAATAACAAAAGTCCGGTAGCTCGCAATTTCCTTGCGCTCGGGCTATACGCTCAAGCGCATAACCGTCGCGAGAGAGGAAGAGTACATGGTCAATGCCATCCTGACGGGCGCGTTCCTTTATCCACTCGAGGAATCCCAGATTCGCAGCTCCCCCGTAAAGGTAGCCAAGTTCTTCATAGGAATTCGGCTCGATATCTCGAGCTTTCGTCTGCAGCAAGCCATGCCCGATGGAAGTTGCGAGGGAAACATCTTTCTTGAGGTCACGTAAACGACTGGCTCGATAATGAAAAGTCATCAGCCCTTTCTCGCGAGGGCGCTTTACATCGGCCAGTTCGTTATCTCCGATATGAAGAATTTCCCTTGGCTGCATTTCCAAACTGCCGGTGAGAATATCGAATATTTCACCGGTATCTCGTTTGGTCGCATTGCAATCTGCAGATATGAACAGAGGGACACAATCCAATCCGTAAGGCCGGAGCGCCTCTTTGAAGAAATCAGCCGACAGGTACATATCCGAGGTGATGACTACTGGCTTGCCACTGTCGAGCAGCGTACGGAACAGCGTGAAAAGCTCCGGGTTCGGCTCGATCAGGGCCAGCTCCAGTTCATATTCGGCACGCATCAACTCATCGGCGGGAATGCCCGTTTCTGTGAGACAGGCGTAAATGTTCTCCAGCGTGATTTCCTTGCGTCCCGAGTCCAGCATACGGCGAAAGGCCTCTGCCTGCGCAGCGCGCCGCTTGTTGCGGAAGTCGGGTATATCGAACTGACGACCGAGGATGTCGAAAGCATCCTCGGGATGTGCCAACGGACGAACGAAAAGCGTATCGAAAAAATCGAAGGAAATCGCCGCGGCGCTTTCAATCAGGCTTTGAAGATCATCGCTATGGCGAAAAGGAGCTTTTACAACAGGTACTTCAAGCACTTCACTGTCGTTCCTGGTCATCCCCCCCATCATGCGGGCACCTCGAAATTGATTCCGTTAGGGTGCAGGTTTGGATTATGGAAGGGGTCGTATTGGAAAAAGGTCGGATGCATATCGTAGAGACGCCGAAGTTCGCTCTGCAGGCGCGCCAGCTTGACCGGGTCGACATGGTCGAGGCCCCGGCTGACCGATTCATGGTGAATCAGCGTCACGGCTTGGCACACCACGTTGTAGTACCCCTCTTCGACGCTGCGCATGCATAGCTCGATGTCGTTGTAGGCCACCGGCAGAGTCTCATCGAAACCACCCAGTGCCTTGAACTTTTCGGCTTCAATCATCAGGCAGGCCCCGGTGACGGCCAGCCAGTTGTACTCCAGCAAATTGCGCATGAAATAGCCGGGTAGTTCGCTCGGGTGACGCAGAAAGGCATGGACGGGACCATTCGCCAAATTGAGTACACCGGCATGTTGAATTTCGGAACCACCGGGATAAAGCAGCTTGGCCCCTACAGCACCGATATGAGGCAGTTGCGCATATCCTCCAAGACGCTCCAGCCAATCACTACAAAGCACTTCAGTGTCATCGTTGAGGAATAGCAGCAATTCACCCTTGGCATTCCTGACGCCGATATTGTTCAGCTCGGAAAAGTTGAAAGGGGCATCGTGCCGGATAATCGTCGCCAGTCCCTCTTCCTGCAGTTCATTGAGATAGGTAATAGTTGAGGGTTCAACGGAACCATTATCCAGAATAATTATTTCGAATTTGCGATAATTACTCTTTTCATGGATGGAGTTGATACAACGACTCAGGACCGATCCATTATCTCGGCTTGGAATAATAATCGAGATGAGTGGGTTGCCCTGCAGATGGTAATTGACCCGGAAATATCCTGGAAACTGAATGATCGGTTCCACGCTGCCCTTGAGCCCGCGTCGCTCCAAAGCGTCCATTCGCACACGGCGGGAAGCCTCAAGTACGTAAGGCTTGGCCGCAATATCCGATGCAACCGATGCCGGGATGATACGCCAGTGGTAAAGCACCTTGGGAATATGACTGATACGGTCGGTGTGCTCGGCCACGCGAAGGACGAAATCCCAATCCTGACAACCATCGAACTCAGAACGCAGACCACCCACTTTGCTCAGCAGACTGCGGCGCACACAGGATACGTGGCAGGTGAACATGGTGCTCATCATGGTGTCCGGGGACCAGTCCGGCTTGAAGTGCGGCTGGGTATACTCCCCCTCCTCGGTGAGCTTGTCTTCATCGCTATAGATGAAGTCCGGAGTGTCCCGATTGATGCACAAGGCCAGCTCATACAGACAATCCACGGTCAATTCATCATCATGATCCATGAAAACGATGAACTCGCCCTGTGCAACCTCAAGGCCCACATTGGTCGCACCGGAGATCCCTTTATTGCTGTCCAGACGTAATACCTTGATTTTCGGATGGTCTATCTGGGCTAACGCCTTACGTGTTTCTTCGGCAGGACTGGCATCGTCAGCCAGAATCAACTCCCAGTGTGGATACCACTGGGCTTGTACAGATGAAAGAACGGCATTCAGCAACTCGGGCGTTGTGTTGTAGACCGGAACCACAATGGAAAACAAAGGCGCGGAATCCAGGGCAGCAAGTTGGGCATCTAAATCAGCAGGGCGTTGCGGCTCGATATATGTGTAACCTCTGGATGCAGGGGCGAGCTCATAGCCCCCCTGTGGATGGCACACCAGAGCGGCCGGCATAAAAGAACTCACTACGCCGGGCGAGACGGGGGCAGCGGTGGGAGCGGCAGGGACTGAAGGGGCAGAGAACGTTGGAACCACTAACGGCGTGGGCACCGAAAGAGTTGCCAGATAGTGTTGATAGCGTACCCGCGCCCTTAAACCATTGACCCCTTCTCGACGCCAGACCCTCAGCACCTTTTTCGCCAAAGCAAACCAGGACTCGTTCTGTAGTTGACGGCGGGCAATAATCTGTATGTCTTTGGCTTTGCGCTTAATACGGCCTATGTAGCGCAGGGGAGAAGTCATGCGCCAACTAGTGGACATGTAGAGTGCCTGCAGCGTTGCCTGCATGGCCGCGACCTGTCTATCTCGATCCTCGACCACAAGCTTTAGGGAATGAGCCTGTTCGCAGTGCCAGGCCATTTCCTTATTCAACTTGTCAATTTGCCCACCTTGGGCTGACACCGTCTGGCTTAGGCCTTGAATCTGATTATCGCGCTGGACTATGCCGGCGTTGAGGCTTGCGATCTGCTCTTCTTGAGCAACTACCACCTGATTCAAGCCCTGAATCTGTTTGCCGCAGTCAGCTATGTCTGCGTTCAGGCTTACGATCTGCTCTTCTTGTGCAGCCACCGCCAGATTCAAGCTCTGAATCTGGTTGTCCCGATCGGCTATACCAGCGCTCAGACTTACGATCTGTACTTCTTGGGCGACTACCGTCTGATTCAATCCCTGAACTTGAACATCACGATGGGCGATGGCCTCATTCAGGCCATTAATTTGCCCCGCCTGAGCAGTCACTGTCTGGCTCAAATCCCTGATCTGGTTATCACGCTCAGCAACAACAACGCTCAGGCCATCGATCTGAGTGCCCCTGCTCGCGATTTCCTCTTCTTGGGCCGCAATCTGATTAGTGCATTCGTTAACGCGAGCCTCGCATTGACCGGCGTAATGCAAAATCGTGTAGTTCTGTCTGAGTCCTTCTTGCAACCTTGTTAGCAATGCATCCAATTCCGGCGAATCAAGTTCCACCTGGTCAGTAGCCATTTGTAACAAAGCACTATAAAGCTCCTCCACATGTGGGGAGACCGCTTTATCCAGGCGCAAATCAGCGGCTTCAAAACGGGTATGCCGAAGCCCCTCTTCCAGAAACTCCTCTCTGTATTCGGCAAACGCTTGGCTCTCCGCATCGAATGGCAACCCCAAAGCCTGGGCAATACGCTGCAACTGGGTGGCCGGCTCCTCCATAAGCAAGTCATAACTTACTACGATGCGAGGTTGATTTTGCGTCCCCGATAAGCTTGCCAGCGTGTGCTCTAGCCACAACTGATAAGCCTTCTCCAAAGCGAAACCATCCCGTTTTGCTAAAGAGCGAGCCACACTCATAGGGTGGCGACAGGCAATTACATAGCTGACGTGAATATCCAGATGATCGAAAACACTGAGCCAGAAAGGTAGCAGCCTTGCTATTCGAGGATCTTTCAACCCGAAGCAATCGATAGCCGATAACTTCTCCCTCAATAATTGCACCGCACGCAGCTTGAATGCATCAACGAGTGGAAGATTGAAGTCGCCAGGCAATACGGGAGTCAAACTATGCCAGTCATGACCTAGCGCATCAAGCAACTCAATATTGAGTGCATTAACATCAGCATCTTCCCAAAAGCCTTTTGCATTGACATTTAGGTTGGGAGGAATCAAATTCCCCCCAAGCTCAACCCCCAAAACCTGCAAGCTTCGGGTGATTGCGCTAGTACCGCTTCGATGCATACCCAGCACCACAACAATAGTTTTTCGTCCCATATGCGTAATCTTTAATTAGTTGAAATAATGAAGTCTGGGACACACTTGAAATCCACCACACCGGTAGCCGTCTGATCTGCTGTAGGTAGTACACGGAACAAACAGGCATCCAATAAACGGTGCAAATACGTCTCGCCTTGCCCAGTCGAGCCCAAGACTCCCGCATTAAGAAAATAAGTACCCGGATTCAGGTTGCACTGAAAAGCAAACTCGACCTGCATGGTCGATCCTTTATCCACGTGAGGAACGGCATCTTGAAGACTCACAGCGCTGGTTGCACCGCCGAGTTCAACGCCAGCCAATGTCTTGATCATCATGCCGAACCGTACGCTGGTCGCACCTATGGCAAAGCTCACTTGATAGGTGTAACGATATGTCTGGCCGCGCTTCAGACAGTTGACGACTTTACCAGCGAGATTGAGGATTTTCGGGCTCTCAATGAGCACGCCATGGGACTCATACGCCAGCACGCTCTGCGATTGCAGATTAGGATCATAAAACTCCTCCAGCTCGGGGGTCACATCTTTGGCTACCTTACTTTCCATCAGCAAGGCTGGAGAGTCGGTTTCAATAATTTCTCTATGACTATCCCCACTAATCGCTGCACGAATAGCCTCGACCTTGTCGGTAGGCGCATATAGTAGTTTCTGATACTTGCCGATGATTGATTTGGGTGCTCCCTCTGCCAGTTTATCGCCCCCATCCATCAAAATAGCGCGATCACATAACTCAATGACTGTACTACCAGCATGAGATACAAAAAGAATGGTAGCCCCACTCGCCTTGATTGCTTCGATACGCGCAAAGCATTTACGCTGAAACAACTCATCGCCAACCGATAGCGCTTCATCGACTATCAATATCTGTGGATCGACATTAATAGCCACGGCAAAGGCCAAGCGAACCATCATCCCACTGGAATAGGTCTTGACCGGTTGATCGATGAAATCTCCAATTTCGGCAAAAGCCTCTATTTCAGCGAAACGCGCGTCGGTTTCCTCTTTCGATAGCCCGAGCACAGCGGCATTCATGTAGACATTCTCACGTCCGCTGAAATCTGGATTAAAACCCGAGCCTAACTCCAGGAGGGCAGCTATCCGCCCATTGGTTCGTACCTCCCCCGCAGAAGGCGTCAATGTGCCACAAATGATTTGTAGCAATGTGGATTTGCCGCTGCCGTTACGCCCGACTATCCCGACTGTTTCACCCTTTTCTATGCTGAACGACACATCACGCAAGGCCAAAAATTCTCTATAAAACTTCCGACCACTGCAGCTAAGCATCTGTAGCAAGCGATCTCGGGGCTTATCATAGATATGGAAAGATTTACTGAGATTCTTTACCACAATTGCCACATCAGAGCACATCGGAAAATCCTTTGCGGGTCTTTTGGAACCAAGCAAATCCAGCCCAGAATACAATCAGTGCTACAGCCGTGTAGCATAATAGCCCCTGAGAGTCAGGAGCCCGCCCCCATATTAGAACATCCCGAGCTTGCTCAATGATGAAAGTCAATGGATTCGCCATAATCAGCGGTTGAATTTCTTCCGGTAAGCTTTTCATCGGAAAAAACACAGGCGATAGAAACATCATGACCATGGTTATAATGGATATAGCTGGGCCTATGTCCCGCATGAAAACGCCGAACGAAGCCAAGAACCAGGCAACTCCCAACCCCAACAACAAAAGAGGCAGCATGACTACTGGAAACAACAATATATTCCAATGTGGCACGTCAATAAAAACAATATAAGCCAACAACCACACAACCAAACTAGCCAGAGCATGAAACAAGGCTACATTCGCCGTGACCACAGGAAGTATTTCCAAGGGAAACACCACTTTTTTCACATAGTTCACGTTACCAGTGATCAAGTTTGGCGCACGATTCAGAATCTCAGCAAAAACCCCATGTACGATCATGCCCACGAAAAGCACGATAGCAAACATAGCTTTGCTTTCCTCTCCCCCTTCAGGGGAACCGCCCCAACGCGCTTTGAATACTACCGAAAAAACGAAGGTATAAACGCAAAGCATTAACAGCGGATTAAGGAAAGACCACCCTAACCCCAAAAATGAACCTTTATAACGACCAATCACTTCACGCTTGGTCATTTGCCCTAATAACTGGCGGTGTTTCCACAGACTGTGCACTAAAGTAAGCAATGATATTGATTGCGCAGCATGTGGATTCATGCAAACACCCCGGCATTAGCACTCTCTTTGATAAAGAACCTCTGCTTATAGCCTTCGAGCCCTTGCAGATTCTCCAAACTTCCTGCATAAAGCAAATCATCTCGACTCATAATCGGCTTATCATTAGTCGCCGGCCAATCCAAAACAAGACACACCCTAAAGTATCCAGCGCCACCTGCAGGCAAGATGGACATATTCTTTAAATCCTCCTAATGCTAACGGCAACGACTAAACCGATATTACCCAACAGAGTTTGCCGATATAAGCCCGCTTTCTTCAACGAATAGATACGCCTTAACAACAAACCACTTTCACGGACCTGCATGAACAGTCTGAGTGCAGTTCGATTATTACTCGTTAGCCACTGGTGACTATTGCTTAGTGCATACAGATTATGCCGATTCCACTCTCTGAATGTACCAGCAAGCATTTTTCGGATGCGCACCAATCTATCAGCTAGTCGGGTATTAGAGCCAATCAGATTCGCCCCATGTTGCCGGTAATCGAGCGTAGGCTTCGGGTCATAGAGAACTGCTCCCCCGCAACCGCTTACCAGCAAATAAGCTAACCAGTCATGAGAAACGATATATGTGTCATTCGGTATTTGAGTTAGCAATATCCGAGCTGCATTGTTCAGCATCATGGTATTGGCCCCAGCCAAACTTTGGACCAAAGCGTTACGGAAGCTCGGTTTCCTAGTAAACAAAGGCGAAGAACCTATAACCTGCCCCAACGCATTGATCAAGCGTGTTCTTGAGCAATACAGGGCAGGCATATTCAATGGTATATTCGATATGTTCTTCAGACTTCTAGCTAGCTTATCGGCAAACCAGACATCGTCCTGATCGCAAAAAGCAAAATAATCTGCTTGAATTTCCGAATTATTAATCAAAGACATGAAATTCTTGGCAAAGCCTTGCTGAGGGCCAGCATAAATAACCAAACGATCCTGGCCGAACCGCTTTCGGTAGCTTTGCAAGATCTCTAAAGTTTCATCATTTGAACCATCATCCGAGGCATGAATAATCCAGTTCGTATGGGTCTGCCGCTCAATAGAATTCAGCTGTGCACTCAAGAACTCTGCACCATTATACGTACAGAGCAAAATTGCCACTTGGGCAGATGAAAAGCTGCTTTCTGCTGGCGCCATACTTTGGCGGCCTAGCGCATCCGACTTTAGTTGCTTGGTCACATAACTCAAGACGATTGGTCCTACTGCTAGCCACCGTAAACCATGATCATACTCTTGTTGACGAGATGACCTTGCAAGCCATAACGCTCAACCGAGCTCGTTTCATTAGCAAGTAATAGCCTCTCATTTATGCTCCAGCACACACCCCTCACTTCCCCTCATTAATAAAATCATATACAACACTGCAAGTGCCTGCGTAGGCTCTTCCCTAACTGCAGAATTTCGTATAGATCGCAAGCTTTTTCTAAAACTGAGCGATTGAGCAAACCACCAAGCAAATAGGATGTCCTGATTCTTGTGAGTACAGAGCCATCAATTATCATTGAGGGCCTGTGTGAGCGCCTAGGAAGCAGGGATTAGGAAGGACTAACTTCATAAGTTTTTTACTCTGGCACTGCTGCCGAGAGGGCAAAATCCTACTGCAACCAAGATATTTTTCTTATCCCTCTAACAAGACTTACTCTGCATACAGAGACAAGCCTTCTGTTCGGGCACATCTAACTCACTGCAGGAACTAAACTGTATTCCAGAATTTTCTCCGCATTTTATACTGAAAAATTCTCTACTTCCGATGATATGCAGCACTTTCTTTCCAGCCTAAATCAGCTCCATGGCCATATACGTCCGCATGTATGCCTTCAGGGCCTAGGAAAACACACTAGCTAGATACTCCTTCAGCTGTTCGCTTGACAGATGCTCATAATACTACCTCCTCAGATTACGCACCTGAGAAGGATTCAGTTCGACCAGTGCTTCTTATGAGAAAGCCAAACCCGACAGGGGAATGCCAAGGGGCGTCATTACAAAACTGCCTGACCCCTTCTTTCACGAGAAGCGCTACAAGGTCCGAACATGTTTGGACCATACCGCCATCATTCCGGAGCATTACGCCTGAATGCGCGAGACTCTTCGCTGCGGGCCAGCCATACGTTGACGCTTTCTATCGTTCTCTCCGACAAGGCTCCAGCCCAACGGTTTAGCACCAACAAATTGGTCATGAAATCGTACTGGGCCTTGAGCAGATTGCGCCTCGCCTCGTATTCGTTCTTTACACTGGTCAGCACGTCAACGGAGTTCACCACTCCAAACTGGAAGCCCCGTTCGGAAGCGATAGTAGCCTTTTCCGCTGACTCGAGAGCGTTACGTGAGGCGCGGACTTTTTCCACGCTGGATTGAGCAGTGAGGTACGCGTTGGTAGTTTCCTTGACTACTTGGCGCCGCATGGCTTCCAGCTCCTGCTCCGCGGTAATCTGGTCGCCATGCAATGCACGAACTCTCGCCGAGGTAGAACCACCGCTGTAGATCGGCACCTGTACGCCTAAGCTGGCCACGTAGTTATCGTAGCGAGGGGTCATGCTGTTGTCATAGCCAACGTTGCTGCGCAGGCCGCTGAGATTGAGGCTAAGAGAAGGATAATGACCTCCCTTGCCCTCTCGTAGGGCTGCATTGGCTGCCAGTAGGGCACTCTCTCGAGCTTTGAGAGCCGGGTTACTGGCGAGGGCACGATCAACCCACGCCTCCAAGCTCTCCGCAGGAACCTGCAACTCGATATCTTCACGCACGCGACCGAGCCTTTCACTCACCGGCCGGCCGATCAGCTCGGTCAGCTCCTGGCGACTGAGTCGCACCTGATTTCGTGCTTCCACTTCCGATGCCGCCAGCGTATCGACACGCGCCTGCAGATCAAGCACATCGGTGATCATTGCCATCTGTTTCTTATACAGGGCGTTGACCTGATCCAAATTTTTCTGCGTAGCACGACGCTCGGCCATGACCAGCTCCAATTCATCATCCGCTGCCAAGGCGGCGAAGTAGCGTTGGGCAAGATCGACAGTCGCCTCGGAAAGAGCATCTTCAGCCTCAGATACCCCTTGACTGGCGCGTTCCTTGAACTTCTGATAATTCTCCCAAGCCGCCTTGTTGTAGAGGTGCTGGCTCAAAGAAACGCTGTAACGCTCATTGTTGTAGTACTCGAGGGGTAAGCCCTTGGAGTCCCGCCGGTTACGGTTGAGAGAGGCACCGGCATTGATCTGCGGCAGCAACGCCCCCAGGGCCTCGCGCTGGCGATCCTTGCCAGCCTGAGCTTGGGCGTAGGCAGACAATATACGAGGGTCCTCAAGACGAGACTCCCGATAGAGCTGCATCAGATCAGATACATAAGTAGAAGCTTGCACCCCAGTATCAGTACCTGAAGGCTCAGCGTGAGCCTGCTGAACCAACAAACTCAGCATTAAACCGAGGATCAGGAGCACGGTTCAGTCCTCTATCATGGACTTGGCGACCAGATTGCTCGCTGGCTGCAGCAGGTACTGCAACATTGTCCTCTCACCGGTACTGATCAGTACTTCAGCCGGCATCCCCGGCAACAACTTGAGTCCACCTAGCATATTCAAACCCTCCTTGGTCAAGCCGACTCGAGCCAGGTAGTAAGGCATTCCCGTCTCTTGGTTTATCAGGCGGTCGGCGGACACCTGCGAGACCACGCCTTTGACAACAGGGGTGGTCGCACTATTAAAACCATTGAAACGAATATCGGCTGACTTGCCCACTTCTACGCGATCGATATCCATGGGTGACACCTGGGCCTCAATCACCAGGTCGGATATGGACGGCACCACATCCAGCAACGGCGTTGCCGGACTGATGACCCCACCAATGGTATGCACAGTCATGCCGAGGATCATGCCATCCACAGGTGCACGAATCACTACGCGACTCAGGCGGTCATCCAGTGCAGACAGCTTTTCTCGCAGGTCAAATACTTGCGTCTGGACCTCAGCCAGCTGATTGACGACCTTGGAGTTGAAATCCTTGTTGAGCTGCAAAATCTGCAATTGCGTTTCGCTGATCTGCAGTTTGGTCTTGGTTATCTCGGATTGGTGATCCGCAACTTCCGATTTGAGTTTGTCCAGGTTGCGCTCCTGCTCGATCAGCCGCTGCTTACCGACGAAGCCCTCAGCAAGCAGCTCGGTCAACTCACCGATTTCCTTTCGATAAGATCTATCAAGACTGCTTTTAGTGCCGATCATGGTTTTCAGTCCGTTGATTTGCTCGCTCAACTGCCCGATACGCTGCTCCAGTACAGCAATTTCGCCCAGGCGCGCACCGCGACGAGCATTGAACACTTGAATTTCGCCATTCCGAGCCTCACGGGCTCGTGGGCTATCCAATTCGAGCATGCCGGAGAAATCGATCTCACCCAGGTCGTCGCGTTCGCCCCTCAGTCTCGCCTGAATCGCTTGAGCAGCGATGAGCTGGCTTTTAATCATTTCGTACTCGGCGTGGATCTGGGTGTCATCCAAGACGATCAACGGGTCGCCGGCCTTGACTATATCGCCATCACGCACAAGCAGGTCTTTGACAATTCCCCCCTCGAGATGCTGCACGGTCTTGCGATATGTTTTCACTGTCACCACGCCTGGAGCTAGAGCAGCACTATCCAACGGCGCAAAGATGGCCCATGTACCGAATAGGCCGAATGTCACAAGCACAATGATGAACCCAAGGAGCCGCGCCCGATGATCGGAAACAGGGATGCCTGCAAACGCAGTATCGAGTTTGTCGGTAGCAGAACTCATCACAACTCCCTTTTTCTAGCTCTAGGCCGTCTTATCAGTGGCGGCTTGGACAGCCTTGAGCTCAACTGCCTGTTGCTGCGTCGTCGCCTGGTGTTGGGCACTGATTTCAGCCAGAACCTTTTCTCTCGGCCCCCAAAGAGCGATCACGCCATTACGCATCACCAGCAGGCGATCCAGTTGGGTCAGGATATTGGTCCGGTGAGTGATGATGAAGATGGTCGCACCACTGGCCTTGATCTGGGCAATGGCGGCTGCCAAAGCACGCTCACCGACATCATCGAGGTTGGAGTTGGGCTCATCGAGAACGATCAGCCTCGGTTGACCATAGAGGGCTCGTGCCAAACCGATACGCTGGCGCTGCCCTCCGGAAAGATTGACCCCGTCACTTCCGATGACGGTGTCATATCCTTTAGGCAGTTGCAGGATCATTTCATGCACGCCAGCAGCCTTGGCGGCCTGGATGACCTTATCTGGCTCTACCTTGCCAAAGCGGGCGATATTTTCGCTGATGCTGCCTTCGAATAGTTCGACGTCCTGCGGCAAATACCCTACGTGCGCGCCGAGCTCTTGCTTATTCCAGTTGTTGATATCGGCTCCATCAAGGCGCACTACGCCATGCTGAGGAAGCCAGACCCCGAGCAAAGCCCTGGCGAGAGTTGATTTGCCCGAAGCGCTAGGGCCGATAACGCCCACGACCGTGCCGGCACAGACGGCAAAGCTTATGTTTTTGATGATCGGTGTATTAGAGCCTGGAGCGGAGACGATCAGGTTCTCCACTGTGACGTTTCCCTCCGGCGCGGGCAATGACATGCGCTCTGGCTCGGCCAACTGCCGCGTGAGGATTTCGCTGAGACGGGCATATTGAGATCGAGCAGAGATAAACCCCTTCCAACTGCCAATCATCAAGTCGATCGGCGCCAGAGCCCGCCCCAGAAGCAGAGAGCCGGCGATCATGGATCCCGGATTGATCTCCTGCCTGATCGCCAGATAAGCCCCAACCCCGAGGATCAGCGATTGGACCAGCAAACGAAAGGTCTTTGAGATAGAAGTTATCAGCCCCCCCCTATCACTGGCCTGTGACTGTAGCAACAGCACTTTCTTCTGACGCAACGCCCAGCGCTCCATGAGGGATTGCAGCATCCCCATCGACTCGATCACCTCGGCGTTGCGCAGATTCTTTGCGGTATAAAGGCTTGCAGAGATGTTCTGCTTATTGGCTTCAGCCAAAGCTGCGCCAGTGAGCTTCTCGTTCACAATAGCCAGACACAGCAGGACTATCACGCTGGCAACGGCAACCCATCCATACCAGGAGTGAAAGAAAAACATAACGCCGACATAGACCGGCAACCAAGGGGCATCGAAGAAAGCGAAAAGACCGTTCCCGGTCAAAAACTGACGCAACCCGGTCAGGTCGCTGAGAGGCTGGGCAGAAGCATCCATCCCTCCGCTGGCTAATGCTCGCTTGAAACTCGCCCGATACACATCCCGACTAAGCAAGACTTCCAGCTTGGCACTGACCCGGACCATGATACGTGAGCGTATCAACTCCAGTGCCCCCATGGTCAGCATCAGCATGACCATGATCAGTGTAAGCATCACAAGCGTAATCGTGCTGCCGCTCGTCACTACTCGACCATACACCTGAAGCATGTAGAAGGACGGAACCAGCATTAGCGCGTTGATAAAAAAGCTGAAGAAGCCCACTGAAAAGAAACTGCTCTTGCAGGCCTTGAGGGCGGCATGCAGGCTGTTGTCATGGGCACCGCGCATAAAATCATTCCATTTGATGGAGTTAAGCGAAACGCGCGGCACGTTAGCACAGGTTGCCCAGACGAAAAACTGCAGTCCCCCATCACCCGATGAAATTGAGAGGTTTCAATCAGTTCTATTCCACTGAGGTTCCAGTCCCCTCACGCAATGGGAGGGAGTGGTGCGAGCCAATAAGATAGGAACAAAGCCTTTCCTCAAGTCGAGTCCTCCTATTCGGCTGTGCCCGCTATCCGGGAGCAAGGCAGCGTTTTCACACGCAAAAGTTATTTGAGGAGAGGGAAATCAGACTAGGGGCTAGTGATACAGCTTCATCACTCTTTACGTACACTCGTCAATGGTAGGCTCAGTCGATGCTCGCGATTTAGCATGGTCATCAATAAGGTCACACGCTCTTCCCCATCCATTGCCAGGAAGATCGCATCCAGCTCAGCAAAGCTCCCTTCGGTTATACGGACCCTGTCTCCGGCCTCCAGCAGGGGATGAGAAGCAGTCTCGGTACGCTGGCGTAGTTGGACGATGAGCTCATCGCTGACAGGCAAGGGAAAGCCGCCGAAGCCAACCAGGCGATTGACTCCGCGAGTGGAGCGCAAAGGTGCCCAGTTATCGCTCTGGGCTAGCTGGATAAAGAGGTAGCCGGGAAAGAGGGACTCAACGAGAACATGGCGCCGCCCACGAACCATCCGCTCGCGCTGATATTGCGGCCGAAAACAGCTGAAACCCTGTCGGGCGAGGTGTTCTTCGGCTCTCTCATCCTGACGGGGCTTGCACTGTACGAGGTACCACGCCCTCCCCTCATACTGACCATCCGAACCTTTCGTTACAGGAATTTCCATAATCCTTGTCACCTAGCCTTGGCCTTGTCCATCCCGACCGCAAAAGGGATCTCAGCAGCCGAAACATCTCATCGAATGATCATTAAATAACGTGCATCTGTCTCACAACGTCGCTCTCCCCAGCAAGTCTAGTAGCCCCGAAGCCCTAGGTAGCAACACGCCCTTTCTGCTTGAGGGCCCAAGGATAGGAGTCAGCGATGCCAGCAGATAAAAGCTCCGGACGGAAGAAGAGTTCCGGGCCACTCGGTTTGGCGTGATACATGGAGCGAGGAGGTATGTTTCTAGCCAGGATTCTGCGTATTCAGACAAAAGCGTGGACTCTCATTTAGCCCGTTCTGCCACATTCTGCTCCGAGCGCATAGCCAATTCTTTCCGACACTCGGCAAGCTGCCTCTGACGAGAGACCAATTGCATCCTCATCCGCCCATAGAGCATCAAGCCCAAAACTGGCGAGACCACCATTCCCAGCGACAAAGACAGCATGACAAAAACCGAGATAGGCAACTCAGGCGTTGACCAACCGAACACGATGAGACTGGCCGCTTGGCGATTCTCCAGTATGAACACCAACGTGCCCACAGCCACCAGAAAGAGAATCAGCCCTGCCAGAACGCGCTTGATACCGCGCATAAAACCACCTTCTTAAATTACCGACTCGTCTTCATTAACACGATCACGCAACTCCTTCCCTGGCTTGAAATGAGGAACGAACTTGCCATCTAGACGAACGGTTTGTCCGGTTTTCGGGTTTCTCCCGACGCGAGGCGCGCGGTAGTGCAAGGAGAAACTACCGAATCCACGAATTTCGATACGATCGCCAGTAGCCAACGCCTGGGCCATCTGCTCCAGCATGGTCTTGATAGCCAGCTCCACATCCTTTGCGGAGAGCTGCCCCTGATGAGTGACGATGCGCTCGATCAACTCCGACTTGGTCATAGTTTTCCCTTCTTTTTCAAGCGGCTAGATCAACTGAGTTGCCTGGTTTTAGCATGCTGAACAGCTTTTGAACAGCCTGAACGGTATCACCGCAATTATTAGCAGCAAAAACAGGCAGGCGCTCACACCGAACAAAACTATCCCAGAGCCAGGAAGAGAAATCAGACCTTACAGCGGGTATCACGGACTCAACCACCTCATACAAAGCAGATCGCGACTCGAAAAGAATTGCTGACGGTTAATGGACGAACAATGAAAAAGGGCGACCGAAGTCGCCCTTTTCTTTTTCTGCATGGATCCAGGCTTAGCCCTGGTTTTCCATCTGAGCACGGATCAGATCACCGATGGTGGTCGGACCAGTGGTCTCAGCTTCCTGCTTGCTACGCAGTTCCTTGATAGCGTCCTTCTCTTCTTCAACATCTTTCGATTTGACGGAGAGACTGATCACACGGCTCTTGCGGTCGATGCTGATGATCTTGGCTTCGACTTCATCGCCTTCTTTCAGCACATTGCGAGCATCTTCGACGCGATCGCGGCTGATTTCAGAGGCCTTCAGTACGCCTTCGATGTCGTTGCCGAGATTGATGATTGCACCCTTGGCGTCAACTTCCTTCACGGTGCCGCGCACGATGCTACCTTTTTCATTGAGCGAGGCGTAGTTGGAGAACGGATCGTCCGCCAGCTGCTTGATGCCCAGAGAAATGCGCTCACGCTCCGGATCGACGGAAAGGATGACGGTATCCAGCTCGTCGCCTTTCTTGAAGCGACGCACGGCTTCTTCACCCGGCTCGTTCCAAGAGATGTCGGACAGATGGACTAGACCGTCGATGCCGCCTTCCAGGCCAATGAAGATACCGAAATCGGTGATCGACTTGATGGTGCCGGAGATGCGGTCGCCCTTGTTGTAGCTAGCGGAGAAGTCTTCCCACGGGTTGGACTTGCACTGCTTGATACCCAGGGAGATACGACGACGCTCTTCGTCGATGTCCAGAACCATGACTTCCACTTCATCGCCGACCTGGACGACCTTGGACGGGTGGATGTTCTTGTTGGTCCAGTCCATTTCGGACACGTGCACCAGACCTTCTACGCCCTCTTCCAGCTCGGCGAAGCAGCCGTAGTCGGTCAGGTTGGTGACGCGGGCCTGCACACGGGTGCCTTCCGGGTAGCGCGCCTTGATGGCGACCCACGGATCTTCGCCCAGCTGCTTCAGACCCAGGGAAACGCGATTGCGCTCGCGGTCGAACTTCAGCACCTTGACATCGATCTCGTCACCAACGTTGACGATCTCGGACGGATGCTTAATGCGCTTCCAGGCCATGTCGGTGATGTGCAGCAGGCCGTCCACGCCACCCAAGTCGACGAACGCGCCGTAGTCGGTGAGGTTCTTGACGATACCCTTGACCTGCTGGCCTTCCTGCAGGGACTCCAGCAGAGCCTCGCGCTCGGCGCTGTTCTCGGCTTCCAGCACGCTGCGGCGGGAAACGACAACGTTGTTGCGCTTCTGGTCCAGCTTGATGACCTTGAACTCGAGCTCTTTGCCTTCCAGGTGGGTAGTGTCGCGCACCGGACGCACGTCGACCAAGGAACCCGGCAGGAACGCGCGAATACCGTTGATATCGACGGTAAAGCCACCCTTGACTTTGCCGTTAATGACACCCTTGACGACTTCTTCTGCCGCGAAAGCCGCTTCCAGAACGATCCAGCACTCGGCACGCTTAGCTTTTTCGCGGGATAGCTTGGTCTCACCGAAGCCATCTTCCACCGCGTCCAGCGCGACGTGGACCTCGTCACCCACCTTGATGGTCAGTTCGCCCTGCTCGTTGTAGAACTGCTCGACCGGGATGACGCCCTCGGACTTCAGACCGGCATGCACGGTGACCCAGTCACCGTCGATGTCGACCACGGTACCGGTGATGATCGCACCCGGCTGCATGTCGAGGGATTTCAGGCTTTCTTCAAAAAGTTCTGCAAAGCTTTCGCTCATGTTGATTCCTGTAAATTAGGGCGGGAAGGCGCCCATCTCCACACTCCAGACAATGTGGGGTCGTTCTCTTAGAAAGAATGCACGGGGAACGAGGCCTGGTTTCCCGCGGGCATTCTACTCATCATCCGACGAGGTCGCGCCTGGCGACTTCGCTCATGATGTGTTCCAGCACCTGCTCGACCGAGAGTTCCGTAGAGTCCAACTGAATCGCGTCGGGCGCCGGCTTGAGCGGGGCTACGGCACGCTTGCTGTCGCGCTCGTCACGCTCGCTGATCTCATCTAGCAGACTGGACAGATTAGCATCATGCCCCTTTCCCTTCAACTGCAGATAGCGCCGCCTGGCGCGCTCCTGGGCCGTAGCGGTGAGAAAGATCTTCAACGGCGCCTCCGGGAAGACCACCGTTCCCATGTCGCGACCGTCGGCCACCAGCCCCGGGGCTTCGAGGAAGGCACGTTGACGCCGCAGCAAGGCTTCGCGCACCGCCGGCAGCGCCGCGACCTGGGAGGCCCCGGCACCGACCTGTTCGTTGCGGATCGCATCGGTCACATCCTCGCCTTCGAGGATGATCTGCTGCGCGTTATGCGAGGGAGCGGTGATGAACTGCACATCTAGATGGGCCGCCAGGACCTTGAGGGCCTCCTCATTGGTCAGGTCGACCCCATGATTGCGCGCAGCAAAGGCGAGCAGACGGTACAAAGCCCCCGAATCGAGCAGCTTCCACCCTAGCTTTGTGGCTAACAGCCCGGCAACGGTCCCCTTCCCTGAACCGCTGGGGCCGTCGATGGTGATCACTGTCGGGCGAACTCTCATACCCCACCCTCCTCACCGACGCGAATACCGACATGCCGGGCCAGCTCGACGAAGTTCGGGAAGGAGGTAGCCACGTTGGCACAATCATGGATGCGAATAGGTGCCGTTGCCTGTAGCGAGGCGATGCTGAAGGACATGGCGATGCGATGGTCGCCATGGCTGTAGACTTCGCCGCCGCCGATCGGACCGCCCTCGATAACGATGCCATCGGTAGTCGGCTCCGCCTTGACACCGAGCGTCTGCAACCCGTCTGCCATCACCTGGATACGGTCCGACTCCTTGACCCTCAATTCCTCGGCGCCACGCAGCACGGTGCGACCTTCGGCACAGGCGGCGGCGATGAACAGCACGGGGAATTCATCGATCGCGAGCGGCACCAGATCTTCGGGAATCTCAATACCCTTGAGCCTGGCACTGCGTACGCGAATATCAGCTACCGGTTCGCCACCGACCTCTCGGGTGTTTTCCAGGGTGATGTCGGCCCCCATCAGCTTGAGGATGTCGATCACCCCGGTACGGGTCGGGTTGATGCCGACATGCTCCAGCAGCAGCTCGGAATTCTCGGCAATGCTTCCTGCCACAAGGAAGAACGCTGCCGAGGAAATATCCGCCGGCACCTCGATCCGGGTGGCACTGAGCTTGTGGCCGCCTTCGACGATGGCGCTCCGCCCTTCGACGCGCACCGGATAGCCGAAACCGCGCAGCATGCGCTCAGTGTGGTCGCGCGTCGGCGCCGGCTCGGTCACCGAGGTCTCGCCGGCGGCATACAGCCCGGCCAGCAGCAGGCAGGACTTCACCTGGGCGCTGGCCATCGGCATGTCGTAGTTCATGCCGGTCAGTTTCCGCCCCCCGCGAATGGTCAGCGGCGGCCGGCCGTCCGGGCAGGTCTCGATCACGGCGCCCATTTCCCGCAGGGGCTTGGCCACTCGGTTCATGGGTCGCTTGGAGAGCGAAGCGTCGCCCGTCAGGACGGTATCGAACGGCTGGGCGGCAAGCAGGCCGGACAGCAAGCGCATGGAGGTACCGGAGTTGCCCAGATAGAGCGGTCCAGGCGGGGCCTGCAGGCCATGCAGACCGACACCATGGATGGTCACGCGACCATGATGCGGCCCCTCGATGACCACCCCCATGTCTCGGAACGCTTGGATGGTAGCCAGCGCGTCCTCGCCCTCGAGAAAACCTTCCACCTCGGTCACGCCCTCGGCCAGCGAGCCGAGCATGATCGAGCGGTGGGAAATGGACTTGTCACCCGGTACACGGATGTGTCCACTGGCATGACCGCCCGGCTGGGCCAGGTAAATCAGGTCGTTGTCTTGCATGGCATCCACATAGGCCCTACGGGCCAGTATCTTGCTGAAATGCTCACGGGCAGCACGGGCGCGGGTGAACACGCCAAGCAACTGATGCCCGTCCCCTGCATCGACCGCGGCCCGCAGGGCATCGAGGTCGCTGCGAAATGCATCGAGGGTGCGCAGCACGGCCTCGCGATTAGCGAGGAAGATGTCGTGCCACATCACCGGATCGCTGCCGGCGATCCGCGTGAAATCGCGGAAACCGCCGGCGGCGTAACGGAATATCTCCAGGTTTTCGCTGCGCTTGGCCAGCGAATCCACCAGCCCGAAGGCCAGCAGGTGCGGCAGGTGGCTGGTGGCGGCGAGCACCTCGTCGTGGTGCTCGACCTGCATGTGCTCGACATCCGCATCGAGCGCCCGCCACAGGCGGTCGACCCGCTCGAGCGCCTCAGGTTCAGTTTCCTCCAGCGGGGTCAGAATCATCTTGTGGCGGCGGAACAGATCGCCATTGGCCGCCTCCACGCCGCTCCGCTCGGAGCCGGCGATGGGATGTCCGGGCACGAAGCGCTGTACCCGGCCGGCGAAGGCGCGGCGAGCCGCACGCACCACACTGCCCTTGGCGCTCCCCACATCGGTGAGCACCGCTTCTCCCAGGTCGATCCCGGCGAGCACGCCGAGCAGTTTTTCCATGGACAGAATGGGGACCGCCAGTTGGATCACGTCCGCACCGCGACAGGCCGTCGCCAGATCTTCACAGCGGTCGACCACGCCTTGCTCGACCGCTAGGGAGCGGGTCTGCGGGTCGAGATCCACACCGATTACCTCGCGGCACAGGCCGCGCTCGCGCACGCCCTTGGCGAAAGAGCCGCCGATCAGGCCCAGCCCCACCACCACCAGGCGACCGATCATGGGCGTGCCCCGTCGCGTCGAAGCAACAGGCCGAATGAGGTCTTCAGACACTTGCGAGAACCTTCTTTAATGCGACGAGGAAGCGGGCGTTCTCTTCCGGCAGGCCGATGGATACACGCAGGAAGGTCGGCAATCCATAACCGCCGATCGGTCGCACGATCACCCCTTCGCGCAGCAAGGCCGCATTGATCGGCGCCGCATCCCGGCCGAAATCCACCGCGATGAAATTGCCCTTGCTGGGGATCCAGGTCAGCCCCAGTTCGCGGAGCCCCGCTTCCAGCTGGAGCATGCCGGCATCGTTGATCCGCCGCCCTTCTGCCAGGTAGGCGGCATCCTCCAGCGCGACGCAGGCGGCAGCCAAGGCCAGGCTGTTGACGTTGAACGGCTGGCGCACACGATTGAGCACGTCGGCCACCTGCGGACTCGACAGGGCGTAGCCGACGCGCAGGGAGGCCAGACCGTAGGCCTTGGAGAAGGTCCGCGAAACCAGCAGGTTCGGGTAGCGACTCAGGTAGTTGAGGCCGTTCGGCAGTTCGTCGCCTTCTGCATACTCGATATAGGCCTCGTCCAGTACGACCAGCACATTGCTCGGCACGCGGGCGAGGAACTGCTCCAGGGCCTGCGGCCCGAACCAGGTGCCGGTCGGATTGTTCGGGTTGGCGATGAACACCACGCGGGTGTTCTCGTCGATGACCTTGAGCATGCCTTCGAGGTCATAGCCGTAGTCGATGGCGGGAACCACATGGCTCTGTGCACCGACCGCCTGCGTACAGATGGGATAGGCCGCGAAGGCGTGGGCGCTGTAAACCGCATTCAGCCCGGGCGCCAAGTAGGCGCGGGCGACCAAATCGATGATGTCGTTGGAGCCGTTGCCCAGGGTCACCTGAGCCATCTCGACTCCGCACTGACGTGCCAGGCGGCTCTTCAGCTCATAGCCGGCACCGTCGGGATAGCGGGTCAGCTCAGCCAGCTCGGAACGGATCGCCTCCAGCACCCTGGGACTCGGCCCCATGGGATTCTCGTTGCTGGCCAGCTTGGTGATGTCGGCCGGCGCGATACCCAGCTCGCGGGCCAGTTCGTCGATCGGCTTGCCGGTCACGTAAGGGGACAGTTTCTGCACGCCCGGAACGGCCAGGGCGAGGAAATCGCAACTCATGGTGAACCTCTGTGATCCTAATTCTTGCGCCCTGACGGCGATCCTCTCCTCCGGGAGGAAAGACCGGGCAAGGCCATGTCTGGGAACTGGCGCCACACGCTTCCGACGAGCCAAGGCGGCCGGCGTGGAGCAGCACCCCGGCCGCAACGAAGCCCTGCTTACAGCACCGCCCGCGGATAAGAGCCCAGCACCTTCAGCGCCACGGCCTCTTCCCTGATCTTCTCCAGCACGGCCTTGACCAGCGGGTCCTGCTGATGGCCCATGAAGTCGATGAAGAACACGTAGGTCCACTTGCCGCTGCGCGAAGGGCGGGTCTCGATGCGCGTCAGATCGATGCCGTTCTCGTGGAATGGCACCAGCAGCTCGTGCAGCGCGCCCGGCTTGTTGCTCATGGAAACGATGATCGAGGTCTTGTCGTCGCCGGTCGGCGGCACCTGCTGGTTGCCGATGACGAGAAAGCGCGTGGAGTTGTCCGGACGGTCCTCGATCTTCTCCGCCAGGCGGGTCAACCCATAGAGGCTCGCCGCCATGTCGCCGGCGATAGCTGCCGAATTCCACTCGTTTTTCACCCGCCGGGCCGCTTCGGCATTGCTCGACACCGCCACCCGCTCGACGTTCGGGTAATGGGCGTCCAGCCACTTGCGGCACTGCGCCAGAGACTGGGCGTGGGAGTAGATCCGGGTGATACTGTTGGTCCGGGTGGTGTCGCCCACCAGCAGATGATGGTGAATGCGCAGCTCGACCTCGCCACAGATGACGATGTCATGCTCGAGGAAGCAATCAAGGGTATGGCTGACCGCACCTTCGGTGGAGTTCTCCACCGGCACCACGCCGAAATTCACCGCGCCGGCGACCACCTCGCGGAACACCTCGTCGATAGCCGCCATCGGCTGGCTGATAACGGCATGGCCGAAGTGCTTGAGCGCCGCCGCCTGGGAGAAGGTGCCCTCCGGCCCCAGGTAGGCAACTTTCAGCGGCTGCTCCAGAGCCAGGCAGGTGGACATGATCTCGCGGAACAACCGCGCCATCTCCTCGTTGCCCAGAGGCCCTGGGTTGCGCTCCATGATCCGCTTGAGGATCCAGGCCTCGCGCTCGGGCCGGTAGAACACCGGTTGCTCGCCTTCGGCCAGCTCCTTCATCTTGACCCGAGCGACTTCCTGGGCGCAGCGGGCACGCTCGCTGATCAGTTCGAGGAGCTTCTCGTCGATACTGTCGATGCGTACCCGCAGCGCCTTGAGCTCCTGCTCGGACATCAGCCGCGCTCCTTCTCGAATTCGGCCATGTAGGTCACCAGGGCCTGCACTGCATCGAGACCGACGGCGTTGTAGATGGAGGCGCGCATGCCGCCGACCGAACGGTGCCCCTTGAGGTTGAGCAGGCCGCGCTCTTCGGCGCCGGCCAGGAAGGCCTTGTCCAGCTTCTCGTCGGCCAGACGGAAGGGGATGTTCATCCAGGAGCGGGCAGCGGGAGCGACCGGGTTGGAATAGAAGTCGCTGCCGTCGATGAAGCGGTAGAGCAGCTCCTGCTTGGCCCGGTTGCGCCGCTCCATCTCCGCCACGCCACCCTGCTCCTTGACCCACTCGAAGATCAGCCCGGAGAGGTACCAGGAGAAGGTCGCCGGAGTGTTGTACATGGAAGCGTGTTCGGCGGCGACCTTGTAGTCGAGCATGGTCGGGCAGGCCGCGCGGGCGTGGCCGATCAGATCCTCGCGGACGATCACCACCACCAGGCCGCTCGGGCCGATGTTCTTCTGCGCGCCGGCATAGATCAGGCCGTAACGGGAGACGTCGATGGGCCGCGACAGGATGTCGGAGGACATGTCCACCACCAGCGGCACCTCGGCCGACTCGGGCACCCAGTCGAACTGCACGCCGCCGATGGTCTCGTTGGAAGCATAGTGCAGGTAGGCGGCGCCCTTGGTGAGCTGCCACTCGCTCTGCGCGGGAATATCGAAATAGTTGCAGACCTTGCCGCTGGCAGCGAGGTTGACGTTGCCGAAGCGGCGCGCCTCCTCGAGGCTCTTGCGCGACCAGATGCCGGTGTCGACGTAGTCCGCGACGCCGCCTTCCGGCAACAGGTTCAGCGGGATCTGGGCGAACTGCTGGCTGGCGCCACCCTGCAGGAACAGCACCTTGTAGTTGGAGGGGATCGCCAGCAGATCGCGCAGGTCCTGCTCGGCCTTCTCGGCGATGGCCACATACTCGTCGCTGCGATGGCTCATCTCCATCACCGACAGGCCCTTGCCATGCCAGTCGAGGAGTTCCGCCTGGGCGCGGAGCAGGACAGCTTCGGGAAGCGCGGCCGGGCCGGCGCAGAAGTTATAGGCGCGTTTGCTCACGTCGTTATCTCTCACACTCTTTTTTCAGATCGCTCCCACGCCAGGCGTGGAAACGCAGTCTTGACGCTCCCGCGTATCGCCGCGAGGGCGCGCCTCCTACAGGAAAAACCGAACCCGCTGGCGTGGGAGCCCGACCTCGGGGCGATGCGCTCCCACCCGCGACCGTCAATCCTCGCTGTCGGTCGGCACCACGTCCGACGGCACGTCGCCGCCACCGCCGAGCAGTTCGTCCTTGCTCGGCTCGGTGCTCACCACCGGCAGCTCCTTTTCCAGGGACGCTTCGTCGATGCCGGCCACCACCTCGTCCTGAACGTCCTCTTCGGAAGGCTCCTGCACCCGCTCCAGGCCCACCAGTTTCTCGTCGCTGGCCAGCTTGATCAGGGTGACGCCCTGGGTATTGCGGCTCAGCGAGGAGACTTCGTCCACCCGGGTGCGCACCAGGGTGCCCTGGTCGGAGATCAGCATGATCTCCTCGCCTTCTTGTACCTGGATGGCGCCGATCAGCTTGCCGTTGCGCTCGTTGGTGACCATGGCGATCACCCCCTGGCCGCCACGACCGCGGCGCGGGAACTTGGAGAGCGGGGTGCGCTTGCCGTAACCGCGCTCGGAGGCGGTGAGGATCTGCGCGCCCGACTCGGGAATCAGCATGGAGATCAGCTGCTGGCCATTGCCCAGCTTCATACCGCGTACACCGCGGGCATTACGCCCCATGGTGCGCACCACGCTCTCGGCGAAGCGAATCACCTTGCCAGCATCGGAGAACAGCATGACCTCCTTGGCGCCATCGGTGATGGCGGCTGCGATCAGGGTGTCGCCCTCGACCAGATCCAAGGCGATCAGACCAGCCTTGCGCGGACGGCTGAACTGCACCAGCGGCACCTTCTTCACCGTACCGAAGGCGGTGGCCATGAAGATGTAGGCGCCAGTCGGCTCGGCGACCAGCTCGGCGGTTTCGCCCTCGGCCTCCTCGGTGGCCTCGATAGCCTCGACCACCTCGCCCTCGATCACCAGGGCTTCGTTGTCGAGGTCGTCCTCGCCGCCCGACTGCTGCAGGGCTTCCAGATCGACCTGCAGCATGGCGGTGATGCGCTCGCCCTCGTCGAGCGGCAGCAGGTTGATCAGCGGCCGGCCGCGCGCGGTGCGCGAGGCCTCGGGAATCTCGAAGGTACGCAGCCAGTAGACCTTGCCCTTGCTGGAGAACAGCAGCAGCGTGGCGTGACTGTTGGCGACCAGCAGGTGCTCGACATAATCCTCGTCCTTCACGCCGGTAGCCGAACGGCCCTTGCCGCCGCGGCGCTGGGCCTGGTAGGCGGCCAGCGGCTGGCTCTTGGCGTAGCCGCCGTGGGAGATGGTCACCACGCGCTCTTCTTCGGTGATCAGGTCGGCGATGGTCAGATCCTGCTGGGAGGCGACGATCTCGGTGCGCCGAGCATCGCCGAACTCGGCCTTGACCTTTTCCAGCTCCTCGCGGATCACTTCCATCAGGCGCTGGGGGCTGGTCAGGATACGAATCAGCTCGCCGATCTGGACGAGGATTTCCTGATACTCGGCCAGGAGCTTCTCGTGCTCCAGGCCGGTCAGGCGGTGCAGGCGCAGGTCGAGGATGGCCTGGGCCTGCTCCGGCGACAGGTAGTACCTACCCTCGCGCAAGCCATACTGCGGATCGAGATCCTCGGGACGGCAGGTGTCGGCGCCGGCGCGCTCGACCATCGCCTGCACGGCGCTGGACTCCCAAGCAGTGGCGACTAGGCGCTCCTTGGCTTCGGCCGGGGTCGGCGAAGTCTTGATCAGCTCGATCACCGGGTCGATGTTGGACAGCGCGACCGCCTGGCCCTCGAGGATGTGGCCGCGCTCGCGGGCCTTGCGCAGCTCGAACACGGTGCGACGGGTCACCACTTCGCGGCGGTGACGGACGAACACTTCGAGCATGTCCTTGAGGTTCAGCGTGCGCGGCTGGCCGTCGACCAGGGCCACCACGTTGATGCCGAACACGCTCTGCAGCTGGGTCTGTGCGTAGAGGTTGTTGAGGATCACCTCCGGCACCTCGCCGCGACGCAGCTCGATGACCACGCGCATGCCGTCCTTGTCGGACTCGTCGCGCAGCTCGGTGATGCCCTCGATCTTCTTCTCTTTGACCAGCTCGGCGATCTTCTCGATCAGTCGCGCCTTGTTCAGCTGGTAGGGTAGCTCGGTGATGACGATCTGCTGGCGGTTGCCCGGCTTGTCGATGTCCTCGATCTCGGCGCGGGCGCGGATGTAGATGCGGCCGCGACCGGTACGGTAGGCTTCGATGATCCCGGCGCGACCATTGATGATGCCCGCGGTCGGAAAATCCGGACCGGGGATGTACTGCATCAGATCGTCGACGGAGAGCTCGGGGTTGTCGATCAGTGCCAGGCAGCCGTCGATCACCTCGCCCAGGTTGTGCGGCGGGATGTTGGTGGCCATGCCCACGGCGATGCCGCTGGAGCCGTTGACCAGCAGGTTGGGAATCTTGGTCGGCATGACCGCCGGGATCTGCTCGGTGCCGTCGTAGTTGGGCACCCAGTCGACGGTTTCCTTGTCCAGATCGGCCAGCAGCTCGTGAGCCAGCTTGGCCATGCGCACTTCGGTGTAACGCATGGCCGCGGCGTTGTCGCCGTCCACCGAACCGAAGTTACCCTGACCGTCGACCAGCATGTAGCGCAGGGAGAAGGGCTGGGCCATGCGCACGATGGTGTCGTACACCGCAGTGTCGCCGTGCGGGTGGTATTTACCGATGACATCGCCGACCACGCGGGCGGACTTCTTGTACGGCTTGTTCCAGTCGTTGCCCAGCTCGCTCATGGCGAAGAGCACGCGCCGGTGCACAGGCTTGAGACCATCGCGGGCATCCGGCAGGGCTCGCCCGACGATCACGCTCATCGCATAATCGAGGTAAGACTGTTTCAGCTCGTCTTCGATATTGACCGGTAGGATTTCTTTGGCCAGTTCGCCCATGGAAGCCGGATTCCTTTTATCGTCAGCGTGGTCCCGCAATTAAGCGCGGGATAGTAACACAGACCGGCGCCGGAAGCGCCGGAGCGGCGAGGTGCCGCCAGATAATCGCACCAAGGCACCAGCACCAACCGGCAACGAAAGCGGCCGCCGGACGCACGAGCGACAGGCGGCCCCGCCCCGTCACTCAGTGCAGGCGCTTGCGGCTCATGAGTTCCGCCAGCTTCTCCGCGGTGGGCCGCTCGACCACCCCGCGCTCGGTGACGATGGCGTCGATCAGGTCGGCCGGGGTGACGTCGAACACCGGATTGACCGCCTCCACCTCCGCCGCCACGCGCCGACCACCGACCTCCAGCAGCTCGCGGCCGTCGCGCTCCTCGATGGGGATGTCCTCGCCGCTTTCCAGCGACATGTCGATGGTCGAGCTGGGCGCCACGACCATGAAGCGCACGCCATGGTGCATGGCAACCACCGCCAGTTGGTAAGTGCCGATCTTGTTGGCCACGTCGCCGTTGGCGGTGATGCGGTCGGCACCGACGATGACCCAGGTGATGCCCCGGGTCTTCATCAGATGGGCCGCGGCGGCATCGGCGTTGAGGGTCACCGGCACGCCCTCCTCCGCCAGCTCCCAGGCGGTCAGCCGCGCGCCCTGCAGCCAGGGACGGGTCTCGTCGGCGTAGACCCGCTCGACCAGCCCGTCCAGATGAGCCGCGCGGATCACCCCGAGGGCGGTGCCGAAACCGCCGGTCGCCAGGGCGCCGGTGTTGCAGTGGGTCAGCAGGGCCTGAGGGCTGCCCTGGTGCTTGCGAATCAGATCGACGCCGAGCTGGGCCATGGTCAGATTGGCCTCGCGATCGCTCTCGTGGATGCCGAGGGCTTCGGCTTCCAGTGCCGCCAGGGCGTCTTCGCCCGCCCTCAGGCGCTCCAGTCGCTCGCGCATGCGATTCAGCGCCCAGAACAGGTTGACCGCGGTCGGCCGGGAAGCGGCCAGCAGCTGGCAGTCCTCTTCCAGGCCCGCACGCCAGTCGCCGCCTGAAGCGCGACGGGCGCGTGCGCCGAGCACCACGCCATAGGCCGCGGCGATGCCGATCGCCGGGGCACCGCGCACCACCATGTCACGGATCGCCTGGGCCACGCCCGAAGCCGAATCGTAGGCCAACCACCTTTCCTCCAGCGGCAGCAGACGCTGGTCGAGCAAGTGCAAAGTGTCGCCCCGCCAATCTATGGCCTTGATTTTCTCCGCCGCCAGCAAACGCTCGCGCATGGCATACACCTCACATCACGTTTAATAAACGAAAAAGCTGGGGATTATAACGAGCGACCGAGAACAACGCTCCGGTATACTGCCGCCGTTTTTGAAATAGCCGATATAAGGACCCCGATCATGCCTGACGCCAACGAACCGCTCGACCTCCTGCTCCTGCCGACCTGGCTGGTGCCGGTCGAGCCCGCCGGCGTTGTGCTCGAAAATCACGCTTTGGGCATCAGGGACGGACGCATCGCCCTGATCGCGTCCCGCGAGACTGCCCTGCGCCATCCGAGCCGGGAAGTCCGCGAACTGCCCGGCATGCTGCTGGCACCCGGCCTGGTGAACGCCCACGGCCACGCGGCCATGACCCTGTTCCGCGGCCTGGCCGACGACCTGCCACTGATGACCTGGCTGCAGAACCACATCTGGCCGGCGGAGTCGCGCTGGGTGGACGAGATCTTCGTCCGGGACGGCACCGAACTGGCCATCGCCGAACAGCTCAAGAGCGGCATCAGTTGCTTCTCCGACATGTACTTCTACCCGGAGGTGGCGAGCGAGCGGATCCACACGAGCGGCATCCGCGCCCAGCTCTGCGTGCCGGTGCTGGACTTCCCCACCCCGGGCACCCGCGACAGCGACGAGTCGCTGCGCAAGGGCGTCGCCCTGTTCGACGACCTCAAGCTCCATCCGCGGATCAAGGTCGCCTTCGGCCCCCATGCGCCCTATTCTGTGAACGACGACACCCTGGAGAAGATCCGCGTGCTGGCCGAAGAGCTCGACGCCAACATCCAGATGCACGTTCAGGAAACCGCCTGCGAGGTCGAACAGGCCCTCGAGCGCCACGGCGAGCGCCCCCTCGCCCGCCTGTCCCGGCTCGGCCTGCTCGGCCCGGGCTTCCAGGCCGTGCACATGACCCAAGTGAGCGACGAGGACCTCGCCCTGCTGGTGGAGAGCAACAGCAGCGTCATCCACTGTCCGGAGTCCAACCTCAAGCTGGCCAGCGGCTTCTGCCCGGTCGAGCGCCTCTGGCAAGCGGGCGTCAACGTAGCGATAGGCACCGATGGTGCCGCCAGCAACAACGATCTCGACCTGCTCGGCGAAACCCGTACCGCCGCCCTGCTGGCCAAGGCGGTCGCCGGCTCGGCCACCGCCCTGGACGCACACCGGGCGCTGCGCATGGCCACCCTCAACGGCGCCCGAGCTCTCGGCTTGGACACCGAGATCGGCTCGCTGGAGCCGGGCAAGTCGGCCGACCTGGTCGCTTTCGACATTTCCGGCCTGCACCAGCTGCCGATCTACGATCCGGTATCGCAGCTGATCTACGCCAGCAGCCGGGATTGCGTCAAACACCTCTGGGTCGGCGGCAAGCAGTTGCTCGAGGACGGCCGGCTGACGCGCATGGACGAAGAGGAACTGAAGGACAGGGCTCGCGGCTGGAGCAGGAAGATCAGCGACCTCGACGCTGGACAGTGATTCGCGGGATGCAGCAAAGCGCCACAGGGCGGATGATTCGCAGCAGCGGCCGAACTGGCAACATGCGATCATCCAGAGTTTGAGTTCGAAACCGATGGAACCAACATGAGCAACGTCGACCACGCCGAAATCGCCAAATTCGAAGCCCTGGCCTACCGCTGGTGGGACAGAGAAAGCGAGTTCAAGCCCCTGCACGACATCAATCCGTTGCGCGTCAACTGGATCGAGGAACACGTCAGGCTGGCCGGCAAGAAGGTGCTCGACGTCGGCTGCGGCGGCGGCATCCTCAGCGAGGGCATGGCCCAGCGCGGCGCCACGGTGACCGGCATCGACATGGGCGAGGCGCCGCTGTCCGTGGCCCGCCTGCACCAGCTGGAATCCGGGGTCTCGGTGGATTACCGGCAGATCACCGTGGAGGATCTGGCGGCGGAGATGCCCGGCCAGTTCGACGTGGTCACCTGCCTGGAGATGCTCGAGCACGTGCCCGATCCGGCGTCGGTGATCCGCGCCTGCCATACCCTGGTCAAACCGGGCGGCCAGGTGTTCTTCTCGACCATCAACCGCAACCCCAAGGCCTACCTGCTGGCGATCGTCGGCGCGGAGTACCTGCTCAAGCTGCTCCCACGCGGCACCCACGACTTCAAGAAATTCATCCGCCCCTCCGAGCTGGGCGCCTGGTGCCGCTCCGCCGGCCTCGCGGTCAAGGACATCGTCGGCATGACCTACAACCCGCTGACCAAGCAGTACAAGCTGGGATCGGACGTCGACGTCAACTACATGATCCAGACCCTGCGCGAGGAATGACCGCCCATGAGGTTGAGAGCAGTACTTTTCGACATGGACGGCACCCTGCTCGACACGGCGCCGGACTTCATCGCCGTGATCCAGGCCATGCGCGCCGATCGCGACCTACCGCCGACCGATGAGGTCCTGGTGCGCAACGTCGTCTCCGGCGGGGCGCAGGCGATGATCATGACCGCCTTCGGCATCGATCCTTCTGCCCGCGACTTCGAGCCGTTGCGCCTGGAATTCCTCGAGCGCTACCAAGAGCACTGCGCGGTCCTCACCCGCCCCTACGAGGGCATGGCCGAACTGCTCGCCGACATCGAGCGGGCCCGCCTGCTCTGGGGAGTGGTGACCAACAAGCCGCTGCGCTTCGCCGAGCCGATCATGCAGCGCCTGGGTTTCGCGGAACGCTCGTCGATCCTGATCTGCCCCGACCACGTCAAGCGCAGCAAGCCCGATCCGGAGCCCATGCTGCTGGCCTGCAGCCGCCTCGACCTGGAGCCGGCCAGCGTGCTGTTCGTCGGCGACGACCTGCGCGACATCGAATCCGGGCGTGCCGCCGGCACCCGCACCGCCGCGGTGCGCTACGGATACATCCACCCGGACGACAACCCCGGTCACTGGGGCGCCGACGTGGTCGTGGAGCATCCGCTGGAACTGCGCCAGGTGCTCGAACGGGCGCTGTGCTCCTGCTGAGCCGCCCCACAGAATCCGTACCGCCACCTTTGCGGGTTCTCGGGCTGCTGCCTGGAACCCTCGACGAACAGAGAGGTTAGCGATGTTTGACTATTCCGCCCGTCCCGACCTGTTGAAAGACCGGGTCATCCTGGTCACCGGCGCCGGACGCGGCATCGGCGCCGCCGCCGCCAGAACCTTCGCCGCCCACGGCGCCACCGTGCTGCTGCTGGGCAAGACCGAGGAGAACCTCAACCGGGTCTACGACGAGATCGAGGCCGCCGGCCATCCGCAGCCGGTGGTGATTCCCTTCAACCTGGAAACCGCCCTGTCGCACCAGTACGACGAACTGGCGGCGACCATCGAGACCGAGTTCGGCCGCCTCGACGGCCTGCTGCACAACGCCTCGATTCTCGGCCCGCGCACGCCGCTGGAGCAGCTCTCGGGCGACAACTTCATGCGGGTCATGCAGGTCAACGTGAACGCCATGTTCATGCTCACCAGCACCCTGCTGCCGCTGCTCAAGCTGTCCGAGGACGCCTCGGTGGTGTTCACCTCCAGCAGCGTCGGCCGCAAGGGCCGCGCCTACTGGGGCGCCTACGCGGTGTCGAAGTTCGCCACCGAAGGGCTGATGCAGGTCCTCGCCGACGAGGTCGACGGTACCTGCTCGGTGCGCGCCAACAGCGTCAACCCCGGCGCCACCCGCACCGACATGCGCGCCCAGGCCTATCCCGGCGAGAACCCGAGCAGCCGTCCGGCGCCGGAGAAGATCATGCCGGTCTATCTGTATCTGATGGGGCCTGACAGCAAGGGCGTGAACGGCAAGGCCTTCGACGCCCAGTGAGCGAGAGGGGCGAGACGCCAAGGCGGCTCGCCCCTTTCCGTTCTCAGGGTCGCGTGCGTCCGAAGCCCGGGCGCTGGCCTTCGCCGGCGGGAGCACTGCGATGCTTGGCCGGAGCGGGCTTGCGGGCCGGACGTTCGCTCCGCTCGTTTTCCGCCCGCTCGCCGCGGGGCTTGCCCGGACGCGGCTTGCGGTTCACATCGCTCGGCCGTTCGGCGACCGGCGTGCCCTTGCCCCGCCCGCCGCGTGCGCCGCTCTCTTCCCGCGGCTGACGCGAACCGCCGCGCTTATCGGAAGGACGACCATCGGTCGGGCGGCGATCCGTCGGGCGGCGCTCCGCGGGGCGGCCATCCGCCGGGCGGCGTTCCGCAGGCGCCTCGTCGAGGGCCGGCCGCAGCACCCGCGCCGGCCGTTCGCTACGGCTCAGCGGCTTGGACGCCTTGCGCTGCAGACGCTCGATCTTTTCGCGGAACTTCTCCTTCATGGCCGGCAACTGCACGGGCTCCAGCCCCACCTCGCGGCTGAGGATGTCCACCTCGGCCTGGGACATTTCGCGCCAGCGGCCCATGGGCAGGTCGGAAGTCATGAACACCGGCCCGAAGCGCACCCGCTTCAGCCGGCTCACCACCACGCCCTGGGTCTCCCACAGACGGCGCACCTCGCGGTTGCGGCCTTCCATCACCACGCAGTGGAACCAGTGGTTCAGGCCCTCGCCGCCGGGCGCTTCCTTGATGTCGGTGAAGCGTGCCGGGCCGTCCTCCAGCATCACCCCGTTCTTCAGGGTTTCCAGCATGTCCTCGGTGACCTCGCCGCGCACGCGCACGGCGTACTCGCGATCCATTTCGAACGAGGGATGCATCAGCCGGTTGGCCAGCTCGCCGTCGGTGGTGAACAGCAGCAGCCCGGTGGTGTTGATGTCGAGGCGGCCGATGTTGATCCAGCGGCCATCCTTCAGGCGCGGCAGGCGGTCGAAGATGGTCGGCCGGCCTTCCGGATCGTTGCGAGTGCAGATTTCGCCTTCCGGCTTGTTGTAGATCAGCACCCGGCGCACCGTCTCGGCGGCCGCCTCGCGCTTGAGCAGACGGCCGTCGAGGGCGATGGCATCGGCCGGCTCGACGCGCTGGCCGAGGGTGGCGACCACGCCGTTGACCTTGACCCGGCCCTCGCCGATCCAGCTCTCGACTTCGCGCCGCGAGCCGACGCCCATGCGCGCCAGCACCTTCTGCAGCTTCTCGCCATGGGCGATGTGTGGAGTGTTTTCTTCGTGTTCGGTCATCTGGGCACCTCCCGGTGTGACAGTTCCGATTGAATGGGGCGCGCATCATACGCGCATCGCTGTGCCGGCGCACGAACAGGTTGGCCCCATCGGGCAGCCGGCCGAAACGGGCGCGTGCGGACCGGCACGCAGCTCAGGGACGCCAGTAGATCTCCAGCGGGGAATGCAGGAAGGCGCGGATCGGCATCTGCATGGGGTCGTTGCCGGCCAGCGCCGCACGCAGGGTCGCCAGCTTGGCCTCGCCCTCGATCGGCAGCAGCACCAGGCGCGCCGAGTCGAGCAGCGGCAAGGTCATGCTCAGACGCTGGCTGGGCTCGCTCGGCGCCTGCATCGGCAGACAGCGGCGCGGGCAGTCGTGGTCCAGGGCGGCGGCCAGGTTCGGGCTGCCGGGGAACAGCGACGCGGTGTGGCCATCCTCGCCCATGCCCAGCACCAGCACGTCGATCGGCATCGGCAGCAGTGCCAGTGCCTCGTTGGCCATGTGCGCCGCGGCCTCGAGGGAAACGGCCGGCTGGTACAGACCGATGAACTTCGCCCTGACCGCCTGCTCGCGCAGCAGGTGGCGGTGCACCAGGCCGGCGTTGCTCTGCGGATCGTCGGTCGGCACCCAGCGCTCGTCGGCCAGGCTGATCAGCACCTTGCCCCAGTCCAGCTCCTGCTCCGACAGGCGCTCGAAGAAGCGCGCCGGGCTGCGTCCACCGGACACCACCAGAGTCGCCGTCCCTCGGGTGGAGATGGCCGCACGCAGGGCCTGAGCCACGTGCTCGGCCATCGCCAGGGCATGGCGCTCGGCATCCGCCAGACTGTGGGCGATCACGCCGGAAGGCATTTCGATTTCATAGATCGCCATATCGGACTCCATTCTCCGTCATTGGGTCTTGCAGGCTTTACATTTGGTTTTCACGTCATAAAAGAACAGATAGGGGTTCCATCCCACGCATTCAAGAAGAAATGTTGTTATATGACTACATAGTAGTCCGGCGTCGGTTGTCGCCGTGCTCGCAGGCCCCTCTTCTAAAGAGACATGGACGACATGAGAAATCTCCTTGAGCAGATCCGCCAGCGCCTCGACGACCTGAACAAGGCCGAGCGCAAGGTGGCCGAGGTCATCCTGCAGGCCCCGCAGCAGGCGACCGGCTGCAGCATCGCGGCGCTGGCCCAGGCGGCCGGAGTCAGCGAGCCGACCGTCAATCGCTTCTGCCGCACCCTCAACGTCAGCGGCTATCCGGCCCTGAAGCTGCAGTTGGCGCAGAGCCTGGTCGGCGGCGCCGCCTACGTCAGCCAGGCGGTGGAGGCCGACGACCGGCCCGAGGCCTACGTGCGCAAGATCTTCGGCAGCACCATCGCCTCGCTGGAGAGCACCTGCAAGGCGCTCGATCCGCAGCTCATCGACAAGGCCGTCGACCTGCTGACCCAGGCCCGGCAGATCCACTTCTTCGGCCTCGGCGCCTCCGCCTCGGTGGCCCTGGACGCGCAGTACAAGTTCTTCCGTTTCAACCTGGCGGTGGCCGCCCAGAGCGACGTGCTGATGCAGCGCATGCTCGCCTCGGTGGCCCACACCGGCGACCTGTTCGTGATCATCTCCTACACCGGGCGCACCCGCGAGCTGGTGGAGGTGGCGCGCCTCGCCCGCGGCAACGGCGCTTCGGTGCTCGGTCTGACCGCCGCCGACTCGCCGCTGGCCCGCGCCTGCACCCTCAGCCTGAACCTGCCGCTGCGCGAGGACACCGACATCTACATGCCGATGACCTCGCGGATCATCCAGCTGGCCGTGCTCGACGTGCTGGCCGCTGGGGTCACCCTGCGCCGCGGCGTGGACTTCCGGCCGCATCTGCGCAAGATCAAGGAAAGCCTGGCGCAGACCCGCTACCCGGCCGACGACGACGTGACCGAGGAATGAGCTCCGTCTAACGCAGGCCCATCTCCAGGGCCAGGCCGGCGCCGAGCAGGCCGGGCTGCTCGGCCGTCACCAGCCACACCGGGATACCGTCCAGATAGCGGCTCATCACCCCCTTGTCGGCGAAGCAGCGGGCAAAGCCGCTGGCCTGCAGAAAACCGGGAAAGCACGGCAGCATGCCACCGGCGAGATAGACCCCGCCGCGCGCGCCGAGGGTCAGCAGGTGGTTGCCGGCGACCCGCCCGAGCCAGCAGCAGAACTGCTCCAGCGCGGCCGCCGCCGGGGCGTCCCCGGCCAGCGCCGCCCGGCTGACCGCAGCGGCCGACTCCAGCTCCGGCGCCAGTCCGTCGAGCCGGCAGCCGACCCGGTAGAGCCGAAGCAGCCCGGCGCCGCTGAGCACGCTCTCGGCGCTGACGTGGCCGAGCTCGCGGCGCATCTCCTGCCACAGCGCCACCTCGCGGTCCGTGCCGAGCGGCAGATCGACGTGGCCGCCCTCGCCCGGCAGGATCCGCCAGCCCTCCGTCCCGTCCGGCAGCAGGGCGCTGACGCCGAGCCCGGTGCCCGGGCCGATCACCAGGCAGGGCCGCCCGGCCTCGCCCTGGCCTGCGCAGACCGGCAGCAGCTCGCTCTCCGGCAGGCGTGTCACGCCCAGGGCCATGGCCACGAAGTCGTTGATCAGCAGCAGCTGGCGCAGCCCCAGCCGGCTCAGGAAGGCCGCCCGGCTGATCTGCCAGCGATTGTTGGTGAAGCGGAACGGATCGCTCTCGACCGGACCGGCGCAGGCCAGGCAGACCTGCTCCAGCGCCAGGGGCTCCAGTCCCTGGCCGACCAGATAGTCCAGGATCGCCTCTTCCGGCCCGGCAAAGCGGGCGGTCTCGAGCACCTGCGGCATCTCCAGGCGGCCGTCGCGCCAGAGGGCGAAGCGGGCATGGGTGCCGCCGATGTCGCCAACCAGCGCCAGGCTCATTTCAGCGACTTGAGATGGTCGGTGAACACGCAGGCGCCTTCTTCCGCCGAGCTGAACGCCTCGCGCATGAAGGCGAACAGTTCCCGCCCGGTGCCCAGGCCGCCCTCTCCCGGCGCCTGCTCATTGTCCCGCGCCGCCCACTCGATGGGGTCGACCAGCACCTGCAGCTCGCCGCGCTCGCCGTCGACGCGGACCGGGTCGCCGTCGCGCACCAGCGCCAGCGGGCCGCCCTCATGGGCCTCGGGACAGACGTGGATGGCCGCCGGGATCTTGCCGGAGGCCCCGGACATGCGCCCGTCGGTGACCAGCGCGACCTTGTAGCCGCGGTCCTGCAGCAGGCCCAGATAGGGGGTGAGCTTGTGCAGCTCCGGCATGCCGTTGGCCTTGGGTCCCTGGAAGCGCACCACCGCCACGAAGTCGCGCTCCAGTTCGCCGGCCTGGAAGGCGGCGGCCAGCTCGGCCTGGCTGGCGAACACCCGGGCCGGCGCCTCCACCACCCGGTGCTCCGGCGCCACGGCCGAAACCTTCATCACCCCGCGCCCGAGATTGCCCTTCATCATGCGCAGGCCGCCCTCCGCCGAGAACGGCCGGGCCAGCGGCCGCAGGACGCTCTCGTCGAGGCTCTCGCGCACGCCCTCGCGCCAGACCAGCCGGCCGTCCTCGAGGAAGGGCTCCTGGGTGTAGCGCGACAGCCCCCGCCCCATCACGGTGTTCACGTCCTCGTGCAGCAGCCCCCCGGCGAGCAGCTCGTGGATCAGGAAGGAGGTGCCGCCGGCGGCATGGAAGCGGTTCACGTCGTCCTGTCCGTTGGGGTAGACCCTGGCGATCAGCGGCACCACCTCGGACAGGTCGGCCATGTCCTGCCAGGTCAGGCGGATACCGGCGGCCTGGGCCATGGCCGGCAGGTGTAGGGTGTGGTTGGTCGAGCCGCCGGTGGCGAGCAGCGCCACCACCGAATTGATCACCGCCTTCTCGTCGAACAGCTCGCACAGCGGCCGGTACTCACCTGCCTGGCGGGTCAGCCGGGTGACCTGCTTCGCCGCCTCGCGGGTCAGGGCGTCGCGCAGCGGCGTGTAGGGGTTGACGAAGGAGGCGCCGGGCAGGTGCAGGCCGATCACCTCCATCAGCATCTGGTTGGTGTTGGCGGTGCCGTAGAAGGTGCAGGTACCGGGCGCGTGGTAGGACTTCATCTCCGAGTCGAGCAGTTCCTCGCGGCTGGCCTTGCCTTCGGCGTAGCGCTGGCGGGTCTCGGCCTTCTCCTTGTTGGAAATGCCCGAGGGCATCGGCCCGCCCGGCACGAAGACGAACGGCAGATGGCCGAAGCGCAGCGCACCGATCACCAGGCCGGGGACGATCTTGTCGCAGATCCCCAGGCACAACGCGGCGTCGAACATGTTGTGGGACAGCGCCACCGCCGTGGCCATGGCGATCACGTCGCGGCTGGCCAGGCTCAGTTCCATGCCCGCCTCTCCCTGGGTGACGCCGTCGCACATGGCCGGCACCCCGCCGGCGAACTGGCCGACCGAGCCGACCTCGTGCAGCGCCTCCTTGATGATCGGCGGGAAGTGCTGGTACGGCTGGTGCGCCGAGAGCATGTCGTTGTAGGCCGAGACGATGGCCACATCGGCCTGGTTCGGCAGGCGCAGGCTCTGCTTGTCGCCGGCCTCGCAGCCGGCCACGCCGTGGGCGAAGTTGGCGCAGGGCAGCTTGCTGCGCTGCGGGCCCTGGCTGGCCGAGCCGCGCATCAGCCGCAGGTAGTGCTCGCGGGTGGGACGGCTGCGCTCGATCAGCCGCTGGGTGACTTCTAGAACACGGGAATGCATCGCGGACTCCTGGCGGGTCGATGGGCAACCGGCGCGTCCTCGCCAGGGGCCGAAGCCGCTCTGCGCACGGACGCGGGTCGCGAACGAATTCGCTTCTACAAGGATATTACAGCCACGGCCGAAGGCGACCCGCACCTCAGGGTTCGCGCTCGTTCCCTTCGTCGCCGGACGGCTCGTCGGATTCGGCTTCCGCCTCGCGCAGGAGGTCGTCGAAGTCGGTCTTGAGCCCCTGCTCCATGGCGTCCAGCTCCGCCAGCAGGGTACGGAAGCTGGTCTGCTCGGCCGGCTCGGCGGCCGCCTCCTCCAGCCCGGCGGCATCGGCGCGGGCCTGCAGGTCGGCCGGCACCGGGCGGTCGTCGTCGAGCGGCGCCGGCTCGGGCTCCATCTCGCGCAGGATGGCCAGAGGCGGCAGCTCGTCGAGACTCTTCAAATTGAAGTGGTCGAGGAAGGTCCGGGTGGTGGCGAGCATCGCCGGCCGTCCGGGCACCTCGCGATAACCGACCACGCGGACCCACTCGCGCTCCTGCAGGGTACGGATGATGTTGCTGTTCACCGCCACCCCGCGCACCTCCTCGATCTCGCCACGGGTGATCGGCTGGCGGTAGGCGATCAGCGCCAGGGTCTCCAGCAGGGCCCGCGAGTAGCGCTGCGGCCGCTCCTCCCAGAGCCGCCCGACCCAGGGGGCGAAGCGCTCGCGCACCTGCAGGCGGTAACCGGAGGCGACCTCCTTCAGCTCGAAGGCGCGTCCCTGGCAGGAGCGCCCGAGGATCGCCAGGGCATCGCGCAGCTGCCCCGGTTCCGGCCGCCCGTCCTCCTCGAACAGCTCGGCCAGGCGCTCCAGGGACAGCGGCCGACCGGCAGCGAGCAGATAGGCCTCCAGCAGTACGGCCAGCTCGGCCGGATCGTTCAGGTTCATGGGCTCGTCTCTTCCAGGGACTCACTCGTGCGGATGCGGACGTGGATGGGAGCAAAGGGCTCGGTCTGGACCAGCTCGACCAGCGACTCCTTGATCAGCTCGAGCACCGCCATGAAGGTGACCACCACGCCGAGGCGCCCTTCCTCCACCGAGAAGAGCGCGACGAAGGGCACGAAGGCGCCGCCCTTGAGGCGCTCCAGCACCTCGCTCATGCGCTCGCGGGTAGACAGCGCCTCGCGGGTCACCTGGTGGCTCTCGAACAGGTCGGCGCGGCGCAGCACCTCGGCCATGGACAGCAGCAGCTCCTCCAGGCTGACCTCCGGCAGCAGCCTGCGCGCCCGCGCCGCCGGCGCTTCCAGGCAGGGCACGGTCAGCTCGCGGCCGATCCGCGGCAACCCGTCCAGGTCCTCGGCGGCGGCCTTGAACCGCTCGTACTCCTGCAGCCGGCGGATCAGCTCGGCGCGCGGGTCATCCTCCTCGGTCTCCGCCTCGCCCGAACGCGGCAGCAGCATGCGCGACTTGATCTCGGCGAGCATCGCGGCCATCACCAGGTACTCGGCCGCCAGCTCCAGGCGGGCGACCTTCATCAGCTCGACGTAGCCCATGTACTGGCGAGTGATCTCGGCCACCGGGATATCGAGGATGTCGATGTTCTGCTTGCGGATCAGATAGAGCAGCAGGTCGAGCGGCCCCTCGAAGGCCTCGAGGAACACTTCCAGCGCGTCCGGGGGGATGTACAGATCCTGCGGCAGCTCGGTCAGGGCCTCGCCGTAGACCAGGGCGAACGACAGTTGCCGGGGTTCGCCGGCTGCGTCGGAAGGGGCGGCTTGCTCGTCCTGCATGGGGCCTCTGCGCCTGGGGGAAGGTGTCCGTCGCTACGCCGGCCGGCTCAGGCGGGCTCGGTGAAGGGAGCCGGATCGCCGCAGCCGATGCGCAGGATCTGCGGCTCGCCGTCGGCCAGGTTGATCACGGTCGAGGCCTCCAGGCCGCCGCCACCGCCATCGACGATCAGATCCACCTGACGCTCGAAGTGCCGGCGCATCTCCTCGGGATCGCTCATCGGCAGCTTCTCGCCGGGCAGGATCAGGCTCGAGCTCAGCAGCGGCTCGCCCAGCTCGGCCAAGAGGGCCTGGGCGATGGGATGCGCGGGAATGCGCAGGCCGACCGTGCGGCGCTTGGGATGCATCATGATCCGCGGCACTTCGCGGGTAGCGTTGAGGATGAAGGTGTAGGGGCCGGGGGTCCAGGTCTTGAGCAGGCGGAAGGCCGCGGTGTCGACCTTGGCGAACAGGCTGAGCTGGGACAGGTCGCAGCAGGCCAGGGTGAAGTTGTGCTTGTCGTCCAGCTGGCGCAGGCGACGGATGCGCTCCAGCGCCGCCTTGTCGCCCAGCCGGCAGCCGAGGGCGTAGGAGGAATCGGTCGGGTAGATGATCACCCCGCCGCTGCGGACGATCTCCGCCGCCTGCTTGATCAGGCGCGGCTGCGGATTTTCCGGATGGATCTGGAAGAACTGGCTCACGGTGACTCCCTGTTCAGATGGCGGCAGCGTGCCGGCCATGATCGAAGCGCGCCCAGAGGTAGGGCAGATCGGCCGGCGGCTCCCGGTAGAGGCCGAGCTCGGACCAGTCGCCGGGGCCGTGGAAATCGCTGCCGGCGGTGACCAGCAGACCGAACTCGCGGGCCAGGACGACCAGGCTGCCGACCTGCTCGGCCGGCTGCATGCCGTTGCTGACCTCAAGCGCGTGCCCGCCGGCGCGGATGAAGTCGGCGATCAGCCGGCGGCGCTTGCTGCGGGTGAATTCGTATTGCAGGGGATGCGCCAGGCTGATCCAGGCTCCCGCCGCGCGCAGGGTCGCCACTGCCTGCTCGAGGCTCGGCCAGTGCTGCTTGACGTCGCCCAGTTTGCCGTTGCCCAGCCACTTGCGGAAGGCCTCGGCGCGGTCGCGGACATGTCCGGCGCGCACCAGGAATTCGGCGAAATGCGGCCGCGCGGGCGCGTTCTCGCCGCTGCCGCCCAGCTCCAGCTGCACCGCCCGGGCACCCTCCAGGGCGCCTGCCATACCCTTGCGCGCCAGCTTGTCGGCGATCTCCCCGGCGCGCCGCCAGCGCCCGTCGTGCAGCTCGGCGATGGCCTGGCGCAGGGCCGGCGCATCGGTGGCGAAGGCGTAGCCGAGCACGTGCACGGTGGCGCCGTTCCACAGCGCGGACAGCTCGATGCCGTTGATCAGCTCGAGCCCCAGGCCGGTGACCGCTGCCCGCGCCTCATCGAGGCCGTCGAGGGTGTCGTGGTCGGTCAGCGCCAGCAGCCGGACCCCCTGCCCGGCGGCGCGCGCCACCACTCCGGCGGGAGTCAGCGCACCGTCGGAAGCGGTACTGTGGCAATGCAGATCGACCTTCATGCGCCCGGCTTTCCCCATCATTCAGGTTTGTTATTATGCCGGCACATCCCGCTTCTGGCTGCCAAAGTGAAACAATTCATCGATTTCATTCCGCTGATCCTGTTTTTCATCGTCTACAAGCTGGAACCCAGGGCCGTGGAGCTGGCCGGCCAGACCTTCACCCTCGGCGGGATCTTCAGCGCCACCGCGGTGCTGATCCTCGCTTCCCTGGTGGTCTACGGCGCCCTGTTCCTGGCGCAGCGCAGACTGGAGAAGGGCCAGTGGCTGACGCTGATCGCCTGCCTGGTGTTCGGCGGCATGACCCTGACCTTCCACAGCGAGACCTTCCTCAAGTGGAAGGCGCCGGTGGTCAACTGGCTGTTCGCCCTGGGTTTCGCGGCCAGCCATTTCGTCGGCGACCGTCCGCTGATCCAGCGCATCATGGGCCATGCTGTCACGCTGCCACAACCGCTCTGGATCCGCCTGAACCTGGCCTGGATCGTCTTCTTCATCTTCAGCGGCTGCGCCAACCTGTTCGTCGCCTTCACCTTCCACAAGTTCTGGGTCGACTTCAAAGTCTTCGGCAGCCTCGGCATGACCGTGCTGTTCCTGATCGGCCAGGGCCTGTTCCTCGCCCGCCACATGCGCGACGCCGATCCCCAACCGTCTTCCGCCAAACCCAAGGACTGAAATGTTCTACGCCATCATCGCCACCGATACGGAAAACTCCCTGGAAAAACGCCTGGCCGCCCGCCCGGCCCATCTGCAGCGCCTGCAGCAGCTGAAAGACGAAGGCCGTCTGCTGCTGGCCGGCCCGCACCCTGCCGTGGACAGCCCGGATCCCGGTCCGGCCGGCTTCTCCGGCAGCCTGATCGTCGCCGAATTCGAATCCCTGGCCGCCGCCCGCAGCTGGGCCGAGGCCGACCCCTATCGCGCCGCCGGCGTGTACGCCGACGTCCAGGTCAAGCCGTTCAACAAGACCCTGCCTTGAGACCGATGAGCGATCTTCTGCTGATCGACGACGACCGGGAGCTGTGCGAGCTGCTCGGCAGCTGGCTGACCCAGGAAGGCTTCCAGGTCCGCGCCTGCCATGACGGCCACAGCGCTCTCGCCGCGCTGGCTGAGCACACGCCCGGCGCGGTGGTGCTCGACGTCATGCTGCCCGACGGCAGCGGCCTGGAACTGCTCAAGCAGCTGCGCAGCGACTATCCGGAACTGCCGGTGCTGATGCTCTCGGCCCGAGGCGAGCCGCTGGATCGCATCCTCGGCCTGGAACTCGGCGCCGACGACTATCTGGCCAAGCCCTGCGACCCCCGGGAGCTGACCGCCCGCCTGCGTGCCGTGCTGCGCCGCAGCCAGACGCCGAACACCTCCGGCCAGCTGGAACTGGGCGATCTGTGCTTCAGCACGGCGCGCGGCGTGGTCAGCATCGGCGACCACGAGATCGCCCTGACCGTCTCCGAGAGCCGACTGCTCGAAGCCCTGCTGCGCCAGCCGGGAGAGCCGCTGGACAAGCAGGCCCTGGCCCAGCTGGCCCTGGGCCGCAAGCTGACCCTCTACGACCGCAGCCTGGACATGCACGTCAGCAACCTGCGCAAGAAGCTGGGCCCGCATCCGGACGGCAGTCCGCGCATCCTCGCCCTGCGCGGTCGCGGCTACTACTACAGCGCCTGAGTAGCGTACCCGGCTGCCTTTACCATGCCTTTACTTTGCCCTGACTACAGCTGACATTAGTCTTCCCTAGAATGTACTCATCCGGCACACAGCCGGTTCCCTGCTAGGAGATACATCATGCGCAAGACCCTTTCCATACTGTTGCTGGCCGCTACCCTGCCCGTCGCGGCTTTCGCCGGGCCGCAGTCACACTCGGGCGAGATGCCCATCGAATGCCATCACGGCGACATGGGTGCCGGACACGGCGGCATGGGCGAACTCAGGCTGAGCCCCGAGCAGCGCAAGGCGATCGGCGAAGCCCGGCGCACCGCGATGCAGGAACGGCGCGAGATCAACCAGCGCTATCTGGACAAGCTGTCCGAATCGGACAAGAAAGCCATGCAGGCGGAACTCAAGGCCAGCACCGACAAGGCCGAAAAGGTCTTCCAGGACCAGCTGACCCCGGAGCAGCGCAAGTCCTTCGAGGAGTTCCGCAAGCAGCGTGAAGAGCGCCGCACCGAATGGCAGGAATTCCAGAAGTGGAAGGCCGACAAGGAAGCGAAGGGCCAGTAACCCCCGCGGGCTCCGCAGGCCGATCCGCGCAGCACGGCGATCGGCCCGCGCCCTGAGGCACCGGCAGCCTCCACGGCCGGTATCATGCGCCGCCCGACTCCTGCGACGAAAACACCATGCGCTCACTCTTCTGGCGAGTCCTGGCGGCGTTCTGGCTGGCCCTGGCGATGGTCGCCGGCCTTTCCCTGCTGCTCGGCCACGCCCTCAACAACGATGCCTGGATCATCGCCCGTCATCCGGGCATGAGGCACCTGGCGGCACACTGGACCGAGCTCCACGAGTCGGGCCAGGACGAGGCCGCCCAGGCCCTGCTCGACAGGCAGCGCCACGACTACCATCTCTTCGTCCAGGTTCAGGACGAAAACGGTCAGCGACTGTCGGAGAGCACCGTCAAGCCCCATCGGCCGCCGTCAGAGCCCACACCGCACTTCGACAGACACCCGCCGCGCTTTCCCGGACGCCAGTTGAGCCAGGAGTACCACAGCCCCGGCAGCGACCAGAACTACCTGTTCATCTACCGCATCCCCCATGGCGAACTGCTGAAATGGCGGCAGGACAGCCTGCTCTGGCCGATCAGCGCCCTGCTCATCGCCCTGGTGGTGCTGACCCTCTTCAGCCTGCTGCTGACCCTGTCGATCACCCGCCCGCTGAATCGCCTGCGCAGCGCCGTGCACGACCTGGGACGCACCCGCTACCAGAGAGACAGCCTGGCCCGTCTGAGCAGCCGGCGCGACGAACTGGGCACCCTGGCGCGCGACTTCAACCGCATGGGCGCGCGCCTGCAGGATCTGATCGACAGCCAGCGCCAGCTGCTGCGCGACGTTTCCCACGAGCTGCGCTCGCCGCTGGCGCGCCTGCGCATCGCCCTGGCCCTCGCCGAACGCGCCGACGCCAGCGAACGCGCCCGGCTGTGGCCGCGGCTGACCCTGGAGTGCGATCGTCTGGAGGCACTGATCGGTGAGATCCTCGCCCTGGCGCGCCTGGACAACGAGCCGGGCGCCGCCCGTCCGGTGGACCTGGGCGAACTGATCGAACGGCTGCGCCGCGACAGCGCCCTGAGCGCACCGGGCCAGGAGATCGACTGCGACGTGCAGCCGGGACTGACGCTGTCCGGCTGGCCGGACATGCTGGAGCGGGCGCTGGACAACTTGCTGCGCAATGCCCTGCGCTTCAGCCCGCCTGGCCAGCCGGTGGATATCCGCGCCAGAAGCGACGGCCAGCGCCTGCGGCTCAGTGTCCGCGACCATGGTCCGGGAGTAGTGCCGGAGCATCTGGCCCGCCTCGGCGAACCCTTCTACCGCGCTCCCGACCAGAGCACCCAGGGACATGGACTGGGCCTGGCCATCGCCAGGCGTGCGGCGGAGCGCCATGACGGCCGGCTGGAGCTGGCCAATCACCCGGACGGCGGCTTCGTCGCCACCCTGGATCTACCGCTGACCCGCCCGCTCTCCGCCTGACGCCCCGGTGGCCTAGGCTCCCCAGGCGCCGACGAAATCCTGCAGATCCGGCCGCGGCGGCGTCCGCGGCTCGCCTGCCGGAGCGCCCAGATAGAGGAAGCCGACAATCCGCTCGTTCGCCCCCAGGCCGAGACCGGCCTTGATCAGCGGATGATAGGCCAGGTCTCCGGTACGCCAGATCGCCCCGATCCCCTGAGCATGGGCGGCCAGCAGGATGGCGTGGGCGGCGCAGCCGGCGCTCAGCAGCTGCTCCTCTTCCGGAACCTTGGGCTGGGCCTTCAGACTGGCGATCACCACCACCAGCAGGGGCGCCCGCAGCGGCATGGCGCGGGCCTTTTCCAGGGCTTCCGGGCGGGCCTTCGGGTGATCGGCCGCTACCGCCCGGGCGAACAATTCGCCGAGCCGCTCCCGGGCCGCCCCCTCCACCGTCAGAAAGCGCCAGGGGCGCAGCTGGGCATGATCCGGCGCGCGCAGGGCTGCGACGAACAGCCGCTCGCGCTGCTCCGGAGTCGGCGCGGGCTCCTGGAGACGGGGGACGGAAACACGGTTGAGCAGAGCGTCGAGCGCCTCCATGGGCACCTCCTGGACGGAAAAAGAGCATTCTACGCCGGAGACGCCGGCCGCAGGTCCCACGCGGGCCGGCCATCTTCCTCGCCCGACGCTCCGGCGAAGCTCAGGCCACCCGATCCGGTGCCAAATCGGGCTGCAACGGCGGCGTCAGCGGCGGCAGGCCATAGGCGGCGCGCGCCGCATCGCAGTGGGGATTGGCCTCGCCGTTGTGCCAGGAGGCCTCGAATTCGCGACAGGTGCTGGAGCGTTGCGCGTAGAGCGTGCAACGCACGCCACCCCCAGCAGGCCGACGCAACGCACCGGACGGCTGTCGGTAACGCGCATGGCCACCAGATGCGGGCTGACCTGCACGACCAGATCGTCCGGCACCCGCCCCGCCGGAGGAGGTGCACTCGCCCCAGAAGAAAGACACACGAAAATGCGCGCAGCAGGCACCGCACGTCATACAAGGATTCTGATTGGACATGATCCGAGAACTACCGAGAAACCGGCACGGGCTGGCACCCAGACCGCGAAAACGCCGGCAGGAAAGCCGGAAGACCGGATTCGCGTCGCCTCCCCAGGCAAGCCGCAACACTCTATTCGCCCTATTCGCCGCCAAGGGCTTGTAAAGGGGTATCGACAACCTATTCAGCGGATTTCCGACAATTTGCCGTTCCGTTTCGCCGCGCTGGCGAGGAGGGTAGAATGGCCCGCCCGAGTCTTCAGTCCGAGTTGGTTTCCATGGCTTTGCCGACCCTGCGCATCATCGGTTTCATCATCGGCATCTTCCTCATCACCCTCGCCTGCGGCATGCTCCTGCCGATCCTGACCCTGGTGATCTACGGACGCATCAACGAAATCGACTCCTTCATCTGGGCCGGCACCATCACCCTCTGCGCCGGACTCGCCCTGGTCCTGCCCGGACGCCCGGAGCACGTGCACCTGCGCCCTCGCGACATGTACATGCTGACCACCGCCAGCTGGCTGGTGGTCTGCGTCTTCGCCGCCCTGCCGCTGAACTTCCTGCAGGACCTGAGCTATACCGACGCCTTCTTCGAGACCATGTCCGGCATCACCACCACCGGCTCGACCGTGGTCTCCGGCCTGGATCGCGCCTCGCCCGGCGTCCTCATGTGGCGCTCGATGCTGCACTGGCTGGGCGGCATCGGCTTCATCGGCATGGCCGTGGCGATCCTGCCGCTGCTGCGCGTCGGCGGCATGCGCCTGTTCCAGACCGAATCCTCCGACTGGTCGGAGAAGGTGATGCCGCGCTCACACATGGTGGCCAAATACATCGTCGGCATCTATATCGGCTTCACCCTGCTCGGCATCCTCGCCTTTCACATGGCCGGCATGAACTGGTTCGACGCCATCAACCACTCGATGTCGGCCATTTCCACCGGCGGCTTTTCCACCTCGGATGCCTCGCTGGGCAAGTTCAGCGAGTCCTCGCACTGGGTCGCGGTGGTTCTGATGCTGCTCGGCGGCCTGCCCTTCACCCTCTACGTCGCCACTCTGCGCGGCGACCGCATGGCCCTGTTCAAGGACCACCAAGTCCATGGCTTCCTGCTGATGCTGGCGGTGGTCTGCCTGCTGTTCAGCGTCTGGCTCTGGATGAGCTCCAAGCACGACTACCTCGACGCCCTGCGTCTGGTCACGGTCAACGTGGTCTCGGTGGTCACCACCACCGGGCTGGTGGTGAGCGACTACAGCCTGTGGGGCGGCTTCGCGGTGATGGTGTTCTTCTACCTGACCTTCGTCGGCGGCTGCTCGGGCTCGACCTCCGGCGGCCTGAAGATCTTCCGCTTCCAGATCGCCTACGTGCTGCTCAAGGCCAACCTGAACCAGCTTATCCACCCCCGTGCGGTGATCAAGCAGCAGTACAACGGCTATCCCCTCGACGAAGAGATCGTCCGCTCGATCCTCACCTTCTCGTTCTTCTACACCATCACCATCGGCGTGATCGCCCTCGGGCTCAGCATGCTCGGCCTGGACCTGATCACCGCGCTGAGCGGGGCCGCCACAGCCGTGTGCAACGTCGGCGTCGGACTCGGTCCGATCATCGGCCCGGCCGGCAACTTCGCTCCACTGCCGGATGCCGCCAAATGGATGCTGTCGATCGGCATGCTGCTCGGCCGACTAGAGATCATCACCGTGCTGGTACTGCTGACTCCGGCGTTCTGGAAGCATTGAGGCGTCGGGGCGGCGATCCCGCCACCGAACGCCGGCGGGTCACTGACGCGCCAGGCGCCGGTTCTCCGGGACGAGCGCTTCGGTGCTGCGGTAGGGATTGATGTCCAGGCCGCCGCGGCGCACGTAGCGGGCGTAGACCGTCAGGCGCTCGGGCCGCAGCAGGTTCTGCAGATCGAGGAAGATGCGCTCGACGCACTGCTCGTGGAAATCCGCGTGCTGGCGGAAGCTCACCAGATAGGCCAGCAGACTGGCGTGATCCAGCGCCGGACCTCGGTAGTCCACCACCACGCTGCCCCAGTCCGGCTGGCCGGTCACCGGGCAGTTGGACTTGAGCAGATGGCTGTGCAGCACCTCCTCCACCCTGCGCCGCTCGTCGCAGCGCAGCAGCTCGGGCGTCGGATGGGCATAGCGCTCGATGCTCACGTCCAGCTCGTCGATGCACTGTCCCGGCAGGCCGGCGACGCCCTCGGCCTGCGCCTCGGCCATGCTGCGCAGACGCACCGCCACCGGCGCTCCGGCGGCCGCCGACAGATCACGCACCAGGATTTCCTGCAGTGCCTCGCGGCTCTCGAACGCGGTCTGGTTGAGCGAGTTGAGGTAGAGCTTGAACGACTTGGACTCGATGATGTTCGGCGAGTCGGCCGGAATGGCGAACTCGCCGATGGCCACCACCGGCTTGCCAGAGGGCAGCAGCCAGGACAGCTCGAAGCAGTTCCACACGTCCACCCCGCGATACGGCAGGCTCCCGGCGGTCAGCCCCAGCTCCGCCCATTTCGGCGCGCGCGGGATGGGGAACAGCAGGGACGGGGTGTAGGTGTCGAGGTATTCGCTGGCCTTGCCCAGCGGGGAATGTTCGGCGGCGGGATGCATGGACGGGACCTGGCTGATCGAAAACCCTGCGATTGTATCGGGTTCGGCTCCCGGTTTCAGCGCCGATCCGGCAGTCCCCGGACCGGCGCCATGCCCTACTGGCGCATGCCGCGCCCGGATACCAGCAGGCGCAGGCAGTAGAGATAGAGCAGCGCGGTCGCCAGCAGCATGAAAGCGATCGCCACGCCGATGCGGATGTCCGACACGCCGAGGATGCCGTAACGGAAGGCGTTGACCATGTGCAGGATCGGGTTGACCAGCGACAGCTTCTGCCAGAACGGCGGCAGCAGGTTGATCGAGTAGAACACCCCGCCCAGATAGGTCAGCGGCGTGAGAACGAAGGTCGGGATGATGGAGATGTCGTCGAAGTTGCGCGCGAACACCGCATTGATGAAGCCGCCGAGGGAGAAGATGGTGGCGGTCAGCAGCACCACCAGCACGATCACCCCCAGGTGGTGCACCTGCAGCCGGGTGAAGAACAGCGACAGCAGGGTGACGATCACCGCCACCGCCAGGCCGCGCAGCACGCCGCCGATGACGTAGCCGAGCAGGATGGTGTGCGGCGACAGAGGCGCCACCATCAGTTCCTCCACCGAACGGTGGAACTTGCTGCCGAAGAAGCTCGACACCACGTTGCCGTAGGAGTTGGTGATCACCGACATCATGATCAGGCCCGGGACTATGTACTCCATGTAGGAGAAGCCGCCCATCTCGCCGATGCGCTGGCCGATCAGATTGCCGAAGATGACGAAGTACAGGACCATGGTGATCGCCGGCGGCAGCAGGGTCTGCGGCCAGATGCGCATGAAGCGGCGCACTTCGCGGATGACGATGGTCTGCAGGGCGACCCAGTTGGCGCGCAGTTCCGAACTCATACGGCCACCTTGGACAGGTTCATTTCCACCAGCGACACGAACAGCTCCTCCAGGCGGTTGGTCTTGTTGCGCAGGCTGAGCACCTCGATGCCCTGATCCTGCAGCTGCTTGAACAGCGAAGTCATGCCCTGGCTCTTCTCCACCTGCACCTCCAGGGTACGGTCGTCCACCAGCCGCGAGTTATAGCCCTCGAGCAACGGCGCCAGCAGCTGGGATTCCTTCAGATCGAGCAGGAAGGTTTCCACGTGCAGCTTGTTCAACAGCTCGCGCATGCTGGTGTTCTCGACGATCCGCCCATGATCGATGATGCCGATGTGCCGGCAGAGCTGCTCGGCTTCCTCGAGATAATGGGTGGTCAGGATGATGGTCATGCCCTGCCGGTTCAGATCGCTGAGAAAGCTCCACATGGAGCGGCGCAGCTCGATGTCCACCCCGGCGGTCGGCTCGTCGAGGATCAGCAGGCGCGGCTGGTGGATCAGCGCCCGGGCGATCATCAGGCGCCGCTTCATGCCGCCCGAGAGCATCCGCGACGGCACGTCGCGCTTGTCCCACAGGCCCAGCTGGGTCAGGTACTGCTCGGCGCGGGCCTTGGCGATGCGCGCCGGAATGCCGTAATAGCCGGCCTGGGTGATGAGGATGTCGGAGGTCTTCTCGAACTGGTTGAAGTTGAACTCCTGCGGCACCACGCCCAGACAGCGCTTGAGCCCGGCCGGATCGGTGTCGAGATCGTGGCCGAACACGTTGACCGTGCCGCCGGTCTTGTTCACCAGGGTGGAGAGGATGCCGATAGTGGTGGACTTGCCGGCACCGTTGGGGCCGAGCAAGGCGAAGAAGTCGCCTTCGGCCACGTCCAGGTCGATGCCCTTGAGGGCCTGGAAGCCGTTGCCATAGGTCTTGGTCAGCTGTCGGATGGACAGGGCAGAACTCATGGATTGCACGCCGCAGATCAGAGGATGAGCCGATGATATCGGGGCGAAGCACGATGCATGCAACTGACCGACGGGTCAAGCGCGGGCATGTCCGGCACGGTCGCGGCGGGCCGTTTCCGGCGACGGAACTCGACTATCCTCAGGAATGCCGTCGAGCCCCTTCGCGGAGGACCCCCATGCTGCTGGTCTGGCTATTGCTCCTGGTGCTGGGCGTATCCGCTCTCGCCCACCTGCGGCTGCACGCCCTGCCCTCGCTGGCACTGGTCGCCGCCTACCTGATCGGCATGGGAATCTCCGGCGACGTTTCCGGCTGGCTGCTCCTGCTGCTCTGGCTACTCTGGCTGGCGGTGGCCCTGACGCTCGCCCTGCCCGAGACGCGTCGGCGCTTCGTCAGCGCCCCGCTGCTCGCCTGGCTGCGCCGGGCGCTTCCTCCGCTCTCGGCCACCGAGCGCGAGGCCATCGACGCCGGCACGGTCTGGTGGGACGGAGAGCTGTTCAGCGGACGGCCCGACTGGCAGCGCCTGCTGGGCTACCCGAAAGCCGTCCTCACGCCCGAGGAACAGGCCTTTCTCGACGGTCCCACGGAGGAACTCTGCGCCATGGTCAGCGACTGGCGGATCGGCCAGCAGCTGGACCTGCCGCCGCCGGCCTGGGACTTCATCAAGCGCCAGGGCTTCTTCGCCCTGATCATCCCCAAGGAATACGGAGGCAAGGGCTTCTCCGCCTATGCCCACTCGCAGATCGTCATGAAGCTGTCCACCCGCAGCGGCGACCTGGCCTCGACCGTGATGGTGCCGAATTCCCTAGGCCCGGCCGAACTGCTACTGCAGTACGGCACCGAGGCCCAGCGCAGCCATTACCTGCCGCGACTGGCCGATGGCAGCGAGATCCCCTGCTTCGCCCTGACCGGCCCCCAGGCCGGCTCAGATGCCGGCGCCATGCCGGATAGCGGCGTCGTCTGCCGGGGGCAGTGGCTGGGCGAGGAGGTGCTCGGCCTGCGCCTGAACTGGGAGAAGCGCTACATCACCCTGGCCCCGGTCGCCACGCTGCTCGGTGTGGCCTTCAAAGCCTACGATCCCGAGCATCTGCTCGGCGAACAGGAAGAGCTGGGCATCACCCTGGCGCTGATTCCCGCCGACACTCCGGGCATCGCCATCGGCCGCCGCCACCTGCCGCTCGGCGCCGCCTTCCTCAACGGCCCGACCACGGGCAAGGATGTCTTCGTGCCGCTGGACAGCGTGATCGGCGGACGCGCGATGATCGGCAAGGGCTGGATGATGCTGATGAACTGCCTGTCGGTCGGCCGCGCGATCTCCCTGCCGGCGCTCGGCACCGGCATGGCCAAGCACTGCAGCTACGTGAGCGGCCGCTATGCCCGGGTGCGCGAACAATTCGACCTGCCGCTGGCCGCCTTCGAAGGCGTCCAGGAGGCCCTAGCGCGCATCGGCGGCAACGCCTGGCTGATGGATAGCGCCCGCATTCTCACCGCCCATGCCGTGGACCAGGGCGAGAAGCCCTCGGTGCTGTCCGCCGTGCTCAAGCTGCACCTGACCGAGCGCGCCCGCGAGTGCATCGCCCTGGCCATGGACATCCACGGCGGCAAGGGCATCATCCTCGGACCGAACAACTATCTCGCCCGCACCTGGCAGAGCGCACCGATCTTCATCACCGTGGAGGGGGCCAATATCCTGACCCGCAACCTGATGGTCTTCGGCCAGGGCGCCGTACGCTGCCATCCCTACCTACTGCAGGAAATGGCCCTGGCCCGGCGCGAGGCAAGGCATCGCACGCTGGTCGAATTCGACCGGGTCCTGCTTCGCCATCTGGGCTACGCCTTCGGCAACGCCGGCAGCACCCTGCTGCTCGGCCTGGGCGGCGGCTGGTTCGACAAGGTCCCGGGCGACGCCCTGAGCCGCCCCTACTTCCGCGCCCTCAACCGCCTGGCCGCCGCCTTCGCCCTGCTGTCCGACTTCAGCCTGCTGCTGCTCGGCGGCGAGCTAAAACGTCGCGAACGGCTGTCGGCGCGCCTGGGGGATGCGCTGAGCCACCTCTATCTGGGCTCGGCCGCGCTCAAGCGCTACCACGACCTCGGCTGTCCGGCAGGGCTGCGCGTCCTGCTCGGCTGGGCCATGGAGGAATCACTGGCCAAGGCCGAGGAGGCACTGGCCGGCACCCTGGCGAACTTCCCCAATCGCAGTCTCGGCCTGCTCCTGCGACTTCTGGTCTTTCCGCTCGGTCGCCGCCACAAGGGCCCCTCGGATCGGCTGGAGGCAGAGGTCGCCGCCATTCTGTGCCGTGCCGAAGGAGATCCGGCCCTGGAGCAAATCCTCGCAGGCAGCTACCGGCCACAATCCCCGGACGATCCGCTGGGGGCACTGAAGCAGGCATTCGAGCGGCTTGCGGGCAGCGAAGCCACTGCCAGAAAGTTGCGAGCGGCCCTCCGGGACGGCCGCGTCCGCCCGGCGCCCGGAAGCGACCCCATCGAAGCGGCACTGGCGGCAGGGGCGCTGGACGCCGACGAGGCCGCGGCCCTGCAGGCGGCGGAACAGGCCCGACGGCGCGTCATCCAGGTGGACGATTTCGCCAGGGAAGAGATCAGACAGGAAGAAGGCAGGATTCGCTGAGGAAGCGAACCGGAAGTTCATGCACGCGGAGCGGCGGGCCGGAGCGGGATGCTCGGCAGCGGCCTGCTATAATCCCGCGCCACATTGAGCACAGGTATCCCATGGCCACCTCCTACCTAGACCACAATCTCGCCCTGCTCGCCCACCTGCGCGGCATCCTCGTCGCCCTCGGCGAAGCCGAACAGGTTTCCGATGAAAGCCATGCGCTGTTCATGGAGCGCTTCGACGATTTGCTGAAATCCCTGCCGCACATCCCGGAAGACCGCCACCTGGGACAAGACATGATCTGTCAGGTGTTCCACCGCTACCCACAAGTGGCCCACCTGGTTCCCCGCGACCTGCTCTGGTTCTTCGGTGGGGACTGCCTGCACTTCATGCCCGACGAGGAAATCGCCCTGTATCAGGAACTGGACGAGCGTCGCTTCGAAGCCGAAGTCAACGGCGAGTTCTTCGATTGGAGCCAGGAAAAGCAGTTGCTCGCGCTGCCGGAAGAAAGCAGCAAGCATTGAGCATCCACATTAGGGGGCGATTTCACCCGCCCCCGCTGTACATCGAGCGGATATGCCGGAATGACGGGCTCGAAGAATAAGGCACATAAACGAAAACGCCGCTCTTGCGAGCGGCGTTTTCTTTAATCTGGAGCGGGAAACGAGACTCGAACTCGCGACCCCGACCTTGGCAAGGTCGTGCTCTACCAACTGAGCTATTCCCGCCTTACTGCCTTACTGGCAGCTACAAGCTGCTTTTGGCAACTTGCTGCGCTCTTCTCTATCGAGCGTTGCGCCACGACCATCCAGAGATGATCACCACATAAATTGGAGCGGGAAACGAGACTCGAACTCGCGACCCCGACCTTGGCAAGGTCGTGCTCTACCAACTGAGCTATTCCCGCATTGGCGTCCCCTAGGGGACTCGAACCCCTGTTACCGCCGTGAAAGGGCGGTGTCCTAGGCCACTAGACGAAGGGGACGCGGCCCGGAACTTACAACAGACTTTGTTTCCGGCTTCCTGCGTTTCGATTTTGCCTCTGCGCTGGAAGTGGGGCGCATTCTAGGGAGCCTTTCGAAAGTCGTCAACACCCGGATAAATATTTTTTTAAATCAATGACGTAGCGCTGGCCGGGACTATCGGGCAAGCGGGTCTACCACCCTCTCGCCCAAGCCGAACGCAATCGCCTCGCCTCCCATCAGAGCCCCTGCGGGACTTCCAGCAACTGCAGACCCACCCAGTTCCGGGCGAACTGATAGGCACAGCGGCCATTGCGGTTGCCGCGCCCCTGCGCCCAGCGGATGGCGGCCTTCTCCAGAGATTCATCCCAGTTCCAGGGCAACCGGGTCGGCTCGGCCAGCACCGAAATCCAGTGGCGCACCACTTCCAGATAATGGTCCTGAGTGAAAGGATAGAAGGACAGCCAGAGGCCGAAGCGATCCGACAGCGCGATCTTGTCCTCCACGGCCTCGCTCGGATGGACCTCTCCCTCGACCAGTTGCCAGTTGTCGTTGTCGGCCTGCTTCTCCGGCACCAGGTGGCGGCGGTTGGATGTGGCGTAGAGCAGTACGTTGTCCGGGGCTCGCTCCAGGGAGCCGTCCAGAACGCTCTTCAGCACCCGGTAGTCGCCCTCTCCGGCCTCGAAGGAAAGATCGTCGCAGAACAGCACGAAGCGCTGGGGCAACCCGACCAGTTGCTCCACCACCCGCGGCAGGTCGGCCAAGTGATCCCGCTCGATCTCGATCAGGCGCAGCCCCGCCTGGGCATGTTCCGCCAACAGCGCACGGACCAGGGAGGACTTTCCGGTACCACGCGCGCCCCACAGCAGGGCGTGGTTGGCCGGCAGACCGGCGACGAACTGTCGGGTATTGCGCGCCAACTGCTCGCGCTGACCATCCACGCCGATCAGGTCCGACAGCCGCATGTCCAGGCTGACTTGCAACGGGATCAGCGTCCCGTAGCGCCCTTCGCGCTGCCAGCGCGCCGCCAGAGCGTTCTCCCAATCGACCGGCTGAGCCGGCGTCGGCAGCAGCGGCTCCAGACGGACCAGAAGAGCCTGCGCCTGATCCAGAAAATCATTCAATCGAGCACTCACAATCATTCCTTTCTAATCTGGTAAAGAAGTGCAGTTTAGGCCTGCCAGCATGGCCCCGGTATGCGCTATCTTACGCCGCTCGCCGTTCGCCACTCGATCCTCGGATTCCGATGAATATAGCGCCGACCAACCGCCTCTCTTATAAACAGGCCTACCTGGCGGTGCTGGCGGCTTTCTCTCTCGGCATGCTGCTGAGCCTGGTGAAGATCGGCATCGATTACGCCACCGAGAACGAAGCCATCGACCGGCAGATGAACAGCCTGCTGGAGATCAGCCACAATCCGGCGGCCCGCATCGCCTACAACATCGACGCCGAACTGGCCCAGGAACTGCTGAGAGGGCTGCTCCGCTCCCCCGCCGTCATTCGCGCGGAAATCACCGGCAGTGACAACCGCCCCCTGGCCAGCGTCAGCCGTCCGGCCATGACCAGCGATTACCGCGTACTCAGCGATATCCTGTTCAAGCCGCGCAGGCTTTTCTCGGCACCGCTGGTGGTCGCCCACGATCCCTACGAGGCCCTAGGCTTCCTGCGCCTGGAGGTGGACACCTACGCCTTCGGCAGTGCCTTTCTCGAACGCTCCGCCCTCACCCTACTGACCAGCGTCGCTACCAGCCTGCTGCTGGCGCTGGTGCTGTTGGTGCTCTTCAACCGGATGCTGACCAAGCCCCTGGTCGAACTGATACGCATGCTGACCGGCCATCAGCCCCATGAGGACAAATCGCTGCCCTGCCCGCCCGGTCACGAGAGCGACGAGATCGGAATCCTGGTGGAAGCCATCAACCAGTTGCTGCGCAAGACCAGCCAGGAGATCGACCAGCGGCGCGAGGCCGAAAGCCGCCTGACCCAGTATCTCGGCGAACTGGAAAACATCGTCACGACCCGCACCGCCGAACTGAAGGCAGCGAACACCCGCCTGACCCAGAGCAATCGGGACCTGGAGCTGGCCCGGCGAACCGCGCTGGAAATGGCCCAGGCCCGCTCGGATTTCCTCGCCAACATGAGCCATGAAATCCGCACTCCCCTCAACGGGCTGCTGGGCATGCTGTCCCTCTCCCTCGACGGACCGCTCAGCAACGAGCAACGCCAGCAGCTTTCCGTGGCCTATGCGTCCGGCAAGGTGCTGGTGAGGCTGCTGAACGACGTGCTCGACCTGTCCAAGTTCGAATCGGGCCAGATGGAACTGGAACAGATCCCCTTCGATCTAGGTGCCCTGGTCGAGGATGCTGCCACGCTGCTGTCGCAGAGCGCAGCACCGGGCGTCGAGCTGACCTGCCTGATCGATCCGGAGCTGCCGGCACAGGTGATCGGCGACCCGACCCGGGTCCGCCAGATCGTCAGCAACCTGCTATCCAATGCCCTGAAGTTCACCCGTTTCGGCCGGGTCGACGTCCAGGTCTGTCCCAAGGACGACTGCATGCAGATCCTCATCCGGGACACCGGCATCGGCATTTCCAAGGAAGCCCAGAAGCGCCTTTTCCAGCCCTTCGCCCAGGCGACTGCCGACATCACGCGCCAATACGGCGGAACCGGCCTCGGCCTGGCGCTGACCCGCAAGCTGTGTCAGGCCATGAACGGGCAGCTGACGCTGACCTCCAGAGAGGGGCTGGGCAGCACCTTCTGCGTCGAGCTGCCGCTACCCCGTCACGCCCCGCCACTCTCGCTCGCCCGCCTGCATGGCCGGACCATCGCCATGACCCCGAGCAACAGCGGTCTCGAGCAACTGCTCAGCACCTGGCTGCCGCATTGGGGATTGGAGTATCAACGACTGGACATCGACGCCGGACTGGCAGGGGTCAATGCCGACCTGCTGATCACCGATTGCCCGCAATGCCTGCTGGGCCTGCGCCCGGCCGTGAAGATTCCCTTCCTGGTGGTCACCCCCTATGGCAGCTTCCTGCCCAGAAGCGAGGCGACCGCCCTCGCCCCCCTGCAACAGCTGGCTCGCCCGCTGACTCGCTCGGCCCTGTACCAGGCGCTGGATCGGGCCCTGCAAGCCAATGGCACGATCCAGTCAAAAGCCGAACCCCGCGAGCAAATCGAACCCCGGGCGTACCACGTGCTGCTGGTCGAGGACAACCCGGTCAACCAGATGGTCGCCAAGGGCATGCTGACCAAACTCGGCTACGACGTGGCCATCGCCGCTCATGGCGGCGAGGCCCTCGACTATCTGGAACAGGCGTCGGCGGATCTCATCCTGATGGATTGCAACATGCCGGTCATGGATGGCTACGAGGCCAGCCGGCGCATCCGCCAGAGTGGTCGCTGGCCCGACCTGCCGATCATCGCGCTGACCGCCAATGTGTTGCCGGACGACCGCGAGCGCTGCCGCTCCGCAGGCATGAACGACTACCTGGCCAAGCCGCTGCGCCGCGAAGACCTTGCCCACCTGCTGCAAAACTGGTTGCCGAGCAGGGCTTCCGCTTCATGAGTCACCCCGAGGACGCGTCAGAGCAGTCCGACGCGGATGTCGATAAAGCCTTTCTCGAAGCTTGCCTGGTCCTGTCCGCCGGTCAGGTTCTATTCCAGCAGGGCTTCGATTTTGCGGCCGAGCTTGCTCGGAGCGGTCGAGGGGGCGAAACGCTTGACCAACCGGCCGTCCCGACCGATGAGGAACTTGGTGAAGTTCCATTTCACTCGCCGGCTGCCGAACAGGCCTGGCGCACGCTGCTTCAGCTCCGCGAACAGGGGGTGAGACTGAGGGCCGTTGACCTCGATCTTCTGAAACAGCGGAAAACTGACACCATAGTTCAGCTGGCAGAACTCGGCGATTTCGAGTTCATTGCCTGGCTCCTGCTCACCGAACTGATTGCAGGGAAAGCCCAGCACCACCAGCCCACGATCCCGGTAGCGCTTCCAGAGCTCCTCCAGCCCCTGGTACTGGGGCGTGAAGCCGCAACGGCTCGCCGTGTTGACCACCAGCCAGGCGCGTCCCGGAAAGTCCCCCAGCGTCTTTCGCTCGCCGTTGATGGTCGTACAGGCAATGCCGAACAACGGATCGCTCATGGATTCTCCTCCGTGCGTTCCCGGCAGGCACAGGCATTGGCGCTGACGCACCAGAGAGCGGATTGACTGACCGTTTTCATGCCTGCCGCGGCTCCAGCTTGAGGGAAGCCGAGTTGATGCAGTAACGCAATCCGGTCGGCTGCGGCCCGTCCGGGAAGACGTGGCCGAGATGCGCATCGCAGCGGGCGCAGCGAACCTCGATACGGTGCATGCCGTGACTGAAATCGTCCCGACTGGCGATGGCGTCCGGCGCGGCCGGCTGGAAGTAGCTCGGCCAGCCGCTACCGGAATCGTACTTGGCGTCGGAGTCGAACAGCGGCGCGGAGCAGCAGGCGCAGCGATAGAGGCCGGGCGTCTTGGTGGCGTAATACTCGCCGGTGAAAGCCCGCTCCGTACTGCCCAGGCGGCAGATATGGAACTGCTCGTCGGAGAGTTCCTCGCGCCAGGCTTCAAGGGGTTTATCGAGCTTGTCCATGGGGCACCTCAAAATGGAAAAAAGCCCACCGGTACCTTTCCCCGGATCGGGCCGCGACGTATGATTCGCCCCCAGTTTGTCACCCGCGTCATCTACAGCCAAGGCCGAAAGGCTCGAATCGGTCCCGCTGTGAGAGACGGCTGCGTTCGCTGACCCAGTGCGGCTGTACCGTGTGCCCCGCGGCGGCTTGTTCCGGCAAGTCGCGATCGGTGCTCCGCGCTGGATGCGCGGCACCGCCCCGGCTGCCAGCGCCTTCGCTTGCCCATCCCACAACCTGACCCTGGCTTCGTTGCGCGCCAATTTCTTTGGGGTCACACACATGCAGGTCAGTAAATCGAACAAGCTCGCCAACGTCTGCTACGACATCCGCGGGCCGGTGCTCAAGCACGCCAAACGCCTGGAAGAGGAAGGCCACCGCATCCTCAAGCTGAACATCGGCAACCCGGCGCCGTTCGGTTTCGAAGCCCCTGAGGAAATCCTCCAGGACGTGATCCGCAACCTGCCCACCGCCCAGGGTTACAGCGACTCCAAAGGGCTGTTCAGTGCGCGCAAGGCGGTGATGCAGTACTACCAGCAGAAGAAGGTGGAAGGCGTCGGCATCGAGGACATCTACCTCGGCAACGGCGTCTCCGAGCTGATCGTCATGGTCCTGCAGGCCCTGCTCAACAACAGCGACGAGGTGCTGATCCCGGCTCCCGACTATCCGCTGTGGACCGCAGCCACCAGCCTGGCCGGCGGCAAGGCGGTGCATTACCTGTGCGACGAGCAGTCGAACTGGTATCCCGACATCGACGACATGCGCGCCAAGATCACCCCCAGGACCAGAGCGCTGCTGCTGATCAACCCGAACAACCCCACCGGCGCCGTCTATCCGAAGGAAGTGCTCGAGCAGGTGGTCGAGGTCGCCCGGCAGAACAACCTGGTGATCTTCTCCGACGAGATCTACGACAAGATCCTTTACGACGACGCCCAGCACATCTCCACTGCCTCGCTGGCCCCGGACGTGCTCTGCCTGACCTTCAACGGGCTGTCCAAGGCCTACCGGGTGGCCGGTTTCCGCTCCGGCTGGGTCGCCATCTCCGGTCCCAAGCACAAGGCGCAGAGCTACATCGAGGGCCTCGACATCCTCGCCAACATGCGCCTATGCGCCAACGTACCGGCCCAGCACGCTATCCAGACCGCCCTGGGCGGCTACCAGAGCATCAACGACCTGATCCTGCCCGGCGGTCGCCTGCTGGATCAGCGCAACCGCGCCTGGGAACTGCTCAACGACATTCCGGGCGTGAGCTGCGTCAAGCCCATGGGCGCGCTCTACGCCTTCCCGCGGATCGACCCCAAGATCTGTCCGATCCACAACGACGAGAAGTTCGTCCTCGATCTGCTGCTCCAGGAAAAGCTGCTGATCGTCCAGGGCACCGCCTTCAATTGGCCGTGGCCGGATCATTTCCGGGTGGTCACCCTGCCCCGGCTGGACGACCTGGAGCAGGCCATCGGCCGCATCGGCAACTTCCTCAAGACCTATCGTCAATGACCTGCCGATGGATCTGCATATCGACGACTTCCACAAGGACGTTGCAGCCGGTCTGCTGAGGCTCTACCAGGCCTTTCCGCGCAAGACCGCGCTGTACGTGGCGGACCTGATCGGCTTCGAGGAACCGGACGAGTTCGGCCTGCCCAGCCCGCGCCACCAGAGCTGCCTCGGCGCGCTGCTCTGGCTCGCCGAGGAAGGCTATCTGCGATTCGAATCGACCATCAGCCATGAGGCGCTGGATCAGGCCATCCTCAGCGAACAGGGCTTCCTGCGCCTGTCTCGCGCGGTTCCCGATCAGACGCCGGAGCAGGAGCTGCCAAGCAGCGTCCGCCGGGTGCGCAGCACGCTCGCCTGGCAGCTGCGCGAAGCGCTGGCGCAGCGCGATGCCGAGCGTTTGGTACTCCTGACCCGCCTGATCTTCGAAGATCCGCCGCTCCCGGGAGCGACATAGTTTGAAATAGTAGATCGGTTGAAGAGTCCGCTGGCGCCCCCTTATATAGCCCGGCAAGACCCTCAGTATCTTTATGCATGCCTCTACGAGGAGAAGTTTCATCCATGATGCGCATCCTGCTGTTCCTGGCGACGAACCTGGCGGTGCTGATCATCGCCAGCATCACCCTGAAATTGCTCGGGGTCGACCGCTTCACCGGCCAGAACTACAACAGCCTGCTGATCTTCTGTGCGGTATTCGGCTTCGCCGGCTCGCTGGTGTCGCTGTTCATCTCCAAATGGATGGCGAAGATGAGCACCGGCACCGAGATCATCAGTCAGCCACGTACCCGTCATGAGCAGTGGCTGCTGCAGACCGTGGAAGAGCTATCCCGCGAGGCGGGCATCAGGATGCCGGAAGTAGGCATCTTCCCGGCCTACGAGGCCAACGCCTTCGCCACCGGCTGGAACAGGAACGACGCCCTGGTCGCCGTCAGCCAGGGCCTTCTTGAGCGTTTCTCCCCCGACGAAGTGCGCGCCGTACTGGCCCACGAGATCGGTCACGTGGCCAATGGCGACATGGTGACCCTGGCCCTGATCCAGGGCGTGGTGAACACCTTCGTGATGTTCTTCGCGCGGATCTTCGGCAACTTCATCGACAAGGCCATTCTCAAGAACGAGGAGGGCCAGGGTATCGGCTATTTCGTGGCGACCCTCTTCGCCGAACTGGTACTCGGCATCCTGGCCAGCATCATCGTCATGTGGTTCTCGCGCCAGCGCGAGTTCCGGGCCGACGCCGCCGGTGCGCAACTGGCCGGGCAAGGCGCCATGATCGGCGCCCTGCAGCGCCTGCAGGCAGAACAGGAGGTGCCGGTGCACATGCCGGACAGCCTGACCGCGTTCGGCATCAACGCCGCGAAGAAAGCCAGCTTCGCCGGCCTGTTCATGAGCCACCCGCCACTGGAAGTTCGCATCGAGGCGCTGCGCCAACTGCGCTAAGCGCTAAGCTTTGGCGAAGGGAAAAGGCGACTATGAGGTCGCCTTTTTTATTGCCCACTCGCCAAACGGGAGATCCCATGCGCCGCCTGATCATCGCCTGCTGCGCCCTGCTCGCCCTCGGCGGCTGCCAGAGCGCTTACTACGCCACCATGGAGAAGATCGGCGTGCACAAGCGCGACATCCTGGTCGACCGGGTCGAAGCGGCGCGCGACAGCCAGCAGAAAGCCAAGGAGCAGTTCAAGGATGCCCTCGAGCGCTATCGCAGCGTGGTGGCAGTCCAGGGCGGCGAGCTGGAGGAGCGCTACGAGGCGCTCAATCGCGAATACGAAGCCAGTGAGGCCAGCGCCCGGGCCGTTCACGAGCGGATCGCCGCAGTCGAGGATGTCGCCGGCGCGCTGTTCGACGAATGGGAAGGAGAGCTCGGCCAGTACAGCAACGCCAGCCTGCGGCGAACCAGTGCGCAGGAGCTGGAGCGCACGAGACGGGAGTACAAGATCCTGCTGCAGCGCATGAAGGCCGCGGAAAAGCGCATCCAGCCGGTGCTGAGCGTGTTGCACGACCAGGTGCTGTTTCTCAAGCACAACCTGAATGCCCGCGCCATTGGCTCCCTGCAGGGCGAATACCGCACCCTGCAGGGCAATGTGGATCAGTTGATACGCGTTATGCAGCGTTCCATCGACGAAGCCGACGCTTTCATCCGCAAAATGCAGGCCTCGGCCGACTGAAGGATCAGCGACGAACCAGTCGATAGACCCGCTCGTCCAACCGATTCAGCCCGTGCAGGTGAAACTTGCCGGTGATCGACAGATCCTGCTCCTCCAGCACCTCCAGCGACCAGTCTGCAGACAGCAGGTGACGCACCTCGACATCGGGAACGGCGAATGGCGGCCCCTTCCTCTGCGACTGGTCGTAATCCAGGGTGACCAGCAGCCCCTGACAAGCCGACGGCAGAATACCGGACAGGTGGGCGGCATAGCGCTCACGCATCTCCGGCGGGAAGGCGATCAGTGCGGCGCGGTCGTAGACCGCCTGGCAATCGGCGACATCGGCCGGACTCAGGGCGAAGATATCGCCACAGAAGATCTGCAGATTGCCGGACGAGTACACCTTGAACGGTCCACTGGCGGAAACCTGCGGCTGCAAGTCCTGCTCGGCGAAAAAATCCTCTACCGCCCTCTCCACCAGCTCGACACCCAGCACTCTCAGCCCCTGCCCGGCCAGCCAGACCAGATCGAGACTCTTGCCGCACAGCGGCACCAGCACCCGGGCGCCCGAGGTCAGCCCCAGCGCCGGCCAGTGGCGGCGCAGGTAGGGATTGATCTCATCCTGATGGAACCCTATCTCGTTGCGCGTCCAGCGCGCTATCCAGAAGTCCTCGTGCACCGCTCTCTCCTTCGTCCGACGGTTATTCTGCGACCATCATCTATACCGATTGGAGGCGAATCGCGCCAGCCGCACCTCGCTCCGGACCAAGGGAACAGACGGGACTTGCCCCGGGCGAGCCGTCCGGAGGCGAAAAGCAAAGAGCCCTGCACAAGGCAGGGCTCTCTGGAAGACGCGAGACGGATCAGTCTTCGCGATAACGCCGCAGCTTCAGCTGCTTGCCGGCAACGCGAGTGTCCTTCAGCTTGCCGAGCAGCCGGTCGATGCCGTCCTCGGGCAGCTCGATCAGGCTGAAGCTGTCGCGGATCTGGATGCGGCCGATGGCGTCGCGGGCCAGACCACCCTCGTTGAGGATGGCACCGAGCAGGTTCTTCGCCGCGATCCCGTCGCGCGCGCCGAGTGCGGTACGGCAACGGACGCGCCCTTCGGCCAACGGCATGGGCGCACGGCGCTCGCGGTATTCGCTGCGCTCGCTGCTGCGTTCGCCGCTGCGCTCGCGGCGCTCGCGCGAAGCGGCAGGCACCAGTGGCTGCTCGCGCTCGACATCCGCCAGGCTCAGCGACTGCCCGTTGGTCGCCTTGCACAGCAGGGCCGCTGCCAGGGCACGCTGGCTGCAGCCGATGTCGGCGATCAGGCGGTCGAGCAGCTCGCCGTGGGTGGCTTCGGCATCGGCCACCAGAGGCGCCAGGCTGGCGGTCAACTTCTTGATCCGCGCATCGAGCACCTGCTGGGCATTGGGCAGGCGCACCTCGGCGACCTTCTGCCCGGTGACGCGCTCGATCACCTGCAGCATGCGCCGCTCGCGCGGGGTCACCAACAGCAGGGCGCGACCATCACGACCGGCACGACCGGTACGACCGATGCGGTGCACATAAGATTCGGGGTCGTAGGGCATGTCCACGTTGAACACGTGGGTGATGCGCGGTACGTCGATGCCTCGGGCCGCTACATCGGTAGCGACGACGATGTCCAGACGGCCGTCCTTCAGCGACTCAATCACCCGCTCGCGCTGGTTCTGGGCGATGTCGCCGTTCAGCGCGGCGGCCTTGTAGCCCTTGGCTTCCAGAGCGCTGGCCAGGTCCAGGGTGGCCTGCTTGGTGCGCACGAAGGCGATCAGCGCGTCGAACTCTTCGACCTCGAGCAGGCGCAGCACGGCGGCGGTCTTCTGATCGGCATGAACCATCAGGTGGGCCTGGTCGATGCGCGCCACGGTCTGGGTCTTGGCCGCAATCTTGACGTGCTGCGGGTTGCGCAGGTGCTTTTCGGCGATCTCCCGGATCGAATGCGGCAGAGTGGCGGAGAACAGCACCGTCTGGCGGCTTTCCGGCAGGGCCGAGAAGATCACCTCGAGGTCATCCATGAAGCCGAGCTTGAGCATCTCGTCGGCCTCGTCCAGCACCAGGTGCTTGACGGTGGAGAGCAGGTGCTCGTCACGGCGCAGGTGATCGCACAGGCGGCCCGGGGTGGCCACCAGGACCTGCGCGCCCTGGCGCAGGGCGCGCAACTGCGGGCTCATGGGCGCACCGCCGTAGACGGCCACGACGCCGACGCCGGGCAGTTGCTTGGCATAGGTCTCGAATGCGGTCGCCACTTGCAGGGCCAGCTCGCGGGTCGGCGCCAGGATCAGCACCTGGGGCTCGCGCTTGGCCGGGTCGATGCGCGACAGCAGCGGCAGGGCGAAAGCCGCGGTCTTGCCGGTGCCGGTCTGGGCCTGGCCGATCATGTCGTGACCGGCGAGGATCACCGGAATGGACTGAGCCTGAATGGGGGACGGTTCTTCGTAGCCCACCGCGGTGATCGCAGCGAGTACAGCGGGATGAATGCCGAGTGCGGCGAAGCCGCCGGTTTCCTGGGTCATGGGATCTGCCTCATGTGCATCCGCAAACCCAGGGTCCAAAGCCGCGCATGCCGTGTAAGACCCATAGGGTCGCCCTGGCAGCCTGGTCGACAAGAATTTGCGAGAACGCGTGATGAAAATGGATGAATCGTCAAGGATGGTCCGGCGGGCGGACCAGCAGCCGAAGGCGAGGCTTCGGGAAAGTTGCCACTTGAACGCGGCCGTTTGAAGGCCGGCGCAAACTATACAGGAAAAACTCGGCTTGCGCGCATTTCCCGTGTTCTCTTCCGGCGAGCCGGCGAACGGTCACCACCGCGCCGGCTTACTGCGGGATCAGCTCGCCGGCCGCAGACTGCGCATCAGCTCGACGAGGGAATACCCCAAGCGCGGCGCCAGGGCCTCGATCCTGGACTGCAAGCGCTGGAAATCCAGCTGCTGCTCGAGATCGGCGGGCACCAGCAGCACCACGTTGCCCTCCTTCACCGGGCACTCCCAGTAATGGCGGTGATAGAGCCCGCGCAGCAGGGCCGCACCGAGAGGCTTGCCGTCGTCGCCGGCCCACTGATTGATGATCAGCCAGCCACCCGGGTTGAGGCGCCGCTGGCAATCGGCGAGGAAGTTCCACGCCAGATGGCCGACGGCCGGCCCGGTGTCGTTGTACAGATCGACGAAGATCAGATCGGCGCTCTCCGCGCTGTCCAGCAGCTCGACGGCATCCCCGATGCGGATGGTCAGTCGCGGATCATCCGCCAGCCCCAGAAACTCCATCGCCAGACGCGGAACCTCGGGACGCAGCTCGATGATTTCCACATCGTCCAGAGGCAGGAACTCGAGGCAGGCCTGGGTCAGATTGCCAGCCCCCAGGCCGAGGAACAGGGCGCTTTCCGGCGCCTCGTGGCAGAGTCCGCCGAGCAGCATTGCCCGGCTGTAGTCGTATTCCAGCCAGGCCGGGTCGGCCATGAACACGCAGCTCTGCTCCACCGCCTCGCCGAACTCGAGGAAGCGGTAGTCACCGACCTCCAACACCCGGATCAGGCCGAAATCGTCACGCACCTCGGCGAGCAGCCGTTCCTCTTTTTCCATTCCGATCCCCTTTGGACGATGGTGCATATTAACAGCCGCCCATCCGTTCGTTGATCACTTCGCACCAGGGGGATCGGTAAAATAATGGCCACGAATCATTCCACAGAGCAGGCGATGAAGCAGAACTGGAGCCCCACGAGCTGGAGGGCGAAACCCATCCAGCAACAACCCGAGTACCCGGATGCCGGAGCGCTCGCCCAGGTCGAGGGAACCCTCGCGGGCTATCCGCCGCTGGTGTTCGCCGGCGAGGCACGCGAGCTGCGCCGCCAGTTCGCCGAAGTCACCCAGGGACGCGCCTTCCTGCTGCAAGGTGGCGACTGCGCCGAAAGCTTCGCCGAGTTTTCCGCGACCAAGATCCGCGACACATTCAAGGTCCTGCTGCAGATGGCCATTGCCATGACCTTCGCCGCCGGCTGCCCGGTGGTGAAGGTCGGCCGCATGGCCGGACAGTTCGCCAAACCGCGCTCCTCCGGCAACGAGACGGTCGACGGCGTCACCCTGCCCGCCTACCGCGGCGACATCGTCAACGGCATCGACTTCGACGAGAAGAGCCGGGTGCCCGACCCGCAGCGCCTGCTGCAGGCCTACCACCAATCCACCGCCAGCCTCAACCTGCTGCGCGCCTTCGCCCAGGGCGGCTTCGCCGACCTGCATCAGGTCCACCAGTGGAATCTGGATTTCATCGCCGACGCCGCGCTGACCGAGAAATACAGCCAGTTGGCCGACCGCATCGACGAGACGCTCGCCTTCATGCGCGCCTGCGGCCTGGAAAATGCGCCGCAGCTGCGCGAGACCAGTTTCTTCACCGCCCACGAGGCTCTGCTGCTGAATTACGAACAGGCGCTCACCCGCTGCGACAGCCTCACCGGCGACTGGTACGACTGCTCCGCCCACATGCTCTGGATCGGCGACCGCACCCGTCAGCTAAATGGCGCCCACGTGGAATTCCTGCGCGGAGTCTGCAACCCCATCGGGGTCAAGGTCGGCCCGAGCATGGACCCGGACGAGCTGATCCGCCTGATCGACATTCTCAACCCGGACAACGATCCGGGCCGCCTCAACCTGATCGCCCGGATGGGCGCGGACAAGGTCGAGCAGCATCTGCCGCGCCTGGTGCAAGCGGTCCGGCGCGAAGGCTGCCAGGTGCTATGGAGTTCCGACCCGATGCACGGCAATACCATCAAGGCCACCAGCGGCTACAAGACCCGCGACTTCGAGCGCATCCTCAGCGAGGTCCGGCAATTCTTCGCCGTGCACCGGGCCGAAGGCAGTTACGCCGGCGGCATCCACATCGAAATGACCGGACAGAACGTCACCGAGTGCATCGGCGGCAGCCGAGCGGTGACCGAGGAATCGCTTTCCGACCGCTACCACACCCACTGCGACCCGCGCCTGAACGCCGACCAGTCCCTGGAACTGGCCTTCCTCATCGCCGACACGCTGAAACAGGTGCGTCGCTGAAAGCGCCAAGGGGGCACTCGGATGCCCCCTTCGCAACACCATTCTTTCTCAACGAAAGCCGCCCTTCCTGCCGCAAGCATCGATCATCACTATCGACGACAGCGATTTTTGTACGCTCATCCTTATCTTTAGAATCTGACCTAACCTTTCAGAAAACCCGAGCAGTCAAAACAAAATCCGGTTTGGAAGTTGCCGAGCCATTCGGCCCTGAGGGGGGATTGAACCGATCTCTTTTCGAGGTGAGCGACATGAAACTCTCATATCTTCTACCGTTATCGCTCTGTAGCCTGGCGTTCGCCGCCCAAGCCACGGAGACGCCGGAAATGGAGTCCTATCGTTACGGCATGAATCTGGATATCACTAAGGTGATCGCCATCGACGATCCGCAGGATCCGTTCGTGTGCGAAGTGATCACCGCCAAGATGGTCTATCTGAATTCGGCCGGCGAAACCAAGACCGTCGCGTACCGCAAGTTGTCCAGAGCCTGCAGCCAGCAGAGCTGACAAAGCTCTCTTCTTGTGTCCTCAGGGACGAGGACGCAAGGGTTCCAAACCTACCCCTCAGCTCCCGCCCCTCGTCAGCCCGCGCCCCGTCCTCGCCCAGCCCCTCCTGCGCTCACGTCGCCTCCGACAGTACCCGCGCCAGCTCCTCGGCAGACTCGGCGACGGTCTGATAGTTGCGCTGCGCCTCTTCCTCGCCCGGATCGCTCCGCCCAAGCCAGGCGCGCGCCTGGGTCAGGCCGTGACGAGCTTCCTTCTCGGCCTTGCCCAACAGAGTGGCGCTGCCCAGCTTGCGTGCGCCGAGCAGACGGCGAGTGGGTCGTCGATGCCCTAGAAATGGAGGAAACCACGAGGGTCCTTCCGGGGGGAAGAGCGGGCTCGCCTGGCGGCAATGGTTGCCGAAGGTGACCCAACCAACGGAGCCTCTTCGTAGCAGACGGCCTGTGGCGTCAACGAAGACCCGGTGTGTAGGAGCGCAATGGCCGCGTGGCCGCGCTATCCGTACGAGCGGCCAGATAAGCCGCTGCGGATGCGAATTTCTTGCGCCCCAGGGAGCAGTACTCGGACGCTCAGGGTTGCTGCGGATTGCTATCGACAGCGAGCGCATCCAGGTCGGCGGCATATCGGCAATCTGTATCGATGGCAGCTTGCAAACAGCGCTTCTGTATTGGTACTCATGCGCCCTCGACTGACTCCCGGGTCGAGATTGCCGGCTCAAAGAACATGTCCGATGCAACAGGCAGCTTCGTGTCACCTAAAGCCAGTCGCCACCGATCGGTGTATAACGCAGAAGAATAACGCCAAGGCCAGCATTCCCGGAGATCGAGGAGAACACGATGAGCGACAAGAAACACAAGCTGGAATACCTCGAGCCAGCTCTGATCGTGCTGGGCATTGCCGTGGCGGGTGTCGGTGGTTATCTGGTCAGTCACCGACTCGATCGGGCCACCATCTCGCAGACGGTGAGAGCGATACGAGAAGTGCTGGTTACACTCCCCTTCGACGTGGCCCTGGAGCTGACCTTGGGTGGCGGCATCATCGCGGTCGGTCTGCTCCTGATGGCAATCTTTCGGAGCCGGCGGCTCAACGGATACCAAGCCATTGCCGTAGTACTGGGTGGAATGATCGGCGCTGTAGGGGCCATCTCATTGGCCACCCAGGTGTTTTCCGCATAACCCTTCTCGCATGGCCAAACCGGCCCCGCTCGCGGTAAGAGCGGCGCACCGGCCAAGCCCCGATGAGTCGGGGCAATCCCGCCAGCAAACGGTACTCGGTCACTGACTGAGCAGACATCCCGAAGAGCTCCGCCCCGGTGCGACTGCAGGGAAATATCCTGCGGATCGAATGGTGCTCCATCCCCATGTCTCTCTGGCATCCCATGCACTGCAGCGGCGCACTCATCCTCTCCTCCTGTGCCTCTCCGCCCCCATCACAATGGTCTGTTAATTGCTTCGCCCGATATCGATACAAACGTCAGGGCAAGCGCCATGTTGAATGCCAAACGAGGCTCCGCCAGAAGACATGCCCCCTCCAGCGTACTGGCATCGGTCACTCTCGGACTCGAAGAACTTATAGACGCGCAAGGGGGTAGAAGTACCGAGGTCCTCTCCAGAGCCGGGCTCGGATCCCGACTCTACGAGCAGCCCAACCGCACCATCTCGCTGAAGCACTACTGCAACTCGATACACGAGGCGGCGAAGTCGACCGGGAACGAGCATTTCGGTCTCTGGTTCGGCGAGCAGTTCGTCCCCGAGGGGCTGGGACTCTTCGGCTTCCATGCCATTACCGCTGCCGATCTGCGCACCGCGATCGACGGCATGCTGAAGCATTTCCCCGTGTTCCAGCGCAACAGCGAACTGCGCCTGACGGTCCGTGACGGCATCTGCCGGCTGGAGTATCGCCTGCTGGACGGGGACATCGTGGACCGGCGTCAGGATGCCGAACTGACCGTCGGTATGCTGAACAATGTGCTCAGGCGTGGCCTGGGGGAAAACTGGTCGCCCCTGGAGGTGCACTTCCAGCATCCGGCGCTGGTGGACGGCAGCCAGCACCGCCGGGCGTTCAACTGCAACGTCCGGTTCCAGCAGCCGAGCAATCTGATCCTGTTCCGCGAGTCCTGCCTGGATCGCCCCATGCCGGATGCCAATCCAATGCTGAACAACATCACCCGCGGCTCGCTCATGGAACTGGCCGGCAAGGTGGAGCAGGACCAGAGCACGGCCCAGCGGGCGAAAAGCGAGATCATCGAACTCTTGCCGAACGGCGAAGCCAGCCTGGAACGGGTAGCCCGACGGCTGCACCTGTCGCAGCGCTCCCTGCAGCGCCAGCTGGCCTCCGAGTCTTATTCCTTCAAGAGCCTGCTCGACGAGGTCCGCGAAGAGCTGGCGGTCTGCTATCTAAACTACGAGCGGCTCAGCGTCTCCGAGGTGGCCTACCGGTTAGGCTACTCCGAGGTCAGCGCCTTCACCCGGGCCTTCGTCCGCTGGAAAAACCTGAGCCCGAGCGACTGGAGGCTGCAGTAACCCACCGGACAGCGGCGGCCAGGGATTGGCGCCGAATGTCAAACTGCCGATTCCTGCGGTCAACGCTCGGCTAAGCCCCTTCCGCGACACTGAATCCATCCAACAGACACGAGGATGGAAACGATGTCCGCGATGCCCAATGCCCTGCCCTCCGTGTGGGTCTGCCCGCCGAAGAACGCGCTGGAAGAGGCGCATATCTTCCTTGAGCGACACAAGGTCAAATACATCCTGGCTCAGTTCGTCGACCTGCACGGCGGCATCAAGAGCAAGGCGGTTCCCGTCCACTGCCTCAAGGACCTGACCCGTTCCGGGGCCGGCTTTGCCGGCGGCGCGATCCTCGGCTTCGACATGAAGCCGCAGGACCCCGAGTTCATGCTGGTGGCGGACCTGTCGACGCTCACCCTGATGCCCTGGATGCCCGGCTACGCCTGCATCCGCGGCCACGGCATGGCCGGCGACCAGCGCTTCCCGCTCGACCCGCGCAACGTGCTGGCACGGCAGACCGAACGCCTGCGCGAACGCGGCCTGCGCTTCATGACCGGTCTGGAGCCGGAGTTCTATCTGGTCAAGCGCGACGCCAGCGGCGCGGTGGTGCCCTTCGACGACACCGACACCCTGAACAAGCCCACCTACGACTACCAGGGGCTGACCCGCAACGCACGCTTCCTCGAAGGGCTCTACGAAGCCCTGAGCACGGTCGGCCTGGAGGTCTACCAGATCGACCACGAGGACGCCAACGGCCAGTTCGAGCTGAACTTCAAGTACGACGAGGCCTTGAAGACGGCCGACAACATCCAATTCTTCAAGATGGCCGCCAAGGAAGTCGCCAACGGCCTCGGCGCGATCTGCAGCTTCCTGCCCAAGCTCAGCGCCACCACCACCGGCAACGGCATGCACGTGCACTGCTCGCTGGTCGACGAGGCCGGCGACAACCTGTTCCACGACGCCGGAGACCCCAGCGGCATGGGCCTGTCGCAGACCGCCTACCGGTTCATCGCCGGCGTGATGGCCCACGCGCCCGCCCTGGCCGCCCTGCTCTGCCCGTCGGTGAACTCCTACAAGCGGCTGATCTGCGGCACGCCGCAGAGCCCGAGCTGGGCGCCGGTATTCATAGCCTACGGCGACAACAACCGCTCCGCGATGCTGCGCATCCCCTACGGGCGTATCGAGGTGCGCATCGGCGACAGCGGCATGAACCCCTACCTGGCGACCGCCGCGATCATCGCCGCCGGCCTGGACGGCATCGACCGCGAACTCACCCCTCCGGCGCCGCAGTCGGTCAACTTCTACGACCTGAGCCCGGAGGCCGTGAAACGGCTCGGCGTCGAGCGCCTGCCGGAAAACCTCAACGAAGCCCTCGACGCGCTGGAAGCGGACAGCTTCTTCGCGCAGGCCCTCGGCAATCGCCTGATCGGGAGCTTTCTCCGGCTGAAGCGACAGGAGTGGCAGGAATACCACCGCACCGTCTCCGAGTGGGAAATCAACCGTTACCTCACCTTCTACTGAGAGAGAAAGACCATGTTCCAACCGACGCAAGAGCAGATCGAACAGTTTCGCCAGGATGGTTTCCTGATCGTCGACAAGCTGATCGAGCCGGAGCTGGCCCGGGAGATTCTCGGCCGTTTCGAAGGCATCTTCGAGCGCGGCGAATACGAAACCGGCATCAAGCCCGACGAGGTCAACCTGCCGGTGGGCGATCCGCCCTATACCAAGCAGATCTGCAACGCCTGGAAGTCCGACCTCGCCGTGGCCCGCCAGGTGCTCAGCGAAAACATGGGCAAGGCCTGCGCCCGCCTCGGCGGCTGGAGCGGGGCGCGCCTGATGATCGACAACCTGCTGTGGAAACCCGTGGGCGGCCGCTCCATCGGCTTCCACCAGGACAGCATGTATTCCCTCTGGATCGACAAGCCGGCCCTGGTCAGCTGCTGGCTGGCGCTGGATCACACCACCGCCGACGGCGGCACCCTGGTCTACATCCGCGGCTCGCACAAATGGGGCGAGGCCAGGCCGATCATGAAATTCCACGGCCCCGAGGACGACCTCAAGGAAGTGCGCGAATGGGCCGCGCAACACGGTTTCGAGCTGGACCTGGTGCCCATCGAGGTCCCGCCGGGCGGCGGCGCCTTCCATGACGGCTGGCTGTGGCACGACTCGCGGATCAACAAGGCCGCGGTGCCGCGGCGGGCCCTGGCGATGCACTGCTTCCAGGACGACATCCAGTTCAATCCCGAGCTGATGAAGATCGGCAACGGCCCCATCTACGGGCGCTACAAGAAGTTCGGCTCCAACGAGGTGGACGAGAGCTACTTCCCGATCATCTGGCGCGAGGACGGCTATCGCACCACGGGGCTGGACGAGTATCTGGAAAAGGGCATCGTCTGATGGACATAGTCGCAATCATGGCCGGCGGCATGGACGGTGCCGTCGAGTCGGGCCGGATCGGGGAGGTGGTGGCCGAGCGGGGCGGCAGACTGCACTGGTTCTACCGCCGCCACGGCGACCCGCTGCCGCAGTCGATCGCGGACTACGACGCGCTGATCGTGTTCGGCGGCGAGGTCAGCGTGCACGATCAGGCGCTGAAGCCCTACTTCGACGATCTGGCGGTGCTGATCCGCCGCTTCGCCGATGCCGGCAAGCCGATTCTTGGCTCCTGCCTGGGCTGCCAGGCGATCGCCTATGCCTATGGCGCGCAAGTCGAGCCCCAGGGATTCCTGGAGTACGGTTTCACCCCGCTCTGCCTGACTCCGGACGGAGAGAAGGACCCGCTATTCGCCGCGTTGGCACCGCAGCAGCGGCTGTTCGAGATGCATTCGGACACCTTCGCGCTACCGGCAGGAGCGACCCTGCTGATGACCGGCGAAGCGGTCAGGCACCAGGCGTTCCGCATCGGCAAGCGGATCTACGCCTTCCAGTTCCACTTCGAGGTGACACCGCAGATCGTGGATACCTGGAACCGGCGCGAGCTGATCGGCAACCCCGCCCTGGATCAGGAGCGGATACGCCGCTTGATCCAGCAGGCCGAGACGGACTTCGACCGATACCAGCAAGCGCAGACCGCCTTCGCTCGCACGCTGATGCACCGCTGGCTGGATCTGGTCGGCCCTCCGGGAAGGCCGGCCGAGGCAACGGGCAAGGCAGGAGGTTCGGCCCTGTGATGCCATCATCGGGAGCCTCCGGTCTCGACCACGAGACCGGAGGCTCCCGATTTACCGAAGGGGACTCCCCGGAAGAAGGAGCCGGCCGGCTTTTCCTAGCGACCATCACGCCTCTGGATCGGCGGCGATCCACCAGCGTCGGCAGGTCTCACTCTGAGGTACGCACAAGGTATAGGACTGGCCGACAAGCTCGCACCAGGGATTATGCGGTCCCCACAACGAAAGAGCCCGGCACGGGGCCGGGCTCCAGACGTCTCGCTCAGGCTCAGGCCTTGACGCGGGACTTGTACTCGCCGGTACGGGTGTCGATCTCGATGGAGTCGCCGATTTCGCAGAAGGCGGAAACCTGCAGCTCGGCACCGTTGGTCAGACGGGCGGTCTTCATCACCTTGCCGGAAGTATCGCCACGAACGGCCGGCTCGGTGTAGGCGATCTGGCGCACGATGGTGGTCGGCAGTTCCACGGAAATCACACGGTCATTATAGAACACCGCTTCGCAGACGTCGGTCATGCCGTCTTCGAGGAAGGCCATGACGCTTTCCAGGTCGCTCTTCTCGATCTCGTACTGGTTGAACTCGTTGTCCATGAAGACGTAGAGCGGATCGGCGAAGTAGGAGTAGGTCACTTCCTTGCGCTCGAGGATTACCGGCTCGAGTTTGTCGTCGGCCTTGTAGACGGTCTCGGTCGCGGAACCATTGAGCAGGTTCTTGAGTTTCATCTTGACCACGGCAGCGTTGCGGCCGGACTTGTTGAACTCGGCCTTCTGGATAACCCACGGCTCGCCGTTGATAATGGCCACCTGGCCGGCACGAAACTCTTGTGCGGTTTTCATATGAATATCCGAAATGGAATGAGTGACAAAAAAGCAGGCCGCGTATCATAGCCAATCTGTATAAAATTGCACCAGTCCCGCGGCCAGATCCGGGCGTGCAGCCTGTCGTGCGCACCAGCGCTCGGCATGGAGGCGAAGCTCCTGCCATTGCTCCATCACGGCCTCCCAGGCACTACCCATCTCCCCCTCCTCGTTCCAGGCCCGCCACAGGGACCGCAGGGCATGGGCGGCCTGCGGCGGGAGGTCCTCCAGGTAGAGGGCCAGGAACGCATCCAGCTTGTCCCAGTGCGCCCCCTCTTCCTGCGGATAGATATGCCAGAGCAGCGGCCGTCCGGCCCACTGGGCTCGCAGGAAGGAGTCCTCGCCGCGCACTGCGTTGAAATCGCAGCACCACAGTAGGCGGTCGTAGTCGTCCTGGCGCACGAAGGGCAACACCTGGATGGTCAGGGCGCCGCGCCGGCACTCGCTGCCGACCGCCAGCGCCGGGACCGCCAGCCAGCGCTGCAGGTCGCCGAGGATCCGCCCTTCCGGTACCAGCAGCCGCGTGCTCTGAGAGCCATCCGCCAGGACCGCCAGCCAGCTGGGCAATCCGGCATTCTCGTAGGCGAACAGCGAAATCAGCCGCTCTCCGGGCAGGACCTCGACGCCCAACGAGCGGAGAAAATCGGCGCGGGCCGGTTCGTCGGCCTGGAAGGCGCGGCGCCGCTCGATCAGCCCCCGCTCGCGCAGAAGCCCGCCGGTCTTCTCGGTAAAGCCCGGAAAGAAGAAAAATTTCTGCATCCCGCCGGGCTGCAGGGACGGCAGCCCATGACAATCGCCGACCCACTCCTCGGCGCTCAGGTACTCGAGATTCAGCCAGAGCACCTTGCGCTGGCGCGCCGCCATGGCCGCGACGTGGGCCGTCGGCAACTGGCAGGCGAAAGCCTCGATCACCACATCCGCGGGCTCGACCGGCTGCCAGTCGGCCGTCCAGCGACGGATATCCACCCCCTGCTGCCATTGCTGGGCGGCATTCTCGTCCGCCTCCGGGCACAGCCGTACCAGCGCGCTCGGATCATCGACCCACAGGCGGACGGATTGCCCGTGCTCGGCCACCAACTGCCGGGCCAGACGCCAGGTGACACCGATATCGCCGTAGTTGTCGACTACGCTGCAGAAGATTTCCCAGGAAGCATGCATGCCGTTTCCCTTGCCGAGTGGATGCCGAACGGAGGGAGCGGATTATGCCAGCCGGGAACGGAGTGGGGATGACGAAGCGGACGCCCTGCAGCGCCCGCGAATGAGACAGGCGGAGTCAGGTCAGGCGGAGGCGCCGTGACCGAAGAATCGCTTCATCGAACGAGCCAACCAGCCGCCCTCGCTGCGATCGCCGGTCAGTGCGATCATGCTGTGCTTGACCGCACCGACGTAGTTCTCATCCTCGTTCAGGATATGGCTGAACAGCCAGCGCGAGAGCAGGTCCTTAAGCTCCTCGGCGATATCCTCGCCCTGCTCGTATCGGGTGCGGTAGCCGGAAACCCGCTTGATGAACAGATCGTGAATGCGCTTGTGGGCACGGCTGAATTGGTAGCCGGCGCTCTCCATGAGGGATTCCTCGAAGGCGAAGTGGGAGACCGTGTAGTCGACCAGTTCCTCGATGACCTTTCCGACCACGGCTTGCCCCTGGGTCTGGGCCAGATCCAGCCGGTTGATCATGTCGACGATCCGCTTGTGCTGACGATCGATCGCTTCGATACCCGTGTTCAGGTCGTTTCGCCAAATCAGATAAGCCACTCCACTCTCCCCCTTCGGCTGCGCGTTATGCCGGGATACTGGGAATGCAGACTAGAGCGAGGGATTTAGTGGCGTTTTGACTCATATCAAGTGGGCAACGGATCACATTTCCGCTGATCCGGCACCCGGCGGGACAGCCACCGGAGAGCCGATCGGGGTCTATCGAACATTCCCCGGAAAGGACGTGGAGCAGCCAACTAGCCTTGCGCGCGCACTTCCGCACCGCCCCTGAAGAACACCCGGGACTGCGCCAGGCTGGCTCCCAGCAGGGGCAGCATGGCCGGTAACGCCAGGATCAGGGAGGCCAGCATGAGACCTCCGGCGATCAGCAGCCAGGCCATGACCCGCAGGGCTCGGTAGGCACCGGAAACCTTCCGCAGACGCACGCCCAGCCATACCGTCAGACCGCCATAGACGATCAGGGCCAGGCCGAAGAACAGGACAGACCAGCCGAACGCATGGAAAGAGGACTCCAGAAACGGATCGGCAACCTCCAGCAGCAGGCTCAGGAGGATGCACAGCCAGACCGGCCAGCTCAGACCGCGGGCATCGAAGCGCGCCTCGACGAAGCTCTTGAAGCGCAGCAGCAGGTAGTCGCCCAGCAGCACCGTGATCAGTCCGAGCCAGTAGGCATAGCCGGTGGCATGGAGCATGCCCCCGCCGAACGGCAGGGAAAGCAGCATGACCACCAGAGCCCCCAGGGCGGAGGCCAGACCGAGCCAGCCCAGCAGTCTCAGCCGGGCCGCGCTCCAACCGGGCAGTGGCGGCAGCCTCGGCTCGCCCTGCAACGCCCCGCGGGGGGCCGCGTAGGGATTCTCGTCCATCGGGAGGGTCATCGATCCATCGGGCCCGACATTCTGGAAATCGCCGGCTCAGGCCAGCTCGGCCACCACGGCGGCCAGCGCCTGCGCCGGGTCGGAGGCCTGGCTGATCGGGCGGCCGATGACCAGATAGTCGGAGCCGGCCTCCAGCGCCTGGCGCGGCGTGAGGATGCGACGTTGGTCGTCCTGGGCGCTGCCGGCCGGACGAATGCCAGGAGTCACCAGTTGCAGCGACGGATGCGCGGTCTTCAGCGCTACCGCCTCCTGGGCCGAGCAGACCAGCCCGTCGAGCCCGGCCTGCTCGGCCAGACCGGCCAGTCGCAGGACCTGCTGCTGGGGCTCGATGTCCAGACCGATCCCGGCCAGGTCCTCGCGCTCCATGCTGGTCAGCACCGTCACGCCGATCAGCAGGGGCTTGCGGCCCCCGAGCTTGTCCAGCGTCTCGCGACAGGCGCTCATCATGCGCAGACCGCCGGAGCAGTGCACGTTGACCATCCATACGCCCAGCTCGGCGGCGGCCTTGACCGCCATCGCCGTGGTGTTGGGGATGTCGTGGAATTTCAGATCGAGGAAGACCTCGAAGCCCCGTGCCTGCAGGGCTTCGACGACACCCGGCCCGCAGCGGGTGAACAATTCCTTGCCGACCTTGACTCGACACTGCGCCGGGTCCAGCCGGACGGCCAGATCCAGTGCGGCTTCGCGGCTGGGGAAGTCGAGGGCGACGATGATCGGGGTCTGACAGGGCATTGGCGGGCTCCAGCGATTCGTGACGCCGCGCATTGTAGCGGAAGCCCGGCGCCGCGGCCCGCTACTTCAGGAACTCCAGGGCGAAGGACGTCATGAAGCCGGCCAGGGTGATCAGCCCGGTCAGCGCGTGGGTGGTCTTGAATGCCTCGGGAATCAGGGTGTCCACCAGCATGCACAGCACCGCCCCGGCGGAAAAGCCGAGCGCGAAGGCCAGCCACGCCGGCGACATGCCCGCCAGCAGGGCCGGCCCAGTCATCGCCGCCAGACCGGACAGCGCGACGATGGAACCCCAGATGACGAATACCTGAAGCCCGCTGTGACCCTCGCTGCGCAGGCTGCTGGCGCTGGCCAGGCCCTCGGGCAGGTTGGAGAGCAGCACGGCGACCAGCAGCACCAGGCTGACGCGCCCGTCATCGAGCAGTCCGAGCCCCAGCGCCAGGGACTCGGGGATACCGTCGAGCAGGGCTCCGGCCGCGATCAACACGCCGACCAGCGCCCCCTTGCCCTGGGTCCTGGCACGGTGGCGCGCCTCCAGGCGGTCGAGGCTCTCGTCGGCGAGAACGAAGGCCACACCGCCGACCAGCAGCCCGGCCAGGGTCGGCCAGACCCCGCCGAGACGCTGCGCCTCCGGTATCTGCTCGAAGCACAGCGCCGCGATCAGCACGCCGCTGCCGAAGGCCATGACCGATGCGACGATCTTGTCCGGCAGCCCGGCTCGGTAGCCCAGCCAGGCACCGAGCAACAGACTGCTCGCCGCCAGCCATCCCCATATCCCCGCCAGTAGAATCATCGCCGATCCCGCCTGCTCCTGGTGAACTCCTGGTGAAGGCAAGAGTATCGGATTCCCCGCCTTCCGGCAGGCCGATGCGGATCTCAGGCGCTGAGACGCTGGCGCAGGCGGCCGAGCATGCCCAGCAGGCTGCCGACCTTTTCCCGCTCGCGGGCGTCTCTCGGCGCTTCGGCCAAACGCGCCGGCGCCGTCACCGGCTGCGCCCGCCAGGCCACTACCTGATCGGCGGCCGCACGTAGCCCCTTCTCGAACAGACCGCGGCGGATCGGCTTGGGCAGATAGCGGAAGATCTGCGCCTCGTTGATCAGCTTGAGCAGCGCCTGGGTATCGCGGAACGGCGTGACCACCAGGCTGAGCAGGCGCGGATGGGCCTGGGCCAGGGTCTTCAGCAGCGGCGCGGTGTCCTCCCCGGCCAGCTTGAGGTCGCTGACCAGCAGGTCGATGGGCTCGGCGTTCAGCCGTTCCACCGCTTCGCCGACAGTCCGCGCACGCAGCAGGCGATGCCCGCCGGCGCTGCAGAACTGTTCGACGCAGTCCAGGGTGTCGGCGGTGTCGTCGAGCAGCAGCACGTTGACCGGCAGCGCCGAATTCGCGCCCGTCGGCTGACCGTCCGCCAGCCCCTGACGGGCGGCGATCTCCGCGGCCTGGCGCAGGGTGAAGGCCATTTCCTGCGGGTCCCAGGGTTTGGTCAGGTAGCGGAAGATGCCGCCGCCGTTCAGCGCCTCGACTGCTGCGTCCAGGTCGGAATAGCCGGTGAGCAGAATGCGCAGGCTGCCGGGAACGAGCTCCCGGGCCTGGCTCAGCAGCTCGGCCCCGTTCATCTGCGGCATGCGCTGGTCGCAGACGATGATATCGACCGGCTCGCTTTGCAGGCGCTGCAGGGCCCGCCGCGGGTCGCTCTCGGTCAGCACCTCATACTGCCGGCGGAACTGCATGGCGAGGCTGCGCAGGATGCGCTCTTCGTCGTCGATGAAAAGGATGCGGGTGGGCTGGTTCATGGTCAGGCACTCCGTTGCAAGGTGGTAGCCTGGCCGAGCGGCAGGCTGATCAGGAACCGCGTGCCGCGGCCCACTTCCGAGGCGACCCGGATACTGCCGCCGTGATCCTGGATGATCTTGAAGCTGATCGACAGGCCGAGACCGGTTCCCTTGCCCACCGGCTTGGTGGTGAAGAAGGGATCGAAGATGCTCTTCTGGACTTCCGGCGGCATGCCGCAGCCGTTGTCCTGGACCGAGACGTACAGCGCCTGCCGATCCGCCCAGCTCCTGACCTGAATCCGGCCGAAGCCTTCCATCGCCTGGGCGGCGTTGTTGAGCAGGTTGAGCAGGACCTGGTTGATCTGCGAGGGCGCGCATGCGATCCGCGGCAGGTCGCCCAGCTGCGTCGCCACCTCAGCCTTGTCCTTGATGCCGTTGCGGGCGATGACCAGGGTGCTGCGGATACAGTCGTTGAGATCGACCTCCTCGCTCATGGCTCGGTCCAGACGGGCGAAGTCCTTCAGGCCGACCACCAGTTCGCCGATCTGCCCGAGACCGTAGAGGGTGTCGTCGAACAGCTGCCCCAGATCGTCGGAGAGGCTCTCGGGAGAAGCCCGCTCGCGCGCCCTGGCGGCATTCTCCAGGGCCGTGGCCAGACGCTCCTCGTCGGCATCCGTGGCACCCAGGCATTCGGCCAGCCGTGCCTGCGCCTCGGCCAGCTCGAACAGCGGGCCGGTCAGCTCGCGCAGCAGTTGCACGTTATTCTTCACATAGCCCAGCGGCGTGTTCAGCTCATGGGCGACGCCGGCGACCATCTGGCCGAGGGAAGCCATCTTCTCCGACTGCACCAGCTGGGTCTGGGACTCCTTGAGCTCCACCAGCGCCTTGCGCAGCACGCGATTGCGCTGAGCGATGCGGTCTTCCATGGCCTTGAGCAGGTCGAGCACCGTGCCCAGGCCGCGATAGCGGCCGTCCCCATCCACCAGGATGAAATCCTCGGTGATCGGGTATTGCAGCTTTCCGGTGATCTGCCGGGCCGCCTCCTCCAGGCCGGTCTCCAAGCTGACGATCAGGGGCTCCGGATTCATCACGTCGGCGACCGGCCGACGCCCCCAGAGATCCCGGCCGAAGCGCTGCATGAAGATGTCCTGCAGCCTGGAACGGCTGACCAGCCCCAGGGGTCTACCGTCGAAACCCACCACCGGCAGGGACAGAAAGGCCTTGTGCTCGGCCGTCAACAGTCGGTCCGCCACATCGCCGATACTCACCTCCGGGGAGAGCGGGTCGAGCGACTTGAGCAGGCGGACGAGAGCGCTGGAGGACATGGGCCGTCTCCAAAATGGCAGGAGCGGCGATTACAGCAGCATCGGATTGCCATCATATGACAATGTGCCATTGGGGTACGTCCGAAGCGTCTCCCGCTACGCTAGCCCGAACAACCCTCTTGACTGCAGGAGCCTCCTATGCCCTGGTTCGCATGGCTGATTCTGATACTCGCGTTTGGCTCGGTGATCGGCAGCCTGATGCTGCTGCGCGACTCGGCGAAGAAGCTGCCCCTCAGCCCGGAGCAGCTCGAGCGCATCCGCCAGCGCAACGCCGAGCTGGATGCCAAGGAGCGTAAGGAAGACAGGGGCTGAGCGCCCAACGGGCGCTCGGGACTGTACTCAGCGCTCCTCGCCGAGCACGCCCTTTTCATCCGAAACCACGATCTCGACCCGCCGGTTGAGCGCGCGCCCCCTGGCGGAGGCGTTTTCCGCGATGGGGTGGGCGTCCCCATAGCCCTTGACCTGGATTCGCTGGGGCGAGATCCCCAGATCCACCAGCATGGCGCTGACCGATTGCGCCCGGGCGCGGGAAAGCTCCAGGTTCTGCTGCGCGTCGCCCTGGTTGTCGCTGTAGCCTTCGATGCGTACCGCCCGGTTCTCGTTGACCCGCAGGAACGAAGCCACCTGCAGCAGACTGCGCGTCGCCGCCGGCTTGAGATCGGCCCGCCCGGTATCGAACAGGACATCCCCCAGGGTCACGACCAGGCCGCGCCCCGCCTCGCTGGAAGCCAGGCTGGCCAGTTGCATCTCGAGCCATTCGCCCTTGGGCTCGCCCCCGAGCTGCTGCGACTCGTGCAGTGCCAGCTCCAGGCGCGCACGCTCCCGCTCGAGTCCGGAGATCCGCTCGCCGGCCAGACTCTGTGCACCCTGCTCCCGGGCGATCGCGCTATAGCGGCTACTCAGGTAGGAATAGTGCACGACTTCCCGGCCATTGCCCCAGTAGTGGGACAGGCGCTCGGCCCGTGTCAACGACTCGTCGGCCTGGTGCAGATTCTGCTCGGCGCTCTGCTGTATCGCCGGAAGCTTGCTCACCGCATCGAAGTCCGCCTTGGCCTCAGCCAAGGCCTGCCGCGGGCTGGACGAAGTGGAACAGCCGGCCAGCAGTGTCAATGCCAGTAGGGCGATGGAGTTCAGTTGCCATTGTTTCATCACAGCGCTCCCAGCTGCTTGCGAAGCGACTCGACCTGCTGCTCCAGCTCGCTCAGCTGTTTCTGTCTCTTCTGCGTCAACACCTTCGCCTCGGCCAGGCGCGCGTCCAGCTCGGCCTGCTCGGCCAGCATGCGCGCCTTCCGGTACTTGCCGCGGTCGAAGGCGATCCGGGCCTGCTGGAGCTTGTCCTGTGCCAGCGCCAGTTCGTCCGCCTCCGCAGAGGCTCCGACGGCCTTGGCCTGGTCCAGCGCCTGCTCGCTCAGGCGCAGCTGTTCCTCCGGTGCAGGGTGATTGCTGCAGCCGACCAGGCCCAGCATGACCAGGGCAATGGATAAACCTGCTTTATTCATGGAAAAGACATTCCTACTCATTGAGGGGCTCGGCCCGCTGCCACGCCTTCCAGCGTTCCAGGTTTCGTTGCAGCAACTGCTCCGGTACCCTATTGGCGACCAGTTCGGCCATCCCGGAGGCCAACCGCTCGCGCAGCGCCGGTTCGTTGCAGGCGGAGTCTCGGGAGATAGCCAGATACAGCCCCTCGCTGGTGATCGGCGGCTCGATTGCCCGAACCTCCCCGAGCATCCCCAGCCGCTCGGCGACCGCCTGGGTGGAAAGGGATTCGTGGAGCAGATAGTCGGCCCTGCCCTGCTGCAGCGTACGCAAAGCTTCGGGCAATGCGGACGCCTCCTGCAGCGGCAGATAGGCGCCAGACAACGGATCGAACTCCCGAGCCAGCCTGCCATCGGCCAGAACCACACCGGAATGGCCGTACAGATCGCTCCAACCGCCGTAGGCGAAGCCCTGATCCCGGCGCACCCAGACACTGCTGGACAGGACGAACGGCGCCGGCTCGATGAAATCCAGAGACTGCCGTCGACTCGTACTCGGCGTGGTGCCGATCAGCAAGTCGACTCGACCGCTCTCGACGTCCGCCTCGGCCTGGGGACCGGCACCGGTATGGATGGTGTCGATCCTGACGCCCAATGCCTTGCTGAGCTGATCGAGCAGATCGGCACCGGCGCCGACCAGTCGCCCCGGATTTTCCGGGTCCTGCCAGAGGTAAGGCGGCAACTCGGGATCGCCGGTGGCGACGATGCGCTCGCACTGGCCGGCGACTGCCTGGCAAGCAGGCAGCATCAGCATGACGGCCAGCGCCAGCAGAGCTCTTCGGAGGCGAAACTGCATGAGGATGGGGGGCTCTCGGTATCTTCGAGTCGTGCCGGAATTCGATAGCCGGGCGAAGCTCCAATCGCAAGAAGCCCGCTCGCCAACAGCCACGTGATAGCGGCTGGAGCGAGCGGGCTTCTTGCTGCTAGGCGACTACCGGGTCAGACCTGCTTGGCCAGTTCCGGCACCGCTTCGAACAGGTCGGCGACCAGGCCGTAATCGGCCACCTGGAAGATCGGCGCCTCCTCGTCCTTGTTGATCGCCACGATCACCTTGGAGTCCTTCATCCCCGCCAGGTGCTGGATCGCCCCGCTGATGCCCACCGCGACGTACAGCTCCGGCGCCACGATCTTGCCGGTCTGGCCGACCTGCATGTCGTTGGGGGCGAAGCCGGCGTCCACCGCCGCGCGCGAAGCGCCAACCGCGGCACCCAGCTTGTCCGCCAGTTGGTACAGCAGTTGGAAATTCTCGGCGCTCTGCATGCCGCGACCGCCGGAGACCACCACCCGCGCCGCGCTCAGCTCGGGGCGGTCGGACTGGGCCAGCTCCTCGCCGACGAAGGCGGACTTGCCCGCATCGCCCTGGCCCGCCACTGCTTCGATGGCCGCGGCACCGCCTTCGGCCGGCACGGCGTCGAAGGCGGTGGTGCGCACGGTGATCACCTTGACCGGCGCGCCCGACTGCACGGTGGCGATGGCGTTGCCGGCGTAGATCGGCCGCTTGAAGGTGTCGGCGCTTTCCACCGCGACGATCTCGGAAATCTGGTCCACATCCAGCAGGGCCGCCACGCGCGGCAGGTAGTTCTTGCCGTTGGTGGTGGCAGGGGCCAGCACGTGGCTGTAGGACTTGGCCAGCCCGACGATCAGCGGCGCGACGTTTTCCGGCAGCTGGTGGGCGTAGGCGGCCTCGTCGGCCACCAGCACCTTGCTCACCCCGGCGACCTTGGCGGCAGCCTCGGCGACCGCGGCGCAGTTCTGTCCGGCGACCAGCACGTGGATGTCGCCGCCGATGGCCTGTGCGGCGGCCACGGTATTCAGGGTCGCGGCACCCAGGACCGCATTGTTGTGCTCAGCGATAACCAGGATTGCCATTGTCAGATCACCTTCGCTTCGTTCTTCAGTTTCTCGACCAGTTCGGCCACGGACTTGACCTTGATGCCGGCCTGGCGCCCGGTCGGGGCCTCGACCTTGACGGTCTTCACGGTGGAGGCGGTGGACACGCCGAGAGCGTCCGGAGTGACGGTCTCCAGCGGTTTCTTCTTGGCCTTCATGATATTGGGCAGGGAGGCGTAGCGCGGCTCGTTCAGGCGCAGGTCGGTGGTGACGATGGCCGGCAGGGCCAGCTCCACGGTCTGCAGGCCACCGTCGATCTCGCGGGTGACCTTGGCCTTGCTGCCTTCCAGCTCCAGCTTGGAGGCGAAGGTGCCCTGGGCGTAGCCGGTTAGGGCGGCGAGCATCTGGCCAGTCTGGTTGTTGTCGCTGTCGATGGCCTGCTTGCCGAGCAGGACCAGTTGCGGCTGCTCCTTGTCCACCACGGCCTTCAGCAACTTGGCCACGGCCAGGGAATTCAGCTCCTCGGCGGTTTCGACCAGCACGGCACGGTCGGCGCCGAGAGCCAGGGCGGTGCGCAGCTGCTCCTGGGCCTGGGCCGGGCCGATGGAGACGACGACGATCTCGCTGGCGACGCCCTTCTCTTTCAGACGCACCGCCTCTTCAACGGCGATCTCGCAGAAAGGGTTCATCGACATTTTCACGTTGGCGAGATCGACGCCGGAGTGGTCCGCCTTGACGCGGACCTTGACGTTGTAATCGACCACTCGTTTGACAGCTACAAGAACCTTCATGATTCCTCGTACTCTCCGGTAAATAGAATGTCGCCAAGGCAAGCTTGGCTTGTGTTGACGGCCGGAGCCGACGCTAGCCCGTGCGGCGAGCGAAAATAGGCCGTATCTTGACTGCAGCCCCCCTCCCGGTCAATAAGAAGGCCTCGCAACACCCCATTTTCCGGGCCATCCATGCCAGAGAGCGTTACCGTTGGTCCGACTGGCCGGGCCAGATATAATGCCCGCCCGCTCAGGCCAGGGATGAGCCTAGCTCCCATCAACAGTCACACGAAGCGTGCCTTGAGTAGGAGATAGTTTGTGGAACGCGAATACATGGAATTCGACGTCGTCATCGTCGGTGCCGGCCCCGCAGGTCTGTCAGCCGCCTGCCGTTTGAAGCAGAAGGCCACGGCCGCTGGACAGGAAATCAGCGTGTGCGTGGTCGAAAAAGGTTCCGAGGTCGGCGCCCATATCCTCTCCGGCGCCGTCTTCGAGCCGCGCGCGCTCAACGAACTGTTCCCCGACTGGCGGGAGCTCGGCGCCCCGCTCAACACGCCGGTCAAGCGCGACGACATCTACCTGTTCCAGAGCGGCGAGGCCGCCCGCAAGATTCCCGACTTCCTTGTGCCGAAGACCATGCACAACGAAGGCAACTACGTCATCTCCCTGGGTAACCTTTGCCGCTGGCTGGCGCAGCAGGCCGAGGCTCTGGGCGTCGAGATCTATCCGGGCTTCGCCGCTCAGGAGGCCCTGATCGACGAGAGCGGTGTAGTGCGCGGCATCATCACCGGCGATCTCGGCGTCGATCACGAAGGCAAGCCGAAGGATGGCGTGTACACCCCGGGCATGGAGCTGCGCGCCAAGTACACCCTGTTCGCCGAAGGCTGCCGCGGCCATATCGGCAAGCAGCTGATCAAGAAGTACGGTCTCGACGCCGAAGCCGACGCCCAGCATTACGGGATCGGCATCAAGGAGCTCTGGGAAATCGATCCGCTCCGGCACGAGCAGGGTCTGGTGGTGCACACCGCCGGCTGGCCGCTGAACGACGAGAACCCGGGTGGCTCTTTCCTCTATCACCTGGAGAACAACCAGGTGGTGGTCGGCCTGATCGTCGACCTGTCCTACAGCAACCCCTTCCTCTCGCCGTTCGACGAGTTCCAGCGCTACAAGCACCATCCGGTGATCCGTCAATACCTGGAAGGCGGCAAGCGCATCTCCTACGGCGCGCGCGCGATCTGCAAGGGCGGACTGAACTCGCTGCCGAAGATGGTGGTGCCCGGCGCTGCGCTGATCGGCTGCGACCTCGGCACCCTGAACTTCGCCAAGATCAAGGGCAGCCACACGGCCATGAAGTCCGGCATGCTGGCCGCCGACGCCATCGCCGATGCCCTGGCGGCGGGCCGTGCGGGCGGTGACGAACTGACCGAATACGTCGCCGCCTTCAAATCCAGCTGGCTGTACGACGAGCTGTTCCGCAGCCGCAATTTCGGCGCGGCGATCCACAAGTTCGGCTCTCTCCTGGGCGGCGCCTTCAACTTCGTCGATCAAAACCTGTTCGGCGGCAAGCTGCCCTTCACCCTGCACGACAACAAGCCGGATTACGCCTGCCTGAAGCCGGCGGAAGAGTCCGAGTGGATCGACTATCCCAAGCCCGACGGCCAGATCAGCTTCGACAAGCTGAGCTCGGTGTTCCTCTCCAATACCAACCATGAAGAGGACCAGCCCTGCCACCTGAAACTGGCCGATCCGTCCATTCCGATCCTGAGAAACCTGCCGATCTACGACGAACCGGCGCAGCGTTACTGCCCGGCCGGCGTCTACGAGGTGATGACCCAGGAGGACGGCAGCAAGCGCTTCCAGATCAACGCGCAAAACTGCGTACACTGCAAGACCTGCGATATCAAGGACCCGGCCCAGAACATCACCTGGGTGGCACCGGAAGGCGCCGGCGGCCCGAACTACCCCAATATGTAAGCGCACTCCAGCGGGGCTCCTTCGGGAGCCCCGCTGCTTTCGGCCCGCTACTCCTGCGGCCCGATGGGGAAGAACACCCCGCCGCTCCAGACGCCCAGCCAGCCGCGCCCCTCGATCTGTCGCGGCACCGCCAGCTCCACCAGCTGGTAGAACACGCTCCTGCCGATCAGAGCTTCCAGATTGTCCCGCACGAGGACGTAAGGAGCCGGCTCCTGGGTGACCGGGTCGAGCACGAAACGCAGGGGGTGCTCGACTCCGGCCTCGACCTTGTCCTCGACGTTGGTCGTGAAGCGCAGCAGCTGACTTTCGCTTTCTCCCTCGACCTCCAGGGCGGTGGCCACGAAAGGCGCGTCATCGACCCGTATCCCGACCTTCTCGACCGGGGTCACCAGGAAGTACTGGTCCCCATCCCGGCGGATGATGCCGGAGAACAGCCGAACCAGCGGCTTGCGCCCGATCGGCGAGCCCAGGTAGTACCAGCTGCCATCCCGAGCGATGCGCATGTCGATGTCGCCGCAGAACGGCGGGTTCCACAGGTGCACAGGGGGAGGTCCCTTCCTTTCGCCCGCGGGAATCTGCGCCAACAGGTCGTCGGCCTTGCCTGATTCGCTCATATAATCTCCTCGGTGGCAGCGCCTCTGACTGGTATCGAATATGATGCCTGACCACACGATTGCAAGGAGCACCCATGCTTGCCATTCACGATGAGTTTCCGCAGCTGGCCGGGCTGCGCTATCTGAACCACGCTGCCGTCGCTCCTTGGCCAAAACGGACCGGTAAAGCGGTCGCGGCCTTCGCCGAGCAGAACGTGCACATCGGCGCACGCGACTATCCGCTGTGGATGGGGATCGAACGACGCCTGCGGGAGCGGTTGGCGCGTCTGCTCAACGCCCCCTCCACGGCGGATATCGCCTTGGTGAAGAATACTTCCGAAGCGCTGTCCTTCGTCTCTTTCGGCCTGGACTGGCAGGCCGGCGAGCAGATTGTCATCAGCGACGAGGAATTTCCTTCCAACCGGATCGTCTGGGAGGCACTCGAGCCGCTGGGGGTCGAGGTCATCCAGGTCAGCCTCAAGGGCAAGGACCCGGAGGCCGATCTGCTCGCTGCCTGCGGCCCGCGCACTCGCCTGCTGTCGATCAGCGCTGTGCAATACGCCAGCGGCCTGCGCCTGAATCTGGAGCGGCTCGGTCAGGGCTGCCAGCAGCGCGGCGTGCTGCTGTGCGTGGATGCGATTCAGCACCTCGGCGCCCTGCCCTTCGACGTGCGGGCCAGCGACTGCGCTTTCGCCATGGCCGATGGACACAAATGGCTCATGGGCCCCGAAGGCCTCGGCGTCTTCTATTGCCGCAGCGACCTGCGCGAGCAGCTGAGGCTGCACGAGTATGGCTGGCACATGGTCGAGAACGTCGGCGACTACGATGAAGCGGAGTGGCAGCCGGCCCGCAGCGCCAGGCGCTTCGAATGCGGCAGCCCGAACATGCTCGGCTGCGTGGCCCTGGAGAGCAGCCTGTCCCTGCTGGAACAGGTCGGCATGGAGAATGTGGCCTCGGCGCTAGAGGAGCGCATGGGCTGGCTGGAGAACGGTCTCAGGTCGATTGCCGGCATCAGCCTGCACAGCCCGTCCGACCCGGCCCGGCGTGCAGGTATCCTGACCTTCAGCCTCGCTGGATACGACCACCCCTCGCTCTTCGAAATCCTCAAGCGGGAGCAGATCGTCTGTGCCCAGCGGGGTCCTGGCATCCGTCTCTCGCCCCACTTCTATACGCCGGTCTCGGTGATCGACGAGACATTATCTGTACTGCGTCAGATAGCTGCTGGCTAAGTGCTCAGCAGCGGCACAGGTATTCCAAAACCGTTTAAAAAGGAAAGTGGCCGGCGCTGGACGAGAACCAATCCTGACCAATACTTCCAAGTACTGGCGGGGTATTTCCCCCAAGTACCTCGCCGGCCGAAGGTACTCGCGGAGAGCGTACCTTTGTTTTGCTCCTAATGTTCTTGACCCGGATTCCTCCCCCAGATTCCGGGTTTTTTTTGTCCTACGCCAGCCTCAGGGGATGACAGCCCCATTCAACCCCGGACATGCGCCAAGGGAAACAGCCTTCTGAAGTTGTCGGTCGTCTGCTCGGCCAGAGACTCGTACGCGATACCCCGCAGCTCGGCCAGGAACTCGGCGACCTCTCGAACGTACTCCGGCAGATTGGCCTTGCCGCGATGAGGAACGGGGGCCAGATAAGGCGAATCGGTCTCCACCAGCAGCCGATCCGCCGGAACCTGCCTGGCCACCTCGCGCAGCGCTGCGGCATTCCGGAAGGTGACGATGCCGGAAAGGGAAATGTAGAAGCCCAGATCCAGGGCCGCCTTCGCCATCTCCCAATCCTCGGTGAAGCAGTGCAGTACGCCGGCCTGCGGCAGGGCCGCCTCGCGCAGCAGGCGCAGGGTATCGGCCCGTGCCTCGCGGGTATGCACGATGACCGGCTTGCCGCTGATACCCGCCGCCTCCAGATGCAGACGGAAAGCCTGCTGCTGCAGAGCCGCAGCCTCCGGCTGGTAGTGATAGTCGAGGCCGGTCTCGCCGATGGCGACCACGCGCGGATGATCCAGTTCGCCGAGCAGCCAGTCGAGGGAGGGAGCAGACCCGGGCTCGATATCCAGCGGGTGCACGCCCACCGAGCAATCGACGTCGGCATAGCGTTCGGCGAGGCTTTTCACGACCGCGGCGTTATCGGCGCTGACGCCGATGCAGAGAAAATGTCCGACGCCCCGGGCCCTGGCCGTGGCTAGGACTGCATCCAGGGAGCCGCCGTGGGCGGACAGGTCGAGACGATCGAGATGACAGTGGGAATCGACAAGCATGAGGAATGGTTACATCGTATGGGTCGGCCGATCGGACTTGAGGGCACCGGCCAGGTAGGTTTCGATCTTGTTGCGGGCGACGTTGTCGCCATCGCCGAATTGCACGCCGATGCCGGCGGCGCGGTTTCCCTGGGCGCCGGTCGGCGTGATCCAGACGACCTTGCCGGGAACCGGGATCTTCTCCGGCTCGTCCATCAAGGTGAGCAGAATAAAGATCTCGTCGCCGAGCTTGTAGGGCTTGCTGGTGGGAATGAACAGACCGCCATTCTTCAGAAAGGGCATGTAGGAAGCGTACAGAACCGACTTGTCCTTGATGGATAGGGGCAGGATGCCGCTGCGAGCTCCGAGATTAGTTGGCATGTTCATAGACTCACTCCCGACATGCTGATCCAGCGCCGGATTCTAGCCTGGCCCGGGCAGACTTGCCCACTTGACGAGCAGGGCTTCGAGAAGCAAAACACGATTAAGGTTGGCCTTGCCGAGCACTTTCTGCCGTTGCTCCAGCAGCCAATCCTGCATGGCCAGCACGCTGGACTGCCCGCTCTTGTCCGCCATATAACGGACGACCTTGGCCATGTCCGCCAAACCCAGCCCCTGCTCATCGAGGGTCAACTGGTAGCGCAGGATCAGCTGAATCCAATCGCAGAACCAGTCAAACAGCAGCAACAACGGAGCGTCACTCCAGGACTCGGCCAGTTGGCTGGCGCCGGCCTGCTGCTTGAGCAGCTTCTTGATGCCATCCACCACCAGCGCCCGCTGTTCGCGTACGCCTTCGGCATGCAGTCTCACTGCGGTCAGCGGCGAACCGCCAGCGAGCATCAGCAGCTCGACCAGCTCCTCTTCGGCAACCCCTGGCAGCGCCTGATGCAGCCATGCCCGGCTCTCGCCGCTGCCGGGCAAGGGGCATGCCTGCTGCACGCAGCGGCTCCTGATGGTTGGCAAAAGCCGGCTGGGCTGATGGCTGATCAGCAGCAGCACGGTATCTCCAGAGGGCTCCTCCAGACTCTTGAGCAGCGCGTTAGCCGCATTGAGATTCATCGCTTCGGCCGGCTCCAGCAGGATGACTTTGCGCCCCCCCAACTGGGCCGTCTGCGCCACGAAATTGACCAACTCGCGCACCTGGTCGACGCGGATCGCCTTGTCCGCTTCCTCCGGCTCCAGCACGAAATGATCCGGATGAGTACCGGCCTGCAGCAGATGGCATGACTTGCACTGGCCGCAGGCCTCCAGTCCCCGTGGACTCTGGCACAACAGGCGGGAAACCAGGCGCTCGGCCAAAGCTCGTTTGCCGATCCCGGCCGGCCCGTGCAGCAGATAAGCATGGGCATGCTGTTCGCGGCCAGCCAGCCGCTGCCAGAGGCCCTGCTGCCAGGGATAGCAGTCAGCCAAGACACGCCCCCAGCAAGTGCGGAAGCAAGGAGTCGAGGCTTCGCTGGACCTGATCCAGGGGCTGTACCGCATCCACCACACGGTAACGCACAGGTTCGCGGGCGGCACGGTGTAGGTAGGTCTGGCGCACCGCCTCGAAGAACGTCCTGCCCTCCTGCTCGAATCGATCCAGGCGGCCCCGAGCAGCGGCGCGGGCGAGACCGACTTCGACCGGCAGATCGAAGACCAGCGTCAGATCGGGTCGCAGATCGCCCTGCACGAAGCTTTCCAATTGCGCGATGCGCGACTCGGATACTCCCCGCCCACCGCCCTGATAGGCATAGGTGGCATCGGTGAAACGATCGCAGAGGACCACAGCCCCTCGCGCCAGGGCGGGGCGAATGACCTGTGCCAGATGCTGGGCACGGGCCGCGAAGACCAGCAACAGCTCGGTATCAGTGGCCATCGGCTCAGCAGTCGGATCGAGCAGCAGCGCTCGGATACGCTCTGCCAGAGGCGTTCCGCCCGGCTCGCGGGTCAGCACCACGTCGACGCCGTGCTCGCGCAAGCGCTCCGCCAAGTATTCGCGATTGGTACTCTTGCCGGCCCCTTCGGGACCCTCCAAGGTAATGAACAGGCCGCTCACGGATTCTCCTTGCTGTCCGCCGCGCTTCGCTCGAGCACTTCCGGGGATGGGCTGGAGCGATAGTCAGCACGCCGCTTGAGCTGGTATTCGCGTACCGCCCGATTGTGCTCTTCGAGAGTGGCGGAAAAGACGTGACTGCCGTCGCCACGGGCGACGAAATAAAGATTTTGCCCAGCTGCCGGGTGCAGCGCCGCATGAATCGCGTCGCGCCCGACCAGCGCGATGGGCGTCGGCGGCAGACCGGGCCTGACGTAGGTGTTGTAAGGCGTTTCCTCAAGCAGATGGGCACGGGCGATCTTGCCGGTATAACGCTCGCCTAGGCCGTAGATGACCGAAGGATCGGTCTGCAGCAGCATGCCCTGCTCCAGTCGGCGCACGAAGACACCGGCGATCTGCTCCCGCTCCTGGGGAACGCCGGTTTCCTTCTCGATGATCGAGGCCATGATCAGCGCCTGGTAGGGGTCCTTGTAGGGCAGCGCCTCCACGCGCTGCGCCCACTCGTCGGCCAGCACTTGCTCCAGGCGCGCATGGGCCTGCTTGAGCAGTTCGAAGTCGCTCATGCCACGGACATAACGATAGGTATCGGGAAAGAAGCGCCCTTCAGGGTTCACATCCGGCTGACCGAGACGGGCCATGAGCTCGGCATCGGACACTCCGGTCAGGGTCTGCTCTAGCTTTCCCGCAGCGGCAAGGGCGGCGCGTACCTGGCGAAAGTTCCAGCCTTCGACCAAGGTCAGGCTGTACTGCACCACATCGCCACGTTGCCAATGACCGAGCATGTCGGCCACGGTCATCCCCGGAGCCAGGCGATACTCGCCGCTATGCAGGGTCTTGTCCGCCAGATTGAAGCGCCAGTACAGACGCAGCCAGCGGGCCTTGCGCAGTACACCCTCGCCCTCCAGACGGTTCAGCAGACCGCCAGGAGTCGCCCCTGCCGGGACCTCCAGCAGACGCTCCTCACTCAGGTTGAGGGGCTGATCGAGGGCGGACTGTTGCTGCCAAACAGCAGAAAGCAGGTTCAGGCCGGTCAGCAACAGACCCACACTGACTACCAGCAGCCATTTTCGTCTCACGTTTCAGGAGTCCTGCAAGTGGTGGACAAGTGCTTGCAGTTTACGAGTGAGCGGGCCAACCGGCCAGTCGTGCCCATCGAACCTGCGCACCGGCCAGATCCCATAAAGGCTATTGCAGAGGAATACCTCGTCGGCACCGAGAAATTCGTCATAAGCAATGTCGCGCACCTGCACGGCAAGCCCACTCCCCGCAGCTAGAGTCAGAATCTCAGCGCGCATCACACCGGCGACACCGCAACGGCTCAGATCTGCAGTCAGTAGCTGAGAGGACTTCACCAGAAACAGATTGCTGAAGACACCTTCGATTACCCGACCGGAAACGTCTCGCATCAGACCCTCGGCATACTCGCCTCCCTGCCATTCGGCGCGGGCGAGCACCTGCTCCAATCGATTCAGATGCTTGAGCCCCGCCAGCAGGGGCTGTTCAGCCAGACGGGTACAGCAAGGAAAGAGCTCAACGCCCAGCTCCGCATTCGCCGAAGGATAAGCAGGCCATGGGCTGCCCTGCAGAATGCGGCGCAGCAGCGTGGGTTGCGGCGGCGCATAGCCCCGCAGACCGTCGCCACGAGTCACTATCAGCTTGGCAACGCCCACACCGAGCTCGACCGCGAAGGCCTGCAGTTCAGCGCGAATCAGCGCCCCGTCCAAGGGCATGGACAGGCGCGAACAGCCCTCAGCCAGGCGCGCCATGTGACGATCCAGCAGGAGCGGCCGCCCCCGTCGGACGGCGACGGTCTCGAACAGACCATCGCCATAAGCAAGCCCACGATCCCTGAGGGACAGGAAATCGCAAGGCAGGCCATCAATCCAGCTGAGCATCAACCAACGAACCGACGGAACACCAGCGAGCTGTTGGTACCGCCAAAACCGAACGAGTTGGATAGCACCACATCGATCGGCATGGCTTTCGCCTGGTGCGCAACGAAGTCCAGATCGCAGCCCTCGTCAGGCTCTTCCAGATTGATGGTCGGCGGAGCGACCTGATCGCGGATTGCCAGTATGCTGAATATAGCCTCGACCGCTCCCGCAGCCCCCAGCAGATGCCCGGTCATGGACTTGGTAGAACTTACCGATAGCCGGTAGGCGTGGTCGCCGAACACCCTCTTCAGCGCCGCCACTTCGGCCAGATCACCGACCGGCGTCGAAGTGCCATGAGCATTGACGTACTGTATCTGGTCGACATTCAAACCGGCATCGCGCAAGGCACTGGCCATGCACCGAGCCGCACCCGCACCGTCCTCAGGCGTCGCAGTCATGTGGAAGGCATCGCCGCTCATACCGAAACCAACCACTTCGGCATAGATATGCGCGCCACGCGCCTTGGCGTGCTCCAGCTCCTCCAGAACCAACGTACCGGCGCCATCGGACAGCACGAAGCCATCACGCCCCTTGTCCCAGGGCCGGCTGGCGTGCACTGGGTCGTCGTTGCGGGTGGACAGGGCACGGGCAGCAGCGAAGCCACCGATCCCCAGACCGCAAGCCGCCATCTCGGCACCACCGGCAACCATGACGTCGGCCTCGCCATAGGCGATGTTGCGGGCAGCCATGCCGATGCAATGGGTGCCAGTGCTACAAGCCGTGGCCATGGCGTAATTAGGCCCCTGAACGCCCAGATGGATGGACAGGAAGCCGGAAATCATGTTGATGATCGAGCCGGGCACAAAGAATGGCGAAATGCGCCGAGGCCCTTGCTCGATCAGCGCCCTGCAGTTGTTCTCGATATTGGTCAGGCCGCCGATACCGGAGCCCATGGCAACGCCGATACGCTCACGATTGGCATCGGTAATTTCCAGACCGGAGTCACGTACCGCCTGGAAGCTGGCCGCCAGCCCGTATTGAATGAACAGGTCAAGCTTGCGGGCCTCCTTGAGCGTCAGGTATTCCTCGACGTTGAAGCCCTTTACCGAGCCGCCAAAACGGGTGGCATAGGCAGACAGATCCATGTGCTCGAGCGGAGCGATGCCGCTACGACCAGCAAGAATGCCCTGCCAGCTGCTCGGTACATCGGTGCCCAAAGGCGTCAACATACCCAGACCGGTGACCACGACGCGTCTACGCGACACAGCAATCTCCTCTTTACTTCGTTACTTCGCATGCCTGAAGGCATGCTGGCGCGATCGGCGCCCAATGAAAATCCTGCCACGTGTCCACGGATTGCAGCGGTGAAACATTCGCAGCCTTTAAAGAAAAGCCGCACGCCTTGTGGGCAGTGCGGCTTTTCCAGGTCGGAAGTCGACGATTACTTATTGCGCGTGCGCATTGATGTAATCGATGGCTTCCTGAACAGTGGTGATCTTCTCGGCCTGCTCGTCCGGGATCTCGGTTTCGAACTCTTCTTCGAGAGCCATCACCAGTTCAACGGTGTCAAGAGAGTCGGCGCCCAGGTCTTCGACAAAGGAAGCGCTGTTGGTAACTTCCTCTTCTTTGACGCCAAGTTGCTCAGCAACGATTTTCTTGACGCGTTCTTCGATGGTGCTCATACCTTGTTTTCACTCCTATGGACAAATCAGGCAGATGAACAGCGGCTTAGTTTATAGAAAGGCATTTCTGCTTTTCAAGCTGAAGCCGTGCGCGTTCGGACTGCCCCGACGATCTGTCTATCGATCGTTGCAGCTCGATTCCGGCTTTAGACTATCTCTTTGACTGCGCCCGGAAGGCGCCGGTCACATCAACTCATGTACATTCCACCATTCACCGGGATGGTAGCTCCAGTGACATAGGCCGCACCATCCGAAGCGAGGAACGCGACCACCTGAGCGATCTCCTCGGCCTGCCCCAGACGAGCGAGAGGGATCTGAGTCAAGAGCGCATTGCGATGGGCTTCCGGCAGCTCACGAGTCATATCCGTATCGATGAAGCCAGGCGCCACCGTGTTGACGGTAATCCCCCTCGAACCGACCTCGCGAGCGAGAGCGCGGCTGAAACCCTCTACCCCGGCCTTCGCCGCGGCGTAGTTGACCTGACCGACATTCCCCATAGCACCGACCACGGAGCCGATATTGATGATACGCCCCCAGCGAGCCTTGGTCATACTACGAAGGACAGCCTTGGACAAACGATAGAGACTGCTCAGGTTGGTATTGATGACATCGTTCCACTCGTCATCTTTCATACGCAGCATCAAATTATCGCGCGTGATACCGGCATTATTTACGAGGATTGCCGGCTGCCCAAGATGCTGATGGATATGCTCCAGCGTACTGGCTACGGATTCGTCGCTGGATACGTCCAGTACCAGACCGGCCCCTTCGACGCCATGGGTCTTCAGGGTTTCGGCAATACGCTCGGCACCACCCGCAGAAGTGGCAGTACCGATCACGACGGCACCCTGGCGCCCGAGCTCCAGAGCGATCGCCTGACCGATGCCACGACTGGCACCGGTCACCAGCGCCACTTTACCTTGCAAACTCATCTTCAATCTCCTGTTCAGGCCAACGCGGCACAAGCGGCAGCGAAAGCCTCGGGGGTATCCAGATTGTGAGTATTAATGCCCTTGACACAACGCTTGTTGAGTCCCGAGAGCACCTTACCCGGACCGCATTCGACCAGATCGGTGATACCCTGACTGGCCAGACAGACCATCGACTCTACCCAGCGCACCGGGCTGTAGAGCTGCGCCAGCAGATCGCACTTGAGGGTTTCTAGATCCGCCACCACCGATGCGCTGACATTCTGCACCAGCGGAATCTGCGGCGCTTGCCACTCGACCCCCTCGACCGCAGCTGCAAAGCGCTCCGCAGCAGGACGCATCAGAGCGCAATGCGAAGGCACACTGACCGGCAGCGCCATAGCACGCTTGGCCCCCCGCGCCTTACAGGCTTCAATGGCCCGACCGACCGCCCCAACGGCGCCGGCGATCACCACCTGGCCAGGCGCGTTGAAGTTCACCGCACTGACGACCTCTCCCTCAGCAGCCTCGGCACAAGCCGCCAGCACATCGGCATCCTCGAGACCAAGGACCGCTGCCATGCCGCCCTGCCCCGCAGGCACGGCTTCCTGCATCAACTGTCCACGGCGCTCGACCAACCGCACCGCATCGACAAAGCCGAGACTGCCCGCGGCCACCAGCGCCGAATACTCGCCGAGGCTATGACCAGCGACGAAGGCCGGACGGGGGCCACCCTCCGCCTGCCAGAGACGCCAGAGAGCGATCGAAGCAACCAAGATCGCCGGCTGGGTCTTGTCGGTTTGATTGAGCCGCTCTTCCGGACCTTGCTGAGCCAACGCCCAGAGATCGTAGCCGAGGGCGTCCGAAGCCTCGGCAAAGGTGTCGATGACCAGCTTCTGCTGCTCGCCCAAACCGGCCAGCATGCCAAGCGATTGGGAACCTTGGCCAGGAAAAACGAATGCGAGGGAGGCAGACATATGTAACGGATCCCTAATGATCTATCGTCGGGGAAACATCCGGCATAACCGGACACATGTACCCGTTGGATGACAACACGCCCAGAGCGGTCACATCAATGATTGGTTAAAAAGCCTTCGAGACGACCATGCAATCGCTGCGGCATGTTCTGCTGGATCTCCGTCAAGGCGCGCCGAATCGCCCCTTGGAACTCCTTGGGACCGGATGCCCCATGGCACTTCACTACTATCCCCTGCAGCCCTAAAAAGCTGGCGCCGTTATATGCACCTGAGCGCAACTCGGTTTTCAGCCGCCGAAAAAACGGCAAAGCCAAAGCGCCGACCAATCGCGCTCCGATATTCCTCCCGAACTGCGCCTTGATCTCTCCGTTGATCATAGCCACCAACCCCTCACTGGACTTCACCAGGACGTTACCGACGAAACCATCGCAGACGACCACATCGGCCAGGCCACGATAGACCCCATCACCCTCAATGAAGCCGATGTAGTTCAGCGCTGTAGCTCGCTGAAGCAGCGAAGCAGCCATCCTGACCCGCTGATTGCCCTTGATGTCTTCGGTACCGACGTTCAACAGAGCCACTCGAGGGCGCGACATGCCAAGAGCTTGCGCGGCCACCGAGCCCATCACCGCAAACTGGTAAAGCTGCTCGGCAGTGCAATCCACGTTGGCCCCTACGTCCAACAACTGACAGATGCCACGCGAGGTAGGAATGGTAGCAACCATTGCCGGACGATCGATGCCAGGCAGGGTTTTCAGAATATGCCGGGAAAGAGCCATTAATGCGCCAGTATTACCGGCACTGACACAGGCCTGAACTCGCCCCTCTTGGAGCAACTCCAACGCCACTCGCATGGAAGCGTCCGGCTTGTTGCGTAGAGTCTGCGCAGGCCGCTCGCCCATGGCGATTACGTCACTGGCATGCTCGATCCGTAAACGCGCACGATCCACTGAAGGATGACGGGCGATCAATTCTTCGAGAAGGGGAGCCTGACCAACGAGAACCAAATGCAGCGAGGGGATTTCGGCCAAGGAGGAGACGCAGGCCGGAACAATGCAGTGGGGACCGAAGTCCCCACTCATGGCATCTATAGCAACGACCAAAGCGGACAAGGATTACTCGTCGGAGCCCTTGTCGATGACTTTGCGACCACGATAGAAACCGTCCGGAGACACGTGGTGGCGCAGATGCACTTCGCCAGTGCTCTTCTCGACAGACAGAGCATTGGCTTCGAGAGCGTCGTGGGAGCGACGCATGTCGCGTGCGGAACGGGATTTTTTGTTCTGCTGAACAGCCATAACTGATTAACTCCTAAACGTTTGGATCACGCTTTAACTGCGCCAGTACGCTGAACGGGTTGGACCGAGACACCTCGTCCTCGCTCGGCAAGGGCTCTTCAAGCCCAGCCGGCGGCTGGCAAACATCAGGGTCATGGAGAGGAACGATGGGCAAGGCAAGCAACAGCTCATCCTCGACCAACGCCAGCAGATCCAAGGGATCTTCCCCAACCTCCAGCACGTCGTAGTCCTTGGGAAGCGACTGAGTGTTCGCCCCCTCCCTCACCACGGCATAGTCGCATTCGCTGTGGATCGGCAGGGCGACCAGCTCCAGACAGCGCTGGCAAACCATTTTGACCTCCACGTCGAGCTCGCTGTGAATCACCGCTGTCATGCGCTCGTCACGCTCAAAGTGAATCTGTGCGCGAACAACACCTGCATGCTCCGCGAGCGGATCGCAGAGACGCGGCAAATCAGCCAGCTGTAGCTCACCCCTAAGAGTTACGCCACGATCAGCCAGCTTGCGAGGATCAACGTGAGGTGGAATCGGCCCATTCAACATAGGGGCGGCATTCTAGGGATGCCCCGAGGCGCTGTCAAAGAAATTTCCGTCCTGCCCGCCAACTGGCGACACAGTTAGAATCAGGCCATTTGAAGGAGAACAACATGCCACCCCTCGTGCTCGCCTCCAGCTCCAGCTATCGCCGGGAGTTGCTCGCTCGCCTCCGCCTCCCCTTCGCCCACGCCGCCCCCTCCATCAATGAGATGCCACACCCAGGAGAAAGCGCAGAGAGCCTGATCAGAAGGCTCTCCATCGAAAAGGCCCAGGCTCTCGCTGAGCGCTATCCACGACACCTGATTATCGGCTCGGACCAGGTAGCGGTATTGAACGAACAGATTCTCGGCAAGCCTCATGATTTCCAGAGAGCGAAAGCTCAACTGACGGCCGCCAGCGGCAGCAGCGTAACCTTCCTGACAGGACTAGCCTTGCTGAACAGCGCCAGCGGCAGATTACAGGTTGACAGTGTCCCATTCAGAGTGAACTTCCGCCAACTGGACGAGAGACGCATTGAGCGATACCTGAAGGCGGAACAGCCTTTCGACTGCGCCGGCAGTTTCAAGTCCGAAGGACTGGGGGTCAGCCTATTCCGCAGCACGGAGGGAGAGGACGCAACCAGCCTCATAGGACTGCCATTGATTCGCCTAGTAGACATGCTACTCGCCGAAGGCATCCAGATCCCCTGAACCACCAATAGCCGACAAACGCAAAAGGCCCGGATTGACCGGGCCTTCTCAGAATCAATCCAGAACTAGCGCAATACAGGCCCCTGGAAGCCCATCCACAGCGTAAGCCGCTCCGCCACACTGGTACCGATCTTCTTGGCAAAGCGATCGAATGGGCTCTCATGCACGGTGAAATCGACCAGCTCCTCCTCCCCGATCACCTCGCGAGCCACATAACTGGCACTCCCCAACCCATCGACCAACCCCAACTGCACAGCCTGCTCACCGGACCAGACCAACCCGGAAAACAGTTCGGGATGCTCGGCATCTCTCAAGCGATCACCCCGCCCTCGCTTGACGCTTTCGATGAACTGCCGATGGGTGACATCCAGCACCCCACGCCAGAAGCGCACCTCATCCTCTTTCTGCGGCTGGAACGGATCGAGAAAAGCCTTGTGCTCGCCGGCCGTATAGACGCGACGCTCGACCCCCAGCTTGCCCATCGTCTCGACGAAACCGAAGCTAGCAGCGGTAACGCCGATCGACCCGACCAGACTAGCCTTGTCGGCATAGATGGCGTCAGCCGCACTGGCGATATAGTAGGCCCCGGAAGCCCCGAGATCCGAAATCACCGCATAGACCTTAATTTCTGGATATTTACCGCGCAGACGGCGAATTTCGTCGTAGATATAGCCCGACTGCACGGGGCTACCGCCAGGGCTGTTGATACGCAGCACCACCCCCTTGGTCTGCTTATCCTTGAAGGCCGCCCGCAGGCTAGTGACGATATTGTCGGCGCTGGCCGGCTCCTCATCGGCGATCACGCCGTGAATTTCGATCAGCGCCGTGTGAGCACCACCGTGCGCAGCCTCCCTGAGGGCAGGCACCGGAGCAAACAGCACCAACGCAACGAACAGATAGACGAAAGTCAGCAGCTTGAAGAAGATACCCCAGCGCCGCGATCGCCGCTGCTCCTGAATTCCCGCCAGCAGGGTCTTCTCGAGAAGCCTCCAGCTCTTGCCATCGCCACCATCCTTCGGCGCCTTCCACTCGTCCGCCATACTCAGCTCACTCCAACGTCGACACCCAATTGCCGAACCTCAAGCCAGGCCCGCAACTCCAGAAAGCTCTCGATAGCCAGGCATGGCTCATACAAACGCAACATATCCAGGGGCTGCGCCCCATACCCTACTGCCACCGCCCCCATACCGGCTTGTCGAGCCATCTGCAGATCGAAAGCGGAATCCCCCACCATCAGGGCGCCTCCAGGCGACACCCGGCAATGAGAAAGAATCTCGCGCAACATGCGCGGATCCGGCTTACTCGCGGTTTCGTCCGCACAACGGGTCACATCGAAGTAATCCAGCCAGCCGTAGCTCGCCAGAACCCTGTCGAGCCCGCGCCGGGTCTTGCCGGTCGCGACCGCCAGGCGATAGCCCGCTGAGCGGAATGCCTCCAGGGACTCGACCACCCCGGGGAATAACGCCGAAGGCTGACTTTCCAGAGCCAGATAATGCTCGCCGTACAGCAACTGGACACGCCGCAGCACCTGCGGATCACGCACCTCCGGATACAGGGCGCGAATTGCCTCGGGCAATCCCAGCCCGATGATGCCTTTTATCTCTTCGTCAGTACGCAGCTCCAGATCGCAAGCTCGCGCAGCCAAACGCATGGACTCGACAATGCGACCGATGGAATCAGCCAGGGTGCCATCCCAATCGAAAATCAGCAGTTGGTAATCAGACACTCAGACGCTCCAGGGCCTGCTCCCACATTTCATCCACAGGCGCCTCAAGTCGAAGCTCGCCCCCATCAGGCAGCGGCACGACCAGCGAGTAGGCATGGAGGAACAGACGCTTGCCGCCCAACGCACGAATCTCGCGAGTGAATTCATCATCGCCATATTTGGCATCACCAGCGATGGAATGCCCCGCATACTTGGCATGCACACGAATCTGGTGCGTCCTGCCGGTCACCGGGCGAGCCTCCACCAGCGTGGCGAAATCACCGAAGCGACGTAGAACACGAAAGACTGTCAGCGCCTCCTTACCCTCGTCACTGACCTCAACCATACGCTCACCAGAGCGTAGATTGTTCTTCCGCAGCGGCGCACTGACCTGTTTCTTGGCAGACGGCCACGCCCCGCGCACCAACGCCATATAGCGCTTGTCGACGCCATCCCCACGCAAAGCCTGGTGCAAGTGACGCAACATGCTGCGCTTCTTCGCGATCATCAACAGCCCGGAAGTATCTCGATCGAGACGATGCACCAACTCCAGATCCTTCGCCTCGGGACGCAACTGGCGGAATGCTTCAATCACGCCATAATTAAGCCCGCTGCCGCCATGGACAGCGATGCCGGCCGGCTTGTTCAGCACGATCAGCGCCTTGTCCTCGTAGACGATGGATGCCTCAAGCCGCTCCAGCAATCCCTGCGCCACCGGCGCCGGCTCGTCGCGCTCCGCCAGGCGCAGAGGCGGAACACGCACGACGTCCCCGGCCTGCAACTTGTATTCAGGCTTGACCCGACCTTTGTTCACGCGCACTTCGCCCTTGCGCAGAATGCGGTAGATCAGGGTCTTGGGCGCTCCTTTGAGCTGGGTACGGAGGAAATTATCGATACGCTGGCCGGCAAACTCCGGCGCGACCTCAAGCAATTGAACGCCAGAGATCGGAGAGATGGGATTAGTCATCCAAATATCATAGCAATTTTTAATGGAATTGAAGCACTTATTGATTACTGCTATAGTCGCGAACGCCGCTAAGAAGCGGCCAGGCCAGTGGATGGGCGAAAAGCAAGACAGCCATCCCAGCCGCATGCTACCCGATCCAGGACGTAAGGCCGTCCAAAGGGCCATCGCTGCATGCTCGCGAAGCCCCAAAAATAGCCCGAGCTAAAGCGCACGCTCCAAGGAGCCTGCGTAAATGCCAACTCGCTGCGGATTCTGCGAACGGCACCCGATTTTCAAAGGATACGTGCAGGGTGGAGATGCACAGTCATCGGATTGCGTAGCTGCAAGCTTGATTCAAGACGCACTCAGGCGTCCGCTGCCGATGATCGATTCCTCCTCCTGATAGATTGCTTTCTGCCACAACAGTAAAGCAGGAGACGTAGTCGCGACCCGGCCACCAGCCGTGCGTTGCTAGACACGGGAATGGTTGACAGCCTTTCCTGAACGCCCCTGTCACCGACCGCGAGAGTCGTGTGTGCCTGTCGCCGTTTCCGGCAGCCCGGAAACCAAACGGTACTACATGAAAAGAATGCTGATTAACGCGACTCAGCCCGAAGAGTTGCGTGTTGCCCTGGTCGACGGCCAACGCCTGTACGACCTGGATATCGAGTCGGGCGCGCGTGAGCAGAAGAAGGCCAACATCTACAAGGGCCGCATTACGCGTATCGAGCCAAGCCTGGAAGCCGCCTTCGTGGACTTCGGCGCAGAGCGTCACGGCTTTCTGCCCCTCAAGGAAATCTCCCGCGAGTACTTCACCAAGACCCCGGAAGGGCGCGTCAACATCAAGGAAGTGCTACGCGAGGGCCAGGAAGTCATTGTCCAGGTCGAGAAGGAAGAGCGCGGAAACAAGGGCGCGGCCCTGACCACCTTCATCAGCCTCGCCGGCCGCTACTTGGTGCTGATGCCGAACAACCCGAGAGCCGGCGGCATTTCCCGTCGCATCGAGGGCGAAGAGCGCAACGAGCTGCGCGAGGCGCTGAACGGCCTCAACGCCCCTGCCGACATGGGCCTGATCGTGCGCACTGCAGGCCTCGGACGCTCCAGTGAGGAGCTGCAGTGGGACCTCGACTACCTGGTACAGTTGTGGACCGCGATCAAGGAAGCCTCCCTCGACCGCTCCGCCCCTTTCCTGATCTACCAGGAATCCAACGTCATTATCCGCGCGATTCGCGACTATCTGCGCCAGGACATCGGCGAGGTGCTGATCGATAGCGTCGAGGCCCAGGAAGAAGCCCTGAGCTTCATCCGCCAGGTGATGCCGCAGTATGCCAGCAAGATCAAGCTGTACGAGGACAGCGTACCGCTGTTCAACCGGTTCCAAATCGAGAGCCAGATCGAAACCGCCTTCCAGCGTGAAGTGAAACTGCCATCCGGCGGCTCGATCGTCATCGATCCGACCGAGGCTCTGGTCTCCATCGATATCAACTCGGCGCGTGCCACCAAGGGCGGCGACATCGAAGAAACGGCGCTGCAGACCAACCTGGAAGCGGCCGAAGAGATCGCCCGCCAACTGCGCCTTCGCGACATCGGCGGCCTGATCGTCATCGACTTCATCGATATGACCCCGGCGAAGAACCAGCGTGCCGTGGAAGACCGCGTACGCGAGTGCCTGGAGGCCGACCGTGCCCGCGTGCAGGTCGGTCGCATCTCGCGCTTCGGCCTGCTGGAAATGTCCCGCCAGCGCCTGCGTCCATCCCTCGGCGAGACCAGTGGCATCGTCTGCCCACGCTGTAACGGCCAAGGCATCATCCGCGATGTTGAATCCCTCTCCCTGGCCATCCTGCGCCTAATCGAGGAGGAGGCCCTGAAGGACCGTACCGCCGAGGTGCGCGCCCAAGTACCGATCCCGGTTGCCGCCTTCCTGCTCAACGAGAAGCGCAACGCGATCACCAAGATCGAACTGCGCACCCGCGCACGCATCGTCATCCTACCCAACGACCACCTGGAAACCCCGCACTTCGAAGTGCAGCGCCTGCGCGACGATAGCCCAGAAGTCCTGAGCGGCCAGTCCAGCTACGAGATGACGCCGTCCGAGGTGGAAGAAACCCAGCCAATCAGCGCCACCCGCACGCTGGTGCGCCAAGAGGCCGCTGTGAAGACCGCCCCGCAGCGCACCGCACCGGCTCCGACTCCAGTCGAAGCGGCCCCTGCTCCGATCCCCGCCCCTGCCCCTGCGGTCCCGCAACGTGCGCCCGAGCCGAGCCTGTTCCGAGGCTTGGTGAAGTCCCTGGTCAGCCTGTTCGCCGGCAAGGAAGCAGCCAAACCTGCCATCATCGAAAAACCGGCAGCCGAGGTCGAGCGTCAGGCACGCAGCGAGGAGCGCCGCAGCTCCCGCCAGCAGAACCGCCGCCGTGAAGGCCGCGCAGGCCGGGAAGAGGAACGCAAGCCGAGGGAGGAGCGCCCGACTCGCGAGGAGCGCCTGCCGCGTCAAGTGCGTGAAGAACGCCAACCGCGCGAAACCATCGAAACCCGCGAAACCCAGGAGCCACGCCGCGAGCGCCAGCTCCGCGAGGAGCGCCAACCGCGCGAAGCCGTCGAGGCCCGGGAGCCTCAGGAGCCGCGTCGCGAGCGTCCGCCACGCGAAGAGCGTCAACCTCGGCCCGGTCGCGAAGAGCGCAAGCGCGAACTGCGCGAGCCGCTGGACACCCAGGAGACCTCGACGGAGGAGCGCCCACAGCGCCAACCGCGCGAAGAGCGCCAGCCGCGCCCACCACGCGAAGAGCGCCTGCAGAGAACTGCAGAACTGACCGAGGAAGAGACCCAACCCATTGAGGAGACTCTGGAAACCGCGGAGCAGGAGGCTGGAGAAGAAGAGCGTCCGCGCCGTCGCTCGCGCGGCCAGCGCCGTCGCAGCAACCGTCGCGAACGCCAGCGCGACAGCCAGGGCAACGAGATCGAAGGTGGCGAGGAAGCGCCGACCGTCGTCGAGCCGGCCGCAGCCATGGTAGCCGCCGTCGCCGTCGAGAGCCTGTCGACCGAGGCCGAGCAAGCCACCACGGCAGCCGCGGAAACCGATATCGCCAAGCCTCAGGAAGCGGAAGCAGTGGCCATCGAGCCGAGTATCGCCCACGAAATCGCAGTGGCAGCGGAGACCACCCAGGCACCTGCAGCCTCGGCAGAACAAGCTTCGGCTGAGTCCCAGACTGCCGAGCTGGAGGTTTCCGGGGAACAGCCGGCCCCGCCGGCTGAAATAGCGCCCGTTGTGATCGAACAGCCAGCTCCCCAACCTGCACCTGCAGTAGAGGAAGCCGCAACGCCCCCTCAAGCTGCTGAGCCGGCTCCCCAGGAACAACCGAGCAGCGGCCGTGCCGCCAATGATCCGCGTGAAGTGCGCCGTCGCAGGCGCGAGGCCGAGCGCCTGGCCCGCGAAGCGGCCGAAGCCGCGAAGATCGCCGAGGCAGAGCGGGTAACCACTCCCGAGCCGATTGCGGCCGTAGAGCAGGCAGCGATCCAAGAGTCAGCTGAGCAGCCGGAACCCGAAACCGGTGCCAAGATGGCAACCATCGAGCAGCCGATCCAGACCACTCAGGCGGCAGAGGTCGAGCCGCTTACTCAGGCACCGCTCCCGCGGGAGGAACAACCGGAAACGGTCGCTGAAGACGAGGCACCCAAGGCCGAAGTCATGCCCGTTATCGAACCCGAGCAGCCTGCCGAAGTGAAGAGCGAGCCGCAAGGTGAAAGCAAAGAAGCTGTGCAGCCTGGACTCGACGCCGACGAACAGCCGGCCAAGGTAGAGGCAAAGCCGCACGCCTGATAGAGACCAGGCTCCAGAAAAGGGGATGCGAGAGCATCCCCTTTTTTATTTGCCTGAGAAATCGTTACCGAATGAAATCTGTTGGCCGCGAAACGAGGCAGTTTCAGCGATATGGAAACAGGATGAGAGGTTGAAGCAAAGAACAGACTGGGAACAGGCTCAAATAACGTTAGGCTCGATTTCCAGCCAGACGCCGAAGCGCTCTCTTATATCTGCACGAATGCGCTCGGCCAGCTCCAGCACTTGCCGGCCGCTTGCCTGGCCATAGTTGACCAGCACCAGCGCCTGCAGGCCGTGAACACCGGCGTCACCATCCCGATAACCTTTCCAGCCGGCCCGCTCGATCAGCCAACCGGCAGCTAGCTTGAACCGGCCATCGGCCTGGGGATAAGTCACCAGACCCGGGTAATCGCCGCGCAGGCGCGAGGCCTGTTCTGCGTCGACCACGGGATTCTTGAAGAAGCTGCCAGCATTGCCCAGCACCGAGGGGGCGGGCAGCTTCGCTTGGCGAATGGCACAAATCACCCGGCTCACATCGACTGGCGTCGGCGACTGGATGCCCTGCTCCAGCAGCATCTGGCGCACGGGGCCGTATTCCAGGTGCAGCCGCGCCGTACGCTGCAGAGAAAAGCGCACGCGCAGGATCAGCCAGCGCCCGTCTTCGCGTTTGAACAGGCTGTCGCGATAGCCGAAGGCACAGTTCTGCGGAGCGAACGCGCGCAACTCGCCCGTCTGGCGATCCAGCGCCGTGAGTCCGGCGAAACGATCCTTCAGTTCCACGCCATAGGCCCCGATGTTCTGCACCGGCGCCGCCCCGACCGTGCCCGGGATCAGGCTGAGGTTCTCCAACCCTGCCAAGCCCATCTCAAGGGTACGCAGTACGAAGGGATGCCAGGGCTCGCCCGCCTCCGCCTCGATGATCACCTGCTCGTCGCACTCATGCAGAACACGGATACCACGGCCGGCCATGCGCAGCACCAAGGCCTCGACATCGCCGGTGAGCAGCAGATTGCTGCCACCACCGATCGCCAGCAGCGGAAGCTGCCGCTCCTTTGCCAACTTCAGTGCGGTACGCACGTCGTCGTCGTCATGCGCTTCGGCGAACAGGCGTGCCTGCGCATCGATCCCGAACGTATTGAAGGGTTTGAGGGAAATCTTTTCCCGCACCTGCAGCGTCACAGACACCCCCGGACTTCCGCCAGCAACCGGTCGCTGGCCTGCTCGATCAGGTCCAGCACTTGCTCGAAACCGTCCTCCCCGCCGTAGTAGGGATCCGGCACCTCATCCCGCTCCATGGCATAACGACGCAGGTAGAGATCCAGCTCGACCGATGCCCCTTGCGGACGCAGCGCCCGCAGATCGCCCAGATTGGCACGGTCCATGGCCAGGATCAGGTCGAAACGGGAGAGGTCCTCCCGGCAGACCTGACGGGCGCGCTGGCCCGACAGATCGTAACCACGCCGTAGGGCGGCCCGCCGGGTCCGGTTGTCCGGTGCCTTGCCAACATGCCAGTCACCGGTGCCAGCCGAGTCGACGAGGACACGCTGCTCGAGTCCCGCCGCCCTCACCCGCTGGCGGAAAACCCCTTCGGCGGTTGGCGAACGGCAGATATTGCCGAGACAGACGAAGAGGATGCGCATCAGGCCTCCAGCAGGCGCCGCACGCGCTCCAGATCTTCCGGCGTATCGACCCCGGCCGGCGGCGCTTGCAGGGCGTCGCCCACGTGAATGCGCACGCCGTGCCAGAGCGCACGCAACTGCTCCAGGCACTCGGTATTTTCCAGCCAGCATGGTCCCCAGGCGACGAAGTCGTGGAGAAAACCCGCCCGATAGGCATAGATTCCGATGTGTCGGCGATATGGCACGCCGACTGGCAGCCGCTCGCGCCCGCTCGCGAAGTCATCCCGCGCCCAGGGCAGGGGCGCCCGACTGAAGGTCAGGGCCAGCCCGTTCAGATCGGACACCACCTTCACCACGTTGGGATTGAAGAGCGTCTCGACATCGACGATGGGCTCGGCCAAGGTGGCGATAGCAGCCTCCGGATGAGCCGCGAGATTGGCCGCCACCTGATCGATGATCGCCGGCGGGATCAGCGGCTCGTCCCCTTGCACGTTGACCACGATGGCATTACTGGCCAGGCCCAACTGACCGGCCACTTCCGCCAGGCGGTCGGTGCCGGAATTGTGCTCGCTCTTGGTCAGCAGCACTTCGGCTCCGAACGCACGGCAAGCCTCAACGATACGCGCATCGTCGGTGGCGACGACCACTTGTTGCGCCGCACTCTGGCAAGCCTGCTCCCAGACGTGCTGGATCATCGGCTTGCCGGCAATGGTCTGAAGCGGCTTACCCGGCAATCGGCTGGAGGCAAAGCGAGCCGGAATCACCACGCTGAAGACAGTGCTCATTTGTCCAGGCGCTCGTCGACGCTCAGGGTGCGCGCCTCTCCCTCCAGCATCACCGGGATGCCGTCACGCACCGGGAAAGCCAAGCCGTCGGCCTTGCAGATCAGCTCGGATTTGTCATCGGCCAGCTTCAGCGGCCCCTTGCAGAGCGGGCAGGCGAGAATGTCGAGAAGTTTGGGGTCCATGAGGAATCCTTGAAGGCGATGGAGAGTAGGCAACGACGGCCGCTACGAACCCGGCACGCAGCATGCTCAGCGCGCTGGCAGCAAACGGATCAGCGCGGTATCGAGCCAGTCGACGAAGACTGGCGAGGGGAGCGCATCAACCGCCAGATACCAGCAATCGTCGGTGGCGAAACTATGGCACTTCACCGCATCCTTCTCCGTCATGACGATCGGCAGCGCGGGACTGAAATGCAGCAGCTCGGCGCTATAGCGGGCATGGTCGGCGAAGGCATGCGGAATCGGGCGCCAGTGTAGCGCCTCGAGCGTCGCGAAGAAACGCCGGGGATGGCCGATACCGGCTACCGCATGAAGCACTTGACCGGCAGGGAAATGCTCGAGGGACCTGCGCTCACCGCTGAAGAGATGAACCAGGGCTGTCGGCTGCAGGCGGAAAGCGTAGCTCCCTGGCGGAGCTTCACCGACACCATTGAAGAGTACGGCATCCACGCCGTCGAGCCGATCGATCGGCTCGCGCAAAGGCCCCGCCGGCAAGCAGCGACGATTGCCGAAGCCGCGCTCCGCATCGACGAGCGCCAGCTCCAGGTCGCGGGCTAGCCGGTAATGCTGCAGACCGTCGTCGCAGAGGATGAGATCGAGCGGCTCTTCCGCAAGTAGTGCCCGTACGGCGCGCGCCCGGTCCGGATCTATCACCAGGGGGGCGCCGCTGCGCCGAACGATCAGCAGGGGCTCGTCGCCGGCCTGCTCGGCCGACTGCTCGGCGGTTACTCGCCAGGGCAGGCGCGGCGGCTTGGCCCCGTAACCACGACTGACCACACCAACCCTGAGTCCACGGCGACGGCAATGCTCGATCAGCCAGAGGATCAACGGGGTTTTCCCAGTGCCACCGACGGTGATGTTGCCCACCACCAGCACCGGCACCGGCGCGCGATAGATGTCGCCTTGGCCTCGCAGGAAACGCTCGCGCCGACCTCGCACCACTTGCCGGTAGAGCGCCTCCAGCGGACGCAGCAGGATCAGGGATGGATGCCCCCGATACCAGGCATCGACCAGTCGGTCGGAAAAAGCCATCAGGGCGCCGCCTGGGCCTCGACTGTGGTGATACGCAGATGGGCGAAGCCGAGCTTGCCGGCAGCATCCATGGCGGTGATGACCGCCTGGTGCGGAGTCTTGGCATCGGCACTGATGATCAGCGGCAGATGGCTGTCGCCCGCCGACTCCTTCTGCAAGGCACGCATCAGGTTGTCCAGATTGCTTTCGTGCAGCGCCTGCCCGTTCACCGAGTAGCCGCCATTGGCATCGATCAGCACCTCCAGCTGCTTCTGCTCGCTCTGCTCGGGCGGCGTACCGCTGGCCGCCTCAGGCAGATCGACCTTGAGCTGGGTTTCGCGGTTGAAGGTGGTACTGACCACGAAGAACAGCAGCAGGATGAACACGACATCGATCAGGGACGCCAGATTGATCTCGACGTTCTCCCGCGGTTTGCGCCGGAATTTCACGCCTTGCCCTCGCTGAGATCGACCTCGCGATCCCCTTGTAGCACTTCCACCAGCTTGATCGCTTCCTGCTCCATGCCGACCACCAACTCATCGACGCGGCGCTGCAGATAGCGATGGAAGAACAACGAGGGGATGGCCACGAACAGGCCGGCGGCGGTAGTGATCAGGGCGGTAGAGATGCCGCCGGCGAGCTGCGAGGCGTTGGCCATGCCGGACCCCATGAAGCTGCCGAAGATCTCGATCATTCCTAGCACGGTACCGAGCAGGCCGAGCAAGGGAGCGATGCCGGCGATGGTGCCCAAAGCATTGAGATAACGCTCGAGATCGTGGATGACCCGGGCGGCGGCCTCCTCGATGCACTCCTTCATGACCTCGCGGCCATGCTTGGAGTTGGCCAGGCCGGCAGCGAGGATCTGCCCCAGCGGGGAATTCGCCCGCAGCTCCTTCAGTTTGCTGTTGGTCAGCTGTTTGTCCTTGATCCAGCGCCATACCTGACCGAGCAGATGCGGCGGCGTGATGCGGCTTGGCCGCAAGGTCCACAAGCGTTCAGCGATGATGCCCACAGCAACGATGGAACAGAGAATGATCGGCAGCATCATGATACCGCCGGCTTTAACAAGCTCCCACACGTGGCAGATCCCCCTGGAAAAAGTGGCGCAACTCTAGCACAGGCCTACCCTACCGCCGACGGCCGCTGTTCTCATTTTTCCCGCCAGAAGCGGGGTTGCTCGCGCAAACCGATAGCCGCTCCCCGATCCCCCAGACGCAAATGCACGGCCCCCAGGCGGGCGGTGTCGTAGACCTCCGCCGGGAGGCTGCGATAACGGGCCAGAACGGTCGGATGCGGGTGCCCGAAAGCGTTGTGCCAACCGCGGGAGATCAGCACCGCACGCGGCGCCAGCGCCTGCAACAGGACCATGGAGGAAGAGCTGCGACTGCCATGATGTGGCGCCAGCAACCAGTCGACCGGTGGAGAAAATCGGCTGTAGACCAATCCCCGCTCGGCAGCGGTGTCGATATCACCAGTCAGTAGCAGACGCTCACCATTGGCCTCAACCAGCAGCACGCACGAGGCCTGATTACCATTTTTCGCCTGCGGCCAGTGCCACGTGGAAAAACTTACCTCATCCCACCGCCATTGCCGAGCGGTACAGGGCTGAGCGGCCAGGGATGCCGGCAGTCCGGCGGCCTCCCCGGCGAGCACCTCGCCTACCCGAAGTCCGCGCTGCACGGCCAGGGAGCCTCCGGCGTGATCCCCGTCGGCATGACTGAGCAGCAGAAGGTCGAGACTCCTTACCCCGAGGCCACGCAGCGCGGGCACTACGACCCGCTCGCCCAGATCGAACTCGCCGAAGCGCGAAGCCGCATCGTAGAGCAAGGCATGATTACGGGTACGCAGCAGTACGGACAAGCCCTGCCCCACATCCAGCAGCCATACCTCGACGCGGGCGCGAGGCACCCGATCCACGGGCGGAAAGGCCAAGGGCAGAAGCAGAGCCAGCCCCAATGCCCGCAGGGGCAATCCTGCCGGCAGCAGGAGCAGCAGCGTGCCGAGCGCGGCGAGCAGCCAGCCCCAGAGCGGTACGGCATGTGGCAACCAGGCCGGCGAGGCTTCGGCGATCATCCCCAGCAGCCGGAACAATCCCTCGAGCTGTGCTCCAGCCAGCCACAGCATGCTCTCCCCGACAACGGGTACCGGCAGTAACAGGGTGCCGAGTAGAGCCAGAGGTACCACGCCGACGCTGACCCAGGGCACCGCGATTAGATTGGCCAGGGGGCCACTGGCGCTGATCGGCAGTCCCAGTGCCAGCAACAGTGGCAGCAGGCCGAGCGCGGTTGCCCACTGGGCGCGCCAGAGGGCCTGTGCCCATGGCCAGACGCCCAGGCGCCCGCCAAAGGCCAAGACGAGAATCGCCACTGCGGCGAAGGACAGCCAGAACCCCGGCTGCAAACTGGCCAGCGGCTCGAGCAGCAATACCGTATCCAGGGCCAGGAGAAAGGGCAGCCAGACGCCAAGATGACGAAAGCGCAGACGCCAGATCAGAACCATGCCGAGCATCACGCAGGCGCGCCTCACCGGCACCTCGAACCCCGCGAGCCAGCCGTAGCCCAATGCGCCGGCGAAGGCCAGACCGCAGGCCCAGGGCAACCATGGCAAGCGCCGCGGCCATAGGCCAAGACGTACCAGGCAAGCGACCAGGCCGTAGAGCACGCCGGCGAGCAGGGCCACATGCTGCCCGGAGATGACCATGAGGTGCACCGTGCCGGTGTCCTGCAACAGCCGCCAGTCCGCCGTGGACAACCCGGAACCATCCCCCACCACCAGGGCAGAGATGGCCCCCTCGCGCCCGAATGCTTCGACTCCATGCAGCCGCCGACGGATCTCATCCCGCCAACTGCCCGCGCCCTGCGCCGGACTCAGTAACTCGCCAGCCTTGATCGTTCCGGTCGCGCCGACGCGCCGTGCCAGAAGCCAGGCTTCATAATCGAAGGTATGAGGATTGACCAATCCCCGCGGTCGCTCAAGAGCGACCGCCAGACGCCATCGCTCTCCGGCATGCAGCGGTGGCCCAAAGCGCCAAGCCAGGCGCAGACGCTGCGGCAAATCGGCACGGCGCGAACGCGCATCCTCCAACTGGAAGCGTACCGTGCCGTCGCGCGCCTCGGGCAGTCCGACCACCCGCCCCTCCAGCCACAGGGTGCGGCCATCCAGATCGACCACCAGGCGATCTTCCAGCGCCCACTGGGCGGACAGGCAGGCCCAGCTCAACCCCAGCAGGAACAGAGCAGGCAAGACACGATGCAAGACCAGACACGCAAATCCGACCAGCAGCAACAGCAGCCATAGCCATGTGGGTGGCAAAGCCGGAAGGAAACGCAGGACGAGCAGTCCTGCAGCGAGCGCCAACATCCCTGTGCGCATGGCATGCCCTCAACTACCGCCCGTCATCTCTCGAGGGGCACGGGGAATCCGAGGCGAAACAGAGCCGGACGGCAGGCATCTTGTCACCAATCGGTGCATAATAGCGACGCCTCAGATCTTATGAGCCCCGTCATGCCTCGTCGTATCTTCAAGCGCTATATGCCGCATCCGGATAGCATCAGGGAGCACAAATCCCTGCGCTTTCTCGGTAGCTTGATCCACGATCCCAACCTCTGGCACCTGAATCGCCACTCGGTGGCGCGCGCCATGGCCGTGGGTCTGTTCAGCGCCTTCATCCCGCTGCCGATGCAGATGCTGCTCGCCGCCAGCCTGGCCATTCCAGTTCGCGCCAATCTACCAATCTCCATCGGCCTGGTCTGGCTGACCAACCCCCTGACCATGCCTCCGGTTTTCTACTGTACCTACAAAGTAGGCTCTTGGGTGCTGGATACCCCACCGCTGCACCTGCCCAGTGAAATAACCATGGACTGGATCACAGAACGGCTTACCACGCTCTGGGAGCCGATGCTGGTCGGATCGATCGTCACCGGCATCGTCCTCGGGATCGTCGGTTACTTCGCGACCATGATCTATTGGCGCTGGTGGGTCCGGCGCGCTTGGCTGAAGCGCCAGCAGCGCCGGCGCAAACCGGTGCTCTGATCTATTCGTACCGCAAGGCCTCGGCCGGTTCGATCTGCGCGGCGCGCCAGGATGGATAGAGCGTGGCAAGGAAACTCAGGACGAAGGCCGCCGTGCAAATCAGCAGCACATCCAGCGCCTGCAGATCGGACGGCAGATAGCTGACGAAGTAGACATCGGAACTCAGTATCCGTTGACCGCTGAAGCGCTCCAACCAGCCGACCAGCTCACTCACGTTGAGCGCGGCGAGCACTCCCAGCACCGCTCCGACCAACGTGCCGACCGAGCCGATCACCGTGCCCTGGACCATGAAGATGGCCATGATCTGCCTGGGCGTCGCCCCCAGCGTACGCAGAATGGCGATATCGGCCCCCTTGTCGGCGACCACCATGATCAGTGTCGCGATGATGTTGAAAGCCGCCACCGCGACGATCAGCAGCAGGAGCAGACCGATCATGGTCTTCTCCATCTTCATGGCGCTGAACAGGCTTCCCTGGGTCTGTGTCCAGTCGCTGGCCCTATATCCCGAGCCCAGCTCCGCAGCGATGCGCGCCGCGACCTGGGGCGCCTGGTAGAGATCCTTCATGGCCAGCCGTATCCCCTGCACCTGGCCGGACTGCCAGTGCTGGAGGTGCGCGGCATCGGCCATGTGGATCAATGCCAGCGAACCATCCAGCTCGGCACCGACCTTGAATATCCCCACCACCGTCAGGCGCTGCATACGCGGAGTGATGCCGCCCGGGGTGTCGCTCAGCTCGGGCACGATCAGGGTCAGCCTGTCGCCGACCTGCAGGGAGAAGCGCCGGGCCGTTATCTCGCCGATGACGACACCGAACTCGCCGGGGATCAGCGCATCCAGGTGCCCCTGCTGCATGTGCTCGCCGACGATGGATACTTTGGGTTCCTCTTGCGGATCGATGCCCTGGACCTGGATAGGCTGCATGCTGCCCTTGTAGGACAGCATTCCCTCCAGTTCGGTGAGCGGGGCTACCGCCTGCACCTCGGGATGCCTTAGCGCAGCCTCGGCCAGGGGACGCCAGTCGTCGAGGGGCTGGAGGCCCGCGATACCGGCATGGGGCACCAGCCCCAGGATGCGGGCGCGCATCTCCTTCTGGAAGCCGTTCATGACCGAGAGCACCACGATCATCGCCAGAACGCCAAGAGCGAGCCCGAGCATCGAGGTCAGGGAAATGAAGGAAATATAGTGGTTGCGCCGCTTGGCCCGGGTATATCGGGCACCGATGAAGACCGCCAGGGGACGAAACATGCTCACTCCGCTATCAGTCGACCATCTTCCAGACGCAATACCCGATCCATCTGCCGGGCCAACTGGGGATCGTGAGTCACCACCAGAAAGGCCGTGCGCAGCGACACACTGAGCTCCAGCATCAGCTCCTGGATGCTCTGCGCCGTGTGCTGATCGAGGTTGCCGGTCGGTTCGTCGAGCAACACCAATCCGGGCCGGTTGGCCAGCGCGCGGGCAATGGCCACCCGCTGACGCTCACCGCCCGAGAGCTCCGCCGGCTTGTGGCTCATGCGATGCCCCAGACCGACCCGCTGGAGCAGTTCGCCGGCACGCTGGCGGGCCTCGGCGATCGGCGTGCGGCCGATCAGCAGAGGCATGCAGACATTCTCCATGGCGGTGAATTCGGGCAGCAGATGGTGGAACTGGTAGACGAAACCGAGCGCACGGTTGCGCAGCAGGCCCCGCTCCTTCTCGTTGAGCGCCGAGAGCTCCTCACCGGCCAGCCAGACGCTGCCCTCGCTCGGCGTATCCAGACCGCCGAGCAGGTTCAGCAGGGTACTTTTGCCGGAGCCGGAACTGCCGACGATGGCCACCCGCTCGCCCGGGTGCAGCTCCAGCTCCAGACCGGAGAGCACCACCACCGACTGCGGCCCCTCCTCGTAACACTTGCCCAGATTGCGGCAACTGAGCACGGCCCGATCTTTCATAGCGATCTCACTCATAACGCAGGGCCTCCGCGGGCTGGGTACGCGCCGCACGCCAGGCCGGGTACAGGGTGGCAAAGAAACTCAGCAACAACGCCGCGCCGCAAACGAGCACGACGTCCTCGCTCATCAGTTGCGAAGGCAGGTAGTCAATGAAATAAACGTCGGCGCTGAGGAACTTGTGTCCGAGCAGCCTTTCGAGGGCGGCGATCCCGTCGCTGACGTTGAGTGCGGCGAGAATGCCGAGAACGCCGCCGACCAAAGTCCCGATCACGCCGATCACCGTGCCCTGGACCATGAAGGTCGCCATGATCTGCCCCGGCGTGGCCCCTAGGGTGCGCAGGATGGCGATATCGCCCTTCTTGTCGGTCACCACCATGACCAGGGTGGAAATGATGTTGAAAGCCGCCACCGCGACGATCAGCAGCAGGAGCAGACCGATCATGGTCTTCTCCATGCGGATCGCCTGGTACAGGTTCCCGTGGGTGCGGGTCCAGTCGCGGGCGTAGAAATCCTCGCGGCCCAGATCGTCGGCGATGTCCCAGGCCGTCTGCGGCGCCTGGAACAGATCGGCGAGCTTGAGTCTCAGCCCCTGGACCTGCCCGCTCTTCCAGCGGTGCAGGCGCGCCAGGTCGTCGAGGTGCACCATCGCCACATAGCCATCCAGCTCACCGGCACCGACATGGAAAATGCCCTTCACGGTAAAGCGCTTCATGCGCGGGAACATGCCCGCGGGAGTGACCGTCACCTCCGGTGCGACGAAGGTGACCCTGTCGCCGACGCCCACGCCCAGCTTGGCTGCCGCCTTGTCCCCGATGAGGATGCCGAATCCGCCGGGCTCGAGGGATGTCAGCCCTCCTTCGCGAAAGAAGTCGCCAATGATCGACACGCTCGGCTCCAGTTGCGGTTCGATGGCGTTGATCAACACCTTCTGCACCTGGCCGTCGTGCGTCAGCAAACCCTGCATCTGGGTGAAGGGCGCTACCGCGACAACCCCCGGATGCTGTTCCACCCGTGCGGCCAGACTGGGCCAGTCGTCTATCGGCACCGGGCTCTCGATGGTCGCATGGGGCACCATGCCCAACACCCGAGTGCGCATTTCGTGGTCGAAACCATTCATCACCGACAGCACCACGATCATCACCAGCACGCCCAGCGCCAGTCCGATCATCGAGGTCAGTGAAATGAACGAAACGAAATGGCTGCGACGTTTGGCACCCGTGTAACGCATGCCGAGAAAGACGGACAGCGGTCTATACATAAAAAAGGATTGTTACCGTCGGCAAAAGGAGAACACCTCGAAGGCCGGCCTTGGCGGACAACCTGCGAGCGAACCGGTCGGCCATACCGGAACACGCCGCGAGAGGTGAAAATCGTCGGGCATACTACCCTATCGAGGACGGGATGACACTGGAATTCCCGCCCTTGGCGGGCGCCAGAGCAAGCCACATTGTCCGATGCAGCTCACAGAAAAGGCTTCGTCGCCGGCGCGAAGGACTGGCGGCGCATGCCCCCTGGAAAAAGAAGTTCATACGGCGCATCGCCTCTTCTCCATCGTTTGGGGATACGACGTACGCATCCTCTTTCAAGAGCCGGCTCTCGTCCCTCTTGCCGGCTCGAGCGATTCATTGCAGATTCCCGGATCATCGACACGCTCACCGTCATCAGCCGGGCAATTCATCCAGGAAGGAACGATAGTGACCCTCATCTATGGCCATCGCGGCGCCAAGGGCGAAGCACCGGAAAACACCTTGACCAGCTTTCGGCGCTGCCTCGAACGCGGGGTACGTCGCTGCGAACTAGATCTACATCTGTCCCAAGATGGAGAACTAATGGTCATCCACGACCCCACCCTGAAGCGCACGACCGGCCGCCGCGGCAAGGTCTCCGAACACGATGCGCAGGAGCTGATGACTTATGACGCGCGCCTCGGCGGCCCCGGCTGGGTCCAGCCCTGTCCCATTCCACGCCTGGCGGAGCTGTTCGAGAAATGCGACTTCGAACATTGGCAACTGGAAGTCAAAAGCGCATCACGGGTGCGTGCCGAACGCATGGTACTGGCCATCCGGGAACTGGCGGAACGCTATAAGCTGCTGCGAAAGATCACCGTCACCTCCAGTTCGCGGACGGTGCTACGCGCCCTTGAACGGCTGACCCCGGATCTGTCACGCGGACTGGTGGCCGAATATGCCTGGCTCGATCCGTTGAAGGTGGCCAAGAATTACGGCTGCGATCTGCTTGCGCTGAACTGGACGCTCTGCACCCCGGAACGCCTGCTGAAGGCCCAGCAACAGGGGCTGCACGTCTCGGTATGGACGGTGAACGAGCCGGCGCTGATGCGCCGGCTCGCCGATTTCGGCGTAGACAGCCTGATCACAGACTTTCCCGGTTTGGCCATTGCCACTCTCGGGAAAGGCTGAATTCATCCTCTCCGACCGGCTCAGGCCACCGATCGGAGCCCTTCAAAAAAGCCGATTGAGGCCGTCGTACGCCGCCACCCGATAGGCCTCGGCCATGGTCGGGTAGTTGAAGGTGGTGTTGATGAAGTACTTGAGGCTGTTCGCCTCGCCCTTCTGGTTCATGATCGCCTGGCCGATATGGACGATCTCCGAAGCCTGGTAACCGAAGCAGTGCACGCCCAGCACTTCCAGGGTCTCGCGATGGAACAGGATCTTCAGCATCCCCACCGGCTCGACGGCGATCTGGGCACGGGCCATGCCCTTGAAGAAGGCCTTGCCGACTTCGTAGGGAACCTTCGCCTGGGTCAGTTCGCGCTCGGTCTTGCCGACCGAACTGATCTCCGGAATGGTGTAGATGCCGGTCGGAACGTCATCGACGAAGCGCCAGCTGTCGTTCTCGGTGATACTGCCGGCTGCCGAGCGGCCCTGATCGTAGGCGGCACTGGCCAGGCTCGGCCAGCCGATCACGTCGCCTGCCGCATAGATGTTGCCGACATCGGTACGGTAATGCTCGTCGACATGGATCTGACCGCGGCTGTTGGCCTTGAGGCCGATGTTCTCCAGCCCCAGCTTGTCGGTATTGCCGGTGCGGCCGTTGCTCCAGAGGAAGGCGTCGGCCTTGATCTTCTTGCCGGACTTCAGATGCAGGATCACGCCGTTGTCCAGCCCCTCGACCCGCTCGTACTCCTCGTTGTGACGGATGAGCACGTTGTTGTTGCGCAGGTGATAGCTGAGGGCGTCGGAGATCTCGTCGTCGAGGAAGCTGAGCAGTTGGTCACGGTTGTCGATGAGATCGACCATCACGCCCAGACCGCTGAAGATGGATGCATATTCGCAACCGATAACGCCTGCGCCATAGATGATCAGTTTGCGCGGGGTATGGCTCAGGTGCAGGATGGTATCGCTGTCGTAAATCCGCGGATGGGTGAAGTCGACGTCAGCCGGGCGATACGGACGCGAGCCGGTGGCGATGACGAACTGCTTGGCCACCAGCTTCTCGACCATGCCGTTGAGGCAGACCACTTCGATGCTCTGCTCGTCGCAGAAGCTGGCGGTACCGAAGAAGGTATCGATGCGGTTGCGGGCATAGTAGCCAGTGCGCGAAGTGACCTGCTTCTCGATGACCTTCTCGGCGCTCTTCAGCACATCGGGGAAGGAGAACCAGCGCGGCTCGCCGATCTGGCGGAACAGCGGGTTGTTGTTGTACTGCATGATCTGGCGCACCGAATGGCGCAGCGCCTTGGAAGGAATGGTCCCCAGGTGGGTACAGTTGCCCCCGACCAGCGGGCGGTCATCCACCACGGCGACCTTGCGCCCGGCCTTCACGGCGTTCATCGCCGCACCCTCTCCGGCAGGCCCTGTGCCGATTACCACCACATCGTAGTTATAGACAGCCATATGTACTCCTAAAAACGCGGAGGAAATCGATCCACCGCGTCGTTAACGAATTCGTGAGGTACTCCACATCCCCATGGTGCGGATGCCGATGCCATGACAGCCCGCCAAGCATCGGAATGGCTAGCCTCCGGTCGCATCGTACGCGAGGGAGCCCTTGCCGGTCTTGGCGTTGGCTTCCTCGCACTTCTCCCGACTGCCGCCACAGATCGGGCAGTCATCCTTTTCTATCCCCAGATTGGCGATTCCACCGCAGGAGCCGGCAATGGGCTTGCGCCCCATGATCACGCCGATCGCCATGCCGAATACCACCGTCAGCATCACCAGAAAAACCAGTAGCCAGGTCAATGCCCTTCTCCCTTGCCGAACAACCGATCGAAGGCCGAGGTGCTCTTCGTGATGAATTCGGTCCCCTGGCGGATCACCAGGAATGCGGGGATGCCCTGCTGTTCGGCGAAGGCCAGCCCCCGCTCCTCTCCCATGACCATCAATACGGTCGAGAGGCCATCAGCTCTCAGTCCGGAGCGATCGGCGACCGTCGCCTCGGCCAGCCGGTGATCGATGGGAGCGCCAGTCTGCGGGTCGATGGTATGGGAATAGCGCTTGCCGTCGCGCTCGAAATAGTTGCGGTAGTCCCCCGAGGTGGATATCGCATAGCCGTCGAGGTCGATGACCTTCTGGGCAGCTCTCTCATCCTCCCGCGGCGCCTCGATGGCTATGCGCCAGGGAGCACCATCCGGCTTCCGTCCCTTGGCCTTGAGTTCACCAGTGATTTCCACCAGATAACTGCCGACACCCAGCGACTCGAGACGAGCCGAGACGAGGTCGACCGCATGTCCGGCAGCAATGCTGTTGAAATCCACCTGCAGAGGAACGTCCTTGCACAAGCGCTCGCCCTCGATTCGCAAGTGTTGATGGCCGATCCGCTGACGCGTCGTGGCGATCTCCCCGGCGTCAGGAACCCGCTCGCCCTGGCCATGGGGGCCGAAGCCCCACAGATCGAGCAGAGGCTCGACGGTCAGATCCAGCGCACCGTCGCTTTCGTTGGAGAGTCGCTCGCCCGCCGCTACCAGCTCCCGGATTGTGGCAGGCACGGTTTCACAGCGGCCTGCTGGCAAGTCGTTGAAGCGAGCGATGTCGGAGTCGCTGCGATAGGTAGAGAGCTGCTGGTCGAGCTCGGCCAGAATGGCCTCGGTCTCGTGTTGCAGCACTTCCTTGGCGGGCACGCCCTTCCCGGACACGAACTTCACCGAATAGGTACTGCCCATGGTGGGTCCGCCGAAACTCTCGACCCGTTCAGAAACGAAACAGCCCGTCAACACGGTCGCCAAGGCGACCGCGAGAACGGGCTTGAATACTGCAAGACGCATAGTTATCCGCCGAAATCATCAAGCAGGATATTCTCCGGTTCGACGCCAAGGTCAGTCAGCATCTTGATTACCGAGGCGTTCATCATTGGCGGGCCACACATGTAGTACTCGCAATCTTCCGGGGCCGAATGATTCTTCAGGTAGTTTTCGTACAGCACATTGTGAATGAAACCCGTCGGACCAGACCAGTTATCCTCTGGTAGGGGGTCGGACAACGCCAGATGCCAGACGAAGTTGGCGTTCTCGGCCTGCAGGCGATTGTACTCCTCGACGTAGAAGGCTTCACGCAACGAGCGTGCACCATACCAGAAACTGATCTTGCGCTTGGTCTTGATGCGCTTGAGCTGGTCGAGAATATGCGAGCGCATCGGTGCCATACCGGCACCGCCGCCGATGAAGACCATCTCGGCATCGGTGTCCTTGGCGAAGAACTCGCCGAACGGACCGTAGACGGTGATCTTGTCGCCCGGCTTGAGGCTGAACACATAGGAGGACATCTTGCCCGGCGGGATATCCTCCCGCCCCGGCGGCGGAGACGCGATGCGGATGTTGAACTTGACGATGCCCTTCTCTTCCGGGTAGTTCGCCATGGAGTAGGCGCGGATGGTGGTTTCATCCACCCTTGACACATAGCGCCACATGTCGAACCTGTCCCAGTCGCCGCGGAATTCCGGCTGGATATCGAAATCCTTGTAGTTGACCGTATGCGGCGGGCACTCCAGTTGCACGTAACCGCCGGCGCGGAAATTGACGCTCTCGCCCTCCGGCAGGCGCAAGGTCAGCTCCTTGATGAAGGTCGCGACGTTGGGATTGGACTCCACCGTGCACTCCCACTTCTTCACCCCGAAGACTTCTTCCGGCACCTCGATCTTCATGTCCTGCTTGACCGGGGTCTGGCAGGACAGGCGCCATCCCTCCTTGGCCTGGCGCCGGGTGAAGTGCGGCTCCTCGGTAGGCAGCATCTCGCCGCCACCGCTCTCGACGATGCACTTGCATTGCCCGCAGGTGCCGCCACCGCCGCAGGCGGACGACAGGAAGATGTTGTTCGCCGCCAGGGTCTGTAGCAGCTTGCCGCCGGCCGGCACGGCGATGGTCTTCTCGCCATTGATGTCGATGTTCACATCGCCGGTCGAAACCAGCTTGGCGCGCGCCAGCAGGATCAGGATCACCAGCGCCAGAACGATGGCGGTGAACATGCCGATGGCGAGAAAAATCTCGAAACTCATGCTGTCTTCTCCTTACAACTGCACGCCGGAGAACGACATGAAGCCCAGGGACATCAGACCGATGGTGATGAAGGTGATACCCAGCCCCTGCAGACCCTCGGGGACGTCGCTGTACTTCAGCTTCTCGCGGATCGCGGCCAGCAGGGCGATGGCCAGCGCCCAGGACAGGCCGGAGCCGACGCCGTAGACGGTGCTCTCCGCCAGGTTGTAGTCGCGCTCGACCATGAACAGGGAGCCAGCCATGATGGCGCAGTTCACCGTGATCAGCGGCAGGTACACGCCAAGGGCGTTGTAGAGCGAGGGCACATACTTGTCGAGCAGCATCTCGAGAATCTGCACGATGGCAGCGATCACCCCGATGTAGCTGAGCAGGCCGAGGAAGCTCAGATCGACTTCGGGCAGTCCGGCCCAGGCCAGCGCGCCGTCCTTGAGCAGGTAGGCGAACAGCAGGTTGTTGGCCGGCACGGTGATCGCCTGCACCACGATCACGGCGACGCCGAGGCCGAGTGCGGTTTCCACCTTCTTGGAAATGGCGATGAAGGTGCACATGCCGAGAAAGAACGCCAGGGCCATGTTCTCGACGAACACGGAGCGGACGAACAGGCTGATGTAGTGCTCCATCAGTAGGCCTCCTCGCTGGATACCTGCGGCGCCATCCGATAGCTCGGTTTTTCCACCTGCTCCCGCTTGACGCTGCGCAACGCCCAGACGATCAGACCTATCAGGAAGAAGGCTGAGGGCGGCAGCAGCAGCAGACCGTTGGGCTGGTACCAGCCGCCATCATTGACCACCGGAATGACGGGATAGCCCAGTAGCTTGCCGGCGCCGAACAGCTCGCGGATGACGCCGAGGACGATCAGCATCGCGCTGTAGCCCAGGCCGTTGCCGATACCGTCGAAGAACGACAGAACCGGCGGATTGGCCATGGCGAATGCTTCGGCACGTCCCATGACGATGCAGTTGGTGATGATCAGGCCGACGAACACCGAGAGCTGCTTGGAGAGCGCGAAGGCGTAGGCCTTGAGCAATTGATCCACCACGATGACCAGCGAAGCGATGATCACCATCTGCACGATCATGCGGATCGAACTGGGGATCTGACTGCGGATCATCGAGATGAACATGCTGGAGAACGCCGTCACCAGGGTCAGGGCGATGGACATCACCAGAGCGGTCTTCAGATTCGAGGTGACCGCCAGGGCCGAGCAGATGCCGAGGATCTGCAGACCGATGGGGTTATTGTTCAGAACCGGATTGAACAGGACTTCCTTGATGGTCGGTTGCGACATCCTCAAGCCTCCCCTGCGCGCAATTTAGCGATAAAAGGACCGAAACCCTGCTCGCCCAGCCAGAAATGCAGCAGGTTGTTCACCCCGTTGCTGGTCAGGGTCGCACCGGCCAGGGCATCGACTTGGTGAACGGCGTTGGGACTCTGCGGGTCGACGCCCCCTTTGACGACTTTCACGACCAGGTTGCCGTGGTCATCGAACAGGGTCTTGCCGCGCCACAGGGCTTTCCATTTCGGGTTGTCCACCTCGCCGCCGAGACCGGGGGTCTCGGCATGCTGGTAGAAGCCCATGCCGGCCACGGTATTCAGGTCCCCCTTGATCGCCATGAAGCCGTAGAGAGTCGACCACAGTCCGTAGCCGCGCACCGGCAGGATCAGGGTGTCCAGCCGGCCGTTCCGCTCGACCAGATAGACGGTGCTGAAACGCTCGCGACGCTTGATCGAGGCGATGTCCTGTTCGCTGGGCAGGCTGTCGGACAACTTGGGATCCTTGGCTGCCCTGAGCGGATCGAAGGTTCGCGGGTCCTGGGCATCGGTGAAGGTACCGCTCTGCAGATCCACCACCCGGGCGACGATGCGCTCGTCGAACAGAGCCTTGACCTGGCTGGCGGACATCCCAGGATCGCCCAGCCCGGCGATCGCGAGGATGCTGCGCTGCTTGTCCAGCAGGCGGTTATCGACCTGGATCGGCTTCAGCGCCACGGCGGCTCCGGCGACGAACACCGAGCAGACCAGGCAAACCAGCAGTGCCATGGTCAGCGTGCGGGTGGTGGACTCTTTCTGGTTAGACATTGCGTGCCAGCCTCCGCTTGATGTTGGCCTGGACGACGAAGTGGTCGATCAGCGGTGCACACAGGTTGGCGAAGAGAATCGCCAGCATCATTCCCTCGGGGAAGGCCGGATTGATGACCCGGATCAGCACCACCATGATGCCGATGACGCAGCCGAACACCCACTTGCCGGTGTTGGTCATGGAGGCGGATACCGGATCGGTGGCCATGAAGATCATGCCGAAGGCGAAACCGCCCAGTACCAGGTGCCAGTACCAAGGCATGGCGAACATCGGGTTGGTTGCCGAACCGATCAGGTTGAACAGGGCACTGAGACCGATCATGCCCAGCATGACCCCGGCGACGATACGCCAGGCCGCGATCCTGGTGAGTAGCAGCACGGCGCCGCCGAGGAAAATGGCCAGGGTGCTGGTCTCGCCGATCGATCCCTGCTCGAACCCGAGGAAGGCGTCCAGCCAGGTGGCGCCCTGTCCCACCACGCTCTCGATGCCGCCGGCCGCCGCCAGGCTCAGCGCGGTGGCACCGCTGTAACCGTCCACTGCGGTCCATACCGCATCCCCGGACATCTGTGCCGGATAGGCGAAGAACAGGAAGGCGCGCCCGACCAGCGCCGGGTTGAGGAAGTTCTTGCCGGTGCCACCGAACACCTCCTTGCCGATCACCACGCCGAAGCTGATGCCCAGCGCCACCTGCCAGAGAGGAATGCTCGGCGGCAGAATCAGCGAAAACAGCACCGAGGTGACGAAGAAGCCCTCGTTGATCTCGTGCTTGCGCACCATGGCGAAGAGCACTTCCCAGAAGCCGCCGACGATGAAAGTCACCGCGTAGATGGGCAGGAAATAGGCCGCGCCCTGGATGAAATTGTCCCACAGACTGTTGGGATCGAAGCCTGCCAACGCGCCGATCAGGGCGAAGCGCCAGCCATCCTGGACCGCCAGCAGATCGGGCTTGGCGGAAAGGATCAGGTTGGCCTGATGACCGGTGTTCCACATGCCGAAGAACATCGCCGGAAAAGTGCAGAGCCAGACGATGATCATCATCCGCTTGAGGTCGATGCCATCGCGCACGTGGGCGGTTGTCCTGGTCACGCTGGCTGGGCGATAGAGGAAGGTATCGACCGCCTCGTACAAGGCATGCCACTTCTCGTAGCGGCCGCCCTTCTCGAAATGAGGCTCGATCTTGTCGAAAAACGCACGCAGCCCCATGGGTCAGCCCTCCTTCTCGATACGGGTGAGGTTGTCCCGCAGGATCGGGCCATATTCGTACTTGCCGGCGCAGACGTAGCTGCACAGCGCCAGGTCCTCCTCGTCCAGCTCCAGGGCACCGAGCTTCTGAGCCATCTCGGTATCGCCCACGATCAGGTAGCGCAGCAACTGGGTCGGCAGGATGTCCAGCGGCATCACCTGTTCGTAGTTGCCGACGGGCACCATGGCGCGCGGACTGCCGTTGGTAGTGGTGGTGAAAGGGAATTTCTTCTCCCCCATCAGCCGGGAAACGAAGACGTTGAGCACCGAATATTTATCCACCCCGGGGCGCAGGTAATGCAGCATCTCCCGGTCATTCCCCTCGCGCAGGCAGGAGACCTGCAGGTGATAACGCCCCAGATAGGCGAAAGCACCGCGGGCAGTACGTCCGCCGAGCAGCGAGCCGGAAACTACCCGGTTGTTGCCGGGCTGCAGCTCGCCGGCCGTCAGCTCGTCCAGATTGGCCCCCAGGCGGGTACGCAGCAGGCGTGGACGTTCGACCACCGGCCCTGCCAGGGAGACGATCCGCTCGACCCAGAGCTTGCCGGTGGTGAACAGTTTGCCGATCGCGATCACGTCCTGGTAGTTGATGGTCCAGACGTGCCTGGAGGCGCTGACCGGATCAAGAAAATGGATGTGGGTCCCCGCCAGCCCGGCCGGATGCGGTCCGGAAAAGGACTCGGTCCGCACCTTGGCCAACTGCTCGCCCGGCAGAACGGCCCCCTCGGCCTTGCACAGGTAGATCCTGGCCAGATTGCCGAGCACCTTGAGACCGTTCTCGAAGTCGGCGGCATATTCGCCGATGATCATCGCGGGATCCGCAGCCAGCGGATGGGTATCGATGGCGGTGACAAAAATGGAGCTGGGGGTCGCCTCGATGGCCGGCACCCGGCTGAATGGGCGGGTGCGCAGCGCCGTCCACAACCCGGAGCGCTGCAGGTTGTCGCGCACCTGTGCGTCGGCCAGCCCCTCAAGTTGCCCGCTGGGGTACTGGGCGAAGGTCTCCTGCTCGTCCCCTTCGAGGTCGATGACCAAGGCTTGCAGGGCCCGCTTCTCGCCGCGATGGATGGCACTGACCACACCGGCTCCCGGCGCGGTGTACTGCACCCCGGGAGACTTCTTATCGGTGAAGAGGACCTGACCGAGCCGGACCCTGTCTCCGACCTGAACATTCATGGTCGGCTTCATGCCGTGATAATCGAAGCCTATGACGGCGACGCTGTGCACCGCCCTCGCCGGTTCGATGCGTGGCGTAGGCGCGCCCGTTATAGGCAAGTCGAGCCCACGTTTGATTTTTATCATAGGGTCAAACCCATCACTGACTTTGAAACTTGTCGTTGCGGATGCTGGAGCAGACCGAATCGATCGGCTTGCACAAGAGCGGGGGTAAGTAAATAGAGCCGCAGGATTATAAAGATCCCTTCCAACTACTAGCTACCCAGAGACTTTTCCTGCATGACGCCAATGACGCATAAAAAGACTGCCCCTTCGAAAGCACAACTCAGGCCAACCCTGGCGGGCATTCAGGCCGTTGATTTCAAAGGAATTATTTGTGAGGCCGGAAGCCATCCAACAGACACAAGCAACAGTCACCAAACTATCCTGTAGCAAAAGCCACAAGAACAAACAAAAACGGGAGCCATTGGCTCCCGTTCGGTCGACTTACGATTAATCGCTATGCTCAGCGCGGGAAGGCCGGCGGGTTGACGCCCGACATGTCTTCCAGAACGCGCACGACCTGGCAGCTGTAACCGAACTCGTTGTCGTACCAGACATAGAGAATCACGCGGTTATCGTTGCAGATGGTCGCCTCGGAATCCACGATGCCGGCATGACGGGAACCGACGAAATCGGTGGACACCACTTCCTGCGAGTTGGTGAAGTCGATTTGCTTGTGCAGTTCCGAGAACATGGCCACCTGACGCAGGTACTCGTTGATCTCGTCGCGGCTGGTGGACTTCTCCAGGTTCAGGCTGAGAATGGCCATGGACACATCCGGAGTCGGCACACGGATCGCGTTGCCGGTCAGCTTGCCGGCCAGTTCCGGCAAAGCCTTGGCGGCGGCGGTCGCTGCGCCGGTCTCGGTGATCACCATGTTCAGCGGAGCGCTGCGGCCACGGCGGTTGCCCTTGTGGAAGTTGTCGATCAGGTTCTGGTCGTTGGTATAGGAGTGCACGGTCTCCACGTGACCATTGACGATGCCGAACTGGTCGTTGACCGCCTTGAGCACCGGCACGATGGCGTTGGTGGTGCAGGAAGCCGCGGAGATGATCTTGTCTTCGTCGGTGATATCGCGATGGTTGATGCCATGCACGATGTTCTTCAGCTTGCCCTTGCCCGGAGCGGTCAGCACCACGCGACCCACGCCCGGACACCGCAGGTGCTGGCCGAGACCTTCGGCGTCGCGCCATTTGCCGGTGTTGTCCACCACGATGGCGTTCTCGATGCCGTACTGGGTGTAGTCGATGCCGGCCGGATCGTTGGAGTAGATCACCTGGATCAGGTTGCCGTTGGCGAGGATGGTGTTGTTCTCCTCGTCGACCGTGATGGTTCCATCGAAGGTGCCATGCACGGAGTCACGACGCAGCAGGCTGGCCCGCTTGGCCAGGTCGTTCTCGGCGCCCTTGCGCACGACGATCGCGCGCAGGCGCAGGCCGTCGCCACCGCCGGTCTTCTCGATCAGGATGCGCGCGACCAGGCGGCCGATACGGCCGAAACCATACAACACCACATCGGTGCTCTTGCGCGGTGCGCTGTTCTGCTTGCCGGCGATGTCGGCCAGCTCTTCGGCAACGAACTGCTCGATGGAGCGTCCGGCACCCTCTGCCTTGTACTTGATGACCATCTTGCCGAGGTCGACCGAGGCGGCACCGAGCTTCAGCTCGCTCATCGCCTTGAGGATCGGGAAGGTGTCATGCACGGAGAGCTCGGTTTCATCGTCCTGACGATAACGGGCGAAACGGTGGGCCTTGATGATCGCGATGACGGAGCGGTTGATCAGGCTGCGGCCGTAGATCGAAGTCACCACGTTGTTGTTGCGGTAGAGCTGGCCAATCAGCGGAATCATCGCCTCCGCGAGCGCTTCACGATCGATCCATTCACCAAGACACTGGTCGAGCTTCTGATTCACGGAGTATACCTTCCACATGTAGAGGCTGAAAAAAAGGGCTACATTATGACGGCGCGGCTATTCGCCGGCAATCTGCAGCAGACTAAACACTGACAGCGAAGCGCACGGATAGTTACAATCCGCCGATCCATCCATCCGACCGGAGCCGTGCCGCCTCGTGTCCGTACTGCGTCTTCCGACCCTTCCGGCTGCCGCCGGCAAACAGCATTGGGGCAACCTGCAGGGCGCCACGCTTTCCCTGGCGATCGCCGAAGCCGCCAGTGCCGCCCGCAACTTCACTCTGCTCCTGACCGCCGACAGCCAGAGCGCCGAACGGCTGGAGCAGGAGCTCGCCTTTTTCGCCCCGTCGCTGCCGGTGCTGCAGTTCCCCGATTGGGAAACCCTACCCTACGACCTCTTCTCGCCGCACCAGGACATCATCTCCCAGCGCATCGCCAGCCTCTACCGCCTGCCGGAACTGAGCCACGGCGTGCTGGTGGTGCCGATCACCACGGCCCTGCATCGTCTGGCGCCGACGAGCTTCCTGCTCGGCAGCAGCCTGGTGCTGGACGTCGGCCAGCGTCTCGACGTGGAGCAGATGCGCCTGCGCCTGGAAGCGGCCGGCTACCGCTGCGTCGAGACAGTGTACGAACATGGCGAGTTCGCCGTGCGCGGCGCCCTGATCGACCTCTTCCCGATGGGCAGCGACCTGCCCTATCGCATCGATCTGTTCGACGACGAGATCGAGACGCTGCGCACCTTCGATCCGGAAACCCAGCGCTCGATCGACAAGGTGGAATCGGTCCGCCTGCTGCCGGCCCGCGAATTCCCGCTGCAGAAGGAAGCGGTCACCGGCTTCCGCGCCCGCTTCCGCGAGCGCTTCGACGTGGACTTCCGCCGCTGCCCGATCTATCAGGACCTGTCCAGCGGCATCACCCCGGCCGGCATCGAATACTACCTGCCGCTGTTCTTCGACGAGACCGCCACCCTGTTCGACTATCTGCCGGAACGCACCCAGGTGTTTTCCCTGCCCGGTATCGAGCAGGCCGCCGAGCAGTTCTGGAGCGACGTGCGCAATCGCTACGAGGATCGCCGCTACGATCCGGAGCGACCGCTGTTGCCGCCGACCGAACTGTTCCTGCCGGTCGAGGACTGCTTCGCCCGTCTCAAGGGCTGGCCGCGGGTGATCGTCAGCCAGCAGGACATCGAGCCTGGCGTCGGCCGCACGCGCTTCGACACCCGGCCCCTGCCGGACCTGGCGGTCCAAGCCAAGACCGCCGAACCCATGGCCGCCCTGCGCCGCTTCATCGAGGAATATCCAGGCCGGGTGCTGTTCAGCGCCGAATCCGCCGGGCGCCGCGAAGTGCTGCTGGAAATGCTCGCCCGGCTCAAGCTCAAGCCCGCCGAGGTCGAGGGCTGGCCAACATTCGTCGCCGGCTCCGAGCGCCTCGGCATCACCGTCGCCCCCCTGGATGAGGGCCTGTTCGTCGACGATCTTGCCCTGATTGCGGAAAGCCAGCTGTTCGGTCAGCGGGTACTGCAGCGGCGTCGGCGGGAAAAAGCCCGCGACGGCGCTGCCGACAATGTCATCAAGAACCTCACCGAACTCCACGAAGGCGCCCCGGTGGTGCACATCGACCACGGGGTCGGCCGCTATCTCGGGCTGATCACCCTGGAGATCGAGGACCAGAGCGCCGAGTTCCTCGCCCTGGAGTATGCCGACCAGGCCAAGCTCTACGTGCCGGTGGCCAACCTGCATCTGATCGCCCGCTATACCGGCAGTGACGATGCCCTGGCGCCGCTGCACCGGCTCGGCTCTGAGCAATGGCAGAAGGCCAAGCGCAAGGCCGCCGAACAGGTCCGCGACGTCGCCGCCGAACTGCTCGACATCTATGCCCGTCGCGCCGCCCGCGAAGGCTTCGCCTTCACCGACCCGGCCGCCGACTACGAGACCTTCAGCGCCGGTTTCCCCTTCGAGGAGACGCCGGACCAGCAGACCGCCATCGACGCCGTGCGCGCCGACATGCTGGCGCCCAAGCCCATGGATCGCCTGATCTGCGGCGACGTCGGCTTCGGCAAGACCGAGGTGGCGATGCGCGCGGCCTTCATCGCCGTGCACAGCGGCAGGCAGGTGGCGGTGCTGGTGCCCACCACCCTGCTCGCCCAGCAGCACTACAACAGCTTCCGCGACCGTTTCGCCGACTGGCCGGTGAAGGTCGAAGTGATGAGCCGCTTCAAATCGGCCAAGGAGGTCGAAGGCGCGATCCAGCAGCTGGCCGAGGGCAACGTCGACATCGTCATCGGCACCCACAAGCTGCTGCAGGACGATGTCCGCTTCAAGAACCTGGGCCTGGTCATCATCGACGAGGAACACCGCTTCGGCGTACGTCAGAAAGAGCAGCTCAAATCCCTACGCAGCCAGGTGGACATCCTCACCCTCACCGCCACGCCGATCCCGCGCACCCTGAACATGGCGGTGGCGGGCATGCGCGACCTGTCGATCATCGCCACCCCGCCGGCGCGCCGGCTGTCGGTGCGCACCTTCGTCATGGAGCAGCAGAACGCGGTGATCAAGGAGGCCCTGCTGCGCGAGCTGCTGCGCGGCGGCCAGGTCTACTACCTGCACAACGAGGTGAAGACCATCGAGAAGTGCGCCCGCGATCTGGCCGAGCTGGTCCCGGAGGCGCGCATCGGCATCGGCCACGGGCAGATGCGCGAGCGCGAACTGGAACAGGTGATGAGCGACTTCTACCACAAGCGCTTCAACGTGCTGGTGGCCTCAACCATCATCGAGACCGGCATCGATGTGCCGAGCGCCAACACCATCATCATCGAGCGCGCCGACAAGTTCGGCCTGGCCCAGTTGCACCAGCTGCGCGGCCGGGTCGGCCGCAGTCACCACCAGGCCTACGCCTACCTGCTCACGCCGCCGCGCAAGCAGATGACCGAGGACGCGCAGAAGCGCCTGGAAGCCATCGCCGGCGCCCAGGACCTCGGCGCGGGCTTCGTCATCGCCACCCACGACCTGGAGATCCGCGGTGCCGGCGAGCTGCTCGGCGAAGGGCAGAGCGGCCAGATCCAGGCGGTCGGCTTCTCCCTCTACATGGAGATGCTCGAGCGCGCGGTGAAGGCCATCCGCAAGGGCGAACAGCCGAACCTCGAGCAACCGCTGGGCACCGGCATCGACATCAACCTGCGGGTGCCGGCGCTGATCCCGGAGGACTACCTGCCGGACGTGCACGCGCGCCTGATCCTCTACAAGCGCATCGCCTCGGCGCCCAGCGAGGAGGAGCTCAAGGAACTGCAGGTGGAGATGATCGACCGCTTCGGCCTGCTGCCCGAGCCGACCAAGCACCTGATTCGCCTGACCCTGCTCAAGCTGCAGGCGGAGGAGCTGGGCATCGCCAAGATCGACGCCGGCCCCCAGGGCGGACGCATCGAGTTCGCCGCGCACACCAGCGTCGACCCCATGGTGCTGATCAAGCTGATCCAGTCCCAGCCCAAGCGCTACAAGTTCGAAGGCGCGACCGTGCTCAAGTTCCAGGTGCCGATGGAGCGCCCGGAAGATCGCTTCAACACCCTGGAAGCGCTGCTCGAGCGCCTCCACCCACAACCCGCTTAAGGACAGACCCCCAATGCGTGCGCTACGCCTGCTCCCCCTGCTGTTCGCTCTACTCGCCCCATCCGCGTTCGCCGAGGGCCTGTATCAGATCGAGCTGATCCTGTTCCGCCAGCCCGGCGACCCGCTGCTCGCCGGCAAGACCGTTCCGGAAGACTGGGCTGCCGGGGCGCAGAAGATCAATGCCGAGAACCAGCGGACCCCCGCCCTGAACGATCAGGCTGCCAAGCTGGCGCAAGCCGACGGCTACCGCGTGCTGCTGCATCAGGCCTGGCAGCAGAGCCTGGGCGAAAGCCCGAGCAAGATGTCCCTGAGCGCCGGCAAGCAGCAGTTCGGCCACTCCCCGGTGGAAGGCACCGTGGCCCTGACTCAGGCCCGCTTCGTCGATGTCCAGACCGACTTCTGGATCAACCACTTCGGTGCCGAGGGTTTCGTCAGCGGCAGCGAACGCCTGCAGCAGGCCGCCCGGGTCAAGACCGGGGAGCTGACCTTCCTCGACCACGGCAACCTCGGCGTGCTGATCCGCGTGAATCCGCTCTGACCCTGCCCCTGAAACGAAAAAGACCGCTCTGGCGGTCTTTTTCGTTCGTCGCTCAGTGAGATGCCAACAGGCGTCCCAATACCGACTTGACTCGCCCCATGCCCTCGCTCAGGGCTCGCTCGATATCGGCCATGGTGATGAGCTGGTGGCTCTTGCCCGCCGCCGGGTTCACCACCAGCGCCAGACAGGCGTAGGGCAGGTCCAGCTCACGCGCCAGCACGGCTTCGGGCATGCCGGTCATGCCGACGATGTCGCAGCCGTCGCGCTCCAGACGGGTGATCTCGGCGGCCGTCTCCAGACGCGGCCCCTGGGTGCAGCCATAGACCCCGTGCCCGCTCCAGGCGCAGCCCTCGGCGCCCAGCGCGGCAATCAGCTTCTGGCGCAGCACCTCGTCGTAGGGATAGCTGAAATCCACATGGGTGACCGCCTCCAGCTCACCCTCGAAGTAGGTGTTAGCGCGGCCGTAGGTGTAGTCGACGATCTGATGCGGCACGCACAGATGCCCGGTGCCCATGGCGGCATGGATGCCGCCGACGGCATTGACCGCCAGGAAGGCTTCGGCCCCGGCCTCGCGCAATGCCCACAGGTTCGCCCGGTAGTTCACCTGATGCGGCGGGATGCGGTGCGGATGGCCGTGCCGAGCCAGGAACAGCACCTCGCGTCCGGCGTATTCGCCGCGCAGGACGTCGGCGGAAGGTTTGCCGTAGGGGGTCTCCAGCGGCAGGGCCTGGCGGATGGTCAATCCCTCCAGCTGGGTCAGGCCGGTGCCGCCGATGATCGCGTAGACAGTCATCTTTATCCTCAGTCGATCAGCTGGGCGCGGCGCAGACTCTCGAGCGCGCGCTGCCAGCGTGGATGTTGCTTGTATTCGATGCCGGGAAAGGCCCGGCGACGCATGCGCGCGAGCCGCGGTGCGGGGCTTGCGCCCAGGCGCTGCAGGGCGGAAAGCGCCAGCTCCGCCGCCGCCCGGTCGTTGCAGACCAGGCCCATGTCGCAGCCGGCGTACAGCGCCGCCTCGATGCGCGCCGCGGCGTCGCCGGCCACGTGGGCGCCGGCCATGGACAGGTCGTCGCTGAAGATGACCCCGTCGAAACCGAGCTCGCCACGCAGGATGTCCTGCAGCCAGCGGCGGGAGAAGCCGGCCGGACGCTCGTCCACCTTCGGATAGATGACATGCGCCGGCATCAGAGCATCCAGCTCGCCCCTCAGTTGCCGGAAGGGAAGCATGTCCCGCTCGCGGATCTCCTCGAGGCTGCGATCGTCGGTGGGAATGGCCACGTGGGAGTCGGCCTCGGCCCAGCCGTGGCCGGGAAAATGCTTGCCGGTGGCGGCCATGCCGGCGGCGTGCATGCCGCGGATGAAGGCGCCGGCCAGCCGTGCGGCGGCTTCTGGATCGCCCTCGAAGGCACGGGAGCCGATCACTCCGCTGCGGCCATGATCAAGGTCGAGCACCGGGGCGAAACTGAGGTCCAGCCCGGCCGCCAGCACCTCGGTCGCCATCAGCCAGCCGCAGTGCTCGGCCAGTTGCTCGGCGTCCTCATGGGCGGCGAAGGTACGCATTGCCGGCAGTCGCACGAAGCCCTGGCGCAGGCGCTGTACACGACCGCCCTCCTGGTCCACCGCGAGCAGCAGATCCGGGCGCAGCCGGCGGATCGCCGCGCAAAGCTCGCGAACCTGGGTGGGGTGTTCGATATTGCGGGCGAACAGGATGAGCCCGCCCACCTCGGGCTGACGCAGCAGCCGACGATCCTCGGCCGTCAGCCAGGTGCCGGCGATGTCCAGCATCAGAGAGCCTTGCATGGGAGATCCTTAATCAAGCCGGGCCGCGGCCCAGTCGGGACAGGGCGCTTCGTCGATGCGCACCGGGCAGCCGACCGGCACCCGCGGATAGAGTTCGAGCAGGTCGGCATTGCGCAGGCGCACGCAGCCATGAGAGAGCGGCACGCCCATGGGTTCGCTGTCCGGCGTGCCATGGATATAGATGTAGCGGCGGAAGGTGTCGACCTCGCCAAGCCGGTTGACTCCCGGCTCGCAGCCGCTCAGCCAGAGAATGCGGGTCAGGATCCAGTCGCGACCGGGAAATTGCTCGTGCAGGGCCGGCGACCAGACCTCGCCGGTCCAGCGTCTGCCCCGCAGAACCGCCCCCAGCGGCAGGCCCTCGCCGATCTTCGCCCGCACCCGGTGCTGGCCGCGCGGCGTGCAGCCGGAGCCGGAGCGCTCGCCCGGCCCGTTCAGCGCCGTGGACACGGGAAAACGCAGGACCAGCGAGCCGCCGGCCAGCCCGTACAGAGCCTGATCGGCAAGGGAGATATGGAGAAGGTCGAGAAATTGCATAGGGCGGCTAGCTTAGCCGATCGAACCGGCGGCGCCCACTGGCTGGCGCTCCGTTTCCTTTGCTCCCTATCGTCCTCCGGCCATCAGGCCCGGGTCCGGCATGCGCCGGATCGGCGCCGCCTCCTTGTCGCGCGTCTTGAGACAGGCACTGGCCAGCATCTCGTCATGGACGGCGCTCTCCGCACGCAAGCCGGCGGCCAGGAAGGGCACCAGCAGGCGCAATAGCTGTTCGGTGGAGGTCCGCACGCCGAAATTTTCCTCGGCCATCAGGGTCAGCGCCTTGAGTCCGGACATGCTGAAAACGGCGGCGCCGAGCATGAAATGCGCCCGCCAGAATAGCTCGATGGGCGGAATGGCAGGAGCCGCCTGCTGCAGCAACAGCAGGTAGCGGCGGAACACCTTGCCGTACATGTCATCGAGGTAACTGCGCAGATATCCGTGCCCCTGGCTGAAGGCCAGACCGACCAGCCGCATGAAGGTGGCCAGGTCGTTCCCGCTGCGCGGCTTCACCGCCAGCGCCCGATCCACCAGCATGTCCAGCAGTTCCTCGAGCCCGGGATGGTATTCCTGGCCGGCTTGGCGGCGATCCAGCTCCCGCTCCAGACTGAGACTGAAGGGGCCGAGAAAGCGCGAGAAGACCGCCTGGATCAGCGCCTTCTTCGAGCCGAAGTGATAGTTGACCGCAGCCAGATTGACCCCGGCCCTGCTGGTGATCAGGCGCAGCGAGGTTTCGCTGAACCCCCGCTCCGCGAACAGCCTCTCCGCGGTATCCAGGATCCTTTCGACGGTTTCCGAATAGGTCATGTTTCCTCCGCCTGTCTGAGCATCGTTCCTGTTCAGGCACCGGTCCTTGGCCGCCCTCCATGCTCCCATCCTGGCTTATCGATGTGAAGACGCTATTGCTGCCGTGCTGACTCCAAGCCAACGACGATACTGAAGACTTCCAGCTTGTTCGAGCGGTTCGCTGCAATGGATTTTGACCGGCGAGTCCGCTACCGGTTGCCCAGGGGACAGCGAAGGAGCCGAACGGTTGCCAATCGGCAGGGGCTGTATATAATCCCAGTCATTGTATAAAAAACCAGGACCGCCCCATGTCCAAACTGACGCCCCGCCAAGTCGAAATCCTCGCTTTCATCAAGCGTTGCCTCGAAGACAATGGCTACCCTCCGACCCGGGCGGAAATCGCCAAGGCGCTCGGCTTCAAATCGCCCAATGCCGCCGAAGAACATCTGAAAGCGATGGCCCGCAAGGGCGCGATCGAAATGACGCCGGGCGCCTCACGCGGAATACGCATTCCCGGCGCCGAAGTCGACAGCGAAACGACCGATGGCCTGCCGATCGTCGGCCGGGTGGCTGCCGGCGCCCCCATCCTCGCACAACAGCACATCGAGGAAGCCTGCCGGATCGATCCCGGCTTCTTCCATCCTCGCGCCGATTACCTGCTCCGCGTGCACGGCACCAGCATGAAGGACGTGGGGATCAACGACGGAGACCTTCTGGCCGTGCACACCACCCGCGAAGCACGCAACGGGCAGATCGTGGTAGCCAGACTGAACGACGAAGTCACCGTCAAACGTTTCAAGCGCGAAGGCGACAGGGTCTGGCTGATCGCCGAGAACCCCGAATTCGCACCGATCGAAGTCGATCTGAAAGAGCAGGAACTCATCATCGAAGGTTTGAGCGTCGGCGTGATTCGCCGCTAGGAGGCAATATGCAGTTCCAGCAGCCCGTGCAAGCGTCCCAGTCCCAGCTATCCCTGTTCGAAGCCTTCATCGCTCAACCGAGAGCGGTGAGAGCGAAGGAGAAGACGGAGTCCTCTCGCATCCTGGAGCAGGATGCCTTCAGCGAACTGACCCTGCGCGGCGCCGCTGGAAACTGCCTGTTTCTGCTGGCCCCCGTCCTTCGCGAACTGAGCCAGGGGGATGCCGGCCGCTGGCTCACCCTGGTCGCGCCTCCCGCCAGCCTGACCCAGGGCTGGTTGCGCGATGCGGGCCTGAACCGCGAACGCATCCTGCTGCTGCAACCCCGCCCCGGGCAGGACGTCACCGAACTGACCTGCGAGGCCCTGCGCCTAGGCCGCAGCCACACGGTGATCAGCTGGTTCAATCAAATGGATCAGGCGACTCGTCGGAAGCTGCTGCAGGCGGCCAGCCTGGGCAATGCCCAGAGCCTGAATATCCGTATGGGGTGAGCGGCTCCGTCCCGGGAAGCGAGGGCTTGCCGGGCGCGGAAGAGAGAGGGGGCAAACGACGTGCATCGCGTCGGATGCATGGACCGTGGAAGACGGCTCGCCCGCGAGCAGCCCGATCGGTAGCCCCGGTCAGTGCAGGACCCGCGGCAGCTCTTCGTCGTCGAAATCGCCCGAGGCCAGGCGCCCGGCCATCTGCACGCCGACGTTGAGCATGGCCTTGGCAACCTCGATGTGGTAGCCCTGCAAAAATTCCTTGGCGCTTTCGGAAAAGTCGAGAATCACCAATTCCTCCTCGTCATCCGCGCGACGCAGTGCTATGCGACCATCGGGCAGTTCGACGATTTCCAGGAAGGAGGTAGGCATAAGGCTCGGCTCTTCAAAAAAAGGCCGCCATTGTAACAGTCGAAACCGCTCGCCCCTATACCTCATGCCGGGGTGACCAAGTCACCCGACAGAATCCCACTTCGCGCGAAAGATCGAGAAGCCTGCGCCGAGGCCCCTCCCCGGCTCGCTCCGAAGAATGGCCGGGCCGGCTCACCACTCGGTCAGAGACCCACGGAAGCGCAAGGCCATGTCTTTCAGATGCTGGCGCCACTCTTCCAGTTGCTCGGGCTTCAGGGCCCGCTCTTCCTCCTCGTCCAGGCTGACCGCCTCGATCAACGGCAGAGAGGGATCGACCTTGGCCTTGCTCGGCGCCTGCGGCGGCAGGAACAGACGGGCATGTTCGGCCAGCAGTTGAGCCAGCCAGGTTTCCGGTTGCTGGGCCAGTTCAACCAGCTCGGCCAACTCCGGACTCGGAGCCGCCTCCAGCACCGCAGAGCTGAGCAATTGTTCCACGCGCGGGGACCTGGCCTCGGGCAGACGGTAGAAACCGGCGATCTCATGGCAGAGCCCTAGCAGTGCCCCGTACAGATGGAAGAGCACGGCCTCGCGTTCCGCCTGGATGAGCGCCTGGGCGTTCATGCCCCCGCTCGCCTCGGCCTGACGCCAGGCCTTGAGGGCCAGGCCGGCGAAATGGATTTTCTGGTTGGTACGGGTATAGAACTCGTGAGCCATGACGGCACCCTCCGGATCGATGCGGCCACTATATACCCATGACGACGGGATCAGGACCGACGGACAGCTGAAAGGCGAACCCGGCCCGAGAGCTGACAAGCAGCCTTCGGGACAGGTCTCGGGAATGGAAGCCGGCCGGGCAGTCGGAAGCGCTCGCCCCCTGCTCGGCCGAGGCCGGGATCAGCGCTTGTCCTCGACCTGCCACGCACCGTTGCTGTAGAAGGCACGCCAGCCGGTGGGCTTGCCCTCCAGCTCGCTCTGCACGTACTGCTCCTTGGTCTTGCGGCTGAAGCGGATCACCGCCGGACGCCCTTCCGGGTCCTTGGTCGGCGCGTCCAGCAGGAAGTGGTACTTCGGATCGATCTCGTCCCGGTGCGGCAGCAGTTCGAGCACCAGGGGAGCGCGGGTTTCGCGATTCTTCGGGAACTGGCTGGCGGCGAGGAACAGGCCCGAGGCGCCGTCGCGCAGCACGTAGGTGTCGTCGACCTTCTCGCACCGGAGCTCGGGCATCTTCACCGCATCCATCTTCGGCGGCGCCGGCTCGCCGCTCTTCAAGAGCTTGCGGGTGTTCTTGCAGGCGGGATTGGTGCAGCCGAAGAACTTGCCGAAACGACCGGTCTTCAGTTGCATCTCGCTGCCACACTTGTCGCACTCGAGACTCGGCCCTTCGTAGCCCTTGATGCGGAACTGGCCTTCCTCAATCTCGTAGCCGGAGCAGTCCGGGTTGTTGCCGCAGATGTGCAGCTTGTGCTTCTCGTCGAGCAGGTAGGCATCCATCGCCGTGCCGCACTTCGCGCAGCGACGCTTGTTGCGTAGCAGGCGGGACTCCGACTCGCCCTCGTCGTCCTCGGCGATCTCGTCCCCGGGGATCAGGTTGATGGTCGACTTGCAGCGCTCCTTGGGCGGCAGGCTATAGCCCGAACAGCCGAGGAACACGCCGGTCGAGGCGGTGCGGATCATCATCGGACGGCCGCATTCGCGGCAGGGAATGTCGGTCAGGGTCGGCTGGTTGGCGCGCATACCCGCCTCGCTGGACTCGGCGACCTCGAGCTTCTTCCGGAAATCGCCGTAGAACTCGTCGAGCAGGTGCTTCCAGTCGCGCTCGCCCTGGGCCACGTCGTCCAGGTTCTCCTCCATGCCAGCGGTGAACCCGTAATCCATCAGGTTGGCGAAGCTTTCCGAGAGACGCTCGGTGACGATGTCGCCCATCTTCTCCGAGTAGAAGCGGCGGTTGTGCAGGGTCACGTAGCCGCGTTCCTGGATGGTCGAGATGATCGCCGCGTAGGTGGACGGACGACCGATCCCGCGCTTCTCCATCTCCTTGACCAGGCTGGCTTCGCTGTAGCGGGCCGGCGGCTTGGTGAAGTGCTGGCTGGGGTCGAGCTTGAGCAGTTCGAGCAGATCGCCCTCGGTCATGTCCGGCAGCACGTCGTCTTCGCCGGGCTTGGCCAGCTGCGGCAGCACGCGGGTATAGCCGTCGAACTTGAGGATGCGGCCCTTGGCGCGCAGCTCGAAGGCGCCCGCGGCGACGCTGACGCTGGTCGACAGGTATTCCGCCGGCGGCATCTGGCAGGCGACGAACTGGCGCCAGATCAGGTCGTAGAGGCGCTCGGCGTCGCGCTCCATGCCGGACAGCTGGGCCGGGCGCAGGTTGACGTCGGAGGGGCGGATCGCCTCGTGCGCCTCCTGGGCGCCTTCCTTGCTGGTGTAGACGTTCGGCGCGGCCGGCAGATACTTGTCGCCGAACTCGCTCTCGATGAAGCCACGGGCCATGGCCACGGCATCGGCCGAGAGGTTGGTCGAATCGGTACGCATGTAGGTGATGTAGCCGGCCTCGTACAGGCGCTGAGCCATCATCATGGTCTTCTTCACCGAGAAGCCGAGCCGGTTGCTCGCCGCCTGCTGCAGAGTCGAGGTGATGAAGGGCGCCGTGGGCTTGCTGCGGGTCGGCTTGTCCTCGCGCTTGGCCACGGTGTAGCTCGAAGACTTGAGCCGCTCCAGCGCGGCCATGGCCTGGGCCTCGTTGATCGGCTTGAAGGCCTCGCCGTTCTCCCGTGCCACTTCGAAGCGGACCTTGGCGCCCTTCGTGGTGGCCAGGTCGGCGTGAATCTCCCAGAACTCTTCCGGGATGAAGGCACGGATCTCGCGCTCGCGCTCGACGATCAGCTTGACCGCCACCGACTGCACGCGGCCGGCGGACAGGCCGCGGGCGATCTTCTGCCAGAGCAGCGGCGAAACCATGTAGCCGACCACGCGATCGAGAAAGCGCCGCGCCTGCTGGGCGTTGACCCGGTTGATGTCCAGCTCGCCGGGATGGGCGAAGGCTTCCTGGATCGCCTTCTTGGTGATCTCGTTGAACACCACGCGCTTGTAGCGATCGTCGTCGCCGCCGATGGACTCGCGCAGGTGCCAGGCGATGGCCTCCCCCTCGCGGTCCAAGTCGGTGGCCAGATAGATGGTGTCGGCTTCCTTGGCCAGACGGCGCAGCTCTTCGACGACCTTCTCCTTGCCCGGCAGGATCTCGTAATGGGCTTTCCAGCCGTGCTCGGGATCGACGCCCATGCGGGCGAACAGCTGGCGCTTGGCCTTCTCCTTGGGCGACAACGCCGGCGCTTCCGCCGCGCTCTTGCCGCGCTTGGCCGGTTCCTTGGCGGTGCTGGCCGAGCCGCTGGTGGGAAGGTCACGGATGTGGCCGATGCTCGACTTCACCACGTACTGGTTGCCCAGGTACTTGTTGATGGTCTTGGCCTTGGCCGGGGATTCCACGATGACCAGCGATTTGCCCATGGATCGGTTAGTTCCTAATTCGAGAAAAGGGAGGCAGGAGACGTCCGACAGGCCGTCGACAAACCCGGAGAGGCCGCCAGGACAAGGCAAAAATGGCTGAAAAATGCGGCTTAAGCACTATAAATCGGCATTTTGAAGCCATTTTCCACGCGCTATCGGCTACGCGGCAGTGTTTCGCGACCTGTTGACCCGGCGCTATATATAGTGGCGGCCGACGTGCGGTCAAGCGCAAGCGCCATTCAGGGTTGCGGGAAAACCTGCGTTTCGGCACGGATCAAAGCAAAGCGCGGCACCGTCCGTCCGTCAACCTCGACGCTCTCGACGAACATCGAGAGCGGCCGGACCCACAGCCCGAACTCGCCGTAAAGCGCCTGATAGACCACCAGCTCCTCCTCCGTCTCGGAATGCCGCGCCACCCCGAACACGCGGTATTCGGCGCCCTTGTAATGACGGTAGAGACCGGGTTGTACAGTCATGATCTTTCTCTCGGCTGGAAGGGAAATACGCAGGGCAGCGGACAAGCTCAGCTCGCCCGCTCCGGGGGAGACGAAATGACGCGGCGGCGAGTGCGCCGGCGAAACCCGCGGACACCGATCGCCCGGCCGGCCTGCGCCGGCCGGGCGCTCTTCACACCCGCTCGAACACGGTGCTGATGCCCTGCCCGAGGCCGATGCACATGGTCGCCAGGCCGAAACGGCCGCCCCGCTGCCGCATGATGTGCAACAGGGTGCCGCAGATCCGCGTGCCCGAGCAACCGAAAGGATGGCCCAGGGCGATGGCGCCGCCGTGCAGGTTGACCTTCTCGTCGAGCCTGTCGAGCAGTTCGAGGTCCTTGAGCACGGGCAGCGCCTGAGCGGCGAAGGCCTCGTTGAGTTCGACGTAGTCCATGTCGCCCATGGTGAGGCCGGCACGCTGCAGCACCTTCCAGGTCGCCGGCACCGGACCGTAGCCCATGATCGACGGATCGACGCCGGCCACCGCCATGGCCCGCACCACCGCCAGCGGCTGGATGCCGAGATCCCGGGCACGCTGGGCGGACATCACGATCATGCAGGAAGCGCCGTCGGTGATCTGCGAGGAGGTCCCGGCGGTCACGCTGCCGTTCTTCGGATCGAACACCGGCTTAAGCGCGGCCAGGCTCTCCAGGGTGGTGTCCGGGCGGATGGTCTCGTCGTAATCGAACAGCCGGAGGAATCCGTCCTGGTCATAGCCCTCGGAGGGAACGATCTCGTCCCGGAAGCGCCCCTCCACCGTGGCCTGGTGCGCCAGACGGTGGGAGCGCACGGCGAAGGCGTCCTGCTGCTGGCGGCTGATGCCGTGCATGCGCCCGAGCATCTCCGCAGTCAGCCCCATCATGCCCGCGGCCTTGGCCACGTGCAGGGACAGCCGCGGATTGGGATCGACCCCGTGGGTCATCGGCAGATGGCCCATGTGCTCGACGCCGCCGACGACGAAGACCTCGCCGTTGCCGGTCTGGATCGCCTGCACCGCGGTGTGCAGCGCACTCATGGAGGAGCCGCACAGGCGGCTGACGGTCTGCGCGCCGCTGCTATGGGGGATCGGCGTCAGCAGGGCGGCCATGCGCGCGATGTTCCAGCCCTGCTCCAGGGTCTGGTTGACGCAGCCCCAGATGACGTCCTCGACCTCCGCCGGATCGATCTGCGGGTTGCGCGCCAGCAGCGCGGTGATCAGCTGGGCCGACAGGTTCTCCGCCCGGGTGGAGCGATGCATACCGCCCTTGGAGCGGCCCATGGGGGTGCGACCGGCATCGACGATGACGGCATCTCTCGGATTCAGACTCATGGATGGTTCCCCCGGGCTCAGGCGAAGAAGGTCTGGCCGTTCCTGGCCATTTCCCGCAGTTTCTCGGTCGGCCGGTACAGCGCCCCCTGGTCGGCATAGCGATCGGTCAGGGCAACGAACTCGGCCACCCCGACGTTATCGATGTAGCGCAGCGCCCCGCCGTGGAACGGCGGGAAGCCGATGCCGTAGACCAGCCCCATGTCGGCCTCGGCGGCCGATCCGACGATGCCCTCCTCCAGGCAGCGCACGCTTTCCAGACACAGTGGCAGCATCAGGGAGTGGACGATGTCCTCGTCGCTCAGCTCGCGCTGCTCGAAGACGATCGGCGCGAGCACTCCGGCGATCTCCGGATCGGCCAGCTTCTTCGGCTTGCCGCCCGCGTCCGGCTCGTAGCGGTAGAAGCCCTTGCCGTTCTTCTGCCCCAGGCGCCCGGCCTCGTAGAGCGCATCGATGGCGGTGCGCCGCTCCTGCTTCATCCGCTCAGGGAAACCCTCGGCCAGCACGCCGCGGGCATGGTGGGCGGTGTCGATGCCGACCACGTCGAGCAGGTAGGCCGGTCCCATGGGCCAGCCGAAGGTCTCCATCACCCGGTCGATGCGCTGGAAGTCGATGCCGGCGCCGAGCAGCCGGGCGAAGCCGTCGAAGTAGGGAAAGAGCACGCGGTTGACCAGAAAGCCCGGGCAATCGCGGACCACGATCGGATTCTTGCCCATCTTCCGGGCGAAGGCGACGGTGGTGGCGATGGTCCGCTCGCTGCTCTGCTCGCCGCGGATCACCTCCACCAGCGGCATCACCGGCACCGGATTGAAGAAATGCATGCCGCAGAAGTTCTCCGGGCGTTTCAGCGAACGGGCGAGGAAGCCGATGGAGATGGTCGAGGTGTTGGTGGCGAGGATGCAGTCGTCCTTCACCGTCCCCTCCACTTCGGCGAGCACCGCCTGCTTGACCTTGGGGTTTTCCACCACCGCCTCGACCACCAGGTCCACCTGGCCGAAATCGCCGTAGGACAGGGTCGGCCGGATGCCGTTGAGCGCCTCGGCCATCTGCGCCGAGGTCAGGCGGCTCTTCTCTACGCGCTTCTCCAGCAGCTTGGCGGCTTCGGCGAGGCCCTGCTGGATGGCTTCCTCGCGGATGTCCTTGATCAGGATCGGCGTGCCCTTGAGCGCCGACTGGTAGGCAATGCCGCCGCCCATGATGCCGGCGCCGAGGACCGCGGCCTGGTTCACCGCTCGGGCGGCCTTCTCGTACTGCCTGGCCTTGTGCTTGAGCACCTGCTCGTTGAGGAACAGCCCGACCAGGCTGGCCGTCACCGGAGTCCTGGCCAGCTTGGCGAAGGTCGCGCTCTCGATCTTCAGCGCCTCGTCGCGCCGGGCATTGGCCGCTTTCTGGATGCATTTCACCGCCGCCACCGGCGCCGGATAGTGCGGCCCGGCCTGGGCGGCCACCAGGCCCTTGGCGCTCTCGAAGGCCATCATCTGCTCGATGTTGTCGAGCTTGAGCGGCTCCAGCTTGGGCTGGCGGCGGGCGCGGTAGTCCAGCTCGCCGGCGGCCGCCCGCATCAGCAGGTCGAGGGCCGCCTCGCGCAGCCGCTCGTCGGCGACCACGGCATCCACCGCGCCGAACTTCAGCACGTCCCGGGCGCCGTAGTCCTTGCCGCTGGCGATCCACTCGATGGCGTTGTCGCTGCCGATCAGCCGCGGCAGGCGCACGGTGCCGCCGAAGCCCGGGATGATGCCCAGCTTGACCTCCGGCTGGCCGACCCGGGCCGACTCGGCCACGACCCGGTAGTCGCAGGCCAGACAGATCTCGAAACCGCCGCCGAGGGCCATGCCGTTGATGGCGACCACGGTGGGCAGCGGCAGGTCCTCGAAATCGCAGAACATCCGGTTGACCTCGCCGCACCAGCCGATCAGCTGCTCTTCCGGGGCACGGAACAGGCCGACGAACTCGGTGATGTCGGCGCCGACGATGAACATGCCCTTGGCGCTGGTGACCAGCACGCCCCTGAGCGAGGTCTCCGCCCGCAGCGCGTCGACGGCCTGACGGAATTCGTTCAGGGTGAGGCGGTTGAACTTGTTGACGGAATCGCCCTCGAGGTCGAACTGCATCTCGGCGATGCCATCCCCCAAGGCCTGGACCCGGATGGCTTTCCCTTTATAGATCATCGACTGATTCTCCCAGTGGAAGCTGAACCGGCCGCGCCGGAACGACCGCGCGTTACGCCAACCGACGCCGTAGCCGCGCATTCTGCGGACAGATTCGGCCAGTGCCGGTTTCAGGATAGTTGCACGGCACGGGGCCGGCCATCGGGCATGGCCGCCGGGCAATGTCCGACAACGGCTCATGCGCGCATCCGGCACCTGCCCGCCCCCTCGGGCAAGGGTGGGCAGCGGCGAAAGATTGCCTCCGGGCGCCGGGCACTGCAGAATTTTTATGCAGGTTAACCAATCGGAAGCAGCGCACGCCCATGTCCAGCAAGTCCAGCCCCTCCCCGGCCGTCGCTCCGCAGGCCATCGCCCAACCGGCCGACGGCCCGCTGGACAGCTCCCTCGACGACCTGCTCGGCTATGCCCTGCGCCGCGCCCAGCTCAAGGTCTTCCAGCACCTGGTCAGCCGCCTCGTGGCCTTCGACCTGCGGCCGGCGCAGTTCACCGCCCTGGCGATCATCCAGCAGAACCCCGGCCTGATGCAGGCCGACTTGGCCCGCGCGCTGGCCATCGAACCGCCGCAGGCGGTGGTCCTTTTGAACAAGCTGGAGAGCCGCGGGCTGGCGGTGCGGGTGCGCTGCAAGCCGGACAAGCGCTCCTACGGCATCTTCCTCAGCAAGGCCGGCGAGACGCTGCTCCGGGAGCTGCACGAGGAGGCCGCGCAGAGCGACCAGGAAGCCACCGCCGCGCTCAGCGCCGAGGAGCGCCAGCAGCTGATCGGGCTGCTGCACAAGATCTACCGCTGAAGCGCCGCCGGCCGCGGCGCAGCTCCTCCACCCTGCCCCTTGCCGGCCGGACCGTGAGCAGCCTCATCCGCGCTCATCGGCCGAAGCGTCGCCGATGAATTCGCGCCTGCCGAAACCCTCGTCCCCCTGACCGGGCATCGCCCCGGCGCCCACGGCGGCACTCTGGCGGAAGGCCTTCGGCGACTGCCCGGCGAGGCGACGGAAGAACCGCGAGAAGTAGGCCGGGTCGCTGAAGCCGAGCGTGTCGGAGAGCTCGTTGACGGTCATGGTGGTGTAGACCAGGTTGCGCTTGGCCTCCAGCAAGAGACGCTGGTGGATCACCTGCAGGGCGCTCTGCCCGACCAACTGGCGGCACAGGCTGTTCAGGTGGACGCCGGAGAGCCCGACGCGGTGGGCGAACTCGTCCACCGACAGGTGCTCGCGGTAGTGCTGCTCGACCAGCCGCATGAAGCGCATCAGGTACTGGCGGTTGCGCTGGCTGGCGCCGAGCGAGGCGGCGTGCTGGTGTTCTCGACGACCGAGCCAGACCATCAGCAGGTTGACCAGCGACTGCAGCTGCAGCTCGCGCCCCGGCTCGTGCCCCTGGTATTCGCGAAACAGCGTCCCGAACAGCAGATCGAGCCAGGCGCGGTCCGTGCCGACCGGGTAGCAGGCGAATCCGCCCTGCACGCCCAGGTGATGCCCCAGAAGCTCCTCCAGATGCACCATCAGGGGCGCGGCCAGGGTCAGCACGTAGCCCTGGACGTCCTCGGAGAAGCGGAAGCCGTGCACGCAGAGCGGCGGCACCACCTGGATCGCCGACTCGGTCAGGCGCAGTTGCCGGTTCTCCACCTGGGCCAGCGCCTCGCCCTCCTGGAGGTAGAGCAGCTGGAATAGGTCGGCATGGCGGTGCGGCTTGATCTCCCAGTGATGCAGGCTGCTGCGCTGCGCGATCGACTCGCAGTGCAGCAGGTCCGGCGTCGGCCAGGCCAGTTGCTCCCCGTACAGCTTGAACACCGGGGCCTCGGGTACGCTCGGCCTCATGGGCGACCTCCTCTGGTTCGATAAGCGAACGGATCATCCAAAAGTACCAGTAATACCGCTTAAATCACCTTATTTTCCCCAATCCGCTAAACAAAAATGCAGAGGCCATCAGCGAAGCCGGCCCTGCGCAGGCGGGCCGGTCCCAACCGGAGAAACAATAAGAATGAAGACTCAAGTGGCAATCATCGGCGCCGGTCCGTCCGGTCTGCTCCTAGGCCAGCTGCTGCACCAGGCCGGCATCGACAACGTGATCCTCGAACGCCAGAGCCCCGACTACGTGCTCGGCCGCATCCGTGCCGGCGTGCTCGAGCAGGGCGTGGTCGACCTGCTGCGCGAGGCCGGCGTGGCCGAGCGCATGGACCGGGAAGGCCTGGTCCACGAGGGCATCGAGCTGGTCTGCTCGGGCCGGCGCATCCGCCTGGACCTCAAGGCGCTGTCCGGCGGCAAGACGGTGATGGTCTACGGCCAGACCGAAGTCACCCGCGACCTGATGGACGCGCGCCGGGCCAGCGGCGCGCCGATCGTCTACGAGGCGCAGAACGTGCAGCTGTTCGGCCTCAAGGAGGAAATGCCCTACGTCACCTACGAGAAAGACGGCCAGACCCACCGCCTCGACTGCGACTACATCGCCGGCTGCGACGGCTTCCACGGCGTGTCGCGCAAGAGCATCCCGGCCGAGGTGCTGTCGCACTACGAGCGCGTCTACCCGTTCGGCTGGCTCGGCCTGCTGTCCGACACGCCGCCGGTCCACGAGGAGCTGATCTACGCGCACACCGACCAGGGCTTCGTGCTCTGCAGCCAGCGCTCGACGACGCGCAGCCGCTACTACCTGCAGGTGCCGCTGAGCGAGAAGGTCGAGGACTGGTCCGACGAGCGCTTCTGGAGCGAACTCAAGCGCCGCCTGCCGGGCGACGTGGCGGCGAAGGTGGTCACCGGGCCGGCGCTGGAGAAGAGCATCGCGCCGCTGCGCAGCTACGTGGTCGAGCCCATGCAGTACGGCCGGCTGTTCCTGGTCGGCGATGCCGCACACATCGTCCCGCCGACCGGCGCCAAGGGCCTCAACCTGGCCGGCAGCGACGTCTGCTACCTGTTCCGCATCCTGGCCAAGGTCTACCGGGAAGGCCGCACCGACCTCCTGGAGAAGTACTCCGAGCTGGCCCTGCGCCGGGTCTGGAAGGGCGAGCGCTTCAGCTGGTTCATGACCAACCTGCTGCACGACTTCGCCGGCAGCGACGCCTTCGACAAGCGCATGCAGTTGGCCGACCGCGAGTACTTCCTCGACTCCGAGGCCGGGCGCGTGACCATCGCCGAGAACTACGTCGGCCTGCCCTACGAAGAGGTCGCCTGAACCCGGCGCATCGAAGAAGCCGCCCCGCCCGGGAAAGTCCTTTCCCGGCCTAACGGGGCGGTACGCCGCTCAGCCGGTCAGGGCGCCAGGGACGATGCTCATTGTTCGAGGAAGCTGGAGGTGACCAGCACCGGGTAGTGGGAAAACCCCAGCAGGGCCGCCAGATCGTCGCCCGTCACCGGGATCAGCTGCAGCCCCTCCGCCAGCTGGCGCAATTCCGCAAGGCCCGCAGGCGAAGCGACGTTCACCACCAGACCGAGCGCGTTCAGCCGCCGCAGCTTGTCCCGCTGCAGCCTCAGCCAGCTCCTGGACAGGCTGTCGTCGCCGACCAGGAACACCGGCCGCAGGCTTGGAACATCGATCGCACGGCTCTCGACCGGACCGGGCGACAGGCTCCAGGAAACCACCGGCAGCATCTCGGCCTCCCACGGCGCCAGGGCGGCGGCGGCCGGTTTCGGGGCCCCGGCCTGCCGGGCCCGTTCCGGCCCCGTCGACGAGCATGCCGCAAGCAGGCCGGCCAGGACGCAGCAGAGCATCCGTCTGCGCCAGTCATTCATCAGGTTCATCGCTGTCATGGACTGCTCGCCATCAGGAGGAAAAAGCCGTCGGCCATGCGGGCGTGGTCCACTCGGGGCCAAACGCCGTCATCCGTCGTCCCTCTCTTGGATCGACAGGTCTACCGTCGCCATATTCGACGAATCGAGAGGAGATTATCAACGACCAGGCCCCGCCGCTCCCCCCTGCAATCGGCGGGGAATGGCGCAGCGATCCGGCACGGATGCCGGCCCCCAGTAGCAAGAAGCCGCTCGATGAGCGGGCTTCTTGCTGGGTCAGACACCTGCTTGGCCTGGGCCGGGCCGATGGAGACGACGATCTCGCTGGCGACGCCCTGCTCCTTCAGACGTACCGCCTCTTCAACGGCGATCTCGCAGAAGGGGTTCACTCGGGCAGGAACGGCAGCGGCTGGCGGCTGGCCTCGATCAGCGCCAGGCGGTGGTCCGCCTCCGGCAGCAGGTAGGCGAAGAAGAAGGCCGCCGATTCCAGCTTGCCGGCATAGAAGGGATCGTCCGTGCGTCCGGCGGCCAGGCGCGCGCTGCGCGTCCAGGCGAAAGCCAGGGCGACCAGGCCGAGCAGGCGCAGGAAGTCGCCCGCCGCCCGGTAGGGCCGCTCCGGGTCCCGCGCCGCGGCGGCGGCCAGCCCTTCGGTTGCGGTGGTCAGGCGGTCGCAGTACTGCCCCAGGGCGGCGGCGAAGGCACCGCACTCCGGGCTGACCGCCGCGATCTCCGCCTCGGCGCGGAAGTCCTCCAGCAGATCGCGCAGCACGGTGCCGCCGTCGCCCAGCACCTTGCGCAGCAGCAGGTCGTTGGCCTGAATCTCGTTGCTGCCCTCGTAGATCATGGCGATGCGGCTGTCGCGCAGGGTCTGTTCGATGGCGTACTCCTGCACGTAGCCGTAGCCGCCGAACACCTGCAGCGCCGCGCTGGCCAGACGGAATCCCTGCTCGGTGAAGAAGGCCTTGACCAGCGGGGTCAGCAGCATGGCCCGGCCCTGCGCCCGGGCGCGCAGCGCCGGATCGGCGCCCTGCTCGGCCTGATCGAGCAGGTGCGCGGTCCAGTAGCCCAGGGCGCGCATACCCTCGGTGAGGGTGCGCAATTCGAGCAGGATGCGGCGCATCGCCGGGTGGTAGTGGATCGGGTCGGCCGGCGCCTCCGCACTGCCCTCGGGGCGACGCACCGCACGCATCTGGCGGCGCTCGGCGGCGTATTGCGCGGCGTTCTGCCAGGCCGCCTCGGCATGCCCCAGGCCCTGCAGGCCGACGTGCAGGCGCGCCGAGTTCATCATCACGAACATCGCCGTCAGGCCCTTGTGCGGCTCGCCGAGCAGCCAGCCCTCGGCCCGCTCGAAGCTCAGGGTGCAGGTGGCGCTGCCGCGGATGCCCAGCTTGTGCTCGATGCCGTCGCAGCGCACCGCGTTGCGGCGGCCATCGGGCAAGCGCTTGGGCACCAGGAACAGCGAGATGCCGCGGCTGCCGGGCGGCGCGTCGGGCAGGCGGGCGAGCACCAGATGCAGGATGTTCTCGGTCAGGTCGTGCTCGCCGCCGGAAGCGAACAGCTTGCTGCCGCTGATCCGATAGCTGCCGTCCGCGGCCGGCTCGGCGCGGCTGCGCAGCAGGCCCACGTCGCTGCCGGCCTGCGGCTCGGTCAGGCACATGGTCGGCAGGATCTCGCCGCTGACGATGGCCGCCAGGTAGCGCTCGCGCAGCTCGGGCGAGCCGTGGGCGCGCAGGCATTCGTAGGCGCCGTGGGCGATGCCGGGATACATCGCCCAGGCATGGTTGGTCGAATAGATCATCTCCAAGAGCGCGGCGTTGAGCAGTTGCGGCAGGCCCTGGCCGCCGTCCTCCGCGGCGCAGGCCAGCGCCGCCCAGCCGCCGTCGACGAAGGCCCGGTAGGCGGCGGGAAAGCCGTCCGGGGTGCTGACCCGGCCGTCGTCGAAGCGGCAGCCCTGGCGGTCGCCGGGCGCGTTGAGCGGCGCCAGCACGCCGCTGGCGAAGCGTCCCGCCTCCTCGACCACCTGGGCGGCCAGTTCGCTATCCAGACTCTCGAAGGCCGGCATCCGCCGCCAGTCGGCCGGCGCCGCCAGCCATTCCTCGATGACGAAGCGCATATCGCGCAGCGGGGCTTGGTAGTGCCACATGGCAAATCCTCCAGTGAATGCTCAACCCCGGTAATCGGGGTTCTCGATCAGCACGGCCATGCCCTGGCCGCCGCCGATGCAGGCCGCGGCCACGCCGTAGCGCAGGTCGGCGGCGCGCAGCTGGCGCGCCAGGGTCAGGGTCAGGCGCAGGCCGGTGGCGGCCAGCGGATGGCCGAGGGCGATGGCCCCGCCGTGGACGTTCAGGCGTTCCGCGTCGATTTCCAGCTCGCGCTGCACGGCGAGCACCTGCGCGCCCTGGGCCTCGTTGATCTCGAAGCGGCCGATGTCGACCAGGGTCAGGGCGCTGCGTTCGAGCAGCAGGCGGATCGCCGCCACCGGGCCGATGCCCATCCGTTCGGGGGCCACCCCGCAGGCGCTGGCTGCGCGCAGCCAGGCCAGCGGGCGGGCGCCCGGGAAGTCGCGGCAGGCGCCGACCAGCGCGGCGGCCGCGCCGTCCACCACCGCGCAGCTGTTGCCGGCGGTCTGCACGCCGCCGGCATGTACCGGACGCAGGCGCTGCAGGGCCGCGAACGGGGAGGCACGCACATGGCTGTCGCGCTCCACCGTCTCGACGCCGCGCGGCAGGTCGAGGGCGCGCTCGCGGCCGCCGTCCAGGGAGAAGCGCTCGCGTTCGAGCGGCAGGATCTCGCCAGCGAACCAGCCGGCCTCCTGCGCAGCCAGGGCGCGCGCGAAGCTCCGGGCGGCGAAGCGGTCGACCGTCTCCCGCTCGAGTCCGTGGATACGCGCGAGGTTTTCCGCGGTCTGCAGCATGTCGATGCCGGCCGCCGGATCGAACAGCGCCTCCCAGAGAAAGTCCTTGAACTCCACCGAGGCGCCGAGGCGGAAGCCACCGCGATGCGTGTAGGCGGCGATCGGGTTGCGCGACATCGACTCGCTGGCCACGCACAGCGCCAGCGCGGCGCTGCCGCGGGCGATCTGTTCGCCGGCCTGCCGGAGAATCTCGAAGCCGGTGCCGCAGATGCGCTGCACCGCCAGCGCCGGCACCGCCTGCGGCACGCCGCTGTAGAGACCGATGTGGCGCGGCAGGAAATAGGCGTCGAAGCTGGCCTGGGCCATGGAGCCGGCGATCACCGAATCCACCGCCGCCGCCTCGATGCCGCTGCGGGCGAACAGCCCGCGAGCGACGGCGATCCCCAGGTCGATGGGCGAGACCTGCGCCAGCGCGCCGCCCAGATCGACCCAGGGAGTGCGCAGGGCATCCACCAGGCAGACCTCGTCGAACGCCGAATACAGTCCGGCCGCGCGACTCATGCGGGCACCCGCCCGGTATCCTCGCCGGCGTAGAGGGCGTCGATCAGCGCCTCGCGCTGCTGCAACACCGCGCGCTGGTTGATCGAGCCCTTGTCGGTCACCTCGCCGCGGTCGATGCACGGCGGCTCGGCGAGCAGGCAGGCCCAGGCCAGGCGGCTGGCGTTGCCGGTCGCGGTGCGGTTGAGTTCGTCCAGCAGAGCGCGTAGCCAGGTGCGCACGGCCGGCGAGGCCAGCACCTCGGCGGCCGGCGCCGACTCCGGCAGGCCGGCCAGGGCCCGGCACTCGGGCAGGCGCGGGAAGATCAGCAGGGCCAGCGTAGGGCGGTTCGGCCCGGTCACCACCACGTCCTGGATATAGGGCGCGCCGGCCAGGATGATGCGGGCGCGCAGCGGCCCGACGCTGACGAAGACCCCGGAGGACAGCTTGAAGTCCTCGGCGATGCGCCCGTCGAACAGCAGGCCCAGCTCGGGACGGTCGGGGTCGACCAGCCGGAGGGCGTCGCCGGAGCGGTAGTAGCCCTCCTCGTCGAAGGCCTCGGCGCCGAGCTCGGGCTCGCGCCAGTAGCCGGCCATCACGTGCGGGCCGCGAAAGCGCGCCTCCAGCTTGCCGTCCACCGGCGCCAGCTTCAGCTCGCAGCCCGGCGCCGGCACGCCGACGTAGCCGGGCAAATCCACCGGCCCGGTACTGAAGGTGCAGGACGGCGCCGTCTCGGTCATGCCCAGCCCGGCCACCGTGCGAATGCACTCGCCGCAATGCGCCTCGGCCACCCGGTCCAGCCGCTCGCGCACCGACTGAGACAGGCCCGCGCCGGCGAAGAAGAACAGCCGGACCCGGGCGAAGAAGCGCTCGCGCAGCCCAACGTCCTGTTCCAGGGCGCCGGCCAGCTCTTCCCAGCCCTTGGGCACGGTCAGGTAGGCGGTCGGCGAGATTTCGCGCAGGTTGCGCAGGGTCTCGGCGAAGCCCTCGGGCGTCGGCTTGCCGTCGTCGATGTAGAGGGTGCCGCCGTTGTAGAGGGCGATGCCGACGTTGTGGCTGCCGCCGAAGGTGTGGTTCCAGGGCAGCCAGTCGACCAGCACCGGCGGCTCCTCGGCGAACGCCGGGAAGGTCTGCAGCAGCATCTGCTGGTTGGCGCAGAGCATGCGCTGGGTGGTCGGCACCGCCTTGGGCAGCTTGGTCGAGCCCGAGGTGAAGAGGAACTTGGCGATGCTCTCCGGCCCGACCCGGACGAAGGCAGCCTCGGCCCCGGCGGTGTCGGTCGGCCGCTCCAGCTCGGCGAAGGTACGGCAGGGCCGGCCGGGCAGCGCGCCTTCGCTGAACAGCAGCGGCACGTCTGGCGGAATCACGCTCCCGATGGCGCGGGCGTAGGTCGCGCTGTCCGCGGCGAAGACCAGACCGGGGCGCAGGCGCTCGACGATGTGGCGCAGCTTGGCCAGGTCCTGCGACAGGGTGGAATAGGCCGGCGACACCGGGCAGTAGGGAATGCCCACGTAGAGGCAGGCGGTCGCCAGCTTCAGGTGGTCCAGCCCGTTGCCGGAGAGGATCAAGAGCGGCCGCTCGGCGCTCAGCCCGTATTCCAGCAGGTGCTGGCCGATGGTCCGGGCGCTGTCCAGCATCTGCGCGTAGCCGAGGCGCTGCCAGGCCCCGTCGGCGCCGCGCCGGGCGACCAGGGTCTGCTCGGGGGTCAGCCGCGCCCAGTGCCGCAGGCGGTCGAGCAGGCGCGCCGGCAAGGGCGCCAGGGGTTCCAGGGGTCGCAGGTAGAGGCAGCCGTTCGCCGTGTCGAAGGCGACGCCCGGCTGGCCGATCGCCACCGGACGCAGGCGCGGCTGCGCCGCAGGGAAAGGGGACTCGCAGGCCTTGCTGTTCATTGCACTCCTCCCGCAGGACGCCGCCGCAGGTGCGGGGCGCGGACCGACCGTGGCCGGCCCTGTGTTGTTCTTGTTGTTCCGGAAGATCGCTCGCCCCGGCGCACGCCGGCCGGGGATGGTGCTCAGATCGGGTAGTGGCGCGGCCCGTTCTGCAGGGTGATCCAGCGCAGCTGGGTGAACTGCTCAATCGCGGCGCGGGCGCCGAAGCTGCCGTAGCCGCTGGCCTTGACGCCGCCGAAGGGCATCTGCGGCTCGTCCTGCACCGTCGGCCCGTTGATGTGGCAGATCCCCGAGTCGATGCGTTGCGCCAGCGCCAGGGCGCGGGAGACATCGCGGCTGAAGATCGCCGCGGAGAGGCCGAACTCGGAATCGTTGGCCAGGCGCAGCAGTTCCTCGTCGCCCTCGGCGCGCAGCACCACCGCCAGCGGACCGAAGGACTCCTCGCGGTACAGGCGCATGTCGGCGGTGACGTTGTCGAGCAGGGTGGCCTGCATCAGGCTGCCGTCGCTACGGCCGCCGCACAGCAGCCGCGCGCCCTTGGCCAGGGCGTCGTCCACCAGGGCCTGGATGCGCCTTGCCGCGCCCTCGTCGATCAGCGAGCCGAGCACCGCCTCGGCGCTGGCCGGATCGCCGACCCGCAGCGTGGCGACCTTCTGCACCAGCTTGTCGACGAAGGCGTCGGCCACCCTGGCATCGACGATCAGCCGCTCGGTGGACATGCAGATCTGTCCCTGGTTGAAGTAGGCGCCGAAGGCCGCCGCCGCTACCGCGGCGTCCAGGTCGGCGTCGTCCAGCACCAGGAACGGCGCCTTGCCGCCCAGCTCCAGCACCGCCGGCTTCAAGTAGCGCGCCGCCAGCTCGCCGACGATCCGCCCGACGTGGGTCGAGCCGGTGAAGTTGACCCGGCGCACCGCCGGGTTGGCGATCAGCCGCTCGACGATGGCCGGGGCGCCCTCCGGCGCGTTGCTGAGCACGTTGACCACGCCGTCGCCGAGACCTGCGTCCTGCAGCGCCTGGCCGAGCAGGCGATGGATCGCGGGACTGTTCTCCGAGGCCTTGAGCACCACGGTATTGCCGCAGGCCAGCGGCATGGCCACGGCGCGCGCGGCGAGGATGACCGGCGCGTTCCAGGGCGCGATGCCGAGCACCACGCCGCAGGGCTGGCGCAGCGCCATGGCGAAGCTGCCGGGGATGTCGGAAGGGATGACCTCGCCGACGATCTGCGTGGTCATGGCCGCCGCTTCGCGCAGGACACCGGCGGCCAGCTGCACGTTGAAGCCGTACCAGTTGGCCATGGCGCCGGTTTCGCCGGCGAGGGCGATGAAGTCGGCCGTGCGGCTCTCCAGCAGGTCCGCGGCTTTCGTCAGGCGCGCGCGGCGCTCGCTCGGCGCCAGCGCGGCCCAGGCCGGAAAGGCGCGCTGCGCCGCGGCGACCGCGGCATCGGCGTCTGCCGGGGTGGCCGCGGCGGCGGTCGAGACGATCTCGCCGCTCAGCGGATTGCGTCGCACGAAGGTCCGTTCGTCGCTGGCCGGCCTGGCCAGCCCGTCGATCAGCAAGGGCACGTCAAGCATGGGGAAATCCTTGTCTCGTCATTGTTGTTCTTGTCGCCCCGGACGGGCGGGCGGCAGGCGCCCTCCCCGTCCTGCCGCGGTCAGCGCTTGTAGGCCTGCAGGCCCGGCTTGATGCTCTTCTCGTCGAGGAACTGGCGCATGCCCTCCTCGCGGCCGCCCTCCGTATCCAGCAGGCGCGACTGGTCGAGCTTGGCGTACAGGTAGTCCTCGTTCTGCTCCCAGGTCAGCTCGCGGCAGCGCTTGAAGCCGTTCTTCGCCGCGCGCAGCACCACCGGGTTCTTGTCCAGCAGGTCCTGGCAGAGGGTGACCACCGTCTCGCGCAGCTGGGCCAGCGGCACGCTCTGGTTGACCAGGCCCATCTCCGCCGCCTTGCGGCCGTCGAAGGTCTTGCCGGTCATGATGTAGTAGAGCGCCTGACGGTGGCCGACGGTATCGGCCATGGCCTTGCTGACCAGGTTGCCGGGCGGGATGCCCCAGTTGATCTCCGACAGGCCGAAGGTCGCCTCGTCGGCGCAGACCGCCAGGTCGCAGGCCACCAGCGGGCTGAAGCCGCCGCCGAAGCACCAGCCGTTGACCATGGCGACGGTCGGCTTGGCGTACATGCGCAGCAGCTTCCACTGCCACTCGGAGGCCTCGCGGCGGATCTTCTCCTGGAGGATCTCGGGACCGGCGTCGACCTCGCGGAAGTATTCCTTGAGGTCCATGCCGGCGGTCCAGGCGCTGCCGGCGCCGGTCAGCACCAGCACCCGGGCGTCGGCGTCCTGCTCCAGGGTCTCCAGCACGTCGCGCATCTCGCGGTTGAGCGTCGGGCTCATGGCGTTGCGCTTTTCCGGACGGTTCAGGGTGACCCAGGCGATACCGCCCTCGATCTCCACCAGCACGGTCTTCCAGCGGCCTTCGTACTTGTTCATGCGGTTCACCTTCGAGTTGTTATTGGTGTGGGGCCTAAGCTAGCGCCGGGAAATTAGTTATGTCAATTAATTATCTTGCCGAACCGATGCCCTCGCACTCAGACGGGCACGCCCTCGGCGCGACGCTGGCCGAGCAGGTAGAACACCGCCGCCGCGGCCACCACGATGCCAGGCGCGGAAGCCAGCAGCAGGCCGGTGGCGCCGGTGCCCATCGCCAACATCTGCCCGGCCACCAACGGCCCGCTCATCGAGCCCAGGCGGCCGATCGCCACCGCGGCGCCGACGCCGGTGGCGCGCACCGCGGTGGGATAGAACAGCGGCGCCAGCGCATAGAGCACCAGTTGCCCGCCGATGGCGAAGAAGCCGGCGGCGAACCCGGCCAGCCGCATGCTGCCGACCGTCTCGAACAGGCCCAGGCGGCGAGGATGCCGGCGTAGGTCAGCGCCACCAGCGCCGGCGGCCGCCAGCGGTCCAGCAGCAACCCGAGCAGCAGCGAGCCGGTGGCGCCGCCGAGGTTGAACAGGATCTGCACCACGCCGGCCTGGGAACGCGTGAAGCCCTGACCGACCAGCAGCGTGGGCAGCCAGTTGAGCAGCATGTAGACGACCATCAGGGTGAAGAAGTAGCTGATCCACAGCAGCAGGGTCGGCGTGGCCGCACCCTCCTGGAACAGCCCCTGCTGGAGGGAGACGCGCATTGACGAAGCCCCGCCGCCCCCGGCGTTCTGCTGCTCGCGGAAGGCCGCCGACTCGGGCAGGCACAGGGCCAGCAGCGGCGCGACCAAGAGCGGCGCCACCCCGCCGACGTAGAACACCGATTGCCAACCGCTGGCGAAGCCGGCCATGCCGACCAGCGCCGCCAGCGCCCCGCCCAACGGCACGCCGCAGTACATCAGGCTGACCGCGATGCCGCGGGAACGGGCGTCCGCCGCCTCCGAGGACAGGGCGATCAGATTGGGCAGCGCCGCGCCCAGGCCGACGCCGGTCAGAAAGCGCGCCGCCAGCAGGCTGTTCAGATCCCAGACCTGGGCGGTGGCGATGGAGAACAGGCCGAACAGCGCCACCGCGCCGATCAGCACGCGCTTGCGGCCGATGCGATCGGCCAGCCAGCCGCCGCCCAGGGCGCCGGGCAGCAGGCCGAGGATGCTGGCGCTGAACACCGCGCCCATCATCGTCGAACTCAGGCCGAAACGGGCGGCGATACCGGGCGCGGCGATGCCGGCCGATTGCAGATCCATGCCCTCGAGGAGCGCGACGACGAAACACAAGGCAATGGTCGTGTAAGTACGAGGGGACTCTTTCCCTACCGTTTTCATCGAAAACCACCTTTTGCAGGATTCGAACAGGCGGCCGCCCGCCCGGAGCCATGCCGGCACCCGGGGAGATCGAGGATTACCGCGTCGACCGCCGCTATCGCGAGGCGTGATCGCCGGGTTACGGGTTGGGTAGCGGAGAGGGGGAAGCCCCAAGTCGAGCCGTGCCGGGGAGGCGGAGAGGGAGGGAGGCGGCGCACGGCAGGCGCCAGGCAAGCAAAGCCAGCTTCGTCATGGTCGTTCCTTTCTTATCGATTGTTATACGGAAGCTCTATTAGTTAATTTTCTTAACCATGTGGCAGGCGCATTTCAGCAGAGGCTCCCGGCAGCGTCAACGACCATGGGATTATAGGGAGCGGGCGGCTAATAGTTAAAAAACATAATAATCAAACGCCCGCAGCGCTGGAGCATGACGTCCGACCCGCCCCGTAGGGCGTTGCGCTGGCGCAAGGAATCGCACGTTAGTACCGTCGGAGACTTCCCTGTTCACACGGGCGCGTCATACTTGGCGCAGGCTCACTACTCAGGATACGACCATGCCCTACAAACACATTCTCATCGCCGTGGATCTCACCGAGGATTGCCACGCGGTCATACAGCGCGCACGGGATCTGGCCCAGTGCTTCCAGGCCCAACTGTCGCTGACCCACACCGTCGAACCGATGGCCATGGCCTTCGGCGGCGACGTACCGATGGATCTGTCGGCCCTGCAGGAGCAGCAGCTCGAGCAGGCGCACCAGCGGATCGACCACTTCTGCGTGGGCTATCCGGAGCTGACGCAGGATCGCCGGCATATCGCCTACGGCCAGCCGCGTCAGGAGATCCATCGCCTGGCTTCGGAACTGGGATGCGATCTGATCGTCGTCGGCAGCCATGGCCGTCACGGTCTGTCCCTGCTGCTGGGCTCCACTTCCAACGACGTCCTGCACGGCGCGTTCTGCGACGTGCTGGCCGTGCATCTGAACAAGCAGCCGAGCAAGTAACGGGGAGCGCCACCCTCGGCGGGTGGCGCATGGGACGGCGGGTCAGTCGCAGGACTCGCCGGCGCTCATGACCAGCGGGCGGATCTTCTGCAACTGGGTTTCCAGCGAATAGCTCATGCTGGACGCCATGGAGAAGAAGGTCAGGAAGGCCTTCAAATTGGAATCGCCGTTGCAGGTGTCGTGGATGCGCTGCCAGAACGCCTGATTCACCAGCTGCAGCTGCTGGAACAGGCGCACCAGCCCCTTCAGCTCCCAGTCGGCATGGCGCTGCTCGCGGAAGTTGAAGTACTGCCGGGTGAGGTAGAGCGAAACCGCGCGCAGGGCGAACTCCTGCTGGCTGGCGAACGGCAGGTGCTGCTGCGCCATCGGCTTCAGCCGCGCCAGCCGCGGACAGGCGCTGGTGGCCATGATCACGCCCAGCAGCGAGCGCACGCCCTCCTCCAGGCTGACCTGCTTGCGGTATTCCCGCTCCGGCATGCGCACCCAGACCAGTGCCTTCTGGAACGCCGGCAACCCGTGGAAGTCCTCGATCACCCCCTGCAGGTCCAGCGCCGCCGGGCAATGGCTGTACTGCTCGCGGCTGAGCGGGCAGTTGCTGCACTGCTGGTGCTCCAGGCGGGTCCACTTGGCCGCCTGGCGGGTCTGCTCGGGGTCGTACTGTCGGTCCAGCTCGATGCGATAGCTGAACTCGTGCTCGTCATCCAGGCGGATCTGGTACTCAATGGCCATTCGAATCTCCAACCGGCAATCGCAGGCCATTGAAACAACGATGAATTCCGCCCACCGTGCGCCCCGTCACGCTTCCAGCTCGGCCCAGCGCTCCAGCAGGCGGTCCAGTTCCTGCTGCAGTGCTTCGATGCGCGCCAGCACGGGGCCGGTCTGCGCCGCCGGCTGCTGATAGAAGGCCGGATCGCCTATCCGCTCGTGCAGCTCGGCCAGCTCCGCCTCCACGGCGTCGATCTGTCCGGGGATCGCCTCCAGCTCGCGCTGCAGCTTGTAGCTCAGTTTCTTCTTGCCGGCGGTCGCTTCCTGGGCCGGGGCCTCCTTCTTCGCGCTTTCCTCCTTGGCCGGCTTGTCCTCGCCGACGCCGAGCAGGCGCGGCGAGCCGCCCTGGCGCAGCCAGTCCTGGTAGCCGCCGACGTACTCGCGCACGCGGCCGCCGCCCTCGAAGACCAGGGTGCTGGTCACCACGTTGTCGAGGAAGGCCCGGTCGTGGCTGACCATCAGCACGGTACCGGGGAAGTCCAGCAGGATCTCTTCCAAAAGCTCCAGGGTTTCCACGTCCAGGTCGTTGGTCGGCTCGTCCAGCACCAGCAGGTTGGCCGGCTTGCTGAACAGCTTGGCCAGCAGCAGGCGCGCCCGCTCGCCGCCGGACAGGGCCTTGACCGGGGTCCGCGCCCGTTGCGGGCTGAACAGGAAGTCGCCGAGGTAGCTCAGCACATGGCGGTTCTGTCCGTTGATGGTGATGAACTCGCGCCCCTCGGAGATGTTGTCGATCACCGTCTTCTCCGGCTCCAGCTGGTTGCGCAGCTGGTCGAAGTAGGCCACTTCCAGCTTGGTGCCGATCTTGATGCTGCCGCTGGTGGGCTCGAGCTCGCCGAGCAGCAGCTTGAGCAGGGTGGTCTTGCCGGTGCCGTTGGCGCCGAGCAGGCCGATGCGGTCGCCGCGCTGCAGGACCATGGAGAGGTCGCGGATCAGCGGCGCTTCGCCCGGATAGGCGAAGCCGACGTGCTCGGCGACTATCACCTGCTTGCCGGACTTCTCCGCCGTCTCCACCTGGAAGCTGGCCTTGCCCTGCCGCTCGCGGCGCTCGGAGCGCTCGGCGCGCATCGCCTTGAGCGCGCGCACGCGGCCCTCGTTACGGGTGCGGCGGGCCTTGATGCCCTGGCGGATCCATACCTCCTCCTGGGCCAGGCGCTTGTCGAACAGGGCGTTGGCCGTCTCCTCGGCGGCCAGCTGCTGTTCCTTGTGCACCAGGAAGCTGGCGTAGTCGCCGTGCCAGTCGATCAGGTGGCCGCGGTCCAGTTCGAGGATGCGGGTGGCCAGGTTCTGCAGGAAGGCGCGGTCGTGGGTGATGAACAACACGGCGCCGTTGAAGCCGGAAAGCGCCTCCTCCAGCCAGGCGATGGCGCCGATGTCCAGGTGGTTGGTCGGCTCGTCGAGCAGCAGCAGGTCGGGCTCGGAGACCAGCGCCTGGGCCAGCAGCACGCGCCGGCGCCAGCCGCCGGAGAGTTCGGCGAGGGTCTTGTCGGCCGGCAGCTGCAGACGGCTCAGGGTGCTGTCGACCAGCTGCTGCAGGCGCCAGCCGTCCTTCGCTTCCAGCTCCTGCTGGACGCGGGTGAGCTTCTCCAGGTCGGCGTCGCTGTGGATGTTCTGGCTCAGGTGGTGGTACTGGGCGAGCAGCTCGCCGACCCCAGCCAATCCCTCGGCGACCACGTCGAACACCGTCCGCTCGTCGGCCCGCGGCAGTTCCTGGGGCAGTTCGCCTATCTTCAGCCCCGGTGCGCGCCAGATTTCGCCGTCGTCGGCGTGCTGATCGCCCTTGACCAGGCGTAGCATGCTCGACTTGCCGGTGCCGTTGCGGCCGATGATGCAGACCCGCTCGCCCCGCTCGATCTGCCAAGACACGTGGTCGAGCAACGGCATGGCGCCGTAGGCCAGGGAAACGTCGGTGAACTTGAGCAGGGTCATGGGATCGCAGCCTCCAGGGAATCGGCGCGCATTCTAGCAGGCCGCGACGGGAGGACCGCCCGCCGATCGAGCGACGGATATCTTTTCCGCCACCTGTCATGAAGAGGGGGCTACAGCTAAACTAGCGATAAGTTCCCTAAGCATGGGAACACCCCCTTGTACTCCTTCCCTGGACGAATCATGCGCAGTCGTCTCCTGACCCTGTTTTGCTGCCTGTCCCTGACCACCCTGGCCGTCACCGACGCCCTCGCCGCCTCGCTCAGCGAGCAGCGCGCCCTCTACGATCAGGCCAAGCGGGCCCTGGCCAAGGGCGACTCTGGCCCCTACCTGCGCACCCGTCAGGCCCTGCGCGACTATCCGCTGGAGCCCTACCTGGCCTACGACGAGCTGACCGCCCGTCTGAAAAGCGCCGACAACCGGGAGGTCGAGGAATTCCTCACCGAGCATGGTGACCTGCCGCAGATCGGCTGGATGAAGCTGCGCTGGCTGCGCCAGCTGGCCGACCGCGGCGACTGGCAGACCTTCCTCAAGTACTACGACCCGGCGCTGAAGTTCACCGAACTGGACTGCCTCTACGGCCAGTACCAGCTCGGCCACGCCGACCGGGCCAAGGCCAATGCGCACATCGAGAAGCTCTGGCTGGTCGGCAAGTCGCAGCCGGAGGCCTGCGACGCCCTCTTCGAGCGCTGGGCGGCAGCCGGACAGCTGAGCGAGGAGCTGCGCTGGAAGCGCCTCAAGCTGGCCGCCGAGGCACGCAACTACGGCCTGGCCGCCCATCTGGTGCAAAGCCTCTCCGGCCTGCGCAACGAAGGCATGCTGATGCTGGACGTGGCGCAGAAGCCGAACCTGATCCTCCAGACCGGCCGCTTCTACCCCGCCAGCCCGGCCATGGCCGACGTGGTCGGCCTCGGCCTGCGGCGCCTGGCCCGGGAGAATCCGGACCAGGCCCTCGACCTGCTGGAGGATTACGCCCGGCGCATGAAGTTCTCCGCCGACGAGAAGGTGGCGATCGCCCGGGAGATCGGCCTGACCCTGGCCAAGCGCTTCGATAGCCGTGCCCTGCAGGTGATGGCCGAGTACGACCCGGAGCTGCGCGACAAGACCGTGGCCGAGTGGCGCACCCGCCTGCTACTGCGCCTGGGCCGCTGGGACGAGGCCTACCAGCTGACCCGCCAATTGCCCGAGGAGCTGGCCACCAGCAACCGCTGGCGCTACTGGCAGGCGCGCAGCCTGCAACTGGCCCAGCCGCAGAGCAAGCAGCCGGTCGCCCTGTACCAGCCGGTCGCCCGCGAGCGCGACTTCTACGGCTTCCTCTCCGCCGACCGCCTGCAGGTGCCCTACCAGCTCAACCACAAGCCCCTGGCCTTGGACCCCAGGGTCGTGCAGAAGGTGCGCAACACCGCCGGCGTCCGCCGCGCCCTGGAGCTGCACGCCCGCGGCCAGATCGTCGACGGGCGCCGCGAGTGGTACCACGTCAGCCGCCTGTTCAGCCGCGAAGAACTGGTCGCCCAGGCCAGGATCGCCTACGACATGGGCTGGTACTTCCCGGCCATCCGCACCATCAGCCAGGCCCAGTACTGGGACGATCTGGACATCCGCTTTCCGATGGCCCACCAGAACAGCCTGACCCGCGCCGCGCGAACCCGCGGCCTGCATTCGAGCTGGGTGTTCGCCATCACCCGCCAGGAAAGCGCTTTCATGAGCGACGCCCGCTCCGGGGTCGGCGCCGGCGGCCTGATGCAGCTGATGCCGGGCACCGCCAAGGAGACCGCGCGCAAGTTCGGCATCCAGTTGCGCTCGCCGAACCAGGTCTTCGAGCCGGACACCAACATCCAGCTCGGCGCCGCCTACCTGAGCCAGGTGCACGCCCAGTTCAACGGCAACCGGGTGCTCGCCTCCGCCGCCTACAACGCCGGTCCCGGCCGCGTCCGCCAGTGGCTGCGCGGCGCCGACCACCTGGCCTTCGACGTCTGGGTGGAAACCATCCCCTTCGACGAGACCCGCCAGTACGTGCAGAACGTGCTGTCCTACTCGGTGATCTACGGGCACAAGCTCAACGCCCCGCAGCCCCTGGTGGAATGGCACGAGCGCTATTTCGACGACCAGTGAGCGAGAGCCGGCCGGGCCGCACGGCCCGGTCGGCCCAGCCGGAAAGCTACTCCAGCACCTCGACCGGCATCCCCACGGCCAGCTCGCCGACTCCGTCGGCGATCAGGTTCTGGCCGAAGAACACCCCGCCCTCGCCCTTGCGGTAGGTCTTGAGCGTGGCGATGGGCTCGTGGTCCGGGCTGCGCTCGCCGGTCAGCGGATCGAGGGTGGGGATCGCGCAGCGCGAACAGGGCTTGGCCACCCGGAACTCCACGCTGCCGATGCGGATCCGCTTCCAGCCGTCCTCGGCGTAGGGCTCGCTGCCGGTCACCACCAGGTTCGGCCGAAAGCGCTCCATCTCCAGCGGCCGGCCGACCCGGGCGCAGAGGTCGTCTAGGGAACCCTGGCCGATCAGCAGGAAGGGAAAGCCGTCGGCGAAGCCGACCTTGTCGCCCGGCTGCGCGTATTCGGTATCCACCTGCCGGGCCCGCTGCTCCGGCACCTGCACCAGCCGGCACGGCCGGCCGAGCCACTCGCTCAGCCAGTTGCCCGCCGCCTCCCCGGCATCCGGCACCGACAGGCTGTCGTCCCACACGCTGACCTCCCGCAGCGGCGCATCGACTGCCGGCATCGCGACCGTCAGCTCGGACATGCCGGGCGCGTCGAGGACGAGGTCGGAACCCTGCCAGCGCGCCTGCAGCCGGGCCATCTGCGGCAGTTGCCGCTGGCTGAGGAAACGCCCCCGCGGCGCGTCGACCACCATCCAGCGCCGGTCGCCGGCCAGCCCCAGGGCGTCCAGTTGCGCCCGCTGCAACGACTCGCCGCGGGCGGACTTGAGGGGATAGCGATAGAGAGCGGAGAGATGCATGGGCCAGCTTCCTTGAATCGGTACGGGAAAGGTTCGCAGGAGCTTACCAACGCCACGCGGGCGAATGACAGCTCCGGCGCGGACCGCTCAGACCGCCGCGGGCGGCGCGTTGCCGCGCAGCACGGGCGAATCCGTCGGCAGGTGCACGCGCAGGGCCGCCGGTCGCGTCGTGAAGCGCAGGGCCCGGAGTTCGAGCGGCTCGCCGTCCAGGTTCAGATCCAGCCCCTGCGGCGCCTCGATCTCGACCCACGGCAGCCGCGCCCCGACCGCGACGCTCTCCACCCCGCGCAGGCGGCCGGAGATCAGCGTGCCCAGCGCGCCCACCGCATCCTCGGCAGCGGGCAGGATGCAGAGGTCGAGCAGCCCGTCGTCGGCCAGCGCCTCGGGACACAGCGGATAGCCGCCGCCGGCCTGGCGGCCGTTGCCGATGCCGAAGGCGAGGAACTCGCCTTCCCAGCGGAAATCCGGACCGCGGAAGCGGGCGAAGGTGGCTTTCAGTTCGGAGAAACGGCTCAGGCCGGCGAGCAGATAGGCGGCGCCGCCGAGGGCCTTCTTCAGCTCCTCCGGCGTGCTGGCCGTGACCCTGGAGCCGAAGCCGCCGGTAGCCATGTTGAGGAACAGTCGGCCGTCCACCTCGCCGAGGTCGACCGGAACGGGCGGAAGGTCGAGCAGCCCCAGGGCCTCCACCGGCAGCAGCGGCACCCCGGCCGCCCGGGCGAAGTCGTTGGCCGTGCCCAGGGGCAGGATCGCCAGGCTGGCGCCGCCGCCGGCCAGCGCCAAGGCCTCGGCAACCTCGCGCAGGGTGCCGTCGCCGCCACCGGCGACGATCGCGGGAAACCCGGCCGCCAGCCCCTCCTCGACCAGCCGGCGGACATCGCCCGCCTCCCAGGTCAGGCGCACCGCCAGTTCCCAGCCGTCCTCGCGCCGGGCCTCGATGGCGGCGCGCAGCTCGTCGTTCTCCGCCTGCTTGCCATGCAGGATCAGCCATGCCTTGGGTCGGCCCATCGCTCACCTCGTCACGGGGATGCCCTTTCCCGTTGGACAACGGAGCGCAGCGTGCGGCTGCATCGACGACTCAGCCGAGCACCTCGCTCAGGGGGATGAAGCGCACCGGATCGCCCTCGGCCAGGGTCGCGCCTTCGCGCACCTCGACCAGCCCCTCGGCCCAGGCCGCGCTGCGCAGCACGGCGGAACTCTGGTCGGGATGAGGCATCGCCCGGCCTTGATCCAACCGGGCGCGCAGGTACTGGCGGCGCTCGCCGGGCTTGCTCCAGGCGAAGCCGGCCGGCACCGCGAAGGCCAGCGGCTCGACCTCGGCCACGCCGAGCCGGCGCAGCAGATAGGGGCGGACCAAGAGGGCGAAGGTCACCAGCGTCGCCGCCGGATTGCCCGGCAGGCCGATCACCGGCACGCCGCGGCAATGGCCGACGGTCAGCGGCTTGCCCGGCTTGATCGCCAGCTTCCACAGCGCCAGCTCCCCGGCCTCGCGCAGGACCTGGCCGAGGAAGTCGGCCTCGCCCACCGAGACCCCGCCGGTCGAGAGGATCAGATCCACCGCATCCAGCTCGCCCAGGCAAGCACGGGTCAGCTCCAGATCGTCGGGCAGGATGCCGGCATCCGTGACCACGCAGCCCGCGCGTTCCAGCCAGGCCTTCAGCAGCGTGCGGTTGCTGTTGTAGATCTGCCCCGGGCCGAGCGGCTGGCCCGGCTCGATCAGCTCGTCGCCGGTGGACAGCAGCGCCACCCGCGGCCGCCGGCGCAACGGCAGCTCGGCCGCGCCCAGCGAGGCGGCCAGGCCCAGCTCGATGGGGCCGAGCCGGGTGCCGACGGCGAGCACGGTTTCTCCGCGGCGGACTTCGTGGCCCTGCTCGCGGATGTTCCGCCGCGGGCGCAGAGCCTCGGTGAAGCGTACCCGGCCGTCGGCCAGCACCTCGGCGTTCTCCTGCATCTCGACGCAATCGGCGCCCTCCGGCAGCGGCGCGCCGGTGAAGATCCGCGCACATGTGCCGGGCTGCAGGGGGCCGGGAGCCTGCCCAGCGAAGATGCGCTGGCTGACCGCCAGCGGCTCGCCGGTCCAGTCGGCCAGGCGCAGGGCGTAGCCGTCCATGGCGCTGTTAGGCCAGGGCGGCAGGTCCAGGCCGGCGACCAGCGGCTCGGCCAGGACCCGCCCGTCGGCGGCCTCCAGGGCGCCCCGTTCGGACTCTTCGATGGGGGCGGCTTCGGCCAGCCGCAGGAGCCGTTCGAGGGCGGCCTCGACCGGCATCAGCGCAGACGTGCTCATGGATTCACCCGCGGCTGGCGCAGAGCGGCGCCTGCTTCAGATGAGGCACGAAGTTGCACGGGCGGTGGCGGGCGTCCAGCTGCTCGGCGAGGATGCCGTCCCAGGCGGTGCGGCAGGCGTTGGTGGAGCCGGGCAGGCAGCACACCAGGGTGCCGTTGGCCAGCCCGGCGAGGGCGCGGGACTGGACCGTGGAGGTGCCGATGTCGGGCACGGAGATCTGCCGGAACAGCTCGCCGAACCCGTCGACCTGCTTGTCCAGCAGGCAGGCGACTGCCTCCGGCGTGCTGTCGCGGGCGGTGAAGCCGGTGCCGCCGGTGATCAGCACGACCTGCACCTCGTCTTCGGCGATCCAGGCGGCGACCTGGGCGCGAATCCGGTACAGGTCGTCCTTGAGCAGCACCCGCGCCGCCAGCTGGTGACCAGCGGCGGTCAGGCGGTCGACCAGCAGCTGGCCTGAGGTGTCGGTTTCCAGGGTACGGGTGTCGCTGACGGTCAGGACAGCGATGTTCAGCGGCACGAAAGCCGCTTCGGCCTTATGGCTCATATGACCAATCCAAAGTTGTAGCAGCGCTGGGAGCGGTGTTATATCACAGCGCTTTCCCGCCGGAGCGCCCTATGCGAGACGACGACTCCCTGCCCGCCTGCTCCATCCTGCTGCTCGCCGGCGGCCGCGGTCAGCGCATGGGCGGCCAGGACAAAGGGCTGCTGGAATGGTGCGGCAGGCCGCTGATCGCCCATTTGCATGCCCTGACCCGCCCGCTGACCGACGACCTGATCATTTCCTGCAACCGCAACCTCAATCGCTATGCGGCCTATGCCGATCGTCTGGTGCAGGACGACAGCGCCGATTTCCCCGGCCCGCTGGCCGGCGTCCGTGCCGGATTGCAGGCCGCCCGTCACGCCTGGCTGCTGGTACTGCCCTGCGACTGCCCCCGGCTCGATGCCGAGCTGCTGCAGAGTATGCGCCGGATCGCCGCCCGCCACCCGGACCGGCCCCTGTTGGTGCGCCAGGGAGAGCAGTGGGAGCCGCTGTTCTGCCTGCTGCCGAAAAGCCTGCTGCCGGCTCTGGAACAGGCCTGGCAGGCCGGCGAGCGCAGCCCGCGGAAAATCTTCCTGGCCGATGCCGTGAGCGTGCTGCAGTGCCCGCCGGACGATCCCCGCCTGGCCAACCTGAACACTCCTACCCTGTTGACAGAAGCCGGAATCGACGAACGGAAGCGAACTTGAGACTCCAGTGCAGAATCCAACCCAAGCGGCATACCCCTGCTGCCTCACAAGGAGACCTGCCAATGATGCTGCAACGCTACCTAATCGCCGGCTTGCTTGCTTTAGGCCTGTTTTCCCTGGCTGGCTGTTCAACACCCGCAATCATCACCCTGAAAGATGGTCGTGAAATACAAGCAGTGGATGTACCGTGGTACGACATTCAATCCGGGTTCTATGAATACAAGCAGTGGGATGGCTCTCGCACCCAGGTCAACAGAGATCAGGTGCAGTCCATCAAGGAACTCTGACCACCCGCCACAGGGATGTGGCGATTCCTCCTCCAAACTCCCTCCGCCTTCACCTCCTAGAATTTTTTTCTTCTAACCCCTTGTGCAAGCGAAGTTTTTCGGTAGAATGCGCGAAATCTTCGGAGCGTAGCGCAGCTTGGTAGCGCGTCTCGTTCGGGACGAGAAGGTCGCTGGTTCGAATCCAGTCGCTCCGACCATATCCCGCTCACCTTGAGAGTGAGTAAGAAAAAGCCCGCCTAGTGCGGGCTTTTTCGTTTTTCCGCCTTTCCCCTTCCCCGCTCCCTCGCGAGAGTCCTCCGGGGCTGGCATAGCGAAGCGATATCAAGGATAAAACCGTACAGGCGGACGCTCGTACCGGGGACGCCGTCCCATCGCATCAGGAGACCCGCATGTCGGACGCGCCAAGACTCGGCCACTACGCCCTCGGCGGCATCGTCGCCAGCATCCTGCTGAACTTCCTGCTGCGCACCTTCGTCAAGCTCGGCGGCCCGTTCGCTACCCTGCTGATCTCCGCACTGATCGCCGCCGGCCTGACCCTCGCCTTCCGCTGGCGGGTGCGTCGTGCCCCCTATCCGGGCGAGCGCATCGGCCTGGTCGCTCTCTACGGACTGGGGCTCGGCGTGCTCTATCTCGGTTTGCTGGCGCTGATGGAAAGCCGCGACGGCCCCGGGAGCATGGGCTTGCTGCTGTTCTTCCTGCACTACGCCTGCTACCCGGTCACGGCCTGGTTCGCCCTCTCCCCACGCTGGTTCAAGGGCCTCGACTGAGGATGCCCGGCGGCGAGCCCGGGCACCGCCGATCAGCCGTCCGCCAGCATGTGTCCGCGCCGTTGCTGGTTGATGTGCCAGGCGAGAGCTTCCTCGAGCAGGTGCGGGGTCTGGCCGCCGCGGGCGCAGGCGCGCTCGAAGTAGCCGTTCAGCGCCGCTCGGTACGACGGATGCACGCAGTTGTCGATGATCCGGCGCGCCCGCTCGCGGGGCGCCAGGCCGCGCAGGTCGGCGAGACCCTGCTCGGTGACCAGGATGTCCACGTCGTGCTCGGTATGGTCCACGTGGCTGACCATCGGCACCACGCTGGAGATGGCACCGTCCTTGGCGATGGACTTGCTGACGAAGATCGCCAGACGGGCGTTGCGGGTGAAATCGCCGGAACCGCCGATGCCGTTCATCATGTGGGTGCCGCCCACGTGGGACGAGTTCACGTTGCCGTAGATGTCGAACTCCAGCGCCGTGTTGATGCCGATGATGCCGAGCCGGCGGGCGACCTCCGGATGGTTGGAGATCTCCTGCGGGCGCAGCACCACGCGGTCGCGGTACTTGCCCAGATCGGCGAAGACGCGCCGGCCGCAGTCCCCCGACAGGGTGATCGAGCAGCCGGAGGCGAACTTTAGCCGGCCGGCGTCGAACAGCGCGAAGGCCGAGTCCTGCAGCACCTCGGAATACAGCACCAGATCGCTGAACGGCGAATCGACCAGACCGTACATCACCGCATTGGCGATGGTGCCGACGCCGACCTGCAGCGGCGCCAGATTGCTGGCCAGCCGGCCGCTCGCCACTTCCCGCTCGAAGAATCCGATCAGATGGTTGGCGATGGCCTGGGTCTCGTCGTCCGGCGGCAGGATCGGGTAGGCCGTTTCGGGGGTGTCGCAGACGACGATGGCGGCGATCTTTTCGGGGTCGATCTCGATGGTCGGGCTGCCGATGCGGTCGTCGGGCCGGACGAGCGGGATCGGCTGGCGATCCGGCCGCTCCCTCGGAATGTGGATGTCGTGCATCCCCTCCAGCAGCGGATTGCAGCCGAGGTTGAGTTCGACGATCACCCGCTTGGCCGCCAGGGCCAGGCTGGCCGAATTGCCGACCGAGGAGGTCGGCACGATGTGCCCCCGCTCGGTGATGGCCACCGCCTCGATGACCGCCACATCCGGCGTCGGGATATGGCCGTCGCGCATCTGCTCGACGACGTCCGACAGATGCTGGTCGATGAACATGACCTCGCCGGCGTTGATGGCTCGGCGCAGGATGGGATCGCCCTGGAACGGCATGCGTCGGGCGAGCACGCCGGCCTCGGTCATCAGCCCGTCGAGGCCCTTGCCGAGACTGGCGCCGGTGATCAGGTTGATCTTGAGGGGCTCCCGCTTCGCGCGCTCGACCAGCGCCAGGGGAATGGCCTTGGCGTCGCCCGATCCGCCGAAACCGCTCATGCCAACGGTCATGCCGTCCTCGATCAGCTCCACCGCCTGTGCGGCGCTCACGATCCTGTCGAGCAGGGAAGCCAGCCGGATACGCTCGGAATGCATAGCTCGGTACCTCTAAATTCTGATTGTTGTGGGAGGAACGCTGGAACCCGGCTCTCGATCGGAGCCGGGAATACATCCGCGAGGCGCTTCGCGCCTACATGTTCGGGTAGTTGGGACCGCCACCGCCTTCGGGGGTCACCCAGACGATGTTCTGCGACGGGTCCTTGATGTCGCAGGTCTTGCAGTGCAGGCAGTTCTGCGCGTTGATCTGCAGCCGCGGCTTGCCCTGCTCGGCCCCAAGCACCTCGTACACCCCGGCCGGGCAGTAGCGCTGCGCCGGTTCGGCGTAGAGCGGCAGGTGCTTGTTCAGCGGCAGCGCATCGTCCTTGAGGACCAGATGGCACGGCTGGTTTTCCTCATGGTTGGTGTTGGAGAGGAACACCGAGGCGGACTTGTCGTAGCTCAGGCGGCCGTCGGGCTTGGGGTAGACGATGGGCTCGAAGTCCGCGGCGGGACGCAGCCGGGCGTGGTCGAAATGACGGTCGTGCAGGGTGATCGGCAACCGCCCGGCGAGCAGGTTCTGCTCCAGGTAGTTGAAGGCGCCGCCGGCCAGGGTGCCGAAGCGGTGTAGCGCCGGGCCGAAGTTGCGCGAGCGGTACAGTTCCTCGTACAGCCACGAGGCCTCGAAGGCGGCCTTCCAGCGCAGCGACCAGGCGGCGTCCGAGACCTCCTCGCCGAGGGCGGCGAACACCGTCTCGGCGGCGAGCATGCCCGATTTCATCGCCGTGTGGCTGCCCTTGATCTTGGCGACGTTGAGGGTGCCGGCGTCGCAGCCAAGCAGCAGGCCGCCGGGGAAGGCCATCTCCGGCAAGGCGTTGTAGCCGCCCTTGGCGATGGCCCGGGCGCCGTAGGCGACGCGCTTGCCGCCCTCCAGGTACTGCCTGAGTACGGGGTGGTGCTTGAGGCGCTGGAATTCGTCGAAGGGGCTGAGATAGGGGTTGGCGTAGTTCAGATCGACGATCAGGCCGACCGCCACCTGGTGATTGTCCCCATGGTAGAGGAAGAAGCCGCCGCCGGTGTCCCGCTCCAGCGGCCAGCCGGAGCCGTGGATCACCAGTCCGGGCCGGTGGAGGGCCGGATCGATGTCCCACAGCTCCTTGATACCGAGGCCGTAATGCTGGGGATCGGCGTTGCGCGCCAGGCCGTAGCGGCGGCTCAACTGCTTGCCCAGATGCCCGCGGCAGCCTTCGGCGAACAGGGTGTAGCGGGCGTGCAGCTCCATGCCCGGCATGTAGCCGTCCTTCTGCGAGCCGTCGGCCGCCAGCCCCATGTCGCCGGTGGCCACGCCCTTGACCCGGCCATCGTCGTCGTAGATCACTTCCGCGGCGGCGAAGCCCGGGAAGATCTGCACGCCCAGCGCTTCGGCCTGCTCGCCGAGCCAGCGCACCAGATTGCCGAGGCTGACGATGTGGTTGCCGGTGTTGTGCAGGCTCCTGGGCAGCAATGCGTCGGGCAGCTTCACGGCCTGCTCGGCGTCCTTCAGCAGGTAGACCTCGTCCGTGACCACCGGCGTGTTCAGCGGTGCGCCGCGCTCCTTCCAGTCGGGAAACAGCTCGTCCAGGGCACGCGACTCGAACACCGCCCCGGACAGGATGTGCGCCCCCACCTCGGAGCCCTTCTCCACCACGCAGACCTCCAGGGGCCTATTCCGCTCGGCTGCCAGCTGCATCAGCCGGCAGGCCGCGGACAGGCCCGCCGGCCCGGCGCCGACGATGACCACGTCGAATTCCATGGCTTCGCGCATGGCGCGTTCCTCCATCTCAAAGGCCAAAAGGCTTGTTGTTCTCGTAGGGTGGAAGACGCGCGCTGCGCTCCTCCACCGTGGCTATTGCCCGCGGCGGGAAAGGGCACGTGCCGCTCCCGTCCCGCGGGCTACCGCCCGGCCACTCAGAGAGCCCGTTCCAGCTCGGGCACGGCCTCGAACAGATCGGCAACCAGCCCGTAGTCGGCCACCTGGAAGATCGGCGCCTCCTCGTCCTTGTTGATCGCCACGATCACCTTGGAGTCCTTCATCCCCGCCAGGTGCTGGATCGCCCCGCTGATGCCCACCGCGACGTACAGCTCCGGCGCCACGATCTTGCCGGTCTGGCCGACCTGCCGGTCGTTGGCGACGAAGCCCGCGTCCACCGCTGCGCGCGAAGCGCCCACCGCCGCGCCAAGCTTGTCGGCGAGGGATTCGATCAGGGCGAAGTTCTCGCCGCTGCCCAGGCCGCGGCCGCCGGAAACCACGATGCGGGCGCTGCCGAGGTCGGGGCGGTCCGAGACTGCCAGCTCCTCGCCGACGAAGCGCACCGTGCCGGTCTCGTGGACGACATCCAGGGTCTGGATGGTGGCGTCGCCGCCCTGGGCCGGCTGCGGGTCGAAGGCGCTGACGCGCACCGTGGCGACCACCACCGGGTCCAGGGACTGCACGGTGGCGATGGCGTTGCCGGCGTAGATCGGCCGGCGGAAGGTGCTCGGCGAGACGACGCCGACGATGTCGGAGAGCTGAGCCACGTCGAGCAGCGCGGCGACCCGCGGCATCAGGTTCTTGCCGGCCGAGCCGGCCGGCGCGAGGATATGGGTGTAGTTTTTCCCCAGGTCGGCGACCAGCCGGGAGAGGCTTTCCGCCAGTTGGTGCTGGTAAGCGTCGGCATCGGCCACCAGCACCTTGCTCACGCCAGGCAGCGCGGCGGCCTCGGCGACGGCGCCACCGCAATCCAGGCCGGCGACCAGCAGATGCACCTCCCCGCCAAGCTGCGCCGCGGCGCCCAGGGTGTTCAGGGTGGAGCCCTTGAGGCTGCGGTTGTCGTGTTCGGCAATGACAAGAGTGTTCATCAGATCACCTTCGCTTCGCGCTTCAGTTTTTCCACCAGTTCCCCGACGCTGGCGACCTTGATCCCGCCTTGGCGCTCGGCCGGAGCCTCGACCTTGAGCAGACGGGTGTGGGCCTTCAGCGCCACGCCGAGTTCGGCGGGGCTCTTCACCTCCAGCGGCTTCTTCTTCGCCTTCATGATGTTGGGCAGCGAGGCATAGCGCGGTTCGTTCAAACGCAGGTCGGTGGTGACGATGGCCGGCAGGGCCAGCGACAGGGTCTGCAGGCCGCCGTCGATCTCGCGGGTGACCTTGAGGCGCCCCTCCTCCACGGCGATGGCCGAGGCGAAGGTGGCCTGCGGCCAGTCCAGCAGGGCGGCGAGCATCTGCCCGGTCTGGTTGTTGTCGCCGTCGATGGCCTGCTTGCCGAGGATTACCAGGTCGGGCTTCTCCGCCGCGACCACGGCGGCGAGCAGCTTGGCCACGATGAGGGGTTCGGGCTGCTCGGCGGTGTCGACCTGGATGCCACGATCGGCGCCCAGGGCCAGGGCGGTGCGGACCTGCTCCTGGCAGGCCGAGGGGCCCACCGAGACGGCGACGATCTCGCTCGCCAGACCCGCTTCCTTGAGGCGCACGGCCGCCTCCACGGCGATTTCACAGAAGGGGTTCATGGCCATCTTGACGTTGGCCAGATCGACGTCGCTCTGGTCGGCCTTCACCCGCACCTTGACGTTGTAGTCGATCACCCGCTTGACGGTTACCAGTATCTTCATCGCGCAATTTCCTGTTGCGGCGGCGCCATGCCGGGCCGCCATCCTTGTTGTCGTCTTCGTCGGCCCCCGGCGAGCGGGAGCCTCGTACCGGAATCAGAACTGCTCGTCGGCCAGCGCCATGATGCTGCCACTGCCGGCGCGGATCGCCGCCAGCAGGGCCTGGGTGCGCGGCAGCAGCTGCTCGCCGAAGAAGCGCGCGGTGACCAGCTTGGCCTCGAGGAACTGCGGATCGCCGCTGCCGGCTTCGAGCAGGGCCTGGGCGCGCAGGGCCGAACGGGCCAGGAGCCAGCCGCCGCACAGGTAGCCGAACAGCATCAGGAAGTTCACGCTGATGCTACCGGCCAGGGCCGGATCGGCCTCGGCGTTGGCCAGCAGCAGACGGCGCGCCTCGCGCCCGTTCTCGAGGGCGTCGCTGAGGGCCAGGCCGAGGGCCACCAGCGGGCCGGTGCTTTCCAAGCGGGTGACGGTTTCGCCGATTTCGTCGAGCAGGTCGGCGAGCAACTCGCCCTTGTTCGAGAGGGTCTTGCGCCCCACCAGGTCGAGCGCCTGGATGCCGGTGGTGCCCTCGTAGATGGTCAGGATGCGCGCGTCGCGGTAATGGCGGGCGGCGCCGGTCTCCTCGATGAAGCCCATGCCGCCGTGGATCTGCACGCCGAGGGAGGTCACCTCCTGGGCCATCTCGGTGAGCCAGCCTTTGACGATCGGCGTCAGCAGATCCACGCGGCCCTGGTGACGGGCGGCGGCGGTCGGGTCCTGGGCATGGGCGACACGGTCGACCTCGGCGGCGGCGACCAGCGCCAGGGCGCGCATCGCCTCGATGGACGCCTTCATCGTCAGCAGCATGCGACGCACGTCGGGGTATTCAATGATCGGGAAGCGGCTGCCGTCCTTGCGGGTGCCCTGCAGGCGCTCCCTGGCGTACTGGAGGGCCTGCTGGTAAGCCCGCTCGGAGATCGACAGGCCCTGCAGACCGACGCTCTGGCGGGCGTGGTTCATCATGGTGAACATGCAGGCCAGGCCCTTGTGCGGCTCGCCGACCAGATAGCCGACCGCGCCCTCCTTGTCGCCGAAGCTCATCACGCAGGTCGGGCTGCCGTGGATGCCCAGCTTGTGCTCCAGGGAGACGCAGCGCACGTCGTTGCGCGCCCCCGGCCGGCCCTGGGCGTCGAGCAAGTACTTGGGCACGATGAACAGGGAGATGCCCTTGACCCCGGCGGGCGCGTCCGGCAGCCGCGCCAGGACCAGGTGGACGACGTTATCGGTCATCCGGTGATCGCCCCAGGTGATGAAGATCTTCTGCCCGCTGATCAGATAGTGGTCGCCGTTGGGCACGGCCTTGGTCTTGATCGCCGCCAGGTCCGAACCGGCGTCCGGCTCGGTGAGGTTCATGGTGCCGGTCCACTCGCCGCTGACCAGCTGGGGCAGATAGGCCGCCTGCAGCTCGGCCGAACCGTGATGGGCGATGGCTTCGATGGCGCCCTGGGTGAGCATCGGGCAGAGGGCGAAGGCCATGTTCGCCGAGTGCCAGATCTCGTTGACCGCGGTGCCCACCACGTTCGGCAGGTTCTGTCCGCCCCAGGCTTCGGCGGCGGTCAGCGAGGTCCAGCCGCTTTCCCGGAACTGCCGGTAGGCATCGGCGAAGCCCGGGGTCTCCTCGACGTGCTGCTCGCCCAGGCTCGCGCCCTGGGCATCGCCGACCGCGTTGAGCGGCGCCAGCACCTCGGAGCCGAGCCGGCCGGCCTCGGCCAGAATGGCGGAAACCAGTTCACCGTTGACGTCGTGCAGTCCGGCTTCGGCGCAGAAGCGCTCCAGCTCGACCAGCTCGCCCAGGACGAATTCCGTGTCGCGGTAGGGATGAACGTAGTCACTCATTATCGTTTCCTCTTATTGTCGGGTGAGCGCCGTCCTCGGCACACAGGCTCAGAAGTAGCCACGGCCCGCCTGCTGGCGAGCGCGGAAATCATCGGTCAGTCGGTAGAGAGCGCCCTGCCGGGCGTGGGCCTCGGCCTTGCGGGCGAAGGCGTCCAGCCCCAGGGTGTCGATGTAGCGCAGGGCGCCGCCGCGAAAGCGCGGGAAGCCGATGCCGAGCAGCAGCCCCATGTCGATCTCCTCGGGCGTCGCGACGATGCCATCCTCCAGGCAGCGCACCGCTTCCAGACACAGGGGGATCATCAGCCGGTCGACGATCTCCTCGTCGGAGACCTCCGCGGTCTGTGCCGCCAGCCCGGCGATCAGCGCGCGGGCCGCCGGTGCCGGGCGCTTGCTGCGCCGGCCGGAGGCATCCACGGTGTACTCGTAGAAGCCCCGGCCGTTCTTCTGGCCGAGCGCGCCACTGGCCAGGAGCGCGTCCATGATCGGCTCGCCGTCGTGGCCCATGCGCTCCGGGAAGCCCTCCTGGAGCACGTGGTCGGCGTGGACCATGGTGTCGATGCCGACCACGTCGGCCAGGTAGGCCGGCCCCATCGGCCAGCCGAAGGCTTCCATGACCCGGTCGATGCGTTCGAAGTCGACGCCGTCCTTGAGCAGGCGGTTGAAGCCGTTGAAGTAGGGAAAGAGCACGCGGTTGACCAGGAAGCCCGGGCAGTCGCCGACCACGATGGGGGTCTTGCCCATGGCGTTGGCGTAGGCGACGGTGCGGGCGATGGTCGCCTCGCTGCTGCGACTGCCGCGGATCACCTCCACCAGCGGCATCTGGTGCACCGGGTTGAAGAAGTGCATGCCGCAGAAGGACTCCGGATACTTGAGGCTCTGTGCCAGCAGATCGATGGAAATGGTCGAGGTGTTGGAAGTCAGCACCGCGGTCGCCGGCACCTTGCTCTCCACCTCGGCCAGCACGGCGGCCTTGATCTTGGGATTCTCCACCACCGCCTCGACCACCAGATCGACCTCGGCGAAATCCCGGTAGTCCAGCGCCGGCTTGATGTTGTCCAGCACCCGCTGCTTGCCGGCCGCATCCAGCCGGCCCTTGTCGACCTGCCGGTCGAGCAGTTGGCCGGCGGTCTTCAGGCCCAGCTCCAGCGCCTCGCCGCGGATATCCTTCATGACGATGGGAATGCCCGAGGAAGCCGACTGGAAGGCCACGCCGCCGCCCATGATGCCGGCGCCGAGCACCGCGCTGCGGCGTACCGGCTCGGCCTTGCCGCTCCAGGCCCGGGCCTTCTTCTTGACCAGCTGGTCGCCGAGGAAGACCCCGACCAGGGCTCGGGCGACGTCCGACTTGGCCAGGGCCGCGAAGGTGCACGCCTCGATCGCCAGCGCCTCGCCCAGCGGCAGCGTGGCGTGCTCCAGCACGGTCGCGAGGATCGCCGCCGGCGCCGGATAGTGGGAGTCCAGCTTGCTGCCGTAGTGCTGCTGCAGGATGGCCAGCCGCTCGCGCACCTCCGGGCTGTCGCCGAGGGGCTGCTGCTTGCGGGCGCGGTTGCCGATGAGCGATAGCTCGCCGCCGGCGGCCATGCGCAGCAGGTTCAGGGCGGCACCGCGCAGCTCGTCGGGGGCGACCAGCCGGTCGACCGCGCCCAGCTCCAGCGCCTTGGCCGCGGCCTGGGGCTTGCCGGAAAGCATCCACTCCAGAGCCGCCTCGGCGCCGATCAGCCGGCTCAGGCGCACGGTGCCGCCCCAGCCCGGGCAGATGCCCAGGGTCACTTCCGGCAGGCCGACCCGGGCGTCCGCGGCCAGGACGCGGAAATCCGCCGCCAGGGCCAGTTCGAAGCCACCGCCCAGGGCCAGCCCGTTGATCGCGGCGACGCTCGGGAACGGCAGGGCCTCCAGCGCGCCGAACAGCGCGTGCACCTGGCGGATCCAGTCGCGCAGCTCGCTCTCGCTGCGGGAGAAGGCCGCGGTGAATTCGGTGATGTCGGCGCCGACGACGAACGCCGGCTTGGAGCTGACGATCAGCAGCCCCTCGATCTCGTGGGTGTGGCTTTCGAGCAACCGGACGACCTCGGCCAACTCGTCGAGGGTCTGCCGGTTCAGCTTGTTGACCGAGGAGTCCTGCAAGTCGAGGGTCAGCTCGACCAGTCCCGCTTCCAGTGCCCGCAGGCTCATCGCCTTGCCGCTGTACATACCGTGATACTCCTTGTGATTCGGGCCGTGCAGGCCACGCGCATCCTTGCCGTCGCCACGCGGGGCGACGACCGGGTCGGAAAGATAGGATGGAGCGGGATCAGGGGCGCTGCAGCAGCACCGCGATGCCCTGCCCGCCGCCGATGCACAGGCTGACGATGGCGTAACGACCCTGGATGCGGGCCAGTTCGTAGATCGCCTTCACCGTGACGATGGCCCCGGTGGCGCCGATCGGATGTCCCAGGGAGATGCCGCTGCCGTTGGGATTGAGGCGCTCGCGGGGCAGGTCCAGTTGCCCGGCGACGGCCAGGGCCTGGGCGGCGAAGGCTTCGTTGACCTCGTAGACGTCGATGTCATCGGCGCCCAGGCCGTTGCGTTCGAGTAACTGGCGGATGGCCGGCACCGGGCCGATGCCCATGATGCTGGGATCGACGCCCACCACTGCGTAATCGACCAATCTGGCCATGATCGAGCGCCCCTCGGCCTCGGCCTTGCCGCGCTCCATCAGCACCAGGGCGGCGGCGGCGTCGTTGAGGCCGGAGGCGTTGCCGGCGGTGACCGTACCACCCTGCTTGAACACCGGGCGCAGCGATTCGAGATCGGCGAGACGGCAGTCGAAGCGGATGTGCTCGTCGGTATCGAACAGGGTCATGCCCTTGCGGCTCTTCAGTTCGATCGGCAGGATCTGTTCCTTGAAATAGCCCTGCTCGACGGCGTGCTGGGCGCGCCGATGGCTTTCCAGGGCCAGCTCGTCCTGCTGCGCGCGGGTAACGCCGTACTTCTCGGCGACGTTCTCCGCGGTCACGCCCATGTGGTAGTGGTTGAACGGGCACTGCAGGGCGCCGACCACGGGGTCGACGGTCACGCCGTCGCCCATGCGCTGGCCGAAGCGCGCCGTGGGCAGGTGGTAGGGCGCGAGACTCATCGACTCGGCGCCGCCGGCCACCGCGGTGTCGCACAGGCCGAGCTGGATCTGCTGGGCGGCGCTGACCACCGCCTGCAGGCCGCTGCCGCAGAGGCGGTTGAGGGTCAGTGCCGGGGTCTGCTCGGGAAGCCCGCCGCGGATCGCCGCCACCCGGCTCAGGTACATGTCGGCCGGCTCGCTGTGGATGACGTTGCCGAACACGCAGTGGCCGACGCCGGCGGCGTCGACTCCGGCCCGACGCACAACCTCGGCGACCACCAGGCCGGCCAGTTCGGTGGGCCGGTGCCCCTTGAGGCTGCCGCCGTAATCGCCGATGGCGGTACGGACGCCGCTCACGATGACCACTTCTTGTACTTGTGCACGCATGGATGGGCTTCCTTGTGAATGCCTGGGACAGACGCCCTTCCGAGGGTGTCGGACGGGTGTCCTCGAATGGCGGTTAGCTTCCTTCCGCCAGCGAAAGCCGGCAATAACGAATCCAGCCTCAAACTTGACATTAACGGACAGCGGCATTGCGGATAGACTGCCGACTCCCCTCTCCAGCCGGACGGAGCCCATGAGCATCGAGCGCTATTCCATCTCCATGCATTTCGCCCGCGTGCTGATGAACGCCGCCCGCCGCCGCGGGCTTGACGAGGACGTACTGCTCGGCGAGGCGGGTATCAGCCGCCGGCTCCTGGACAATCCGCACCTACGCATCACCCCCGACCAGTTCAGCCGACTGATGCGGGCGATCTGGCGCCTGGGCGACGACGAGTTCCTCGGCATGGGCGCGCAGCGCTGCCGGCAGGGCCTCTTCGCGCTGATGGCCAAGCAGGTGATCCACTCGCACAGCCTGCGCTCGGTCTATTACAAGCTCGGCCACTTCTACAACCTGGTGAACGATTCGCTGCGTCTGGAGCTGAAGGTCGAGAGCGACGAGGCGTGCTTCTCCATGACCCTCACCGACCCGGCCCAAGACCCCGACTTCCTGCTGCGGGAATTCCTCCTGCTGCTCTGGCACCGTTTTCCCAGTTGGCTGATCGGCCAGCGCATCCCCCTGAAGTACGTCGCCTTCGACCATGCGGCGCCCGAGCACCTGGCCGAGTACCGGCTGATGTTCCCCTGCCCGGCGAAGTTCGAACAGCCGAGCAATTGCCTGGTGTTCGACGCCGCAATGCTCGCCGCTCCGGTGGTGCAGACTCCCGAGGCTCTGGCCAACCACCTGCGGCGCGCGCCCTTCGACTGGGTCACCCGCCCGGCCTACTACCCCGTCTACACCCGGCGCGTGTTGGATCATCTGGAACGATCCGACGACTTGGGCGGCGCCACCATCCAGAACACCGCCGCCGCGCTGCATCTCACCGAGCGGACCCTGAGACGCAAGCTCGACGCCGAAGGCAGCAGCTTCCAGGGCCTCAAGGACGGCCTGCGCCGCGACATGGCGATCCACTATCTGAGCCAGCCGTCCATGCCGATCAGCCAGATCTCCCGGCAACTGGGCTTCTCCGAGCCTTCCGCCTTCACCCGCGCCTTCCGCCAGTGGACAGGGGAACTGCCGAAGACTTACCGGGACGCCGCCCGCAGCCGGAAATGAGCGCTGCCGGGGGCAGGCCGGAGGGTTCGGGGCACTCGCGCGCGCAAGGACGGGCCTTGGCGTCAACCGAAGGAAGACGCCAGGAGGGATGAGCTGTGCGGAAACTACTGGGGCGCGGCGCTGGCCGTCAGGCCCGAGGCGGTCTGTTCCCCGAAGGAGCGGGCATCGATGGCGGCCAGACCATCCACGCGCTTGCTGGAAACGGGCTGCCAGATCCTCCAGGCATCGCCGGGGCCGATGTTCCTGAATTCGCTGATCTGGGTGCCGATCACCTGGCCGTTCCTGAACAGCTGGAAGGTGACGGTGACGACCGGCAGCGTCCTGTCGGTCTTGTTGTAGCCGGTCGCGCTGATCCACTGCTCGTGCATGGTGTCGACCAGACGCACGTTGCGCACGCCGACGTCGCCTCCGCCGGGATCGGCAAGGCAACAGGTGGAAGTGAGGGCGAAAAGTGCAGCGAAAATAGACTTCTCGAACATGACAAACTCCATTTTGTGAATGTTCCGGTCGAACTGCGCCGGTGATGCCGGCGCGATATTAAGGCAGAGTCCATTCTGCATGTAAGGAATTAAAACTTCGCGGCGAAACTTTTTTCTTCGCCCTCGGTCCTCCGGCGTCCAGTTCGCGATCGGCCCGAGCCGCTGGCGGGCATGAGGCTCTAATCCGCAGAGGCGGAATATTCCCCGAACGGACCACTACCCATGCCCATGCACGCTTCATGGACATGGGGTTTTGCAGGCTGCTCGATAATGGCATTTAGCTATCCAAAACGGGGCGCATTTCCCCTGTTCCGAGCGGAGCACCTTTCCGGAAGCCAATGAATACGGGCTTTTCCGCCCTCTCCTGGTGCAGCGGCATGCTTTGTGCTTTTCCGGAGAGGGATAGGAGGCCGGTACGGTCGTCTCAAACGCCCCGCACAGGAACATGACGCGCCAGCAAGCCTTCGCTGGCGGCCTGGCCGAAGCCGGTATCGCCCAGCCTCCCGTCCGAACATGTCGAGGGCCAATCAGCCAAGGGGTAGGAATTGGAACGGAAGAAAATCAGCCTGAGGACCAGGTTGCTGTTGTGGGTGATCTCCATCGTGGTGGTGGGATCGGCGGTCACGGTCACGGTGCTGAGCCGGCAGGCCGCGTCGATGCAGAACGAAACGGCCATGGCCTTCACCCGGCAACTGGCCGAGAACAACGGCGCCAAGGTCACCGCACGGATCGAGAAGGGCCTGGATGCGGCCCGGGTGATGGGCGATGCCCTGGGCAGCATGCGAGCCAAGGGCAAGGCCGACCGCGCCGCCGCCAACGCCCTGCTCGAGGGCGTGCTGGCCGGCAACCCGGACCTCCTCGGGACCTGGACCGGCTGGGAGCCCAACGCCTTCGACGGCCAGGACGGCCAGTACGTCGGCCAGCCGGGCCACGACGCCAGCGGCCGCTTCATCCCCTACTGGAACCGCGGCTCCGGAAGCATCGTGCAGGAGGCCCTGCTCGACTACGACAAGCCTGGCGCCGGCGACTACTACCAGTTGCCCAAGCAGACCGGCAAGCCGGTGCTGATCGAGCCCTACATCTACCCGGTCGCCGGCAAGGACATGCTGATCACCTCCCTGGTCGTGCCGATCATGGCTAACGGCCAATTCCTCGGCGTGGCCGGAGTGGATATCGCCCTGGCCGACCTGCAGGACCTGATCGGTGCCATCCGCATCTACGACAGCGGCTACGCCACCCTGCTGTCCCACGGCGGCCTGATCGTCGGCGACCGCGACGCGGCCAACGTCGGCCAGGGCATGGACAAGATCGGCCTGCCCCCGGCGATCCTCGCCCGCCTGCAGCAGGGCGAGCCCTACGCCGACTTCGTCACCGACCCGCGGCTCGGCGTCGAGGTTCGCCGCCTGTTCATGCCGGTCAAGGTCGGCGCCACCACCACCCCCTGGTCGCTGGTCGCCAGCGTGCCGGAGGACGAGATCATGGCCGGTCTCGCCCGGCTGAACACCGTGGCCACGATCCTCACCCTGATCAGCATCGTGGTGGTCTCCCTCGGCCTCAGCCTGGCCCTGGAACGCCTGGTGCTGCGCCCGATCGGCGGCGATCCGGAAGATGCCGCGGCCATCGCCAACCGCGTCGCCCAGGGCGATCTGAGCGAGCCGATCCGCCTGCGCCGCGGCGACGACGGCAGCCTGATGGCCCAGCTCAAGCACATGCAGGACAGCCTGCTCGGCGTGGTCACCCATGTCCGCCAGGGCGCCCAGAGCGTGGCCGTGGCCAGCGCGCAGATCTCCCAGGCCAACCAGGACCTCTCCTCCCGTACCGAAAGCCAGGCCAGCGCCCTGGAGCAGACCTCGGCCTCCATGGAGCAGCTCGGCGGCACCGTCCGGCAGAACGCCGACAGCGCCAGCCAGACCAACCAGCTGGCGCTGAACGCCTCCCAGGTGGCGCTGCGCGGCGGCGAGGTCGTCGGGCGGGTGGTCGAGACCATGCGCGACATCCACGGCAGCTCCAGCAAGATCGCCGACATCATCGGCGTGATCGACGGCATCGCCTTCCAGACCAACATCCTCGCCCTCAACGCCTCGGTGGAGGCGGCCCGCGCCGGCGAGCAGGGCCGCGGCTTCGCCGTGGTCGCCGGCGAGGTGCGCGCCCTCGCCCAGCGTTCGGCCGAGGCGGCCAACGAGATCAAGCGCCTGATCGAGGCCAACGTCCACAGCGTCACCGCCGGCGGCGAGCTGGTGGACCAGGCCGGCACCACCATGAAGGAAGTGGTCACCGCCATCCAGCGGGTGACCGGCATCATGGGCGAGATCAGCGACGCCAGTCGCGAGCAGAGCACCGGGGTGGAGCAGGTCAGCCTGGCGGTGACCCAGATGGACCAGGCCACCCAGCAGAACGCCGCCCTGGTCGAGGAGATGGCCGCCGCTGCGGAAAGCCTCAAGGGCCAGGCCGAGGAGCTGGTCCAGGCGGTCGCCGTGTTCAAGGTCGCCTGAGCCCGGCCAGTCGATTCCGGTCGATCTACCGCCAGTTCGGCCCCTCCGAAGCCCGCCTCGCGCGGGCTTCCTCTTTTCCGGGCGCCTGTCCGCGAACCATTCACCCTACCCCATCCCAAAGCGTCCGAACCGGCTGACCGATACGGTGCAAGCCAGCCTCGCCTCCATGCACCGTTTGTGGACAGCCGACCTCGCTGGGCGCCCCAAGATGGCATTATGCCAGCCAACGATGGAGCAACTGCTCCGGGAGACGAAACGTCCCCTCTCCCTCAAGCCCAGACGGCACGGGCACCTCGCCCCTTCCTGGTGCATCGGCATGTTTTGTGCTTTCGGTCAGGAAAAGGAAGCTGGCACGGCAGTCTCAGATGCCCCGTACTGGAACACGGCGCTCCCGCAGCCCGGCTTCCGATCCGACATTTCGAGGACCAATCAACCAAGGGGTAGGAATTGGAACGGAAGAAAATCAGCCTGAGGTCCAGGTTGCTGTTGTGGGTGATCTCCATCGTGGTGGTGGGATCGGCGGTCACGGTCACGGTACTGAGCCGGCAAGCCGCGTCGATGCAGAACGAAACGGCCATGGCCTTCACCCGGCAACTGGCCGAGAACAACGGCGCCAAGGTGACCGCGCGGATCGAGGAAGCCCTGAATGCGGCCCGGGTGATGGGCGATGCCCTGGGCAACATGCGGGCCGACGGCATGATCGATCGTGCCGCCGCCAATGCCCTGCTCAAGGGCGTGCTGGCCGGCAACCCAGGCCTTCTCGCGACCTGGACCGCCTGGGAACCCAACGCCTTCGACGGCCAGGACGGCCAGTACGTCGGCCAGCCGGGCCACGACGCCAGCGGCCGCTTCATCCCCTACTGGAACCGCGGCTCCGGCATTATCACCGTGGAGCCACTGGTCGATTACGACAAGCCCGGCGCCGGCGACTACTACCTGCTGGCCAAGCAGAGCGGCAAGCCGGCGCTGATCGAGCCCTATATCTACCCGGTCGCCGGCAAGGACATGCTGATCACCACCCTGGCCGTGCCGATCCAGGTCAGTGGGCGGACTCTCGGCGTGGCCGGAGTGGACATCGCCCTGGCCGACCTGCAGGACCTGATCGGTGCCATCCGCATCTACGACAGCGGCTACGCCACCCTGCTGTCCCACGGCGGCCTGATCGTCGGCGACCGCGACGCGGCCAACGTCGGCCAGGGCATGGACAAGATCGGCCTGCCCCCGGCGATCCTCGCCCGCCTGCAGCAGGGCGAGCCCTACGCCGACTTCGTCACCGACCCGCGGCTCGGCGTCGAGGTTCGCCGCCTGTTCATGCCGGTCAAGGTCGGCGCCACCACCACCCCCTGGTCGCTGGTCGCCAGCGTGCCGGAGGACGAGATCATGGCCGGTCTCGCCCGGCTGAACACCGTGGCCACGATCCTCACCCTGATCAGCATCGTGGTGGTCTCCCTCGGCCTCAGCCTGGCCCTGGAACGCCTGGTGCTGCGCCCGATCGGCGGCGATCCGGAAGATGCCGCGGCCATCGCCAACCGCGTCGCCCAGGGCGATCTGAGCGAGCCGATCCGCCTGCGCCGCGGCGACGACGGCAGCCTGATGGCCCAGCTCAAGCACATGCAGGACAGCCTGCTCGGCGTGGTCACCCATGTCCGCCAGGGCGCCCAGAGCGTGGCCGTGGCCAGCGCGCAGATCTCCCAGGCCAACCAGGACCTCTCCTCCCGTACCGAAAGCCAGGCCAGCGCCCTGGAGCAGACCTCGGCCTCCATGGAGCAGCTCGGCGGCACCGTCCGGCAGAACGCCGACAGCGCCAGCCAGACCAACCAGCTGGCGCTGAACGCCTCCCAGGTGGCGCTGCGCGGCGGCGAGGTCGTCGGGCGGGTGGTCGAGACCATGCGCGACATCCACGGCAGCTCCAGCAAGATCGCCGACATCATCGGCGTGATCGACGGCATCGCCTTCCAGACCAACATCCTCGCCCTCAACGCCTCGGTGGAGGCGGCCCGCGCCGGCGAGCAGGGCCGCGGCTTCGCCGTGGTCGCCGGCGAGGTGCGCGCCCTCGCCCAGCGTTCGGCCGAGGCGGCCAACGAGATCAAGCGCCTGATCGAGGCCAACGTCCACAGCGTCACCGCCGGCGGCGAGCTGGTGGACCAGGCCGGCACCACCATGAAGGAAGTGGTCACCGCCATCCAGCGGGTGACCGGCATCATGGGCGAGATCAGCGACGCCAGTCGCGAGCAGAGCACCGGGGTGGAGCAGGTCAGCCTGGCGGTGACCCAGATGGACCAGGCCACCCAGCAGAACGCCGCCCTGGTCGAGGAGATGGCCGCCGCTGCGGAAAGCCTCAAGGGCCAGGCCGAGGAGCTGGTCCAGGCGGTCGCCGTATTCAAGGTCGCCTGAATGGAGCCGGGGCCCGGCAGCGGGCCCCGAGCGCTCGCCGCCCCCGCGGGAAAGTCCCCGCGACGGCAAGACGGCCTGCTGCAATCCGCCCGCTCGGGAAGGCCGCGCACGATCCGACAGGCGCAGCGGTATCCGAGTGCTCGACTCAGGAATTCCGGCAGCTCCCCGGCTGTCCAAACTACGTGACCGACAACGGGGAGTCCGCCATGAAAAACAAAGGCTTCGAGACGTTCTGCAAGTGGCTGGCGGAGAGGACAGGAAGCGCCCGGACGTTCAGCCTGGCCATCGCCGGTATCGCACTGTGGGCGGTGACCGGACCGCTGTTCCACTTCAACGACACCTGGCAGCTGATCATCAACACCACGACGACCATCATCACCTTCCTGATGGTCTTCCTGATCCAGAACACCCAGAACCGCGACACGGACGAGATCCACATCAAGCTGGACGAACTGCTGCGAGCCTCGAAGGACGCGCGCAACGACCTAATGGCGTTGGACGACCGCACGGCCAAGCAGCTCAAGACGCTGCGGGACGAATACACCGAACTGGGCCGCAAGCAGCCCGGACAGCAGCAGTAGGCCCGAGTTCTCCCTCATGGAAGCGGCGGTTCGGGCACTACCTGGCCGCAGGAAGGCAGGCCGACGCCCATCGTAGGATGAGGCAGCCGGGTTCAGCCAGCCTCGTCGGGCAGGAGCCGCCGGGAGTCAGCAGGGAGCGGCGCCGCCGGCCCAGTCAGCACTCCCCTGACGGACTCAGCCTTCCACCGTCGCCCACTGCTTGGCCAGACGCTTGTCCGACACCGGCATCTTCGTCCCCAGCTGCTGGGCGAACAGGGATACCCGGTACTCCTCCAGCATCCAGCGGTAGAGGCTCAGTTCGGGGTCGCGTTTGCCTTCCTGGGCGTGCTTGGCGGCGCGGGCCTGGTACTGCTCCCAGAGGCCGGTGAGTTCGCCGGTCCAGACGCGGTCGCGCTGGACCTGGGCGCCGACCTTGTCCAGGCGCTGCTCGATGGCCTTGAGGTAGCGCGGGTATTCCCTGAGCCATTCGGCCGGGGTGTCGCGGACGAAGCCGGGGTAGATCAGCCGCGCGAGCTGGGCCTTGATGTCGTTGAGGGCCATGGCCTGGGCCAGGTCGATCTTGCCCTTGAAGCGCTTCTGCAGGTCGTGGCGCAGTTTGAGGATGTCCACCACCAGCTTCGCCAGGCGCGCCGCGTGTTCGCTCCAGGCACTGCGCTGCTGTTCGGCCAGCGAGGCCAGGGCGGCGCCGTCGCGGGGCAGCGGATCGGTGCCTTCGAGGATGCAGCTGTCCAGACTGGCCAGCAGGATGTCCTCGACCAGGGCGTCCGGCTTGCCCATGTCGCGGTAGAGCAGGCTCAGCTCGGTGAGGCCGGGCAGCTTGCCGCGCAGGAATTTCGCCGTTTCGCTCAACTGCTGCAGGAGCAGGCGCTGCAGGGCGCGACGGTGCTGATGGTCGGCCTCGGCCTGGGTCGGGAAGCGGCCCTCCCGAACCACCCCGCCTTCGTCCACCAGTGCCGGGTAGACGGTCATGGAAAGTCCCGCGATCTTCTGCTGGACGCTCTCGGCCACGCTGAAGCCCCTGGCCTCGACCGGCCCGGCCTCGGCCTTGCGCTCCGGCAGGGCTAGGGCGGCCTGGCTGGCCTCGCTGAAGCGGGCGGTCAGTTCGGCCAGATCGCGCCCTTCGCCGAGGAACTTGCCGCGGGCGTCGACCACCTCGATGTTCATCCTCAGATGGCTTTCCACCTGCTGCGCCGCCTCGGACCAGGCCTCTTCGGGCACCCGGGCGCCGGTCATGCGCATGAGCTCGCGGCCCAGGGCCTCGGGCAGCGAACCTTCAGCGAAGGCGATCTTGCCCAGGGCGGCGCGGACGAAGTCCGGCACCGGCACGAAATTCTTGCGGATCGCCTTGGGCAGGCCGCGCACCAGAGCCACGGCCTTGGCCTCCAGCAGGCCCGGCACCAGCCAGTCGAGGCGCTCGGCCGGCAGCTGCGGCAGCAGCGGCGCCGGCACCCGCACGGTGACGCCATCGCGCGGATGGCCGGGCTCGAAGTGATACGTCAGCGGCAGCTGCAGCTGGCCGATGCGCAGGCTGTCCGGGTACTGGGCAGCGGTGACCTCGCTGGCCTCGCGGGCAAGTACGTCCTCCTCGCGCATGATCAAAAGCTGCGGGTCGCTGACGCTCTCGCGCTTGTACCAGGCGTCGAAGGTGGCGGTCTGGTAGATGTCCGCCGGCAGGCGCCCGGCGTAGAACTCGTAGAGGGTTTCCTCGTCGGCGAGGATGTCGCGGCGGCGGGCCTTGGCCTCCAGCTCGTCGAGATGCTCCAGCAGCTCGCGGTTGGCGGAAAGGCAGCGGGCGCGGCTGTTGATCTCGCCGCGCACCAGGCCCTCGCGGATGAACAACTCGCGGGAGGCCGCCGGATCGACCGGGCCGAAATGCACCGGGCGGCGGCCGACCACTATCAGGCCGTAGAGGGTGACCTGCTCGAAGGCGACCACCTGCCCGCGCTTCTTCTCCCAGTGCGGCTCGAAGTGGTTCTTCTTGACCAGGTGGCCGGCCAGCGGCTCGATCCAGTCCGGCTCGATCTTCGCCACCATGCGTGCGAACAGCTTGGTGGTCTCCACCAGCTCGGCGGCCATCAGCCATTGCGGCCGCTTGCGGGCGATGCTGGTGCCGGGGTGGACCCAGAAGCGCCGCTGGCGCGCGCCCAGGTAATCGCCCTCCTCGGTCTTGCTGCCGATCTGGCTGAGCAGGCCGGAGAGAATGGCCTTGTGCACCGCGGCATAGCTCTTGGCCCTCTGCGCGGCTTCGCCGGCCTCGGCTTGCTGGCGGACGACGGCGTTGACCTTGTTGTCGGTGGTCGGGGCGATCTGTCCGGTGGAAAAGCCTTCGGCGTTTTCCACCCTACGGGAGCCAGATTTTGCGTAGGGTGGATGACCAGAGCTATCCACCGTTCTGCCCATGCCGAGCTGGAGCTCGCGCACGATCAGGGTCAGTTGGCGGTGGGCGTCGCGCCATTCGCGCAGCCTGAGATAGTTGAGGAAGTTCTTCCGGCACCAGGAGCGCAAGGCGTTGGAGCCCAGCGCCTGGCGCTGCTCCTCGAAGCCGCGCCAGAGGTTGATCAGCGCGGCGAAGTCGGAGTCCGGGTCCTTCCACTGGGCGTGGGCCTGGTCGGCGGCCTGCTGGCGCTCGACCGGACGCTCGCGCACGTCCTGCACGGACAGCGCGCTGGCGACGATCAGCACTTCCTCCAGGCTGCCCTGGCGAGCGCCTTCCAGCAGCATGCGGCCCAGGCGCGGGTCGATGGGGATGCGCGCCAGCTGACGGCCGAGCGGGGTCAGCCGGCCCTCGCGGTCGACCGCCGACAGCTCCTGCAGCAGGGTGAAGCCGTCGCTGATCGCCTTGCCGTCCGGCGGCTCGATGAAGGGGAAATCCTCGATGTCGCCCAGACGCAGGTGCAGCATCTGCAGGATCACCGCGGCCAGGTTGGTGCGCAGGATCTCCGGATCGGTGAATTCCGGGCGGGCGAGGAAATCCTCCTCGCTGTACAGGCGCACGCAGATGCCCGGCTCGACCCGCCCGCAGCGGCCCTTGCGCTGGTTGGCGCTGGCCTGGGAGACGGCCTCGATCGGCAGGCGCTGGACCTTGGCGCGGTAGCTGTAGCGGCTGATCCGCGCCGTGCCGGAATCGATCACGTAGCGGATGCCGGGCACGGTGAGCGAGGTCTCCGCGACGTTGGTCGCCAGCACGATCTTGCGCCCGGCGGCGGGGCGGAAGATCTTCTGCTGCTCGGCCGGGGTCAGCCGGGCGTAGAGCGGCAGAACCTCGGTGTGTTTCAGGTTGGCCTTGCGCAGCACCTCGGCGCAGTCGCGGATCTCGCGCTCGCCCGGGAGGAACACCAGTACGTCGCCGGGGCGCTTGCCGACCGAGCGCTCGTGGGCGGCGATCTCTTCCAAAGCGGCGAGGATGCCCTGGTCGACGGTGAGATCCTCCTCGACCCGGTTGCCCTCCTCGTCCACCTCGGCGGCGAGCGGGCGATACCAGGTTTCCACCGGGTAGGTGCGCCCGGATACCTCGACGATGGGCGCGTCGTGGAAGTGCTTGCTGAAGCGCTCCAGGTCGATGGTCGCCGAGGTGATGATGACCTTGAGGTCCGGCCGGCGCGGCAGCAGGGTCTTCAGGTAGCCGAGCAGGAAGTCGATGTTCAGGCTGCGCTCGTGGGCCTCGTCGACGATGAGGGTGTCGTACCTCTCCAGGTAACGGTCGTGCTGGGTCTCGGCGAGCAGGATGCCGTCGGTCATCAGCTTGACCAGCGTGCTGTCCTTGCTCTGGTCCTCGAAGCGCACCTGGTAGCCGACCAGCTCGCCGAGCGGCGTGCCGATCTCCTCCGCCACCCGGGCCGCCACGCTGCGCGCCGCCAGACGCCGCGGCTGGGTGTGACCGATCAGCCCGTGCACCCCGCGGCCGATCTCCAGGCAGATCTTCGGCAGCTGGGTGGTCTTGCCCGAGCCGGTCTCGCCGGCGATCACCAGCACCTGGTGCTTCTCCAGCGCCGCCTTGATCTCGTCGCGCTTGGCGGCGATGGGCAACTGGTCGTCATAGCGCATCGCCGGCACGCTGGCCCGGCGCATCTCGACCCTGGCGGCGGAGGCCTGGAAGCGCTCCAGCCATTTCGCCAGCCGGGCCTCGTCCGGAGTCTTCTTGAGATCCAGCAGCTGACGGCGCAGCCGGTGGCGGTCGGCGATCAGGGCGTGGTCGAGGTTCTTCAGCAGGGAGTCGATAGCGGGCGTTGCGTCGGTCATCGGGTATGGCTTAGTTCTGCGCTGGAATGGCGGGTAGGCCCCGCGCCTGCAGGCAAGGCGAAGGATGGGGGAATTGTCGCAGATTTCCCCGGCAGGCGACGACAGCCGCCGTCGCCCGCCGGGCGTTCAGGCGGTCCGCTGCCCGCCGATCTTTTTCAGCTCCTCTTCCCGCAGCTCGCGCCGCAGGATCTTGCCGACGTTGCTGGTCGGCAGACTGTCGCGGAACTCCACGTACTTCGGCCGCTTGTAGCCGACGAGGTTGGCGCGCATGTGCCGCCTGACGTCCTCCTTGGTCAGGCTGGCGCCCGGCTCGGCCACCACCAGCAGCTTGATCGCCTCGCCGGATAGACGGTCGGGCACGCCGATGGCCGCGCATTGGGCGACGCCCGGCAGGGTGGAGAGCACTTCCTCGAGCTCGTTGGGGAAGACGTTGAAGCCGGAGACCAGGATCATGTCTTTCTTGCGGTCGACCAGGCGGATGTAGCCGTCCTCCTGGATCACCGCGATGTCGCCGGTCTTCAGCCAGCCGTCGGCATCGAGCACCGCGGCGGTGGCCTCGGGGTTCTGCCAGTAGCCCTTCATCACCTGCGGTCCCTTCACGCAGAGTTCGCCGGGACTGCCGAAGGGCGGCTCGTTGCCCTGCTCGTCGAGCACCTTGCACAGGGTCGAGGGCATCGGCATGCCGATAGTGCCCGTCCGGTAGTGACGGAACGGGTTGACCGAGACCACCGGGCTGGCCTCGGTCAGGCCGTAGCCTTCGCAGACGCTGCAGCCGGTGATGTCCCGCCAGCGTTCGGCGATGGCCAGCTGCAGGGCCATGCCGCCGGAGAGGGTCAGCTTCAGGGCGGAGAAATCCAGGCGGCGGAATTCTTCGTTGTTACACAGGGCGGCGAACAGGGTGTTGAGGCCGACGAAGCAGGTGAACTTCCAGCGCTTCAGCTCTTCGATCATTTCCGGCAAGTCGCGCGGGTTGGTGATCAGCACGTTGTGGTTGCCGGTGACGAGCATCGCCAGGCAATGGAAGGTGAATGCGTAGATGTGGTACAGCGGCAGAGGGGTGATGACGGTCTCGCAGCCCTCGCCCAGCCCCGCGGCGATCATGACCTGACATTGCAGCATGTTGGCCACCAGGTTGCGGTGGGTGAGCATGGCGCCCTTGGCTATCCCGGTGGTGCCGCCGGTGTATTGCAGCACGGCCACCTCGCTGCCCGGCGGATCGAATTCGCGCAACGGCAGGTGTTTGCCGTACGCCAGGGCGTCGGTGAACTTCACCGCCTGGGGCAGGTGGTACTCCGGCACCAGATGCTTCACGTAGCGCACCACGGCGTTGACCATCAGCCGCCGGATCGGCGAGAGCAGATCGCCGATCTCGCTGACGATGACGTGGCGAATGCTCGTCCTGGGCAGCACTGCCTCGACCAGATCGGCCTTGTTGGCCAGGCAGATCAGGGCCCTGGCCCCGGCATCGTTGAACTGCTGGAGCATTTCCCGCTCGGTGTACAGCGGATTGGTGTTGACCACCACCAGCCCGGCGCGCAGGGCGCCGAACACGGCCACGGGAAACTGTAGGACGTTCGGCAGCTGGATGGCGATGCGGTCGCCCGGCCGGAGGTCGTCGAGGCCTTGCAGGTAGGCGGCGAAGGCGCCGGAGCGGCGGTACAGCTCGCCGTAGGAGAGAGTTTCGCCCAGATTGCTGAAGGCGGGCTTGTCGGCGAAGCGCTGGCAGGCGGTCTTCAGTACCGCCAGGAGGTTCGGGTAAAGGTCGGGATCGATTTCGCTGGGAACGCCGGCCGGATACTTGTCCTTCCAGAAGTTTTCGATCATGCCATGACCCCAGTAAGCCGCTTCATGGGCGGACTTTATTATTGGTGCGACGCGGGACAACCGACAGACAGATTCCGTCCCGAGCGTAGCAGTTTTGCCCGATGCCGGCCAAGGTACGACGGGCCGCTGCGCGCAGACCGACACCCGTCTGTTGTCAACCCGTGAAAACGCCGGCCCGCGGCACTACAATAGAGGGCTTCGCCCGACACGGCCCTTGACCTCGGGCGGAGACAAGTCATCAAGGCCCGCCACGAATTGCTCGCAGAAAGCAGACGCGACGAACAACAGTTGCCGGCAGGCCGGGGCTCTGCCTTGGCCTGCCAGTGCACCGGATTCGGATTCGGTGAAATTCCCAACCACCTTTCAAGGAAACTGCATGAGCCAGGTTACCAACATCCCCTATGGCGATCTTGAAGTCGGCCAGCAAGCCACTTACAGCAAGACCGTGGAGGAGAAAGACATCCAGCTGTTCGCCGCCATGTCCGGCGACCACAACCCGGTGCACCTGGACCCCGAATTCGCCGCCCGCAGCCCGTACAAGGAGCGCATCGCCCACGGCATGTTCAGCGGCGCGCTGATCAGCGCCGCGGTGGCCTGCACCATGCCCGGCCCAGGCACCATCTACCTCGGCCAGACCATGCAGTTCACCCGCGCGGTGAAGCTCGGCGACACCCTCACCGTACGCCTGGAAATCCTCGAAAAACTGCCGAAATTCCGCGTGCGCATCGCCACCCGCGTGTTCAACCAGCACGACGAACTGGTGGTCGACGGCGAAGCGGAAATCCTCGCCCCGCGCCGCCAGCAGAGCGTCGAGCTGCCGCAGCTGCCGCCGATCAGCATCGGCTGACCCCCTCTTTCGGCCCCGCTGCCATGACGGGGCCTCTCTCCGACCTTCCGTCCCCTCGCCAGATGCGCGGCCAGCTGCTTGAATGATCCGGCCCGCCGGATCGGCGGCCATCTCCGCACAGCAGAAGGAAGGTTCGCCATGAAGATCGTCAATGCCCGCCTGCGCGGCCGTGAAGGCCTCCACCGCATCGAACTGGACGGCGCACGCATCTCCGCCATAGCCGCACAACTGGCGCCAGCCGGCGGCGGCGGCGGCGGCGAGCTGGACGCTGCTGGCAACCTGGTGGTGCCGCCCTTCGTCGAACCGCACATCCACCTGGATGCCACCCTCACCGCCGGCGAGCCGGCGTGGAACATGAGCGGCACTCTATTCGAGGGCATCGAGCGCTGGGCCGAGCGCAAGGCGCTGGTTACCCGCGAGGACACCAATACGCGGGCGAAGAAGACCATCGACATGCTGGTCGAGCACGGCATCCAGCACGTGCGCACCCACGTCGACGTTACCGATCCGACCCTGGCCGCGCTCAAGGCGATGCTGGAAGTGCGCGAGGAAACCCGCCACCTGATCGATCTGCAGATCGTCGCCTTCCCCCAGGAGGGCATCGAATCCTACCGGGGCGGCCGCGAACTGATGGCCGAGGCCATCGCCTTGGGCGCCGACGTGGTCGGCGGCATCCCGCACTTCGAGAACACCCGCGAGCAGGGCGTCAGCTCGATCAAGTTTCTCATGGACCTGGCCGAACGCACCGGCTGCCTGGTGGACGTGCATTGCGACGAGACCGACGATCCGCAGTCGCGCTTTCTCGAGGTGCTGGCCGAGGAGGCGCGGGTGCGCGGCATGGGCGAGCGGGTCACCGCCAGCCACACCACGGCCATGGGCTCCTGGGACAACGCCTACTGCTCCAAGCTGTTCCGCCTGCTGAAGCTGTCGCGGATCAACTTCGTCTCCTGCCCCACCGAGAGCATCCACCTGCAGGGACGCTTCGACACCTTCCCCAAGCGCCGCGGCCTGACCCGGGTCGCCGAACTGGACCGCGCCGGGCTGAACGTCTGCTTCGGCCAGGACTCCATCGTCGATCCCTGGTATCCGCTGGGCAACGGCAACATCCTGCGCATCCTCGAGGCCGGCCTGCACATCTGCCACATGCTCGGCTACGCCGATCTGCAGCGCGCCCTCGACCTGGTCACCGGGAACAGCGCCAAAACCCTGCACCTGGGCGAGCGCTACGGCCTGGAAGTCGGGCGGCCAGCCAATCTCCTGATCCTTTCCGCGGACAGCGACTACGAACTGCTGCGTAGCCAGGGCCACGCGCTGGTGTCGATCCGCGATGGAGAGATCTTGATGAGGCGCACGCCGGCGCGAATCGAGCACCGTCGGCCACGCTGAGAACACTGCGCCAGACCAGATTGCTGGCTGGCCAGTTATATATTGAACAGGCAAAAAAAAGGGCGACAAAGTCGCCCAGAAGTGCCTTGCGTGCTCTTTTGACTGAAAAGACTTGGTTCTACTTGCGTTTGTGCGAGTCTTTCCAGATGAAGTAACCCACTCCGCTGAAGAAGGCTAACATCAATGCAACCGTTACTACTCCGGCCATCACTACATCATCGATAAACATGGCTGTTCCTCTTGGCCAGTTCGTCTTGGATGGCTTCAAGTTAACGGGAGCGACGGCGGGAAAAATTGATCGGGGTCAACTTCAACTCCCCCGACGACAGGAAGTTGGGCCAATTACTGACCTAGATCAACCAATCGCCCCACATCGAAGCTGAAAACCGCTATTGGCGCGGCTCCTAAGGATTTCAGGCAATATTTCCCGCCGCTTTCTTATGTTCGAACGAGATGAACAAAGCGGAAGGCGCCAAGTTATCGGCGCGCTATTACACAATTGCCAAGAAGACGATGATTACTTGCGTTTCAATATCAAACGCATGTTCAGCGTTTCTTCGGCTTTCCCTTGGGCTTCTTTTTCCCTTTGGGCAATGGAAGTGCTTGAGCGAAGGCCTCGCGAACCTCGTTCAAGCGTTTTTCGTGCAGATCATGAATACGCTTTTTGCGCTCGGCGCCGAAGTCGATCAGGTTTTCATCGGAACTCATATATGCACCCGGCGGAAGGTCAGATTCAGGCGTGGCGCGCAGGGTCTGCGCGTCTTCGCCACTTGGTGCTGCCAATGATGCTGCGTGGCGCCGGCCATGACCAGCAGGGAGCCGTGCCCCAGCCAAAGGGAATGCTCGATGCGCCCCTGCCCGGCCCGGCGCAGATCGAAACGCCGTACACCGCCCAGGCTGAGCGACGCGATCAGCGGATTGCGGCCCAGCTCGGTCTCGTCGTCGCTGTGCCAGCCCATGGAGTCCCGGCCATCGCGATAGAGGTTGAGCAGCACGCCGTTCAGCGGCTGGCCGACGGCCTCTTCGACAGCCCTCCGAATCTCCGCCAGAAGCGGCGTCCAGGGCAGGGGCTCGTGGCTCAGGCCGGAATAGCGGTAACGGGCTTCGGGGTCGCCGTACCAGGCGACCAGCCGCGGTACGGCGAAGGAGCGCCCGTAGAGCCGCACCTGCGGCTGCTCCCAGGGCGTCTCGGCCAGCAGCGCCGCCAGCCAGCGATCGGCTCGCGGCGCATCCAGCCAATCCGGCAGGAAGCGCAGGTCGGCATCGGCTAGCGGGACGGGTTCGGCATCGATCGGAGTCATGGCGGACGACGGGCGGAAACAGGCCTCTCGGCGGGCCGCACAGGCGGGTTCGCTTGGCGGACGCTACGCTTGCCAATTATCCGCCGGCGATCGACGTCGATCTATAGCGGACATTTCCGCTACCATATCCGGCCTTTTTCATCACGGAGGCAGGCATGGCGCAGCAGTATCAACCGGGGCAACGCTGGATCAGCGATAGCGAAGCAGAACTCGGACTTGGCACCATCCTCACGGCGGACGCCCGCTTGCTCACGGTGCTCTATCCGGCCACCGGCGAGACCCGCCAATACGCCCTGCGCAATGCCCCGCTGACCCGCGTGCGCTTCGCCCCCGGCGACGAGATCACCCATTTCGACGGCTGGAAGATGACCGTCCGCGAAGTCGAGGACCTCGACGGCCTGCTCGTCTACCACGGCCTGGATGCGCAGAACGAGACCTGCAGCCTGCCGGAGACCCAGCTCTCCAACTTCATCCAGTTCCGCCTGGCCAGCGACCGCCTGTTCGCCGGGCAGATCGACCCGCTGTCCTGGTTCGGCCTGCGTTACCACACCCTGGAGCACCGCAGTAAACTGCTGCAATCGTCGCTCTGGGGCTTGGTGGGTGCCCGCGCCCAGCCGATCGCCCACCAGCTGCACATCGCCCGCGAGGTCGCCGACCGCATCGCCCCGCGCGTGCTGCTGGCCGACGAGGTGGGTCTGGGCAAGACCATCGAGGCCGGCCTCGTCATCCACCGCCAGCTGCTCTCCGGGCGCGCCAACCGCGTGCTGATCCTGGTTCCCGAGAACCTCCAGCACCAGTGGCTGGTGGAGATGCGCCGCCGCTTCAATCTGCAGGTGGCGCTGTTCGATGCCGAGCGCTTCGCCGCCAGCGATGCCAGCAACCCTTTCGAGGACACCCAGTTGGCGCTGGTCTCCCTGGAATGGCTGACTTCCGCCGAGCTCGCCCAGGACGCCGCCTTCGCCGCCGGCTGGGACCTGCTGGTGGTGGACGAGGCGCACCACCTGGTCTGGCACCCGGAACAGCCGAGCCCCGAGTACGCCCTGGTCGAGCAGCTCGCCCAGGTCATCCCCGGCGTGCTGCTGCTCACCGCCACCCCCGAGCAACTCGGCCAGGAAAGCCACTTCGCCCGCCTGCGCCTGCTCGACCCGGACCGCTTCCACGATCTGGAGGCCTTCCGCGCCGAGAGCGCCAACTACCAACCGGTGGCCGAAGCCGTGCAGGAACTGCTCGACCAGGGACGGCTCTCGGAGCAGGCCCACGCCACCATCCACCGCTATCTCGGCGACGAGGGCGAGGCCCTGCTCGCCGCGGTCACCGACGGCGACATCGAGGCCAGCGCCCGCCTGACCCGCGAGCTGCTCGACCGCCACGGCACCGGCCGCGTGCTGTTCCGCAACACCCGCGCCGCGGTGCAGGGTTTCCCCGAGCGCCAGCTGCACCCCTACCCACTGCCGAACCCGGACCAGTACCGGGAGCTGCCGGCCGGCGAACAGGCCGAGCTATACCCGGAAGTCGGCTTCCAGTCCCAGCAGGAGGACGGCGACGAGCAAAACCGCTGGTGGCGCTTCGACCCGCGCGTCGAATGGCTGATCGACACCCTGAAGATGCTGAAGAAGTACAAGGTGCTGGTCATCTGCGCCCATGCCGAGACCGCCCTGGACCTGGAGGATGCCCTGCGAGTGCGCTCTGGCATTCCGGCCACGGTGTTCCACGAGGGCATGAGCATCCTCGAGCGCGACCGCGCGGCGGCCTACTTCGCCGACGAGGAGTTCGGCGCCCAGGTTCTGGTCTGCTCGGAGATCGGCAGCGAGGGCCGCAACTTCCAGTTCGCCCACCATCTGGTGATGTTCGACCTGCCGGCCCACCCGGACCTGCTCGAACAGCGCATCGGCCGTCTCGACCGCATCGGTCAGAAGCACTGCATCCAGCTGCACGTGCCCTATCTGGAGAACAGCGCCCAGGAGCGGCTGTTCCACTGGTACCACCAGGCCCTCAATGCCTTCCTCGCCACCTGCCCCTCCGGGAGCGCCCTGCAGCACCAGTTCGGCCCGCGCCTGCTGCCACTGCTCGACGGCGACGACGACGAGGCCTGGCAGGCGCTGGTCCAGGATGCCCGCGCCGAGCGCGAGCGTCTGGAGAGCGAACTGCACGCCGGACGCGACCGCCTGCTGGAGCTCAACTCCCGCGGCGGCGGCGAGGGCGAGGCGCTGGTCGAAGCCATCCTCGAGCAGGACGACCAGTACGCCCTGCCGATCTACATGGAAGCGCTGTTCAATGCCTTCGGCATCGACAGCGAGGACCACTCGGAGAACGCCCTGATCCTCAGGCCCAGCGAGAAGATGCTGGACTCCAGCTTCCCCCTGGGCGACGACGAGGCGGTGACCATCACCTACGACCGCAATCAGGCCCTGGCCCGCGAGGACATGCAGTTCCTCACCTGGGAGCACCCGATGGTCGAGGGCGGCATGGATCTGGTCCTGTCCGGCTCGATGGGCAACACCGCGGTCGGGCTGATCAAGAACAAGGCGCTCAAGCCCGGCACCGTGCTGCTGGAGCTGTTGTTCGTCAGCGAGGTGGTGGCGCCGCGCGCCCTGCAGCTCGGCCGCTTCCTGGCGCCGATGGCACTGCGCTGCCTGCTCGATGCCAACGGCAACGACTTGGCGCCCAAGGTCGCCTTCGATACCCTCAACGATCAGCTGGAAAGCGTACCGCGCAGCAGCGCCAACAAGTTCGTGCAGGCCCAGCGCGACGTACTGGTCAAGCAGATCGCCATCGCCGAGAGCAAGATCGCGCCGCGCCACGCCGAGCGCGTCAACGAGGCCAAGCAGCGCTTCAAGGCCAGCCTCGACGAGGAGCTGGCGCGTCTGACCGCGCTGCAGGCGGTCAACCCCAGCGTGCGCGACAGCGAACTGGACGCCCTGCGTTGGCAACGGGAAGAAGGTCTGGCCATGCTCGACAAGGCCGCCCTGCGCCTGGAGGCGATTCGCGTGATGGTGGCCGGCTGAGTACCTGCTCACGATCCGCTGCGCGTCGGCCAATGCAACGTTGAAATCGGTTTTGGAATGCTCGTTTACCACGCGTAAACTCCGCATCCTCAACCGATTTCGCCTTGCCTGGCCTTCGCTCGCGGGATCGTGAACAGGCTCCGAGGCCGGCCCCGGCGGGCTACGCGGCTTTCCGGCAAACGCAAGGGAACGAACGAAGGGTAGCCATGAAAATTCTGGTCACGGGCGTTGCCGGGTTCATAGGGATGCACACCGCCGAGCGCCTGCTCGCTCGCGGCGACACGGTCGTCGGACTCGACAACCTGAACGCCTACTACGATCAGAATCTGAAAGAAGCCCGGCTGGCCCGCCTCGAGACCAGCCCGGACTTTCGCTTCGTCCGCCTGGACGTGAGCGATCGCGCAGGGATCGAAGCACTGTTCGCCAGCGAGCGATTCGATCGGGTCGTGCACCTGGCCGCCCAGGCCGGCGTGCGCCATTCGCTGCAGAATCCCCACGTCTATGTGGACAGCAACCTGGTCGGCTTCGTCAACATCCTGGAGGGATGCCGGCATTCGCAAGTCGGGCATCTGGTCTACGCCTCCAGCTCGAGCGTTTACGGCGGCAACACCAAGATGCCGTTCTCCGAGAGCGACGGCGTCGATCATCCGGTGAGCCTGTACGCCGCCACCAAGAAGGCCAACGAGCTGATGGCCCACACCTACAGCCATCTCTACGGCCTGCCGACCACCGGCCTGCGCTTCTTCACGGTCTACGGGCCATGGGGTCGGCCCGACATGGCGCTGTTCCTCTTCACCAAGGCCATCCTCGAAGGCCGCCCCATCGACGTGTTCAACCAGGGCCGGATGAAACGCGACTTCACCTACATCGACGACATCGTCGAAGGGGTGATCCGCACGCTGGACCGGGTCGCCGAACCCTGTCCGGACTTCGACCCCGCGCAGCCGGACCCCGGCCGCAGCAGCGCGCCCTTCCGGCTGTTCAACATCGGCAACAGCCGCCCCGTCGAACTGATAGACCTGATCGCAGCCATCGAGAAGGCCACGGGAATCGCCGCCCGCAAGAACCTGCTGCCCCTGCAGGCCGGCGACGTGGTGAGCACCCACGCGGACACCGACAGACTCGACAGCCTGCTCGGCTATACGCCGCAGACGGATATCGACACGGGGGTCGGCCGCTTCGTCGAGTGGTATCGGCGCTATTACCGGGTCTGATCGCCGCGAACGGCGAGGCCGGGCAGCCAGTCGTCCCTGCTCGCCGCTCGCTCCCGGTCTCCTGTCCCCAGAAGCAGCTCCCGGTAGTGCCTGGCGCTATTCTCCAGACTGAATTCGCCGCCCCGGGCGCGCAGGGCGCCCTTGGGCAGCAGTGCCTCGAGCGTGCGCAGCATGGCGGCGCACAGCGCCTCGCTATCGTCGCGGCTCACCAGCTCGCCCCAGCGACCGCCCTGCAGGATCTCCGCCGGGCCGCTGGGGCAATCCGTGCTCACGACCGGACAGCCGCAGGCCATGGCTTCGATCAGGACGTTGGGCAGGCCTTCGTAGTCCGACGACAGGACGAACAGGGAGGCCCGGGCGAAGGCCGCATAGGGATTGGCCTCGAAGCCCGGCAGGGCGAGGTCGCCGGCGATGCCGAGCGCACGGGCCAGGCTCTCCAGCTCCTTGCGCCCGGGCCCTTCGCCGAAGATCAGCAACCTCGCCGGCCGCCGTTCGCGCAGCCGTGCGAAGGCGCGCAGCAGGAGCGGGAAGTTCTTCTGCGGCACCAGGCGTCCGACGGCGACGATCACCGGCGCTCCGCCGTCCTCCAGCCAGGGATGGGGTGCCCGCTCGCCGGCCAGGACGGTCAGTCCGGGCGTGACCACCGGGTTGTAGACGGTGGTGACCAGATCCCGCGGCAACCCGGTGGTCGCGGCGAGATCGTCGGCGACCCCGTTGGAAACCGCGGCGATCGCATCGGCCCAGGGATAGGTCCGGGCGACCAGTCGGGCAATATGACGCCAGCGCCACTTACGGCTCATGGCGATGGCCTGGGACAGCTGGGTGCGCTCGCTGACCACGACACGGGTGGGAGCCCCGCTCAGACGCCGCGCCCAGAGCGCCAACAGGTTGGTGGGCGTCTTCGCGGAGAGCAGCGTCGCCGGACGCTCTCTCTCCAGGTAGCGGGCCAGGTCGGCCAGGTAGGGCTGCACCGGAGCCGGCCGCCAGGTCAGCAACGCGGGGCGAGCCAGGGCCGCCATGCCGCCGGGGTCCATGCGGGCGAGCTGCAGCCTGGTGGACAGGCCGTTCTGCCGGCGCAGGGCGACGACCCGCACGCCGGCCGGGACCTCCGACAGGTAGGGGCCTTCGGCGCGGCACAGCAGCAGATCCACCGGATGGCCGGCCGCCCGGAAGGCTCCGGCCAGACGCAGCATCGAGCGCCCGACACCGCCGGCGGCGAGTGAGGGCAGGAGCATGGCTATCGTCTGGCGTTGACGTTCCGTCATGGAAAATCCTTTTCATGAGCACGGCAGGACTGGGACATTGCCGGCGGATCGCCCGTTCGCCCCGCTCGTCCCGGCGACCGCGTCAGCCGTCGCATAGCCTCCGGGGCTCGGCCTCGACCGGCTCAGCCCCGGCCAGCAGCAGCTGGAGATAGCGCGCCACGCTGCGCTCCAGGCCGAACTCGGCGCCGCGCCCGCGCAGCCGGTCCGCCGGCAACGGATCGGCCAAGGTGCGCAAGATGGCGGCGCTCAGGGCTGCGGCATCGTTCGGCGGCACCAGTTCGCCGAACCGCCCGTCCTCGAGGATCTCGGCCGGACCGCTGGGACAGTCGGTGCTCACGACCGGACAGCCGCAGGCCAGGGCCTCGATCAGGACGTTGCCCAGTCCCTCGTAGTCCGACGACAGGACCAGCAGCGCCGCGCGGGCGAAAGCCGCATAGGGGTTGCCGATAAAGCCGGGTAGCGCCACGTCCTCGCCGATTCCGAGCGAGTCCCGCAGCGCCTCGAGCTGCGGCCGCTCCGGCCCCTCGCCGAGGATCAACAGCCGCACCGGCCGCTCCTTGCGCACCCGGGCGAAGGCATGGAACAGGAGGGAAAAGTTCTTCTGCGGCACCAGGCGGCCGGCCGCGACGATGACCGGCACCCCGTCACGCCCGGCCAGCCAGGGATGCGCTGCAGGCTCCGCAGCCAGGCCGGCCAGCTCGGCCGTCACCACGGGGTTGTAGACGATCTCGATCCGCTCGCGCGGCAAGCCCGCGGTGACGCTCAGGTCATCCGCGACACCCCGGGAAACCGCGACGATGGCGTCGGCCTGCCGGTAGACCCGCCCGATCAGGGGCGGCAACTCGCGCCACTGCGCGCCCTTGCGTCCCTTGGCCGCGATCTTGCACGACAGCATGTTGTGCTCGGTTAGCATCACCCGGGTGCCGACCTGCGCCAGCCGCCTGGCCCAGATGGCGCTCAGGTTGCAGTAGGGATAGGCGGCGATCAGCGCGTCCGGCCGCCGCTCGCCCAGGTAGCGGACCAGCGCCGCCAGACAGAGCAGCTGCCTGCCGGAGCGGCGTGCCAGGAGTACGGGCCGAGCCAAGAACCGCCAGTCAGACGGGGCAGAAGCCCGCAGAGCCAACAGGCGGCTGCCCAGCAAGCCCGCGCGCTCGAGCACCACGATCCGGGCGGCCGCCGGAACCCGATGCCGATACGGGCCTTCGGCGCTGCTCACCAGCAGATCGACTTCATGGCCCCGGGCGAGAAAGCCTTCCGCCAGGTGCAGCATGACCCGCTCCATGCCTCCTCCGGCGAAATTGGGCAGGTACAGGGCTATCCGCGGCATGGTGTCCCTCCATGCCGGCTGGCGACGTCCAGGGCGAACCAGCGTTCGGTCATTCGCTTGCACTCCCTGCATCAACGATGGGTAACGCGGCAGCGGGCCGATCCGGCGTCGCTCGGGTCTTCCCTCCCCCGCCGATCTGCCTTGCGCGTGCATTCAACGTGGCCCGAATCGCTCCGGGACACAGCGATTTTCGATAGCCGAACGCCAGATTCGTTCCGGGGCAGCGGTCCGCCCTCTATGGCGACGAAAACATCCGGGAGGGAGGAGCCAAGGACAGGGCGCGCAGTGCTGCGTGAAAGCCGCGGACTACCGATAATTCCCTGCCCGCCAGCGGGCCAGCCATTCCGGGCCGTCCGCCATGGCGCCGGCCGGGCGGTACTCGGCGCCCAGCCAGCCCCGATAGCCGCCGGCCTCGAGGGCGGCCAGCGCCGCGGCGAAATCTAGCCGGCCGCTGCCCGGCTCGCCCCGCCCCGGGCAGTCGGCGAACTGCACATGGCCGATGCGCCCGGCCAGCCGTTCGATGGCCGCCGGAACGTCCAGCTCCTGCCGGGCCAGGTGATAGAGATCGAGCTGCGCCAGGCAGTTGGGGTGATCCACGGCTTGCAGCAGTTCGTCCAGCTGCTCAGGGGTATTGATCAGGAAGCCCGGCATGTCCAGCGGGTTGATCGCCTCGCAGAGCACGGGAATCCGCAGCACCTCGAAGGCGGCGGCGGCCTTGGCGAGGTTGGCGGCCAGGGTCGCCAGCGCGGCGTACCGCGCCACGCCTTGCGCCAGGCGGCCGGGCAGCACGTTCACCGCGCCCGGGCGGACCATGGCGGCGTAGGTCAGCGCCTGCTCCAGGGCGGCGTCGAATTCCGCCTGGCGCTGCGGCACGGCCGCCAGCCCGGCGCCGCCCTGCATCAGATCTCCGGCCGGCAGGTTGATCAGCACCAGCGGCATGCCGGCCCGCTCCAGCGCCTCCTTCAGGCGGATCGCCGGGACCTCGTAGGGAAACTGGATCTCCACGCCGTCGAAGCCGGCCGCCGCGGCGGCGACGATGCGCTCCAGCAAGGGTTTTTCCGTGAACAACAGCGAGAGATTGGCGGAAATCTTCATTCATCGACCTGAAACAGCGAAGTGGCGGAATCCCAAGGACGGACCGCACAGCGAACGGGCGTTCCGGGAATATTTCACCCCACTTTGACAAGCAGGGGGTGGTCATCGGCTATCATCGGGCGCCATTTGCCCGACGTCCGGCCAACGGTAGCCAAGTCCGCGGAGACCTTCCACACATGCCCAGCGAATCGTTCGACGGCCAGGCCCTGAAAGGCCGGACCGGCCTCCGTCGCATTCTCAACGCCACCAGCTACTCCCTGGACGGGCTCAAGGCGGCCTTCCTCGGCGAAGCGGCATTCCGCCAGCTGGCGCTGCTGAACCTGCTGCTGATTCCCGCCGCCTTCCTGCTGGACGTGACCCGCGCCGAGCGTGCCATCATGATCGCGGCGGTATTCCTGGTGCTGATCGTGGAGCTGCTCAATTCGGCCATCGAGGCGGCGATCGACAGGATCTCCTTCGAGCTGCACCCGCTGTCCAAGCGCGCCAAGGACATGGGCAGCGCCGCCCAGTTCATGGCCCTGACCCTGGTCGCCCTGGTCTGGGCCTGCATCCTGCTCTGAAACCTTGCGGAATCCTGTAGCCATCATGGATAGATCCCCTATCGGCACCGCCCGGCATCTCGCCTTCACCGCGGCCAGCGCCATCGCCTTCCTCCTGCTGTTCGCGCTGCTGCGCCTGGGGCTGCTGCTCTACAACCGCGAACTGGCCGCGGCGACGCCGCTCGCCAGCTTCGCCGAGGCCTTCCTCAACGGCCTGCGCTTCGATCTGCGGGCGGTGGTGTTCGTCTGCGCGCCCCTGCTGCTGTCGCTGCTCAGCGGGCGGGCGATGGCCGCCAGACGGGTGCAGCGCTACTGGCTGGGCGCCTGCGCCAGCGTGGCGATCCTGCTCGGCCTGATCGAGCTGGACTTCTACCGGGAGTTCCACCAGCGCCTGAACAGTCTGGTCTTCCAGTACCTGAAGGAAGACCCGAAGACCGTGCTCAGCATGCTCTGGAACGGCTTCCCCGTACTGCGCCTGCTGCTCGCCTGGCTCGGCCTCAGCGCCCTGTCCTGGGCCGTCTTCGCCTGGCTCGACCGCCTGACCCGGCCGGCCCCGGCGCTGGCGAGCCGGCGGCACGCGGCTCCGGCCCTGCACTGGCGTCTCCTGGTCCTGCTGCTGTGCCTGTTCGGCGCCACCCTCGCCGCCCGCGGCACCCTGCGCCAGGGCCCACCGCTGCGCTGGGGCGACGCCTTCACCACCGAGTCCATGTTCGCCAACCAGCTCGGCCTGAACGGCACCCTGAGCCTGATCGACGCCGCGCGCAGCCAGTTCTCCGAGACCAAGAGCAACATCCTCAAGCCGAGCATGCCGGCCGCGGAGGCCGAGGCGACCGTCCGTGATCTGCTGCTGACCGGCGACGACCGTCTGGTCGACGCCGACAGCGCGGCGGTGCGGCGGGACTACCATCCCCCTGCCGCCGATACCCTGCCGGTGCGCAACGTGGTGGTGATCCTTCTGGAGAGCTTCGCCGGCCGTTTCGTCGGCGCCCTCGGCAATCCGGACGGCATCACCCCGAACTTCGACAAGCTGGCCGGAGAAGGCCTGCTGTTCACCCGTTTCTTCGCCAACGGCACCCATACCCATCAGGGCATGTTCGCCACCATGGCCTGCTTCCCCAACCTGCCGGGCTTCGAATACCTGATGCAGACGCCTGAGGGCGGGCACCAGTTCTCCGGGCTGCCGCAGTTGCTCAGCGCCCGCGGCTACGACGACCTCTACGTCTACAACGGCGACTTCGCCTGGGACAACCAGGCCGGCTTCTTCAGCAACCAGGGCATGACCCGTTTCATCGGCCGCAACGATTACGTCGATCCAGTGGTGCAGGACCCGACCTGGGGGGTGTCCGATCAGGACATGTTCGACCGCGCCGCCGACGAGCTGGGCAAGATGGCCCCGGACAAGCCGTTCTACGCCCTGCTGCAGACCCTCTCCAACCACACCCCCTACGCCCTGCCCGAGAACCTGCCGGTGGAGCGGGTGACCGGCCACGGCTCCCTGGACGAGCACCTGACCGCAATGCGCTACTCCGACTGGGCGCTCGGCCGGTTCTTCGAGCAGGCGCGCCGCTCGCCCTACTACAAGGACACCCTGTTCGTCGTCGTCGGCGACCACGGCTTCGGCGCCAACGAGCAGCTGACCGAGATGGACCTGTTCCGCTTCCATGTGCCGCTGCTGCTGATCGCCCCCGGCATCACGGAGAAATTCGGCGAGCGTCGCGATACCGTCGGCACCCAGGTGGACATAGTGCCGACCATCATGGGCCGCCTGGGCGGCGAGGTCCGCCACCAGTGCTGGGGACGAGATCTGCTCGCCCTGCCCCGGACGGATGCGGGCTTCGGCATCATCAAGCCCTCCGGCAGCGACCAGACCGTGGCGATGATCAAGGGCGAGCGCATCCTGGTCCAGCCCAAGGGCCTGGATCCGCGGGTCTACACCTACCGGCTGGGCCGGGAGGCGCAGAGCGTGCGGGACGGACTCGCGCCCGACGACCGGACCGCGCGGCGGCAGCTCGAGGCCTTCCTGCAGTCGGCCACCGACAGCCTGCAGAACAACAAGGCCGGCGTCAGGTAGATGCCGGCCCGCCCGGAAAGCGGCCCGTGATACCCCGCCGCTTTTCGCCGGGCGCGCGTGCCAGCCCATTGCCATGCGCCCTCGGCGCCCCTCTATAATCCGCAACCCTGTGCTTTTTCCGCCATTGAACCGGAGAACCCCATGCTCAAGCGTACCCTGGCGCTCGCCGCCGGCTTCGCCCTGTCCCTGTCCGCCGTTTTCGCTCAAGCCGCCGAAGCCCTCCGGGTCTCGGCGATTCCCGACGAGGCGCCCACCGAACTGCTGCGCAAGTTCAAGCCGCTCGGCGCCTATCTGGAAAAAGAGCTGAACATACCGGTGAAGTTCGTGCCGGTTTCCGACTACGCCGCGGTGGTCGAGGCGCTGGCGTCGGACCGCCTCGATCTGGCCTGGCTCGGCGGCTTCACCTTCGTCCAGACCCGCCTGAAGACCGAGGGCAGCGGACATCCGGCCATCCCGCTGGTACAGCGCGAGCAGGACGCCAAGTTCACCAGCAAGTTCATCAGCGCCGATCCCGCGGTGAAGTCCCTGCAGGACCTCAAGGGCAAGACCTTCGCCTTCGGCTCGGTGTCCTCCACCTCCGGCAGCCTGATGCCGCGCTATTTCATGCTGCAGGACGGCATCAAGCCTGAGACCTTCTTCAGCCGCGTGGCCTACTCCGGCGCCCACGACGCCACCGTGGCCTGGGTCCAGGCCGGCAAGGTGGACGCCGGCGTGCTCAACGCCTCGGTATGGGACAAGCTGGTCGCCGCCGGCAAGGTGGATACCGCCAAGGTCAAGGTGTTCGCCACCACCCCGACCTACTTCGACTACAACTGGACGGTACGCGGCGACCTCGATCCCAAGCTGGCGGAGAAGATCAAGCGGGCCTTCCTCAAGCTCGATCCGGCCAAGCCCGAGCACAAGGAAATCCTCGACCTGCAGGCGGCCACCCGCTTCATCGAGACCAAGCCGGAAAACTACCAGGGCATCGAGGAAGCGGCGCGCGCCGCCGGCCTGCTGAAGTGACCCTAGACCTGTCCGGCGTGGGCCTGGTCCACACCAACGGCCAGGTTGCCCTGCAGGATATCGACCTGAAAGTCGCTCCCGGCGAACGGGTGGCGATCATCGGGCCGTCCGGGGCCGGCAAGACCAGCCTGCTGCGCCTGCTCGCCACCGGGCTGAGACCCAGCGCGGGCCGCTTCGAACTACTCGGCGTCGAGCCCTGGCGCCTGTCCGCCGCCGCCCGCCAGCGGCTGCGCGCGCGTATCGGCCTGATCCACCAGGCACCTCCGCTGCCGCCACGCCAGCGGGTGGTCACCGCGGTGCTGGCCGGCAGGCTGGGCCAGTGGTCCCTGGCCAGGGCCCTGCACAACCTGCTGCATCCGCTGGACAGCGCCGGCGCGGCCCGGGCCCTGGCCCGGCTGGATCTGGAGGGCAAGCTGTTCGAGCGTTGCGACCAGCTCTCCGGCGGCCAGTTGCAGCGGGTCGGCATCGCCCGCGTGCTGTACCAGGAGCCCGAACTGATCCTCGCCGACGAGCCGGTGTCGGCCATGGACCCGGTACTCGCCGGCCATACCCTCGCCGTGCTCGGCGAGGAAGCCAGCCGCCGCGGCGTCGCCCTGCTCGCCAGCCTGCATGCGGTGGACCTGGCGCTGGCGCACTTCCCGCGGATCGTCGGCGTGCGCCAGGGCCGCATCGCCTTCGACCGCCCGGCCCAGGCGCTCGCCCAGGCCGAGCTGGACGCGCTCTATGCCAACGAACAGCTGCAGACCCGGCCCGGCTCGCCCGTGACGTCCCCGCAGATCCTGCATATTCCCCGATGCTGACGACCGCCGCGCCCCGCGATCCCGCCGCCCTACCGCGCCTGCTGCTGACCCTGCTGGCCCTGGCTCTGCTCTGGCCGGGCCTCTCCCTCAGCGAACTGGATCTGGGCGTCCTGCTCCGCGGCGACAGCGCGGCGACCATGGGCCAGTTCCTCGCCGGCTTCTGGCCGCCGGAGCACGGCCACGAATTCCTCGCCCTGCTCGGCCGGGCCACGCTGGAAACCCTGGCCATCGCCACCGCCGGCATGAGCCTGGCACTGCTGATCGCCGTGCCCTGCGCACTCTTCGCCAGTAGCGCCCTGTCGCTTTCCGCCCTGCACCGCGGCGGCCGGCCTGCGTGGTGGACGGTCGGCCTGCGCTGGCCGGTGCGGGGGCTGCTGATCGTCCTGCGCAGCGTGCCGGAAATCGTCTGGGCGCTGCTCTTCGTCCGTGCCGTCGGCCTGGGACCGACCGCCGGGGTGCTGGCCATCGCCATCACCTACGCCGGCATGCTCGGCAAGGTCTACGCGGAGATCTTCGAGTCGGTCGACCTGCGCCCGGCGCGCGCCCTGCTCGGGGCCGGCAGCGGGCGACTGGCCGCCTTCGCCTACGGCGTGCTGCCGAACGCCGCCTCGGAGATGATTTCCTACAGCGTCTATCGCTGGGAGTGCGCGATCCGCGCCTCAGTGGTGATGGGCTTCGTCGGCGCCGGCGGACTCGGCCAGCAGATCGACCTGTCCATGCGCATGTTCGCCGGCGGCGAGGTGTCCAGCATGCTGCTGACCTTCCTGCTCCTGGTGCTGCTCGCCGACCAGCTCAGCCGTCTGCTGCGCGGGAGGCTGACATGAGACGTGCGGGCAATCTCGCCCTGCTGCTGGCGCTGATCGCCGCGGTGCCGGCCTCCTTCCGCTACCTGCAGATCGACCTGCCGGCGCTGTTCGGCGCGGACAGCCTGGAGCAGATGGGCGACTACGCCGGCGGCTTCCTGCAACCGGACTTCTCCGCCGAGCATCTGCGCGCCATCGGCCGCGGCGCCCTGGAAACCCTGGCCATGTCGGCCATCGGCACCCTGCTCGCCGCGGCGCTCGGCCTGCTGCTGGCGCTGCCCGCCGGCGGGCGCTGCGGGCGGCTGGCGCAGGGCGGCGCGCGGCTGCTGCTGAATGCCCTGCGGGCGATACCGGAACTGGTCTGGGCGGCGCTGATGGTGCTGGCCGCCGGCCTCGGACCGAATGCCGGGACCCTGGCCCTGGCCGTGCACACCGCCGGGGTGCTCGGCCGGCTGTTCGCCGAAGCGCTGGAGAACACCCCTGCGGAGCCGGCCGAGGCGGTGCGCCTGGCCGGCGGCGGACGCATCGCGGCCTTCTGCTACGGCACCCTGCCCGGGGTCTGGCCGCAGCTGCTGGCCTACATGCTGTACCGCTGGGAGAACAACATCCGCATGGCCAGCGTGCTCGGCTTCGTCGGCGCCGGCGGTCTGGGGCAGATGCTCCACATGAGCCTCAGCCTGTTCCAGGAGGCCCAGGCGTCTACGGTGATCTTGGCCATGCTGGCGCTGGTGCTGGGCGTCGACGCCCTCAGCGGCTGGACCCGCCAGCGCTGGGTCCGCGGCTAAAAACGAGCCGAGCGGGGCTAGATGTCGTCCCGCTTGAGGTGCTCCCAGTCGATCGGCGTGCCCAGGGTTCCGCCGAGCTTGGCGCGGATGTCCTCGAACACCCGGTCGTACTCCTCGTGCCCGATCAGCACGGGTCCTCCGCGGGGATGCAGCCCGTGCTTCACCGCGAGCTTGGTCACCACGCCGAAGAAGTTGAAGGCGGTGTCCCGGTGCAGCTCGAACTCCTCAGCGAAGGACTTGCCGTCCACCGTTCCGGTCATGCGCACGTGCAGCATGCTGCCTTCTTCTGGATCTTCGCGGACGTCGTAGTACAGGTCGTAGACGAATGTCTGACCGCTCAATTCATCCGCCCGGATTTCCCGATGCAAATGCCCCGGCTCGAACATGGAATCACCTTGAAAAATGGATGTATTTCAGCCTGAGGAAACTCAGGCATTCTCGCCCGACGCCTCGCTTCCCGCGCGTTCCTGCACCAGCACCCAGGGAGCGACCACCACGGCCCACAGCTGCGGGTCGCGGGCGAGCAGATCCCCGGCGCGATTCTCCTCCACCTTGCCCAGCGCTCCGGAGGTCAGCCAGCCAGTCACCTTGTCCCGGTTGTCCTCGGCCACGGCCAGGGCCACCTCCACCAGGTCCAGGGAACCGTGCACCCAGAGCAGAGCGCCACGGGCGAAGAAGGGTTGCAGTTCCTCCCAGCGGATCGGAGCGGTCTCGCCGAGCAGTTTGAGGTAGAGGGAGCTGTGTTCTGTCATGGGACTCACCGATAGAAAGGAGCGCCATCATAGCGGCCCGCGGATGCCAGACAACCTCGCCGCTACCGATGGACGCACAGGCGTCGGTCGGCATGGTTCATCCCTGCTCGTCGGCATAGCAGACGGGCGAGCTGCCCGGCTGTCGCCGCTCCAGCTCTTCCTCGAGAAACTCCGCCAGCACCCGGGCATTGTTGAGCTGCTCGTCGCGGGCGGCGTAAAGCAGGGTCAAGTTGCCCTGCCGGGCCTTTTCCAGCAACCCCCACCAAAGTTCGGGGCGCGCCGCCAGCTCGCTGCGGTATGCCTCGCGGAAATCCGCGAAATGCGCCGGATCGTGGGCGAAACGCCGGCGTAACTCGGTCGAAGGGGCCACCTCGCGCGACCAGGCATCCAGCCCCAGCGAGTCCTTGCGGCAACCGCGCGGCCACAGCCGGTCGACCAGCACCCGGCAGCCGTCGTCGGCGGTTGCCGTCTCGTACACGCGTTTGCAGCGGATCATCGTGCGCTCCCTTGTGATTGGTCGGACGGCTGGGTAACGTGACCGTCCCTCGAGGAGATCGTCATGCGCGTTGCCCGTCTTTTCTTATATACCCTTCTGCCATTGTTCGCCGGTTGCCCGCATTTTTCCCACAAGGAGCAGACCCCGCCGGCACCGGAGCTCCGCCTGCAGGGCGAGCTGAGCGCGAGGGATGGCCAACTGCTGCTGCGCCCCTGCGGCGAGCAGCGGCGCTTCGTGGTGATGGACGGCGGCAATACCGGCATCGCCCGCGATGCCGACGAACTGATGGCCGGAGGCCGGGGAGCGCTGTTCGTCGATCTGAAAGGCCGCTTCGAAAGCAGCCGGCAGCCCGACGTCGACGGCCAGTTGAACCTGAGCCAGCTCTATCGCCTGGAGCGGGGCGGACCGGCCTGCGAGGATCCCGACTTCGAACACCTGAGCCTGAGGGCGACGGGCAGCGATCCCGCGTGGAGCGTCAGGATCGGCGACAAGGGGCTGCTGCTGGAGCGCCCTAATCAAGCGCCCCAGGCCCTGCCCTACCTGGAGGAACAGTTGCCCGGAGACCGTCTGAACTTCACCAGCGAGGCCAACGGCCAGCATCTGGAGCTCTGGGTCGCGCCGCAGTCTTGCGTCGACGGCAAGAGCGGCGCGCGGCGCCACCTGTCGGCGGAGCTGCGCCTGAACGGCGAAGTGCTGCGCGGCTGCGCCTACGCTGGCGGCAAGCGGGACGAGTGAAGTCGCGAGGAAGCTTCGGACGGGGGGAGGTAAAGCGATCAGTGGGCGACGCGGCTGGTGCCGTTGACGGTCAGGATGCGCACCCGGTCGCCGACGCGGAAGATCTCGTTGGGCTGCACTTGCTGGACGTAGGCGCGCATGCCGCCGTCGTCCTCGCGCACGGTGATCTCCACGCCCTGGGTGCGGGTCAGCCCCTCCTCCGCCGCGGAGCCGAGCAGGCCGCCGGCCACCGCGCCGATCACCGCCGCCACGGCGCTGCCACGGCCACCGCCGATGCTGCTGCCGGCCACACCGCCGGCGATGGCGCCAGCGCCGGCGCCGATCGGGGTCTTGGTGCCTTCGATGCGCACCGGGCGCAGCGCGACGATGCTGCCCATGCGCACGTTCTGTACGGTGCGCGCCTCGCTACGCGAATAGACATCGCCCTGCAGGCTGGAGGCACAGCCCCCCAGCAGCAGCGTCACCGAGGTGAGGGAGGCGATCAGTAAGGCAGGCTTGCGCATGGTATTTCTCCGGAATTGTACGTTGGAACATTAAACTCCCGCCCCCGCCCCATTGTCACCACGCTTCTGGCACTTTGCCCGACGTTCGTGCGTCCGCGCGGCGCTCTTCCGGCAGACGCCGGAATGGGCTAGGGTGTCGGCCCGGAGGATATTCATGGATTACTTCATCATAGTCATCACCACCGTGGCCGGGCTGTACTTCCACTGGTGGCTGTACGTACGCATCAAGCGCTGGGCGGACCGCGACCTGGCTCTGTCTCTGGCGGGCCAGGACGAGACCAGGCGTGCCTTCATGCTCGAACGCCTGGCCGAAGCCCAGCGCCAGGGGGTCAGGCGGCGCGATCTGGCGCAATGGCTGGAGCGCGCCGCCGCCGAAACGCCGGCGCAAAAGTAGGCCCTACTCCACCGCCGGCTTGCGCCGCCGCAGCGGCGCCATGCCGTCCTGGCTGACCACGCTCGACGGCTTGCCGCCCTGCCCACCACCGGCGGACGACGGTTTGCGCTTGGGTACAGCCTTGGCGCCCGTCTTCTTGCTGTCGGTCTTTTTCTTCTTGGTCCCGGCCGCCTTGCCGGAAGCCTTGAGATTCTTCGGCCCCTGGTAGCTGCCCTTCAGCCCCTGGATCACCCGCCGCTCGAAGCGCTGCTTGAGGTAGCGCTCGACGCTCGACATCAGGTTCCAGTCGTTGTGGCAGATCAGCGAGATCGCCAGCCCCTCGGCACCGGCCCGCCCGGTACGACCGATGCGGTGGACGTACTCGTCGCCGGAGTGGGGCATGTCGAAGTTGATCACTAGATCCAGCCCCTCCACGTCCAGGCCGCGCGCCGCCACGTCGGTGGCCACCAGCACCCTGGCGCCGCCCTGCTTGAGCCGCTCGATGGCCAGCTTGCGCTCCTTCTGGTCCTTCTCGCCGTGCAGGACGAACGCCTTGTGGCCGGCGGCGACCAGATGCCCGTAGAGGAAGTCGGCCTGGGCGCGGGTATTGGTGAAGACGATCGCCTTGCGGTAGGTCTCGTTCTCCAGCAGCCAGTGCACCAGACGCTCCTTGTGGGCCGGGTCGTCCGCCGTGATGATCTGCTGGCGGGTCGTCTCGGACAGCTCGCTGACCGGGTTGAGCATCAGATGCTGCGGCTCGTGCAGGACCTTGGCGACCATCTCGCGCATCCCGGCGCCGCCGGTAGTGGCGGAGAACAGCAGGGTCTGCCGGCGGTTGCGGCACTCCTCGACCAGGCGTTCCACGTCCTCGGCGAAGCCCATGTCGAGCATGCGGTCGGCCTCGTCGAGCACCAGGACCTCCACGTCCTTCAGCTCAAGATGGCCGGCGTTCAGGTGCTCGAGCAGGCGCCCCGGGGTGGCGATCAGGATGTCCGGCACCTTGCGCAGCAGCGCCGCCTGCACCTTGAAGTTCTCGCCTCCGGTGACCAGCCCCGACTTGATGAAGGTGAACTGGGAGAAGCGCTCTACCTCCTTCAGGGTCTGCTGCGCCAGCTCGCGGGTCGGCAGCAGGATCAGCGCCCGGATGCTGACCCGCGGCTGGGCATCGCCGATCAGTCGGTTGAGCAGAGGCAGGACGAAGGCCGCGGTCTTGCCGCTGCCGGTCTGGGCGATCACCCGCAGATCGCGTCCTTCGAGGGCCGGGGGAATCGCCGCCGCCTGCACCGGCGTCGGCTCGACGAATTTCAGTTCGGCCAGGGCCTTGAGCAGGCGTTCGTGCAGGGCGAATTGGGAGAACACGGGGCTACCTCGATACAGACGATAAAACGGCTGCATAGCCTAACGGTTGTCGCCGGCAAATACCCGCAGAATGATGAGGTCGGCCGATTGCCGGACAAGAAAAACCGGTCGGGCGCAAGCGCTCGGCCGGTTCGGGACGCAGGAAGCGCGGGGATCGCCGATCAGGCGACCTGGCTCAGCTTGGCCTTCGCGGCCGAAAGCCCCTTCTCCATCTGCTCGCCGCCCAGGTTCATCCCCTCGGCGTTGATGAACTGCACGTCCCGGATGCCGATGAAGCCCAGCGCCTGGCGCAGGTAGGGCTCCTGATGATCCAGGCCGGTACCGGCGTAGATGCCGCCGCGGGCGGTCAGGACGAAGGCGCGCTTGCCGTCGAGCAGGCCCTGCGGGCCGGTCTCGGTGTACTTGAAGGTGACCCCGGCGCGCAGCACGTGATCCAGCCAGGCTTTCAGGGTGCTCGGGATGCCGAAGTTGTACATGGGCGCGGCCAGCACCAGCACGTCGGCGGCGAGCAGCTCCGCGGTCAGCTCGTTGGAGCGCGCCAGGGCGGCCTTCTCCGCGGCGCTCTGCTGCTCGGCCGGCTTCATCCAGCCGCCGAGCAGATCGATATCCAGATGCGGCACCGGCTTGCTCGCCAGATCGCGGACGACGATCTCGTCGGCCGGGTGGGCGGCCTTCCAGCGGGCCAGGAACTCCTGGGTCAGTTGGCGGGATACGGAACCTTCCTGGCGGGCGCTGCTTTCAATGACCAAAACGCGGGACATGGGCTTCTCCATCGGGTTGATGCGTCAGATGGGGTCAGCATAGGGAATACATATACCGATAAAAAAGCGGAAAAAACCGCTATAAAATATCGACTAATTTGATAGCTAAACCAGACGGGTCTAGTCTTGCCAGACAGCCCCTCCAGCGACTCCCAACCGGATATGCCCCGATGAAAGCTCCCCGCGTCACCCTGGACCAATGGCGTACCCTCCAGGCGGTGGTCGACCACGGCGGTTTCGCCCAGGCCGCCGAGGTCCTGCATCGCTCGCAATCCTCGGTCAGCTACACCGTGGCGCGCATGCAGGAGCAGCTCGGCGTGCCGCTGCTGCGCATCGAGGGACGCAAGGCGGTGCTGACCGAGGCCGGGACCGTGCTGCTGCGCCGTTCGCGGCAGTTGATCAAGCAGGCCAGCCAGCTGGAGGATCTCGCCCATCATCTGGAACAGGGCTGGGAGGCCGAAGTGCGCCTGGTGGTCGATGCCGCCTACCCCACCCTGCGCCTAGTTCGCGCGCTGTCGGCCTTCATGCCGCAGAGCCGCGGTTGCCGGGTGCGCCTGCGCGAGGAAGTGCTCTCCGGTGTCGAGGAAGTGCTCAAGGAAGGCGCCGCCGATCTGGCCATCTGCGGCATGACCATTCCCGGCTACCTGGGCACCGCCCTGAGCGAGGTCGACTTCATCGCCGTCGCCCACCCCGACCATCCGCTGCACCGCCTGCAGCGCACGCTGAGCGCCGCCGACCTGGAGGCCCACATGCAGGTGGTGATCCGCGACACCGGGCGCCAGCAGCCGCGCGATATCGGCTGGCTCGGTGCCGAGCAGCGCTGGACCGTGGGCAGTCTGGCCACGGCGGCGACCTTCGTCGGCAACGGCCTGGGCTTCGCCTGGCTGCCCTGCCACCTGATCGGCCGCGAACTGGCCGAAGGCGTGCTGAAGCCCCTGCCGCTGGAAGAAGGCGCCACGCACAAGCCGCGCTTCTACCTCTACGCCAACAAGGACAAGCCGCTCGGCCCGGCCACGCAGATTCTTGTGGAGATGATCAAAAGTTTCGACAGCGCCCCGCTGAATGCGCCCTTCCCGCCCCCGCTGGCGGACGCCTGAGGCTATCATCGCGGCGGAAACGCCTCGGCCGCCTCGCCGCCCGGCGCCGGCTGGCTCATTCGCAGTCATCGACGACGGCCCGCCCGGTCTGCTCGCCGACCTACCAGGATCAACAGGAATCCCCGAATGCTGAAAAAACTTGCCCTCACTGCCTGCTCCCTGCTGTTCGCCGCCAATCTCATGGCGGCCGACAAGCCCCACGTCCTGCTGGAGACCAGCCTCGGCGAGATCGAAGTCGAGCTGGAGGCCGACAAGGCGCCGGTCAGCGTGCAGAACTTCCTCGCCTACGTGGATTCCGGCTTCTACAACGGCACCGTCTTCCATCGGGTGATCCCGGGCTTCATGATCCAGGGCGGCGGTTTCGACGCCGACATGCAGCAGAAAACGCCGCGGGCGCCGATTAAGAACGAGGCCGACAACGGTCTGCACAACGTGCGCGGCACCCTCGCCATGGCGCGTACCCAGGCGGTGGATTCGGCGACCAGCCAGTTCTTCATCAACCACAAGGACAACGCCTTCCTCGACCACGGCTCGCGGGACTTCGGCTACGCGGTGTTCGGCAAGGTGGTGAAGGGCATGGACGTGGTCGACCAGATCGCCCAGGTGCCCACCGGCAACCGCGGCATGCACCAGAACGTGCCGCGCACCCCGGTGCTGATCAAGTCCGCCAAGCGCCTCTGAAGCGTCCAGAAGGCTGGGAGAACGAGCCTGCCCGTCACCCCTGGCGGTAGGGCAACAGCTCCCGGGCCTGCTGCGCGTAGTCCAGCACGCCCGCCCGCTCCTGCTCGAGGAATCCCGCGACGGCATGGCGCAACCCCGGATGCACGAGGTAGTGCCAGGAGCGGGTGATTACCGGCTCGAAGCCGCGAATCAGCTTGTGCTCGCCCTGGGCTCCGGCATCGAAGTGCTGCAGGCCTCGGGCGATCGCATAGTCGATGCCCTGGTAGAAGCAGGTCTCGAAATGCAGCCGGTCGAACTCGGCGAGGCAGCCCCAGTAGCGGCCGTACAGGCTGTCGCCACCCACCAGGCTGAAGGCCATGGCCACCGGCTTCCCGCCCTGACGGGCCAGCACCACGCGGATCGCCTCGGGCATGCGCTCGGCCAGCAGGCTGAAGAAGGCGCGCGTCAGATAGGGCGCCTGGCCACGTACCCGGTAGGTGTTGGCATAGCAGGCATGCACGAAGTCCCATTCGGCTTCGCTGAGCTGATGGCCTTCGCGCCAGTCGAAATCGATGCCCTGCCCGGCCACCTGCTCGCGCTCCTTGCGCAGCTGCTTGCGCTTGCGCGAGGCCAATGCGTCGAGGAAATCCTGGAAATCCCGGTAGCCGCGATTGCGCCAGTGGAACTGGCAGCCCAGGCGCTCCAGCCAGCCATCGCGCCCCTCGAGCAAGGCATCCGCCGCCGGATCGGTGAAGTTCACGTGCAGGCCGGACAGCCCCTGCCGCTCCAGCCCGGCCGTCACCGCATCGAGCAGGCGTCCGGCCGCGCCGGACTCGCCGAGCAGGCGCGCTCCGCCGACCGGCGTGAAGGGCACCGCGCAGAGCAGCTTCGGATAGTAGGCGATGCCGGCCCGCTGGCAGGCATCGGCCCAGGACCAGTCGAACACGTACTCGCCATAGGAATGGCGCTTGAGATAAGCGGGCAAGGCCGCCAGGGGACGCTCCCGATCGTCGAGCCAGAGCCGGTGGGCCGGCTGCCAACCGCTGCGCCCGCCGACGCTGCCGCTGTCCTCCAGCGCGGCGAGAAAGGCATGGCGCAGGAAGGGCTGAGCCGTGGGCAGCAGCGCATCCCAGGCGGAGGCGGCGAGATCGGACAGACGGGAAAGGGTGAGCATCGGCATGGATGAAGTCTGGCCTTTCCTGCCGGCGAAAAAAAGCCCCGCCGAGGCGGGGCAGAGCTGTCTGCGCGAACGGAGCCCGTGGCGTGGCTCCGCTCTCGCCGGAGGATCAGAGCAGCGGGATGCTGTAGCTGACGATCAGACGGTTGTGATCCCGATCGGCATCGCCGGGGATGTTCTGACCGCGGAGGATACCGCCGCGGTAGGTGAAGCCCAGGCCCTTGAGCATGCCGGACTGAATCACGTAATCCAGGCGGACGTTGGTCTCGTGCTGGTTCAGATTACCGCGGGCGGAGTCGATGCCATTACCTTGCAGGTAAACCGCCGACGCCCTCAGGCCCGGCAGGCCGATATTGGCGAAGTCGTAGGCGTACTGGGCCAGCCAGGTACGTTCGCCGGCGTGCTGGAAGCGCCCGACCAGCGCGTTGGTGATCAGGTAGGCGGTGTTGCCGTCGCCGGCGTCGATGAAGGGAAAATCGCTCTTGCCGGTGAGCACCTGATAACCGGCGCTCAGCGAGTGTCCCTTCAGGCTGTAGGTGAACATCGCGCTGTAGGCATCGTTGTCGACCTTGCCGAACTGGCGGCCGTTGCCGTAGTAGCCGCGGCTGCCGTAGTCGTTACGGCTGGTGGAGTTGCTGTTCTGGCCGTCCGAGGTGCTGTGGAAGAAGCGCAGGTCGGTGGTCAGCTTGCCGACCGGCAGTCCCCAGTTGTGAACCAGACCGGCGAAGTGCTGGTTGTAGTAGTTCTTCATGTTGGCGTAGTAGTACTGCACCAACAGGTCCTTGGTGACCTTGTAGTCGCCGCCGCCGTAGTAGAACTCGTTGCTGTCGGCACGGGAGTTATAGGTGCCCGGCAGACCGAAGCCGACCATGTCGCTGGAGGCGCGGGTCTTGGTGTGGTCGATGCGACCGCCGACCAGGGTCAGGTTGTCGATCTCTTTGGAGGTGATCTGCCCGCCGTTGAAGGTCTGGGTCAGGATACGGCTGTCGGTGGTCTGGATGACCGGCAGGTTGGGGGTCAGGGTGCCGTATTCGCCGATGGTCTTGGAGACGCGCACCTTGCCGGTGAGGCCGAAGCTGCCGAACTGATCGACGGGCGCGCCGCTGTCGCTTGGGAAGGAAGCCGGGCGAACATCGCCGCCCGGGCCGTTGCCGCCGCCGCTCAGACGCACGGCCCACAGACCCAGCGCGTCGACGCCGAAGCCGACCGGCCCCTCGGTGAAACCGGACTGGTACTTCAGAGCGAAGCCCTGGCCCCAGTCGCTGGCCGTCTGGGCACCACCCGGACCGGCATGGCGGGTATCCTCATTGACGTAGAAGTTCCGCAGGCCCAGGGTGGCCTTGCTGTCCTTGAAAAAGGAAGACCCCATCACATCGTCGACGAAAGCCGGAGCGGCACTGGCCTGCTCGGCAGTCAGGGGGAGTCCCAGGGCGCCAGCCATCACCGCCAGGGTCAGAGTGGACTTCTTCATCACGCGCTTTTCCCGACGGATCATCAGATTGCATCCCTGTTGTGGTTGATCACGCACCCAGCCAGCAGACTGAATTCCTTTTCAACACGATCGTTAGCGACGATGGAGCCTGCGTAAGCCCGGCTCGTGATGGCCGGAGCCGAGACGCTGGCGATCAGGCCAGCGGACTGCTTGCGGATCATCAAGGAATTTCCCCTTTTAATTTGATTAGAAGAGCTCTGGGTGTTGGTACGTTTGTTGGAGGGGCATCTTGTCGAGATCTCATTTCAAGAGAATTTCTCGAAGATGAAGGTTTTATGACGAGGGAACTTTTTTGCGGATAGCCGGCACAGGGCTCGCCTGTAGCTTTTCGCCGGACATTCAAAGAGATAGCGAAATCGAAACGCAGCCGGGCCAACCTGGGGGAAACTATGTGCAGCGGCCCGGCTCCGCTCGTGAGCCTGCCCGCCCGCTTCATTCACCCAGGCATTCGCTTTTTTTGATGAAGGAGAAACCGATGGCTTCCACCCTGCAGATCAACGCCAGCGATGGCAGTGGCCAGTTCAACGCCTACGTCGCCCTGCCCGAGAGCGGCCGCGGGCCGGCCGTGGTCATCGGCCAGGAAATATTCGGCGTGAACGCCAACATCCGCTCGGTGGCCGACCGCTATGCCGAGGAAGGCTATGTCGCCATCGCCCCCGATCTGTTCTGGCGCCTGGAGTCGGGCGTACAGCTGGGTTACGAAGGCGCGGATCGGGAAAAGGCATTCGAGCTGTTCGGGCAATTCGATGTGGACAAGGGCGTCGAGGACATCGCCGCCACCCTCGCCGCAGCAGCCCGTCTGCCCGAAGTGGACGCTGCGGCCGGCGCCGGCTTCGTCGGCTTCTGCCTCGGCGGCAAGCTCGCCTACCTGACCGCCGCCCGCACTGGCGTCGCCTGCTCGGTGGGCTACTACGGCGTCGGCATCGAGCATCTGCTCGCGGAAGCCGCCAACATCCGGGGACGCCTGGTGCTGCACATCGCCGAAGCCGACCCCTTCTGCCCGGCCGAGGCACGTGCGGCCATCCTCGCCGGCCTGGGCGGCCGGCCGAATATGGAGCTGTACGTCTATCCTGGCTGCGACCACGCCTTCGCCCGGGTCGACGGCATGCACTACGAGCAGGCCGCGGCCGAACTCGCCCACGAGCGCAGCATCGCCGCCTTGCGCCGCTCCATCGGCTGAGGGCTTCGAGGCCCCATCCTCGCACAGAGCCGGCGGCCGGAACGGCTGCCGCAGTGCTAGAATTGCCGCCCCGTTTCGGCAGCCCGGGCCCTTGAGGTCCGGGCACGACTGCCCTGCTCCTCGTCGAGGTATCCCATGAAAGAGCAACTTCTGGAACTCATCCGCAAAATCAGCTCGGGCTGCATGGGCGAGGAGGAGATCGCACGGATCGCCGAAGAAGCGGCGCAGGCCTATGCCGATCCGCAAGCCTTCCTCGCGACCAATCCCGATATCAACTACGACGACAGCTTCCCCATTCCCCTGGGCGAATGGGTAGTGGTCGGCAGCCTGCCGGAGACCGTGCTGTTCCAGGCGGACACCTACGAGGAACTGTTCCAGCAGATCGTCGACTCGTTCGGCCAGGACGTCTCCTTCGTGCTCAAGTCCAAGCAACTGGCCAAGGTCGAGCCGATCAAGGCGCTCAATCGCATCCAGGTCCAGCTGAGCAGTCTGTATCCGGAGAAGGGCGGCTATGTGCTGGTGGACTTCAGCGAACCGCTGGACGACGAACTGCAGGCCGTGCTGGTGTATACCTGCGATCTCGAGGATGTCCTGAAACTGGCGGTCGACGTGGGCATCTACGCCGCACCAACCTACGAATCGCTGCGCGCCGAACTGGAGGAAGCCTCCCGGCCGACGGCCTAGACTGACCATCTCCCCCGCAGGCACGGGTGCTATAGGGCAGCCGGCGGGCGGAACCTCTCCTGCTTCGAGACCGCGCCTCCGGGGCTCGGGCAGGAGATCCCCCAAAAGGAATTGCCGGTAGGGATCGCCGCAATGCTTCGACTATTCGCGCTGCTGACGCGCCTGGCGTTCTGGATATGCCTGGCCATCGTTCTGATCCTGTCCCTGATGAAGGATCCCGACCCTTCGCTCGGTACGGGCTGGGACAAGAGCAACCACCTGCTCGCCTTCGCCGTCCTCGCCCTTCTCGGACGCCTGTCCTACCCGGGACGGCGGCTTCTCCTGCCGCTCGGCCTGCTGGGATACGGGCTGCTGATCGAAGTGCTGCAAGCGATGACCGGCTATCGCAGCGCCGATATCGAGGACCTGCTCGCCGATACCTTGGGCATCCTGCTCGGCTGCCTCATAGCATCAGGCGGCATGTGGATCAAGCGCCGTAGAGATCCCGTACATTCCCAATTTTGACCTCTGGACAGAAGTGTCCCGCCCTCATTCAATGCCAGAGTCGCCCATGAGCCCTGGCCGAAGCCAGCCAGGCGCGAGGACAAGAAAAACAATAAAATGAGAAAGACCACAAAAAAATAAAGCCATGCAGGAAATGGCTGCAATTATCTGTCAACCGGAGATAGCGCCGAAACCAAGGAGGAAGCGAGAGCCGGATCACGCCATGCGTGATGTGCTATCCCTCCCTGCCAAGGAACGCAGGGATTCTCGCGCGCAAAGGAATGAAGCCACTCGTCATATGTGCCGCCGTTTTCTTCAGTGGAGCCACCGCCTGGGCCGCCGACAGGACCTGCAAGGTCATCGACGTGCCGGATGGCGATAGCCTGCTCTGCCTGACCCCGCAGGAACAACGCCTGAAGCTCCGCCTCGCCGATATCGACGCCCCGGAAATGTCCCAAGGCTACGGGCCGCAGGCGCGGTCGCAACTGTTCCGACTGGTCTACAACCGGAACGTCGATTTCGACGTCGTAGAGCAATCGCGCTACGGCGCGAGGATCGCCCGCGTCCGTACCAAGGACCTCGATGTCAACGCAGAAATGGTCAAGCTGGGCGCCGCCTGGGTGTATTCCGAATTCAACCGCGATTCGGCGCTCCCCCAGCTGGAAGCCGAGGCCAAATCGGCCAAACGCGGCCTCTGGAGCCAGCCTCAGAGCGATATCGTCGAACCCTGGCTGTGGCGCAAGAGCCGGGCCTCCAGCCTGAGCCAGAAGAGCCAGCCGTGATGTCGGCGGCTGCGGCCATCCCGCCCGGCAGCGAGGGCTGCTGATAGGGCTGCCCGCTATTTCAGGAAGGCCACGACCTGTTCCGCGTCGAATGGCCAGTCCAGCTCCGCGTTGCTGTCCAGACGACGGAGCACGGGGATACGCAGCCCGTAGGCCTCCACCCAGCGCTCGTCCTCGGCGATGTCGACCAGCTCCACCAGCAGACCGTGCTCGACGAAGGGCATCAGCAGCGCCTCGGCCATCTCGCACAAGTGGCAGCCTAGGGTCCCGAACAGTTGGCACTCGGGAAGCATGGAGAAAGCCTCCTCAGACTTGAGAAGGCAGGGAGTCTAGCACGCACGCCAGCGGCTCACTGAGAAGCGCCGGCATGCGTCCCCCTGATGATGCGTCAGTCGTTGCTGGTGGCAACGATCCGGTGCACGGAAAGATCGGCGCCGTTGAATTCCTCTTCGGCGCTCAAACGGATGCCCACCAGCTTCTTGAGCAGACCGTAAACCGCGAAGCCGCCGGCCAAGGCCACCATCACGCCCAGTGCCGAACCGACCATCTGGCTCAGCAGACTCACGCCACCGATGCCCCCCAGAGCCTGCTGCCCGAAGATGCCGCAGGCGATGCCGCCCCACAGCCCGCACAGGCCATGCAGCGGCCACACGCCGAGCACGTCGTCGAGCTTCCATTTGTTCTGGGTGGCGGTGAAGGCCCAGACGAACAGCGCGCCGGCCACCGTCCCGGTAGCCAGAGCGCCGAGCGGATGCATCAGGTCGGAGCCGGCGCAGACGGCGACCAGACCGGCCAGGGGGCCGTTATGCAGGAACCCCGGGTCATTGCGCCCGATCAGAAGCGCCGAGGCCGTTCCCCCGACCATGGCCATCAGCGAATTGACCGCGACCAGCCCGCTGATGCCCTCTATGGCCTGGGAACTCATCACGTTGAAGCCGAACCAGCCGACGATGAGGATCCACGACCCCAGAGCCAGGAAGGGGATGTTCGACGGCGCGAATGCCATCAGGCGGCCGTCGCGATAGCGGCCGTTGCGCTGCCCGAGCAAGGTCACTGCCCCCAAAGCTAGCCAGCCGCCAACCGCATGCACCACCACCGAGCCGGCAAAGTCATGGAAGGATGCACCAAAGCTGCTCTTCAGCCAGTCCTGCAGACCGAAATTGCCATTCCAGATCATCCCCTCAAAGAAGGGATAGACGAAGGCCACGATCATCAGGGTCGCGCACAGCTGGGGATAGAACTTGGAGCGCTCGGCGATGCCGCCGGAGATGATCGCGGGAATCGCCGCGGCGAAGGTGAGCAGGAAGAAGAACTTGACCAGCGCGTAGCCGTTGTCCGCAGTCAGGGCCGTGGCCGGCGAAAGGAAAGTCACCCCGTAGGCGACCCAGTAGCCGACGAAGAAATATGCCAGGGCGGAAACGGCGAAATCGCTGAGAATCTTGGACAGCGCGTTCACCTGATTCTTCTGCCGCACCGTCCCCACTTCGAGAAAAGCGAAACCGGCGTGCATGGCCAGAACCATGACGGCACCGAGCAGGATGAACAGGGTATTGGAACCGTGAACCAGGGATTCGACGGCACTGGTAAGGTTTTCCATCTGGATTTGTCGACCTCGGCAGAGATTGCACCAAAACCATCCATGACCTAGTAACCAGGCACCAAGATAAGGCAACTTAGAACATACGATTTGACGCGTTACGTTTCAGAGGCTGCTCAGTGCAATGGAAGAGAAATTCAACGCGAAATTTTCCCTTTGAATTTCAATGAGATAGGTAAAACCGTCGCAGAATGGATAGCTCCTATCGCGCCCAATGAAAGGGCGCACCGGACAAATCCGGCACCATAAAGATGCAATACCCGTACCAAGCCCAACCTCACTACCCGGAATTCCGATCTGGCAGCGATGCCCGAAACTCGACTAGCCTATTGAAAAAAGTGCCGATCGAGTCTCTTCTGATAGGCGGTCTTGCGCATGCTTGACCGTGAAGCCGGATGCGCTGGCGCCCAACCTAAGCCCGCTCCCGAATCGAACCGTTTCCGACGAACGAACCGTCGCCGCCCCGAGAACGAGGAACACGCAGCATGACCATGGAAAGCACGCAGAATCCGCCGGAAGCCGCCGACCTCTACGGCACTGCCCCGCAAGCGGAAATCTCTCAGCACAAGCGCAACCTGCGCATTGCCCAGCAGGCTCTGATCGACGAGTTCCATGCGCTGATCGACGACACCGAACGCCTGCTCAAGCACACGGCGGAAGTGACCGGCAGCCAGGCGGACGAAGTACGGGCGAAAATCAACGACAACCTGACCCGCGCCCGGGAAGTGCTCAAGGACAGCCAGGGCCGTCTGTACGAGCGGGGGCAGGAAGTGCTCGAGGCGACCGAGGAATACGTGCATGCGCATCCCTGGCGTTCGGTAGGCATCGCCGCCGGAGCCGGCCTTCTGCTCGGTCTGCTGCTAGGACGCCGTTGAACGGGAGTTGCGAATGGATGCTTCATCGATGCCTGCCGACGAAGCCGTCAGGCCATCCCTCAAACGCCTGGGCGGAGCCTTCGTCGGATTGCTGCAGGGCCACCTGGAGCTGCTGGGACTCGAGTTCCAGGAAGAGAAGGAACACGCCCTCCGCCTGTTCCTGTTCGCCGGACTCAGCCTGGTCTTCGGCCTGCTGACCCTGCTGGGCGTTTCCGCCGCCGTGCTCATCGCCTTCTGGGACACCCATCGGCTGACGGCCGTCCTCGGCCTCTGCCTGGTCTACGGGCTAGCCCTGCTGCTGTGCGGCGTGCGCACACTGAGACTGGCGCGGCGCGACACCTCCCCCTTCCAGGCTTCGCTGGAAGAACTGGCGCGCAACCGGGAGCTGCTGCCATGAGTCTCCCCACGTCCCGACCGACCCGCCTGGACATGCGCAAGGAGCTGGTGCGCCTGCGCATGGAGATGCATCGCCAGCAGCTGCACTACCACTCCGAGCCCCTGCGCCATCCCCTGCAGCAGATCCGCCATCTGCTCGCTCCGGGCAGCGCCGCGAGCGATAAAAAGACGCCGCTCGCCCTGGGCGGTGCCTTGCTGCTGACCCTGCTCGGCAGTCGCCTGGGGCGAGTCGGCAAGCTGGCCCGCTTCGCGCTGGCGGTATATCCGCTGATCGGCGCCCACCTGAAACAGCGTCCGGAGGAACGGGTACAAGAGAAGGAGAAGACCCGCTGATCCCGAACTTGACGGCGACGGAAGAGCCGACAAGGATGCGGAATGGATCATGCATTTGCGTCGTCGAGCGCATGCGAAGACGGCGAGACGCCAATCCAGTGGTTCGCCCCCGGCCGCAGCGACGGCCGTTCGATTGTGAGGAGATGTGGCTTTGGACTGGCAGACTCTATTGACCCGGGAACGCTTGGGCAAATCGGTACACAGCGTCGACGAACTGGGGCGTAGCCCCTTTCACAAGGATCACGACCGCATCATCTTCTCCGGCGCCTTCCGCCGCTTAGGACGCAAGACCCAGGTCCACCCGGTCTCCAGCAACGACCATATCCACACGCGCCTCACCCACTCCCTGGAGGTGAGCTGCGTCGGCCGCTCGCTGGGCATGCGGGTCGGCGAGGTACTGCGCGACGCCCTGCCGGAGTGGTGCGACCCCGACGACCTCGGCATGATCGTCCAGTCCGCGTGCCTGGCTCACGACATCGGCAATCCGCCCTTCGGCCACTCGGGCGAAGACGCCATCCGCTACTGGTTCCAGCAGGCCGCCGGGCGCGGCTGGCTGGACGCGATGAGCGATGCCGAGCGTGACGACTTCCTACATTTCGAGGGCAATGCCCAGGGGTTTCGCGTCCTTACCCAACTGGAATACCACCAGTTCGACGGCGGCACCCGCCTCACCTACGCCACCCTCGGCGCCTACCTCAAGTATCCCTGGGCCTCACGCCATGCCGAGGCGCTGGGCTACAAGAAGCAGAAGTTCGGCTGCTACCAGAGCGAACTGCCCCTGCTCGAGCAGATCGCCCGCAAGCTCGGCCTGCCACAGGTGGACGAGCAGCGCTGGGCTCGGCATCCGCTGGTCTACCTGATGGAGGCGGCCGACGACATCTGCTACGCCCTGATCGATCTCGAGGACGGCCTGGAGATGGAGTTGCTGGAATACGCCGAAGTCGAGTCCCTGCTCCTCGGTCTGGTCGGCGACGACCTGCCGGACACCTACCGCCAACTCGGCCCGCACGACTCCAAGCGGCGCAAGCTGGCCATCCTGCGCGGCAAGGCCATCGAGCACCTGACCAACGCCGCGGCCCGTGCTTTCGTCGAACAGCAGAACTCGCTGCTCGCGGGTACCCTGGCTGGCGATCTGGTCGAGCACATGCACGGACCGGCCAAGCGCTGCGTACTACAGGCCAAGCGCATCGCACGCGAGAAGATCTTCCATGACAAGCGCAAGACTCTGCACGAGATCGGCGCGTATACCACCCTGGAGATTCTCCTCAATGCCTTCTGCGGTGCCGCACTGGAACAGCACGGCGGACGGCGGCCCTCCTTCAAGAACCGGCGCATCCTCGATCTGCTCGGCAATAATGCACCCGATCCCCAGTTGCCGCTGTATGATGCGTTCCTGCGCATGATCGACTACATCGCAGGAATGACCGACAGCTATGCCACAGAAATGGCTCGGGAAATGACAGGGCTGTCCAAGCCGTTGTGACGATCGCCCAGGCGCTATCGATTAGCGCCGATCCGGCCCATGCGCAGCGTTTGTTCGATTCGAGAATTGGAGAGTGCGCAGGACAATGCGCCGGCTTTTACCCCACCTCAAGCAATGGAAGATCCACCCCTTCTGGGGAACCGCCATGGTGGCCACACTCGGTTGCGCATTGCCGCTGCTGCTCGGGCTGTTCAGCGGCCACTCCGGCTTTCTCTGGGCCTCCATTGGCGCCTTCCAGGCCGCGCAATCCAATCCCCTGCATCGCTTCGGCATGCTGCGCATGCTGTTGCTCATCGTCCTCGGCGCCACCAGCGTCGGTCTGGGCTTCTGGTCCGCTCCCGATCCGCTGACCAGTCTGCTGGTGTTCGCCTCCGGCGGCCTGCTGCTCGCCTGGTTCCAGCGGTTCGGCAGCGAAACCGGCAAGCTCGGCATCAGCATGCTGGTCTGCCTCTGTCTGGGGCAGGGCCAGCAGAGCCTCGGCAATATCCCGAATCCCTATGCGGTGGCCATGCTCTTCACCCTCGGCGGGCTCTGGGTCGCCCTGCTCGCCTTCGGTCTGCGCGGACTGCACGGTCTGCGTATGTGGCCGTACATGCCGCGTCTGTTCAGCGTGCTGAAGGTGCTGAGGCGCCATGCCAGCCGCCTGCCCCGGCAAGAGTGGCGGATGTACGCCCTCGGCTGCACCCTGGCCTGCGCTCTCGCCGGCCTGATCGTCAACCTAGCGCACTTGCCCCGCGGTTACTGGCTGAGCCTGGCCCTGGTCGCCAGCCTGCAGATGGACTTCACCGACGAACTGCTGCGCAAGCTCCAGGTCGCCCTCGCCGGCCTGCTCGCGGCCGGCCTGCTGGTACTGATCGGGCATACCCTGCAGAGTCCGCCGCAGATGGTGATGATCGTGTTGCCGCTAATCCTGCTCAACCGGGCCTTCCAGATGAAGGACTACGGCTTCTTCGTGATGCAGATGACCTTCTGCTTCGTCCTGCTGACCGAAAGCTTGGCCCGCGACTGGGAGCAGTACCAGTGGCGCCTGATCAACAGCATGATCGGCGTGGCCCTGGCGCTGCTGGTCGCCCTGCTGGTCTACGGAGTGCACCTGCTGATGCTGCGCCGGGCCAGCCGGCTGGCCGCTGTCGCCCAGCCCAGGACCGACAGCCAACCCTGAGCCCAGGACATGAGACCCGTGCGTTGCGGAACGCGCGGGCCTATCTCTGATCGCGTCAGATCTCCCAGACGGACCTGACGCCCGATCGCATCATGCCGGATTGACTGGGTTTTCCGGATACCAGACATCCAGCAGCGGGCTGACCGACGCCTCGCGCAGCTCCTTGCGATTGCGCAGCCAGGCCTCGACCTGGGCCCGCTGCTCCTCGCTGACCGATCCGCGCTTGCCCAGGCAGACGAAGCCGAAATCCTCGGCACCGACGAAATCCAGACCATTGGCCCGGATCGCCTCGTTCAGGAACTGCTGGAGAAAGTTGTCGACGGCCTCGTCGTCCAGGCCCTCCTGGAAGACCAGGTTCAATTCGAAGCCGAGTTCCTGGAACTCGCCCACGCAGAGCTTCTTGCGCAGACGGCGGGAGCGGTTGGTAGCCATGTCGTAATCCTCGATGAATGAAAGGGCCGGCACTCTATCAGTTCGTCGGCAGAACTGCGCACGAATATGGCCGATCGGCGATTCCCGACGCCTGCGCAGCCGATCACATTTCGCGGAGCGCTCGGGCATAATGGTGTCCATCCCGCTAGCAGCCAGGGGATCGCCTGTGTTTCGCTTCCTTTTCAGCCCTCAGTCGGAGGGGCATCGTTCATGATCTCATCCTTTCGCCGGCTCGCCATCGCCAGCCTCCTGCTGCCGCTGGCCCTTTCCGCAGCCGTGAGTCCGGCCAACGCCGCGATACCCGCGAACGTCGAGAAGGCCCTGAAGGCCAGCAAGATCGACACCAACGCGCTGTCCCTGGCGGTGGTGCCGCTCAACGGCCCCGGCACGTCCAACTTCGTCAATGCCGACGTATCGGTGAACCCGGCGTCCACCATGAAGCTGGTCACCACCTATGCCGCCCTCGAACTGCTCGGCCCGACCCACCAGTGGAAGACCGAGTTCCACACCGACGGCCAACTGAAGGACGGCGTACTCAACGGCAACCTGTACCTGAAAGGCGGCGGCGATCCGAAGCTGAACATGGAAAAGCTCTGGCTGCTGATGCGCGACCTGCGCGCCAACGGCGTGCGCGAGGTCAAGGGCGATCTGGTGCTCGACCGCAGCCATTTCGTCCAGCCGGAACTGCCGCAGTTCAATGACGACGGTGGGGACGACGACAAACCCTTCCTGGTCGAGCCGGATTCGCTGCTGATCAACCTCAAGGCGCTGCGCTTCATCGCCCGGGGTGAGCCGGGCAAGGTGAGCGTCTCCGTGGAGCCGCCGATCGCCGGGATGCGCATCGACAACCAGGTCAAGGCGCTGCCGGCGGGCAAATGCCCGGACTTCCCGGACGTCCGCTACAACCTGGTCAAGCAGTTCGACGGCAGCACCATGGTGGTGACCGGCAAGCTGCCGGCCGGCTGCAGCGTGCAGTCCTACCTGGCACCGCTCGATCACCAGGCCTATGCCGCGGGCGTGGTGCGCGCCATCTGGCAGGAGCTGGGCGGCACCATCCAGGGCCAGGATCGCCTGGGCGAGGTACCGAAGAACGCCCGCCTGCTGGTCCGTGCCTTCTCGCCGGATCTGGTGGAGATCATCCGCGACATCAACAAGTACAGTAACAACACCATGGCCCGCCAGCTGTTCCTCAGCCTCGGCGCGGAATTCCGCACCTCGGCCGACGCCGACGACGCCAAGGCCGCGCAGAGGGTGATCCGCCAGTGGCTGGCGCGCAAGGGCATCAGCGCCCCGCATCTGGTGATGGAGAACGGCTCCGGCCTGTCGCGCGCCGAGCGGGTCAGCGCGCGGGAAATGGCGGCGCTCCTGAAAGCCGCCTGGGACGGCCCCTACGCCGCCGAGTTCATCGCCTCGATGCCACTGGTGGCCATGGACGGGACCATGCGCAAGCGCCTGCGCCGAACCGACCTGGCCGGCGAGGCCCACATAAAGACCGGCACCCTGAACACGGTCCGCGCCATCGCCGGCTACAGCCGCGACGCCAACGGCAACACCTGGGCCGTGGTGGCCATCCTCAATCACCCTCGTCCGTGGGGTGCCTCGGCGATCCTGGACCAAGTGCTGGTCGATCTGTACCGGCAACCGAAACAGGCCAGCCAGACGGCGCAACGCTGATCGCCCCGACGCTCCCGCGCAGCCACGAAGGCTGCGCGGGAGCCTCCTAGCCCTTGCGCGCCTGCAGCCGCCAGGCCCGGTGGATCTTCGGATTGCGGGCGAAGTCGGGGTCGAGGGTGGCCGCGCTGATCTCCTCGACGGCATAGCGCTCGGCCAGCGCCGGATCGAGCTGGAACTTGCGGAAGTTGTTGGAGAAGTACAGCACGCCGCCCGGCGCCAGATGGGCCATGGCCAGGTCGAGCAGGCGCACGTGGTCGCGCTGCACGTCGAACACGCCCTCCATGCGCTTGGAGTTGGAGAAGGTCGGCGGATCGATGAAGATCAGGTCGAATTCACCGCGCTCCTCCGCCAGCCAGGCCAGCACGTCGCTCTGCACCAGCCGCTGCTTCTCGGAAAAGCCGTTCAGCGCCAGGTTGCGCCGCGCCCAGTCCAGATAGGTCTTCGACAGGTCGACGCTGGTGGTGCTGCGCGCCCCGCCCTTGGCCGCGTGCACGGTGGCCGTGGCGGTATAGCAGAACAGGTTGAGGAAGCGCTTGCCGGCCGCCTCGCGCTGGATGCGCAGGCGCAGCGGCCGGTGATCGAGGAACAGGCCCGTGTCCAGGTAGTCGGTGAGGTTGACCAGAAGCCTCACCCCGCCTTCCTGCACCTCCATGAAGCGCCCCTCGCTGCCCTGACGCTCGTACTGGCGGGTCCCGGTCTGCCGCTCGCGGCGCTTGACCACCACCTTATCGGAGGGCACACCCAAGGCAGCGGGGATCGCCGCCAGGGCGTCGAGCAGGCGGGCCTGGGCCTTTTCCGGGTCGATCGAGCGCGGCGGCGCGTACTCCTGCACGTGCACCCAGTCGCCGTAGATATCCACCGCCAGGGCGTATTCCGGCATGTCGGCATCGTACAGGCGGTAGCACTGGACACCTTCACGCCGGGCCCACTTGCCCAGTTGCTTGAGGTTCTTCTGCAGACGGTTGGCGAACATCTGCCCGCCTTCGGAGAGCCGCGCCGGCTCGCTCCCCGGCTGCTGCCCGGCCCCACCCTCGGCGCTCCGCTCGGCCAGCACGAACTGCTCGGGGCGCACCCGGAACAGCAGCAGCTTGCAGGGCAGCGCGCCGTTCCACAGGGCGTACTGCTTGTGGCTGCGCAGGCCCATGCGCTTGCCCAGCTCGGGCGCGCCGGTGAAGATCGCCGCTTCCCAGTTCAGACAGGCCTGACGCAGGCGCTCGCCAAGGTGCTGATAGAGGTAGAGCAGGCTCGCCTCGTCGCCCAGACGCTCGCCGTAGGGCGGGTTGCACACCACCAGGCCGGTCTGGCTACGGTCCGGGCGCGGCTCGAAGGTGGCCAGCTCGCCCTGGTAGACCCTGATCCAGCCCTCCAGCCCGGCGCGCTCGATGTTGTTGCGCGCCGGCTGGATCAGCCGCGGATCGGCCTCGTAGCCGCGAATCCACAACGGCGGCCGGGCCAGGCCGGCCGCGGCGCGCTCCTCGGCCTGCGCGTGCAGTTTCTTCCACAGCGCCGGCACATGCCCGAGCCAGTTGGAGAAGCCCCAGTGCTCGCGGCGCAAGTTCGGCGCGATATCGGCGGCCATCATGCCCGCCTCCACCAGGAAGGTGCCGACCCCGCACATGGGGTCGGCCAGGGCGCCGCCGGCGGCGGCGATGCGCGGCCAGCCGGCGCGGATCAGGATCGCCGCGGCGAGGTTCTCCTTCAGGGGCGCGGCGCCCTGCTGCAGGCGGTAACCACGCTGGTGCAGGCTGTGGCCGGAGAGATCCAGCGACAGTACTGCCTCGCCCCGATCCAGGCGCAGATGGACGCGCAGGTCCGGATTGAGCTTGTCCACCGAGGGGCGCTGCCCGCTCAGGCGGCGCAGCTGGTCGACGATCGCGTCCTTGACCTTGAGCGCGCCGAAATGGGTGTTGTCGATGCCTGCGCCGCGGCCGCTGAACTCCACCGCCAGACTGCCGTTCGGCAGCAGATGCTCCTGCCAGTCGACCGCCTGCACGCCCAGGTACAGCTCCTCGGGGTTGCCCACCGGGAAGCGTCCCAGCACCAATAGAACGCGGTTGGCCAGACGCGACCAGAGGCACAAACGATAGGCGGTTTCCAGGTCGCCCTGGCCCTGCACCGCCGCCACCTGTTCGCGGACACCGGTCAGTCCCAGGCCGGCCGCCTCCTCGGCGAGCAGGCCTTCGAGGCTTTTCGGGCAGGTGAGAACGAGTTCGTAACGATCCGACATGGGGAAATTCATCCAGGTCCTGGGTTAACGCGCCACTGGGTAGCACTATTGAATTGACAAGAACGGCAGATGACACGGCGACCCTTGGTCGCATGCCGTCCGAAACGCGCCGAAGCGCCACCCGTCCGGGGGAGCCGACATCCCGGACAGGCCCGACTGGCGCGGCTGTCTCGCCGATCCCCCGGCTCCAAGCCTGCGCCATATATGTTCGGCTTACTACAAAAGTTAAGGCGTTATGACAAAACGATCATTCACAGGCACAGAGCCATTGGTTAGAACTCAGATCAGCCCGTCGCCGCAATGGCGATGGAGGGGAACCGCCACGCCGGCAGCGGTTTCCGCGGCAGCCAGAGCTGCCAGGTCTCGCCATGAGGCCAATGGGACATAACAGTCAAGACAGTGAGGGCAACACCCTATGAGAAGACTCAAGCGTGATCCGGTGGAAAGGGCATTCCTGCGCGGTTATCAGCACGGCATTCACGGCAAATCCCGGGAGCTCTGCCCGTTCAACCACCCCGAGACCCGCCAGGCCTGGATCAACGGCTGGCGGGAGGGTCGCGGTGACAACTGGGATGGCCTGACCGGCACGGCCGGCATTCATCGCCTGAACCAATTCAATGCCGTAGGCTGACACAGGATCACGGCAGTCCAACTAGGAACGCCCCACCCGGGCGTCGGGCAAAGGCCCTGAGGGCTCCTTCGGGAGCCCTTCTTCATGCTCCCCCGCGCAGTTGCTGGCTGACCCTGTACTGGGCAATGCCATCCACCGCCTGACGGATGAGCGCCGGTCCCTTGTAGATGAAGCCGGTATAGATCTGCACCAGACTGGCGCCGGCCTCGATCTTCTCGGCGGCATGCTTGCCCTCGGTGATGCCGCCGACGGCGATGATCGGCAGCCGCCCGCCCAGCTCTCCGGCCAATACCTTGACCATGTGCGTACTCTTCTCGCGTAGCGGCGCGCCGGACAGACCGCCCGCCTCCTGGGCGTACGGCAGGCCCTCGACGCCCTCGCGACCGAGGGTGGTGTTGGTGGCGATCACCGCATCCATGCCGGCGTCGAGCAGCGCCTGGGCGACCTGTGCGGTTTCCTCGTCGGTCATGTCCGGAGCGATCTTGATCGCCAGCGGCACGCGCCGACCATGGCGCTCGGTCAGCTCCTCCTGGCGCCGGCGCAGAGCGTCGAGCAGCTGCTTCAGCGAATCGCCGAACTGTAGGCTGCGCAGGCCGGGAGTGTTCGGCGAGCTGACGTTGACCGTGACGTAGCTGGCGTGGGCATAGACCTTGTCCAGGCACAGCAGGTAGTCGTCCACCGCGCGCTCGACCGGGGTGTCGAAGTTCTTGCCGATATTGATGCCGAGCACGCCGCGGTAGTTCGCCGCCTTGACCCGCGCCACCAGATAGTCGACGCCGTGGTTGTTGAACCCCATGCGGTTGATGATCGCCTCGGCCTGCGGCAGGCGGAACAGGCGCGGCTTCGGATTGCCTGGCTGCGGGCGGGGGGTCACGGTGCCGATCTCGAGGAAGCCGAAACCCAGCTGGGCGAAACCGTCGATGGCGTCGCCGCTCTTGTCCAGGCCGGCAGCGAGCCCGACTGGATTGGGAAAGTTCAGCCCCATCACTTGCACGGGCAGGTTCGACGGCTTCTTGCACAGCAAGCCGTCGAGGTTCAGCCGACCGCCGGCTCCGATCAGATCGATGGACAGCTCGTGGGAAGTTTCCGGGGACAGTTTGAACAGCAGCTCGCGGGCCAGGTTGTACATGGGCAGGCTTAGCTCGGTGAATGGCAGGAAAGTAGGCGGCGATTATAGCCAGCACGTGCCGGGCAAGCGAGGCGCTATAGTCGAAGAGGTCGACGGGATCGGCACCAGCCCCCATGCCCCTTGCCTGAGGCAAGCCCCCCCTTTATCTTCGCGCCTGGCTAGGGTGGACAGGGTCTGCCACACTGCCGCCTTTGTTCCGTTAGTTAGATAGACGAGCCGACCGCCGCATGCCATTTCTGCCCTCGCCCCTCGCCGCCCTCGCTCAACGTCTGGGGCTGGCGGGCCGCGTCCCGCGTCAGATACTGGCAAGAGCCCGCGCGCTGCGCCTGCCCTTCCAACCGCTGCCCGCCGTCCCGGAAAGCATCTGGTGGCAGGCCGACCCGCCCCTGCAGCGCCTGATCGACCTGCCGCGCGACGCCCTCTCCGGACCGGTCCAGGACGACAAGGCCGCCGCCCGCACCGTGCTGATGCGGGTGATCGAGCAGGAGCAACGCGATCTGGATGCCATCGATCTGCGGCGGATCGACGGCCTGAGCGGCAGCGACCCGCTGGCGCCGGCCTACGCCTCGCTCGAGGACTACAGCAAGACGCCCGAGTGCCGGCACATCCGCATCATCAGCTACCGGGATTTCCTCAAGACCAGCGGCCTCGCGCTGCCGGCGCTCGCCGGCGAGGGAACCCTGCAGTTGCGCCAGGCCGGCTGGCGCGGCTCCCGACTGTTCCTCGCCGGGGATCAGCATCCCCAGGCCCTGGCCTGCGCCATCGTCTACGCCCGGCGGCGCGGGCTGGAAGTCGTGCGCCCAGCCGAGCTGACCCACTATCGCCTGAGCCGTGACGGTCTGAGCGAGCTGCGGCGGCGTTACCATGTGCTCGGCATGCCGGTGGAGGCCTGGAGCGACCCGGCCTTCATGGGGCTGCTGCTGGACAACCGCCTGCCCTATGCCCGCCTCGCCCTGCTGCGCCAGAACGGAGCCCCGGAGTTCCTCCTGCTGCCGCGCCAGCATGCGGCGGCCGACGCCCTCGGCGAGGGGTTGCGCCTGGCCGGGGCGCCGGATGTGGTCGCCACCCTCGCCGAGCAGGAAGCGGCCACCCAGCTCCCGGCCTGAAGCCGAGGGCGCCTGCCGTTCCGATCCCCCCTCTCAAGGAGAGTCCCGATGTCGCGCTGGCTGTGCTGTTCATTCCTGGCCCTGGGCCTGCCGGTCCTGGCCGCCGAGGCGCCGGTCTACGGACCGGAGCTGGAGGGCTTCGACTATCCCCATCTGGTCAAGCGTTTCGAATTCGAATCCCAGGGCAAGCGGCTGCAGATGGCCTACATGGACGTGCAGCCGGCCAAGCCCAACGGGCACACCCTGGTGCTGCTGCACGGCAAGAACTTCTGCGCGGCGACCTGGGAGGGCAGCATCAAGGCGCTCACCGATGCCGGCTACCGGGTGGTGGCGCCGGACCAGATCGGCTTCTGCAAATCGAGCAAGCCCGAGCACTACCAGTACAGCTTCCACCAGTTGGCGGCCAATACCCGGGCCCTGCTCGAGCACCTCGGCATCCGCCGCCACGCCGTCATGGGCCACTCCATGGGCGGCATGCTCGCCACCCGCTTCGCCCTGCTCTATCCGCAGCAGGTGGAGCGGCTGGTGCTGGTCAACCCGATCGGCCTGGAGGACTGGAAGGCCGTCGGCGTGCCCTGGCGCAGCGTGGACCAGTGGTATGCCCGCGAGCTGAAGACCGGCGCCGAAGGCATCCGCGCCTATCAGCAGAACACCTACTACGCCGGCCAGTGGCGTCCCGAATTCGACCGCTGGGTGGAGATGCAGGCCGGCATGTTCCGCGGGTCCGGCCGGGATATCGTGGCCTGGAACTCGGCGCTGACCTACGACATGGTCTACACCCAGCCGGTGTACTACGAGTTCGGCCAGCTGCAGGTGCCGACCCTGCTGCTGATCGGCGAGAAGGACAACACCGCGATCGGCAAGGACGCCGCGCCGGCGGAGATCCGCGGCAAGCTCGGCGACTATCCGCGGATCAGCCGGGAGGTCGCCGCGCGCATTCCCGACGCGACCCTGGTGACCTTCGCCGATCTCGGCCATTCGCCGCATATCCAAGCGCCGGAGCGCTTCCACCAGGCCCTGCTGGCAAAGCTGGGAACTGCACGCTGAACCCATCCGCAGCCCGCGGGCGGATCAGTCCGTCCCGGCCTGGGCCGACTCCCCGTCGTCGCCGCGCGCGATACGCTCCTCGAGTTCGCGGAGCGCATCGCGATGGCGCATCTGCCAGTCCTCGAACGACAGACCGCTGCCCTCCAGCAGTTGCGGATTGCACTTGATCAGATAGAGGGTAGCCCTGTGTGCCGAATCGGTGATCTTCAGCCCCGGAAGCCGGCGTTCGACCGGACCTTCGTAGACGAGCCAGCGGCTGAACGCCTCGAAGGTGCTGCAGACCTTCTGCAGATCCTCGTCGTGCATGCGCTGCCGACCGCTCTCGATATTCTCCAGGCGCTTGGCCGACATACCGACGGCCCGGGCGAACTCGGGCCGGCTGAGGCCCAGCAGTCCGCGCAGGCCACGCAGGCGCTCGCCGGTCGTGAAGAGAAAGCGTTTCCTGTTCATGCTTATCCCATCCCTGGAATAACACTAAGTAACACTAAGGCGAGTTGACCTACTAAAACTTAGTAACTACAACTGAATGTACAGCCGTGCCAGATAACAAGATTCCAATAAAAGGACATGGAGGCAGCAGTATGGACAAAGGATGGCAATGTGGCGGTATGCCATTGGAACGTGTGCCCAATCGCCGACCGGGACAGACCACTCCTCGACAGAATGGCAAAGCGACACTGGCCAGGCTCTGCGGCCATGCCGTCGACCTGACCCGCGGACAACCCGTCTGGCTGAGCCCGGAGGAACAGGACGCGTTGTCGCCGATGGCCGAGCTGGGCTATCTCGAATACAGCTTCCGGCCGTCATCCCCTGACATGGCCGTATGCCATTGCATCCAACCCAACCTGTTCGAGTTCTACTTCTTCTACAGATGGTTGCCGGAACACAGCCATTGCTTCCGGCCCAAACGACAGTGACCCGGTAATCGTTTCGGATTCTGCCCCAAGCCTCAACCATGAACGAGCTGGATCTGGCTCCTGACCGATGAGCGGTCGGGCGGGGCGCCGGCAACGCCGGCGCTCTGGGCCAGATCCGCCAGCTCGCGGTTGGCGACGGCGAACATGGCGTAATCGGTGCCGATGGCGCCGCGCAGTTCGACGAGCATCGCCCGCCAGCGCTCGACCATCGCCTGATGCTGCTCCAGCCACAGCGCCACCCGCGCATCGATCGCCTTCGGCCCGCCCTCCATCCGCAGCACCGAGACGGTGATCGCCCGCTGCTGCGCGTCCATGTCGTCGCGGAACGCTTCCCTGGCCAGCGCCTGCCAGTTGTTCTCCACCGGCAGGTTGGTGATCTGCTGCTGATACCAGGGCAGCTCCAGCGCCCCGCCGATGGCGAAATGGGTTTCGGCCACCATCGCCGGTTCGCAGCGGGTGAGATCGGCGGCTTCGAGGATCGGTAGCAGGGTGTACAGGTAGCCGGTGCCGGCGACCATTCGCGCCAGCAGCTCCGGCACCCCGGCCGCGACGTAGGCCTTGTAGCGTAGCTGCCAGAGTTCGCGGGTGCCGCCTTCGAGCAGCTCGTTGAGCCTGATGCCGAGGGCGGCGACCCGCGGGCCGAAGTGGGCCACGTCGCGGGCGGCGTTCAGCTCGTTGCGACGGTTGCGCAGGAACCAGCGGCTGGCGCGGCGCCCGAGGCGGGCCAGCTCCTCCATCAGGGCCAGCTGCAGTTCGGCCGGGATCTGATGGTCCAGCGCCTCGATCTGGCGGAACCAGTGCGGCAGGTGGAAGATGTCGCGCACGATCACATAGGCCGCCGCCACCTGGGCCGCGCTCATGCCGGAGGACTCCTTCAGGCGCTGGACGAAGGTCATACCCATGTGGTTGACCAGATCGTTGGCGATCTGGGTGCTGACGATCTCGCGCTTGAGCCGGTGGCTGCGCATGAGGGTGCCGAAGCGGTCGACCAGCAGCGCCGGGAAGGCGCCCTCCATGTCGCGGATCAGGTAGTCGTCGTTCGGCACCGCGGAGGTCAGCAGGGCCTCCTTGAGGTCGATCTTGCTGTAGGCGATCAGCACCGAGAGCTCCGGACGGGTCAGGCTGTGGCCGGCGGCGAGGCGCTCGGACAGTTGCTCGTCGCCGGGCAGGAACTCCAGAGCCCGATCGAGCCGGCCGTCCTGCTCCAGGGCCTCGATCAGCCGGCGGAACTCGCCGGGATGCACCCGGGCCCGGCGCTCGGCGATGGACAGCGCCTGGGCCTGCTTGTAGTTGTCGGTCAGCACGCGCTGGGCCACCGCATCGGTCATCTCGGCGAGCAACTGGTTGCGCTGCTTCTCGGTCATGTCGCCGGCGGCGAGCACGTCCCCCAGCAGGATCTTGATGTTGACCTCATGGTCGGAGCAGTCGACCCCGCCGGAGTTGTCGATGAAGTCGGTATTGCAGGCGCCGCCGGCCAGGGCGTATTCGACCCGGCCGAGCTGACTCATGCCGAGGTTGCCGCCCTCGCCGACCACCCGCGCGCGCAGCTCGCTGCCGTTGATCCGCACCGCGTCGTTGGCCTTGTCGCCGATGTCCACGTGGCTTTCCTGGCTGGATTTCACGTAGGTGCCGATGCCGCCGTTCCAGAGCAGATCGACCGGGGCCCGTAGCAGCGCGCCGATCAGTTCGTTGGGCGTCAGCCGCTCGGCGCCGATGGCGAAGCACTCGCGCATCTGCGGGCTGATGGCGATGCTCTTGGCGCTGCGCGGGAACACTCCGCCGCCCGGGGAGATCAGCGCCGCATCGTAGTCCTCCCAGGACGAGCGCGACAGCTCGAACAGACGCTGGCGCTCGGCGTAGCTCTTCGCCGGATCGGGATCGGGATCGACGAAGACGTGCTGATGGTTGAAGGCCGCCAGCAGCCTGAGGCTGCGCGATTGCAGCAGGCCGTTGCCGAACACGTCGCCGGACATGTCGCCGATGCCGATCACGCTGATCGGATCGTTCTGCACGTCGATGCCCCGCTCGCGGAAATGACGCTGCACCGAGACCCAGGCGCCGCGGGCGGTGATGCCCATCTTCTTGTGGTCGTAGCCGCTCGAGCCGCCGGAAGCGAAGGCGTCGCCCAGCCAGAAGTCGTATTCGGCGGCGATGCCGTTGGCGATGTCGGAGAAGCTCGCGGTGCCCTTGTCGGCCGCCACCACCAGATAGGGATCGTCGCCGTCGTGACGCACCACGTTCGGCGGTGGCAGCACGGCGCCTTCCTTGAGGTTGTCGGTGAGGTCGAGCAGCCCACAGATGAAGATGCGGTAGCAGGCGACGGCCTCAGCCTGGATCTCGTCGCGCGAGCCGCCGAGCGGCAGCCTGCGCGGGATGAAGCCGCCCTTGGCGCCGACCGGCACGATCACCGCGTTCTTCACCTGCTGCGCCTTGACCAGGCCGAGCACCTCGGTGCGGTAGTCCTCCTCGCGGTCGGACCAGCGCACGCCGCCGCGCGCCACCTTGCCGCCGCGCAGGTGCACGCCCTCGACCCGCGGCGAGTAGACGAAGATCTCGTACTTGGGCACCGGCCGCGGCATTTCCGGAATCGCCCGCGAATCGAACTTGACGCTGAGGTAGCCCTTGGGCTGGCCGTCGGCGTCAGGCTGGAAGAAGTTGGTGCGCAGGCTGGCCTTGATCAGGTCCAGGTAGCGCCGCAGGATGCGGTCCTCGTTGAGCACCGCGACCTTGTCCAGGGCGCCCAGGATCGCCTGTTCCAGGCGCTGCAGCTTGTCCTCCAGGTCCTCCGCGGACAGGCGCCGGGCCAGGTAGAAACGGGTGCGGAACAGGCGCACCAGGGCGCTGGCGATGTCGGTGTGGTTGAGCAGCGCGCTGGCGATGTAGCCGAGGTCGAAGCCCAGGCGGATCTGCTTCAGGTAGCGGGCGAAGGCGCGCAACAGGGCCACGTCGCGCCAGGGCATGGCGGCGGTCAGCACCAGGCGGTTGAAGGCGTCGTTCTCGGCGTCGCCGTTGACGATGTGGATGAAGGCGTCCTGCAGGGTGTCGTTGAGCTGCTGCAGATCCACCTCCATGCCTTCTGCGTAGATGAAGGAAAAGTCGTGGATCCAGAACTCCCGACCGTCCTTGCGCCGCAGGTGCGAGGGGAACTCGCCGAGCACCCTCAGACCCAGGTTCTCCAGGATCGGCAGGATGTCCGACAGCGGCAGCGGGCTGTCGAGGTTGTAGATCTTGCCGTGGAGCAGCTGGTCGTCCTGCACCAGCGGCTGGTAGAAGCTCATCAGCAAAGGCTGCTCGTCGCTCAGGCTGAGCAGATGGCGCATGTCCACCACCGCCGAGTGGGCGACGAAGCGCTCCCGGTAGCCGGCCGGGAAGCCCTGGGGAAAATCGGCCAGCAGGTTGGTGCCGCGGGCCTCGCCGAAGGTTTCCACCATCAGGCTGGCGTAGTCGTCGCTCCAGGAGCGGCAGGTCTGGATCATCTCCTGCTCCAGACGCTGCGGGTCGTATTCGACCCGATCCGCCGGGTCCACCCGCAGGATGAACTGCACCCGCGCCAGGATCGACTCGGAGAAATAGGTCCAGAACTCGCAGTCGCTGGCCTTCAGCCGCTCCATCAGCAGGTGCTGCATCTTCAGGCGGATCTCCGTGGAATAGACGTCCCGCGGCACGTAGACCAGGGCGTAGACGAAGCGTCCGTAGGGATCCCGGCGCAGGAACAGGCGCAGCTGGTTGCGCTCCTGGATCTGCACGATGCTGATGACGGTGTGCAGCAGCTCGTCCGTGGGGGTCTGGAACAGATCGTCGCGCGGCAGCACCTCGATCACCTGGCTCATTTCCCGGCTCAGGTGTCCGCCGGGCTCGAAGCCGGTGCGTCGCTCGATCTCCGCCACCTTGCGGCGGATGTAGGGGATGTGCCGCACGCTCTCGTTGTACACCGGGGCGGTGTACAGGCCCATGAAGCGGTACTCCCGGACCACCCGCCCGCCCGCGTCGGTTTCGCGCAGGGAGACGTAGTCGGGATAGGCCGGCCGGTGGATCCGCGACGTCTGCGAGGCCTTGGCGAACGACAGCAACAGCGGCTCGCGCAGGTACGCCAGGGCCTGGTGGTCGATCCGCAGATCGTCCTCGCCGAGCCCGGTGCGCAGCCGCTTGGACAGGCCGAGCAGGGAGTCCTCGTGGTAGAAGATGCGCCCGTAGCCGTCGGCGGCCTCCGCCACATGGAACTCCTCGTAGCCGAGGAAGGTGAAGTGGTCGTCGTGCAGCCATTGCAGGAACACCTTGATCTCCGCCAGCTCGTCGGGGTCCACCCGACCGCCGGCCCGGTCCAGCCAGGCCAGCAGCGACAGGACCCGCGCCTTCATCGGCGCGAAGTCGCCGACCGCCTGGCGTACCTCGTCGAGCACCTCCTGCAGGGCCTCTTCCAGCTCGTGCTGCTCGCCCAGGTTGGCGCAGCGGTCGATCTCCAGCAGGATCAGCGCCTCCTGACGCACATCCGGGCCCTGGCTGCCCCGGGGCAGGACTTCCAGCAGTTCGCCGGAGGCGTCGCGCCGCACGCTGAACACCCCGCCCTGCAGCGTATGGATGCTGCTGCCGCGGCGGTTCAGCTCCAGGCGCACCGAATCGACCAGAAACGGCATGTCCAGGTGCAGCACCTCCACCACGCTGTGGGTGGAGACCCAGCCGTGCTTCTCGTAGTCGGGGTTGAAGACCATCACCTCGGGACGCGTCGGATCGAAGCGCTCGAACATGCGCCAGGCCGACAGGGTGCAACCGACCAGATCGACCAGCCGTCGCTGGTTCAGCTCGTAGAGCGCGACCACGTCGAAGAACTGCTCGGCGAAGCGCGCCACCTGCGGCAGCACCTGGTCGCTGAAATGCGGCGCCAGGGCCGCCCGCAGCTGCTGATGGAAGTCGGCCTTGCTGTCGGCGATGAAAAACGCCATGCCTCACACTCCCTCTGCCCGTGTTCTGCTGGATGCCTGGCCCCGCGGCTCGACCGGACCATCGGCGAAGCCGGATGGACATTGGTGTCATGACCCGGTGACGGGGACCGTTTCTGGTTAGTCTAGAACCCTTGAGTTGGATTAAAGTGACATCCCCGGACCTGCCGGTCTCTCTGTTGAGCTTAGCGATGGAACACCGTGAAGCGCTCGTCGCGCTGAGACAATTTCTTGCCACCCAGATCCTCGGTCAGGAAAAACTGATCGACCGACTGCTCATCGCCCTACTGGCCGACGGCCACCTGCTGGTAGAGGGCGCGCCCGGTCTGGCCAAGACCAAGGCGATCAAGGATCTCGCCGAGGGCGTCGAAGCGGAATTCCATCGCATCCAGTTCACCCCCGACCTGCTCCCGGCGGACATCACCGGCACCGAGATCTACCGCCCGGAAACCGGCAGCTTCGTCTTCCAGCAGGGGCCGATCTTCCACAACCTGGTGCTGGCCGACGAAATCAACCGCGCCCCGGCCAAGGTCCAGTCGGCGCTGCTCGAGGCCATGGCCGAGCGCCAGGTCTCCATCGGCCGGCGCACCTACGAGCTGTCGCCGCTGTTCCTGGTGATGGCGACGCAGAACCCGATCGAGCAGGAAGGCACCTACCCGCTGCCGGAGGCCCAGCTCGACCGCTTCCTCATGCACGTGAAGATCGGCTTCCCGGACGCCTCGGTGGAGCGCAAGATCCTCCAGCAGGCCCGCGGCGAGGCGCTGCACGGCGAGAAGCGGCCCGAGCAGCGGGTGAGCCAGCAGGCGATCTTCGCCGCGCGCAAGGAAATCCTCGGCCTGTACATGGCCGATGCGGTGGAGGAATACCTGGTGCAACTGGTGATGGCCTCGCGCACGCCGGCGCGCTTCGACGCCGAACTGGGCGAGTGGCTGGCCTACGGCTCCAGCCCGCGCGGCTCGATCGCCCTCGACCGCTGCGCGCGCGCCCACGCCTGGCTGGCCGACCGCGACTTCGTCAGCCCGGAGGACATCCAGGCGGTGCTGTTCGACGTGCTGCGCCACCGCCTGATCCTCTCCTTCGAGGCCGAGGCCGCCGGGATCGATCAGGACCGGGTGATCCAGCGCATCCTCGACGTGGTGGCGGTGGCCTGAATGCAGGCAGCCAGAAGTCTGGAGGGCGTGCGCGTGAGTCTCGCCGAGCTGATCGAGATCCGCCATCGGGTGCGCGAGCTGCCGCTGTTCTCCACCCCGGCGAAACGCAGCCTGCTGATCGGCATGCACCACTCCAAGCTGCGCGGACGCGGCGTGGATTTCGATCAGGTGCGCGTCTACCAGGCCGGCGACGACGTGCGCAACATCGACTGGCGCGTCACCGCCCGCACCCAGGAGCCGCACACCAAGCTGTTCCATGAGGAGCGCGAGCGGCCGATCTACATCCTAGTGGAGCAGAGCCGCCAGCTGTTCTTCGGCTCCGCCCGTTCCTTCAAGTCGGTGCTCGCCGCCGAGGCCGCGGCGCTGATCGGCTGGGCCGCCCTGGAACACAACGACCGGATCGGCGGGCTGGTCTTCGGCACCAGCGAGAACCACGAGATCAAGCCGCGGCGCAGCAAGCAGAGCCTGCTGCAGCTGCTCAACCGCCTGGTGCGGGCCAACCAGGGCCTGAACGGCCAACTGCCGATGGAGCCGGACAGCCTCTGCCTGGGGCTGCGCCGTGCCCGCGAGATCCTGCGTCCGGGCAGCCTGGTGGTGGTGATCTGCGACGAGCGCGCCCTGTCCGACACCGCCGAGCAGCAGCTGCTCCTGCTCGGCCGGCATTGCGAACTGCTGCTGCTGCCGCTGGCCGACCCCCTCGACCATGCCCTGCCCGCCGCCGGCCTGCTGCGCTTCGTCCAGGACGGCGCCCAGCTCGAACTGGACACCCACGACAGCGACCTGCGCCAGGCCTACCGCGAACTCGGCGACCGCCGTCAGGAGCGCTGGCAACGCCTGGCGCTGCGCCTCGGTGCGCTGCTGCTGCCGCTCAGCACGCAGTTCGACCTGATCGACCAGCTGCGCGAACAGCTACAACCCCGGCGGGCATGATGAGCACGAATCCGCTGGATCAGCTGGAACCCCTGATTCCCCCGCCGGCCGTGCCCTGGTGGCCGCCCGCCCCCGGCTGGTGGCTGCTGGCGCTGCTCGGCACGGCGCTCCCCGTCGGCCTCTGGCTGCTGCGCCATCGACTGCCGCGGCGACGGCCCGCCCCCCCGCCGGCGCCGACCCTGGACTCGCAGCGCCAAGCCGCCCTCGACGAACTGGTGCAGCTGAGCAGGCCCTACGACATGCCTGCCGGACCCTGGCTGCAGCAGCTAAACGCGCTGCTGAAAAGGCTCTGCCGCGCCCATTATCCGGACGCCAACAGCCATACCCTGAGCGGCCGCGCCTGGCTGGCCTATCTGGACAGCCGCTGCCCGGCCGCCGGCCTGACCCGCTGGATGATCCTGGTGGAAGGCGGCTATCGCGCCGAATGCCGGCTCGACGACAAGGCCATCGACGGCCTGCAGCAGGCCGTGGAAATCTGGATAAGACGGCATGTTTGAATTCGCCTGGCCCTGGATCTTCCTGCTCGCCCCCCTGCCCTGGCTGCTGCGCGTCGTGCTGCCGGCCGCCGACAGCGGCGAGGCGGCGCTGCGGGTGAGCTTCCTGGCGGAGCTGGAAAGCCTCAGCGGCCGCCGCGCCCGCCTGCGTCTGCCGAGCTGGCGGCAACAGGCGCCGTTCGTGCTGATCTGGCTGCTGTTGCTGATCGCCGCCGCCCGTCCGCAATGGGTCGGCGAACCGCAGCCGCTGCCCACCAGCGGCCGCGACCTGCTGCTCGCCGTGGACGTTTCCGGCTCAATGGAGTACGCCGACATGGACTGGGAAGGCGAACCCATCGGCCGTCTCGAGCTGGTCAAGCGGATGCTCGGCCCGTTCATCGAGGAACGCCGGGGCGATCGCGTCGGCCTGATCCTGTTCGGCAGCCAGGCCTATCTGCAGGCGCCGCTGACCTTCGACCGCAGGACCGTGCGCACCTGGCTGGACGAGGCCATGATCGGCATCGCCGGCAAGAACACCGCCATCGGCGACGCCATCGGCCTGGCGGTCAAGCGCCTGCGCACGGCGGAAAGCCGCGTGCTGGTGCTGGTCACCGACGGCGCCAACACCGGCGGCGAGATAGATCCGCCGGTCGCGGCGCGACTTGCCGCGCAGGAAGGGGTGCGCATCTACACCATCGGCATCGGTGCCGATCCCCAGCAAGGCGGTCTGATCGGCCTGCTGGGCATGAACCCCGGTCTGGATCTGGACGAGCCGACGCTGCGCGCCATCGCCGGCCAGACCGGCGGGGAGTATTTCCGCGCGCGCTCCCGCGAAGAGCTCGACAGCGTCGGGGAGGCGCTGGATCGCCTGGAGCCCATCGCCCAGCAAAAGACCCTGGCGCGCCCGGCCAAAGCCCTCTACAGCTGGCCGCTGGCCGCAGCCCTGCTGCTCAGCCTGCTGCTGATCGCCCGTGATCTCTGGCCGCAACGCCCGCGTTGGCCGGCCTCCAGGAGGCGCCGATGAGCGAACTCTGGCCGCACTGGCAGCGCCCTTTCTGGCTGCTGCTACTCCCCCTGCTGGCCTGGCTGCTGTGGAAACTCTGGCATCGCCGGCGCCGCACCGGACGCTGGGAGCTGCTGCTGCCGCCGGTTTTCCAGGCGGCGCTCCTGCGCCGGGTCGGCAGACGCGGAAGCCGTCTGCCCTGGATCGCTCTCGGCCTGGCCTGGCTGATCGCCCTGCTGGCCCTGCTCGGCCCCAGCTGGCAGCGGATCGAACAGCCCACAGGCAAACGCGCCGATCCTCTGGTGGTCCTGCTCCAGATGACGCCCAGCATGCTCGCCGGCGACGTCGCTCCCAACCGCCTTGAGCAGGCCAAGCACAAGCTGCTCGACCTGCTCGCGGCGCGCCAGGAAGCGCAGACCGCCGTGGTCGTCTACGCCGGCAGCGCTCATGTCCTGGTGCCGCTCTCCGACGACCTGGGCACCACCCGCAACCTGCTGGACGCCCTGCAACCTTCGATCATGCCGTCCGCCGGGCAGCGCGCCGACCTCGCCCTCGACAAGGCCCTGGCCCTGCTCGATCAGGGCGCGCAAGGCCAGTCCGGGCGGGTCCTGCTGATCGCCAGCGCGCTGGACGAAAGCGAGCGCCGCGGCATGGTCGAGCGGCTCGACGGACGCGAGGAACGCCTCGATATTCTCGGCATCGGCACCCCCCAGGGCGCGCCCGTCCCCCTGGCCGACGGCGGCTTCCTCAAGGACGAGCAGGGCACGATCCTGCTGCCGCGTCTGGACAGCGCCGGTCTCGCCCGAGTCGCCGGCAAGCTGGGCGGCCGCTATCAAACCGCCAGCCTGGATGATCGCGATCTGCGCCAGCTGCACCTGCTGAGATCGCCGCATCAGCTGCATCAGGACAGCGAGACCAGCACCCTGAGCACCTGGGCGGACCAGGGGCACTGGCTGTTGCTACCCTTGCTGCTGCTCGCCGCCTGCGCCGGACGGCGCGGCTGGCTGCTCTGCCTGCCCCTGCTGCTCGTCCAGCCCCAGCCCAGCCATGCCTTCGAATTCGCCGATCTCTGGGCACGACCGGATCAACAGGGACAACACCTGCTGACAGAAGGACGCCCGAGCGAGGCCGCGAGCCGTTTCGAGAACCGCCAGTGGCAAGGGCTGGCGCTGTACCAGGCCGGTGACTATGCCGCGGCCGTCGAGCGCTTCGCCGAGGGCCGCGACGCCGCCGCCCACTACAACCGCGGCAACGCCCTGGCCCGCGGCGGCGAACTGGAGGCGGCGCTGGACGCCTATGCGCGCGCCCTGGAGCTGCAGCCCGACCTGGAGCCGGCAGTGCAGAACAAGGCCCTGGTCGAGGAACTGTTGCGCCAGCAGGAACAGGCCCAGGCGTCACAACCCGGAGAGCGCACCGAGCGCACCGAGCAGACCGAGCCCGGCAACGATGCCGCATCCGAGCAGACGGACGGCCAGTCCCCTAGAGCCCTCGCCGGTACCGATCAGGAAACCCCGACCGAGCCGTCGTCTCAGCCCGTCGCCCGGCAGGGCGACGCCCTTTCCGCGGCGGCCGGGCCCGAAGACTCCGGCGAACCGGCCAAGCCCGGCATCGAGCCGGCGGGCGACGCCCTGGAGGAGCTCGGCGAGGAGCGCCGCCAGGCGCTCGAACAATGGTTGCGCCAGATCCCGGATAATCCCGGCGAACTGCTCCGACGAAAATTCTGGTACGAACAGAGACAGCATCAGGAAACCACTCAATGATCCGCCTGCTTTGCGCCCTTCTGCTCAGCGCTCTGGCCTGGCAGGCCAGCGCCGATGCGCTCCTGGCCCGCGTCGACCGCACTCGCCTGGATGCCGGCGAGTCCATCGAGCTCAGCCTGGAAAGCAGCGATCCCACCCTGTTCGGCAAGCCGGATCTGACTCCGCTGCACGACCTCTTCGAAGTGCTCGGGACGCGCCAGGTCAACAGCCTACACAGCCAGGAGGGCCAGGCCGACACCAGCACGGCCTGGATCATCACCCTGCAACCGAAGCAGCACGGTTTCCTGGTGATCCCCCCCCTGCAGGTCGGCGATCTGCAGAGCCAGCCGATCACCCTGTATGTGCGGGAGGGGCCGGCGACCGGCAAGGCACAGCTCGACCCGGTATTCATCGATGCCAGCCTGAACCGGGAGAGCATCTACGTCCAGGCTCAGGCCATCCTGACCCTGCGCGTCTATCATTCGATCTCGCTGTACGACGACAGCAGCCTCACTCCGCTGCAGATGGCCGATGCGCGCATCGAGCAGATCGGCCAGACCCGCACCTACGAGACCACGATCAACGGCGTGCGCCATGGCGTGATCGAGGTCCGCTATGCCCTGTTCCCCCAGCGCAGTGGCGAGTTGAGCATTCCTCCCCTGGTCTTCAACGCGACCGAGGTCAGCCAGGATCAGGGACAGGACGGCGAATCCCCCTTCGGTCCGCGCCCCGGGCGAGCGATCAAGGTCGAATCCCCACCGCTCGTCCTGCAGGTCAAGGCCAAGCCGGCCGCCTACCCGGCCGATGCGCCCTGGTTGCCGGCCCGGTCCCTCAGTCTCAGCGAAAGCTGGAGCCCGGAGCCGGATCAGGCCCGGGTCGGCGACTCGCTGACCCGCAACCTGCTGCTCAAGGCCGAGGGCCTGGCTGGCGTCCAGTTGCCGCCGCTGAGCACGGCTCAGGTCGACGGCCTGCGGCGCTACCCCGAGCCACCGCAGATGCATAACGAAATCGGCGAGCGCGGCCTGATCGGCAGCCGGGAAGAACGGGAAGCGCTGATCCCGACCCGCGACGGGCGGATCGAGCTGCCGGCACTGGAGATCCTGTGGTGGAACACCGTCACCGACCGGCTCGAACGGGCCACCCTGCCGGCGCGCACCCTCGAGGTGGCGGTGAATCCCAATCTGTCCCTGGATTCGCCTTCGGCCGCCTCGGCGGCATCGGCGAGCCTTTCCCGGCATAAGCTCTGGCCCTGGCAGCTGGCGAGCGGTCTGCTTCTCTGCACGACGGTGCTCGGCTTCGGCCTCTGGTGGCATGCCCGTCGCCAACCCGCGGTTCTGCCCACCATGGCCAGCGGACCGAGCCCGCGAACCCTGCTGGACGACCTGCGCCGCGCCTGTCTGGCCAACGATACCCAGGCCACCCGCCAGGCCCTCGATGCCTGGGCCCGCCAGCAGCCGGAAACCCTCGCCGATATGGCCGCCCGCTTCGTGCCGCTGTCCGACGCACTCGACGGCCTGAACGGCGCCCTGTACAGCGCGAGCGGCCAGCATTGGCAGGGCGATGATCTCTGGCAGGCGGTCTGCGATCTGCCACCGGCGCAGGCGACCGACCGGGCCAAAGAAACGAGTGCGCTGCCGCCCCTCTATCCCCGCTGAAGAGCGGGCGAAACGGCAGCGGGGCGAAAATCCGCCTAGCCGCAGGGCGCGTGGTCGAGGCCGGCCTGCAACTGCAACCAGAACGACTGGCGAAAAAAAACCGCGACCTGGGGTCGCGGTTTTTCGGGCTATGCAGTCGAAGCGATCACTTCACCAGCATGGCACCATTTTCTTCCAGACTGACGTGCCAGCTCAGCGCTTCGCTCAGGATATGCGGAGTCTGACCGCCCTTGGCGCAAGCACGCTCGAAGTAGTCGTTCAGCGCAGCGCGGTAGTCCGGGTGCACGCAGTTGTCGATGATGGCACGAGCACGCTCGCGCGGAGCCAGGCCACGCAGGTCGGCCAAGCCGATCTCGGTTACCAGGACATCCGCGTCGTGGCCGGTATGGTCGACATGACTGACCATCGGCACCACGCTGGAGATCGCGCCGCCCTTGGCGGTGGACTTGGTGACGAACACGGCCAGCTGGGCGTTACGGGCAAAGTCGCCGGAGCCGCCGATACCGTTCATCATCTTGCTGCCGTTGACGTGAGTGGAGTTCACGTTGCCGTAGATGTCGAACTCCAGCGCAGTGTTGATGCTGATGGTACCGAGACGGCGGACGATTTCCGGCAGATTGGAGATTTCCTGCGGACGCAGCACCAGCTTGTCCTTGTACGCGTTGATGTTGCCGAACACGCGCTCGCCGCAGGCGGCCGAGACGGTGATGGAACTGGCCGAGGCGAACTTCAGCTTGCCGGCCTCCAGCAGCTCGAAGGTGGAATCCTGCAGCACTTCGGAGTACTGGACCAGATCGGTGAAGGGCGATTTCACCAGACCGCTGGTCACCGCGTTGGCGATGGTGCCGATACCGACTTGCAGCGGGCGCAGGCTGTTGGGCATGCGGCCGGCATCCACTTCCTGCTTCAGGAAGGCGATCAGGTGATCGGCGATGGCCTGGGTTTCCTCATCCGCCGGCAAGGCATTGGACGGGGAGTCGCGCAGTTCGCTGAAGACGATGCCGACGATCTTCGAAGGATCGACGGCGATGGCCGCGCTGCCGATACGGTCTTCGGCTTTCAGTACCTTGACCGGTGTGCGGTTGGGGCGCTCTTCCGGGAGGTAGATGTCGTGCAGGCCCTCGAAATCGGTGCTCAGGGTGGTGTTGATCTCGACGATCACCTGCTTGGCGAATTGCACGAAGCTAGCCGAGTTGCCCACAGAAGTGGTGGGAACGATGTGGCCTTCCTCGGTGATGGAGACAGCCTCGATCACCGCGATATCAGGACGCGGAATCTGGTGGGCACGCATCTGCTCGACGGTTTCCGACAGATGCTGGTCGATGAACATCACCTTGCCGTCGTTGATTGCCTTGCGCAGGGTGGTGTCGACCTGGAACGGCAGACGGCGAGCCAGAGCTCCGACTTCGGTCAGCTTCTTGTCGATGTCGTTGCCCAGGCTGGCGCCGGTCACCAGAGTGATTTTCAGCGGATTCGTCTTGGCCCGCTCGACCAGGGCCAGCGGGACGGCCTTGGCTTCGCCGGCACGGGTGAAACCGCTCATGCCGACGGTCATGCCGTCCTTAATCAGAGATGCGGCTTCATCAGCGCTCATCACTTTGTCTAACAGGGAAGACAGCCGAATTCTATCTTTATACATATACACATCTCAGATTAGTGAAACGGTGGTCCGAGTGTATCGCCCCGGAATCCCCCGAACTACCGACAAAAGTCGAATGATCGATGCCTATTCTTAGTTCGTTTTTAAATGGCGAACCGCGACCTCGCGAGTGTCGGATTCCCTGGAATAGCCCCAGGGAACCGCTCGGTCAGAATCGCACGCCCGGACCGCATCAAGCCTGAATGAAGTCAGGCCAGACTCTTGCTCACCACTTCATACACGTCACTGGACAGCGAGCCCGAGACGAGGATGCGCTCCAGCTCCACCTTCATCAGCGCCTGACGGGATAGGTCGTACTTGCGCCAACGGGTCAGCGGCGCCAGTTGGCGCGCGGCGATCTGCGGGTTGAGGGCGTTCAGCATGATGACCTGATCGGCGAGAAAGCGGTAGCTCTCTCCGTCGTCTCGATGGAAATTGGCATGATTCTGGTTGGCAAAGGCGCCGATCAGCGCGCGCACCTTGTTCGGATTCTTGATCGTGAATGCCGGATGCTGCATCAGTGCCCGCACCCGCTCCAGGCCACCGGGCAGCGGGCAACCGGCCTGCACGCTGAACCACTGGTCCATGACCAGCGGATCGTCCTTGAAGCGATCGGCGAACAGCGCCAGGCCTTCGGCCTTGGCCTCCTCGAACGGCGAGTTGACCAGCACGGCCAGGGCGGCCAGCCGTTCGGTCATGTTGTCGGCCTCCCGGTACTGTTCCTGAGCGGCCTCCAGCACCTCGGGCTTCTCGCTGAGCATCAGGTAGGACAACGCGATGTTCTGCAGACTGCGACGGGCGAAGTGTTCCGCGGTGGTGACGTAGGCGCTCTGCCGCGAAGCCTGGCGATTGGCCTGGTAACGCTGCCAGAGCGGCTCGAACAGCGCCTCGGCCAGTTCCCGGCGGGCGAATTCGCGGGCGGCATGGATTGCGTCGACATCGGCCACTTCGCTGATCTCGATGAGATAGGCCTCGCCCGGCAGGGAGAGCATCTCGGCGACCATCGCCTGATCCAAACCGTCGTTCTCTAGCACGCTCTTCAGCGCCGCGACCAATCGCCGATCCAGCACCATGGGCTCGCCGCGCTGCCGCTGGCCGATCAGCTCCTGCAGCACCTGCACGGCCAACTGCTGACCGGCCTCCCAGCGGTTGAAGCCGTCGGAGTCGTGCTGCATGAGGAACATCAGTTGGTCACGGCTATAGGGGAAGCTCAGCTTCACCGGTGCGGAGAAGCCGCGCAGCAACGAAGGCAGCGGCTGCTCGGGAATGTCGACGAAAATGAAGGCCTGCTCGGCTTCGCTCACCGCCAGCACGCGGCTGGTGCCGCTCGCGGCGGCCTCGCCGGCAAGACGCAGCGGCAGCTCGCGCCCCTGCCCGTCCAGCAGAGCCAGATCGACCGGGATCACGAAGGGCTCTTTATGCGCCTGGCCGGGGCTCGGCGGACAGCTCTGGAGGAACGTCAGGGTGAGGGTCTTGGCCTCGGCGTCGTACGCCGAGCCGACTTCCAGCCGTGGCGTGCCAGCCTGGCCGTACCAGCGCTTGAACTGGGCCAGGTCGACGCCATTGGCATCCTCCATGGCCTTGACGAAGTCGTCGCAGGTCACCGCCTGGCCGTCGTGGCGCTGGAAGTACAGGTCGGAGCCCTTGCGGAAGCCCTCGGCGCCGAGCAGCGTCTGGATCATGCGCACCACTTCGGCCCCCTTCTCGTATACGGTCAGGGTGTAGAAGTTGGAGATCTCCATGTAGGCATCCGGGCGCACCGAGTGGGCCATGGGGCCGGCATCCTCGGCGAACTGGTGAGTGCGCAGGTAGGCCACGTCCTCGATGCGCTTGACCGTCGGCGAATTCATGTCGGCGCTGAAGCCGGCATCGCGGAAGACCGTGAAGCCTTCCTTCAGCGACAGCTGGAACCAGTCGCGACAGGTCACCCGGTTGCCCGACCAGTTGTGGAAATACTCGTGGGCGACGATCGCCTCGACCCGCTGGTGGGCGGCGTCGGTGGCGGTCTCGGCCTTGGCCAGCACGGCGCTGGAGTTGAAGATGTTGAGCCCCTTGTTCTCCATGGCGCCCATGTTGAAGTCGTTGACCGCGACGATCATGAAGATGTCCAGGTCGTACTCGCGGCCGTAGGCCTCCTCGTCCCAGCGCATGGCGCGCTTGAGGCTGTCCATGGCGTGCTGGCACTTGTCGAGGTTCTCCGGCTCGACGTAGATGCGCAGCGCCACTTCGCGCTGGCTCATGGTGGTGAACTGGTCTTCGACGCACCAGAGGTCGCCGGCGACCAGGGCGAACAGATAGGCCGGCTTCCTGAACGGATCCTCCCAGGTGGCCCAGTGCCGACCGTTGTCCTCGCTGCCGCTGGCGATCGGGTTGCCGTTGGAGAGCAGCACCGGGTAGCGCTGCTTGTCGGCGCTCACCGTGGTGGTGAACTTGCTCATCACGTCCGGGCGATCGAGGTAGTAAGTGATCTTGCGGAAGCCCTCGGCCTCGCACTGGGTGCAGAACATCTTGCCGGACTTGTACAGGCCCTCCAGGGCGGTGTTGCTTTCCGGGTGGATGCACACGCTGGAGTCGATGACGAACTCGGCGCTGTCCGGCTGCAGGGTCAGGTGACTGTCATCCAGCAGGTAATCGTGGGGGCCGAGTTCGCGATCGTTGAGGCGGATCGAGAGCAACTCCAGCTGCTGGCCGTCCAGCACCAGCGGCGGCAGGCCGCTGCCCCGCGCCAAGTTGCGGCGCATCACCAGTTGCGCATGGACCAGGGTACGATCCTCATGCAGCTCGAAGGTCAGGTGGGTCTCGTCGATCAGGTAGTCCGGCGCCTGATAATCCTTCAGATAGATGGTTCTCGGCTGTTCGGTGCGCATCTTTCAGCTCCATTCAACGCCCTCTCCCGCAGGGACGAGGGATGGGTGAGGAGCAGAGGCGTAGCGGGCCGGCAGTCCCGCCCCTCTCTCCCAGACCCTCGCCACGGGGCGAGGGAGCAAAAAACTAAGCGGAAACCGCCAGTTGATAGGCGGTGTACTTGCGGATGTTGATCACGCCGGTATCGAAGATCAGGTACTGGCCCTTGATGCCCAGCAGGGTACCTTCCACCACGGGCGTCTTGTCCAGATCGAAACTGGCGATCTTGCTCGGATAGACCTCGACCGGATAGCGAATCTCCACCGTCTCGGCATCGGCCAGCAACTGGATCGCCTGCAGGCCGAAGCGCCGCTGCAGGGCTTCGAGCCCTTCCCGGCAACCGTCGAAGAGCTGCTCGCGCACCGCGGCCAGATCCACCGGCACGGCATCGCCCTTGAGCAGCGCACGCCAGTTGGTACGATCGGCGACTTGGCTGCGCAGCAGGTCCTCCACCAGCCCGGACTGCTGGCGGGTGGCGACGCGCAGGATCGGCAGGGCCTGGCTCGCGCCCTGATCGAGCCAGCGGGTCGGCAGTTGGGTGGCGCGGGTGATGCCCACCTTGATGCCGGAGGAGTTGGCCAGGTAGACGACATGGTCGGTCATGCAGAACTGCTCGCCCCACTGCGGATCGCGGCATGTACCGAGTTCATGATGGCACTTCTCCGGGCTGACGATACAGCTGTCGCACTGCGGCAGCTTCTTGAAGCAGGGATAGCAGTAGCCCTGGCTGAAGCTCTTGTTGGTCCGGCGTCCGCAGTGGGTGCAATGGATCTCGCCGAGGTACTCCAGACGCAGGGACTTGCCGATCAGCGGATTGACCGGCACCTCCTCCTCGCCCAGGCGAAAGGCGTATTGCACCGGATCGCCCAGGCGCACCGCCATCTTGTTCAGGGCACCGCGCCCGAGCTCAGCCATCAGTGCAGGGTATCCGAGGACTTGAACAGCAGGTTCGGGATCGGCTCGGCGTGGGAGCCGCAGTGCTGCTCGCCCATGTAGCCGGTGCGCTGATCCTCGGGCAGGTTCTGGATCTCCCAGGCGATCATCGCCTGCAGGCTCAGCTCCTTCTGCTCCTGGGTCAGCTTGCGGCCATCCGGCCACTTGCCGATCTCCACGGCCAGCTTGAGGTTCTGGTAGATCTCAGGGGTGATGTTCTCGATCATTTCCTTGAAGGACGGCATGGGGCAAGACTCCCGACTGGATTCAGGCTGGCATTCTACCCCATGCGACCGGGCCTGCCATGCTCAGTGCCCTCGGCGCGCCCAGGCGCCGTTCACTGCTCCGGTCAGGCAGCCGGCGAGCAACCCGCCGACATGCGCGGCGTTGGCGATGGTACCCAGCCCCAGCACGGTGACCAGACCGGAGAGACAGACCAGCAGCCAGACCAGCATCATCACCACCACGCCCGGCGGAAGGCGATAGGCCGCACTGGGCGCGAGCGTGTGGTAGATCCAGCAGTGCCCGAGCAGGCCGTAGAGCACGCCGGACAGGCCGCCGAACAGCGCCGAGCCGCCGACCAGGTATTGCGCCAGGTTCGACACCAGGCCGAACAGCAGCGTTAGCGCCAGCAGCACCAGGCCGCCCTGCAGGGCTTCGATGCGTCGCCCCAGCTCCCAGTACCAGAGGGTATTCATGGTCAGGTGCAGCCAGCCGAAATGGATCAGCATCGGCGTCAGCAAGCGCCACCACTGCCCGGCATGGAGACTCTCCTGCAGCGGCACGAAGTAGAGGTAATCGCCCTGGATGCGGAAATCCTGGAAGCTCAACCAGCGGATGGCGTCGAAGTTCTCTCCGAGTCCGGTCAAGGCCGCGACCGCTAGGGTCAGCAGCAGCATCAGCGCGCAGAGCGGGCGGCGGCGCAACTGGTGGAAGAAGTTGTCAGTGTTCCGCGGCGGCTCGAGCGACTGGAGTCGAGGATTGCCCTGCGGGAAGCGCGCGTAGAGTTCGCCCACCTCGACCGCCAGTTGCCGGTCCGGCACCCAGAGCACCTGATCGCCGCCGTCGAGGCTGACCCGATGGGGCACGTTCAGGTTCCGCAACAGGGCGACGAAGCCGCTCAGGTCCGTGCCCTGCGGCAACCGCAGGACCTCAATCGCACCATTCATGGGGACTCTCCGGACGCTCCACGTCGACCCAGACGAACTTGCCCGGGTCGAGCCGGGTCTCCTGATCCAGCCGGTAGGCCAGCAGCTTTCCGTACATCACGGCGCTGTAGTCGAGACACGCCAGGTTCGGCCGGATCAACGCCGGATGGCCTTGGCGCCAGTAGTGGCCGACGAACAGCGGCGGCTCGTCCGAACCATACGACAGCAGCTCGGCCTTCTGCAGCGGGGGCAGCGGGGTCTGCGCCACCTGCACGGGCAGGGCGTCAGGCTGGAAGACGATGTCGCCGTAGGTCTGCGGATCCTCCTCCCAGAACTTGCTGCGGAAGAAGGCGCGGGTGAAGCCGTCCCGGCTGGTCATGGTGAGCCCCCGCGGCAGGCGTATGTTGATGCCGCGCAGCAAACGGTCGAAGACCTGGGTGGCGAAGCTGCCCGGGTGCGCCGCGGCAAGCAGGAAGGGCTCGTCGATACGCCCCTCCGGATAGCGCCGGAGCACGGCATCGATCAGGCTGGCATCCCAGCAGGCGTGCACCACGCGGAAACGCTCGGCATCGAGGAACAGCGGCAGCCGGTAGAACCAGGCGAGAAAATCGTGCAGGTCGGCCGGATGGTCGGCGAACTGGTCGAGGGTCTGGCGCAGCGCCCGCTCGTGTCGGGGCGTGCGTTCGCGCACGTATTTCCGGGCGCTGTCCGGCGGTGCCGGGGTGGACCAGGCCAGCAGGTTGAATTCGTGGTTGCCCATGATGCACAGGGCCTGATCCGCCTCCACCATGTCGTGGACCAGATGCAGAGCTTCGCGGATGCGCGGGCCGCGATCGACGATATCGCCGAGAAAAATCACCTGGCGCCAGGGATGACGCCAGACTCCCCCCTGCCGGCGGTAGCCGAGACGCTCGAGCAGCGCCTCGAGCGTGCGGGCGCAGCCGTGCACGTCACCGATCAGGTCATAGCTGCGCGCGGGGTCCGCCAGCATGCTCAATCACCCGCCCCGAGACGGCTGCCCCAGCCCAGTTTGGTCCGGCAGATCTCGTAGTAGCTGTGATCGAGAGGATGGATCAATTGCAGCTTCTGCGGCTTCTTGCGGATGGTGATGATGTCGCCCGGGGAGCAGGTGAAATGATTCTGTCCGTCGCAGGAAACCTGAGGATAGATCTGCATGTTCGGTGACACCACGACCTTCAGCTCACTGTTGCCATCGACCACGATGGGCCGGCTGGACAGGGTGTGCGGATACATGGGCACTATGACGATGGCATCCAGCTTCGGATGCATGATCGGCCCGCCGGCGGACAGGGCGTAGGCGGTGGAGCCGGTGGGCGTGGCCACGATCAGGCCGTCGGCCTTCTGGCTGCAGACGAAGTGACCGTCGATGTACAGCTCGAACTCGATCATCCGCGTCGACTTGCCGGGATGCAGCACCACGTCGTTCAGCGCATCGCCCTGGCCGATCGGCTCGAGCTTGCGCCGCACCTGCGCCTCTAGCAGGAAACGGCTCTCGACGCTGTACTGGCCCTCGAGAACCTCCGCCACCTTCACTTCCAGCTCATCGGGACGGATGTCGGTGAGAAAGCCCAGACTGCCGCGGTTGATGCCCAGCACCGGCACCCGGTAACGGGCCAGGGCACGGGCCGCGCCGAGCATGCTGCCGTCGCCGCCGACCACGATGACCAGATCGCAGACCTCGCCCAGTTGCTTGCGCGAGGAAACCTGCAGGCCGTGTCCGGGGAGGACCTCGGCGATGCTCTCTTCGAGGATGACGTGCAGATGCCGGTCGAGCAGGAATCTCTTCAGCCGTCGAATGGTCTCCAGCGCCTGGGAGCTGCCCAGACGGCCGATGATGCCGATATTGCGAAACTGCTCCATGGGACTCCTGCAAAGGGGCTGACGGCTAAGTTGAGCGATTATGGGCGAAAGCCGGGCAGAGCGGCAAACCGCTGGTTATGCTTGCGCAATGACGACCCTTTTCAGCGACCTCGCCGACCTTCCCCAGCGCCTTAGCCACCCTACCGTGCGCGATCTGGCCTGGGCGTTGACCTCCCCGCCGCTGCTCGAAGCCACGCCCTGGCCCCAGCGCCATCCTCTGACGGCAAGCCGCTGGAGCCGCGAGCCGGGGCGCCTGGCCGACTGGCTGATCGCCCAGGACGACGACGGATCGGCACTGGAAGCCTGGCTCGCCAGTCATCCGACGCGCCGCCTGGGGCTCTACTATGAACGGCTCTGGCAATTCGCCCTGAGCCTGGCGCCGGACATCCGGCTGCTGGCCGCCAATCTCCCGATCCGTCGGAGCGGTCATACCCTGGGCGAACTGGATCTGCTGCTGCGCGACGAAGAAGGCGTGCATCACCAAGAGCTGGCGATCAAGCTCTACTTCGGGCCGCCCAAGGGTGACGGACGCGATCCGGCGCTCTGGCTCGGCCCCGACAGCCAGGATCGTCTCGCGCGCAAGTTGCAGCACCTGAGCCAGCATCAGCTGCCCCTGTCGGCGAGCGCTGCGGCCCGGGACGCACTGGACGCACTCGGCATCGACCATCTGACGGCCGAGCTTTGGCTGGGCGGATACCTGTTCTATCCCTGGCCGGCAGGCTGTGCCGCCCCCTCCGGCGCCAGCCCGTCCCACCTGCGCGGCCGCTGGCTGCACCGGGCGGCATTGCCGGAACTGCTCGCGACCAGCCCGGATGGACGCTGGCAACCCCTGCCGCGACGGACCTGGCTGGCACCGGCGAGGATTAGCGGGACAGATGTGTGGAGCGCGGACACCTTCACAGCCTGGCTCGACAACCTGCCCCTTCTGTCGCCGCCGCAATTGCTGGCCCGACTGGAACCGGAGAAGGAGAACGGAAGGAGCTGGCTGGAGGCCGAGCGGGTATTCCTGGTCAGCGATGACTGGCCGGAAAGAACCGATGCAGGCGCCCCGCTGCCATCAGGTCTTGAGAGGAAGGATACCTCTGGATCTAGCTGACTCGCGCCGCCAGCGCCTGGATGCGCTCCTCCAGCGCCCTGCGTCCCTGAAGCCCGCCGGTATGCACGAAGACTAACCGGGTACCGCGGGCAAATGCACCGCTCCCGACCTGATCTCGCAACGCCAGCAGGGCCTTGCCGGTATAGAGCGGATCGAGCGGGATGCCCGCCTCGCGCTCGCAATCCAGAATGAAGCGCGCCAGCTCCGCATCCAGCCTGGCGAAGCCGCCACGGCAGGCATCGAGCAAACGGTAGCCGCCATCGACTAAGCCTGCCTCGGCGAGAATCGCCTTGACCTGCAGCACCACCCCGTGGCTCTCCGGCACGGCCAGGGCCACATGCACCGGACGTGCGCCCTCCTCGGCGATGATCAGTCCTGCGGCGGTGGTCCCGGTTCCGGCGGCCAGCCACCAGCCGTCATAGTCGCCCCAGCCGAGTTCCGCCAGTTGGCACTGCACCATTTCCCGCAGGACGGTGCAACCGAGCGCACCGGGAAATCCGCCGCCCCCTTCCGGAACCGGGTGCAGATCGGGATGGCGTTCGCGCCAAGCACGCCAGAAACCGTCCCGATGGCGCTCGCGATAGCCACCGTAGCCCAGCCAGTGCAGGGTCATGCCGAAGGACTGCAGGTCGCGCACCGTCGGAGTGTCCTGCGCTTCGCCGCGCAACAGTCCCGCCGTGGCGAAGCCGAAACGCTGCCCCGCCGCCGCCAGGGCATGCAGATGGTTGGAATGGGGACCGCCGAGACTGATCAAACCCCGGGCACCGCTTCGCATGGCATTCGCCAGGTGCGGCGCGAGCTTGAACCATTTGTTACCGGAAATCAGCGGATCGATCAGATCCAGACGCAAAAGGCCGACGTCCACTCCGGCAGCGGCCAACCAGCCTAGGCGCAGAGGCTGCAATGGCGCCTGCGGCGACCAGTCGATCTGCATGCTGACGAGTTCAGCTGGCATTGCGCAGGCGATTGCCGGCTCGATGCCGGGAGCAGCAATTGGACTCGCCACTGACGAAGCGAGCGGGACTGTCGATCCGGTCGATCGGTAGCGCGCATCGACCGCCACTGGGTAGCACGGCCTCACAAGTAGGCTGCTGGAAATGGCTCAGCCATTGGCGGTACTGCTCTTCGCCGACGAAACACTTGGCGGCAACATAAGCCATGGGGTTCTCCAAGTAGCGGGCGATATCCTGCAAGGGTATCGTCAGGTGGCCAGCCCCCGGATGGTAGACGACGAACACCATGCCCTGCTGCGCCAACTGTCCGAGCACCCGCTCCACTCCCTGGGTCGCTTGCAGCGCCAACTCCTCCTTGAGCCGGTCGAGCTCTTCTTGCATCCGAGCCTTCTGGTCGTTGAGGTCGGAGAGCTTGGCGTCTCGAAGCTTGATCCGCCTCTGCAGTTCGGCCACCCGAGCCTCCATCTCGTTCTGGATCTGCCCGCTTACCGCCTCCAGCTCGTTACGCCTGGATACTTCCAGCTCGGCCAACCGGGCCAGTTCCTCACGAGCTTGCTCGAGGCTTTCCGCCTTCACCTGTAGCTGCTCCTCGAGACTGGCGTTGGCCCCCTGCTGTGCGCACAGGGCGGCGCGCAATTGCCGAATCTCGGCCTGAGAGCGCTTCTCCCGCTCATCTGCGGCCAATTGCAACCTGGCCAGCGCCTCCGAGTGCTCACGGTTCAGATCCTGGAGGTGTTGGCGCTGACGCTTGATCAGCCGCGCCGCCTTCAGACGCTCTCCGTCCGAGTCAGCGGCTCCCCTGCGGGCATCCTCTTTCGTCAGAGATCTGGCGGTACGGGGGGGTAATTCCTCTTCGCAGAGAAGACCGAGCTGGTTGCGCCTGACCGCATCGCGTAGCAGGAGCAGATCGTTCGGCTCGGGATCCCACAGGTGCATCTGGTGCCAGGGAACCGGACACCGACTGCGACAGACCAATCGGATCGGGCCGGCACCGAGGTCAGGCCCAGCCTCACCTCGATCGGCCAGGCGCCGCAGAGGCAGGTTCCAGCCTGGATCGGCCGCACCGCTGTCGTCGAAGTCCAGATAGAAGAAGACACAGGTCTGCACCTGCAGACGCGAATTGATCAGGACATGGGCCAATCGAATTTGCTGGTCGGCCAATTCGGGCAGATTGACGACGCCGTCGAGCACAGCCTCGAACTCCGGAAGCAGCATTTCCTTAGCGATACCCCCTTCGCTGAAAAACATCACGGCTTCCACCATCTGTGGTTTCTTCTGCATGTTCTCCGTCCCTTTGCTGATGTCTGCGGGTGAAACGCGGCTCGGATGGGGCCTTTCTCGCTGCTCGGGAAGTTTAGGGAAAACGGACTGGCTGGCATTGTGATTTGGTTGGCAGCCTATCCGCAGGAGCCCTTTTCGGCATCGCGATCGGATGAAACTGTGACGCACGAGCAATAGCCCTATGCCATAGGATGAGGCACTGCAGACTTGGCATTCCCGTCCAGCTCACCTAACCTGAGAAGCAGGTTTCTCCAGTCCCCCATTCATGAGCAAACTTCTCATCGCTCCGGCTCTGCTCCTCATTCCCCCAAGCACTTATATGAACCGGGCAGAGCAGCGCCCCCCAGGGACGCTATCTGGCTGGCCGACCTGCCGGTTTCTTTGGTCAGCGATCGGGGCATGAGGCACGCCGGCGCAATCTACTGGCGATCCGTCCCGAGCTCTTTCCCAGCAACTACCAGAGCCCAGCTCACCTACGCCTCAAGCTGGCCGACCTGATCGACAAGGCGAAGGCGGAAGGTCTGCTATATCGGAACACGGTGGTTGCTCTGCCGGACCATATCGGCACATGGCTCATGCTCTGCGGGGAAAGGGCCGAAGTATACCGGGCACGAGATTTTCGTGAGGTCGTCCGCCAGATGGCGCTGAGCCACCCAGGTCGGCTGGCTCCGACCTAGCTCTCCAGCGAAGGATTTCCCGGGCTTGAGGAAAGCCTGATAGGGATGAAGGCGCCCAGATGGCCCGCGACTATCAGCGGATGTTCAGCTCCCTGGCCTGCGACTGCCAGATCACCCTAGTGGCCGGCTTGCTGCTGTTACCCGCCCTTCATATAGGTCGGTGGAGAACTGCGCAGCGGTAGCGGCCCGCTCAGCAACATTGCTTCAGCCTTCAACCAGCATGGCGATCTGCTGGGACAGCCTTATCGGCACATTTGGCCGAGCAACGAGAGCAGCAGGCAGGAAGTGAAAAGCGGCAGATCGAGCGTGCCGCAAGCCAACCCGGGTCCAGCCCAGATCACGCCCAACAACGGAACGACCGGTTTGACGCTGTTTCTACGCGGTCGCCTGTGGCCGCCGGAAATCCTGCTGGGAATAGATACGCCGTCAACACGCATTGCAGCGAGAGATGGCAGCAAAACTCCCGGCAACCACTTCATCAATCTATGGGTAGAAAATAGCCCCGGCATGCCTCCCTCCGAATACCTCACCTACGAGTGACCTTGCACGGCCCCGTAAGGAACAACGATCAGGGAAAAGCGAGGGCAAAATCGACAGAGCCTTCCGATCACATTTCCGTGGCGTCTTCCGCCCACTCGACTGGATCACGCTCTTCTGCGTGAAATTCGATAAGCTCTTCTTGATAGTCATCCATGTGTATTACCCCTGGATAGCTTGTTTAGTGAGAATGGCGAAACAAAGTCCATGCCAAGAGACTAGACAAGCAAGATGACTATTGGATGAATTGGGGATTCCAATGAAAAAGCCCCCAGATATCGCTATCTGAGGGCTTTCATATATGGCGCAGCGGACGGGACTCGAACCCGCGACCCCCGGCGTGACAGGCCGGTATTCTAACCGACTGAACTACCGCTGCGCGTCGGTTGGACTTTCGTCCATTCTTGCAAGACGATGGTGGCTGATGACGGGATCGAACCGCCGACCCCCTGCGTGTGATGCAGGTGCTCTCCCAGCTGAGCTAATCAGCCAACGCCTTGCGAGGTGGCGCGCAATTTACCCATACCCTGAGGGTAAGTCAAGCGCAGGCTTGGATTTTTTCCAGTATCGCTTTGAAATGGCGCTCGACAACCGGCTCTGGCTCCACCTCGGTGCGAGGCGATCCGCTCTTGCGTCGCAGCCCTTTCACCTTCGATGGATAAGAATCGAATGGCTATTGTCATAAGGCAGCACGCCACTATTTGTCATGCCCCTGACCCAAGTTATCCGAAAAATAAATCCACGCCCCATACGAATCGACAACCGGCAGGGCGTTGGCCTGCTACGTTGAATCCATCATCAACATGCAAAGAGCCGTACGGAGAACCCCTTGCCCTTTCAGGCTGCCCTGCGTCGCACACGGCTCTATGCTCCCCAGCTGGTTGCAGCACTACTGGCTCTCGCGATGAGTTTCAGTCTGGCACTGGAGATACGCGACTGGCTGCAGCTGCAGCAAATGCCCACTCCAAAGAGTGCCGCAACTGGCCAGACAGCCCCGCGGCCGCTGGACCTGGAGCACCTGGAGCCCCTGTTCGGTCCGGCCGCAACCGCCGGGACGAATGGCCCACCGCCTGCCACCAACCTTGGGATAACCCTGCTGGGCAGCTTCGTGCATGTCGATCCGAAGCGTTCGAGCGCGATCATCCAGCTCAGCGGAGGAAAACCTAGACGCTACCGGATTGGCGAAGAAATCCAGGCAGGCATTCGCCTGCATGCGGTATATCGTGAGCGAGTGGAGCTGGAGCGCAACGGCCGGCTGGAGAATCTGTCTTTCCCCTCTCTCGGGAAAGGAACGCGTAATGCACCAACAGCCGAGGTGACGACTCCACCGGAGAGTCCTGCAGACTCTGCGGATGCCGACGAGGATGCTCCCGAGTAATGACGCTCATGCCTCAGGGAATGACGTGATGAGAACGAAGCAGAGGCCAGCCCCGCCCTGCCGAAGACATCGAACAGCCTATGGAAAGCGATCGACCGATGCCCCCGATACTCTCGCGCTTGACACTGGCATTGCTGGTTGCCGGTTCGGCAACCATGGCCTTGCCGGCACACGCCCAGATCAGCCCAACCCAAGCGAGCGGCAACCAGCAGAGCGAGCGCTGGACCATCAATCTCAAGGACGCCGACCTCCGCGAATTCATCGACCAGATCGCCGACATCACCGGGGAAACGTTCGTGGTCGACCCCAGGGTCAAAGGACAGGTAACCGTCATTTCCAGGACACCGCTATCCCTCAGCGAGGTCTATCAGCTGTTCCTTTCGGTAATGTCCACGCATGGTTTCAGCGTCATCACCCAGGAATCCCAGACACGCATCGTGCCGAATGCCGAAGCGAAGGTCGAGGGCGGTGATGGGAGGCCGGCCGCCAACCGTCTTGAGACTCGCGTCATACAGATTCAGCATGGCTCCGCCAGCGAGCTGATCCCGCTGATACGCCCGCTGATCCCCCAATTCGGCCATCTGGCTGCCGTCAACTCGGCCAATGCCCTGATCATCAGCGATCGCAGCGCCAACATCGCCCGCATCGAGGACTTGGTGAGACAACTCGACCAGAAGGGCGAGCGCGACTACACGGTGCTCCCCCTGCAGCATGCTTGGGTGATGGATACCGCCGAGGCGCTGAACAGCGCCATCAACCGTGATCAAGGCCAAAACAAGGGAGCCGCCTATACCCAGGTGATCGCCGATGGCCGCACCAACAAGCTGATCATCCTCGGCCCCCCCGCTGCACGGGCCAAGCTGGTGCAACTGGCACGCTCCCTGGATACGCCGACCAACCGCTCAGCCAACACCCGCGTGATTCGCTTGCGACATAACGATGCCAAATCCTTGGCAGAAACCCTCGGACAAATCTCCGAAGGCCTGAAAACCCCGACTGGAGGCGAAAACCAAAAAGCCGCCACGACTACCACTACGCAACAGAACTTATTAATACGTGCAGATGAAAGCCTCAACGCGCTGGTTCTGCTGGCCGAACCGGACCAGGTGGCGACCTTAGAGGACATAGTGCGTCAGCTCGACGTGCCGCGCGCTCAGGTGATGGTGGAAGCGGCGATCGTCGAGATATCCGGCGATATCAGCGAAGCCCTGGGGGTGCAATGGGCCTACAACTCGCTCGGCAAAAATGGCAAAGGGGGCGTGGGAACCATCAATTTCAGCGATACCGGCCTGTCTGCCAGCACCGTGATCAACGCGATCAATAGTGGTCAGTTCCCAGCAACACTGCCGGATGGCGCCGTCATCGGCATTGGCAGCGAGAATTTTGGCGCCTTGATCACCGCGCTATCCTCCGATAGCAACAGCAACCTGCTTTCCACGCCGAGCCTGCTCACCCTGGACAATCAGAAGGCCGAGATCCTGGTCGGCCAGAACGTGCCTTTCCAGACCGGCTCCTATACCACGGACGCCTCCGGCTCGAACAACCCCTTCACCACCATCGAGCGCAAAGATGTCGGCGTCACGCTCAAAGTCACCCCGCACATCAACGAAGGGGGCACCCTGCGTCTGGAAATCGAACAGGAGATTTCCTCCATCGCCTCCTCTGCCAGCCTAACCGCCCAGGCAGTCGACCTGGTCACCAACAAGCGATCGATCAAGAGCACCATACTGGCCGAGAACGGCCAGGTCATTGTATTGGGAGGCCTGATTCAGGACGACGTGACCCGCAATAACTCCAAGGTGCCCTTGCTCGGCGACATCCCCCTGCTCGGCCACCTGTTTCGCTCCAGCAAGAGCACCCATGTCAAGCGCAACCTGATGGTCTTCCTGCGCCCTACCGTGCTCCTCAACGCAGCGGGTCTGGCCGCCTTGTCCGGCAAGAAGTACAGCGATATCCGCGTGCTCGGCGGCGTTCAGGGAGAACGCTCGCATCTCCTGCCCGAAGAGCGCGAACAGCTGTTCGAGGGGTCGGCCATCGACTTGAGACGAAAGGAAAAGAATGAGTGATGCCCCTTGCCAATAGAATCACTTGGAGAGACTCATTCGGAAGAGCGGAGCCACAAGGCGCTTGGCGGGCCGGACTCAATCGAGATAAATCATCTTGCGCGTCATGCCGCCATCGACGATGAACTCCTGACCAGTCACGAATCCGGCCTCGTCAGACAGCAGCCAGGCCACGATGGCGGCGACATCCTCGATACTGCCGACACGTCCGGCCGGGTGCTGCGCATGATCCGCGCCCGACAATGGCGAACGACGGCGCTCGGCGGGATCCCGGGAGTCTATCCAGCCGGGGCTGACGGCATTCACCCGCACCTCCGGCCCAAGGCTGATGGCCAGGGCATGGGTCAGGGCCAGCAGGCCGCCCTTGCTGGCGGCGTAGGCTTCGGAGTCGGGCTCCGACTGGTGGGCGCGGGTCGAGGCGATGTTGACGATAACGCCGGAATGCGCCCGCAGATAGGCGGAACAGTGCTTGGCCAGTAGCATCGGACCGGCGAGATTGATACCCAGCACCTGGTTCCAGAGGCTGAGCCTGAGCTCTTCGATCGGAGGATTGAAGGGAGCGGCAACCGCCGCATTGCATACCAGAGCATCAAGACGGCCGAACTGGCCGAGGACTTCGGCGACTCCGGTTGCCACCTGGCCCTCCTGGGAAACGTCCATGGCGACGAACCAGGCGTTGTTGCCGAGAGCCTTCGCCACCTTCGTGCCTCGTTGGCGATCGATATCGGCGAGCACGACCTGCCATCCCTCCGCGATCAGCCAGGCGGCCACACCCAGGCCGATACCCCGCGCCGCACCGGAGACCAGAGCGACCCTGCCGTTGTGCGACGGCCTGCCCATCTCCAGTCCCCGCTCGGTCACAGAGCCGCCAAGCCCAGAGCCAGGTCAGCCTTGATGTCTTCGATCTCTTCCAGGCCCACCGCCACGCGAATCAGACTGTCGCGAATGCCAGCAGCCGCGCGGGCTTCCGGGGTCAAGCGACCATGCGAAGTGGTTGCCGGATGGGCGATGGTGGTCTTGGTGTCGCCCAGATTGGCGGTAATGGAAATCATCCGGGTCGCGTCGATGAAGCTCCAGGCGCCCTCCTTACCCCCCTTGACCTCGAAACTGACGACCGCGCCGAAAGCCTTCTGTTGGCGCTTGGCCAGCTCGTACTGGGGGTGGCTGGGCAAGCCGGCGTAATACACCCTCTCGACTCCGGGCTGCTGTTCCAACCACTCGGCGATCGCCTGGGCGCTGGCGCAATGTGCACGCATGCGTACTTGCAGGGTCTCAAGCCCCTTGAGAAAGACCCAGGCATTGAACGGGCTGAGGGTAGGCCCCGCGGTACGCAGGAAGCCGACGACCTCCTGCATCAGTTTAGACTTGCCGGCCACCACGCCGCCCAGGCAACGCCCCTGGCCGTCGATGTACTTGGTGGCCGAGTGCACCACGATGTCTGCTCCGAGCGTCAGCGGCTTTTGCAGTGCCGGGGTGCAGAAGCAGTTATCCACAGCCAGCAGGGCACCACTGGCATGGGCCAGCTCGGCCAACGCGGCGATGTCAACCAGCTCGGCGAGAGGGTTGGAGGGAGACTCGACGAAGAAGAGCTTGGTGTTCGGCTTGCAGGCCGCTGCCCAAGAATCCAGATCGGATAGCTGCGGATAATCCACCTCGACGCCGAAACGCTTGAAATACTTGTCGAACAGGCTGATGGTCGAGCCGAACACGCTGCGCGAGACCAGCACGTGGTCGCCGGCGCTGCACAGGCTCATCACCAAGGCGAGGATCGCCGCCATGCCGGACGAGGCAGCCACGGCCTGCTCGGCTCCTTCCAGGGCTGCGATGCGCTCCTCGAAGATCCGTACCGTGGGATTGGTGTAGCGGGAGTAGACGTTGCCCGGCATCTCGCCGCTGAAGCGGGCAGCGGCATCGGCTGCACTACGGAAGACATAGCTGGAGGTCGGGAACAGTGCTTCGCTGTGCTCGGCCTCCGGCGTCCGCCGCTGGCCGGCGCGCACCGCCAGGGTGGCGAAACCGACCCCATCCAGGTCGCTGTCCAGCCGTCCGGCTTCCCATTCAATCGTCATAATCCTTCACCTCGCAGGAGGGAGGCCGACATGGCCATCCCGAACCATGCAGCTCAATTGTTGTACAGGTCGATGATTGCGTTCGCCGCGTTGTGCTGGGCCTTGCTGGCATCGTTTCGCGCCCGCTCGATCTTGGCCAGATAGGCCTCGTCGACGTCACCGGTGACGTACTTGCCATCGAACACGGCGCAATCGAAGTTATCGATCTTCACCTTGCCGCCGCCGACCGCCTCGACCAGATCGGGCAGGTCCTGATAGACCAGCCAGTCAGCACCGATCAGCTCGGCCACTTCTTCGGTCGTGCGGCCGTGGGCGATCAGCTCATGGGCGCTGGGCATGTCGATGCCATAGACGTTCGGATAACGAACAGCCGGCGCTGCGGAACAGAAGTAAACCTTCTTCGCCCCGGCCTCGCGCGCCATCTGGATGATCTGCTTGCAGGTGGTACCGCGCACGATGGAGTCGTCTACCAGCATGACGTTCTTGCCACGGAACTCCAGGTCGATGGCATTGAGCTTCTGGCGTACAGATTTCTTCCGGGCGGCCTGTCCGGGCATGATGAAGGTACGACCGATGTAGCGGTTCTTGACGAACCCTTCGCGGAACTTGACCCCGAGCCGGTTGGCCAGCTCCAGCGCCGAGGTACGGCTGGTATCGGGGATTGGGATGATCACATCGATATCGTGATCAGAGCGCTCGCGGAGAATCTTCTCGGCCAGCTTCTCACCCATGCGCAGACGAGCCTTGTAGACCGACACGCCATCCATGAAGGAGTCGGAGCGGGCCAGATACACGTGCTCGAAGATGCACGGTGCATATTTCGGGTTCTCCGCACACTGACGGGTGAACAGCTTGCCATCCTCGGTGATGTAGACCGCCTCGCCGGGCGCCAGATCGCGGATCAGGGTGAAACCGAGCACATCGAGGGCGACGCTCTCGGAAGCAATCATGTACTCGACCCCTTCGTCGGTGTGGCGCTGGCCGAAAACGATCGGGCGGATGGCGTTGGGATCACGGAAACCGACGATGCCGTAACCGGTGATCATCGCCACCACCGCGTAGCCACCGCGGCAACGCTCGTGCACCTTCGAAACGGCGGCGAAGATGTCCTCTTCGGTCGGCTGCAGCTTGCCGCGCACGGCCAGCTCGTGGGCGAAGACGTTGAGCAGCACCTCCGAGTCGGAGTTGGTGTTCACGTGGCGCAGGTCCGACTCGTAGATCTCGCGCGACAACTGTTCCACATTGGTCAGGTTGCCGTTGTGCGCCAGAGTGATGCCGTAGGGGGAATTGACATAGAACGGTTGGGCCTCAGCCGAACTGGAACTGCCGGCAGTCGGATAGCGCACATGGGCGATCCCCAGATGGCCGACCAGGCGCTGCATGTGCCGCTGCTGGAACACATCCCTCACCAGGCCATTATCCTTGCGCAGGAACAACCGGCCCTCGTGGCAGGTAACGATACCGGCAGCGTCCTGGCCACGATGCTGAAGGACGGTAAGCGCGTCATACAGCGCTTGATTGACGTTGGACTTACCGACAATACCGACGATGCCACACATGTGACGCAACCCCTGCTATGTAATTCAGGCTAATGCTGGACCCGTCCGACAGAACGGGCCCGTCTATCTTCCGGCCGATCAGCTCGAGGCGCTGACGCCGCTGCCAAACCACTGGCCGGTGAACCCCAGAATCAGGTTTTTCGACCAATCGGCGACAATCAGGAAATGCGGCAACAGGCTCGACTGTTGCCACCACATATCTTGCTGTACCGGCGCCAAGCTGAGCAGACCGACCAGCACCACCACCAACAACGCCCCACGGGCGGCACCGAAAACCATGCCGAGAACCCGATCGGTGCCGGACAGACCGGTGACGCGCACCAGTTCGCTGATGAGAAAGTTGACCAAGGCTCCGAGCAGCAAGGTCACTACGAAAAGGATGCCGCAGGCGGCGATCACCTGCAGAGAAGGCGTGGCGACATAAGGTGCCAGATAATGCGAAAAAGCACCGCCGAACATCCAGGCAATGGCGCCCGCAATGATCCAGGTGACCAGCGAGAGAGCCTCCTTCACGAAGCCCCGCTTCAAGCTGATCAGACTGGAAACGGCGATGATCGCGATCATCACCCAATCGACCCAGATGAATGCCACAGTTCAGCCCAAGTATGGAAAAGCGGCTGCATTCTATCAGAGGCCCTCCTTGAGGAGTAAGGACAGGGCTTCTGCGGGGCGGAGTTTATCTATGCCTGAGCCGACGACGCGCCCAGCCGGCTGGTCGCTGGTGCAGGCCCATTGGGCCTACACCAGCGGGGTCGACTCAGTTGCGCTCGGGCTCGAAGCGCACGACAAACCCTTTCAGCTTGTGCTGGCGGTTGATCTGATCGCGAAGACGATTGGCCTCTTCCCGCTCGATCACCGGCCCGACGAAAACGCGGCTTGCGCCCTCGGCATGCCGGACATAGGCGTTGTAGCCCTGACTGCGCAAGGTTTTCTGCAAGTTCATGGCGTTGTCGCGGTTGGACAGACTGGCCAATTGAACCGACCAACTGACCGGCAACCTGTTGGCATCCAGCCGACTAGCCTCGGGCGCTGAGGCTTGCATCACTGGCTGAGCGGACTTGGCAGGAGCGCTCTCGGTCTTTGGCGGCATCACCGGCCTGGAAGGCGGTGCCACAGGCTCTGGTTGCGCCTGAGCAGTGGAGGAAGGCTCGGCCGGCTGGTCCTCGTCGGACAGCGGCTGGGGCTCCGGCACATTGACCGGCTCCTGCTTCACCTGCGGTGCGGCAGGAATCTGGGGCATGGCGGGCGCATCGACCACGACATGGCGGATTTCCTGCTCGCGATTGAAAAGCATGGGCAGGAAGATCACAGCCAGCGCCAGCAGCACCACGGCACCGACCATCCGCTGCTTGAGTCCGCTATCCAGCAAAGCCATTGACCTCCCCCCGTTGCAATTTCAGCCACTCCAGCGCCTCGGCCACGCAATAGAACGAACCGAACACCAGGATTTCGTCCTGTTCGCTGGCCTGTGCGCATTGCGCTTCGAGCGCCTCGGAGATCCCGGCGTAAGGCAAAACCACCGCGGAACGGCTGCACAACGCAGCTTCGAGCTCCGCAGCCGAGCGCGAACGCGAGGTGGGCAGCGACGCCACGGCCCAGTCTTGCACCTGAGGCGTCAAGACATCCAGCACGCCCGCCAGATCCTTGTCGACGAGCAGACCGAAAACCGCCAGGCGGCGGCCGACCGGAGGCCGAAGCGCCAATCGCCCGGCCAGATAGGCGGCCGCATGGGGGTTGTGACCGACATCCAGCAACAGGCTCAGCGATTTGCCATGCCAGCGCACCAGCCGGCGATCAAGGCGACCGGTCACGCGGGTTGCGACCAACGCGGAGGCAATCCGCTCGGCTTGCCAGGGCAGACCGAGCAAGGCATACACTTGCAGGGCGAGCGCTGCGTTCTCCATGGGCAAGGAGAGAAGCGGCAGATCTCGCAGTTCGATCTCGATACCCGAGGCGTTTCGGCCACGCCAATCCCAGGTATCGGCTCGCAGGACAAGGTCGTAGTCCCGACCACACTGATAGAACGGCGAATCCAGGGTGCCCGCCTGTTGCATCAACGGCGCCGGAGGGTTCGGATCGCCACAGACGACTGGCTTGCCGGCACGGAAGATCCCGGCTTTTTCGAAGGCCACGGACTCGCGGCTGTCGCCCAGCCACTCGGCATGATCCAGACCGATGCTGGTGACTACGGCGACATCCGCATCGACCAAATTGACCGCATCCAGACGCCCACCTAGCCCCACTTCCAGGACGACGGCATCCAGCCCCGCATGCTCGAACAGCCAGAAGGCTGCCAGAGTGCCCATTTCGAAGTAGGTCAGCGAGATTTCGCCGCGAGCCGTCTCGACCGCGGCGAAGGCGGAGCACAGCTCCTCGTCGCTCGCCTCGCGAGCATCGATCTGCACCCGCTCGTTGTAGCGCAGTAGGTGCGGCGAGCTGTATACGCCGACCTTCAACCCCTGGGCACGCAGCAGTGCAGCGATGAAGGCGCAGGTAGACCCCTTGCCATTGGTCCCGGTGACCGTCACCACCTGCGGCGCCGGACGCCCCAGGCCGAGACGGCGGGCCACTTCGCGGGAGCGGTCGAGTCCCATGTCGATGGCCGAGGGGTGCAACTGCTCCAGATAGGAGAGCCAGTCGGCGAGGCTGCGCGTGCTCATGCCGAGGCAGTAACAACGGCAGTTTCAGCCGGCTGGCGCATCAGCTGTGACAACAGACGGAACAGGCGACCGCGCATCTCCTGGCGAGGAATGATCAGGTCGATGGCGCCATGTTCAAGCAGGAACTCGCTGCGCTGGAAACCTTCCGGCAGTTTTTCCCGCACGGTCTGCTCGATCACCCGCGGACCGGCGAAGCCGATCAGCGCCTTTGGCTCGGCCACGATGATGTCGCCGAGGGTTGCCAGACTTGCAGAGACGCCGCCGTAGACCGGATCGGTCAGCACGGAAATGTACGGGACACCCTCCTCGCGCAGCCGGGCCAGCACCGCGGAGGTCTTGGCCATCTGCATCAGCGAGATCAGAGCCTCCTGCATGCGTGCGCCGCCGGAAGCGGAGAAGCAGACGAACGGACAACGACGCTCGAGAGCCATATTGGCCGCCTGCACGAAACGCTCGCCGACGACGGCCCCCATGGAGCCACCCATGAAGGAGAACTCGAAGGCGCTGGCGACCACCGGCATGCCCTGGAGAGTACCGCTCATGGAAACCAGGGCATCTTTCTCGCCGGTCTGCTTCTGGGCGGCCGATAGGCGATCCTTGTATTTCTTGCTGTCCCGGAATTTCAGGCGATCCACCGGCTCCAGGGAGGCACCGATCTCCTCGCGACCCTCGGCATCAAGGAAGATATCCAGCCGCGCACGGGCGCCGAGGCGCATGTGATGTTCGCATTTGGGGCAGACATCCAGGTTCTTTTCCAGCTCCGGCTTGTACAGTACCGCCTCGCAGGACGGGCACTTGTGCCAGAGGCCTTCCGGCACCGAGCTTTTCTTCACCTCGGATCGCATGATCGAGGGGATCAGCTTGTCTACCAACCAGTTGCTCATGCTCTATGTTCTCCGCAGCTATAAAGATCCGGACCGCGGCAGTGCGCATCCGTCTTCGAGCAATTCACTAATAGGGCCAAATCAAGCGGGACCACGGTCGGCGATCCATCTCGCCTGCCGGGTCCGCTACCGCGATCAGTGGCCACCTGGGGACGGCAGCGAACAGCACGCCGTCAGAAAACAACAATGTGTCCGGAAGACGTATCGGGTTCACCCAATGCTCCACTCGGAGCACTGCTTCCAATCACTCCCGATCCGGGGTGTTGCGACGCTATACGCTTACGATAAAAAACAACTATGGATCGCTAGTGGACGGCCGTAAAACGCTGCCCGTCACATCCCAATGCCAACCCGGTTCACACCGACGAAATCAGGCGCTACCCCGCACTTCCCGGATGAAAGCCCGGATCTTCTCGGCGTCCTTGACACCCTTGCTCGCCTCCACCCCGCCGCTGACATCCACCGCGTAGGGAGACACCTGGGCAATGGCGGCACGCACGTTATCGGCCGTCAGCCCTCCGGCCAGAATCACCGGCTTGCCCAGATCCGCCGGCACCAGCGACCAGTCGAAAACCTCACCGGTCCCTCCCGGAACGCCAGGCACATAAGTATCCAACAGGATTCCGCTGGCCTGGTTATATTCGGCGCAGCACGCGGCAATGTCCTCGCCCGGACGGACCCGCAGCGCCTTGATGTAAGGGCGGCCATGCCCCTCGCACTGGGCAGAAGTCTCGTCGCCGTGGAATTGCAATAGATCCAGCGGCACGGCATCGAGGATCTCGCCAATTTCGCAACGACTGGCGTTGACGAAAAGCCCCACGGTCGTCACGAACGGCGGCAACGCGGCAATGATGGCTCGGGCCTGCTGCACCGATACGGCGCGCGGGCTTCTGTCATAGAACACCAGACCGATGGCGTCAGCGCCGGCCTCAGCCGCGACAAGCGCATCCTCGACCCGGGTGATACCGCAGATTTTGCTGCGAACCGCTGCCAATTTGCACACACCTACTGATCAATAATCTGGAAATGGTAACAAACGGGAGGCTTGCCGCAAGCCTTGGCGGTTATCCAGCCGACTTGCTGGAGTGTCACTCGTTCAATTGCTGGCAATCAGGCAAGCCTGAGATGAAATGCGGCCCCAGATAGCGCTCCGGCAGGACGAACTCTTCCGGATATTCGACCCGGATCAGGTAAAGGCCATAGGGATGCGCGGTCACGCCACCGTTGCTGCGCAAACGTCCCTCCAGAACCTCCTGTGCCCATTCCACCGACTGCTCACCCGCACCTATGGTCATGAGCACGCCAGCAATGTTGCGCACCATGTGGTGGAGGAACGCATTGGCACGCACATCCAGCACTATAAGCTGGCCATGCTCGATCAACTGCAGATGATGAACGGTCTTGATCGGCGACTTGGCCTGACACTGGCTGGCACGGAAGGCGCTGAAGTCATGGGTACCCACCAACGACCGAGCCGCCAGACGCATGCGCTCGACATCGAGAGGTCTATGATTCCAGGTGACCTCTTCGGCCAGATGCGCCGGCCGGATCTGGTCGTTGTAGATCACGTAGCGATAACGCCTGGCAAAGGCACTGAAACGCGCGTGAAAGTGCGCCGGCATCTCCTTCGCCCAGGTGACGCTGATGTCGGGCGGCAGATTCATGTTCGCCCCCATCATCCAGGCATGCATGCTGCGCCCGACCGGGGTGTCGAAATGCACGACCTGACCACTGGCATGCACCAGGGCATCGGTACGCCCCGCACACACGACGGAAATGGGAGCGCCTCCGGCGACCTTGGATAAGGCCTTCTCCAGGCTTTCCTGAATCGAGGGAACACCGCTCCCCTGACGCTGAAAACCGCGATAGCGGGCGCCCTTGTACTCAAGACCAAGAGCGATTCGGTGAAAGCCAACGGCAGCCATCTCGGCTGCCGTCGCGGGTACTGCATCTGTCATCGTTCACACAAGACGGGAGAACATCTCGCGAGCTTCCTGCTGCTGGCTCTCGTTACCTTCGTTAAGGACTTCATCCAGAATATCGCGGGCGCCCTCATTATCGCCCATTTCGATATAGGCGCGGGCAAGATCCAGCTTCGTCGCCGTCTCGTCGGCATCGATCAGGAAATCGAAACCCTCCTCTTCCGACGTGTCCTTTCCGGAGAATGCATCGGAAGGCGCGGCATCATCAGCACCACCGAGCCCGGCGGTCAGTTGCTCGAGCTCTGCGTCGAGCTCATCCAGCTCGCTCAGGTAGTTGTTGCTCAACTCCGGCTCCCCCTTCTCTTCATCCAGATTGAAATCGGAGAGATCCAGCTCAGCGAAAAGATCCTCATCCGAACTCTCGGCGACTTTCGGGACCTCGGCTTTGTCGACCGTCTCGGCCACAAGCGGTAGCTCATCTTCGAGATTCAAGAGGAATTCGTTGTCTTCGGCGCCATCCGACAAGGCCGGCGCCTCCAGATCCAGAGTCAGATCGAGCGCGTCCGAAGCATCGGCCACTTGTTCGGTGACGGGGGCACCCTCGGGCAGATCCAGATCGAAGGAGAAATCCAGGGGCTCCTCGACTACCGGCACCCCGACATCCTTCGGCTCTCCATCGAGATCGCCATCGTCCAGCAGCAGTACAGGCTGATCGCCACCTGCGCCACCCTGCAGGTCCTTCTCGAGCTCGGCCTCCAGATCGTCGAGCGTCCACTCGCGATCCGCATCGAACTTGCCATTACTGGTAGTGGCCGGCTGCGGCTCAGGTTCGGCGGGGGGAGTCTCTTCGATCGCATTCGCCATGGCAGCGCCAGCCAGAGCGTTTACGGCGAAAGCAGCCATAGCGGGGTACTTCGCATTCAACTGATCGATTTGCGGCTGGGCTCCGCCGATTTCCCGCAGCTCTTTCTCCTGGCGAGCGAAACCCTCCCGGTCGCCAAGCTCGGCGTAGACCTCCATTAGCTTGAGGCGAAGATCCCGACGATTAGGCTCGTCGTTGCTGGCTGCCTGCAGCAATTCGGCGGCCTTGTTGAAGCGGCCATAGGCAATGTAGATATCGGCTTCACCCAGGACGTCTCCGCTCTGGACAGCCTGCTGCTCCTGGCTGGCCAAAGGAGTCGCAGCCAGCGACGGAGGTAGATCGTCCAACACCGGATCGATATTGAAGGAATCGGCCCTTTCCCGAGCAGCTCTTTTTTCTTCTTCCTTGGCCGCTCGGCGCCGGGTCAACGTCATGAGCGCGAGCAGCAAGGCCAGCAGACTACCGCCACCGACCGAGCCGAGCAGAAGCGGATTCTCCATCAGCGCATCGAGCAGGCTGGCCGGCGGCACCTCCATGCCTTGAGGCGCCGCAGGCTGGACCGGAGCGGGCTTGGGCTGGACCGGGGCCGGCTTCACCTCCACAACCGAAGCAGGCTGCGCCTCCGACGGCGGCATCGAAGCAGCATCCCCTGCTGCGGTATCTGCAGGAGTGCTCATCACGGCCTTATCAATCGGAGCCGCCGGTTGAGCACTAGTGGCCACAGCCGGATTCGCCGTGCCCTCAACCGGCGGCTCGGCGTTCGCGGCTGCGTCAGCCACTCCCGTATCTGGCTGAGCCAGATTCGCCTGCATTTTCGCCAACTGGCTGTCCTTCAACTGGATCAGGCGTTGCAACTTCTCCAGTTGACTCTCCAGATCCGTCATCCGGCTCTTCAGCTCGACATTTTCACGCTGAGTCGTATCGAGGCTTTCCTGGGTGAGAGCCAAGCGGTTGGCTGCGGATTCACCATCCCCCCCCTTGTCGCTGCCGGAAGTGGCCTTGCCCGACTCGGCCGAAACCAGGCGCAAGCTGTCCTTGCTCTCGACCTGCGCGGGAGCGGCCCCTGCCTCCGTGCGACGGGTCGCATCCAGCTGGCGAGCGGCGGAGCCCAGCGACGGACGACTGCGGCCCTCTCGCCAGGCCGCGTTCTGCGCAGCCACTTGGGCCAACGCATCCTCCCGCGAGCGACTCCTGATCTGCTGCTGGTCGGGCAAGCGAAGAACGTGCCCGCTGCGCATCCGATTTATATTGCCGTCGATGAAAGCATCGGGATTGAGATCCTGAATAGCGAGCATGGTCTGGTGCACGCTGCCCCCACGATGGACACGCTCGGCCACTTCCCAGAGGGTGTCATTGCGGGAGGTTCTATACTCGCTGCCGGACAACGAGTCGGCAGTAGCAGGCCTGGTCTCCGCGGAACGGGGGGCTGGTTCCACGACGGGAGCAGGAGCTGGCGCCACTGGCGCGCGCGAACCGCTGGAGCTTGGCCGGGATGCAATCCGGGGAGCTTGCGGGGCGGCACTGACGGTCTGTGGCGAATACAGTGGCGGATCGAGCAGCAGGGTGTATTCCCTCAGCAGCCGACCATTGGGCCAGAGCACCTCCACCAGGAAATTCAGATACGGCTCGCGAACCGGCTTCGTGGAGGTCACCCGAATGATACTTTTGCCATTGGGCTTGATTACCGGTGTGAACTTCAGATCGGTCAGAAAATACTGCCGATCGACCCCCGCTTTGTTGAACTCTTCGGGAGAGGCCAGACTCGGAACCAGCTCATTGGACTCCAGATCGCGAATGTCCAGCACTTCGATATCAGCATCCAGAGGCTGGTTCAAAGCGGAATGCAGGGTGATTTCCCCAAGACCCAAAGCATGCGCCATGCCGGAGGACAGCGCGGACACCGCTGCGATGGCAAGTACCAGTTTGCGAACCCGAACCATAACGTATCCCTTGAGTGTTTTTCTCGAACCGCGAGAGAAGCCCGTCGTATGCTGCCCTTCCCGATTAATGGGAGCCCCCGCAGCAAGTCAGCCGATCGGCAAAGCCAAGCTGGAATAGGTCTTTGATATTTCAGCAAGTATCTTTTACGGTCTGAGCTTTATCAACAACTCGGCCAGCTGGACGGCATTGTGCGCGGCACCTTTCCGCACGTTATCTGACACAATCCACAAATTGAGTTCAGTCGGATCGTCGACCCCATTGCGGACTCTGCCGACGTATACCAAGTCCTGACCGATAGCGTCGGTGATCACCGTCGGATATTCGTCCCTTTCGAGCATCTCGACGCTCGCCGCGCCCTCCAGGGCCGCCTGTATAGCGTGCAGGTCGATCGGCTTAGCCGCCTGCACCGACACGCTGAGGCTATCGCCGAAGAACACCGGCACCAGCACGCAGGTGGCGGCGACCTTCAGGGCCGGGGCGTCCAGCACCTGACGCAGATCCTCGATCAAGCGCCTTTCCACCTGCGCGTGTCCGTCCGTCCCGACGGCACCGACCAGCCCGAGAAGATTGAAGGCCACCTGCCGATCGAAAAAGCGCGGCTCCAACGGGCGAGCATTGAGTAACTCGGCAGTCTGGCGCGCCAGCTCCGCTACACCTTCGCGACCCTGGCTCGAGACCGGCAGGCAGGCCGTGATGCTCAGGCGCTGCCAGTCCAGCAACGAACGCAAAGGCGCCAGGACCACAGCCAACGCGGTCGCCGCGGAGGTCGGACTGGCGAGCAGATAAGGCGGTTGCATAGTCTTCAGGACCTGCGGATTGACCTCCGCCACGACCCGCGGCGCCTGATCGAGCGGCAGACCGCCAGACAGGTCGATCACCGAACAGCCGGCCGCTTGGGCTGCGGAAGCATATTGCCGGGTAACAGCCTCGCCGGCGGCGAAGAAGGCCAGACCGACCTGCGCAAAGTCGAAACCCGCGATCGATCCGACGCGCAGGTTACGCCCCTTGAAGGGGACCGACTGGCCGGCCGACGCTTCGCTGGCCAGCAGATGCAGCTTGCCCACAGGAAACTGCCGCTCTTCAAGAAGCTCGACCAGGGCTCCGCCAACGGCGCCGGAGGCACCTACCACAGCGATATCGATGGACTGACTCATAGAAGAAGCCTCTCTGCAAAAGGAGCGCACTTTATAGGGGATTTGCGGAAAGCGCTAAGCGATGGGACAAACGAAGGGAAAATCCGCCCCCATAACGAAAAAAGCGCCCGGCAAAGCCGCGGCGCTTTTCTGTCAGCCGATCAGACTGCCGAGCATCAACGCTCCAGCAGGATGCGCAGCATGCGCCGCAGCGGCTCGGCGGCGCCCCACAGCAACTGGTCGCCGACGGTGAAGGCGCCGAGGTACTGCGAGCCCATGTTGAGCTTACGCAGGCGGCCAACCGGCACGCTCAGGGTACCGGTCACGGCGGTCGGACTCAGCTCGCGCATACTGTCGTCGCGATGGTTCGGCACCAGCTTCACCCAGGGATTGTGCTGGCTGATCAGGCCTTCGATGTCTGCCAGCGGCACGTCCTTGTTCAGCTTGATGGTCAGCGCCTGGCTGTGGCAGCGCATGGCGCCGATACGCACGCACAGGCCGTCCACCGGGATCGGACTCTTGAAACGGCCGAGAATCTTGTTGGTCTCGGCCTGCCCTTTCCACTCCTCGCGGCTCTGTCCGTTCGGCAGCTCCTTGTCGATCCAGGGAATGAGGCTGCCGGCCAGCGGCACGCCGAAGTGGTCGACCGGGAAATCGGCGCTGCGCTGGGTCTGGGCGACCTTGCGGTCGATCTCGAGAATGGCGCTAGCCGGGTTGGCCAGATCGTCGGCCACCGACGCGTGGATGGCCCCCATCTGCTTGATCAGCTCGCGCATGTTCTGCGCGCCGGCACCACTCGCCGCCTGGTAGGTCATGGCGCTCATCCACTCGACCAGACCGGCCTCGTAGAGGCCGCCCAAGGCCATCAGCATCAGGCTGACGGTGCAGTTGCCGCCGATGTAGTTCTTGCCGCCGTTGTCCAGCGCCTGGTCGATGACCTTGCGGTTGACCGGGTCGAGCACGATCACCGCGTCGTCCTGCATGCGCAGGCTGGAGGCGGCGTCGATCCAGTAGCCCTGCCAGCCGGCCTCGCGCAGCTTGGGGAACACCTCGTTGGTGTAGTCGCCACCCTGGCAGGTGAGGATCACGTCGAGGGTCTTCAGTTCGTCGATGCTGTAGGCATCCTTGAGCGGGGCAATCTCCTTGCCAATGGCCGGACCTTCACCGCCCACGTTGGAAGTGGTGAAGAACACCGGCTCGATCAGGTCGAAATCACGCTCCTCCAGCATCCGCTGCATGAGCACGGAACCCACCATACCGCGCCAACCGATCAGACCAACACGCTTCATCGCAACTACACCTTTCTTGAAAAAGTGGGGCCACCGCCGGGGTGGCGCCCGGACAGCTTACAGATTACCCAAAGCGGCGACTACTGCGTCGCCCATCTCGCGGGTGCCGACCTTCTGGCAGCCTTCCGACCAGATATCGCCGGTACGCAGGCCCTGATCCAGCACGTTGCTGACCGCCTGCTCGATGGCGTTGGCGGCCTCGGCCTGACCGAAGCTGTAGCGCAGCATCATGGACACCGAGAGGATGGTGGCCAGCGGGTTGGCGATGCCCTGCCCGGCGATGTCCGGCGCACTGCCGTGGCACGGCTCGTACATGCCCTTGTTGTTGGCATCCAGCGAAGCGGACGGCAGCATGCCGATCGAGCCGGTGAGCATGGAGGCCTCGTCGGAGAGGATGTCGCCGAACATGTTGTCGGTGACGATCACGTCGAACTGCTTGGGCGCGCGCACCAGCTGCATGGCGGCGTTATCCACGTACATGTGGGAAAGCTCGACGTCCGGGTAGTCCTTGGCGACTTCCTCGACCACCGCGCGCCACAGCTGGCTGGAAGCCAGCACGTTGGCCTTGTCCACCGAGCACAGCTTCTTGTTGCGCACCATGGCCATATCGAAGCCGACCTTGGCGATACGACGAATCTCGCTCTCGCTGTACGGCAGAGTGTCGTAAGCCATGCGCTCGCCGTTCTCCAGCACCTTGCTCTCGCGCGGCTGGCCGAAGTAGATGCCGCCGGTCAGTTCGCGAACGATGAGGATGTCCAGGCCGGCGACCACTTCCGGCTTCAGGCTGGAGGCGGCGGCCAACTGCGGGTAGAGCAGCGCCGGACGCAAGTTGCCGAACAGGCCCAACTGCGAGCGGATCTTCAGCAGGCCGCGCTCGGGGCGCAGGGCCGGGTCGATCTTGTCCCACTTGGGTCCGCCCACCGCGCCGAGCAGGATGGCGTCGGCCTTGCGCGCGCGCTCCAGGGTCTCGTCGGCCAGCGGCACGCCGTACTTGTCGTAAGCGGCGCCGCCCAGCTCGTCGTAGCTCAGCTCGAAGCCCAGCTGGTACTTCCGGTTGGCCAGTTCCAGCACCTTGACCGCTTCGGCGACGATTTCCGGACCGATGCCATCGCCGGGGAGAATCAGAATCTGCTTGCTCATTGCTTGTCCTTGAATATCGGAACGCGGGAGCGGGCATCGCCCGCTCCCGCCGGAAAAGGAATTACTTGATCGAGCCGAACAGCCAGGGGCTGGTCTGCTGGTGCTTGGCCTCGAACGCGCTGATGGCATCGGCGTCCTGCAGGGTCAGGCCGATGTCGTCGAAGCCGTTGAGCAGGCAGTGCTTGCGGAACGGGTCGATCTCGAAGCCCAGCACCTTGCCGTCCGGACGAGTCACGGTCTGCGCCGCCAGGTCGACGGTCAGCTGGTAGCCTTCGGTCGCCTCGCACTGCTTGAACAGCTCGTCCACCTCCGCTTCCGGCAGAATGATCGGCAGCAGGCCGTTCTTGAAGCTGTTGTTGAAGAAGATGTCGGCGAAGCTCGGCGCGATGACGGCGCGGAAGCCGTACTCGTCAAGCGCCCACGGGGCATGCTCGCGGGAGGAACCGCAACCGAAGTTCTCGCGGGCCAGCAGCACGCTGGCGCCCTGGTAACGCGGGAAGTTCAGCACGAAATCCTTGTTCAGCGGGCGCTTGGAGCAGTCCTGACCGGGCTGGCCGACGTCCAGGTAACGCCACTCGTCGAACAGATTCGGGCCGAAGCCGGTGCGCTTGATCGACTTGAGGAATTGCTTGGGAATGATCTGGTCGGTGTCGACGTTGGCGCGATCCAGCGGGCAGACCAGGCCGGTGTGTTGGGTAAAGGCTTTCATTCAGACGCTCCTCAGTTCAGCAGCTCACGCACGTCGACGAAGTGGCCGGTCACCGCCGCGGCGGCGGCCATGCCCGGGCTCACCAGGTGGGTGCGCCCGCCGGCGCCCTGGCGGCCCTCGAAGTTGCGGTTGGAGGTGGAGGCACAGTGCTCGCCGCTCTCCAGACGGTCCGGGTTCATCGCCAGGCACATGGAGCAGCCCGGCTCGCGCCATTCGAAGCCGGCCTCGACAAAGATCTTGTCGAGCCCCTCGGCCTCGGCCTGCGCCTTGACCAGACCGGAGCCCGGCACCACCAGCGCCTGCTTGACGGTCGCGGCGACCTTGCGGCCCTTGGCCACCTCAGCGGCCGCGCGCAGGTCCTCGATGCGCGAGTTGGTGCAGGAGCCGATGAACACGCGGTCGACCTTGATGTCGGTGATCGCCTGGTCGGCGGAGAGGCCCATGTACTTGAGGGCGCGGACGATGGAGTCGCGCTTGACCGGGTCGGCCTCATTGGCCGGATTCGGCACCTTGGCGTCGACCGGCAGGACCATCTCCGGCGAGGTGCCCCAGCTGACCTGCGGCTTGATGTCTTCGGCCTTCAGCTCGACCACGGTGTCGAAGTGGGCGTCGGCGTCGGACACCAGACCCTGCCACTGCGCGACGGCCCTGTCCCAGTCGGCGCCCTTCGGCGCGAAGGTGCGGCCTTCGACGTAGGCGATGGTCTTCTCGTCCACGGCGACCAGACCGACGCGGGCGCCGGCCTCGATGGCCATGTTGCAGAGGGTCATGCGGCCTTCCATCGACAGGTCGCGGATCGCACTGCCGGCGAACTCCAGGGCATGACCGTTGCCGCCGGCGGTGCCGATCTTGCCGATGATCGCCAGCACGATGTCCTTGGCGGTGACGCCGGCCGGCAGCTTGCCGTCCACGCGCACCTGCATGTTCTTCATCTTCTTCGCCACCAGGCACTGGGTCGCCAGCACGTGCTCGACCTCGGAGGTGCCGATGCCGTGAGCCAGCGCGCCAAAGGCGCCATGGGTGGAGGTGTGCGAGTCGCCGCAGACCACAGTCATGCCCGGCAGGGTGGCGCCCTGCTCCGGACCGACCACGTGGACGATGCCCTGGCGGGTATCGTTCATCTTGAATTCGAGGATGCCGAAGTCGTCGCAATTCTCGTCGAGGGTCTGCACCTGCAGGCGCGATACCTCGTCGTGGATCGACTCGAGGCCACCCTGACGCTCGGTCTTGGTGGTCGGCACGTTGTGGTCCGGGGTGGCTATGTTGGCATCGACGCGCCACGGCTTGCGCCCGGCGAGACGCAGCCCCTCGAAGGCCTGGGGCGAGGTCACTTCGTGGAGAATCTGGCGATCGATGTAGATCAGCGACGAGCCATCGTCGCGCCGCTTCACTTCATGCATGTCCCAGAGTTTGTCGTAGAGCGTTTTGCCGGCCATCGGACTTTCCTCATCTGTTTTTAATGCGGAGCGATTAGCCCTCGCGTTTGTGCGGAGGATGCTAGGGACTTGCAAGGAATTACTCAAATTCATATTTTTCATCGAATGGATTCCAAAAAGGAATCCGCGAATCAAGCGAGTCGATTCCGTTCTGTCGGGAGCATCCATGGATCTGGCCAACCTCAACGCCTTCATCGCCGTCGCCGAAACCGGCAGCTTTTCCGAAGCCGGCGAGCGCCTGCACCTGACCCAACCGGCGGTGAGCAAGCGCATCGCCGCGCTGGAGCAGCAGCTCGCCGTGCGCCTGTTCGACCGGCTCGGTCGCGAGGTGACCCTGACCGAAGCGGGACGCGCCCTGCAGCCCAGGGCCTACCAGATCCTGAACGTGCTGGACGACACTCGACGGGCATTGAGCAATCTCAACGGCGACATCAGCGGCCGGCTGACCCTGGCGACCAGCCATCACATCGGCCTGCACCGCCTGCCCCCCCTGCTGCGCGCCTTCACCCGTGCTCACCCGCAGGTGGCGCTGGACATCCACTTCCTCGATTCGGAAGTGGCCTACGAAGAGATCCTCCACGGCCGCGCCGAGCTGGCGGTGATCACCTTGGCGCCGCAGACGGCACCGCCGGTGCGGGCGGCGAAGGTGTGGGACGACCCGCTGGATTTCGTCGCCGCCCCGGAGCATCCGCTGGTGCGCAACGGCGCGGTGAATCTGGCGGACGTGGCGCAGCACCCGGCGGTGTTCCCGGGCGGTACCACCTTCACCCAGCGCATCGTGCAGCGTCTCTTCGAAGGCCAGGGGCTGACGCCCAATATCGCCATGAGCACCAACTACATGGAGACGATCAAGATGATGGTCTCCATCGGCATCGCCTGGAGCGTGCTACCGCGCACCATGCTGGATGCCCAGGTGGTGCGCCTGCCGCTGCCCGGCATCCAGCTGTCGCGCCAGCTCGGCTACATCGTGCACACCGAGCGGACGCTGTCCAACGCCGCCCGCGCCTTCATGGCCCTGCTCGACGCCGAGCGGGGGCACGAATCGCCCTGAACGAAAAAGGGGCGCCGGAGCGCCCCTCTTCTTCGTTTCATTGCCGCGTCATTGCCGCGTCGGCTCGATCAGCCTTCCAGCGCCGGACGCTGTTCGCCGCCGATCGGGATGCGCTTGGGCTTGGCCTCTTCCGGCACGATGCGCACCAGGTCGATGTTGAGCAGGCCGTTACGCAGCTCAGCGCCCTTGACCTCGATATGGTCGGCCAAGCGGAAGGACAGCTTGAAAGCGCGTTGGGCGATGCCCTGGTGCAGATAGGCGACGTTCTCGGCAGCGTTCTCGCGCTTGCCGCCGCTGATGGTCAGCACGCCGCGCTCGACCTGCAGCTCCAGGTCGGACTCTTGGAAACCGGCTGCCGCGACCACGATGCGGTACTGATCGTCGCCATGCTTCTCGACGTTGTAGGGCGGATAGGAACTGCCGGCCTCATTGCGCAGGGCCGACTCGAACAGATCGTTGAAACGATCGAAACCGATGGATTGGCGAAACAAGGGAGCCATGGAAAAAGCGGTCATTTGAAATCTCCTGTCATTCAGCGAGTTTTGCACTACGGGACCCGACTTCGGCATCCCGCGCACTGAATAGATAGGGACCGTCAAACGGATTTCAAGCCTCGCTCGCCTCAGTTTTTTTGCGACTGCTTTCGCCCTCCCCCAAGGGAGGTCCGTCAGCATCCACCCCGAACAGAGCGTCCAGACGCGCACAGTCGCTCTCCCGGCGCACCTCGGCGAACAGCTCCGCCGCCTGCGGGTAGTTGCGGGTCAGCATCCCCAGCCACTGCTTGAGCCGTCCCGGCGCATAGCGCGGCGCCAGCTTGCGCCGGGCCTGTCGCCAAAAATCGGCGAGCAGCGACTGCAGCTCGGCCCAGGGCATCGGCTCGGCCTCACGACCGGCGCGGGCAGCGGCGATCTGCCGGGCCAGGTCGGGACGCGATACCAGGCCGCGACCGAGCATGACGTCCTCCACCCCGCTGACCGCCCGGCAGCGGCGCCAGTCCTCCACGCTCCAGATCTCGCCGTTGGCGATCACCGGCACCGCCACCGCCTCCTGCACCCGCGCCACCCACTCCCAGTGCGCCGGGGGCTTGTAGCCGTCGACCTTGGTCCGCGCATGCACGACGATCTGCGCCGCACCGCCATCGGCCAAGGCGCGGGCGCAGTCCAGAGCACCGTCGGGGCTGTCGTAGCCCAAACGCATCTTGGCGGTGACCGGGACCGATGCCGGCACGGCGCGGCGTACCTCGCGGACGATGGCATGCAGCAGCTCCGGCTCCTTGAGCAGCACGGCGCCGCCGCGGGACTTGTTCACCGTCTTGGCCGGACAGCCGAAATTCAAGTCGATCACCGGCGCCCCCAGTTCGCAGGCGAAGGCCGCATTCTCGGCCAGGCATGGAGGATCGGAGCCGAGCAACTGCAGGCGCATCGGCGTGCCGGCGCGGGTCCGCCAGCCATGCGCCAGTTCCGGCGCCAGCTTACGGTAATGCGCCTCCGGCAACAGGCGGTCGCAGACCCGGATGAATTCGGTCACGCACCAGTCGACACCGCCGACGCGGGTCAGCAGATCGCGCAGGATTTCGTCGACGAGCCCCTCCATGGGGGCGAGGGCGATTTGCATAGGACGGAAGGAATCTGGCAGAAACGCGGGGGCGCGTAGTGTAAGGGACGCACCGCCGGCCACAACTGCCGATTCGGCGCTAGGCCGGGCAGGACTCGGCGAAGGCCTTGCCGTAGCGTTCGAGGAAGAGCTCCGGCATCCGCTTCGGCCGTCCGCTGGACAGCTCGATGCAGACGAAGGTGGTCTGGGCGCGCAGCAGGGTGAGGCCATCGGCCGGACGTATCAGCTGGAACTGTCGGGTCATCTTCAGCCGACCGTCGGTGTCGACGATCCAGGTGCCCATCTGCAGCCGCTCACCCTCGTGGGCACTGGCGATGTAGTCGATCTCGTGACGCAGCACCGCCATGGCCCGGTCGAGGCTGCGGTATTCGTCCAGGCTCAGCCCCAGACTCTGCGAGTGGCCCCAGGCGCAGCGCTCGAGCCAGCCGACGTACACGGTGTTGTTCACGTGCCCGAGGCCGTCGATGTCCGCGGGCTGCACGTCGATGTCGACGACGAACGGCCCGGGCTGCAGCCAGTTCACGAATGGTGCTCCAGGCTGGCGGCCAGCTCGCAGGCCTCGCGGGCCAACTGGGTGATCTGGTCCCAGGCACGGGCGCGGATCAGGCTGGCGGGCGCGATCCAAGTGCCACCGACGCAGGCGACGTTGGGCAGCCCGAGAAAGCTTAGCAGGTTGTCCGGCGTGACCCCTCCGGTCGGACAGAAACGGATGCCGCTGAACGGCTCCTTGAAACTCTTCAGCATCTTCACGCTGGTAGCGCCGTTGGCCGGGAACAGCTTCAGCGAACGGTAGCCGAATTCCAGGGCCAGGAGGACCTCCGAAGGGGTCATCACTCCCGGCAGGTAGGGAAGCTTGCTATCGTCGGCGGCCGCCGCGAGGCGCGCGGTACAACCGGGACTGACGACGAACTGGGCGCCGGCGTCGCGCGCCTCGAGGAACTGCTCGCTGTGGATCAGGGTGCCCGCCCCGACCAACAGGTCCGGCAGTTCCTTGCGGATCGCCGCCAGGGCGTCCAGGGCCCGCGAGGTGCGCAGAGTCACCTCGAGCACCTCGATGCCGCCGCCCTGCAGGGCCCGCGCCAGGTCCACGGCCAGGGTGGCGTCCTCGATCACCAGCACCGGCAGCACCGGGCGTGCCCGTTGCAACACTGCATCCATCGTCAGAGCCATGTTCAGTTCTCCAGCTACCGCGACTGGCGAAGCCCGCTCAGGGCTGCTGCCGTCGCTCGGATTCGATCAGGAAACGGACGATGCCGAATTCGCGCCGCAGTTGCTCGAGCAATCCGGGCACCACCTCCAGATTGCCGGCCTTTCCCTGGACCTCCAGTTGCTTGCACAGGTCGGCCATCAACTGAGCGCCCATGTTGCTGCAACTGCCCTTGAAAGTGTGCGCCGCCTGACGCACGGCCTCGCCGTCACGGGCTTCCAGCGCCCGCTCCAGGTCGCCGAGGCGCGCCTGCGAATCGCTCAGGAAGGTTTGCAGCAGAAGCGGGTATTCGTCCTCCATGACGTCCTGCAGGACTGCCAGAACGGCACCATCGAGATGCTCGGTCATTCCAGGCCACTCCATCGGGATCTAAGGCAATTGCCGTGAATTATGCCTGAGCCGACCAGGAAAACTCCACGCACACGCTGCGCCCGTCGTCCGTCCAGGTACAGCTGTCGGCCAGTTGCCGGATCAGTTTCAGCCCTCGCCCGCTGTAGCGATCCACGGACTCCTCCAGCGCCAGCATCCGCTGCACGTCGAATCCCGGACCGCTGTCCTCGACGCGAATGCTCAGCCGCCCCCCCTGGGCCTGCGGGCGCAGGTCGAGATGAAAGCGCACATAACCATCGCACAGCGCCGCCAGTCGCCGGCGCCGCTCGCGGTAGTACTCGGCGAAACCCAGGGCATCGCGCTTGAGCGACGAATCCAGCCCCATCACCCCGTGGTCCAGGGCGTTGGAGTACAGCTCGGCGAGCACGGTGTAGAGCATCCCGCCTTGGGCGCGCAGTTCCTGCACCTCGAGCAGGAGCTGCAGCAGATAGGGCAGCGGGTTGAAGCGCTTGAGGGTTTCCGCACGGAATTCGAAGCTGACCGAGCAATCCATCGGGCAGCTCTGCCCGCTGTCGCTGAAGATCAGCGGCGGCGGTGCACGGGTGCCATCCTTGGTTAGGGTCACCTCGATCAGGCTGGCGTCGTCCTGCTTCTCGCCGCGGAAGGCGACCAGCGCCTCCTGGATCTCCTCGAACAACCGCTCGGGCTGGCGGTTGCTGTCGAACACATCCAGCAGGCGCTGCTCGCCGAACCATTCGCCGCTCTGGTTGCAGACCTCCAGCACGCCATCGGTGAGCAGGAACACGCGATCCCCAGTTTCCATGGGGTAGATCTCGTAGCGGTCGTCGAAGCAGTTCGGGTCCACGATGCCCAGCGGCAGGTGCCGGGAGCGCAGCGGAACGCGCTCGCCGCTGGCGGGCCGGTACAGATAGCCATCCGGCAGGCCGCCGTTCCAGACCTCGATCACCCGCCGCTGGAAGCTCAGGTTGAGCATGACCGCGCAGCAGAACACCCCGACCGGCAGGGTGTGCTTGAGCTTGGCATTCATCTCGCGAAGGATCTCGGCCAGGGAATAGCCCTTGGCGGTCATCCCGTAGAACACCTCGGACAACGGCATGGCACCGATCGCCGCCGACAGGCCGTGCCCGGTGAAATCGCCGAGCAGCACGTGCAAGCCGCCGGAGGGCTTGAAGGCCGCCAGCATCAGGTCGCCGTTGAATAGCGCATAGGGCGATTGCAGGTAGCGGATGTTCGGGGCGTTGTTGAGGCAGCCCGAGTGGGCCACCTTGTCGAACACCGCCTTGGCCACGCGCTGCTCGGTGAGCAGGTGCTCGTTGTGCCGAGCGATTAGGTCACGCTGCTCCAGCACCGTGGCCTGCAGGCGCCGCAGGCGGTCCATCGCCTTGATCTTGGCCTGGAGGATCGGCTGGTTGTAGGGCTTGGCGAGAAAGTCGTCGCCGCCGGCGTCCAGGCACTTCACCATGGCCTCGCTTTCGCTCAGGGAGGTGAGAAAGATGATCGGCACCAGCTCCTCGCCGGCCATCTGCTTGATTTGCCGGGCCGCCTCGAAGCCGTCCATCACCGGCATCAGGGCGTCCATCAGCACCAGTTGCGGGCGCTCCTGCTCGAACAGCCGGACCGCCTCCTGGCCATTGCCGGCAGTCACCACGCGGTAGCCCTGACGACGGATGATGGTCGCCAGCAGCAAGCGGTCGGCGGTGCTGTCCTCGGCGATGAGGATGGACAGGGTGTCCTGCATGGCTGCAGCCCTCGCTCAGTCGCTTCCAGGTCGCGGCGTCGATTGCGCTCGGCAGCGATCCGCTAGGTGATGTGGAAGAGCTGCTCGAAGTTGGAGATGGAGAGGATCTTGCGCACGTCCGGGTTACAGTGGATCAGGCGGATCTGCGCATGCTCGCCGCCGGCGTGGTCGCGTAGCAGCAGCAGCATCCCGAGCGCCGAGCTATCGATGTAGGTCGTGCCCTGCAGGTCGATCACGTAGCGCTTCGGGGTGAAGTTGATGCGCTCGTAGGCATTGCGGAATTCCTGGTGGGCGCCGAAATCGAAACGTCCTTCGATGAAGATGTTCAGCTCTTGTCCGTCGGCCGAAGGCAGCGAGGTGATAGCCATGCAAACTCCTTGTCGAGGTGATGAGCCAACGGCTGAGATTTAACACCCCGGTCCGCGCAGAGCAACCGAAAAAAAACCACCGCCGCGGCGAACGGCAGACCGCCCGCTATTCGGGCAGTTCATCCTCTTCCTCGCGGCGGCTCATGCCGTATTTACGCATCTTCTCTACCAGCGTAGTACGGCGAATGCGCAGACGCTCGGCGGCGCGCGCCACCACGCCGCCGCTGTCGTCCAGCGCCTGCTGGATCAGGCTGCGCTCGAGAGTGCCCAGGTAATCCTTCAAATCCAGCCCCTCCGGCGGCAGCACGGCGTGCATGGACGGCTCAGCCAGGCAGGCGCTCAACGCCGCCCGCTCGACCAGCCGCTCGCGCAAACCGTCCACCGCCTGCTCTTCCTCGCCCTCGATATGGCGGTACTTCTTCGGCAGCTCGGCCAGGCCGATGGTGCCGTAGGGATGCAGGATCGCCAAGCGCTCCACCAGATTGGCCAGCTCCCGCAGATTGCCCTGCCAGTCATGCCAGCAGAGGGACATGAGCGCCGCCGAATTGAAACGGATGGAGCCGCGCTTCTCGTGCTCCATCCGCGAGATCAGCTCGTTCAGCAGCAGCGGGATGTCCTCCACCCGCTCGCGCAGCGGCGGCATCTCGATGGGGAACACGCTGAGCCGGTAGTAGAGGTCTTCGCGGAAGTGCCCGTCCTCGATCATCCGCTCGAGGTTCAGGTGGGTCGCGGCGATGATCCGCACGTCGATGGGCTGGGCGATCTTGCTGCCGAGCCGCTCGACGGTGCCCTCCTGCAACAGCCGGAACAAGCGCGCCTGCATCGGCATGGACATGGCCTCGATCTCGTCGAGGAACACCGTGCCGCCGTTGGCCAGCTCGAAGCGCCCGGCATGGCTGGTCAGGGCGCCGCTGAAGGCGCCCTTCTCGTGGCCGCAGAGCTCGCTTTCCAGCAGTTCGAGCGGAATCGCCCCGCAATTGACCGGCACGAACGGTGATTCGCGGCGGCGGGAGTGGTAGTGCAGATTGCGCGCCACCACCTCCTTCCCGGTGCCGGACTCCCCCAGCAGCAGCACGCAGGCATCGGTGTCGGCCACCTTCTGCATCAACTGACGCACGTGCTGGATGGCACGGCTGGTGCCGACCAGGCTGCGGAACAGGTTGGGCTCGCGCCACAGCCCGCGCTCTCGGGCCTGACCGGACATCTCGTGGAAGATCTGGGCGCGGTGCAGGGCATCGAGCAGCCTGTTGTAGCTGGGCGGCATTTCCAGGCTGGCCAGCACGTGACGGCGCACCTCCTCGGGCCAGTCGACGGGCACGGGCTCGCCCAGCAGCAGAACCGGCAGGGACTCCTCCCAGCCGATGAGCTCCCTGACCAGTTCGAGCGCCCCGCCCGGCGTATCGACCGAGCCCACCAGCACGCTCAGCAGATCCCGACCGGAATCCAGCGGACGAACGGTGTCCTGCCAGTCGGCACTGCCGCAGAGCAGATGCGGCTCATCGATGAAATCGAGGATGAGCCCCATGTCTCGACGCCGCTCCGAGGCGTCGTCGATCAACAGGAGTCGCGTGTTTCGCCACATACCGGGTACTGGATTGAGAGGAAGAAACGCCATCGCTGGATGGCGCGATGTTCCATGCCCTCCCGACAACGCAATACCGGCAAAGCAGTCGCAGGCCTATCGATGCACCGTCACGCGCCGGGATCTCATCCGCACTGCGGACGAAGACGGCGCGTGATCCCGGGCAGTCCGAGCGGCCTCTAGGCTGGAGTCTAGGACATGGGAGGACAGGGGGCGGGAAAGATTCCCGTCCCCTGTCGGGCCGCGGCCTCAACGCGGCAGGACAGCAGCGTAGGCGGCCAGGTGGATGCCCAGCTCGGCCAGGCGCTGCAGGTCTTCGGGGCGGTCCACGTCCCAGAGTTCGGGCAGCAGCAGATGTTCCCAGCCCAGCTGCCGCAGGCGCTCGCAAGTCTGCGCCAACACCTCCTCGCAGCCCCAGGGAATCTCCGCGAAGAGCAGCGGATCGACCCGGCGCAAGCCGAGCAGCACGAAGCCGCCATCCTCGGCCGGGCCGACCACGACATCACGCTCCTGCAGGGCCTCGCGGGCCGCGGTCAGGTAATCGCCATCGAGTACGGGGCAGTCGTTGCAGACCAGGATCACCGCGTCGTTGCTCGACAGCCCCAGCGTGACGATGCGCCGCATGCGCTCGCCGAGATCGCCCGGCGGCTGCTCGATGAGCGTCCACCCGTGCTCTGCCGCCAGTCTCTCCAGGGACTCGTCCGGGTCGCCATCGAGCCAGAGGATGCGGGGATCGAAATCGTCCGGAGGAAGCGTGATCAACGCGTGCTCGAGCAGCAGCCGCTGCAGATCGCAGGCACCGTCCTCGCCCAACGTAGGAATCAGGCGGAATTTCACCAGGCCGGGCTCCGGTGCGCGCGCCAGCATGTGCAGGGAAACGGACAGGCTCATGCTAGGGTCCTCCAAGATGCCTGCGGGTCAGCATTTCCGGAACTGGCACCGCAATCGTCAGCCAAGCGCATAACGCCATCGCCCATACACTACGCCAGATTCCGCGAGCTTCCCAGCACCGGCCGGAGACCCCATCGCCGCGGTCGCCCCTGCGGCTTTCGCACTCAGATCGTCTCGGCCAGGGTCTCCGGCTTCTGCTGCATCTGCTCGTGGACCAGTGCTTCGTCGACCCGCGGGTCGAGAGCCGCCACCAGCGGCGAGCTGGTCATGTTGTCCGCGCTCGGGATGTGGTGCAGCGGTGCGTTCTCGACCTGATAAAGACGGGTCACGGCCTTGGGCTGGATACGCCAGACCAGGATCAGCGCGCAGGCGATGTCGAAGGCGTAGAGCATGTTGCCGCCCAGATATTTCATCAGCACACCGGCGAGCAACGGCCCGATGCAGGCGCCCACCCCGAAGGTGGCCAGCAGCATGGCCGTCAACGACACCCGCCGCTCGGGCTCGACGTGATCGTTGGCGAAGGCGACCGCCAAGGGATACAGACTGAACTGCAGCAGGCAGAGCAGAAAGCCGAGCGGCAGCAGCGCCGGCAAGGGTACCGTCGGCATGAGCGCCAACGGCAGGGCGAACAGGGCCAGCAGCATGGCGCAGAGACGGATCAGCCAGGCCCGGTCATGACGGTCGGACAACCAGCCGAGCGGCCACTGCACCAGCAGGCCGGCCAGAACGCAGCTCCCCATGAACAGGCCGATCTCGTCGGTGGTCAGCCCTTGGCGCTTCGCATACAGCGGAGCCAGGCCATAGAAGGCGCCGATGACGAGACCGGAAACGGCGATGGTGGTCAGCGACTGCGGCACCCGCCGGAAGAAGAAGCGCGGCTCCAGGGGAGCCGGACGCAGGGGCGCCGGATGGAGCTTGTGGGTCAATGCCACCGGAACCAGGCAGAGGGCGAAGCACAAGGCCACCAGCATCAGCAGCTCGAGCCCGAGGGCCGGGTAGACGACCAAGACCAGTTGCCCGAGCACCAGCCCCAGGTAGGAAACGGCCATGTAGGCGCCGAACACCGCCCCGCGCTGGTCGGCTCCGGCCTGCTCGTTGAGCCAGCTCTCCAGCACCATGTACTGGCACATCATGCCGATACCGACCGCGAAGCGCAGCAGCAACCAGGCCGGCAGCCAGTCGATGAGACCGTGGAGCAGTACCGCCGCGGTGACCATCCCGGCGCAGGCGACATAGGCGCGGATATGCCCGACCCGGGCGATAAGCCGGTGACCGGTCTTGCCGCCCAGGACCAGGCCACAGTAGTAGGCAGCCATCAGCCCACCGACCCAGATGCCATCCACCTCGGTCGACAGGCGCAGGGCCAGATAGGTACTCAGCAGGCCGGAGCCCAGCAGCATCATCAGCGTGGCGAAATACAGGCCACGGAAGGATTTCAGGATCAGGGGCATCGCGATGGCAACCTCGATGGATATGGGCGGGCGGCCGCGATCGCGGCCGAAGACGACGATCAGGCCTGGGTAGCCAGCACGCGCCGCTCCCAGGGACTGATCTCGTCGAGAAAGCTCGCCAGTTCCAGGGTCTTGCTGGCGAGATACCCCTCGATGAACTCGTTGCCGAACAGCTGCCGGGCCAGCTCGCTGCGTGCCAGACGAGCCAGCGCTTCCTGCATGCTGCCGGGCAGGAGCAGATCGTCTGGCACCCGGAATTCGCCCTGCAGTGGCTCGCTCGGCTCGATTTGTCGCAGCAGGCCATGCAACCCCGCGGCCAGACTGGCGGCAATCGCCAGGTAAGGGTTGGCATCGGCGCCCGGCAGGCGATTTTCCACCCGCCGCGCTGCCGGCTCGCTGGCCGGAATGCGCAGGCCTGCGGTGCGGTTGTCGTGCGACCAGCAGGCATTGTTGGGCGAAGCGTAGGGATTGCAGAGTCGCTGGTAGGAATTCACATGGGGCGCGAACAGCAGGGTGAGGTCCGCCAGCGTCGCCTGCAGCCCGCCGATGAAATGGCGGAATGCCGGGGTCGACTGGCCCTGCTGGTCGCTGAACAGATTGCGACCGCTGCCCTCCTCCACCAGGCTCTGATGGATATGCATGGAGCTACCCGGCACATTGCCCAGCGGCTTGGCCATGCAGACCGCCATCAACCCGTGCTTGAGCGCCACCTCCTTAAGCAGGTGCTTGAACAGGAAGGTCTGATCGGCCAACTGCAAGGGATCGCCATGCAGCAGGTTGATCTCGAACTGACTGACGCCCATCTCGTGCATGAAAGTATCGCGCGGCAGCCCCAGCGCCGCCATGCAGCGGTAGACCTCGTCGAAGAAGGGGCGCAGACCGTTACTGGAGGAAATGCTGAAGGCGGAGAAACCGGCTTCTCGCCGCCCATCCAAGCCGTGCGGGGGCTGAAACGGCTGCAGGGGATCGGCATGGGGTGCGAAGACGAAGAACTCCAGCTCCGTGGCCACCACCGGCCGCCAGCCCTGACGCGCATAGGCGGCCAAGACCCGCTTGAGCTGCGCCCGAGAGGACAGCACCGAGCCCCCTCCCGTCAGCTCATCGGCATCGCAGATCGCTAGCGCCCGCGGCCGCTCGCTCCAGGGCAGGACGTGGATCTGCTGCAGATCGGCACTCAAAACCAGATCGCCATCATCCCCGCCATAGAAGCGCGTAGGCGGGTAGCCTCCCATGATGCACTGCAGCAACACCCCCCGGGCCAGCTGCAGCCGGCGCCCCTCGAGAAAGCCCGCGGCGGTCATCACCTTGCCGCGCGGCACGCCATTGAGGTCCGGGGTGACGCACTCGACCTCCTCCACTCCAGCCAGCCGTTCGATGAGAGCCAGTGGGTACTTGCTGGTCATGACAGATACCGTCCCTTCAACTGCCGTCAGCACAAGGTACGCAGCCGTCATGCGAAAATTCAAGCCGTTCGGATGCCGATCTATGCCAGGCGGACATCCGGACAATGCCTATCCCTGCCGCCTTGTGCCGCCGGGGCGTCCTCAACCTGTTGGTAGCGAATGCGATGTCCGATCCGATGGCCTACGGCGGCTTGTTCATGCTGGCACTGGTCGCCGCCACCCTGCTGCCGGCGCAGTCCGAAGCCGCCTTGGTCGGCTTGCTCCTGAGCGGTGCCTATTCGACGGATGGCCTCGTGCTGGCCGCCACGCTCGGCAATACTCTCGGCTCGCTGGTGAACTGGCTGCTCGGTCGCTCCATCGAGCGTTACCGGGAACGCCGCTGGTTTCCGGCGAGCGCAAAGCAGCTGGAGCGGGCACAAAGCTGGTACCACCGCTACGGACGCTGGTCGTTGCTACTCAGCTAGCTGCCGCTGGTCGGCGATCCCCTGACCCTGATCGCCGGGGTGATGCGCGAGCCGCTTCCGAGCTTTCTGCTGATCGTCACCCTGGCCAAGGCCGGACGCTATCTGGCCCTCACGGCGCTCACGCTCGGTTGGAACTAGGAAAGGCGTTGACTTTGGGGGCGGCTGGCACACGGCCCTGCGAGAGAAAGCGGAGACAGAGTAGAGAGGAAAAGGGGAACAGGCGGCAGCTTCTGCCTGACGGGAGGAACCAAGCGGGTAAAAATGGCGTCCCCTGCTGGAATCGAACCAGCATCTAGCCCTTAGGAGGGGCTTATTCTATCCGTTGAACTAAGGGGACAGCTTACTGAGGCCAGGCATTGTACGCATTTTTGCCGGAGCGTAAATCCAGCCTTGCTGCATCAGCCATCGTCTGACGGGGCGGCATGTTAGCCGCCGGGAAAAAGTTTGTCATGTCGCTTGGAGAACGATGAACCATCCACCGACTCAAAGCCCCGATATGCACCGGAAAACCTGTCCTCTTCCACTTTTTGTGGCCGGAATAAGTGAACCACTGCAACGAACCGGAGTCATACCGATGACAGGCTTACCAGCTATTTGCCAGCATTCAACTACAACTCTTCGGTCAAATCTATGCGCCCTATGAAACAGGCTATCTATTCCAGCCGTACCGCTGACAAATTCGTCGTCCGCCTTCCAGACGGGATGCGCGAACGTATCGCCGAAGTAGCGCGAAATCACCATCGCAGCATGAACTCCGAGATCATCGCTCGCCTCGAGCAAAGTCTGCTTCAGGAAGGCGCACTGGACGAGGATCTCAACATGCGTCTGGACAGCCCGGAACTGTCCCTGCATGAGCGCGAATTGCTCCAGCGTTTCCGCCAACTGACCCGGCGCCAGCAAAACGCTCTGGTGGCCCTGATCGCCCACGATACAGAGCTCGCCGCGGAAGCCTGACCAATGGTTTCGCAACAGCCATCAGTCGAGCCTTTGCCTCCGGCGGTAACGGAAAAACAGGCTTATCCACATAAGCCTGTTTGACGGCAGAAGAGCCCTTCCTCGTCTCGCGGCGAGATACGGCGACTCCGCCAAGCCAAGCGGCAGCTGCCTCTTGGCTGACACACATAGTACGGTTAACCGCAAATGGGTGTAGTTGGCCAGCTAGAGCAGGAACAACGAGGCCAACCCAAGAAAGATGAAAAAGCCGCCACTGTCGGTCATGGCGGTAATCATCACGCTGGACCCCATGGCAGGGTCCCGGCCCAGCCTGGCCAGTGTCATCGGGATCAGGACCCCCATCAAAGCTGCCAGAAGCAGATTCAGGGTCATCGCGGCCGTCATCACCAGCCCCAGTGACCAACTGTCGTAGAGCAGATAGGCGACCGCACCTATCACGCCACCCCAGACCAAGCCGTTGATCAGAGCCACCCCCAACTCCTTGCGTAGCAGACGGGCAGTGTTGCCGGTACTGCTGATCTGATCGAGCGCCATGGCACGAACGATCATGGTGATGGTCTGATTGCCCGAATTGCCCCCGATCCCCGCGACGATAGGCATCAGGGCAGCAAGCGCCACCAGCTTCTCGATGGAGCCTTCGAACAGGCCGATCACCCGCGAGGCGAGGAAGGCAGTGACCAGGTTCACCGCCAGCCAGGACCAACGGTTGCCCACCGACTTCCAGACCGAGGCGAAGATATCTTCCTCTTCGCGCAAACCGGCCATGTTCAGCACTTCGCTTTCGCCTTCCTCGCGGATCAGGTCGACCATTTCGTCGATGGTCAAACGACCGATCAGCTTGCCGTTCTTGTCCACTACCGGAGCGGACACCAGGTCGTAACGCTCGAAGGCCTGGGCAGCATCGTAAGCATTCTCGTCGGGATGAAAACTGACCGGATCGACAGCCATGATCTCGCCGACCTGTATCTCAGGATCGCTGACGAGGAGCCGTTTGATCGGCAGCACGCCTTTCAGCATGCCGTCATAATCGACCACGAACAGTTTATCGGTATGACTCGGCAACTCCTTGAAACGCCGCAAGTAGCGCAATACCACTTCCAGACTGACGTCTTCGCGGATGGTGACCATCTCGAAGTCCATCAGTGCGCCGACCTGATCTTCATCGTAGGACAGTGCCGACCGGACCCGCTCTCGCTGCTGTGCGTCGAGGGACTCCATCAGCTCATGGACCACATCGCGCGGCAACTCCGGCGCCAGGTCGGCGAGCTCGTCGGCGTCCATCTCCTTGGCGGCGGCGATCAACTCATGATCGTCCATGTCCGCGATCAGCGTTTCGCGGACCGCATCGGATACTTCGAGGAGGATGTCGCCGTCCCGCTCGGCTCTGACCAACTGCCAGATGGTCAGGCGGTCTTCGAGGGGAAGGGCTTCGAGAATGCGGGCGATGTCGGCTGGGTGCAGCTCGTTGAGCTTACGCTGCAACTCGGCGAGGTTCTGTCGGTGTACGAGATCCTCGACCAATTGGTGATGAGGACCTTCCTGTCGATGGGTCAGCTCTTCGACCAGCCGCTGCCTGTGCAAAAGATCGACCACCTGGGTGAGGCGGTCTTGCAGGCTTTCTTGCGGCTTCTTGGCTTCGGCATCGGTCATAGCAAGCTCCACCCCCAGCAGCGGAGCACGCCAAGGGTATCAATCAGTCAATACGTGATTGCTCAAATCGGATGAAGTAACTACTGGGTAAGTCCATGGTGGTTTTCCACATACCCCCGCGGGGTAGACAGGCGTAATGATAACACTGCCGGAAAGCTTTGCACGCGCCCGAAAAGCGGCCAGAACAAATGCTTGCGTCGTAAACCTCGGCCCCATATCACCGCCCACGCTGGCATGAAGCGACTTGGAACACGCCAGCTCAATCGAGGTGAGACTAGACTTGAGTCCCTTTTTATCCGGTCCGGTCAAGGAGGACGCCATGCACCAATTGCCCCGAACAGCCATCGTCATGCTGCTGCTCGGCTCTGCTACTCCACTGCTTGCCTCTAACGTATTCCGCTGCCAAGCGCCGAATGGGCATGTCACCTATACCCTGCAGGGCTGCACGACGGACCAGCAGCAGGATATCCAGCAGGCTTTCAACCCCACGCCGAGCAGTGGAGCGCCCGTGACACTGGGAAGCAAGACCAGACATCGTGAAAGCCGATCGGAGGCACAGAACAGCCTAGAGAAAGTCACGGTCGTGGGCCAACGGGACGATGGCTGCGGGAACCGAATCGTCGGCCGCGAGCGTCGCGAAGCAGTAATCAAAAGGCACATTCACCCCGGCATGACCCGTGCCGACGTGGAAAGCGCACTGGGCGCTCCGGACAGGGTCACCGGCAACAATGGCCGGAGTCGCTACCTGTACCGTGACGGCGGACGCACACGACAAATCAGCTTCGACGAGAACGGCTGCGTGACAGAGAAGCGCTGAATAAAAAAGGGCCTGCATTGCTGCAAGCCCTTCTCGATATGGCGCACTCAGGAGGATTCGAACCTCCGACCGCCCGGTTCGTAGCCGGGTACTCTATCCAGCTGAGCTATGAGTGCGTGTGGTGCTTGATAAACCAGATCACCTCTGGCGCGAACACCAGGCAAGGTGTTCAAATATGGCGCACTCAGGAGGATTCGAACCTCCGACCGCCCGGTTCGTAGCCGGGTACTCTATCCAGCTGAGCTATGAGTGCGCTTAGCGCCGCGCATTATAGAGATTCAAAATCTTTGTTCAAGCTTAATTTCGATTATCTTTCAACAACCTACGTCAAAGTCGAACAATATCCCTATTAGGCGTTAATGGCGGAGAGGGGGGGATTCGAACCCCCGACACCCTTTTGAGGTGTACTCCCTTAGCAGGGGAGCGCCTTCGGCCTCTCGGCCACCTCTCCGCAACACGGGGCGTATAATAACTACCTTTGCCCCGATTGCAAAGCCAAAAATTCAGAAAAATTAATGGCTTGGCTCTTGATCTTTTTCTTTCTGAATGCGCTGGTAAATCTCTTCGCGATGTACAGCAACCTCTTTCGGCGCATTGACCCCAATGCGCACCTGGTTACCTTTCACACCCAACACAGTGACAGTGACATCATCACCCACCATCAGGGTCTCTCCGACCCGACGAGTCAGAATCAGCATTCCTTTCTCCTTTACGGGAAATCAACAGGACAACAGTCTGCAAAATAAAAAAGGCAATAATCCTGAGAATCAGCCATTCCCAGAAGACTATACACCCAAGTATTGACCAGAGCGGGCAAAAGGAAAGGTTTTGCCTCCCAGCCAAAACGACGAAAGGCGCAGAATTTCTGCGCCTTTCCACGATACGGGTTACTCAACTTGCCGGGCGAGAGCATCCAGTTCGAATGCGGTATGCAGAGCACGCACCGCCAGCTCCAGATATTTCTCCTCGATAACCACGGACACTTTGATTTCCGAGGTGGAGATCATCTGAATATTGATGCTTTCCTTCGCCAACGCTTCGAACATACGGCTGGCTACTCCAGCATGGGAACGCATGCCGACACCGACGATGGACACCTTGGCGATATCGGTATCGCCGATGACCTCCCGAGCCCCGATCTCGCGGGCGGTGTTCTGCAACACCTGCATGGCATTCAGGTAATCGTTGCGATGCACGGTGAAGGTGAAATCGGTGGTGTTATCGTGCGAAATGTTCTGCACGATCATGTCCACCTCGATATTCGCTGCACTGATCGGACCGAGGATCTTGAACGCCACGCCGGGATTGTCCGGCACGCCACGAATGGTCAGCTTGGCTTCGTCGCGATTGAAGGCAATGCCGGAGATGATCGGCTGTTCCATGGATTCCTCTTCATCGATGGTAATGAGGGTGCCGGGACCCTCTTGGAAACTGTGCAACACGCGCAGCGGGACATTGTACTTACCGGCGAACTCCACCGAGCGGATCTGCAGCACCTTGGAGCCCAGGCTGGCCATTTCCAGCATTTCCTCGAAGGTGATCTTCTCCAGGCGCCGGGCCTTCGGCACGACGCGCGGATCGGTGGTGTAGACGCCATCGACATCGGTATAGATCTGGCACTCGTCGGCTTTCAGCGCCGCGGCCAGGGCCACGCCAGTGGTATCGGAGCCACCGCGACCGAGGGTGGTGATGTTGCCGTGCTCGTCCACACCCTGGAATCCGGCCACCACCACCACGCGCCCGGCCTTGAGGTCGGCACGCAGCTTCTGGTCGTCGATCTGCAGGATGCGCGCCTTGGTGTGGGCGCTGTCGGTCAGAATGCGCACCTGATTGCCGGTATAAGATACCGCCGGCACGCCGCGCTTGATCAGCGCCATGGCCAAGAGAGCGATGGTCACCTGCTCGCCGGTGGACACCATCACGTCGAGCTCGCGCGGTACCGGCTGATCGCTGATCTGCTTGGCCAGGGCGATCAGGCGATTGGTTTCGCCGCTCATGGCCGAGACCACGACCACGATATCGTCGCCATTCTCGCGGAATTTCTTGACCTTCTCGGCCACCATCTCGATACGCTCGACAGAGCCGACGGAGGTGCCTCCGAATTTCTGTACGATCAACGCCATTTAAAAAGCCACCTAGCCCGTAAAAGGGCGCCATTAAACATTCAACGCAGACCACTGCCAAGATTCGGCAGGCCTGCCGACAAGCGCTTGTCGCCCCTTACAGCCGCTCTTCGACGAACGGCATGAGCAGAGCGAGCGCCTGGTCCAGCGCCCCGACATCGGTACCGCCACCCTGAGCCATGTCCGGGCGGCCGCCACCCTTGCCGCCGACCGCCGCAGCGGCCTGCTTCATCAGATCGCCGGCCTTGAGCCTGCCGGTCAGATCCTGGGTCACCCCGGCGACCAGCACGACCTTGCCGTCCGACTCGCCGCCCAGCAGGATCGCGGCGCTACCCAGCTTGTTCTTCAGCTGGTCGACCAGTGCCAGCAGCCCTTTGCCGTCGACGCCGTCGAGCCGGGCAGCAAGGACCTTGGCACCCTTCACTTCCAGTGCGGAACCGGCCAGGTCGTCGCCGGCGCTGCTCGCCGCCTTGGCCTTGAGCTGCTCCAGCTCCTTCTCCAGCTGGCGGTTGCGCTCGAGCAGACCGGTCAGCTTGTCTAGCAAGTTGTCGCGGCTGCCCTTGACCAGCGCGGCGGCATCCTTGAGCTGCTCCTCGGCGCAGCTCAGGTAGACCAGCGCCTGGGCACCGGTGACCGCCTCGATGCGGCGCACGCCGGCAGCCACCCCGCCCTCGCTGACGATCTTGAACAGGCCGATGTCGCCGGTACGGGTCACGTGGGTGCCACCGCAGAGCTCGACGGAAAAGCCGCCGCCCATGGTCAGCACGCGCACGGTATCGCCGTACTTCTCGCCGAACAGTGCCATGGCGCCCTTGCGCTTGGCGCTGTCGATGTCGGTGACCTCGGTTTCCACCGGGCTGTTCCTGCGGATCTCGGCGTTGACCAGTTCTTCCAGGGCCTTGATCTGCTCGGGCTTGATCGCCTCGAAGTGGCTGAAGTCGAAGCGCAGGCGCTGGCTGTCCACCAGCGAGCCTTTCTGGGCCACGTGCTCGCCGAGGATCCGGCGAAGCGCGGCGTGCAGCAGATGGGTGGCCGAGTGGTTGAGTGCGGTGGCCTGACGCACGGAAGGATCGACCACGGCCTCGACCGCATTGCCGACACTCAGGCTGCCGGCACTGAGGATGCCATGATGGAGGGAGGCACCACCGACCTTGGTGGTGTCACGCACCTCGAAGCGCAGGCCGTCGGCGGCCAGATAGCCGCAGTCGCCCGCCTGACCGCCGGACTCGGCATAGAAAGGCGTCTGGTCGAGGACCACCACGCCCTCCTCGCCCGCGCTCAGGCGCTCGACGCTCATGCCTTCCCTGAACAGGGCCAGGACCCGACCGGTACCGGTAGTGGTGTCGTAGCCGGTGAAGCGGGTCTCCCCTTCCACCTTGATCAGGCTGTTGTAGTCCATGTCGAAGGCGCTGGCGGAGCGGGCACGCTCGCGCTGGGCCTGCATCTCGCGCTCGAAGCCTTCCTCGTCGACGGTCAACTCGCGCTCGCGAGCGATGTCGGCGGTCAGGTCGACCGGGAAGCCATAGGTGTCGTACAGCTTGAACACCACGTCGCCGGGGATGACCTTGCCCTTCAGTTCGGCCAGGTCCTGCTCGAGGATCTTCAGGCCCTGCTCCAGGGTCTTGGCGAACTGCTCCTCCTCGGTCTTCAGCACGCGCTCGATATGCGCCTGCTGCTGCTTGAGCTCCGGATAGGCACCGCCCATCTCGGCCACCAGGGCGGCGACGATCTTGTGGAAGAAGGCGCCCTTGGCGCCCAGCTTGTTACCGTGACGGCAGGCACGACGGATGATCCGGCGCAGCACGTAGCCGCGGCCCTCGTTGGACGGCAGTACCCCGTCGGCGACGAGGAAGCCGCAGGAGCGGATGTGGTCGGCCACCACCTTGAGCGACGGCGCGTCGTCGTTGGCGCAACCGATGGCTTCGGCGGAGGCTTTCAGCAGGTTCTGGAACAGGTCGATCTCGTAGTTGGAATTGACGTGCTGCAGCACCGCGCTGATGCGCTCGAGGCCCATGCCGGTGTCCACGCTCGGGGCCGGCAGCGGATGGAGCACGCCGTCCGCGGTGCGGTTGAACTGCATGAACACGTTGTTCCAGATCTCGATGTAGCGATCGCCGTCCTCTTCCGGCGATCCGGGCGGGCCGCCCCAGATGTGCTCGCCGTGGTCGAAGAAGATCTCGGTGCAGGGACCGCAGGGACCGGTGTCGCCCATCGCCCAGAAGTTGTCGGAAGCGTAGGGAGCGCCCTTGTTGTCGCCGATGCGCACCATGCGCTCGGCGGGCATGCCGACTTCCTTGGTCCAGATGTCGTAGGCTTCGTCGTCGGTCGCGTAGACGGTGACCCAGAGCTTCTCCTTGGGCAGGCTCAGCCACTTCTCGGAGGTCAGGAATTCCCAGGCGTAGGTGATGGCGTCGCGCTTGAAATAGTCGCCGAAGCTGAAGTTGCCCAGCATCTCGAAGAAAGTATGGTGGCGCGCAGTGTAGCCGACGTTCTCCAGATCATTGTGCTTGCCGCCGGCGCGTACGCACTTCTGGCTGGTGGTGGCGCGGGTGTAGGGGCGCTTTTCCAGGCCGAGGAAACAGTCCTTGAACTGGTTCATGCCGGCGTTGGTGAACAGCAGGGTGGGGTCGTTCGCCGGGATCAGCGAACTGGAGGCCACGCGGGTGTGCCCCTTCTCTTCGAAGAAGCGGAGGAAGGCTTCACGGATTTCTGCGCTTTTCATAGACATTCCCAAGGAACTGCGGCCACGGCGGGTTTTGGCAAAGGGACGCATTATATCGGCCTTGTGCCCGCGCGGTAGAGCTTTCGTACAGATTCGGCCTCTCGGCCGCCCGACAGGCCGGGAAGACGATCGGAGCGGCCGCCGCGGCACCGGGGCTCACGGCGGCCTTCGTGCGGTCGGAAAACGAACGGTCAGTGATTGCACTCGGGGCCGTGCACGTGCCCCTCGTCATCCTCCCCGGCCGACTCCATCTCCAGTTGCAGACTGACCAGATTGGTGGCCATCGGGCGCAGCAGCAGGTTGGCGTATTCGGTATCGCCCTCCTCCACGTCCACGCCGATCAGCAACTGGCCGTTGCCGGCCTGCTGGATCCACACCTCGCGCCCCTGCCAGACCACGGCGAAGCGGGTGCAGGAGGTTTCCAGCTGGGTACCATCGGTGTCTTCGAGAATGAGTTGCAGGGCATCGGTCATGAGGTCAGCTCCAAGGGATAAGCCATAAGCGGCGGAAAAAGAGGCGGATCGTCCGCGATCAGCCAGGTCAATCGAGTTGAAAAGGATAGACGGAGCCCAGTCCGAGGATCTGCGTCAGCTCGTCCAGCGCCGTGCGGGACTCGATCAGCAGCTGCGGATCGGCCAGGTCGGCCTCGGCCAGGCGGTCCCGGTAGTGCCTGCCGACCCAAGCGTCGAGCCTGGTGTACAGCGCTTCGCTAAACAGTACGCCCGGATTGACCGCCTGCAGCTCGGTCTCGGTGAGCACCACGCGCAGACGCAGACAGGCGGGACCGCCGCCGTTCTGCATGCTCTGCTTGAGGTCGAAGACCGCGACCTCGCGGATCGGCCCGCCCGAGGCGGTCAGCTCCGTCAGGTACTGCCAGACCCGCGGGTTGCCGCGGCACTCCTCCGGCACCGCCAGCAGCATCGAGCCATCTGCCCGGCTGAGCAGCTGGCTGTTGAACAGGTAGGTCTGGACCGCGTCCTCGATGTCCAGCGCCTCGCGCGATACCTCGATCGCCAGCAATCGGCCGCCACGGCGGGCGAGCTTGTCGCCCACTTCGGCGAGCACCCGCGCGCGCTCGAGGAAGGCATCCTCGTGGTACAGCAGCACCTCGCCGTTGCCCACGGCGATCACGTCATTGTGGAACACGCCCCGATCGATCACCGCCGGATTCTGCTGGGCGAAGACCACGCCGCCGGCGTCCAGGCCGTGCAGGCGCGCCACCACCTGGCTGGCTTCCAGGGTCTGCCGCGCCGGATAGCGGCCGGGCGCCGGGTAACGGCCGTCGAAGGCGCTGCGGCCGAAGACGAAGAGCTCCACACCGGGATCGCCATAGCCACGGCACAGGCGCGTATGGTTGGCCGCTCCCTCGTCGCCGAACTGGCTCACCTCCGGCAGCGCCGGGTGGTGGGCGAAATGGCGCGGGTCGGCGAACATCGCCGCCAGCAGACGGCTGGTGGTGGCGTGCTCGATGGAGCGATGGAACTTGCAGTTGAGGTTGGCCGCGGTGAAGTGCACGCGCCCGTCGGCGGTATCGGCACTCGGGCTGACGGTGCAGGCGTTCGCCGTCCACATGCTCGAGGCGGAGCTGCAGGCCGCCAGCAGCGGCAGGCAGTCACGGGCCGCCCGACGGATGACCTCGGCATCGCTGCCGGCGAAGCCCAGACGGCGCAGGGTGGCCACGTCGGGGCGCTCGTGCGGCGCCATCACGCCCTGGCGGAAGCCCAGGTCGTGCAGCGCCTTCATCTTCGCCAGCCCCTGGCGGGCCGCTTCCCTGGGGTTGGAAAGCTGCTGGCCGCTGCTCTGCGAGGCCAGATTGCCGTAGGACAGCCCGCCATAGTTGTGGGTCGGCCCGACCAGACCGTCGAAGTTGACCTCCCAGGCGGTCACGGGCGCAGCTCCGCAGCCGACTCGGCGGCAACCGGCACGGCGCGCACCTGATCGCCCGGGACCAGGCGCAGGCGCCGGGCGGTGGCCTGATCGACCACCAGGGTGCCGGCCGCCATCCGCGCCGGCGCCGCGGCGATCCGGCAATCCCGGCACTCGCGGTTATGGATCAGGAAGGGCTCGGCCTCGTCTCCGGGCGTGCCGACCGCCAGCACCAGGGTGCGACTCTCGCGCACGGCGCGGACCTTGGCCGTCTCGCACTCGACCACCGGGCCGGCATCGAAGATGTCGACATAGCCCTGATGGCTGAAGCCCTCGGCAGCCAGCATCGCCAGTGCCGGCTCGCTCTGCGGATGCACCCGGCCGATGGCCTTGCGCGCCTCTTCCGAAAGGAAGCAGGCATAGAGCGGAAAGCGCGGCATCAGCTGGGCGATGAAGGCCTTGCTGCCGATGCCGGTGAGGTAGTCCGCCTGGCGGAACTCCATCTTGAAGAAGTGCCGGCCCAGGCTCTCCCAGAAGGGCGAACGGGCCGCCTCGTCGGACATGCCGCGCAGCTCGGAGATCAGCTTGGCGGCGAACAGCTCGCGGAACTCGGCGATGAAAAGCAGGCGCGCCTTCGACAGCAGGCGGCCGTTCAGGCCGCTGCGGTACTCCGGCAGCAGGAACAGCGAGCACAGCTCGGTGTTGCCGGTCAGGTCGTTGACCAGGAACAGCGTCGGGTTTTCCCGGTACAGGTTGAGCTCCCGCGAGGCGCTGACCGTCAGGCCGACCCGGTAGTTGTACCAGGACTCGCGCAGGCCGACCGCGCCGGTGATCGCGGAGGTGCCGACGACCCTGCCCTCGTCGTCCTCGAGCACGAACAGGTAGTCGGCGTCGCCCTTCTCGGCCTCGCCGCGAAAGGCCGCCTCGGCCCAGGCGACACGCTGCGCCAGGCGCGCCTCGTTGGGCGGCAGGGAAGTCAGTCCGGTGCCCGAGCTGGTGCTGTGGGCCAGTTCGATCAGGACCGGCAGATCGGCACTGCGTACGGGTCGAACGATCATCTTTCCTCCGGAAAACCGTGCGGGATCGGCCGGCGGCGGGCGGGCAGCCGGCCAGCCGCGCTAATCAAGCGCCACCAGACGCACGCTGCCGCCGCTGGCGACGCCCAGGGCTTCGGCCACCTCGCTGCGGAGCAGCAGCGGCTGGCCGGGCGTCCAGTCCAGCTCGACCACCGTGGCGCGGAAGTCCAGCAGCCCGCCGTTGCTCAGCAGATAGGCGCGGCCGCCCTGCCCCGCGGCCACGACCTCGACCGGCGCCAGCGCGCTGTGGGCGATGGAGCGGATGCCGCCGGTGCGGGCATGCAGGATCGGGCCGCCGTCGAAGATGTCGATGTAGTGCTCGGTCTCGAAGCCCTCGCGAGTCATGATGTCGAAGCTGAGCTGCGCCCGCGGGTGGACCTGGCCCATGGCCTCCTGCGCCGCGTCCGGCAGGAGCGGCACGTAGATCGGATAGTGCGGCATCATCTCGGCCAGATAGGTGCGGCTGCGCAGGCTGGACAGCCGCTCGGCGGCGGCATAGCTCATGTCGAAGAAGTGGTGTCCCACCGCGTCCCAGAAGGGCGAGTCGCCGCTCTCGTCGCTGAGACCGACGATCTCCACCACCACCCCGTCGGCGAAGCGCTCCGGATGGCTGGCCATGAACAGCAGGCGCCCGCGGGAGATCAGCTCGGCCCAGGGCGAGCCCACCAGTTCGGGCTCGACGTGGAAGCTGGTGAGCAGGCTGTTGCCGGTGAGGTCATGGCACATCGACAACACATGGATCTTGTTGTGGATCTTCAGCTCGCGCGAGGCGTGCACGAAGGTCTCGTTGCGGAAACTGTAGAACGGCTCGGAGTAGCCGGCCGAGGCGACGATGCCGGAGCAGCCGACCAGACGGCCGGCGCTACGGTCCTCGAGGACGAAGAAATAGCTTTCCTCGCCGCTGAAGCTCACCTCCGCGGCCAGGGAGGCCTGGGAGGCGGCGATCTTGTCGCCCAGGCGTCCGCTGTCGTCGGGCAGCGAGGTGACCCCCACCGGGCTTTCCGCGGCCAGGCGCTGCACGTCGGCCAGGTCGGCCATTTGCGCGGGGCGCATCACCAGCATGGCGTTCACTCCTGTTGCCGGAAGCGTCGGACGACGCTCAAAGAATCGGGCCCGCAGGCCCGATCACAGCATGAAGTCGACGGGGCGGCAACGACCTGCCGCCGGCCATCAGCCGCGGACCAGCCGGGCGACGGCACGCTCTAGGCGCAGCAGACCTTCGTCGATGTCGGCATCCTCGATCACCAGGCTGGGGGCCAGGCGGACCACGTCCGGACCGGCCTGGAGCACCATCAGGTCCGCCTGCTCGGCGGCGACCAGCACGTCCTTGGCCTTGCCCTTCCAGGGCTCGCTGAGCACGCAGCCGATCAGCATGCCCATGCCGCGAATCTGGCTGAAGATGCCGTACTGCTCGCCGATCTGCTGCAGTCGGGCCTTGAAGCGCTCGTGCTTGGCCTTGATGCCCTGCAGCACCTCCGGCGTGTTGACCACGTCGATCACCGCCTCGGCCACGGCGCAGGCCAGCGGGTTGCCGCCGAAGGTGGTGCCGTGCACGCCGACCGAGAAGTGCTGGGCCAGCTCGGTGCGGGTGAGGATGGCGCCGATCGGGAAGCCGCCGCCCAGGCCCTTGGCGGTGGACAGGATGTCCGGGACCACGCCGTAGTGCATGTAGGCGAACAGCTCGCCGGTACGGCCGACGCCGGTCTGCACCTCATCGAAGATCAGCAGCGCATTGTGCCGGTCGCACAGCCGGCGCGCGCCTTCCAGGTAGGCCTGCTCGGCCGGCAGGATGCCGCTCTCGCCCTGGATCGGCTCCAGCACCACGGCGCAGGTCTTATCGGAGATCGCGGCTTCCAAGGCTTCCAGGTCGTTGTAGGGCACATGGGCGATGCCCTCGATCTTCGGGCCGAAGCCGTCGGAGTACTTGGGCTGGCCGGCGACGCTGACGGTGAACAGGGTGCGCCCGTGGAAGCTGTTCAGCGCGGCGATGATCTCGTACTTCTGCGGCCCGAAGCGGTCGTGGGCGACCCGGCGGGCCAGCTTGAAGGCGGCCTCGTTGGCCTCGGCGCCCGAGTTGCAGAAGAACGCCCGGTCGGCGAAGGTGGCCTGCTCCAGCTTCTTCGCCAGACGCAGGGTCGGCTCGTTGGTGAACACGTTGGACACGTGCCAGAGCTTGTGCGCCTGCTCGGTCAGCGCCGCGATCAGGCGCGGATGGCAGTGGCCGAGGGAGTTGACCGCGATGCCGCCAGTGAGGTCGATCAGCTCTCGACCGGTTTGATCCCAGACTCGCGAACCCTCGCCGCGCACCGGAATGAAGGCGGCGGGGGCGTAGTTGGGGACCATCACCTGATCGAATTCGGCGCGTTGCACCTGAGCATGCTCAACGGACATCGGGAAAAACTCCTGCCATGTAAAGGCCAGCAATGAGGGGATAGGGGAAACGCCATCGCGACCTGCCTCGCCGCGTGCGACGAGCCCGCAGCTGCGGACCGCGATTTGCCGGCGCGGGGACCGCACCGGAATAGCGCAGTTTAAACACTGTGTGCCGCAGTGGAAGCAGGACGGCGGAAAATTCTTGCACCGGCCGGACCTCAGCGCTCGACCGGCGCCGAAACCTCGCCGGAGGCGGCGCTGCGGCGCTGGTTGCGGTCTTCCCTCGGGGTGGCACCGAAGAAGTTGCGGTAGGCGCTGGAGAAATGCGGACCGGAAGAGAAGCCGCAGGACAGGCCGATCTGGATGATCGACTTGCCGGTCTGCAGCAGCAGTTGGCGGGCCCGCTTCAGCCGCAGCTCCAGGTAGTACTGACTCGGCACCCGCTGCAGGTACTGCTTGAAGATGCGCTCCAGCTGGCGGCGGGAGACGCAGACGTGCTGGGCGATCTCGTCGGTGGTCAACGGCTCCTCGATGTTGGCCTCCATCAGCAGCACCGCCTGGGTCAGCTTCGGGTGGCTGGAGCCGAGACGGTTCTGCAGCGGGATGCGCTGGCGCTCGCCGCCTTCGCGGATGCGCTCGACCACCAGCTCCTCGCTGACCGCGCAGGCCAGCTCGGCGCCCTGGTCCTGGGCCAGCACCGCCAGCAGCAGGTCGAGCACGGCCATCCCGCCGCAGGCGGTGAGACGGTCGCGGTCCCAGTCGAACAGGTGGCCGGTCGTGGCCACCCGGGGGAAGCGCTCGGCGAAATCCTCCTGCCAGCGCCAGTGCACCGCCGCCCGGTAGCCGTCGAGCAGGCCGAGCTGGGCCAACGGGTAGACCCCGGCGGACAGGCCGCCGAGCATGCAGCCCTCGCGCGCCGCGTGCTTCAACTCGGCGACCAGTGCCGGCGGAACGCCGACGGCGGGCTCGTCGGCCAGCAGGAACAGTTTCTCGCAGCCCGCCAGCCGACCGGCCCAGGACGCCTCGGGCAGCCGCTCGGCGTCCTCCTCGATACGCAGGACCCGCAGGTCGTAGGATGCCTCCGGCTGCAACTGCCCGGCGAGGTACAGCGCCTCTTCGGCCAGAGCGAGAGTCAGGGAGCGGGTATCGGGCCAGAGAATGAAACCGATGCGGCGATCAGTCATGGTGACGCATCGGATGGTGGGCGGGAGCCGTTGGCGTTGCGGAAGTCATGGCCTGTGTCAGTTCGGATGCCGGGGACTAACGGATCTGTCGGTCAGCGGGGCACCCGGCGGAGCCCCGGATGCGCAGGCCGGCCAGTATGACCGGATGACGCGCAGAAGAGCAGCATTCTAGGCCAGGCTCCGTCGTTTTGCCTCTCCGTAGTGCGAACCGGCGCGAAAAACGCCCCGTCCCGGTACCGCCGGGACGAGGCGCGATGGATGCGACTCGGCTGCCCGTCAGGACGCGCGGGCGACCGGCATGCGGCGCAGCGACGCTGCTCAGTTCTGCCGCTGGCCGGCGCGCTCCAGCAGGCGCCTGGCGCGCGCCAGCACCGGCGCATCCACCATCTGCCCGTCGACCACGAACACCCCCTCGCCGGAGGCGCCGGCGGCCGTGACCCGGCTCGCCCAGGCCAGCTCCTCGGCCGTGGGCATGAAGGCCTGATGGACGATATCCACCTGGCTCGGATGGATGCACAACAGACCGCCGAAGCCCATGTCGCAGGCCGTCCGCGCCCGACGCAGCAGCCCCGGGCGGTCCTCGATGGACGGGAAGACGGTCTCCAGCGGCGGCGCCAGCCGGGCCGTCCGCGAGTGCAGCAGGAGTGCATAGCGCACCTGGTCGAGAATCCGCTCGGCCGCCTCGCTGCCGCTGGCCACGCCGAAATCCAGTCCCAGGTCCAGACCGCCGTAGGTCAGCCGCTCGACTCCGCCGGCGCGGGCGATCGCCGGCAGCTCCAGCACGCCGCGGGCGCTCTCGACCGCCGCCCACACCGGCTTGCCGGCCGCCGCCACCGGGCTGACCTGCACCGAGCTTTCGACCTTCGGCAGCACTATCCCGCGAATGCCGGCCTGGCGACCGCAGAGTTCCAGATCCGCCGCCTGCTGGGGATGGGTGGGCGCGTTGATGCGCACCAGCAGCCGGGCCTCGGGATTGTCCGTCAGGAAGGCGTCCAGATTGTCGCGCGCCTCGGTCTTGAGGCTTTCCTCGACGGCATCCTCGAGATCGACGATGACCGCGTCGGCGCCGCTGGCGAGGGCTTTCGGAATGCGCTCCGGACGGGTGGCCGGAACGAACAGCGCGGTACGGATGGCGGATGACTGCATGGCTTCGCTTCTCGAGTTCGGCCGGACGATGGCGGCCCGGGCAGGCGGGGAGGAAATGTACGGACCTTCATACCACAGCCGCGAGGCGCGCAGAACAGACAGCCGGGCGAGCCGGCGGCGGCGTCGGAGGGATCGTCGAAACGGAGGGAGGGCAGAAAAAAGAGGGCGGCCCGCAAGCCGCCCGCCCATCATTCCCAACGGAATGAAAAACCTGGCTGGAATCGTCGATCCAGCGAGGGCTTTATAGTCCCGGAGTCCGGTCCCGAACCACTACACCAAGGTCTAGACACCGTCCGGCCGATTCGGCGAGTCCATCCCGGGCGCGGGGAGCACGACTGTGCTACCCGGCGGCCGGATCAGCTCCCCGACTCCCGCCCCAGGCCGAACTGGCGCAACTTGTTGGCGATGGTGGTATGGGAAACCCCCAGGCGCCGAGCCAGCAGCCGGCTGCTCGGATACTCGTCGAAGAGACGCTGCAGCACGGCTTTCTCGAAGCGGCCGAGGATCTCGTCCAGACCGCCCTCCAGGGAAAATTCCCCCAGCGGCGGCGGCGTGCCATAGTCCGGCAGGCGGATGTGCTCGGGCTTCACCGGGTCGCCGTCGCACAGGGAAACCGCCTGGTACAGCACGTTCTCCAGCTGCCGCACGTTACCCGGCCAGTGGTAGTGGGCGAGCCGTTCCAGGGCCGGGGGCGACAGCGTCGGCTGCGGACAGCCGATCTGCCGGCTGGCCTGGTCGAGGAAGTGTCCGGCCAGCGCCTCCAGACCATCCAGGCATTCGCGCAGCGGCGGCACCTGCAGGCTGAGGACGTTGAGGCGGTGATAGAGGTCCTCGCGGAACTCGCCCCTGGCGCAGAGCAGGGAAAGATCGCGCTGGGTGGCGCAGATCACCCGCACGTCGAGACGCACCTCCTCGTCGCTACCGACCTGCCGGAAGGAGCCGTCCTGCAGGAAACGCAGCAGCTTGGCCTGCAGCCGCGGGCCCATCTCGTCCACCGCATCGAGGAACAGGGTGCCGCCGGCGGTCAGCTCCAGCAGGCCGAGCTTGCCCTCCGGACGCGCGCCCTCGAAGGCGCCCGGGCCGTAGCCGAACAGCTCGGTCTCGGCCATGGATTCCGGCAGGCCGGCGCAGTTTAGCGCCATGAACGGCGCCGGGCCGCGCGAGCTGGCCAGGTGACAGGCGCGGGCCAGAAGCTCCTTGCCGGTGCCGGTCTCGCCCTGGATCAGCAGCGGCGCATCCAGCGGCGCCATGCGCCGCGCCTCGTCCACCACCGCGGCGAGCTTGCGCGAACTCTGGAAGATGCCGTCGAAGCCGCGCAACTCCTGCCGGCGCACCTGGTAGATGCGCTCGCCCAGACGATCCGCCCGGTGCAGGCTGAGCACCGCGCCGGCCAGGGTCTCGCCATCGCCCCGCGGCGGCAGTTGCAGCGGGGCGATGTCGGCGAGGAAGACCTCGTCGCGGATCTTCACCCGCACGCCGTTGAGGCGGGCCTGGTTGGCGCGGATCAGCGCCGGCAGGTCGAGTTCCTCCTCCAGATAGCGGGCCAGGGAAATGCCGGGCACCTCGTCGACGCGCACGCCGAGCAGCTGGGCGGCGGCGCGGTTGGCGGCGACGATGGCACCGGCCATGTCGATGGACAGCACCGGAAATTCCAGCGCCCCCAGCAGCGCGTGCAGCTCCAGATGCTGGCGTTCGCTCGGCATCAGGCCGACCCGGCGCACGCTGAACACCCCGCGGATGCGTTCGAGCCGCGGCGTCAGCGCCTGCAGCTGCAGGTGGATCAGGTTCGGGCAGGACAGGTAGATGGCGTTGCCCTCGCCGCCGACTTCGCCGCGGTCGACGTTGACCCCGTACTCGACCAGCAGGTCGAGGATGTCGCGCAGGATGCCGACCCGGTTCTGACAGTGGATCTTGATGCGCATGGCGGAACCCCGCAGGCTTGCCGACTCCCGTCAGGAATATGGGACAGCCTGCCGTACCGGACAAGCCGCTCTCCGACGGGCGTCAGCCTTTTCTTACAGCCCCGGCCCAGCAGGGGCTGAAACTAGCCGACCGGCCGCCTCGCCGCGCCGCCGGGCCGGGCTAAATCTCTGGATGGGACAACGTGCGCGCACGGCGCGGGAGGCCGACATGAAGGCCACCACCTACGTAGCCCGGCAGCCGGACGAGCGGGGCCTGATCCGTTATACGGCCACCGAGCACGCCACCTGGCGGACCCTGATCGAGCGCCAGCTGCGGCTGCTGCCGGGGCGGGCCTGCCAGGAGTACCTGGACGGCCTCGAGCGGCTCGACCTGCCGCGGGAGCGCATTCCCCAGCTCGACGAGATCAACCGCGTCCTGGCGGCCACCACCGGCTGGCGGGTGACACGGGTGCCGGCGCTGATCCCCTTCCAGACCTTCTTCGAGCTGCTGGCGAGCCGGCAGTTTCCCGTGGCCACCTTCATCCGCCGGCCGGAGGAGCTGGACTACCTGCAGGAGCCGGACATCTTCCACGAGCTGTTCGGCCACTGCCCGCTGCTGACCAACCCCTGGTTCGCCGCCTTCACCCACGCCTACGGCCGGCAGGGCCTGGCGTCGAGCAAGGAAGAGCGGGCCTGCCTCGCCCGCCTCTACTGGATGACCGTGGAGTTCGGCCTGGTCGATACCCCGGCCGGCCGGCGCATCTACGGCGGCGGCATCCTCTCCTCGCCGAAGGAAAGCGTCTATTGTCTATCCGAGGCGCCGGAGCACCTGCCCTTCGACCCCGTCGAGGCGATGCGCACGCCCTACCGCATCGATATCCTGCAGCCGGTCTATTTCGTCCTGCCGGCGCTGCGCCGGCTGTTCGAACTGGCCGGCGAGGACCTCATGGCGCAGGTCCGCGAGGCCATGCGGTTGGGGCTGCATGCGCCGAAGTTCCCGCCCCGGGCCGCCTGAAGCCGCGCCCATCCCCACCCGATACACGACCGGAGCCGAGCATGACCGACCTCTCCCAAGCCCACTGCGAAGCCTGCCGCGCCGATGCGCCCAGGGTCTCGGAGACGGAGCTGAGCGAACTGATAAAGCAGATACCCGACTGGAACATCGAGATCCGCAACGGCGTGATGCAACTGGAAAAGGTCTTTCCGTTCAAGAACTTCGCCCAGGCGCTAGCCTTCACCAACGCCGTCGCCGCGGCAGCCGAGGCCGAGGGCCATCACCCGGCGCTGCTCACCGAATGGGGCAGGGTCACCGTGACCTGGTGGAGCCACAAGCTCAAGGGACTGCACCGCAACGACTTCATCATGGCCGCGCGCACCGACGCCATCGCTTCCGCCGCCCCGGTCGCAGCGCAATGACCGCTCGACGGCCGGCCCGGCTCAGAACTCGACCTTGCCCCTCCCGGCCTTGACCGCGCCGCGCTTGGTCTTGTGCTCCAAGCGGCGCAGCTTCGAGCCGTAGGTCGGCTTGGTCGGGTGGCGCTTCTTCTCCACCTTCACCGCGCTGCGGATCAGCTCGCCCAGCCGCTGCAGCGCATCCTCGCGATTCTGCTCCTGGGTGCGGTACTGCTGCGCCTTGATGACGATCACCCCGTCGCCGCTGATGCGCTGGTCGCGCAGCGCGAGCAGCCGCTCCTTGTAGAACGCCGGCAGCGAGGAGGCGCGGATATCGAAACGCAGGTGCACCGCGCTGGACACCTTGTTGACGTTCTGCCCGCCCGCGCCCTGGGCGCGGATCGCCGTCAGTTCGATCTCGCTATCGGGCAGATGGACGGAGTTGGAGATTTCCAGCATGGGCGGGCTCGACAGAAGGACCGGCGGGCAGGATAGCGGCTCGCGGTGCGGTTAGATCACTGAGTTATCAACAATATCGCCACCCGATCGCTCGCGCGAAGTCGGCATCGCGGCGCAAGACGCCAGCCATCGACCTACACGGCGGCGCAATGCCGCCACTACCCCGTCGCCTATACTGGGCTTTCGCAATCGTCCGCGAGTCCCGCTTCGAGCCTATTCCGATCACTCCCGGGGAGGATAGCCCGATGATCTGGTTGGACAACACGCGCATCGTCGCGATATTCGCCGTGATACTGCTGCACGTGGCGGCGAGCGTCGTGCTCGAGGCGGAGGTCGGCTCCGCCTACTGGTGGTTCGGCAACCTGTACGACTCGCTGGTCCGCTGGTGCGTTCCGGTCTTCATCATGGTCAGCGGCGCACTCCTGCTCGATCCGCAGAAGCAGGAAGATCTGAAGACTTTCTATACCAAACGCCTCTCCCGGATCCTGATACCGCTGCTCTTCTGGTCCGTTTTCTTCCTGCTCTGGCAAGCCGCGACGGGCCTTTCGAACGGCAACGCCCCGACGTCGCTGCAACTGATCAAGCTGCTGCTGGCCGGCACCCCCTATTACCACATGTGGTTTTTGTACATGATCACCGGCCTGTACCTGTTCACGCCGTTCTTCCGCAAGATCATCCAGGCCTCGACCCGAGAGGAGCTGGTCGTGCTCGTCGCCCTGGCCTTCGTCCTCGCGGCCGCCAGCTACGCCTACCAGTGCCTGCGCCCCGGCGGACCGGCGTTGTTCGTCGACTGGTTTCTCTGGTACATCCCCTTCTTCTTTCTCGGCCACCTGATCCACACGGACCGGCGCACACCCTCCAGGGCCTGGTTGTCGCTGGCGTTCTTCCTCTCGGCCGCGCTCACGGCGAGCGGCTGCTATCTGCTCGCCCGGTATGCCGACCTCGGCAAGGGGTTGTACTTCTACGGTTATCTGAGCGTCACCGTCATTCCCATGTCCATCAGCGTGATGTATCTGCTGAAATACTGGGAAAGACCGATCCTGAATACCCGCTTCACCCGCACGACCGCTTCTCTCACCTTCGGCATCTATCTGATCCATCCGGCGATCTGGGACGTTCTGCACCATTACTGGCCGCAGCGGGCGGAATCGCATTCGGCAATCCTGATTCCCCTGGCGGCGATAACGATCTTTTCCCTGTCATTGCCCACGGCCTGGCTCATCCAGGCAATCCCGCCCCTCAAAAGAACCATTTGATTGCCACTGCTCCTTATTCGGGCCAGCCACTATTGGCTGGTCCGAGTAGTGGCCGGCCCGTCGGCAAGAATAAAATGAATGGCTCGAACTAAACGACGAAAACGTGGCGCCCCGTCGATAACGAAGTTGCGCTCCGGAAACGATGAACATGCCGTTCAGGAAAAGTCCGGCAACCACTAATCAGAAAGCTCCGGAGCAAGACGAACAAGTATTGTGCGACCGGAAACTCGAACTAGTCTGACCCTCGAACAGTCTCCCGTAAGTTAGCCCACCGGCAGTGAAACAGCGGATCGAAGTTGCTGCCGACCATGAGGTTGCAAAGTGACGCCACATGGCGGGAGTTCGTGCCAGTGCGTATCGGCAGTTCCGCAACTGGTCGCACCGATCGGTAACGGTAATGGCGGTAGCCTGTCTTTCCCCGCAGCGCCACGCTTCCGCCCCATTCCGCATGCCTCGCCGGATTTTCCGGAAAAACTCCGCCGCCGGCATACCGGCACGGCGCTACGTCCCGTTGCCAGCGAGCGAGACCACTCCCACTCAGGAAGGAGGCAGCGAGCGCAGGGGTAGCCAGGCCGCCGTGCGATCCCTCCCCCGCTCGCCGTACACGATGAAGCGACTCATCCGGTCCCTGTTCGCCGCAGGACTCGTCCTGACGAGCCAGCCGCCTCAAGCCGAAGATGCGGTCGGAAAGCTGGTCATCCGGCTGCCCGCCTACGGCGCCAACATCGACCAGACCTCCGTGTCCGGCCTCTCGTCCGGCGCCTTCATGGCCTCGCAGCTCTACGTGGCGCTCTCCGACATCATGGTGGGCGCCGGCATCGTCGCCGGGGGTCCCTATCTGTGCGCGAAGTCGTGGATGGACAAGACCCTGCTGGAAAACGCCACGACGACCTGCATGCATCCCCTGACGCCCGACGACGCACCCAATACCCCGGAGCTGGTCCGCTACGCCAGACAGTTGGCCGAGGACGGATTCATCCCCCGGCTGGAGAATCTCGCGGACGACCGCCTCTATCTGTTCAGCGGGACCCGCGACCCGGTCGTCACCACCGCGGTGGTGGATCAGACCGCCGCGTTCTTCGAGGAGGTGGGCGTACCCGCAACGTCCATCCGCTACGACAGGAGCGTCGCAGCCGGCCATGCGCTGATCACCGACGACCGGACGGACAAGGCGTGCGCGCTGACCGAGCCGCCGTTCATCAACGACTGCGGCTTCGAACAGTCCCGCGAGATCCTCCGGCAGATCTACCCGGACCTGAAGCCGCCGGCCGATCGCCTGAGCGGCGACGTCGTCGCCTTCGATCAGCGGGAGTTCATCGACTCGGCCAACACCAGCATGAGCGACACGGGTTACGTCTACGTGCCGCAGGCCTGCCAGGACGGCGTGAGCTGCCCGGTCCACGTGGTGCTCCACGGTTGCCTGCAGGGCGCGGAAGTCATCGGCGACCGCTACTACGCCCATACCGGCTACAACGAGATGGCCGAAGCCAACAACCTCATCATGCTCTATCCCCAGGTGCGACCCTCCCGCGAAACGCCGTCGAATCCCCAGGGCTGCTGGGATTTCTGGGGCTATTCCTCGCCGGATAGCGCGACTCCCGACTACTTCACCCGCAACGCCCCGCAATTGCGCGCCATCTACCGGATGCTCAACCGTCTGGCCCAGGACAGACCCTGACCGCCCGCCTACCCACAGGAGGCCCCCCATGGACAACGTCACCAGCTCGAATGCCGGAATCGATACCAAGCTGACCGAAGCGCTCAAGCACTGGAGCGACTATGCCAGCGAAAGCCCGCAGAACCTGCAGGCCCTGTTCGGGTCCTTCAACCCGCTCAAGGACAACGTCCAGATCGTGCAGCACATGCTGCAGGCCCTGTACCTCGGCTGGACGCCGGCCAGCCTGGGCCGGATGAACCCCGCGGCCCTGACCGACGCCTGCCGGGAACTGGCCGAACTCCAGAAGGCCGCCCAGGACAAGGGCACCGACTGCTGCCAGCGCTTCCTGAACACGACCCTGAGCGTCGGCCAGCAGATCGCCGAGTCCGTGCAGGGCGCCGCTTCCCCGCAGGACTTCCTGGGCTCCTACCTGGACGCCAGCCTCGGCATCCTCAGGCAGTACGAGTACAACGCCAGAGCCCAGGCCACCGCCTTCGGCCAGATCCAGTCGGCCTACAGGGCCTGGCTGCAGAAGACGCTGGAAAACCTGTACGCACAGCCGATGGCGGAGACGGGCGCGACTTCCTCGCTGCCCGCGCCTACCTCGACTCAGGACAGCGGCAGCGCCTGAACATCGGCCGCCTCAGCCCTGCTGCGACAGGATCGCCTCGAGCAGACCCGGGAAACGCGCGTCCATCTCCTCGCGGCGCAGCGAGTTGATGTGGGTGGTCCCTGCGCTGCGGGTGCAGACCAGGCCCGCATCGCGCAGGACCCGGAAATGGTGGGAGACGCTCGACTTCGGGCGGCCGCCGTCCAGTTCGCTGCAGCTGGCCTCGCCCAGGGCGGCGAGGCGGCGGACGATCTCCAGGCGCACCGGATCGCTCAAGGCGTAGAGAACGCGCTCGAGGACGAATTCGCCGGCGGTGGGGTGCTTGAAGGGTCGCATGGGTGGAATCATACACGAGGGGGTGTTCATCATCCATTTGTTCGAATATTATCGAACAACAGAATTTGACCATCCCGTATGAGGAGTTCCCATGTCCGCGCTGTTCCAACCGTACAAGCTGAAGGATGTCACCCTGCGCAATCGCATCGCCGTTCCGCCCATGTGCGTGTACATGGCCAACGACGGCCTGATCAACGACTGGCACAAGGTGCATTACGCCAGCATCGCCCGCGGCGGCGCGGGGCTGGTGATCGTCGAGGCCACCGCGGTCTCGCCGGAAGGCCGCATCTCCCCCAACTGCCCCGGGATCTGGAACGACCAGTTGGCCCAGGCCTTCGTGCCGGTGGTCCAGGCCATCAAGGCCGAGGGCGCCGTGCCCGGCCTCCAGATCGCCCACGCCGGGCGCAAGGCCAGCGCCAACCGTCCCTGGGAGGGCGACGACCACATCGCCGAAGGCGATCCGCGCGGCTGGCAGACCATCGCCCCCTCGGCCATCCCCTTCGGCCATCACCTGCCGAAGGCGCCCAAGGCCATGACCCTGGAAGACATCGCCCGGGTGCGGGACGATTTCGTCGCCGCGGCCTGCCGGGCGCGCGATGCCGGCTTCGAGTGGCTGGAGCTGCACTTCGCCCACGGCTACCTGGCCCAGAGTTTCTTCTCCGAGCATTCCAACCGGCGCACCGATGCCTACGGCGGCAGCTTCGACAACCGCTGCCGTTTCCTCCTGGAGACCCTGGCGGCGGTCCGCGAGGTATGGCCGGAGCACCTGCCGCTGACCGCCCGCTTCGGGGTGATCGAGTTCGACGGCCGGGACGAGCAGACCTTCGCCGAATCCATCGAACTGGCCCGGCGCTTCAAGCAGACCGGCCTGGACCTGCTCAGCGTCAGCATCGGCTTCACCATCGCGGACACCGACATTCCCTGGGCGCCCGGCTTCATGGGGCCGATCGCCGAGCGGGTCCGCCGCGAGGCGGAGATCCCGGTGGCGTCGGCCTGGGGCTTCGGCACGCCGGCGGTCGCCGAGCGGGCCGTCAAGGAAGGCCAGCTGGACCTGGCCATGATCGGCCGCGCCCACCTGGCCGACCCGCACTGGCCCTATGTCGCGGCCCGCGAGCTGGGCATCGAGCGCCCGTCCTGGACGCTGCCCGCGCCCTACGCCCACTGGCTGGAGCGCTACTGAACCGCGCCCCCACGAAAAAGGCGGCCTTTCGGCCGCCTTTTTCGTTTCCCCGCTCCCGCTCAGCGCCCCGCCCCCTGCAGCGCACCGAGCGCCTGCGGTTTGGCGAAGAGATAGGTCGTCACACAGCACCACAGCAGTCCCGCCACCGCCAGCAGGCCGCCCACGGTGCCCACCTCGGCGAGCGCCCAGTGGCTGCTCACCACGCTGCCGAGCAGGGCGCCGCCGCCGATGCCGATGTTGTAGATGCCCGAATGGAGGGACATCGCCACGTCGGTGGCGTCCGGGGCCAGGGTCAGGACCTTGGACTGCAGCACCAGCCCGAAGCACATGATGGCCATCCCCCAGAGCACGCTCAGCGCGGCGATGTACCCGGGCTGCCGGACGAAGGGCAACAGCAGCAGCAGGGACAGCGCCAGCGCGGCGATGGTGACGATCAGCAGGCCCCGCGGATAGCGGTTGTTGAGCAGGCTGAAGAGGATCGAGCCGAAGATGCCGGCGCCGCCGAACAGCAGCAGCAGGAAGGTGGTCATCTCGCCGCTCAGCTGGCCCACGACCTGGGCGAAGGGCTCGATGTAGCTGTAGGCGGTGAACTGCGCGGTGATGACCACCGCGGTCAGGACATAGAGCGACACCAGCGCCGGACGCCGGAACAGCACCGGCAGGCTCCTCAGCGAGCCTGAGTTCTGGCTGGGCAGCAGCGGCAGCGTCCGCCACAGCCACAGCACGGTCAGGGTGGACACCACCGCGATCGACATGAAGGTGGTGCGCCAGCCCAGCGCCTCGCCGACCACCCGCCCGAGGGGGATGCCCAGGACCATGGCCAGCGAGGTGCCGGTCGCCAGCAGGCCGAGGGCCTGGGACTGCTTGCCGGGCGGCGCCACGCGCACCGCCAGGGAAGCGGTGATCGACCAGAACACCGCGTGCGCGAGGGCGATGCCGATCCGGCTCAGCAGCAGGACGGCGAAGCTCGAGGCCACGGCCGATAGGGCGTGGCTGACGATGAACAGGGCGAACACGCCCAGCAGCAGCTTGCGCCGCTCGATGTTGCGGGTCAGCAGCATCATCGGCAGGGAGGTGAGGGAAACCACCCAGGCGTAGATCGTCAGCATCAGGCCGACCTGGGCGGTGGTCAGGCCGAAACTGTCGCCGATGGCGCTCAGCAGGCCGACGGGAACGAACTCGGTGGTGTTGAAGATGAAGGCCGCCAGGGCCAGCGCGATCACGCTCAGCCAGCTTCCGGCGCGAGCATTCGGGGAGGTGTTCATGTAATGGGGTGCAACGCTCGGCGAGCATTCCGGCGGCAGGGGCCGTTCGCCGGACACGTCGAGAACGCACCCGGCACCTGCACGGAAGGCTTGGGACACGAACCCACACCCAAAAAGCCGGCGCACCGACGCCTCCCGTGCTCGAAGCCGGGTGCGGCGCAGTGGACGGATTATTGTGGGTATGGGGGGAGACGGCCAGAGGACGGATTCTACGTTGCGCTTACCCGTGCCTCAACACGCCCGTGCCGGGAATCGCCGTTCCGATCCGTCGACTGCAATTATCGGCGCATATTCGTGTCACGCGGCCGACGTCAAATAACGGACACTTTGCCAATACCGCGGTTATTCATCGGCAAGGGCACTTGCATATAAACGCCGACCGGAAGAGTTCGAGACTGCAACACGACCCCGGCATGAAAAGTTCGCACGCCTTATGTCGCCGATAGTTTCCGGAATTCCAATAACCGTCTTGCGGAATCGCGACCATTGATCGGCGACTGCCCGGGAGAAATGGAAGATCCGCACTTGCAAACTATCCTAGCTCCAATCCCGATCCGGCATTGTCTTTCAAGGGACTGCATTCCCTAATAAGGACATCATCGTCGCAACATGACGGCTGAGCCGTTTTTCGGGTGGCCGCCCCGCGAAAACCGCGGGCCGGCGGGTCTCCGGCGCCGGCCATGGCCGAGGCATGGCGGTAGCGTGGCCGCCCGGCACCGGGGCACGGAATAGGGTCTGGATATATTCGAAGCCCGACGACTCGAAGTTAGCGAACACCCATTCGACGGCACTCGCCGGTTCAAGCCAAGTGCGCTCGAGCGATTTCGGCACCGACGGAAATCAGTCACCTCCGCATTAAGTCACCTCTGCACTAAAGAGGAACTAGAGGAACTTCGAATGGCCTTCTTTCCGGTCTTCCTGTCGGTGGTATTCATCGTTCGCAATCAGGCGGAACATCTCCAGGAAATACTCGCCCATGCCGCCGAAGGCATTGCCTCATTGGTCATCGATTACGAACTCATCGTCGTCGACAACGCCTCGGACCAGGACAGCATCCCGGTACTGCGCGAACTCGCCGGGGAAGACGGCCTGCCCAACCTGCAGGTCTATGCCCTGACCAAGGAAGTGGATTCCGACACCGCCGCCTGGGTCGGCCTGGAGAACGCGCTGGGGGACTTCGTCGCGGTCATCGACCCGCTGATCGACGACATCGACTTCCTCCCGCAGATGCTCGACCAGGTGGTCAACGGTGCCGACGTGGTGTTCGCCCGCAACCGCCAGAAGCCCGCCCAGAGCCTCGCCTACCGCGGCGCCTGCGCCGTGTTCAACGGGCTGTACAAGCGTTTCAACGGCATCCACCTGGCCCGGGAGGCGCCCCAGTACCGCATCCTGAGCAAGCGGGTGGTCAACTTCATCCTCCAGCATCCGCAGCCGGCGCTGACCTACCGCAGCCTGCCGGCGACCGCCGGCTTCGCCCGGGTCAACCTCGACTACAGCGCGCCGCCCCGGCTGTCGCGGCGCAAGCGCCTGGGCGCGAGCGTCGACCGCGGCATGCGCCTGCTGGTCTCGACGCCCCGCGGGCCGCTGCGGCTGGTCACCACGCTGTCGCTGTTCGGCGCGGTGGCCAACCTGCTGTATTCCCTGTACGTGGTGGCCGTCGCCGTGCTGAAGAGCGATGTCGCCCCCGGCTGGGTCAGTCTGTCGCTGCAGCAGTCGGGCATGTTCTTCCTGATCTCGCTGGTGCTGCTGGTGCTGGGCGAATACATCCTGCAGATGGCCCGGCTGTCCAACGAGGGGCCGCTTTATCACATCGGCCAGGAGTTCACCAGCGCGCGCCTGACCCGGCGCGAGCGGCTGAACGTCGAGGAGGCCGCGCCGCTCGCGGCGCAGCCCGGCCTGAACGAACGGCGCCATGTCCGCCGCTGACGAGCGCCAGGACGCCGTGGTCATCGGCGGCGGCTTCTATGGCGCGACCATCGCCCTCTACCTGGCCCGCCGGCGCGGCTTCCGCCGCACCCTGCTGGTGGAGCGGGAGGCGGCGCTGCTGAGCCGCGCCTCGTACAACAACCAGGCGCGGGTACACAACGGCTACCACTACCCGCGCTGCCTCACCACCGCCTACCGCAGCCGGATCAACCTGCCCCGCTTCGTGCAGGACTGGCCGCAGGCGGTGAAGCGCGACTTCACCGCGCTCTACGCCGTCGCCCGGCGCAACTCCAGGGTCACGGCCCGGCAGTTCGAGCGCTTCTGCCGGGAGATCGGCGCGACGATCGAACCGGCCGGACCGGAACTGCGCGAGCTGTTCGAACCGCAGCTGATCGAGGCGGTGTTCTGCGTCGAGGAATACGCCTTCGACAGCACCGCGCTGGCCGCCTGGGCCGGACGCGAGCTGGAAGCGAGCGCGGTGCAGGTCCGGCTCGGCACCCGCGCCACGGCGGTGTCCCGGGGACCGCGGAACGTCTTGCGGGTGGCCCTGCGGCCCGAGCGGGGCGACGAGGAGCGGGTCGACTGCCGCTACGTGTTCAACTGCACCTACAGCGGCCTCAACCAGCTGCTGACCGACGGCCCGGACCACCACGCCGGGCTCAAGCAGGAGATCGCGGAAATGGCGCTGATCGAGGCCCCGCCCGCGCTCGCGGGCCTGGGCATCACCGTCATGGACGGGCCCTTCTTCTCGCTGATGCCGTTCCCCGCCCGGAACCTGCACAGCCTCTCCCACGTGCGCTATACGCCGCACCTGCACTGGGAGGACGCGGCCGGCATCGACCCCTACCGCAAGCTCGAGGGCTACCCGCGGACCTCGCGCTTCGACCGCATGCTCAGGGACGTGGGGCGCTATCTCCCCGCCGTGCTCGACGCCGAATACGTCGAGTCGCTGTTCGAGGTGAAGACGGTGCTGCAGAAGAACGAGGGAGACGACGGCCGACCCATCCTGTTCGAGCGGCACCCCGGTCTGCCGGGCTGCTTCTCGATCCTGGGCGGGAAGATCGACAACATCTACGACGTACTGGAAAGGCTCGAAGATGCGCTATAACAAGCTCGCAGCCACCGCGTATTTCCTGTTGCTCACCACGGTCCTGTTCCTGTCCGGCTACCAGAACCGCTTCGGCATCGCGCCCGACGACTTCTACCGACAGTTCCAGCAGGACTCCGAAGCCCTGGTACTGGGCCGGATAGTCGCCAGCGAATACGGCCGGCGCCTCCCCGAGCACGCCAACCTGGGCTACGCCTCGATCCGGTTCTTCGCCTACCGGCCCGAATACATCCTGCAGTCCTATGCGCTGCTCGGCGGCAGGGCGCTGGCCGACATCAAGGTCGCCGCCGACCGGGTCGAGACCGAGAACCGCGCCGGCGCGGCGCAGCCGGCCTCGAGCATCACCGTGGAATACAACCCGACGCTGGAGGACTACATCGGCCGGAAGATCCTGCTCGACCCGACGCCGCGGGTCATCACCTCCGTCACCCGCTCCGGACCCTTCGCCAGCCTGCACGTCTCCGGCCCGGTGCTGGGCCAGCTCGACCCGGCCAGGCCGATCACCCTCTCCGGCGAGCGGGTCGAGGCCGACGCCATCGCCCTGACGCCCTACCTCTCCCAGTTCGGCCTGCAGGGAATGGTGTTCTCCGAGCTCTACCGGGACCTCGGCGGCAACCTGCACCGGCTCTACGGGCTGAACAGCCTGGCCTTCGCCCTGACCATCGTCGCCCTCGCCTTCCTCTACGGGCGGATCTTCCCGAAGACCTTCACCGTGCTGTTCTTCCTGACCATCGCCCTGTCGCCGTGGATCACCTCGTTCGCCCGCAACCTCTACTGGGTCCCCTTCTCCTGGTTCCTGCCGGCGGTGCTGGCCGCCGCCTGGTTCCTCGCCGGCAGCCGGCGACAGCGCGCGCTCTACGGCGGGCTGCTGTACCTGGCCTTCCTGGCCAAATGCCTGGCCGGCTACGAGTACATCTCCTCGATCATCCTCCTGGCCGCCGCGCCCTTCCTCTACGCCTTCTTCCAGCCGGGCGCCGGGCAGTCGCGGGCCCGGGCGGCCCGGGGCTTCTGCGCCGTCTGCCTGATCGGCGTCGCCGGCTTCGCCAGCGCCCTGCTGATCCACGCCGGGCTGCGTGGCGACACGCTGCTCGCCGGCCTGCGCTCGATCTACGAGCTGGACGTGAAGCGGCGGACCTACGGCGACCCCTACGCCTTCGGCAGCGAGCTGTTCGCCGCGCTCTCGGCCTCGCCGCTGTCCGTGCTCAAGACCTACATCCTGTCCTGGCACACCGAGCTGGTCCCCTTCGTGCCGGGACTGGCGTTCGCCGCCCTGCTGTTCGGCGCCGCGCTGGCGCTGCTCTACAAGTGGAGCCTGTCGGCGAAGGACGCCGCCGCCGAGATCGGCCTGTTCGTCGCCTTCCTCCTGCCGCCGATCTCCTGGTTCGTCCTGGCCAAGGGGCACTCCGGCATCCACACCCACATCAACTACGTGCTGTGGTACTTCGGCTTCGTCGCCACCCTCGCCTACCTCTGTCTCGACGGTCTGAGGACGGCCGCCCGTTCGATCCATTCCCGAATCCCGAGAGCCAAGACGGATAAAGCATGAACAACCATCATTCGGCACTGATCGGCTGCACCGGCTTCGTCGGTAGCACGCTGCAGAAGCAGACCCGTTTCGCCTCGCTGTACCGCTCGACCAACATCGGCCAGATCGACGGCAAGGCCTTCGATACCGTGGTCTGCGCCGGAGCGCCGGCGCAGAAGTGGCTGGCCAACCGCGAGCCGGAGGCGGACCGGACGAACATCGAAGGGCTGATCGACCACCTGCGGACCGTCGAGTGCCGGACCTTCATCCTGATCAGCACCGTCGACGTGTTCCGCAGCCCGGTCGAGGTCTACGAGGACAGCCCGGTGGAGGAGTCCGGGCTGCACCCCTACGGCCTGCACCGGCGCCTGCTGGAACGCTTCGTCCAGAGCCAGTACCCCAATCACCTGATCGTCCGCCTGCCCGGCCTGGTCGGCGCCGGCCTGCGCAAGAACGTCCTCTTCGACCTGCTCAACGAGCACAACCTGGAGGCCATCGAGAGCCGCAGCGTCTACCAGTTCTATCCCATGGTCCGTCTCTGGGCCGACATCCAGACCGCGCTCCACGCCGGCCTGCGCCTGGTGCATCTCACCGCGGAGCCGCTCAGCGTGGCCAGGGTCTGCCGGCACGGCTTCGGCCGGCGCTTCGACCAGACCCTGCGCGGCGCCCCGGCGCGCTACGACATGCGCACCCGCCACGGAGAGGTCTTCGCCAGCGGCGGCCACTACCTGTACAACAGCCGTCAGATCATCCAGGCCATCCGCGCCTACGTGCGCACCGAGCCGGTGGCGCGCAGGGCGGCGGGAGCACGGGCATGAGACTGGGCATCTCGAACATCGCCTGGGACGTGGCGGAGGACGAGACCATCGCCGCCCTGCTGCAGCGCCTGGGCATCGACGCCATCGACGTGGCGCCGAGCAAGTACTTCGCCGATCCGGCCGGCGCCAGCGACGAGGAGATCCGCCGCGTGCGCGACTGGTGGAACGAGCGCGGCATCGAGATCACCGGCATGCAGGCGCTGCTGTTCGGCACCAGCGGCCTCAACCTGTTCGGCCCGCCCGAATCCCAGCAGGCGATGCTCCGCCACCTGGCGGCGGTCTGCCGGATCGGCGCCGGCCTGGGGGCGACGCGCCTGGTGTTCGGCTCGCCGAATAACCGCGACCGCTCCGGGCTGACCGGCCATCAGGCGCTGGCCGTCGCCGTGCCCTTCTTCAAGCGCCTCGGCGACCTGGCCGGGGCCGCCGGCGTGCGCGTCTGCCTGGAACCCAACCCGGCCCGCTACGGCGCCAACTTCATGATGACCACGGCGGAAACCGCGATGGTGGTCGAACTGATCGGCCATCCGGCGATCCGCCTGCAGCTGGATACCGGCGCCCTGACCGTCAACGGCGAAGACCCGATCCTCGAATTGAAGAACCACGGCCACCTGATCGGCCACATCCACGCCAGCGAGCCGGACCTGCTGCCCCTGGGCGAGGGCGGCACCCGCCACGAGCAGATCTACCAGGCGCTGATCCGCCACCTGCCGCGCCAGCTGGTCTGCGTCGAGATGCTGGCAACCGCCGCCGAGCCGCATCCGGTTTCCGTCGAACGCGCGCTGGAATGCGCAATCCGCTGCTACCGGCCGGCCGCCCGCAGCGACGCCCCGGGAGTCGCCCGGTGAAGTGGCTGATCCTCCTGCTCGGCATCCTCGCCAACGCCTCGGCCAGCGTGCTGGTCAAGCTGGCGATGATGCCGCCGCGCAAGTTCCCCTCGCCCGGAGATCCCCTGGCGGCGCTGTCCAACTGGCCGTTCTGGCTCGGTCTGACGCTCTATGGCGGCGCCTTCCTGCTGTATGCCGCCTCCCTCGCGCGCCTGCCGCTGAACGTGGCGCACCCGGTGCTCACCTCCGGCGCGGTGGCCACCGTCGCGCTGTTCTCGGCGCTGCTGTTCCGCGAGCATTTCCACTGGACCACCGGCACCGGCATCCTGCTGGTCCTCGCCGGCGTGGCCCTGATCACCGCCCGCGCGGCCTGAGGCGGAGCCGTGGACCTGCGCCTCGACAGCCGTCCCGCCGTCCACGGCGAGTGGCAGGTCCCGGCCTTCGTCACCCGCTTCTGGCGCGGCCGGCAGCACCCCTGGTGCGTGGCGATCCCGGTGATCGACGAAGGCATGCGGATCAGGAACCTGCTCGCCCGCATGGCCGCCCTCGGCATCGCCGGCGGCGCCGACATCCTCATCGTCGACGGCGGCAGTCGCGACGGCTCGCTGGAGCCGGAGGCGCTGCAGCGGCTGGGCGTGCGCGGCCTCTTGGTCAAGACCGGGCCGGGCCGGCTGAGCGCCCAGCTGCGCTGCGCCTACGCCTTCGCCCTCGGCCGGGGCTACGAAGGCATCGTCACCATCGACGGCAACGACAAGGACGACCCCGGGGCCATCCCCCGTTTCATCGCCGCCCTGGGCGAGGGCTTCGACTTCGTCCAGGCCTCGCGCTTCATCCCCGGCGGCGAGGCGGTGAACACCCCGAAATCGCGCGACCTGGCCATCCGCTTCATCCACGCGCCGCTGCTCGCCCGCTCCTCCGGCTTCCCCTGGACCGACACCACCCAGGGCTTTCGCGCCTACAGCCGGCGCCTGCTGCTCGACCCGCGGGTCGCCCCCTTCCGTCACGTCTTCCGCGGCTACGAACTGCTCGCCTACCTCTCCTACCGCGCCCCGCGGCTCGGCTACCGCTGCGTGGAGCTACCCAGCGCCCGCCGCTACCCCGAGGGCGAGGTGCCGAGCAAGATCAGCAGCGTCCGCGGCAACCTGGCGCTGCTAGGGGTGCTCATCCGCGCCTGCCTGGGCGGCTACGACCCGCGCTGAGACGGGCATTCCGGGCACCGCTCCGTCCGCCGCCGATTTCCCTCCAGCCGCTCCCGTCGACTACCTTAATCCCTCGTTCCTCTCCGCCCGACGAGGGTCCTCCGATGGATTCACTCACCCACGCCGTGCTCGGCGCCAGCATGCAGGGCGCGCTGCTCGGCCGCTGGCAGGGGCGCAAGGCGCTGCTGTACGGCGCGCTGCTGGCCAACCTGCCGGATCTCGACGTGCTCCTCGACTACGGCGACCCGGTGGCCAACATGACCCACCACCGCGGCTTCAGCCATTCCCTGTTCGTCCTCTCCGGCTTCTCCCTGCTGCTCGCCTGGCTGCTGCGGCGCTGGCGGCCCGATCCGCGCTACGGCGGCGGGCGGCTGCTGCTGTGCATCTGGCTGGTGCTGCTCGGCCACGTCCTGCTGGACGGCCTGACCAGCTACGGCACCCAACTGCTCTGGCCGCTGGCCACGCCGCCGGTGGCCTGGTCCAGCGTGTTCATCATCGACCCGCTCTACACCCTGCCCCTGCTGATCGCCGTGCTGGTCGCCGCCTTCCGCAGCGTGGACGACCGCAGCCGGCGCTGGCAGTGCTGGGCGCTGGGCCTGTCGAGCCTCTACCTGGGCTTCACCCTGGCCGGCAAGCAGATGGCCGAGCAGCGGGTCGAGCAGGCGCTGGCCGGCGAAGGCGTCCGCGCCGAAGCCCTGTTCAGCACGCCGGCGCCATTCAACAGCCTGCTCTGGCGGGTGGTGGCGCTGGACGGCGAGGACTACCACGAGGCCATGGTCGGCTGGTTCGATCGCGAACCTCCCGAGCCGGTCCGCCTGCCCCGCGGCAGCCGCTGGCGCGAGGTCCTCGCCGGCTCGCCGCAGCACGCCCGGCTGGACTGGTTCAGCCGCGGGGTGCTGCGCTACGACCGGGTCGGCGAAGACATCGTGGCGACCGACCTGCGCATGGGCATCCCCGGCTACCACCCGTTCCGCTTCGTCCTCGCCGAACGCCACGACGGGCGCTGGCAGCCGTTGCCGGTGACCCGCCGGCTGCCCATGGAGCGCGGCGGCACCGAGCAGTTCCGCGCGCTCTGGCGGCGCATCTGGAACGACCGGCCGGAACTGCCGCTGCGACAATGGGCCGACCGCCTGCAGCACGGCGGCTCCCCGGCCACCGAGTTCGTCCAGGGCCGCTGAGCGGCTCTGGGAGGGCGACGCTGTATGTCGACTTCGGTCATAACGAAGCTGCAGGACTAAAACCTCACAACAGCCCGCCACGATTGCTCAACCGGAGCAGGTGCAGGGCTTTGCGCAGCTCTTGACTAACTCGGGGTGCGCATCCTAATGCCATCACCTGTACGTTAGAGAGAGGTGCCTATTCGATCAGGGTGTGTAGTCTGGCCTGCTTACACCGCTCGTGACGGCCTTGGATGAATGCCTTGAGGGCTTTTGTAATGAGTATTTTGTTTTTGCCGAGGAAGCTTTTAATCATTTGCTTCATGAGCTTGCGTACCCTTCCAAAACTTGGATAGTGCCTTAATTGCAGACCAAAGTCGTAACTTCGCTCGATTCTTCTAAACCTCTTTATTTCTTTTGCCTCTTCTTCGAAATCAGAAAATGAGTGCTCTATGCTAGGTACGGACTGTAGTTTTTCATCCAGTCCGAGCCGGTGAACTCGATAAAAGAATGAAAAGTCAACTCCATACAGGGCAAAGTTCTCATCAAATGCATTACCGTATGAATCTTTGACTATGTCGATGGCTTCTTGGCTAATCAGTAACCCACTGCCCAATGAGCGAACTTCATCCTCTTTAAAATAGGGGCCGATAGAAAATCTTTTTTTGACGCGCGGATAGCGTGGCACGCCCTTGATCTTAACTATCGGCATTCCTAAGAAGACATCCTTATTTTCGACAATGTATTGCAGATATTCCTCTGACAAGATCGAGTCATGATCGAGTATCACATACCGATCAGCCGGATTTTTTTCTATGAAAAAGTTGTATATCCAACTCAGCGGCGCATTCCATGGCGTTTGCTTGATTGTCACCTCGAAGCCTTTCTCTCCCAGTGTTGCAAGCGTATCAGTGGGTATAGGTATTTCCTTCGGGCCGTTGTTCCAAAAGCACAAGCGGACTCCATCGAAGCCAACTTTCGAGGTTAAGAGGGAATGGATGGTTTGCGAGCGCTCCATGGAGCAGTTGTAGGTGACGACCAGAATCGAGAGGCTCATGCATGTCTTCGGTTATTAGGCATTAGTGCCATAATGCTACCATCCGCCATTGATGTTTGGCTTGAGCTCGATTTCTGTCGGAGTCATGTCATCGACTGGCGACCTCGTTCAGAGACAGCGCTGGCTTCGCCCTGTGCGCTCTGGCATCAACCACGCCTACTAACCTAGTTGTTTGGTCCTGGGAAGCAATGCCCAGGATCACCTTTGAGACAATGCAGGATGGAGCAGGTCAGCCTGGGGCTGTTTCACTACAACGGGCATAGCCGCATGTCTGCCTCGACTACAATCCTCCGATCAGCTGCGTCGCACGTTCTCTGGACAACCTGCAGGGTTTGCATCTAGGCGACTGCGCCCCTGCCGCAGGCGGTAGCAGCCCCAGAGGAACAGCAGCCACAGCGGGATGGCGTAGACCGACGAGCGCACGCCGTCGAGCTGCAGCATGGTCAGCAGGAGGAAGCCGACGAAGGCCAGGCACAGGTAGTTGCCGAGGGGGTACCAGAGGGCCCGGAAGCTAGGCTGCACGCCCTGCGCCGTCATGGCCTTGCGGAATTTCAGGTGGGTCAGGCCGATCATCGCCCAGTTGATCACCAGGGCCGCGACCACCAGGGACATCAGCAGCTCCAGCGCGCCCTGCGGCAGCAGGTAGTTGACCAGCACGCAGAGCAGGGTCACCAGCGCCGACAGGCCGATGGCCAGCACCGGCACGCCGCGGCGGTTTACCTTCAGCAGCGCCCGCGGCGCATCGCCCTGCTCGGCCAGGCCGTAGAGCATGCGGCTGTTGCAGTAGACGCCGCTGTTGTAGACCGACAGCGCCGCGGTGAGCACCACGAAGTTGAGGACGTGCGCGGCGGCGTCGCTGCCGATCAGCGAGAAGATCCGCACGAAGGGACTGCCGCTGTAGGGGTCGCCGGCGGCGTTCAGGGTCTCCAGCAGGCCGTCCCAGGGATACAGCGCCAGCAGCACGGTGAGCGCGCCGACGTAGAAGATCAGGATGCGGTAGACCACCTGGTTGATCGCCCGGGGGATCACCCGGCGCGGCTCGCTCGCCTCGGCCGCGGTGATGCCCACCAGCTCCAGGCCGCCGAAGGAGAACATGATCAGGGCCATGGCCAGCGCCAGGCCGCGGATGCCGTTGGGGAAGAAACCGCCGTGGCGCCACAGGTTGGCGAAGCTGGCCTGCTCGCCCCCCTGCCCGCCCAGCAGCAGGTACAGGCCGAGCGCGATCATGCCGAGAATGGCCGCCACCTTGATGATGGCGAACCAGAATTCGGCCTCGCCGAAGGCCTTCACGTTGCTCAGGTTGATGGCGTTGATCAGCGCGAAGAAGGCCGCCGCCGTGGCCCAGGCGGGAATCTGCGGCCACCAGAACTGCACGTACTTGCCCACCGCGGTCAGCTCGGCCATGCCCACCAGCACGTAGAGCGCCCAGTAGTTCCAGCCGGCGAGAAAGCCGGCGTAGCGGCCCCAGTAGGCGTGGGCGAAGTGGCTGAAGGATCCGGCCACCGGCTCCTCGACGATCATCTCGCCGAGCTGGCGCATGATCAGGAAGGCGATGAAGCCGCCGATGGCGTAGCCGAGGATCATCGACGGGCCGGCCATCTTCAGCACCCCGGCCGAGCCGAGGAACAGGCCGGTGCCGATGGCGCCGCCGAGGGCGATCAGCTGGATGTGGCGGTTCTTCAGGCCGCGCTCGAGCGGGCCGGCGTGCAGGGGAGCGTGGGACATCGCGGGACTCGGAGCGACTGGAGACGCCCCAGTCTACACGCCGAGCGCGGCGCGCCCCTATGCCGGCCCCGGCGCACCTACGCCTCGATCACGCCGCGGCGGATCTGGTCCTCCTCGATGGATTCGAACAGGGCGCGGAAGTTGCCCTCGCCGAAACCCTGGTTGCCCTTGCGCTGGATGATCTCGAAGAAGATCGGCCCGATCAGGGCGCGGGTGAAGATCTGCAGCAGGATGCCCTCCCGCCCCGGTGCCCCGTCGATCAGGATGTTCAGTTCGCGCAACCGCTCCAGCGATTCGCCGTGGCCGGGCACGCGGGCGTCGACCCTCTCGTAGTAGGTGTCGGGGGTGGCCATGAAGGCCACGCCGTTGGCGCGCAGCCGGCTCACCGTGGCGTAGATGTCGTCGCTGGCCAGGGCGATGTGCTGGATGCCCTCGCCGCGGTAGTCGCGGATGAACTCGGCGATCTGCGAGCGCTCGTCGGCCGGCTCGTTGATCGGGATGCGGATCTTGCCGCAGGGCGCGGTCATGGCCCGGGACAGGAGGCCCGTGTGCCGGCCCTCGATGTCGAAGTAGCGGATCTCGCGGAAGCCGGCGATGCGCTCGTAGAAGGAGGCCCAGACGTCCATCTGGCCGCGCTCGACGTTGTGGGTCAGGTGGTCGATGGCCATCAGGCCGACGGCATGGTCGGCGGCCGAGCGCCCGGGGATGAAGTCGAAGTCCACGTCGTAGATGCTGCGCTCGCCGTAACGGTCCACCAGGTACAGCAGCGAGCCGCCGATGCCTTCGAGGCAGGGGATGTTCAACTCGCCGAAGTTGGCGTGGCTGCCCAGAAGCTTCGCCCCCCGGGCCTCGGCATAGGCGGCGGCCTGGGCCGCGTTCCTCACCCGGAAGGCCATGGCGCAGGCACTCGGCCCGTGCCTTTCGGCGAAGTCCCGGGCCGGCCCGCTGGGGCTGCCGTTGAGGACGAAATTGATGCCGTTCTGCTGGAACAGGAAGACGTTCTTCGAACGATGCCGGGCGGTTTCGGTGAAGCCCATGGCCATGAACAGCTCGCGCAACTGGCCGATGCCATGCTCGCTCGGCGCGGTGAATTCGACGAACTCGAAGCCGTCGGTGCCGATGGGGTTGTCGGGTGCGATGCCTTCCATCTCGCCGCCTCCTCTGGTTGCCTGCGCATACCGAAAGCACAGGCGGGAAATGCCGCATAGGCAAGCGCACCGTGCCGGCCGCGGCGCCGCCCGGTCCCGGGCGGGCGTCAGCTTTTCCTTACGGCGTCGGCAGGCCCGGCCATGGCGCTTCGCTGTCGGGGCGGGTGTAAGGATTTGCTGACGGCATCCGCCGGCCCGTCGCGGCGAGCGGAGCGCAACTATACTGATAGCGTTCCGGCCTGCGGTGTGGCAACGACGGGCGTTTCCCGTGAATACCAGGGACCCTCGCCGGCTACGGAGCGCGCAGGCCGCCTCGCAGCGTTCGGGAGGTCCGCCATGAAAATGCAACCCTTCAGCCAGTATTCCCAGAACATCGGCAACACCGTGCACGACGCCTGGATCAGCGCCAAGGTGAGGTCCGCCCTGGCCATGGACAAGGCGACCCGCGGCCAGCAGATCGGCGTCAAGACACATGCCGGCGTGGTGACCCTGAGCGGTCGGGTCGCCAGCCACCGGCAATGCCGGCAGGCCGTCGCCCTGGCCCGCTCGATCCACGGCGTGAGCGAGGTGAATGCCGACGAGCTGGAAATCCACGTGTTCGCCCCCGGCAGCTTCCCGGAGGCGCCCAACGCGGAGGAGACCCGGGACATGCAGTCCTCGCGGCAGGACGACAGCCGGCGATAGCCGGACGGCGTGCCCGCTCAGGCGTCTCCGGAGCGGGCTTCGAGGTAGCGGGCCAGGCCGATGCCGCCGGCGCGCATCAGCGCATCGTGGTTCCAGCGGAACACCGGCCGGGCCAGGGGCGCGAGCAGATTCATCCACCAGCGGGTGGTGTGCACCCGCCAGTCGAAGCGTACCTGGGTGAGCTGCGCCGCCCGGGCGAAGCGCCAGCGGCCGATGCCCTCCAGCTCGCCCTCGACCCGCCCTTCGAGCAGGCACAGGGGCTCGACCCGGGTCACCCGGGTGTCGAAGGTCAGCCGGTAGGGCAGCCGGCTCTTCCAGGTGTAGCGGTGCCGCGCGCCCAGGCCGATCAGGTCGCCGCGCTCGAGCATGACCACCCGCTCCACCCCGGCCCACCAGTCCGGCCAGCGCTCCGCGTGGACGATCGCCTCCCAGACCGCCTCCAGCGGCGCATCCAGTTGCCACAGGGTGGTCAGCGCATAGCTGTTGCAGCGGCGGCCGGCTGTGCCCACGGCCGCTATTCCCGGACTTCCAGGACCCCGGCCATGCCCCGGTCGCGATGGCTCCCGAGGAACGGCAGGCGATTCGAGCAATGGAACGGGTAGTCGCCTTCGGCCAGCCGGAAGCGCAGCGTCCGGGCCTCCCGGCCGAGCCGCAGGTCGGCCAGGGCCTGGCCGTCCGGCGCCCGCAGCACGAAGCGGTGGGAAACCAGGCCCGGCTCGGCCGTGAGCGTCAGCTCCAGCGACTGGCCGGCCTGGACGACGATGCGCTCGGGGCGGAAGAAATAGTTGCCGGCGACGATGCTGACCCGCTGCACGCCGTCGGCGCTGGCGCGGGCATGGTAGGCCTCGGCCGGCGGGCGGACGGCGCTCGCCTCGCAGACGAGCAAGGCGGTGGCAAGGCTGCAGCCCCGGGCGAAGCGGGTTGCTTTCATGGCCGTCCCCGAATTCCTCCATTGCTGCATATGAGCGACGGAGAAAACTTTGGTTCAGGCCGGCGAAACGAGCGTATACGCCCCGATCGCGGCGATTTCCGCCGTCATTCGGCACGGCCCGGCCGAGCGCGCCTCAGTGCTGCAGATGTCCGTAGAGCCTGGCGTACAGACCGCCCTCGGCGATCAGTTGGTGGTGCTCGCCCTCCTCGGCGATGCGCCCGCCGTCGAACACCAGCACCCGGTCAGCCTGTTTCACCGCGGACAGGCGGTGGGCGATGATCAGCGTGGTGCGGCCATGGAGGAAGCGGCCCAGGGCCTGGTGCAGGGCATATTCGGTGACCGCGTCGAGGGCCGAGGTGGCCTCGTCGAGAATCACCACCCTGGGTTCGGCGAGCACCATGCGGGCGATCGCCAGGCGCTGGCGCTGGCCGCCGGAGAGGCGCACGCCGGAGCGCCCGACCACGCTGTCCAGGCCCTGCGGCAGGGCGCGGATGGCCGGCGCCAGCTGGGCGATCTCCAGCGCCTGCCAGCAGGCCTCGTCGCTGCGCTCGCGGCCCATGGTCAGGTTGGCGCGCACCGTGTCGTTGAACAGCGCCGGGTGCTGCAGGACCACCGCCACCTGTTCGCGCACCCGCTCCAGGCCGATCTCCTGCAGGGTTGCGCCGCCGAAGCGGATGCTGCCGGCATCCGGGGCGTAGAGCCCGAGCAGGAGCTGCACCAGGGTGCTCTTGCCGCCGCCCGAGGCGCCGACGATGGCGACCTTCTCGCCCGGCGCGATGGACAGGTCCAGTCCGTCCAGCACCGGCTCGTCGCGGTAGGCGAAGCGCAGCCCCCGGACCTCGATGCCCACCGTGGCGCGGCCCTTGAACGGATCGACGACGGCCGGGTACTGCGGCTCGTCGGCCCGCGCCAGCAGTTCGTTGAGCCGGCTCAGCGCGGCGCCGGCGGCGTAGAAGGCGTACTGCAGGCCGAGCAGCTGCTCCACCGGGGTGATCATGAACCAGAGGTAGCTGAACACCGCTAGCATCTGGCCGATGGACAGGTCGGAGAACAGCACGGTGAGCATGGCCGCGGCGCGGAACACGTCGATACCGAACTGGAACAGCAGGCCGCTGGCGCGGTTGGAGGCGTCGGTCTTCCACTGCGAGGCCACGGCGTAGTCGCGCACCTCCCGGGCGCGCTGGCCGAGGCGGCCGAGGAAGAAGCCCTGGCGGTTGCCGGCGCGGATCTCCTGGATGGCGTCGAGGGTCTCGGTCAGGGCCTGGGTGAAGCGCGCGGTGCTGTCGTTCTCCAGCTTCTTCAGGTGCTTGATGCGCTTGCCCAGCAGCACCGTGGCGTAGATCACCAGCGGGTTGAACAGCAGGATCAGCAGGGCCAGCTGCCAGTGCATCCACAGCAGGATGGCCGAGGTGCCGGCCAGGGTCAGCAGCGCGACCAGGAAGCGGCTCAGGGTCTCGCCGATGAACTTGTCCAGGGTATCCAGATCGGTGACCAGGTGGGCGGTCACGCTACCGCTGCCGAGGCTTTCGTACTCGCCCAGGGAGATGCGCTTGAGCCGCTCGATCAGGCGGATGCGCAGGCGGTAGACCACGTCCTTCGACAGTCCGGCGAACAGCCGCGCCTGCAGCACGTTGAACAGCAGCGAGGCGCTGCGCAGCAGCAGCGTCGCCAGCAGCATCAGGCCGATGTAGCCGACCGAGGTCTGCCAGGCGGCCGGCAGGAGGCGGTCCATCACCTTGAGCGCCGCGTCCCCCTGGCCGAGCAGCACCTCGTCCACCAGCAGCGGCAGCAGCAGCGGGATCGGCACGCTGGTGAGGCTGGCCAGCAGCGCCAGGCCGTTGGCCAGCAGCAGGGGCTTGCGGTGCCCCAGGGCCAGGCGGCGGATCTCCGCCCAGCTTAGGCGGTCCGTGCTGCGCGGCTGGGCGGCTTCAGGCATGGACGGCGTGCTCCAGCCAGCGGCCGAGCAGCGGCGCCAGATGCTCCAGCGGTTGATAGCCGTTGGTCAGCAGCGACAGCATGCCGTTGCGTTCGGCCAGCAGGGTCGGGAAGCCGGCGATGCCCAAGCGCTCGGCCCAGGCGAAATCGGCCTGGGTGGCGGCGCACTGCGCGTCGCTGTCGAAGGCCTCCGCGAACGTCTGCTTCGGCAGTCCCACGGCCTCGGCCAGCTCCAGGAGCACGCGCACCTGGCCGACGTCGCGCCCCTCCAGGTAGAAGGCCTCGTGGATCCGCCGCGCCAGTGGCCAGACTAGAGTCGGATCGAGGGCGCGCGCCGTCACCAGGGCCCGGCAGGCCGGCTCGGTGTCGTAGACCAGGCCCTCGGGCAGCCCCTCGGCGAAATTGAAGGCCTGCCCGGTGCCGGCCTGCACCGCCCGCCAGTGGCCGAAGATCGTCTCCCGGGCCGGCCCGGCGAGCGCCACGCTTTCCCGGCGCAGGCCGCCGGCCACCAGCGCCAGCGGCACGCCCGCCTCCGCCGCCTGCCGGGCCAGCGCCTCGAGCACCGGAGCGAAGCCCCAGCACCAGGAGCACATGGGGTCCATCACATAGAGCAGGCGTGCGGTCATGGGAACTCCGTCTTGCGTGCAGCGGCGATGCGCCGGGACGCACCGCGGATTCGGGTAGGGACGAGGGCCGTAGCGGCGGCGCGGCAGGCGGCCGCCACGGAGCAATCGTGGCGCAAGATGATGCGCTTGTCGAAGGCAAAAGCGCCGCCGCGCCCGGGGCGTCCGGTCGCATCCGCCGGGACGATGGGCGCCTATCTCGGGAGCGCCAGCGCGGCGCAACGGCGGCTCGCGGGGAGCCGCCGGGGCGGCACGGGCTCAGTGGTCGTGCTTGCTGCCGCCGGCGCAGACAGGAGAGGCCGGGGCGGCGCCCTGCACCGCCCACTCTTCCGGGGTGTAGGTGTGCAGCGCCAGGGCGTGGACCTGCTGCATCAGCTCGCCGAGGACGGCGTAGACCTTCTGGTGCCGCTTCACGGAGTTGAGGCCGGCGAATTGCGGGCTGACGATCACCGCCTTGTAGTGGCTCTCCTGCCCGCGGCTGTGCATGTGGCTTTCGTCCAGCACCTCGAGGTGCTGGGGCTCAAGAGCGGCCAGGGCGGCCAGGATGCGCTCGCGCTTGGCGGTCATTTGGCTTTCGCTCCCAGTTCCTTCTGCATGTCTTCGAGCAGCTTGTTGACCTCAGGCACGGCGCGCTCCAGCGAGCGCTGGGTCAGCTGGGCCGATTGCATGGTCAGGGCCGGCATCTTCTCCATCACCTTGCGCCCCAGCGGCGAACGGTAGAAGTCGATCAGCTCGGAGATTTCCTTCTCGTTGAAGGTGTCGGTGTAGAGCTTGACCATCCCGGGCTTGATCTGGTCCCAGCCGACCGCGCGGTCCAGCGCCGCATTGGCGCGGGCCTGGTAGCTCTCCAGCACCGACCGCTTGCTCGCCGGCGCCTTGGACTCTTCGAAACGCTGGGCGAACATGTCCTGGACCTGCATGTAGATGGGCGTGGTCAGCTTGTTGGCCTGGATCAGGTCGAGGAACTTCTCGGTCTTCTCGGCGTGGCTGGCGGCATCGGCCAGCACCTGGCCACTGGCGCAGAACAGCAGGGTGGCGGCACAAATCACTCGGAAACGGGACATCGGATCATCCTTACGGGTAGGGACAGGGCAACCCCTGGGCCGACCATTTTGCGCCCAAGCCGGGCGGGCCTCAAGGGATGAGCGGCGGTACTCGGAGCGTCGGGGCTTCGGCGTCTACACTTCTGAAGACCCCATCTCCTCCCAGAGGTTTGCTGCATGAGCCGTATCGAAACCGACAGCCTGGGCCCGATCGAGGTCCCCGAGGAAGCCTACTGGGGCGCCCAGACCCAGCGCTCGCTGATCAATTTCTCCATCGGCCAGGAGCGCATGCCGCTGGCGGTGCTGCACGCCCTGGCGCTGATCAAGAAGGCCGCGGCGCGGGTCAACGACCGCATCGGCGCGCTGCCGCCGGACATCGCCCGGCTGATCGAACAGGCCGCCGACGAGGTGCTCGCCGGCCAGCACGACGAACAGTTCCCGCTGCGGGTCTGGCAGACCGGCAGCGGCACCCAGAGCAACATGAACGTCAACGAGGTGATCGCCGGCCGCGCCAACGAACTGGCCGGCGGCGCGCGCGGCGGCAAGAGCCCGGTGCACCCCAACGACCACGTCAACCGCTCGCAGAGTTCCAACGACAGCTTTCCCACCGCCATGCACATCGCCGCTGTGCGCGCCGTGCACAACGAGCTGCTGCCGGCCGTGTCCGAGCTATGCGGGATGCTGACCGAACAGGCGGCGCGACACACCCGCCTGGTCAAGACCGGCCGCACGCACATGATGGACGCCACGCCGATCACCTTCGGCCAGGAGCTGTCGGCCTTCGTCGCCCAGTTGGACTTCGCCGAGCGGGCCATCCGCGCCGCCCTGCCGGCAGTCTGCGAACTGGCCCAGGGCGGCACCGCGGTGGGCACCGGGCTGAACGCCCCGCACGGCTTCGCCGAGGCCATGGCCGCGGAGCTGGCGGCCCTCTCCGGGCTGCCCTTCGTCTCGGCGCCGAACAAGTTCGCCGCCCTGTCCGGCCACGAGCCGCTGGTGAATCTCTCCGGCGCCCTGAAGACCCTGGCGGTGGCACTGATGAAACTGGCCAACGACCTGCGCCTGCTCGGCTCCGGGCCGCGTGCGGGGATCGCCGAGGTACGCCTGCCGGCCAACGAGCCGGGCAGCTCGATCATGCCCGGCAAGGTCAATCCGACCCAGTGCGAAGCGCTGTCGATGATCGCCTGCCAGGTGCTCGGCAACGACGTCACCCTCGGCCTGGCGGCCAGCCAGGGGCACCTGCAGCTGAACGTCTACAAGCCGGTGATCATCCACAGCCTGCTGCAGTCGGTGCGCCTGCTCGCCGACGGCTGCCGCAACTTCGCCGAGCACTGCGTCGCCGGCCTGGAGCCGGATGCCGCGCGCATGGCCGAGCACCTGGAGCGCGGTCTGATGCTGGTCACCGCGCTGAACCCGCACATCGGCTACGACAAGGCCGCGGAGATCGCCAAGAAGGCCTATGCCGAAGGCACCACCCTGCGCGAGGCGGCGCTGGCGCTGGACTACGTCAGCGCCGAGGACTTCGACGCCTGGGTAAGACCGCAGAGCATGCTGGAGGCCGGCGGGCCGGAGTGACCGGGCGGGACCATCCGGAAAAGCCCGGATGGCCACTGGCGTGCCTCTGCGACCTTGGTCACAGCCTGCGAAACGCCCGGGAGCGGAGCGATAAACTTGCAGAGGAATAAACAGTCATACTGCGCGATGACAATGCAGGGAATCAGCTCATGTCCGAAAAACGCTCGTCCGATCAGGCCCCCATCACCCACTTTCGCAGCGACCGCATCAGCCTGATCAACGGCCGCTACTACTTCGACACCCGCGAGGGGGTGCTCAAAGGCCCCTATGCCAGCCGGCAGGAGGCCCAGCAGGAGGTCGAAGCCTACATCCAGCGACGCCAGAAGCTGGCCCGGACGTCCCACCGGGGGCCGGCGAAGACCCCGTAGCCCCCGCCTCCCGCGGGCGTGTTCCCACGCAGCACGGCCCGCTACTCGCAGTTTTAGCACAGCGGTTCCAATTTTCACTTGCATTTGCCATTATTGGGCCACTGTGCCCTACGGGGCTTCCTTTTTCGGCGCAGCCGTAGACGAGGCATATCATGCAAGGGAAACGTGCGACTGACCTGGCCCCGATCACCCACTTCCGCAGCGATCGCATCAGCCTGATCAACGGCCGCTACTACTTCGACACCCGCGAAGGCCAGCTCCACGGCCCCTTCGCCACCCGGGAAGAAGCGCTCAGGGCCATCGACAGATACATCCAGGCCTGCCAGCTGCGGGAAGCCATGACCGTCAGACAGACCCAGCAGAAACGCGGCAAGGCCGACGGCATCACCGGTTGAGCGCCGCCTCCAGCGTATCGTTGATGGTGCGCAGAATCTTCACCCGGGCGAAGCGCTTGTCGTTGGCCTCCACCAAGGTCCAGGGCGCTATCGCCGTGCTGGTGCGATCGACCATGTCCCCCACCGCATCGCAGTAATCGTCCCACTTGCTGCGGTTGCGCCAGTCGTCCTCGGTGATTTTGTAGTGCTTGAACGGCGTCTCCTCGCGTTCCTTGAAGCGCTGCAGCTGGGTCTCCTGATCGATCGCCAGCCAGAACTTGACCAGCACGACCCCGGCGTTGCTCAGCTCCTCCTCGAAATCGTTGATCTCGCCATAGGCGCGTAGCCAGTCGGCCTGAGCGCAGAGATTCTCGACCCGCTCGACCAGGACCCGACCGTACCAGGAACGGTCGAAGATGGTGAACTTGCCACGCGCCGGAATGTGCCGCCAGAAGCGCCAGAGATAGGGCTGCGCACGCTCCTCCTCGGTCGGCGAAGCGATGGGAACGATACGGTACTGGCGCGGATCCAGAGCCGCGGCGATGCGCTGGATCGACCCGCCCTTGCCCGCCGCGTCGTTGCCTTCGAACACCGCCACCAGCGCGAACTTGCGCATGCGCTTGTCGCGCATCAGCCTGGACAGACGCGCCTGCTCGGCGATCAGCTGCTCCTGATACTCTTCCTTGGTCAGTGCCTGGCTCATGTCCAGCGCATCCAGCAGGGTACGGTTATCCAGGCTGGATACCAGGGGGGCCGCATGCGGGCTCGGCTTCGCCGGCCCCTTGTTCTTAAGGGCCGCCTGAAGGCCCTGGAGGAGGATGCGCCCGACGCTCAGGCTGCGGTAATGCTCGTCCGAGCCGTCGATCACGTACCAGGGCGCGAAGTCCCGGCTGCAGCGCCGCAGCACGCGCTCGCCGTAGCGCACGAACTGGTCGTAGGTCTTCGACTGCTGCCAGTCCAGCGGACTCAGCCGCCAGCTGTGCAGGGGATCGTTCTCGAGCGTCTTGAGACGCTCCTTCATGTGCTTCTTCGACAGATGGAACCAGAACTTGAAGACCAGCGTGCCCTCCTCGCTGAGCATCCGCTCCAGGCGCACGGCACCGTTGATCGCCTGGTCGAGCCGGGGGTCCTCGATCACCTTGTGCACCCGGGCCTGCAGCATCTGGTCGTACCAGTTGCCGAAGTAGATGCCGATCTTGCCCTTCGGCGGCATCTGCCGCCAGTAGCGCCAGGCCGGCGGGTGAGCCAGTTCCTCGTCGGTCTGCTCGTCGAAGGTGCTGACCTGCACATGCCGCGGATCCATCCACTCGTTGAGCAGCTTGACCGTCTCGCTCTTGCCCGCCCCCTCGATGCCCGAGATCAGGATCAGCACCGGAAAGCGCGCCTGCTCCAGCAGGTCCAACTGGGCGCTCAGCAGTGCCTCGCGCAGAGCCGGAACTTGGCTATCGTAGGTGGCCTTGTCGATGGTATGGCCGATTTCCGCGGACTCGAACATGGACTGCTCCTCGGGGAAAGAAGCTTTCAGGGTAACGGATCGATGGCGGTTTGTCGGCAGTTCTACCGCGGCCCGCGCGCCCCGTTTCGGCGCCGGCGCAAGCGCCCCGACGAGCCGGATTGGCCCAGCGGCCGTCCTGGCCACTAGAATGCCCGCCTCGACTCACCCAGGGGGTTCCATGTCCGATTTCCAGCACGCCCAGCTCGATTGGGACGCACAGGGCCAGCCGCTGTCGCGCGGCTTCGGCGACGTGTACTTCTCCCGCGCCTCGGGGCTGGAGGAAACCCGCTACGTGTTCCTCGGCCACAACGCGCTGCCGCAGCGCTTCGCCGCGCTGCCCGCCGGCGGCCGGCTGACCGTCGGCGAGACCGGCTTCGGCACCGGCCTTAATTTCCTCTGCGCCTGGCAGCTGTTCGAGCGCACGGCGCCGGCCGACGCCCGTCTGCACTTCGTCAGCGTCGAGAAGTTCCCCCTGACCCGCACCGACCTGCACAAGGCCCTCGCCCTCTGGCCGGAGCTGGCCGGCTACGCCGAGCAGTTGCTGGCGCAGTACCTGGCCGTGCATCCGGGCTTCCAGCGCCTGGTCTTCGCCGAGGGCCGCGTGGTCCTGACCCTGCTGGTCGGCGACGTGCTGGAGCGGCTGCCGGAACTCGACGCGCGCATCGACGCCTGGTTCCTCGACGGCTTCTCCCCGGCGAAGAACCCGGAGATGTGGACGCCGCAGCTGTTCGCCCAGCTCGCCCGGCTCTCGGCCGCCGAGGCGACCCTGGCCACCTTCACCAGCGCCGGCTTCGTCCGCCGCGGGCTGATCGAGGCCGGTTTCGCCATGCAGCGGGTCAAGGGCTTCGGCCAGAAGCGGGAAATGCTCGCCGGGCGCTTCGGCGGCCAGCCGCAGGCGGCCGATAAGCCCTGGTTCGCCCGCCCGCCGCGCCCTGAAGGCCCGCGCCGGGCGCTGGTGATCGGCGCCGGTCTGGCCGGCTGCGCCAGCGCCGCCAGCCTGGCCCGGCGCGGCTGGCAGGTGACCCTGCTGGAGCGCCGCGACGGGGTCGCCCGGGAAACCTCCGGCAACCCCCAGGGCGTGCTCTATCTCAAGCTGTCCGCCCACGGCACGCCGCTCACGCGCCTCGTCCTCGCCGGTTTCGGCCACACCCTGCGCCTGCTGCAGCGGCTCGAGCGGGGCCATGACTGGGACGCCTGCGGCGTGCTGCAACTGGCCTTCGACGACAAGGAAGCCGGCCGCCAGGCGCAGCTGGCGACGGCCTTCCCGGAAGATCTGCTGCGCCCGGTCTCCCGCGAGGAGGCGCAAGCCATCGCCGGAGTCGCCCTGGATTGCGGCGGCCTGTACTTCCCCGAGGGCGGCTGGGCGCATCCGCCGGCGCTCTGCCGGCATCTGGCCGCCCATCCCAACATCCGCCAGCAGTTCCATCAGGAAGCGCTGGAGCTGCGCCGCGAGGACGGCCAGTGGTGCGCCTATTCCGGCGAGACGCTGCTGGCCCGGGCACCGGTCGCGGTGCTGGCCAACGCCGCCGAGATCACCCGCTTCGTCGAACTGCCGCTCAAGCGCATCCGCGGGCAGATCAGCCGCCTGCCGGCGACCGCCGCCAGCCGCGCCCTGAAGACCGTGCTCTGCGCCGAGGGCTACGTCGCCCCGTCGCGCGACGACGAGCACACCCTGGGCGCCAGCTTCCGCTTCGACGGCACCGACCTCGAACCCAACGCCGAAGAACATGGGGAGAACCTGCAACTGCTGCGGGACATCTCCACCGACCTCGCCGACCGGCTGCAGATCGACCGGTTGGAACCGGCGGACCTGCAGGGCCGCGCCGGCTTCCGCTGCACCAGCCCGGACTACCTGCCCATCGTCGGCCCGCTGGCCGATCCCGGCGCCTTCACCGAAGCCTATGCGGTGCTCGGCAAGGACGCCCGGCAGGTGCCGGAACGACCCTGCCCCTGGCTCGACGGGCTCTACGTCAACGGCGGCCACGGCTCGCGCGGCCTGCTCAGTGCGCCGCTGGCCGGGGAGCTGCTGGCGGCCTGGCTGGACGACGAGCCGCTGCCGGTGCCGCGGGCGGTGGCCGAAGCCTGCCATCCGAACCGGTTCGCCCTGCGTCGGTTGATCCGCGGGCAGTGAGGTCGCTGGCGCGGGTTTTCGAAAGCCGATAACCGGCCCTGGAGGGTTTATCCTGCGAGGGGAGCCCCTATTCCACCCCGCACAACTCCGCCGCCCGCAGCAGCGCGGCGGTCAGCAGATGCCGCTCCCACTCCGGCAGCGCGGCGAAGCGCGTGCGGAACTCCGGCGGCAGCAGCGACGGCGCCGCGTGCAGCAGCTCGCGCCCGGCCTCGCTGAGCAGCAGCCACTGCCGCCGGCGGTCCTGGTCGTCGCGCTGGCGCTGCAGCAGGCCGCGCTCCTCCAGCCGGTCGAGCAGGCCGGACAGGGTCGCCGCGGTGAGGCTGACCCGCCCGCTCAGGGCACTGGCGGTCAGGCGCTTCTCGCCGGCCAGCACTTCGAGGATCAGCAGCTGCATCGGCGTCAGGCCGCCATGCCGGGCCATCCGCTTGGCGTGCACCTCTCCGGCCTGCTGCAGGCGCCGCATGGCCTGGAACAGGGACTGTTCGAATACCGCAATATCACTTTCACATGAAACATTATTGTCGAGCATTTCCGCGATTTTACCGGCCAAAGAATTTTGACATCTAAGCATCCCTCTGCTTTGGTGTAAAAACTGATCGATGGACGGACGACCAGTGCGAACCTTTGCGTCCAGTGCTGGCCTACTCAGTGACCACGCTCGGAAACACATTCCCCAACGGCAGAACCGGTAAGGATTTATGTGCGGCATTTGCGGTGAACTTCGCTTCGACAGGCGCCCGGCCGATCTCGCAGCGGTCGAGCGCATCACCCACCACCTCGCCTCCCGCGGCCCGGACGACTGGGGCGTGCACGGCCAGGGGCCGATCGCCCTCGGCCACCGGCGGCTGAAGATCATGGATCTGGCCGCAGCCTCCGGCCAGCCGATGGTCGACAGCGAACTCGGACTCGCCCTGGCGTTCAACGGCGCCATCTACAACTACCCGGAGCTGCGCAACGAGCTGGAAAGCCTCGGCTACCGCTTCTTCTCCGACGGCGACACCGAGGTGCTGCTCAAGGGCTATCACGCCTGGGGCGAGGCGCTGCTGCCGCGGCTCAACGGCATGTTCGCCTTCGCCGTCTGGGAGCGTGATGCCCAGCGCCTGTTCCTCGCCCGCGACCGCCTCGGCGTCAAGCCGCTGTACCTGTCGCGCAGCGGCCAGCGCCTGCGCTTCGCCTCGACCCTGCCGGCGCTGCTGGCCGGCGGCGACATCGGCGGCGCCCTGGACCCGGTGGCGCTCAACCATTACCTGAACTTCCACGCCGTGGTGCCGGCGCCGCGCACCCTGCTGGCCGAGGTGGAGAAGCTGCCGCCGGCGACCTGGCTGCGCGTCGACGCCGCCGGCCGGCGCGAGCAGCGCACCTGGTGGCGGCTGGATTACGGCCCGCGGGATGACGAGCGCGGCTTCGGCCTGCCGGAGTGGCGCGACGTGCTGCTCGACAGCCTGCGCCAGGCGGTGGAGATCCGTCAGCGGGCGGCGGTGGAGGTCGGCGTGCTGCTCTCCGGCGGGGTGGATTCCAGCCTGCTGGTCGGCCTCCTGCGCGAGGCCGGGGTGGAGGCTCTGCTGACCTTCTCCATCGGCTTCGAGGACGCCGGCGGCGAGCGCGGCGACGAGTTCCAGTACTCCGACCTGATCGCCCGCCACTACGCCACCCGCCACCACCAGCTGCGCATCGCCGAGCGGGAGATCATCGAGCAGTTGCCGGCGGCCTTCCGCGCCATGAGCGAGCCGATGGTCAGCCACGACTGCATCGCCTTCTACCTGCTCGCCCGGGAGGTGGCCCGGCACTGCAAGGTGGTACAGAGCGGCCAGGGCGCCGACGAGCTGTTCGCCGGCTACCACTGGTATCCGCCCCTGGTCGGCGCCGCCGATCCCTACGCGGCCTATCGCGAGGCCTTCTTCGACAGCGAGCACGACCAGTACCTGGCCACGGTGCGGGAGAAGTGGCGCGGCGCCGACCATGCCGGGCAGTTCGTCCGCGAGCATTTCGCCCAGCCCGGCGCGGTCGATCCGGTGGACAAGGCGCTGCGCCTGGACAGCACCGTGATGCTGGTCGAAGACCCGGTCAAGCGGGTCGACAACATGACCATGGCCTGGGGCCTGGAGGCGCGCACGCCGTTTCTCGACTACCGCACCGTCGAGCTCTCGGCACGCATCCCGCCGGGCTTCAAGCTGCCCGGCGGCGGCAAGCACGTGCTCAAGGAGGCCGCCCGCCGGGTCATCCCGGCGGAAGTCATCGACCGGCCCAAGGGCTATTTCCCGGTGCCCGGTCTCAAGCACCTGCGGGGCGCGACCCTGGACTGGGTGCGCGGGCTGCTGCTCGACCCCAGCCAGGACCGCGGCCTGTTCGAGCCGGCCGAGGTCGAGCGGCTGCTCGGCGCCCCGCAGGACCATCTGACCCCGCTGCGCGGCTCCCGGCTCTGGCAGCTGGCCGCGCTCAACCTCTGGCTCACCGAACAGGGCCTATGACCAGGAGCCCGTCCATGCCCAAGTCACAAGCCTACGGCCAGCGCCTGCTGCGCGGGCAGACACCCTCCTACCAGCGGCTGCAGGCGCGCCTGGCCGAGGACCACCAGGGCGACCACCAGGCCCCGGCGGCCCTGCACTGCGGCTGGGGCCGCCTGCTGATCGGCCACACCTATCCCGATGCCGCCGGCCTGGCCGCCGACCTGCTGCGCGAGCGACCCGGCGAGCGCGACATCGCCCTCTACGTGGCCGCGCCGCAGCAGGTGCTGGCCCAGGCGCCGCAGCAGCTGTTCCTCGACCCGTCCGACACCCTGCGCCTGTGGTTCTCCGACTACCGCCCGGCACACCGCACCTTCCGCGGCTTCGGCATCCGCCGGGTGCAGAGCGAGTCCGACTGGGCGGCGCTCAACCGCCTCTACCGCACCCGCGGCATGCTCCCGGTCGACCCGGCGCGGCTGACGCCCCGCGAGGAAGGCGGGCCGGTCTACTGGCTGGCCGAGGACCTCGACGGCAAGGCGGTGATCGGCGGGGCCATGGGCCTCAACCACGTCGAGGCCTACCGCGACCCGGAGCACGGCAGCAGCCTCTGGTGCCTGGCGGTCGATCCGCAGTGCGCGCGCCCCGGCGTCGGCGAGGCGCTGGTGCGCCATCTGGTCGAGCACTTCATGTCCCGCGGACTGGCCTACCTGGATCTGTCGGTGCTGCACGACAACCGCCAGGCCAAGAGCCTCTACGCCAAGCTGGGCTTCCGCGAGCTGCCGACCTTCACCGTGAAGCGCAAGAACAGCATCAACCAGCCGCTGTTCGTCGGCCCCGGCCCCACGGACGAGCTCAATCCCTATGCGCGGATCATCGTCGCCGAAGCCAACCGCCGCGGCATCGAAGTGCAGGTGGACGACGCGGCCGCCGGCCTCTTCACCCTGATCCACGGCGGCCGGCGGATCCGCTGCCGGGAATCGCTCTCCGACCTGACCAGCGCGGTGAGCATGACCCTCTGCCAGGACAAGCAGCTCACCCACCGCTGCCTCGCCCGCGCCGGGCTGAACCTGCCGGCGCAGCGCCTGGCCGGCAGCCGCGCGGAGAACGCCGCCTTCCTCGCCGAGCACCGGCGAGTGGTAGCCAAGCCGCTGAACGGCGAACAGGGCCACGGGGTGGCGGTCGACCTGCAGACCGTCGAGGAACTGGAGCGGGCGATCCGCGCGGCCCGCCGCTTCGACGAGCGGGTGCTGCTGGAAAGCTTCCACGAGGGGCAGGACCTGCGCATCCTGGTGATCGGCTTCGAGGTGGTCGCCGCCGCCATCCGCCACCCGGCCGAGGTGATCGGCGACGGCCGCCACAGCATCCGCCAACTGATCGAGGCGCAGAGCCGCCGCCGTCAGGCCGCCACCAGCGGCGAGAGCCGCATTCCGCTGGACGACGAGACCCTGCGCACCCTGCAGCGCAGCGGCCATGGCTACGACAGCGTGCTGTCCGCGGGCGAACGCCTGGCCGTGCGGCGCACCGCCAACCTGCACACCGGCGGCTGCCTCGAGGACGTCACCGCCCGGCTGCACCCGGCGCTGGACGAGGCCGCGGTACGCGCCGCCCGCGCCCTGGACATCCCGCTGGTCGGCCTCGACCTGCTGGTGTCCGCGCCCGACCGTCCCGAGTACGTGCTGATCGAGGCCAACGAGCGCGCCGGGCTGGCCAACCACGAGCCGCAGCCGACCGCCGAGCGCTTCGTCGACCTGCTGTTCCCGCTCAGCCGGGTCGGCGCCGACCGCCCCGGCTGAACGGCCGGCCGCCCGGTCCACGGTCGGCCGGGGCCTTGCACCGCCACAGGCCCCGGCCAGCGAAGGAATCCGTCCTCCACCACTGCTTCCCGCGCAGGCCATGCGCCCTGGAGTCGCCCATGCCCGGCAAGCTGCCCGATCCCGATCTCGACTACCTGCAGCGCGTGCTGCTGGAGATGCTCGCCATTCCCAGCCCGACCGGCTTCACCGACACCATCGTGCGCTACGTCGCCGAGCGCTTGGAGGAGATCGGCATCCCCTTCGAGCTGACCCGCCGCGGCACCATCCGCGGCACCCTCAAGGGTCGTCGCTACAGCCCGGACCGGGCGGTGTCGGCGCATCTAGACACCATCGGCGCCATCGTCCGCGAAGTGCACGCCAACGGCCGCATCGCCCTGGCCCCGGTGGGCTGCTGGTCGAGCCGCTTCGCCGAGGGCAGCCGGGTTAGCGTCTTCACCGATCACGGCGTGCTGCGCGGCAGCGTGCTGCCGCTGATGGCCTCGGGACATGCCTTCAACACCCAGGTCGACCAGTTGCCGATCAGTTGGGACCACATCGAGCTGCGCCTCGACGCCATGACCGCCAGCAGCGACGAGACCCTCGACCTGGGCGTGGAAGTCGGCGACTTCGTCGCCTTCGATCCGCTGCCGGAGTTCACCGACAGCGGCCACATCAGCGCCCGCCACCTGGACGACAAGGCCGGCGTCGCCGCCCTGCTCGCCGCGCTCAAGGCGGTGGTCGACAGCGGCCGGGAGCCGCCCATCGACTGCCATCCGCTGTTCACCATCACCGAGGAAACCGGCTCCGGGGCCGCCGCCGCGCTGCACTGGGACGTCAGCGAGTTCGTCGGCATCGACATCGCCCCGGTCGCCCCCGGCCAGCAGTCCTGCGAACAGACGGCCACGGTCGCCCTGCAGGACTCCGGCGGGCCCTACGACTACCACCTGTCCCGCCATCTGCTGAAGCAGGCGGAAAAGCACGGCATCCCGGTTCGCCGCGACCTGTTCCGCTACTACCATAGCGACGCCCAATCGGCGGTGGCCGCCGGGCACGACATCCGCACCGCTCTACTGGCCTTCGGCTGCGACGCCACCCATGGCTACGAACGCACCCATATCGACGGCCTCGCCGCCCTCGCCCGCCTGATCTGCGCCTATCTGCTCAGCCCGCCGGTGTTCGCCAGCGACGCCAAGCCGGAGAAGACCTCCCTGGAACGCTTCAGTCATCAGCTGGAACACGATGCACAGATGGAGAGCGAAACCCGCGTGCCGACCGTCGACAGCCTGGTCGGCACGCGCGAGCCGGAGTAAGGCCGCTGGCCGGCACTCTCGCCGGCGGCAGTGTCCTGCCGATGGGACACTCCTGTCGCACCGTGCCGAGTTGGAAAACCACGTCTAGACTCCGGGGTTCCGGGAACGAAAATTGAGGGAGCGGGATGGCTCGCCTTGTCTGGATGCTGCTGTTGCTATGGAGCGCGACGCCGGCCTGGGCCACTTCGTTCGCGACGCCGGAGCACCCGGTGTTCCAGCCGTTTCGCGAGTCCGTCGCCCTTCTCCAGGGTGATGCCGCGCCCACCGACGCCTCCTTGTCGGCCGATGATCGGCAGGGCTCGGCACGCCCGGAGGACGGCAGCGCACTCCAGGGAGCGGCCACCGATCCGCAGATCTACAACAACGGCCTGACCCCGGAGGAAAAATCCCACTGGCTGAACGGCGCCTTCTACGGCGTGCTGCTCACCCTGTTCTGCTTCAACCTGATCCTCTACCTGTCCCTGCGCGAATCGAGCTACGCCTGGTTCCTCGTCCTCACCCTGAACGCCTTCCTCCTCGCCCTGCTGTTCGATGGCATCCTGCTCCAGTGGCTGCCAGGCCTGCACGATCACCACCACGAGCTGCTGTACACCCTGGTGTTCACCCATTGCCTCGCCTCGACCCAGCTCAGCCGGCACATCCTGCAGACCCGGCGCAACTCGGTGCCCAGCGTCGACCTGGCCCTGCGCGTCTGGGTGCCGCTCGCGGCGCTGCTCCTGCTCGGCGCGGCGCGCTTCGACCGGCCGGTCGGCCTGAGCCTCGCCGTCGCCGCCACCGTGCTCAACTCCGCGCTGCTGGTCCTGTGCGGCGTCTACGTCCTGCGCTCGGACCGCAACTCCGGCGCCTACTCCATCCTCGCCTCGGGGCTGATGCTGTTCTCCCTGTTCATCGCCGTCAGCGGCGCGCTGGGGCAGACGCCGTTCGTCCCCCATGGCCTGGCGGTGCTGGAAATCGGTCTGCTACTCAAGCTGTTGATCCTCGCCCTGGGCCTGCTCGACTGCATCAACCTGATCAAGGAAGAGGGCTTCCGCTCGCGCCAGGCGGCGCTCCAGGCGCGCATCCAGAGCCAGGCCAAGAGTCGCTTCCTGGCCAAGATGAGCCACGAGATCCGCACCCCGCTCAACGGCGTGCTGGGCATGCTCCATCTGCTCAAGGAAACCCGCCTGGACCACAGCCAGCGCTTCTACGTGGACACCATCTCCAGCTCCGGCGGCATGCTGATGACGGTGATCAACGACATCCTCGACTACGCGCGCATCGAGTCCGGCAAGCTCAGCCTGGAATCCATCGAGTTCGATCTGGAGGAACTGGTCTCCAACACCCTCGGCCTGTTCACCGCCCAGGTGCTGAACAAGCGCCTGCAGCTCTACCTGAGTCTGGCGCCGGGCGTGCCGCGGCGGATCATGGGCGATCCCACGCGCCTCAAGCAGGTGCTGACCAATCTGCTGAGCAACGCCTTCAAGTTCACCGAGGACGGCAACGTGAGGCTCTCCGTCGAGCGCCAGGACAAGGCCGACGGCTCGCCCGCCCTGCGCTTCACCGTCAGCGACAGCGGCATCGGCATCGACCGCAAGGCCCAGGCCCGGCTGTTCGAGTCCTTCTCCCAGGTCGACTCCAGCACCACCCGCCGCTACGGCGGCAGCGGCCTGGGTCTGGCGATCAGCAAGGAACTGGTGGAGATGATGGGCGGGCACATCGAGGTACAGAGCACGCCCGGCCTCGGCACCCGCTTCACCTTCGACATGCCCCTGCGCCCGGGGCGGGAGAGGACCGACGAGCTGGCCCGGCTGCTCGCCGGGCGTACCGCGCTGCTGGCCTCGCTGGACGGACTGGCGCTGGAGAGCCTAGGCCGCCTGCTCGGCCGCTGGGGCATGCGCATCGAGTGCTGCCGGGCCGCGGAGCTGTTGCCGGAGTGCCTGCAGAGCTTCAGCGAGCCGCCGCTGCTGGTGCTGATCGCCCCCTGGCCGGGCGAGATCGAGCAGTGGCTGGGCGCCCTCCAGCCGCCGGCCCCCGGCCAGCGGGTGCTGCTGCTCTGTCCGCCCGGACAGGGCCAGCACCTGCCGTCGGTGCCCGAGCTGTCCCTGCGCGTGCTGGCCCAGCCGGTCACCGTCCTGCCGCTGCGGGAGAAACTCCTGGAGCTGTACCGGACCGGCCCCAGCGAAACCCTGCCGCCGGAGGAAAACAGCCGCGAAAACAGCCACGAGCCCTGCATCCTGATCGCCGAGGACAATCCGGTGAATCAGTTGGTGGTCCAGGGGCTGCTCAAGAAGCGCGGCTACCGGGTGCGCCTGGCCAGCAACGGAGCTACGGCGGTAGCCGAGTACCACCGCAATCCGTCGGACTTCCAGCTGATCCTGATGGACTGCGAGATGCCCGAACTGGACGGCTTCGAGGCTACCCGGCAGATCCGCCTGCTGGAGCGCCTGCACCAGTGGCCGTCGGTGCCGATCATCGCCCTCACCGCCCACGTTCTCGAAGAACAGCGGGCCTACGGGACCGAGGTCGGCATGAACGACTTCCTCGGCAAGCCGCTGGACATCCAGCGGCTCTACGCCACGCTGGACCGCTATCTGGCGCGACAGCCTCTGCCCGATAATTAGCGCTCCGAAGAGCGGTCCGGCCGATGCCGGCCCCAAGTCGTACTGGAGAACTGCCCATGCTCATCCCCCATCGGATGCTGGAAGCCGACACCCTGAACCGGCTGATCGAAGACTTCGTCACCCGCGAGGGCACCGACAACGGCGACGAGACCCCGCTGCCGGTTCGCGCGGAGCGCGTGCGCCACGCCCTGGACCAGGGCCAGGCGGTGATCGCCTTCGACCCCGACAGCCAGCAGTGCCAACTGATGCTCAAGCAGGACGTGCCGAAGGAATGGCTGGACTGATATCGGGCCGGCGCCCCCGGGCATCAGGCCCTTCGACGCGACCGGAGCAGTCGCAGATAGACCGGCGCGTTGACCGCCAGCACCAGCGCGCCCAGCCACAGCTGGAGCCGCGGCGTCAGGCCGGCCGGGTAGATCAGCGGATACAGGTAGTGTTCGATGAAGCCGCCGCCGTAGCCGGTCTGCCCGGCGGCCCGACGCATGGCGTTCTCCCAGCCGGTCAGGGGACATGGCAGCTGGAAGAGCTCGGCCGCCGCGCCCCAAGCCACCATAGGCAGGTGCCAGACGAGCAAGCCGCGCCACCTGAGCACCAGCAGCCCGCCGAACAGCACCAGTAGGATGAACAGCAGATGCAGCAGCGCCAAGGCATCGGCGGCGATCCGGTAGAGCATGCGCCTACGCCCGGCTCTCCGGCGGCGCCAGGGGCACGGCCAGGACCTTGTCGATGCGCGTGCGGTCCATGTCCACCACCTCGAAGCGCCAGCCGCCGCATTCGAAGCGGTCGGTGACCGCGGGCACCCGTTGCAGACAGTGCATCACCAGCCCGGCGAGGGTGTGATAGGCGTTGTCCTCCTCGCCCGGCAGATCGGTCCGGATGTCCAGCGCCTGCTTCAGGCGCTCGATGCCCAGATCGCCGTCGATCAGCCAGGAGCCGTCCTCGCGGCGGGCGATCTCCGGTTCGCCCTCCTGCCGCTCGTTGGGGAAGTTGCCGACGATGGCGGTCAGCACGTCGCGCAGGGTGACGATGCCCTGCAGGTCGTCGAACTCGTCGACGATCACCGCGAACTCCCGGCGCAGGCTACGGAAACGCTCCAGCAGGGAGGTGCAGGTCACCCCCTCGTGAACGTACAGCGGCGGATGGATGGCCTTCTCCAAATCGATGGGGGCGCCCTCGAGCGCCGGCTTGAGCAGGTCGCTGCGCTGCAACACGCCGACCACCCGATTGAAGCCGCCGCGGCAGACCAGCACCCGCGAGTACGGGCTGTCGGCCAGCCGCCTGAGCTGCTCCTGCGGCCCGTCCTGCAGGTCGATGGCGTATATCTCCTGACGCGGACACATGATCGCGCCGACCGACAGCTCGTCCAGCTGCAGAACGTTGGCGACGAAGGCCCGCTCGCTCTCGTGGAAGACGCCGGCCTCGGCGCCTTCCTCCATCAGCACCTTGATCTCCTCCTCGGTGACCGGAGGCTCCTCCTTGTGCTTCACCCCGATCAGGCGGACCAGCAGGGAACAGGAGGAGGAGAACAGCCAGACCAGCGGCGCGGCGATCTGCGCCAGGCGGTTCATCGGCTGGGCGATGAGCATGGCGACGGCCTCCGGCGAGAGCAGCGCCAGGCGCTTGGGCACCAGCTCGCCGACCACCACCGAGAGATAGGTGATCAGCAGCACCGTGCAGCCCAGGGCGATACCCTCGGCATAGACGGCCATGGGCGTCTGCGCCAGCCAGGCGGCCAAGGGATCGGCCAGCAGGCTTTCGCCGATGGCGCCGCTGAGGATGCCGACCGTGGTGATGCCGACCTGGACGGTCGAGAGGAAGCGCGAGGGGCTCTCCTGCAGCGCCAGCGCCACGGCGGCGCCGGCCCGGCCTTCGTCGGCGAGCCGCTGCAGACGGGCCTTGCGCGAGGACACCACGGCGATTTCCGCCATGGCGAACACGCCGTTGAGCAGGATCAGCAGCAGGATGAGGCCCAGGTCCATGAAATCCCCCCGCAGTGCCAGGGTGTGGTGTAGGCACCATAGCACTCCCGGGCGGGGCATGATCGCCCCGACTCAAGAGCGATACCCACGGAATGAAAAAAGGCAGCCCGAAGGCTGCCTTTCGACCGCGTCGTTGCGACGGATCAGTGGGCTACGGCGCCAGTGGCGCCCAGGCCGGTCTGCGAGCGGACGAACTGCGGGAAGAACAGTGCGCGCTCTTTGGCCGCCGAGTTCGAGCGGTCGGTGATGGAGAAGAACCACACGCCGGTGAAGGCAGCGATCATCGAGAACAGCGCCGGGTACTTGTAGGGGAAGATCGCCTGGGCGTTGCCCAGTACGTCGACCCATACGGTCGGGCTGAGGATGGTCAGCAGCATCGCGGTGAACAGGCCCAGGGCACCGCCGTACAGCGCGCCGCGGGTGGTCAGGTTCTTCCAGTACATGGAGAGGAACAGTACCGGGAAGTTGCAGCTGGCTGCGACCGAGAAGGCCAGGCCGACCATGAAGGCGATGTTCTGCTTCTCGAAGGTGATGCCGAGCAGGATCGCGACCACGCCCAGGGTCAGGGTGGTGATCTTGGTCACGCGCATCTCTTCCTCTTCCTTGGCCTTGCCCTTCTTGATCACGCAGGCGTACAGGTCGTGGGACACCGACGAGGCACCGGCGAGAGTCAGACCGGCGACCACGGCGAGGATGGTGGCGAAGGCCACGGCCGACATGAAGCCGAGGAACAGGTTGCCGCCGACGGCCTTGGCCAGGTGGATGGCGACCATGTTGGTGCCGCCGATGATGGCCCCCGAGGCATCCTTGAACTCCGGATTGGTGCTCACCAGCAGGATGGCGCCGAAGCCGATGATGAAGGTGAGGATGTAGAAGTAGCCGATGAAGCCGGTGGCGTAGAACACGCTCTTACGCGCTTCCTTGGCATCGCCTACGGTGAAGAAGCGCATCAGGATGTGCGGCAGACCGGCAGTACCGAACATCAGCGCCAGACCGAGGGAGATAGCCGAGATCGGGTCGGACACCAAGCCGCCGGGGCTCATGATGGCCTGGCCTTTCGCGTGCAGGCTCACGGCCTTGTCGAACAGCGTGCCGAAGTCGAAGCCGACCGACACCATCACCATCAGCGCCATGAAGGTGGCACCGCAGAGCAGCAGGATGGCCTTGATGATCTGTACCCAGGTGGTCGCCAGCATGCCGCCGAACAGCACGTACATCACCATCAGCACGCCCACCAGGATCACCGCGACGTAGTAGTCGAGGCCGAACAGCAGCTGGATCAGCTTGCCGGCGCCGACCATCTGGGCGATCAGGTAGAAGGCCACCACGATCAGCGAGCCGCAGGCCGAGAGGATGCGGATCTGGGTCTGACCGAGGCGATAGGAGGCCACGTCCGAGAAGCTGAACTTGCCCAGGTTGCGCAGGCGTTCGGCCATCAGGAATAGGATGATCGGCCAGCCCACCAAGAAGCCGATGGAGTAGATCAGGCCGTCGTAGCCGGAGGTGAACACCAGTGCGGAAATCCCCAGGAAGGAAGCCGCGGACATGAAGTCACCGGCGATCGCCATGCCGTTCTGGAAGCCGGTGATGCTGCCGCCGGCGGTGTAGTAGTCGGAAGTGGAGGTGTTGCGCTTGGCCGCCCACTTGGTGATGCCCATGGTCATGATGATGAACACCACGAACATGGCGATCGCCGTGTAGTTGGTCGGCTGCTTCTGGACTTCGCCGGTGATGGCGTCGGCCAGCAGCATCGGAGAGGCTGTCAGCAAGGCAGCGGCAGTCAGTAGACGCTTCATTATTCTTGTACCTCATTGAGGATTTCTTGGTTCAGGCGATCGAATTCGCCATTGGCACGGCGCACGTAGACGCCGGTCAGCAGGAAAGCGACCACGATCAGACCGATGCCGATGGGCATACCCCAGGTGATGCTGGAGTCGGGGCTGATCTGCTGTCCCAGGGAGTGCGGGGCGAAGGCGATGAGCAGGATGTAGCCGACGTAGAGGCCGAGCATGATGCTGGAGAGCAACCACGCGAAGCGCTCACGTCGAGCTACCAGTTCTTTGAAGCGCGGATTCTGTTCGATCCGCTTGTATATAGCTTCATTATTCATTTTATTGTCGTCCTCTCAACACAGTTTTGCCGGTAAGTACATAATCAGATGCAGACTTCCTACACTGGAAGACGACTTTAGTCTTAGTGCCTTGAATCGCGACTGACTGGTACCTCCCTTGGTAGACATCCGGAAGCGGACCGAAGATCCCTAGCGAAGGTATCGAGAACGACAATTTTCAGCGCAGGAGGCCGGTCGTTAGGCTCAACTCCCCCCAGGAAGCGACTTGCCCGAGTGCGCCATGCCCAAACCCCTGCCCCTCACCCTGATGCACCTCCGCATCGCCTTCGGCAGCGCCACGCCTGAGGGCGAGCCAGGCAGGACGGCGAGCGGCTAAGATGCAAGTCCAGCTGCCCGGAGCCTGCGACCATGCCCGCCGCCCCCCGCTTTCCGCTGCTGCCGTACCTGTTCGCCACCCTCCTCGCCCTGCTGGCGCTGGCCGGTCTCTGGTACGGCATCGGCAGGCCGGTGGGCCTGCCGGACGTGGTCAGCGCCGCGCACAAGCTGCAATGCGTCTCCTACAGCCCGTTCGACAAGGACCAGTCGCCCCTGGACGAGCCCTTCGTGCTGCGCGAAGCGCGCATGGACGCCGATCTCGCCGTTCTCGCCAGGCGTTTCCACTGCGTGCGCACCTACTCCATGACCGGTCTGCAGGCGATCCCCGCCCTGGCCCGCAAGCACGGTCTGAAGCTGCTGCTGGGCGCCTGGGTGAATGCCAATGAGCTGGACACCGAGATCGAGATCGAACTGTTGATCGAAACTGCCAGGGCCAACCCGGACGTGGTCGAGGCAGTGGTGGTCGGCAACGAGACCCTGCTGCGCAAGGAGGTCACCGCCCAGCACCTCGCCTCGCTGATCGAGCGGGTGAAGCGCAGCATCGCGCAGCCGGTCACCTATGCCGATGTCTGGGAGTTCTGGCTGAAGCATCCGGAAGTCGCCCCGGCGGTGGACTTCCTCACCATCCACCTGCTGCCCTACTGGGAAGACGAGCCGGCGGGCATCGACCAGGCTCTGGCCCGGGTCGCGCAGGTTCGCCATCTGTTCGGCAGCCGCTTCGCGCCGAAGGACATCCTCATCGGCGAAACCGGCTGGCCCAGCGAGGGCCGCCAGCGCGAGACCGCCCTGCCCAGCCGGGTCAACCAGGCCCGCTTCATCCGCGGCTTCGCCGCCCTGGCCGAGCAGCAGGGCTGGCGCTACAATCTGATCGAGGCCTTCGACCAGCCGTGGAAGCGCGAAAGCGAAGGCGCGGTGGGCGGTTACTGGGGGCTGTTCGATGCCGACCGCCGGGAGAAGAGCGTTCTCGCCGGGCCGGTCTCGAACCTGCCGGACTGGCCGTTCTGGCTCGGCGCGAGCGGACTGATCCTGACGACCATGCTGGTCCTGGGCGGCCGCCCGGCTTCCGCCACGGTGGCCTTGCTGCTGCCATCACAGGCCGCGCTCGGCGCCGCCTGCATCGGCCTGTGGGGCGAGATGGCACGCACCGGCAGCCGCTTCATCGGCGAATGGCTGTGGGCAGCGGCGCTGGTCGGCCTGAACCTGATGGTGCTGCTGCACGGCACCCTGCTGCTCTCGGCCCGCCGGGGCTTCCGCGCTCGGCTGTTCGCCTGGCTGGAGGCACGCGGCGGCTGGTGGCTGACGGCGGCCGGCTTCGCTGGCGCGGTGTTGATGCTGGGATTGGTGTTCGACGCCCGCTACCGCAGCTTCCCCAGCGCGGCGCTGCTGCTGCCGGCGCTCCTCTACGGCTGCCGCCCGGTGCCTGGCCCGCGGCGGGAAATCGCCCTGCTCGCCTGTCTGATCGGCGCGGGCATCCTGCCGCAGCTGTACCAGGAAACCCTGCTCAACCGCCAGGCGCTCATCTGGGCGCTGGTCAGCGGCCTGCTGGTCGTCGCCCTGTGGCGCAGCCTGCGACTGGGCCGGAAACGCCGCCCCGCAGGCGCCACGGCGCCGTCGACGAGAGCGCCCGCCCTTTAGCCTCCAGTCAGGTCTCGCGGACCAGGCGCAATCCGGCGATGACCAGGGCGAACACCGCCAGCGTGGCGGTGTAGAGCACCAGCGCCGGGATGCCCAGGATCAGCGCCAGCAGCCCCAGCCAGCGCCCCGCACGCCCCGGCAGGAAGAAGCCGGCCAGAGCCGGGATCAGGGCACACCAGGCGAGAATGCGGAAGTGGATCATCAGGCCCAGCCCGGCACGCAGCTGGCATTCCCAGCGCAGCGCTTCGTCGACGCACAGACCGATCCAGCGGCTGTCCTCCATCAGGGCGAAACGCAGTCCGTAACTGGCTGCTAGCCAGAGCGACAGTAGAATCAGGAGCAGGATCGGCGGCATACGGGCGGTCATCGGGACACTCCTGGGAGGCAAGCGTCCCTCATTCGACCTCGCCCATCGTCGGAGACGCAAGGGACGGAGGCACTCGTTGCGCTGGCCACTGTCGTATGGCCATATCGGACACCGGTCGCACCGCCCATGCCTCGCTCATCCCGCTTCGTCTCCCTGCTCGTCGGGCTTTTCCTCTGCACCGGCGCGGCGGCTGGCGATATCGACGCCGCCAGCTACGGCTTTCCGCTGCAGAACCCCTTCGAAGCGACCATCGCCACCACGCCGCCGGAGCTGCGCCCGGACCTGCCGGACGACGACGATATCGTGCAGCGCGACTACAGCCTGCGCCTGCGCCCGGAGCGGACCTTCACGCTGCCGGGCAACTTCTGGCCGGTGAAGGAGCTGCACTACCGCCTGGCCCGCCAGGCCGGCACCGCCCCGCTGATCTTCATCATCTCCGGCACCGGCGCGAGCTACTCCAACGGCAAGACCGAATACCTGAAGAGGCTGTTCTACGGCGCCGGCTACCACGTGGTGCAGCTCTCCTCGCCGACCAGCTACGACTTCATGGCCGCCGCCTCGCGCACGGCCACGCCCGGCATCAGCCAGGACGACGCACAGGACCTCTACCGGGTCATGCAGGCGGTGCGCGAACAGCACGCGGATCTGCCGGTCAGCGAGTACTACCTCACCGGCTACAGCCTCGGCGCGCTCGATGCGGCCTTCGTCAGCCGGCTGGACGAAACCGCCAGGCGTTTCGACTTCAAGCGCGTGCTGCTGATCAACCCGCCAGTCAACCTCTACACCGCGGTGCGCGCCCTCGACCGCCTGGTGCAGACCGACGTGTCCGGCATCACCAACAGCCGGAGCTTCTACGAGCTGATCCTCGGCAAACTGACCCGCTACTTCCAGCAGCGGGGCTACATCAGCCTCGACGACGCCCTGCTCTACGACCTCCAGCAGTCCGGGGAGCGCCTGAGCAACGAGGAGATGGCCATGCTGATCGGCTCCGTGTTCCGCTTCTCGGTGGCCGACATCGCCTTCACCTCGGACCTGCTCAACCAGCGCGGGCTGATCACCCCGACCGGCTATCCTATGGACGAGGGAACCCCGCTCGAACCCTTCTTCGCCCGGGCCCTGCTGTGCAATTTCCAGTGCTATCTGGAAGAACAGCTGGTGCCGCTGTGGCGCGCCCGTAACGGCGGCGGCAACCTGGAGCAGTTGGTCCGCCGGATCAGCCTGTACGACCTGCAGGACTACCTGAGCAGGAGCCGGAAGATCGCCGTGATGCACAACGCCGACGACCTGACTCTCGGCCCCGGCGACATCGGTTTCCTGCGTCGGACCTTCGGCGACCGGCTGACGCTCTACCCATCCGGCGGACACTGCGGCAACCTCAATTACCGGGTCAACGGCCGGGCCATGGTGGAGTTCTTCCGTGGCTAGGGGAGCACTGCTGGTCGCCGCCCTGCTGTGCGCGCCCCTGGCCTGCTCCGCCGCGGGAACGGATCCGGACGGCTTCAAGCGACCGCTCGAGCAGTTGCGCTTCAACCCCGCCCTCGGCCAGCGCGAATTCGAGCGCTCCTCCCTCGCCACGCTGAACGTCTACGATCCCTGGGAGTCCTGGAACCGCCGGATCTACCACTTCAACTACCGCTTCGACGAATGGGTGTTCCTGCCCGTGGTGCGCACCTACCGGCGGGTCGCCCCCCGCTTCGTCCGCAGCGGCATCGGCAACTTCTTCGCCAACCTCGGCGATGTGTCCAACCTGCTCAACAGCGTGCTGCAGCTCAAGGGCAAGCGCTCCCTGGACATCACCGCACGCCTGCTGTTCAACACCATCTTCGGCGTCGGCGGCCTGTGGGACCCCGCCAGCCGCATGGGCCTGCACAGGCAGAGCGAGGATTTCGGCCAGACCCTCGGCTACTACGGCGTACCCGGCGGTCCCTACCTGATGCTGCCGATCCTCGGCCCCTCGAACCTGCGCGACGCCGGCGGCCTGGTGACGGACTTCTTCAGCGCCTACCAGATCAACTACCTGGATTTCGCCAAAACCAGCAGCGACCAGCCGGAGCTGCTGATACTGCGCGGGGTGGACGCCCGCTACGGCGCCGACTTCCGTTACGGCCAGCTGAACTCGCCGTTCGAGTACGAGCAGATCCGCTTCGTCTACAGCCGTGCCCGCGATCTGCAGATCGCCGAGTGATCGAGATCGATCGACCGGCTCGATGAATAACCCGCGAAAGTCGCAACCATTCACCGAACAACTCGGACTAGGATGCAGCCATCTTCCTTTTCTGCAGGGAACCCCATCATGACCACCTACCGCTCCGTCCTCTCCACCCACGTCGGCCAGCCCACCTCCGACGGCGCCGGAGTACGCCTCCTACGGGTGATCGGCGGCCCCGGCCTCGAGCGCTTCGATCCCTTCCTGATGCTCGACGAGTTCGGCTCGGAAAATCCCGGCGACTACATCGCCGGCTTCCCGTCACACCCGCACCGGGGTTTCGAAACCATCACCTACATGCTCGAAGGGCGCATGCGCCACGAGGACCACATGGGCCACGTCGGCCTGCTGGGCAGCGGTGGCGTGCAGTGGATGACCGCCGGCCGCGGCGTCATCCACAGCGAGATGCCGGAACAGCAGGAAGGCACCATGCGGGGGTTCCAGCTCTGGCTCAACCTGCCGGCCGAGGACAAGCTGTGCGCCCCCGGCTACCGCGACTTCGCTCCCAAGGAAATTCCCAGCCTGCGTACCGCCGAGGGCGTCGGCGTGAAGGTGATCGCCGGGCGCTTCGAGGAGGGGCGGATCGGTGCGGACGGCGCGGTGCAGCGCCCGCAGACCGAGCCACAGCTGTTCGACCTGCAGTTGCCGGCCGGCAGCCAGGTGACCCCGAAATTGGCAGAGGGCCTGCGGGTGATGCTGTACGTCTACGAGGGCAGTCTCGGCGTCGGTGACGCTCGGACCGAAGCATCCGCCGGCCGCCTGCTGCGCCTGTCCGACCAGGGCGAGTTGCGGCTGCACAGCCAAGGCGGCGCCCGCGTGCTGCTGATCGCCGGACGGCCACTCGGCGAACCCATCGTGCAGTACGGCCCCTTCGTGATGAACAGCCGGGAGGAAATCGAACAGGCGCTGCGCGACTACCGCAACGGCAGTTTCGTCGAGGGGCCCTATTGAAGGGACGGGGCTAGCGGTACAGGCTCGGCTCGCCGTCCGGCCGGGTCTTGAAACGCCGGTGCGCCCACAGATACTGCTCCGGCTGCTGGCGGATCGCCTGCTCGACCAGCTGGTTGATCCGCCGGCAATCAGCCTCCTCCGATTCGCCGGGGAGATCCTCCAGCGGAGGGTGGATCACCAGGCGGTAACCCGAGCCGTCGGCCAGGCGCGACTGGCTGAAGGGCACCACCCTCGCCTTGCCCAGCCGGGCGAACTTGGTGGTCGCGGTCACGGTCGCCGCGGGAATGCCGAACAGCGGCGCGAACAGGCTCTGCTTGCGCCCGTAGTCCTGATCCGGCGCGTACCAGATCGCCCGGCCGGCCCGCAGCACCCTGAGCATGGCGCGGATGTCCTCGCGCTCGATCGCCGTGGCATCGGCGTTGTGCCGTTCGCGGCCGCGTCGCTGCACGTAGTCGAACACCGGATTGGAATGCTCGCGGTACATGCCGTCGATGGTCTGGCGCTGGCCGAGCAGCGCGGCGCCGATCTCCAGGGTGGTGAAATGGAAAGCCATCAGGATCACCCCCCGGCCTTCGGCCTGCGCCCGCTGCAGATGCTCCAGGCCCTCGATGCGCGCCAGCCGGGCCAAGCGCTGCCGGGGCCACCACCAGCTCATGGCCATTTCGAAGAAGGCGATGCCGGTCGAGGCGAAGTTCTCCCGCAACAGCTGCTCGCGCCGGACCTCCGATAGCTCGGGAAAGCACAACTCGAGATTGCGCCTGGCGATCCGGCGCCGGGACCCGGCCAGATGGAACATCAGCGCCCCCAGCCCGCGTCCCAGCCACAGCAGACAGACATAAGGCAACTGCACCAGCAGCCAGAGCAAGCCCAATCCCAGCCAGAGCAGCCAGAAGCGCGGATGGAGGAAACGGGCTCGAAAACGCGGGCGATCCATTCTCAGACTCGGAGGCGGCGGAACACGGCATTCTATCGGGAAATATCGTCGATCATTGGAACTCGAAGCGAAACCGCCGCTCCAACCCGCCCCGGGTGTCAGCCTGGGCGAGCCCGCTCCGGAACGCTGGGAACCGCCTGGAGGACAGGCTCTAGCTTCCGGCAGTTTTTCCCGCTATAAGTCCCGCCACCGAATGCAATGGGCAGATCATGAGTCAAGCCGAACCCCTCGACCAAGCCTCCGTCTTCCAGCTCAAGGGCAGCATGCTGGCCATCACCGTGCTGGAGCTGGCGCAGAACGATCTCGACCGTCTTGAACGCCAGTTGAGTGTCAAGGTGGCGCAGGCTCCGAACTTCTTCCAGAACACGCCCCTGATCCTAGCGCTGGACAAGCTCGAGCAGGGAGCCGAAGCACTCGATCTGGCCGCCCTGATGGCGGTCTGCCGGCGGCATGGCCTGCGCACCCTGGCGATCCGCGCCAGCCGGGCGGAGCACATCGCCGCCGCGCGCATACTGGATCTTCCGGTCCTACCCCCGTCCGGGGCCCGGGAAAGGCCACTCAATCCAGCCGGCAGCCCCCCCGCGGAGCAGAAGAAACCGGAAAAACCGGCCGAACCGGTAACCAAGCCGACCAAGGTCGTCAGCACTCCGGTGCGCAGCGGCCAGCAGGTCTATGCCCCGGGCGGGGACCTGCTGGTCCTGGCCCCGGTGAGTGCCGGAGCGGAACTGCTGGCCGATGGCAACATCCATGTATACGCACCGATGCGCGGTCGCGCGCTGGCGGGTATCAAGGGCAATACCCAGGCCCGCATTTTCTGCAAGCAACTGGCTGCGGAACTGGTTTCCATCGCCGGCCATTACAAGGTCGCCGAGGACCTCAGACGCGATCCGCTCTGGGGTGAAGCGGTACACATACATCTGTCGGGCGATGTGTTGAACATCACCCGACTTTAACGGATACTGCCGCGATTTGGGGGGCTTTCACCGGCTTTTTCTCTGCCTGTGGACGCGGCATGAAGCTCCCGATATTCCTTCATTTGGGGTGAATCACCTTGGCCAAGATTCTCGTTGTCACTTCCGGCAAGGGTGGCGTAGGCAAAACCACAACTAGCGCCGCCATCGGTACCGGCCTCGCTCTGCGCGGGCACAAGACCGTCATCGTCGACTTCGACGTCGGTCTGCGTAATCTCGACCTGATCATGGGCTGCGAACGCCGTGTGGTGTACGACTTCGTCAACGTTATCAACGGAGACGCCACCTTGACCCAGGCCCTGATCAAGGACAAGCGCCTCGAGAACCTCTACGTGCTGGCGGCCAGCCAGACCCGCGATAAGGACGCCCTGACCAAGGAGGGCGTCGGCAAGGTCATGGAAGAGTTGCGCGAGAATTTCGAATACATCGTCTGCGATTCGCCGGCGGGCATCGAGAAAGGCGCACATCTGGCCATGTACTTCGCCGACGAGGCGGTCATCGTGACCAACCCCGAGGTCTCCTCGGTACGCGACTCCGACCGCATGCTCGGCCTGCTCGCCAGCAAGTCCCAGCGGGCCGAAACCGGAGCAGATCCGATCAAGGAGCATCTGCTGCTGACCCGTTACAACCCGGCACGCGTGACCAAGGGCGAAATGCTCGGCGTAGGCGACGTCGAGGAGATCCTCGCCATCCGTCTGCTCGGCGTGATCCCGGAGTCCCAGGCGGTGCTCAAGGCTTCCAACCAGGGTATCCCGGTGATCCTCGACGAAGAGAGCGATGCCGGGCAGGCCTATAGCGATGCGGTCGATCGCCTGCTCGGCAAGGAAGTGCCGCACCGTTTCCTCGACGTGCAGAAGAAGGGCTTCCTGCAACGCCTGTTTGGAGGTCGTGAATGAACATTTTCGACTTCTTTCGCGAACGCAAGAAGCAATCTTCTGCCGCTGTCGCGAAAGAGCGTCTGCAAATCATCGTCGCCCACGAACGCGGTCAGCGCAGCCAGCCCGACTACCTTCCGGCTTTGCAGCAGGAACTGGTCGAAGTGATCCGCAAATACGTCAATATCGACAACGATCAGGTGCAGGTGATCCTGGAAAACCAGGGCAACTGCTCCATCCTCGAACTCAACGTCACCCTGCCGGAGCGTTGATCGATTCACCCCACAAGACGGCGGCTGCGGCCGCCGTCTTCGTTTCCGGATAGCCAGATGCCCCTGTCGAACATCGAAATAGTCCATGAAGACGACGCCCTGCTGGTGATCAACAAGCCCACTCTGCTGCTCTCGGTACCCGGCCGCGCCGAGGACAACCGGGACTGCCTGGTCACCCGCCTGCAGGAGAACGGCTATCCGGAGGCACGCATCGTGCACCGCCTCGACTGGGAGACATCCGGACTGATCGTCCTCGCCCGCGATGCCGACAGCCATCGCGAACTGTCCCGCCAGTTCCACGACCGCGAGACCGAGAAGGCCTATACCGCGCTCTGCTGGGGCGAACCGGAAGCGGACAGCGGGCGCATCGAGCTGCCGCTGCGCTACGACCCGCCGACCAAGCCGCGACACGTGGTCGATCATGAACTCGGACGTCACGCCCTGACCTTCTGGCGTGTGCTCGAGCGTTGCGGCCAGTACAGCCGGGTCGAGCTGACCCCGATCACCGGTCGCTCGCACCAGTTGCGCGTGCACATGCTCGCCATCGGCCATCCGCTGCTGGGCGACCGCCTGTATGCCCACGCCGAGGCCCTTGCCGCCTTCGAACGCCTCTGCCTGCATGCCAGCATGCTCGCCTTCAGCCATCCGCAGAGCGGCCAGCGCCTGCGCTTCGAGAGCCCGGCACCCTTCTAGGGACACATCCGACAGATTGGCTGGCAACAGTATCCCGCCCAATGGATGGAGCCGGAGAGCGGCGGCGTCGCGCGCCCCTCTCCGGCGGTACGAATACCGGTAACGGGTCAGGCCAGTCGAGCGTCTAATTACGCCCGTCACGCTCGATGGGATACACTCCGAGGCATCGCTGTCCGGAGTCACTTATGCGCAAAGAACTCAATCAAGGCCTGATCGACTACCTCAAGGCATCGCCCTCCCCCTTCCATGCCTGCGCGAGCCTGGCCCGGCAGCTCGAGGCCGCCGGCTATCAGCGTCTGGACGAGCGAGAAGCCTGGTCGACCTATCCCAGGGGACGCTACTACATCACCCGTAACGACTCGTCGATCATCGCCGTTCAGCTCGGCCGGCACTCGCCGCTGGAAACCGGCCTGCGACTGGTAGGGGCGCATACCGACAGTCCCTGCCTGCGGGTCAAGCCCCAGCCGGAACTGCAGCGCCAGGGCTTCTGGCAGCTCGGCGTGGAAGTCTACGGCGGTGCGCTCCTCGCCCCCTGGTTCGATCGCGACCTGTCCCTCGCCGGGCGGGTCACCTTCCGCCACGGCGGCAAAGTCGAGAGCCAACTGATCGACTTCAAGCAGCCGATTGCCATCATTCCCAACCTGGCCATCCATCTGAATCGCAGTGCCAACGAAGGCTGGAACATCAACGCTCAGTCCGAATTACCGCCGATCCTGGCGCAAATTGCCGGTGACGAGCGCGCCGACTTTCGTGCCCTGCTGGCCGAGCAACTGCGCCGCGAGCACGACATCAATGCCGACGTGGTGCTGGACTTCGAGCTGTGCTTCTACGACACCCAGCCAGCGGCGCTGATTGGCCTGAACGGCGACTTCATCGCCGGCGCCCGCCTGGACAACCTGCTGTCCTGCTATGCCGGCCTGCAGGCCCTGCTCTCCGCCGGCGAGGAGGAAAACTGCGTACTGGTCTGCACCGATCACGAAGAGGTCGGCTCCAGCTCCGCCTGCGGCGCCGACGGCCCCTTCCTCGACCAGGTACTCCACCGCCTGCTGCCCGAGGGCGACGACTTCGTGCGCATCATGCAGAAGTCCTTGCTGGTCTCGGCCGACAACGCCCATGGCGTGCACCCCAACTATGCCGATCGCCATGACGACAATCACGGACCCAAGCTCAACGCCGGCCCGGTGATCAAGATCAATAGCAACCAGCGCTACGCCACCAACAGCGAAACCGCCGGATTCTTCCGCCACCTGTGCTTCGACGTGGAGGTCCCGGTGCAGAGCTTCGTCACCCGCAGCGACATGGGCTGCGGCTCGACCATCGGGCCGATCACATCCAGCCAGCTGGGAGTGCGCACTGTCGATATCGGTCTGCCGACCTTCGCCATGCACTCAATCCGGGAACTGGCCGGCAGCCAGGATCTGTCGCATCTGGTCAAGGTGCTCACGGCGTTCTATTCCAGCCCCGAGCTACCCTGACGCCACAACTATTGGCGAGACCGGCGCCTGACCGCTGCCGGCCTCGTCAGCCACTCAGTGCAGACTCTCGTCGATCAGCAGCGCCAACTTGCCGGCGACCTGGTTGCTCGCCAGCGATTCGAACGCTTCCTCGACATCCTTAGCCGCGAAGCTGCGCTCCAGCCGCGGCTGCAGGCGCCCCTCGGCGAACAGCGGCCAGACATTCTGGCACAGCTCACCGATGAGTTCGCCCTTGAATAGATCGTCACGATTGCGCAGCGTCGAGCCGATCAGCTGCACCCGCTTGCCCAGCAGCTTGGCTAGGTCCAGGGTCGCTTCGCGCCCGCCCATGAGCCCGATCACCACCCAGCGGCCGTCACGGGCGACGATATCGAGGTCGAGCGCGGCATAACGGGCACCGACCGGGTCGAGGATCACGTCGAAAGGCGCGAAGTCGCGCAGACTCTCCATATCCTGGGTCCGCACGACGCCGCCTTGGGCCCCGAGGCTTTCGCAATAGGCCAGGCGCTCGGCGGAACCGACGCTGACCCAGCAGGGATTGCCGAAGGCCTTGCATAGCTGGATGCCCGCCGAACCGACGCCACTGGCACCGGCATGGATCAGGACCTTCTCGCCCGGTTTCAGGGCTCCCAGCTTGAACAGATTGAGCCACGCGGTGGCATAAACCTCGGGCAGGACGGCCGCTTCGGCCAGCGACAGGCCCTCCGGCACCGGCAGAACGTGCCGCGCGTCCACTACCACCTCATCCGCCATGCCACCCCCTGCCAGCAGCGCGCAGACCCGGTCGCCGACCTTCCAGCTGGCACCTGCGCCGACTTCGCTGATCACGCCGGCGCATTCCAGGCCGAGCGCATCGCTAACCCCCGGAGGTGGCGGATAGAGGCCAGCACGCTGCAACAGGTCGGCCCGATTCAGGCCGGCGGCGGCTACCCGGATTCTGACCTGTCCCACATCGCAGGTCGGAGCCGGGCGCTCCCTCCACTCCACATTACCTTCGACGCCTTGCAATGCCTTCATGCTACCTCCATAGTAGGTTTTTGACTCGTCCGATGCAGTATCGGCGCTTGCCGTCAAGCTGAAACGGAACCCGCCCTCTGCCTGGTTGGCCTAATATATGCGTTATCACTTCCCAGTAGTCGAATCATAATGAAGCGCTTCCTCCCCAGCACCGTTCTCGCCCTCAGCCTTGGTCTCAGCGCTTCGCTGCTCGCGCCTTTCGCCGCAGCCGCCGCCAACTGGGAAGCCCTGCAACCGGATCGCGATCAGGTGATCGCCAGCCTGAACGTGGTCGAGCTGCTCAAGCGTCACCACTACAGCAAGCCGCCGCTGGACGACGCCCGCTCGGTCAAGATCTACGAGAGCTACCTCAAGCTGCTCGACCCGAGTCGCAGCTATTTCACTGCGAGCGACATCGCCGAATTCGACCGCTGGCGGACCCAGTTCGACGACTTTCTAAAGAGCGGCGATCTGCGTCCGGGCTTCACCATCTACAAGCGCTATCTCACCCGCCAGGAAGAGCGCCTCAACTTCACCCTCGCCCAACTCCAGAAGGGTGACGAGCTGTTCGACTTCAGCGGCGACGAAACCCTGTTGATCGACCGCGAGAATGCCCCCTGGGCCAAGGACACCGCCTCCCTCGACGACCTCTGGCGCAAGCGCCTGAAAGACGAGGTCCTGCGCCTGAAGATCGCCGGCAAGCAGCCCAACGCCATCCGCGAACTGCTCGTCAAGCGCTACAAGAACCAGTTGGCGCGCCTTGAGCAGACCCGTAGCGAAGACGTCTTCCAGGCCTACATCAACGCCTTCGCCCAGACCTACGATCCGCACACCAATTACCTGTCGCCGGATAACGCGGAAAACTTCGACATCAACATGAGCCTGTCGCTGGAAGGCATCGGCGCCGTGCTGCAAAGCGATAACGAGCACGTCAAGGTGGTGCGTCTGGTGCCGGCCGGCCCCGCCGAGAAGAGCAAGCAGCTCGCCCCTGCCGACCGGATCATCGGCGTCGCCCAGGGCGACGGAGAAATGGTCGACGTGATCGGCTGGCGCTTGGACGAGGTGGTCAAGCTGATCCGCGGACCGAAAGGCTCGGTGGTACGCCTGGAAGTCATCCCGGCGAAGAACGCCCCCAACGACGAAACCAGCAAGGTCGTTTCCATCACCCGCGAAGCGGTCAAGCTGGAGGAGCAGGCGGCGAAGAAGTCCGTGCTCCAGTTGTCCCACGATGGCCGCCAGTACAAGCTCGGGGTGATCGAGATCCCGGCCTTCTACCTGGACTTCAAGGCGTTCCGGGCCGGCGATCCCGACTACAAGAGCACCACACGCGACGTGAAGCGCCTGCTCAGCGAGCTGAAGAAGGAAAAGGTCGACGGCGTCGTCATCGACCTGCGCAACAATGGCGGCGGCTCGCTGCAGGAAGCCACCGAACTGACCGGGCTGTTCATCGACCAGGGACCGACCGTGCTGGTGCGCAACAGCGATGGTCGGGTCGACGTACTCGCCGACGAAGACAGCGGCACCTACTACACCGGGCCAATGGCCGTGCTGGTCAACCGCCTGTCGGCTTCGGCCTCGGAGATCTTCGCCGGCGCCATGCAGGACTATCATCGCGCCCTGATCATCGGCGGCCAGACCTTCGGGAAGGGTACCGTGCAGACCATCCAGCCGCTCAACCACGGCGAGCTGAAGCTGACCCTGGCCAAGTTCTATCGGGTTTCCGGACAAAGCACCCAGCATCAGGGCGTGATTCCGGACATCAGCTATCCGGACGTGGTGGATACGAAGGAAATCGGCGAAAGCGCCCTGCCCGAGGCCATGCCCTGGGACAGCATCCGCCCGGCGATCCAGCCAGAAAAGAACCCCTTCAAGCCATTCCTGGCCGAGCTCAAGGCAAAACACAACCAGCGGACGGAAACGGACCCGGACTTCGTCTTCACCCGCAAGCGTCTGGACCTGAGCCGCCAGTTGATGCAGGAAACCACGCTCAGCCTCAACGAGGGCAAACGCCGCGCCCAGCACGACGAGATCGAGGCCAAGCAGCTGGCCATCGAAAACGCCCGCCGTCAGGCCAAGGGCGAGGAGCCGCTGAAAGAACTGAAGGAAGAAGACGAGGACACCCTGCCAGCCGCGGACGACAAGACGCCACCCGAGGACGATGCCTACCTGGCGGAAACCGGGCGCATCCTGCTCGACTACCTCAGCCTGAGCAAGGAGGCGGTGGCCAAACACTGAGTCCACACGAAAGACTCACTCAAGACCAAGGGGCCGTCATGCGGCCCCTTCTTTTTTTCTCTTACCGGAAGCCGAGCTCCCGGGCGCGCCCTTCGTAACGCTGCGCCTGCTCGGCATCGGCCTTGAAGCCATGACCGCCCTCACGGAATAGCTTGGCCAACCGATGGGCCGCCAGCGGATGCCCCGCTGCCGCGGCCGCTTCCCACCAACGGGCCGCGGCGACCGCATCCGGCTCCTGCTGGGAATCCCCCGCGAGACTGAGCACGCCCAATTGATAGGCAGCCTTACCATCCCCCCTCGCGGCCGCCAGGCCGAGCAGACGTCTCCCCTCCTGGCGAGCGCCCAGCCCCTGCCCACGGAACAACAGCAGATGTCCGTAGAAACTCTGGGCCTGGATGTTACCGAGATTCGCCATCCGCGCGAATTGCCCCTCCATCCAGCGCCAGATGCGAGGTTGGCGCATCAGCCACTTCTGGTGGAAAAGCTGTCGGGACAGCTGATAGCCGAGCATGGCTCGCAAGCGTAAAAAAAGCATTCACAACCCCTCGTAGCTGAACTCGAAGACTCGCACGACCTCTGCCGCATGCCAGGAAGCGGCGGCAGCCCCGTCGGGGGCCCCCGAGAAGCGTCCCAGCTGCGCCGCGCAGTCGAAAAAACCAGGGCGCGGCAGGCGACTCGCTCCCTGGCTGATGACCAGCGAACTGCGCAAGGGACGCTCGGCGCGCGCATCCAGCACCGCCAGATGCTCGAGGGCTGCCGCCAGGGTCTGCATGGCCGGCGGGGGTAGCTGCAATCGTTCGATCAGAGCTCGGTAGGTCAGAAGATGGCGGCTCTGGCGCGCATCGTCCAACTCGCTCAGCAGCGCTTGCCAGTGCTGACGACTGATGCGAATGCTCAAGGCTAGGCCCCCCACTCCGTGAAGCCCAACGCCCGGGCCAGGGCACGACGAATGGCACTATCGGGCTCTCGCTCGCCTCTCTCGATCATGCCCAGGTACGACGGGCTGATTCCCACCGACCTGGCGAGCTGCTCCAGCGACAGCCCTTGGGCCTCACGCAGGGCACTCAGCTGAGCGGGGCGCGGAGGCGCCGCGGTGGCCACCGGGGTGTCAGCCTTCGCCGGCGCCCCACTGCCGATTCCGGCAGCCTCCAGCAGTGCCTGATATTCGCTCCACGGCAGCACCGCATATTCCGCCTCACCGTCGCGCATGATCACTTGAACGTTCATTTCCAACCCCCTGCCAGAACTGCATCCTCAAATAAATGGTAACAGGCGAAATGGGCAGGGTAGCCATGGCGGATATCCAGATATCGCATTTCGGGTACCCGCCAACCTCTCAGTGCCTGGGAGTATCTGCATCCAACTCTTCGTCGGACGGCAAACGCTCCAGACTCGCCCTTCGCTCGACGGACTGCTCCGCACGCCAGGACCGGAAGGCATCCAATTCACCTCGCCAGGTACGCATCACCCAGGCAAGCACGGCAACATCGTCCAGGAAACCTACCCCTAGCAGCCAGTCCGGCAGGGCATCCAGCGGGGAGAGGAAATACAGCAACCCGGCCACTGAGGCGAGCAGGGCCTGGCGACTGACCTGTCGGTACTCTCCGCGCCACCAGGCTAGGCACAAGGCCTGCAGCAGGCGGAGATCTTCCCGTAGCCCGCCCAGCCGCCCCTCTCGCCTGGCGATCTTGCGAGCGACGGCGAGCAGGAGGGTCGGCAATCGACCTTTGCTTACAAAGCTTTGAGCCAAACGGAGATAGCGGGCAAAAACCCAAGGTGTTTTCATGGTCACTCCCCTCTACGCCGCGCCAACCGTGGCTTTCCCGAGGTTATCCACGGTTCCTGTGGATAACCTTGTGAACAGAGTATGAATCAGCCGGGCAAAGGCCCGTTCCGTGCGGCCCTGGCACAAATCGGGCATTTTTTGTTCATTAAAAAAATCTCAAAAAAATCAAAAGGTTGAAATTTTCTGAGAAATAGGCCATGAGGTTCTCAGGTCGAACTTGCAAATAACCGGATGATGTGAATAACCCTGCGACAATGTCAGCTTATGGCGCCAACTCCCTGACACCACCGTAGAACAGGTCTTTATGTCCCCCGCTTGAAACGACAACGCCCCACCAAGGTGGGGCGTTCCATTACCGCGGCAGGCTTACTCGGCTTCCGGCTCAGCTGCCGGCTCGTCGCCGGGAGTAGCCAGTTCGCCAGGCTGATCCTTGATGCCGAGCAGCTCCAGGTCGAACACCAGCACCGAGTTCGCCGGAATCGCAGGGCTCGGACTCTGCGCCCCATAGGCCAGCTCGCTGGGAATGTACAGCTTGAACTTCTCGCCGACGTGCATCAGCTGCAAGCCTTCGACCCAGCCGGGGATCACGCCGCTGACCGGCAGATCGATGGGACTACCGCGCTCTACGGAGCTGTCGAAGACGGTGCCGTCGATCAGGCGCCCTTCATAATGCACGGTAACCACATCGCTGGGCTTGGGCTGAGCGCCATCGGCCTTCTTCAGCACCTCGTACTGCAGACCGGAAGCCGTGGTGGTCACGCCTGCGCGCTTGGCATTCTCCTCGAGGAATTTCTTGCCGGCCTTGGCGTTTTCCTCGCCCATCGCAGCCAGACGCTCTTCGGCTCGCTTCTGCAGGGAAGCAAAGGCCTCGATCAGCTCCTCATCCTTCAGTCGCTGCTCCTTCTTGCCGATCGCATCCTCGATACCCAGAGCGACGGCCTTCGGGTCCAGGTCATCCATGCCTTCCTGGGCAAGACTCTTGCCCATGTTCAGGCCGATGCCATAGGAAGCCTTCTGCGAGGGGGTTTTCAGCTCGACGCTGGTTGGCGAATCGCAACCCGTCAGAACCAGACCCACCAGGGCTATAGCCGCAGCCAACCGATGTTGTCTCATGCTGTTTCCTTTGTTCATACGCCATAGGTCTATCTAGTGAAGACGCGAGCTTAGCAGGCCGCTGCGATCACTGGCTATTGCGATAGGAGCAAAGAGTCGGTAAAGAAGTTCAGGCGGCGAAAGGGGAAGAAGGACGAGACCGGCAGGAATCGATGACGAACTTGTCCAGTAGGACAAGCGATCGCATGAAGGCAGAAACAAAAAAAGCGGCCACTGGCCGCTTTCTTCGTTTTCCAGAAGGCTCTGTCCAGCCTACAGGAATCTATGTGGCGCAGCGGACGGGACTCGAACCCGCGACCCCCGGCGTGACAGGCCGGTATTCTAACCGACTGAACTACCGCTGCGCATTACCACGAGATGGTGGGTGGTGACGGGATCGAACCGCCGACCCTCTGCTTGTAAGGCAGATGCTCTCCCGGCTGAGCTAACCACCCATTTGCTCTCGAAGTGGGGCGCATTCTAGAGATGCCGATGTGCCTTGGCAAGCCCCCTGACGAAAAAAATTCTCAGATGTTCCAAAGGGTTAGCTCGGGGTTGGCCGGAAAGGCCGGCAAGAGAATAATGCCCGCTTTGCGCAATGGAGATACCAGCCCCCATGTGGTTCCGCAACCTGCTCGTCTATCGTCTCACCCAGGACGTTCCCTTCGAGGCCGAGGCGCTGGAAACCGCGCTCGCCGCCAAACCGGCCCGCCCCTGTGCTAGTCAGGAGCTGGCGACCTACGGTTTCGTCGCCCCCTTCGGCAAGGGCGAAGATGCTCCCCTGGTGCACGCCAGCCAGGACTTCCTGCTGATCGCCGCCCGCAAGGAGGAGCGTATCCTGCCAAGCAGCGTGGTGCGGGATGCACTGAAGGAGAAGGTGGACGAGATCGAAACCGAGCAGATGCGCAAGGTCTACAAGAAGGAGCGTGATCAGCTGAAGGACGAGATCATCCAGACCTTCCTGCCACGCGCCTTCATCCGTCGTGCCTCGACCTATGCCGCAATCATGCCCAAGCAGGGGCTGATCCTGGTCGACTCGGCCAGCGCCAGGAAGGCCGAAGACCTGCTTTCCACCCTGCGCGAAGCCATCGGCTCGCTGCCGGTCCGCCCGCTGAGCGTGAAGATCGCCCCGAGCGCCACCCTCACCGACTGGCTGAAGACGCAGAAAGCCGCCGATGAGTTCTATGTGCTCGACGAGTGCGAACTGCGCGATACCCATGAGGATGGCGGCGTGGTGCGCTGCAAACGCCAGGACCTTACCAGCGAGGAGATCCAGCTGCATCTCTCCACGGGCAAGCAGGTCACCCAACTGGCGCTGGCCTGGCAGGACAAGCTGTCCTTCGTGCTGGACGACAAGCTGGTCATCAAGCGCCTGCGCTTCGAAGACCTGCTGCAAGAACAGGCCGAGCAGGAAGGTGGCGACGATGCACTGAGCCAGCAGGACGCCAGCTTCACCCTGATGATGATGACCCTTGTCGAGTTCCTGCCCAAGCTGTTCGAAGCCCTGGGTGGCGAAGAGATTCCCCAAGGCCTCTGAAATTCTCTCAAGCCAGCGAATCGGTGCAGGTCGCCGCGCAACGCCGCGACCTGCGCCTCGCTCTGCTATCAGCTTGCCGTTGGAAAAAGGCACACCAGCTCGCCGGCATCCAGCCATTCGGCGACCTTCCAGACCGACTCCCGAGCCGACCGACTCTCGCCTTCCCCGGCGGGGCAACGCACCCCGGTCGACGTAACGCATCGCCGATTGGCCGCTCATCGAGCGCGGACAGCGGGCTGCAAAGCAGCGAGGCCGGCCCCTCCTCAGGAGTCGCCTCCAGCCCTCGATGCTCGACGCGATAGGAAACGTCCGAACAGCCAGGATAGAAAGCGCATGGTGAATTCGGGAACGGCATGGAAGAGATAGCCGTTCACCGCCAGATTGAGCAGCGAGACGACTAGGAACAGCTGCGGTATCGACAGGCCGACTACACTCAGCAGGATAATTGCCACTATTGCGGAGACGACCATCAGCAGGGCATTGAGGATGTTGTTAGCTGCCACCACCCGGGACCGCTGGCCCTCCTCGGTGCGTGCCTGGATCAGGGCGTAGAGCGGTACGATATAGAAGCCGCCGAAGGCGCCGAGCCCCAGGATATCCACCAGCACCCACCAGGCCTTGCCCTGAAGCAGCAATGCAAGCCAGTCCTGGGGAGGATTACCTGCAGAAAAGCCATCCGAATGCCAGTAGAGCAGAAGGCCGCACAGGGTCAGGCCGATGGCACCGAGCGGTACCAGGCCGAGCTCCAGCCTCCCCTTGGAGAGCCGCGCGCAGAGCATCGAGCCCAGCGCGATACCCACCGAAAATACCGTGAGAATCAGCGTCACCACGCTTTCGTCGCCGTGCAGCCAATCCTTGGCATAGGCAGGAATCTGCGTCAGGTAGGTCGCCCCAAGGAACCAGAACCATGAGTTTCCCAGCAGCGATCTCGATACCGAGACATGCTGCCCGGACAAACCGAGGCGCAGGGTTTCTCCGGATTGGCGGAGGATGTTCCAGTCCAACTGCAGCTCCGGCAAAGCCGCATGGGCGCGCGGGATGCCGCGACTGGCCAGATAGCCGAACAGCGCCACCAGCACCACAGCGACGGAAACGGCGGCAGCGTAGCGTTCCTGCGACATGAGCAGGCCCGCCCCGATGGTGCCGGCGAGAATGGCGAGGAAGGTGCCCGTTTCCACCAGGGCATTGCCACCGACCAGTTCGTCGCCATGCAGGTGCTGCGGCAGGATCGAGTATTTGACCGGACCGAAGAGCGCCGAGTGACTGCCCATGCAGAACAGCGCAGCCAGCATCAGCGGCAGGTTGCCCCAACATATGCCGACGGCACCGACCAGCATGATGACGATCTCGGCCAGCTTTAACGCCCGCATCAGGGCATCCTTGGCGAACTTCTCGCCGAACTGGCCACCGAGGGCCGAAAACAGGAAGAATGGCAGGATGAACAGCAGTGCGCAGAGATTGACCAGCAGGCTCTGACTCTGCCCGCCGAGGCGGTAGAGAATGATGAGCACCAGCGACTGCTTGAACAGGTTGTCGTTGAACGCACCCAGCAGTTGGGTAATGAAGAACGGCAAAAAACGCCGCTTGAGCAGCAGGGCCGATGGCGAACGCGGGTTCATCTTCCGTGGTTTTCCTGAAGGGTCGGCTGACGGCGGGGCCGCCATTGAACGGCGGAATACGGAAGCGGGCAAGGCCGGGAGATAGCGAGCATTTCTGCGACATATTCGCGCAGAGCGCCTGAAAGCCTTGCTACCTTCGTCGCAGGCCCGTTTTTTTGCTGCGACACTTCGGATGCCCGGGGTCGCGCCACTGCCGACGAATTGCGCCAAGCCAGTGCATCCACACATTAACCGGCCCGGGAGTTTCTGTCTTGTTCGGAGTTAGCATGTCGCTGTCCATCGGGCTGATCGCTGCAGTCGCCCTGACCTATATGGCCATTCTCTTCGCCGTCGCCTTCTACGGGGACCGGCGGGCACCGCTGCCGCCGCGCGTGCGTGCCTGGGTCTACAGCCTGTCGCTGGCAGTGTACTGCACCAGCTGGACCTTCTTCGGTGCGGTCGGCCAGGCCGCTGAACAGGTCTGGGCCTTCCTGCCGATCTACCTCGGTCCGATGCTCCTGCTGCTGCTCGCCCCCTGGATGCTGCAGAAGATCATCATGATCAGCAAACAGGAGAACATCACCTCCATCGCCGACTTCATCGCCGCGCGCTATGGCAAGTCCCAGGCGCTGGCGGTAGTGGTGACGCTGATCTGCCTGGTGGGCGTCCTTCCTTATATAGCCCTGCAGCTGAAAGGGATCGTCCTCGGCGTCGACCTGCTGATCGGCGCCGGCGTGGACAGCGGCGGCACCCGCGGCCAGGACACGGCGTTGATCGTGTCCGTGATACTGGCGCTGTTCACCATCCTGTTCGGTACCCGCAGCCTGGACGCCACCGAGCACCACCGCGGCATGATGCTGGCGATCGCCTTCGAGTCCCTGGTCAAGCTACTCGCCTTCCTCTCGGTGGGCGCCTTCGTCTGCTACGGCCTGTACGACGGTCTCGGCGATCTCCTCGACAAGGCGGCGGTCGCCCCGCAGCTCGAGCACTTCTGGGCGCAGTCGGTGAACTGGCCGTCGCTGCTGGTGCAGACCGGCGTGGCGATGATGGCGATCATCTGCCTGCCGCGGCAGTTCCACGTCACCGTGGTGGAGAACACCGACCCGCAGGACATGCGTCTGGCGCGATGGGTGTTTCCGCTGTACCTGGTGCTCGCCGCACTGTTCGTGGTGCCGATCGCCCTGGCCGGGCAGCTCAGGCTGCCGTCCGGCATGATTCCCGATTCCTTCGTGATCAACCTGCCGCTGGCGGAAAAGCATCCGGCACTGGCCCTGCTCGCCTTCATCGGCGGCGCTTCGGCGGCCACCGGTATGGTGATCGTCGCCAGCGTGGCGCTGTCGACCATGCTCTCCAACGACATCCTGCTGCCTTGGCTGCTGCGCCGCAAGAACGCCGAACGGCCCTTCGAGGACTTCCGTCACTGGATGCTTTCGGTGCGGCGGGTCAGCATCATCGCCATTCTCCTGCTGGCCTATGTCATCTATCGACTGCTCGGTCCGACCACCAGCCTGGCCACCATCGGCCAGATCGCCTTCGCCGCGATCACCCAGCTGACGCCCGCCATGCTCGGAGCGCTGTACTGGAAGCAGGCCAACCGCCGCGGCGTGTTCGCCGGCCTTGCCACCGGTGCACTGCTGTGGAGCTATACCCTGATGGTGCCGCTGATCTCCCGCCGGCTCGGCTGGCCGCTCGAGCAGTTCCCCGGCCTCGACTGGCTGGCGAACAAGCCCCTGGGGCTGCCGATCGATCCGCTCACCCTCGGCGTGGTCATCTCCCTGGCCGGCAACTGGGCGGTCTTCGCCAGCGTCTCCATGCTCTCGCGGACCCGCGTTTCCGAACACTGGCAGGCCAGCCGCTTCATCGGCCAGGAGGCCACCCTGCGCCCGAGCGGCCGCTCCCTGCTGGCCGTCCAGGTGAACGACCTGCTGATGCTCGCCGCCCGCTTCGTCGGTGAGGACCACGCGCACAGGAGCTTCCAGCGCTTCGCCCTGCGCAACGGCATGACCTTCAACCCCAATCAGGCCGCCACAAGCGAGTGGATCGACCACACTGAGCGGCTGCTCGCCGGCGTACTCGGCGCCTCCTCGACGCGGGCGGTGGTCAAGGCGGCCATCGAGGGGCGGGAAATGCAGGTCGAGGACGTCGTGCGGATCGTCGACGAAGCCTCGGAGGTGCTGGAATTCAACCGTGCCCTACTGCAGGGGGCGATCGAGAACATCAGCCAGGGCATCAGCGTGGTGGACGGCTCACTGCGGCTGGTGGCCTGGAACCGCCGTTACCTGGAGCTGTTCGACTATCCCGAGGGCCTGATCTACGTCGGCCGGCCCATCGCCGACCTGATCCGCTTCAATGCCCAGCGCGGCCTGCTCGGTCCCGGCGACGTGGAGGAGCATGTCAGCAAGCGCCTGTACTGGATGCGCCTGGGCACCCCGCACACCTTCGAGCGGTTGTTCCCCAACGGCCGGGTGATCGAGCTGATCGGCAACCCCATGCCCGGCGGCGGCTTCGTCACCAGCTTCACCGACATCACGGAGTTCCGCGAGGCCGAACGCGCCCTCAAGGCCGCCAACGAGGGCCTCGAACAGCGGGTTGCCGAGCGAACCCGGGAGCTCTCGCAACTGAACCAGGCGCTGAGCGAGGCCAAGAGCAACGCCGAGGCGGCGAACAAATCGAAGACCCGCTTCCTCGCCGCGGTCAGCCACGACCTGATGCAGCCCCTGAACGCCGCCCGGCTGTTCACCGCGGCCCTGGCCCACCAGGATCCGCCGCTGCCGGAGGAGGCACAGAAGCTGGTGCAGCATCTGGACAGTTCGCTGCGCTCCAGCGAGGACCTGATCACCGACCTGCTGGACATCTCGCGCCTGGAAAGCGGACGCATCGCCCCGGAGCCCAGCAACTTCCCCGTCAGCGCTCTCTACGACACCCTGGGTGCCGAGTTTAAGGCGCTGGCGCGGGAACAGGGCATCGATTTCCGCCTGCGCAGCAGCCAGCTGCGCATCAACAGCGATATGAAACTGCTGCGTCGGGTTCTGCAGAACTTCCTCACCAACGCTTTCCGCTACGCCAAAGGTCACGTGCTGCTCGGCGTGCGCCGTCAGGGCGACCAGCTGCGCCTGGAAGTCTGGGATCGCGGACCGGGCATCCCGGAGGACAAGCGGCAGGAGATATTCAAGGAATTCAAGCGCCTGGACAGCCACAACACCAACGCCGAGAAAGGCCTCGGCCTCGGCCTGGCCATCGCCGACGGACTCTGCCGGGTGCTCAGCCATCATCTGGAGGTGCGTTCCTGGCTGGGCAAGGGCAGCGTGTTCAGCGTCACCGTTCCCCTGGCCCGTATCACGACGGTGGCCAAGCCGAGCCGGGAAAGCGTTTCCATGCCCAGCGGCCACGCCCTGGAAGGCGCTCAGGTGCTCTGCGTGGACAACGAAGACAGCATCCTCACCGCCATGCACAGCTTGCTGTCGCGTTGGGGGTGCCAGGTCTGGACGGCGCGCAACCGCCAGGAGTGCGAGCAACTGCTGGAAGAAGAAGTGCATCCGCAGGTGGCCCTGGTGGACTACCACCTGGACCAGGGGGAAACCGGTACCGAACTGATGGCCTGGCTGCGCACCCGCCTCGGCCAGCCGCTGCCGGGGGTGGTGATCAGCGCCGACGCGCGTCCCGAGCTGGTGGCGGAAATCCATGCCACCGGCCTCGACTACCTGGGCAAGCCGGTCAAGCCGGCTGCATTGCGCGCCCTGCTCAGCCGGCACCTGGCCCTGCGCTGAGCAAAACGCCATCAGGCATGGGTAAACTGCACACTCCTCCCTGAGCGAGTTCTGCGATGCCCAACCTCGAGGTCATGTTCAACCTGGCCACGTCCCTGGCCGTCGGCCTACTGATCGGCGCCGAGCGCGGCTGGAGCGCCCGCGACACCGACGACACCCACTTGGTCGCGGGCATCCGCACCTTCGGCCTGAGCGGCCTGCTCGGCGGGATTGCGGCGCTGCTCGGCCAGCATCTGGGCCTGGCAGCCTGGATCGCCATCCTGCTGGCACTCAGCCTGCTGGTCCTGGCCGGTTATGTCGGCGACCTGCTCAAGAGCGAAGACCGCGGCATGACCAGCGAGATCGCCCTGCTGCTGACCTTCCTGCTCGGCAGCCTGGCGCTGACCGAGGGTCCCGAGCTGGCGGCCGCCGGGGCGGTGGTGGTAGCCCTGCTGCTAAGCCTCAAGGGCGCTCTGCATGCCGCTCTACGCAAGCTGTCGGCGAAAGAGCTATCCGGCGCCCTGAAGCTGCTGTTCATCTCCCTGGTGCTGCTGCCGGTGCTGCCGAACCGGGGCTACGGCCCATGGAGCGCATTCAACCCCTACGAGACCTGGTGGATGGTGGTGCTGATCGCCGGCATCGGCTTCGCCGCCTATGTCGCGATCCGCCTGGTGGGCACCCGTGCCGGACTGCTGCTCACTGCCCTGCTCGGCGGCATGGTCTCATCCACCGCCATGACCCTGACCCTCTCCCGCATGCACGATGGCGAGCGGCTGCAACGGCTGCTCGCCAGCGGCCTGCTGGCCACTTCGGCACTGATGTTTCCGCGGATCCTGCTGGAAGTCGGGGTGATCAACCCCGCTCTGCTGGCCCGGCTGGCAGTACCCATGGCCGTGTCCACCCTGATCTACGCCGGCGGCTCCCTCCTGTATTACCGGCGCTCGGGTCTGGAGGTGGGCCAGAACGCCGAACCGCCGCTGAAAAACCCCTTCGAGCTGGGCCCGGCGCTGCGCTTTGGCGCTCTGCTAGTGCTTATCTTGTTCCTGGTGAACGGAGCCCAGCGCTGGCTGGGCGACGCTGGCATCTATCTGGTGGCGCTGCTGGCCGGGCTCAGCGACGTGGACGCGATCACCCTGTCCCTCGCCCGCAACGCCCTGGAGGGATTGAATGGCCAGGTGGCGACCCAGGGGATCTTCCTCGCCGCGCTCAGCAACAGCCTGGTGAAGGGCGGGCTGATCGTCATGATCGGCGGACGCCGGCTGGCCTGGCTGACCCTTCCGTTCATATCCGCCGGCCTGGCCGGCGGACTGGTGGCGCTCTGGCTGCTTTAAGCGGGCCCAAGGCAGGGATGCGGTGCACAGGCCGGATCGTCAACGCTCAGGCGGGATCGACGAGGCCTTCCGGTAGCGGCTCGACGGCGGCCCGCTCCAGCAGATCCGCCGGCAGGCTCTTGCTGGCCCTGGCACCGAGCAATTTTAGGTTCTCCACCCGGCCGACCAGGTTGCCGCGCCCCTCGGTCAGTTTGTTGCGGGCGCTGGCATAAGCCTTGTCCAGCTGCTGCAGGCGACTGCCCATCTCGTCCAGATCAGCGACAAAGGCTACGAACTTGTCGTACAACGCTCCGGCGCGGTCGGCGATCTCGCGGGCGTTCTGACTCTGCCGTTCCTGACGCCAGAGGCTGTCGATCACCCGCAAGGTGGCCAACAGCGTGGTCGGACTGACGATCACGATATGCCGCTCGTAGGCCTCCTGGAACAGGCCGGGATCGGCCTGCAGGGCGGCGGCGAAAGCCGCCTCGATGGGGACGAAGAGCAGCACGAAATCCAGGCTGTGCAGCCCCTCCAGACGCTGGTAGTCCTTCAGCGACAGGCCTTTCAGATGATTGCGCAGGGATTGCACGTGCTGCTTCAGCGCCGCACTGCGCTGAGCCTCGTCCTCGGCGGACACCAGCGTCTGGTAGGCGGTCAGGCTGACCTTGGCGTCCACCACCACCTGCTTGTCGCCGGGCAGCAGAATCAGCACGTCGGGCTGGAAGCGCTCGCCCTCGGCACTCTTCAGACTGACTTGGGTGTGATATTCACGGCCCTTTTCCAGCCCGGCATGCTCGAGAACCCGCTCCAGCACCAGTTCGCCCCAGTTGCCCTGAATCTTCTGTCCTCGCAGGGCCCGGGTCAGGTTGGTCGCCTCTTCGCCGAGGCGCTGGTTGAGGGCCTGCAGTCGCTCCAGCTCCTTGCCGAGGGAGAAGCGCTCGCGAGCCTCCTGCCGATAGCTGTCCTCGACCCGTTTCTCGAAGGCCTGGATACGCTCCTTCAGCGGATCGAGCAGCTGGCCGAGCTGCTGCTGGCTGGACTCGGCGAAACGCTGCTCGCGCTCGTCGAAGATCCTCCCGGCGAGTTCGGCGAACTGGGCGCGAAGCTCGTCGCGGGCATTCTGCAGGTCGCTCAGGCGCTGCTGATGGGCCGCCTGCTGCTCATGCAGCTCGGCAGCCAGCGCGGCGCGCTCGCTGTCCAGCCGGCGCAGCTCCCCCTCGCGCTGCTGGCGTTCGCGGCTCCAGGCCTGCGCGGCTTCGCGGGCCGTGCTGCGCTCCAGTTGCAAGAGTTCGCTCTCGCGGCGCAGAGCCGCCAGTTCGGCCTGCAGGCCGGCACGGACATCGCCGAGAAAAGCGATCTCGTCGCGACAGGCATCGAGCTGGGCGGTCAAGCCTTCCTGGCCTTGCTGAGTTGTGCTCAGGCGCTCTTCGAACAGCAGCTGTTCGGCCTGCAGGGCGGCCAAACGTCGTTGCTGCTGCCAGACCAGTATCAGCAGCGGCACGGCCGCCACGACGATCCCGAGCAATAGATTAGGCACATGGGCGGCTCCCTGACAGGCGCCTGGCAGTATAACCAGCGGAGCCCCGGCGGGTCAGGAGCGGATGGAGAGGCGCCCCAGCAGCCGGCGCGCCTCGCTGGAGCCCTGGGCCGCGGCCTGCTCCAGCCAATGGCGCGCCTGCTCCTCCTCGCCGCGACCGGACTCGACGCAGATGCGGCCGAATTCCAGCTGGGCCAGGGGATCGCCAGCGCGCGCCGCCTGACGCAACAGATCCAGGCCGATCCGCCGGTCTCGCGAGTTGCCGCAATCGCGGCAGAGCAGTTGCCCCAGGCGACTCTGTGCCAGGACCACTCCCTGGCGGGCCGGCTGCTTGAGCAGATGTCCGGCGACCCGTTTGGCGCTCTGGGTCTGCCCAAGCAGCGGCCGATCGAGCAACCAGGATGCCACGCGAACCGGCAGGCGCACGCGAGTGCTGTCTGACAGGGAGGCTGAGGAGGATCCGGCGCGGAGCTTCATGGCGAAGGGTCGCTGATTGTGAAGCCGCGCACTTTACTCTTTTTTGGTTACCGGTAAAGCCTTGCCAAGGCATGGAACTTCTGTTCTAGGACGCCCGCTCGGAAAAATCCACAGAAGCTGTGGATAACATAGTGCAAAAGTTCTAGGGAACTTTTCCCATCATTGATGGCCCCTGGCCTGGATACAGACTGGCGTTTTTTTCACCAGCGATGCCTATCGATGCGGGCCACAGCCCGTTCAGGACACATGTCACCATCTCTCCCCTCGCGGCAGAATGCCGAGCAATGGCAGCACGCCGCCCCGGCCGATAAGATGGACAGGATGGCCGCTCGGAGCCTCGTTACCACACGCTCAGCCAATCCTGCAGACAGGTAGATGAATGAAACTCGAAGCGAGCGATCTCGAAAAAATCACGGCGCAGACCCTTGAGCACTACAACGAGTCGGCAGACGACTTTCGCGAAGGCACCCGCCATCATGACGTGCGCCAAAACATCGCTGCCCTAGTACGCTACATCGAGGCACCGCCCCCCTTCTGCATCCTGGATTTCGGCTGCGGTCCCGGACGCGACCTGAAGACCTTCCGCGCCCTCGGCCATCACCCTATCGGCCTGGATGGCTCGGCGAGCTTCGTCGAAATGGCCCGGGCCGCCTCCGGGTGCGAGGTCTGGCAACAGGACTTCCTGAAACTGGAGCTGCCACCGGCACGCTTCGACGGAATTTTCGCCAATGCCTCGCTGTTCCATGTTCCCGCCCAGGAGCTCCCCCAGGTCCTCGGCAAGCTGTTCGACGCCCTCAAGCCCGGCGGCGTGCTGTTTAGCTCCAATCCCCGCGGGCACAACGAGGAAGGCTGGAACGGCCGCCGCTATGGCAGCTATCACGATCTCGAGGCCTGGCGCCGCTACATGGCCGCCGCCGGCTTCGTCGAGCTGGAGCACTACTACCGCCCCGCCGGTCTGCCGCGGGAACAGCAGCCCTGGCTCGCCAGTGTTTGGCGCAAGCCGGCCGGAGCCGCGCCCGAGTGACAGGCCGACTGCAGAATCAGGGAATGGGATTCGACTAGCTCGCCTTGGTATTGTCCCGGCGGTATCAGCGAATAGTCGACCACCGCCTCGGGAAGCTTGAGACCGTGAGGGCACAAAGGCGATATCCCCACTGTTTTATGCGACTGCGCAGTTCTTCGGTCCCGGCATCGCCCAGCTTTTCTGCAGATAAAATATGCAAATACAGACCATTGTCATGCCGATACGCCTTGGTTTCACCGGCATGCAACCTCAGCACGAAGTCTACATACCGGCAGTCCGACACCTCTCCCCTTTCAGTAGAGCTTGAGTAGAGCTAGGACACCAGGAGATCGCCCCCCTGACTGGCCCATCCTTCGGCATCGCAACCAAGCTACCGCATTTCGATAATCGCACCAACGTAATAATTCTTTGGACTCGCCTTGCTCTGCGTCTGCAAATCCGAGCGGGCGATTTGCGGAAAACCATGTCGGACTACCGTTCGAAGAAATTGGATAAAAAGCCGACAGATAAGGACGCGTCCCGGAGGCTGCTCGGAAACCTGCAAAAAACGAAGGCTTGAATATCAACTTCTGGTTGTGAGTAACTCTCGAGATCAATCATCTCTTGATTACCGCTCTTTTTAGTAATTATTATTCGAGGGTGGAGATAATGCGCAGGCTCCACACCCTATGAGGGTCTGGAATACAAAGCTGCTGATGGCGCGCTTCAAGGCGCAAGGGAGCGTGCCATTCGCTCAGCAGACTTCTTGTTGGCCCTCAGGTTTCGCTTTCAAGGCTGAAATCTAAGTACTTATCCGGAATCAAAGCTACCGGCCGAGACGAACACACTCGGAAATGCAGGCTATTCTATATATCTGAAAACGAATAACGCCCGCCTCGTTCCAGGCCAATTGCCGGCCGGAAGGAAAGCTCCCATAATCGCTTATAACCACGGATTAGAACGTTGAATTCACAAGAAATCACCGAAGCCGAAATGCGTGAGGCACTGGGTCTGGCCCCGGCCAAACCCACTCCGAAAAAGACCAAACATCCGTTCAGTTACATTCTGGTCGAATTGAGCGTACGCAAGGTGACGGGTGGCCCTCCCTTCCGTTATGAACATAAGTCACGCTCGCTCAGTACATTGGAAGCCAGGCTTGAAGCGGAAAAAGCTGTACGCAAGAAAGGCCTTGAGGTGTGGGCCGTTCTCGATGTTCGCCAAGTCAGCGAGTGAGCCTTCCCTTAACTGCCGATAGACCACTCAAGGAAAAAGCAGGCGCGGCAAGGAGCCAGGCCACCTTTTCTGAATGCCATATAGCGCAAGAGAACGCTCCCTTCCGGTTTTTTGGCAATGGAAAAGCGTTATCACTACACCTCAAGTTTAGTACAGCAGCATTAAGCCCTTGCCGGCCACACACGTAAGATATTTTAGAAGCAATATCATTTTGGCAATTTCACAAAAGTTTTAATTCAAAATTGAATAGCAAGAAGCCTTCAAACTTCGTACGACGAACACGATTTACCCGTCAATCGGTGGCCAACAGGGATGACTGAGCGGTAAATTTTTCGACAATAAACATGTTAATATTCTCGCCTGATATCATCGAGAGCAGAGGCGCGGCAGAACGGCATCGTCTAGCCAACAAGTAGACCAGCGAAGCCTGACGCGTACAGTAGTTTCCCACTAAGGCAGTGGTATACTGGCTGCAGACATTGATCTGAACTTCCGCCATCAGAGTCTACAAATCAAGCATCCTGAATCTGAATCTTTCCTGTAGCGAACCAATGGCATCGCTTTTTCTTATTTTGCAGTAGGAGATTAACCCGCATTATCGAAAGGAATCGATCACATGGCTTTCCGTACGGATATCAATGGATTAAGAGCTATCGCGGTTCTGCTTGTCGTCTTATTTCACTTCGGCGTCCCCGGGGCAAACGGAGGATTCGTGGGTGTCGATGTGTTCTTCGTGATCTCCGGATTTCTGATGACAGGAATCATCTTCTCGAATGTTCGGAAGGGAACATTCTCACTTTTTGGCTTTTATCTGGATCGCATACGGAGAATAGTGCCGGCGCTGGTTTTTTTATGCCTATCCATGCTTATTGTCGGCTGGTTTCTGCTCTTACCCTCAGAATATCAAAAACTTGGTACTCATACCGCAAGCAGTCTGGCATTCATTTCCAATATTGTATTCTGGAAGGAGTCCGGCTACTTCGAGCAAGCCTCTCAGGATAAATGGCTGCTGCACACCTGGTCGCTGTCCATCGAATGGCAATTTTACGTTTTCTATCCTTTATTCATCCTCTATCTGAAAAGAATCCTCCCAACAGAAAAAAGCCGCTGGATCATTCTGGCAGCGGCCTTCATATCGTTCGTGTTCTCGATCCTCGCATCCAGCCGCTGGCCCACCTCGGCCTTCTATCTGCTCCCCACACGTGCCTGGGAATTACTCACTGGAGCGCTTGTTTATCTATTCCCTATTCAGTCCAGCAACCGTACTGGCAGTATTCTGAAACTTTCCGGGCTCGCCCTGATCGCCTTCGGCGCCTTGTATTTTTCGGAAGAAACCACTTGGCCAGGCTTGTTTACGACCATACCGGTTCTCGGGGCGGCCCTGGTAATTGCTGCCCCGAACAGCCAATCATGGCTATTGGGCAACAGGGTCTGTCAATTTATCGGTAACACGTCCTACTCGATTTATCTATGGCATTGGCCTCTCTTTGCCTGGATTTACTATTTCGGTTTGGCGGACGATACCGCATGGGTTACGGCAGCTATCTCCACATCGATCCTGCTGGGTTATCTCTCCTATTCTTTTATCGAGCGCCCTGCCAGGCCATCGACCAACACCCGCCCGGCCAGACGTCCGCCACTCATAGCCTGCTCAGCATCCATCTTCGTCATGCTTCTGGGGGCCATCATCTTTTATTCGCACGGATTTACTCATCGTATGAGCGAAGAGTTCAAGGCAGCCACAAAAGAGCTCGTCATGCCCTCGAAAAATAATGGCTGGTGCTTTTATGACGTAGAGAAAAACGCTGAACTACCGATCAATGGCGACGGGCTGAAATGCACTGTAGGAGATAGAAGATCCTCTTTCAAAGGAATCCTGTTCGGCGACTCGTTCGCTGGGCATTACGGTCCATTCTGGGATCAGATCGGCAAGAATACTGCACTCCAAGTAAATGCCGTTTCCACCAACTGGTGTTATCCGAGCATCACCCAGGAGTTTACAGGAACGATCGGCCGAGCCTATAGACAATGCCTGATAAACAGAAAATATCTCACGAAAAATATTGCGCAATTTGATTTCGCGATATTTGCGGGGTCGTGGGGGAATGTCTATCGGCAAAATAAGATGAAGGGAGTGTACGATGCGATTTCCCTAGCAGCCGAAAACACCAAGCTGGTCGTTATTATGCCCGCCCCGACCACTTTCGATGTAAATGTGAAAAACATGTACGAGCGAAGTCTGCTGTTTGGAATCGACTTTGATATCGGCCAGTTCGGCCGCGAAAGAGATAGCGCCGCCAGAGAGGCCAATAAACGATTGGAGCAGTTTTCGAAACAGCACCCGAACGTACTATTCCTTCGCAGGGAGGCGTTGTTCAATATCAATGGAGCGCCCTCCGACGTGACCCTGGATAACATTCCGTACAATCTGGACGAGCACGGACATATAAGCCTTTACGGGTCGAAAATGGCCGCTTATTCGTTCATGAATTCGAACAGTTATCCTCTGCTCAAGGAGAGGCTTTTCAAGGCTCGAAGAGGGAGGCCTGCCAAGATTTCTTCGCAGCTTAATGGAGGTATATAGGAGATCTATCGTTACCGTGCAGTCAGGGCGAGCGGTAACCGAGAGGCGAAACGCTCACTTGAAGCAGGAAGCCCCAATCGAACAGGCGTTTGAGCAGCTTGGCCACCAAGCGATCTCGCGCTCCCGTTGTTCTGACCCGAATCCAGCAGAAAGCGAGAATGGCGCTCTTGCCCGCCACGGACGGAAGTGGAAGCCCCAAAGCAAAAACCCCGAAGCCTGCGGCTTCGGGGTTTCATCGATATGGCGGGGAGATAGGGATTTGAACCCTAGGTACCCTTGCGGATACAACGGATTTCGAATCCGTCCCGTTCGACCACTCCGGCATCTCCCCACGGCGGCGCGCATGATACCAGCTCGGAGAGATTTGGCGAAGCCCTGTTTCGATTTTTTTATCAGTCGCTTAAGCCACCGCCAGACAGCATGCGAGGAAATGTCCCGCGATGCTGTGGCATGGTTATTACTGGGTCAAACGGGCCAGCGCCTCGCGGTATTTGTCGGCCGTCCTCTGGGCGACTTCAGCAGGCAAGGCCGGCGCCGGAGGCTGTTTGTTCCAGCCGGTGGACTCCAGCCAGTCGCGCACGAACTGCTTGTCGAAGCTCGGCGGATTTTGCCCCTCCACATAGCTGTCCGCCGGCCAGAAACGACTGGAATCCGGGGTCAGCACCTCGTCCATCAGTGTCAGCGTGCCGTTTTCGTCCAGGCCGAACTCGAACTTGGTATCCGCGATGATGATGCCCCGAGTCGCGGCGTATTCGACGGCAGCACTGTACAGAGCGATGGCCGTATCCCGAACCTTGGCGGCCAACTCCTTGCCGATGATCGACTCGCACTGCTCGAAGGTGATGTTCTCGTCGTGATCGCCCACCGCAGCCTTGGTCGAGGGCGTGAAGATCGGCTGGGGCAGCTTGGCTGCCTCCCTCAACCCGGCAGGCAACGGGATGCCGCAGACGGTCCCGCTCTTCTGGTACTCCTTCCAGCCGGAGCCGGCGATATAACCACGCACGATGGCCTCCACGGCCACTGGCTTGAGCCGCTTTGCGACAACCGCCCGCCCCTCGACCAAAGGCAGCTCGTCCGGGGCGATCAAATCCTCCACCTTGTCGCCGGTGAAGTGGTTCGGCACGATGCCGGCCAGCTTGTCGAACCAGAAATTCGAGATGGCGGTGAGGATCTTGCCCTTGTCCGGAATCGGCTCGTCGAGAATCACATCGAAGGCCGACAGCCGATCACTGGCCACCATCAACATGCGCTTGTCATCGATCTCGTACAGATCGCGGACCTTGCCCGAATAGATTTTCTTCAGGCTCAGGGTGGTGGGGTTGCTCATCAGGTTTTTCCGCCTCTATCAAACGAAACAGGCGAAACCTTGAGGTTTCGCCTTTCGATTCCAACTACCGTCGAACCAGCCCTGCGGGCTCTTCGGCGGCATCTACCGCCCCGAAACAATCGCCGCCGGAGGCACTCATTCAGCCAATATGCCTCTGGATCAGGCTCAACACACGTCTCGCCACTTCTTCGGGAGCGAAGGTGTTGACATCTTTTTCCACAGTAACTTGAACACCATCGGTGGCGCGGGACACGCGCACCTGATAGCGCTCAGCGCGCGCCTCTATCTCGGCCTTGTCCGGCTTACGGCCGAACAGCCGACCGAAGAAGCCCGGTTCCTCGTCCTTCTTGGCCTCTTCAGCCAGGTTGATGTAGTAGACGCCGAGACTACGGTTCAGATCGTCGACACGAACGTTGGCCTTCTCCAAGGCTCGTCCGATCCCTGACCAGGCACGATCGAAGTCGGTATCGAGGTTCAGAACCGGATTTCCATTGGCATCGGCAGAGAGGCTCACACGGCTCGGCGCATCGAAATCGCGCGCCGCAAGCAGGGAAACCGCACTCCCGTGCTCGGTAGTACGGGCCAGGCTACCGCTCATCTCGTCGAGCAACGCCGCTTCCAGGCCGGCATGGCCGGAATGGGCCGGGAAATCGATATCGACCCGGCTACCGGCCGGACGCTCGGCACTGACTATGAATATTTCGCTGGTGTTGCGCTGAACGCCTGGCTCGATCCGCACACGGATGCGCATCTCGGTGCCCTTGTCCTTCTCGGAAATGCGACTACGCAGGCGCCCGGCCAAGGGGGCGGACAGCTCGTCGAGCCTTTGCCAGTCCGTACGAATCTCGCCGGTCTGCGGGCGCTCTTCGGCAATGCGGAAACCGCTGCTTTCGAGGAACTGCTTGGCCATCGTCCAGACACCAGCAGGCGAATGCTGGGCGACGATCCAGTTCGATTCGCCGCTTCTCTGCAGGCTGAACTCGCTGTCCGCGCTCTGGGAGCGCAGGGGTTGCGGGCGAGGCACCTCGTACTTGCCGCTCCTTTGCTGCATGTCGGCCACGTTGAGCGGCACTGGCAACAATGAGTCGAGGCGGCGAGCCTGAACATCGTCAGGCAGCCTCATGGGAGCGACTTGTCGTGCTCCCAGATAATCGCTGCCGCGGTCACGAAAATAGCCCTTCTCCCCCCAGAGCCAGCCACAACCGCTGGTAGTGGCGATGATCACAGCCAATGAGGAGAAACCGGCCAGTCGCTTCATGCGTAACTTTTCCTAACGATGATCAAGCCAGCAGACCGCATTGGCGCAAGGCCTGACGCACAGGCTCCTGGCTGCCGGCGCTGAGCCAGGTCAGGGGCAGACGGATCCCCCCCGGAATCAGCCCCATCTCGTGCAGAGCCCATTTCACCGGAATCGGGTTGGACTCGACGAACAGAGCTTTGTGCAACGGCATCAGACGCTCGTTGATCGCACGCCCGAGGGCAGCCTCGCCACGCATGGCCGCGGCGCAGAGCTCGCTCATCGCCCGAGGAACGACGTTGGCCGTCACCGAGATGTTGCCCTTGCCACCCATCAGCATCAGCTCGACGGCGGTGGCGTCATCGCCGGAGTAGACGAGAAAATCCTTGCTCACGCGATCCAGCACTTCCTGGCCACGCTGGAGGTTTCCGGTGGCTTCCTTGATGCCGATGATGTTCGGCACCTTGGACAGACGCTCGACGGTTTCCGGCAGCATGTCGCAGTTGGTGCGCCCGGGAACGTTGTAGAGGATCTGCGGTATCGCCACGGATTCGGCAATGTGGCGGAAATGCTGGTACAGGCCTTCTTGGGTCGGCTTGTTGTAGTAGGGAGTCACTAGCAGGCAGGCATCCGCACCGACGCTCTTGGCATGCTCGGTCAGCTCGATCGCCTCCCGGGTGCAGTTTGCACCGGTGCCGGCGATGACCGGAATCCGGCCGTTGACCTGGTCGACCACGCGGCGGATGACTTCTATGTGCTCATCCACATCCAGAGTCGCGGACTCACCCGTGGTGCCGACCGCGACGATGGCATTGGTACCCTCTTGCAGGTGGAAATCCACCAGCTTGCTCAGGCTGTCCCAATCCAGACCACCCTGTGCATCCATGGGCGTGACCAGCGCCACCATACTGCCCGCAATCATGCAACCACTCCTGCTGGAAAAAGAGAGCCGTAATGGTACTGTCGCCACCTGCCTTGCACAAGCTGGAACCAGGGGGCAAGCATTCCCCTCGACGATGCTTTTCGTTAACCTTCCGGCTTTGCGCGACGCCTCATGCGCCGACCACCCATCGCTTTAGGAATGCTGCATGTCCACCCCACCCGCTCGCGAACAGTTTCTCGTCATCAGCGCCTTCGGCAACAGCCCCATGGAGCTGACGAACGTACTGTGCCGCGCCAGCCAGGATAGTCGTTGTTCGGTCGTCAGCACGCGCCTGACCCGCCACGGCGATGTCTGCGCCCTCGTGCTGCAGGTGACCGGCAGCTGGGACGGGCTGGCCCGCATGGAAGCCAGCCTGCCGGCTCTGGCCAAGCGCCATGACTTCAGCTTCGACGTCACCCGCAGCCAGCCGCTCGAGCAGCGCCCCCAGGCCCTGCCCTACGTAGCCTATGTCAGCGCCGTTTATCGCCCAGACATCATCAGCGAGCTGTGCCAGTTCTTTATCGACCACCGGGTCGAATTGGAGAACCTCACCTGCGATACCTACCAGGCGCCGCAGACCGGTGGCACCATGCTCACTGCCACGCTGACCGTCACCCTGCCTGCGGGCACCCAGATCAGCTGGCTGCGCGACCAGTTCCTGGACTTCGCCGACGCCCTCAACCTCGATGCACTGATCGAGCCTTGGCGCCCGCAGAACCCATAAGGAAAGGAAACTTCGGCATGTCCGTATCACTGAACGAGCCCGTCCCAGACTTTCAGGCCCAGGCAACTAGCAGCCAGTTGGTTTCCCTCGCCGCCCTCAAGGGCCGGCAGGTCGTCCTCTATTTCTATCCGAAGGACAGCACCCCCGGCTGTACCACCGAAGGCCAGGGCTTTCGCGACCACCACGCAGACTTCCTGGCCGCCGACACCGCAGTCTTCGGCGTCTCCCGCGATGGACTGAAGTCACACGAGAATTTCAAGGCGAAGCAGGGATTTCCCTTCGAACTGATTTCGGACAAGGACGAACAGCTCTGCCAGCTTTTCGACGTGATCAAGCTGAAGAAGCTCTACGGGAAGGAATATATGGGCGTCGACCGCAGCACCTTCCTGATCGACAAGAAGGGCGTCCTGCGCCAGGAGTGGCGCGGAGTCAAGGTACCGGGACACGTCGAGGCGGTCCTAAAGGCCGCCCGGGCGCTGCAGCACACCTGATGCCGGACGGGCGGAGCAACTGCCCTGCCCACCCGCACCAACCATTCAGGCCTTGCGCAACCAATAGCGATAGGTGCCGGCCTCGGCTTCCTCGTGCAGAAGCTCGTGCCCGGCGAGGCGAGCAAAGCTGCGAAAATCGCGTTGCGAGCCGGGATCGGTCGCAATCACCTTGAGCACGGCTCCGCTTGCCAGGCGGTTCAACTCCAGCTTGGCCTTGAGCAGAGGCATGGGGCAACTCAGCCCGCTGGCATCCAGTTCGGCATCGCAGGCGATGGCCCCGCTTGCGGCGTCTGTCATGTTAATCTCCCGAAAAACTTCCAAAATAGTCGTCACTGGCCTGCCGACCGAGCGCAAGGCTACAGTAGCGCCTCAGTTTTCACGAGCCTGCCCGGATGAAACTCCTTCCCACCACCCTGACAATGCTCGCCTGCCTGCTCGTCCAACCGGCACCCGCCAGCGAACTGCCCTCGCTCGGCGATGCCAGTTCGGCGATCGTTTCTCCCGAGAAGGAGCACCAGCTCGGCCGCGCCTGGCTTTCTCTGCTGCGCGGGCAGGTTCCCCACCTGTCAGATCCTCAGTTGAAGGAGTATGTGGAAACCAGCGTCTACCGTCTGGCCGAAACCAGCGAACTGCAGGACCGCCGGCTGGAGTTCATTCTGCTCAACAGTCCGCAGCTCAACGCCTTTGCAGCCCCCGGGGGAATCATCGGGGTGAACGGCGGCCTGTTCCTCTATGCACAGACGGAGGCCGAATACGCCTCGGTGCTCGCCCACGAACTCGCCCACTTGTCGCAGCGCCACTACGCCCGTGGAGTCGAGGCGCAAAAAAGGATGCAGGTGCCATTGATGGCCGCTCTGCTCGCCGGCATCGTCGCCGCGGCAGCCGGCGCCGGAGATGCCGGGATCGCGGCGATCAGCACGACTCAGGCGGCGGCAATCCAGGAGCAGAGGCGCTTTTCCCGGCAGAACGAGGAGGAAGCCGATCGCATCGGCATTCTCAACCTGGAAAGGGCCGGTTACGACCCACGCGCCATGCCCAGCATGTTCGAACGGCTGATGCGTCAATATCGTTTCGACGGAAGACCGCCGGAGTTCCTGCTGACCCACCCGGTCACCGAGTCCCGAATCGCCGACACCCGTAACCGTGCCGAGCAGTACACGGCAGGCGGAAACAGCGACAGCCTGGCTTATCAGCTGATGCGCGCCCGCGTGCAGCTATTGTTCGAACAGACGCCCGGCATGGCGGTGAAACGCTTCCGCGCCATGCTCGACGAGAATCCCCAGCAGGATGCCGCCCGCTACGGCCTGGTCCTGGCCCTGACCAAGAGCGGCCAACTCAACGAAGCACGGGAGAACCTGCAACCACTGCTGGAGAAGTCGCCCAACGACATCCATTACAACCTGGCGGCAGTAGCGCTGGACATCACGGCCAACCGCCTACCCGAGGCCCAGGCGCGCACTTCGCGCATGCTGGATCTGTACCCGGGAAGCCTGTCGCTGAAACTGGCCCAGGCGGACCTGCTGCTCAAGCAGAACCGCCCCAAGAATGCCGAGCAAGTGCTCAACGAGCTGGTCAAGGATCGCCCGAACGATCCGGACATCTGGTATCAGGTCGCGGAGACCCGTGGCCTGGCCGGTGATATCATCGGAGTGCACCAGGCGCGGGCCGAGTATTTCGCCCTCGTGGGCGATTACGACCAGGCCATCGAGCAGCTGGACTTCGCCAAGCGCCGCGCTTCCGGCAACTTCCAGATGGCTTCGCGCCTCGACGCCCGCCAGCAGGAACTGAAGGAAGAGAAGCGGATAATCGAAGACATGCTCCGCTGAACCTGACCGCCGTCGGCGGTCAGGCGTTGCCGGCCAGCTTCAGCCGGGCGGCCTGGGTGAAGTCCAGCATGCGCTTCAGCGGCTTGACCGCCCGAGGGATCAGGGCAGGGTCGACGAAGATCTCGTTGCTGCCTTCGCGCAGGCTCTGCAGGGTGCGCTCGAGGGTATTCATTGCCATCCACGGGCAATGGGCGCAACTGCGACAGGCGGCCCCACTCCCGGCCGTCGGCGCCTCGATGAAATGCTTGTCCGGACATAGCTGCTGCATCTTGTAGAAGATGCCGCGGTCGGTGGCGACGATGAAAGTCGGATTGGGCAATGTCTGCGCGGCCTTGATCAGTTGACTGGTGGAACCCACCGCATCGGCCAGCTCGATCACCGCCTCCGGAGACTCCGGGTGCACCAGCACGGCGGCTTCCGGGTACAGGGCCTTCATGTCCTGCAGCTGTCTCGCCTTGAATTCCTCGTGAACGATGCAGGCACCGTCCCAGAGCAGCATGTCCGCCCCGGTTTCGCGCTGGATATAACGGCCCAGATGCTGATCCGGCGCCCAGAGGATCTTCTCGCCGTTGTCCATCAGACTCTCGACGATCTCCAGGGCGCAGCTGGAGGTCACCACCCAGTCGGCCCGCGCCTTGACCGCCGCCGACGTATTGGCATAGACCACTACGGTCCGCTCCGGGTGCTGATCGCAGAAGGCGGAGAATTCCTCCACCGGACAGCCCAGGTCCAGCGAGCAGGTCGCCTCCAAGGTCGGCATCAGGACACGCTTTTCCGGATTGAGGATCTTCGCCGTCTCGCCCATGAACTTGACCCCGGCGACCACCAGGGTCTGTGCCGGATGCTGACTGCCAAAGCGGGCCATCTCCAGGGAGTCGGCAACACAGCCTCCGGTCTCCTCGGCGAGCGACTGGAGCACGGGATCGCAATAGTAATGCGCCACCAGGACAGCATTCTGCTTTTTCAGCTCGGCGGCGATCTCGCCGCGATAGCGAGCCTCTTCCTCGGCGCTCAGCGGCCGAAGCTGCTTGGCGTCGAGATGAGCCTGGACAAGGAGGCGTTCGGAAATCTGCGTCATGTTCACTAGTCCTAAGGGCGCGGCGCGGCGGATGATTATATCATCGACAACCCCACCCTCGGCGAATCCGCCCCGACCGACCAGAGGGCCAGGCGTAACCGGCATCGGTCGGCGTCAGCTTTACCTTCGCCTCAGACGCTTGGCATTGGCGACCGCACACTTGTGCACCGGAGCCAGCCCCTTCCCCAGCACATCCAGCATGGCGGACTGATAAGCCTGCACCGATCTGGCCAGGGCATTTCCGCCGAGCAGGGGATTCCAGCTGAACATGAGCGACAACATCAATTGCTGGTTGGCCTGTAGCATGCGCATCGACATGGCCAACCAGGCTTCGCCGAAGGCGGCTGCCTTCTCGGCCCCCATGAGATAACACTCGTGCCGGTCCCTGGCGCTCGGATTCGCCCCCGCCATGGCCAGACGAGCGAGGCGCGCGGCGATGACCTGGGGCGCGGCGATGCCCAGCTCTATGGCCTGCTTGGAAAGGAGATTCGTCCTACGGCTGGTGGTCGCTGCCATGAAAACCTCCGGGAGCCTCATAAGCCGGAACCGACTTGGAGAGTCTAGACAGGCCCTGTGTGCCTGCAACTCGCTGCGGCCAGCCGGTTCAGGAGACAAAGAGAGCGGCTGCACAATGGGCAGAAGATCCGGGAAGAGTCGATCTCAGATGATGGAAAGGGCTCGGTAAAAACCGTAGATAAATGAATATTCATCTCATATAGTAAATCATCTCATTAATGCAGTTGTCGGACTGCACCGAGAGACAGCAAGGGCACCATCGCCCCTTCCCCGGCATGCCGGTCTTGGATCCCAGAGAATTCGAAAAATGGGTGAATCGCCATTCGAGGCCATCAGTCTGCGCCAGCTCGCCGGCTCGCTCCCCGGGCGCCTCCTCGGAATCGGCCTGCTGGTCGTCCTGAGCGGCAATAGCCCACGGGTACAGGCTCACTCTCTTCAGACCGGTCTACCGAAGGAGTACCGCTCCCATGCCAAGGAGAACCTGCTGGGGGATATGGGGGGATTTCGCGAGTGGCTGTATCGATACGGCGTGAGTCTGAATATCCAGAGCGACGACGAGCTGTGGGTCAACGCCCAGGGAGGAACCCGGCAGCACGAAGCCTACGAGGGCATCGGCACCATCCAGATCGGCATCGATCCGGAAAAGCTCACCGGCATCAAGGGCGGCTGGTTCAACGTCAGCTGGCTCAATATCCGCGGCCGCTCCATCACTCAGGACCGGCTCGCCGACTACAACCCCATCAGCGGTTACGAGGCCTATCGCTCGAATCGACTGCTGGAGCTCTGGTATCAGCAAGGCTTCTGGAATGACCGGCTCAACGTGAAGGTTGGACAACAGGCGCTGGACAACGAATTCCTCCTCAGCGATTACGCCAACCTGTTCCTCAACTCCAACTTCGGCTGGCCCATGGCGCCGTCCATCAATCTGTATGCCGGCGGCCCGTCCTGGCCGCTGGCGTCGCTGGGCGCTCGCGTCAGCTACCAGCCCACCGATCAGCTTTCCTGGCTGTTCGCCGTGGCCGACGACAATCCGCCCGGCCACAGCTTCTACAACGCGAACGATCCCACCAATCAGAGCGTGCATCCACACGGCGACAACTTCAATCTCGGTGGCGGCGCCCTGTTCATCAATGAATTCCAGTACAGCATCAACCCGCAGCCGGACAATCTGAGCGACGACAGTCCTGATCCCGGCCTGCCCGGCACCTACAAGATCGGGGGGATCTACGATACCGGCCAATTTGCCGATCAGCGTTACGACAAGGACGGCAAGCCACTCGCCTCGCCCGACAGCACGGGCACGCCCAAGGAGCACAGAGGCAACTGGATTCTCTACGCCGTCATGGACCAGATGGTCTGGCGGCCCTCCTTGAGCTCACCAACCTCCGTGGGGGTGTTCGCTCGCATAACCGACAACAGGAGCGACCGCAACGTGGTCGATTTCGCGGCCGATGCGGGCTTCAACCTGAATGCCCCTTTCGAAAGCCGCACGTATGACGCTTTCGGCATCGGCTGGGGCATGGGGCACACGGGGAAACAGGCCAGAGAGGCCGACCGGGATGCCCGCTCGTATTCGAACGATTACTATCCCATTCGACAGAACGAGCACCATATCGAAGTCACCTATAAAGCACAGGTCACCCCCTGGTTCTTCGTCCAGCCCGATTTCCAGTATATCTACCACCCCGGTGGCGGCGGCTTGAACGAGAAGAACGACCACCGGGCACACAACGAAATGCTCTTCGGCGTGCATACCCGCGTCGTGCTCTGAAGAGAGGGCAGAACACTCCTGTCCAACCAGAGCTGACGCCTGCCCGGTAAGCCCCTGCCTGCCATAAGCGCACCGGTGTTACGATAGCCCTATCGCATCAAGCGCCGCCCCTTTCTGCCGAGGCGTTGCCTTAGCCCTGACAGCCCCACGTTCCCTCGGCAGCAACGCACCTCAGCGCATCTCCCACCGCCTGCCGACGCACCGAAGCGAAAGGCCGAGCGCATGGGCACAAGGACCATCACCCCATCGGATTGCAGATCGGATGAGTACAGCGGATACACGACCCGCCGCCTCCTGGAGGCAAGATCTAGTGGCCGGGCTCGCCGTGGCCGGACTGCTGCTGCCCGAAGCGGTCGCTTACTCGAGCATCGCCGGTCTTCCGCCGGGCTTCGGCGTGATCGCCCTGCTGGCCGGACTCGCCTGCTACGGCCTGCTGGGCCGCAGCCGCTTCGCCGTCGTCTCGGCCACCTCGTCTTCCGCGGCGGTTCTGGCTGCCGCCACCGCCAGTCTGACACCCGACGATGCGGGACTGAGGTTGGCGTTGGCCAGCGGCCTGGTACTGCTCACCGGACTGTTCTTCCTGGGCGCCGGCCTCGCCCGGATGGGCGCCCTTTCCGCCTTCGTCGCCAAACCGGTGCTGCGCGGCTTCACCTTCGGCCTGGCTGTGGTCATCATCGTCAAGCAATTGCCGCACCTGCTCGGGGTCACGTCGCCGTTCGACGACATCCTGCGCTTCAGCCTCGCTCTCTACGAGCAATCCAGCCGCTGGAATCCACTCAGCGTCGCTCTGGGACTGGGAGCCCTGGGGTTGCTGACGGTGCTCAGACCCTACCGGAGCGTCCCTGGCGCCCTGCTGGCCATCGTCCTGGGCATCGCCGCCCAGTCGTGCTGGGGGCTGGACCGCTTCGGCGTCGCGCTGGTCGGCAACATCGATCTCCAGTTCAGGGCGCCCAGCCTGCCAGGACTCTCGAGCAGCGAATGGCTGCGCCTCGGCGAACTGGCCTTCGCCATGCTGTTCGTGCTGTATGCGGAGTCTTACAGCAGCATCCGGAGTTTCGCCCTCAAGCATGGCGACCCGGTTTCCGCCAACCGCGACCTGCTGGCCCTGGGGGTGGCCAACCTGGCCTCCGGCCTGTTCGGCGGCATGCCCGTCGGCGCGGGCTATTCCGCCACCTCGGCCAACGAGGCCGCGGGCGCACGCTCCCGGCTGGCGGCCTGGTTCGCCGCCCTGGTGGTCCTACTGGCAGTCCTGACCCTGCTGCCCTTCGTGGCGCTGACCCCGCTGCCAGTACTGGCCGCCATCGTCATTCACGCCGTCGGGCACAGCCTGAAACCGGGCGAGCTGCGCGTCTATTTCGACTGGCGCCGTGACCGACTGGTCGTCCTGCTGGCGATCACCGGGGTTTTGCTGCTCGGCATCCTGCCGGGCCTGCTGGCGGCGGTCGGCGCCAGCCTGCTGATGACGCTTCGCGAACTCTCGCGCCCCAAGGTGGCGGTGCTCGGCCGCCTCGGCGAGGGGCACGACTTCGTGGATATCCTCGCCCATCCGGAGGCGAAGCCGGTTCCCGGCCTGCTGATCATGCGCCCGGAAAGTCCCTTGTTCTTCGCCAATGCCGAGCAGATCCTGTCCATGGTCCAGCAGCGGCTCCAGCCCTCGGACGACCCGGAAGCCCCCCCCCCGCGGTTCCTGATCCTCAGCCTGGAGGAGTCGCCGGATCTCGACGGCAGCAGCATTGAATGCCTGCTGGGGCTGGCCCGCTTCGCCCATGCGCGGGGAATCGGCCTGCTGGTCGCTCGCCTGCACGAGCCGGCCAAGGCCGTACTCGCCCGAGCCAACGCCCCCGAACTGCCCCGCGAATCGCTGACCCACTGGAGCGTGGACGATGCCGTCTCGAGCGCCCTAGCCTCGCTCGGCGCGCCCTCGGTCGAATCCGGCATGGCCAGCCAACCGCCCTCGACCTCGAGGAGCGGGAAGCACATCGCGCTCCCCTGAAGCCAATTTCTACGGAAGACTGACTGAAGCCGCGAATCGGTCCGGTAGCCGCCCGTCATGCGAGAAGGTACCGGCACGGATCCGCCTGCCGACCCGGAGCAAGTGAAGTCCGCCCCAGATGCCCAGCCCAGGACATTTCCTGCCTGGGACAACCAATAAATAAACGAACAACTATCGCAGCTTTACAACCCTCAATCTCCGGCAAGAAAACAACCAATCAACTGGCCGATAAAACCGCTTATCCCCGGACAGATCGAACAGAGCAAGCACGCGGTCATCATCGTGCCCGCCGGCTTTTCCTCTTACCAACTTCGAATATTTTCATACAAATACCGGCACTTACGTCTTTCGCCGGCGGCGCTTCCAGGCGACCCTCTTTGCCGAACTATTTCCGTATCGTGCGATACAGTTCACAGCACTTTTCCCAAGTTGTAACAAAATGCCATCATAAAGTTAAAATCTCGTTAAGACCGCTATCGCGCGAAAATTTACGCCATATATACCGAATCATTCGCCCCCATGAAGGGCGATTCGGGAACGAGGTAGACGAGCGATCGCCGTACTGACTGCGCCAGGTAAATGAATGGTCGTCTCCCAAAAGAACAAGCCCCAAAGCCGAGGATTCACCCTGGTGGAGCTAATGGTCACCCTGGCGGTGATGAGCATCCTGCTCGGCTTGGCGGCCCCCAGCTTTACCGACCTGATCCGCCGCCAGCGCATGCAGTCGGCCACCGTCGAATGGTTGAGCCTTTCAGCCTTCGCCCGCAACGAAGCGATCAAGACCGGCCATGCGATCAGCATCGCTCTCGGCGACTCCGGTTTTCGCATGCTCGATGCAACCACCAACGAGGTCCTGCGGGAATGGCAGCAGCCCAACGTCGCAACCGACCTGATCGAGTTCGCCGACCTGCAGTTCATACCGCCGCTGGGGATACTGAATCGCCCCGAGGCTTGCGTCCGACTCAGCTACAGCGGCGTCGGCGGCTACGAGCGCTACGTCTATCTCGGCCGCTCCGGTCAGAACCTGGTGTTCATCCCCGACCGCGACCAAGTGCCGGCCAAGGTACAAGCCCTATGCGCCGCCTCCTGAGCCCCCTCGCCCGCTCGCAGCGCGGCGTTTCCATGATCGAGGTACTGGTCACCCTGCTGGTGCTGTCCATCGGCCTGCTCGGTATCGCGGCCCTGCAGGTCCGCACCCTGCAGTTCAATCAGGACGCCTACTACCGCAGCCAGGCGAACGTGCTGCTGTACGACATGGCCGAACGCAGTCGATCCCACCCGGAGCTGGATGCCGGCTTCGCGACCGAAAGAGCTCTCTGGCAACGACAGGTCGCCGATACGCTGCCGGACGGCCAAGGTTCGGCCGAGTGCGATGCCGACCTATGCAACCTGACCGTCAGCTGGCAGGGACGCGGCTTCCTCGACGACTCGACCGCCGCCGACGATGCCCGGGAAAGCCTGCAATTGGCCGTCAAGGTGGGAGTGCTCTGATGGGTATGCGCTTTTCGCAACGCGGTCTGTCGCTGGTCGAACTGATGATAGCGATGGCCATCGGCCTGTTTCTGATACTGGGCGCCACCGAAGTCCTGCTCGCCACCAAGCGCAGCCAGAGCCTGAACGAGGAGTTGGCACGCAGCCAGGAACGCATCCGCTTCACCAAGGAGTGGCTGACCCGCGACCTGCGTCAGCTGGGCTATTCGGGCTGCGGCTCGCGCAACAAGCACTTCGTCGCACTCGGCGAGGACAGCACTAATCTCGGTTTCACGTTCGTCAATATGACCGACCTCGTCGATCCGGACGCCCGGCTTCTCGGCGTTACCGGCTTCGACGGCGACCACCTGCCCTCCGACCTCGGCGGCGTGGCCTCCTGGCGCCCGGACGACGCTCCGGATGGCTATCCCCGCAGCGATATCCTGACCCTGGGCAGCGTCCAGCCGGGTTTGCGCATCATCAGCAAGGACGCCACGGCCAACGCCAATCTTCGCGTGATCGCCGTCGACAGCGATCGCCAATGCAGCTCGGCCAACGGCAATAAATCCACTCCCGCTCCCAGCGGCCTATGCGAGGGCGACCTGCTGATCGCCGCCGATTGCGACCAGGCCGTGCTGTTCGTCGGTGCCAACGTCAAAACCGTCAACGGATGCGGCGCGGACATCGCGAGCTGTACCCAGGTGGTGCACTCCGAGGCCAATATCGGCGGAGCCGGCAATAGCGCCAGCGTGTGGCAGAAGCAGGTCGAGCGCTTCGGCACCGGAGCCGAGCTGATCCGCATCGCCGGAGCGAGCTACTTCGTCGGGCTTTCCGGCCTCACGGGCGAGCCCGCCCTGATGCGCTGCGAGCAGCCCTGTGCCGGCAGCGACCAATGGGAGGAGCTGGTGCCAGGTGTCGAGAATCTGCAGGTCTGGTATCGCCGCGGGAGCGAAAGCGACTTCCTGCGCGCCGACCAGATCACCAGCAGCTCCGATTGGGAGCGCATCACCGCCTTGCGCATCAGCGCCGTGGTGCGCTCGCCGACCTCCGGCGGCGAAGCAGTCAGGCTGGCCTTCGACGGCGAGAGCTGCGAGTCGCCTCTGGTGGACGGCGCCACCCCGCTCAGCTTCGCCGACGGGCGCAACCGGCAGAAGCTCTGCTTCACCGTCGCCTTGCGCAACCGGCTGAAATGAGGAGCGCACGCATGCAACACAGCCAACGAGGCGCAGCCCTGCTGGTCGCCCTGATTCTGCTGCTGATTCTGACGCTCATCGGCGTTTCCGGCATGAATTCGGTCGGTCTGCAGGAACGCATGGCCGGCAGCCTGAGCTTGCGCGCCGACTACTTCGAGGCCGCCGAAGCCGGACTGCGGGATGCCGAGCGCTACCTCAGCGCGGCGGCACTGCCCGCTTTCGCCAACGCCGACGGTCGTTACCGGTTCGAGCGCGACCAGTGCCGCTTCGACACCTTGGCCGATGCCGCGCAGTTCTACGGCATCTGCTCCAGCATGGCCCTCTCCGCCAGCGGGCTTACCCGCCGCACGGGCGAGAACTCGGACAGCATCGACGTGCGCTACCTGATCGAACTGCTCGACGGCTCAGGCCTGACCCGCGACAAGGGCCTGGAGCTGGGAGAAATCGAGGAACTGGCGCTCTACCGCATCACCGTGCTGGCCGCGGCCAGGACCGACGGCGATGCCGTGGCCGATCCGTTGGTGGTGCTGCAAAGCACCTATCTGCGCTGAAGGAAGACCAAGCGAATGAACATTTCCAGTCGGCTGACGCTGACCCTGGCCGGCCTGCTGTTCGGCGGCCTGTCGGCCCAGGCCGCGGTTTCGATATCGCAGATTCCGTTGAGCAAGAGCGAGACGGTGCCACCGAACGTCGTGCTGCTGATGGATACCTCGGGGAGCATGGCCGACCTGCTGCCCAATTCGAGCGAATCGCGTCTGGACGCTGCCAAGCGGATAGCCAAGGACCTGATCAACAACAACGCCGACAACGTGCGCTTCGGCCTGTTCCGCCTGGATGGCACGCGCACGACCTACCGGGCCGGACGTTACCAGTACCTGGATGATGCCAATTCCTACAACGGAGCCCGGCTGATCCAGCCGGCCGGCGCGAGCGTCCAGAATCTCCTCAGCGGTATCGACAGCCTCACGGCGAACGGCTCGACTCCGGTCGCCGAGGCCCTCTACGAAGTGACGCGCTATTACCGTGGCATGAGTTCGGCCTACCAGAGCGGCGTCAGCTACAGCAGCCCCTTGCAATACCGCTGTCAGGCCAACTACACCATCATGCTCACCGACGGCGAGCCGCAATACGACAGCCGCTTCCCCAGCAACGATCCGGATGCATTGACCATGCACGGCCAGAGCCCCGACGAATACGGGACCCGCAACAGCCTGCCGGACTGGGACGGCAAGCACGACACCAACAAGAACGTACGTTTTTCCGACGGCCCGCGTAACGACATCAGCAACGTGGGCGATTACCTGTACGTCGACGATATCGCCTTGTTCGCCTGGGACCTGGACATCGCCGACAGGCTCTCCGCGGACCTGAACAACGACTCTACCCGCGAGCGCCGCCGTCTGCACACCTACACCGTCGGCTTCACCACGGCCCAGCAGATGCTCCAGGATGCCGCCGAGTACGGCCGCGGCCAGTACTACACAGCCGACGATGCCGATCAATTGCAGAGCGCCCTTAGTCAGGCCATCGCGGCCATCAGTAGCCAGAGCGGTGCGGCCGCCTCGACCACCGCCAACTCGAGTTCCCTGGACAGCGGTACGCATTTCTATCAGGCCACCTACGATCCCAAGGACTGGTCCGGAAGCATCCTCGCCCGCCAGGTGAACAGCGATGGCAGCCTCGGTTCTGCCGTGTGGGACACCGGGAGCAGCTTCCCCAGTGCGGCCGGTCGCCATATCTACACGTGGCGCGCAACAGCCGGGAAACAGGGGGGAGTGACCTTCCAACTCGCCAACCTCGATGCGGAAGTGCAGACAGCCCTGGCCGCGGGAGGCGACAGCAGTCTGGCGCAGAAGCGAGTGGATTGGCTGCGCGGCGACCGGAGCAGAGAAGATGGCGTGACCCTGCGCAAGCGCAGCACCCTGATGGGCGACGTGATCAACTCCAACCTGCTGTTCATGGGCGGCGCACAAAGCTATGGCTTCGATCGCCTGGGCAACCTGAATCCGAGCGACAGCGCCGAGGAGCTGGGACAGAGCAGCTATCGCGACTACCTGCAGAAAAAGGCCCAACGCGCCCCGGTACTCTTCGCCGGCGCGAACGACGGCATGCTGCATGCCTTCCATGCGGAAACCGGTCAGGAGCTGTTCGCCTTCATTCCACGGGGGGTTGCCGAGAAGCTCGCGCTCCTGACCAGCCCCGGCTATGGTGGCGGAGCACACCGCTACTATGTCGATGGCGGCCTCAGCCTGTCCGACGTCTACCTCAACGGCCAATGGCACACCTTGCTGGTGGGCAGCCTGGGCGCCGGGGGACGCAGCGTTTTCGCCCTGGACGTCACCGATCCCGAGAACTTCGGCACCGAGGACATCCTCTGGGAATACAGCGACAGCGACCTCGGCCTGACCTTCGGTACGCCGCAGATCGGCCCGCTGGCCAACGGCGACTGGGGGGTGCTGTTCGGCAACGGATACAACAGCGACAGGCAGCGCGCCATGCTGTACGTGCTGAGCGCCGAGAGCGGAGCCCTGTTGGCGAAGATCGATAGCGGCGATGCGGCCAATCCGGCCGGCAGCGCCAACGGCCTGTCCTCCCCGGCCGCCCTGCCGGATTCCCGGCGCATCATCCAGTCGGCATACGCCGGGGATCTGCTCGGCAACCTATGGAAGTTCGACCTGTCGACCGATACCGCCGTTGGCTGGGGCGTGGCCCTGAAGTCGGGCAACCAGCCCAAGCCTCTGTTCCAGGCCGGGAGCAGCCAGCCCATCACGGCCAAGCCGACCATAGGATCGGTCACGAACGCGGAAGGCCAGCTGGTCTATTTCGGCACCGGCCGCTATCTCGGCGCCGAGGACAAGGGCGACACGTCCCTGCAGGCTTTCTATGCGGTCTGGGACGACGGCAAGAGCAACGGCAAACCGCTGACACCGGATGACCTGTACAAGCGGAGCATCAGCCTGATCAGCCAGAACGGCCAAAGCTATCGTCAGGTCGACACGGGCAGATTCACCATCGGCACCGGCCAGGGCCAGTCCCCCGGCTGGTACCTGCCCCTCGTGACCAGCGCCGGAGCCGAGGGCGAGCGCGTGATTTACGAGGCGCGCCTGCGCTACGACCGGGTCATCTTCGTCACCGCCATCCCCACCCTGGATCCCTGCGTGGCCGGCGGCCGGAGCTGGCTGATGGAACTCGACGCCCAGAGCGGGGCACGCCTGCCCTACTCGGTGTTCGACACCGACGGCGATGGCGACTTCGATGGGAATGACGGACTGGTGTCGGGCATGCCCTTCGATGATGGCATCGTGGGTTCGCCCAGCATCATTTCCGGCGGCAATATCGAATACAAATACATGGGCAGTACATCGGGCGCGATCAAAGTCGTCAACGAACAGGGCGGATTCGAGTCCGGTCGGCAATCCTGGCTGCAATTGAGGTAGACACATGTTTCTGAACCGCAGAGTCCGGGGCTTCACCCTGATCGAACTGATGGTGGTGGTAGCCATCGTCGGCATTCTCGCCGCCGTGGCCTATCCGTCGTACCAGTCCTATGTGCAGCGCAGCAACAGGGTCGACGCGCAGACGGCGCTGCTCGATGCGGCTCAGCGGCTGGAGCGCTGCTTCAGCCGCAACAACAGCTACCTGAATACGGAGGCTCGCCCCTGCACGGTCGCCCAGCAGCTGGCCCAGGGCGAAAACAGCGCCAAAGGCTTCTATCAACTGATCGCCGAGAATCTGAATGCCACCAGCTTCACCCTGAGGGCCATCCCGGCGCGTGCCCCGCAGACCAGCGACAGCAACTGCCCGAGCATCAGCCTCAATCATCGTGGCCTGCGCACTCCCGCGACCTGCTGGTGAAGTCGGCGCCGTCCCTCTAAAAGAACGGCCCGGCTTCCGGCATCCTCTCTCCTCTAGCCCTACGGATCGACGCGCTCGAAGAGCGCCAGATGCAGGGTGTGCAACAGCGGGAGTCGGGCGAAATCTTCGACCAGACGAAAACCCTCGAGCCGGAAGTAAATCTCCAGCTCCGCCAGCGATGTGGCGTGTTTCTCCGATTTGCGTCCGCCGCGCGCTTCCCGCAAGCGCCTTTTCATCGAGGTGACGGAGAGCGGGCTGAAATAGGACAGGACGACGTAGCGGCCGGCAACCCGGCACAGCTCCCTGATCACCCGGTGACGGATGCGCGGCTCGGGAAAATGGTGGAACAGCCGGAAACTGACGACCGTGTCGAAGCCACGATCGGGCACCGACAGATGCTCGATATCCTGCTTCTCGACGCTGCAGCCGAGTCCCTGGGCGGCCAGATTGCTCCGTGCGATATCCAGCATCGCGTCGGACAGATCGGCGGCGCTCACGGCATAGCCCCGATGCGCCAGATGGGCCGTCACCCGACCGCCGCCGCAGGGAACATCGAGTACGCGATGGTCGCGGGGAATGCTGGCGAAGGCACGATCGATCAGGCGCATTTCGGCAGAATCCTTGGAGCGATGGCGGCGCTCCTCGTAGCTCAGAGCCGTCTGCTTGTCGTATTTGACGCGACCGCGGTAGGTCGTCGAACTGGAATTAATCAAGGCTGTGCGCTCCGGAGAAATATAATAATTATTTCAAGCTCCGCCATGCTCTCAGGCAGTCATCCCCACTCTTCTTTTCGAGAGAAGGAGAAGAAACTTCTCTTAAAACGCGCAAAGCATTGGCATTACCGAAAAACGATCAATACATAATTAACCGACACTTGAACTTATCTGACAGCACGCCGCACTACTCCCCTCTGAATATTCCATATCCCGACAAAGTGGGAATAACGTGCCACCCGGCTACAGCGGCACGTACGTGCAGACCAGCACACACAAGCTAGACAAGCACTGGTGAAAAGACCGTCAAGGATCCATCAAGATAACGTCGCCATCGAAACAGCATTGATTCATGATATCAATACAATATTTCAGCAACATGAAAACCAAAGAGCACGTCCAAACTTCAGACAATCCATGAGCAGTAAGTTCAGCGAAGCCCCCTTCGCCCGAACATATTGCAATCCACTGACAATGAACTAATTTTAATTCTCAAAGAAGCGTTCGAGCCGAAACGGGAAAGCAACTTCTACCATGCGCAGGATGAGGCGATGAAACGGCTATACCTCGTTCGACATGCCCAATCGAGCAAAGAGGGGGCCGCCTTTTCCGATCGGGACCGCCCGCTGAGCGACCCGGGAAGACGGGCTCTGGAGAAGATGGCCAAGCGACTGGCGAAACGCTCGGTGGAACCCGATCTGATCCTGTCGAGCCCGGCGCTGCGGACTCTGGCCACCGCGGAAGGAATCGCCAAGAAGCTCGATTACGACCTCAAGGCCATCGTGGTGAACGAGCGGCTCTACGCCTGCCAGGCAGACGAGATGCTGGAGATCATCCGGGCCCTGGACGACACGCTGAAGCGCGTCATGCTGGTCGGTCACAACCCACAGTTGTTCGCAATGGCCAATCGCCTTTCCAGCAAGATCAAGTGCCTGCCCACCTGCTCCGTCGCCGAATTCAGGTTCGCCATCAAGTCCTGGGCGGAAGTGGGTGAAGAGAAGCCCGAAAAGACCAAGCTCGACTATCCCAAGAAGGCCAAGGGCTAGTCATCCCCTCGCTCACGGCGACATCGCCCCCTGCTTCCTTACTTGCGGCCGAGCAGGGTTACCGCGGCTCGCAACCGAACGGTAAGATGACGCCGATGCACTCCCGGCAATGACCGCAGCGTCACCGCCTTTCTTTTTCATTCATTGGGCGCTCTTCTGGAGGAAACGATGATCGTCGACGATCTGATCAAGCACGTCGTGACCTCGGAGTCCCTGCTCCTGGCCTGCAGCGAACGGCTGAAGGCGCGCAGCGACAGCGAAGCGTTGCACGATCTGCGGGTCGCCATCCGCCAGCTGCGCAGCGTATTGCGCCCCCTGCGGGGATTTCCCGGCATCGGCGCCCTGGAAGGCGTCGCAGCCGAGATCGGCCACCGGAGCACGCACCTGCGCGACACGGAAGTCCTGATCCAGGAACTCGATTCCCGCGGGTTCGCGCAGCTGAGCGCAGCCCGCCGGCTGGCCCTGGAGAACGGCTACGACGCCCTTCTGTGCAGCTCCGAATGGCTGCTGCTGCGCAGCTCTCTTGCCGCCTGGCCGGCGATCTGCCGCACGGCGAAGCGGGAAGGCCAACTCAGGGAGCTGCGGCGGCATATCCGCAAGCAACTGGCCAAGCAGCGACGGAAGCTGGGGAAATGCCTGCGCGATGCCGGCCATGACCGACATCGGCTGCGCGTCCTGATCAAGCGGGTGCGTTATGCCGACGAGGTTTATTCCGCCCTGTCCGATCTGCCGGGCAAGGCCTCGAAACGCCTGAAGGCGGCGCAAGCGGCACTCGGCGACTGGCACGACCGCGTGCAATGGCTGAGCCGGGCCGAGCGGGAAGCCGATCTGCAGGGGTTGCGGCCGGCCTGGCAGCAGGCCCTGGCCGAGGCCGAACGGCGCTCAGACGAAGCGCTCGCGCCGCTACTCGAGGACTACCCCGCGGCCTGACCCCGGCGCTCCCCCGCGATTAGATCTCCACCTGGGCTCCCAGCTCGATCACCCGGTTCACCGGCAGCTGGAAGTAACGCATGCTGCTGTTGGCGTTCTTCTGCAGGAAGGCGAACAGCGTCTCGCGCCAGTAGGCCATCGCCATGCGCTTGGTCGGGATGAGGGTTTCCCGGCTGAGGAAGAAGGTGGTGCGCATCGGGCTGAAGTCCAGATCCTCCAGATGGCTCAGGCGCAGGGCCTCCGGCACGTTGGGCTCCTCCATGAAGCCGAAGTGCAGGATCACCCGGTAGAAGCCCTCCCCGTAGCTGTCGACCTGGAAGCGCTGCTGCCGCGGCACCCGCGGGCTGTCCTCGGTCTGCACGGTGAGCAGCACGACCCGCTCGTGCAGCACCTGGTTGTGCAGCAGGTTGTGCAGCAGGGCATGCGGTACGGCCTCCGGTCGCGCCGACAGGAACACCGCCGTGCCGTGCACGCGGTGCGGCGGCTGCAGACGCACGCTCTCGATGAAGGCCGGCAGGGGCAAGGCGGTTTCGTCCAGCAGCTGGATGAGGTTCTCCTTGCCGCGCCGCCAGGTGGTCATCAGGACGAACAGGCCGATGCCGGCGATGACGGGAAAGGCGCCGCCCTGGAAGACCTTCGGCACGTTGGCGGCGAAGAACAGGCTGTCGACGCAGAGAAAACCCAGCAGGACCGGGATCGCCAGCCAGCGCGGCACCTTCCACAGCAGCAGAATCACCGTCGCCACCAGCAGGGTGGTGATCAGCATGGTTCCGGTCACCGCGACCCCGTAGGCCGAAGCCAGCGCCCCGGACGAGCCGAAGCCGAGCACCAGCAGCACCACGCCGGCCATCAGCGCCCAGTTCACCAGACCGATGTAGATCTGGCCCTGCTCGGCGCTGGAGGTGTGCTGGATCTGCATGCGCGGCACGTAGCCCAGCTGGATGGCCTGCTGGGTCAGGGAGAACGCGCCCGAGATCACCGCCTGGGAGGCGATGATGGTGGCCAGGGTGGACAGGATGATCATGGGCAGCAGCGCCCAGTCCGGCGCCAGCAGGTAGAAGGGGTTGCGCGCGGCGGCGGGGTCGGCCAGCAGCAGCGCGCCCTGACCGAAGTAGTTGAGCACCAGCCCCGGCAGCACCAGGGAGAACCAAGCACGGGCGATCGGCCGCCGACCGAAGTGGCCCATGTCGGCATAGAGCGCCTCGGCGCCGGTCAGCGCCAGCACCACGGCCCCGAGAATGGTCACGCCGAGCCCCGGATGGGTCAGGAAGAAATTCACGGCCCACCAGGGATTCAGCGCCTTCAGCACCTCCGGCCGCTGCAGGATGCCGTGGACGCCGAGCCCGCCCAGCACCAGGAACCAGATCACCATGATCGGACCGAAGAGGATGCCGATACGCGCGGTGCCGTGCTTCTGGATCAGGAACAGGGCGACCAGCACCACCAGGGCCAGCGGCTTCACCCACTGGCCGACGCCCTTGAAGGCGAGATCCAGCCCCTCGATGGCCGACAGGACCGAGATCGCCGGGGTGATCATGCTGTCGCCGTAGAACAGCGCGGCGCCGAACAGCCCCAGCAGCATCAGCGTCCGGCTCAGGCGGGGATAGGCCGCGGTCGCCCGGCGGGCCAGCGTGGTGAGCGCCATCACACCGCCCTCCCCCTGGTTGTCGGCGCGCAGGATGAACAGCACGTACTTGATCGACACCACCCAGATCAGCGACCAGAAGATCATCGACAGGATGCCCAGCACCCCGTCGTGATCGACGGCCACGCCGTAATGGCCGGCGAACACCTCTTTCAGGGTGTACAGCGGGCTGGTGCCGATGTCGCCGTAGACCACGCCGGTGGCCGCGATCAGCAGCCCCAGCCCCGAGGAAGCGCGCACCTGATCGTGGGAGGATTGCAGCACGCTGGTTTTACTCATTCGCTCGCTCCTGACGACGGCACGCCCGGCCTGCCTGTCACGCCCCCTATCTCCCGCCGGCCGGCTGGTCTGGCAGCAGGCATCGGCACTGCCATGACGGACCAAGCGCGGTGCCAAAAAGACCGCTGCTGGAGCATCCGCTCGGCGGGCATTCGGGGGGCCGACTCATAGGAAAAATGAGACGCCAGTATCACCGGGAACCCGGCGGAGCGGGCGTAAAGAAGCCGTAAAAAATCGAAGCGCAGACGGAGCCCGGCAAACGGCCCTCCGCGGCAAAGCCGCGAAGGCCGAGGAGCGGCGTCAGACCACCGGCGCTACCCCCTCCATCGCTTCGGCCAGCCAGCGCTCGAAATCCAGCGGTGCCAGCGGACGGGAGAACAGGTAGCCCTGGGCCACGGGGTAGCCCTGCTCGCGCAGCATCAGGTGCTGGGTCGCGGTTTCCACGCCCTCGGCGACGACGGTGAGGTGCAGGCTCTTGCCGATGCCGAGGATGGCGTTGCTCAGGGCGCGGGCGGCCTCGTCGTGGTCGAGGTCGGCGACGAAGCTGCGATCCAGCTTCAGCTCGGAGACCGGCAGGCGGCGCAGATAGCTGAGACTGGAATAGCCCGTGCCGAAGTCGTCCATCGACAGGCGCACCCCCTGGGCATGAACTTCCTCGATGGTCTTCATGGTGCTGGGATTGGTGTCCAGCAGGACGTTCTCGGTCAGCTCCACGGTCAGGTCCTCGGGCATCAGCGCATTGCCCCGCAGGGTGTCGGCGATCATCCGGGGCAAGTCGAGATTGTGGAAGCTGGTGGGCGACAGGTTCACCGCGACGGCCGGCACCGCCAGCCCCTTGGCGCGCCACGCCGCCAGCTGCCGGCAGGCCTCGCTCAGCGCCCAGCGCCCCAGATCCGCCACCAGGCCGCACTCCTCGGCCAGCGGAATGAAGCGCGCCGGGGAAATCTCGCCCAATTCCGGATGGCGCCAGCGGGCCAGCGCCTCCACGCCATACAGACGACCGCTGGCCAGCTCAACCTGCGGCTGGTAGTGCAGATGCAACTGCCCCTTGCGCAGGGCTTCCCGCAGGGCGTTTTCCAGCACCAGCCGCTCTTGGGCCAACCGGTTCATTTCGCTGCTGAAGAAGCTGAAGCAGCCGCGACCGCTGCTCTTGGCCTGGTACATCGCCATGTCGGCGCGCTGCAGGAGGGTTTCCATGTCGCGCCCGTCGGAGGGGAACATGGCGATGCCGACGCTGGCGGAGACCGTCAGCACCGTGTTGGCGATCGTCATCGGCTGGGCCAGGAGGGTCTGCAGGCGTTCGACGATGTCGGCGGCGCCGTCCGCATCGCATTGCGGCAGGACCGCCACGAACTCGTCGCCGGACAACCGGCCGGCGATGTCCGAGGCGCGCAGCTGGCTCTGCATCCGGTCGGCCGCCTGCCGCAGCAGCTCGTCCCCGGCCGGATGGCCGAGGGAGTCGTTGACCTGCTTGAAGCGATCCAGATCGATGAACAGCACCGCCACCGGCTCCTCCTGGCGGGCCGCCGCGGCGATGGCCTGGTCGGCCTTGGCCTGCAGCAGGCTGCGGTTCGGCATGCCGGTCAGGCCGTCGTAGAAGGCCAGTTGCCGGATGCGCTGGCGGGAGCGTTCGCGCTCCAGCGCCAGGGTGCAGAGATGGGCGCTGGCATCCACCAGCCGCTGATGGAAGGTCAGCGCCGCCTCGGTGCGCGGCTTGCGGAAATAGAAGGCGAAGGTGCCGATCACCCGCCCCTGACTGTCGCGGATCGGCGTGGACCAGCAACCGATGAAGCCCAGCGGCAGGACCAGCTGGCGGTAGTCGGCCCACAGCGGATCATGGGCGATGTCGTCGACCCGCACCGTCTGGTTGCGCCAGGCCGCGGTACCGCAGGAGCCGACGGTGGGCCCGATGGGCACCCCGTCCAGCTGCTGGCAATAGTCCTGCGGCAGGCTCGGCGCGGCCAGGGGGCGCAGCCGTCCCTGGTCGTCGACCTCGAGAATGGAAGCGGTGATTTCCGGGGCGATGCGCTCCACCTCCTGGCAGATCAGCTCCAGCACCTCGGTCAGCGGCTGCTCGCGGGCCATCGCCTCCAGCGCCCGGTGCTGCAGCGCCTCGTGCATCTTCGAGCGGGTGATGTCGGTGAGCAGCGTCACCGTGTACGACCAGCGCCCCGCCTCGTCGAAAATGGGGTTGCTGATGATCTTCGCCCAGTAGCGCTGACCGTCCTTGCCGACCACGATTTCTTCCCGCTCCGCGGAATGCCCCTCGCGCAGGGTGGCGTCGTATTCCGCGATGCCGGCATCGGGCAACTGCGGGGCGAGCAGCGCCAAGGCCTGCTCGCCGTGGATCTCCTCGAGGCTCCAGCCGAGCATGCGGCTGAAGCCGGCGTTCACGTAGGCGATGCGCAAGTCGCCGTCGCTGATCATCACCGCCGTGTCGCTGGCGTCGGCCACCAGCGACAGCCGCTGCAGATGCTCCTGCTGGGCCCGCTCAAGCAGCAGGCGCTCGCTGATGTCGGTGGCGATCTTCAGCACCTGCAACACCCGCCCCGCCCCGTCCAGCACCGGGGTATAGGTCGCCTCCAGCCAGCAGCTGCTGCCGTCGCGGCGCATCCGCTCGGCCAGCCCAGAATGGGCCTCGCCGCCGCGCAGACGCGCCCAGAAGTCGCCGTAATCGTCGCTGCTCGCGTAGGCGGGCAGGCAGAAACTGCTGTGATGGCGGCCCAGCGCCTCCTCGCGGGTGAAGCCGAACAGGGACAGGTAATTGTCGTTGGCATGGATCAAGGTGCCGTCCGGCTCGAATTCGGCGATGGCCATCACTCGACTGAGTGCGGCCAGCTGTGCCAGCGGCGATATGGCCGACCCGGCTCCTTCGGTCATTCTCATTTCCTCGCAGGTTGGAGCCCGAAAAGCGGCCCGCTTCAAAGGCGATAGGGTGGGTGTTCGAAGGACGCGAGCGGAACGCTCTTGGCCGGCGCGTCGCAACACCGACCGAAGCGTCGGTGCGTACCCCTGCCGGGCAGAGGCACTGCACCGGGCGCAGCAGAGCTGGAACGCTCGTACCACTTCCGATGATCGGTACATTGATATCGGCAGCGCGCCGCTCTTCTTGAGGCGTGCTGGGGGACGTCGCCTCGCCGAGACGCACCCGGCGGCCATCCGCCACCCCTCTCAGCCCCGTTCGCCCCTTGCCGCCGAGCGCACCCGGAACTCGTCAAGCAGGACAAAGGCCAGCAGGCTCGCGCCCATCACCGGCAGGCAGAGGCCGAGGACCGTCGCGCCAGCCAGGATGCCGAGCCGCATCGGCCCCGGCAGCCGCCGCAGGGTCCGCCAGGGCCCCGCGGCAGCGCCTCGCCCCGGCCGGCGGCGCCACCACATCCGATAGCCCCAGCCCGCCATCAGAAGCAATCCGCCGCCGACGCCGACCAGCAGCAGCTGGTTGGCCAGGCCGAACAGCACGCCCATGTGCGCGTCGATGCCCCAACGGGTGAGCTTGGCGGCGAGGGGATAATCGGCGAAATCGACCCGGTCGGTGACGGTCAGGCGGACGGGGTCCACCGCCACCGCATCGACCTGGGTCGGCCAGCCACGGTCGATCTCGCTCACCGTCCAGGCCCTGCCGGCGGCCGTGGCCGGCACGATCTCCAGCTTCCCGGCGTCGATGCCGGCCGCACGGGCCGCCGCCAGCACCGCATCGAACAGCGCCGGCTCGGCCGGGAGCGCAGCCGCGGACGGCGCCGTGCCGTGATGGGCATGCTCGTCGTGGGCGCCGGCGACGGACGTCGTAGCGGACAGCGTCGTCGACAGCGCGGGCGTCGCCCAGCCGAACTCGGCGCGCAGCAGGCCGATACGGCTGCCGGCCCACTTCGACCAGGTCAGTCCGGTCGCCGAGAAGAACAGCAACCCGAGCAGCAGCCCCAGGCCGAGGCGGCGATGCCAGCGGGCCGCGAAGCCCGACGGCGCCGCGCCGCCGCGGCGCGTCAGCCACAGCAGCAGGCCGCCGACGGCCACGACCCAGAGCCAGGAGGCGGCCAGCTCGCTGTACAGCCGCCCCCATTCGCCCAGCAGCAGGCTGCGGTGGAGCTGGTCGATCCAGGTCCGCAGCGGCAGCACGCCGCTGGTGCCGTAGACCGGCAGGTCGCCGCGGATCTCGCCGCTCACCGGATCGACGAACAGGGCGCGGTGCTCGGAGGGGCCGGCTCCCGCCTGGGCGAACATCACCCGGGTGGTGAAGCCGGGCGCGGGCGCCGGACGCACCGCCGCCAGGCGCGCCGCCTCGCCGATGCGCGCCCGGGCCGCCTCGATCTGCCGGGCCAGCGGCAGCGCCGGTCCCCGGCTCGCGGCGAACAGCTCGCCGGCATAGAGGCGCTCCTCGAGCTGCGGGGTCAGGGCGTAGAGCACCCCGCTGAGGGCGGCGACGACGAGGAACGGCCCGACGAACAGGCCGATGTAGCCATGCAGCCGGAACAGCAGCGGAGCCAGGTGGCCGCGGGCGGAGCGGACCGAGGAAGGATTCGACATGATGACCTGCCTGCTGAAGGGGAAAGGAGCCGGCCGCGACCGGCTCGGGAGTGGCTCAGAAATCCAGCGTCATGCCGGCGTACAGCGCCCGCCGGTCGCCGGGGGCGTGCAGGGCCTGGGTCCCGTCGTACCAGACGTATTCGTAATAGCGGTCAGCCAGGTTCTTCACCTGCAGGTCCACGGCGAGGCTGGAGGTCAGCTGATAGGTCGCGCCGACGTTGACCAGCGTGTAGCCGCCGTACTTGCCCTGGGTGTTCTCCCGCTCCAGGTAGTAGTCGCTCTGGCCGTTCAGCCAGCCGCTCAGCTGCAGCTTCGGCGTGGCCTGGTGGCTCAGCCCGGCGGAATAGAGCTGCGTGGGCACGTGATCGATCTGCTTGCCCTTGCTCGCCGGCAGCGCCGGGTCGGGCTTCTCGATGCGCGAGTGCTGCCAGGAGTAGGCCAGCCAGAGGTCGGTGTCGCGCGGCAGGTGCAGGTTGAGCTGCAGGTCGTAGCCCCAGCGCTTGGTCTTGCCGACGTTCTCCGAATCCCCGCTCGGGTCGTTGAGCTTGCGCCGCACCTCGTCCGAAGCCACCTGTTCCCAGTAGGCGACGCGGCCGTCCAGCCAGCCGACCGGTTTGAACTTGACGCCGGTCTCCCAGCCGTCGTTGATCGAGGGCGCCAGGTCCGTCGTGCGCGGCGGCACCTTGTAGGCCGAGGCGCCGGTGCCGACCTGGAAGGTGCGTCCCCAGTTGGCGTACAGGCTGACGAGCCGCCAGGGCGAATAGACGACGCTGATCTTCGGCTGCTTGATCAGCCCGTAGTCGTTGACGTCGTAGCGATTGCCGGTGAGGCCGTCCCTGAGGCTGCCGAAGATCCGGTCGATGCGGTAGGCGGGAACGATCTTCAGCGACTCCACCGGCTTGAGCACCAGCTGCGCATAGGCGCCGTAGATGTCGAAGTCGAAACGCTGGTCGCGGGTCTGCTTCTGCTTGACCCGCGCCTGGGTGGTCCAGCGCTTGCTGGAGTTCTCCTGGCGCTCCATGTCGAGGCCGCCTTCCAGGGCGAAGTCGTTCAGCAGGCCGATCTCCGGGCGCCAGGTCAGCGAGGTCCGCGCCCCGTAGTGGGCTTCCCCGGTGCTGCGCTGCTGCTGCGAGACGCTCTGGGAGTACCGGACCCAGCGGTCGTCGTCGAGACGGTTCAGGTAGCTCTTGGTCGACCAGGACAGATCCGGCGTCAGTTCGCTGTCCAGATGCAGGCTGAGCTGGGTCATGGCGCGCCGGCCCTGGTCATGATCGGACAGGTCGTAGGACAGGCGCGGCGAGCGGTGCGCGTCGTCCCGCAGCAGGTAGCCCGGCTCCTTGGCGTCGGCCTCATAGTGCCGGGCGATCAGGCCGATCCGGTGGCGCCCGTCGTCCGGGCTGTAGAACCACTTGCCGGAGAGCGTGTAGCGGTCCATGTCGGCGTGGTCGCGGTAGCCGTCGCTGCGCTGGTAGCCGACGAAGTAGTTCTGCGTCCAGCGCTCGCTCTCGAAGCCCTTGGCCAGTTGGCCCTCGAGCGTGTCGAAGCTGCCGTAGCGTACTCGTGCCTTGCCGTAGTCGCCCCCGGTGCGGGTCACCACGTTGGCGTTGCCGGCGATGTTGTGCAGGCCGTAACGGGGATCGTTGGTGCCGCGCACGACCTCGATGCTGTCGATCTCCAGCGGGAAGATCATGTCGAGATACGGCATGTTGCCGTCGTTGCTGTTGCTGGGAATCCCGTCGATCAGCAGCTTGACGGCGTTGATCTCGCCCTCCCCGTTGAAGCCGCGCATGGAGATCTTGCCCGAGCTGGTGCCCTGGCCGAACTGGGTGATCTCCACCCCCGGCGCGCGGTTGAACAGCTCCCAGCTATAGGTGACCGGCTGCTTCTCGATGATGTCGGCGCCGAGGATATCCACCGAGCTGAGCACGCTGGCGGTGGACAGCGGGCCGCTCTGGCGGGAGCTCACGGTGACCGCGCCCAGGGACATGGCCGACTCGGCCCGGTCTTCGGCCTGGGCCATGGAACAGCAGAGCGCCCAGCTCGAGGCCAGCAGGCAGGGCAGGCGCGAAGCGGAGAGGCGGCGGCCTCTCCTGTACGACGAAAAAGACATCTGTACCCCTCGAAGGATCGGGACGAAACAGTCGCCCGGACCCGGCCGCCCGTTGCACACGACAAGCGCGGGCACGGCAACGGACGGCAGCGGTCGCTGCCGCCGCAGGCGGACGGGTCGGGGCCGGTGAAAGCCGGTCGCATCGGGACCGGACCACGGGCGGCTTACGCGGAGGGGGAAGCGCGGGGGTTGAGACTGGGCCATTGCCGGCGCGGAGACAGCGCCGCCGGCGGCGGTTGCGGCAACGTCGCCAGACGCGCCAGGAGACGGGAAGCGATCGGCGGCGGCGCGGCGGGCGGCAGCGCGGCCAGCGACACCGCGGACACCCCGCAGCAGCAATGCTGCATCAGCGCATGGTGGGCCGCGTCCGGGTGATCGTGATCGGCATGGGAAGCCTGCTCGTCCCCGCCCCGGACCGACGCTTCGGCGCTGCCGCAATAACCGCCCCAGCCCATCAGCCGCTTGGTCTGCACCGGCATGCTGCCGGACGCGGGCATCAGCAGCAGGTGCAACAGCAAGGCCAGGCAGGCGATCCAGGCGGGGATCGGGCGGTGTGGACGCATGTGACAGCCGTGTCGTCTCGGGGGTTGCGGGCAGTCCGGCAGGAGAACGCCGGTCCGGTGGCGAGTCGTGCAGACTAGCGGAAAGCGCAGCGGCCGCCCAGCGCGGAACGCGGCTGCGACCGGCGTTTTTTTTTCGCGTCGCAGCTGCTAGCCTTTGCCCGTCCGACTTTAGGAGGCAAGCCTTCCGTATGCGCCGCTGGATCACCATCCTTCTTCTGGTTCTGCTACCGATGCAGCTCGGCTGGGCCGCGCTGGGCAGCTATTGCCAGCACGAGGGCGGCAAACATACGAAGCACCTCGGTCATCACTCCCACCAGCACAAGCCGAGTGCGACAAGCGAGGACGACTCCGCCGATCCCGAGACCGGCAAGAGCCAGCATGGCGACTGCAACGCCTGCTTCTCCGCGAGCATCACCCCGCTCATCGGCGAGCTGTCGCTGCTCGTGGCCGTTACCGACTCGCCCGGAGCGACCGGCTTCCAGGCCCATCCCCTGTTCCGCCCCGCCTCTCCGCCCGATCGCCCCGACTGGGCTCGCCTCGCCTGATCGGCGAGGGCCTATTTCCCTCGCCCTGACCCACGCCCGGGCGCACGACATCGTGCCTGGCGTGACCTGAGCCGGCCACGCTCTGACAGCCCGTGCCGGCGGTACAGCAATCCCTTGTCTGCCCACACTGCCCCATCACTGGGCGGTCTTCGGCCGCGGCCATAGCGATCGGTCCGCCCGAGCGACCGGCAGAGCCAGGGAACGCATCAGGAGTATCGAGTTGCTCTCTCGAAAAAAACGTTGGTTGCCGGGCGCCTGGCTGGCGCTGGCGATCATGATCTTTCCGATCGACCGGCAGGCCGTCGTGGCCGCCGAGGTCGAATCCCTCTCGATAGGAAACGCCCTGGCGATCGCCTACGAGAACAATCCGGAGCTGGCCGCGTCCCAAGAAGAAATCGGGATCGCCCAGGGCTCCCGGCGCCAGGCCGGCCTCATCCCCAACCCGACCCTGTCCTGGGAGGCGGAAGGCATCCGCCGAAGCAAGACCACCGCCACGCTGCTGCTGACCCAGCCCATCGAACTCGGCGGCAAGCGCGGCGCTCGGATCAAGCTGGCCGAGCGCGGGCAGGACGTCGCCGCCGTCGGCCTGGAGCGCAAGCGCAACCTCCTGGCAGCGGCGGTCATCGAAGCCTTCTACGGGGCGTTGCGGGCCCAGGCACGGCTGGACCTGGCGCAGCAGTCGTACGCCCTCGCCGAACGCGGGATGCGGGTGGCGACGGGACGCGTCGAATCCGGGAAATCCTCGCCCATGGAGGCGACCCGGGCGCAGATCCAGCTCTCCGCCATACAACTGGAGTTGAACGAGGCCGAGCGGCTGCGGACCAACGCCCTCCGGCAACTGTCCGTGGCGATGGGCGGCTCTCGGACCGAGTTCTCGCATCTGCAGGGCGATCCCCAGGCATTTCCCGCGCGGCCCGAGCCGTCGCGCCTGCTCGCCCTGCTTCCCGAGTCCGTCGATCTGCGCCTGGCTGCCCTGCAGGTCGAGCAAGGCGAAGCTGCGCTGGCGCTGGAGAAGAGCCATCGCATCCCCAACCTCAGCCTCAGCGTGGGCACCCAGTACGAAGGACAGAACAGGGACCGGGTCAGCGTCCTCGGAGTATCCATGCCGCTGCCGCTGTTCGATCGCAACCAGGGCAACGTGCTCGCAGCCGCCCGGCGGACCGATCAGGCCCGGGATCTGCGCAACGCCACCGAGCTGCGTCTGCGCGCGGAGACGCAGCAGGCCCTCGACCTATGGGCGACCGCGCTGATTTCGGTGGAATCGTACGAGCGACAGATTCTGCCCTCGGCCCAGAAGACCGTGGATACCGCGACCCGCGGCTTCCAGATGGGCAAGTTCGGCTTTCTCGACGTGCTGGACGCGCAGCGCACCTTGATCGCGGCACGCAACCAATACCTGCAGGCCCTGGCCGACGTTACCGGCGCCTGGGTCCAGATCGTTCGCCTCTACGGCAACGCCACCGCCGACGGTCAGGACTGAGACCGCCGCGACCGGTAGACCGCAAACCAGAGCGTTTCGAATACGGAGCATCCATGCACAAATCACAGAAACTCGCCATCGCCCTGATCTTGGCCCTCGGCCTGGGCACCGGCGCCCTGATCCTGAACCACAGCCCGCAACCGGCGGCTCCCCATGAGCATAACCACGGAGCCGAGGACGAAGGCGAGGCCCATGGTAACGAGGCAGCACACGGCCACGAGGAGACCGACGGCGAGGCCCACGCCCATGACGAAGAGGAAGACGTCGTGCACCTGAGCAAGGCGCAGATACGGGCGGCCGGCATCGTACAGGCCAAGGCGCAACCCGCCCGCCTTGACGTCTACCAGAGCTATCCCGGCACGATCGGCTTCGATGAGGATCACACCGCTCACGTGGTTCCGCGCGCCTCGGGAGTGGTCGAGGAAGTGTTCGTCACTCTCGGTCAGGCTGTGGAGAAGGGCCAGCTCCTGGCGGTGCTCGCCAGCCAGCCGCTGTCCGATCTGCGCAGCGAGGCGGCAGCGGCGCAACGTCGGCTCGAGCTGGCCCGTGCCACCTATGCGCGCGAAGAGCGCCTGTGGAAGGAGCAGATTTCCGCCGAGCAGGACTACCAGCAGGCCCGTCAGGGGCTGCAGGACGCGGAGATCGCCCTGGACAACGCCCGCCAGAAGCTGAGGGCGTTCGGCGGCGATGCCAGCCGCGGCAGCGGCAACCGTCTGGAGCTGCGCGCGCCGTTCGCCGGCATGATCGTCGCCAAGCACCTGGTGCTCGGCGAAGTCGTGAACGAAACGACCAGTGCCTTTACCGTCGCCGACCTGTCGCGGGTCTGGGCCAATTTCAGCGTCGCTCCCCGGGATCTGAGCCTGGTCCGCGTCGGCACGTCGGCCAGGGTCGCGGCGCCGGACCTGGATGCCGAGGTGGCGGGCACCGTCACCTACATCGGCAACCTGATCGGCGAGCAGACCCGCACGGCGACCGCCCGGGTCACCCTCGACAATCCCCAGGGCGCCTGGCGGCCGGGTCTGTTCGTCAATGTGCGGGTGGTCAGCGAGAGCCGCGAGGTGCCGGTCAGCGTACCGGAAGAAGCGCTGCAGACCTTCGAGGAGCGGCCCACCGTCTTCGTGCGCACCGCCGAGGGTTTCGTCGCCCAACCGGTCAGCCTTGGCGAGCGCGGGAACGGGTACGTCGAGATCGTCGACGGGCTGACGGCGGGCACCGAGGTCGCCGCCGCCGGCAGCTTCGTCATCAAGTCGGAGCTGGGCAAAGCCTCGGCTTCCCACTCCCACTGAGCCGCACCGGCAGCGAGTCCCTCCCATGTTCGAACGCATCATTCGCTTCGCCATCGAGCAGCGCCTGGTCGTGCTGCTCGCCGTGCTGGGCATGGCCGGCTTAGGTATCGCCAGTTACCGCCAGCTCCCCATCGACGCCGTGCCCGACATCACCAACGTGCAGGTGCAGATCAACACCGCGGCGCCCGGCTTCTCGCCCCTGGAGACCGAGCAGCGCATCACCTACCCCATCGAGACCGTGATGGCCGGCCTGCCGCATCTGCAGCTGACCCGCTCGCTGTCGCGCACGGGGCTGTCGCAGGTCACGGTGATCTTCGCGGAAGGCACCGACCTGTTCTTCGCCCGCCAGCAGGTGGGCGAACGGCTGCAGCTCGCCCGCCAGCAATTGCCCCCGGGGACGCAGGCGACCATGGGCCCCATCTCCACCGGACTGGGCGAGATCTTCCACTGGACCGTCGAGGCCGAAGAGGACGCCCGCAAGGAGGACGGCACGCCCTACACGCCGACCGACCTGCGGGTGATCCAGGACTGGATCATCAAACCCCAGCTGCGCAACGTGCCCGGCGTCGCAGAGATCAACACCATCGGCGGCTTCGCCAAGCAGTATCAGATCGCCCCGGACCCGAAGAGCCTGGCCGCCCACCAACTGACCCTCGCCGACCTGATGAGCGCCCTGGAGCGCAACAACGCCAACGTCGGCGCGGGGTTCATCGAGCGCAACGGCGAACAGCTGATCGTCCGGGCTCCCGGGCAGGTGGCGACGGAGCAGGACATCGCCGACATCGTGGTCGCCAACGTCAACGGCACGCCGATCCGGGTCGGCCAGATCGCCACGGTCGGCATCGGCCGGGAGCTGCGCTCCGGGGCGGCGACCGACAACGGCGAGGAAGTCGTATTGGGCACGGTCTTCATGCTGATCGGGGAGAACAGCCGGAGCGTCTCCCGGGCGGTCGCCAAACGTCTGGAGGAAATCAACCGCTCCCTGCCCGAAGGGGTGGTGGCGACCCCGGTCTACGACCGTACCGACCTGGTGGACCGCGCCATCGCCACGGTGAAGAAGAACCTGGTCGAGGGCGCCATCCTGGTCATCGCCATCCTCTTCCTGTTCCTCGGCAACATCCGCGCCGCGCTGATCACCGCGATGGTGATCCCGCTGGCCATGCTGTTCACCTTCACCGGCATGTTCGGCAACCGGATCAGCGCCAACCTGATGAGCCTGGGCGCGCTGGACTTCGGCATCATCGTCGACGGCGCGGTGGTCATCGTGGAGAACGCCATCCGCCGCCTGGCCGAGGCGCAACACCGGCTAGGCCGCGGCCTCAGCCGGGCCGAACGCATGCAGGAGGTGTTCCTCGCCGCCAGGGAGGCGCGCCGCGCGCTGATCTTCGGCCAGTTGATCATCATGGTGGTGTACCTGCCGATCTTCGCCCTGAGCGGGGTGGAGGGGAAGATGTTCCACCCGATGGCCTTCACCGTGGTGATCGCCCTGCTCGGCGCCATGCTCCTGTCGGTCACCTTCGTCCCGGCCGCCATCGCCCTGTTCATCACCGGCAAGGTGAAGGAAGGGGAAAACGCCGTCATGCACGCCGCCCGGCGCGCCTACGGCCCGGTGCTGGACTGGGTGATGCGCCAGCGCCCGGTGGTCTTCACCCTGGCCATCACCCTGGTGGCGCTCTGCGGCCTGCTCGCATCGCGGATGGGCAGCGAATTCATCCCCAGCCTGAGCGAGGGCGATCTGGCCCTGCAGGCGCTGCGCGTACCGGGCACCAGCCTCTCGGAGTCGGTGGCGATGCAACGGCGCCTGGAAAAAACCATCGTCGAGCGCATGCCCGAGGTGAAGCGCGTGTTCGCCCGCACCGGCACCGCCGAAATCGCCGCCGACCCCATGCCGCCGAACATTTCCGACGGCTACGTGATGCTCCGGCCGAAGGCCGAATGGCCCGATCCCGGCAAGTCCCGCGAGCAGCTGATTGCGGAACTGGAGGCGGCCGGCGCCGAAGTGCCCGGCAGCAACTACGAAGTCTCGCAGCCGATCCAACTGCGCTTCAACGAGCTGATCTCCGGGGTGCGCAGCGACGTGGCGGTGAAGGTCTTCGGCGACGACATGGCGGTGCTCAACGCCACCGCCGTGCGCATCGCATCCGCCCTGAAACAGGTCGGCGGCGCCGCCGAGGTCAAGGTCGAACAGACCAGCGGTCTGCCGGTGCTGACCGTGAACATCGACCGCGACAAGGCCGGCCGCTACGGGCTCAACGTCGCCGACGTGCAGGACACCGTCGCCATCGCCGTGGGCGGCCGACAGGCCGGCACGCTGTTCGAGGGGGACCGACGCTTCGACATGGTGGTGCGCCTGCCCGAGGACCTGCGCACCGATATCCCGGGGCTGTCCCGCCTGCTGCTCCCGCTTCCGCCGAGCGCCGGCGGGACTCCCGGACCGGCGGGCTTCATTCCGCTGTCCGAGGTAGCCCGTCTCGACCTCGCCCAGGGACCGAACCAGATCAGCCGGGAGAACGGCAAGCGCCTGGTGGTGGTGACCGCCAACGTGCGGGGGCGCGACATCGGCTCCTTCGTCCGCGAGGCGAGCGAACGCCTCGACCGGGAGGTGAAGATCCCCGCCGGCTACTGGATCACCTGGGGCGGCCAGTTCGAGCAGCTGCAGTCGGCGGCCGAGCGCCTGCGGATCGTGGTGCCGGTCGCCCTGTTGCTGGTGCTGATGCTGCTCTATCTGATGTTCAACGACGTCAAGGACGGGCTGCTGGTGTTCACCGGGATTCCCTTCGCCCTGACCGGCGGTGTGCTCGCCCTCTGGCTGCGCGACATCCCGCTGTCGATCTCCGCCGGGGTCGGTTTCATCGCGCTGTCCGGGGTCGCCGTGCTGAACGGCCTGGTGATGATCGCCTTCATCCGCAATCTGCGCGAAGCGGGGCATCCCCTGGCGGCGGCGGTTACCGAAGGGGCGCTGACCCGCCTGCGACCGGTACTGATGACTGCGCTGGTCGCGTCCCTGGGCTTCGTACCGATGGCGCTGGCGACCGGCACCGGCGCCGAGGTACAGCGCCCGCTGGCCACCGTGGTCATCGGCGGCATCCTCTCCTCCACGACCCTGACCCTGCTGGTCCTGCCGGCCCTGTATCGCTGGGCGCACCGACGCGACGAGGACGAGCCGGAGAAGGCCATGGCGCCGGCCCCCTGAAGGCGCGACCGAGGCCCGCGGCAGTGCCGTGCGCGGGCTGTTTTGACCCTATAGTGGCTACAGAGCCTTAATTGGGACAGCCGTCCCCTAGGAACTCGACATGGCGAATTGTTGCGACGCTACGAAAACTCCCGATGCCTGCTGTGCCGGCGCATCGGACTCCGGAAGCCAGGGCCCTTCCCTTCCGCAGCCAGACTCGGGAGGCCGTCTGAGCGCCTTTCGCATCGAGCAGATGGATTGCCCCACGGAAGAAGCCCTGATCCGCGACAGGCTGCAGGCCTTGCCCGGGGTGCGGGATCTACAGTTCCGGCTCGTGCAGCGGACCCTGAACGTCCGCCACGACGACGATCTGCCGATCCGGACCATCGTCGACGCCATCGCCTCGCTGGGCATGACCGCGGTCCCGCTGACGGCCACGGTCGACACCCGCATCGCCATCGCCCAGCTGGACTGCCCCACGGAGGAGCGCCTGATCCGGGAGCGGCTCTCCGGGCTGGCGGGCATCGAGGGGATGCGCTTCAACCTGCTCCAGCGCTCGCTCACCCTCAGCCATAGCCCGGAAAGCCTTCCCGCCGCCCTCGCCGCCATCCGGGAGCTCGGCTTCACCCCGCAGGTCGCGAGTGCGGCCGCACCGCCCGAAGTTGAAAAGCCGGAGAAAGGCGCAGGACGGCACTGGTGGCGCTTCGCCCTGTCCGGCATCGCCGCCGCCACTGCCGAGATCCTCGACTTCGCGCAACTGGTGCCCGAGTGGCTGGTCGCCTGCGTCGCCCTGTCGGCCGTGCTGCTGTGCGGCCTGGACGTTTACCGCAAGGGCTGGATCGCCCTGAAGAACCGCAACCTCAACATCAACGCGCTCATGAGCATCGCCGTGACCGGGGCGCTGCTGATCGGCCAGTGGCCCGAAGCGGCGATGGTCATGTTCCTGTTCGCGGTCGCCGAGCTGATCGAGGCCAAATCCCTGGACCACGCCCGCCACAGCATCGGCGAGCTGATGAAGCTGGCCCCGGACAGGGCCACCGTCCGCCAGAACGACGGCACCTGGGCCGAGATCGCGGCGGACGCGGTGGCGCTGGGCAGCATCGTCCGCGTCCGTCCCGGCGAGCGGATCGCCCTCGACGGCGAGGTGGTCGGAGGTCGCTCGGCGGTGAACCAGGCCCCGATCACCGGAGAGAGCCTGCCGGTGGAGAAGAGCCCGGGCGATCCCGTCTTCGCCGGGACGATCAACGAAGCCGGCTCGCTGGAGTATCGGGTGACGGCGGAGGCGAGCCGGACCACCCTGGCCCGCATCATCCACACGGTGGAAGAGGCCCAGGGCGCCCGCGCCCCGACCCAGCGCTTCGTCGACCGCTTCGCCCGGGTCTACACGCCGGCCGTGTTCGCCCTCTCCCTGGCGGTCGCCGTGCTGCCGCCGCTGTTCCTGGGCGGGGCCTGGTTCGAATGGATCTACCGGGCCCTGGTGCTGCTGGTGGTGGCCTGTCCGTGCGCGCTGGTGATCTCCACGCCGGTCAGCATCGTCAGCGGCCTGGCCGCCGCGGCCCGCCAGGGCATCCTGATCAAGGGCGGCGTCTACCTGGAGAACGGCCGCCATCTCAGCCACCTGGCGCTGGACAAGACCGGCACCATCACCCACGGCAAGCCGGTGCAGACGGATTTCGAGGTGCTGGCCGCCGCCCCCGCCCAGGCGCCGCTCTACCAGTCGCTGGCGGCCAGCCTCGCCAGCCGCTCGGACCACCCGGTGTCGCGGGCGATCGCCCGCCACGCCGCCGAGGCCGGCATCGCGCTGCAGCCGGTCGAGGAGTTCGAGGCCCTGGCCGGACTCGGGGTCCGCGGCCGCATCGACGGCCGGCTCTACCACCTGGGCAATCACCGCCTGCTCGAAGAGCGCGGGCACTGCTCGCCGGCGATCGAGAAAGTCCTCGCACGCCTGGAGCTGCAGGGGAAATCGGTCAACATCCTGTCCGACGAAACCCGGGCGCTCGCCCTGTTCGCCGTGGCGGACACGGTCAAGGACAGCAGCCGGGCGGCCATCGCGGAGCTGCACGGACTGGGCGTCAGGACCCTGATGCTGACCGGGGACAACTCCCACACGGCCGACGCCATCGCCGCGCAGGTGGGGATCGACGAGGCCCGGGGCGACCTGCTGCCCGCGGACAAGCTGCACGCCGTCGAAGCCCTGATGGCGAACGGGGGCGCCGTCGTCGGCATGGTGGGAGACGGCATCAACGACACGCCCGCCCTGGCGCGGGCCGACATCGGCTTCGCCATGGCGGCGGTGGGCAGCGACACGGCCATCGAGACGGCCGACGTGGCCATCATGGACGACGACCTACGCAGGATCCCGGCCTTCATCCGTCTGTCGCGGCACACCGTGGCCGTTCTGCAGCAGAACATCGCGCTGGCGCTGAGCGTCAAGGCGCTGTTCATGGCGGTGACCCTGACCGGGCATGCCACCATGTGGATGGCGGTATTCGCCGACATGGGGGTCAGCCTGCTGGTCACCGCCAACGGCCTGCGCCTGCTGCGCCGCTGACGAAACCTCCGGGCGACCGGGGTGGGAAGGCGCCGCCCCGACCCTGCCGACCCGCGGCGAAGATCGGGCCGGCCCGGTCATTTCCCCCTGTCAGCCGCCCCACCTCCCGCTCTTCCCCCCCCGCCGTCGGCCATCGCTCGCCGAGCGTGCCAATCCGTCGGTTCCAAGGAGTTCGGCAACAAATTCTTCATCTGCGGCTGACGAGGCTTTAACAGTCCCCCTCTTATCCTCCGGGCCATCCGAATGCGGCCCGAGGGATATGGGCCGCTCGGCCCATGACCCCCGGATGTGAGGTAGAGACCATGTTTTGCCTGGACAAGACGCACGATTGGCGGATTTTTCCCTTCCTCCGGGTGGGCGTCGGTTTCGATGGCCGTGGCAAGGATGCCGGCGAGTCGCTGATGGCGGTGCCGAACGTCGCGCCCGTGGTACTGGAAGCCCGACCGGATGCCCAGGCGGCGCCGGCGGTACGGATCTTCCTCGGCACCCGGCCCGAGCAGTACCGGGCCGAGCGGGTCTTTTTCTATTCCCTGCTGCAGGTGCGCAACCCGGACCGGCGCTACGAGGTCTATCGACTGACCGGTCTCGCCAACGGCCGCTTCGCCGTGCCGGAGCTGGCCGGGCGCCATGGGCGGGCGATCTACAACGAGGTCGGGCAGATCTATCTGGCCGACCCGGCCGAGCTGTTCGATCAGCCCATGGGCGAGCATGGCTACCTGGCGCTGCACCCCGAGGAGACGACGGTGATGCTGATCGACTGCGCGCGCATGGCCCCCTGCTGGAATCTCGCCAGTGCCCGCCGCGGCGCCGGCAAGGCCCTGCAGGCGCAGGCCAACGCCGAGCCGGGGCGCTGGGGCGAGCTCGACCCGCTCTGGCATGCCCGCGACCTGGAATACCTCCCCGAGCGCTCCAAGCTGCTGCATTACAGGTCCCGGAACCTGCAGCCCTGGCGCCCCTCGCCCGAGCGCTGCTCGTATCACATCAACCCCCATGCCGAATATTTCCACAGCCTGGAACAGGCTGCCGACCGGGCAGGCTACGACATCTACACGGTGCGCCATCCCAGTCCCGGCTTCGCCCTCGCCTGCCGCTCGGAAGCGCTCCTGATCGAGGCTTGGAGCGAGGGCGGCGAACGTCTGGTTGCCCGCTGGTCGCCCGAACAGCTGCGTCGCGACTACCTGCCGGTCCGGGACTCGATCGCCGTGAGCGGCCTCGAGCGCCTGCCGGCGGAAGACATTCCCTGGCTGCTGGATCGTCTGTTCCGGCTCGGCCGCCAGCAGGTCCTGGTCAGGGCGGCCCTGGGGCCGCGGGGCTCGATGATCGACAGCCAGGCCGGCTGGCTGGCGCTGCTGCGGCGGGTGGCGCTGCGCTATCCGGAGCGCAGCTGGCAGCTCGACTGTCCGGACCGCGAGGGGCGGATGCAGAGCTACCGGGCCGACTTCTTCCGGCGCACCAAGAACGAAGCCAAGCCGCCGAAGGTCTGGGTACTGCGCGGCATCCACTCCGGCGACAACGCGCAACTGCTCGATCTGGTCGAGGCTCTGGGCTGGCCTTACGAAATCAAACCGCTGCGGGCCTGCCTGACGGAGCCGACCAGCGCCTGGCCGGATCTGCTGATCAGCGTGGGCTGGCTGTCGTCGCTGGTGGCCCGCCGGATCAGGCACCGCTCGGCGGGGCATACCCGCCTGGTGGTGCTGGGGCGGCCGTTCGCGCCGCTGTCGCACTTCGACCTGGTGGTGACGACGCCCCAGTACGGATTGCCGCTGCGGCGGAACGTGGTCGACCTGCCGGCCCCCTTCACCAACGAACGCCAGCTCGACCCGGCGAAGCTGGAGGCCTGGCGGCAGCGCTTCGCCCATCTGCCTCGGCCCTGGATCGCGCTGCTGGTCGGCGGCTCCAGCAAGCCCTACCGGCTCGACGAGCGGACCGCGGCGACCCTGGGCCGCGAGGTCAGTGCCGCGGCCAGCGCCCGCGGTGGCTCGCTGCTGGTGTCGACCAGCCCGCGCACCGCGGACAAGGCGGCCGAGGCGCTGCTGGAAGCCATCGATGCGCCCTGCTGGAGCTATCGCTACGCCGATACCGGCGACAACCCCTACCCCGCGCTGCTGGCGCTGGCCGATGCCTTCATCGTGACCGGCGAGAGCGTGTCCATGATGACCGAAGCCTGCATGACCGGCCGGCGGGTGGCCACGCTGCCCCTGCCGGCATCGCGCAGACCGCTGGGCTGGCTGCTGAATGCGCTCGAGCACTGGGCGGGCGTCATCGGCCCGGAGGCGACCGGCGGCGCCGCGCAGCTGCGGCAGCGGACCCTGGGCAGGCTCTACGACAGGCTCGTCGAGGCGGGCTGGATCAACCGCGAGCGGCGCTTCGACCAGGTGCATCTGGCCCTGGGGATCGCGCCCTTGCCGACGGGGCTGGATCAGCTGCCCGGCATCACCCCCGAGCTGCTCGCCGCCTCCCGCGAACGCGCCGTCCGGGCCATCCGCGAGCTGATGGCGGCGGAAAGGCCCGCACGGCAGAAAGAAACCCAGCCCGGCCGGCAGCCTGTCGAGGGCGTCGGCCAGCCGCATCCTGCATGGGAGCATGTATGAGTCTACCGGTCGAAGAATGCCTGCTGCGCCCCACGCTCGGGTCGTCCCGTTCCGAACTGGACGGATTCAGGCCGGAGCCCGGCGCGGCGCCCGTCGTGCTGGAAGCCCGCAAGGGCGCCCCGGCGATGCCGGCGGTGCGCATCTTCCTCGCCACCCGGCCGGAGCATCACCGCGCCGAGCGGGTGTTCTTCTATGCCCTGCAGCGGGTGCGCAATCCGGACCGGCGTTACGAGATCCATCCCATCGCCGGTCTCCCGGCGTCGGAGAAGCACGACGGCTTCGGCAATGACCGCTTCGCCGTGCCGGAACTGGCCGGGCGCCGCGGCCGGGCGCTGTACAACGAGGTCGGCCAGATCTACTTCGCCGATCCCGCCGAGCTGTTCGACCTGCCCATGGACGGGCATGGCTACCTGTCGCCCTCGCCCATCGACACCGAGGTGATGCTGATCGACTGTGCGCGCATGGCCGATTGCTGGAGCCTCGACCGGGTGCAGCGTCTGGCGCCGCAGGCGCTGCAGGATCAGGCAGCCGCCGAGCCCGGACGCTGGGGCGCCCTCGATTGCCGCTGGCATGCCCGCGACCAGGGATACCGGCCCGGCCGGACCCGTCTCCTGCACTACGCCAACCGCGCCCTGCAGCCCTGGCAGCCCACGCCCGAGCGCTATTCCTATCACTTCAACCCCTGCGCCGAGGTCTTCCACAGCCTGGAGCTGGCGGCCGACCGGGAAGGCTACGAGGTCTACAGCGCGGCCAGCCCCAGCCCCGGCTTCCTGCCGGCCTGCGCCCGGGAAGCCGGGGAGCCGCAGTCGCTGCCGGAGCATTTCGTCCGCGAGTGGCAGGAGCCCGGCGACCGACGGCTGGCGCTGGTCGGCGCATGGCGCCAGGAAGAGACCGGCACGCAGACCGCCACCCGCTGGTCCCTGGCGCAGTTGCGCCAGGCGGATCTGCCGCAGCAGGACGCCATCGCCGTCAACGGCCTGGAGCGACTACCGCCGGAAGATCTCCCCTGGCTGCTCGACCGCCTGTTCCGGCTCGGCCGCCGCAAGGTCCTGGTGAGGGCGGCGCCGGGCCCCGCCGGCTCGCTGATCGCCACCCTGGAGGACTGGCGGGCGCTGTTGCGCCGCATCGCCCGGCGCTATCCGGACCGCAGCTGGCAGCTCGACTGCGCGGACCGCGACGGCAGCCCCCGGCGTTACCGCTCGGACGCCGGCCAGCGCCGGGAGCCGCCCAGGGTCTGGGTGCTGCAGGGCCAGAATGCCGGCGACTACGCCCAGCTGCTGGACATGGCCGAGGGCCTCGGCTGGCCCTATGAAATCAAACCGCATTCAATCCCCATCGAATCGCTGGGGCCGCCCTGGCCGGATCTGATCCTCAGCGCGGGACGGCGCACGGCCCCCCTGGCCTGCGCGATCCAGCGGAAGGCCGGGGAAGGCACCCGCTCGGTGCTGCTGGGACGACCGCGCATGCCGCTGTCGCGCTTCGACCTGGTGCTCAACACTCCGCAGCACGCCCTGCCGCTGAATAGCCGCAACGTGGTCGCCCTGCCCGCCCCCTTCATCGTCGAACACCCGCTGGACGAGCAGGAGCTGGAACGCTGGCGGCAGCGCTTCGCCCATCTGCCGCGGCCCTGGATCGCCATGCTGGTGGGCGGCAGCAGTCTGCCCTACTGGCTACACCCGGGCTCGGCCCGGGCCCTGGGCCGGGAAGCCAGCGCCGCGGCGCGGGCGCGAGGCGGCTCGCTGCTGATCTCGACCAGCCCGCGCACCGGCAGCGTCGCGACCAAGGCGCTGCTGGACGCGCTGGACGTGCCGTCGTGGAGCTACCGCTTCGGCAGCGACGAGGACAATCCCCACCACGCCCTGCTGGAGCTGGCCGACGCCTTCATCGTGACCTGCGACAGCGTCTCCATGCTCACCGAGGCCTGCCTGACCGGCCGGCCGGTCGCCCTGTATCCCCTGCCGGTGCACCGGCATCCGCTGCAGTTCCTGCAGCACAAGGTGGAAGGCTGGCTGGGCGTCTTTCCCAGCCGGGATGCGCAGCAGCCCGCGGGCCGGCTCGAACGCTTCTACGACCGGCTCGTCGAGGACGGCAGGATCACCCGCGAGCCGCTGTTCGGCGAGGTGCACCGGACCCTGGGGGTGCCCCCCCTGCCGGACGGGCTGGACAGCCCGCCGAAACTCTCCCCCGAGTTGTTCGCCGCTTCCCGCGAGCGGGCCCTGCAGGCGATCCGGGAACTCATGGCGGCCGAGCGGCCGGTGCGGACCTGAGATGCGCTCGCCCTCCAGAAGCGCCAATCACGCCAAAAGTCGGCGGGCATCGCCCGCCATGCGGAGATCGCCATGACCGCCTTTGGAGTCGGGGAGGCCTGCGCGATGAACGCTCGCCCCAGCGCGGCGGACGACACGGCGCCATTACCGATAGCCCTGTACATGCCCGACCTTTCCGACGGCGGCATGGAGCGGGTCATGCTGAACCTGGCGGAAGCGTTCCTGGCCCGCGGCCACGAGGTCGATCTGCTGGTGAGCCGGGCCGACGGCATCTATCGGGATCACCTGCCCGAGGGCGTGCGCCTGCTGGTGCTCGAGCCCACCGGCCCGCTGCTCAGCCGTCTGCAGGCCCTGCGGGCGACAAGGCCCGCGGAGTGGAAAACGCTGGCCTGGACCGTACTGCTGGGACGCAAGCCCGGCCGGCAACTGTCCCGTCTGCCCTCGCTGGTCCGCTACCTGCGCGCACGGCGCCCAGGGGCGCTGATCGCCGCCAACACCTACTGCAATCTGAACGCCGTGTGGGCCAGACGGCTGGCCGGCGTGCCGACCCGGGTCATGGTCACCGAACACAACGCCCTGTCGCCCAAGAACACCAGGACCGGCATCGGCGGCGCCCAGTGGCTAGCGCGGCTGCCACTGATCGGGCAGGTCTACGCCCGGGCCGATGTTGTCCTGGCGGTTTCCGACGGCGTGGCAGACGACCTCAGCGCCGTTACCGGGCTGGCGCGCAGCCGCATCGCCACCGTCTACAACCCGGTGATCAAGTCCGATCTGGCGGCACGGGCCGGGGAAGCGGCGCCGCACCCCTGGCTGGCCGACGGCGGCTCGGCACCGGTGATCGTCGCCACCGGACGGCTGGCGCCCCAGAAGAATTTCCCGCTCCTGCTGCAGGCCTTCGCGCTGCTGCGCCGGCAGCGTCCCGCACGCCTGCTGATCCTCGGCGAAGGCCGGCTGCGGCCGCAGCTCGAAGCCCTGATCGCGGAACTCGGCCTCGGCGAGGACGTGGCGCTGCCCGGCTTCGTGACCAATCCCTACGCGGCCTTCGCCCGTGCCTCCCTGTTCGTGCTGTCCTCAGACTACGAAGGGCTCGGGAACGTCCTGATCGAAGCCATGGCCTGCGGCTGCCCGGTCGTCAGCACGGACTGCCCCAGCGGCCCGGCCGAGATTCTGGAAGGCGGACGACTGGGGGAGCTGGTACCGGTCAAGGATGCCGCGGCGTTGTCCGCCGCGATGCGGCGTGCGCTCGACACGCCGCGAGCCAATGCCGATGCCCTGCGCCGGCGTGGCGCCTACTTCAGTCAGGAACGCAGTGCCGAGCGGTATCTGGAATTGCTGTTCGGCCAGCGGCGGGCGCCATCCGGAGTGACGGCCTGCCAGCTCGCTGGCGAGGCGCTGAGCCCACGCCTCTGACGGCTCGGACGTCGCTTGGACGCCGGGCGGCCGTCACGCGACGGCGCGGCCCAGCCCCGTCAAAGACCTCGCGAGAGACCCGGCCGGCACCCCGTCATGCCGAGTGCCGGTACCATTGCTCGACACCGTGCACGAGCCGCTGGAGTGGCGTCCGGCGCTTGCGGATCACGACGATGAACACCTTGCGGTAGTGCCCTTCCGGGCAGGTGATCTCGCGCACGCCGTGCCAGGAATTACCATTGCGGACGAACAGGAAGCTGTAGTTGCCCATGGCCGTGGAGTCGATGGCCCGGTCGAAGTCCTCGAACGCGGGCGCGCTGCGGAAGTCGAAGCGCCCGCTGTCATCCAGCACCACGGTCTGGCCGCCCCATTCCGGGCGCCAGTCCTCTTCGGTATTGAAATAGAAGATGTGCGAGCCGTACTTGGCCAGGGAGTCGCAGTGCGGCGATACCGAGCAGCTGGCCGGCGTGTAGTGCCAGTGGCATTGCAGCTCGTAGTCGCGGGTGCCCAGCATGCGGGTGATGAAGTCGTGATAGACCGGCCCCTTGATCTCCTCCATGAACTCATGCCAGGCGGGAGACAGATTCATCTTGGGCCAATAGGACAGCGACAGGCGATCGTGCGGCTGCTGGCCGTATTCGCGCGACTTGCCGAAGATGGATTCGAACCGGTCGACGGACGGCAGGGATTCGCGCAACGCCCGAAAGCCCTCGTCGGTCAGCAACCCGCAGGGGTTGATCCAGGGAAAGGGTTGCTGGTGTCGGAAGGCATCGGCGTCGAGCCGATCGAGCGCCTCGGTGTTCAGAAAACGCATGCTTGTCCACCTGTCATTCACTTGGCCCGAATACCGTTTCCAGGCAGGACGCCTGCCGGACCCCATCACATCGCCCGGGCCGCCTCCCTGAATATAGCGGTGCATTCTTACAAAATGTCGCTCGCCTGACAGGACGGCCTCGGTCGTATTGACACCCCTGGCCGCCCCCCGTCGACGAGCACGATTGCGATCAGACTGCCTGCCACTGCGGCTCGAGCGCTCTCGCTCGTGGGCGATCGGCGATAGCCAGCTCGGCCTCGGCGCCGATGGGCCGAGGCGATACGACGAGCGCCGTGGACGGCTGGTCCGCGTCATGGCCACCGAGATGGAAGACCGCGACCGCGTCACGCAATGCCTCCGCCTGTCGAAACATCGATTGGGCGGCGGCCGAAGCCTCTTCGACCAGCACGGCGTTCTGGTGCGTCACCCGATCCAGCTGGACCACCGCCGCATTGATCTGGCCGATGCCGGTGCTCTGCTCCTCCGATGCCGCCGCGATCTCGCCCATCAGGTCGGTCACGCGCTGCACCTCCTGAACGGCCTCGCCGATGGTGCTACCCGCCTCCTCGACCAGTTTCGCGCCGACATCGACTCGCGACACCGACTCGCCGATCAGCTCGTTGATCTCCTTGGCCGCCGTCGCGCTGCGCTGGGCAAGGGTGCGGATCTCCCCGGCCACCACGGCGAACCCGCGCCCGTGCTCGCCCGCCCGCGCCGCCTCGACGGCGGCATTGAGCGCCAGGATGTTGGTCTGGAACGCGATGCCCTCGATCTCGGCTTCGCGGTCGGGATTGAACAGCGTGGCGCCCACATCGAAGCGGTTGCCGATCCAGGCCGTGCTGACAGGGTTGTTGGCCGCCGCCAGGACGTCCTGCAGCTGGGCAATGCTGACCCCGGCCTGCCCCTGGGCTTTGATACCGTACCCATGCATGAAGTAGCCATTGGCGCGGGTAGCCAGGGCGGGTGTCGAGCAGGACCGAGGGCGGTAGAGGCGGTACGCCGCTCGGACCGCCGCTCCCTACGCCCGCTACCGGGCGTCGGCATTTCCCATGCCGGTACGGAGCCATCCCGGGCATCGGCGGAAGTAGGACTCAGCCATCGGGCAGACATGGGATTGCTGGCCGCCATTCCGGCTCGCAAGCCGGGATGGCCTACCTGGAGCCGGCCCGACAGCCGGCCTGTCAGTGCTCGTGGTCTTCGGCGGGCAAGCCATCCGCATGACGATGGTGAATCTGCGTCTCGCCGCCACCATGTCGATGCCCGCCACTCGAGGCGACAAGGGCTCGATAGCTCTGCGGATCGAGCTGGGGAAGCCGCTCGACGAATGCCACCAGAGCCCAGATATGCTCGTCCGCCATGCTCTTGCCCCAGGCGGGCATTCCGGTGGCCTTGATCCCATGCTTGATAATCCAGAAAGCCTTCGCCGGATCCCCGTCGATGCCCAGCCGGACCAGGCTAGGCGGGGCCGGATAGAGGTTGCGACTCAGTTCGGTCGGGGCCATGCCCGGCGACAGATGGCAACCCACGCACATGGAGTCGTAATTGCCGGCTCCTGCCCGGATCTGCGCCTCGTTACCCAGATCGGGTACCACGATGTCCCTGGCCCGGATGGCGATCGACCGCTCCCGGGCCATGTTCAAGAGCGCATACACCGGAGCCAGATGGGGATCGTCGGCGCCGACATTGATCAGCCCCGAATACAGGATGCCGGCCGCCACCAGGGTGGCCAGGCCGGTCAGGAGCACTGCCTTGCTTGTTCCGTTCATTCAGCGCCTCGAAACCAGCCCCCTCCAGACAGACGGGTATGCCGACCAGCGGGCCCTCATGCGCAGCGGATCGTCCGCATTGCCCGAAGCACGAGTGGTCGGCCTCGATACGGGAGCCGAACGCCGGGACGGGCAGCCCCTCTTCCGGAGTGGCCACTCCGCGCGCTTCGGCTGGGCAGCACGGTACCGGGCATCGTTCCCAGGCTCAGAGCCCGCGCAGCCCTTCTATTGCTCCTCCTCGGAGTCGTGGTTCGTCCGATCTCCTCCCCCCTGACCGGAGTCCATCTGCCTTTGCTCTTCCTTCATCTGATGCTCATGGCTCTTGCGCATCTGCTCGTGGGTGTAGCCCCTTCCGGAGTGATCCATTTTCTCGGGGACATGCTCCCTCATGGGTTTCATGTTCTTGTCGTGGGTCCTCTCGACCGGCTGGGTGTCGTGGGCCGGGGGAGTCTGCGATGGAGAGGCGTCGCGCTCGCTCTGCGCGCTGACCGGCGACAGTTGCGCAGCGAGCAGGCCAAAGGCCAGGGAGGCGGCGAGCAGGGTCTTATGCTGGGGCTTCATGGCTGGATCTCCGTCATTCATCCACCGGGGCCTCACGGAAGGCGAGGCCCATGCGTATCGACAAAGGCAGTATAGGCCTGGCAGCCCGGGGCATCGGCCGTCACCCGGCTGCGGTGCCTGAAGCCTGGTGTGCCTGCGTGCGAGAAAGCTGCCGGCCTCGGCCTCGAGATAGCACCACCTGCCATGCAAGTGGCTCACCATAAGATAATCGTTAAAAGTTATTTAAAATAAAATTAATATTCCATTAAATTTAATACTGTCGCGCACTCGACGGCCAACCGCTGAGCCGCATGAAGAGAACGGGGCCTTTGCCCTCCAGCTCGGAATCCTCCGAGCCGTCGCCAGATTCTGCATGTGGAGATATTCATGTCAGCGGTTGAATTTCCCCTACCCCGCCTACCCAAGCCCTTGCCACTTGTCACGTTGTATACAAGGCAACATAAAAAAGGCCTTTTTTAATGCCTTTGTGACAAGCAAACGCAGACGGGCGCCAACATAAAACAAATAGTAACTTATTGATTTATATGGATTTTAATGCCAAATAAAGGCACGTGGCGGGTTTCTTGCTTCTTGTCCATGAACAAGGACGATCGTATGGCCTGTCGCATATAAAACAGCACCTGAGCCAGGCGCTGTAGGAGTGCGGCTCGCCGTGCAACCCAGCAGGAACTCGACGATGGCGCATGCCACTACCCAGGCGCGTCGATCGTGATCAGGCGCTGCCGTCAGCGGGCGACAATCCCGGCGCGCCTGCCCAAGGCTCAGGACATAGAACTCGAAGAACCCAAAAGCCGACGAGCGAAGCTGGAGCTCATTTCCAATCGTTTGATTGCCATGCCGACCGGATGGGGCGGTTGTTTCGTGCAGGCCGCCAAGGGATAGCGCCTCGCTGTTACTCACCTAGGAGTATGAAGAAAAATGCAAAAATCCAATCTGAGTCTGGCCGTTCTAGCGGGGGTCCTGGGGCTGCCCATGGCAGAACCGGCCTTTGCCGGGGGCTTTTTCGAGGACAGCAAGGCCACGCTTTCGCTGCGTAATCTGTATTACAGCCGGGATATTCGGAATCAACCCACCCCGTCCGACAAGGAATGGGGCCAGGGATTCATCCTCGACTATCAATCCGGCTTCACCCAGGGGATCGTCGGCTTCGGCGTCGACGCCACGGCGCAGTATGGGTATCGCCTGGCACAGGCCGACCAGGGCGGGTCCGTGTTCCCGCTGCAGAGCCCGGGCAACGCCGATCGCGACTTCAGCCGGCTCGGCGTGACCGGCAAGATGCGCTATTCCAAGACCGTGGCGCGGGTCGGCACCCTGAAGCCGATGACGCCGGTCCTCAACTCCGGGGATCTGCGTCTATTGCCGCAAATGTGGCAGGGCGTGCAAGTCACCTCCAACGAGATCAACAATCTGACCCTGAACGCAGGTCGGATCGATCACGTCATCGACCGTAACTCTTCCAACCGGGAGGGCTTGCATACCAGTCCCACGAGCGCGGACAGCAACGAGTTCTACTTCGCCGGCGCCGACTACAAGGTCAACAAGGACCTGCTGCTGCAGTACTACTACGGCAGCCTGGATCACTTCTACAACCAGCACTTCTTCGGTCTGGTGCACAACTGGGCATTACCGCTGGGCTCCCTCAAAACCGATCTGCGCTATTTCGAGAGCTACTCGGACGGCAGGAACGGCAATGCGGCAGGGCGGGCCGACGGCTATCGCGTCGGTGGCTACTGGGCGTCGGGGGACAAGAACAGCGGCGAGGTGGACAACCACCTATGGAGCGCCATGTTCACCTACAGCCTGAAAGGCCATGCCCTGGGTGTCGGCTATCAGCAGTCCACCGGCAACAGCGACTTCCCGCATATCAATGCGGGCAATGGTCGAGCGCTCTACCTGATCACCAACGCCCAGATGAACAAGTTCGCCAGTTCCGGCGAGAAGACCTGGGTGGGAAGCTACAGCTACGACTTCGCCCAGCTCGGCGTGCCGGGCCTGAAAGCCAGTGCGATGTACTTCAACGGTCAGGGCATCAATGCCAAGGGCAAGGACAACAGCGAGTGGGAGCGCGACCTGCGCGTCGACTACGTGCTGCAGGGCGGCCCGCTGAAGGGGCTGGGTCTGACCCTGCGCCACGCCTCGCTGCGCGGCAACGACACCACGGATCAGGACGAAGCCATGGCGATCCTGAACTACTCCATTTCCCTGCTCTAAAAGCCCGCTCCCGATCCATCGGCGTTGGGACTCACCGACAGTTCGAACGGCTCCGGAAAGCGTACGCAAGAACGCCAGGTCTCGGCAGCGGATCTGCACGAGGCCTGGCGACACATGCCTTTACCAGGCAGCCCCATGCCTTGGTACCTCGACCGCTGGAACCAGCCCAACGGGAAATCCTGAGCCAGCGTTTCCCCCTGCCCTCCCCGGCCGGACGCCCCCGGTAGTCTGATCGACAGGCTGGACAGGTCTCGCCAACGCCTGCAGGCCCCCCCAGGCCGCGAACAAGCGCTCCCACCCCAGCCAATGGAGGCCGGGGCCTGAGCGAGACGGGCGCCGCGTCGACTCACCGCACACCCACATGGCGCTCATCACCGTCCCCCACCGGTAGCCGGAAGATCCCACGGTAGAGGCACATTGCTACACGCGCCTTATTACTTTATATTATTTGCATATAACAAATATAAATTAGAACCAGCCTCGAATCGTGCCCGTGCGCGGATATTTACGGAAAGCACCACCCCGCTCGCGCTTCCGTTGATCTGCTCGCTTCATCCACTTCGTGCGAGAGGAGCTGTCGACAATGCTAAAAAAAATCAGCGTCGCCCAACTCAGATTGGGCATGTTCGTCAAAGAGTTCTGCGGTTCATGGATCGAGCATCCCTTCTGGTTCGGTCGTCACTCTTTCGTGATCGACGACCCGCATGACCTCCGGCGCATTCTCGCCAGCAGCATCAAGGAAGTTTGGATCGACAGTTCGAAAGGGCTAGATGTGGCCGGTGATGTCGAGTTCGTTTCCGAGGCGGAAACCCGCGGGCAGGCCGAGGCCGCGCTGCAGGAGGCCGCCCGGGCCGGGCGAGTGGCACGGCTGACGCCCATCGAAGAGGAATACAAGCGGGCAGCGATGCTCTGCGAGCACTCGCGCCAGGCCGTGACCACGATGTTCCAGGAAGCGCGCATGGGCAAGGCGGTCGACAGCCAGCGCATCGAACTGCTGGTCGACAGCATTTCCCAGTCGATCCTGCGCAACCCCGGTGCCCTGATCAGCCTGGCGCGGCTGAAGACGGCGGACGACTATACCTACATGCACTCGGTGGCCGTCTGCGCGCTGATGATCGCGCTCGGCCGGCAGTTGGATCTGGACGAGGCGCTCCTCCGCCGGGTCGGCGTCGCCGGCCTGTTGCACGACTTGGGCAAGGCCATGATCCCGATGGAGATCATCAACAAGCCCGGTCGCCTGAGCGACGAGGAGTTCCAGCTCATCAAGACGCACCCCGAAGAGGGCTACCGCCTGCTGGCCAATGACAGCGGCGTCTGCGAGCTGGTGCTCGACGTGGTGCTCCACCATCACGAGAAGATGGACGGCTCCGGCTATCCGGAAGGGCTCAAGGGCGACGAAATCAGTCTGTATGCCAGGATGGGAGCCATCTGCGACGTCTACGATGCGGTGACCTCGAACCGCCCGTACAAGGCCGGCTGGGATCCGGCCGAATCGCTGCGCAAGATGGCCGAGTGGACGGGCGGACACTTCGACAAGCGGGTGTTCCAGGCTTTCGTGAAGAGCATCGGCATCTACCCGGTCGGCTCGTTGGTGCGCCTCAAGTCCGAGCGCTTGGGCATCGTCATCGAGCAGTCCTCGAAGAGCTTGCTGGAGCCCCGGATCAATGTGTTCTTCTCGATCCGGAGCAAAAGCCATATCACGCCGGAAATCGTCGACCTGTCGGCGCCGGGTTGCACGGAGAGAATCGTCGGGCGCGAGGATCCAGCGAAGTGGGGGCTCGACCATCTGGAAACCTTGTGGCTTCCCTAGGCCGAATCGACATTCACCTCTCCCAATGACAGTGAGGCCAGAAAGGCCATGAAATGCGCCGGCTTGCGACCGTAACGGGTTGCCAGGCGGCTCCTTCTACGATGCTGCCAATCGCAAGGTGATCCACCCGCCCCGGTATGCACCGGGCCGGATGGGTGGAGCAGGAGCGGATTACGCGGTCTTCTTATGCAGGGTGCCGGAGCCGATATCCGCGCCGGTGACCGGGTTGGACGCGGTGTCCGACAAGGTGCGCGTGGCCATCTGCTTCAAGGCCTGTTCGTCCTTGCTCGGCAGATCGACCGCCGCCATGCCGGTCCCGCCGTCGACCGCCGGCTGCGGCGACTCGACGTAGACCCATTCGTCGCCCTGGTTCCAGGGGCCACGCAGGTCCGCCGCGCCCTGGGACATATTGAAGTAGGTCTTGGCCATCTCCGGCATGCCCAGCAGCTTCCCTTGCGGGAAATTCGGCTGGATGGAGTGCAGGGCCTTTTCGAACGACTTCTGGTGGGCGATCTCGCGGGTCATCAGGAAGGTGAGCGCTTCCTTGATGCCCGGATCGTCGGTGACGTTGACCAGGCGCTCGTAGATGATCTTGGCCCGTGCCTCGGCCGCGATGTTGGAGCGCAGGTCGGCTGTGGGCTCGCCGATGGTATCGATGTAGGCCGCGCTCCAGGGCACGCCACCGGAGTTGGTCAGGGACGGCCCGCCGCCGTACAGCAGGGCAGTCACGTGGGAATCGTTGCCGCCGCCGGTCAGGGAGCGGTAGAGATCGGCCTCCTGCTCCACCGCCTCGGCCAGTTGGCCCTTGGCGCCCTTGTTCAGCATGCCGACGATCGAGCCGATGACCTCCAGATGGCTGAGCTCCTCGGTAGCGATGTCCATCAGCAGGTCCTTGCGGCCCGGATCGTCCTCGGCCAGGCCCTGGGTGAAATAGCGCATTGCGGCGGCAAGCTCGCCCTGGGGCCCGCCGAACTGCTCCAGCAGCAGGTTGGCCAGCCCAGGATTCGGCTCCGCAACCCGGACGGTATATTGAAGACGCTGATTGTGGACGAACATAGAGTCCTCCTCACGGTTGATCGCAATCTCCCTATCGAGTGCTCCTTGGCGTTCTGGCGCTTCACGAAAGCGGCAGGCAGATGTCCCGCCCTGGGAAATAGAGGGAACCGCAGTTCGAATAGTTCAGGAGGAAATGCCCGGTGGTCGGGGGCGCCTACCGGAAGCGGGAAGGTGCTGGCCCAGGTTGATCCGGGACCGACCGCCCTACTGGCTATCCGCCCGCTATTGCCCTTCGGGGACAGTGATTGATGTCTGATTCAGCGGAAACGGAATTTGCTGTACGCCATACGTCACGCGGCCCCTGGGGAGCCTGCGGATCATGCCGCGCCATAAGGCCCTTCCCTTCGCCCAGTTCAAGCAGTCGGAACTGGAGTGGCCGACGCGGATGCGAGACGATTTGCGAACAAGGCGGAGCCGTCACCACCAACTAATGCAGCCTGCCCGACTGGATGCCGTCTGCGCAGCACACAAGCGGACCGGCGCTACGCGTGCTCAGGGGGAAGTAGGGGGCGCAATCCTGCGTGGATTGCCCCCACCCGATATGAAGCCTACTTGGACTGGCGAAGTGCAGTGCGATTGGTCGCCCGGTTTGCCAATTCAGCCGATAGATGATGCGTCAATGCCTGCAGAGGCAGTCGAGTCGTGCCCGTTCTAGAAGAAGATACCAGCCTCGATCATGGCCCGAGTTTCCGAACGTCTGTTACCACTCGAGCCAAAGGCCATGCCCGAAGTCGTGTTGGATGCGCCAACATAAGCCAAGTCGGCACGGGTGAAGAACCGCTGGTACTGGTAGGTCGGCGTGACCGTGAACGACCAGGCCTCGCTGCCCGCTCCGTAACCCAGCAGGTTCGGAGCGCCGTTGTCTGCATTGCCCGAAGAGGAAATGTATTCGAGGCGCACTGGCAGCTTGAAGCCCGGCAAGCGCAATCCCGCGGGGGTGGCATCCGAACCGAAATCGTAGCTCATGAGCAGGGCGCAGCCCAACGTCGAGGCGCTATGGTTGATTCCTCGTTCGCCGACCAGGTCGGCGTGAGCGTTCCCACCGCCATTCCTCAGGCCTCGGTCGTCCCGTTCCAACAGGGAACTATGGGGTTCGGCCCTGTTCGATGAGGTCGGGCTCTCCTCTGCGCTTCGCCATCGCAAGCGCCACGACTGTCAGGGCAAGCGGAGCGAAAGATACCCACAGCACCGTATTCCAGCCATAAGCATTCAGCAGGCCACCAGAAGAGAAGGAGCCGATGGCCATCACTCCGAACACGATGAAGTCGTTGAGCGACTGAACCCGCGTTTTTTCCTCAGGCTGGTGGCATTCCAGAACCAGCGCAGAGGCGCCGAGAAAGCCGAAGTTCCAGCCTACCCCGAGCAGGACAAGCGCCCACCAGAAATGAGCGATATCGACACCACCCAGTCCCACCGCCGCGGAAAGACCGGTCAACAGCAGGCCCGCGGTCGCGACGCACCCAGCTCCGAAACGGGAGATCAGCTTGCCCGTGAAAAAACTTGGCGCATACATCGCGATGACGTGCCACTGCAGCCCCAGGTTGGACGACTCCTGCGAGTGCCCGCACATGTGCATCGCCAGTGGTGCGGCCGTCATCAGGAAGTTCATCAGCATGTAGGTCACCGCACCGCAAATCGCGGCGGCGATGAAGCACGGTTGCCGCGAGATCGCCGCAAGCGGGCGGCCGCCCGCCAGTTCCGCAGCAGTTGGCATCGGCAGCCGCACCCCGAGCAGGACGAGCGCCGATACCGCAGCGACTGCCGCCTGCATCAGAAACGTGGCGGCGAACGTATGCGGTGGCCACAAATCCATGGTCCAGGTCACGAGTTGAGGACCGATCACCCCGGCGGCAATGCCTCCGGCCATGACCGACGACAAAGCGCGTGCACGCCGCTCAGGCGCGACACCATCGGCGGCCGCGAACCGAAACGTCAGTACCACGGCGGCGTAACCTCCGCCGAAGAAAGCTGCCAGGCAGAAGAGCCAGAACCATCCCAGGATGACGGCAAGCATTGCCAGCAGGCCGGTGAGCACGCCCGCGGCGGTTCCGGCCAGGAACGCGGCACGACGGCCGTGACGCCGAGCCATCGCCCCCACCGGAAGGATGCACGCCGCCATCCCGACCACAAAGATTGAAATCGGCAGGGTTGCCAGAACCGGGATTGGCGAGAGCGTGTTCCCGACAATCGCGCCCGTAGCGTAAATGACTATCGCATTCGCGCCGGCCAGTGCCTGCGCAATGGCAAGACGCCATATATTCCCGCGTTGAACGCGTTCAGAAAGCTCGGTAGGGAAATCGCCCACCGCGCCGGTATGGTTGTGTCGCATCTGCTATTTACTCTGAGGAGCGGGCCCTGCGGGCAAGGGGGTATGAATCATGCCGAGATATGGCGGTTTGCGGTCGACTTCTGTAGCAAAGCTTCCACGCCATCGCTGGCAGCCTTGATGGCACCGGCGAGATAGCCAGGAAACTCACTTGACCATTCACTGGCAATGCCTATGACGCGATTACGCCATATGCCGGCCGATGCCGTGGCCAAAGGAGCGATGCTGCGGTAGACCGGACCATCCTGGTCAGCAACCGTCGCCGTGTACGGATCTGCGGCCCAATCTTTGATGAACTCGGCCTTGGGCGCTGCCGCCCAGGGGCCGAACAGCCGATAGAGCTGTGCTCGACAATGCGAGCGCAGTACATCTTCGGAAAGGTTCCGGCGTACGTGCGCCGGCACACTCAAAAAGCCGAAAAGTGCCGCGCTGCCGCCCGGTACTGACGCATCATGGATCTCAGTCAGCGGCCCTGTGGCACTGCGGGCCTTGCCGGATAGCCCCAACGCACGCCAGAACGACTTGTCATAGACGGCGACATACTTGGCATGCGGCGCCATCCATGTCGCGATGCTTTGCCAGGCGCGCATCGACGCCTCGGGCAGCGCGGGCCGGAAGTCGATCGTTGCCATCGCCAAGCGGGGTGGAACGGCCAGAAGGACATGATCGACCCGATAGGACATGACATCCCCATACCGATCGTGGGCCTCCAATTCGATCTGCCGTCCATCGCATTGCAAGCGCCGAACCTGTTGACCGGCAATGATCCGCGTAGCGTCCAGGCGTTGACTCAGGGCATCGATCAGCGATGCCATTCCCCCCGCCAAACGCATCGGGGCGGGCGAATCGACATAGCCGCGCACATGCATGGGCGGATCGTCGGGCGAGCGCTCTACGACCATGTCGCCGGTCTCGTCCTGCTCGAAGCGCTCCAGGCCGAACTCGCTGACCACACGGTCAAGCGTGCGCTGGTAATCGGGCCAGAACCACGTCGCCCCCAGATCGAAGCGGTCGAAATCGTCTCCTAGGGGCGTCATGCCCGAGGTATGAGCGGTCGTGATGCGCCCTCCAAGGGTATCCCGCGCTTCCAGGATCACGTAGTCCCGGATGCCCCTGCGCTCCAGCAGATAGGCCGCATACAGACCGCTCAGACCCGCGCCGATGATGGCAATACGTGCTGTCTGCATGCCTATGCCTCCATCGCCATATCGGTCAGGTGGCCAGTCTTGAGGTAGAGGGTGGTTCCCCGAATGCCAGCCGCGATCTCCGGGTACTCGCCGCCGGGCAGGCGCATCCAGCTGCCGCGCGGGTAGGACTGGCCTCCATCAGCCAGCTCCCCGCCCAGCACCAGCAATTCGGCGCTGTTCACCGGGCCGGCAAACAAGGCTTCGCCCGGTGCCAGGCGCAGCAGGCTGACCTGCTCGGTATCGTCCGAGAACAGCGGACATACCTTGCGCGCCTCATGTCCGCGCCAGGAGGACGGGGCGCAGGTATCGATGCGCACGCGGCGGTTCTCGCCCGGCGGCATCTGCCAGAGCTTGACGAAAATAACGGCCCCCTCACTGCTGGAGGGTTGATGGCTTGAACCCGGCGGATTACGCAGATAGCAGCCCGCCCTATAGTGTTCGTCGCCTTCGGAGAAGGTGCCGGACAGAACAAGGATCTCCTCCCCGCCAGGATGCTGGTGGTATGGGAAGAAGGACTTGGGAGCGTAGCGCACGATACTGGTCGCTCGAGCTTGTTCTCCGCCCTGCCGGTCCAACATCATGCGTTCGACACCGCGTTGGGGAGAGGCGACCCACTGGTACTGACAAGGCGCCACGATGGCGCGGCGCGAAAAGTCTGCATTGATGAGCATAAGCGGATTATCCAGCCATTGAAGAAGAACGCTCGGCTGGCCGAATGATCGACAGCCGTTACCCCGTCAATGCCAATCAGGCTTCAGGCAGTTGTCCGACGGCTTCCAGCACGCGTGCCGAGTACACCAGCGCGGCGCCCGCGTTCAGGGCGGTGGCCACGCCCAGCGCCTCGGCGATTTCCTCCCGCGTAGCGCCGTGTTCGACGGCCTTCTTGACGTGTACGGAAATGCAACCATCGCAGCGTGTCGTCACCGCCACGGCCAGGGCGATCAGCCCGTGCATCTTCGGCTCCAGATGACCGGTCTTGGCGGCAGCGTTGTTGATCGCCATCAGCCCCTGCATCACATCAGGGTTTTCTTGGGCGTAGTCGTCTACCAGTTCCATCAAGGAAGCACGGTATGCGTTCCAGTCTTGCATCATGGCAGTCTCTCGTGCGGGGAATGCTGGGTTACGTTGCGTCCGAAGGTCAGACGACTTGGTAGATACGCACATCGGGGCTGGCATCCAGCAGCGGCTCAAGACCGGCAACCACGTCGGCTGTGAATAATTCGCTCTGCAGGTAGGCCCGCGCGTTCTCGGCGCTGTCGAAGCCATGCAGCACCTGCACGTCCTCCTCACGCACCAGCAGCTCCTTCGTCTTCGCACCGGCGATGGTGTTGAGGAATGGCGCCTTGTACTTCTGGTAGATGCCGGCAGCGGCAGCCCGGTTGGCGGCAGAGATGTTGAGGGTGATTTGCAGGTAAGCAGCCGTAGCCAGCTCCTGTGGGTCGAGATCGAACGGCATGCACGGGCCGGCGGAAAACCAAAAGAATTTCTTTTTTGGCCACCAGCCCTTTCCTTGAGATTCTTCCGCCCATGCAGGCGATGGGCAAATGAGATAAAGTTTTCCTGACTGAAAGAAAAACTTTATTGGTATGAAGGCCCCCAGCCACCTGAACGCCTTGCGAGCCTTTGAAGCCAGTGCTCGCCACCAGAGCTTTTCGGCAGCGGCCGCGGAGCTCAACGTCACGCCAGCAGCCGTAGGCCAGCTTGTACGAAGCCTTGAAGAATGGCTCGGAATGCCTTTGTTCGTCCGCAGCACCAGCGGCCGGGCCAGACTCGTCGCCACCGAAGCCGCTCTGCGCGCCTTGCCCGAGATTCGAGCCGGCTTCGACAAGTTGAGCCTGGGGCTGGAACGCCTTAAAGAGAGCACCGCCAGCGGCGTGCTGACCGTGACCGTCAGTCCGGCTTTCGCCGCCAAGTGGCTGCTACCACGCTTCGAGCGATTCCAGGCCACCTGCCCCGACACGGATGTGCGCTTGGAGACCAGCCTCAAGCTGGTGGATTTCGTTGCCCAGCGGGTGGATATCGGCGTGCGCTACGGCACAGGAACCTGGCAGGGGGTGACGGCGGAAAAACTGATGGAGGAGGAAATCTACCCGGTGTACTCCCCTGAGTTCCTGCGGAGGAACCAGTTCCTACACAAGCCCAGCGACCTCGGGCGCGTCACCTTGATCCACGACCTGTCGATGGATGGTCATGCCGGCTTCCCTACCTGGGATCAGTGGCTTCAGGAGGTCGGGGTAACGGGCGTGGCGACTTCACGCGGCATGAAGATCAATAACTCCGCAGCGGTTCTGCAGGCGGCGATCGAGGGCCGGGGTGTCGCGCTCGCCCGTAGCGTCATGGCCCACGACGATCTGGCAGCGGGGCGGCTGGTACGACTTTTCCCGGAGATCCGGTTCGTTTCCGAGCTGGCCTACTATGTCGTGTACCGTCCCGAGTGCGCCAGCTTGCCGAGGCTTATAGCCTTTCGGGACTGGCTACGGCATGAGGCTGCCGGCTCATAAAAATAGTGCAACGGCTGACGTTCGAGACCGGCCATGCTGGGAAATCAGCACCGGGCACCTGCCCGCGGCCGCGCGGCAGCGTCTACGCGTCTTGTCAGGTGCCGACGAACCGGTCGCCCAGACCGGCGCACTAGCTGAGTTCTTCTGCCTGGATGCCGGTGAGGGATTGGGCTGCAAGCGGGCCCTGGTCGACCTCTGCCTCGCGGAGAAGCCCGGCAGCGCAAGGTCCTGGCCTACACCGTGTACAGCGGGACACGCGACACCACCAGTCGACTCAAGCGGATGCTGGAACAGGCCGGCTTGAAGGTGGCGGTGCTGCGCGCCTCGGTGGACACAGCCCGGCGGGAGGATAGGATTTTCGACCAGGTCGATCGAGGGATCGATGTGCGGATTACCAATCCGGAACGGGTGAAGACCGGCCTGGATCTGCTGGACTTCCCGACCATCGCCTTCCTGCAGACGGGCTACAACGTCTACACCCCGCAGCAGGCGGCGCGACGGTCGTGGCGGATCGGGCAGAAGCACCCGGTGCGGGTGGTGTTCTTCGGCTATGCCGGCAGTTCGCAGATCACCTGCCTGCAGCTGATGGCCAAGAAGATCGCCGTGGCCCAGAGCACGTCGGGAGACGTGCCGGAATCGGGGCTCGATGCGCTGAACCAGGACGGGGACTCGGTCGAGATGGCACTCGCCTGGCAACTCATCGCGGCATGGCGGTCAAGGCCACCTTCGGGTGGCCTTTTCTTTTGAGATACCCTGGAGCCTAAACGACTCTCGGAGTAGCCCCATAGAGGAACATCTGCTCGAGGACCGTTGCCGAGCGCGCGGGGGCCGCTCGCCCCAAGCGCTCCGAATCGACCATGCCCCAGATCAGCGCGCCGAGCAGATCGGTGAGCACGGGAGCACCGACATCGACTCGGAAGGCCCCCAACTGCTGGCCGCGCAGAAAGAAGGCATCCAAGGCATCGACGAGGCTTTTCCATGGGCTGCCCTCCTCGACCCAGTCCAGAGAATCCGGGCGGTACATGAACATCAGGAAAAGCATCAACTCTCGGTGCGCGAGATGACCGTCGATCAACATTCGCAATGCCACCACGGGCTCGGCCGTTTGCAAATCGGCCTCCTTGATTATCTGCGCCATGACCTTGGAGGTATGGCACATCAGCATGTCGACGAGGTTGTCCCGGGTGCCATAGAGGCGATGCAGGGTAGCCTTACTCACGCCGGCCGCCTCGGCCAACTCCTTCAAAGTCGCCCGAGGACGCACGACCAACCCGGTGGCCAGCGCCTTCAGCAGCTTTTCGTCTGTGTTAGCAATTGACATAGAGGCCCCATAGGCAGTTTCGGCCGGGCATTATGCAAAAAACTCCTCGCTTCTTTGTGAAGAATTCGAGATCAACCGGACCACCATGAGACTTTATTGTCTCAATAGAATCTTTTATATAGCATCCACAACCCTAAAGCCTTCCTGTGGATGAAATCATGCATGTCATACCACCCCGTGTGCGCTCGATCAGTATGGCGCTAGCGGTCACGCTGGCCTTGAGCGGCTGCGGCGGACCGGAGCAAACGGAACAAGAGCCGGCACCGCGCGAGGTGAGGACCGTGACGGCCACGCACGAGATCCTGCCCCTGTACGCCGAACTGCCTGGGCGCATCGAGCCGGTACGGATCGCAGAAGTGCGCGCACGGGTGGCCGGCATCGTGCTCGAGCAGAATTTCGAGGAAGGGGCGGACGTGAAAGCCGGAGACCTGCTGTTCCAGATCGATCCGGCGCCACTGAAGGCCGCCGTGTCGCGCGCCCAGGGCGAGCTGGCTCGCGCCGAGGCTCAGCTTTTCGATGCCCAGGCCAGAATCCGCCGCTACGAGCCCCTGGTCAGGATCGAAGCGGTCAGCCAACAGGAATTCGACAGTGCACGGGCCACGCTGCGCAGCGCCGAAGCCTCCAGGCAGAGCGCTCTCGCCGAGCTTGAAACGGCGACCCTGAACCTCGGCTATGCCAGCGTCCGAGCGCCGATTTCCGGTCGCATCGGGCGTGCGCTCGTCACCGAGGGCGCATTGGTCGGTCAGGGCGAGGCCACGCTGATGGCTCGCATCCATCAGTTGGACCCCATCTACGCCGACTTCACCCAGCCGGTCGCCGAGGCACTGAAACTGCGCGAGGCGCTCAAGCAAGGCAGCCTGTCCGAGCGCGACGGCGATCGGCTAAGCATCCAGATCGAGGGTACCGGTTACAGTACCCAGGGCACCCTCATGTTCACCGACGCGACCGTGGACCGCAGCACCGGCCAGGTGTCGCTGCGTGGCCGCTTCGCCAACCCGGACAAGATCCTGCTGCCCGGCATGTACGTCCGCGTGCGCGCCCCTCAAGGCACGGACAGACAGGCCATCCTGCTGCCCCAGCGCGCGGTTCGACGCGACAACGATGGGCAGGCTCAGGTGATGGTGGTCGGGCAGGACGGTATCGCCCAGGTCAGAGCCGTGACGACCGGGGTGATGCAGGACTCGCGCTGGCAGATCCTCAGCGGCATCGAAGCCGGCGAGCGCGTCATCGTCGGCGGGCTGAGCGGACTCAATCCCGGGGATCGCGTCGCCATGCAGCCCGATGATACCCAACAGGCAGCTCGTCACGAGTGAGCGCAACAGGCGCGCGAGGATTCGACATGTCCGGTTTTTTCATCAAGCGGCCCAACTTCGCCTGGGTCGTGGCCCTGTTCATCTCGCTGGCCGGCCTGCTTGCCCTTCCGGCCCTGCCGGTGGCGCAGTACCCCAACGTGGCACCGCCACAGATCACCATCACCGCCAGCTATCCGGGAGCCTCGGCCAAGGTCCTGCTCGACTCGGTGACCAGCGTCATCGAGGACGAGCTCAGCGGTGCCAACGGCCTGCTCTACTTCGAGTCGACGAGCAACTCCAACGGCGTGGCCGAGATCGTGGTGACGTTCCGGCCGGGAACGAATCCGGACTTCGCCCAGGTCGACGTGCAGAACCGGCTGAAGAAGGCCGAGGCGCGCATTCCCCAGGCCGTGCTCACCCAAGGCATCAGCGTGCAGCAGACCAGCGCCGGCTTCCTGATGTTCTACGCCCTGGGGTACAAGCAGGACGTGCAACGCCAGGACACCACGGCCCTGGCCGACTATGCCGCGCGCAACATCAATAACGAGATCCGCCGCGTACCCGGAGTCGGCAAGCTGCAGTTCTTCGACGCCGAGGCGGCCATGCGGGTCTGGATCGATCCGCAGAAACTGGTCGAATACGGCCTCTCCATCGACGACGTGGCCGGTGCGATACGCGCCCAGAACGTACAGGTGCCAGCAGGCAGCTTCGGCGGCTCGCCCGGCTCGCCGGAACAGGAGATCACTGCGACCCTGGCCGTACGCGGGTCGCTGGAAACGCCGGAAGAATTCGGCGCCATCGTGTTGAAAGCGGCCCCGGACGGGGCCACCGTGCGGCTGGCTGACGTCGCCCGCCTCGAAGTCGGCAGCGAGAACTACAACTTCGCGGCGCGCCTGAACGGCAGGCCGGCAGTGAGCGCAGGAGTCCAGCTCGCCCCCGGGGCCAATGCCGTCAAGACCGCCGAGGCAGTCAGACAACGCCTGTCCGAGCTCTCGGTGAATTTCCCGGAGGGTGTCGAGTTCTCCGTGCCGTACGACACCTCGCGCTTCGTCGACGTGGCGATAGACAAGGTCATCCATACGCTGGTCGAAGCCATGGTCCTGGTGTTCATCGTGATGTTCCTCTTCCTGCAGAACATCCGCTACACCCTGATCCCGAGCATCGTGGTCCCGGTCTGCCTGCTGGGCACTCTGGCCATCATGAAATTGCTGGGGTTCTCGGTGAACATGATGACCATGTTCGGCATGGTGCTGGCCATCGGCATCCTGGTCGACGATGCCATCGTGGTCGTGGAGAACGTCGAACGGATCATGGCCGAGGAAGGTCTGCCGCCGACGGCGGCAACCGTCAAGGCCATGGGCCAGGTGTCTGGAGCGATCGTCGGCATCACCCTGGTGCTGTCGGCCGTATTCCTGCCGCTGGCCCTGATGTCCGGCTCGGTGGGGGTGATCTACCAGCAGTTCTCCCTGTCGCTATCGGTGTCCATCCTGTTCTCCGGCTTCCTCGCCCTGACCTTCACCCCGGCCCTCTGCGCCACCCTACTAAAGCCGCTGCCGATCGGGCACCAGAGCAAAGGCGGATTCTTCGGAGCCTTCAACCGCCGCTTCGCCCGACTCACCGAAAGCTATGCGACGCTGAATTCTTGGCTGGTCGGGAGGTGCGGCCGCCTGATGCTGATCTACCTGGGCCTCCTGGCACTGCTGGGCCACCTGTACCTGCGTCTGCCGGAATCCTTCGTGCCGCAGGAAGACCAAGGCTACATGATCGTCGATATCCAGTTGCCGCCCAATGCCACGCGCGAGCGCACCTTGACCACCGGCCAGGAGCTCGAGCGTTTCCTGCAATCGCGCACCGCGATAAAAGACAACTTCCTCATCCTGGGCTACAGCTTCTCTGGAATGGGAGAGAATGCCGCCCTCGCCTATCCCACCCTGAAGGACTGGTCCGAGCGAGGCACGGGGCAGTCCGTCGAAGCGGAGAGCGCAGTCCTGAACCAGCGCTTCGCCAGCCTGGATGACGGGGCCGTCATGGCGGTCGCCCCGCCCCCCATAGACGGTCTGGGCAACTCGGGGGGCTTCGCCTTGCGCCTGCAGGATCGCGCCAATCTCGGGCGCGAGGCGCTACTGGCGGCACGCGATCAACTGCTCGGTGCGATCCAGGGCAACCCGAAATTCCTGTACGCGATGATGGAAGGCCTGGCCGACTCCCCGCAGCTGCGCCTGAAGATCGACCGGGTAAAGGCACAGACCCTGGGAGTGAGCTTCGAGTCCATCAACAACACGCTGTCCACCGCGTTCGGCTCGTCCGTGATCAACGACTTCACCAATGCGGGGCGTCAGCAGCGAGTAGTGATCCAGGCCGCCCAGACCGCGCGAATGACGCCGGAAAGCGTGCTCCGCCTCTATGTGCCCAACAGCAGCGGCTCGCTGGTTCCGCTGAGCGCCTTCGTCACCACCACCTGGGAAACCGGCCCGGTACAGATCGCGCGCTACAACGGCTATCCCAGCATACGCATCTCCGGGGATGCCGGCCCAGGTGTCAGCACCGGCGAGGCCATGGCCGAGATCGAGCGACTGGCCGCGCAACTGCCGGCGGGGATCGGCCACGAGTGGACCGGTCTGTCCTATCAGGAGCGCATCGCCAGTGGCCAGGCCCTGGGACTGTTCGCCCTGGCGCTCCTGGTGGTACTGCTGTTGCTGGTGGCGCTCTACGAGAGCTGGACCATTCCGCTGGCCGTCATGCTGATCGTGCCGGTCGGCGCGCTGGGCGCCGTGCTCGCGGTGATGACGGCAGGCCTGCCCAACGACGTCTACTTCAAGGTCGGCCTCATCACGGTCATCGGCCTGGCGGCAAAGAACGCGATCCTCATCGTCGAGTTCGCCAAGGACCTGCACGAACAGGGCCGCTCGCTGCGCGAGGCAGCCATCGAGGCGGCCCGCCTGCGCTTCCGTCCCATCGTCATGACCTCGCAGGCATTCATCCTCGGCGTAGTGCCGCTGACCCTGGCCAGCGGCGCCGGTGCGGCCAGCCAGCGCGCCATCGGCACGGGGGTGATCGGCGGCATGCTCAGCGCCACCCTACTGGGAGTGATCTTCGTGCCAGTGTTCTTCGTCTGGGTGCTCTCCCTGCTGCAGCACGACCGGTTCCCGGCCAGCGATCGTCCCGAACCGCACCCCACACGGAGCGCAGAATGACCGTGATCAAACCACTCCGACCCGGCGTCGTCCTGCTGCCCCTGGCGCTGATATTGGCCAGTTGCTCGCTGGCCCCCCGCTACGAACGCCCGGCTACGCCTGTCGCCGGGCACTGGAGCGGCCAGCCGGCCCAGACCGAGCACAGCGCATTGGATTGGCAATCCTTCATCGCCGATGCTGGTCTGCGCGCACTGGTACAGACCGCATTGGGCAACAACCGCTCGCTGCGTCAGGCCCTACTGGACATCGATGCCGCTCGCGCGCAGTACCGCATCCAGCGTGCCAACCGTCTGCCCGGCCTCAATGCCGGGATCAGCGGTACTCGCCAGCGGCTACCGCCCGATCTGTACGGCAGCGGCAGCGGAACCCTGGGCAACCTGTCCGGCAACGGCGGTAGCGGCTTCTCCGGCAGCTACCATAGCTACCAGGTGAACCTGAGCCTGCCAGAGTACGAGATCGATCTGTTCGGCCGGGTACGCAATCTGTCCGAGGCGGCCCTGGAACAATATCTGGCCACGGAGGAAGCCACGCGCAGCACCCAGATAACCCTGATCGCCGACGTGATTCAGACCTACCTGACCTACGATGGCGCGGGCCGCCAGCTGGCGCTGACTCGAGAGACCTTGAAGACCCGTGAGGCCTCGCTGGCACTGATCGGCCAACGCCGCGCCAACGGTACAGCCACCGCCCTGGACTACCAGGAGGCGCTGGGCCTGGTGGAGCAGTCGAAGGCCGAACTGGAAAGCATCGGGCGCCAGCGACAACTGGCCCGCAATGCGCTGCTCCTGCTGGTTGGCACAGCGGACGCTGCGAACCGGCTCCCTGCGCAGCCGCGCAGCGGGTTGCTACTGGTTCAGGACATCGCGCCCGGTACAACGTCCGAACTGATCAACCGCCGGCCGGACATCCTCGCCAGCGAACACCGGCTCAAAGCTCGTCACGCCGATATCGGCGCAGCACGGGCCGCGTTCTTCCCGCGCATCACCCTGACCAGCGACATCGGCACTGCCAGCGCCGATATCGCCGGGCTGTTCGGCGCCGGATCGCGCAGTTGGTCCTTCGCCCCGACGCTGTCGCTGCCGATCTTCGCCGGCGGTCGCAACCGGGCCAACCTCGACCTGGCGAGGGTGCGCAAGGACCAGGAAGTAGCCGCATACGAAGGCACCATCCAGACCGCCTTCCGCGAAGTGGCCGATGCCCTGGCCAGCAGCGATACGCTGCGTCGCGAGGAAACGGCGCGTCGGGCCCTGGCCAACACCAGCCAGGAAGCCCTGCGTCTGGCCAAGGCACGTTACGAGGGAGGTCTGGACGACCACCTGCGCTATCTCGACGCCCAGCGCAGAGCGTTTGGCGATCAGTCCGGCCTGATCGACGTCAGCACCCAGAGACAGATTGCACTCGTGAGCTTGTTTCGTGCCTTGGGCGGGGGGTGGGGAAGCTCGAAAGAATGAAGACCAGTCTGGATCTGCTGGACTTCCCGCCCCATCGTCCGCGGAGCAGAGCATGAGCCAGCCCCCTTCGCCCCGGTCAAGCAGTCGGAACGGGAGCGGCTGGCACGGATGCGGGACGAGGCACTACGTCTGGTATGGGGAAAAAGGGGGCGTAAACCTTCGTGGTTTGCCCCCAACAGGTATGGAGCCTATTTGGACTGGCCAAGAGAACCCTTCAGAGGGGCACCCAGTTTGCCAATCTGGCCTACGGATGGCGCGTCAACGCCTGCAGAGGCAGTCGAGTCGTGCCCGTTTTAGAAGAAGATACCGGCCTCGATCATGGCTCGAGTTTCCGAACGTCTGTTACCACTCGAGCCAAAGGCCATGCCCGAAGTCGTGTTGGATGCGCCGACATAAGCCAAGTCGGCACGGGTGAAGAACCGCTGGTACTGGTAGGTCGGCGTGACCGTGAACGACCAGGCCTCGCTGCCCGCTCCGTAACCCAGCAGGTTCGGAGCGCCGTTGTCTGCATTGCCCGAAGAGGAAATGTATTCGAGGCGCACTGGCAGCTTGAAGCCCGGCAAGCGCAATCCCGCGGGGGTGGAATCCGAACCGAAATCGTAGCTCATGAGCAGGGCGCCGCCCAACGTCGAGGCGCTGTGGTTGATTCCCACCTCTTCGATCTTCGGCACATGGGTGTACTGGATGTACGGTTGGAACGTCCAGGGACCGTCGGTATGCGTATAGATCAAGTTGTAGATTTGCTGGTTGTTCTGGGCGACCGGTGCGGCAAACGAGTTCTCGTGGGAGTGCTTGGTGTTCGCTCCGCCACCCAAGGTCAGGGTGTTGTTGCTGTCGAAGGCATAGCTGGTCGACATGGTGACCCAACTATATTCCCCGGAATAAAAGCCGTCGTTGAGAGACGCTGAAACGGACACGGGCCCCTTGGCGTAGTTGACTTGTACGCCCCGATTCACGGCATTTTCCTGGTTCCACAGCAGACCACGCTGAACGTTCATGTTCTGGAACGTGAAGGTGCTTTCCGCACCGATCAGCGTGGGAAGCTTACCGACCTGCACCGAGAGCTCTTTGGTGGGTGCAATCTTCAAGTAGGCTTGGGGAACAGCGTCGAACAATAGTTTCCTGGCATCGGAAGCCTTCGTATAAGGCACGCCCAAGACAGGCACGGAGTAATAGCCGGCTTGCACGAAGAACTGCACCAGCCCATCCGATTTTTGGATGAACAGATGGGCATTGTTCAGGTCGCCACGGCTGTCTCGATCACCGGCCGGGGAATGGCCCTGGAACAGGCCCATTCCCGTCACAAGCCCGGAGGCATAGATCTTACCCATGCGGCCGAGATCCAGGCTGAAAGGGTTGGAGTTGGCCGAGAGGGTCGAGCTAACGGGGATCGGTAGCGGAGGGGCGGAAGGGGCTTCGGCCTCCGGGGTGGACTGGTCTGCAGACAGCTCCTGCGCCTGTTCGTCTGCCGAGGCGGCGACCGAGTTCATGCTCAGTAACGCCAATATGACGGTCTTATAAAGGGCGGTGTGTTTCACGTAAGCAATCCCTCCGATGCACTTCGCTACTCTGTTGTGTCATCGCTACGGCCAGCACGAGATCCACGAAATGAATCTGTGCAGGCATCGCAGGGACTGCAACGCAAGATGCAGGCCAACCATGATTTCGCCGGCGCGAGGGCGATCTTTCGACATGCCACCCTGGGCTGTGCCGGAATCCTCGCAGGCACTCTAATGAACTCAGTGACGAAACAAGATTTGGCTAGCCCGCCCGCCATGCAGGGTTCTCGGATCCTCAACTCCTACTGCATCGAGTTCCGTCTAGCTGCGAAGGGTTATGTACCGGTGCCCAGGTGGCAACCGTAACGGTGCAAGCGAGCGACACACGCACTACATACGAGCTCAATTAGCACCAAAATAGAACATGAGATCATGAGCACCGAGACAGATAGCACCAACCTGGTGCAAATAGCAGGTTTCGGGTGTGAACGAGCCCCTTGAAACACAGGACACCGTTTCCCCCTTACCACAAGGGATAGGCAAACGACTGTGTTTATGACTACCAGCAAAGACAAGACCATCGAAGTACTCGGCCAGGAGCGGCGTCGCCGCTGGAGCGTCGAGGAGAAACTGGCCATGGTGCGCGAGAGTCTGGAGCCCGGGCAAAGCGTCTCGGTGGTGGCCCGGCGTAACGGCATCAACCCCAACCAATTGTTCCACTGGCGCAAGCTCTACCAGGAAGGCAGCCTGTCGGCAGTCAATGCAGGTGAGGCGGTGGTGCCCGCTTCCGAGTTGGCCGATGCCCTCAAGCAGATCCGCGAACTGCAACGGATGCTGGGCAAGAAGACCATGGAGGCCGAGATCCTCAAGGAAGCGGTGGAGATCGCCCGCTCGCTAAAATGGCTTGCGCACTCACCCTTGTTGCCGGGGGACGACCAGTGAAAACGGTCAGTGAGAGTCTCGGTGTGGCGCGCTCGCAATTGACGACCCGACTCAAACAGCCCGCTCCGGAGCCGCAGTCACGTCATCGCCGGCCGCTCAACGATGTAGCCCTGGTCGAGCAGATCAAGCAGGCAGTCGGTGCGTTGCCCAGCTATGGCTATCGCCGGGTCTGGGGCCTGTTGCGTCGGCAGCATGAGCGACAGGCCCAGCCACCGGTCAACGTGAAGCGAGTTTACCGCGTCATGCGCGACCACGATCTGCTGCTGGAACGCCGGTGCAAGCAGCCGGGTATGGCGCGGCGTCACGAAGGACGTGTCGCCGTGGACACGAGCAATACCCGCTGGTGTTCGGATGGCTTCGAGTTCCGCTGCGAGGATGGAGACAGGCTGCGCGTGACCTTCGCCCTGGACTGCTGCGACCGCAAGGCCATCAGCTGGGTGGCCAGCTCACATGGCTACAGTGGTGACGATGTCCGCGACGTGATGCTGGAGGCCATCGAACGGCGCTTCGGTGACGCGCTGCCGGCGTCGCCGGTGCAATGGCTGAGCGATAACGGCTCGGCCTATACCGCCGAACAGACCCGCGCTTTTACTCGGCAGATCGGCCTGCTGCCGCTGACAACCCCGGTGTGCAGCCTGCAGAGCAACGGCATGGCAGAGAGCTTCGTGAAGACGATGAAGCGCGACTACATCCGCCACATACCCAAGCCGGATCGAGCGACGGCCCTGCGCAACCTGGCCATCGCCTTCGAGCACTACAACGAGGAGCACCCGCACAGCGCACTGAAATACCGCTCGCCTTGGGAATTCAGGCGCCTGGCTGAGGCATCAACTTAACGGGGGGCGGTGTCTGGTTTTATAGGCGCTAATCCACACGGACGTGCCCCCGTAACACCGGCCTGGTTCTGGCTCGTCGTGTTCGAGACCTTCGTCCACACGGGGATCCGCCTGAACGCCCTGCTCTGCCTCAGATTGGCCGATGTCGACCTGCAGAAGTGCACCCTGCTGATTCGCGGCGACACCGAGAAGACTCACCGGGAATTCATGGTGCCCGCCACCGCGACGTTGTACGCCCACCTGCAGCAGTTGGTGAACCAGGCCGTCGCCGCAGGCTTCCAGGCCGAGGACCAGCTCTTCAACGTGAATCGGTTCTCGCCGCACTACAAACGGCGGACCATGAACCTCAACCAGGTAGAGGCGATCTTCACCAAGATCAGCGAGAAGATCGGCACGAAGCTGACGCCCCACCGCTGCCGGCACACCCTGGCCACGGAGCTGATGCGCCGGCCGGAGCGCGACATACACCTGGCCATGAAGGTGCTGAATCATTCCAATGTCAGCACCACCATGGGCTATATCGAGCCGGACCAGGAGCAGATGCGGGCGCTGCTGGAGGGCTGTAGTCAAGCACGGGATCGGCGACCACCGAAACGGGTGGTCCAGAACATCGACCCGACTATCCAAGAGCCGAAACGGGCTCCGGTGGAGAAGGTTGGCGTCGATCACGGCCGAGCCGAATCCCCGGCTGCCTCGCCGGAAACCCAGCCGCCCAGGACGGCAGCAGAACCGTTGCCGTCAGCCTGGCCGTCGATCCTGGAACAGCTCAATCAGGCCATTGCCCGCATTCCGCAACTGATCGCCGATCAGGTGGAACAGCATCTGGAACAACACCTGGAGCGGCACCTGGCGAAGCTGTGGCAGAGCACCCAGGACGAGATGGCCACCCGTCCGGAGGGGCAGGCTCGCACGGCTATCGAGGCAACCGAGCCCCCTGTCGAGAGCGCTCCACCGGCGCAGAGCGAGCGGACTGATAAGGCCCAGGAACGCGAAGGAGAGCCTGCCCCGACGACTCTGATTCCGGCTCCGAATCCCGACGATATCGAGCGACTCAGGCCCTGGGCAGCCGGCGCCGTACCGTCTCGCCACGAACCACCCTGCGGGCCGCAACCCTCACGGCTGGAAGCAGACCTCGAACGCGGCGCCGCGCTCCGTCAGCCCCTGCCGGCGCTCCAGCTCGCCCGACTGGTCCGCGCCGTGAGGCGTGAGACGAATCAGCCACACAGCGCCTCGCGCCGCAGTCAGGCCGGCCTATTCCGGCAGGAAGCACAACCTCCCAGCCGCTAATCGCTCGCCTCCCCGGTAGCGACACCGATACCCGCGACTCGGACGATTAGCGTGGGCGGAGCCGGCTGCGCGCGTGGAAAGCGAGAACGAGACGAAAGTCTAGTCATGCCAAAACGATAGAACCGCCGCATTTGGGCCGATACCCGAGTGGCGATGGCGCTCGTCGGTAAAAAAAGGATGACGACAATTTGACGCTCCCAATTTGACATCATGGGAGGAAACGGCTAGGTTTCGCCGTGAAGACAGCTGTGAGGTCTGAGCGTCAGAGATAAGTGAGGATTAACGCAGGGTTTGGACTAGGATCGTCCATGGGAAGCGCAAGGGAGCGGCTGCACTTTTAACGACCTACTGTCAGGTCGAACGACACACCGTCTTGCACGGTGCCGTAGTAAATATGGTGGGTCGTGTAGGATTCGAACCTACGACCAATTGGTTAAAAGCCAACTGCTCTACCGACTGAGCTAACGACCCAACGCGAGACCTATAATACTGATTTAATTCGAAATTTCAATACCTGCCAAAAACTTAGGCATAGCGGGTCGGATCAGGCACTCCTGCCGCCACGAATCCGGCTGCACGCAGCCGACAGCTGTCGCACTTTCCGCAGGCCCGGCCCTGATCATCGGCCTGATAGCAGGAAACCGTCAGTGCGTAGTCAACCCCGTGACTGATTCCAGCCTGAATGATTTGCCCCTTGCTCAAGCTCTGCAGGGGAGCACGAATCCTGAAGCCCTGCCCCTCTACCCCAGCCTTGGTCGCCAGGTTGGCCATCCGCTCGAAGGCCGCGATGAACTCCGGTCGGCAATCCGGATAGCCCGAATAATCCACTGCGTTGACACCAATGAAGATATCCCGCGCCCCGAGCACTTCGGCCCATCCCAAGGCCAGGGAAAGGAATACGGTATTGCGTGCCGGCACATAGGTCACCGGAATGCCCTCGCCCGGCGTCTCGGGTACGGCGATCGAGGTATCGGTCAGCGCTGAACCACCGATTCCGTTGAGATTGAGGCCGATCACCTTGTGCTCCACCACCCCTAACTGGCGGGCCACCTGCTCTGCGGCCAGCAGTTCGGCGCGATGGCGCTGGCCATAGTCGAAGCTCATGGTATGGCAGGCATACCCCTCGGCACGGGCCAAGGCCACCACTGTGGCCGAGTCCAGACCGCCGGACAACAGGATGACCGCTTTCTTCTCGCTCATTTTCAACTCCCCCAACCGGCCGGACGAAGTGGATACCGTCGATCTCTCATGCCAGACAAATCAGTGTCCGGGTTCGTCGTTCCAGAGAATCTTGTGCAACTGCAGCTGTAACCGTACCGGCAGATTGTCACTGATGACCCAGTCCGCCAGAGCACGGACATCGACCTGGTGATGGCTAGGCGAGAACAACACTTCTCCCGCACGCTGATCTAAACGGTACTCGATCAGCTTGGAAACCGCCCAGTCATAGTCATCCCGCGAGCAGATCACGAATTTCACCTGGTCATTGCGGGTCAGATACTCGATGTTCTCATAGCGGTTACGCCCGACCTCCGCAGAACCAGGCGTTTTCAGGTCGATCACCTTGCTGACGCGCGGGTCAACAGCAGATACGTCCAGAGCGCCGCTGGTCTCAAGGGATACCTGGTAACCGACATCGCAGAGACGGCGCAGAAGAGGAATGCAATTGGGTTGAGCCAGCGGCTCGCCACCAGTGACACAGACATACCGCGGCTTGTAGCCGGCCACTTGCTCGGCAATGGCATCCAAGGTAAGGATCTCGCCACCGCTGAAGGCATAGGCGGTATCGCAGTATTGACAGCGCAGGGGACAGCCGGTCAGGCGCACGAATACCGTCGGCAAGCCGGCGGTTCGCGTTTCCCCCTGCAGCGAGTAGAAAATCTCGGTGATTCGCAGGGTTTCTTGCATATCAGCCACGGGCGTGACGGCTAAACAGGCCATCCGCCTCCGTTGCGGGAAATTGGGGCGTGGATTCTAACGAAAAAACCCGCGGCTGGCGCGGGTTTCTTGCTGGGCAGCGGTTTCGCTCTGCCTGCTCAATGCAGGTTCTGCAGATCGCGCTGAGCCAGCTGGGCTGCCGAGGTGCCCGGGTACTGGGCGATGACCTGCTGCAGGGCAGAGCGGGCCTTGTCGACATGGCCGAGGCGTCTCTCGACGTCCGCCAGCTTGTACAGAGAATCCGGCACCTTGGCATGTTTCGGATAGTTCTGGCTGACGCGTGCGAACGCTTGGCCCGCCCCCTGCAAATCACCCTTGATCAGATTGACCTCACCCAACCAATACTGCGCATTACCGGCATACTGGCTGTTGGGATATTTGCGCAGGAAGGCGGTGAATGCCTGGCTGGCCTTGTCGAAATCCTTGGCCTTGATCAAATCGAAAGCTGTGTCGTAGTACAGCTTTTCCTTAGCCGGATCGCCGGGCTCGCTACTGGCTGGGACCGAGGCGGCTGGCGGTACCGGGGTTCCACTGGCATTGATTGCGCCAGCAGGGGAATTCTGCGTCGCCGGAGCGCTTGCCGCGCCACTGGACAGACGACTGTCGAGATCCTGATAACGTTCCAGGCTCTCTTGCTTCAGGCGGCTGATCTCGTGCTGCTGCTCCTCGACCATGCCACGCAATCTGGAGACCTCTTCCTGCAGTTGCTGCAACTGCAGGAAGAGCTCGCCTTGTGCCGAGGTCGGGGTATTCATCCCTCCCCCGGCATAGGCAGCGCCAGTGCCATATCCACCAGCCACAGGATAGGACCCGCTGCCGTTTCCGGCAGCATCGTCATCCACGGGAACCTCAGCCAAGGCCGCAAGCGGCAAGCTGAATGCCAGGAGGGAGATGGCAAGGCGGCGCATTTTCATGGCGAATTACTTGCGCAGTTCGACGCGACGGTTCTGAGCCCAGGCCTGCTCGTCATGGCCCATGGCAGCCGGGCGCTCTTCGCCGTAGGACACCAGCTCCAGCTGCGCCGGAGAAACGCCTTGCAGAACCAGGTAGCGCTGAACGGCCTTGGCACGGCGCTCGCCCAGAGCCATGTTGTATTCGCGGGTACCGCGCTCGTCGGTGTGGCCTTCCAGGACGACACGGGAGCCGTTGGAGCGCAGATCCTTGGCATGAACGTCCAGAGCACGCATGGCTTCCGGCTTCAGGTCGGAGCTGTCGTACTCGAAGTAGAAGGTGGTGATGGCGCGCAGATCCGCCTCGTCGCCGCTCATGCCGCTGTCGAGACCGCCAGTGCCGGCACCGTAGCCTGCATTCGGATCAACGCCAGCACCAGCGCCTTCGCCGGCAGCATCGCCGCCCTTGGAAGAACAGCCAACGGCAACCGCCATGGCCAGAGCCAGCGCAGCGAATTTACCGAATTTCAGCATTTCCATGATGGAACTCCTAATGAACCCCAGGTTGTGTTGTATGAAAAAAAGTGTCGTGCGTGGATGCCGCATCAGTTCAGGTAGGGTGACCAGGACGGCTCGCGGACTTCGCCTTGTGCGGTAGGAATCGGGATCCTAACTCGACCGTTGATCGAAGCAAGCACTAGAACCCCCCGGCCCTGCTGGCGGGTGGCGTAGATTAGCATGGTGCCATTAGGCGCGACAGTGGGCGACTCGTCCAGGCTGGTATCGGACAGGATGCGCAGGTTACCGCGTTCAAGATCCTGTGCCGCTACCTTGAAGTTGGTATAACCATCCTGACGGTGAATCATCACCAGGGTCTTCTCGTCGGCCGACAGCTTGGGATTAGCGTTGTAGTTGCCGACATAGGTCACCCGCTCGGCGGAACCGCTGCCGATACGCTGCTTGTAGATCTGCGGCTTGCCGGCGCGATCGGAGGTGAAGTAGATGGTCTGACCGTCGGCACCCCAGAAGGCCTCGGTGTCGATGCCGAAGTGATCGGTGACGCGCTGCAGACGGCGGCTGCCCAGGTCCATGACATAGATCTCGGGGTTGCCATCCTTGGACAGGACGAAGGCCAGGCGATTGCCGTCAGGGGAGAAAGCCGGAGCGCCATTGAGCCCTTCGAAGTCGGTGATCTGCTCGCGATGGCCGGTATCGATGTTCTGCAGGAAGATTCGCGGACGCTTCTGCTCGAAGGACACGTAGGCGATGCGCTTGCCATCGGGGGAATAGCGCGGCGACAGGATAGGCTCGCGCGATTGCAGCAGGGTCACCGCCCGTGCGCCGTCGTAGTCGGAGCGTTGCAGGGTATAGCGGGTGTTGTTGCCCATGCGCTCGGCCGTGACATACAGCAAGCGAGTGGAGAAGGCTCCCTGGATGCCGGTGAGCTTCTCGAAAGCCTGGTCGGAGATGTAGTGAGCCATATCGCGCAGCTGGTCGGCACCACCGGAGACGCTACCGGACAGCACCTGTTGCTCGGTGCTCACGTTGAACAGGGCATATTGCACCTGCAGACGACCGCCTGCCGGGACGATGCTGCCAACCAGCAGATACTGGGCACCCAGAGCGGTCCAGTCGCGATAGATGATTTCGCTGGCGTTGGTCGGCTGGCTGATCATGTTCTGCCGCGGAATGGGCTCGAAGACGCCGGAATTGCGCAGGTCGTTGCCGACGATTTCGGCCATATCCTCGGGCAGTGCGCCGCCTTGGGAACCAAACGGCACCACGGCGATCGGCGTGGCACGACTGGTCCCACTGGTGACAACCAGTGGATCAGCAGCCTGTGCGAGGCCGACCAGCAGGGTCAGGCCAAGCAGGGCGAAGCGAATGAAGATTTTCACAGATCCAAATCCTCCGGTTTGAAGATCATGCGCCGCTGCCGGTACATCCGGTCGAAGGTGGCGCGGTCTAGTTGCTGCATTTCCGGTATCCGGCCCACATTGCGCACGGCGGCGACAGCCGAGCTATCGAATGCCGAATCGCCGCTGGAACGGGTAATGCTGGCGTTGGTAATGGTGCCGTCCGGCAGCATCTGAATAGCGACCTCCACGCTCATGCCGTTACGCGCCGACGGCGGGCGCCGCCATTGCTGGCTGACCAGACTGATGATCAGATCATCCAGACTGCCGGCGACCTGATCGCCCTGGGTCTCGGCCAGCGCTTGCTGCCGTTCGGTCGTATCCGAAAGCAGCTCGGCCAGAGCCTGGGCCTTCTTGTCCTCGGCAGCCTTGCGTGCGGACTCGGCAGCGGCTTTCTTCTTCGCTGCTTCGGCTGCAGCCTGCTTCTTCGCAGCCTCTTCTGCCGCCTTCTTCTTAGCCGCCTCGGCTGCTGCCTGCTTGCGCGTCTCCTCCTCGGCCGCTTTCTTCTTGGCGTCCTCGGCGGCCTTCTTCTTGGCTGCTTCGGCCTCGGCCTGCTTCTTCGCGGCTTCTTCGGCCGCCTTCTTCTTGGCGATTTCGGCCTGCTGCTTCTGCTCGGCGGCTTTTTTCGCTTCGGCTTCGGCCTTGGCCTCCGCCGCCTTCTTGGCTTGCTCGGCTTTCTCGGCCTCGGCGGTCTTCTTCGCTTCGGCAGCCTTCTGCGCCTCTTCGGCGCGCTTCTCTTCAGCAGCCTTGGCGGCAGCCAGCTTTTGCTGCTCGACCTTCTTCTGCTCCATCTGCTCGACTTCGTACTGGCGGGCGGCGGTTCGCTTCGCCTCGCCGGCGATCTTCTGGTTGGTCTGCGTGGTTGCCTGGCTCTGGGATTTCAGCTGATAGAGGGTGGCCTGAACGATGGGCTTGGACGGCGGCAATTCCGGAGTGAAAGCAAAGCTGACGAACAGCAGGCCGAACAGCAGAACGTGCAGGGACACCGCCCAGACCACCGGCCAGAAGTAACTCTCCGAGGAGGAACGAGGCGTTTGCGACGACATCAGGGGGCCTCGGTAATCAGGCCGACATTGCCGACACCCGCCTGCTGCAGACCGCCCATGGCAGCCATCACCGCGCCGTAATCGACGGCCTTGTCACCGCGCACGAAGACCTGAACCTGCTTACCCTGACTACGGCTCTGATCCATGATCTTGGTGACCGCGGAAACCATCTCCTTCAACGTAAGCGCCCGATCCTGCACCTTGTCGGTGTCGACCTCGGTCCCCAGGTTCCAGTAGTAGGTCTTGTCCTTCTTGATGGAGATGGTCAGCACCTGCGCGTTGTTGTCCTGCGGCAACGCCTCGCTGGATACCTTGGGCAGATCGACCTTGACGCCCTGATTGAGCATGGGGGCGGCCACCATGAAGATCACCAGCAGCACCATCATCACGTCGATGTAGGGCACCACGTTCATCTCGGCGACCGGCTTGCGCCTGTTGCGAATTCTCGCCATCAGCTAGAGCCTCATTCGTCCGAAGTGTGCACCTTGCGATGCAGGATTGCCTGGAACTCGTCGGCGAAGGTGTAGTAACGACCGATCAGCATTTCCCCGCGGGCGGAGAAGCGGTTGTAGGCGATCACCGCCGGAATGGCGGCGAAGAGGCCGATGGCAGTGGCGATCAGCGCTTCGGCGATGCTCGGCGCGACGGTCGCGAGAGTCGCCTGCTGAACCTGGGCCAGACCGCGGAAGGAGTTCATGATCCCCCAGACGGTACCGAAGAGGCCGATATAGGGGCTGGTGGAACCTACGGTGGCGAGGAACGGCAGGCTCTGCTCGAGCTTCTCCTCCTCGCGGGAAATCGCCACGCGCATGGAGCGCGCCACGCCGTCCATCACGGCATCCGGATCGAAGCCCGGCTGCTGGCGCAGGCGCGAGAATTCCTTGAAGCCGGCACGGAAGATCTGCTCCAGTCCGGAATCCGGGTCCGGATTGCTGCCGGCCTGACGATAGAGCTTGGAGAGGTCGATGCCCGACCAGAAGCGCTCCTCGAAGCCGTCCAGAGACTTCTTGGCGGCGCGCAGCATATTGGTGCGCTGGAAAATCATGATCCATGAGGTGACCGAGGCGCCCACCAAAATGAGCATCACCAGCTGCACCACCAAACTGGCGTTGCTGATCAGGCTCCACATGGACATATGGTCGACTGCGTTGGCTTCCACGCTTACTCTCCTGCTTCAGATAGACCCGAGACCTTGAAGGCCGTACGCAGCGCCTCAGGAATGGCTCGGGGTTTCAAACTGTCGGTACGCACACAGGCCACCAGCACCTGCCCTTCGCAGAGCAGCACACCGTCCACGGCACGCCGCACCTGCTGATGGAAACGCAGGCTGGCGCGATTCAACTCGCTCACTTCGGCACTGACCAGCAACTCGTCATCCAGCCGCGCAGGCAGCAGGTAGCGAGCCTCGCAGGAATGAACGACGAAAAGCAGATTCTCGCGCGCCATCTGCGACTGGGAAAAACCCAGACAGCGCAGACGCTCGGTGCGAGCCCGCTCCATGAACTTGAGGTAATTGACGTAGTAGACGATGCCGCCCGCGTCCGTGTCCTCGTAATAGACACGGCAATGATGGACGAACGGCAGGGTTCCGTTTTGCGCGCGCATACTCTAGTGCTAGCTTTTAGGGTTGCCAATCGGCGTGGGTATAATTTTTTCTTTCACTCAATCGCTTGCGTCGTCGGCAAACAGGTCGGCGGCCACCGCTCCCCGCCCGGCAGGCAGGTTCAGGCCGAAATGCAGATAAGCGTGCCGCGTGACCACCCGGCCGCGCGGCGTACGCATGATATAGCCCTGCTGGATCAGGTAGGGCTCGAGCACGTCCTCGATGGTATGCCGCTCCTCGCTGATCGCTGCAGCCAGACTGTCCACTCCTACTGGCCCGCCATCGAATTTCTCGATCATGGTCAGCAGCAAACGACGATCCTGCTGATCGAAGCCGCTGGCATCCACATCCAACAGATTCAGCGCCCGGTCGGCGACTTGCCGACTGATCCGCCCCTCGCCGCGCACCTCGGCAAAATCCCGCACCCGACGCAGCAGGCGGTTGGCGATTCGCGGCGTGCCGCGGGCACGCCGCGCGATCTCGAAAGCGCCGTCGGCTTCGATCGGCATCCCTAGGATATCGGCGGAGCGACTGACGATAGTCGCGAGATCGGCGGTGCCATAGAACTCGAGTCGCTGGATGATGCCGAAGCGGTCGCGCAGCGGATTGGTCAACATGCCGGCACGGGTGGTGGCGCCAATCAAGGTGAATGGCGGCAGGTCCAGCTTGATCGAACGGGCGGCCGGTCCTTCGCCGATCATGATGTCGAGTTGGTAATCCTCCATCGCAGGGTACAGTACTTCTTCGACGATGGGTGATAATCGATGGATTTCGTCGACGAACAGCACATCGTTCGCTTCCAGGTTGGTCAGCAGCGCGGCAAGATCGCCAGGGCGCTCCAACACCGGACCGGACGTGCTCTTGATCGATACGCCCATTTCCTCGGCGATGATGTTGGCCAGGGTAGTCTTGCCGAGCCCCGGCGGCCCGAAGATGAGCGTGTGATCGAGCGCCTCCCGGCGTCGCTTGGCTGCCTGGATGAACAGTTCCATCTGCTCGCGCACCACCGGCTGGCCGATGTACTCGGCCAGCCTGAGCGGACGGATGGCCCGATCCTGCTGCTCCTCGCGATCGCGACTGGTGGCGGTGATCAATCTGTCGGCTTCGATCACTTAGACCATTCCTCTCAATGCGCGACGAATCAGCTCTTCGCTGCTCAAACCATCCTCCTGCACCGCTGCCACTGAGCGGCTGGCTTCCTGCGGCTTGAAGCCGAGGGCGATCAAGGCGCTCACCGCATCGGTTTCCGCGCTTGAGACTTTCGTACCGGGAAGAGGTTCAACCGCCAGCTGAGCAATCGCCGGCACGGTCTCCCAGGCCTTGAAGCGGTCCTTCAGCTCGACCAGCAGACGTTCGGCGGTCTTCTTGCCCACCCCCGGCACCTTGGTCAACCTAGAGGCATCCTGCGCCTGTACGCAGCTTACCAGCTCGTCCACCTCCAGACTGGACATCAGCGCCAGCGCCAGCTTGGGGCCTACGCCGTTGAGCCGGATCAGCTCGCGGAACAGCTCGCGCTCGCGCCTCTCCGAAAAGCCGTAGAGCAGGTGGGCGTCTTCGCGCACCACCAGATGGGTGTGCAAGGTGACCGGCTCGCTGAGCGCGGGCAGACGGTAGAGGGTCGTCATCGGCACTTCCACTTCGTAGCCGACGCCATTCACATCCACGATCACATGGGGCGGCTGCTTTTCCGCCAGGGTACCGCACAAACGTCCGATCAAGAACTCCACCTTATGCCGATTGAGCGGATATCAATCAGCTTCATCTTATAACCGCAAACGCCCGGAACGCCGCCGTGCACCATTCAGACCATGGGGAATCAGGCTCTGCCGATGGTGGGCATGGCAGAGCGCGATGGCCAGGGCGTCGGAGGCGTCGATCTGCGGCTTCTGCACCAGCTTGAGCAGATGCATCACCATCATCTGCACCTGCTGCTTGTCCGCTCCGCCGCTGCCGACGATCGCCTGCTTGACCTGGGTCGCCGTGTACTCGGCGATCTCCAGCCCCTCCTCCGCCGCCGCCACGATCGCGGCGCCCCGCGCCTGACCGAGCTTGAGGGCGGAGTCGGCATTGCGTGCCATGAATACCTGCTCGATGCCCATGGTGACCGGGCCGTGGGTCCGGATGATCTCGCGCACCCCGCGATACACAACCTGCAGCCGCTCATGCAGGGCACCGCTGCCGGTGCGGATGCAGCCGGAGGCGACGTATTCGCAGCCGCGCCCGGTGTCGCGCACCACACCGAAACCGGTGATTCTGGAGCCGGGGTCGATACCGAGGATCAGAGTCATGCACGTGCCCCCAAGCGCAAAGCCTCCAGCCCCGCCCTGACCACGAATGGCGGGAAGGCTGGAGGCCGAGCGAGAGGCGAGATCGCCGCCGGAATCACAGCTGAGCCATCACCTCGTCGGGAATGTCGGCGTTGTGATAGACGTTCTGCACGTCGTCCAGGTCCTCGAGCATGTCGATGAGCTTCATTACCTTCTGCGCGGTTTCCAGATCGGCGACCGGCGCACTGATCGACGGAATCATCGCCACCTCGGCCTCGTCGCCCTTGAAGCCGGCCACGTTCAGCGCCTCGTTGACGGCATGGAAATCGGCGAAGCTGGTGAACACGTCCACCGAGCCGTCGTCGTTGCTGACGACGTCATCCGCGCCGGCTTCCAGCGCCGCGTCCATCAGAGCCTCTTCATCGACGCCCGGAGCGAAGCTGATCTGCCCCTTGCGGTCGAACATGTAGGCCACCGAACCATCGGTGCCCAGGTTGCCGCCGCACTTGCTGAAAGCATGGCGCACTTCGGCCGCGGTGCGGTTGCGGTTGTCGGTCATGGCCTCGACGATGATGGCAACGCCGCTCGGCGCGTAGCCTTCGTAGCTCAGTTCGACCATGTTGTCGGCGTCGTTGGAGCCGGCGCCACGGGCGATGGCGCGATCGATGGTGTCGCGGGTCATGTTGGCGGTCAGCGCCTTGTCCACGGCCAGGCGCAGACGCGGGTTGTCAGCCGGGTTGCCGCCGCCGTGCTTGGCCGCCACGGTCAGCTCGCGGATCAGCTTGGTGAAGATTTTGCCGCGCTTGGCGTCCTGGCGTTCCTTACGGTGTTTGATGTTGGCCCATTTGGAATGACCAGCCATAACTCGCTCCGTTGTATCTCGTATGAATCTGTCGTTTAGACCCTGGATGAAGGGAGCCCGACGCTCCGGGCTCCTGCCGGCCGGCTCACTCGGCCTTCGGCTGCTCGCGCAGGCGGATGTTCAGCTCGCGCAGCGCCTTGGCGTCCACCGGGCTCGGCGCCTGGGTCATGACGCAGGCGGCGCTCTGGGTTTTCGGGAAAGCGATGACCTCACGGATCGACTGGGCGCCGGTCACCAGCATCACCAGGCGATCGAGACCGAAGGCCAGGCCTCCGTGCGGCGGTGCACCGAACTTCAGGGCGTCGAGCAGGAAGCCGAACTTCTCGCTCTGCTCGGCCTCGTCGATACCGAGAATGCCGAACACGGTCTGCTGCATTTCCTTGCTGTGGATGCGGATCGAGCCGCCGCCCAGTTCGGTGCCGTTGAGCACCATGTCGTAGGCACGCGACAGGGCAGCGCCCGGGTTGGCTTCCAGCTCCTGGGGAGTGCACTTGGGCGCGGTGAACGGGTGGTGCAGCGCACTCAGGGTGCCGTCGTCGTTCTCCTCGAACATCGGGAAGTCGACCACCCACAGCGGCGCCCACTTGCAAGTCAGCAGGTTCAGATCGTGGCCGATGCGAATGCGCAGGGCACCCAGCGCCTCGGAAACGATCTTGGCCCGGTCGGCGCCGAAGAACACGATGTCGCCGTCCTGAGCCCCGACGCGATCGAGGATGACATTGAGATTCCCTTCCGGGATGAACTTGACGATCGGCGACTGCAGCCCCTCGACGCCCTTGGCACGCTCGTTGACCTTGATGTAGGCCAGGCCCTTGGCACCGTAGATACCGACGAACTTGGTGTACTCGTCGATCTGGCTACGCGGCATGCTCGCCGCGCCCGGTACGCGCAGGGCGGCGACGCGGCCTTTCGGGTCGTTGGCAGGACCGCTGAACACCTTGAATTCGACTTCCTTCAGCTGGTCGGCGACGTCCACCAGCTCTAGCGGGATGCGCAGGTCCGGCTTATCCGAACCGTAGCGACGCATGGCCTCTTCGAACGTCATGTGCGGGAATGCGCCGAATTCCAGATCCAGTACCTCCTTGAACAGCTTGCGGATCATGCCTTCGGTCAGGCCCATGATGTCCGCTTCGTCGAGGAAGCTGGTCTCGATGTCGATCTGGGTGAACTCCGGCTGCCGGTCGGCACGCAGGTCCTCGTCGCGGAAGCACTTGGCGATCTGATAGTAGCGGTCGAAGCCGGCGACCATCAGCAGTTGCTTGAACAGCTGCGGCGACTGCGGCAGAGCGAAGAAGCTGCCGGCATGGGTGCGGCTCGGCACCAGATAGTCGCGTGCGCCTTCGGGCGTCGCGCGGGTGAGGATCGGAGTCTCCACGTCGAGGAAGCCGTTCTCGTCCAGATAGCGGCGGATGCTCGAGGTGATGCGCGAACGCAGCTTGAGCTTCTCGGCCATTTCCGGGCGACGCAGGTCGATGAAGCGATAGCGCAGGCGGGTCTCCTCGCCGACGTCGGTGTATTCGTTGAGCGGGAACGGCGGGGTTTCCGCCTCGTTCAGCACCTCCAGCTCATGACCGAGCACCTCGATGGCACCGGAAGCCATGTTCGGGTTGACCGCCCCGGCCGGACGCAGGCGCACCTTGCCGGTGATCCTGACCACGTATTCGCTGCGCACGCGGTCAGCCTTGGCGAAGGTTTCCGCGCGATCCGGGTCGAACACCACCTGGGCCAGGCCCTCGCGATCGCGGATATCGAGGAAGATCACGCCGCCGTGGTCACGGCGACGGTGAACCCAACCGCAAAGGGTGACTTCCTGGCCGTCCAGGCCCTCGTTCAGTTGGCCGCAATAATGGCTGCGCATCATGGTCGTGTTTCGCTTCTCTCAAGTCTGGAATTCGTCTCGGCCGCTCATCGGCAGCCGGACAGGCACCCTGTGCCGACGTGGCATGACAAAGGGCGGGATTATATATGGTTAATCGCCCCCGCGCAGCCGCCGCACGGACGGCCGCGCCTCGACCGAAAGGTATGACCGATTCGGCCCGCCCGGGCGTTCCCCTCATGGTCGGACCAGATGCACTGCAGAAACCGCTGATTTGAGCGCATCTTCGCTTTCCGGTTAAATACCTGCCGTGCAACTGGCCGCATCCGTCCAGATCAACGCATAGGCTGAGCCCGGATATTCCAACCGGCAATAAGAAGGCGAGCGCCTCGATCAGCTCCCCATCAATTGTTGTGCGTCTTGAATGTGAGCTCACTGAACATGTTGAAAATCGTCCATCTGGTGGCGGGCGCCCTCGCCTTGCTGCTGTCCTTCGTCCCGAGCCTGGGCAACGACGGCCTGTCCTATCTGCAGCAAGCCGACGCCATCTACCTGAGCCTGATCGGTCTGATCAATCTGTCGCTGGCCCCCTTCGCCGACAAGGGCGCCAACAAGTCGCTGCAGAGCGCGGCCTCGGCACTACTGGTACTGGGAACCGCCCTGCAGACCGTGGCCCTGCTGGCCCCTCTGCACAGTATCGGCGGCCAGCCGGCGATACTGCTCGGCCTGCTCGCGGCCGGCGCCGCCGTTCTCTTGCATCTCTTCGGTAATCTTGGCCAGAGCAGGCCGCAAGCGGTGAAGAAGGTCAGGAAGACCGTAAAACCCGAGAAACCCATCGACATGAGCAACCGCGAAACCGGCACGGTGAAGTGGTTCAATACCTCCAAGGGCTTCGGCTTCATCGCCCGGGATTCGGGCGAGGATATCTTCGTGCATTTTCGCGCCATTCGCGGCGAAGGGCACCGAGCCCTGGTCGAAGGCCAGCGGGTGGAGTTCACGGTGATGCAGCGGGACAAGGGTCTGCAGGCCGAAGACGTGATTGTCGCCTCCACCGCCGAGCGTCGCTGAGCGGTCCGGCAGCCTGCCGGAGGCAGGCACCGGCTTTTCAATAATGGGGCGGAGGGGCCTCGTCCTCGGCCGGCCCCAGCTCGTCCAGCAGCTCCTGCTGGCGCTTGGCCAGGGCTTCAACCTGCAGCTGCAAGCGCTCGATCAGGCGCTGCTGGGCGACCAGCTCGTCGTTCAAGGCCTGGATGGTGTCGTCCTGGAAGGCCAGTCGGGTTTCCAGCTCGGTGATGCGCATCTCCAGGCTCATGCTCTATTCCTCGCTGAAGCGGAAGTCGTCGGTCAGAACCAGGCGCAGCTTCTCGCGGATCGCTGCGACCTGCTCGGCCGTGTAGGGTTGGGCCGGATGCTTGCCCCAGATGGGCGCCGGCCAGGCGGGGTCGCCATGACGGCGGACGATGACGTGCATGTGCAGCTGGCTGACCACGTTGCCCAGCGCCGCCACGTTCATCTTGTCGGCGCCGAAGGTGTCCTTGAGAATCTCCGCCAACTCGGTGGTTTCCTGCCAGAAGGTCCGCTGGTCCTCCACGTCGAGCTGGAACACCTCGACGATCTCCTCCCGCCGCGGCACCAGAACGAACCAGGGGTACTGGGCGTCGTTCATCAGCAGCAGCCGGCATAGCGGGAAGTCACCGACGGGCAAGGTGTCCTGTTGCAAGCGTGGGTCCAGTTCGAACATACCGACTCCTCTTCATTCGGCTCGTCAATCGAGCTTAGCAAGCCATGGGGATATTACCGTCCCCGTCCGGCATCGCGATTCGACGGGGCGCATCCAGCATAGCCGAGAGCCTGCGGCGAAAGGTAGCGGCCCCGCTAGCGCGGCAAGCGCACGTCGACTTCGAGCCCGCCCAGCGGCGACTCGCCCAAGACGACCTCGCCGCCATGCAGCTCGACCACCCGCCGCACGATGGCCAGCCCCAGGCCGGCGCCCTGGCCGTTGCCCAGGCGGAAGAAGCGGTCGAACACCCGCTCCCGCATCGCCTCCGGAACTCCCAGCCCGCTGTCCTGAACCCGCAACAGCAGACTGCAGGGAAGCGACTCCAGGCACAGCCTGATCCGTCCGCCTTCCGGGGTGTACTGCACGGCGTTGCTGACCAGGTTCTGCACCAGGATCGCCATGCTGGGCGCATCGGCCAGCAGCTCGAAGCCGCAATCGCCGGAGGTGTCCAGCGTCAGCTCCTGCTGCTTGTCCAGGGCCAGCGGGGCCAGCTCGGCCAACTCGTCGCGCAGGAACACCGCCAGGTCGAGGCGGGCCTTGCTCAGCTGCACGGCGGCAGGCCCCAGCCGGGCCAGCGCCAGCAACTGCCCCACGACCCGCGTCGCCCGTTCGACACCCGGCCCCAGCTGCCTGAGCGCCTCGGCACGGTCGGCCGGATCGGGGGCCTCCAGGGCGTTCTGCGCATGGATGCGCAGGACCGTCAGGGGCGTGCGCAATTCGTGGGCCGCCGCGGCCAGCAGCTGCTTCTCCCGCTCCAGCAGCTGGGTGACCTGCATCAGCAGGCGGTTGAGGGCCGCTGCCACCGGCTCCAGCTCCTGCGGCAGCGGCGCCAGCACCAGGGGCGCGAGATTGCTGGGATCGCGCGCCTTGATCAGACCGACCATGCGCTCCAGCGGACGCAGTCCCCAGCCGATCGCCAGCCAGACCAGCAGAGCCAGCAGCGGCAGTCCGACCAGATCGGGCAGCAGGCTGCGCTGGGCGATCTTCGCCGCCAGCTCGCCGCGCACATCCTCGCGCTCGGCCACCATGATCCAGTGCGGGTCCTCCCGGTCCTTGCGCACGAAGACGCGCCAGCTGTTCTCGCCCAGGTCCAGACGGTGATAGCCGACCAGCCAGGGCGACAGGGAAGACAGAGCCCCGGCGCGCCGGCTATGGGGGATGTTGCCATTGCTGTGCAGCTTCACCAGGAGCATCTCGAACAGCTCCGGCGGCATGCTGGCCGAGCGCAGCAGCGGCCGCCCCAGGGCATCGAGCACCTCGAAAGCCAGCTTGCTCTCGTAGGGATGCCCCGGCCCACCGGCGCCCGGCACCGAGCGCGACACCGCATCCAGCGCCGCCTGCTGGGCGGCCAGGGTCTCCGGCGACGGACTCTGGCCGACCATGCCCTCGACCAGACGTGCGGCATGGGCCAGGTAAGCGTCGAACAGCTCCTTGACCTCGTGCCGGGCATCCCGGTAGCTCGTGTAGGTGATCAGCGTCAGGGAAAAGCTCAGCACGGCGAGCACCAGCAGCAGGGTGCGCGTACGAATGGACAGCAGCATTCAGGCCTTGTCCACCATGTAGCCGACGCCGCGGACCGTGCGGATCAGCTCGGGAAAGAACTTCTTGCGCAGGTGGTGCACGTGCACTTCCAGGGCGTTGCTCTCCACCTCCTCGTCCCAGCCGTAGAGGACCTGCTGCAGCTTGTCGCGGGTCAGTACCCGCCCCGGTTGTGCGATCAGTTCGTGAAGCAGGAGGAACTCCTTGCGCGGCAGGTTGATCCCCTGCCCCTGGAAGCTGACGGCCTGGCTCTGCGGGTCGAGATGGATGCCCCGGTAGTCCAACGCCGGCTGCGGCCGGTTGAAGCTACGCCGCAGCAGCGCGCGCATACGCGCCTTCAGTTCGGCGACGTCGAAGGGTTTGATCAGGTAATCGTCGGCGCCGGCATCCAGCCCGGCGATGCGCTCACCGGTCGCATCGCGGGCGGTCACCACCATCACCGGCAGCGGATTGGCCGCGGCGCGCAGTTGCTTGAGCACTTCCAGACCGTCCATCCGCGGCAGGCCGAGATCGAGCAGGCACAGATCGAAACTCTCACAGCTCAGGGCATGCAGGGCACTGGCACCGTCCTGCAACCAGTCCACGGTATAGCCCTCGGGCTTGAGGGCGGTGCGGATGCCCTCGCCCAGCGCCACGTCGTCTTCCACCAGCAGAATACGCATGTCCTTGCCGTACCTCTCTCACCTACTTCTATTCATCATTGACCCTTCTGCTCGTCCTGCACCTTGGCGAGCAACTCCTCGGCCTCCTTGCGCCGGCCGTCGTCGCCGACCTCGTGCCCTGGCCGAGGCTTGGCTGCCAGCACCTTCTGCAGCGCCGCGATCGATTCGTCGTAACGCCCTCTGCGGAAGAGGAAATCGCCGTAGAAGAGATTCGCGTCGATGCCCTCCGGGTCCAAGGCGAGCGCCTGCTTCAGCAATTGTTCCGCCTTCTCCTTGTTGCCGAAACCGATCGGCCAGGCCGGCACCTGGAAGTACAGGTTGGCCAGATTGGCATGGGCCGCGCCGTCCAGCACCTTGGGATCGATGGCGATCGCCTGCTCCAGCAGCTCGCGCGCCTGCTTCACCAGCTCGAAGGCGGGCCGCCCGCCCTTGACTCCGGCCCAGCTGCAAAGAATGATGCCGCGCCAGGCCAGCAGCTCGGCCGAGTGCGGTTCCGCCTTCGATGCCGCCTCGGCCGTGCCGGCGAGACGGGCGAAGGCCGGCTCCTGCTGCGCCACGGGCAACTGGTAGCTGATCTCGGCCCAACGGGCCTCCAGAGCCTGGGGACTCTTGTCTGCGGCCCCGCCCTGGGCGAAGCCCTGCAGGGAGACGAGCAGCGCGCCGCTCAGAAACAGACTGCGTAGAGCGGATTTCGACATCATGAGGCGTTCTCCTTCCTTGAGCGCCCGCCCGCTCGGGACATGCTGCGGACGGAACGCTGGATGAGCGGCCGCTGCACGCACGGCGTCGGATCGACCGGCGCGGCAGCAAACCGTTGCGATGCACGAAGCCCCCTTTCCCGACCGAACGGTAAGGATTCTTCGCGCTCTTGCAGCATACGCCTCGGTTACCGTCTTGTGGACCGTCCATGGCCGGCACGTTGACACGACAAGGTCGGAACCCTGTCTCGCCTCCCCCCGCGAAACACGCCTTTTCCGGCAGCCCTCCTCTATCCGCCCACTCCGCTGCGGCTCACTTCTTCGACTCGGCGCGCGCCTTGGCGAGCAGTACCTCGACCTCCTTGCGCCGGCCGCTGTCGGCGATCTCGCGTCCCGGCCGTGACGAAGCCGCCAGGGCCTTCTCCAGGGCCGTGGCCGACTCGGCGTAACGCTTTTCCCGGAACAGGTAATCGCCATAGAAGAAGTTCGGATCGATGCCGTCCGGACTCAACGCCAGCGCCTGCTTCAGCAGCTTCTCCGCCTTCTTGCCGTCGCCGAAGGAAACGGGCCAGCCGGGCACCTGGTAGTACAGGCTGCCGAGACTGGTATAGGCCGAGCCGCCCAGCGCCTTGGGATCGATGCCGATCGCCTGCTCCAGGCTGTCGCGCGCCTGTTTCACCAGATCCAGCGCGCCGAGCCCGCCCTTGGCGCCGGCCCAGGTGCTGAGGACGATGCCGCGCCAGATCAGCAGCTCGGCCGAGCGCGGCTCGGCCTTCACCGCCGCCTCGGCCTCGCCGGCGAGTCGGGCGAAGGCCGCCTCCCGCTGCGCCTCGGGTAGCTGGTAGTTGATTTCGGCCCAGCGCGCCTGCAGGTGCTGGAGGTTCTGGGCGCCGGTTTCGCTCAGGGCGAAGCTGGGCAGACTGGCGAGCAGCGCGCCGCTGAAGAACAGGCTGCGCAGTAGGGATTTTGACATCGGTTGATCTCCTTGATCGACGCTCAGGATTTGCTGCGGGCGAAGCGCTGGATGATCGGCAGCTGCTTGCGCAGCGACTGGTCGACTATGCGCGGCAGCAGGCTGTTGAGACGCACGAAGAGTTTTTCCGGCCAGCCGAGATACAGCTCCTCGCGCTCGCGCTGGATCGCCTGGGCGACGGCATCGGCCACCGTCTGCGGATCGTCCATGGCGACCTTCAGCTCGTCGTTCATGGCCACCACATTGTCGGCGTTCATGCTGGTACGGGTCGCCCGCGGGGCGATGTAGAGCACTTTCACCTGGGTATCGGCCAGCTCGCGGCGCAGGGCCTCGGAGAAGCCGCGCATGGCGAACTTGCTGGCGCAGTAGGCGCTGAAGCCCGGGTAGCCGATCGAGCCGAAGGTCGAACCGAGGTTCACCAGCAGGGCGTGCGGCTGCAGGCGCAGCAATGGCAACAGGCGACGGGTCAGCTGCAGGTTGGCGGTGACGTTGAGCCCGATCAGGCTGGCGATGGCGTCCTCGTCATGCTCCTCAAGCATACTGAAGCGGTTGACGCCGGCGGCGTTGATCAGGGCGTTCATGCCGAAACCCCTGGCGGCCGACGCGATGGCCTGACGCCCGGACGGATCGGTGATGTCGGCCAGGACGACCTCCACCTGGTCGGGGAAGCGCTGCTCGAGGCCCTGCAGCGCAGCGCCCTGGCGTCCCACTAATAGCAGGCGGGCACCGCCCTGGCAGAGCCGGGCGACCAGGGCCTGGCCGATACCGCCGCCGGCTCCGGTGATGACTGCACGACATTCAGACAACTGCATGGATTCTCTCTCCTCGCTCACGCCGACAGCGTCACGCTGCGGAACATGTCGCCGTACAGGCGGTAGATGACTCGGGCGGTATGCACCACCGCTTCCTGGTCCTCGGCGGCGTCCAGACGGTTCATCAGATTCTTGAAGAACTCGATGTGCTCGATATCCAGGCTGCCGTGGGATGTCAGATAGCTGAAGGCCTCGGCGGGCAACCCGAGCGATTCGCGGATCTTCTGCGCCGCCTGGGTGGCGACGGACACGCTGGTGCCCTCCAGCACGTTGACCATGCCGAAGAAGCTCACCGGGTTGTGCCGGGCGATCCGGTCGTAGACGTAGCTCACCATCAGCTCGGTGGGCAGGTTGGGTGTGGCCCGGCGTACCGCCTCGGCATCGCCGCCGCAGGCGCGGATGTCGTTGAGGATCCACTCCTGGTGGCCGTACTCCTCCTCGATGTACTCGGCGATGGCCTCGCGCAGCCACTCCAGACGCTCCGGCAGGCGCGCGCCGCAGGCCATCAGTAGCGGCACGGTGTGCTTGACGTGGTGATAGGCCTGTCCGAGAAAGGCCAGGTAGCCGTTCAGGCTCAGTCGGCCCTGCAGCGCCACGTCGAAGATCGGAGCGGTGCGCAGGTATTCGCGCTCCTCGGCGGTTCGTTCTTGCAGACGGGTGAAGAAATCCATGGTGATCTCCGTCGAAGGTCAAAGAGGCTGGGCGGCCAGCACGCGTTCGATGGCCGCTCGGTAATGCAGGAACAGGGCTGACCGGCGCAGCCGGCCGTTGGCGGTGGCCAGGCCGTTGGCCGCGGTGAAGGGGCCTTCGGCATGCAGCCAGTGATGGACGCGGGCATAGTCCGGCAGGCCGGCGTTGACGCGCGCCACCGCCGCCGCGATGGCCTCGTCGGTGATCTCGGCGCTGCGCGGCTGCAGCACCGCGACGTTGGTCGGGCAGGCCTCGCCGTGCAGCCAGGCCTGGGCGATGGGCGACTGCTGCACCAGCTCGGCCTCGACCCACTCGGGGTTGACGTTGCGCCCGAAAGCGGTGATGAACTGGTGCTTCTTGCGCCCGTGCAGGACCAGGAATTCGCCGTCGAAATGCCCGAGATCGCCGCTGCCCAGCCATTCGCCGGCGGGCGCCGGCTCGCCCAGGTAGCCGAGCATCCGCGCGCCCCCGATCTGCACCTCGCCGTCCTCGGCCAGCCGCAGCGCCAGGTGCGGCAGGGGCCGGCCGACCGTGCCGATGCGCCGATGCGCCGGCGTGTTCAGGCAGACCACCGAGGCGCATTCGGACATCCCGTAGCCCTCGAACACCGGCAGCCCGAGCGCATCGGCGCGCTCCAGCAGCTGCGGCGCGACCCGCCCGCCGCCGACGGCGACGAAGCGCAGGGAATCGGTCAGCGGCGCGCCGCCTTCCAGCGCCGTCACCCAGGCCAGCAGCATCTGCGGCAGGAGGATCAGGCTGTTCGGCTGTGCCCGCTCCACCGCCGCGAGGAAGCGCGGCAGATCGAACTGGCTGGAGCCACCGATGCCGACCTGCGCCAGCGGCAGCAGCTCGACCAGCGCACCGCCGAGCAGCAGGGCGTAGAGGCCGGCGACGTTCTCCAGCAGCACCGCCAGCGGCAGCACGCACAGGTGCCGCTCGAGCCCGCTCGGCCCGCAGGCTTCCCAGATGCTCGCGGCCACCCGCAGTTGCAGCGTGGCATCCAGGCAGACGCCTTTCGGCTGTCCGGTGGTGCCAGAGGTGTAAGTGATCTTCGCAGTTCCCGCCGGCAACGCGGCGACCTGCACCGGACGGCGCTGGCAGAGCCCCTCGACGAGCGGCCGGAAACCCAGGGGGGCGAAGGCGGCGGTATCGCCGGTGACGACCGTGTCGATGCCGGCGCTGTCCAGCACGTGCTGGCGCTGCTCGGCGGAGAAGAATCCGGGCAGCGGCACGCAGACCAGATCGGCGCGCAGGGCGGCGAGGTCCCAGAGCGCCCAGTCGCTGCCATTGTCTAGCGCCAAGGCCAGACGCCGGACGCCCAGCTCCCGCAGGAAAACGCTGCGCCGCTCGACTTCGGCCAGCAGTTCGGCGTAGCTGAGCCGGGTGCTCCCCTCCGCCAGTGCCGGCCGCTCGCCATGCTCCGCCAGAGCGCACCAGAAGGACTCAACTGCAATGGGCATGGGGAACCTCCCGATGCAGCGGCTGATAGCCCAGTAGTCGGTAGACGCCCGCGGCGAGCAGGCGCTGGTGGCAGGCGGCCACGCTGGTCGCCGCCACCTGCGGCCGGGTGTCGTAGTAGCTGCCCCAGTCGACCAGCTCGGCGCCCATGCAGGCGGGATCGGCTTCTCCCAGGAAGATCAGCGGCAAGCCCAGGCGCTGGAAGCTGTTGAGCAGCATCGGCGTCCCGGTGAAGGCGACCCAGTGGTAACCGAGCCCGCTGAGCAGGTCGGTCAGAGCGGCGATCAGCATGCGCGCCCCGCCGGGCCCGAAAGAGGCGAAGTTGCCCACCTCGATGATCTCCCGCCGCTCCACGACGGCGCCGATCTCGGCACCGAGGACTTCCTCGACGGGAGCGTTCAGATAGCGCTCGAGAAACAGATTCACCGTAGGGGTGGCAGCCCGCAGGCCGGCGGCCGCCTGGGCGTTCCCCTCGGCATCTTCGAAGCCCATCAGGCACGGCATGAAATGCACGATGCGGGCACCGTAGTAGTGGGCATAACGTGCGCGGATGAACGCTTCCAGCTGGCGGCGGCGCTTCGATTCGGGGAACTGTCTGACCAGGTGCACACCCAGCGGACACTGGCGTCCGATGATCGCCAGCGCATCTTCTGACTCTTCCATCCCGTAATCACCTTGAGGGGGAACCTGGGGCCATTGTCTGCCCCCGATTCTTAACGAAGCCTTAAGCCCCCTCTCTGCCTGCCCGTTCCCCTGACGGATGGTCGCCCGCGCGGCTGCCGCGACCGGGACGAAGCGCCCGCGGATTCTGTACGGCGCAGGTGCGGCGCCGTACAATGCCAGCCACTTTTTTGCCCCCCGCAACCGGACATAACGGCCCAACATGCGCACCAGTCAGTATCTGCTCTCGACCCTCAAGGAAACCCCCTCCGATGCCGTGGTGATCAGCCACCAGCTGATGCTGCGCGCCGGGATGATCCGCAAGCTGGCCTCGGGTCTCTATACCTGGCTGCCGCTGGGGCTGCGCGTGCTGCGCAAGGTCGAGGCGATCGTTCGCCAGGAGATGGACGCCGCCGGCGCCCTCGAGGTGCTGATGCCGTCCATCCAGCCCGCCGAGCTGTGGCAGGAGTCCGGCCGCTGGGAGCAGTACGGCCCCGAGCTGCTGCGCATCCACGACCGGCACGACCGCGAATTCTGCGTCGGCCCGACCCACGAGGAAGTGATCACCGAACTGGCGCGCAACGAGCTGAACAGCTACAAGCAGCTGCCGATCAACTTCTACCAGATCCAGACCAAGTTCCGTGACGAGATCCGCCCGCGCTTCGGCCTGATGCGCGGCCGCGAATTCCTGATGAAGGACGCCTACTCCTTCCACCTGACCCAGGAATCGCTGCAGGAAACCTACGACCGCATGCACCAGGCCTACTGCAACGTCTTCAGCCGCCTGGGCCTCGAATTCCGTCCCGTGCAGGCCGACACCGGCTCGATCGGCGGCACCGGCTCCCACGAGTTCCACGTGCTGGCCGACTCCGGCGAGGACGACATCGCCTTCAGCGACACCTCCGACTACGCCGCCAACATCGAGAAGGCCGAGGCGATCCCGCGCGAGAAGGAGCGCGCCGCCGCCACCCAGGAACTGCGCCTGGTCGACACGCCTGACGCCAAGACCATCGCCGAGCTGGTCGAGCAGTTCGCCCTGCCCGTCGAGAAGACCGTCAAGACCCTGGTGGTGCACGGCGTCGAGGAAGGCACCCTGGTCGCCCTGATCGTCCGCGGCGACCACGAGCTGAACGAGATCAAGGCCGCCAACCTGGAGCCGGTCGCCAGCCCCCTGGTGTTCGCCTCGGAAGCTGAGATCCGCGCCGCCATCGGCGCCGGCCCCGGCTCCCTCGGCCCGCTGAACCTGCCGATCCCGACCATCGTCGACCGCTCGGTGGCGCTCTCGAGCGACTTCGCCGCCGGCGCCAACGTCGACGGCAAGCACTATTTCGGCATCAACTGGGAACGCGACCTGCCGCTGCCGGCCGTGGCCGACCTGCGCAACGTGGTGGAAGGCGACCCGAGCCCGGACGGCCAGGGCACCCTGGTGATCAAGCGCGGCATCGAAGTCGGGCACATCTTCCAGCTCGGCACCAAGTACAGCGAGGCGATGAACTGCAAGGTGCTCGGCGAGAGCGGCAAGCCGGTGACCCTGATCATGGGCTGCTACGGCATCGGCGTGTCCCGCGTGGTCGCCGCCGCCATCGAGCAGAACTACGACGAGCGCGGCATTCTCTGGCCGCAGGCCCTGGCGCCGTTCCAGGTCGCCATCGTACCGATGAAGTACGAGAGCGCCGAGGTCAAGGCTGCCGCCGACCGGCTGTACGCCGAGCTGACCGCCGCCGGCTACGAAGTGCTGTTCGACGACCGTGACAAAAAGACCAGCCCCGGCGTCAAATTCGCCGACATGGAGCTGATCGGCATTCCCCACCGGATCGTGGTGAGCGAGCGCGGCCTGGCGGAGGGCAACCTCGAGTACAAGGGCCGTCGCGAGACCGACGCCCAGGCCATCCCAGCCGCCGATGTCATGGCTTTCCTTAGAAACCGTATTGGTCACTGATCGCCCATCATGCCCACCCATAGCGCTTTGCGCCTCGGCGCCGCGGTCTGCGGCGCCCTTCTGCTCACCGGTTGTGCCAACCACCTGTCCGAGCGCAGCGAGCACGAGGATCGTGTCGAACGCAAACTCCTGAGCCACAGCCTGTTCATCGATCTCGGCGAACCGGCTGTGCTGGAGGTCCCGCAGCGGCACATCCGCATCAACGAGCAGAAGACCTTCGAGGTCAGCGAGTTCGAGGTGACCCGCCGCTACGACCGCTACACCCCCTACCAGGCCTGGCGGGAGCTCTACGAGATTCCCTTCGGGATGGTGTCGGTGATGGCCGGGATCGGCGCCAACGTGCTCAACGTCGCCCTGCTCGGCCGGCTGCCCCACAGCGTCACCCGGGACCCGATCAACTACGGTTTCGCCAGCCTCAACCCGTTCCTCAACGCCGAGTCCAAGGGTCGCTCGCAGCAGAACCTGGCGCGCCTGGAGGAGCAGCTGAAGGACAAGCGAACCGAGTACTCCAGCCTGCCCTGGGCCGAGCGCCCGGTGCAGGTCAAGGCCGGCACGCAGACCCACGAGCTGCTCACCGACCGCCATGGCGTGCTGCACCTGAATCTGCTCGACCCGCCTTTCAACGAGCAGGACGCGAGCAAGATCAACACCCTGCACCTGCGCGTGGAAGACCCCGGAGACGGCACCAGCAACATGGCCGCGCTGACGGTCAGCCGCGCCCTGCGCCGCAAGCTGCCGGAGGCCCGCGAGCTGATCTACGCGGATCTCGAGGACGCCGATGTCGGCCAATGGACCCAGCGGGTCAAGCGCCTCGCCGAAATGGGAATGGAGGAAGAGGCCAGGGAAATGGAGCAGAGCCTGATCGAACTCACCCGCAACGATCCCGAGCTGCAGGAGGAACTCCTCGCCAGCCTGAAGAACACCGGCCGGGTTGCCGCCGTCTCGGGCACGCCCTGACCGTCCATGGCATTGCGTCACTGCCTCGTCCTGTTCTGCCTGCTGGGGACGGCGCTGCCGGCGGCGGCCAACCTGCCCCAGGAACCGGAGCCCGAGCTGCGCGCCCTGCTGCAGCGCACGGTGGCCGAGGCGGACAGCTTCCAGGACCGCTTCGAGGCGGAAGTCTGGCTGCTCGACATGTCGACCCGCCTCGAGCGCTTCCTGCCGGATCACCAGGAGCGCCTGGGGCTGCTCAGGCTGGTCCATCGCGAGGCGAGCAAGGCCGGGTTGCGCCCGGATCTGGTGATGGCGGTGATCCACGCGGAGAGCCTGTTCGACCGTTTCGCCATCTCCTCGGTCGGCGCCCAGGGCATGATGCAGGTGATGCCCTTCTGGAAGGCCGAACTCGGCCGACCGCAGGACAACCTCACCGACAACGCCACCAACCTGCGCTACGGCTGCACCATCCTCAGCTATTACCTGAAAAAGGAGAGCGGCGACCTCGGCCGCGCGCTCGCCCGCTATAACGGCAGCCTGGGGCAGAGCCGCTATCCGAGCAAGGTGATCGGCCTCTGGTACGACTTCTGGTACGTCAAGCCGTAGCCCCGACCCTCGGTCAGCGCCGCACCATGAAATCGGCGAAGCCCTGCACCGCCCCCTCCTCCAGCGCCACGGCCTCGACCCTGGCGTGCTCCGGTCCGGACCACAGCCAGTCGGCCAGCTCGCGCACCGCCGCCTCCTCGCCCTCGATCCAGGCCTCGACCCGCCCGTCGCCCAGGTTGCGCACCCAGCCGGCCAGCCCCAGGCGCTCGGCCCGGTCCGCCGTGCGCTGCCGGTAACCGACGCCCTGGACCCTGCCGCTGACCAGCGCCCGTACGCCTATCCGAGCCATCTCAGGAACCTCCTCGCAATGCCTTCAGGCGGGAATCCAGCCCGGCCGCCGTCTGCTCGCCCACCAGGCGCTCGCGCACTCTGCCCTCGGCGTCGACGATGTAGGTGACCGGCAACGCCGCGCTGGTCGGTAACTTCAACCGCGACGCCGGGTCCGTCGCCAGCACGCTGAAGCGGATCCCCATGGCTTCGCTGACCCTGGCCAACTCCGCGCCCTGCAGTCCGTCGAAGTTCACGCCGACGACGCGCACGCCGTCGGCGCGCAGCTGCTCGTCCAGGGCATTCAGCTGGGGAATCTCGCGGCGACAGGGTCCGCACCATTCGGCCCAGTAATTGATCACCAGCCATTTGCCCTGCAGCTGCTCCGCCAGCGGCCGGCCATGCTGGTCGACGCCCCAGTCCCGCTGGCCGCAGGCGCTCAGCAGGAGTACCGCGGCCAGCCCCAGAACGGCACCCATCCGTTTTCCCATGACGCTCCCCCGCTCCCTCACTCTGGAAATTCTGATTCGCGCTCGCCCCGCCCATGGCAAGCCCCGACGGCCGGCCGGAGCCCGGAAGGCGAAGATACTGACGTTTCTGGTCATTTCTTGCCGTAATGCGAGCGGGGTCAACCCGCTCGGCAGAGCCCCCGCACGGTATCGACCCGGGGGCGCCTCTACAATCGCCGCTCGATGAGCAGCCACAGGATCCCCGCACATGCTACAGGCCAACGATCAACTGATCGGCACCGTTTCTCCCCAGATCGTCGAATCCGCCTCGCTACTGAATTCTCCCCACGAGGGCCGGACCGCCGAATACGAGATCGCCGCCTGGTTGCGCCTGCCCGGACTGATCGATCTGCCGGTATCCCTGCTGGTGAGCTATCGCGACGGCGAGCGACTGCGGGAAACGACGGTCGACCACGGCAAGGTCGACGGCAGCGGCCGGGTGCTGCTGTCCGGCGTGGCCCGCCTGCCCGTGCAGCAAAGGATCGGCGAGATGCAGGTATGCCTGCGCTCGGCGATCACGCCGCAGGCCATGCAGGTGGAAAACCTGTTCGTCCAGGCCGCCGAGCCGTCGCATCGCGTCTCAGCCTGAAAGCCGCTGGCCGGCCTGCGCCGGCTCGACGACCGGCTGGGGCGACGAGTCGCCCTGCAGCCATTGCCCGAGGGCGTCGCCGAACAGGGCTTCGCGCTGCTGCTGGAAACGACCCAGGGCGGAGCGCAGGGCCGGGAACCAGGGCTCGTCGAGGGTCGACGGCAACTGGTCGGGACGCGGCAGCGGCCAGGGCGAACGACTCAGCAGCAGATCCAGGCTGTAATGCGCCAGATCGCGGCAGAGCACCCAGTTGTCGCCGCTGGTGCGGCAGATCAGCCGCTCCCGCTCGAGAAAGTCGAGGATCTCGTCCCACACGTGGTCGGGCAGCAGCCAGCCGCCCTGCTCCACGTCGAGCCGACGCACCGCCCGGCCGGCCTGCTGGCGCTCGTGGAATACCCGCAGCACCCCCAGCAGCGCCAGCAGGCGTGGCAGCGGGTTGCGCCGCCAGTGCCGGGAAGCCGACAGATTGCACACCAGCTCGGCGCCGAACAGCACGATGATCCAGGTCAGATAGATCCACAGCAGGAACAACGGCACGGTGGCGAAGGCCCCGTAGATCAGTTGATAGCCGGGAAACAGGCTGACGTAGAGACCGAACAGGGCTTTCGCCGCCTCGAACAGCACGGCGCTGAACAGCCCGCCGAGCAGCGCATGGCGCAGCGGAACCCGGGTGTTGGGCACCGCCGCATAGAGCAGGGTGAAGGCCGCCATGCTGGACAGCAGCGGCATGACGTTCAGCAGCCAGGCCCCGACCAGCGCATAGGGCCCGACCAGCAGCATCAGGGAGGTGACGTAGGTGCTCACGGCGAAGCCCGCCCCCACCAACAGCGGCCCCAGGCTGAGGATCGCCCAGTAGAGCAGGAAGCCGGACACCCCGCGGCGCGGCTGGCGCACGCGCCAGATGGCGTTGAAGGTCTTCTCGATGGTCAGCAGCATCATCAGGGCGGTGACGATCAGCAGCGCGACGCCGACCCAGGTCAGCTGCCGGGCCTGCTCGCTGAAGATCTTCAGGTAGCCCTGCAGCACCGAGCCGGTGGACGGCACGAAGTGGCGGAAGATGAAGCCCTGGATCTGCTCGCCCACGCCCTGGAAGGCCGGAATGGCCGAAAGCATCACGAAGGTCACGGTCATCATCGGGACGACCGCGAACAGCGTCGTGTAGGTCAGCGCGGCCGCACTGTTCAGCCCCCGGTCGGCGAGAAACCGCTCGAACAGGAAACGCCAGAAATCTACGGCATCGGCGAAACGTTGGTGCATGACCTCTCCTCTGGATCGGGCGCGAGGTTCCCCTCTGCGCCGGGGTGGTTAGAATAGCGACCTCTTCCCCCAGGATGCGATCCGCTCATGACCGATCTGACGCTCTATCATAATCCCCGCTGCTCGAAATCCCGCGGCGCGCTGGAGCTGCTCGAAGCCCGCGGCCTGCAGCCGAACGTGCGGCGCTATCTGGAAACCCCGCCCAGCGCGGCCGAACTGAAGGAGCTGCTCGGCAAGCTCGGCATCTCCGCCCGCCAATTGCTGCGGACCGGTGAGGAGGAATACCAAACCCTCGGTCTGGCCGCCCCCGCGCTGAGCGAAGACCAGCTGATCGAGGCCATGGTCGCCCACCCCCGCCTGATCGAGCGGCCGATCCTGATCAACGGAGACAAGGCGGTGATCGGCCGTCCGCCGGAGAAGGTCCTGGAGATCCTGCCGTGAATTCCCCCTACATCCTGGTGCTGTACTACAGCCGCCACGGCGCCACCGCCGAAATGGCCCGCCAGATCGCCCGCGGCGTCGAGCTGGGCGGCCTCGAAGCACGCCTGCGCACGGTTCCCGAGGTGTCTGCGGAGTGCGCCGCGGTGGCCCCGGAGATTCCCGCCGAGGGCGCGCTCTACGCCAGCCTGGACGACCTGCGCCACTGCGCCGGCCTGGCGCTCGGCAGCCCGACCCGTTTCGGCAACATGGCCGCTCCGCTGAAGTACTTCCTCGACGGCACCAGCAGTCTGTGGCTGACCGGCGAACTGGTCGGCAAGCCGGCCGCCGTATTCACCTCCACCGCCAGCCTGCACGGCGGCCAGGAGGCCACCCTGCTGTCTATGCTGCTGCCGCTGCTGCACCACGGCATGCTGGTCTGCGGCCTGCCCTACAGCGAAGCGGCGCTGCTCGAGACCCATGGCGGCGGTACCCCCTACGGCGCCAGCCACCATGCCGGCAGCGACGGCAAGCGCCCGCTCGACGAGCACGAAACCACCCTCTGCCGCGCCCTGGGTCTGCGTCTGGCCCAGACCGCGCGACGCCTGGAGCCGAACCGTGGCTAGAAAGAAGAAACCCCTGCCCCCGCTGGAATGGCTGGCCCCGCGCCTGAAGGCCAGCCGCACCATCACCCTCGCCAGCTTCGTCGCCCTGGTGCTGTTCATCCTGGTCTGGGACCTGTTGTTCGCCGACGCCCATGGCGCGGCGAGCTGGGTGCCCTGGCTGGTGCTCTGCTTCAAGCTGCTGCCCCTGCTGATCGTCGCCCCCGGCCTCGTCCTGGGCAGCGCCCGCGGCCACGCCTGGGCCTGCTACGTGGTTAACTTCTACTTCATCCTCGGCGTGCTCGCCGCCTTCGAGCCGAACCGCGCCCTCCTCGGCTGGGCCGAGATCGTGCTCAGCCTGACGCTGTTCTGCGCCGCCATGCTCTATACCCGCTGGCGCTTCCAGTACGACCGCCGGCTGGCCGGCGAAGTGTAGGGGGATACCGGCTCGATCGCCCTGTGCGAGCGAGCCTGCCCGGCCTACCAGCCGAGGGTTTCCTTGAGGAAGGGGATGGTCAGCTTGCGCTGGGCCTGCAGAGAGGCCTGGTCCAGCTGATCGAGCAGATCGAACAGCGCCGACATGCTGCGCGAGCCGCGGGTGAGGATGAAACGCCCAACCTCGTCGGTCAGGTGCAGGCCGCGGCGCGAGGCGCGCAGCTGCAGGGCGCGCAGCTTGTCCTCGTCGGACAGTCCCTGCATCTGGAAGACCAGAGCCAGGGTCAGGCGCGACTTCAGGTCGGGCAGCCTTATCTTCAGTTCGCGGGGCGGCACCGCGGCCGACAGCAGCAGACGCTTGCCGGCGTCGCGCAGCCGGTTGAACAGGTGGAACAGCGCCTCCTCCCATTCCGGACGCCCGGCGATGGCTTCCAGATCGTCGAGGCAGACCAGCTCGCTCTGCTCCAGGTTGTCCAGCAGCGCCGGACCGTAGTCCGCCACCTCGATCAGCGGCAGGTAGATCGCCAGTTCGCGGCGCTCGCCGAAGCGCAGGCAGGCTGCCTGCAGCAGATGGCTGCGCCCGACCCCCTCGGCGCCCCACAGGTAGATCAGGCTCTCCGTCCAGCCGGCATCCGGCTCGCACAGGCGCTCGACATAGCCGAGCGCCGCCGCATTGGCGCCGGGATAGTAATTGGCGAAGGTGGCGTCGTCGCGCAGACGCACCCCGAGGGGCAGTTGAATGGGTTTCATGCTCGACCGGGCGGCTCCGCGGAACCGTCGCTGGAATCTCCATAAAGAGCTGAAAGTTTATATAACTCGTTGACATGGCGCAGCAAAACCATGATCACAGCCGCCACCGGCAGGGCCAGCAGCACCCCGGTGAAGCCGAACAGCTGGCCGCCGGCGAGGACGGCGAAGATCACCGCCACCGGGTGCAGACCGATCCGGTCGCCGACCAGGAGCGGCGTCAGCAGCATGCCCTCGAGCAGTTGCCCCACGGTGAACACCGCCGCCACGCCGAACAACGGGTAGAGATCCCCGCCGAACTGGAACAGCGCGGCGACCAGCGCGGCGCCGATCCCGACCACGAAGCCCATGTAAGGCACGATACTGGCCAGTCCGGCGAGCACGCCGATCAGCAGTCCGAGATCCAGCCCGACCAGCATCAGCCCAAGCGCATAGACCGCGCCGAGCGCCAGCATCACCAGCAGTTGCCCGCGCAGGAAGGCGCCGAGCACCTCATGGCACTCGCTGACCAGCTTCACCACCAGGCCCTCCCGTCGACGCGGCAGCAGCGCGCGCAGCTTGGCGACCAGGATGTCCCAATCGCGCAGCAGATAGAAGCTCACCACCGGCACCAGCAGCAGGTTGCCCAGCCAGCCGAGCAGGGCCAAGCTGGAAGCCGTGGCCCGGCTGAGCAGTTGGCTGGCGATATCGGTGGTCTGGCCCAGGTGCTCGGTGAACAGGGCCTTCAGGTGCCCGATCTGCCAGAAGCTCTCGGACAGCCCGAACCTGACCTGGAGCCAAGGCAGGGCCCGCTGCTGCAGCCAATCGAGGATCTGCGGCGCCAGTTGGTAGAGATGCACCATCTGCTTGCCCAACATCGGCAGCAGGACCAGCAGGGCAACCAGCAACAGCAGGCCGAACAGGGTGAACACCACCACCACGCCCCAGGTGCGGGACATCCACCGCTCCAGCCGGTCGACCAGGGGATCGCCCAGATAGGCCAGCAGGATGCCGACTAGGAACGGCGAGAGGATCGGCGTCAGCTGGTAGACCAGCCACCCGGCGAGCAGCAGCCCGGCCAGCCAGAGCCAGCGGTGCGAATCAGTCATGTCGTGTCCCTGCGCTTCGGTATTTTCCGGACCAGACCCGGACGTAGTGGGCGCCGCTGGCCAGACTCGCCAGCAGCACCAGGAGAATCAGCGCTCGCTCCCAGGCGGCCGCCGCCGGCAGCAGGCTTTCCTGCAACAGCAGCTCGACGATCAGGACGACCTGCAGCAGCGTCGACAGTTTGCCGAGCAGCGTCGGCCTGATCTCCGGCGGCTCCACCAGCAGGCGATAGGCGACGGCTCCGGAGACGATCACCAGATCGCGCAGGAGCACGACCAGGGTCAGCCACCAGGGCAGGATTGCCACCAGACTCAGGCAGACGTAGCTGACGATCAGCAGCAGCTTGTCCGCCAGCGGATCGAGCAGCGCCCCCAGGCGACTGGTGCAGGCGAACCGGCGAGCCAGGAAGCCGTCCAGCGCGTCGCTCACGCCGGCCACGGCGAACAGCAGCAGCGCCGCCCCGTAGGACTGCTGCAGGATCAGCGCGGCGACCGGCAGGACCAGCAGCAGGCGCAGGCCGGTCAGGAGATTGGGCACCCAATGCAGCATGCTCATCGGCTTTCCCTGCCATTCCGTGGCCAGCCCGCGTCACGCATCCGCGCTCGGCGCCTCGCCTTACCAGTGGTAATGCAGCGCCGTATCGCGCGACTGCAGCAACGGCTGCTGCCCGCCTTCGGCGCCGGAGGCAGCCGCGGTCGCGGCAGGAGACTCCTGCAGGCCGATCAGCGACAGTTGCGAACGCAGCTGCTCGGGCGAGGAGTCGAGCTGGTAGACCAGACGGTCTCCGTCGACCAGACGCAGACGGGCGGAGAAGGGCTCGAGCACGCGATCCAGCTGGGCATAGCGGGCCAAGTCGGCGCCCTGTACCTCCAGATTCAGGCGCGCGGTGGCACCGGGCTTGGCGATGAAGCGCGGCGCCAGACGCTCGCTCGCCGCCAGCAGCACGGCATCGGCCAGGGCGGCGGCGTCCGCCGCCTGAGCCGTTCCCTGCTCCTGGGCATCGCCCATGGACAGGCGCCACTGCGCCTGCCAGCCAGCCTCCGCCTGACGGGCGTACACCGCCAGCACGGCGTCGGCGCCATAACGCTTCGAAGGCTCCTGCAGCGCGCTGCCGGCCGCCAGGTTCTCCGGGGTGGCGACCAGTTGCTCGTTGAGGTCGGCCATCGGCAGCCGCAGCGGCAGGCCGCGATGCGCGGCGGCCTGCTGCAGCGGCTGCGCGAGATCCTGACCATCTCCGACCAGCTGCGAGGTGGCGTCGGCCTCGTTCAGCCACCAGACGAGCAGGGTCGGCCGGCTGGCCCCCCACAACGGCAGACCGGCCTGGCGCAGGTAGCGCTGGGTGGTGGCCGGGTCGAAGTCGACCACCAGGGTCTGGCCCTCATAACCGTACTTGAGGACCAGTTGTTGCGGATCGTTGCGCACGGCCTGCAAGGCGGGATTCTGCACGGCCTTGGCGTCGCCGGTCAGCTTCAGGATCAGCGTATCCAGAGCCCGCTGCAGGGCAGCGTCGCGCTCCGCAGGCTGCTGACTGGAAACCGGCTCGCGCACCTGATAGAGGTCGCCGAGGGATTCGGCGAACAGTGGAAGGCAGAACAGCGACAGGCAAACGACGAGGAGGCGGGCGATCAGGCGCATGGGGGAATCTCGACTGGAACGGCAGGTTGGCCGCGAGTGATGATATACCTTAAACAGCCATCGCCCCCCCGGCAACCGCAGCCGTAGACGGCGCGCGGCCCGATCCCGCCCTCTCGCCCGCGGGGCGGACCGGGCCCGAGTGGCCCCTGCGGGGCAAGCCTGATAAAATCGCGCGCCTCGCGGACCGGCCATCATGCGCCTCGGTCGCCCCCTGAATTTCCCCTCAAAGGCCCGGATTTATGAGCAAGCAACCCTCCCTGAGCTACAAGGACGCCGGTGTAGACATCGACGCCGGCGAAGCACTGGTCGAACGCATCAAGGGCGTCGCCAAGCGCACCGCACGTCCGGAGGTGATGGGCGGTCTGGGCGGCTTCGGCGCGCTCTGCGAAATCCCGGCCGGCTACCGGCAGCCGGTACTGGTCTCCGGCACCGACGGCGTCGGTACCAAGCTGCGCCTGGCGCTGAACCTGAACAAGCACGACAGCATCGGTCAGGATCTGGTGGCCATGTGCGTCAACGACCTGGTGGTCTGCGGTGCCGAACCGCTGTTCTTCCTCGACTACTACGCCACCGGCAAGCTCAACGTCGACGTGGCCGCCACCGTGGTCACCGGCATCGGTGCGGGCTGCGAGATGGCCGGCTGCTCGCTGGTCGGCGGCGAAACCGCCGAGATGCCCGGCATGTACGAGGGCGAGGACTACGACCTGGCCGGCTTCTGCGTCGGCGTGGTGGAGAAGAGCGAGATCATCGACGGTTCGAAAGTGGCCGCCGGCGACGCGCTGATCGCCCTGCCCTCCTCGGGCCCGCACTCCAACGGCTATTCGCTGATCCGCAAGATCATCGAGGTCGCTGGCGTCGACATCGAGCAGGTGCAGCTGGACGGCAAGCCGCTGGCCGACCTGCTGATGGCGCCGACCCGCATCTACGTCAAGCCGCTGCTCAAGCTGATCAAGGACAGCGGCGCGGTCAAGGCCATGGCCCACATCACCGGCGGCGGCCTCACCGAGAACATCCCGCGCGTGCTGCCGGAAGGCACCCAGGCGGTGATCGACGTGGCCAGCTGGACCCGCCCGGCGGTCTTCGACTGGCTGCAGCAGAACGGCAACGTCGACGAGCGCGAGATGCACCGCGTGCTCAACTGCGGCGTCGGCATGGTCATCTGCGTGGCCCAGGACAAGGTCGAAGAAGCCCTCTCCAGCCTGCGCGCCAGCGGCGAACAGCCCTGGGTGATCGGCAGCATCGCCACCTGCGGCGAAGGCGCCGAGCGCGTCGTGCTGAACAACCTGAAGGCCCACTGATGGTCCAGCCCTGCAATGCGGTAGTCCTCATCTCCGGCTCCGGCAGCAACCTGCAGGCGCTGATCGACAGCCAGGGCGAGGACAACCCCCTGCGTATCCGCGCGGTCATTTCCAATCGCGCCGACGCCTACGGTCTGACCCGCGCGCAGAACGCGGGCATCGCCACCCAGGTCCTCGACCACAAGGCCTTCGCCGACCGCGAGGCCTTCGATTGCGCGCTGATCGAGGCGATCGACGGCTTCCGGCCCGACCTAGTGGTGCTGGCCGGCTTCATGCGCATCCTCACCCCCGCCTTCGTCCGCCACTACAGCGGCCGCCTGCTGAACATCCACCCCTCGCTGCTGCCCAAGCACAAGGGCCTGAACACCCATCAGCGGGCACTGGATGCGCAGGAATCCGAGCATGGCTGCAGCGTGCACTTCGTCAGCGAGGAGCTGGACGGCGGGCCGCTGATCATCCAAGCCGTCGTTCCAGTCGAGCCGAGCGACACCGCGGAAACCCTGGCCCTGCGCGTGCACATGCAGGAGCATCGCATCTACCCGACAGCGGTTCGCTGGTTCGCCGAAGGCCGCTTGCGGCTGGCAGCCGAAGGAGCGTTGCTGGACGGAGAGAAACTGCCGGCTACCGGCTATCTGATCCGAACCTAGGAGAAACTATGCGTCGTATCCTGTTGTTCGCGCTCGCGTTGCTGGCCCTGCCCAGCTACGCCTACGAGCTACACCCCTTCACTGCCAGTTATACGACCGACTCGTCGCAGATTCCGGTCAGCGGCACGGCCGAGCGTCGGCTGAGCCAGCAAACCGACCAGAGCTGGAAACTGGAATTCGAGGCCAGCATGATGATCGCCGGCCTTCAGGAAGAGAGCACCTTCCGCGTCGAACAGAGCCATCTGCTCCCGCTCAGCTATCGCTACGACCGCAACGGCCTGGGCAAGGTCAAGCACGTGGAGCAGGACTTCGACTGGAAAGCCAAGAAGGTGACCGGCAGCGATCGCGGCAAACCGTTCCAGCACAGCCTCGATCGCGGCCTGCTCGACAAATCCACCTACCAGATCGCCCTGCAGAAGGATGTCGCCGAGGGCAAGAAGAGCATGAGCTACCGGGTGGTCGACGGCGACGATATCGAGATCTACGACTTCCGCGTACTAGGCAGCGAGCGCGTGGACACCCAGGCAGGCCAGATCGAGGCGATCAAGGTCGAGCGCGTACGCGATCCCACCAAGAGCAACCGCCAGACCATCTTCTGGCTCGCCAAGGACTGGAACTATCTGCTGGTGCGCCTGCACCAGGTGGAGAAGGACGGCAAGGAATACGACATCATGCTCAAGGACGGCATGGTCGATGGCAAGCAGGTGGCGGGCAAGTAAGACTGTTGCCACAGCCTGGAAAGCGAGAAGCCGGCCTAGCGCCGGCTTCTTCGTTTCGGCCCGGAAGCGGGCTTACCACATGAGATCGTCGGGAATCTGGTAGGCGGCGTAGGGATCGTCCGCATCCGGCGCCTCGGTGGGCGTGTTCAGCAGGACCACCCGGCGCGGATCGCGCTCCTGGATCTTCAGTGCCGCCTCGCGCGGAATCACCTCGTAGCCGCCGCCGTGACGGACGATGGCCAGGGAGCCGCGGCTGAGCTTGTCGCGCATCAGAGCGTTCACCGAGAGGCGCTTGACCTTCTTGTCGTCGACGAAGTTGTAATAGTCGTCGGTGGTCAGCTTGGGCAGGCGCGAGACCTCGATCAGCTGCTTGATCTGCGCGGCCCGGGCCTTCTGCTCCGCCTTCTCCTGCTGCTGGCGGTTGAGCTCCTGGTCGCGGGCGAGCTTCTCGGCCTGGGCCTGGAGCGCCGCCTGACGCTGCGAATCGTCCTTCTCGGCCTGACCCTTGCGCTCCAGGCGCTCCTGTTTCTGCTTCTGCTTGCCGGCCTGCTTGGCCTGCTTCTCGTTGACCAGTCCGGCCTTCAGCAACTGGTCGCGCAATGACATGCTCATCGTTAGAACTCATCCAACCGCCCCCGGCCAGGCCGGAGGCTCATTCAAGGGGAAACTGCAGCAGGAGTCGACAGACGATCGAAGCCAATCCACCGACGGCCTGCCAGCTGAGGGCTAATCCTCCCGATTGCATGCGGACAGTGCAAGTCTCGCCGCTCATCGCGAGCATGATTGGCTGCCTTGCCACCATGATTGGCTGCCTTGCCACATGGTCATCGTCAAACGATAGCCCTACACTACCGGCTCCGGGGCCATATGCAGAATCCGCCATGCCACTCTTCGCCAAGGCCACCCTGGTAAGCGTGTTTCTTGCCAGCGTCCTGTTCGTGCACCTCCGCGGCCGAGCCCGCCTGCCGCTGCTGCGCCAGATGTTCAACTACTCGGCGCTGTTCACTCCCTACAACTCGCTGATGTACCTGTTCTCCCGGACGCCGTCGCGCCCCTACGTCGAGCGCCGCGACTTCCCGGAGCTGGACCTCCTGCGCGACAACTGGCAGACCATCCGCGACGAAGCCCTGGCACTGTTCGACGAGGGCTACATCCGTGCCGCCCTGCGCGACAACGAGGCCGGCTTCGGCTCCTTCTTCAAGAAGGGCTGGAAACGCTTCTACCTGACCTGGTACGAGGGTCCCCTGCCCTCGGCCCGCCAGCTCTGCCCGAAAACCCTCGAACTGCTCGGCCGCCTGCCGTCGGTGAAGGGAGCGATGTTCACCCTGCTGCCGGCCGGCAGTCATCTCAACCCGCACCGCGACCCCTTCGGCGGCTCGCTGCGCTACCACCTGGGACTCGCCACGCCGAATTCGGACGCCTGCCGCATCTTCGTCGACGGCCAGCCCTACGCCTGGCGCGACGGCGAGGACGTGATGTTCGACGAAACCTACGTGCACTGGGTGAAGAACGAGACCAACGCTCCCCGCCTGATCCTCTTCTGCGACGTGGAGCGGCCGCTGCCCTCCCCGCTGCGCCAGATCAACCGCTGGATCAGCGGCGTGCTCGGCCGCGCCACCGCGCCGCAGAACGTCGAGGGGGAAAGGGTCGGCTCGATCAACCGCGCCTACGGCGGCTTCAAGCGCATCGGCAACGCCATCGGCTCGCGGGTCCGTCAGTTCAAGCGGGCCAACCCGACCGCCTATCGCGTGCTGCGCCCGGTCCTGGCCGTGGCGCTGGGCGTGCTGCTGTTCCGCTGGATCGCCGGCTGAGGCCGGGGCCGGACTCAACCGCAGCCAGGTCCTTCCCGCTCCGCACGCTTGGCCTCGCCCCAGAGCGCATCCAGCTCGTCCAGGCCGCACTCCTCGGGACGCCGCCCGCCCTCGCGCAGCCGCTCCTCGATGAAGCGGAAACGCCGCTCGAACTTACCGTTGGCGGCGCGCAGGGCGGCCTCCGGATCGACCTTGAGATGCCGGGCCAGGTTGGTCACCACGAACAGCAGATCGCCGACCTCCTCGGCAATGGCCGCGGGATCGTTCTCGCTCATGGCCTCCAGCACCTCGTCCAGCTCTTCGCGCACCTTGTCCACCACCGGCAGCGCCTCCGGCCAGTCGAAGCCGACCTGAGCGGCGCGCTTCTGCAGCTTGGCCGCGCGGGACAGCGCCGGCAGGGCGTTTGGCACGTCGTCGAGCAGGGACAGTTGCTGCGGCTCAGCGGCCTTCTCCGCCCGCTCCTCGGCCTTGATCTCCTCCCAGCGCTGCTTGACCGCCGCCTCGGACAGCTTCGGCATGTCCGGCGCGCCATACAGATCGCCATCGGGGAAGACATGGGGATGCCGGCGGATCAGCTTGCGGGTGATGCCGTCGACCACCGCGGAGAAGTCGAAACGCCCTTCCTCCCTCGCCAGCTGGCTGTAGTAGACCACCTGAAACAGCAGGTCGCCGAGCTCGCCCGGCAGATGGGCGAAGTCGCCGCGCTCGATGGCGTCGGCGACCTCGTAGGCTTCCTCCAGGGTGTGCGGCACGATGCTCGCGTAGGTCTGCTGCAGATCCCAGGGACAGCCGTACTGCGGATCGCGCAGGCGGGCCATCAGGTGCAGCAGGTCGTTGAGCTGGTACATGGCGGTTTCCTAGGACTTGGCGGGGCTACCCGACCGGGAGTGGTGCGGCCCGGGCCACACCGGCGTGGCTCCGGGCGCTGCATCGGCTCAGGAGCTGCGCTGCCGGCGCGCCTCGATGATGTTGGGCAACTGGGCGATGCGCGCCAGCAGCCGGCCGAGGGCATCGAGCCCGGGGATCTCGATGGTCAGGACCATCTGCGCGGTGCTGTCCTCCTTGTTCGAGAGGGTGTTGGCGGCCAGCACGTTGATGCGTTCGTTGAGCAGCACCTGGGACACGTCGCGCAGCAGACCGGAACGGTCGTAGGCGCGGATGAGGATGTCCACCGGGTAGGTCTGCACCGGGGCCGGCCCCCAGCTGACCTGGATGATCCGCTCCGGCTCGCGGCTGGCCAGCTGCAGGGCGTTGGCGCAGTCCTGACGGTGGATGGTGACGCCGCGGCCCTGGGTGATGTAGCCGACGATGGGATCGCCCGGCAGCGGCTGGCAGCAGCCGGCGATCTGGGTCAGCAGGTTGCCGACGCCCTGGATCTGGATGTCGCCGCGCCTGCCCGGCTTGGCCGCCCCGCCGAACCTGCGGGGAATGAGATCCAGCTGCTCGGCGCCGCGGTCCGGCTCGACCAGCTGCTGCGCCAGGGTGACCACATGGGCCAGGCGCAGATCGCCGGCGCCGAGGGCGGCGAACATATCGTCGGGGGTTTTCAGGTTGGCCTTTTCCGCCAGGCGCTCGTAGTCCACCGGCGGCAGGTCGAGCCGGGACAGTTCGCGCTCGAGCATCGCCTTGCCGGCGGCGACGTTCTGGTCGCGGGCCTGCAGCTTGAACCAGTGGACGATCTTCGCCCGCGCCCGCGAGGTGGTGATGTAGCCGAGGTTGGGGTTCAGCCAGTCGCGGCTCGGCACCCCCTGCTTGCTGGTGATGATCTCCACCTGCTCGCCGGTCTGCAGGCTGTAGTTGAGCGGCACGATGCGCCCGTCGACCTTGGCGCCGCGGCAGCCGTGGCCGATCTCGGTGTGCACGCGGTAGGCGAAGTCCAGCGGCGTGGAGCCCTTGGGCAGGTCGATGGCATGGCCGTCGGGGGTGAATACATAGACCCGGTCCGGCTCGATGTCGACCCGCAGCTGCTCAGCGAGCCCGCCGATGTCGCCGAGCTCCTCGTGCCATTCGAGCACCTGGCGCAGCCAGGAGATCTTCTCCTCGTAATGGCTGGAGGTGGACTTGACGTCGGTGCCCTTGTAGCGCCAGTGGGCGCAGACGCCCAGTTCGGCCTCCTCGTGCATGGCATGGGTGCGGATCTGCACTTCCAACACCTTGCCGTCCGGGCCGATCACCGCCGTGTGCAGCGAGCGGTAGCCATTCTCCTTGGGGTTGGCGATGTAGTCGTCGAACTCCTTGGGAATATGCCGCCAGAGGGTATGCACGATGCCGAGGGCGGTGTAGCAGTCGCGGATCTCCGGCACCAGTATGCGCACCGCGCGCACGTCGTAGATCTGGCTGAACTCCAGCCCCTTGCGCTGCATCTTGCGCCAGATCGAGTAGATGTGCTTCGCCCGGCCGGTGATCTCGCCCTGGATGCCATTGTCGGCCAGCGCCTGCTTGAGCTGCTGCACCACGTTCTCGATGAACTGCTCGCGGTCCAGCCGGCGCTCGTGCAGGAGCTTGGCGATCTGCTTGTATTGCTCCGGCTCCAGGTAGCGGAAGGACAGATCCTCCAGCTCCCACTTGATGTGGCCGATACCCAGACGGTGAGCCAGCGGCGCGTAGATGTCGAAGACCTCGCGGGCGACGCGCCGGCGCTTTTCCTCGCTGCCGTTCTTCACCTCGCGGATCGCGCAGGTTCGCTCGGCCAGCTTGATCAGGGCCACGCGCACGTCGTCGACCATCGCCACCAGCATCTTGCGCAGGTTCTCGACCTGGGACTGGGCGTTCAGCACCAGGGACTCGCGCGGATTGAGACTGGCGCTGATCGCCGCCATCCGCAGCACGCCCTCGATCAGCTTGGACACCACGGCGCCGAAATGCTTCTGCACCTGCTCCAGGCTGATCTGGTTCAGACGCACACCGCGATAGAGCAGCGCGGCTACCAGGGAATCCTGATCCAGCTTGAGGTCGGCGAGGATTTCCGCGATTTCCAGGCCCGTCCGGAAGGTCGACGGGGCCCCCTCCGCGGGGGCCTCCCGCCCTTCCAGGTATCGCTGTTCGGCTGTACGGGCGAATTCGCAGGCGTCCTTCAGCGGTTCGCGTTCGAGGGCCGGGTCCATCTTGAGGACATGATCCAACCAGGCCTCCAGATTGATACTGCCATCCGTATTGACCGGCTGCTGCGCTCTCACCTGTACCATCTATACCCTTCCTCTCTCGACGACCCGCGAGCCCGCCGGCCGGACGCCGACCCGCTCGCCGATCGAAAAACACATGGAGCCGCGGCTCCGCTGGCGCCCTGCGACCACCCGCTCTCAGCGCGCAGCGGGGCGCCTCTCGAACAACGCCATCGCCTCGACATGCGCCGTCTGCGGAAACATGTCGAGTATTCCGGCCCGTCTCAGACGATATCCCTGCCCGGCCAGCTCCGCGGCATCGCGAGCCAAGGTCGCCGGATTGCAGGACACGTAGACGATCCGCTCGGCCTGCAGGGCGCCCATCTGACGTACGACCTCCAGCGCTCCGTCGCGCGGCGGATCGAGCAGCACGGCGGGAAAGCCGCCAGCGGCCCAAGACGCCTCCGCCAGCGGCTTCGACAGGTCCGCTTGATGGAAGTGTGCATTGCCCAGGCCATTGTCCTCGGCGTTTCGACGCGCCCGCGCGACCATCGCCGCCACGCCCTCGACCGCCACCACCTCGCGGGCCTGCCGGGCCAGGGGCAGAGCGAAGTTGCCCAGACCGCAGAATAGATCCAGAACCCGCTCCGTGCCGCTTGGCGCCAGCCACTCCAGTGCCTGGGCGACCATCGCCTCGTTCACCGGGGCGTTCACCTGGATGAAGTCCCCCGGGCGGTAATGCAGCTCCAGATTCCAGCGCTGCAGGCGATAACCCAGCGCCTCGCCGGAACGGTCCGGTTCCGGCTCACCCTCGCCCTGCAGCCAGAGCTGTGTAGAGTGCTCCTGGCAGTACTCCCGCAACCGCTGCAGGTCGCGCTCCGCCAGGGGCTTAATATGACGCACCAGAATTGCACTGGCATTGCCGTGGAACAATTCCACGTGCCCCAGCACCTGCGGCCTTTCCAGCTCCTGCAGGAGCACGGGCAAGGTATGCAGGAGATTTTGCAAGGGCTGTACCAGCACCGGGCAGTCGCCGATACCGACTATCGCCTGGCTGGCCGCGGCGCGGAACCCCACCTCCAGCCGGCCGGCCTTGGCATCCCAGCGCACCGCCAGCCGCGCGCGGCGGCGGTAGCCGAACTCGGGGCCGACCAGCGGCGGCGCCCACTCGTCCGGCTCCAGATCGGCGAAACGCGCGAGCTGTTCGGCGAGGGTGCGCCGCTTCAGCTCCAGCTGCTCGGCATGGGGCATATGCTGCAGGGTACAGCCGCCGCAGCGTCCGGCATGGGCGCAGGTGGCGGGCCGTCGCTGCGGCGCCGGCGCGAGGATGCGCTCGCCCTGGGCTTCGACGACCCGGCTGCGCGCCGCCAGTACCCGGGCCTCGACCCGCTCGCCGGCCAGGGCGCCGGCGACGAACCAGGTACGCCCCTCGTGAAAGGCGATGCCGCGGCCGTCGTGAGCCAGCCGCTCGATGGTCAGGACCTGTTTCTTGCCCACCGGCACTTGCGCCGGGCGGGCTCCGCCGGCGGGCTGGAAACGCAGACCGCCCGTTCGTTTAGCCAAGGTGGAACGCCTCGTACTCGTAGGGAAAACTCATCGGCTCAGGGCTGGTCATAGATGCCGGTGGACAGATAGCGGTCGCCGCGGTCGCAGACGATCGCCACCATCACGGCGTTCTCGACTTCCTGAGACAGGCGCAGCATGGCCGCCACCGCACCGCCGGAGGAAACGCCGCAGAAGATGCCCTCCTCGCGTGCCAGGCGGCGCATGACCTCCTCGGCCTCGCTCTGGGCCATGTCGACCACCCGGTCGACCCGGCTGGCATCGAAGATCTTCGGCAGGTATTCCTCGGGCCAGCGACGGATGCCCGGAATCGCCGAACCCTCCTGGGGCTGCAGGCCGATGATCTGCACCGCCGGGCTCTGCTCCTTGAGGTAGCGGGATACGCCCATGACGGTGCCGGTGGTGCCCATGGAGCTGACGAAATGGGTGATGGTGCCGCCGGTCTGGCGCCAGATCTCCGGGCCGGTGCTCTCGTAGTGGGCCACTGGGTTGTCCTGGTTGGCGAACTGATCGAGGACCTTGCCCCGGCCTTCGCTCTGCATCTTGAGCGCCAGATCGCGGGCGCCCTCCATGCCCTCAGCCTTGCCCACCAGGATCAGCTCGGCGCCGTAGGCGGTCATCGCCGCCTTGCGCTCGGCGCTCATGTTGTCCGGCATGATCAGCACCATCCGGTAGCCCTTGATCGCTGCGGCCATGGCCAGGGCGATGCCGGTATTGCCGGAGGTGGCCTCGATCAGGGTGTCGCCGGGCTGGATGTCTCCGCGCAACTCGGCGCGGGAGATCATCGACAGGGCCGGCCGGTCCTTCACCGAACCGGCCGGATTGTTGCCTTCCAGCTTGACCAGCAGGGTATTCGAGGTATTGCCCGGCAGGCGCTGCAGACGCACCAGAGGGGTGTTGCCGACGCAGTCGGCGATGGTTGGGAAATGCATGGGTCTAGGCCTTCCTTGCAATCCGGACAAATTAGAGAGGCGACTATGATAGCTGGCAAAGGGCTGCAGCCCATAACCCATATGAACTGATACTTATTCCTTGCCTTCATAAGGCCAGGGGCCCCTATTGCCCCTCCGCGACCAACCGCTACACTGCGCTACAGCACGCAGGCACGCAGGAGAAACAAGGGTGTTTCAGGATTTCAGCATCAAGGCCAGGATCGTCATGCTCACCCTGTTGCCCAGCAGCCTGCTGGCCCTGGTTCTGGGCAGCTACTTCACCTGGCAGCAATGGTCGGAAATGCGCGAGCAGATCATCGAGCGCGGCCAACTGATCACCCAGCAGCTCGCCCCGCTCAGCGCCCCGTCCCTGGCCAACGGCTACAACAACCGCCTGCAGCGCATCGCCAATCGCATCCTCGACCAGTCGGACATCCGTGCGGTCAGCTTCTTCGATCCCCAGTTCAAGCTCCTGGTGCACGCCGGGCCGAGCATCCTCAGCGAGCAGCCGCCCCACGACCCGAGCCGGCTGACCCTGGTCACCACCCCGGAAAACACCCACCTGCTGATGCCGGTGCTCGGCTATCACCAGAATCTCGCCAGCGATAGCAGCGACCAGGAAGACCGCCTGCTCGGCTGGGTCGCCATCGAACTGTCCCACCACAGCGCGCTGCTGAAGGGCTACCGCAGCCTGTTCACCAGCCTGATCCTGATCCTCGCCGTGCTGCTCGGCAGTGCGCTGCTCGCCCTGCGCATGGGCCGGACCATCAGCGACCCCTTGCGACGCATCCAGCAGAGCGTCTCGCAACTGCGCGACGGCCATCTGGAAACCCGTCTGCCCCCGCTTGGCAGCCACGAACTGGACGAGCTGGGCGCCGGCATCAACCGCATGGCCGAGGTCCTGCAGCACGCCCAGGAGGAGATGCAGCACAGCATCGACCAGGCCACAGAGGACGTCCGTCAGAACCTGGAAACCATCGAGATCCAGAACATCGAGCTGGACATGGCGCGCAAGGAAGCCCTGGAGGCGAGCCGGATCAAATCCGAGTTCCTCGCCAACATGAGCCATGAAATCCGCACGCCGCTGAACGGCATCATCGGCTTCACCAACCTGCTGCAGAAATGCGACCTGACGCCCCGCCAGCAGGACTACCTGAACACCATCGCCAAGTCCGCCGACAGCCTGCTGGAAATCATCAACGAGATCCTCGACTTCTCGAAGATCGAAGCCGGCAAGCTGGTTCTCGAGCACGTGCCTTTCAACCTGCGCGAGCTGCTGCAGGACACCCTGACCATCCTCGCGCCGACCGCTCACGCCAAGCAGCTCGAACTGGTCAGCCTGATCTACCGCGACACGCCGCTGGCGCTGATCGGCGATCCGCTGCGGCTCAAGCAGATCCTCATCAACCTGATCAGCAACGCCATCAAGTTCACCAACAAGGGCACCATCGCCGTGCGGGCCATGGTCGAGGACGTCAGCGAAGAGTTCGCCAAGCTGCGCATCAGCATCCAGGACACCGGCATCGGACTGTCCCGGGAGGATCTGGCCGAGCTGTTCCAGGCCTTCAGTCAGGCCGACAACTCGCTGACGCGTCAGACCGGCGGCACTGGCCTGGGCCTGGTCATCTCCAAGCGCCTGATCGAGCAGATGGGCGGCGAGATCGGCGTCGACAGCGAGCCGGGCCAGGGCTCCGAATTCTGGATCAGCCTGAGCCTGCCCCTGGACGACAAGGCGACGGCGGAGAAGTCCGCCCTGAGCCCAGGCCATCGGGTGGCCCTGCTGGAGCAGCACGAACTGGCACGCCAGTCCCTGATGCACCAACTGGAAGACTGCGGCATGGAGGTCACCGCCTTCACCGAGCCGGAGAGCCTGCTCGCCGGAGTCGAGGCCGCCCGCCAGGCGAGCCGGCCGTTCGAGCTGGCCGTCCTCGGGGTGACCAGCCGGGACCTCAATGCCGAAGATCTGCGCCGGAGCGTCGCCACCCTCGAGCAGCTCGGCTGCAAGAGCCTGGTGCTCTGCCCCACCACCGAACAGCTGCTGTACCAGGACGTCCTGCCGGACTCCCACAGCCAACTGCTGGCCAAGCCGGCCTGCAGCGACAAGCTGCAGCGTGCCATCAGCGATCTGCTCAAGTCCGAGCCGGCCAGACGCGAGGCCCCGAGGCCGCTGTCCGGTCGCGCCCCCAGACTGCTCTGCGTCGATGACAACCCGGCCAACCTGCTGCTGGTGAAGACCCTGCTCAGCGACATGGGAGCCCAGGTATCGGTCGCGGATAGCGGCCTCGCCGCCGTGGAAGCGGTGAAGCAGTCGCGCTTCGACCTGATCTTCATGGACGTGCAGATGCCCGGCATGGACGGCCGTCAGGCAACCGTGGCGATTCGCGAGTGGGAGCGATCCGGGAACCATTCGGCGACACCGATCATCGCCCTGACCGCCCACGCCCTCAGCGACGAGAAGCGCGCGCTGCTCCACAGCGGCATGGACGACTACCTGACCAAGCCGATCAACGAACAGCAGTTGGCCCAGGTCGTGCACAAATGGACCGGGCTGCAACTGCGCACCCAGGAGCAGAAGCCCGCCCAGAGCAAGTCGACCTCCATCAGCCACCTCAGCGTGCTCGATCCCGAGGAAGGCCTACGCCTGGCCGCCGGCAAGCCCGATCTGGCCGCGGACATGCTGTCCATGCTGCTGGCATCCCTGGACGCCGACCGCCAGGTCATCCAGCAGACCCGCAAGGACGGCGACCGGGCCGCGCTGATCGAGCGGGTTCACCGGCTGCACGGGGCGACGCGCTACTGCGGCGTTCCCCAGCTGCGCGCCGCCTGTCAGCTCAGCGAGACCCTGCTCAAGCAGAAGGACCCGGCCGCCGAGGCCGCCCTGGACGAGCTGGAGGCGGCCATCGTCCGCCTCGCCAGCGAAGCCCGGCAAAGCGCTTAAAGCGCCGCGGGAAAAGCAGGGCCGGCTCGACCGTCAGGAAGTCCGAGGGCGGGTCGACCCCGTGTTAGGATGCCGGCCCCCAACGCCCTCACTGCGAAGATTTCCATGGCCGAACACGATTTCCGCTACAGCCTGCTCACCCCCCAGCACACCCTGACCGAATGCCGCGCCCTCACGCCCGGGCGCTATCAGGTTTCCGGTACCGGTGGCTCGATCCGCAGCGGCGACACCCTGCTGGTGACCCTCAGGGGCAGCCGAGAGCTGTATCAAAGGCTCACGGTGGACAAGGTCCGCATGCTGATCAATCCGCCCGGTCACTGGGTGGCCGTGGCCAACGGCCCGGTCTTCGAGGAACTGGCCATTCATAACTGGAAGGTCGAATGCAACGGCTGCGGCGCCCAACTCGACTTCGAATTCGCCGTGGATGCCGCCTTGGGCGACACTGCCCGCACCGAGGCCGCCGAACGCCGCATCGCCGAACTTGGCTGGCAGAGCCGTGACGGCCATCATCTGTGCCCCAAATGCCAGGCGAAAGCCTGAACCGCGGGCAAAGCGTCAGGGCCCGATCACTCGGGCCAGGCTCACACCGAAGATGATGGAAAACAAAACGAAGGCGAAATAACGCATGACCGTTCTCCTGTCGTGATTCTGTGTCATGGCAAGAGTACGAAGCGCCGCTTAAACCAACCTGAATCGGCCAGACCGAGCGCTCTCAGCGATCAGCGGGCGAATAGCTCCAGCTGCTCGTGGCGGTCCTGCAGGTCGATCAGCCGTACGCCGACGCCCAGCAGGCGCACCGGCTTGGCACCGCGCGCGAAGGCGGCCCCCAGCAGCAGCCGGTAGCTGTCCAAATCGCGGCCCGCGCCGGCCTGCTCCAGAGTGGTCTGGGTGAAGTCGTGGAACTTCACCTTGACGAAGGGCTTGTCCGGCCGATAACTGCGATCCAGCCGCTCCAGGCGTCCGTCCAGCTCCTCCAGCAGCAGTGGAAGGCGCTCCAGACAGGCGGACAGATCCGGCAGATCGACATCGTAGGTGTGCTCCACGCTCAGCGACTGGCGCCGGCTGTCGACCTGCACCGGCCGCTCGTCGATTCCCCGCGCCAGTTGCCAGAGGCGCTCGCCGAAGCTGCCGAATTCGCGCACCAGCGCAAGCCGGTCCCACTCGCGCAGCTCGGCGCAGTTGCGGATACCCAGGCGGCCGAGCTTGTCCGCCGTCACCTTGCCGACCCCGTGCAGCTTGCTCACCGGCAGGTCGGCGACGAAGCCATCGACTTCGCCGGGCGTGATCACGAACAGGCCATTAGGCTTGCGCCAGTCGCTGGCGATCTTGGCGAGAAACTTGTTCGGCGCCACTCCGGCGGACACGGTGATATGCAATTCCTGCCAGATGCGCCGGCGAATGTCCGCGGCGATGCGCGTGGCGCTACCGGAAAAGTGCGGGCTGGCGGTGACGTCCAGATAGGCCTCGTCCAGGGACAGCGGTTCGATGCGCTCGGTGTAGTCACGGAAGATCCGGTGGATTTCCCGGGATGCCGCCCGGTAGGCGTCGAATCGCGGCTTGACGATCAGCAGATCGGGGCAGAGCTTCAGCGCATGCCGGGAAGACATGGCCGAACGCACGCCATAGGCACGGGCTTCATAGTTGCAGGTGGCGATCACGCCTCGCCGATCGGGCGAACCGCCCACCGCCAACGGCTGCCTGGCCAGGCGCGGGTCGTCGCGCATCTCGATGGCTGCGTAGAAACAGTCGCAATCGACGTGGACGATTTTCCGGCCGCTCATGATCTGCTGCAGGATGCTGGGTGGGGTTGCTGCCTGCAGACTATCCTGTCACGTGCCCGCCGTCAGCACCGCCCCGCTCGAACGGACGGGGTAACGCCGGCTCACTGCACCGCCACTCCGCTCTCGTGCGTGGAGTACTCCCCGGCGACGATCCTGTCGACACGGAAACCGTCGGGCCCCTCGATATCGATGGGCAGCCAGATCCGCCATGCCTCTTCGGCCCCGACGGAATGGACCTCTGTATCCCGGCTACCGACGACCTTACCGGCCTTCAGGATGTCGAAATGAATGGACACCGATTTCAGATCGCGCCCCGAGGTGTTCACCGCGGTTCCCTGGAGGTAGTTCTTGTGCCCCACCTTGATCAGGGCCATGTTGCGCAGCTTGACGAGATCCTCGGCGAGCACCAGAGGGGAGAGCATCAAGCTGATTGCCAGTACGAACATCCTTAACATCGCATTACTCCTGAGGGTAACTGGACAGCAGGGATGACATGCAGCCATCGGACAGCAAAGAACGGCAATATTCGTCGAAATATTGACGAATATTTTTCGTCGCAGGATCGCACGACGGAGCCGGGCACTCAGCTACCGTTGGTCTACTCTTACAAGGCGACACTCCCATGGAGGACGCATCATGTCTTTCGACCCGAACGAGGTGGACGCCCTGCTGCAGCGCGCACGGCAGCACGCGGATGAAGCCGTGAGCCGCGACGATCCGACCCTCTACCGCGAGGCCTTCCAGGCCATGTGCCAGGCCGTGGCTCTGCTGGCCAGGGGGAACAACGACTGGCGCGAACAGGTGCTGCGAGCCACCGAGGAATTCATCCGCACCGAGGGCATCTGAACCCCGCGCACATTTCGGGCTCCAATGATGAAGAGCGCCCCTGGCTGGCAGCAGGCAGCCAGCCTCGTGTCGAAGTCCGGACCAGCGAGGGCATCCCCATGAGCATCGAAATCGACACCAACAGCTCCACCTGCATTTTCACCCATGAAGGGACCAGGCATGAATGGCCCATCACCGAGGTCCGTGTGAGCACCGATCCGGAGGCACGCATGTCGATCATCGAGAAGGGAGAGCTGCGCAAGCACATCAGTGAGAACGATGCCGAACGGCTGGTCGCCGCCGGAGCGGAAGACGGCCGCTTCCACCTGATCGTCTACAACGAGTGAAATGCCGTGCTCGGGCCGACTCCAGCCACAGAAGTGGCATGGAGCCAGCTTTTGTCGTTCCCGAGCTTTGCTAAATATTTGAAGAAAAAAGGCTTTTTAAAGGAAAAACTTGACAGCGATACGTTTCGCTGTAGAATTCAACTCATCAGACGCGGGGTGGAGCAGTCTGGTAGCTCGTCGGGCTCATAACCCGAAGGTCGTAGGTTCAAATCCTGCCCCCGCAACCAAATCCGAAAAAGGCCACTCAATCGAGTGGCCTTTTTCATTTCCGCCTTTCTTCGCTCAATTCTCCCTGAGCGACACGCTCGGCATGCAGGCCGAGCGAAAAGCCGAGCCAGCCCCAAAGTGCAGCGCAAAAGGCGCCGACCAGCGCGATCAACACCCCCCGTAGCCCAGCCCATTCACCCCTGCCTTCAGCCAACTGCCGGCTGCATCGCCGCCGCGATAGACCACGGTGTCGATGAAGTTCTTCACCTTGTATTTGGCCTCCACATCCACCGTGGTGAACAGCATCTCCCGCCCCGGCCGGATCAGGGCATACTCGCCGGCGCGGCGCAGGACCATCACCGCCGCCAGCACGACGAAGCCCGGCGACCAGCCGCGCCTGCTCCAGATAGAGGAAAGTGCTAGTCGTGGCCAGCAGCACCACGAACAGACCGATACCGGCTAGAAACCAGGAAGAACCCAGGCGCAGGGCGCCGGAGAACGGGTTTCCTCCCATCGGCCGCTGCGGGCTGTCCTCCGCGGCCGAATGACCGAGCCCGGCACCGGCCACCGCGCGCCAGCGCATCAGATATCGCTGGCCAGCAGGGTCAGCCCCAGCAGCAGCGCAGCCAGAACCATCAGCCCCGCGGGTTGCAGCAGGCCGCCGAACAGCGGGCCGCTGAGTCCGCCGACACTGGCACCCGTGGCGATGAAGGCGAACAACCGCTTGGCCTGCTCGGTACGGAACACGTCGGCCATCAGGCTCCAGGTCACCGAAACGACGAACAGGTTGAACACCGACAGCCAGACGAAGAATACCCGTGCGCTCCAGACGTTGTCCGGGGCGATGGCGAACAGTCCGGCGAAGACCAGCATGTCGAGCGCGAAGAAGCCATAGACCCAGTCGACGAGGCGCACCCGCGGCACCCGTGCACTGGCCTCGCCAAACAGCGGAGCCGCCAGCAGCATGACCACGAAGGCGGCGCTGAACAGCCATTGCAGCCGATCGCCCCCGGCCGTGACGCCCATGGTTTCGCGCAACGGACGAAGCATGAAGTAGCCAGTGAACAGGCAATAGATGAAGGCGAAGCCGGCCAGGGCCGCACCCGCCTCCTCGCGCCGAACGCCCAACAGCCGGCAGAAGCGTTCGCCCCAACCGTGAGCGGTCATGGTTCGCTCAGGCAAAATAGGCGGCGATCCGCGCGCGCTGCGCCGTATCCGGCATGCGGCCGAACCCGGCGAGCAGATTGTCGGCCATGTGGCGAGGATCGGAGGAAGCCGGAATCACGCAGGTAACCGCCGGGTGCGAAATCACGTACTTGAGAAACACCTGCGCCCAGGAGCTGCAGTCGATGTCCGCCGCCCAACGCGGCAACTCCCGGCCATTGACCCGGGCGAACAGCTGGCCGCCTTCGAAGGCGCGGTTGATCAGCACCGCCACGCCCTTCTCGCGGCACAGCGGCAGCAGCCGTCGCTCGGCGTTGCGCGAAACGACGGACAGGTTGATCTGCAGGAAATCCAGCGGCTCGCGCTCGACGATGCCCACGAGCTCGTCGTGGGCCGCCTCCAGATAGTGGGTGACGCCCAGATAACGGATGCAGCCCTGTGCCTTCAGGTCGCGCAGCAGACCGAGTAGGGTGCGGTAGTCGATCAGGTTGTGTACCTGCAACAGATCGAGACGCTTGCTGCGCAGCGCCCTGAGGCTCTCCTCGAACTGCGCCAGGCCACGCTCGCGGCCGCGTACGCCGAGCTTGCTGGCGAGGAACACGTTCTCGCGCCAGCCGCCCTGCTCCAGCAGAAGGCCGCAGACCATCTGGGCGCGACCGTAGCTGGGGGCGGTGTCGAGAACGCGACCGCCTTTATCCAGCAGCAGTCGCAGCACCTCGCGCAGCGGGGACAGGGCCTCCTCGCTGGCGGGCACATCGAAGCTGCCGGAAGTGCCCATGCCGATCACCGGCAGCGGCTCGCCGCTGGCGGGGATGGACCGGACCAGCATCTGCTCTCCGGTAGCCATGAGCAGAGACGAGCGGGATGCCGCCAGCAGCATGGCCGAGCCCAGGGATGCCTCGATCAAGCTCCGCCGCGATAGCATGCCATCCCCTCCTCCGTCGTGCGGCATGCCGCCATGGCGAACCGCTGAACACTAGAGTTAAGACAGCTCCACCGGCGAAAACCAGAGCGGGGAAAACTCGAAACAACGCCCTCGCCGATGAGCGAGGGCGCCCGGGCCGTCCTACAGACCGGTGGCCGTGCCAGGTGCGGCGCCCGTAGTGGCGGCTCCCGGAAGAGCGGGGGTCGCCAGGGTGCCGTTCACGCCCCAGACACCCTCCAGACTCTGCAGCAGGGGGCCGCTCGCGCCCTGATTGCCCAGGTATTGCAGGAGGACCGGAGTGAACTGACCGACCATCGTCGGCTGCATGCCCAGGGCGGAGAAGGTCTGGTTCACGTCATTCATGCTGTTGACGTTGGCCAGCAGCTCGGAGGCCTGCGTCATGCCGGGGGATTGCCCGAGCAGGCTGCCCAGGACGCTCGCCTGGTTCAGCGCATTGCTGCCGGTGAGACTCTCAAGCCCCGGCACCGATTGGGCGAGCTGCGCATAAGCCGTCTCCTGCAGCTGGTTCTTCGCCAGACCGAGCAAGGCACCGGTACCGCCCAGCGCCTGCAGCGGCGTCACATTGAGAGCGACCAGGGTATTGATCAGGGTAGCGGCCTGCGAATTGCCCAGCACACCGACATTGGTGGTCGGGGTACCGGTGACCGCGGAGGTCATCCTGGCGGCATCGTCCAGGTTGAACGCGGACGCCGTGCAACCCGCCGTCATGGTCAGGAATGCGGCCAGAGCGATGGAGCGGGACGTTTTCATCAATAAACCTCTTAGGATGGAATGCTTGCCGTCGGACGGATCGGCTTGCCGGACTCGCCACGGAGCGCATCTATGTTCGGCGCTCGCCCCCGATCCCGCAAGCTGCCGTTCCGTTTCCGGTAAAGCAGTCTTACCGGAGGGGAGATACCTGAGGCCCGCTCGCGGTCTATCGAGGAAAGGCGAACCACGGCGGAGGGGAGCATGTGCGGACGATTCAGCCAACACCGAACCGCAGCCGAGTACCTGAGGGCGCTGGGCTGCGAAGTCCCGCTGGCCGACACCTTGGATTCAGCGCCGATCGGCCGGTACAACGTGGCGCCGGGAACTCGGGTGCCGATCCTGTACCGGCAGCCGGACGGCCTGCATCTGCAGCTGGTCACCTGGGGATACGCACCCTTCTGGGCGCAGGGCAAGCGGCCTCCAGCGATCAATGCGCGCATGGAGACAGCCGCCTCCAGCAGATTCTTCCGGGGAATATGGACATCCGGCCGAGCCCTGGTGGCCGCCGATGGCTGGTACGAATGGAAGAAGGACGCGAAGAACCCGAAACGCAAGCAGCCCTACTTCATCCGCCTGAAAAGCGGCGAGCCCATGTTCTTCGCCGCCATGGCACGGCGGCCCGAGGGCGAATCCGCCGAACCGGGAAACGACGGCTTCGTCATCATCACCGCAGCCACGGATACCGGGCTGCTCGACATCCACGACCGGCGCCCGCTGGTGCTGCCTCCCGACGTGGCGCGGGAATGGCTCGATCCCGACCTCCCCTCCGAACGAGCCGAGGAGTTGCTGAGGTACCACGGTCAGCCAACCGAAGCGTTCGAATGGTTCCCGGTAAACCGGGCAGTTGGGAATGTACGCAACGAAGGGCCGGATCTGATCGTACCGGTCAGCGATCCCCTGTTGTGAGGCCGGCATTGGCTCCATGGATTCGGCAGAGCAGCCGGCTTTTGCCAACTTTCTCGGGATCCCGCTTCGGGGAGTCACTTTGATACAGGTCATGCCTCGACCCAGATAAGTGAAATTTTCGTGAATAAATCATGAAAAATGGATACCCTTGGCGCCCGCGTCGCCAGCCAGGCAATCGAGGCGGACTCGGACACGAGCCGGCATGAGAGAGAGGCCGCTGTCCTTGGCCTCTCCAACTTCTCCGGCTTCCCGGCCCCCCATGCCCAGGAAAGATCGACGTGTAGTGGAGGTCAAGGTGGCAAATACTTAAGTCAATAACTCCGGTATTTCCAATACAGCCCCATCATTTCAATATTTTTCATATAAACAATCATCGAATAAGGCGGGCAAGCAGTACTACGAAAACATGTGTATATTCCGGGCCGATTTCAATTCGGCATAGCCGATGCAATCGGTAGTTGGCTCATAACTTCAGAGCGTCAAGGCAATACATAGAAGTGGAAATAGGAAATCTCGATGACCAGCAATATTTCTTCGACTTATGAGGCCAGTAACAAAGTCAAACGCAGCATTGTATACAGGACCGGAAAAAAACTGCGGCCCCTGTTCAATCATTGTTTGGCCAAGAGCTCATTGGTTGCCAATACTCCCTTTTTCGATAAGCAGACTTTCCCGTGGACGGCGAAGCTGGAGGCCAACTTCCCGGCCATTCGCGCAGAGGCCGAACAGCTGCTGAAGGACAGGGACTCGATACCGGCCTTGCGGGATATATCTCCCGACCATAGACGCATCGCGAAAACCCAGTCCTGGCAGTCGTACTTCCTCTGGGGCTACGGTTACGAGATCGAGGAAAACTGCCGCCGCTGCCCGAATACGGCCCGCGTCCTGTCGGCAGTACCGGGACTGAACAGCGCCTTCTTCTCCATTCTGGCTCCGGGCACCCACATCCCGCTGCACAACGGCGTGACCAAGCGCATCATCACCTGCCACCTGAGCCTGATAACCCCGACCCAGAGGGAACGGTGCCGCATTCAGGTCGCCGATCAGACGGCATCCTGGGAAGATGGCAAGTGCATGGTCTTCGACGATACCTACCCGCATGAGGTCTGGAACGATACGAACGAGACGCGCGTCGTGCTGCTGGTTCAGTTCAAGCGTCCGCTGAACCTGCCGGGTCGTCTCCTGGGCGATATGTTCCTGGGAGCGGTGCGCCGCAGCCCATTCGTTCAGGAGGCACGTCGCAATCTTGCGGCATGGGACAGCGCGCACAAACTGCTGGACAACTGATCCACTCGGGAAGTATGCACCGATAAGCCGGGGACGTTAGATCCTCGCACGGCAACGGAATAATCCGCACGGAAGCGGATTCCTCACTCGGCTCTCCAAGAGTTCGACTGGATCTCTCGAAATTCATAGCGAGCACTTCACCTCCACCCGAACCATCCGGCACTTGAAAAAGCATTCACGACTGTTCGCTATCCAAATGGGAGTGACGGAACATGGGAAACTCCCAACTTTCCTCACTGCCAAATGCAGGCCAGTTAGTTTCGGCGATATCGTCCGGAAAAGAATAACGTTCCATATTCCCGAGCGCCCGGCGAGGACTTTGGATTCCGCTCGTAAACTGCTTATACCGATACCCGAACCGAACTACGCACGGTCAGACTCGGCTCCGGACCAGGCTATCGACACGAAGTCGATGCCCTAATCCGGATGAAGAAGCATGCTGTACTCTTCGGTGGTGAAAACCGGAGTCACGACTTCTCGATACATTCCAATAGTTGCCGCAAAGACTGATGCGGATTGGGCGTCAAGGCATGATCGTGTTCGTACAACGGGGTATAGCCGCGCAGACCGTAGAGTTCATTCCACCGGGCCTGGCAATCGTGGCAGGAGGAAAGGGCCGAGGCTTCGTAGTTGCCGGTGAACACCGGCGCCTGCTGCTTGATGTTCTTGCTGCCGCAGATCGGGCAGAGCTTGCCGTCGTAACGAACGAACTCGTCCTGCACCATGGGTTCCGAAACCCGTTGCAGCACTTCTTGCACCCTCTCCACCTTGGCGGCCGGGGGAAGCCGGGTATCGATAACGGCCAGCATCTGCTCGATGGCCTGTTTCAGTCGGGGATTGCTCATGATTTCCGTCCTCTGGCTTGACTAGTTCCCTAGACGGCAGCGATCAGGCGTCGCGCTTGATACCGCTTGCCGTACTCTTCCTGATTGTTCCGCGGCAGGAGGCGACGGCCTTCGAGAGTTCCAGCGGGTCGAACCGGTTCCTCCGGGCGTCCTCCTGGCTCAGCGGAGCCAATGGTTCATCCAACTGCAAATTGATTTCAGAACCTCCCTGTCGGGTGTCTTCGTCACTCGCCAATACGAGTTGCAAGGGCGATCCGCACAATCGGGCAGTCCTGCCCGAGTCAGTCACGCCCCGGAGTGCACCAACCGGCCCTCGGAGAGTAACCTGATCACCAATGCCACTATAAGGACATCCAAATTGGCACATGGTTGCCGGGCAGAATGGCTGGCGTCCCAACGCCCCCACGGTCGGCGGGCTGCCGTACTTCGCAGACCGCGGAAAACCGGCATAGTTGCCCCTGATCGAGCCGACGAATGGTTCCCCCGTCATGCCCAGATCACAGGCTTTCATCTCAGGAGTGCCGCATGAACATCCCCTTCCTGGTCATGCTCCTCGGTTTGCTCGCCATCCCATGGACGCTGGCGGGGATCATTTATCCGCCGGCCGCCGGAATGGGCAAGGCGTCTCGCCGCAGGGTATTTCTCTATGGCTGCGCGGCATTGGGCGGAACGATGGCTCTGTCGTACCTGCTGCTGTATGGGGCTTCGCTTCCCGCGAAAGCGAGCTCCGATGCCCTGGAAACCGCCATGGCGGCTCTATTGCTTCTGGCCTGTGCCGTCTGGCCACCTCTGGCACTGGTGCTCAAAGCGAAGGCGAAAGCCGAGGCCGCCAGGGCGGCCCGAGCCAAAAAACCATGAGGTCGGACCACAGCTCACTCGCCACTGCCGGAAGCAGTCCGGCTTTTATCCGGGACCCGAACCATTCAAGATAGCCCCTGCTCTACCCGTGCTCGCCCCCTTGCCGTCTTCGACGCCATGCCTGGGGCCTCCCACCGGGCCGCAGTTCTACCCTCAAGAGGCCTCATGGGCTGGATCATCACCAAATACGCGCTGACCGCCACCATCGTGGTGCTCGTTTCCGAGATAGCCAAACGCAGCGACAAGCTGGGCAGCCTCGTCGCCTCACTGCCGCTGATCACGCTACTGACCCTGATATGGCTCCATGCCGAGCACCAGTCAGCGGAAAAGATCGCCAATCACGCCAAGTACACCTTCTGGTACGTGGTGCCGACGCTGCCCATGTTTCTCGCCTTTCCCCCGCTGCTGTCGCGCCTGGGCTTCTGGCCCGCGCTGCTGGCAAGCAGCGTGATGACGGTCGCCTGCTTCGGCTTGTTCGCCTGGATCGTCCGTCATTTCGGGATCGACCTTCTATAAAGGCAATCGGGAGGGCATACAGCGGCCTGTGCCGCTGCCCGTCGCCTGGCGAGGATCGGAACGGCGCAAATAGCTGTATACTCTCGCGCCATTTTTCCTACGCCTTTTGCAGCCACGGGGGATCGACCTGTCATGAGTAAGAAAGAGCCGAGCATCGGTTGGGTGTCGCTCGGGTGCCCGAAGGCCACGGTCGACTCCGAACGTATCCTCACCCAGCTGCGCCTGGAGGGCTACCAGATCGTCCCGTCCTACGAGGACGCCGACGTGGTGGTGGTCAACACCTGCGGCTTCATCGACAGCGCCAAGGCCGAGTCCCTGGATGCCATCGGCGAGGCCCTGTCCGAGAACGGCAAGGTGATCGTCACCGGCTGCATGGGCGTGTCCGAAGACTCCATCCGCAACGTGCACCCCAATGTGCTGGCGGTCACCGGCCCGCAGCAGTACGAGCAGGTGGTCAACGCCGTGCACGAGGTGGTGCCGCCGAAGGCCGACCACGACCCGTTCGTCGACCTGGTGCCGCCCCAGGGCATCAAGCTGACCCCACGCCACTACGCCTACCTGAAGATTTCCGAAGGCTGCAACCACAGCTGCTCCTTCTGCATCATCCCGTCCATGCGCGGCAAGCTGGTCAGCCGTCCGGTGGGCGACGTGCTCTCCGAGGCCGAGCGCCTGGTCAAGGCCGGCGTGCAGGAGATCCTGGTGATCTCCCAGGACACCAGCGCCTACGGCGTCGACCTGAAATACAGGACCGACTTCTGGGACGGCCGCCCGGTGAAGACGCGCATGCTGGAGCTGTGCGAAGCGCTGTCGGGCATGGGCGTCTGGGTGCGTCTGCATTACGTCTACCCCTACCCCAACGTCGACGAGATCATCCCGCTGATGGCCGAGGGCAAGATCCTGCCGTACCTGGACATCCCCTTCCAGCACGCCAGCCCGAAGGTGCTCAAGGCCATGAAGCGTCCGGCGTTCGAGGACCAGACCCTGGCCCGCATCAAGCAGTGGCGGGAGATCTGCCCGGAGCTGACCATCCGCTCGACCTTCATCGTCGGCTTCCCCGGCGAGACCGAAGAAGACTTCCAGTACCTGCTCGACTGGCTCAGCGAAGCCCAGCTCGACCGCGTCGGCTGCTTCCAGTACTCCCCGGTCGAGGGCGCGCCGGCCAACGACATAGGCCTGGAGCCGGTGCCCGACGAGGTCAAGCAGGAGCGCTGGGAGCGTTTCATGGCCCACCAGCAGCAGATTTCCGCGGCGCGCCTGCAACTGAAGATCGGCAAGGAGATCGAGGTGCTGATCGACGAAGTCGACGAGCAGGGCGCCATCGGCCGCTCCGCGGCCGACGCTCCGGAAATCGACGGCAACGTCTATGTGGAGAGCGAGCAGGAGCTCAAGCCCGGCGACAAGGTCCGTGTGCGGATCACCGACGCCGACGAGTACGACCTCTGGGCCGAGGCGCTCTGAGGACAGCCAGCCGCCAGCCGTGAGGACAGGGGCGCACGCCCCTGCCCCGCGGCCTACCCTTTGGTCTTGCTTCGCACTTTGCGGGCCAGCGCCTATCCTCTATGGCAAACCGGCACTATCTCCCCGGCCCACAAGGAAGCCCATGCGTCTAGCCCCCTGCCTCCTCGCCAGCGCCCTCCTGCTCAGCGGCTGCATGGCCTCGAAAACCGAAACCGACGGCATGCCCCAGCGCGACACCGCCGAGCACGGTTTGCCGCCCAGCGATTCGATCTACCGAGGCTATCTGGTGATGGACGAAGAGATGCACGTCTTCGTTCCCTGCGACTCGAACGATCCCCTCTGGCTGGTGGCCGACGACGACACCGGCCGCCGCCTGGAGTCCCGCTACACCAGCCTGGTCAGCGAGCCCGACGACGAAGCCTTCGCGGTCCTGCTCGGCAAGCCCGGGCCGCAACTGAGCTGCGAATCCTGCCGGGACTTCCCCGGCAGCTTCAAGGTCGAGGAAGTCATCGAGTTCCGCCGGGCGACGGCCAAGGACTGCCACTGAGCGAGTCCTGCACGTCCGTCCGTCAGCACCGGTCCTGCCGGCACTGAACCTAGCCCCTTAGCCGCAGCCTAATTTCCAGCCGAGGGGACAGGAGCGCCAGCGTTTCGGCCGGCTCCCGCCCCCATCCATCTGGAAACCTGCGCCAGGGAGCCTGCCAATGAACGGATACCGAACGACGCCGCCGGGCAAGAAGAGCCTGAGCGGTGCCGCCGAAAACCGCCACCCGAGCGAAAGCGTCCGGATCGCCGCGCCAGTCCCGCCAGCTCGCGCGAGCAGCACAGCAGTACGACCGATCCGGCGACAGGGCCCTCCGTCCGGGACACGCGCCTGAACGACATTCCCCCATCGAAGCGAGCCCACCAGGGCGCCGGCCGGCTCCGGGCCAGCCCTCGCCCGCCGATCGGAGAAGCAGCATGAACAGCCCCTTGCACGACACCTGCCGGTCCACCGCCGAAGAGGAGATCCGCGCCCTGCTGGAGCGGCGGATGGAGGCGGTGCGCCGCCAGGACCTCGAGACGATCATGGCCGGCTACACGCCGGACGTCCGGGCCTTCGACACCATCGGCCAGCTGCAATACCAGGGCATTGAGGCCTACCGGCAGCACTGGCGCAACTGCATCGGCACCTGCCAGGGGCCGATCGTCATGGAAATGGCCGAGCCGCACATCGAGGCAGCCGAGGCTCTGGCCTTCGCCCACTGGCTCTGCCGCTGCGGCTGCGCCGATCCGGATGGCGAGGTGAAGGCCGCCTGGATGCGCGCCAGCGCCTGCCTGCGCAAAGTCGGCGGGCAGTGGAAGATCGCCCATGAGCACTGGTCGGTGCCGCTCGACGTGGAGAGCGGCAGAGCGCAGCTCGAACTCGTGCCCTGACCGGCCAGAGGCAGCGTCCCGGACGGTCGGCGCAGAACGCCGCGGCCACGACGCTAAGCTGAAGTGCGGGATGCGCCCGGCCGCGCCGCCGGAGCCGAGGAAGCGATCGTCTGCCACCAGACGACCGGAACAGCGAGGAGGAACGACATGAGCGTCAAAGCCAAGCCCGACGGTTACCACAGCCTCACCCCCTACCTGAGCATCCATGGGGCCGCCGAAGCCATCGACTTCTACAAGCAGGCGCTCGGCGCGACCGAGCGGTTCCGCCTGACCATGCCGGACGGCCGGATCGGCCATGCCGAGATCGTCATCGGCGACTCCGCCCTGATGCTGTCCGATCCCTGCGACCAGGGCATCCTCAGCGGCTCGCAGGCGCTGCCGGGAGCGGCGGTCGCGCTGCATCTGTACGTGGACGACGTAGACGCGCAGTTCGCCCGGGCGGTCGAGGTCGGAGCCAAGGTGCTGATGCCGGTGCAGGACCAGTTCTACGGCGATCGCAGCGGCACCCTGAAGGACCCGTTCGGTCACGTCTGGTACCTCGCCACCCGCCGGGAGAATCTGTCGCCGGAGGAAATCGGCCGGCGCGCCAAGGCCGCGTTCGAGGCCGGCCGCTCTCCCGCCGCGAACGTCACGGGAGAATCGCGCTGAGGACATGCGCAGAGGTGATTGACTCGCCGCGAGCTCACCTCGACTATGGGCAAAAACCCCATGAGGTGGGCCAAGGCATGAAACCCAGCGGAATCGCCGAACACGCAGTACAAGCCCTCAACGCCCGCGAGCGCCAGCGCTTCGTCGAGAGCAATCCCCAGTCCGCCGCCCTCGCCGAGCGCGCCAGCCAGTCGCTGTTCGGCGGCGTCCCCATGCACTGGATGAGCGACTGGTCGACGCCGCTGCCGCTGTTCGTCGCCCGCGCCCAAGGGGCACGCTTCTTCGACGTTGACGGCCACGAATACGTGGACTTCTGCCTGGGCGATACCGGCAGCATGTTCGGCCATTCCCCGGCGCCTATCGTCGCCGCCCTCCGCGAGCAGGCCGGCCACGGCCTCACCACCATGCTGCCGGGCGAAGATGCGGTGGTCTGCGGCGAGCTGCTGGCCGAGCGCTTCGGCCTGCCGTTCTGGCAGGTCGCGACCACCGCCACCGACGCCAACCGCTTCGTCCTGCGCTGGGCCCGCGCCATCACCGGGCGCAAGGTGATCCTGGTGTTCGACGGCTGCTACCACGGCACCGTCGACGAGACTATGGTGCGCTACCGCGACGGCTACACGGTGCACCGCCCGGGGCTGATCGGCCAGGCCCGCAACCTGACCCAGCACACCCGCGTGGTGCCCTTCAACGACCCGGCCGCCCTGGAGCAGGCGCTGGCCCGCGGCGACGTGGCGGCGGTGCTGTGCGAGCCGGCGCTGACCAACATCGGCATGGTCCTGCCCGAACCGGGTTTCCTGGACAGGCTGCGCGAGCTGACCCGCCAGTACGGCAGCCTGCTGATCGTCGACGAGACCCACACCATCTCCACCGGCCCCGGCGGCTGCACCCGCGCCTGGCATCTGAAGCCGGACTTCGTCACCCTCGGCAAGCCCGTCGCCGGCGGCGTGCCCTGCTCGGTGTACGGCTGTACCGCGGAAATGGCCCAGGCCATGCAGCTAGTCCGCGCCCACTCCCGGGAAATGGCCGAAGGCCACGGCCACAGCGGCATGGGCACCACCCTCTCGGCAAACGCCCTGGCCATGCACTGCATGCGCGCCAACCTGGAACAGGTGATGACCGAGAGCGCCTACGCCCACATGCTGGGCCTGGCGGCGCATCTGGCCCAGGGGCTGCGCAGAATCATCCAAAAGCACGAGCTGCCCTGGTCGGTGATCGAGCTGGGCGCACGCTGCGAATTCCAGTTCCGCGCCTCGCCGCCGAAAACCGGCGCCGAGGCCGAGGCGGCCTTCCACGACAGCCTGCAGCAGACCCTGCACCTGTACCTGATCAACCGCGGCATCCTGATCACGCCCTTCCACAACATGACCCTGTGCTGCCCGGACACCACCGAGGCCGACGTCGACCGCCTGCTCGCCACCCTCGATGAGGTGCTCGGCGAACTGTTGGCCATCCCCGGCGCCCGGGAAGGCTGAACATGGCCCTGTATCCTTCCGGCATCGCACCCGGGCACTGACGGGACGGTGGGCACGGCTAAGCCGTTGCCCACCCTACGCCATGGCACCCCGTCCGACGCGGGGTGGAAAAGCGACCGCAGGTCCTTTCCACCGTCTCGCCGGGGCGCCGTTCTGTCCTGTTGCCCAAGGATTTCTTCATGCGCTTCGCCGATCTCGCGGAAGTCGACGCCTTCCTCGCCGCCCATCCCGACCTCCAGTCCATCGAACTCTTCATCATCGACCCCTGCGGCGTGCCGCGCGGCAAGCTGCTGCGCCGCGAGGAGCTGCGCGCCATCTACGAGCACGGCCGGCCGCTGCCGAGCAGCATCCTCGGCCTGACCATCCGCGGCGAGGACGTGGACGCCACCGGCCTGGTCTGGGACGTCGCCGACGCCGACTGCTGGGCCTATCCGCTGCCCGGCAGCCTCGGGCTGCAGACCTGGCGCGCCACGCCGACCGCCCAGGTGCAGGTCAGCATGCACCCCGAGCAGGGCCGGCCGGCCAGCGTCGCCGACCCGCGCCATGTGCTGGCGCGCAGCATCGCCCGGCTGGAGGCCGAAGGCTTCCACCCGGTGATGGCCGCCGAGCTGGAGTTCTACCTGCTCGACCGGACGCGCGACGCCCAGGGCCGGCCGCAGCCGGCCCCGCAGACGAACGGCGTGCGCCCCCAGGTGCCGCAGGTCTACGGGGTGCTGGAGCTGGAGCAGCTGGCGCCCTTCCTCGACGACCTCTACGCCGCCTGCGCCGCCCAGGACCTGCCGGCGCGCACGGCGATATCCGAGTACGCCCCCGGCCAGCTGGAGATCACCCTGGAGCACCGCCGCGACGCCCTGCAGGCGATGGACGAGGCGGTGCGCTACAAGCGCCTGGTGCGCGGCGTGGCCAACCGGCACGGCTACCAGGCCTGCTTCATGGCCAAGCCGTTCGGCGATCTGGCCGGCAGCGGCCTGCACCTGCACCTCAGCCTGGCCGACGCGGCCGGCGCCAACCTGTTCGCCAGCGCGGAGGCGACCGGCACGCCGCTGCTGCGCCAGGCCATCGGCGGCTTGCTCGACACCCTGGAGGACGGTCTCGCGGTGTTCTGCCCCAACGCCAACTCCTTCCGCCGCTTCCAGGCCAACAGCTACGCGCCGCTGGCGAAGAACTGGGGCGTCAACAACCGCACCGTGTCGCTGCGCGTGCCGGGCGGGCCGGCCGCCAGCCGGCACGTCGAGCACCGCATCTGCGGCGCCGATGCCAATCCCTACCTGGCCGCCGCCCTGCTGCTGGAAGGCGTCCGCCACGGCCTGAGCCGTCGGCTCGATCCCGGCGCGCCGGTGGAGGGCAACGGCTATGCGCAGGCACGGGAAACCCTGCCCGCCGACTGGCTCGGCGCTCTGCGTTCACTGGAGGGATCGACCTGGGCACGCGAGGCGCTGGGCGAGGAGTTCCACCGAGTCTATCTGGCGATCAAGCAGGAAGAGTACCGCCAGTTCATGGGCGAGGTGGGCGAGCAGGACTGGCGCTGGTATCTCGGCCACGCCTGATCGGGCATGGCCGCCACCGAGAAAGGACAGGCAGGCGCCGGCGGATTATTGCTGGCGCAGCTGCTGGGACTGCCAAGGCTGGCGCAGGGGCAGGCTCCTGACCCGCGCGTGCATCTGTTCGCCGCCGCCGCGGCACATGCCGCGCACCGGGCAGGCATCCAGGTAGTCGAGGCCGACCGCCAGCTTCAGGTGGCGATCCGGACGGGCCAGGCCGTTGGTCACGTCGAAGCTGTACCAGGCGCGGTCGATCCAGGCCTCGGCCCAGGCGTGGCTGGCCAGCGCCCCGCCCTCCCCGCCGCAGTACAGGTAGCCGGACACGTAGCGGGCCGGCACGCCGAGGCTGCGGGCGCAGGCGAGAAAGGCGTGGGCATGGTCCTGGCAGACCCCGGCGCGACCGGCGAAGGCCTCCGCCGCGCTGCTCTCCACCTGGGTCACCCCGGGCGAGTAAACGATGTGTTCGGCGAGCGCCTCCATCAGGCCGATCAGTGCCGGACGGTCGCGGCGCCCGGCGCTGTGGCGCAGGGCGAACTCGCGCAGCGCCTCGTCGGCATGGGTCAGGCGGGTCGTGCGCAAGTAGGGCAGCGGCGATCCGGCGTCCGCCTCGGCCTCGCGGGTCTCGTCGATCTCCACCTCGCCGCGGCTGTGAATGCTGATGCTCTCGTGGGGCTCGTCGAGGGTCAGGACGTGCAGGATGTTGCCGTGGGGATCGCGCTGGGCGCGGGCCGCATGGGGCAGTTGCAGATCCCAGCTGAGGACGTGCTGACGCCCGCTCTCCTGCGGGGTCAGGCGCAGGTACTGGATGCTGGCGAGCACCTGGTCCTGGTATGAATAGATCGTGTCTTGGTCGATGGAGAGCTTCATGCTACCTCCAGATAGGATTGTTGGATGGCGTGGCCCAACTGGTTCACCCGCTCGATGTGCTCCGCGATCCAGGCGTGCATGCCGGTTTCCAGCACTTCATCGATGGACGTGTAACGCAAGCCGGCCTCCAGCTCGGCGGCCAGGCGCTGCGCCGGGCGACCGTTGTCGCCGGTAAGGCTGGCAAGGATCTGTTGCAGTTCGGTCAGGCAGGCGCGCAGGGAACGCGGCACCTCGGGGTTCAGCAGCAGCAGTTCGGCGACCTTGCCGGCCCGCGGCGAGCCCCGGTAGATCTCGGCGAAGGCCTCGAACGCCGACAGCGCGCGCAAAAGCGCGCTCCACTGGTAGTAGGCGCGCGCCGAGGCGTCGTTGGGGTCGTCGCTGTCCTCTCCGAGCAGCTCGTAACGGGCATCGAGCAGGCGCAGGGTGTTGTCGGCCCGCTCGACGAAGGTGCCCAGGCGGATGAAGCGATAGGCGTCGCTGCGCATCAGGGTGCCGACGGTAGCGCCGCGGAACAGGTGGGAGCACTGCTTGACCCACTCGCAGAAGCGGCTGATGCCGTATCGGTCGAGCCCCTGGGCGGCAATGTCGCGCATCTCCAGCCAGAAGGCGTTGAGGTTCTCCCACATGTCCGAGGTGATCCGCCCGCGCACCGCGTGGGCGTTGCTGCGTGCGGCGGCCATGCAATTGTAGAGGCTGGCCACGTTGCTCTCGTCCAGGGCGAAGAAATGCAGCATGCGCTTGGCGTCCAGTTCGCCGTGGCGCGCGCGGTAGTCCTCCATGGTGCCGGTGATCAAGAGCGGCATCGCCAGTTCGTCGAGACCGTCGCGGCCGTCCTGGGGCATCAGGGACAGCGAGTAGCTGACGTCGAGCATCCGTGCCAGGTTTTCCGCACGTTCCATGTAACGCGACATCCAGTACAGATCGGCAGCAGTTCTACTGAGCATGGGGTTGTTTCCTTAGTCCTCGACGATCCAGGTGTCCTTGGTCCCTCCACCCTGGGACGAGTTGACCACCAGCGAGCCTTCGCGCAGCGCCACGCGGGTCAGTCCGCCGGGCACCAGGCGGGTTTCGCGGCCGCTCAGGACGAACGGACGCAGGTCGATGTGGCGCGGCGCGATACCGCTCTCGACGAAGGTCGGGCAGGTCGACAGGCTCAGAGTCGGCTGGGCGATATAGGCTTCCGGGCGCGCCTTGAGCCGCTCGCGGAAGCTCTCGATCTCCGCCTGGCTCGCCGCCGGGCCGACCAGCATGCCGTAGCCGCCCGAGCCCTGGGTCTCCTTGACCACCAGCTCGGGCAAGTGGGCCAGCACGTGGGATAGGTCCTGCGGCTTGCGGCACTGCCAGGTCGGCACGTTCTGCAGGATCGGCTCCTCATCGAGGTAGAAGCGGATCATGTCGGTGACGTAGGGGTAGATCGACTTATCGTCGGCCACCCCGGTGCCGATGGCGTTGGCCAGCACCACGTTGCCGCTGCGGTAGGCCGCCAGCAGGCCGGGCACGCCGAGCATCGAGTCGGGATTGAAGGCCAGCGGGTCGAGGAAGGCGTCGTCCAGCCGGCGGTAGATGACGTCCACCGGCTTGGCGCCGGCGGTGGTGCGCATGAACACCCGCTCGTCGCGGACGAACAGGTCGGCGCCCTCCACCAGCTCCACGCCCATCTCGCGGGCGAGGAAGGCATGCTCGAAATAGGCGCTGTTAAAACGTCCGGGGGTCAGCACCACCACGCTGGGGTTGTCCAGCGGGCTGGAGCTCTTCAGGGCCTCCAGCAGCAGGTTCGGGTAATGGCCGATGGGGGCGATGCGCTGGCTGGCGAACAGCTCGGGAAACAGGCGCATCATCATCTTGCGGTCTTCCAGCATGTAGCTGACGCCGCTCGGCGTGCGCAGGTTGTCCTCCAGCACGTAGAAGGTGCCGTCGCCGTCGCGGACCAGGTCGACCCCGGCGATATGGGCGTAGATGCCGCGATGCAGGTCGAGCCCGGACATCGCCAGCTGGTAGCCCTCGTTGGCCAGCACCTGCTCCGGCGGAATGACGCCGGCCTTGAGAATGCGCTGCTCATGATAGATGTCGGCGAGGAACAGGTTCAGCGCCTGGACCCGCTGGATGCAGCCGGCTTCGATGGTACGCCACTCTCTCGCGGGGATGCTGCGCGGAATGGTATCGAAGGGAATCAGCCGCTCGGTGCCCTGCTTGTCGCCGTAGAGGGTGAAGGTGATGCCGGCGCGATGGAACAGCAGATCGGCTTCGCGCTGGCGCTGTGCCAGGAGCTCTTTCGGCGTCTGCGCCAGCCACTCGGCAAAGGCCCGGTAGTGGGGACGACAGTCGCCATGCTCGTCGTACATCTCGTCATACATCTTCATAGATCGCGTTCCATGCATGGCCCGGTTCGATGAAAGGCCAGTTGCAGTTCCCATGCCAGAGGAGTAAACCCCTACTAGCGCAGCGGCTTCCGCCGAATAGCCGACACCAGCAAGCACCACAAAAGTGCAACACGGTTCCGGTATCGATATAGGCCGCACCAAAACAAAGCCGACCCACTCAGAGCCCTCTGATTGCCTCGATCGCCGCCGTCCGGCGGCGCCGGCCCGGCGCACTATAAACGCCCACTCGCCTCGCCTGCCCTACCCCCGGCTCACTGACGGCTGTTCAGCAGATTGACCATGAGCTGATCCAGCCAGCCCCAGAGGTGCTGATACAGCCGCCGATACCAGGGGCGCGCCTGCCAGGTCTCCAGGCCGATCTCGAGGCTCTGGAGAAAATCGCTCTCGAAACTCTCGGCGACGGCGCGGGTGAAGGCCGGATCCAGCGCCTCCAGGTTGGCCTCGAGGTTCCAGCGCAGGTTCCAGTGATCGAAGTTGCAGGAGCCGACGCTGACCCAGTCGTCGACCAGTACCATCTTCAGATGAAGGAAAGTCGGTTGGTATTCGAAAATCCGCACGCCGCCGTGCAACAGGCGCCGATAGTAACGCTGGGCGGCATAGCGGGTCGGCGGGTGGTCGGTGTTGTGGCTGGCCAACAGCAGGCGCACCTCGACTCCGCGTCGCGCCGCCTTGAGCAGCGCCCGGCGGACCTTCCAGGTCGGCAGGAAATAGGGAGTCGCCAGCCAGATGCGCTCCCGCGCCTGGCTCAGGCTGCGGATCAGCGCGCGCAGGATGTCGCGGTGCTGGCGCGCCGCGGCATAGGCGACCCGGCCCATGCCCTCGCCGAGGGGCGGGCTCGGCGGAATGCGCGGCGGCTTCGGCGAGCGCGGCCGCAGCCACAGGCGCCGCTCGCGGCAGAGGCGCCACTGATACTCGAACAGCGACCGCCAGTCGGCGATCAGCGGACCGCGGATCTCCACCATGACCTCGTGCCAGACGTCCTGCCCGCCCGCGTCGGGCGCCCAGAACAGGTCGGTGGCGCCCGCACCGCCGACGTAACCCAGCCGGTCGTCCACCAACAGCAGCTTGCGGTGGTCGCGGTGCAGGTTGCGCAGCCCCAGCCGCCAGTGCAGCGGGTTGTACAGGGCCAGGGTGGCGCCGGCATCGGTCAGGCGCGTGCGCAACATGGCGCCGAGCTTCATGCTGCCGAAGCCGTCGAGCAGGCAGCGCACCCGTACCCCGCGGCGGGCGGCGGCGGCCAGGGCGTCGATCAGCCGGGTGGCGCAGTAGCCGTCCTCGATCAGGTACAGCTCCAGCTCGATCTGCCGCTCGGCCGCCTCGATGGCGGCGAGCATGCGCGGAAAGAATTCGCCGCCGTCGACCAGCAGGTCGAAGCGATTGCCGCTGCGCCAGGGGAAGACGGCTCCGGTACGCATGGCGAAGCGCCCGGCTAGCGTCGAGCCCGAAGGCTTGGAGGAAGAAGGAAGGCGGGCATGGACGGCTCCCTGCGGGGGATGATCGGACGATAACCCTTCGGGACCGTCGCTGGAAGTCCGCCACCACACACCGGGCGCTTCCGGGCCAGCCGGCTGACCGGCCGCGCGCTCAGAACTCCGGCGGGGGCTCCATCTCCGACAGCAGGCGGCAGCCCTCCCGCGGGCCGAGCCAGGCGGCGCTGTGGCTGCGCCCGAGCCCGCGAGCGGTCACCCGGCGCAGCCCCGGATCGTCGTGCAGAAAGTCGATCGGCACGTACTGCCGGGTATAGGCCCGGCAATAGTCCGCCGAATTCCCGGTCACGTAGCGGCAGGAGCAGTATTCCTTGGCGGTATAGGCGCCGATGATGTCGGGAAAGGCGGCCAGGTGGGCGCGATTCGGCCAGATCACCGCGATCACCAGCAGAACGATGGACAGCAGCAGAAGATGACGCCGACGCATTCAGTGCTCCTCCCGGCGACCGAAGGCGGCGCGGGCCAGTCGCAGAAAATCGTTGTGCCGATAGCTCGGGTCGCGGTCGTCGGCGAAGCGGACGATCACCAGTCCGTCCTCCGGCAGCACGTAGAGCGCCTGCCCCCAATGGCCCAGGGCGGCGAAGGTGCCTTCCGGCGCGTCCGGCCAGGGCCGCGCGGCGCCGGCCACGTCCCGGTTCAGCCACCAATGCCCGCCCGGCACCGCGCCACTGCCCTGCGGCCGGTAGACGGAAACCGGCGTGCGGTTGAATTCGACCCACTCCCGGGGCAGCAGCTGTCGCTCCCGCCAGCGCCCGTCGCGCAGCATCAGCAGCCCGACCCGGGCCAGATCGCGGGCGCTCAGGTAAGCATAGGCCGAGCCGACGAAGGTGCCGGTCGCATCCCGCTCCCAGACCGCCGAGGTTATGCCCAGCGGCTCGAAGAGCGCCCGCCACGGATAGTCGGCGTACTCCTCCGCGCCGAGCATGCCCTTCAGCGCCGCCGCCAGCGCGTTGCTGTCGCCGCTGGAGTAGCTGAAGCGAGTGCCCGGGGCGACGGCGGCGGCGTGCCCGGCGACGAAAGCGCCCATGTCCTGCCGGCCGCGGGTATAGAGCATGGCCAGGACCGACGAGGTCAGCGGCGCCGACTCGTAGTCCTCGGTCCAGGCCAGCCCAGAGGTCCAGGTGAGCAGATGGCGCAGGCGGATGTCCGGATGGGCGGCGAAAGGCGGGTAGTAGCGGGCGACCGGATCGTCGAGCCGGAAGCGGCCTTCGCCATAGGCCACCCCGAGCAGGCAGGCGAGCAGGCTCTTGCTCACCGACCAGACCAGATGCGGCGAGGCGGCGCCGGTCGGGCCGGCGTAGCGCTCGTAGACCAGCACGCCGTCGCGGATCACCACCACCGCATCGCTGCGCACGCCGCGGCGCTCGGCATCGTCACGCGGGGGAAAGGCGTAGTTCTCGAAGGCCGCCACCGCGGCGCCCGGGGCGGCAGGCTGCACTGGCCAGTCGGCGTCGGGCCAGGTCTCGGCGGCGGCCGTACCGGTGAATCCCAGGCAGACGGCCAGCAACAGGAGGGGAAAGAGGATGAAAGGCATCGGCAAGCTCCGGAACGGACGCCGAACCTAGCATACCGCGATGAGTGCCGGTCGTTTCGTGCAGGGTCCGGTCCGAGGGCTCAGTGCCGATCTATTTCGGCAGGCGGTAGTCGTCCGGCCCCATCAGGTCGATGCCGCACTCCAGGTTCTCGATCCAGTTGAGGAAGGCATTGATCATGTCCTGGCCGACGAAGGGCCGGCCGTGCTGCGGCACGATCATCGCCACGTCCATGCTCCGGACCATGTTCGCCCACAGCCGGCAGACCTTGTTGCTGGCCATGTAGCGACGGTGAAAGCCCTCCATTTCGGGAATGTGGGCAGCGAAGTTCTTGACCGGGGTCGCGTCCGGAACCAGCGAGGCGCCCATGTCGCCGGAGAAGAGGATCTTGCTCGTCGGATCGTACAGCTGGAAGTTGCCCACCGAGTGCAGGAAATGCGCCGGCACGGCCTTCAGCTGGCACCTGCCGAGGGTGAAGGAAACGCCGCGATCCGGCAGCGCGATGATCCGATCGAAGGTGGAAATGCCATGGCTCATGGCCAGATAGCTGGCGGTGAGATGGGGCAGGAAGCGCGCCCAGAGCTTCGAGCAGATCACCCGCGCCTTGGTGTGCAGCAGCCATTTGCCCAGGGAGGAGATGATGTCCGGGTCCTGATGCGAGGCGAAGATGTAGGTCAGGTCCTGCAATGAGATGTGCTTGGACAGCTCGAGCGACAGCGGGGTGTAGGTCAGATCACCGCCCGGATCGAGCAGCAGGTATTGCTCGTGGTCGGTGATCAGAAACTGGTTGGACTGCACACCATCGCCGGTGACCAGATCGTCGAACAGCAGGCATTGGTGGGTGCCGTTGTCGAACAGCACTTGGGGTTCGCGTCGCATGGAAACCTCGGGCAATGAATTGCGGCGAACATAGCCCATGCTCCAGGCGAAATAAGTGACCTGCGTCACCCCTCCCGGCGGCCGGTCCGGCCGCCCTGTCATACAAGAATCACCCCAGCGTCACGAGCGTGACACCGCCCCCCCATAGCCTGAGCCTGTCAACCAAGCGGACCGACACATCCACAAAGGGAAACAGGCTGGCCAGGCGCGAGGCCCTGCGGGTGCGTCGTCCGCACCGGAGCTCCCCTGGCCGGCTCACGGAGACTGCCATGACCCACAGCGCCATTACCGCCAAGAAAACCCCGGAACGCCGCCTGCGGGCCGAGCGCCTGCTCGGTGCACAGCCTCTGCGAGAAGCCCAGGCCCTGCGCTTTCGCGTGTTCAGCGCCGAATACGATGCCAAGCTGAAGGGCGCCGAACTGGGTCTGGACATGGACGACTTCGATCCGCACTGCCGCCACATCGGAGTGCGCGATCTGAGCAGCGGGGAGCTGGTCGCCACCACCCGCCTGCTCGATCACCAGGCGGCCGCCGGCCTCGGACGCTTCTACAGCGAGGAGGAGTTCAGCCTACACGGCCTCGCCCACCTCGAAGGCCCGCTCCTGGAGATCGGCCGCACCTGCGTTGCCGAAGGCTACCGCAACGGCGCCACCATCGCCGTGCTCTGGAGCGAGCTGGCCGAGGTGCTCAACGAGGGCGGCTATCGCTACCTGATGGGCTGCGCCAGCATCCCCATGCGCGATGGCGGCGTCCAGGCCCAGGCAGTGATGCAGCGCCTGCGCGAGCGGCACCTGTGCACCGAACGCCTGCGCGCCGAGCCGAAGACTCCGCTGCCGTCGCTGGACCTGCCGGGCAACGTCACCGCCGAGCTGCCGCCGCTGCTCAAAGCCTACATGCGCCTGGGAGCGAAAATCTGCGGCGAACCCTGCTGGGACCCGGACTTCCAGGTCGCCGACGTGTTCATCCTGCTCAAGCGCGACGAGCTGTGCCCACGCTATGCCCGCCACTTCAAGGCGGCCGTCTGACCCCGCCACCGGCCGGCACCGCCCCCGACGTCGACGCCGGCCGGCCCCATCCGAGCCCCCCATGAAGAAGCTTCGCCTCTATACGCGCATCTTCCGCCTGCTCGCCGTGCTCGCCCTGGGCGCGCTGCTGGCCGGCTGGGTTGGAATGCAGGAGCGCCTGGACCGACGCGATCTGATGCCCCAGCGTCAGCGCCTGACCCGCTGGTTCCTCGCCCGCCTGGCCGCTGCCCTGCCCTTCCACGTCAGCCTGCACGGCCGGCTGCCGGAGCGGCCGATGCTCTGGGTCAGCAACCATGTCTCCTGGACCGACATCCCCCTGCTGGGCTGCCTCGTTCCGCTGTCCTTCCTGTCCAAGGCCGAGGTGCGCAGCTGGCCGCTAGCCGGCTGGCTGGCGCACCGCGCCGGGACCCTGTTCATCCGCCGCGGCGCGGGCGACAGCGGTTTGGTCAAGAATCAGCTGCTGCGCCACCTGCAGCAGCGTCGCAGCCTGCTGATCTTCCCCGAGGGCACCACCACCGACGGACGCAGCCTGCGCAACTTCCACAGCCGGCTGCTGGCCAGCGCGGTCGAGGCCGCAGCGCCGGTGCAACCGGTGGCGATCCGCTATTTGCGCGACGGCGAGATCGATCCGATCGCCCCCTTCATCGGCGAGGACGATCTGGTGTCCCATCTGCTGCGCCTGCTCGGCAGCGAGCGCAGCACGGTGGAGATCCATCTGCTGCCGGTGCTGGAGAGCGACGGACTGAGCCGCACCGAGCTGACTCGACGGGCGCAGGCGGCGATCAGCGCCAGACTGTTCGGCACCGTCGAGCGCCTGCCGGAAGCCGCCTGAGCCTTGCCGGAAGCATGCTGCCATGACCGCGGACGATCATGGCCGAATCACAGTATCGACATATCGCAATAAGACGATCTAAAGTACGGATATGAGCGATATACAGAGGCGAGTGTCCGAGCCATGTCCATCGACGTCGATGCCATCATCAAGGCCCTGTCCCACCCCGTACGCCGGCAGATCCTGCACTGGCTGAAGGAGCCCGAGCGCTACTTCCCCGAGCAGGAGCACTCCCTGGAACTCGGCGTCTGCGCCAGCCAGATCGACCGGCGTACCGGGCTGTGCCAGTCCACTGTCTCGGCCCACCTGGCGACCCTGCAGCGGGCCGGCCTGGTCAGCGTGCGCCGGGTCGGCCAGTGGAGCTTCTTCTCCCGCGACGAAGCGACCATCCGGGCCTTCCTCGCGCAGATCGGCGACGAACTCTGAAGTCTTCCCGGCCGGGCCGACGGAATCGGCCCGGCCTTCTTCCAACGACACCGAGGACCTACGCATGCCCACCCTTTTCGACCCCATCAAGATCGGCGAACTGGAACTGCGCAACCGCATCGTCATGGCGCCCCTGACCCGCTGTCGCGCCGAGCCCGGCCGCGTGCCCGGTGCGCTCATGGCCGAGTACTACGTGCAGCGCGCCTCGGCCGGCCTGATCATCAGCGAGGCCACGTCGGTCGCGCCCATGGGCGTGGGCTACCCGAACACGCCCGGCATCTGGTCGGACGAGCAGGTGGCCGGCTGGAAGAACATCACCGATGCGGTGCATGCCAACGGCGGCCGCATCGTCCTGCAGCTCTGGCACGTCGGACGGATCTCCGATCCCGTCTATCTGAACGGCGAGCGGCCGGTGGCGCCGAGCGCCATCAAGCCCAAGGGGCACGTCAGCCTGATCCGGCCGATGAAGGAGTTCGAGACCCCGCGTGCCCTGGAAACCGCCGAGATCCCCGGCATCGTCGAGGCCTACCGCAAGGGGGCGGAGAACGCCAAGGCGGCCGGCTTCGACGGCGTGGAGATCCATGCCGCCAACGGCTACCTGCTCGACCAGTTCCTGCAGGACAGCACCAACCAGCGCACCGATCAGTACGGCGGCAGCATCGAGAACCGCGCCCGCCTGCTGCTGGAAGTGACCGACGCGGCGATCTCCGTCTGGGGCGCCGGCCGGGTCGGCGTGCACCTGGCGCCGCGGGGCGATTCCCACGACATGGGCGACTCCGACCGCGCGGCGACCTTCGGCTACGTCGCCCGCGAGCTGGGCAAGCGCTCGATCGCCTTCATCTGCACCCGCGAAAAGGAAGGCGAGGACAGCCTGACCCCGAAACTGAAGGAGCTCTTCGGCGGCGTGGTGATCGCCAACGAACGCTTCACCAAGGCGCAGGCCAACGCCTGGCTGGCCAACGGTAAGGCCGATGCCGTGGCCTTCGGCATTCCCTTCATCGCCAACCCGGACCTGCCGGCGCGCCTGGCCGCGGATGCGCCGCTCAACGAACCGCATCCGGAAACCTTCTACAGCTCCGGCCCGGTCGGTTACCTGGATTACCCACGCCTGTGAGCCCGGGCGGGATGGACCACACCTGACCGGTCCCGTAACGGAAAGGCCCCTGACCGGGGCCTTTTCGCTTTCCTGCCAGGGACGCCGCCCGTCAGCGGTTGTCCAGCTGCTGCTGCAGACTCTTGACCTGCTTCTGCAGGGTACTGACGCTGCGGTTCACCTGCGCCCGGAAGGCGTCGAACTCCTCGACGTTGGTCGTCGACGCCGACGCCGCCGGACGGTTGTCCAGCTCGCTGCGCAAGACGAGCAGCTCCTGCTCAAGACGCTCGATATCGGCGGCCGGGTCCTTGCGGCCCTTCAGTTGCTGGACCGATTCGCCCAGACTGGCCAGGCTCGCCTGCTGCCTGTCCTGTTCGGCCTTGAGCGTGCCCAGTGCCGCCTGCTCACCAGCCAAAGCGTTCAGACGGTTCTCCAGCTGGGCGTCCCGCTCGCCGCCGGCGCTCTGCTGCTGTTGCAGGGTGCCGGCGAGCTGCTCGACCTGCTTGCCCTGCTCGCCCTGGCGCTCCGCCAGCCCCTGCAGTTGCAGGGCCACCTCCGCCAGACGCCGCTCGACCTGGCGGATCTGCAGCTTGAAGGCTTCGCTGCCGGTGTTCACGTTGGACTCGGCCGCCACCACCTTGCCACTGATGTCCTGAATGCGCCCGGCCGCTTCCTCGCTGATCCGCGCGAAGCTCTCCTGGGTCGCCACCAGCTGCTGCTCCATCAGGGAGATCTGCTGGAAGCTCCACCAGCCGAGGCCGGCCAGGGCGATGCTGAGCGCGCCGACCAGGGCCCACAACGGCCCGGTACGGGCGCCGCGCGGCGGGATTGCGGCTTGCCGGCGGCTGCGCACGGACGCGGGAGGCTCGTCGATGGCCGCGCGGCCGAAATCGTCCCGCTCGCGCACCTCGGCACGCAGGCTGGGAATGTGCTCCAGTTCATCGTCGGTATCGTTACGCATGAGCGACCTTCGGGAGGCATCCTGACAAAGGAACGAGTATAGCGGCTCGAGCCGGCGGCTTTGCTCCCGAAGGCGCTGCAATGACGCATCTCATCCCCTCCGCCGGGCTCCGCGCAGGCCGCCCGACCGATTGCCATCCCAGGGGCTGAACGAGGTTTCGGCAGCGTTGTCCACACCTTCAGGTCGCCCCGATCCGGCGACCACCGCTCGAGGCTCTAGCATGGGCTTTCCACACAGATCCTGCGTGGATATGTCACAGGTCGGGTGCTATGATCCTGAATTCGCGGCACCATGAGCCCAGCTCGGAGCCGTACCCGACCGCCCCGGTCGCGCACCTGCCGCGCAAGTTCTTACCTGATGAGATGGAGAAAAGATCATGGCTTTTGAATTGCCGCCGCTGCCGTACGAAAAGAACGCCCTCGAGCCGCACATTTCCGCCGAAACCCTGGAATACCACTACGGCAAGCACCACAACACCTACGTGGTGAACCTGAACAACCTGATCCCCGGCACCGAGTTCGAAGGCAAGAGCCTGGAAGAGATCGTCAAGTCCTCCTCCGGCGGCATCTTCAACAACGCTGCCCAGGTGTGGAACCACACCTTCTACTGGAACTGCATGAAGCCGAACGGCGGTGGCCAGCCCACCGGCAAACTGGCTGACGCCATCAACGCCGCCTTCGGTTCCTTCGACAAGTTCAAGGAAGAGTTCACCAAGGTCGCCATCGGCACCTTCGGTTCCGGCTGGGCCTGGCTGGTGAAGAAGGCCGACGGCTCCCTGGCCCTGGCCAGCACCATCGGCGCCGGCAACCCGATGACCTCCGGCGACACCCCGCTGCTGACCTGCGACGTCTGGGAACACGCCTACTACATCGACTACCGCAACGCCCGTCCGAAGTACGTCGAAGCTTTCTGGAATCTGGTGAACTGGGACTTCGTGGCGAAGAACTTCGCCTAAGCCGTCCGCACCGCTCCACGAAAAAGCCCGACGCCACGTCGGGCTTTTTCGTTTCGGCCCGGGAAAGAAAGGCCACGCGCTCACCCAACGATATCCGACCGGGGCTTTTGACGTTCACCCGAGCGTTGCCAATACTCCAAGTCCGGCTCACGCAGTATCTCACCAGGACTCGCGCCTTGAAGCTGGCCCCCGACCACAGCCTGTCGCTGAAACTGCTCCGCGTGGTGCTGCTGACCGCCCTGTCGGTCGGCGTAGTCACCAGCGGCGGCCTGATCTTTCTCGATCTGCTGAAGACCCGCGAGCAGATCGACCGGGACGCCGTGCGAATCCTTGCCCTGTTCCGCGATCCGGCGACCCAGGCGCTCCAGCGCCTCGACCGGGGCCAGGGCCTGCAGGTCGTCGAGGGGCTGCTCCGGCACGAGGCGGTCGGCTCGGCCAGCCTCGGCACGGGCCGCGGGAAAAGCCTCGCTGCGCGCTCCCGCGAGCCGCCCCCGCTGCCGACACGCTGGCTGACCGATCCGCTGTTCGGCCCGACCAGGCGTTCCAGCCTGCCACTGTACGGCCAGGCCCCGGGCAGCGTGCACTACGGCGATCTGCAGATCAGTCTGGATACCGCGGCCTATGGCCGGGACTTCCTCTTCCGCGCCTTGGCCATCCTCTCGTCCAGCCTGCTCAGCGTCCTCGCCCTGCCCCTGGTGCTACTGCCGATCTTCCGCGAACGCCTGAGCAGACCCTTGCGCCAACTGATCGGCAACCTGGCGAAGATCGATCCGGACCGCCCCGGCGCCAGCAAGCTGCCGATGCTCAAGGGTCACGAGGGGAGCGAACTGGGCCAGTGGATCAAAACCGTCAACCAGCTGCTCTCCTCCATCGAGCGCAACACCCGTCTGCGCCATGAAGCGGAAAGCAGCCTGCAGCGCATGGCCCACTACGACCCCCTCACCGGGCTACCCAACCGCCAGCACCTGCTGCTGCTGCTCGACCACATCCTCGAGGACGCGACCCGCCGCCAGCGTCGTGTCGCGGTGCTCTGCGTCGGCCTGGACGACTTCAAGGGAATCAACGAACAGTTCAGCTACCAGGTCGGCGACGAGCTGCTGGTGGCGCTGGCCGACCGCCTGGGCAACCTCAGCGCCGGTCTCGCCGCCCTGGCGCGCCTGGGCAGCGACCGTTTCGTCCTGGTGCAGACCGACATCGAGCAGCCGTACCTGGCCGCGGAGCTGGCGCAGAGCATCCTCGACGACTTGCAGGAGCCCTTCTCGCTGGATTTCCAGGAGGTTCGCCTGCGCGCCACCATCGGCATCACCCTCTACCCCGAGGACGGCCGCGCCACCGAGAAGCTGCTGCAGAAGGCTGAGCAGACCATGACCCTGGCCAAGCGCGCACACCACCGTTACCAGTTCTACATCGCCAGCGTCGACAGCGAGATGCGTCGCCGCCGGGAGCTGGAAAAGGATTTGCGCGAGGCCCTGCCGCGCCGGGAGCTGCACCTCTACTACCAGCCGCAGCTGTCCTATCTGGAGCAGCGGGTGCTGGGGGCCGAAGCCCTGCTGCGCTGGGAGCATCCCGACCACGGCCAGGTGCCGCCGGAGCAGTTCATCCCCCTGGCGGAGCAGAACGGCTGCATCATCGCCATCGGCGAGTGGGTGCTGGAGCAGGCCTGCCGACAGCTGCGCGCCTGGCATGACGCGGGCTTCCGCGAGCTGCACATGGCGGTCAACCTCTCCGCGGTGCAGCTGCGCCACGCCGGCCTGCCGCGCCTGATCAACCGGCTGCTGCACACCTACCAGCTGCCGGCCGGCAGCCTGGAGCTGGAGGTCACCGAGACCAGCCTGATGGAAGACATCCAGACCGCCGCCGGCCACCTGCTCGGCCTGCGCCGCTCCGGCGCGCGCATCGCCATCGACGACTTCGGCACCGGCTACTCGTCGCTGAGCTACCTGAAGAGCCTGCCGCTGGACAAGATCAAGATCGACAAGAGCTTCGTCTGCGACCTAGGCAAGGGCGGACGCGACGAAGATGCCACCATCGTCCGCACCATCATCCAGCTGGGCAAGAGCCTGGACAAACAGATCACCGCGGAAGGCGTGGAGACCGTGGCGCAGGAGGCTTACCTGATCGACCAGGGCTGCCACGAAGGCCAGGGCTACCTCTACAGCGAGCCCCTGTCGGCCTGCGAATTCTCCGAGTTCATCCGGCGCATGCAGCGTCACCCCAGTCCCGCCGGTGAGGCGACCTGAGCGCCGGGATGCACAACGGACTGGCCCCCGCCATATCGAATCGTTCGCACATTCATATTGCCTTAATGGCAAAGGGCACCTAAGTTTAGGGAGCCGGCCGTGTCGTGGTCGGTCGGCACGAGCCTTCAAGGATTGAAGCACAGGACCGGCCGCACGCCCGCGGGCATCGCCATCAGGGAAGGTGGTACACAACCATGAACAGAATCCTCAAGCGCCTATGGTGCCGCACCCGGCACGCCTGGCTGACGGTCAACGGGCACGCCGCCCGATACGGCAAGGCCGCCGGACTGCTGTTGCTCGGAATCGCCCTCTGCCTCGTCCCGCTCACGCTGTCGGCGGCCGGCTGCTGATCGGCGGCCTCCTCGACCAGGACAGACGGCTACCCCGGCCGGAGCCGTGTATCGGCCAAGGTCCGTTACGAACGGAACCAGGCGCCCCACATGGTGGAAGACGAAGGCATATGCCTGCCGAAAGGGAAATAAGCCCCACTCTCCACGGTCCAGAAACGGGAGCGCGACAGGACCGTTGCCGAGGTCGTGTCCGCCTCGGCCATCCGGCTTTCCGCCTGCTCAGCGTCCCTAATTCCTTCCCTTCAGGCCTTGAGACAGGCTGTAGAGGAACAGCAGCAGATCCCGGTCGGGCTCGACTGCCGTGTTGGACTTCGCCTCGGGCGGTGCCGGACAATGGTCCAAGCGATTCTTGGTGAGTATTTCGGGCTCGTGCTCATCCCAGGCTGCCGTGGCCAGGGTAGCGACGACGAGGGAGCCCACCAGAAACAGAACACGTGCGAGACCCGGTTTCATTCTTATTATCCCCGCTCTGTTGCTGCCGGATGTACTTGACAACGGTAGAACAGCCGCTACCCGTCTGCAGCATGGCTGACGAATGGCAATCCCTTTGACAGCAAAGCAGGCGGGTTATTGCGCGGCGTCGTCGTGCGCCGCAAAAGAAAAAGCCCTGCGCGAGGCAGGGCTTTTTCATGCCGCTGGGGAGCGGGTGGCTTACATCATGCCGCCCATGCCGCCCATGCCGCCCATGTCCGGCATGGCCGGGGCCGGCTTGTCTTCCACCACGTCGGTGACCATCGCCTCGGTGGTGATCATCAGACCGCCGATGGAGGCAGCAGCCTGCAGTGCGGAACGGGTGACCTTGGCCGGGTCGAGGATACCCATCTCGATCATGTCGCCATAGGTATCGGTCGCGGCGTTGAAGCCGAAGTTGCCGGAACCCTGCTTGACCTTATCGACCACCACGCTCGGCTCGCCGCCGGAGTTGGCGACGATCTGGCGCAGCGGAGCCTCGACGGCGCGACGCAACAGAGCGATACCGACGTTCTGGTCGTCGTTTTCGCCCTTCAGGCCTTCGATGGCCTGCAGAGCGCGCACCAGGGCGACACCGCCGCCAGGAACCACGCCTTCTTCCACTGCAGCACGGGTGGCGTGCAGGGCGTCTTCGACGCGGGCCTTCTTCTCTTTCATCTCGACTTCGGTGGCAGCGCCGACTTTGATCACGGCAACACCGCCGGCCAGCTTGGCCAGACGCTCTTGCAGCTTCTCCTTGTCGTAGTCGGAGGTGGTTTCCTCGACTTGCTTGCGGATCTGCGCAACGCGGGCTTCGATGTCGGCTTGGGCGCCGGCGCCGTCGATGATGGTGGTGTTTTCCTTGTTCAGCACGACGCGCTTGGCGTTACCCAGGTGCTCCAGGGTAGCGCCTTCCAGGCTCAGGCCGACTTCTTCGGAAATCACGGTGGCGCCGGTCAGGATGGCGATGTCCTGCAGCATGGCTTTACGGCGATCACCGAAGCCCGGGGCCTTGACGGCAGCGACCTTGACGATGCCGCGCATGTTGTTCACCACCAGGGTGGCCAGGGCTTCGCCCTCGACGTCCTCGGCGACGATCAGCAGCGGACGGCCAGCCTTGGCGACGGCTTCCAGCACCGGCAGCAGTTCGCGGATGTTGGAGACCTTCTTGTCGACCAGCAGCAGCAGCGGGTTGTCCAGCTCGGCCGCCATGGTGTCCGGCTTGTTGATGAAGTAGGGGGACAGGTAGCCGCGGTCGAACTGCATGCCCTCGACGACGGACAGCTCGTTCTCCAGGCCCGAACCTTCCTCGACGGTAATCACGCCTTCTTTGCCGACCTTTTCCATGGCTTCGGCGATGATGTCACCGATGGAGCTGTCGGAGTTGGCGGAGATGGTGCCGACCTGGGCGATGGCCTTGGAGTCGGCGCACGGCTTGGCCAGAGCCTTCAGCTCGGCGACGATGGCGATGGTGGCCTTGTCGATGCCACGCTTCAGGTCCATCGGGTTCATGCCGGCGGCAACGGACTTCAGACCTTCGTTGACGATGGCCTGGGCCAGAACGGTAGCGGTAGTGGTGCCATCACCGGCTTCGTCGTTGGCCTTGGAAGCCACGTCCTTCAGCAGCTGGGCACCCATGTTCTCGAACTTGTCTTTCAGTTCGATTTCCTTGGCCACGGACACGCCATCCTTGGTGATGGTCGGGGCGCCGAAGCTCTTGTCCAGTACGACGTTGCGGCCTTTCGGGCCGAGGGTGGCCTTGACGGCGTCGGCCAGCACGTTCACGCCGACCAGCATTTTCTTGCGGGCGGAATCACCGAACTTGACTTCTTTTGCAGCCATTTGATCGTTCCTCAATCTTTGAATTTATGGAGATTCGTGAAAATCAGGCTTCGATGACAGCGAGGATTTCGCTCTCGCCCATCACCAGCAGGTCTTCGCCGTCGACCTTGACGGTATTGCTGCCGGAATAGGGGCCGAACACCACCTTGTCACCGACCTTGACGGCCAGCGGACGGACTTCGCCGTTGTCCAGCACGCGACCGGTGCCGACAGCGACGACTTCGCCTTGATTCGGCTTCTCTGCAGCGGAACCCGGCAGAACGATGCCGCCAGCGGTCTTGGTTTCTTCTTCGCTGCGACGAATGACGACGCGGTCATGCAGAGGACGAAGCTTCATTGTCGATCTCTCCTAGTTCAATGTTGTCTGCAACCGATGCTCTGATCGGCCTGTTAGCAAAAACCGGCTGAGTGCCGGCCGCGGCCCGCGGGGCGAACCGCAGAAGTACTGCCCTGTCGCCTGACAGGAACCTTGCGGTGACCGCTACATGTGGGCGCCCAAGGGCATTTCAAGGGTGCCTGCGAAAAATTTCCGCCCACCGGCATCGAGCCAAGGGGGAATGATGGAAGAAAAAACGCCGGACCATCGTCCGGCGTCGTTCGCCCGTCACGCCGGGCGCGATCGAAGGCCGGCGGGGCCGGCTCAGTCGTCGCGGCGCTCGTATTCGCCTTCGATGACGTTGGGCCGGGCGGTGCCGTCCGGTCGTGGCTGGCCGGTGCGGGCGGCCAGTTCGTCGAAAAACGCCTGCTGGCGCCGTGCCTGCTCCTCGGCGCGCCGACGCAGACCGCCGAGCAGCAGATGGCGGGTGAAGGGCAGCAGACAGACCAGTCCGATCGCGTCGCTGATGAAGCCCGGCAGCAACAGCAGGGCGCCGCCGATGGCGATGAGCATCCCGTCGAGCATTTCCAGCTCCGGCAATTCGCCGCGAACCAAACGCTCGCGGGCCCGCCAGAGAGTGGCCACGCCGGCCAGGCGCAGGATCAGGCTGCCGAGCATGACGTCGAGGACGATCAGCAGCAGGGTCGGCAGCACGCCGATCGCACTGCCGACCTTGATCATCACGGCCAGCTCGAGCAGGGGAAACAGCAAGAACAGCAGAAAGAAAGCGCGCATCTATGGTGGGTTCCTGGGGAAGACCGTCTTCCGACTCTCTATTAAGTGATGCCGGTCCCCGCCGAAATCAACCCTGGATTTCCCCAGCGGTCGGCCAGGATGGTGCCCGGGCCAGCTCCACCAAGGCCTGGCGCACCGCGAGCGGAGTGTTACAAGTTGTGGAAAACGGCAGCCAGTGCACCACACGCCCGATGCGCAGGTGGAAACCTTCGCTGTCGATGCCGACCATTTCCGCCGGCTCGTCGCTCGGCAAGCCGGTCAGCTCGACGTAGTGGGCGATGGCATCGGCGTGATCCCGGTTCATGTGCTCGATCATGCCCGTCTCGACCTCCCCGGCGAAGGGATTGGTCAGCTCGACGCCCTGCAGCCAGTGGATGGCGCCGAACCCTCCGATGAAGCGCCAGCGTTCCGGCCTGAGCACCCAGAAATCGAAGTCGTGGGCGCGGTGATAGTCGCGCGCGGCGGGAAAATAACGGTAGTAGCGAGCGGCGGCGGCCTCGATCGTGGCCTCGTCGGCCAGACGTTCGGCATGGGCGAGGAGGGTCAGCCGGCCTGCCGCCTGCACGTCTTCCGCCCCGCGCTCGCCGACCAGCAGCGAGCAGCGGCCGTCGGCCTGCAGGTTGCGAGTGTGCTGGGCGATCCGGCTGATCAGCAGCAACGGAAGCCCCGAGGCATCCAGGCAATAGGGCACCGCTGATCCGAAAGGGAAGCCCGAATGGCTCTGGGACAGGGTTGACAGAGCACCACGGTACTCCTTGAGCAATAATTGTCGGGCATGCTTCAAATCATTCACGCTCACCTTACGACTCCTCGTTTGAAAGATCCGTCGCAACGGACAAGGTGTCCAGCATAACGATTCGCGGCACCAGCGGGGCAACAGTGATCCATCCCCAGGGGGATAGAAGATGCAACTGAACGACAAGGTCATCATCATCACTGGCGGCTGTCAGGGTCTTGGCCGGGCCATGGCCGAACATCTGGCGTCGAAGGGTGCCAAGCTGGCCCTGGTCGACCTCAACCGCGTGAAGCTCGACGAAGCCGTCGGTGCCTGCAAGGCCGCCGGAGGCGACGCCCGTTCCTACCTGTGCAACGTGGCCGACGAGCAGCAGGTGATCCAGATGGTCGCCCAGGTGGCCGAGGACTTCGGCGCCATCAACGGTCTGGTGAACAACGCCGGCATCCTGCGTGACGGTCTGACCATCAAGATCAAGGACGGCGAGCTGAGCAAGCTGACCCTGGCCCAGTGGCAGGCGGTGATCGACGTCAACCTGACCGGCGTGTTCCTCTGCACCCGCGAGGTAGCGGCGAAGATGATCGAGCTGGACAACAAGGGAGCGATCGTCAACATCTCCTCCATCTCCCGGGCCGGCAACATGGGCCAGGCCAACTACACCGCTGCCAAGGCCGGCGTGGCTGCCGATACCGTGGTCTGGGCGAAGGAGCTGGCCCGCTACGGCATCCGCGTCGGTGCCATCGCTCCCGGCTTCATCGAGACCGAAATGACCGCCAGCATGAAGCCCGAGGCCCTGGAGAAGATGACTGCCGGCATTCCCTTGAAGCGCATGGGCAAACCGGCGGAGATCGCCCACGGTGCGGCCTTCATCTTCGAGAACGACTACTTCACCGGTCGCGTGCTGGAGCTGGACGGCGGGCTGCGCATGTGATGCGCCGGGGCTCCGGGCCTTGCCCGGAGTCCATCCGGCGGGTGTTCCCCACCTTTCCCGAAGCCCGGTCCGAGCCGGGTTTCGCCGATCCGAGGACAGCGCTCCTCTTCTTCCGGGAAAGGCAGGCGCCGGCTTGCCGACCACCTGCCCTTGTCCTGCCGCGCAGTCCCGTTATCCTGACAGGCCAATCCGTCCTGACCGCCAGTCCGCGGCGAGCCCGAACACTCCATGAGCGATACCCAAGACAGCCCGCCCGGGTTCCCCGCGACCACCGCCGCGGGCCGCCGCGAAGCCCTGTACCTGGCCCTGGCCCAGGTGCCTGCGGGCAAGGTGGTCAGCTACGGACAGCTGGCCGATCTGGCCGGACTCGGCCGTGCCGCCCGCTGGGTGGGCAGCACCCTGGCACAGTTGCCGGATGGCACGCGCCTTCCCTGGCATCGCGTCGTGGGTAGCGGCGGCCGGCTCAGTCTGCCGGCCGGCACTCCGGCAGGGGACGAGCAGCGCGCCCGCCTGCGCGCCGAAGGGCTGCTCGTCGAAGGCAATCGCGTGGATATCCGTCGCCACGGCTGGCGCCCCATGGAGCCCAGCGGGTAGAGTGCGAGCTTTGCATGCAACCACCGAGTCTCATGTCCCATAAAACCTGGCGCGATGCCATCGCCGCCTATGCCAGCCCGGCCACTCTGGCCCTGCTGGTGCTTGGCTTTGTCGCCGGCCTGCCCTACATGCTGGTGTTCTCCACCCTCTCCGTCTGGCTCCGCGAAGCGGGAATCGCCCGCGATACCATCGGTTTCGCCAGCCTGATCGGCCTGGCCTACGCCTTCAAGTGGGTCTGGGCGCCCATGCTCGACCAATGGCGCCTGCCGCTGCTCGGCGGCCTCGGCCGCCGGCGTTCCTGGCTGGTGCTGTCGCAGACGCTGGTGGCCATCGGTCTGGTCGGGATGGCCTTGTGCGATCCGCAGCGGAACCTGGCCTGGCTGATCGCCCTGGCCGTGCTGGTGGCCATCGCTTCGGCCACCCAGGACATCGCCGTGGATGCCTATCGCCTGGAGATCGTCGAAGACAACCGCCAGGCCGCCCTGGCCGCCAGCTACATGGCGGGCTACCGGGTAGCCGCCCTGCTGGCGACGGCCGGAGCGCTGTATTTCGCCGAGTGGTTCGGCTCCACCGGCCAGCTGTACAAGCCCTCCGCCTGGAGCGCCACCTACATGGTGTTCGCCCTGCTGATGCTGCCCGGCCTGATCACCAGCCTGCTGACCCGCGAGCCGGCGGTGCCCGTGCAGACCCAGCAGGAGGCGGCGCGCTTCAGGTTCTCTCACCAGTTGCTGTCGATCCTGGTGCTGATCGTGCTGCTGGTATCGGTCCCGGCCACCTTCACCCAGCTCTACCACAGCGACGCCCTGCTCCTGTTCCAGGGCCGGATCGGGCTCTTGGAGCTGATCCGAGAAGACCGCGCCTTCCTGCGCTTCATCCTTTATTTCACGCTCGCCTCGCTCTGCCTCTCGGCCATGGGCCGACGCAGCCTGGCGCCGGTACTGACGCCGATCAGCGACTTCATCGTCCGCTACCGCTGGCAGGCCCTGCTGCTGCTCGGACTGATCGCCACCTATCGGCTGTCGGATACCGTGCTCGGTGTGATGGCCAACGTGTTCTATATCGATCAGGGCTTCACCAAGGATCAGATCGCCAGCGTGAGCAAGCTGTTCGGCCTGATCATGACCCTGCTCGGTGCCGGCTTCGGCGGCCTGCTGATCGTCCGCTTCGGCATCCTGCCGATCCTCTTCGTCGGCGGTCTGGCTTCCGCCGCCACCAACGTCCTGTTCCTCCTGCTCGCCGGCATGGGCACCAATCTGGAGATGCTGGTGCTGACCATCTCCTGCGACAACTTCAGCTCCGGCCTGGCCACCTCGGCCTTCGTCGCCTACCTGTCCAGCCTGACCAGTCTGAAATTCTCCGCCACCCAGTACGCCCTGCTCAGCTCGATCATGCTGCTGCTGCCGAGGCTCATCGGCGGCTATTCCGGCGTGCTGGTGGAGCAGCTCGGCTATGCCGAGTTCTTCCTGGTCACCGCCATCCTCGGCGTACCGACCCTGCTGCTGATCCTCTGGCAGTGGCGCCTGCCGCCCCTGTCGGCGGCTCCGGCCATGCCGGACGAGGCTCCCGCCGTTTCCGACTGACCCGCCGTGACGGCTCGCCGCCACGGCGGGGGATGCCACTCAATCGCGGAAGTTGTTGAACTGCAGCGGCATGCCCAGCTCCTGGCTGCGCAGCAGGGCGATGGCCTCCTGCAGGTCATCGCGCTTCTTGCCGGTAACGCGCACCTGCTCGCCCTGGATCGCCGCCTGGACCTTGAGCTTGGCGTCCTTGATCAGCGCGACGATCTTCTTCGCCAACTCCTTGTCGATGCCCTCGCGCAGGGTCACTTCCTGCTTGACCACCTTGCCGGAAGCATAGGAGTCCTTGAACTCCAGGCACTGGATGTCGATCTTGCGCTTGACCAGCGCCAGCTTGAGGATTTCGATCATCTGCTCGAGCATGAAGTCGGCTTCGGCGGTCAGGGTGACGGTCTTGTCCTTCAGCTCGAAGCTGCCTTTGCCGCGCAAGTCATAGCGTCGATCCAGATCTTTGATCGCATTGTCGACGGCATTGGTGACTTCGTGTTTGTCCAGTTCGGACACCACGTCGAACGAGGGCATGGAGTTCCTCCAGTAGATGGCCGCCCGGATGGGCGCGCCTTGACGGTTGAGATACCCGCTCATTATAACGATTCGCCGGACCTCCCTGCCGGCTTGCGAGGGTGCACTATGCCATCGCCTGCCATCCGCCAAGCCCGCCGCCCCATGAGCCAGCCCTCCCATGCCAGCAGACGATCGCCTTCCGTTTCCCCCGCCAGCCGACCAAGCCCCCGAGACCGTCTGGCACGTCCTCGGCGCCGGCAGCCTAGGCAGCCTATGGGCCGCGCGCCTGGCCCGGGCCGGCCTGCCGCTGCGACTGATTCTGCGCAGTCCGGAACGGCTGGAAGCCTACCGGGCCGCCGGCGGCTTGCACCTGACGCACGGGAACGAGACACGTCTGTATCCGATCGAGGGCGAAACCCTCGAGGCCGGCACGCCCATCCGCCGTCTGCTGCTGGCCTGCAAGGCCTACGATGCCCTGCCGGCGATCGAGCGGCTGGCGCCGCGCCTCGCGCCGGGCACCGAGCTGGTCCTGCTGCAGAACGGACTGGGCAGCCAAGATGCGGTGGCCGCCGCGCTGCCGGAATGCCGCTGCCTTTTCGCCTCGACCACCGAGGGCGCCTTCCGCGACGGCGACTTCCGCGTGGTGTTCGCCGGCCAGGGCCACACCTGGCTGGGCGATGCGGGAGCGCCGCCCGCCTGGCTGGCCGAGCTGGAGCGGGCCGGCATCCCGCACAGCTGGAGTGCGGACATCCAGACCCGACTGTGGCGCAAGCTGGCGCTGAACTGCGCAATCAACCCGCTCACCGTCCTGCACGACTGCCGCAACGGCGGGCTCCTGGAACACGGGGAGGAGGTCGCCGGCCTCTGCAACGAGCTGCGCGAACTGCTGCGCCGCTGCGATCAGCCAGCCGCCGCCGAGGGCCTGCGGGAAGACGTCGAACGAGTGATCCGGGCGACCGCGGCCAACTATTCGTCGATGCATCAGGACGTGGCCCACGGCCGGCGCAGCGAGATCGCCTACCTGCTCGGCCACGCCTGCCGCGAGGCGGAGCGCCTGACGCTGCCGCTCCCCCGGCTGCAGAGCCTGCATCTGCGTCTGCAGAAGCATCTGGCCGCGCGCGGATTGCCCGTCGACTGAGGCCCGCGTTACTCTGCCCCTTCTTCCGTCAGCCGTGAAATGGCCATGCTTCGTCAGCGCCTGGAAAACCTGCCGGTCGGGCAAAAGCTCCTGGCAGCCTTGTTGGTACTGCTCGCCACCGTTCTACTGCTGGCCAATCTGGCCTTCATCAGTGCGGCCTACTGGATCTCCCAGCAGAGCATGACGCCCCAGGCCCTGGATACCCTCGGCCAACTGATCTCCATTCCACCGCTCAGCGAACAGGCACTCGGCTCGCCGGAAGCGGCCAAGCAGGTCCTCGAGCGTCTGGAGAGCTACACGCCGTTGCGCGCCGCCGCGCTGTACGGCAGCGACGGCCAGCTCCTCGCCCAGTTGCAGCGGGGTTCGCCCCTGACGCTGCCGGAGCACGCCAGCGCGCTGGAGAGCTGGCGCATGCTCGAATTTCGGGCCAACCAGGTGATCGAACTACCGAATCCGGGCCATCCTCCGGGCCGTCTGCTGCTGGTCGCCTCCAGCGAGCTGCCGGGCGCCTTCTATACCGGCACCCTCAGCGCCAGCCTGCTGATCCTCGCCTTCAGCGTGCTGCTCTGGATGCTGGTGGCCCGGCAGATCCGCCGCCTGATCACCCGACCGATCCGCAAGCTGGAGGAGCTCTCGCGCCAGGTCACCCACGAGGAGAACTACGCCCTGCGTGCCGCGCCCGGCAACCAGGACGAGATCGGCAGCCTGGCCGACGCCTTCAACACCATGCTGTCTAGGATCGAGGCCCGCGAGCGGCAGCTCAAGCGCGCCCGCGACGAAGCCCAGGCCGCCTCCGAGCAGGCCCAGAGCCTGGCCGAGCAGACCCGACACTCCAACCGCAAGCTGGAGCTGGAAGTCCAGGTGCGCGGCAAGATCGAGAAGAAGCTCACCGGCTTTCAGAACTATCTCAACAGCATCATCGATTCCATGCCTTCGGCGTTGATCGCCCTCGACGATCAGCTCTACGTCACCCAGTGGAATCAGGAAGCCAGCGCCCTGTCCGGCACGCCGTTGCAGGAGGCCCTGAACCAGCCGGTCTTCCTCGCCTTCCCGCCGCTCAAGCCGTTCATCGAACAGCTCAGGCGCACCGCCGAGCGGCATACGGTGGAGAAGATCGAACGGGTCACCTGGCCCAAGGACGACGAGCCCCGCCACTACGCCCTGACCTTCTACCCACTGATGGGCGGCAGTGGCCGAGGGGTGGTGATCCGCATCGACGACATCACCCAGCGGCTGTCCATGGAGGAGCTGATGGTGCAATCGGAGAAGATGCTTTCGGTGGGCGGCCTCGCCGCAGGCATGGCCCACGAGATCAACAATCCGCTGGGGGCGATCCTGCACAACGTGCAGAACATCCGCCGGCGCCTGTCCCCGGAACTGGCGAAGAACCAGGAGCAGGCCGAGGAAAGCGGCGTCTCCCTGGAGGCGGTACGCGACTACCTGGCCAAGCGCGAGGTGCCGCAACTGCTGGACGGCATCCAGCAGGCCGGCACCCGCGCGGCGAAGATCGTCAGCCACATGCTCAGTTTCAGCCGGCGCAGCGACCGGCAACTGGTACCCACCCTGCTCCCCCCGGTGATCGATCAGGCGTTGGAGATCGCCAGCAACGACTTCGCCCTGACCGAGAGCTTCGACTTCAAGAGCCTGACCATCCAGCGCGACTTCGACCCGCACCTCGGACCGGCACAGGCCATCGCCAACGAGCTGGAGCAGGTGCTGTTCAACCTGCTGAAGAACGCCGCCCAGTCCATCCACCAGCGTCAGGACGGCACGCCCGGCTGCATCACCCTGCGCACCCGGCGCAATCCGCCATGGGCGGAAATCGTGGTCGAAGACAATGGCGTCGGCATCCCCGAGCCGGTGCGCAAGCGCATCTTCGAGCCCTTCTTCACCACCAAGGAGGTCGGCCAGGGCACGGGGCTCGGCCTGTCGGTGTCCTATTTCATCATCACCAACAATCACAAGGGGCAGATGGAAGTACAATCCAAGCCCGGCCAGGGCAGCAGCTTCACCCTGCGCCTGCAATTGGCCGAAACGCCGGAAGGCGCCGAGCTCTAGCCACCTGGAACACAAGCATGGGCTATCGACTGTCGAAGATCTACACCCGTACCGGGGATGCCGGCGAGACCGGCCTGGCCGACGGACGCCGGGTGCCCAAGGACCATCCCCGGGTGGAGGCGATGGGCGAGGTGGACACCCTGAACAGCCAGCTCGGCCTGCTGCTGGCCGAAGTAGCCGAGGCACTGGGCCACCGTCCGGGTCTGGCCGAGGTCGGCGAAGTCCTGGCGCCATGCCAGCATCGTCTGTTCGATCTCGGCGGCGAGCTGGCGATGCCCGACTACCTGGCCTTGGATGCCGGCGAGATCGCTCGCCTGGAAAGCGCCATCGATCGCTGGAACGCGGAGCTCGGCCCGCTGCGCGACTTCATCCTGCCTGGCGGTTCGCGTCTGATCGCCCAGGCCCATGTCTGTCGCAGCCTGGCCCGCACCGCCGAGCGCCGCTGCCAGCAGCTGAATGCCGTGGAACCGCTACGGCCCGAGCTGCTGGCCTACCTCAATCGGCTGTCCGACCTGCTGTTCGTCGCCGCCCGCCTGATCGCCCGTCGTCAGGGTTGCGCCGAGGTGCTCTGGCAGGCGGCCACGGCGGACTGAAGCCTTCTCCGCTAGTGGCTCATTCCGCTGGCCACAACCCGCGGATGCCAGCGATACCCTGAGCGCCCACCTGCCAGGTCCGCTCCAGATCCTGCGGACCGAGCCCGCCGAGCAGGAACGCCGGACGATTGAAGCCCTGTAGCCATTCGCCGGCCTGCTCCCAGCCCAGGGGCTTGGCCTCGGGATGGGTCTGGGTAGCCTGGACCGGCGAAAGGGTGACGAAATCCACGCCCATCTCCATGGCCAACGCCAACTCCTCGGCATCGTGGCAGGACGCCGCCAGCCAGCGCGTCGCAGGGAAAGGACGCCCGCGAGCGGCGTATTCGCGCAGCTGCTTGGAGGTCAGGTGCCAGCCGGCGGCGGGGAAATCGCCCAGCCACTCCAGCGGCCCCTTGAGCATCAGTTGCGCCCTTCCGGCGCAGAGCCCCTGCACGTCGACCGCCATGTCGCGGTACTCGGCATCGAACATCGTCGGGGCGCGCAGCTGGAGCAGGCGGACACCGCGGTCCAGCGCGGCCCTGATGCCCTTCAACAAGTCTTGCGGCGACAGTCCATCCGGCGTGATCAGGTAATGCTCCGGCAAGCGTACCGCCGCGACGATGGGCAGATTGGCCGAGGGAAACTCGTAATCGGGCAGTTGTTTGGGCGCAACCCAGGCAAGCGGCTGGCCTTCGGCGCCGTGGGGCTCGCCCTCGAAGGCGGAGACTTCCCGGACGTCCAGCAGAACCCGCTTGTCGGGATAATCGTGGCGGACCTGGATCAGCGGCCGGGACGCGGTCACCCGGATGCCCAGCTCCTCTTCCAGCTCGCGGGCCAGGGCCGTCTCGACGGACTCGCCCTCCTCCACCTTGCCGCCCGGGAACTCCCAGAGCCCTCCCTGGTGCTTGTCATCCGGCCGCCTGGCGATCAATACCCGACCGTCGGTGCCGCGGATCACGGCCGCGGCGACATGCACTCGATTCATTCACTTCTCTCCCGTTTCCTCCAGGGCCGCCCGATACCAACGCTGGAAGGCCGGCCACTGGTAAATGGTTTCCACATAGGCCGCAGCCTCCGCCGGCAGCGGCACGGCATAGCCGCGCAGACGAGCGGCCACCGGTGCATAGAAGGCGTCGGCGATGCTGACGTGCCCGAACAGGAAGGGACCATCCTGCCCGAAGCGCTCGCGGCAGTCGGCCCAGAGCACGCAGATCCGATCGATGTCCGCCTGGGCATCGACGGGCAGTGCCACCGTCTTCGGCGTGCGCTTGAGATCCATCGGCAGGTGGCTACGCAGCGCGGCGAAACCGCTGTGCATCTCCGCGCAGATCGAGCGGGCCACGGCCCGGGCATATTCGCCGCGCGGCCAGAGATGGAACTCGCTGAAGGTCTCCGCCAAGTATTCGGCGATCGCCAGGGAGTCCCAGACCGGCCCCTCCTCGGTCAGCAGCACCGGAACCTTGCCGTTGGGTGACTCGGCGAGCAGCCGGGCGCGGCTCTCCGGGCGGAACAGCGGGATCTTGCGCTCCTCGTAGGGCTCCTCGGTCAGCTCCAGCACCAGCGCGGCGCGCATGGACCAGGACGAGTAGTTCTTGTTGCCGATGATCAGGGTCAGGGACATGCGATCTCCTCGTTATCAGGGAACAGCGAGCGAGCCGACACCGCGAGGCCGGGCAGGCTCGAATCCGACCTGCGCGGCCCGTACCCAGGACCTCGTATCAGGTCCGGTATTCGGCATTGATCTTCACGTATTCATGGGACAAATCGGTGGTCCAGATGGTCTCGCTGCAGTCGCCGCGTCCCAGCTCGATGCGGATGCCGATCTCCGGCTGGGCCATTACTGCCGCGCCCTGATCCTCGGTGTAGCTGGGAGCACGACCGCCCTGCTTGGCGATGCAGACATCGCCGAGGAACACATCGATCCGGCTCACATCCAGCTGCGGGACTCCGGCGCGACCGACGGCGGCGAGGATACGCCCCCAGTTGGGGTCGGAAGCGAACAGCGCGGTCTTGATCAGCGGCGAGTGGGCCACTGCGTAACCGACGTCCAGGCATTCCTGATGGCTGGCACCGCCGTTGACCTGCACGGTGACGAACTTGGTCGCCCCCTCGCCGTCGCGGACGATGGCCTGGGCCAGATCCATGCTCACCTCGAAGACCGCTTGTTTCAGCTTGGCAAACAGCTCTCCCTCGGCGCTGCGGATCTCCGGCACCTCGGCCCGGCCGGTGGCGACCAGGATGCAGCAGTCGTTGGTGGAGGTGTCGCCGTCGATGGTGATGCGGTTGAACGACTTGTTCGCCGCATCGCGCAGCAGATCCTGCAGCACGTTCTGGGCGACCTTGGCGTCGGTGGCGATGTAGCCGAGCATAGTAGCCATGTTAGGGCGGATCATGCCGGCACCCTTAGAGATGCCGGTGACGGTGACGGTGACGCCCTCATGCTGAAACTGGCGGCTGCAGCCCTTGGGCAGGGTGTCGGTGGTCATGATGCCCTCGGCGGCCGCTCCCCAGTTGTCGGCCTTGAGATCGGCCAGAGCAGCGGGCAGCGCGGCCTCGATCTTCTCCACCGGCAGCGGCTCGCCGATGACCCCGGTGGAAAACGGCAGCACCGCTTCCGCGTCGACCCCGGTCAGCTCGGCCAGGCGGGCACAGGTGCGCTTGGCCGCTTCGAGGCCAGGCTCGCCGGTGCCGGCGTTGGCATTGCCGGTGTTGGTCAGCAGATAGCGCACCGTCCCCGCCACGCGCTGCTTGGCCAGGATCACCGGCGCAGCGCAGAAGGCGTTCAGAGTGAACACACCGGCGACCGTGGCGCCCTCGGCGCAGCGCATGACCACTACATCCTTGCGCCCGGGGCGCTTGATGCCGGCGGAAGCGATGCCGAGTTCGAAACCGGGGACCGGGTGCAGGGTGGGCAGAGGGCCAAGACCGACAGCCATGAGGGGCTCCTTCACAAGCGTTCTGTTTGGATACCGTACCAGCGGTACGGTGGGGGAATCTGGTGGAAAAACGCCGCGAAGGCCTGGCCTGTCGCGGCGCTGGAAGCAATCTGCCGACTTCGGGCCTTCCGACAGAGGCGCTGGGATTGTCCGACCTCAACGGAGATGAGCGAAATCATCTCCGTAGGATAGAGTCCGACGCCCGCATCGCACCAACCGCCGGGGCAGCCCCGGATCAGTTCACCTGTCCGTGGCAGTGCTTGTACTTTTTGCCCGAACCGCAGGGACAGGGCTCATTGCGGCCGATCTTCTGCTCGGCGCGCATGGTCACCTGAGGAGCGGGCTCCCCAGCGGCAGCCTCGGCAGGCTCGGGCTGCGGGGCCAGGGCCGAAGCAGCGGCATGCTGGAACTGCATGCGCTGGGCCAGGGCTTCGGCTTCGCGGCGCAGACGTGCCTCCTCCTCGGCCGGGTCTTCGCGACGGACCTGCACATGGGAGAGCACGCGGATGGTGTCGCGCTTGATCGACTCCAGCAGGGTCTGGAACAGCTCGAAGGACTCGCGCTTGTATTCCTGCTTGGGGTTCTTCTGCGCATAGCCGCGCAGGTGGATACCGTGACGCAGATGATCCATGGTCGACAGGTGATCCTTCCACAGGTCGTCCAGCACGCGCAGGAGGATCTGCTTCTCGAAGGCGCGCAGGGCCTCGGCGCCGGCGATTTCCTCCTTCTCCTTGTAGGCTGCCAGGATCGCCTCGAGGATACGCTGACGCAGGGTTTCCTCGTGGAGCCTCTCGTCCTCGTCGAGCCACTTCTGCAGCGGCAGCTGGACGCCGAAGTCGCCGTCCAGAACGGCCTCCAGGCCGGGGATGTCCCACTGCTCGGGCAGCGACTGCGGCGGAATATGCTGGTCGATCGCGCTCTTCAGCACTTCCTCGCGGAACTCGGCGATGGTATCGCCGATGTCCTCCGCCGCGAGCAAATTGTTGCGCATGTGGTAGATCACCTTGCGCTGCTCGTTGGCGACGTCGTCGAACTCCAGCAACTGCTTGCGCATGTCGAAGTTGCGGCCCTCGACCTTGCGCTGCGCCTTTTCGATGGCGTTGGTCACCATGCGGTGCTCGATGGCCTCGCCGGACTGCATGCCGAGGGCCTTCATGAAGTTCTTCACCCGATCGGAGGCGAAGATGCGCATCAGGTTGTCTTCCAGGGACAGGTAGAAGCGGCTGGAGCCCGGGTCGCCCTGGCGACCGGAACGGCCGCGCAGCTGGTTGTCGATGCGCCGGGACTCGTGGCGTTCGGAGGCGATCACGTGCAGGCCGCCGGCCTCGATCACCTGCTGATGACGTTTCTGCCAGTCGGCCTTGATCTGGGCGATCTGCTCGTCGGTCGGACTCTCCAGCGCCGCGACCTCGACTTCCCAGTTGCCGCCGAGCAGGATATCGGTACCCCGGCCGGCCATGTTGGTGGCGATGGTCACGGCGCCCGGACGACCCGCCTGGGCGATGATCTCGGCTTCCTTCTCGTGGTACTTGGCGTTGAGCACCTGGTGTGAGATGCCTTCACGTTGCAGCAGTTGGGAAACGTACTCGGAGCTCTCGATCGAGGCGGTGCCGACCAGCACCGGACGCCTCTGGGCCTGGCACTCCTTGACGTCGGCGATGATCGCCGCGTACTTCTCCTGCTGGGTCAGATAGACCAGATCGTTGAAGTCCTTGCGCGCGATAGCCCGGTGGGTGGGGATAACCACCACGTCGAGTCCGTAGATCTGGCGGAACTCGAACGCCTCGGTGTCGGCGGTACCGGTCATACCGGACAGCTTCTGGTAAAGGCGGAAGTAGTTCTGGAAGGTGGTCGAGGCCAGGGTCTGGCTTTCCGCCTGGATCGGCAGCCCCTCCTTGGCCTCGATGGCCTGGTGCAGCCCCTCGGAGAGACGGCGTCCCGGCATGGTCCGACCGGTGTGCTCGTCGATCAGCAGCACCTGATTGTTCTGCACGATGTATTCGATGTTGCGATGGAACAGCGTATGCGCACGCAAACCGGCATAGACGTGAGTCAGCAGGCCGAGGTTGTGGGCGGAATACAGGCTCTCGCCCTCGGCCAGCAACCCGGCCTGGGTGAGCATCTCCTCGATGAACTGGTGTCCCTGCTCGTTCAGTTCGACCTGGCGGGTCTTCTCGTCGACCGAGTAATGCCCCTGCTGGGTGACCACGCCCTCCTCTTCCTCGATATGCCGCTTGAGCTGGGGAATCAGGGCGTTGATCTGCTGGTACAGCTGGGAGCTGTCCTCGGCCTGGCCGGAGATGATCAGCGGGGTACGCGCCTCGTCGATCAGGATGGAGTCGACTTCGTCGATCACGGCGAAGTTGAGTTCGCGCTGGAACTTGTCCTCCAGACTGAAGGCCATGTTGTCGCGCAGGTAGTCGAAGCCGAATTCGTTGTTGGTGCCGTAGGTGATATCGGCGGCGTAGGCGGCCCTTTTCTCTTCGGGCGGCTGGAACGGGCTGACGATACCGACCGAAAGGCCGAGGAACTCGTAGAGCGGCCTCATCCAGTTGGCATCGCGGCGGGCCAGGTAATCGTTCACGGTGACCACATGCACGCCCTTGCCAGCCAGCGCATTCAGATAGACCGCCAGGGTCCCCACCAAGGTCTTACCCTCACCGGTGCGCATCTCGGCTATCTTGCCCTCGTGCAGGGTCATGCCACCGATCAGCTGCACGTCGAAGTGGCGCATACCCATGACGCGCTTGCCTGCCTCGCGGGCAGCAGCGAAAGCCTCCGGCAACAACTGGTCGAGGGTTTCGCCTTTGCCCAGACGGGTCTTGAACTCTGTGGTCTTAGCGCGAAGCTGCTCATCCGTCAGCGCCACCATTTGCTCTTCGAGGGCATTGACCGCCTGCACGGCACGAGTCATGCGCTTGACTTCGCGCTCGTTCTTGCTTCCAAAGAGTTTCTTCAACAAAGGCGCAAACATATCGACAGGTTCTTCCACACGTTTGAATGGAGGGCCGGCGCTGGGCTGACCCGGCAGCTCGGGCTGCATGGGCAAAAAATCATTCTACCCGGAAACACTGCGAGCAAGGTAAATCGCATCATTTCCCCGCATCGTAGCGAAGAATGAGTAACCGGGCTCAGCTGATGGCACTGTGGTGCCCTCGCGGTGCCGTGAATTTCCGGTCCTGCGGACCGCTTTGCCGGCCATGACGATACCCTGCCCGTCTTGTACCAGATTACAAGGACTAAATGCATGTGCGAGGACACAGACCGCCGAGCATATCAACCGGCAAACAGCCAGAACATGGCTCGTGCCAGAATAAAGCCTCGCGCGCGACGAGGCATTGACATCCCGCAGGAGCACCCTTCGCTGGCGGATCGAAAAGACTTCGCCACCGGCGGTCGCGGAGGCTCGCGCCGTCGAGTCTGTTACCATGATCGTTTCGCACTATCGGATCGAGCATCCTGCCATGACTTTTTGTCCCTTGCCGGCTCGTGCACCCGCCGCGCTGTTACGCGAGGCGAGACCTCTCAAGGCTCTGTTCAACCAGGCGCAACACCTGGCGCACCTGCAGCATCTTCTCGAGAGCCAGTTGCAGCCCGCCGCCCGCGAGCATTGCCATGTCGCGGCCTGGCGCGAAGGCAGCCTCCTGCTGATCGTCACCGATGGCCACTGGGCCACCCGACTGCGTTACCAGCAACGCCGCCTGCAGCGCCAACTGCAGACGCTGGAGGAATTCGCGGGCCTGACCAAGATGCAGATCAAGGTTCAGCCGCCCATGGGTCCCAGGCGTTCGACCAATCGCACGATCGGTCTCTCGCCAGCGGCCCGGCAAAGCATCCAGACCGCCGCCGAAGGGATCAGCGACCCCAGACTGAGAGCGGCACTGGAGCGATTGGCTAGCCATGCGGGACCGGACGAACGCGAGGCGTCTTGAGCCGGGCTCGCACCGCCGCGCTTTGCTGATTCGTCACTTGCCCCGAGTCCAGACAAAAGCCATAAAAAAGGCCACCCGAAGGTGGCCCTGAAAAAGAAGGGAAAACTTGCTTACACGGCCGCAGCAGGCCTCATGTAGGAAATGGGCAGCGCCGCTGGGTCGTCGAAGGTGACCACCTCCCAGGCATCCGTTTGCTGCATCAGGGTACGCAACAGACGATTGTTCAGGGCGTGGCCGGATTTGAATCCCTGGAATTCCCCGATCAGGCTATGCCCCAGCAGGTACAGATCACCGATCGCATCGAGAATCTTGTGCTTGACGAATTCGTCCTCGTAACGCAGACCGTCTTCATTCAGCACACGATGCTCGTCGACCACGATGGCGTTCTCGATACTGCCGCCGAGCGCCAGGTTGTTCGAGCGCAGAAATTCGATATCGCGCATGAACCCGAAGGTTCGCGCCCGACTGACTTCCTTGACGAACGAGGTGCTGGAGAAGTCCACGCTCGCCCGCTGCGTCCGCCCTCGAAAGACCGGGTGGTCGAAATCGATTTCGAAGCTCACCTTGAAACCATCCAGAGGTAGAAAAGTGGCGCGCTTCTCTCCCTCCTCCACCGTCACCTCACGCTTGATGCGGATGAATTTCTTGTGAGCCTCCTGCTCCTGCAGACCTGCTGACTGGATCAGGAAGACAAAGGGGCCGGCACTACCATCCATGATCGGCACTTCGGACGCGGAGAGTTCGACGTAGGCATTATCGATCCCCAGACCGGCCATGGCCGACAACAAATGCTCCACTGTATCCACCTTGACGTCACCGTTGACCAGCGTGGTCGACATGGTGGTTTCACCGACGTTCTCTGCCCGCGCGGGGAGATCCACCGCCGGATCGAGGTCGATGCGTCGGAACACTATCCCTGTGTCGATAGGTGCAGGCTTCAGGGTCAGGTAGACCTTCTCCCCTGAATGCAAGCCCACTCCCGTGGCACGGATAATGTTCTTCAGGGTGCGTTGTTTGATCATGGTTCGGCCGCTAATAGTTGCGAATTGCTTTCAACAATCGGCGGCAATGATAGCAGAACCGACATTTGCTGAACACCAATCACCCAAGCACTCCTGATACACCCAATCAATCAGCCTGACGCCGCAGGAAAGCCGGAATATCCAGATAATCCAGGTCGTCCTGCGGATTGATCTTGGTCGCAGCCGCACCGCTGGCGTAGCTCTGGCGCTGAATGGTGGGACGCTCGTAGTCCTTGTAATTGACCTCTTGTTCGCCACGCTGGGGAGCGACCGGAGCAGCCACGGCAGCGGTCTGCAGGGTGTTGTCCACCACCTTGACCGGCTTTTCGATACGAGCGCCCAGACCGGTGGCAACCACGGTCACGTGCAGCTCGTCGCGCATGTCCGGATCGATCACGGTACCGACCTTGACCATGGCCTGGTCGGAAGCGAACTGCTCGATGATGCTGCCCACGTCGGAGTACTCGCCAAGGGACAGATCCGGACCAGCGGTGATGTTCACCAGGATGCCGCGAGCCCCCTGCAGATGGACGTCTTCCAGCAACGGGTTGCGGATCGCCGCCTCGGTCGCCTCGCGGGCCCGCCCGGCGCCGGTGGCGGAGCCGGTTCCCATCATCGCCATGCCCATTTCGCTCATCACGGTCTTCACGTCGGCGAAGTCGACGTTGATCATGCCGGGACGTTTGATGATGTCGGAGATGCCGCGCACAGCGCCGGCCAGCACGTCGTCAGCCTTGGCGAATGCAGCGAGTAGACTGGCTTCCTTGCCGAGGATGGTCAGCAGCTTTTCGTTCGGAATGGTGATCAACGAGTCCACATGCTCGGCCAGGGCGCGAATGCCCTCCTCGGCCACCTGCATACGCTTGCGCCCTTCGAACGGGAAAGGACGGGTCACCACGGCCACGGTGAGGATGCCCAGTTCCTTGGCCACCGAAGCGATGACCGGGGCGGCGCCGGTACCGGTGCCGCCGCCCATGCCGGTGGTGATGAACACCATGTCGGTGCCCTGCAGCACTTCGGCGATGCGATCGCGGTCTTCCATGGCTGCCTGGCGGCCAATCTCCGGATTTGCGCCGGCGCCGAGCCCCTTAGTGACGCCGGAGCCGAGCTGCAGCACGGTGCGGGCGGCGATGTTCTTGAGTGCCTGGGCATCGGTGTTGGCACAGATGAACTCGACGCCCTCGATGTTGCTGGAAGCCATGTGATTCACGGCATTGCCGCCGCCACCACCGACACCGATAACCTTGATGACCGCACTTTGTGGAACGTTATCTACTAGCTCGAACATTTTCCCTTCTCCTTTTTTTCTTGCTGCCTACTTTTACCGCCATTGTCAGAAATTGCCCTGGAACCAGCGCTTCAGCCGCTCCAGTACAGGTGTCTTGGTCTCTTCGCTGTAAGCATTCGGACCGGCCAGGGACGTCCCGTCAGCCTGTTTCTGCAGTCCGTAGAGCAGCAGTCCCACCCCAGTCGAATAGATGGGATTGCTGATGACGTCCTCCATGCCCTTGACCCGGTGTGGCAGCCCGAGGCGCACGGGCATGTGGAAGATTTCCTCGGCCAGTTCGACGGCGCCTTCCATCTTCGCTGTACCGCCGGTCAGGACCACCCCGGCGGGAATCAGGTCCTCATAGCCGCTGCGCCGCAGCTCTCCCTGAATCAGGGTGAACAGTTCGTCGTATCGCGGCTCTATCACTTCCGCCAGAGCCTGGCGGGAAAGCTCGCGAGGCGGTCGGTCGCCGACGCTGGGGACCTTGATGGTCTCGCCGGCGCTGGCCAGTTTGGCCAGGGCGCAGGCGTAGCGGATCTTGATCTCCTCGGCGTACTGGGTCGGCGTGCGCAGGGCCATGGCGATGTCGTTGGTGACCTGATCACCGGCAATCGGGATCACGGCGGTATGGCGGATCGCCCCTTCGGTGAAGATGGCGATGTCGGTGGTGCCGCCGCCGATGTCGACCAGGCACACGCCCAGCTCCTTCTCGTCGTCGGTGAGCACCGCATGGGCCGAAGCCAGCTGCTCGAGGATGATGTCGTCCACCTCGAGGTTGCAGCGGCGCACGCACTTCTCGACGTTCTGTGCGGCATTCACCGCGCAGGTCACCACATGCACCTTGGCTTCGAGGCGCACGCCGGACATGCCCAGGGGTTCGCGCACGCCTTCCTGATTGTCGATCACGTAATCCTGCGGCAGGGTGTGCAGAACCCGCTGATCGGAAGGGATCGCCACCGCCTGGGCCGCGTCGAGGACACGTTCGAGGTCGGCTTGGCTGACCTCGCGATCGCGGATGGCAACGATGCCGTGGGAGTTCAGACTACGAATGTGATTGCCGGCCAAGCCGACGAAGGCGGAGTGGATCTGGCAGCCAGCCATCAGCTGAGCCTCCTCCACCGCCCGCTGGATCGATTGCACGGTGGACTCGATGTTCACCACCACGCCCTTCTTCAACCCCCTGGAGGGATGGGAGCCGATCCCGACGATTTCCAGTTGACCGTCAGATCGCACCTCGCCCACCAGAGCCACCACTTTGGAGGTTCCGATGTCGAGACCGACGATCATCTTGCCGCTCTGAGCGCTTGCCATGTTCTCTGGTGCTCCTTCATTCACTGCACGGCGGGAGCCGCTACGGCCGCCGTGAGCGCGATCGGCTCTCGCCACGCCACGGCCAGGCCGTTGGCGTAACGCAGATCGATGCGCGCGATGTTCGCGTTCTGTTCTTTCAACGTCTTCTCGTAGATCGTGCCGAAACGTCGCATTTTCTCGACGAGATGATCACGCCCGAGCAATAACTCGATGCCCTGGGCGGTGGAAACGTACCAACTGCCCCGTTCGCGCAACTCCAGGCGCGCGATGGTGAACCCCAGGGGCCTGAGCAACTGGCTAAGCATCTGGTACTGCTGCATCACCTGCTCCTGGGCCCATTGCGGACCGTGCAACTGCGGCAGATGCCCGTAATTGGCCAGCTCGGGCGGGGCGAAGGCCTTGCCCTGGTTGTTCAGCAGGAACTCGTCACCCCAACGCGCCACCGGCAGCTGCTCCTCCAGGTGGATCACCACCTGATCGGGCCATACGCGCCGCACTTCGGCATGGGCGATCCACGGCATCTTCTCCAGTTCGCTGCGCATGCCGGCCAGATCGAGATTGAAGAAACGGGATTTGATGAAAGGGGCGATGCGCTCCTGCACGCCCTGCTGGCTGACGTAGCGCAGGTGCCCCTCCACGCTGACCTGGCTGATCGGTCGATCCGCATAGGGCAGCAGCCGCTGCGCCAGCGCATAGCTGCCGAATCCCAGGACCACCAACAGCAGCGGCCAGCCCAGGCGCTTGAACAGCGCCCCCATGTCCAACTTCTGCAGGCGCACCGACAGCGGCTGCTTGGCGACCATGCGACTGGCACCCCGCGGCGCCGGCTTGCGCAGCGGACTGCGACCGATACCGCTGGGTTGATGACGAAGCATGGCGCCGCGCATGGCTTATCTCCTTTGCTCTACGCTGTCGGCGAGGATCGCCAGGACCAACTGCTGGAAATCCAGTCCAGCCTCCCGTGCCGCCATCGGCACCAGGCTGTGGTCGGTCATCCCCGGAACGGTGTTCACCTCCAGCAACCAGAAGCGGCCGTCGGCATCCTGCATCACGTCGGCACGCGCCCAGCCGCGCACGCCCACCGCCTCGCAGGCCCGCGCGGTCAGGTCCTTCAGCTCCTGCTCCTTGGCGGCGTCGAGGCCACAGGGAATCCGGTACTGGGTATCCGAAGCGAGGTACTTGGCGTCGTAGTCGTAGAAGCTGTGCGGCGTGCCCAGGCCGATCGGCGGCAGCACCTGACCGCGCAGTATGGCGACGGTGAACTCGGGGCCGTGAATCCATTGCTCCACGAGAACCTGGGAGTCGTACTTGCTGGCGGCGTGCCAGGCAGCGATCAGCTCGTCGACGCTGCCGACCTTAGCCATGCCGATGCTGGAGCCTTCGTGGGCCGGCTTGACGATCAGCGGGAAGCCCAGCGCAGCGGCGGCATTGCGGCAATCCTCCTCGCTGGCCAGGACCGCATGGCGGGGCGTGGACAGGCCCAGGCTCTGCCAGACTTGCTTGGTACGCAGCTTGTCCATGGCCAGGGCGGAAGCCAGGATCCCGCTCCCGGTATAGGGAATCCCCGCGCACTCGAGCAGCCCCTGCATGCTGCCGTCCTCGCCGCCGCGACCATGCAGGACGATGAAGGCGCGATCGATGCGCTCGCCGGCCAGACGCGGCAGGAAGTCGTCGCCGACATCGATGCCGAAGGCGTCGACCCCGGCCGTCTGCAACGCTTCCAGCACGGCCGCGCCGGACTTCAGGGAGACCTCGCGCTCGGCGCTCTTGCCGCCGAACAGCACCGCGACACGGCCGAAGGCCTCGGGCGCGAGAGTGGATTGCAGGACGTTACTCATTCTTTGCCTCCCTTGGCGTCAACCCCGGGCTGGCCGCCGAACACAGGACTCTGGAGGAGTTGCGGAGCCAGGCCGCCGATGTCCCCGGCGCCCTGGCAGAGCAGGATGTCGCCGGCGCGCAGCAACGGCTTGACCAGCGGTGCCACATCCGCGCCGCGCTCGATGTAGATCGGGTCCAGCTGGCCGCGCTGACGGATGCTGTGGCACAGCTGGCGGCTGTCGGCGCCGGGGATCGGCTCTTCGCCGGCCGGGTAGACTTCCATCAGCAACAGCACGCTGGCGTCGGAAAGCACCTGCACGAAGTCCTCGTACAGGTCGCGGGTACGGGTGTAACGGTGCGGCTGGTAGATCATCACCAGCCGGCGTTCCGGCCAGCCGCCGCGCACCGCCTTGATCACAGCTGCCACCTCGCGCGGATGGTGGCCGTAGTCGTCCACCAGCATCACGCTGCCGCCTTCGACCGGCAGCTCGCCATACACCTGGAAGCGCCGGCCGACGCCTTCGAAGCCGGCCAGCCCGCGGACGATGTCTTCGTCTTCGATGCCTTCGTCGCCGGCCACGGCGATGGTCGCCAGGGCGTTCAGCACGTTGTGCACGCCGGGCATGTTGACCGACACGGCGAGCGGCTCGCGGCCCTGGCGCAGCACGGTGAAATAGGTGAGCATGCCCTCCTGGCGCACGTCGACGGCACGTACGTCGGCGTCCTCGGAGAAGCCGTAGGTCATGGTCGGGCGCCCGACCTGGGGCAGGATCTCGCGCACCACCGGATCGTCCACGCAGAGCACGGCCAGACCGTAGAACGGCAGGTTGTGCAGGAAGTCGACGAAGGTCTTCTTCAGCCTGTTGAAGTCGCCCTCGTAGGTTCCCATGTGGTCGGCATCAATATTGGTGACCACCGCCACCATCGGCTGCAGGTGCAGGAAGCTGGCATCGCTCTCGTCCGCCTCGGCGATCAGGTAGCGGCTGCTGCCGAGCTGGGCGTTGGTACCGGCAGCGTTCAGGCGGCCGCCGATGACGAAGGTCGGGTCCATGCCGGCGGCGGCGAACACCGAGGCGATCAGGCTGGTGGTGGTGGTCTTGCCGTGGGTGCCGGCGATCGCGATGCCATGCCGGTAACGCATCAGCTCGGCGAGCATCTCCGCCCGTGGCACCACCGGGATGCGGCGCTCCAGGGCGGTCGCCACTTCCGGATTGGCGGTGCTGACCGCGCTGGAAACCACCAGCACGTCGGCGCTGGCGACGTTTTCCGCGCGATGGCCGATGAAGATCTTCGCCCCGAAGCGCTCCAGGCGCGCGGTCACCGGCGATGCCTTCAGATCGGAGCCGGAAACCTCGTAGCCGAGGTTGAGCAGCACCTCGGCGATACCGCACATGCCGACGCCGCCGATGCCGACGAAATGGATTCGACCGATGCGGCGCATCCGGCGGATCTCGGATTGGGTCGCGTCCTGGGACTTAACCACGCGCCACCTCCAGGCAGATATCCACCACGGTGCGGGTCGCATCGGGTTTTGCCAGGCGGCGGGCGCTGGCGGCCATGTTTTGCAGTCGTTCGGGTTGCATCAGTACCTCGGTCAGGCGAGCCGCCAGATCGGCCGCCCCGGTTGTCGCTTGCGGCAGCAGGAAGGCCGCGCCTTCCCGCGCCAGATAATCGGCGTTGCGGCTCTGGTGGTCGTCGATGGCATGGGGCAGCGGCACCAGCATCGACGGCAGCCCCGCGGCGGCCAGCTCGCTCACCGTCAGCGCGCCGGCGCGACAGACCACCAGGTCGGCCCAGGCATAGGCCCGGGCCATGTCCTTGATGAAGGGCACCACTTCGGCCTCGATCCCGGCCTCGCGGTAGCGCTGCGCGGTGATCTCGTGGTGCTGCTTGCCGGCCTGGTGGAAGATTTCCGGGCGCAGCGGCGCGGGAATCTGCGCCAGGGCGGCCGGCAGCAGCTTGTTCAGCGGCTCGGCGCCGAGGCTGCCGCCCAGAATCAGCAGGCGCGGCTTGCGCCCGTCCAGACACTGCCGCGGGGTTTCCAGGAACAGCTCCGGGCGCACCGGGTTGCCGGTCGTGCGGCGCTTGGTGCTGACGGGGAAGGTTTCCGGGAAGGCCTCGCAGACGCGCGCCGCGATCGGCACCAGTAGCCGGTTGCTGGTGCCGGCTACGGCGTTCTGCTCGTGGATGATCAAGGGCACCCCGGCCAGCTTCGCAGCGAGGCCGCCGGGACCGGTGACGAAGCCGCCCATGCCCAGCACGCACACCGGCTGCACCTCGCGCATCACCCGGCGCGCCTGCAGCAGCGACCTGAGCAGCTGGAAGGGAGCCTTGAGCAGGGCCACTACGCCCTTTCCGCGCAGCCCGCTGATCTGGATCCGGTGCAGCGACAGACCGGCCTGGGGCACCAGGTCGTTCTCGATACCGCGGGGCGTGCCCAGCCAGTGCACGGTGTAGCCCCGGGCCTGGAATTCGCGGGCACAAGCCAGCGCCGGGAACACGTGTCCGCCGGTGCCTCCGGCCATGATCAGCACGTTAGAGGTCATGGCTCGCCTCCTTGGAATTCCCGGCCGGAGCCTCTAGGCTCTCCCCTCTTTCCAGCCGGCGGCGCTCCCAGTCGAGACGCAGCAGCAGGCCGAGGCTGACGCAGCAGATCACCAGCGAACTGCCACCATAGCTGAGGAACGGCAGGGTCAGGCCCTTGGTCGGCAGTAGGCCGACGTTCACGCCGATATTGATGAGGAACTGGCCGATCCAGAGGAACGCCAGGCCGTAGGCCACATAGGCCGAGAAATAGAGCTTGGCCTTCTCCGCCCACAGGCCGATGTACAGCGAGCGCACGCAGACGAAGGCGAACAGCCCGAGAGTCGCCAGCGCGCCGACCATGCCCAGCTCCTCGGCCAGTACCGAGAAGACGAAGTCGGTATGCGCTTCCGGGAGATAGAACTGTTTCTGCACGCTGTTGCCGAGCCCCACCCCCAGCCACTGGCCACGACCGAAGGCGATCAGCGCCTGGGTCAGCTGGTAGCCGGAGCCGAACTGGTCGGCCCAGGGATCGGTGAAGGTGATCAGACGCTGCAGACGATACTCTTGGGTCTGCACCAGGACGACCACCGCGGCGACGGCCGCCGAGGCCAGCAGAGCGAAGCGCAGCAGCCCGACCCCGCCGAGGAACAGCATGGCGGCCGCCGAGCCCAGCATCACCACCGTGGCGCCGAAGTCCGGCTCCATCAGCAGCAACCCGGCGAGCGGGATCAGCACCACGATGGGCTTGATGAAGCCGATCCAGCGGTGCCGTACCTCGTCCTCTCGGCGCACCAGATAGCCGGCCAGGTAGGCCACCACGAACACCTTGGCGATCTCCGAGGGCTGCACGTTGAAGGCGCCGAAGCCGATCCAGCGCATCGAGCCGTTCACCTCGCGGCCGACGCCGGGAACCAGCACCAGGACCAGTACGCCGAACGCCCCCAGCAGCAGGGTGCCGCCCATCCGCTGCCAGGTCGCGATCGGCACCATCAGCACCACGGCGCAGGCCCCCAGGCCGATCAGCAGGTAGATCAGGTGACGCACCATGAAGTACCAGGGGTTGCCGGACTGTACCGACGACACTTCCGAAGAGGCCGAAGTGATCATCACCAGGCCCAGGCCGAGCAGGGCCAGGCAACCGGCCAGCAGCGGGAAGTCGACATCGAGGCCCCGCGGGCTGAGCAGCGGGGACGGGTACGGACGCAGCAGGCCCAGCATCAGACGAGCGCCTCCGCCGCCTGGGCGAACAGGCGCCCGCGTTCCTCGAAGTTCCTGAACATGTCCAGGCTGGCGCAGGCCGGCGAGAGCAGCACGGCATCGCCCGCCTCGGCCAGGTCTGCGGCGCGCAGCACCGCCTCGGCCAGGGTCTTGACCCGCACCAGCGGCACTGCATCGCCCAGCGCCTCGGCGATCAGTTCGGCATCGCGGCCGAGCAGGACCACCGCCCGGCAATGGCTTGCCACCGGCTGGCGCAGGGCCGAGAAATCGGCCCCCTTGCCGTCGCCGCCGGCGATCAGCAGCAGCTTGCCGGGAATGTCCGCCCCCAGCCCCTCGATGGCGGCCAGCGCGGCCCCGACGTTGGTGGCTTTGGAATCGTCGTAGTAATTCACCCCGCGCAGCTCGCGCACCCACTGGCAGCGATGCGGCAGCCCGGAGAAGATCCTCAGGGTCTCCAGCATCGGCGCGAACGGCAGGCCGACCGCATGCCCCAGGGCCAGGGCCGCCAGGGCGTTGGCCTGGTTGTGCGCGCCGCGGATCTTCAGCTCGCGTACCGGCATCAGCGCCTCGAACTGGAAGGCCAGGTGCTTCTCGCCGTGCTCCTCCAGCAGGCCGAAGCCCTTGAAGTCCGGCTTGCCGAGACCGAAGGTCCAGCACGGCAACTGGTCGGCCACCAGCGGCCGAGATAGCGGATCGTCGCGATTCACCACCACCTGCTTGGCACCGCGGAAGATGCGGTGCTTGGCCAGGTGATAGGCCTGGATGTCGGCATAGCGATCCATGTGGTCTTCGCTGACGTTCAGGCAGGTGGCCACTTCGGCGTTCAGACGCTCGGTGGTTTCCAGCTGGAAGCTGGAAAGCTCCAGCACGTACAGTTCGACGTCGTCGGCCAGCAGGTCGAGGGCCGGCGTGCCGAGGTTGCCCCCCACGGCGACGCGCTTGCCCGCCGCCCTGGCCATCTCGCCGACCAAGGTGGTGACGGTGCTCTTGGCGTTGGAGCCGGTGATAGCCACGATCGGCGCTTGGGCATGGCGGGCGAACAGCTCGATATCGCCAGACAGCTTCACCCCGCGGGCGGCTGCGGCCTGCAGCGCCGGCGTGGCGATGGCCAAGCCGGGACTGACGTAAAGCTCGCTGGCGCGGCAGAGGAAGTCCACGTCCAGCTGGCCGCAGCGCACCTCCACCTGCGGGAACTGCGCCTCCAAGGTCGGCAGCTCCGGCGGATTGGCACGGGTGTCGACCACCGCGAACGGTGTGCCCTGGCGCGCCAGGAAACGCACCAGCGACATGCCGCTCTTGCCGAGACCGACGACGATGCGGAATTGGTCGGAAGCGATCAGGCTCATTCCCTTGTCCTCAGCGCAGCTTCAGTGTGGCCAGACCGATCAGCACCAGAATCACGGTGATGATCCAGAAGCGCACGATCACCCGCGGCTCCGGCCAGCCTTTCAGTTCGAAGTGGTGGTGGATCGGCGCCATGCGGAACACGCGCTTGCCGGTCAGCTTGAAGGAAGCGACCTGGATCATCACCGACAGGGTTTCCATGACGAACACGCCCCCCATGATGAACAGCACCACTTCCTGACGGACGATCACCGCGATGGTGCCCAGCGCCGCGCCCAGCGCCAGGGCGCCGACGTCGCCCATGAAGACCTGGGCCGGATAGGTGTTGAACCAGAGGAAGCCGAGGCCGGCGCCGATCAGCGCGCCGCAGAACACAATCAGCTCGCCGGCGCCCGCCACGTTGGGAATCAGCAGGTATTCGGCGAACTTGGCGTTGCCGGATAGGTAGCAGAAGATGCCTAGGGCGCCGCCGACCATCACCGTCGGCATGATCGCCAGGCCGTCCAGACCGTCGGTGAGGTTCACCGCGTTGCTGGAGCCGACGATGACGAAATAGGTCAGCACGATGAAGCCCAGCCCCAGGGGGATCTCGATGGTCTTCACCAGCGGCAGGATCAGGGTGGTCTCGGCGGGGGTCTGCGCGGTCATATAAAGGAAGACGGCGGCCCCGAGGCCGAATACCGACTGCCAGAAATACTTCCAGCGGCTCGGCAGGCCGCGGGAGTTCTTCTCGATCACCTTGCGGTAGTCATCGACCCAGCCAATGGCGCCGAATAGCAGGGTCACGGCCAGCACCACCCAGACGTAGCGGTTGGACAGGTCGGCCCACAGCAGCGTGCTGATGGCGATGGCGGAGAGGATCAGGGCGCCGCCCATGGTCGGCGTGCCTTTCTTCGACAGGTGCGATTGCGGGCCGTCGTCGCGCACCGCCTGGCCGATCTGGCGCAGCTGCAGGGTGCGGATCATCCAGGGCCCCAGCAGCAGCGCCAGGGCCAGGGCGGTCAGCACCCCGAGAATCCCGCGCAGGGTCAGGTACTGGAAGACCGCGAAGCCCGTGTAGACGTGTTGCAGATACTCTGCCAGCAGCAGCAGCATTTAATGAATCTCCTCGCTGGTACCGCAGAGAGCCGAGACGATCCTGTCCATCGCCGCACTACGTGAACCCTTGATCAGAATGGTGGTGTTGGTGTCCTGTTCGCCGCGCAGCACCTCGAGCAGGCTGGCCTGGTCGGCGAAGTGCCGACCCTGGCTCCCGAATGCCGCCACCGCATGGGCCATCAGTGGCCCCACGGCATACAGCGCGTCGACCTTGCCGGCGGCATAGGCGCCGACCTGCCGGTGCCCTTCCTCGGCCCAGGCCCCCAGTTCGCCCATGTCGCCGAGGACCAGGACGGTCCGGCCGGAAAAGCCGGCGAGTATATCGATCGCCGCGCAAACCGAAACGGGGTTCGCGTTGTAACTGTCATCGATGATCCGCACGCCATTCGGCGCGACCCGCGAGACAGCGCGGCCCCGGACCGGCTGCAGGCCTTCCAGGCCCTCGCGGATTCCGACCAGCGGCACGCCCAGGGCATGGGCGGCGGCGGCGGCGGCCAAGGCGTTGGCGACGTTGTGCCGGCCTAGGAGATTGAGTTGGATGCGAATCTCGCCGGCCGCTCCCAGGAGGGTGAAGGCCGGGCAACCGCGATCGTCGTTGGCGATGGCCTCGGCCCGGAAGTCGGCGGCCGGATCGTTCAGGGCGAAGCTCAGTACGCGTCGAGCGGCGGCGCGCCGCTCCCAGGTCGGGAAAGCCGCATCGCCACGGTTGAGCACGGCGACGCCATCGGCCGGCAAACCCTCGATGATCTCGCCCTTGGCCTCGACGATCTTCTCCGGGCCACCGAACTCGCCGACATGGGCCGTGCCCGCATTGGTGATGATGGCGACCTGCGGACGAGTCAGGCCGGCGGTGTAGGCGATCTCGCCGACGCGCGAAGCGCCCAGCTCGATCACCGCGCCGACATGCTCGGGCGCCAGCTCGAGCAGAGTCAGCGGCGCGCCGAGATCGTTGTTCAGGTTGCCGCGGGTGGCCAGCACCGGTCCGCGAGTACGCAGGATGCTGGCGAGCATCTCCTTGACCGTGGTCTTGCCGCTGGAACCGGTCACCGCCGCCAGCGGGCCGCTGTAGGCATCGCGGTTGAGAGCGCCCAGGCGACCGAGGGCGAGCCGGGTATCCGTCACCAGCAGCTGCGGCAGTACCGCTTCCGGCACCTCACGCTCGACCAACGCAGCTGCCGCGCCTTTGCCGGCAACCTCGGCGAGGAAATCATGCCCATCGAAGCGCGGGCCGACCAGAGCGACGAACAGCTGCCCCGGACGAATCGCCCGGCTGTCGCTCCCCACGGAGTCGAAGGCGGCATCGGCACCCGGCAGCCGGCCTTCCAGCGCGGCAGCGATTTCGCTGAGATGCAGTGCCTTAAGCATGTGTCCTCTCCCACTCCTGCAGAGCCTTGCCGGCCTCGTCGATATCCGAGAACGGCTGCCGCACGCCGTCGATTTCCTGGTAGTCCTCATGTCCCTTGCCGGCCAGCAGCAGTACGTCAGCGGCCCCAGCCCCCTCGATCAGCCAAGCGATGGCCTGGGCCCGACCGTGCAGGAAGGCGATCTTCTCGGGAGCGGCGAAGCCGGTGCGGATATCCGCGAAGATCTGTTCGGGCAGCTCAGAGCGGGGGTTGTCGTCGGTGACCAGCACGGCATCGGCTAAGCGCTCGGCAACCTGCGCCATCAGTGGGCGCTTGCCGCGGTCGCGATCGCCGCCGCAGCCGAACAGGCACAGGAGCCGGCCGCGGACATGCGGGCGCAATGCTTCCAACACCTTCTCCAGGGCATCCGGCGTGTGGGCGTAGTCGACCACCACCAGGGGCAGACCGACACCGCCGAGACACTGCATGCGTCCGGCCGGGGCCTGCAGCTTCGGCATCACACCGAGAATTTCGTCGAGCGGATAACCCAGGCCGAGCAGCGCCCCCACCACGGCCAGCAGGTTGCTCAGGTTGAAGCGGCCGAGCAGCGGACTGCGCAGCAGCCCCTCGCCTTGTGGAGTGACGAGTTCGGCGCGCACCCCCAGCTCGTCGAAACGGGCCTGGCGACAGTAGAGATAGGCGCCATGGTCTTCCAGGCTGTAGCCGATCAGGCGGGAGGGCTGCGTCTCGGACGCCAGTTGCCGGCCGAAGGCATCATCGAGGTTGAGCACCCGGCAACCCAGATTCGGCCAGGCGAACAGCCGGGCCTTGGCCGCGGCGTAGGCCTCCATGGTGCCGTGGTAGTCCAGGTGATCGCGGGACAGATTGGTGAAAACCGCCACGTTGAAATCCAGCGCCGCGACCCTCCCCTGCTCCAGACCATGGGAAGAAACCTCCATGGCCACGGCGCGAGCCCCGCCCCGATGCAAGTCGGCCAGGGCGGCCTGCACGCCGATAGGGTCCGGCGTGGTGTGCCGTCCGCTGGTCAGCTCGCCATGGAAGCCGTTGCCCAGGGTGCCGATGATGCCGCAGCGCTCCCCGAGCAGGTCCAATGCTTGGGCGAGCAGCTGACTGACGCTGGTCTTGCCGTTGGTGCCGGTCACGCCGATCAGTCGCAGAGCCCGGCTCGGCTCGCCATAGAAGCGCCCGGCAATCGCCGAGAGCTGACGTACCAGTCCCTTGATCGGCAACAGGGGGGCCTTGGTCTCTGCGGGCACCTGCGCGCCTTCGGCCTCGTAGGCGACGGCAGCAGCACCGCGCGCCACGGCGTCGGCGATGTGCGCACGACCGTCTTGGCGTCCACCCGGAACCGCCATGAACAGATCGCCCGGACGGATCTCTCGGCTGTCGAGGGTCAACTCGCGAATCAGGACGGAGCTCTCGGCCTGGGGCAGCAATTGATTGAGCGGCATAGGCATCAGGTGCGATCTCCTTTGCCGGGTTTGCTGGACTCACCCGCCACGGCGGCCTTGGTCTCCTCCGGAGGAGGCAGATTGTCCGGCGCCACGTTCATCAAGCGCAGCGCCCCTGCCATGACCTTGCCGAACACCGGTGCCGACACCAGACCGCCGTAATAGGCACCATTGGTCGGCTCGTCGATCACCACGGCCATGGCGATGCGCGGATTGCTGCTCGGCCCGAAGCCGGCGAATAGGGAGCGATAGGATTTTTCCTTGTAGCCCTTGCTGCCCACGCTGGTCTTGCGCGCGGTACCGCTCTTGCCTGCCACGTGATAGCCCGGAACCTTGGCGCGGAACACACCGCCCGGCGCCTCGACCACCTGCTGCAGCATGCCCTGGATGGTCTTGGCGACCTTCTCGGAAATCACCTGGGCACCATCCGGAACGCTGTCCTGCCGGGTCATCACCAACGGGACCGAACGCCCGTCGTTGGCCAGGGTGGCGTAGGCATGGACGAGTTGCACGGCGGTCGTGGACAGGCCGTAGCCGTAGGACAGGGTGGCGGTCTCGGCCTTGTGCCACTCGCGGTGGTTGGGCAGGTTGCCGACGCGCTCGCCGGGGAAGCCGAGGCCGGTGTCCTGGCCGATGCCGAGGCGCTGCATCATCGAGTAGATGGATTCGCCGCCGATATCGAAAGCCACCTTGCTCATGCCGACGTTACTCGACTTGATCAGGATGCCGGTCAGATCCAGCACGCCGCCCTCGGTACGTGAAACGTCGCGGATGGTATAGCGACCGATGCGCAACGTGCCCGGAGCCACCTCCACCCTGTCTTCCGGCTTCCAGCGCCCGGTCTCCAGAGCGGCGCTCATGGACAGCGGCTTCATCGTCGAGCCGGGCTCGAACACGTCGATCAGAGCGCGGTTGCGCATGGCGGCCGGTTCGAGGTTGCGCTTGTTGTTGGGGTTGTAGGTCGGCTGGTTGACCATCGCCAGAATCTCGCCGGTCTTCACATCGAGAAGCACCAGACTGCCGGCCTTGGCCCCGAACTCGGTAATGGCATTGCGCAATTCCCGATGGGCCAGATACTGCAGGCGCAGATCGATGGAGAGCGCCAACGCCTTGCCGGCCTTGGCGTTCTGCACCACCTGCACGTCCTTGATCAGCCGGCCACGACGATCCTTGAGCACCTGACGCCGCCCCGGCACACCGGCCAGCCACTCGTCGAAGGCCAGTTCGACGCCTTCGCGCCCACGGTCATCGATATCGGTGAAACCGATCACATGGGCCGTCACTTCCCCCGCCGGATAGAAGCGTCGGAATTCCTCGAGACCATAGACCCCGGGAATCTTCAGATCGAGAACGGCCTGGCCCTCTTCGGGCGTCAGGCCGCGGGCCAGATAGGTGAATTCGCGTCCGGCCTGCTGTTCGAGGCGCTCCGTCAGGACCTTGGGGTCCTGATTCAAGGCCTTGGCGAGGGCGGCCCACTGCGCACGGGCGCCCTGCAGCTCCTTGGGGTTGCCCCACAGGGTAGTGACCGGAGTACTCACGGCGAGAGGCTCGCCGTTGCGATCGGTGATCAGGCCTCGATGCGCATGGATCGAGATATGCCGTACGCTGCGGGCATCGCCCTGTCCCTGCAGGAAGTCGTGATCGAAAACGTGCAGGTCGACGATACGAATGGCGATAGCAGCCACCATCAACCCCAGCAGGGCCAGCACCAGACGGAAGCGCCATGGATAAAGAGTGCCCTCGATCTTCATCATGGCGCCACCAGACGAACTTCCGCCGCCTCGGGAATGCGCATCTTGAGGGTCTCGCTGGCCAAGGATTCGATCCGGTTGTGGGCCGTCCAGGTACTCTGCTCGAGAATGAGGCGCCCCCATTCGGCCTGGAGCTTGTCACGCTCGCTCAACTCGCCATACAGGGCATTGAGCAGTTGGCGATTCCAGTGAGCGCTGTAGGCCACGGCGATGGCCGAAAGCAGCACGCCGATGAAAAGCACGAGCATGAGCGTGCTACCGCTCGGCATGGCCTTGGCCGATTCGATGCTCATCTCAGCTTCTCCGCCACGCGCATGACCGCGCTGCGCGCGCGCGGGTTGGCCTTGAGCTCGTCCTCGGACGCGTATTGAGGCTTGCCGACCAGTCTGAGCCTAGGCTCGAAGGCCGGCGGAATGATCGGCAGGTCACGGGGCAGCTTGTCCGCTTCGCCCTTGGCCTGGCGTCGCATGAACTGCTTGACGATGCGGTCCTCGAGCGAATGGAAGCTGATAACTACCAGGCGCCCGCCGACCTCGAGGGCTTCGAGAGCGGCACCGAGCCCCTTTTCCAGGTCGGCCAGCTCGTTATTGATGTGGATACGCAAACCTTGGAAGGCACGGGTTGCGGGATTCTTGCCCTTTTCCCAAGCCGGATTGGCGGCGGCCAGCACCTGGGCCAGATCGGCGGTACGCTCAAAGGGCCTTTCCGCGCGACGCAGCACCACCGCATGAGCCATGCGCTTGGCAAAGCGTTCCTCGCCGTACTCCTTGAACACCCGAGCGATCTCTTCCTCGCTGGCACTGGCCAGCCATTGCGCTGCGCTGACACCATGATCGGGGTCCATGCGCATGTCCAACGGGCCATCGCCGAGAAAACTGAAGCCACGCTCGGGATCGTCCAGCTGCGGAGAGGAAACCCCGAGATCGAGGAGTACTCCACTGATCTTGCCGGCCAGGCCCCGTACCCCCAACTCGTCGGCAAGCTCGGCGAAACTGCGCTGTACGATGGCGAAACGACCATCTTCGGCGGCCAGGGCATGCCCCGTCGCGATCGCCTGCGGGTCCTTGTCGAACCCCAGCAAACGCCCCTGCGGCCCCAAATGGTCGAGTATCAGCCGGCTATGACCGCCACGACCGAAGGTCCCATCCAGATAACAGCCATCCGCGCGCACAGCCAAGGCCTCGACGGCCTCCTCGAGCAAAACGGTGATATGGCTGAAGCCGCTCTTATTAGTCACAGGATCAAGTCACGCAGCTCATCCGGCATTTCGCCAGGTTGTTGTTTGATTGCCGCCAGGTCAGCATCCGAAATCGCGTTCCAGGCATCTTCGTCCCACAGTTGAAACTTGTTCAGCTGACCGACCAGCATCGCGTGCTTGTCCAGCTTCGCGTACTCGCGCAGACGCGGCGGGATCAGAAAGCGCCCACTGCCATCCAGTTCGATATCCACAGCATTGCCGATCAGCAAACGCTGCAAACGGCGAGTTTCCTCACGCAGCGAAGGAAGCTGGCGCAGTTTGGCTTCGATGAGCTCCCACTCCGGCAGGGGATAGATGCACAGACAGGGGTCGACGGCGTCGATGGTTACGATGAGCTGCCCGGCAGAACGCGAGACGATCTCGTCCCGATACCTGGCAGGCATCGAGATCCTTCCCTTTGCGTCAAGACTGACGGCATTAGCTCCGCGAAACACGGACTGAATTCCCCTTCAATTACCGCTCCCACGCCACTGAGACCCACTTTCTGCCACTTTGCGCCACTTGCGCACACTATAGGAACGCCAAGACCTCACAGTCAAGGAGGGGAAAATGGAGAAATTCCTTATAGATCGGCGATTTAGCGACGCAGCGAAGCGGAGATCGGCGCAAGCGAAGCAGGCCTCGAAAGGGAATGCGAGCACAAACAAAAACCTGCTCATGGCACTTAAAGTAGTTTCTTAAGTGCCAAGAAACTTTTGCTATTTGTGAGAGAGGTATCAGAACCAAGAGGAGGGAAATTAGGAGAGTCGATCTATAAGCCGGGTTCTGTCGAGGACAGTCATTCCTCTACGACGACCATCACTGGCCGCCTCTAGCAACCTACCCGGATCCAGCGCGGGCCACGCCGAAGGATCCCTATTTGGTCTTGCTCCGAGTGGGGTTTACCTAGCCACGAACTGTTACCAGCCGTGCGGTGCGCTCTTACCGCACCTTTTCACCCTTACCGGCATTTGCATGCTTAGGCGGTTATTTTCTGTGGCACTTTCCGTAGGCTCACGCCTCCCAGGCGTTACCTGGCACTCCGCCCTATGGAGCCCGGACTTTCCTCCCCCTCATATTGCGGAACAATACGAAGCGGCGACTGTCCAATCGACTCTCCTCCAAGAAGGGTAACGGTAGCCGGCTACCCACTGCAAGCCCGGAGCCGAACAAACCGCTCAGCGGCCTCTTTCGCTACGCTCCAGAGCCACCTGATACAGCAGATTCTTGCGGATCCCGGTGATTTCCGCTGCCAGGGCGACAGCACGCTTCAACGGCATCTCCCCAAGCAAAAGATCCAGCACCCGAAGAGCCTCGGTCGTTATTTCCCCTTCGCCCTCAGGCGCCTGCCAACCTGCCAGCAGCAACACGCATTCGCCACGCTGCTGATTACCGTCAGCAGCCACCCAGGCTCGCAACTCGGCCAAAGGAAGTCCTTTCAGCGTCTCGAAAGCCTTCGTCAACTCTCGCGCCAGCACGGCCAACCGCCCCCCGCCCATGATCCGCTCCAGATCCTCAAGACACTCGAGAATCCGATGCGGCGCTTCATAGAAGATCAGCGTGCGAGGCTCCTCCTTGAGCTGCTCCAGCCGAGCTTGCCGAGCAGCCGCCTTGGCCGGGAGAAAGCCTTCGAACACGAAGCGATCGGAAGGCAGACCTGCAGCAGACAAGGCAGCGATCAGGGCACAGGGCCCAGGGACCGGAGCCACGCGCACACCAGCAGCCCGCGCCTGACGCACCAAGTGGAAGCCGGGATCGGAGATCAGTGGCGTGCCGGCATCCGAGATGAGCGCAACATCCTGCCCGGCCTGCAAGCGCGACAGAAAACGCCCCCCCTGATCCCGTTCGTTATGTTCATGGCAGGCAGCCAGGGGCGTGGCAATGCCGAAATGCTGAAGCAAACGCATCGAGTGGCGGGTATCTTCGGCGGCGATCAAGCTCACCTCGCGCAAGACCTTGAGCGCACGCGTACTGATGTCATCCAGATTGCCGATGGGCGTGGCGACCACATAAAGCGTGCCGGGTGTTGAGTTCGGATCAGCAAGAGCAGTCACGGCGCGACCCCATAATCAAAACCCGCATTGTAGCCCGTTTAGCCAGCACGGCATCGCACCCCAGATGAGCCTTGGGTACAATTCGCATCAAACTCAAGCTCAGGAACGCCTTAATGATCGCCTGCCTGCGTCCCCTTCCCGTCCTCGCCCTCGCCAGTCTGCTGGCCGCCTGCGCCGGCTCGCCCTCATCCAAGGTAGGAGAGCTGCCCCCCCCTTCCAAGGCCGGCATCGAACAACTGCTTCAGCAGGCCAGTGAAAGCAAGCCTGAAAAAGCAGCTCTTCTGCGCCTGACCGCCGCAGACCAAGCCTATACCCAAAAGGACTTAGGTCGTGCTGCCCGCATCCTCGAGCAGGTCCCCCTGGATAAACTGCAACCTGCCCAACAGATTTTTGCCAGCACTCTGAGCGCACAGATCGCTCTCGCTCACCACAATGCCAAGGCAGCGCTCAACGCCCTGAAACATCCGAGCATGTCCTATCTGGGCGAGCTGCCCGTCGAACAGCAGGTCCGCACCCAACTGACCCGTGCCCGCGCATTCGAAGCCGACGGCCAACTCATGGCAGCTGCCCGCGAGCGAGTCTTCATCGCTCCCATGCTCAGCAAGCAGGCTGCCGCCGACAACCACGAGGCGATCTGGACCCTGCTCTATGCCCTGCCCAGCGATCAGCTACAAGGCGCAGACGATACCGATCTGGGCGGCTGGCAGGCCTTGGCGCTCGCCACCAAGAGCGCAGGCACGCCCCAACAACAGCAAGAAGCGATCGACCAGTGGATCGCCTCTCACCCCGAACATCCGGCAGCCCAACGACTGCCGGAGCCTCTACAAAAAATCAAGGCCATGGCCAGCCAACCGTTGAGCAAGATCGCTCTGCTGCTCCCGGAAGACGGCCAGCTCGCATCGGTCGCCAACGCCTTGCGCAAAGGCTTCCTCGCCGCCTACTACCAGGCTCGTCAGGACGGCCAGAACCCACCGAGCATCGAGCTTTACGACAGCAGCAAGCTGACCTCCCTGGATGACTTCTATCGCCAGGCTCAAGCCTCGGGCGTACAGCTGGTGGTCGGCCCCCTGGAGAAGCCACTGGTCAAACAGCTCAGCGGCCGCGAACAGCTGCCGATCACCACCCTGGCACTGAACTACGGCAACCCTGGCGAGGAAACGCCACCACAGCTGTTCCAGTTCGGCCTGGCAGCCGAAGACGAAGCCCGCGAGGCTGCCCATCGCGCCTGGAGCGACGGCATGCGCCGCGCCGTCATCATGGTGCCACCTGGTGAGTGGGGTGACCGAGTCATGCAAGCCTTCCAGCAAGAATGGAAAGCCATGGGAGGCACCTTGATTGCCGTTCAGCGTATAGACGAGCCCGCCCGATTGGCACAACAGATCGCCGACCTTTTCCAACTACGCCAGAGCGAAGCTCGAGCCAAACGCCTGCAAGGCCTGACCGGCACTCAAGTAATGGCACAGCCAGCTCGGCGTCCGGATATAGACTTCATTTTCCTGGCCAGCACCCCACAACAGGCTCAGCAGATCAAGCCGACCCTGGCCTTCCAATATGCCGGGGATGTTCCGATCTACGCGACCTCCCACCTGTACAACCCCAACCAGGATCAGAACCAATACCTCGACTTGGAGGGCATTATGTTCTGCGAGACGCCATGGCTTCTGAACTCTGGCGACAACCTGCCGCAACAGGCCAGCGCGCAATGGCCGCAAGCTAGCAGCAGTCTTGGTCGCCTCTACGCCATGGGTGCGGATGCCTATCGGCTCGCTCCTCTCCTTTCCCAGCTCAAGGCATTGCCGGAAACCCGGCTCGACGGCTACTCGGGCAACCTCCGCCTTAGCCCGAACCAACGCATTGAGCGACAACTACCTTGGGCGACCTTCCATGACGGCCTGATCCAGCGCCTGCCCGCCTCCAGTTTCTGACATGGACAGACAACGCAGCGGACGCGACGCCGAAGCTTTCGCCCTCCACTATTTGCAGGCGCAGGGAATGCGCCTGCTGGCGCGGAACTGGCTATGCCGGAGCGGCGAACTCGATCTGGTCATGCTTCATGGCGATACAGTAGTATTCGTCGAGGTGCGTTATCGGCGACATGCCGCTTGGGGCGGGGCCTTGGAAAGCGTCGACTCGCGCAAGCGCGGAAAACTCATCCAAACCGCCCAGTACTTCTTACAGAAGGAATCTCGCTGGGCCAGTCACCCCTGCCGCTTCGATGTGGTCGCCATCAACGCCGGAGAGCTTTCCCCTGGCGCATTAAATTGGATCCAGAACGCCTTTGATAGCTGACGCTGCAAAAGCCCTCTCTCGCCCGAAGCCCAACCAGCGAACCTAGACGGTCCGCCGCTACCGCCATCGAGCACTTGCCGCACGACCGGGCGGACATCCGACTGAAGGTTATTTCAATGGACATGCAATCCCGTATCCGCCAGCTTTTCCTGGCAAGTATCGAAGCCAAACAGCAGGCCATGGAAGTCATCACTCCCCATATCGCGCAAGCCAGTGAGATCATGGTTCATGCCCTGCTCAACGAAGGCAAGATACTCACCTGCGGCAATGGTGGCTCTGCCGGCGATGCCCAACACTTTTCTTCGGAACTGCTCAATCGCTTCGAACGGGAACGCCCTAGCCTGCCAGCCATGGCGTTGACGACCGATAGTTCAACCTTGACCTCGATCGCCAATGACTACAGCTACAACGAGGTATTCTCCAAGCAGATTCGGGCCCTGGGCCAACCCGGGGATGTCCTGCTGGCCATTTCCACAAGCGGCAATTCCGCAAACATTATTCAGGCCATACAGGCGGCTCATGATCGAGAAATGGTCGTGATCGCGCTCACCGGGCGAGATGGCGGCGGCATGGCGTCCCTATTGCTTCCAGAAGACGTGGAAATCCGCGTACCCGGCAGCTCCACCGCACGCATACAAGAGGTACACATGCTAGCCATTCATTGCCTCTGCGATTTGATTGACAATCATCTGTTCGGGAGTGAGGAATGAAACGCTCGGCACTCATTATTGCCACCTTGACTGCCAGCCTGATGTTGGGCGGCTGCAGTAATCGCAGCATCGGCCACTCGATAGACGATCAGTTCATCGAGCCCAATGTCGCAGAGAAAATCCGCCAAGCCCATCCCGACCTGGGTAGCAACAGCTCCCATGTCGTGGTCACTACCTATAATGGAGTGACCCTACTGGCGGGACAGACCCCTCGCAACGACCTGAAACAACTGGCCGAGAAGGCTGCTCGTTCGGTACAGGGAGTCACCAAGGTACACAACGAGCTCCAGGTTCTCACACCCACCTCCCTGCTTGCACGCAGCAACGACAGCTTGCTGACCACGAAGATCAAGACCAAGATGCTGGCCGATACCAGCGTTCCTGCTTCCAAGATAAAGGTGGTGACCGAGAACGGTATTGTCTACCTAATGGGACTGATTACCCGGCAGGAGGCCAATAGCGCCGTCAATCTGGTTCAAGGCGTCTCCGGTGTGCAACGAATAGTCAAACTGTTCCAATACACCGATTGACTGACATGAAAATAAAAAGGCGATCCAAGGATCGCCTTTTTATTTTCCTATTTAACCACCTTCAGGCTCGGGCGCCTGCCAGGCTTCGGCGGCTCGCCATCCGTAGGGGGCGCATTATCCTCGGGCTCGGAACTCTTCGCAGGTGGCTCGATTTCGAAGACCATGCCTTGGCCGTTCTCTCGCGCATAGATCGCCATGACAGCCTCGATAGGGATATAAAGACTGAATGCCACACCACCAAAGCGTCCCTCGAAGCTAACAGCCTGGTTATTCATCTGCAGATGGCGCACTGCGTTGGGAGATACATTGAGCACGATCTGCCCATCACTTGCATACCCCGACGGCACCTGAACATCCGGCGCCTCCGCATTGACCAGCAAATGGGGAGTGCAATCGTTATCGACAATCCACTCGTAAAGCGCTCGAAGCAGATAAGGACGACTAGAGTTCATTGGAACCTCCTTCAATGAGAGCGCATGTCCCGCTCGATAGCAGACAGGCTGGCTTGAAAGGCCTGGCGAGAGAATTGGCGATCCATATATTCGAGCAACGGCTTTGCCGACCGGGGCAACTCGACCCCAAGCAACGGAAGCCGCCACAGGATCGGCAACAGACAGCAGTCCACCAAACTCGGCTCTTCGCTCAGAAAAAAAGGCTTATCGGCAAACAATGGGGACACGGAAGCCAAACTGGCTCCCAGCTCATTTCGCAGCCGCCTAAGAATATTCGTATCGGTTTCCGGATCGAGAATCCGATCCACCGATGTGCACCAATCATGCTGGATACGATGCATCAACAACCGACTATTAGCTCTGGCAACCGGGTAAGCAGGCAACAAGGAGGGATGAGGATAACGCTCCTCCAAGTACTCCATGATTACGCCAGGCTCATACAGAAGCAGATCGCGATCAACCAAGGTAGGCAAGACGCCATAGGGATTCAGCTCGGCCAACCTCGCACGCCCCAAGCTCGGATCAACATCCCGAATCTCTACTGCGACGCTCTTCTCTGCAAGCACAATGCGCACACGGTGGGAGTAATGGTCAACCGGATCGGAATAGCAGATCAACCGGTTGGCTACGCCCATGCCCCACCTCGCTAAACTTATTCATTCAGAAAACAAAAAACACACGCGCCCCGAAGGGCGCGTGTGTTTGATCAGCACTAAGCCTACTGATTAATGCACGTCCTTCCAATACTCGCGCTTGAGCAGATACGCGAACACGAAGAAGACAGCCAAGAACAGCAGCACATAGGTACCGATACGCTGGCTCTCCAGCTTGACCGGGTTGGATGAGTAAGCCAAGAAGGTCACCAGATTCTTGACCTTCGTGTCGAACTCAGCCTCGCTCAGCGAACCGGTCTTCGGCAGCACTGCTAGCTGATCACAGGCTTCGTGAGTGATCGGAGTACCGGTGAGGGGGTCGAACTGCTTCTCACCATGCTCAACCACAGGAACCTGCTTGCAGCCGATGACCTGGCGGCCCTGCAGTCCTGCCAGCACATTGGGCATACCCACGTTCGGGAACACCTTGTTGTTGACGCCCAGAGGCCGAGTCGGGTCCTCGTAGAAACTACGCAGATAGCTATACAGCCAATCGGTTCCGCGGACGCGAGCGACCAGCGTCAGATCAGGCGGAGCGGCGCCAAACCAGACCTTGGCGTCTTGCGGCTTCATACCGATTTTCATATGGTCGCCGATCTTGGCACCGGTGAAGACGACATTCTTCATCATCACTTCTTCCGGAATACCGAGATCTTTGGCAACGCGCTCGTAACGCTGAAACTGGGCGCTGTGACAGCCCATGCAATAGTTGGAGAAGGTACGCAGACCATCCTGCATGGCTGCCTTGTCGGTCAGATCGATATCGACCTTTTCCAACGCCGGCTCGCCCCCCCCCGAGGCAAAGGAAAAGGCCGGCAGAATTGCGAAGATCAATGCAGCAAGTTGCTTTTTCATCAGCCAGTCACCCTTTCCGGAACCGGTTTGGTCTTTTCCATCCTGGTGTAGAACGGCATCAGGACGAAGAAGGCGAAATACAGGACGGTGCACACACGGGACAGCACGGTACCCAGCGGGCTCGGAGCCTGAGCGCCATAGTAGCCAAGCACGAGGAAGGAAACCGCAAAGATCACAATCCACAGCTTGCTCAGCAAGCCCTTGTATCGGATAGAACGAACCGGGCTACGATCCAGCCATGGCAGAACGAACAGGGCAGCAATGGATGCACCCATGGCGACCACACCCAACAACTTGTCCGGAACCGCGCGGAGAATGGCGTAGAAGGGAGTGAAGTACCAAACCGGAGCGATGTGCGCAGGAGTCTTGAAGGCGTTCGCCATCTCGAAGTTCGGCTTCTCGAGGAAATATCCTCCCATCTCCGGGAAGAAGAACACGATAGAGCAGAATACGAAGAGGAATACCACTACCCCGACGATATCCTTCACGGTGTAGTAAGGGTGGAACGGAATGCCATCCAACGGCTTGCCGTTTTCATCCTTCTTCTTCTTGATATCCACTCCGTCCGGGTTGTTGGAGCCAACCTCGTGCAGCGCCAGGATGTGCAGCACGACCAGACCGAGGATCACGATCGGCAGCGCGATGACATGCAGGGCGAAGAAGCGGTTCAGGGTGATACCGGAAATCAGGAAGTCACCCCGGATCCACTGAGTCAGGTCATCGCCGATCACCGGAATGGCACCGAACAGCGAGATGATCACCTGGGCGCCCCAGTAGGACATCTGCCCCCAGGGCAGCAGGTAACCCATGAAAGCTTCAGCCATCAGACACAGGTAGATCAGCATGCCGAAGATCCACACGAGCTCACGCGGCTTCTGGTAGGAACCATAGATCAGGCCACGGAACATGTGCAGGTAGACGACGATGAAGAATGCCGAAGCACCGGTGGAGTGCAGGTAACGGATGATCCAGCCATACTCCACGTCGCGCATGATGTATTCGACGGAAGCGAAAGCCTCCTCGGCGGACGGGGTGAAGCTCATGGTCAGCCAGATACCGGTGAGGATCTGGTTTACCAGCACCAGCAGAGCCAGCGAACCGAAGAAATACCAAAAGTTGAAGTTCTTCGGAGCATAGTATTTCGAGAGATGCCCTTCCCACATTTCGGTTGCGGGAAAGCGTGCATCGATCCATTCCATGAATTTGCTCATCAGGCCTTCTCCTGGTCCACACCGACAACGATCACATTGTCAGATTCGTATGAATGCGGTGGAACCGGCAGGTTCAAGGGAGCAGGCTGCGCCTTGTACACGCGGCCAGCCAGGTCGTACTTGGAGCCGTGGCAGGGGCAGAAATAGCCGCCAACCCACTCGGGACCCAAATCAGCAGGAGCCAGCTCAGGGCGGAAGGACGGAGAGCAACCCAAATGGGTGCAGAGACCGACCAGCACCAGAATCTCCGGTTTGATCGAACGAAGCTTGCGATCAACATATTCGGGCTGAACCGAAGCTTTCGATTCCGGGTCTGAAACACTGGAGGCCACCTTTTCCAAGTTGGCCAAGATTTCCTCGGTACGGCGAACGATAAAGACCGGTTGCCCTCGCCATTCAGCCACTATCTGCTGACCCGGCTGGATCTTGCCGACATTCACTTTCACCGGTGCACCTGCGGCCTTAGCCTTGGCGCTCGGGAACCATGATCCCACGAATGGGACCGCGGCACCCACCGCCCCTGCTGCGCCTACCACGGAGGTAGCTGCAACCAGGAAGCGACGCCGGCCTGTATTCACGCCGTCATTGCTCATTCAGTCGTCTCCCATCAGCTTTGCGGCCTGTTACCCAGACCTGTACTAAGTAAAAAAATCAAGGCGCGCTAAAAATCCGCCAAATGTTAAAGAAAAGGCCCCCACCTGACAAGGTAATACCTGGATACAAATCCGGATTATTCTCCGCCTCGCAGGAAATGAAGCATTGACCAAGCCCTGACAATCCCAGACACCAGACATAAAAAAACGCCCGAATCCCAAGGGGATAACGGGCGTTTTTCTTGCAGCGTCGTCGAATTAACGCTTGGAGTATTGCGGACGCTTACGCGCCTTACGCAAACCGACCTTCTTACGCTCGACTTCACGTGCATCGCGAGTCACGAATCCGGCTTTGCGCAGCGGGCTGCGGAAAGACTCGTCGTACTCGATCAGGGCACGAGTAATGCCATGACGAATGGCGCCAGCCTGACCACTGACACCACCACCGATCACAGTGACATACACGTCGAATTTTTCGACAGTCTCAGTCAACTCGAGCGGCTGACGCACGACCATGCGCGCGGTCTCGCGACCGAAGAACTGGTCCAGATTGCGGTTGTTGATGGAGATCTTGCCAGTACCCGGACGCAGGAAGACGCGAGCGGTAGCAGTCTTACGACGGCCAGTGCCGTAGTTTTGAGTCGCCGACATGATGAGCTATCCCGTTAAATCTTCAGTTCTTGAGGCTGCTGAGCAGTGTGCGGGTGAACGGAACCCTTGTACACCTTCAGCTTGCGATACATGTCGCGACCCAGCGGGTTTTTCGGCAGCATGCCCTTAACCGCAGTCTCGATCACACGCTCAGGAGCCCTGGCGATCAGCTTTTCGAAGTTGATCGACTTGATGCCGCCCGGGAAACCGGAGTGGGAGTAGTACATCTTGTCACTAGACTTGGCACCAGTGACACGCACTTGCTCGGCATTAATAACAACGATGTAGTCGCCGGTATCTACGTGCGGAGTGTACTCAGGCTTGTGCTTGCCACGCAGGCGGCTGGCGATTTCAGTAGCCAGACGACCCAGGGTCTGGCCGGCAGCGTCGACGACGTACCAGTCGCGCTTAACGGTTTCCGGTTTCGCAGTAAAAGTTTTCATTCGTTATAGCCTCAGGGGCCGCCCTGAAAATTAAGACGGCGGATCTTACTGATTAGTGCTTACCTTGACAAGGTCAAGGCGGCCGGAAACAGACGCTATCGGGGGCTCGGGTCAGCGCGTCCGCTACGGCGGGGTCGGTAGGCTAGGCATCCCCTACCTAATTCCCAACAGGCTAGGCATCCCTGCTGAGAAAGCCGGTAGATCATACCGATCACAGAAAAAATAGCAACCTAGGCAATACCCCCGCGCGCCCGACAGGACTCCAGGGACTCTGGGTCAGAACAGCTACCTTCCAGCGGCACGACGGGAGGCCAAGCGATCAGCCAGCCGCGTAGGCTCAGGCAGGCGATAGCGGGTAACACAGGTCATGACCAGAAGTGGGGCACTAGCCAGACTGACACGATGCCCCGGAGAAACAATCAAAGGCCGGACCCCGTCCTTGCTACGCAGTACCGTCCCCAGCACCTCACCCTGATATACAAGATCGACCTGATCTCCTCGCGAAGTGCCCAACTCTTCGTGAGTCCCGACTAGAATTTTTTTCGCTACGCCGATGGTGGGCAGACCGCTGACCACCCCGAGATGCGCAGCAATACCGAGCCGACGAGGATGAGCAATCCCCTGCCCGTCGCAGAACACCAGGTCCGGAGCATGAGGAAGCCCGGACAACGCCTGCAATACGGCTGGCAGTTCGCGAAAAGACAGAAGCCCTGGGATATAGGGCATGGAGGTAGGAACCCTTACCAAGTGCTCAGCGATGGGCTGCAAGGTCTCGGCATCAAGCAGCACAGCCGCGGCACGAGTAACGGCACCACCCTCCTCGAAACCGACATCGACGCCAGCGATCGTTCGCAAGGGCGGAAAGTCGTCGATCAGCGATACCTGCTTGGCCAACTCCCGCTGTAGCAAGCGAGCGCCTGCCGGGGTTCCATCCCAATCACCGAAAGGCGAACCATTAACGTGGTACGGAGCTACCATACCGTTCGGCCCTCCTTGTGTATCCAAAGTTGATCAACAGAAAGCTACCTAGACTCGCCCTCCGGTGACCTTGACCTTATCGGCACTTACGGTTTGTGCGGGCGAGTGAGGTACTCGTGAGACTGCATCTCCAACAGACGACTGAGGGTCCGCTGGAATTCGAACTCCAGCCGCCCGCCAGCATAAAGATCCTTGAGCTCAACCTCGGCCGAAAGGATTAGTTTGACATTGCGATCATAAAACTCATCGACCAGATTTATAAAGCGCCGAGCGATGTCATCCGTAGAGACATTCATCTGCTCGACGCCGGATATCAGAACGGCATCGAAGATTTTCGCCAAGTCGATATAGTCGTTCTGACTGCGAGGACCGTCGCATAATTCCCTGAACTCGAACCAAGCCACATCGTTGGCAACCTTCCGTGCGCGAATCTCACGATTCTCGATCATCAGAACTTCGTTTTCCTTCACCACGCAGTTTTCCGTCAGCAGGCTGCGGAAGCTCTCCTCCATGCTTCTTTCTGCCTCGGCACTGAGCGGGCAGTGATACAGCTCTGCCTGCTCCAAGGCGCGCAGGCGGTAATCGATACCGCTGTCGACGTTGACGATCTCGGTGTTCTCTTTGAGCAACTTGATCGCCGGGAGAAAACGTGCACGCTGCAAGCCATCCTTGTAGAGACCGTCCGGGACGATGTTGGAGGTCGCTACGAGGGTCACCCCATTCTTGAACAACTCCTCGAGCAAGGTCGCGAGAATCATCGCATCGGTGATGTCGGAAACGAAGAACTCGTCGAAACAGATGACCCGGGCTTCCTTGGCGAAGCGCTTGGCGATGATGGTCAGAGGATTCTTCTCGCCCTCGAGAGTCTGCAGCTCTTCATGCACCCGCTTCATGAAGCGATGGAAGTGGGTACGCATCTTTTCCTTGAACGGCAAAGCGTCGTAGAAGGTATCGACCAGGTAGGTCTTGCCACGTCCCACACCGCCCCAGAAGTACAGGCCTTTGATTGGTCCCTGACGCTTCTTGCCCAGCAACCGACCGAACAGTCCGGCCAGCTTGATCTGATGTTCGGCAGCAACCAGATCGTCATAAAGTCGCTGCAAATGACGCACAGCATTTTCTTGGGCGGGGTCGTGAAAGAAGTCCGGACGTTTCAGGTCGGCCTGATAGCGCTCGAGAGGGGTCATGGCAGAGTCGGGGTAAATACGCGGGGCCGCCACTTTAGCGGCGCCCTCGACGCTTGGCAATTTACTCAGATCATTCAAAACGACCGCCCTCTTCAAGAGTTCAAAAGGTTCAGGACCGTTGCCGGAAAGGAAAGCCTTGCCCTGGCAACGGTCACCTCATTCAGCCTGCAAGCCCGGCGATAGCTTCACGCAGGCGCAGCATGGCTGCATCCAAGGCCTCCGGATCGGCGTAGATCGGACTGTCGGCCAGACATTCGCCATCCACCCAGAGAGTAAACTGGCTACTTTCGTCATCGCGCAATTCGAGTGCATCGGCTCCCCGAGCAATCAGCCGCTGACTGATTTGCCCCACAGACTTGGGATCGTCGAATGGCCGCGACAGCAGCAACTCCTCGCCGTCAGCTGCCAGAAAGCGGAAACGGAAACGCCCGTCAGGCTCACGAAAACTGACGAAGCGCGCAGCCTTCGCCGTCTTCTTCTTGCTACTGGCGGACTGAACCAGAGCAGCACTGCGGAATGACCGCAATCCCACAGCCTCGCGTAACTCACCGAGGAATGGGGTGGCAATCCGGCGCGCCTTGCCCGCACCAGCCAGGAGAATGTCTTCCAGATCGTTCGGCCTGGCTATTAGCGCTTGGTAGCGTTCACGAGCCTCGCCCAGTTCGTTGTCGAGCAACTGAAACAGGCGATGTTTGGCTTCGCCCCATGCCAAACCGGCCAGCAGATCGGCGCGGAACTCAGCGAGCTGCTCAGTCGTCGCGAAAGCCTGATAAAGGGTATACAGGTGCGAGCTGTCAGGGTCCTTCGGCTCGCCTGGTTCGCGCGAGTCGGTGACGATGCGGGCAATGGTGTCCTTCAGCTGCTTGGCACTACCGAACAGCGGAATGGTATTGTCGTAGCTCTTGGACATCTTGCGCCCGTCGAGCCCCGGCAAAGTGGCGACCTCCTCCTCGATCACCGCCTCCGGCAGGGTGAAGAGCTCCTTGCCCTGACCGAACAGATGATTGAAACGCTGTGCGATATCTCGAGCCATTTCCACATGCTGGATTTGATCGCGGCCGACCGGCACCCTGTGCGCGTTGAACATCAAAATGTCCGCAGCCATCAGTACCGGGTAACTGAACAGCCCCATGGTCACGCCGGCATCCGGGTCCTCGCCGCCCTCCAGGTTCTTGTCCACTGAAGCCTTGTAGGCGTGAGCGCGATTGAGCAGGCCCTTCCCCGTTACGCAGGTCAGCAGCCAAGTAAGCTCAGGAATTTCGGGAATATCGGACTGACGGTAGAAAGTCGCCTTGTCCGTATCCAGACCGCAAGCCAACCATGTTGCCGCAATCTCCAACCGCGAGCGCTGAATGCGCAGTGGGTCGTCGCACTTGATCAGCGCATGGTAGTCGGCGAGAAAATAGAAAGAGTCCACGTGGGCATCGCGACTGGCGACGATGGCCGGACGGATGGCACCAGCGTAATTCCCCAGATGAGGGGTGCCGGTAGTGGTGATACCGGTAAGAATACGAGTGGTCATGACATTCGCTTATCAATAATCAAAGGCGAGCAGCGACCAAGTCCTTCAACTCGACCAGCTTGCCGTGGAAGAAGTGGCCGCATTCTGCCACTTTCAGTAGCTCATGGGGACGCTGCAGCTCGGCCGACCACCGATAAACCAACTCGGGATTGACCACTTCGTCCTGCTCGGGCTGGATCACAACCAGTCGCCCCAATTGCGGCAGGGGAGCCTTCTCATCCAGTCGCATCACGGCGGGGGCGACCATGAAGATCCGCTCCGGTACCAGCCCCCCGGCCTCCAGACGCCCCCCCAGGGTAGCCACCACAAAGCCGCCAAAGGAAAAACCGAACAGATTGAGCGGCAATTCCGGATGCTGCTCACGCAACCAGCGAACCGCGACCTCGGCGTCCTCCACTTCACCATCACCCATGTCATGAGCACCGCCACTGGCCCCTACACCACGATAGTTGAAACGCAGGGTGCAATAGCCCGCATCCCGTGCAGTACGCTGCAAGGTTGAGACCACCTTGTTCATCATGGTCCCGCCCTTCACCGGGTTGGGATGACAGATGAGGGCCAGGCCGCGGGCCTCAGGCACATCGAGGTAGAGCGCCTCGAGCGGACCGCAGGGCCCATCGAGGAGTAGGGATTCTTCTCGGACCAACAAATTTCGAACTCCATGACCCCTGCCGGGATCGGCGCGTATTGGTTATGCTCGAACGGCACCTCAGTATGCCGTTCGGCGAAAAAGACCCAGAGCGGCGCCAATAAAGACGCCGGGAGAAGCGATGCTTTCCCGCTTGGGGCTGATGGCTGCCGGACTCACGCAAGGCCTGCCTACACGGATCGCGAGATTCGTCAAGATATACAGGACAAGCTGAAGTCGCTAACGTAAAGCAAAGACGCTTATAGAGGAAGGATTGTGGAACAGACGCTTACCGCCTGGTTGTTACCGGCCCTGACCCTGATCGCGGGCATTGCGATCGGTTTCGTGGCCGCCCGCCTGCTGCCCAACGCAGCGCCCACCCGGACGCAACGTCAGTTGGACGACCTGCAGGAGCGCTTCGATGCCTACCAGAACGAGGTAGTTACCCATTTCAACACCACCGCCAATCTGGTGAAGAAGCTCACCCAGAGCTATCAGGAAATCCAGCAGCATTTTTCCGAGGGTGCAGACCGCCTAGCTCTCGACGAGTTGACCCGCCAGCGCCTGCTCGCTGCGCTGCAGACCGATGAAAGCCCCAGCCGCGAACGTCTATCCAAACCCGTCAGCACCGAGGCGCCGAAGGACTATGCGCCCAAGACAACCGATGCGCCGGGTACCCTGGACGAGAACTTCGGTCTGAAAGGCAAATACTGATCCCGCCCTCCCCTGTGAGATATGGACTGCGGGATCCTTCTTCATCCCGCGCACCTCAACGTTTCCGGCCCCTCAGTCGCAGAGCCTGTCAGGCCACGCTTCTGCCGGGTAAGGCCTGTGACTAACGGGCCGGAGGCGACTCCCTACTGATGCCGCACCATGAGCGCCTCCTCGTCACCGGGAGCATGCGCTCTGCATTGGTCGCTATCACAACGTCAGCATTCCATTCGGTGTAATCGTTCATCTACGAGACACGCAGGATAAGCGCTGGCTCGTTCTGCTGAATTTCCAGGGCAATGAGCAGCCGGTCGATCTGGAACTGCTGGCCAGCCACTCTGGCCGTATCATGGATGCGGACGTGGGCCTAACGCATCCGACAGTGCCCGAGGATCGATCATCGCTCAGCAGAGCAGGACGAGAGCCGAGCGGATCGGCGCAGCAGCCAGCCGTGTCCGCAAACGACGAAGCCCTCACAGCATGCTGTGAGGGCTTCGTTCATGACGCTGACGGCCTTAATTAAAGGGTGCCGCGGCTACGCAGCAGATCGAGAACCTGTTTCACGCCCTCTTCCACCGAGTGGTGCTGGGTATCGATCACCAGATCGGCCTCCAGCGGCACGTCGTAGGGGAAGGACTCACCGGGGATGTTGTCGCCAGCCGCCGCATACAGCCCCTGCGGATCGCGCTCCCGGCAAACCAGAGGAGAAGCCTGGACGTAGACGGTGATCAGGCGTTCGGCCCCGATCAGCGCGCGGGCATCCTCGCGCCCTACGGTATCAGGGGCGACGAAGGCGGCCAGCGTGATCAGGCCGGCCTCGTTGAACTGCCGGGCCACCTGGGCGGCGCGCAGCCAGTTCTCAGCACGTCCGGCGCGATCCTGCGCCAGCCCCTTGTTCAGATCATGGCGCAGGTTCTGCCCATCGAGCACGTATACGGCGCGGCCCATGTCGAACAGTTTTCGCTCCACAGCATAGGCCAGGGTGCTCTTGCCCGCCCCGGACAGGCCGGTGAACAGCACGGTGGCCGGCTGCTGGCCAAAGCGAGCAGTGCGCTCTTCAGCAGAGACGTGAGCCAGGGCACCATGATGGCTGCCGACGCTTCCTTGGGTCGGCGAGGCGATGATCATGCCGGCGCCAACGGTGCCGTTGGTCAGCCGGTCAATGACGATGAAGGCACCGGTAGTACGGTTGTACTCATAGCCGTCGAGAGCGATGGGAGCATCCAGACTGACCTGCACCCGGGCGATCTCGTTCAGCTTCAGCTCGTTGGCCGGCGTTTCTTCCAGAGTATTCACGTCCACCTTGTGGAGGATGCCCGGGATCGAACCCGGCACGTAACTGGTGGCGCGCTTGATGTCGTACTTCTTGCCAGGCAGCATGGGCTCTTCGGCCATCCACACTAGCATGGCATCGAAGCTGTCGGTGACCTGCGGACGATTGTCGGCATGCACCAGCATGTCGCCGCGGGACACGTCGATCTCGTCTTCCAGGGTCAAGGTGATCGCCTGACCGGGAATCGCCTGCTCCAGCTCGCCATCGAAGGTGACGATGGAGCGCACTCGACTGGTCTTGCCCGACGGCAGCACGGCGACCTCATCTCCCTTGTGCACGATGCCGCTGGCCAGGGTGCCGGCAAAGCCACGGAAGTTCAGGTTCGGCCGGTTGACGTACTGCACCGGGAAGCGCATGTCGGTCAGGTTGCGGTCGGCGGCAATCTCCACGGTCTCGAGGATCTCCATCAGCGACGGACCTTCGTACCAGGGTGCACGCTCACTGCGGTTGACCACGTTGTCGCCCTTCAGAGCAGACATCGGCACAAAGTGCAGCGTGTTTGGCTTGAGAGCGATGCGCTCGATGAACTGCAGATAGTCGGCCTTGATTCGCTCGAAGACGGCTTCGTCGAAGCCCATCAGGTCCATCTTGTTGACCGCAACCACGATGTGCTTGATGCCTAGTAGGGAGGCGATGAAGCTGTGCCGGCGGGTTTGGGTCTGCACACCGTGGCGGGCATCGATCAGGATGATCGCCAGGTCGCAGGTGGAGGCACCGGTGGCCATGTTACGGGTGTACTGCTCATGGCCGGGGGTATCGGCGATGATGAACTTGCGCTTGGCCGTGCTGAAGTAGCGGTAAGCCACATCGATGGTGATCCCCTGCTCGCGCTCGGCCTGCAGGCCGTCGACCAGCAGCGCCAGATCAACCTCGTCACCGGTGGTGCCGACTTTCTTCGAATCGCGGGTGATGGCCTCTAGATGATCCTCGTAGATCATCTTGGAGTCGTGCAGCAGGCGGCCGATGAGGGTGCTCTTGCCGTCGTCGACGTTGCCGCAGGTGAGGAAGCGCAGCAGTTCCTTGCGTTCGTGCTGGGCCAGGTAGGCGAGGATGTCCTCGCTGATCAGTTCGGATTGATGCGACATGATGCGGAAACCTTAGAAGTAGCCCTGACGTTTCTTTTCTTCCATCGAACCGGCCTGGTCGTGGTCGATGACCCGGCCCTGACGTTCTGAGGTCTTGGTCAGGAGCATTTCCTGGATGATTTCCGGCAAGGTGGTGGCGGTGGACTCCACCGCGCCGGTCAGGGGATAGCAGCCCAGGGTACGGAAGCGCACCATCTTCTTCTGGATACGTGCCTTCTCCTCGTCGGTCAGGTGCTCCAGGATGCGCTCGTCGTCGATCATGATGAGGGTGCCGTTCTTCTCGATCACGTCGCGCTCGGCGGCGAAGTACAGCGGCACGATGGGAATCTGTTCCAGGTAGATGTATTGCCAGATATCCAGCTCGGTCCAATTGGACAGCGGGAACACACGGATCGACTCGCCCTTCTTCACCTTGCCGTTGTAGACGTTCCACAGCTCGGGGCGCTGATTCTTCGGGTCCCAGCGGTGCTTGCTATCGCGGAACGAATAAACTCGCTCCTTGGCTCGGGACTTTTCCTCGTCGCGACGGGCGCCACCGAAGGCGGCGTCGAAGCCGAACTTGTCCAGCGCCTGCTTGAGTCCTTCAGTCTTCATGATGTCGGTGTGCTTGGCGCTACCGTGAGTGAAGGGATTGATACCCTGCGCCACGCCATCAGGATTGACGTGCGTGATCAGGTCCAGCCCCATCTCCGCGACCATCTTGTCGCGGAACTTGTACATCTCTTGGAATTTCCACCGGGTATCGACATGCATCACCGGGAACGGCAGCTTGCCGGGGAAGAAGGCCTTGCGGGCCAGATGCAGCATTACGGCAGAGTCCTTGCCGATGGAATACAGCATCACCGGGTTGTCGAATTCGGCGGCGACCTCACGGATGATGTGGATGCTCTCCGCCTCCAGCTGCTTCAGATGCGTCAGTTTGTCGACCATGGCTACTCACGGTTTTTCTTGCAGAGGACGGCCAACGGGGCCGTGGACGTGCGTGCACTCTAGCACAGACCTTTATTCTAAGAATCGAGACACTTAGATTGAAAAAATCTAGCGATATAGCCGAAGGTCAGGCTCACACGGGATTGGGGCAATCGATGAATCGATGCTCGATCGAGAAACGGGAGGCAAGGTAGTCGCCCAACGCCTGCACGCCATAGCGCTCGGTGGCGTGATGGCCTGCAGCGAGAAAGCTGATGCCGTTCTCCCGCGCGCTATGGACGGTCGACTCGGAGACCTCTCCGGTCAGGTAGGCATCGACACCCGCGGCGATAGCCTGCTCGATGTAGCCCTGTGCCGCACCAGTACACCAGGCCAGACGGCGGATCGGCCGTGCTGCTTCGATCAACAGCGGTTCGCGCTGCAGCACATGAGCCACCCTGCGGGCGAAATCCAGCGGCTCCATGGGCTCGGGCAGGCTGCCGACCAGTCCCACCGAGCGCGGATTGCCCGGTTCCAGCGGGCCCTCCACCAGCACGCCCAGACGCCGGGCCAACTGCACGTTGTTACCCACCTCGGGATGTACATCCAACGGCAGATGATAGGCCAACAGGCTCATTTCATGGGTGAGCAGCGTCTTCAGACGGTGCTGCTTGCTGCCGACCACGCAGGGATTCTCGCTCTTCCAGAAATACCCATGGTGTACCAGCACCAGATCGGCCCCGACCTCGACCGCTGCATCCAGCAGCGCCTGGCTGGCAGTCACGCCACTGACGATCCGCCTGACTTCGGCACGCCCTTCGACCTGAAGGCCGTTAGGACAATAATCTGGCATCCCCGAGACAGCCAGGTATCGGCTTGCTTCCTCGACCAGGACAGATAAGGCAATAGACATTGAGCCTCCAAGAAACAAATGCGAGCCGCTAGCCTGGGGGCGACTCCCTCGTATAATGGCGCACCTTAAGCTCCCCCCTTCGGCACACGCAACCCCAAGGATTTCCGCACCATGCTCAAGGCTCTGCGTTTTCTCGGATGGCCCATGCTGGTGGGAGTGTTGCTCGCACTTCTGATCATCCAGCGCTACCCGCAATGGGTAGGCCTGCCGCCGCAGATCGGGCATGACTCGGGCGTTTCCCGCTCCCTGCTGTCCCAATCCGGCCCCTCCTCCTACGCAAACGCCGTCAGCAGTGCCGCACCGGCGGTGGTCAATCTCTATACGACCAAGATCGTCGAGAAACCGGCCACTCAGATGCTCGACGATCCGATGCTGCGCCAGTTCCTCGGCAATTCCCTGCCCAACCAGCGACGCCTGGAGTCCAGCCTCGGCTCGGCCGTGATCATGAGCTCCGATGGTTACCTGCTGACCAACAACCATGTAACGGCCGGAGCCGACCAGATCATCGTCGCCCTCCGGGATGGCCGAGAAACCATCGCCCGCGTGGTCGGCAGCGATTCTGAAACTGACCTGGCGGTACTCAAGATCGACCTGACGGGCCTGCCGGTCATGCATATCGGCCGCTCCGACAATATCCGTATCGGCGACGTGGCCCTCGCGATCGGCAACCCGTTCGGCGTCGGTCAGACAGTGACCATGGGCATCATCAGCGCCACCGGCCGCAACCAGCTGGGACTGAACACCTACGAGGACTTCATCCAGACCGACGCCGCCATCAACCCCGGCAATTCCGGAGGAGCGCTGGTCGACGCCGACGGTAATCTAATCGGCATCAACACCGCGATTTTCTCCAAATCCGGCGGCTCGCAGGGGATCGGCTTCGCCATCCCGGTGAAGCTGGCAATGGATGTCATGCAGGAAATCATCCAGCACGGCCAAGTCGTCCGCGGCTGGCTGGGCATCGAAGTCCAACCGCTGACCGCAGAGCTGGCGGAGTCCTTCGGTCTCGACGGACGCCCAGGCATCGTCGTCGCCGGCATCTACCGGGACGGCCCCGCGCAGAAAGCCGGGCTGCAACCCGGGGATCTGATCATCAGCATCGATGGCGAGCCGGCGACCGACGGGCGCCATTCGATGAACAAGGTAGCGCAGACCCAGCCGGGCCAGAAAATCGGCATCGAAATCCTGCGCAACGGCAAGCCCATGACTCTGACCGCCGAAATCGGTTTGCGCACGCCACCGGAAACGCCCCAGCCCTAAAAGCGATCGCGCAGCTCCATAGAAAAACGGCCCACTGAGTGTGGGCCGCGAATCATCGAGCAAGCGATCAGCAGAGGGTCGACAGGACCTCGATAAGCGCCTGGTTCTGCTCCGGGGTACCGATGGTGATGCGCAGGAATTGGCGGATGCGTTCCTGCTTGAAGTGGCGAACGATCACCCCCTGCGCACGCAGGCCGGTCGCCAGCTCTTCGGCATCGCGCTGCGGATGGCGGGCGAAGACGAAGTTGGCGGCCGAGGGCAACACCTCGAAGCCCAACCGCTGCAGCTCGGCGACCACCCACTCGCGACTGGCGATGACCTGCCGGCAAGTCCGCTCGAAATAGGCTCGATCCTCGAAGGCCGCCGCAGCTCCGGCGATGGCCATGCGATCCAGCGGGTAGGAGTTGAAGCTGTTCTTGATCCGCTCCAGCGCCTCGATCAGATCCTTGTGACCGACAGCGAGGCCAACCCGCAGCCCCGCGAGGGAACGCGACTTCGACAGGGTCTGGGTTACCAGCAGGTTCGGGTAACGATCGACCAAGCCGATAGCCGTCTCGCCGCCGAAGTCCACGTAAGCCTCGTCCACCACCACTACCGAGTCAGGACTGCCCTGGAGCAACTGCTCGATGGCCGCGAGCGGCAGCAGTCGACCGGTCGGCGCGTTGGGGTTGGGGAAGATGATTCCGCCGTTCGGACGGGCATAGTCCTCGACACGGATCTGGAACTGCTCGTTCAGCGGAACCGTCTCGAAGGGGATACCGTACAAACCGCAGTAGACCGGGTAGAAGCTGTACGTCACGTCCGGGAACAGTAACGGCACGCCATGCTGGAACAAGCCGTGGAAGATATGCGCCAGCACTTCGTCGGAGCCGTTGCCGACAAAGACCTGCTCCGGCCTTACCCCGTAGTAGCCGGCGATAGCCTGCTTGAGGATTTCGCTGTTGGGATCCGGGTAGAGACGAAGGTTGCCGTTCAGCTCGGTCTGCATGGCCGCGATGGCCCGGGGCGATGGGCCGTAGGGGTTCTCGTTAGTGTTCAGCTTGACCAGCCGACTCAGTTTCGGCTGCTCGCCCGGCACGTAGGGCACCAGGCTCTTGACGAAGGGGCTCCAGAATTTGCTCACGCCCTTCTCTCCTCAAATGTCTTGATCCGGGGCGAGCATTCGATCACCCCGGCGGGCCAGGGTTTAGTCCTTGATGCGGTACTCGGCGCTGCGGGCATGGGCGGTCAGCGACTCCCCGCGAGCCAGTACCGAGGCGGTCTTGCCCAGCTTGGAGGCGCCGGTCGCCGAGCAGAAAATGATCGACGAACGCTTCTGGAAGTCGTAGACGCCCAGCGGAGAGGAGAAGCGCGCGGTGCCGGAAGTCGGCAATACATGGTTGGGACCGGCGCAGTAGTCGCCCAGAGCCTCGGCGGTATAGCGCCCCATGAAGATGGCGCCGGCATGGCGGATCTGCGGCAGCCATTGCTGCGGATCCGCCACGGAAAGCTCCAGATGCTCCGGAGCAATGCGGTTGGCCACTGCCATGGCTTGCTGCATATCGGCGACCTGGATCAGCGCGCCGCGGCCCTCGATGGAGGTACGAATGATCTCGCTCCGCTCCATGGTGGGCAGCAGACGGGCGATGCTTTCGGCCACTCGATCGAGGAAAATTCCATCCGGGCTGACCAGGATCGATTGGGCGTCTTCGTCGTGCTCGGCTTGGGAGAACAGGTCCATGGCGATCCAATCCGGATCAGTCTGGCCGTCGCAAACCACCAGAATCTCCGAAGGACCGGCGATCATGTCGATGCCTACCTGGCCGAAAACGTGACGCTTGGCGGTGGCCACGTAAATGTTGCCGGGACCGACAATCTTGTCCACCTGAGGCACGCTCTCGGTGCCATAGGCCAACGCGGCCACAGCTTGGGCACCACCGATGGTGAAGACCCGGTCAACCCCGGCGATGGCAGCCGCGGCGAGCACCAGCTCATTAACCTCGCCGCGCGGAGTCGGCACCACCATCACCACCTCAGCCACTCCGGCAACCTTGGCCGGAATTGCATTCATCAGCACGGACGAGGGATACGAGGCCTTGCCGCCCGGAACATAAAGGCCGGCCCGATCCAACGGAGTGACCTGCTGACCGAGCACGGTACCGTCAGGCTCGGTGTAGGTCCATGAGTCCTGCTTCTGCTTCTCGTGGTAGCTGCGCACTCGCTGTGCGGCGTTTTCCAGCGCTTCACACTGAGCCGGGGTGATGCGCGTGAGGGCCTGCTCCAGGCGCTCACGTGGCAGAATCAGGTCGCCCATGGAGGAGGCCTCCAAGCCATCGAAGCGCTGGGTATACTCCACCAAGGCCTCATCACCCCGGCTGCGCACAGCCTGAATGATCTCCAGCACCCGCTGGTTGACCGCGTCGTCCGACACGCTCTCCCAGCTCAGCAGATGGTCCAGATGGCGGGAGAAATCCGCATCGGCAGCGTTGAGTCGGCGAATGGCGATGGGTGCGGTCATAATGGGCCTCGTGATTGGCTGATGCTCAGGCGCCGCTAGACTAGCAAGCCTTCCGCGCGGGCACCCGAGATTTCTGACTATGACACGGATAGGCGTATAGGCGGGACTATTACTTCCGGTGTCGGGATTCGACGGCTTCGCGCAGGGTATCGATCAGTGCCTGGATGCGTGCATGCTGCATTTTCATCGAAGCCTTGTTCACCACCAGCCGCGAGCTGATGGTGGCGATCAAATCCTGAGGCTCCAAGCCATTGGCGCGCAGGGTATTGCCAGTGTCGACCACATCGATGATCTTGTCGGCCAGGCCGACCAGAGGCGCCAGCTCCATCGAGCCATACAGCTTGATCACTTCGACCTGCCGGCCCTGCTCGGCATAGTAGCGTTTGGCCACGTTGACGAACTTGGTTGCTACCCGCAGACGCCCCTTGGGCTCCGCAGCACCGACTTTGCCGGCGGTCATCAGCTTGCAGCGAGCGATCTGCAGATCCAGCGGCTCATACAACCCCTCGCCACCGTATTCCATCAGCACATCCTTGCCCGCTACGCCGAGATCGGCAGCACCGTGCTCGACGTAGGTAGGGACGTCCGTTGCGCGGACGATCAGCAGACGGACGTCCTCTTGGGTAGTGGGGATGATCAGCTTACGGCTCTTGTCCGGGTTTTCGGTAGGGACGATACCGGCTTCGGCGAGCAGAGGCAGGGTATCGTCGAGAATCCGGCCTTTGGACAGGGCAATGGTGAGCATTAAAAATCCTTCAGAACAGCGCAGGTCAGACCAGGTAGGCTGGGCGAAAGGGGCCGCAGGAAGAATACCGGCTCCCACAAACCTCATACCTAGCCCGGGACACGACGGATCTTGGCGCCAAGTAGCTGCAGCTTTTCTTCGATACACTCGTAGCCGCGGTCGATATGGTAAATGCGATCGATCAGGGTATCGCCCTCTGCCACCAATGCGGCGATCACCAGACTGGCGGAGGCACGCAGATCAGTGGCCATCACCGGAGCCCCCTTCAATTGCGGCACGCCAGTGACGATAGCGGTATTACCCTCAACCACGATGCGCGCCCCCATGCGGTTCATCTCATGAACATGCATGAATCGATTCTCGAATACGGTTTCGATAACCGTGCCAGCACCCTCGGCGATCGCATTCATGGCAATGAATTGCGCCTGCATATCGGTAGGAAATGCCGGGTACGGTGCGGTACGCACGTTGACGGCCTTCGGCCGATTCCCCTTCATATCCAGTTCGATCCAGTTGTTGCCGGTGTCGATATGGGCGCCTGCTTCTTCCAGCTTGAGCAGCACCGCCTCGAGGATGGTCGGATCGGTATCCTTGAGCTTGACCCTACCGCGGGTCGCAGCCGCAGCCACCAGATAGCTTCCGGTCTCGATCCGATCCGGCATCACGCTGTAGCGCCCTCCCCCCAGGCGCTTGACACCCTCGATGACGATGGTATCGGTACCAGCTCCTTTGACCTGAGCGCCCATGGCATTGAGGAAGTTGGCCAAATCGACAACTTCCGGCTCGCGCGCAGCGTTCTCCAGAATGGTACGGCCGTTGGCCAGGGCCGCAGCCATCATGATGTTCTCGGTACCGGTCACGCTGACGATATCGAAGAAGAAATGCCCGCCACGCAAACCACCAGCCGGAGCCTTGGCTTTGATGTAGCCCCCGTCCACCTCGATCTGGGCCCCCAGGGCCTCGAGACCACGAATGTGCAGGTCGACCGGTCGCGAGCCGATGGCACAACCACCAGGCAAGGCCACTTCGGCCTCGCCGAACCGGGCGACCATAGGACCGAGAACCAGGATCGATGCCCGCATGGTCCTGACCAGCTCATAGGGTGCGACCAGGGTTCTGATGCTGCTGGCATCTACTTCGACACTGAGCTTTTCGTCGATCACCGGCTGTACGCCCATACGCCCGAACAGCTCGATCATGGTGGTGATGTCATGCAGATGCGGCAGGTTGCAGACGGTAACGGGAGTATCGGCGAGAAGGGTCGCAGCTAGAATCGGCAAGGCCGAGTTCTTGGCCCCGGAGATGCGGATCTCGCCATCGAGGCGCTTTCCGCCGGTAATGATCAGTTTGTCCATATTCTCTCGTTGCCGGCTCAGGCTCGTTCGGCCCAGGCAGCACGGCTGAAAAACTTCATAGTGACAGCATGGATGCTGCCATTGGCAATCCACTCATTGAGGTGGGAGTAGACCAACTGTTGGCGCTTAACCGGGCTCATGGCCGCCAGTTCGTCGCCAATAAGATTCAGCTGAAAATTGCAACCCTCGCCTTCCACTTCGACCTGAACGTTCGACAGCCTGGTTTCCAAGAATTTTTTCACTTCAGTGGGTTGCATCGCTTACCTCAAACCTTTCCGTGTGAATCCAATCGACAGGAAATACCAGCGCAACAGGCCTTGAAACGACTGGCTTCCTACCTCGAAAACTCGATGGGTCATCATACAAAAAAGCCCCCTGCCTGCGAACCCCACCACAGGGGCTGCAGACAGGGGGCTATGGATTACACCTTCAATCTTCCAGCGGAATCAGCTCGAGAAGACCGCAGACCTGAGCGATCTGATACATATCCTGAGGCATCCCTCGCACCCTCAGACGCTTGCTGACCGCTTTTGCATCGCGCATATAGGCCAACAGCAGGGATAGCCCTACGCTAGTAGATTTCGCAACCCCTGCGCAATCGAGCACCAGATCCCGCCCCTGAGCAGTGCCAATCAGCACCTTGCCCTGCTCACGCAAGAACGGTCCGGAGCTGTAGTCAAGCACACCGCCCAGCGCGAGCACACCGGGCTCCGACTGGCGAATGGCAGCCTCACTCATTGACCAGCGGCCTGCTTGCCAGCTTCGGTATCCTTGGCCCTGGCAACTACATCACCCCAACCATCGATGGTTTTGTCCAAGTCATTGCCATTACGCTGCATGGCATCAGCAAACTGGTCACGGAACAGCTTACCGATGTTGATACCATTGATGATGACGTTGTACAGCAACCAGCGCCCCTCCTTCTTCACCATGGTGTAAGAGACCGGATAGAGAGTACCTTGCCTGTCGCGAATCTCCATACCAACACTGGCACGGTCACCTTCGATCTGATTGGAAGGCAGAATACGGACAGTTTGATTGTCAAACTCGAGCAGAGCATTGCCATAGAACTGAACCAAGCTGTGCTTGAAGTTCTCCTGGAAGCGAAGCATCTGCTCGGCAGTCGCATTGCGCGAGTACTTGACTGTCATGATGCTGCGACTAATGCCATCGGCATCCAGAACCGGGCTAATGATGCCATTCACGGCATTGTAAAAAGCTGTCGGATCTTTTTTATAGGTACTTTTGTTGGCCTTCAAATCACTCAACAGTTGATCGGTAGTCTGTTGCACCACTTGTTGCGGGGTAGCCGAGGCGTTGGCAAAAAGAGGCAATAGAGCAAGCAGCACCAGAGCGCCGCGGCGCAAAGCATTGAGCATGAAAAGAACCCTCATGTGAACTTACTGTTTATCTTTGTTGACGGTGTTGAGCAGGAACTTGCCGATCAAGTCCTCTAACACCAGCGAAGACTGAGTATCCCGAATGGCGTCACCATCCTTGAGCAGCTTCTCGTCTCCGCCAACACTGATGCCAACATATTTTTCGCCAAGCAGGCCTGCCGTAAGGATCGAAGCAGTGGAATCCGACGGCAGATTATCCACACGCTTATCCAACTCCATGGTGACCCGCCCGGTATAACTGTCTCGGTCAAGATCGATGGCCGTAACCTTACCGATGGCGACTCCCGCCATCGTTACCTTGGCCCGCGAAGTTAAACCGGCAATATTGTTGAAATAGGCATAAACTTTATAAGTTTCGCCGCCACTTCCGACCGACAGGCCACTGACTCGCAATGCCAGCAACAACAAAGCCAACAGGCCGCCCAGTAGAAACAGGCCGACACTGATTTCCAAAGTGCGGGTTTGCATCAGGAATCTCCAAACATCAAGGCAGTCAGTATGAAATCCAGGCCAAGCACGGCCAACGAGGCATAAACCACGGTTCTCGTCGTAGCACGACTGATCCCTTCTGAGGTCGGCTCACAATCGTAACCCTGGAAAACAGCGATCCAAGTCACCACGAATGCGAACACGACGCTCTTGATCACACCGTTCAACACATCCTCGTACAGGTCCACATTGCTCTGCATGTTGGACCAGAATGATCCCTCGTACACCCCGAGCCAGTCCACCGCGACCATTTTCCCGCCCCAGATGCCGACGACATTGAAGATCATGGCCAACAATGGCATGGAGATAAATCCAGCCCACAGGCGAGGAGCGATGATGTACTTGAGAGGGTCCACGCCGATCATTTCCAGACTGGAAAGCTGCTCGGTGGACTTCATGTTGCCGATTTCCGCGGTTAGCGCCGAACCGGCCCGACCTGCGAACAGCAAGCCGGTAACCACTGGTCCCAGCTCACGCAATAGGGTTAAGGCAACCATCTGCCCGACCGCCTGCTCCGAACCATAGTCAACCAAGATGTTGAAGCCCTGCAATGCCAGCACCATGCCGATAAAGATGCCTGACACCACGATGATCGCCAGCGATAGAACGCCGACGGCATAGATCTGTTTGACCAGCAGTTGAAAACCGCTGCCGAGACCATCCCGACCAAACACCACATGCATGAGGAAGAGCGCCGAACGCCCCATTGACTCGACCACATCAAGACCTGCACGTCCGAGCAGTGCAATCTGATCGAGCAAGGTTTTCTTATGCATTGACGCCCCCCAGAAGATCTTCGCGGTAATCCGGCGCCGGATAATGGAAGGGCACCGGACCATCCGGCATCCCCTTCATGAACTGGCTAATCCGCGGATTATCGGCATTCATCAGCTCCTGGGGCGTCCCCTGACCGAGCACCTGACCATCCCCTACCACATAGAGGTAGTCGGCAATGCTAGCCGTTTCGGCAATATCATGGGAAACAACGATACTGGTGATACCGAGCGCATCATTAAGCAGGCGGATCAGGCGCACCAGAACCCCCATCGCAATCGGGTCCTGGCCAACGAAGGGCTCGTCGTACAACAAGATCAGAGGATCAAGGGCAATTGCCCTAGCAAGCGCCACACGACGCTTCATGCCACCAGACAACTCGTCCGGCATCAGATCTATCGCCCCACGCAAGCCAACCGCCTGCAACTTCATCAGGACGATATCCCGAATCATCTCGTTTGGCAGCTTCGTGTGCACCCGCAAGGGGAAGGCGACATTTTCGAAAACATTGAGATCGGTGAACAAGGCACCGCTCTGAAACAGCACCCCCATTTCCTTACGCAAATCGAACAATTCGCCACGCGACAAACGAGGGAGATTCTTGCCACTAACCCAGACTTCGCCAGCATTAGGCTTGAGCTGGGCGGCGATCAATCGCAGTAAGGTAGTCTTGCCACAACCTGAAGGTCCCATGATACCGGTGACCTTGCCACGAGGGATGCGAATATCGACGTTATCGAAAATTCTGCGCGAGCCGCGCTTGAAAGTTACCCCTTTCAGCTCGACCGCGTAGTCATTAGCGGCGCTCATCTAGACTCCTTGCAAATACCGCCGGGCGACGCCGTAGCCCCGATCGAGGATAAACCGAACCTGCCGGCCGGAATTAGGCCGAGCACTATAACACCATGCACACCGTTGTCCCAAGAACGCCCTTAGATCAACGACTTTTGCAGCAGGAAGCGTGAGTACCACCGTTATTGCCGTTATAATCTCCGCCTTTTTGGTGACTAACTGCCTACCATGTCCCAACCGAGCACGTTTATCCACTCCGCACAGCGCACCATTCGCCTTGAAAGAAAGGCTATTGAGGCACTTCAGGCGCGTATTAATGAAGATTTTTCCCGCGCCTGCGAACTGATCCTAAAGAGCAAGGGACGGGTCGTGGTATTGGGCATGGGCAAGTCCGGTCATATCGGCCGAAAGATTGCCGCCACCCTGGCCAGCACCGGAACGACGGCCTACTTCGTACACCCGGCCGAGGCGAGCCATGGCGACATGGGCATGATTACCCGCGACGACGTGGTTCTGGCCTTGTCGAACTCCGGCACCACCAGCGAGCTCCTCACGTTATTGCCCCTGATCAAGCGCATGGGAGTCACACTGATCAGCATGACCGGCAATGCCCACTCACCACTGGCTACTGCCGCCGCGGTGAACCTCGACTGCAGCGTCAGCCAGGAAGCCTGCCCATTGAACCTGGCACCAACATCCTCCACAACCACGACCTTGGTTCTGGGGGATGCCTTGGCCATTGCCCTGCTCGAAGCAAAAGGCTTCACCGCTGAGGACTTCGCCTTTTCTCATCCAGGAGGCGCACTAGGTCGCCGCCTGCTGCTCAAGGTTGAGGACATCATGCATGTCGGCCAGGACCTGCCCTATGTGCAGCGAGGGACCTCACTGCGCGATGCCCTGCTGGAAATGACCCGCAAGAAGCTAGGCATGACCGTCATCTTGGAAGCAGACGGTCGTCTCGCTGGGATTTTCACCGACGGAGACCTACGGCGCACCCTGGACCGTGAGATTGACGTGCGCAAGGCCCTCATCGATGAAGTGATGACACCTCACGGCAAGACTGTCCGTCGAGAGATGCTTGCCGCCGAAGCTCTAAAAATCATGGAAGACCATAAAATTAACGCGCTGGTAGTGGTTGACGACACCGACCGACCAGTCGGCGCCCTGAACATGCATGATCTCCTGCATGCAGGAGTTCTATAATGAACGGTCTTTTAGCGCAGCGCGCCAAGACTATTAAATTGGCGATTTTTGATGTCGACGGCGTCATGACCGACGGCCGCCTTTACTTTCTAGCCGATGGCAGCGAGTTCAAGACATTCAACACTCTCGACGGCCACGGCATCAAAATGCTGATCGCATCCGGAGTCCTCACTGCCATCATCAGCGGCAGAACCACCCCCGCGGTTGAACGTCGAGCCAATAACCTCGGCATACAGCACTTGTACCAGGGGCGCGAGGACAAACTAGCCGTCCTAGAAGAACTTCTTGCAGAACTGGGCTTGGACTACTCGCAGGTCGCCTATCTGGGAGATGACCTGCCCGATCTACCCGTCATCCGCAGGGTAGGGCTCGGCATGGCGGTAGCAAACGCCCACGGCTTTGTTCGCCAACACGCTCATGGAGTGACATCGGCACGCGGCGGAGAAGGAGCCGTTCGAGAGTTCTGCGAATTGATACTGGACGCCCAAGGCAATCTTGAAGCCGCTCAAGCTGCATATCTTTAGAGGCGATCATGCTCCGCAGATTGCGTATTCCACTAACGCTTGTCGTCCTGACCGCCCTGCTGATTGCCTTGGGTTACTGGAATATCCGCCCCGAAAGCTTCATGAACGAAATTAATACCCCTCCTCGCGAGGACAATACTATCGACTTTTTCGTTATTCATGCCCACTCGGTACAATATCAGGCTGACGGCACGCCGAAGTATGAAATGACCACAGACAAGCTGGAGCATCTCAAAACCAGCGATATCACTCTGCTTACCCGTCCAGACCTGCTTCTCTTCCGCGGGACCGCATTACCTTGGCATGTGCGAAGCAAGCTTGGCGAAGTGAGCCCTCAAGGCAAAGAAGTAGAACTGATCGATGCGGTAAGAGTTGAGCGCTCCGATAGTAAAGGCCGCCCGAGCATCCTCACCACCAGCCGGCTGACCGTATTCCCAGAGAAGGATTACGCGCAGACCCAACAAGCAGTCATGATCGAGGCGGCCAATGGGGTAACCACGGCCAAAGGAATGAAAGCGTATCTGAATGACGGCAGGATGCACCTGCTGTCCAACATAAGAGGTCAGCATGAGGTTCGCTAACCGTTTCCCCCACGGGACTCTCCCTCTTCTGCTCAGCCTGTGCACCGGGCTCGGAGCCATGAATGCCTGGGCACTGCCCTCTGACGGCGATCAGCCGATTCGTGTGCAAGCAGATAGTGCCGAGCTCGACGATAAGCAGAATGTGGCGGTCTACCAGGGCGGCGTAGTCATCACCCAGGGCTCACGAAAGATCACTGGTGACAAGGTGACCGTTACCCAGGATGAAAATGGCGACATCAAGGTATTGACCTCCATCGGCAATCCTGCCTATTTCGAACATAAGCCCGCGGCCGATAAAGAAACCGTCAAGGCCTACGGAAAGACCATCCAGTATTTTGCCGACAATGAGCGGATAGTACTGATCGACCAAGCCAAGGTGATCCAGAACGGAAACACCTTCGAGGGCGAGAAGATCGTCTACGACACCCAGCGCCAGATCGTCAATGCCGGCCGAGCCACCGGGTCCAATGTGACGACTCCGAAGCCCAGGATCGACATGCTGATCCAGCCCAAGAAGAAGACACAGCCACAGCAGGGGCAAACACAGTAATGGCAGTCCTCAAAGCCCAGCATCTGGCCAAGAGCTATAAGAGTCGCCAGGTAGTTCGCGATGTCAGCCTCTCTATCGAGAGTGGGCAGATAGTCGGCCTGCTCGGTCCCAATGGTGCCGGCAAGACCACCAGCTTCTACATGATCGTCGGATTGGTTCGCGCCGACCAGGGTCGAGTCCTGATCGACCAGTTGGATGTGACCGACCTGCCGATGCACAAACGCGCTCGTGCCGGTATCGGCTACCTGCCCCAGGAAGCTTCGATCTTTCGCAAGCTGTCGGTAGCCGACAACATCATGGCGATTCTCGAGACGCGCAAGGATCTGGACAGCACCGGACGCCACCAGGCGCTGGAGTCCCTGCTTCAGGAGTTCCATATCACGCACATTCGCGACAGCCTCGGCATGAGCCTGTCCGGCGGGGAGCGGCGCCGAGTGGAGATCGCCCGCGCCCTGGCCACCGCTCCGAAGTTCATCCTTCTCGACGAACCCTTCGCCGGCGTCGACCCGATCTCGGTGGGCGATATCAAGCAGATCATTCATCATTTGAAGAACAGGGGTATCGGTGTTCTCATCACCGACCACAATGTCCGTGAAACGCTCGACATCTGTGAAACGGCCTATATCGTCAATGATGGACAATTGATTGCGGAAGGCGATGCTCAGACCATTCTTTCCAACCAACTAGTGAAGGAAGTCTATCTGGGCCACGAGTTCCGTCTTTGATTCTTTCCGAGAGGAAAGGTAGGGCTAGGCAAATCCGTAAAAATAAGGCATATAACTTGCTAGATGGGCGCTTCGCCGCCTTGTAGTGGTTGACGCGCAAGCGTCGGCGCATACGGTGCTTCCTACAATATGAAACCATCGCTAGTCCTAAAAATGGGTCAGCAGCTGACGATGACCCCGCAGCTGCAACAAGCTATCCGCCTGCTTCAATTGTCGACCCTGGATCTTCAACAGGAGATCCAGGAGGCGTTGGACTCCAACCCGATGCTTGAGCAACAGGAAGCTGGCGACGATTACGACAACTCCGATCTGCTAGGCGACCAGAGCGGGCAGGGGTCCGCCGAAGCCGCACTGGAAGGCAGTTATTCGGACCTATATGAGTCACCCTCGTCGACTGCCGGTAACGACCAGGAAGAAGGCGACTGGCACGAGCGCATCCCCAATGAGCTGCCGGTGGACACCGCCTGGGAAGACATCTATCAGACCAGCGCCAGCAACTTGCCGAGCAACGACGACGACGATTGGGATTTCACCGCCCGGACGTCCACCGGAGAGAGCCTGCAGGGCCATTTGCTCTGGCAGTTGAACCTGGCGCCGATGTCTGACACGGATCGCCTGATCGCCATCACCCTCATCGACAGCATCAACAGCGACGGCTATCTGGAAGGGGCGCTGGAAGAGATCCTCCAATCCCTCGACCCGGAGCTGGGTATCGAGCTCGACGAAGTCGAGATGGTTCTGCGCCGCATTCAACAGTTCGAGCCAGCCGGAGTCGCCGCTCGCGATCTAAGCGAATCGCTGCTATTGCAACTGAGACAGATGCCCGCCGATACGCCTTGGCTGAGCGAGGCGCAACGGCTGGCCAGGGACTATCTCGATCTGCTCGGCAACCATGATTTCAGCCAGTTGATGCGCCGCATGAAGCTCAAGGAAGAAGAGCTCCGCCCGGTCATCGAGCTGATCCAGAGCCTCAACCCACGCCCCGGCTCGCAGATCGAAACCAGCGAGGCGGAATACATCGTTCCCGATGTCATAGTGCGCAAGCACAACGGCCGCTGGCTCGTGGAGCTCAACCAGGAAGCGATCCCCCGCCTGCGCATCAATCCGCAGTATGCCGGCTTCGTTCGTCGGGCCGATGCCAGCGCTGACAATACCTTCATGCGCAACCAGTTGCAGGAGGCACGCTGGTTCATCAAGAGCCTGCAGAGCCGCAACGAAACCCTGATGAAAGTTGCCACGCAGATCGTCGAGCACCAACGCGGTTTCCTCGATTACGGCGAAGAAGCCATGAAGCCGTTGGTTCTGCACGACATCGCCGAAGCCGTGGGCATGCACGAGTCGACCATTTCCCGGGTGACCACCCAGAAATACATGCATACTCCGCGAGGCATTTACGAGCTCAAGTACTTCTTCTCCAGCCATGTCAGTACGGCGGAAGGCGGCGAGTGCTCGTCTACTGCGATACGTGCCATCATCAAGAAACTGGTCGCGGCGGAAAATCCGAAAAAGCCATTGAGCGACAGCAAGATCGCTGGTTTACTGGAAGAACAGGGCATACAAGTGGCGCGCCGCACAGTCGCCAAGTATCGCGAATCCCTCGGGATTGCCCCCTCCAGCGAACGCAAGCGACTGATGTAACAGGGCTTGACCTGCCGAACGACTGCTCGGAGGCATTGACCTCCGACGGTCCAAGCCAAGGTATATACCGGTAGCAGGCCCGCTAGCCTGTGTTAATAGCAATAAGGAGAAAGCGGTATGCAAGTCAACATCAGTGGACACCAACTGGATGTGACCGACCCCCTGCGCGGCTATGTTGAGGAGAAACTCAGCCGGCTCGAACGCCATTTCGATCGCATCACCAACGTTCAGGTGATCATGTCGGTCGACAAGCTCAAGCAGAAAATCGAAGCCACTCTGCATGTCGCAGGTGGGGAAGTCGTGGCGAACGCTGAACATGATGACATGTACGCTGCAATCGACCTGCTCATCGACAAGCTCGACCGCCAGTTGATCAAGCACAAGGAGAAGCAGGTTGAGCGCCAGCAGGGCGCAACCGCTCGCTAACCCGATCCCCCATGATCCGACTAGAAAACATCCTAACCCCCGCGCGCTCCCTGGTGAACGTGCCGGGGGGCAGCAAAAAAAGAACGCTGGAATTCATCGCCAATCTGGTCGCGCGTGAAATTTCCGACCTGGATAGCAAGGCCATTTTCGAGAGCCTGGTTGCCCGGGAAAAGCTTGGCTCGACCGGCTTCGGCAACGGAATCGCCATTCCCCATTGTCGTCTTCCTGGCTGTCCCGCTCCGATCAGCGTTCTCCTGCGGTTGGATGCCCCCATCGACTTCGACGCCATCGATGGAGCACCGGTGGATCTGCTATTCGCCCTGCTGGTTCCGGAGGAGGCCACCGACGAGCATCTCCAACTCTTGCGTCAAATCGCCAGTATGCTCGACCGCAGCGAGATCCGAGAACGCCTTCGCCATGCCCAGAGCAGTGAGGCTCTGTACCAAGTGGTAGTGGACACGCAGAACGGTCAATAATTCTAGAGGAGCTTTGTTGGCTGTGAACGACTATCCGGCAGCCAAGCATTTGGCCCCCGTCTCTCGTCGTATCGAAAGAAGAGCCTGAGCATGCGCGTGATCATCGTCAGTGGTCGTTCCGGCTCGGGCAAGAGCACTGCGCTCAATGTGCTCGAAGACAATGGCTTTTACTGCATAGACAACCTGCCGGCCGGGCTGCTTCCTGAACTGGCCGAACGTGCGCTGCTGCATACTGAGCTGCTGCACCCGCAACTCGCCGTTTCCATCGATGCACGCAACCTGCCCAGCCAACTGAAACGCTTCCCAGAGCTGCTCGATGAGGTACGAGCGCGCTACATCGTCTGCGACCTGCTGTTCTTGGATTGCGATGACGAAACCTTGCTCAAGCGTTTTTCGGAAACCCGCCGACGTCATCCTCTGACCAACGAGAATCGCTCCCTGGCCGAAGCCATCCAGGATGAAAGCCGACTGCTAGCCCCGATCAGGGACTTGGCCGACTTGAAGATCGATACCACCCATCTCAATCTCTACCAATTGCGCGACACTCTCAAGCTAAGGCTGTTGCACAAGCCGGAACCGGGCACGGCGTTCCTGGTCGAATCGTTCGGCTTCAAGCGCGGCATGCCGGTGGATGCGGACTTGGTGTTCGATGTGCGCTGCCTACCCAATCCCTACTGGAAGCCCGATCTGCGCGACTTCTCAGGGCTGGATCAACCGGTCGTCGACTACCTGGCCGCTCAGCCTGATGTGGAAGAGATGTACCAGGATATCCATGCTTATCTGCAAAAGTGGCTGCCGCGATTTGCCGCCAGCAATCGCGCTTACGTCACGATCGCCATCGGCTGTACCGGCGGCCATCACAGGTCGGTCTATCTGGCTGAACGACTTGGGCAGGCGCTGAAACAGTCGCTCAAGAACGTTCAGGTTCGCCACCGCGACCTTGGTTGAAGGATTGATTGCGCGATGCCTGCCTGCAAGGTCACCATCATCAACAAGCTCGGCCTCCACGCCCGAGCCGCGGCGAAGTTCGTCGGCCTTGCCGGGCGCTATCCCTGCACGGTGCGTATCGGCCGCGAACCGGAATGCCTGGTCGACGGCAAGAGCATCATGGCGGTAATGATGCTGGCTGCTGGCAAAGGCACACCAATCCACCTGCATACCGAGGGCGAGCAGGACGACGAAGCCCTGAATGCTCTGGTCGAACTGATCAACAACCGCTTCGACGAAGGGGAGTAGACGCAAGGGCAACCGATGCGTCTGCACCGGCTCGCCCGCTCTGATTGGTTTCAGCTGCCTGCCACCGTCATTCGCTCGATCAGCACCGAGCCCGTACGAATGTTGCTGCGTGTCTCCAGATCGCTGCCTACCGCCACCACTTGCCGGAACATATCGCGCAGGTTGCCGGCTATGGTGACCTCCTGCACAGGAAACTGGATCTCACCGTTCTCCACCCAGAAACCACCCGCTCCGCGGGAGTAATCGCCGGTCACTAGATTCAGCCCCTGCCCCATCAGCTCCGTGACCAGCAATCCCCGCCCCATCCGCCGGATCAGGGCCGCCAGGTCTTCCTCGCCATGGCTGACGAACAGGTTGTGCACCCCGCCGGCATTGGCCGTGCTGGGCATGTTCAGCTTGCGTCCCGAGTAAGTGCCCAGCGCATAGCGAAGCAACCGGCCATTTTCGACGAAATGCTTGGCATAGGTCGCCAGCCCGTCCGCATCGAATGCGGCACTCCCCAATGCCCGGGGAAGGCGTGGTCGCTCGTCGAGACTCAGCCATTCGGGGAACAGCTGCTGGCCCAGAGCCCCCTCGAGGAACGAGGTGTGGCGATACAGGTTGCCACCAGTAATGGCAGCGATGAAGTGGCCGAACAGACCCGTGGCCAGTTCGGCAGCGAACAGCACCGGCACCTCGCAGGTAGGTACGGGCCGCGCGCCCAGACGGCTCACCGCGCGCTCGGAGGCACGCCGCCCGATGCTCTGCGGATCGGCCAGCGCCTCGCCCTGCCGGCTGACGTCGTACCAGTAATCGCGCTGCATCTGCCCTTCGCCCTCGGCGATCATCACGCAGCTCAGGCTGTGCCGGGTACTGGCATAGCCGCCGATGAAGCCATGGCTGTTGCCATAGACGCGACAGCCCTGATGGGAGTTCAGCGATGTGCCATCGGCATTCTTGATCCGTGGGTCGGCGGCGAATGCCGCCGCCTCGCACTCCAGCGCCCGCTCGATGGCCTGTTCGGGAGTGATCGACCAAGGATGGTAGAGATCCAGTTCGGGCAGTTCGCTGGGCATCAACGCGGCATCCGGGAGACCGGCGCAATCGTCTTCCGAGGCATGCTTGGCAATGGCCAGGGCAGCCGCCACGGTCTCCCGGATGGCATCCTCACCGGTCGCCGAGGTACTCGCCGAACCCTTGCGCTGACCGAGATACAGGGTGATGCCGAAACCCTGGTCGCGGTTGAATTCCACCGTCTCCACCTCGCCCCGACGGATCGAGGTGGATAGCCCCTGCTCCATGGATACCGAAACCTCACAGGCAGTGGCGCCTTGCCGCCTGCTCTCCGCGAGGATCCGCTCGACCTTCGCCTGCAGCTCCGGCAACGCCTGCGGACCGACTTTGTCTGCTGAATTCATAACGACTCCTGAGTTGCAGCTATCGCCCTACCGGCTCATGCCCGACCTGCCATCGAGGCCCGAGCTTGCGGCCCGATGCTGCTGTTATCATGGCAGGAATTTCCACTGGAATACCGCCATGCCCGAATTTCACGACGACCTCTCCGGGGAGAAGAGCAAATCCCAGGTCAAGCGCGAGCTTCACGCCCTGCAGGATCTCGGCGAGCGTCTGACCACGCTCAAGCTTGAGCAACTGAATCGCCTGCCGCTGACCGACGCCTTGCGCCGCGCCCTGATCGATGCGCCGAAACACAGCGCGCATATCGCCCGCAAACGCCATCTCCAATACATCGGCAAACTGATGCGCGACCAAGATGTCGATGCCATTCACGCCCTGTTCGACCAGCTGGATACCTCGACCCGCCAGTACAACGAGCGCTTCCATGCATTGGAGCGCTGGCGCGATCGCCTGATCGAAGGCGGAGACGAAGCCCTGGAAGCCTTCGTCAACGACTATCCGGACACCGATCGCCAGCATCTGCGCGGCCTGATCCGTCATGCCCAGCATGAACTGGCCCACAACAAGGCCCCCAGCGCCGCTCGCAAGATCTTCAAGTACATCCGCGGACTCGACGAAGCCCAGCGCGGGCTGAGCTGATCCCCCGAGGATTCGCCCAGCGTCAATTACCAGCCGACGCACTTCCGTGCGTCGGCAATGCGACAACCGGACCTGGAAGGCACTCAGGCTCCGGTGCCGCCCACGGTGATCGCGTCGATCTTCAAGGTCGGCTGACCAACGCCCACCGGCACGGACTGCCCGTCCTTGCCGCAGGTGCCCACGCCGCTGTCCAGAGCCAGATCATTGCCGACCATGGAGACCCGGTTCATCACCTCCGGGCCATTACCGATCAGGGTCGCGCCCTTCACCGGGGCCGTGATCCGGCCATCCTCGATCAGATAGGCCTCGCTGGTGGAGAACACGAACTTGCCGCTGGTGATATCGACCTGTCCGCCGCCGAGGCTGGCACAGAATAACCCCTTCTTCACCGAAGCGATGATTTCCGCCGGATCACTGTCGCCGGCCAGCATGTAGGTATTGGTCATGCGCGGCATCGGCAGGTGCGAATAGGATTCGCGCCGGCCGTTGCCGGTCGGCAAGACGCCCATCAGCCGGGCGTTCAGCTTGTCCTGCATGTAGCCCTTGAGGACGCCCTTCTCGATCAGGGTGGTGCACTGGGTCGGGGTGCCCTCGTCGTCAACGCTCAACGAGCCCCGACGCCCGGCCAGAGTGCCGTCGTCGACGATGGTGCAGAAGCTGGAGGCCACCCGCTCGCCGATCCGCCCGCTGTACGCGGAGCTGCCCTTGCGGTTGAAGTCCCCCTCCAGGCCGTGGCCGACGGCCTCGTGCAGCAGCACGCCGGACCAGCCTGGCCCGAGCACCACCGGCAGGGTGCCGGCCGGTGCCGGTACCGCCTCCAGATTGACCAGTGCCTGGCGCAGCGCCTCGCGGGCATAGCCCATGGCACGATCCTCTTCGAGGAAATAGCGGTAGTCGGTACGCCCGCCGCCGCCTTGTCCGCCGCGCTCGCGGCGACCGTTCTGCTCGACGATGACGCTGACGTTGAAACGCACCAGCGGACGCACATCCGCGCTCAAGCTACCGTCGCTGGCGGCGACCAAAATATGCTCCCAGGTCCCCGCCAGGCTCACGGTGACTTGCTTGATGCGGGGATCGAGCGCCCGGGTGGCAGCATCGATTCGCTTGAGCAGCTCCACCTTCTCGGCCCGGTCGATCACTTCCAAGGGATTGCTGCTGGTGTAGAGGCGCTGCACCTGGGGACTGGCGAAGGCCTGGACCTGCCCCTGCTTTCCGGCACGGGCGATCGAGCGCGCCGCCTGGGCAGCCTGACGCAGCGCCTCCTCGGTGATCGCATTGCTATAGGCGAAGCCGGTCTTGTCGCCGGACTGGGCCCTGACGCCCACGCCCTGATCGAGATGGAAACTGCCATCCTTGACGATGCCGTCCTCCAACAGCCAGGACTCCGACACCAGGCTCTGGAAGTACAGATCCGCCGCATCGATGCCCGGACCGGCCAGCTCGCCGAGCAACGCCGGCAGAGCGTCGAGATCCAGGCCACCGGGGCCCAGCAGCTGCTGGCTAACGGGTAACACCAACTCGCTCATAATCACTCCATTCTGGCCGGCCGCGGCACGGCCGGCACTGAGAATCGCCGATGTCGATGCACCGGCATACGCTGACGGATCGCAGTCTGCTCGCCCGGATCGCGGTTGGCCAGCAGAACGGCCTCGCCCTGCGCCTGCTCGGCCAGAATCCGCCCCCAGGGATCGACGATCGCCGAATGGCCGTAGGTCTCCCGCGGCCCCGTATGAGTGCCGCCCTGGCCAGCGGCCAGCGGCCAGCAGCCAGCAGCCAGCAGCCAGCATTGAGTCTCCAGAGCCCGGGCGCGCACCAGCACATGCCAATGCGCGGCACCGGTCACCGCCGTGAAGGCCGAGGGCGCGCTGATGAGTTCCGCGCCGGCCTCGCGCAAGGCGCCATACAGTTCGGGGAAGCGAAGGTCGTAGCAGACGGTCAGCCCCAGGCGCCCGGCCGGGGTGTCCGCCACTACCACCCGTTCGCCATGGGCGTAGTCGTCCGACTCGCGGTAATGGCCACGGCTGTCCGCCACCTCTACATCGAACAGGTGCAGCTTGTCGTAGCGCGCCACCTGCTCGCCATGCTCGTCGAACAGCAGCGAACAGGCATGCGCCTTGGCTTGGGGACGTCCGGGCGGCGGCAACGGCAAGGTGCCGGCCACGATCCACAGGCCGAAGTCCCTCGCCGCCTGGCGCAGGCAGGGCAAGATCGGCCCCTCGCCCAGGGCCTCGGCCCGCCCGAGGGCGGCGGCATCGCGCCGCCCCATGGCGGCGAAGTTCTCCGGCAGCACGGCCAGCCGTGCCCCACCGGCCGCCGCCTGCTCGAGCAGCCGCCGTGCCGTTGCGAGGTTCTCCAGCACATCGTCCTGACTGACCATCTGGATCACGGCGAGATTCATTCGGCTTCTCCGCTGCAGCTTTCCGTCAAAAGTCGCGCACTTCATCGCCCGCTGCAAGCACCATCACCCGATCGGGATCGTTAGAAGGGCTTGTCGTAGGTAATTTTAGGCTCCTGCCAAGAGCCCTCGACACGGTATTTGACGCTGGCGAAGCGTGAAACCCGGTTGCCGAGCAGCTTGTCGACCACGAACAGTGCGCCCCCGACCGCAGGCGCACCGACCAACAGGACAGCCATCACGTTGCTGCTGATCGGCAGGGTGACCCGTAACCTGGCGTCGATTCTGTTGCTCGGCAGGTCGAGGGTACCCTCCATCTCGATATCGTTCGACGGGCCCTCCATGGTGATAGGCGTGCGGGTGGCGAAAACGCCGTCATGACCGTCGAGCAGGCCCTTGACCTCGTCATAGCTCAATCCCCTGCCGAACAGGTCGGAAAAGTCCAGGCGCAGACGCCGCCCTATGGCGTCGAAATTGAGCAGGCCGAATACTCGCGCCGCAGAGCCATCCACCTCGAGGAACTGGCCCTTGCGCAAGCTGAAGTCGAGACTGCCGCTGTAGCGCTCGATATGCATCGCGGCCGGCGAACCCGGCCAGCGCCCGTCCACATCCACCCGGAATCGCTTGCTGGTCGTGGACGGAGCGAAGCCCCAGGCCTTCAGCACCGGGGCCAGATCGCCCCCTCTCACGCGCCCCTTGTACCAGCTGCTACCGGAGCCGGGCCGCCCCTCCCAGCCCGCGTTGCCGCTCACCCGCAGTCCCTTGAGGTCGAGATCCAGCTCGCTGAAACCGACGCCGTCGGCCGACGGGCGTGCCTTGAACGACCAGGCACCGATCTGTTCGGCTCCGCGCTGGAGGCTCTTGATCCTCACATCCAGTGGGGGAATCTGCCGCGGATCGATGCGCGCCAGCGGATCCCTGTACGGCGGCGTCCCCCCTTGCTCCGATACCGCCCCGGTCGATGCGGGCGGCTGAAGTACCAGGTACTCCAGGTCGGCATCGATCGGCTGGCTCTTGCCCTTCGGGACCAGGATCCGCCCCTTCGCCTGCGGGCTGTTCAGGTCGAGCTGCCACCCTCCGGAGGCTGGGGTCAGACTCGCATAGAGCTGTGACAGGGTCAGGCCGCCCCCCTGAAAGTGCCCGATCTGCAACTCGGCGCCACGCAACCAGGGAGGGGAGGCCTCGGCCTGCTGGCCGGAGCCTAGCGTCACCGGCGTCAGCGGTGCCAGCACCTCGCGCCAGGCGTCCCACTCCAGAGACTCCAGGCTGCCCCGCACCCAGAGGCCTTCGCTTACCGGCAGCTCCGCCTCTTGCCCGCCAAGGCGCAGCTCCGCACGCCCACCGACCAGCTGCCCCTGCGGAGCGGCCATGGCCAGGCTAGCCAGATCGCCATAGTCCAGCCGGTAGTGCCGCTCCGTAGACGTATCCAAAGTCATGCGGAAATGCGACTGGCGTGCGACCTGCTCCGGCTTGCCCAGAGGCTCCGGTAGATCGATCCGCAGCCCGCGCAGATCGGAATCGACCGTCAGCAGACTGTCCTGACCATCCAGGCTCAGATCCAGCCGGTAGGGCAGCTCGCCGCTCAGCGGCAAGGTCCGGGTCAGACTCAGCCACTCGCTCAGAGCGGGCCAGGACACTCTCCCCGTGGCCCGTATGCGCGTCAGCGGCTGGCCGCTGCTGCCTTCGGCGATAGCCTCGGCGCGTACCGGCTGGCCGAATATCTGGGCACGGGCATCCTTGGAGCTGAGTCCGCGAGCGATGTCGTAATCGAAATTCCCCTGCAGTTGCTCGAGTTGCAGCTTGGCCTGGGCGATCTTCAGGCGGGCACCCGAGGTGGTCAGCGCGATCTGGACGCCGAGCGGAGGCTGCCGCTCATCGCGGCGCAGCGGGATATCCAGGCTGAGCCCGCCCTTGAGCGCCCCCTCTCCCTCCCAACCGGCGAAAATGGCGGAAGCGCCTTTCAGCGGCGCCTCGCGGACGAACCTCAGCCCCTCGCCGATACTGCTGTCCAGCTCGCCCTTGAGCTGTAACCGCGGCAGCACGCCACGGCCCAGCGGAATATCCGCCTGTGCCGCAGTCACCTGGCTGTCCAGGATACGCCCGCTGCTGAGCCTGACCCGAACGCCGCTATCTTCGACGAACACCTCGCCACGGGCCTCGTGCAGCCCGGGCCAGCCTTGCCGATAATCCAGCTCGGTCCCCTGGATCTTGAAGAACAGGCCGAGGCTGCGTGCAGTGTCCAGAGCCCCCTTGTTCAACGAGCCCTGGTAGAGAAAATAGCCTTCGTCGACCCGGCCGCTGCGGATCGCCGTCTTCAGCCAGCCCGCCAGGTCCGGGGAAAGCGCGGTGGGCAGGTACTTCTCGGTATAGCTGGCATCGCCGTCGCGCATCCCGACCCGCAAGTCCATGTAATCTTCCTCGGCCGGATCGCGGCGCAGGCGGATCAGGAAATCGCCCGCCGCGTTGCCCTCCTCTCCCTGGGTCTGCAGGTAGGGAGCGATCAGCGTCACCGCCTCCTCGTCGATATGCCATAGCAGCCGACCGCCGACATGCCGGTAGTGCCAGGGGTGGGGAAACACATTGGCGAGATGCAGGATGGCATCCGGCGCATCCAGGCGTAATTCGCCGGCGCCGAGATCGCCGACCACGCTACCGCTGACATTCTCCGCCGCCGGCACACCGCCGAAGGCATTGAAGGCCACCCGATCGAGATTGGCGGCGTAGCTCAGACGCGCGCTCGCACTCGCTTGTGGCTTGTAGAACAGCTCGATATTGCGCAGGGTTCCCCGCGGCTGCAGCCCGGCCAGTAGGTTCGCGGCAGTTTTCGGCAACGGCGCCATGGCCTGCACAACGGAGGCGATGGGTGGTAGATGGAGACGGTCGGCGCTGATCGCCCACTGTTCTTCATGCAGGGCGGATGAAGCGCGGTGCTCCACCCCGACCTGCACCTCGCCCCAGCGGGTGGGCCCCAGCGTCGCGGCCAGGGAATCGAGCAGCACCCGGAAATCGGCGCCATTGCGCTGGAAGTAGCCGGTCACGGCGAGATCCTGCAGGCTGACCGGCGGCCGCTCGGCATAATTCCCCACCAGCTCCGGAGCATGGAGACGGATCACGCCTCGCTGCAATCCGGCGTCCGCCCAGGACAACCAGAGCTCGCCACCGGCTCGCAGCCGCTCGAGGTGCCAGTCGCGGGTCAGGGCGCGCGGCAACCAGGCGGCCCAATCGCTTTGCGGCAGGCTGAGATAGAACTCGGCCGGGCTCTGCAACCAGTCCTGGGCATCCAGATGGGTACGCAGGCTCCAGCTCAGCGGCAGACCGTCGGGTAAGCGCAGATGACCGTCCAGGCGCTGCCGTCCCTCGGCGTTGGATAGACTCAGGTTGACCTGGGTGAGACTGAAAGGCGCCTGCCCATGGGGTTCGAGCGTCAGTTGACTGTCCAGCAACGACAGACTGGCGATCTGCTCCAGTCCCTTGAGGACCACGGACGGATCCAGGGGTTTCCGAGGCTCCCGCGAAGGCAGCCCGACGAGGCTCCATTTCCCCTGCTCGTCCTCCCTCAGGCTGAGCTTCAGCCCCTCGAATTCCAAGCTGTCGATGCGTAGCCGACGGGCCAACAGGCTCTGCAGCAGATCCGGACGCATCCGTACGTGATCCAGACGCAAGGCACCGGCGCCCTCGCCCAGCAGCAGGTCGTGGGCCACCAGCAACGGCGAGAATCCCGCCCAGTCCCCCTCCAGGCTGCCAACGGAAACCGGCATGCCCAAAGCCTCCCGGGCCTGTGCCTCCAGATCCGGGCGGTACGCGGCGACCATCGGAACAAGCTCGCGACCGAGACTGACGTACAGCGCCAGCAGCATCAACGATAGAGCACAAAGCCCGAGCAGGCCGCGCAGGCAGCCCGCTAGCAGGCGGAAAAAACGCTGCATGACTAGGCCTTAAAGCAGAACGACATCGTACTGTTCCTGGGAATACATGCCCTCGACCTGAAATTTGATGGGACGCTGAATGAACGCCTCGAGATCGGCGACGTTGCCCGACTCCTCGTCGAGCAGGCGATCCACCACCTTCTGGTTGGCCAACACCAGGTAGCCCTCGGCCTGGTAAGCCCGTGCTTCGCGGAGTATCTCGCGGAAGATCTCGTAGCAGATGGTTTCCGGGGTCTTCAGCTTGCCGCGGCCCTGGCAGCAACTGCAGGGCTCGCAGAGCACCTGCTCGAGGCTCTCGCGGGTGCGCTTGCGGGTCATCTGCACCAAGCCCAGTTCGGTGATGCCGATGATGTTGGACTTGGCGTGGTCACGCTCCAGCTGCTTCTCCAGAGTGCGCAACACCTGGCGCTGATGATCCTCGTCCTCCATGTCTATGAAGTCGATGATGATGATCCCGCCGAGATTACGCAGGCGAAGCTGGCGGGCGATGGCCGTGGCCGCCTCGAGGTTGGTCTTGAAGATCGTCTCTTCCAGGGTACGGTGACCGACGAAGGCCCCGGTGTTGACGTCGATGGTGGTCATCGCCTCGGCCGGGTCGACGATCAGGTAGCCGCCGGACTTCAGCATCACCTTACGTTCCAGCGCCTTCTGGATTTCATCCTCGACGCCGTAGAGATCGAAGATCGGCCGCTCGCCGGGATAATGTTCGAGCCGATCGGCGATCTCCGGCATTAGCTCCGCGACGAATTGCGAAACTCTCTGGAAGGTCTCCCGGGAATCGATCCGGATCTTCTCGATCCGCGGACTGACCAGATCGCGCAGGGTGCGCAGGGCCAGACTGAGGTCTTCGTAGATAACCGCCGGTGCGGAGACCGTCTGCATCTGCCCAGCGATCTGGGTCCAGAGGCGGCGCAGATAGCGGATATCCACCAGGATCTCGTCGGCCCCGGCACCTTCGGCCGCAGTGCGCAGAATGAACCCTCCTTCGTTCTCGATGCCCTCGGCGGCCACGCAGTCGGCTACCACCTTCTTCAGGCGCTCGCGTTCGGCCTCGTCCTCGATTTTCAGGGAAATGCCCACATGGCTGGTACGCGGCATGTAGACCAGATAGCGCGAGGGGATCGACAGGTGGGTGGTCAGGCGGGCGCCCTTGCTGCCGATCGGATCCTTGGTGACCTGCACCACCAGACTCTGCCCTTCATGCACCAGGGCGCTGATGTTCTCCACCCCGCTGCCTTCGCGACCAGAAATCTCCGAGGCGTGAATGAAGGCGGCTCGCTCCAGGCCGATATCGACGAAGGCCGCCTGCATGCCCGGCAGCACCCGCACCACCTTGCCCTTGTAGATGTTGCCGACGATGCCACGGCGTAGGGTGCGCTCGACGTGCACTTCCTGCAGCACCCCGTTCTCCACCACCGCCACGCGCGATTCCATCGGCGTGATATTGATCAGAATCTCTTCGCTCATCGCATGTTCCCGCTCGGGCTACAGGCCCCTGTTCACCCTTCGGGCACCTCGTTATTTAGGTTGCCAGAACGGGATACCGAATTCTGTCAGCAAATGCGCAGTCTCGCACAACGGCAAGCCGACCACCGCCGAATAACTGCCCTGCAGATGACGCACGAATACCGCGGCGAAGCCCTGGATCGCGTAGCCGCCGGCCTTATCCGCCGGTTCGCCGGTATCCCAGTAGGCACCGGCCTCGACGGCATCGACCGGGCGGAAGCCGACCCGACTGGAGACGGTCCGCGCTTCGCTGTGCTGCACACTGGCCAAAGCCACTGCGGTGAGCACCTCGTGCTCGCGTCCGCTGAGGGACTGCAGCATGGCGATGCACTCCTCGCGACTCGCGGGCTTGCCGAGAATACGGCCGTCCAGCACCACGGTGGTATCGGCGCCAAGCACCACGGCCTGCTCGTCGGCCCCCAGGGTGGCCAGCCCGGCCGCCGCCTTGGCCCGGGCCAGACGTTCCACGTAGGCAGCCGGCGCCTCGTCGGGCAAGGGAGTCTCGTCGACCGAGGTCATGAGGGAAACGAAGGGCACGCCGATCTGTGCGAGCAGCTCGCGCCGACGGGGAGAGCCAGAGGCCAGGTAGAGGGTGGTCATGCAACTTCTCCCCGCCCGGGTGCCACGATATTCATGGCGGACCCGGCTAATTGACGTTGAGGCGCAGGCGCAGACCGCGCAGCGCCGTGAACACCCAGGGCCAGAGCAGAGCGCTGACCAGAGCCGGCAGCAGGAACGCCAGCGTTGGAGGACGGTTGCCGGTCAGTGCATTGAGCCACAGCTGCACCAACTGGGCCAGACCGAAGACGACCAGGATCACCAGACTCTGCTGCCATGGCGGAAAAACGCGTATGCGCTGCTGCAGGGACATGACCAGGAAGGCGATCAGGGTAAGGGTCAGGGCGTGCTGACCGAGCAGAACCCCATAGAGCACGTCCATCGCCAAGCCCAGCAACCAGATCACGGTCATGCTGACCCTGTGCGGCAGGGCAAGAATCCAATAGGTGACGCACATTGCCAGCCACAGCGGACGACCGACCTCCATAAAGCTTGGCATAGGCGCCACGCTGAGCAATAAACCGACGAGATAGCTGGCCCAGATCACCCAGAGGTTGTGCGCTCCGGTCGGACTCATCGACGCGGCCCCTGGATTTGCGCCGGTGGCTCGGGCTTGGCCGGGGCGGCGGCCCGCTCCGGAGTCGGCGCAGGTGGCACGACCGGAGCTGCCCCCTGCTCGGCGGCCTTAAGGTCCAGCGCCTCCTGGGCCTGGGCCGCCTCGCTGGCTCGCTGCTCGGCAGTACGCGGATCGCTGAACACCAGCAGCATGTAGCGGGTCCGGTTCAGCGCAGCGGTCGGTACGGCACGCACAATGGCGAAGGGCTGCCCCGAGTCGTGGATCACTTCCTTGACGATGGCCACCGGATAGCCGGAAGGGAAGCGCTGCCCCATGCCCGAACTGACCAGCAGGTCGCCCTCCTTGATGTCGGCGGTATCGGCCACATGGCGCAACTCGAGGCTTTCCGGATTGCCGGTGCCCACGGCGATGGCACGCAAGCCGTTGCGATTGACCTGAATCGGGATGCTGTGAGTGGTATCGGTGAGCAGCAGCACTCGCGCCGAGTAAGGCATCACCTCCACCACCTGCCCCATCAGGCCGCGCGCATCGAGCACCGGCTGGCCGATGAACACGCCGTCACGCTCGCCCTTGTCGATGAGGATGCGATGGGTGAAAGGATTGGGATCGACACCGATCAGCTCGCTGACCAGTACCCGCTCGTCCACCAGGGCGGCGGAGTTGAGCAACTCACGCAGGCGCACGTTCTGCTCGGTGAGGGTCGCTAGCTTCTGCAGCCGGCGCTGCATCAAGAGAGCCTCGGCCTTGAGCTTCTCGTTCTCGGCGAGCAGCTCGCTGCGGCTGGTGAACTGCTGGTTGATCCCCTCCCACAGTCGCACCGGTAGATCGGTCACCCAGTAGAACGGCGTCAGCAGCAGCCCCAGTTGGCTACGTACCGGTTTGAAGGTATCGAAACGGGCGTCCACCACCATCAGCGCGACCGAGAGAACGGCCAGCACCAGCAGGCGAGCCACGAGCGACGGCCCTTTGCTGAAAAGCAGTTTGATAGCGAGATCCTCACCGCCGCGGGCCTCGAGGCGCCAGCGGCCTACCCTAACCAGCGCCGCGCCTAGAGTCCGGAACGATTCGTGGCTGGCACCTATGGCTCACTCGGTCGAGAGCAGATCCATGCTCTGCCGATCGATCATCTCCAACGCGCGGCCGCAGCCGCGTGCCACGCAGGTCAGCGGGTCCTCGGCGACGATCACCGGCAACCCGGTTTCCTGGGCCAGCAGCTTGTCCAGGTCGCGCAGCAGAGCGCCGCCGCCGGTCAGCACCAGGCCACGCTCGGCGATGTCGGCGGCCAGTTCGGGCGGAGACTGCTCGAGGGCGCTCTTGACCGCCTGAACGATGGTTGCCAGGGATTCCTGTAGGGCGTCCAGCACTTCGGTGGAGTTGAGGGTGAAACTGCGCGGCACGCCCTCGGCCAGGTTCCGCCCACGTACATCGACCTCGCGAACTTCGCTGGCCGGCCAGGCGGTACCGATTTCCTGCTTAATGCGCTCGGCGGTGGCCTCGCCGATCAGGCTGCCATAATTGCGCCGAACGTAGGTGACGATGGCCTCGTCGAAACGGTCACCGCCGACCCGCACGGACTCGGCATAGACCACGCCGTTCAGGGAAATCAGGGCGATCTCCGTGGTGCCGCCGCCGATATCGACGACCATCGAACCATGCGCCTCGTCGACCGGCAGGCCGGCGCCGATTGCCGCCGCCATCGGCTCCTCGATCAGGAATACTTCGCGGGCGCCGGCGCCGAGGGCCGACTCGCGGATCGCCCGGCGCTCGACCTGGGTCGACTTGCAGGGCACGCAGATCAGGACGCGCGGGCTCGGCTGCAGGAAACTGCTCTCATGCACTTTATTGATAAAATACTGCAGCATCTTCTCGCAGACGCTAAAGTCGGCGATCACGCCGTCTTTCATCGGTCGAATGGCGTTGATGTTGCCCGGGGTTCTTCCCAGCATGCGTTTGGCTTCGGCACCGACCGCCACGACGCTCTTCTGGTTGCCATGGGTACGGATGGCAACCACGGATGGCTCGTTCAAAACTATGCCGCGATCCCGCACATAGATAAGGGTATTGGCCGTCCCCAGGTCGATAGACAGATCGCTGGAAAACATGCCACGGAGTTTCTTGAGCATTAAGGGAACCCTGAGGCAAAGCATGGGTAAAAAAGTGCGCAAACTCTAACAATGGCAGGGATTTTGGGCAAGGCGCGCTCTGTGATAAATTGCCGGTTTTCCCAGGCCGTTAGGCCCACAAACGCGGCCTTCGACCGCCTGCTCGGGACCTGGTTCCAAGCCCCTTTCACCCGCGGTCGCCCGCCCGCTTTTCCTGGAGAAATCCCCGATGGCGCTTGAACGCTCCGACGTGGAAAAGATCGCCCATTTGGCCCGCCTGGGCCTCGACGAAGCCGACATTCCACGCACCACCGAAACCCTCAACAACATTCTCGGCCTGATCGACCAGATGCAGGCCGTCGACACTCAGGGTATCGAGCCGCTGGCCCACCCGCTGGAGGCCACCCAGCGCCTGCGCGCCGACGTGGTCAGCGAAACCAATCAGCGCGACGCCTACCAGGCCATCGCCCCGGCGGTGGAAAACGGTCTCTATCTGGTTCCCAAGGTGATCGAGTGATGCATCGACTGACTCTGGCGCAAATCGCCCGCGGCCTGGCCGCCAAGGAATTCTCCGCCGTCGAGCTGAGCGACGCCCTGCTGGCGCGCATCATCCAACTCGACCCGCAGCTGAACAGCTTCATCACCATCACCGCCGAGCAGGCGCGCGCCCAGGCCGCGGCGGCCGACGCCCGCCGTGCCGCCGGCGAGAGCGGCGCCCTGCTCGGCGCGCCGATCGCCCACAAGGACCTGTTCTGCACCAAGGGCGTGCTGACCACCTGCGCCTCGAAGATCCTCGCCAACTTCCAGGCGCCCTACGATGCCACCGTGGTAGAGAAGCTAGCGGCCGCCGGTGCGGTCAGCCTCGGCAAGCTGAACATGGACGAGTTCGCCATGGGCTCGGCTAACGAATCCAGCCACTTCGGCGCGGTGAAGAACCCCTGGGACACCGGCCGCGTACCTGGCGGTTCCTCGGGCGGCTCGGCCGCTGCCGTCGCCGCCCGGCTGATTCCGGCGGCCACCGGCACCGACACCGGCGGCTCGATCCGCCAGCCGGTGGCGCTGACCAACCTCACCGGGATCAAGCCGACCTACGGTCGCGTGTCGCGCTGGGGCATGATCGCCTACGCCTCCAGCCTCGACCAGGGCGGCCCGCTGGCGCGCACCGCCGAGGACTGCGCCCTGCTGCTCTCTGCCATGGCCGGCTTCGATCCGAAGGATTCCACCTGCGTCGACGCCCCGGTGGACGACTACCTGGCCATGCTCAACCAGCCGCTGGCCGGCCTGCGCATTGGCCTGCCCAAGGAATACTTCGGCGAGGGTCTAGATGCGCGCATCGCCGAGAAGGTATTGGCGGTGGTCGAGGAGCTGAAGAAGCTCGGCGCCACGGTGAAGGACATCTCGCTGCCGAACATGCAGCACGCCATCCCGGCCTACTACGTGATCGCTCCGGCGGAAGCCAGCTCCAACCTGTCGCGCTTCGACGGCGTGCGCTTCGGTTACCGCTGCGAAAACCCGGTCAACCTCGAGGACCTATACAAGCGCTCTCGCGGCGAGGGCTTCGGTGCCGAGGTCAAGCGGCGCATCATGGTCGGCACCTACGCGCTGTCGGCCGGCTACTACGACGCCTACTACCTGAAGGCGCAGAAGATCCGCCGACTGATCAAGAACGACTTCGTGCAGGCGTTCAGCGAGGTCGACGTGATCCTCGGCCCGACCACCCCCAACCCGGCGTGGAAGCTCGGCGAGAAGAGCGCCGATCCGGTGTCGGCCTACCTGGAAGACATCTACACCATCACCGCCAACCTCGCCGGCATCCCCGGCCTGTCCATGCCGGCCGGCTTCGTCGACGGCCTGCCGGTGGGCGTGCAGCTGTTGGCGCCGTATTTCCAGGAAGCGCGTCTGCTCAACGTGGCGCACCAGTACCAGCAGGTGAGCGACTGGCACACCCGCACCCCGGCCGGATTCTGAGGACGACACACATGCAATGGGAAACCGTGATCGGGCTGGAAATCCACGCCCAGCTCAGCACCCGCTCGAAGATCTTCTCCGGCAGCGCCACCACCTTCGGCGCCGAGCCGAACACCCAGGCCAGCCTGGTCGACCTCGGCATGCCCGGCACCCTGCCGGTACTCAATGAAGAAGCCGTGCGCATGGCGGTGAAGTTCGGCCTGGCGATCGACGCCGAACTGGGCCGCACCAACGTGTTCGCGCGCAAGAACTACTTCTACCCGGACCTGCCCAAGGGCTACCAGACCAGCCAGATGGACCACCCGGTGGTCGGCAAGGGCCACCTGGACATCACCCTGGAAGACGGCAGCGTCAAGCGCATCGGCATCACCCGCGCGCACCTGGAAGAGGACGCCGGCAAGAGCCTGCACGAGGACTTCCACGGCATGTCCGGGATCGACCTCAACCGCGCCGGCACCCCGCTGCTGGAGATCGTCTCCGAACCGGACATCCGCTCGGCCAAGGAAGCAGTCGCCTACGTCAAGGCGATCCACGCGCTGGTGCGCTATCTCGGCATCTGCGACGGCAACATGGCCGAAGGCTCGCTGCGCTGCGACTGCAACGTCTCGGTGCGCCCGAAGGGCCAGGTCGAGTTCGGCACCCGCGCCGAGATCAAGAACGTCAACTCGTTCCGCTTCATCGAGAAGGCGATCAACCACGAGGTGCAGCGGCAGATCGAACTGATCGAGGACGGCGGCAAGGTGGTGCAGGAAACCCGCCTGTACGACCCGAACAAGGACGAAACGCGCTCGATGCGCAGCAAGGAAGAAGCCAACGACTACCGCTACTTCCCCTGCCCCGATCTGCTGCCGGTGGTGCTGGAGGACAGCTTCGTCGAGCAGGTGCGCGGCGAGCTGCCGGAGCTGCCCAACGAGAAGCGCGCGCGCTTCGAGAGCCAGTACGGCCTGTCCGCCTACGACGCCAGCGTATTGAGCGCCAGCCGCGAGATGGCCGAGTACTTCGAGCAGGTGCAGGCCGCCTGCGGCGATGCCAAGCTGGCCGCCAACTGGGTGATGGGCGAGCTGTCCAGCCTGCTCAACGCCGGAGGCCTTTCGATCGAGCAGTCGCCGGTGTCCGCCGCCCAGCTCGGCGGGCTGATCCTGCGCATCAAGGACAACACCATCTCCGGCAAGATCGCCAAGATGGTGTTCGAGGCGCTGGCCGAAGGCTCCGGCGACTCCGCCGATACCATCATCGAGGCCAAGGGCCTCAAGCAGGTCACCGACAGCGGCGCCATCGAGGCGATGCTCAAGGAAGTGCTGGACGCCAACGCCGCTCAGGTCGAGCAGTACCGCGCCAGCGACGAGGCCAAGCGTGGCAAGATGTTCGGCTTCTTCGTCGGCCAGGCGATGAAGGCCTCCAAGGGCAAGGCCAACCCCGGCCAGGTCAACGAGCTGCTGAAGAAGCTGCTCGAAGGCTGAGCGAAAACGGACGACGCCGGCCTTGCCCCCGGCGAACGCCTGGCACGCAAGTACCAGCTAGCGGAAAGCCATACCAAGATGGCAACATGACGCCCGCCGGACGGCGCCGAGCTGCGATGCGGCACCGTCCGGGGGAGCGCCCGGCTGCAACGACCCTGCGTTCCCTTGACTCATGGAGGCGTCATGCAACGCTGGTTGATCCTCGCTCTTCTCGCCCTGCTCGCCGGCTGTGCCGGTCAGCGGACCGCCACCGATGCCGGCGACTACCACGCCGAAGGCAAGGCGTCCTGGTACGGCACTCGCCATCATGGCAAGCGCACCGCTAGCGGCGAGCGCTTCGACAAGAACGCCCTCACCGCCGCCCACCGGACCCTGCCGTTCGGCTCCCGCGTGCGGGTCACCAACCTGCGCAACCGGCGTAGCGTGGTGGTGCGCATCAACGATCGCGGCCCCCACGGGCGCGGGCGCCTGATCGATCTTTCCCATCGGGCCGCCCGCGAACTGGGCATGCTCGGCACCGGCGTGGCCCCGGTGCGCGTGGAAGGAATCCGCAACTGACCCAGCGCCGCCGACCGCGGCTTCGGAGACAGCATGACCCTGATGATCCTCGTCAACCTGATCGCCGGCCTGGCGTTGCTGGTCATCGGCGCCGAGGCCCTGGTCCGCGGCGCCTCGCGTCTGGCGGCCCGGTTCGGCATCCCGCCGCTGATCATCGGCCTGACCGTGGTGGCCTTCGGCACCAGCGCCCCGGAGATGGCGGTGAGCATCCAGTCGGCCAGCCACGGCCAGGGAGACATCTCGGTCGGCAACGTGGTCGGCAGCAACATCTTCAACGTGCTGATGATCCTCGGCCTGTCGGCGCTGGTCATTCCTCTGAGCGTATCGCGCCAGCTGATCCGCCTGGACGTGCCCACCATGATCGGCGCCAGTCTGCTGGCCTGGTTGCTGGCCGAGGACCAGAGCTACGGCCGGCTAGACGGTCTGCTACTGTTCGCCGGCATCCTCGCCTATACCGCCCTGCAGATCCGCAGCGGCCTGCGGGCGCGGAACGGCGCGGGCAGCGAATTCGATGCGGAGTACGGCGAGCAGGAGGAAGGTCGCCTGGCGATCCTCGGCCACCTGTTCTTCGTCGTCGCGGGACTGGCCATGCTGGTCTGGGGCGCGGACCTGCTGGTCGACGGCGCGGTGGCCCTGGCCCGGGAGCTCGGCCTGTCGGAGCTGGTGATCGGCCTGACCATCGTCGCCGCCGGCACCTCGCTGCCGGAGCTGGCCACCTCGGTGGTGGCCGCCCTCAAGGGCGAGCGCGATATCGCGGTGGGCAACATCGTCGGCAGCAACATCTTCAACCTGCTGGCGGTCCTCGGCGTGGCGGCGATGGTCTCGCCCGTGCCGATCAGCGTGTCGCCCAACGCCCTGGCCTTCGACTACCCGGTGATGACCGCGGTGGCGCTGGCCTGCCTACCGATCTTCTTCACCGGCTACCGGATCAATCGCTGGGAGGGCCTGCTGTTTCTCGGCTACTACCTGGCCTACGCCGCCTATCAGGTGCTCTTCGCCGCCGGCGCCGCTGCCGTCGCCACGCTATACGACGCCCTGGTCTGGTACGCCCTGCCGATCACCACGCTGATCCTGCTGGGGATTTCCGCCCGCGCCTGGCAGCTGCAGCGCTGAGCGGGCCCGTTCTCTGCGGTCGGCTCAGATCCAGCCGGCCCACTGTAGGACGAAGATGCCGATGTTGGTGGTGACCGCCGCCAGCAGGGTGGTGATCACCACGATGCCCGCCGCCAGCTGGTGATTGCCGCCGGCCGCCTTGGCCATGACGAAGCTCACCGCCGCGGTGGGGCTGGCGAAGTACAGGAAGAGGATGCCCAGCTCGGCGCCGCGAAAGCCCCACAGCCAGGCGCCGAAGGTCGACAGCAGCGGCAGCCAGACCATCTTCAGCAGGCTGGCGCTGAACGCCAGCGCGCCGCTCTCGCGCAGGGCCGAGAGGGTCAGGGTACCGCCGATGCAGATCAGCGCCAGCGGCAGGGTCATCCGCGCGAAATAATCGCCCGAGGTGGCCAGCCAGTCCGGCAGGGCGATCCGCCAGTAGGCGAACGGGATCGCCGCCAGCACGCCGAGGATCAGCGGATTGCCGAAGATGCTCTTGGCCAGACTCCAGACATCGGTCTTGCCGTTCGGACTGTAGAACGCCAGAACCAGAGCGGCGAGCACGTTGTAGACCAGGATCACCTCGCCGGCCAGCACTCCGCCCAGTGACAGGCCGTAGTCGCCGTACAGGCTGGCAGCCAGAGCCAGACCGACGATGCCGTTGTTGCCGCGGAACGCCCCCTGGGTGAAGACCCCGCGGTCGGCACGGGGACAGCGCCACAGCGACCAGGCCCAGGCGAGCAGGAAGGAGCCGAGCGAGGCCAGGGCGAAGTAGGCGAACACCGCCGGCCGCAGCGCCGCATCCAGGTCGGCGCGCAGGATGGCGAGAAACAGCATGACCGGCATGGTGCCCTTGAACACCAGGGCCGAGGCCGTGTTGATGAACGGTCCGTCGATCCAGCCCACGCGCTTCAGCCAGGTACCGAGAAACAGCATGGCGAACACCGGCGCCGTGATGGCCAGGGTCTGGGAGAACAACGCGAGCATGGGGGAAACATCCGGAGAACGACGGGCGCCTATCATAACGGGCCGCGCCCAGGGCCGGCTGCGACGAACGGCTACGCGCTCCGCCCCACCACGCTCGGGCGCGGCGGGCGGACCGGAAAAGAAGCGTGGACAGCGGCGGCCGCGGGGCCGCCGCTAGGGCTCAGCGGCGTACCGGACGCTTCTGCAGCTTGCGCTGCAGGGTGCGCCGGTGCATGCCCAGGGCACGGGCAGTGGCGGAGATGTTGCCGTCGTGCTCGTTCAGCACGCGCTGGATGTGTTCCCACTGCAGGCGATCCACCGACATCGGGTTCTCCGGCACCAGCGAATCCAGGTCGGCATGCTCGGAGAGCAGCGCGGTGAGCACGTCGTCGGCGTCGGCCGGCTTGCACAGGTAGTTGCAGGCCCCGCGCTTGATCGCCTCCACCGCGGTGGCGATGCTCGAATAGCCGGTGAGGATCAGCACGCGCATCTCCGCATCCAGTTCGAGCAGCTTGGGCAGCAGGACCAGCCCGGAATCGCCGGCCATCTTCAGATCCAGCACGGCGTAGTCCGGAACGTCCTGACGGGCCAGCATCAGGCCCTCCTCCGCCGAGCTGGCGCAGCTGACCCGGAAGCCGCGACGCATCATCGCCCGCGCCATCACCCGGGTGAAGGTCGGATCGTCGTCGACCAGCAGCAGATGGGGCTGTTCTTCGCCCTCGTGCAGATGTTCAGTCATGTTCGTCTCCAGGGACCAGGCGCGGCAGGCGCAGCTCGGTGAGCGTGCCGCCCTCCTCGTGATTGTAGAGCTTCACCGAACCGCCGGCGCGGGTCACACTGGCCTGGCTGAGGAACAGGCCGAGGCCGAACCCCTTGCCCTTGGTGGTGAAGAAGGGTTTGCCGATCTGCTCGGCGATCGCCAACGGCACTCCCTCGCCATGATTGCGGATGCTGATGCACAGCTCGCCGGCGTCCCAGTCGAGATAGATCTCCAGGTCTTCCGGGCAGGCATCGGCGGCGTTGTTCAGTAGGTTCAACAGCGCCTGGGTCAGGTCCGGCGGCGGCGCCAGCCGCGGCATGGCGCCCTTGCCGCGGATCTCGTAGGAGTAGCTGGCCTCGGGACGCATCAGGTGCCAGCGGTTCAGCGCGGTTTCCAGCCAGGCCGCGGCGCCCTGCATCTCCACCGCCTGCCGGCGGTCGGCCTCGGCGGCGCGCACCAGTTGCTGCAGGGTGTCCTTACACAGCTGGACCTGCTCCTGGAGCAGGGCCAGATCCTCCTGCAGCAGCGGATCGTCGTGCTCGCGGCGCAGCTCCTTGATCAGCACGCTCATGGTCGCCAGCGGCGTACCCAGCTCGTGGGCGGCGCCGGCGGCCTGAGTCGCCACCGCCAGCAACTGCTGGTCGCGCATGCTCTCCTCGCGCCGCTGCGCCTGGGAGCGCTCCTGGCGGCGCAGCTCGCCGGCCATGCGCGAGACGAAGAAGGTGATCAGCCCGGCGGCCAGGGCGACGCTCAGCCACATGCCGTAGATCAGCAGGGAGGCGCGATGCCCCTGCTCCAGGCTGATCGGGGCGTACCACTCGAGCAGGGCGGTGTAGCCGACCAGCGCCAGGCCGGAGAGCAGCACCGAATAGAGCCAGGGCAGGGTCGCCGCGGCGATGGTCAGCGGCACCAGGTAATAAGCGACGAAGGGGTTGGTCGGGCCGCCGGAGAAATACAGCAGCACGCTGTGGATGACCAGGTCGCAGGCCAGGTGCCCGGCGTATTCCGGCTCGGTGACCGGCCACTCGGCGCGCAGGCGCAAGGCTGTGAACAGGCAGAGCCCGGCGGACACACTGAGGGTGACGCTCAGGGCCAGCCAAGGCAGCGGCAACAGGTGGGTCAGCCAGGCCACCCCCACCGAGCCGGCCTGGGCCGCGAGCACGAGGATGCGGATGAGCAGGAGTCGGCGGAGATTCTGACGGCTGGCCGACAACATGTGGACGGGTGCGAGCATGGACTTCGATCAGGCTGCCGTTGTGCCAGCGAGTATACCCAAAAGGACGCCGGCGTCCCGTTGATGTGTGGCAACCGGACGCAACGGCTACTGCGCTCGGGCTCCTTTGCGGCTACATTGATGGCACTGTCCCTGCATGAGTCCGATGCCATGATCGTCCCCTTCCGCCGTGCCGGCCTCCTCGCACTCGCCGCGCTGGCCAGCCTTCCGGCCCTGGCCGACAGCGCCGCGCCCCGCTACAACCAGGTCTCCCTGCGCGCAGAGGTCAGCCGCGAGGTGCCCCACGACCTGATGCAGGTGAACCTCTACAGCGAGGTCCAGCACACCGACGCCAGCCAGCTGGCCGGCGAGACCACCCGCCGCCTCAACGCCGCGGTGGAGCGCGCGCGCAAGGCGCAGGGGGTGAAGATCAGCCTCGGCAGCCGCAACAGCTATCCGGTCTACGACAAGGACGGCAGCCGCATCGTCGCCTGGCGCGAGCGGGCCAACCTGCACCTGGAGAGCACCGACTTCTCCGCCCTCTCCCAGCTCACCGCCGATCTGCTCGGCGACCTGAAGATGGGCGGCATGGAGTTCGCCGTCGCCGACGCCACCCGCCGCAAGCACGAGGACGAACTGCTGCGCGAGGCCGTCGCCGCCTTCAAGGCGCGTGCCCAGCTGGCCACCGAGGCCCTCGGCGCGCACGGCTACCGGCTGGTCAACCTGGATCTGAACGGCAGCGGCATGCACCCGCCGATCCCCATGCGCGCTGCTGCGATGAAGAGCATGGGCCAGCTGGAGGCGGCCCAGCCGCAGGAAATCGAGGCCGGCACCAGCCAGGTCGGCATCAATGCCGAGGGCGTGATCGAGGTGCAGATGCCCTGAGAGCCTGCTCGTGACTCGAACGGGCCCTGCGGTGTTTTCCCGGCGCGCCGGGCCCGTTTAGAGTGACGCCAACACCCCGACCGGATCGCCCCATGCCCCGCCCTCTGATCGCCCTCGCCTGCGCCGGCCTGCTCGCCGGCGCCGTCCAGGCTGCGCCGAGCAGCCTGGTGGTGTGCACTGAAGCCAGCCCGGAGGGCTTCGACATCGCCCAGTACACCGCCGCGACCAGCGCCGACGCCTCCGCCGAGACGGTGTTCGACCGCCTGCTGCGCTTCGCCCCTGGCAGCGCCGAGCTGGTCCCGGGCCTCGCCGAGCGCTGGGAGATCTCCGCCGACGGCCGCGAATACACCTTCCACCTGCGCCGCGACGTACAGTTCCAGCGCACGCCCTGGTTCGTCCCGAGCCGGCCGCTCAACGCCGACGACGTGATCTGGAGCTTCCGCCGCCAGATCGACCCCGTGCATCCCTGGCATGCCCTCTCGCCGCGCGGCTTCCCCTACGCCGAGGCGATGGCCCTGGGCGAGCTGATCGAGCGCATCGACCGGCTCGACGACCATCGCGTGCGCTTCGTCCTGCGCCACCCCGAGGCGCCCTTCCTGGCCGACCTGGCGATGTCCTTCGCCTCCATCTACCCGGCCGAGTACGCCGACCGCCTGCTGGCCGCCGGCACCCCGGAGAAGCTCAACAGCCAGCCGGTGGGCAGCGGCCCGTTCGTCTTTGAGCGCTACGAGAAGGACGCCCAGGTGCGTTTCCATCGCCACCCGGAGCACTGGGCCGGCGCGCCGGCCATCGAGCGCCTGATCCTGGCCATCACCCCCGAACCCAACGTGCGGGTGCAGAAGCTCAAGGCCGGCGACTGCCAGATCGCCCTCGCCCCGCGCCCGGTGGACATCCCCGGTCTGCGCCGCGACGAGCGCCTGCGGGTGCTGGAAGGCGAGCCGCTGCTGACCGCCTACGTCGGCATCAACACCCGCCATCCGCCGCTGGACGACGTGCGCGTGCGCCAGGCACTGAACCTCGCCTTCGACAAGTCGGCCTACCTGCGCGCCCAGTACGGCGAAGGCGGCGCCATCCCGGCGGTGGCGCCCTACCCGCCGAACCTGTGGGGCTCCGACCCGGGCCTGCAGGGCTGGCCCTACGACCCGGAGCGGGCCCGCCGGCTGCTGGCCGAGGCCGGCCACGCCGGAGGCCTGAAGCTCAGCATCTGGACCCGCCCCGGCGGCGGGCCGAGCAACCCCAACCCCGGCATCGGCGCGCAGATGCTGCAGGCCGATCTGGCCGCCATCGGCATCGAAGCCCGCATCCAGGTGCTGGAATGGGGCGAGCTGATCCAGCGCGCCAAGCGCGGCGAGCACGACTTGATATTCATGGGCTGGGCCGGCGACAACGGCGACCCGGACAATTTCCTCACTCCCAACCTGTCCTGCGCCGCGGCCGTCTCCGGCGAGAACCAGGCCGGCTGGTGCAACCGGGAATTCGACGACCTGCTGCGCGAAGCCCGCCAGAACGCCGACCAGAACCAGCGCGCCGCGCTCTACCGCCGCGCCCTGGCGATATTCCACCGGGAAGCGCCGTGGATTCCCCTGGCCCACCCCCGGGAGTTCGCCGCCGTGCGCCGGGATGTCGAGGGCTTCGTGGTCAGCCCGCTGGGCACCAACAGCTTCGCCGGCGTCAGACGCATCCCGTCCCCGTAGAAGCCCGCCGGAAAAGTCGCCCGGACGCCGGCAGCTTTCGGCGCCGGCCGTGGCATGATGGGGACCTCGATCGGACTCCCCGGCCAATGGAGCTTCGCCAGCCATGCTGTCCTTCCTCGCCCGCCGCCTCGGGCTGCTGATCCCCACCTTCTTCGGCGTGACCCTGCTGACCTTCGCGCTGATCCGCCTGATTCCCGGCGACCCGGTGGAGGTGATGATGGGCGAGCGCCGCCTCGATCCGGCCGCCCACGCCCAGGCCATGCAGCGCCTGGGGCTGGACCGGCCGCTGGCCGAGCAGTACCTGGCCTACCTCGGCCAGTTGGCCCGGGGCGATCTGGGCCAGTCCCTGCGCAGCCACGACGGCGTGTGGCACGAATTCCTCGAACTGTTCCCCGCCACCGTCGAGCTGGCCTGCGCCGCCCTGCTGTTCGCCGGGGTGTTCGGCGTGCTCGCCGGGACCGTCGCCGCCCTGCGCCGCGGCAGGCCGCTCGACCACGGGGTGATGGGGCTGGCGCTGGCCGGCTACTCGATGCCGATCTTCTGGTGGGGGCTGATCCTGATCATGTTCTTCTCCGTGGAGCTGGGCTGGACGCCGGTGTCCGGGCGTCTCGACCTGCTCTACGACGTGGAGCCCGTGACCGGCTTCATGCTCGTCGACACCCTGCTCAGCGAGGAACCGGGCGCCTTCCTCGACGCCCTGCGCCACCTGCTCCTGCCGGCCATCGTGCTCGGCACCATCCCCCTGGCGGTGATCGCCCGCATGACCCGCTCGGCGATGCTCGAGGTGCTGCGCGAGGACTACATCCGCAGCGCCCGCGCCCGCGGCCTGTCGCCGGCGCGGGTGGTGTTCGTCCACGCCCTGCGCAACGCGCTGATCCCGGTGCTGACGGTGTTCGGTCTGCAGGTCGGCGCGCTGCTTTCCGGCGCCGTGCTCACCGAGACCATCTTCGCCTGGCCGGGGATCGGCAAGTGGCTGATCGAAGCCATCGGCGCCCGCGACTACCCGGTGGTGCAGAACGGCATCCTGCTGATCGCCGCGCTGGTCATCCTGGTCAACTTCACCGTGGACATCCTCTATGGCCTGGTCAACCCGCGCATCCGCCACCGGCGCTGAGGGCCGTGCCATGATCGCCCCCACCGAGACCTTCGCATGAACCGCCCCGTCACCCCCGAACTGCTCGAGCCGGCCTACCCCTCGCCCCTGCGCGAGTTCTGCGCCGCCTTCGCCCGCAACCGCGGCGCCCTCGGCGGACTGCTGTTCCTCCTGCTGCTGGTGGTCTGCGCCCTGTTCGCCCCGCTGCTCGCCCCCTTCGATCCGGCCGTGCAGCACCGCGCCTTCCTGCTCGTCCCGCCGGCCTGGCTGGAGGGCGGCCAGGCGCAGTTCCTGCTCGGCACCGACGAGCTGGGCCGCGACCTGCTCTCGCGGCTGATCTTCGGGGCCCGCCTGTCGCTGTCCATCGGCCTGGCCTCGGTGCTGCTGTCGCTGCTGCCCGGCGTGCTCCTGGGCCTCGCCGCCGGCTTCTTCCCGAAGTGGCTGGGGCCCTCGATCATGCGCATGACGGACATCATGCTGGCGCTGCCCTCGCTGCTGCTGGCGGTGGCCGTCGTCGCGGTGCTCGGGCCGGGGCTGCTGAACACCGTGCTGGCCATCGCCGTCGTCTCGCTGCCGGCCTACGTGCGCCTGACCCGCGCCGCGGTGCTCGGCGAGATCGACCGCGACTACGTCACCGCCAGCCGGCTGGCCGGCGCCGGGCCACTGCGCCTGATGTTCGTCAGCGTGCTGCCGAACTGCCTGGCACCGCTGATCGTACAGGCCACCCTGAGCTTCTCCGCGGCGATTCTCGACGCCGCCGCCCTGGGCTTCCTCGGCCTCGGCGTGCAGCCGCCAACCCCGGAATGGGGCACCATGCTCGCCTCGGCCCGCGACTACATCGAGCGCGCCTGGTGGGTGGTGACCCTGCCCGGCCTGACCATCCTGCTCAGCGTGCTGGCCATCAACCTGCTGGGCGACGGCCTGCGCGACGCGCTGGACCCGAAACTGAAGAGCGCCGCCTGAGGAGCCCCATGAGCCTGCTGGAAATCGACAACCTCAGCGTGCGCTTCGGCGCCGACGCGCCGCCGGTAGTGGACGGGCTGGACCTGCGCCTGGACGCCGGCGAGGTGCTGGCCATCGTCGGCGAGTCCGGCTCCGGCAAGTCCATGGCCATGCTCGCCCTGCTCGGCCTGGTCGCCCCGCCCGGGCGGGTCGCGGCCGACCGCCTGCGCTTCGCCGGGGAGGACCTGCTCCGCCTCGGCGGGCGCGCCCGCCGGCGTCTGCTCGGCAAGGAGCTGGCGCTGGTCTTCCAGGACCCGCTGGCCGCCCTCGACCCCAGCTACACCGTGGGCTTCCAGTTGGTCGAGGTGCTCCGCCAGCACCTCGGCCTGCGCGGCGCAGCCGCCCGCCGGCGCGCCCTGGAGCTGCTCGAGCAGGTGGAGATCCCGGCCGCCGCCAGCCGGCTGGAGGCCTATCCGCACCAGCTCTCCGGCGGCATGGCCCAGCGCGTCGCCATCGCCCTGGCCATCGCCGGCGAGCCGCGCCTCTTGATCGCCGACGAACCCACCACCGCCCTTGACGTGACCATCCAGGCACAGATCATGGAGCTGCTGCTGAATCTGCAGCGCGAGCGCGGTATGGCCCTGCTGCTGATCAGCCACGACCTCGCCGTGGTCGCCGAATGCGCCGAGCGGGTCTGCGTGATGTACGCCGGCCAGGCGGTGGAGACCGGCCCGCTGCCCGAGCTGTTCGACGCCCCGGCGCACCCCTACACCGAGGCGCTGCTGGCCGCCCTGCCCGAGCCCGGCCGGAAGCGCCTGGCCAGCCTCCCGGGCGTGGTCCCCGGTCGCTACGACCGTCCCCACGGCTGTCTGCTGGCACCGCGCTGCCCCTACGTGCAGGACGACTGCCGCGCCAGCCGCCCGCCGCTGGCAGCCAAGCGCCAGGGCCTGGCGCGCTGCTATCACCCGCGCAACCAGGAGAACCCGGCATGAACCCGGTGCTGATCGCCCGCCAGATGACCCGCCACTACCGCGTCCCCCGCGGCCTGCTGCGCCCCGCCGCGACCCTGCAGGCGCTGAACGGCGTGTCCTTCGAACTGGCTGCTGGGCAGACCCTGGCAGTGGTCGGCGAATCCGGCTGCGGCAAGTCGACCCTGGCCCGTGCCCTGACCCTGATCGAGGAGCCCAGCGCCGGCTCCCTGCAGATCGCCGGGCGGGAAGCCGCCGGCGCCGACCGCGCCGCGCTGAAGGCGCTGCGCCGCGACGTGCAGATGGTCTTCCAGAACCCCTACGCCTCTCTCAATCCGCGACGCAAGATCGGCGATCAGTTGGCCGAACCGCTGCTGATCAACACCGACCTCTCCCGCGCCGAACGCCACCGGCGGGTGCTGGCCATGCTGCAGCAGGTCGGCCTGCGCCCCGAGCATTACCGGCGCTACCCGCACATGTTCTCCGGCGGCCAGCGCCAGCGCATCGCCATCGCCCGGGCGATGATGCTGCATCCCAAGGTGCTGGTGGCCGACGAGCCGACCTCGGCGCTGGACGTGTCGATCCAGGCCCAGGTGCTCAACCTGTTCATGGACCTGCAGGAAGAATTCGCCACCGCCTACGTGTTCATCTCCCACAACCTGGCGGTGGTGCGGCAGATCGCCGACCGGCTGCTGGTGATGTACCTGGGCCGGGCCATGGAGACCGGCCCGGCCGAGCGCATCTACCAGCGGCCGCTGCACCCCTACACCCAGGCGCTGCTGGCGGCCACGCCCAGGCTGCATGGCGAACCGCAGCGGGAACGGGTCCGCCTGGCCGGGGAGCCGCCGAATCCCCTCGCGCCGCCCGCCGGCTGCGTGTTCCATCCGCGCTGCCCGTATGCGACGGAGCGCTGCCGGGGGGAAGAGCCGCCGCTGCGGGAGGTGGATGGGCGGGAGGTGGCTTGCCATTATGCGGAGCGGTTCGTTTGAGTCTTTTGGGCTCGGGCTTCACTTTTCGGCGTAATGACGACGCGCTTTCCTCGGCTTTCGACGACAGGTTTCGCCTTGCACGGCGAGCTCCTTTCTTCTTGCTTGCCCAAGAAGAAAGGAACCAAAGAAGAAGGGCACCCGACATCCGGGTCTGACCGCTTCGCGGCCAGACTTCCCTCGCTCCGCCGCCGCTCCGGGGGCACGTCACGAAGGGACGTCCCTGTCCCTTCGTGACTCGCTCGGCGTCCATGCCTCGCGTCCCCCTGCACAGCACCTGCGCTCGGCCTCCTGACGGGACCGGAGAGGGGCCTACCCCCTCGCAAGACAACGTTCCGGATCCAGCTGCCGGTTCAAAGCCCAGCCCTTTCAAGGTCTTCGGCGGTTCTTGCCGGCAAAAATCGGAGCAGATTTATCTGCGATGGGCAGCGAAAGCAGATGCATCGCGAATGAGTTCGCTCCCAGCCCGAATCCTCAGGCAACGCCGGACGCCCTCTTCAGCAGGCCGAGCGGAGTCGTCGCGGAAGGGGTTGAGCCGTAGGGATGCGGCGAAAGGCCCGATTGGCCATGGATGGCCCTTCGGGCCGGGCCCCTGGAGTGGCGACGGAGGGAGGGAACCCCGCCACAGGCGGGGCCGGATGATGGGGGCAAGCGGTTTTGGTTACTTTTGGCGCGCCAAAAGTGACTCGCCGTGCCAGGCGAAATCTGTCGGTCGGGCCGAGGAAAGCGCAGCGTCCTGGCAACCGGGAATCGAGCCCACACTCCCGGAGCCAACGAAGAATCAGCGCCCGAAGAACCGATAAAACGCCCTCAGCTCTTCCTGCACCCGCCCCACCGTCACCCGCTCGAAGCGCACCACCCGGTGCGCCGGGCTCTGCGCCAGCAGCCCCAGATCCAGCGGGTGCACCCAGCCGAGAACGGGATAGCCGCCCATGGTCTGCCGGTCCGCCAACAGCACGATCGGCTGCCCGTCCGGCGGCACCTGGACGGCCCCGCCGGCCACGCCCAGCGACCACTGCCGCCGCGGCGGGCGCAGCGGCTCGCCGATGAGGCGCGCGCCCATCCGGTCCGACTGCGGGCTCAGGCGCCAGGGCCGCTCGAGGAAGGCGCGGCGCTCCTCTTCGGCGAAGTCCGCTGCGTCCCCGCCCAGCATCACCCGCAGGCGCGGCTCGGCGCGGTAGTCCGGGACGAAGCGCCAGGGCATGCTCTGCCCGCCAGCGCGGTCGGCCAAGTCGCAGGGCAGCAGATCCCCGGCGCGCAGGGCCCGGCCGTGGCCGTCCGGCCCGCCCAGCCCCTCGCGGACCTGGGTGGCCACGCTGCCCAGCACGGGCGTGACGCGGAAACCGCCGGCCACCGCCAGGTAGCCGCGCTGGCCGCTGCGGGCGAAGCCGAGGGCCAGGCGCTGCCCGGCGCGCAGGGGAAAGCGCGACCAGCAGGGCCGCGGCTCGCCGTCCAGCGTGAGCGGCAGCTCGGCACCGCAGCAGGCCGCCCAGGTGTCCACGTCGCTCTCCAGCTCGACGCCACCCAGGGCGATCTCCAGCAGCGGCGTGCCCCAGGGGTTGTCCAGCAGCCGGTTGGCCCAGGCCGCGGCGTGCGGGTCCACCGGCCCGGAAGGCGAGACGCCGAGGTGCTGCCAGCCCAGGCGGCCGCCGTCCTGCAGCAGGCTCAGGGGCCCTGGGCGGATCACCTTGAGGCCCGTCACGGCGCGCCGCCCTCGGCGCGGTAGGTCGCCTCGTCGACGGCGAAGAAGCGTACCCGATCGCCCACCGCCAGCGGACAAGGCGGCTCGGCGGCGGCGTCGAACAGCCGCCTGGGGCAGCGGCCGATCAGGTGCCAGCCGCCCGGCGAGGCCTGCGGGTAGACCGCCGTCTGCCGCTCGGCGATGGCCAGGGAGCCGGCCGGCACGCGGGTACGCGGGTCGGCCCGGCGCGGCAGGGCCAGGCGCGCGTCCAGCTCGCCCAGGTAGGCGAAACCCGGGGCGAAGCCGATGGCGCCGACGCGGTATTCCACGGCGCTGTGCCGGGCGATCACCTCGGCCTCGTCCAGGCCGCAGGCGCGGGCCACCGCCGGCAGGTCCTCGCCGGCGTACCAGATGGGGATCTCGTGCAGACGCCCGCTGCGCGGGACCCGGGCCAGGGTGCGCCAGTCCTCGAGCAGAGGCTCCAGGCGCGCGGCGAGCCGAAGGTGGTCGGTGCGCAGCAGATCGAAATGCAGCAGCAGGGTGGTCCAGCCCGGCACCAGATCGACGATCAGCGCCCCCAGCTCCAGCTGGATGCGGTCGGCCAGGGCGGCGATGCGCAGCGGCAGGTCGGCCTCGGGCCGTTCGGCCAGGACCAGCAGCAGCGCCTCGGCGCCGGCGGGTTCGAGACGGATCACAGGCAGGCCAGCGCCGCCCGCAGACGGCGCAGCACGGCCAGGGACTCGGCGTTGTCGCCGTGCACGCAGAGGCTGTCGGCGTGCAGCCGCAGCGGCCTGCCGTCGAGGTCCGGGAAGGGTTCGCCGCGGGCGACGGCCACCCCCTGGGCGAGGATGCGCTCGGGGTCGTGGTGCACCGCGCCGCTCAGGCGCCGCGGCGCCAGCCGGCCGTCGGCGAGGTAGGCGCGGTCGGCGAAGGCCTCGAACAGCAGCGGCACGCCGGAGGCCTCGGCCAGACGCCGCTCGCGGCCGTTGTCGGCGAGGGCCAGGACCATCAGCGGCAGGCCGGGGCGGAAGGCGGCGCAGGCCTCGAGCACGGCGGTGAGCAGCGCGTCGTCGACCACCAGGTCGTTGTACAGCGCGCCGTGCGGCTTGACGTAGTCGATCCGGGTCCCGGCGGCGCGGCAGAAGGCGTCCAGCGCGCCGAGCTGGTACAGCACCTGGGCCTTCACCTCTTCCGCCGTGCAGTCCAGGTGGCGGCGACCGAATCCGGCCAGGTCCGGATAGGCCGGGTGCGCGCCGATGCGGACGCCGTGCTGCACGGCGAGGGCCACGCTGCGCTGGATGGTCAGTGGGTCGCCGGCATGGAAACCGCAGGCTAGGTTGGCCTGGTCGATCAGCGGCATGGCCAGCGCGTCGTTGCCCATCGTCCAGGCCCCGAAGCTTTCGCCCATGTCGCAGTTGAGAAGGATGGTCGTGCCCATGGGCTGCTGTCCTGAAGGTGGGATCGTTCGGGACGTTAGCTTGCGATGCCGGCGCGGTGCCCGCAAGCGCCGCGCCGGCCGGACACCAGGCTCAGTACACGTCGCGCCGGTAGCGGCCCTCGTCGCGCAGGCGCTCCACGGCCGCGTCGCCGAGCACTTCCCGCAGCACCGCGTCGACGCCCGCGGCCATGCCCTGCAGGCTGCCGCAGACGTAGATGGCCGCGCCCCGGTCGAGCCAGGCGCGCAGCTCCTCGGCCGACTCGCGCAGGCGGTCCTGCACGTAGACCTTGCGCTCCTGGTCGCGGGAGAAGGCCAGGTCCAGGCGCTCCAGCTCGCCGCCGGCGCGCCAGCGCAGCAGCTCCTCGCCGCAGAGGAAGTCGTGGGTCGCGCTGCGCTCGCCGAACAGCAGCCAGTTGTGCTTCCGGCCGGCGGCGATGCGCGCCTTGAGCAGGCTGCGCAGCCCGGCGAGGCCGCTGCCGTTGCCGATCAGGATCAGCGGACGGTCGTCCGCCGGGGCATGGAAGCCGGCATTGGGACGCAGGCGCAGCGGCACCGTCTGCCCCACCGCCAACTGCTCGCCGAGCCAGCCGGAACACAGCCCCAGGCGCCCGTCGGTGCGCACCACGCGACGCACCAGCAGCTCCAGCGCGCCGTCCTCGGTCAGCGAGGCGATGGAGTAGCGACGCGGCGGCACGTTCGCCTGCGGCGGCTGGATCTCCACCAGATCGCCGGCCTCCCAGCGCTGCCCCGGCGGGATGGCGAAGGCCAGCCGCCAGATCGGCTCCGCGCTGCTGCCCGGGTTGAGGCAGTCGCGGGCGGCCAGCCGCCATTCGCCGAAGCCCTCCTCGCCCGGTGCCGCCGCCGGTGCCCGGCCGGTCAGCTCGCCGAGCCGGTTGCGCCAGCGCTGCAGGACCGCGGCGTCGCCGTTGTCCGCCTCCAGCGGGGCGAACAGGCTGCGTGCGCCCTGCGCCTGCAGCCAGCCGTTCAGCTGCCGGGCGAAGCCGCAGAAGCGCTGGTACTGGCGGTCGCCGAGCCCGAGCAGGGCGTATTCCAGCTGGCTCAGGTCGAACCGTCCGCCGAGCACCCGGTTCACGAAGCCGCGGGCGCTGTCCGGCGCCTCGCCGTCGCCGAAGGTGCTGACCACGAACAGGGCGCGCCCGGCCTGGCGCAGCGCCTGTCCATCGAGTTCGCCCAGCGGGCGCACCTGCACCGCCTGGCCGGCGGCCTGCAGCTGGCCGGCGGTCTGCCAGGCCAGACGCTCGGCGAAACCGCTCTGGCTGGCGAAGCCGATCAACCACGGCCGCCCGACGCCGGCCGGGGCAGGTGCCAGCGCCTGGCGGCTGGCCTCGACGGCGCGGCGCTGACGCCGGCGGTCGAGATAGAGCAGCCAGCCGGTGACGAAGAACAGCGGCATGCTCAGGCTGGCCAGCAGCATCAGCACGCGCCCGGGATGGCCGAAATACTCGCCGGTGTGCAGGGCATAGACGCTCGCCAGCAGCCGGCCGGCGACGCTCTTGTCGGCGTAGCGCTGCCGCTTGAGCACGGCACCGCTGCGGACGTCCAGCTCCAGACGGTCGAAGGCGCGGCCGTGCGGCGCATCGTCGGGGAGATACATGATCTGCAGCGGCTGACCGGGACGCTCGGGCAGGCGCAGGTTGGCCAGACGGTAATCGTCCCCCGCGCTCTGGCGGAAGGCGCTCCAGGCCGGAGCGAGGTTCGGCGACGGGCGCGGCGCCTGCACCGCGTTCCCCTCGGGCCGCATCCCCGGCGGCGGTCCGCGGCGTCCGCCCGGCCCGCCGTGCTGCGGCGCCGGCTCGCCGGCCAGGGCGTGCAGGCCGTTGCGATACCAGTCGTAGGACCAGTACAGGCCGGTCAGGGAGGCCAGCAGATAGAACAGCAGGCACCAGGTGCCGGCCACCGCGTGCAGGTCCCAGAGGAAGGCGCGCCCCTTGCGCCGCCAGTCCAGGGTCAGCCAGGCGCGCCAGGCGCCCGCCTGCCGCGGCCAGCGCAGGTAGAGGCCGGACAGACAGAGGAACACCAGGCCCAGGACCGCCGCCCCGGTGATCGCCTTGCCGGTGTCGCCGATGGCCAGCCAGCGGTGCAGCTGCATGACGACGCGGAAGAACTCGGTGCCCCGCGCCGCGCCGAGCAGCTCGCCGCTGTAGGAGTCGGCGTAGAGCGTCTCGCCGCGGGGACCGCCGCCGCTGACGTTGACCTTGACCGCCTCCTGCGGATCGGCGGAGAGGATCAGGCCGAGCACCTGGCGCCCGCCCAGCTGCTCGTCGAGGCGGCCGAGCAGCTCGTCCGGCGCGAGCGTCCGGGCTCCGGACGGCGGCGTGACGCTGACCACGCCCGGATTGAGCAGGCCGATCAGCTCGTCCTGATAGGACAGCCCGGCGCCGGTCACTCCCATCAGCGCCAGCACCAGCCCGGCGCTGATGCCCAGCAGCCAGTGCAACTGGAAAAGGATCTTCTTCACCACGTGGGTCCACCTGATCGATACGCCGCGCCTGCGGCACGCCTGGATTCGTTGCGCGGCCGGCGGCCGCAGGGCACCACCGGAACGGCGGTGCCGGGCGATTCTATTCGGGAGGGATTATCAACAACCCGGATTTACCCAATCTTTACCCCGTCCTTACAGAGCGCGTGCGGGGGCAGGACGTGACGAGGCCGCCCGCAGGCGGCCCCGTTCGACGTCGCTGCGTCAGAAGTGCAGGTTGGTGCTGAGCAGCGCCGTGCGGCCCGGCGCCACGTGGACCATGTGCGAGGTGTAGACCTGGTCGAAGTAGCGCTTGTCGGTCAGGTTCTGCACGTTCAGCTGCAGGTCCAGGTGCTTGTTCAGCCGGTAGCCGACCATGGCATCGAAGCGCCAGTAATCGGGCACCCGGATGTAGTTGGCCGTGTCGCCGTAGCGGGAGTCGACGTAGTTGGCGCCGCCGCCGACGGTCAGGTCGGGCAGTACCTTGTAGGTGCTCCAGAGGCTCATGCTGCTCTTCGGCGCGCTGGGCACCTGGTTGCCCTTGTCGGTCCCCTTGAGGATCTCGCTGTCGAGGTAGGTGTAGCTGCCGAAGACCTGCCAGTTGCGCGTGATGTTGCCGGTCAGCCCCAGCTCGAAGCCCTGGATCTCGGTCGCGCCGATGTTCTTCGGCAGGCCGTTCTCGTCGTTGATCTTCGCGTTGGTCTTGCGGGTGCGGAACAGCGCCGCGTCCAGCCGCAGCCGCTCGTGGAAGAGATCCCACTTGGTGCCGAACTCGATGTTGCGGTTGCGCTCGGGCTTCAGATCCGCGGTGTTGTAGGCGATGTCCTGGGAGCCCGAACCCGAGGTTTCCCCCACCGGGTTGGTGGAGGTGGACCAGGCCACGTAGACGCTGCCGTTGGGCAGCGGGTTGAACACCAGACCGGTCTGGTAGCTCCAGAACTGGGTGTTGTTGCGCAGGTCGAAGTCGCCGGCCGGCTGCCCGGTACGGGTATTGCCGTTGCTGTAGCCGCTGGCGTGGGTCCGGAAGTTGTCGTGGCGCACGCCCAGGTTCAGCGACCACTGCTCGTTGAACTTCAGGGTGTCGAACAGGTAGACGCCGGTGGTCGTGGTGTGGGTGTCGGTGTAGGCCTTGCCCTCGGTGATGGTGCCGACCCAGCCCTGGTGGTAGACCGGGTCGTAGAGGCTGGTGCAGTTGGTCGGATCGACCAGGCAGTTGCCGCTGCCGCCGCCGGTGATGCTGTAGGGGCGGTTGTGGATGTCCTCGCCGCTGAATTCGAGCCCGCCGACCATGGTGTGCTCGATGAAGCCGGTATCGAAGTGGGCGTTCATCGCGGTCTGGTTGACCCAGCCCTTGGCCATCGAGTTGCGGCTCTTGAGCGAGCGGTAGACGTAGCCCTTGTCCACGTTGCCCTTGGAGTCGTCCGGGTTGGTGGTGATGTAGTCCAGACTGGTGTGGACCACGCGGAAGCTGTTGGACAGGGTCACGTGCTCGTTGAGGTCGTGCTCGAGCTTGAAGGTGCCGGAATCGCTGGTGCTGTGCCGGTAATCGTCGCTGGTCCCGTAGAAGTTGCTGCGGCTGACGTCGGCGGCCCGGCGATGGGTGCTCCCGCTCTTGCCGGTCAGCGGTATGCCGTAGTCCGGCGTGTCGTTCGTGTGCATGTGGTTATAGGACAGGGTCGCCCGGGTCGGCGTGGTGAGGCCGAAGCTCAGGGTCGGCGCCACGCCCCAGCGCTTGACGTCCACCTCGTCGCGGCCGGCGACATTGGCGTCGTGCCGCATCAGGTTCAGGCGCCCGGCGACCTGGTCGGAGAACTGGTAGTTGCCGTCCAGGGTGGTACGGTTGGTCTGGTCGGTACCGAAGGTCTGGCTGATGTCGAGGAACTTGCCGCGCTTGGCGGTCTTGCTGATCAGGTTGAGGCTGCCGCCGGTGGAACCGGCGCCGGTGTAGGCCGAACCCGGTCCCTTGCTCACTTCCACCTGCTCGATGTTGTACATCTCGCGGCTCTGGGTGGCGACGTCGCGCAGGCCGTCGATGAACACGTCGCTCTCGGCGTTGAAACCGCGGATGATCGGCCGGTCGCCCGCCGGGTTGCCGCCCTCGCCGGCGCCGAAGGTGATGCCCGAGGTGGTGCGCAGGGCGTCGGTCAGGGTCATCGCGTTGGTGTCCTTGATGACCTGCTTGGGAATGATGGTGATCGACTTGGGCGTCTCGCGCAGCGGCGCGGTGAGCTTGTTCGACGCGGACTCGGGCCGGTAGTCCCCCTCCTCCACGCCCAGCACGGTATCCGTTCCCAGGGACAGGGCTTCGTCGCCGGCGGCCTCCTCGGCCCCGACCGCGGAAAGCGCCGTCATGGCGCCCAGTGCAGAAACCAGTACACGCGGCACGGCGACCGGCCTTTCGATAGTACGCGACATTTCCCCTTCCCCCCGGATGGTGATGCGAATTGCTGATGCCGCGCACTCTAGACAAGAACGCTTCTCAAATTCAACCGAAATGTTATGCCAAACGAGAAAAGTTAATTTTTAGTAAAGATCCCCATTTACCGAGCCAATCACAGAGAATTACTATTTGAGATAATTTCTCACTTGAGAGGCAATCACCATGCTGCTGCAGATTCCGGGCGTGTTTTCCCGAGACGAAATCCGCCGTATCCGCCAGGCGCTGGACCAGGCGAACTGGCAGGACGGCAAGCTCACTGCCGGCTACCAGTCGGCCAGGGCCAAGCACAACCTGCAGCTGGCCGAGGACGACCCGCTGGCCCGGGAGATCGCCGAGGCGATGCTCGAGCGGCTGTGGCAGAACCCGCTGTTCATGTCCGCCGCGTTGCCGCACAAGGTGTTCCCGCCGCTGTTCAACTGCTACACCGACGGCGGCGCCTTCGGCTTCCACATCGACAACGCGGTGCGCCAGGTGCGCGGCTCCGTCGAGCGGGTGCGCACCGATCTGTCCTCCACCCTGTTCTTCAGCGACCCGGACGAGTACGACGGCGGCGAGCTGGTGATCCAGGACACCTACGGCACCCAGCGCGTGAAGCTGCCGGCCGGCGACCTGGTGCTCTATCCGAGCACCAGCATCCACAAGGTCGAGCCGGTCACCCGCGGCGCCCGCTACGCCTCCTTCTTCTGGACCCAGAGCCTGGTCCGCGAGGACTCCCAGCGCACCCTGCTGTTCGAGATGGACCAGGCGATCCAGAATCTGTCCCGCGACGTGCCGGAGCATCCGGCGCTGATCCAGCTGACCGGCACCTACCACAACCTGCTGCGGCGCTGGGGCGAGGTCTGAGCGGGTCGCCATGAGCCACATCCTGTACCGCATCGAGGAGGACGACGCGGCCCTCCCCGGGCCCGGCGAGCCGGTGCGCGCCGCCCGCTGGATCCTCGCCGCCGCCGAAGCCGGCGAGCTGGAGGCCCAGGCCCTGCTCGGGCAGATTCTCCTGGACGGCAACGGCATCCAGCGCGACCCGGCGCTGGCCCGAACCTGGTTCGCCATCGCTGCCGGCCGCGGCCATGCCATGGCCGGCAACATGCTGGGGCGCTGCCTGGAGCTGGGCTGGGGCGGCGCCGTCGACCTGGCCGCCGCAGCCCGCTGCTACCGCCAGGCAGCGGAACGCGGCCTGGACTGGGGCATGTACAACTACGCCAACCTGCTGGCCACCGGCCGAGGGGTCGAGCGCGACCAGGCCGGGGCCTTGATCTGGTACCGGCGCGCCGCCGAGCGGGGGCATGCCAAGTCGATGAACCTGGTCGGTCGCTATTACGAGGAAGGCCGCACGGTGCCGCGGGATTCTCAGGCCGCCTTCGCCTGGTACCGGCGCTCGGCCGAAGCGGGGGATTTCCGCGGCCAGTTCAGCTATGCGTCGGTGCTGGCCGATCGCGGCCGCTGGGACGAAGCGCGGCACTGGCTGCGCCAGGCGCTCGCCCTCGGCCATCTGCGCTTCCTGCGCCGGGCCCGTGACGAACTGCTGCGAGCCGCCTTCCCGCAATTCGCCGATATCGCCCAGGCCTACGTGCAGCGCTGCGCCGAGCTGGAGACCGAAGAGGCGGCAGCTCTCTCTGCCCCGTGACGGCAGATCGGTCCGTTGCTCGCTCAGGCATCGCCACTGAATCGGGCCCCAGGGGCTCCAAACGAAAACGCCGCGACGAGTCGCGGCGTTGTTTCGTCGGGGAAGCGTCCCGTCAGATGTAGTAGGCCTTCAGCGGCGGGAAGCCGTTGAACTCCACCGCGCTGTAGCTGGTGGTGTAGGCGCCGGTCGACAGCCAGTAGAGGCGGTCGCCGCTGGCCAGATTGAGGGGCAGCCCGTACTTGTAGTTCTCGTACATGATATCGGCGCTGTCGCAGGTCGGGCCGGCGATCACCACCTCTTCCATCTCGCCCTTCTTCTCGGTCCAGATGGGGTACTTGATGGCTTCGTCCATGGTCTCGATCAGGCCGGAGAACTTGCCCACGTCGGTATAGACCCAGCGCTCCACGGCGGTGCGCGACTTGCGCGCCACCAGCACCACTTCGCTGACCAGGATGCCGGAGTTGGCGATCAGCGAACGGCCCGGCTCGAGGATGATCTCCGGCAGGTCGTCGCCGAAATCTTCCTTGAGGAAGCGGATGATCTCCTCGGCGTAGGTCTCCAGGCTGTTGGTGCGCTGGATGTAGTTGGCCGGGAAGCCGCCCCCCATGTTGATCATTTTCAGCTGGATGCCGTCTTCTTCCTTGAGGCGCTCGAAGATCACCTTGACCTTGGCGATGGCGGCGTCCCACACGTCGATGTCGCGCTGCTGGCTGCCGACGTGGAAGGAAATGCCGTAGGGCACCAGGCCCAACTGCTTGGCGAGGATCAGCAGGTCGAGGGCCATGTCCGGGTTGCAGCCGAACTTGCGCGACAGCGGCCAGTCGGCCGAATCGGAGCCCTCGGTTAGGATGCGCACGTAGATCTTGGAGCCCGGGGCGGCCTTGGCGATGTTGCGCAGGTCGGCCTCGGAGTCGGTGGCGAACAGGCGCACGCCCTTCTCGTAGAAGTAGCGGACGTCGCGGGCCTTCTTGATGGTGTTGCCGTAGCTGATGCGCTCGGGACCGACGCCCTCGTTCATCACCTTGTCCAGCTCGTAGCGCGAGGCGATATCGAAGTTCGACCCCTTGTCCCGCAGCAGACGAACGATCTCGACCGCCGGGTTGGCCTTCACAGCGTAGTAGATCTTGGCGAAGGGAAAGCACTGCCCCAGCTCGTCATAGGACGCGGCGATGGTCTCGGTGTCGATGACCACGAAGGGGGTTTCCTGCTTGTCGGCGAACGCCTTCATGCGCTGGAAGGTGGCGGGTGGGTAGTAATCCTCGATCTTGATCGACATGCAAGAACTCCAATGGCAAAACACGGAAAGGATTGAAAAAGGGGTGTAATCGCGAACGCCTAATCCGTTTCCCCACTTTGGTTCGCCTACTTCCCAAGGCATGTCGCCGAAAGCAAAAAGGTCAACCGTGGATGCGGGTTGACCTTGCTGTCTCGTCGTCAGTACTTGAGCCGGATGGATCGTTTCCAGCATGGACGTTCGGCCGCGAACTTTAGGACCAAGGGGCCGGCAGATCAACCAGAAATTGCCACTTGGCCGACCTTGGTCTCGCCGTCGTTTCGGATTTGCAACGATGCGTGGGGAATGCTGCACGAAACCGCCATTCCGGGGGGCAGGCGGAAAGGCGCCGGGGCAGCATTTGACGTTATAATCCCCGCCTTTTTTGACAGACCGACTACTCGTCGACGGGTTCCTTTTCCGATGACCACTCAGGCCGCCGAAGTCGCGAAGCGCCGCACCTTCGCCATCATCTCCCACCCCGACGCGGGCAAAACCACCATCACCGAGAAGCTGCTCCTCATGGGTCAGGCGATCGCCGTCGCCGGTACGGTGAAATCGCGCAAGTCCGACCGTCACGCCACCTCCGACTGGATGGAGATGGAGAAGCAGCGCGGCATCTCCATCACCACCTCGGTGATGCAGTTCCCCTACCGGGAGCACATGATCAACCTGCTCGACACCCCCGGCCACGAGGACTTCTCGGAAGACACCTACCGCACCCTGACCGCGGTGGACTCGGCGCTGATGGTGCTCGACGGCGGTAAGGGCGTGGAGCCGCGGACCATCGCCCTGATGGACGTCTGCCGCCTGCGCGACACGCCGATCGTCAGCTTCATCAACAAGCTCGACCGCGACATCCGCGACCCCATCGAGCTGCTCGACGAGATCGAGGCGGTGCTGAAGATCAAGGCCGCGCCCATCACCTGGCCGATCGGCTGCTATAAGGACTTCAAGGGCGTCTACCACCTGGCCGAGGACAAGATCATCGTCTACGTGCCCGGCCACGGCCACGAGCGCATCGAGGTTCCGGTGATCCAGGGCCTGGATTCGGCCGAGGCGCGCGAGCACCTGGGCGACCTGTACGAGGGCTTCCTCGAGCAGCTGGAGCTGGTGCAGGGCGCCTGCCACGGGTTCGACCAGGACGCCTTCCTCCGGGGCGAGATGACCCCGGTGTTCTTCGGCACCGCATTGGGCAACTTCGGCGTCGACCAGGTGCTCGACTCCATCGTCGACTGGGCGCCGCAGCCGCTGTCGCGCGCTGCCCACGAGCGGGTGGTGGAGCCGACCGAGGAGAAATTCACCGGCTTCGTGTTCAAGATCCAGGCGAACATGGATCCCAAGCACCGCGACCGCATCGCCTTCATGCGCATCTGCTCGGGCAAGTACGAGAAGGGCATGAAGATGCGCCACGTGCGGATCAAGAAGGACCTGAAGATCGCCGACGCGCTGACCTTCTTCTCCAGCGAGCGCGAGATGCTGGAAGAGGCCTACGCCGGCGACATCATCGGTCTGCACAACCACGGCACCATCCAGATCGGCGATACCTTCAGCGAGGGCGAGACCCTCGGCTTCACCGGCATCCCGCACTTCGCCCCCGAGCTGTTCCGCCGCGTGCGCCTGAAGGACCCGCTCAAGTCCAAGCAGCTGCGCCAGGGCCTGCAGGAGCTGGCCGAGGAAGGGGCGACCCAGGTGTTCTTCCCCGAGCGCAGCAACGACATCATCCTCGGCGCGGTCGGCGTACTGCAGTTCGACGTGGTGGCCAGCCGGCTGAAGGAGGAATACAAGGTCGAGTGCGCCTACGAGGCGGTCAACGTCTGGTCGGCGCGCTGGATCGAGTGCGAGGACAAGAAGAAGCTCGAGGACTTCAAGACCAAGGCCTTCGAGAACATCGCCATCGACGGCGGCGGCCACCTCACCTACCTGGCGCCGACCCGGGTCAACCTCAGTCTGATGGAAGAGCGCTGGCCGGACGTGAAATTCCGCGCCACCCGCGAGCACCACTGACCGCCCCGGCCCCGCGCGCAACCCGCGGGGCCTTTCGCCAGGCCGGCGTTGCCCGGCGCATCGCGAACGGGCTACGCCCCGCCGCCGACGGAAGCCTCCCACCGATGGACGACTCCCGCGACACCTCCGCCCCCCTGGTGCAACGCCTGCGCCATCGGCGGCGCCTGCGCGGTCTGCGCCAGAGCGCGGCCTTCTGGCTCGGCGCCCTGCTGGTCGGACTCGCCGCCCTCGCCTTCGCCTGGCTCGCCGATCATGCCTACGCCCAGTTCCGCCATCTGCTCGGGCACGGCTCCTGGTGGCCGTGGCTGGTCACCCCGACCGGCTTCGCCCTGCTCGCCTGGGCCACCCAGGGCCGGCTGGGCAAAGCCAAGGGCAGCGGCATCGACCTGGTGATCGCCCTGCAACACAAACCTTCCAGCCGCTTGCGCAACGCCGCCCTGGCCCTGCCGATCGCCGCGGCGAAGATGCTGATGACCGTGCTGGCCCTGCTCTGCGGCGCTTCGGTGGGACGCGAGGGGCCGACCGTGCACATCGGTGCCGCCCTGATGTACGCCTTCGGCCGGCGCCTCGGCCTGCAGACCCAGCGCGCCGGCTCCGGGCTGATCATCGCCGGCGGTGCTGCGGGCATCGCCGCCGCCTTCAACACGCCGCTGGCCGGTGTGGCCTTCGCCATCGAAGAGCTCAGCCCGCGCTTCGAGCAGCGCCTTAGCGGCCTGATCCTCACCGCCGTGCTGATCGGCGGCATGGTCACGCTGGGCCTGCTCGGCCCGTACAGCTACTTCGGCGAACTCGGCGCCGCGCTGCCCCTCGGCGGCGCCTGGCTGGCGGTGATCGCCTGCGGCCTGTTCGGCGGACTGCTCGGCGGCCTTTATTGCCGCCTGGTGCTGCCGGCCCGGAGCGGCCCGCTGGCCGTGCTGGGAGCCTGGCGCGCCCGTCGACCGGTGCTGTTCGCCGCCGCCTGCGGGCTGCTTCTGGCCCTGCTCGGGGTCTGCTCCGGACAGCACGTGTTCGGCACCGGCTACGAGGAAACCCGCGCCCTGCTGGAGGGGCATCCGGAAACCGACGGCAGCTTCCTGCTGTGGAAATTCCTCGCCAACGTGGTCTCCTTCCTGGCGGGCATTCCCGGCGGGCTGTTCTCGCCGTCGCTGACGGTAGGCGCCGGCATCGCCCCCTGGCTGGTCGACTGGATTCCCGGCGTCAGTCTGCAGACCGCCGGCCTGCTCGGCATGGCCGCCTACCTGGCCGGCGTCACGGGCTCGCCGTTGACGGCCACGGTGATCAGCATCGAGCTGTCGCACAGCCCGGACATGGCCCTGCCGATCCTCGCCGCCAGCCTGCTGGCCAGCGGGATTTCCAGACGTATCTCTCCGGTACCGCTCTATCAGGCCCTGGCCCGCCGACTGCTGGACAACCTGCCCCAGCCGGATCAGGCCGGCGGAAGCGGCCGCCGATAGCGACGGCGGCCGACGGACTGTTAGGCTGTGACGATCCCCACCGAACAAGACACGACCATGACCCTGCGCTTCGGTATCGACCTCGGCGGCACCAAGATCGAGATCGTCGGCCTCGACGGCGAACGCGAATGCCTGCGCCGACGGGTGACCACGCCCCGGGGCGACTATGCCGCCACGCTTGCCGCCGTCGCCGACCTGGTTCGGGACGCCGAACGCGAACTGGGTCGGCGCGGCAGCGTCGGCCTGGGGATTCCCGGAACCGTCTCGCCCGATCACGGGCGGATCAAGAACGCCAACTCCACCTGCCTGATCGGCCAGGATCTGCAGGGCGACTTGGAGCACCAGCTGGAACGGCCGGTCCGGCTGGCCAACGACGCCGACTGCTTCGCCCTCTCGGAGGCCAGCGATGGTGCCGGGGCAGGTGCCTACAGCGTATTCGGGGTGATCCTCGGCACCGGCGTGGGCGGCGGCATCGTCATCGACGGCCGCCTGCTGCGCGGGCCGAACGCCATTGCCGGGGAGTGGGGCCACAATCCGCTGCCCTGGCGCACGCCGGCGGACGGCCCGCCAAGGCGCTGCTACTGCGGCCTGGACGACTGTATCGAAACCTTCCTGAGCGGCCCCGGCTGGGCGGCGCGCAGCGGCCTCGGCGCGGACGCCGGGCGGATCGCCGCTGCCGCCGCCAGCGAAGAACCATCGGCCCGCACCGCCCTCGCCCGCTACTGCGACCAGTTGGCCCGAGCCCTGGCCTCGGTAATCAACGTTCTCGATCCCGAGGTGATCGTGCTCGGCGGAGGCCTGTCCAACATGCCCGCCCTGTACCGGGACGTGCCGCCCCTGCTGGTACGCCATGTCTTTTCCGACCGGGTCAACACTCGCCTGCTGCCGGCCCGCCACGGCGACTCCAGCGGCGTGCGCGGCGCCGCCTGGCTGTGGCCGGCCTAACCGCTTCGGCCGATGCTCCCGACGGAGGCCCTTCCCCTATGCTTCGCGAAGGACTCGGGAGCCACGGGCTCGAGCCTGGCCGCCGGAAAAGCCCGCAGCGGTATGCTCTCGCCGGTCCCTTCCGAGGAGTTCGCCCGTGCGCCTGATCGACACCCATAACCACCTCGACTTTCCCGAGTTCGACGCGGACCGTCAGGCCGTGCTCGCCCGCTGCCGGGCACTGGGCATCGAGCGGCAGATCCTGCTCGGCGTGTACCGGCAGAATTGGCAGCGGATCTGGGACCTGGCCAGCGCCGAGCCCGAGCTGTACGCCGCCTTCGGCCTGCACCCGGTCTATCTGGCCAGGCACAACGCCGCCGATCTGGACGATCTGGGCGACTGGCTGCGGCGCCTGCGCGGACAGGACAAGCTCTGCGCGGTCGGCGAGTTCGGCCTCGACTATTACCTGACGGAGCTGGACCGCGGGCGCCAGCAAGCGCTATTCGAGGCCCAGCTGTGCCTGGCCGCGGAGGTGGAGTTGCCGGTCCTGCTGCACGTGCGCCGGGCCCATGCGCCGACCGTCGCCGCGCTGAAGCGCATCCGGCCGCCGCGTGCCGGCATCGTTCACGCCTTCAGCGGCAGCCGCGAGGAAGCGAAGGAGTACCTGAGGCTCGGTTTCAAGCTCGGCTTGGGCGGCGCACCGACCTGGCCGCAGGCCAACCGACTGCGCCAGGTGGTCGCGCAATTGCCGCTGGGGTCCGTGGTGCTGGAAACCGACGCACCGGACATGGCGCCGGTCATGCATCCGGGCCAGCGCAACAGCCCGGAGTACCTGCCGGAGATCTGTGGCGCCCTCGCCGCGCTCATGGGCATAGAGCCGGATGTTCTGGCCGAGGCGAGCACGCGCAACGCCTGCGAGCTGTTCGGCTGGCGGTGATCCGCGCGGTCAGGCCAGGAGTACCAGCAGGGCGATCGCGGCGTACCAGAGCACCGCAGCACGCACCAGCAACTGCCACAGCTCGTCCAGGCTGCGGACACCGGCCTCGCCGCCAAGCGTCTCCCCCGGAACCTCGCTGGCGGCCCGCCCGGCATCGCCCACCAGTTGCACGGCCGTCATGTCCCGGCTCAACAGTTCGTGCAGCAGCACCCGGCTGACGGCGATGAAGTTGCCGACCAGGCCGAAGCTCGCCGCCAGCAGACGAGCCGGCAGCCAATCGAAGACATGCCGCAACCGCGCCGCCCGCTCGCGCAGCGATTCCACTTGGGCATGCTCGTCGGTCAGGGCCAGCAGTCGATAAGCCAGCGCCGCCACCGGCCCGAGCAGGGCATACCAGAAGATCACCGCGAAAAAGCCCTGATAGGCCTGCCACAGCAGATATTCCTGCACCCGCTCCAGCAGTGCGTCGCCGTCCGGCACCTCCAGCGCCAGATCGCGCTCGGCCACCAGATAGGCCGCCTGGCTGTCGCCGCGACGCCAGGCATCGCGGAACGGCCCGAGCGAGGTCTGCACATCGCCGCGTCCCAGACTGTAGATCAGCACCAGCAGATGCACCGGCAAGGCCAGCCAGCCATAGGCCAGCGGATGCAACCCCACCAGCACCAGCCCGAGCAGCAGCACCGGCAGGAGCACCAGCAGGGCCAGGCTCAGCCAGGGCGAGGCGGTCAGCCGCGGACGCCCTTCGACCCGCGCCAGCAGACGTAGCCAGAACCGATCCTGTTGAATGTGCAGGCGCCAGTTGGAAAACGTCTCGAACAGCAGGACGAGCAGAAGAACCAGAAACGCCATCAACCACCTCCTTGTTCGGTAAGGCTTTGGAGATAACGAGCCCAGTCGAAGGACGGCCCTGGGTCGGTCTTGCGCTGCGGAGCGATATCGCAATGACCGCAGATACGCTGTACATCGAGCGCCGGATAGGCGCGCAGCAGCTGCCGGGTGAGCGCGCTCAGAGACTCGTACTGCGCCTCGCTGTAGGGCAGCTCGTCGGTTCCCTCCAGCTCGATGCCGAGGGAAAAATCGTTGCAGCTCTCGCGCCCCTCGAAGCACGACACGCCGGCATGCCAGGCCCGGTCGAGACAGGAAACGAACTGGGTGACGGCTCCGTCGCGCTCGATCAGGAAATGGGCCGAGACCTGCAGCGTGGTGATGGAGGCGAAAAAGGGATGCTCGTCCGCCGCCAGACGGTTCTGGAAGAACTGCTGCACCTTGCCGGTGCCGAACTGCCCCGGCGGCAGGCTGATGTTGTGGATCACCAGCAGGGAGATCTCCCCCTGCGGGCGCACGTTGAAATTCGGCGAAGGACAATGGCGCACGCCATGGCACCAACCGGTCAAGGGATCAAGCTGCATCGGACGGCTCCTCGGAGAGCTCCACTCTAGAGCAGCGGGAAGCCGGGGCCAAGGGCTTCCGCCGCCGGAGCCATGGGCGGACGGCCCGCAGAAGCAGCGGATGCACATCCCCCCCACACTCGCATCACAGCCCCTATAATCGGGGCTTTCGAACCTGCGGAGTCCGTCATGCCAGACCTCATCCTTGCCGACCTGACCGCCGAAATCGAGGCGAACGTGCGCCGCGCCCTGGCCGAGGACATCGGCAGCGGCGACATCACCGCACAGCTGATTCCCGCCGAACGCCTGGCCCATGCCAGCGTCATCACCCGAGAGGCAGCGGTCATCAGCGGTAGCGCCTGGGTCGATGCGGTGTTCCGCCAGCTCGACCCGCGGGTCGCCGTGCACTGGCAGGTGAGAGACGGCGAACGGGTCGCCGCCAACCAGGTGCTGTTCACCCTGGAAGGGCCGGCCCGAGCCCTGCTCAGCGGCGAACGCAGCGCCCTGAACTTCCTCCAGACTCTATCCGCCGTGGCCACCCGCTGCCGTCACTATGCGGACCTGGTGGAGGGCACTCCGGTCAGGCTGCTGGACACCCGCAAGACCCTACCCGGCCTGCGCCTGGCGCAGAAATACGCAGTCACCTGCGGCGGCTGCCACAACCACCGCATCGGCCTGTTCGACGCATTCCTGATTAAAGAAAACCACATCGCAGCCTGCGGCGGCATCGGCGCAGCGATCGACAGCGCCCAGCGCATCGCCCCCGGCAAGCCGGTGGAAGTGGAAGTGGAAAACCTGGAGGAACTGCAGGAAGCCTTGGCGGCCGGCGCCGACATCATCATGCTCGACGAACTCAGCCTCGAGGACATGCGCACCGCGGTCAAACTCACCGCCGGCCGCGCCAAACTGGAAGCCTCCGGCGGGATCAACGACTCCACCCTGCGCACCATCGCCGAAACCGGGGTGGACTATATCTCTCTCGGCACCCTGACCAAGGACGTCAAGGCCATTGATCTGTCCATGCGTCTGAAGCTGTAGGTAGCCCGGCAAAAGGATCCGACGTAGTCGCTACCGTGGCTCCTCAGCGGCGTAACCTGCAGGAGCCGGTGCATCCATATCCAGCTTTATGCACATTCCATCATCAGCCTGGATCCTCGCGAAAACGGAGACCGAACAGTTTTAACAGGTCATTTAAGCTGCTACGGGCCTGGTACACAGCCATGCTCATCGGCGTTGCCTAAGACAAGAACGAAAAAACGGAGAATCTGGGTATCAGGGGCGCCCGGCAGAAACGAGAAAGCGTCGGGAGATGAGCTGGATGGCCCGCCCTACCAATGTCGCACTCCCAGTACCCAAGCCATCAGCAAAGCGCCTGCCAAACAAAGTACGGCACCTCCGAGCGCCTGCCAGAAAAAACGCTTGGCCAGTACCTCCTGGCCATGGCTGGAGAGCACGAACGGTAGTGCGGCATCGGGCTGTGCCAGGCGATGCTGCAGAGGCAAGCTGGCCCTCTGACGGTGACGGTCCTCTGCCTCCAACTGGGCCGCGAGATGCACAAGGCGCCACTCGGCCTCGTCGAGTCGGCCATTCCCATCGCCATCGAAACGACGTAGAAGCCCAGCGAAATCACCTTTCCACTCGCGGACAACCCGCCCCTTCGCCGCCTGAAGATCGAAGCCCTGCTCGCCTCCGAATGTGCGGAAGTCACCGATGGCATAGAGGGGCTCTCCCGTATGCAGGCGCTCCTCGATATAACGGTATTGCTTACCCAAACCGATCAGTCCGAGCCAGCTGCCCGAGCCCGAGATAGTCCCCTGCGGATGGCGCTGATCGCCTGTCCAAACCTCACGCCGCGCTGGCAATACCATGGCACCGTGCGGATCAATCAGGCACTCTCCGCTGCCGTCGCTCAGGCGCAGCCAGCCTTCGCTAGTACCCTTCTCGATCACCCGCCAGCGTCGGCCCTTGGCATCGGAGCTATATTCCTCGATCCGATAACGCCACCACTGGCAGGGCTTACCAGTCAACGGACCGAACAGATTGGGCGAGGAGAGCTCCAGCAAGATACCGGCCAACTCGACGTAGCCCTGAGCGGCAGAGGAAACTTTCGAAGTTGGCGTATCCAGCAGATAGCGTGTCCGCGACCAGTTGCTGACAAACAGCCAGCCACCGAAAAGACAAAGCCCTATGACGAGTATCAATTGAAAGAACAGGAAGTTCATACTCAACGAAACAGCGACTTCAAATCGACATCCGCTTTTTCGGATTCGCCGAACTGCAGCAAGGGGGCAGAGGCAAAGCCGAACAGCCGAGCTAGAATTACATCTGGAAACTGCTCAACACGCACGTTATTGAGATTAACCGCCTCGTTATACAGTTCTCGGCGGTCGGCGATGCCGCTTTCCAGACGGGTAATACGCTGCTGTAGATGACAGAAGCTCTCACTGGCCTTGAGCTCCGGATAGTTCTCGGCCAGCGCGAACAACTGGTCCAGCCCACTGCGCAAGCCACGCTCCGCTTGCCCCAATGCCACAATGTCACCCCTCTCACGGGCACTGTAGACAACGCTACGAGCATGGACCACCCTTTCCAAAGTGTCCCTCTCGTATTGCATGTACTGCGTGCAGGTCTCCACCAGCTTGGGCAACTCCTCGTGCCGCTGGCGCAACAACACATCGATATTCGACCAGGCTTTGCCGACCCCATGCTTTAGACGCACAAGGCCGTTATAGAGAATCACTGCATAAGCAGCGCAGAGGGTCGACACCACCAGAATAACTACTAGGCTCAGACTCATAGAACCCCATGCAAATCAATCAATGAACCAGCATTGTATCGATAAAGTACGAAATCAAGAGAGGAGTGAATCACGAGCAACTGGTTGTTTATTTCGGAATTGCCTCCAACTTGATACCACCCACAAAAGATTTACTTAGCACCCTGCGCTCTCAACACCAAAGCGCCCATAAGAGCAAACTTGATTAAGAGCCGCCAACAAAACGGATGGGGCTGCCCGTTAGGCCTTGCCGCCACTGCCTGTGAGGAAATTGTGGTTGATTTTGTTAGCTGCTCTAGGAAGGATCCGGGACAAAGTCCTTCATCCGCTGCGTTTTGGGATCAAAACAGATTGAGCCGTTCCGATAAGAAGATTGGATATCCACTCGAAAACAGGCGCTCTCTTCACTCCAGACAGCTCCCCGAAAAATTCTTTCTAAGGTCTGACGGTCACTGCTTAGCTCTCGATATTGATCTACCCGCAGTTGAAGTGGGGTGTCGCCATTAAGTAGAGCTTTTGTGTGTAGCACTAGAAACTCGGCAGCACTCCCGGGCACTTCGACGTAGAAATACTTGGGAGTCCAGCCCGATAACCGATCCAACTCTTCCGCTCTAAGATTAAGTTGTCGATAATCTTTCCAGTTGAGCACATGGAAAGTGTCGAATACCTGCACCACCGCCATTGGTCGCGACTCGACCACGACATAGGCACCTGCGCCCAGCGCAAACATTTGTACCAATGCAATCAGAGACAAATCCCTGACCAACTCTGATCGTGGCTTGAGAGCATTGAACACGATCACAGTCAGACAAGGACCGAGTACCAGGTCGACCGCTGCGATGATTTTCAGCCCATCCCAGCCACCAGCAGCCTGAAATAGCCCGCTGGGAAAGAGCCATAACAGTGCAATCGATGCCAGTACAGTTAGGATCGCCAAGCTGATCAGAAAATGGAGCGCACCTGCACTCCAACGGCTCAGAGGCCTGCGCATAAACATCCCGCTTTCATAAATCCGATTCAGCATCCAAAAACAGAAAACCCCTTGAAAAAGGGGTTTTCCATGCATTCAAGAACGACTATCCGGGACATCAGAGCATCTAGGACGGCCGCCACTTGTCCTGCTTAGCGGCACTCGTTCGGAGCGAACTGAGCAGGCAGGGTACCGAGACCTAGGGCCGGCAAGCCACGAGCGGCCGACACGGCGTTGGTAGTGGAGGCGCAGCCCCAGTCGATGGAACCGGTAGCGCCGGCAGCACCGAAGTTGGCACCCAACTGAACCGTGGCAGCACCAGTTTGCACGTAGGGGGTGTAGACCAAGGTCGCACCAGCCGGGATATTGCCAACGTTGGCCCGGTTGAAGGTCACGGTTATTTCGCCAGTACCTTGAGCAACCTGTACGGAAGTCACGTACTTACTGGTTGCACCGAGGTTGTTGGCTTGAGCGTTCCAGGTAGCAGCAATAGCAGCCAGTTCGGCTGCGGTATTGGCTTCAGCGATCATCTGCTTGGCGCTGGAGGCCAGACCCACACCTTCGGTCACACGGGAACGAATGGTGTAGTCCTGATAAGCCGGCAGAGCTACAGCAGCCAGAATACCGATGATCGCCACCACGATCATCAATTCGATCAGGGTAAAACCCTTTTGCACTTGAGCTTTCATCAACTTCTCCTAAAGGTGTCAAGGCTCTTGGCCTGCCAGAGTAAAAGCAGCAGACGTGCCAGCTTTCCCGTTCTAGAGCAGTCGAGAATGATGAAAGAGGCCGGACTTGGACCGACCTTAGGGCTGGAAGGCACGTAGTTGCTACGTCTCCCCCTGAAAAAAAGATGTCCATTGGTGTTTTTGCCGATATTCCCCTCTGAGTCTTCCATCACAAAAAATCGCCCCCCCGAGGCAGGTATGCCCGGTTTGCCAGAACCAGAGAAAGGGGTGGGCGACTTGCCCAGCAGGCATTCGAGCAAAAACCCGCCAACTCCTGACACTTTTTGTCACTTGCCTTGTGTGGGTTTGGCAGCTTTCGTCTGCTGGGTTATAAGGCAGATCCATCGAGGCCGATCCATGGATTTTCCGCCCACCTCCCTTGCCGCCAAACGGGCACATGCGCGTGCAACCAAGAGCGCCTTGTCTCTATCCACTAGGGAGAGTGCGATGAATGCCTCCGCTGCAATTGAAGGCTCAGGGTAGAGTATCCCTATCCGGCCTGTCCCAGAGGAAAAGGGAGACACACCAGATCTGCCGCTCCCCACGATTCACCCGGCCTGTTTCCGCCACTTAGCAGAGAGCCGCTTTGTAGATGAACGACAACGTTTCCCTTTCCGGTCTGGCCCGGCAGATGGTGCTGGTCGGCCTAATCGATGAGAAAAAGGCACAGCAGGCCCAGCTCGAAGCACAGCGAAATAACCTGTCGCTGGTCACCCATCTAGTGCAGGGCAAGCTGGTGAAAAGCCGTCCCCTGGCAGAGCTGGCGGCAGAACAGTTCGGTATCACCCTGCTCGATCTCAAGGCACTGGACAAGGAAGGGCAGCCGAAGGACCTAGTCAGCGAGAAGCTGATCCGCCAGCACCGCGCCCTGCCCTTGCGGCGCCGTGGCAACAAGCTCTACGTAGCGATTTCCGATCCGACCAACCATCAGGCGATTCGCGATATCCAGTTCAGTACCGGCCTGACCGTCGAAGCCATTCTGGTGGAAGACGACAAGCTGGGAGAAGCCATCGAGAAGTTCCTCGACGCGGCCGGCAGCGGGATGGGGGAACTGGCAGACATCGATCTGGACGGCCTGGAGGTGACGGCAGCCAACGGCGACGAGGAAGAAATCAACCCGGCCGGCGATGCCGAGGACGCGCCGGTAGTGCGCTTCGTCAACAAAGTGCTGCTGGATGCGATCCGGGGCGGCTCCTCCGACTTGCACTTCGAGCCCTACGAGAAAACCTACCGGGTACGCCTGCGCACCGACGGCATCCTCCATGAAGTGGCCAAGCCGCCGATCCAGCTAGCGCCCCGGATCGCCGCACGCCTGAAGGTGATGGCCGGACTGGATATTTCCGAACGGCGCAAGCCCCAGGACGGCCGGATCAAGATGAAGATCTCGAAAACCAGGGCCATCGACTTCCGGGTCAACACACTACCCACATTATGGGGCGAGAAGATCGTGATGCGGATCCTCGACCCCTCCAGCGCCCAGATGGGCATCGACGCCCTGGGCTATGAAGAGGATCAGAAAGCACTCTATCTGGAGGCACTGAACCAACCACAGGGCATGATCCTGGTCACCGGCCCGACCGGCTCGGGCAAGACGGTTTCCCTGTATACCGGCCTGAATATCCTGAACACAGCCGAGGTGAACATCTCCACCGCCGAGGATCCGGTGGAAATCAACCTGGAGGGGATCAACCAGGTCAACGTCAACCCCAAGCAGGGCATGGACTTCTCCCAGGCTTTGCGCGCCTTCCTGCGTCAGGACCCGGACATCATCATGGTCGGTGAGATCCGGGACCTGGAAACTGCCGAAATCGCAATCAAGGCCGCGCAGACCGGCCACATGGTGATGTCCACCCTGCACACCAACAGCGCGGCGGAAACCCTGACTCGCCTGCGCAACATGGGCGTCCCCTCGTTCAACATCGCCACCTCGGTCAACCTGATCATCGCCCAGCGCCTGGCACGCAAGCTGTGCAACCACTGCAAGAAACCACTGGACATTCCTCGAGAAGCTCAAATCCAGGAGGGTTTCCCGGAGGACAAGATCGGCACCTTCAAGATTTATCGCCCGGTCGGCTGCGAACAGTGCAACGGCGGATACAAAGGCCGGGTCGGTATTTATGAAGTGGTTAAAATCACGCCGGCTCTGCAGCGCATTATCATGGAGGACGGCAACTCCATCGATATCGCCCAGCAAATGCGCGCTGATGGCTTCAACGACCTGCGCACCTCTGCCCTGCTGAAGGCCATGCAGGGCATCACCAGTCTGGAAGAAGTCAACCGCGTCACCAAGGATTAACCATGGCGGAAAAAGCGTTAAAGACCAGCGTGTTCACCTGGGAGGGTACCGACAAGCGCGGCGCCAAGGTCAAGGGGGAACTCAGCGGAGTGAATCCTGCACTGGTCAAGGCGCAATTGCGCAAGCAGGGCATCAACCCGCTCAAGGTGCGCAAGAAGGCTGTATCCCTCCTCGGCCAGGGCAAGAAGATCAAACCACTGGATATCGCCCTGTTCACCCGGCAGATGGCGACCATGATGAAGGCCGGGGTGCCGCTATTGCAGGCCTTCGACATCATCGGCGAAGGTCTCGACAACCAGAACATGCGCAAGCTGGTAGACGAGGTCAAACAGGAAGTAGCAGCAGGCAACAGCTTCGCCAGCGCCCTGCGCAAGAAGCCTCAGTACTTCGACGACCTGTATTGCAACCTGGTTGAATCCGGCGAGCAGTCCGGCGCCCTGGAAACCCTGCTCGACCGAGTCGCCACCTACAAAGAAAAGACCGAGGCCCTGAAGGCCAAGATCAAGAAGGCGATGAACTACCCCATTGCGGTAATCGTGGTAGCAATCATCGTCTCGTCAATTCTACTGATTAAAGTAGTTCCGCAGTTCCAATCGGTGTTCGCCAACTTCGGCGCCGAGTTGCCTGCCTTTACCCGGATGGTCATTAGCCTATCCGAGACCCTGCAGAAATCCTGGTTCTATGTCCTGCTGTGCATGTTCGCAGCCTCTTTCGCACTCAAGGAGGCGCACAAGCGCTCGGAAAAGTTTCGCGACTGGGTGGACCGCACGATTCTGAAACTGCCCATCATTGGCGACATTCTCTATAAATCCGCAGTCGCCCGCTTCGCCCGGACCCTGGCCACCACCTTCGCTGCAGGCGTACCGCTGGTGGATGCGCTGAACTCGGTATCCGGCGCCACCGGCAACGTGGTGTTCCGCAATGCCACCGACAAGGTCAAGGCCGATGTCTCCACTGGCATGCAACTCAATTTCTCCATGCGTACCACCGGCACCTTCCCGACCATGGCGATCCAGATGACTGCCATCGGCGAAGAGTCCGGCTCGCTGGATGAAATGCTGGATAAAGTGGCCAGTTTCTACGAAGCCGAGGTGGACAATATGGTCGACGGCCTGACCAGCCTGATGGAGCCGCTGATCATGGCGGTCCTCGGCGTGCTGGTCGGCGGCCTGATCATCGCCATGTATCTGCCGATCTTCCAGTTGGGTGCCGTGGTCTGATATGCCTTTCATCGATCTGCTGGCCAGCCACGTGCTGGCCTTTGTTTTCTCTGTACTGCTGCTTGGTCTGGTGGTCGGCAGCTTTCTCAATGTCGTGATCTATCGCTTACCCAAGATGATGTTGCGCGACTGGCAAGCCCAGGCGCGGGAAGTACTCGAACTGCCGGATGCTGGACCAACCGAGACCTTCAACCTGGTTTTGCCGAACTCACGCTGCCCGCACTGCGGCCATGAGATCAGGCCCTGGGAGAACATCCCACTGCTCAGTTGGCTGCTCCTGCGTGGAAGGTGCTCGAGCTGCAAGGTGCCGATCAGCGTGCGCTACCCTCTGGTGGAGCTCGTCTGCGGATTGCTGTCGGCCTATATCGCCTGGCATTTCGGCTTTGGCTGGCAGGCCGGTGCCATGCTTCTGCTCAGCTGGGGCCTGCTGGCCATGAGCCTGATCGACTTCGACCACCAGTTGTTGCCAGACTCCTTGGTGTTGCCGTTGCTCTGGCTGGGGTTGATTGTCAATCACTTCGGCCTTTTCGCCAGCCTTGAAGATGCCCTCTGGGGAGCGGTCGCCGGCTATCTCAGCCTGTGGTCGGTGTACTGGCTGTTCAAGCTGACCACCGGCAAGGAAGGCATGGGCTATGGTGATTTCAAGCTGCTGGCGATGCTTGGCGCCTGGGGAGGCTGGCAGATTCTGCCGCTGACCATCCTCTTGTCCTCTCTGGTCGGCGCAGTGCTCGGATTGCTCATTCTGAAACTACGTAAGGCCGAGCATGGCACGCCGATCCCCTTCGGCCCTTTCCTCGCCCTCGCCGGCTGGATCGCCTTGCTCTGGGGAAAGCAGATTACCGGCGCCTATCTTCAGTTCGCGGGCTTTCACTAAGCCTATCCCTTGCCCGCCCCTCCTCTTCGTGATGAGGGGCTTGGTCCACTCCATTTGCATATCGGCAGTCGAACCGGTATCAAGACTGGCATGATTTGTAAGAGCCCTAAGATGAAACCGTGGATTCTTGGCTTGACTGGCGGCATCGGCAGCGGCAAGAGCGCTGCCGCCCAGCATTTCAGCGATCTCGGCGTGCACGTAGTGGACGCCGACCAGGCGGCTCGCTGGGTGGTGGAGCCAGGCCGCCCGGCGCTCGGAAAGATCGCCGAGCACTTCGGCAAGGAGATCCTGCTGACGGATGGCCGCCTGGACCGAGCCGCACTACGACAGCGGGTGTTCCAGGATGAAAACGAGCGTCGCTGGCTGGAGAAACTGCTGCATCCGCTGATTCGCCAGGAGATCGTAGCCAACCTGGAACAAGCCAGTTCGCCCTATGCCATTCTAGTTTCGCCCTTGTTGGTAGAGACGGATCAGCATCGATTGGTACAACGCATCCTCGTCGTGGATGTGTCCGAAGCCCTGCAGCTGCAACGCACCATGCAACGCGACCAGGCCAAGCGGGAACAGATCGAAGCGATCATCAAGGCCCAGGCCAGCCGCGAGGAGCGCCTACGCCATGCCGATGATGTGCTGAGCAACGACCGCTCCGAGGACTGGCTGAAACAAGAGGTCGAACGCCTACATGCCTTTTATCTGACCTTACGCGGAGGCCACGTATCATGAAGCAGCCCCGGATAGTCACCTGCCCTACCTGCAAAGCTCCAGTCGAATGGGGCCCACAGAGCCCGTGCCGACCATTCTGCAGCGAACGTTGTAAGCTGATCGATCTGGGCGCCTGGGCTGCCGAGGAGCACGCGATTCCGGGAGACAGTCTCGAGGATGACTTGTTTTCCGGGGAACTGCCGCCGAGAGAACATTGACTACCGACTAACGCCGCGTCTCGTCGTCCTTCCAGGGAGCCTGCAGATAGCGGCTGCGGTTGAAGGTTTCCAGCCACTCGGGATAGTAGACCACCAGACCACTGACCACGGAGCCGTTGATGAAGGCTTCGGGGAACATGATCAGCCAGAGGTAACCGGCAAAGTCCTCGAGCCACGGCGGCATTTCGTAACGCCCATCCATCCACAGCAAACCGAGCCCCGCCATCAGGCAAACCAGGGCGGTCAGCGCAGCCGGAAAAAAACCCGAACAGAAGATATAGACGAACAGGTTGTGTGGCTGGGCGCGCTCGACCAGCAAGGCGCAGCCCTCGGCAATCAACACTGGGATCGTCACCAACAGCAGACCGTTCACCCCCAGGGCAGCCCAGTCCTGCCGGCCCAGAGCCAACAGCCCGAGCTGGGCCGCCAGGCCGGCAAGCATTGCCAGCGGCCAGTCGAGCAACAACGTGACCGCCGTCATGCCGATGAAATGAAAGGAGAGTCCGGAGGGAAAATCTCGTCGCACCAGCCATAGTAGAAACACAGCCAGCATGGTGCCGAACAGCAGATGCTGTCGTCGGCTATCGCTGAACAATTCCAGCCAGGGGGATCGCCAGGCGGCAAACAGCAGTGTGCCCACATAAACGACCGTACAGGTCATCAGTGTATCGGGCTCAAGCAGCTCGGCAGCTATCACCGGGCCTCCCGCTCGAGAGCAGCAGACAGCTCACCGGCGCTGCCGAATTCGCGCAAGCCCTGCAATTTCTCCTGCTCCAGATCCAGCCAGAGCACTTTGGCCAGATCGCCCGGGTAGCGAGAGGTAACGCGAGCATCGCGGTCCAGCAACACCCGATAGGAGTAGCCTCGCATGGCCGGCACCGCGAACAACCGGGCAATGAGCGACGGCATACGGCTGATATCGGCGACGAAGACTGCCTGGCGAACCTCCAGATAGCCTTTGGGCCGATCCTTGAGCGCTGCCTCGACCAGCCGTGCGCCGTCCATACTGCGAGCAACTAGCAGGATGCGGGTCTGCTCATTCAGGCTATAGGCCTGCTCATGCTGATCGAGCAGGGTCCAAGGAGCGAGCCGCTCCCCCACCTCCAAGGCCTGTGCCCAGAAAGGCATCAGACAGAACACCAGAGCGGTAAAGAATCTCAATTTTCATTCCTCCGAGTGGAATAGACCTGGATGTCCCGACGCATTTCCCAGCCTGGCTGAGCCAACCAGAATTCCAAGGCCAGCGGCGCATCGCCGAGCACGAAGACATGGGATTTTTCGATGCCCAAGGCAGCCAGGCGGAGCAGCCCCTCGCGCAACAGTGCACGGGCAAAGCCACGGCCGCGCCAGGGCTCGTCGACCACCAGATGCTGCAGGTAGCCACGACGACCGTCGTGCCCCACCAGCAGCGAAGCCAGGACCTGGCCATCCTGCTCGATCAGCAGGCTCAGATCGGGATTGCGCTCGAGATAGGCACAGAACGGTTCGAACTCATCCTCGACGCGAAGCTGCAAGCCGGGCGTACGCTGCCATAGCGCCAACAGGGCGGGATGGTCGCCAGGGGTAACGGACCGAATCGACATGCGACAATTCCTTGAAGCGGATGACGCAGTTTACACCCCCAGGCAGAGCCCTGTGGATTAGCCGTAAACCACGTGAGCGTCTATGCGGTCCGGAGCGACGGTAGAAAACACCATTGGCAATGCCCAGTAGGGCGTCAGGACGTATTGGCAGAAGAGAACGAACCCGCTATAACCACAGGCGATTGCTCCTATCTGTCGAGCCACACATTCCAAGTGCCTGGTCTTGATCCATGGACGAAGCCGACTATCTGCGTCTGCTCACCCGACAGGCCGAGCAGGCCAACGACTTTCTCTCCAATGCGCGCAAGTGGGAGCGCGAGTGCTGGGTCTGCCAGCGCCTCTTGCAGGCACTGAACGTCACGTATCGGAACGGAGAATTCAGCCCCGCTGACCAGGAGCCTCCGGATGTCCGGTTCCGGGAAGCCAATTTCGAGGTGTTCTTCGTGCTTGACGAGGGCCGGCGCCTGAACGAGGAATGGCGCGCCGAGCTTCAACGCCGCCGTAGCGCCGACAGCCTCAAGGATCTACTTGTCGACGCCGGTCCGCCACGTCATCTACCTGCCGCGGATCTGCAGGCACGTCTAGCGCCGACCTTGCACAAGAAGGCACACAACTACCTGGAGCGCGGACTCGACTTGGGAGAACTGGACCTGCTCGCCTTCATCAGCCTCAAGCAGGCGACACTCGACCGCAACACCTACTTTCCACCACCCACGGAATTCGTCTTGCAGGGCTGGCGCTCGCTCTCACTGATCGGACCGTCCTTCGCCCGAGTGCTGTTCGCTCACTCAGACGCGCCGGAATTCCTGCGCAACAATCTGGGGCGAAGCGTGCTGTTTGACGTCGGCATAGGGTTCTGAAGTGGAGAAATTACGACTAAGGTTGATTGTTTTACGCCTCTAAAACTCGCATTTTTCCATTCACATTCACCGACGAAGCGTTATTATCCAAGCATAAAGAGCACGCCGGGTCACTCTGGCGCATGACTAAACCAAGAATACCGAGCCTTGCATGCCTAGCCGCCTGAGTCCCGATGATCAGCGACGCGTCAATGAGTACCTGAGCGCTCCGCAACATCAGGTGGAGCGCCGTCCATTCCGCCCCTGGCGAATGATGCTGGTACTGCTGGTCGTGGTCTTCAGCCTGGGTTTGTTGAGTCTCCTGCTAGGTCGACTGGCGCTATGAGCTGCCTTGCGCTCGCCCGGACGGCCCGCATTCCGGTTTTTCCTAGCCTTGCGAGACCTACCCATGACTCATCGTATCGTTATTGTCGGCGGCGGCGCCGGCGGATTGGAACTTGCCACCTGCCTAGGTAAAACCCTGGGCAAACGAGGTCAGGCGAAGATCATTCTGGTCGACGCCAACATGACGCACATCTGGAAACCTCTGCTGCATGAGGTTGCAGCTGGTTCACTGAACTCGACTGAAGATGAGTTGAACTATGTGGCCCAAGCCAAGTGGAACAATTTTGAATTCCACCTTGGCCGCATGTGTGGGCTGGACCGGGCGAATAAACGCATCTGCCTGGCTGCCTCGAATAATCCTGATGGACACCCTCTGCTACCGGAACGAGATATCGTCTATGACACACTGGTCATGGCCGTAGGCAGTACATCCAACGACTTCGGCACACCGGGAGCTTCCGAACACTGCATATTTCTGGACGCCCGTAAACAGGCCGACCGCTTTCGCCGTCAGCTGCTCACCCACTATCTGCGTGCCCAGCAGGCCAGCGAAGACCATAGCAACCAAGTCAGAATCGCCATTGTCGGCGCAGGAGCCACCGGTGTCGAACTGGCAGCCGAACTGCACCATGCCTCCTATGAGCTGGCAGCTTATGGTCTGGATCGAATCCAGCCAGAGGACCTGCAAATCACCCTGATCGAAGCCGGGCCACGAGTGCTGCAAGCACTACCAGAACGCATCAGCCAGTCGGCCCATGCCACGCTGAAGAAGCTCGGCACGACCGTGATGACCAGCACGGCGGTCAAGGAGGTTACCGCCGATGGACTGCATACCAAGGATGGCCAGTTCATCCCCGCCCATCTGATGGTCTGGGCAGCAGGTATCCGCGCCCCGGCCTTTCTGAAGGAGCTGGATGGACTGGAAAGCAATCGGATTGACCAACTGGTGGTCCGCCCGACGCTACAAACCACTCGCGACGATGACATCTTCGCCTTCGGCGACTGTGCCGCTTGCCCGCAACCGGACAGTGATGGCCGCAACGTCCCCCCCCGCGCCCAAGCCGCACACCAGCAGGCTGCGTTATTGGTGAAATCGCTCAAGCTACGCCTGAAGGGCAAGCCCCTGCCGGAATACCGCTACCGCGATTACGGCTCGCTGATCTCCCTGTCGAGGTTTTCAGCGGTCGGTAATCTGATGGGCAATCTGACAGGCAGTGTGACCCTGGAAGGCTGGCTGGCCCGGAAGTTCTATGTCTCGCTCTATCGGAAGCACCAGATGGCCCTCTACGGCGGCCTTCGTACCGCATTGATGATGCTCGGCGGCCATTTCCGCCGCAGTACGGAGCCGCGGCTGAAGCTACACTGACTCAAGCATAGGCATTGGCCTGCCAGAGCGGGCCAATGCCCTACCTTGCCATGCGATAACAACCGAAGGGCGACTGCAGAAAACCGAACGCAAGACATAGACAAAGAGGCGATCCCCACAAGTTTCTTACAGCGGAGGCCACCCAATTAGCATCAAACTCATGATGCCGCCAGCACTGACAGAGCGCTAAACGAACCATAAATCCGTGCAAGTCTTTGATTGATTGCTAGATACTGGAGAGAGGATATGGAGTACTGCAGGAAATGGTGGGTCGTGTAGGATTCGAACCTACGACCAATTGGTTAAAAGTGATATTTCCCAAACCGGCTAGTCAATAACCTTATTTCTCCGTCTCCCCCAGCTGCTTCTAATGACCCCCATTAGAGGCGCTACACATGATCTCCTCCATCATCTCCACCAAGGGTGGCCCCGGTAAAACCACCACCGGCGCCAATCTCGGCGCATTCATCGCCGATGCCGGACTGCGTGTTCTCCTCATCGACATGGACCCGGTTCAACCATCCCTGTCGTCCTACTACAACATCGCTCAGGAAGCACCCGGCGGCATCTACGACCTGATCGCCCTGAACAACACCAATCCCCGCGACATCATCTCGGTCACCGAGATCCCGAATCTCTCCCTCATCCTCTCCAACGATCCCAACAACCAACTGATCAACCTCCTCCTGCAGGCGCCCGATGGCCGTCTGCGCCTTGCCCAACTGCTCGAGGCCTTCAAGGACCAGTACGACCTCATCCTGATCGACACCCAGGGTGCTCGCTCGGTGATGCTGGAGATGGTCGTCCTGGCCTCGCAGCTCTGCATTTCCCCCCTCCCCCCGAACATGCTCACCGCTCGTGAGTTCAGCCGCGGCACCCTGCAGATGCTCGATGGTCTGCGCGCCTATGCCCGGCTCGGCCTTCCTACTCCCTCCGTCAAAGTCGTGGTCAACCTGCTGGACGAGACCGCCGATGCCCGAAAGATCCATGACCTGGTGCGTAACACCTTCCAGGCCGCCGAGGGCATCGAGGTGCTGGACAGCACCATTCCTTCCGCCGTCATCTACCGAGAATCCGCTACCCAAGGCATCCCCGCCCACCGCCTGGAATACCGCCAGCCCTCCAACCGCAAGTCGCCTTCGGCTCTGAGCGTGATCCGAGGCCTCGCCATCGAGCTGTTCCCGCAATGGCGGGACCACTTCGAAGCGATGACCGAGGAATCCGTACACGCCCTGGTGAAGGGAGGGCGCTGAAATGGCCAAACAGCCCATTACCCGGGCGAGTGGAATCACTCCTGAAGTACTGCTGAAGCTCGGCCAGCTCTACAGTTCGAAAGAGCTGCGCGGGATCCAGACCAAGCTCACAACCGCTGCCAGCGAGCTGCGCAAGCTCGGCGGGCAGTGGAATCCAGCATCGGGCCTGCTGGGACGTCTCGGTGAACGCTTAACCGCTGAGCAACGTCAGCTGCTGCTCGATGCGGCCCAGCTCATCGAATCGATTGGCGCCAACGTGGTGCATGCGAAAGAAAAACGCCAACGCACCGAGAAAGAGACGCAGCGGCGCCGCGATCTGCGCGAAAAGCGCGCCAAGCTGCTGGTTGCGTCCAGGTTCCCCTTACCGGTCGATACCCAAGAGCAGATGCTCGACGTGCTGAAAACAGCGCTGACCTTCAATCGCGCACGCCTATTCCAAAACTTCTACTCGCCCTACGAGTTCTGCCAGAAACAGCGCCCTCAGGTAGGCCTGACCGAGGTGCGCTACGTGGCCGGTGTGCGCTACGGCAGCAATCGCGAGAGGGGCTACTCGAACCTAGTCAACGACATCATCTCCTTGCGCTACGACCTGCTCAGAGCGCTGGAAGACGAAATCAGCTACGACGATGGCTCCGAGGTTGAGGAGCGCCTTGTAGCGCTCAAAAAGTCCGTGGCCGATCGCCTTGACCAGGTAGCGCTGACCGCCCAGGAACAAGAAGTCCTCCAACTCTGGACGGACGCGCTTACTCGCCTTGCCCCGAAGGAAATCAGCCCCTCCGCGCAGCCCACCCCGCCGCAAGGGGGGACGCACTGATGGACCGAAAAAGGATCTTCGAGAAGGTCGCCAAATGCTTCGCCCTCGCCCACTCCAAGGGGGCCGCTCCGAACGAGGCGGAAACCGCACTCCGCCAGGCCCGCAAGCTCATGGAGCAGTACAACCTAGACGATCGTGAGGTAAAAGCCTTCCTGGTCAACGAGCATTGCATCCCGACCGGCACCCGACGCCAGCCACCAACCTGGATCTTCGCGTTGGCCAACACCTGCGCGACGGCGTTCGATTGCGAGTATCTGGCGTTCCCGGTGCCTCGTGAGGGCTGGAGTCTGAAATTCGTCGGCCTGGGCGTCTCCCCCGAGCTGGCGGCCTACGCCTATTCGGCCTTGAACCTACAGTTGCAGAGCGCTCGTCGGCATCACGTGGCCCAACAGCACCGCTGCAAGCTGTCCACCAAGCGCCGGCGCGGAGCGATCTTCGCCGAAGCCTGGATCTCGGCCGTGGCCGAGAAGGTCTGGGAGTTCGCCCAAGGGCGGTCGACCGAGACCGAGCAAGCCATCCAGGCCTATCTCGAACGGCATCATCCCGGCCTGAAGACTAACGCCCTCGATACCACTCAGGCCAAAGGACACGACCAGAAGTCGCAGCGGCAAGGCTGGGAACAGGGCCGGAAGGCCCGGCTCAACCCAGCCCTTCGCCAGGACGCCCCCACACAGCCCTTGCTGGGAGGTGGCGCATGGTAAGTCTCGCCGACCTCTCGCCCCCGCACTCTCAGGAAGCCGAGCAAGCCGTCCTGGGCGGGCTGATGCTCGACAACAGCGCCTGGGATCTGATTGCCGATCGCCTTACGGAAGAAGATTTCTTCCAGCGGGAGCACCGCCTGATCTTCCGGGGCATCCGGACACTGGCCTCGAGCAACGCGCCGTTCGATGTGGTCACTGTCTCCGAGTCGATGAGCGACCTCGCGGAGGCTGGCGGACTCGCCTACCTGGGCGAGCTGGCCAAGAACATCCCGTCGGTGGCCAACCTCGAGCACTACGCCGAGATCGTCCAGAACCGAGCTCAGCTACGCCGCCTGATCCAGCTCGGCTTCGCCTGCAGCCGGGAGGCCGCCGCTCCGCAGGCTCAAGCCGAGGCGGTTCAGCAGTCGATCGAGCAGCAACTGTTCGCACTGGCCCAGACCCATCGGGTCAACGAGTTCAGCGACATCCAGAAAGAGCTGCTCAAGCTCGTCGATCTGATCGACGAGCGCTTCAACAACGGCACCGAAGTCATCGGCGTGTCCACCGGCCTGGATGACCTGGACCAGATCACCTCCGGCCTGCAGCCAGCCGACCTGATCATCCTCGCGGCACGCCCCTCGATGGGCAAGACCAGTCTCGCCCTGAACCTGGTCGATCCCGCCCTGCGGAAGTACCCCGAGCAGAGCGTCCAGGTCTACAGCCTGGAAATGCCGACCCAACAGTTGCTTTTCAGGCTGCTCGCCCTCCTTGGCGGGCTCGACCTGCAGAAGCTCATGAAGGGGCAACTGGACGACGAAGACTGGCCTAGGCTGCAGGCGGCGATGCACAAGCTCAACAGCTACGGCGATCGCCTCGTCATCGACGATACGCCGGCACAGACGCCAACCGCCCTGCGCGCCAAGGCGCGGCGGGCGGCACGCAAGTATGGCCCGCCGGCCCTCATCCTCGTCGACTACCTGCAGCTGATGAAACAACCCGGCAAGGAGAACCGAGCCAACGAGATCGCGGACATCTCCGGCGCCCTCAAGGCGCTGGCCAAGGAGATGGGGTGTCCGGTCGTGGCGCTTTCCCAACTGAATCGGGACCTGGAACGCCGCCCCAACAAACGGCCCATCAATGCCGACCTGCGAGACGGCGGAGCCATCGAGCAGGACGCGGACGTGATCCTGTTCGTCTACCGCGACGAGATCTACCACCCCGACACCGAACACAAGGGCATCGCGGAAATCATCGTCGGCAAGCAGCGCAACGGCCCGACGGGCACCGTCCGCACCGCCTTCATCGCCCATCAGACCCGCTTCGTGAACCTCAGTGCCAACACTGACTGGCAAGGAGCCCGCGCATGACCACTGCTCATCCGACCCATTGGTGCGTTTCCTGCGGAAAGCACTACACCCGGCAACAGGTTCGTCAGACCTTGCCTGCCGAGCACACGCCCGACGGCGAAGTCGAACTGCTGATCTGTCCTCACTGCGGCAGCGATCAAGTGGAAGAACTGCAGGAGATCGGCCATGACGAATGACGCCATGCCCTTCCCCACCATCCGCGCAGACGCTGCGTTCGAGGCCTCCGCTCTCGTGCATGCCCATCGCTCCGGGGTGAATGCCACCGAACTGGATGCGCTGGCCCAGAGCATCAATCGACTGGCACGGGACCACAGCACCGTGGTGCCGGCCAGCATGGAGGCGGTCCTGGCCGAGTTCGAGCAGCTCGGTTACGTGACGCTGTCACCGACGCCTTGCGGAACCATCTCGGTGGAGCTGCTCTGCCCGGGCGCCCTCCTGTCCACCTACTTCTGGTCGATCTGGGTGCCCCGCCATCTGTACGCCAATGCCCTGAAGGTCGCGGTTATTCCCCTGCTCGACGATCGGCAGGAAGCCCAGCACTGCACCGTGGTGTTCCGTATTCCCGGCACGCGTGAAGCCGCCCGCGAATTCCTCGCCGACCTCACCACCCAGTTCCCCGGCCTCGCTCCCGAGATCGTGGCGGTCCAGGCAGGCAACGCACTCGCCCGGCAAGCCAGCCCAGCAGAAGGGGCCCACTGATGGAGCGCTATCACGATACCCGGAACGACCTGCCGACCCCGGCCGGCCGCGAAGCCGCCCGTAAAGCTCTCGACGAGGCCGTCGAGGCCTTCATGTCCCAGGGCGGCGGAGTCTCGCACGTCGCCGAAGGGGTGTCTTCCCCAACCGTCAGTGGGACCCCGTCGGGCTTCGTGCAGACGAGCAAGACGAAACGCACGGATGCCCAGCTGCGAGCAGAGCTGCTGGTCAAGGCCAAGCGCGGCAACCAATCGCTGGGCGCGATCGCCAAGGAGCTGAAGGAGCCCCTGAACCGCTGCCAGGAGATCGCCCGTCGCTACCGCATCGAGATCCGGACCCCGTGTTTCCAGAAGGGGGGCCGGCCATGATGCAGAACGAGACCGTGAGCGAACGCCACCTGGCGCTTCTCTGGCACACGCTCGGTGTGACTCCCGAACGACGCGAGCCCTACCGTAACCACTTCGTCGCCGATCCAGGCCATTACGCCATGCCGGATCTGCAGGGGCTGGAGACCGAGGGGCTGATGGCGCGCGCCCGTACTCCAGCCTTCTGTTGTCCTGACGACGTGGTGTTCATCGTGACCGATGCGGGTCGCCGCTTGGCACTGCGCCTGCTGCCAGAGCCGCCAAAGCAGACCCGCTACGATGAGTACCTGTGCTCGGAGTACAGCGAATCGTTCGCCGACTATCTCGGGATCAACGTGCCGGAGTACGAGACACGCGGCCACTTCCAGCGCGATACCGAGTACCGCATGTTCCGCCGTGGGAACAGCCACCTCGGCGAGCCCTGGATCTATGGTGAGTGGGCGCGCACCAAGAAAGAGGCCAAGGCCAGCTACAAGGCCGCGCTGAAGGCGAACTGGGCAGCCAGAAGGAGCGTCGCATGACTCCGTCAGCACTGCCTCGCGGCCTCAAGAAGAAATTGCACGACCTGGCCTGCTTCGCCATCGGGCAGGGGTGGAGCGTGAGCCGCACGAACGGCGGCCATATCCGCTTCACCAAGGCCGGCTGCGCCCCCATTTTCACCTCGTCGTCGCCCAGCGACCACCGCGCCGAACACAACGCCCGCGCCCAGCTCCGTCGCGCCGATCGACAGCCCAATTCGAGAAACTTCCATGACACTCACTAACCACGTCTCCTCGGCGCACGACGAGAAGTTCGTCGTGCGCTTTCCGCATGGCATGCGCGAGCGTCTCAGCGCCTCGGCCCGGGACAACCAGCGCTCCATGAACGCGGAAGTCGTCTTCCGCATGGACCATTCCCTCGCCCTGGAAGCGGAGATCACCCGCCTCAAGGCGGTGATCGACCGGCTACTGACCGCCCCGTCCCCCGCCCGCACCGAAGGAGCCTGAACATGAGCAACAAGCTATCCCAAGAGCAACTGGCCGGGCGCATGCTGCACGGCGGCTTCGAGCGCAAGGCCCCGGCTGTCCAGCGCCTGCCGGACCCCGTGGCGGACACGCCCATGTACCTGACCCTGGACGACATCGTTCCCTACGACACCAACCCGCGCACGACTCGGAACGAGAAGTACGACGAGATCAAGCAGTCGATCCGAGAGCGGGGCCTGGACCATCCGCCCTCGATCACCCGCCGCCCGGGTGCGGACAAGTTCATGATCCGCGACGGCGGCAACACCCGGCTCACCATCCTGCGCGAGCTGTGGCAGGAGACCAAGGACGAGCGCTACTACCGGCTGCACTGCCTGTTCCGCCCCTGGAACGCCGAGCGGGGCGAATTGGTCGTCCTGACCGGCCACCTGGCCGAGAACGACGTGCGCGGCGACCTGATGTTCATCGAGCGGGCCGTCGGCGTCGACCGGGCACGCCAGTTGTACGAGCAGGAGAACGGCGGCCAGGCGATTTCCCAACGGGAACTGGCCCGCCGGCTGAAAGCGGACGGCTATCCGATTTCACAGTCCCATATCAGCAAAATGCAGGAAACCATCCAGGTCCTGCTGCCGGCGATTCCAACCCTGCTCTACTCAGGCCTGGGTAAACACCAGGTCGAAAAACTGCTGTCGCTACACTCGGCAGCCGAGCAGGTCTGGAACGATTGGCTCGCCGAGCAGGGACCAGACGCGGAAGCTCCGAACACCGAGTTCGAGCCCCTGTTCCAGAACGTGCTGAGCACCTTCGAGAATAACGATACGCAGGAGTTCGTCTACCGCTCGATCCAGGACGAACTGATCGGCCAGATGGCCCTGCTCACGGGAGTCGGCTACGAGTCCATCCTGCGCGCCCTGGACGACAAGCAGAAGGGGCTGCGGCGCAGCAACCTGATCCCACTGCCCGAGGCGCAGCCAGAAGAGCTGGCGGCGGAGTCCGTTCAGACGCCAACTCCCCTGCCGACTCCTACCGATAGCGAAACCACCCCGCCCGCGGCCTCCACGCCTACGCGGGAAGCCCGCGACCGAGCGACGCCCACCACCCCGCTGTCACAGCCGAAGTCGGTCCCCGCTCCCACCGACACCGGCGCGGGAAACGCGGACGCCGCCTCGACCGAGCACCTTTCGGACGAGGAGCGTCAGGCCCGAATCGACGGTCACATCGTGACGCCGGTCCAAACCTCGGCCCGCGTCGAGCAGATACGCCGGCAGATCGCCGCGGCCGACGGGGAGACGCTGCCGGACTTCAACGCCAATGCCCTGGTCTCTATCCCGGTCCAGGCCGGCGGCCTGCATCCCATCTCGGATGTCTGGTACATCGAGCGGGTGAACAACTTCCCCCATGAGCTGCGCCCGATCTGTGCCGACCTGGCTCGCGAGATCGCCTCCCTCGCCGGCCTGGACCCGGCCCTGATCCAGTCGGCGGCGGGCGGTCTGGGCTTCACCTGCGAGGAGCCGGCCGAGGACCAGCTCGATGCCCTTAGCGATGCGGCGTTCCATGCCAAGCTGCTGTTGCAGAGCCTGAGCGGAGTGTGGCTGGTCGCGCTCCAGGTCGACCCGGAGCAGACCCGCGCCGCCGTCGTCGAGTTCGAGTTCGCTGCCCAACTCGGCGCCCTGCTGCTGGGTCAGCCGGCACGCGCCGACCAACCCGCACAGCTCGCCGACCGGCTGAGCGACGCCGCAGTGGTGAAACTCTTCCGCTTGATCCGCCTGGGGCGCCGACTCGTCGAACTCGAAACCGAGGCATGATCCGTCGACAGGACATACGTATCAGGAAGTCGCTCATGTCCAAGAAGCAAAATCCTTTGAATGAAGCGATGCTCGCCCAGATCCTGCACAACCTGCGCATCGGCGATCTGCGCCGATGCCAGGCCATGGGCCTGGACCACGAACTCATCGCGCTAATCCAGCATCCAGCCGCGGCCAGCCTGCTGGTCAACTCCTCGGCGCTCTGGTGTCACGCCGCGGTCGACTCGGAGGCCGTGAAGAACCTGCTAAACAGCCGGCAACGCGACAGCGAGGAGGAGCGCCTTGTCCAGCGCGCCATCCGACTCGGGGCGACCGCCAGCATGCTCAAGCACTTCTTCGGCCTGACCGCCCAACAGGTGGCCCAGCAGCGCCTGCTGCTGAATCTGCCGGCCCGCTCCGGCCGCTTCGCCGAATTGCCGGAGTCACCGGAGCTCTGGTATCGCTTCCTCGACCTAATGGAGGAGCACGAGGGGGATCCTAGCGATCCCTACGCCCTCCTGGACGTGGCGATGATGCTGACCGAGGAAATCAACGGTCCGCTGGAGGAGAGCGAGGAGGCCCCCGAGACGAGGGAGCGCATCCCGCTGGCCGCCGTCTGGGCACGCATCCAGTGCTGGGTCCGCGAAGGGACCTATCCGCCCCGACACGCGCCCACCCGATCGTCACTGCGTCTGCTCGCTGCGCCCACACCGCCCTCCCCACCGGAACCCCAGGCATCCGCTGACAGCGACCGCGCCGCGGGTTCGCCATCCCCTCATTCGGTAGAAGGCGATCGGCTGTGACACCCCGAAGAAAACGCTTCACGGCCCCCCTGGAGGGGGTCATCAATCAGGCGGCCGGGATGCTGCACAATCATCTCCAGCAGCAACAGGCGAGAAAAGCTGCAGGCCTGTCGATGCCGGCCGAGGACATGGCCGGCATCGTCTTTAGTGGCAACCCGCACGAGACCGTGCCTCGACGACTGCTCCTGGACGATCGCCTGTCGCCACTGGAGCGTAACCTCTGGCAGGTCTTCCGGCTGCTGATCAACGCGGACGGAGTCACCGCCTTCCCCACCTATGAGCAGTTGCGCCCCTACCTCGGCAATACGCCGGGCAAACCCGCCTCCCGGGAAACCGTGGCCAAGGCGCTCACTGTGCTGCGCCTGACCCGCTGGCTCAGTCTCGGTCGCCATGTGCGCGACGCCACCAGCGGTCAGATGCAGGGCAACGTCTACATCCTCCACGACGAGCCGGTGGGCTGCACCGAGGCGATGGAGATCGACCAGGACTACATGGCGCTGGTCGGCCAGTCGCTCGAGCACAGCAACAAGGCGGTACGTCAGGTCGCTGGCCAGGCGATGACCGACCTGACCAGCGATCCCGACCTCGGCGAGAGAGTGCCGACCCGATTGGAAGTGCTCGAACAGCGCCTGTCCCTCACTGAGTTCGGAATCCGAACTCAGGTAGCCGTCGTGCCCGAAGAGCCGAGTTCGGATTCCGAACTGAGCAAAAACGAGGGGATAGAAAATTTCGCGGCCCCGAGTTCGGAATCCGAACTCAGACGAAATCCGGGGCTTCCAGACCGAGTTCGGAATCCGAACTCATCTAGTACGTATACGAATACAGATACCGCTGTATGTAAAAGCTCTGTACCGCGCCCGAGGCTGCTGGAAGAGCTGACCCTGCCCGCGACCTTCCACCGCCTGGACGAGGAGCAGCAGCGAACCGCCCTGGTCATGTTGGCCAAGGTCGACGCCGATCTTCGCCAGCCGCTGTTGAACCAGTGGCACCATCGGTGCAGCACCGGGGCGGTGCGCACCCCGTTCGGCTACCTGCTCAGCTGCGTGCAGAAGGCGGTGTCCGGCGAGTTCAACGCCCACTGGCAAGTGCCCAAGGCCCAACCGGCACAAGCCACGCCGGCCCCGGTCGCACCGAGCGCACCGCAACCGCCGCAACCTGATCGCCCCCAGGCACCGAAGGCCCTGCCGCCCGCGATCACGGTGAACCCGCCGAGAACCCCGCCCAGCCTGGAGACGGCCACTACGGCACGCAGCGCATTGGCAGGGATGAAGAGCGCCATTCTTCGAGGACGGGGACTGGGTGATGCCAGTGGCATCACTCCGCAGGGGGATCCTCGGTGACGCCTTGGGCAACACTCCGGCAGGTCGGCCCAAGTGGTTACACTGGAAACACTCCGGAAGGTCGGCTCCGGGTGGTTCCCGGGGAACACCCCAGCAGGACAGCTCAGGTGTTGAGGTATTCGGGAATATCCCGTTGTTGTCACACGCAGTCTGGCAAGCTAGACTTTCTCCCAAATTGGGAGGAAAGCGACGGTGAGATGAGAATTATTGCTCGGGGCACATTGCGATCTTTCTGGGAAAGTAGCCCAGCTTATACCGACGCCATGACGCCTCTGGTGGAGTGGTATCGCCACATGGAGAAGGCAACTTATCGCACGCCGCAGGAGGTCAAGGCCGAACTGCGCACGGCCAGCATTTTGAAAGGCGGCCGAGTGGTGTTCAACATCGCCGGCAACAAGTACCGGGTGATCCTGGCAATCGACTACGAACGACAGCTTGGATTCGTGAGATTCGTAGGCACCCATGTCCAGTATGACCAGATCAACGCGGAGACCGTGTAATGAACATCAAACCGATTCGTTCCGATGACGACTTGGCCGCGGCCTTTGCGCGCATGGAACAACTGTGGGGTGCCGAGATCGGTACACCGGAGGGCGATGAGCTGGAAGTGCTGGCGGTACTGATCGAGAAATACGAGGACGAGCACTATCCAATGCCGCCTTCCGACCCCATCGAGGCCATCAAATTCCGTATGGATCAGCAGGGGCTGACCTCACGCGACCTAGAGCCGTACATCGGCTCTAGCGGCCGGGTTTCCGAGGTTCTGAACCGGAAACGCAAATTGAGCTTGGCGATGATAAAACGCCTGCATGATGGGCTGCGCATTCCCTATGAAAGCCTGCTGGCAGGCGCGGCCTAACAACACCTTTTCCCGAATACCCAGGTGTTGCCACTGGCAACACTCTGCGGGTCGGCTCCATACGGTTTGGCAAGACGTGTACCGAACTAACACAGAAGCCAGAGAGGTCTACCTGAGCCTCGCGGTCATTGATGACATGCTCATCGTGTTCTTTAAGGAGCCATGAACATGAAATGTCCATCTTGTGCAGCGGCGGAACTGGTGCATGACACCCGCGATATGCCGCACATCTACAAGAGCGAATCGACCATTATTCCGGCAGTAACTGGCGATTTCTGCCCGGCCTGTGGCGGGGCAGTCCTTGATGCAGACGAGTCGACCCGTGTCAGCACAGCAATGCTGGAGTTTAGCAAGCAGGTGAATGCCTCGATTGTTGATCCTGGCTCTATCACCAGGTAATTCCCAGAGAATCACTCCAACAGGACGCCGGGTCAGTGATGCCACTGGCATCACCTTGCTGGGAGCCGATCCCGTGTCGCCCAAGGCAACACCCCGGCAGGACCGCCCTGGTGGTGCCCCGGGAAACACCCCAGCAGGTCGGCCCAAGGTGATTCCCCGGGAATCACTTCGGCAGGACGCTCCAAGTGATTCCACTGGAATCACCCTGCTGGGAGCCGGCCCGTGTTGCCCCGGGCAACACTCCGGTAGGACCGCCCTGGTGGTTCCCCGGGAAACACTCCGACAGGATGGCCCTGGTGGTTCCACTGGAAACACTCCAGCAGGACTCCAGGTGATTCCCCGGGAATCACTCCAGCAGGTCGGCCCCTGGTGATTCCCCGGGAATCACTCCGGCAGGACAGCCCCTGGTGATTCCACTGGAATCACTCCGACAGGATGGCTCTGGTGGTTCCACTGGAAACACTCCAGCAGGACACCCCAGATGATGCCCCGGGCATCACTCCAGCAGATCGGCCCCTGGTGGTTCCCCGGGAATCGCTCCGACAGGATGGCCCTGGTGGTTCCACTGGAAACACTCCAGCAGGACTCCAAGTGATTCCACTGGAATCACCCTGCTGGGAGCCGGCCCGTGTTGCCCCGGGCAACACTCCGGTAGGACCGCCCTGGTGGTTCCCCGGGAAACACTCCGACAGGATGGCCCTGGTGGTTCCACTGGAAACACTCCAGCAGGACTCCAGGTGATTCCCCGGGAATCACTCCAGCAGGTCGGCCCCTGGTGATTCCCCGGGAATCACTCCGGCAGGACAGCCCCTGGTGATTCCCCGGGAATCACTCCAGCAGGTCGGCCCCGGTGATTCCCCGGGAATCACTCCAGCAGGACACCCCAGATGATGCCCCGGGCATCACTCCAGCAGATCGGCCCCTGGTGGTTCCCCGCGAATCACTCCAGCAGATCGGCCCCTGGTGGTTCCACTGGAATCACTCCCGCAGGTCGGCACCGGTGGTTCCAGGGAAACACTCCCCCAGTTCAATCCCTCCCTCAGAAAAACCCAAACCGACCAAATAAGGGTTTCCTGCTGACCCGCGCCCTACCGCGTGGGCATGCTGGCCGTGCGTGATCCACCCCCTCTATATAGAAGGAATCCCTGCATGGCTGACAGCTTCCAGCTCAACCTCGGCTCGTTGCGTAGCAGCGTCCAACTGACCCTCCACACCCACCATGCCTCCCGTCTCTGGTTCGGCCGTCCCCGCGGCGAGAACGGCAAGCCCGGCATGATTGGCCTGAGCGGCTTCGCCAACATCATCAACCGCATCAAGCAAGGCGCCGCCCAGGACGACCCCTACTCCGACTGGTTCCTCCTCATGATCGAGGAGCGCATCGAGGAAGCCAGCCAGCAGCTCAAGGACATCGACAGCAAGCTCGACGAGGTCATGGCCTGCCTGCCCGCCCAGCTCAGTGTCAGCAACAACCTGTCCGTCCAGCCGATGACCCTGCCGCTGTATCTGACCTCGCCGCTCGCCTACAAGGGCGTCTACCTGCTGACCAGCTACGACGAACTGGTCCGCCGGATCCTGCTGGCCAACCATATCGGCCTCATCGACAACCACACCAAGGAGGCTTGGCTCGACGAGGGCTCGGCCATCCTCCGTCGCCTCTTTGGCCTGGGCCAGCGCTACAAGGGCTTCTCGGGGGCCAGCCGCGACGACTTCGCCGCCAACAACGCCCGCGCCCAGGCAGCTCGCGAGATGTACGCCTTCCTCGGCGAGATACCCGCCGACGTGCTCGACGGTTCCCGCCGTTCCAAGTACGCGCCGGACATCACCCGGACCAACACCTCGCGGGCTGCCGAGGATGATGAGGACGATGCCCTGGACCAGCCCGCCCCTGATTTCGACCAGGACGAGGCCTGAGTCCGATGATCAGGAAGCTGGCTCAGCCCACCGAGCACGATGCGCTGCAACAGGGCTCCTTCCAGCCGCTGCAACAGACTGACTTTTCCAGCCTGCAACATGCGCCCTTCCTAAAAGGCCTTTTAAAACCCTTTAAGGGTAAGGGGGAGCTGGAGCTGCTCGCCAAACAATGCCGGGTACTGGAGGACAGCCTCAAGGCGCTGGCTCAAGACCGGGTACTGGCCCAGGCCACCCGTTATCCCTTCACCCTGCTGCCGGTCCGGCTGACCAAGCAGGCCACGAGCGCCGGCCCCGTGTTCCTGCGCTGGCAGCAGACCGGAACCCGAGCGATGGGCGTTCAGCTGTGGCGCGATCTGGTCGCGGCCACCCGAACCCCCACGTCCCTGCTCCAGGACCTTCATGCCCTGGAGCTTCAACGCATCGCATTGAACATGCAGATCAGCCTGGTTCACACCATCGGCCGCCAGGCCGCCGAGTGCGCCGAGAAGATGGCCCAGGCCGACACCGCTTACAGGGAGCGGCTGCAACAGATTTCCACCAGCGGCAACGTCGCCAATCGAGAGGAGGCCTGATATGGGCACTGCAGTGGTATGGGAAGGCAACATCGGCTCCGCCCCGGAGTTCAAGGAGTTCCCCAACGGCAACAAGGACCCGCGTCGGCTCTGCCGGTTGAACGTGTACTTCGACAACCCGGTGCCCAAAGGCGATGGCTACGAGGACCGCGGCGGGTTCTGGGCCAACGTCGAGATCTGGCACGCGAACGCCGAGCAATACGCCTCGCTGTACCAGAAGGGCATGCGGGTGCTGGTCCAGGGCCGGGCCCTCATGGACACTTGGACGAATGCGGAAGGTGAGGATCAGTCCGCGCTGAAGGTTCAGGCGTCCCGCGTGGGCATCCTGCCCCACCGGATCGAACAGGTCGTGCTGGGCCAGAGCAGCAACCCGTCGCGGCAAGGCACGGGGCAGACGCCCCGGGCGAGTGGCGGACCACAACGGTCAACTGATCAGGACTTCGACGACGACATTCCCCTGTAGTAACCGGGCGAAAAATCGCGCGCCCCATCGTGAATCTTCCGGTGGAGACGAGGCGACTCCGCGTCGTGCTCCACCTCAAATCAAGCTACTGGAGAAATTGAGATGACCACTTCCCCAACCAGCGTACCCACCCCGGTAACGACCGACACTACCGAGGTCTCGGTCGAGGTGTTCAAGGGCCAGGTAACCACCACGAGCCTGGATGTCGCCAAGCACTTCGGCAAGCGGCATGACAACGTGATCAAGGCTATCCGGAGCCTTGAATGCCCCGCCGAGTTTCGTGTCCTCAATTTTGAGGAGACGTTAAGAGAAGTCCCGGGGCCTCAAGGCGCGACTCGCCAAGAAGTCTTCTACCGCATGACCCGCGACGGCTTCGTGCTGCTGTGCATGGGGTTCACCGGCAAGCAGGCCGCACAGTGGAAAGTGGCCTACATCATGGCCTTCAACAAGATGGAGCAGGCCCTACGGGCGCAACCGGCACAGCCGGACGAGCGGGCACTGCTGCGCTTCGCCATCAGGACGCTCGAACTGATGCGGGATCGGCAAACCAACCAGCTGCCGCGCCTCTCGACCGAGGAGATCGTGCAGCACTACCTCAATGTCGAATCGCTCGACCGTGCCACACCTGAGCAGGTCAAGCAGGCCCTGACCTTCATCCAGGGCCAGATCATCGGCGAGGGGAATGCGGCCAAGGTACTGCCCGGCATCGCCGGCTCCTCGATCGCCAAGGACCTGCTCTACGGTCTGCTGCGCACCTCGCATGACGCCGAGATTCTCTTCAACGCCCTGTACGACCAAGGCCTGGAAGTGCTGGCCAGCGAGCACTTCAAGCAGAACATGGCCGGAAAGCTGGCCGAGACGTCGCGCCAGGCCCGCGACCTGCTGGGCTACATCGCCAGCCACGCTGCTCGTGATCCTTTCCAGCACCGGGCAAAACACTGAAAATCGCGCCCCCATCGTGATGCTTCAGGTGGAGACGAGGCGACTCGGCGTCGTTCTCCCCCCCTGAACCGGGCTGCTGTTGAGAGTTTGATTGATGACCACTGAAGCCAACGCCGACTTGCACTTATCCCGGCCAACACCCGAACCAACTTCCGGGAACTTAAACTTCGAGTTTGTACGGCGCCAGGTAGAAACACCACCTGCCTGGAGTTCAGATATTTTGCTGCCTTGGGAACACATCTACCCACTTGATCAGCACGCCTTTCTGGAAAGTCATTACTGGACCGAAACAGGCTCGGTGAATGTCTTTCGCATAGTGGGGACCGATCACTGGGACTATCAGGGGAAAAGTTGGCTGGACCTTCTCACAAAAGGGAAATCCATGCAGCAAAACCTTCGGGACCTTATGAGGAATCCGGCCTATTACTTGCATACTGGCCTGAGATGGCCTGCCATTTGTTACAACACTACGGATGGACTGAACTTTTACGTAAATTGCGATGGCCATCACCGAAGCTGTATCGCCCGCTTCTTCCTAGCAGAGCAGCAAATAAGCCAACTCCATGACGTTACGGTGAATCACTTCAAGGTTCGCCATAACCTCTATCGGATTTACATCGAGCTCAGGCAGGCGATCAATGAGTTGAAACTCCCGGTCGAGCTATATCCAGAGCAATTTCAGCTAGGTCAGGAAGGTGCCGCCGGCTGGAGGCTGGACCATTACCGGACGCATCTGGTCTGGATTGACCAGGCGACTGACACAAGAGTGGTCATGGAGGAAATGCAAGCACAGGACAAGCTTAACGAGCTCCTCTGTAAAATTTCGATATCCAAGTCCATTCCATCTCCTGGATTCGGCGGTCATTTGAAACGCTTTTTCAAAATTGCCTGACCTAACTAACCAAATCACGCGCCCATTGTGACGTCCCAGGTTACGTTGCACGAAATAACGCTGGGTCGATTTCCAATTCTGCATAGCCCATCGCTACGCCGGGGCGGACCATCAGCCCACCTTGTTCGCAACAGAACACATAGGTGGCTAGACACGTGGCAACAGCAGAGAACCAACCGGCTTCCATCTTCTCCTCGCCTGACCCTACCCTGCGAAAGTACTCGGCCCACCAACTCGCGGTAGCGAATACCTGGGCAGAGCACTTCCGGTATGTCGACCAAGATCATGCCGCTTTCGTGTGCCACTACCTGCACTCGACCTCCAGAATCCGTTGGTTTGAGCACGCATGAGCCGTCCCCGGCTGATGAACCGGCCCCCCAGCCTGTTGAAGCGGGTCGTCTTCGACGGCTACGACTTCGGTCTGCAACTGCAGTACGTCGAGGGGGCCAACCGCCTGCTTCTGGAGCGGGACGGTTACTTCATCCGTCGTGCCGAACACCCGCTGTACCGCTATTGGCGCCTGTCCAAGAGCAAACTGTTCGAGGAACCGGACCTGCTGTACCAGCAGCTGATGGAGCTGGCCGACGGTCGCCTCACCGAGTCCTGGCAGAGCTTCAGCCGGAAACTGGAGCAGGCCCAGGCATCGCCCGATCGGCAGGCTTTCACCTGGGGGATGGTCTTTCGCATCGCCCCGCTCGCCCAGGGCGGCGTGCTGCTCTCCGGCGACTACCACCCCGGCATGGTCGCAGTGGCCCGGCGGATGCGGGGGACCTTCCTCGGGCCGTCGCGCTCCTGGCGGATCGATGCCAGTGCCGAGCTGGTTCGCAGCAATCTGATCCTGGAACTGGGGCTGGCCGAGGAGCAGTTCGAGATCCTGGATACCCTCCAGGAGCTGCTGAGCGATGGTTCCGTCGCCCCGGCCGAGGCCATGACCCGAATCAGCCTCGGCGGCGCGCCGGCCGAGCGCCAGGCGGCCTCCCTCGAGGAGAGTTCGACCGACCTCTACCTGGCGGCAGTCCCCTCCATCGAGCGCACCGAGTACACCGAGACCGAGATCGAGATCGAGCAGGCCCTGGCGAGCCATTCGCTGCTGCCTCACCAGCCCGCGGGCATCCGCCACCTGCTGCAGCGGACCAGCGCCCTGCTGGCCGACGACATGGGGCTGGGCAAGACCCGGCAGGCGATCATCGCCGCGGCGATCCGGGCGGAGGGGCATCCGATCCTGGTCGTGACCCTGTCCTCGCTCCTGATCAACTGGCAGCGTGAAATCCAGGCGGTCTATCCCGAGGCGCGGATCGGCCAGCAAACCTTCGACGCGTCCGTCCAGTGGATGGTGATCAACTACGAGCGCCTGGGCGACTACGTCCTGCAGGCCGAGCACTTCCGGGTCATGGTCATCGACGAAGCCCACCGGCTCAAGGAGCCCACCGCCCAGTGCACCCGGCATGGGTTCGACATCGCGGCCAAGGTTCCCAACCGTTACCTGCTGACCGGCACCCCGGTGCTCAACCGCGAGACCGAGCTGCACACCCTCCTGCGGCTGTCCGGTCACCCGGTCGGCCAGTTGCCGCTGAAGGAGTTCTGCGAACAGTTCGCCGGCAGCCCGGAGTTCCGCAAGAACCTGCGCGACGCCATCGGCGACTGGATGCTCCGCCGGCGCAAGGACGTCCTGCCGGGGCTCAAGGGCAAGCAGCGACAAACCGTTCCGGTCGTGCTCGGCGAGGAGCAGCGTAAGGAATACGACGCCATCCGGGCCTGCGATCAGCAGCCCTTCGCCCGCCTGGGCGCGATGCGCCGCCTGCTCGAACGGGCGAAGGTGCCGGTCGTCATGGAGCTGCTGGCCGAGCTCGATGTCGCCGACAAGGCGATCCTGTTCTGCGAGTACAAGGAAACCGTCGGGGCGCTGAAACAGCTCTGCGAAGCCGCCGGAATCGGCTGCGTCACCCTGGTCGGCTCCGACAGCGTGACCAAGCGGCAGAAGGCGATCGACCGCTTCCAGCAGGACGACGAGACCCGGGTCTTCATCGGTACGACGTCGGCCGCCGGAACCGGCAACAACCTGACTGCCGCGAACTATGTGTTCTTCCTCGGCCTGCCCTGGACGACCGCCCTGCAGGACCAGGCCGAGGACCGCGCCTACCGCAACGGCCAGCGGCGCCTGGTGGTGGTCAAGATCCCCCTGGTCGAGCACTCGATCGATCAGCAGCTCTGGCAGTTGCTGCTGGACAAGCGGCGGCTGTCCCAGGAACTCATCGAGCCCGACCCGGTTGCGGCGGCCAAGGCGGTTCAAGCGACACTCGTGGAGGCTCTCTAGGAGTGCTGCTGCGATCGGTGTCGCTCTGACGTACCAACCAACATTCTCAGCTGATCTTATGCTCATGGTGAGGAGGCTCATGCGGCGGCGACGCAGCCTCTTCCCGGTGCTCCGGCGGTGCGATCGCCCGCTCGCGGGGCGGCTCGCTGTGCGTTTCGGCGCCGCTCTGCGCCCGCGGCAGCACCGCCCCGAGCACCTCGCGCACCCCGCCGATCACGCCGATCAGCAGTCCCTTCACCGCCCCGACGGCCACGTGGCCTATCTCCTCCGTCGCCCGGATCGCCGCCTCGGCCGCCCGCACCACCACGGAGCCGACGTTGCCGCCCGTCTCGGCGACCGCCTCGGCCACGCCGTCCACCGCGCGCTTGGCCGTGACGCCGACATCGGCGCCCACGGAGGCGGCATTGCGCACCACGGCCTCGACCAGCTCCGCCGCCGCCGTCGCGGCGTCGCCGCCCACGTCCTGCACGCCGAGCACCAGCCCCTTGGCCACACTCTTGGTGCTGGTCACCAGCCCCACGCCCACCTCCTCGCTGGCCTGGAGCGCACCCCGGACGACGTCCCGGGTGGTCGACACCAGCTCGTCGGCCGTTCCCCCCGTCGCCTGCAAGCTCTGGGAAACCGTGCCGCGCACCAGTGAGACGATCTGCGCCTCCACTTCGTCGATCCCGCGCAGGCTGCCGACGATGCCCTCCTTCACCCGACTCCCCGCCGGGCCCAGCCCTGCGTCGACGGGTTGAACCACGGGAGCCGCCACTTCGGCGGGCGGCACGGACGCGAAGGCCTCGGCGGCCTCCTCGCGGCGAGCGACGGTTTCCCGGTCGGGTGCTTCGGCCGCTGCGGCGGCCCTGCCGCCGGATGCCCCTTCTTGATGGCCCTGATGAGCCGCTTCTTCGTGAGGGGCTGTTTCGGAATGCCTGGTCATTTCACTCTCCTGCAGAAGAGCCCGCGCCGCGAGAACCATGCGTCCCCCGGCGTCAGGCTCAAGGAAACGAGCAAATAACGTTTCGTTCATGGCTGTGCCATGGGAGCGATGCACGACTGCCTATCGTGATGGCGGCAAGTTGCTGCCGATCCCATCCTTTTAGGGTAGTACGGCCTGTTTCACTGGCTCTCGTCATTCACATGCCATCTCTCGAACGGCCATGCCGCTTCATCCGTGCCACCAAGGCAGTCCCGCGACGGTCGTGAAAGCCCTCTCGGCGGGGTAGTCCCCGGAGGTCATGAGGCATTCACGGTCCTGTCAGACACGTCGGCTTTACTTGAGGGGCGAAGAGAATCCCACAAGGTCAATCTGATGCCGGGGTCTTACATGAACAGCAAAAAACGCGTGCTTTTCATCTGTGCCCACAACTCCGCCCGCTCGCCGATGGCCGAGGCTCTGCTGCGGTATATCGCTCCCGAACAGTTCGAAACCTTCAGTGCCGGCCTCCAGCCCACTCAGGTCGATCCACGTGTACTGGCTGTGCTGTCGCAGCTGGATATCCCGAGCGAGGGACTGCACAGCAAACCGCTGGAGGCGTTCGAAGGCCAGCAATTCGATTACGTCATCACCTTGTGCGACAAGTCCGCGCAGGAATATCAAACGATGCCGAGAGGCGAGGAGGTGATTGCCTGGAATATCGAAGACCCGCAGGCCAGCAGCAAACCGGACGCTTTCCGTCATGCCCTGAGCGAGATGAATGAGCGCCTCAAGATATTCGTCCTGCTCAAGACCAAGCCGGATCGCCAGGAGGCCCACCATCTGCCCCCGGCCTGATACCTTGCCGCTTTTGTGGGGCTACCCGGTTTTGCCGACAGCAGAGTTGGCATACGGGCGTGCCTGTGGTCAATCCACCGGAAAATCCTTGAGAAGCCGCTTCAACACCTGGTCCGAATGCCGCTCAGCACTGGCCATGGCCTCGCGCCAGGGCTCGCACAGGGGGTGAAGATCCGGCTCCTGTTCAGCCCGATGCAACCACTGCACGCAGTCATGCCAGTCCCCCAGCACCGACTGAGCCGACTTCAGGCGCTTGGAAGCCTTGTCCGGCAAGTCGGAGAGCTTGGGGTAGACCTCGTGGGCATAGCGTACCCGCTTGATCAGTACCCGTAGCCGATGCCGGTCATGGGCCGGATTGCGCAAGCCCTCAGCCAGCTTGCGCTGCTGCTTCGCCAGTTGCTTGCGGATGTGCTTGCGCAGGCCTTTGAGCTTGCCCTCCTTGGCGGCCTCTCGACAGATGGCCGGCCAGGCCGCCAGGGCATTACGGAACAAGAGCCACTCGGAACTGGCCAACAAGGCATCGCGCCCGGCCTCCAGCTCTCGCCGGCGGGGCTCGATTAGATCAGGCCGCTCGTGGGCTTCCAGCTCCTGGATCAGGACTTCGGTATCACGCAGTGGCGTGCTCCGATGGCCCACCTCGGCGGCGACCAGCTCCAGCGCATTGATCTCGGGCAGGCCCCGCAGGGGGCGCAAGATGCTGCGCAGCCGTCGCACGCCGATACGCAGGTCATGCAGCGCCTCACCGTCACTGCGCTCCTGCAATCGGACACTGCACGCCTGCAACTCGGCCTCCAGGGCCACCACGTGCTCGATCAGCTCATCGATCATCATTGCTTCTCTCCTTGAATACCGACTCGACCAGACGATTAGTTGGGCGGTCTGCGGCCTCGAAATCTCCGCACTATATCGCGTCATCACCTGGGACGAACCACCGCCATAAGGCGGCACCATGCCGCTCTGGCACCGAGTGTGCTCGCCTCAGAACGCCGGCGGTCGGAACCCCCCAGGGACAAAGTATCGACGGCCAGACTAAGCCTGTGTCCGTAGAGAGCGGGAGGCAGCCTGATGAGCCGGTGCGAGAAGCGCACGATCATCGCCTCTCTAACCCTGGCCTTGATAGCCGGTCTCATCGGGCAGGCGATGGCCACCGAGCCTCCTCGCACCGGCTTTATCGGGGATAGCAAAGCCACGCTGTCGACGCGCAACTTCTACATCAACCAAGACAACCGCAACGAGAGCCACTCGCCCAGGGCCGAAGAGTGGGGCCAAAGCCTGGTCTTGAAATACCAGTCCGGCTTCACCGAAGGACCGCTCGGTTTCGGCCTCGATGCATTGGGGATGTGGGCTCTGCGCCTGGATGCCGGAGGCCGGAGGGGGAAACAAGGGATCACGAGGGCGCCGGGCTCGGTATTTCCCACCGACGATGGCGAGCCTGTCCACGAGTTCGGTAGCTTCGGCCCCACGGGCAAGATCCGCCACGCCAAGACGGTGGCGGAATACGGGCTCCTGATCCCCAGGCTGCCGGTCATTCTGCCCAACGATAGCCGCCTGTTGATCCAGACGTTCAAGGGCGGGCAGATCACCTCCAAAGATAGCGAGAACCTGACCCTGGTCGGCGGTCGCCTGGATCACACCAGAACCCGGGCCTCCAGCGATTGGAAAGGCCTGGGGATCGGCGGGGCCAGCGAGGACACCAACGAGTTCTACTATGCCGGGGCTGATTACAAGATCAAAAAGCACCTGCTGCTGCAGTACTACTTCGGCAGGATGAAGAACTTCTACAACCAGCACTTCCTGGGGCTGGTCCATGACTGGGAACTACCCGCCGGCTCGCTGAACACCGATCTCCGTTTCTTCCACAGCACGCCGGATGGCAAGAACAGCAGCGCCGCAGGGCGGGCCCAGGGCTATACCAGTAGCGGCTACTACGGTAATAGCGCCGCCCCAGGCAGAGTCGACAACGAAGCCTGGAGCGCCCTGTTCACCTATAGCCTGGCGGGTCATGCCGTGGGGGTGGGTTATCAGGCGCTCTACGGCGACAGCGACTTCCCGTTCATGAACACCGGCGACGGTTCTACCTCCTACCTGATCACCAACGTCCAGATCGGCAAGTTCCAGCACGCCGGCGAGAAGTCCTGGTTCGCCCGGTATGCCTACGACTTCTCCCATCTCGGCGTCGCGGGGCTGAAGGTCTCGCTGCTCTACGTGTCCGGCGACCACATCAAAACCGCCGAGGGCCATGGGAGCCAGTATGAGCGAAACCTCCAGGTCGACTATGTGATCCAGGAAGGCATCCTCAAGGGCCTGGGTTTCACCTGGAAAAACGCCATCATCCGCAACGATACGAGGGTCGGAGAAAAGGACCAGGACGAGAACCGCCTGATCGTCACCTACAGCCTTCCCCTGCTGTGAGAGCGCAGGGCAAGGTCGCCGTCGCCAGGCTCAGTTCGCCTCGGGATCGATCGGCAGATCCGCGCAGGCCTCATAGGTTCCCGGCAGGGGATGAGGCGCATTCAGTCGCGCTCGTAGGCGCTCGGCGAAGGCCTCTGCTTCAGCCCGGCAAGGGAAGCTCACTTGGTAGGCCCCGTCCATCTGCACCTGCCAGCCGCCTTTTCCGTTCTCAACTACTTCGACGTTCATCCGTACAGTCCTTCAGGGCCTCAGCAAATCGCGATAGTAACCGCTGACCTAGTACCTGACGAGTTGCTACCTCCGCGGACGCTAGCAGCGCCGGCACAGTGAAGGGGCAATCCTTCCCCCATGCTCATCAAACCCTCCGCGACCAAAATAGGGTTTTCCGCTGATTTAGGCGGATCGTGCTGGCACCGTGCTCCCATCAGTACATGGGGCCTGTGCATACATGATCCGGCAGTTCACGACTCACTCCTCTCTCCTCCTGCTCCTGGTCGGGCTGGTCGGCTGCACACACGCGCCGTCCAAGCCAGCCCTCGACAGCAGCCGCAATCCTGAGCTGGTGACGCCGGACCTGTATCCCTCGGGCGCCCCTTCGGAGCGCGAGGTGCGCTACGGCCGCTACACCCTGGTCAATACCGCGCCGGGGATCGAGCAACGGGACCTGATGGCCCAGATCATCGACATCAACATCCCGGCCAACTTGCGCCCGACCGTGCGCGATGCCATGCAATACGTGCTCAACCGCTCCGGCTACAGCCTGTGCGGCCCCGAGACCCCACACGTCAACATCCTCTTCACCCGACCGCTCCCAGCCGCCCAGTACAAGATCGGTCCCATGAGCCTGCGCAACACCCTGCAGGTGCTGGCGGGCCCGGCCTGGCAGGTCAAAGTCGACGAGGTGATGCGTAACGTCTGCTTCGTTCTACGCCCGGGCTATCAGTTGCCCGATCCGCCCAGGTCGGCCTTGGCTACCCTGCCGCCGGCCACCGCTCCGTCGACCTCGCCAGCCCCTACGCCCGCCAAATCGACACCGACCGCGGTCGTGACGACCGCCGTGCCCAGTGTCAAGCCGCTGGCCACTTCGACGGCGACTGCCGGGACCAGCGGGGGCCAGACTCCAGCCGCCCCGGTCAGCCGGGCCACTGCCGCCAAGCCGGCCCCGACCCAGACGTCGATCTCGGCTCCGGCTCCCGAAGCCGCAAAAACGACCGTCGCCGCAACTCCCCAGCAGGAACCAGCCAAGGCGCTTCGCCCCACGGCCCCGGTCTCTGCGGTCGCTCAACGCCCGGCCACGAGTCTGCCCAGCAAGCCGGTCTCGAACCCGCCCGCCACGTCGGCCCTCCCGCTCCGGGCGCCGCTGAAGCCCGTCTGGGAGGCCCGGGCGGGTTCTACGCTGCGCGAGTCGGTCGAGGCCTGGGCCCGCTCCGCCGACTATCGGGTGATCTGGGAGTGCGACGACCTGGACTACGCCATCGAGGCGCCGTTGCGCTTCAGCGGCAGCTTCGCCGAGGCGGTCACGGAAATTTTCCCCCTCTGGGACAACGCCCGTCGATCCTTCCTGGTCGACGGGAACCCCGACCAGCGGATCGTCCATGTTTCCGAACGGAAGAAGAAAAAGTGATGAATCCCTTGCTTCGCCTGACCAGCCTGGTACTGGCGGTCGCCTGTGCCGCCGGCTGCACGATGCAGCGCATCAACGAGTCCATGGCGCGCACCCAATCCGAGACCGATACGGCCTCGCAGTACACCGCCTACCTGCGCAATCAGCAGCAGGAGCCTAAGCGCGACACGGTGGTGTTCAGCAAGAAGCCCTGGGTGTCCACCCAGCCCATCAGCGCCAAGCGGGGGTTGCCGATGGCGCTGGACTGCGAGCTGACCTATCGGCCGGGCGACAGGGTCGGCATCACCGAGATCGCACAATACATCACCTCCGAGTGCGGCCTGCCCGTCCTGGTCTCCCCCGATGCGCTCAACCCGGGGCTGGCTGCCGTCACCTCTCCCCCCTCGTCCGGCGCCGCCCGGTCCGCCGGGGGCGATCCCGATAACCTGTCCGACCTGCTCCCGGCCGGGGTAGTCGGCGCCGCAGGCCAACCGGCGAGCGTTTCCCGGGGGCCGAGCCTGACCAGCTTTAGCAGCTTCGGACAGACGACGCAGATCGCAAACCTCACCTACAAGGGCAAGCTATCCGGTCTGCTGGACCTGGCGACCGCACGCCTGGGGCTGACCTGGCGCTACTCGCCCGCCGAACGTGCCGTGCGCATCAGCTACGTCGACACCCGCGTGTTCGAGGTCTGGTCCTTCGGCGACAGTCAGGTCATCGAGAGCGTGGTCAAGTCGGGGATGACCACCAACACCGGAACCAGCAACGGCACCTCCGGAGGCGGGGGTGGGGGCGGTTCCGGTTCCTCCAGCTCCGGCGCCTCGGGACAGTCCGGCAGCAACCAGAGCACGACCGTCACGCTCAGGTCCACGATCCTTACGGACGTCAAGAACAACGTCCAGGCGATGCTCAGCCCCGCGGGGCGCCTGTACCTCTCGACCTCGACCGGCACGCTCACGGTCACCGACCGGCCCGAGGTACTGGCCCGCGTCGAGGCCTACCTGAACGAGACCAACCGTAGGATCACTCAGCAAGTCCTGTTCAACGTCCGGGTACTGGAGGTCACCCTGACCGATCAGGACCAGCTCGGCCTGAACTGGGACGTCGTCTACAAATCGCTGGCCAACAAGTGGGGACTGTCGCTGGTTAACACCCTGTCCGACATCAGCACCAACGCTATCTCCGGCTCGGTCGGCATCCTCGATACCGCCCACTCGCCCTGGGCGGGCTCCAATCTCATCGTCAAGGCACTGGCCGAACAGGGACGCATCTCGACCGTGCGGGAGCCGTCCCTGACCACCCTCAACCTGCAGCCGGCCCCGATCCAGATCGGCAACGTGAAGGGCTACATCGAGTCCAGCAGCACGACCACGACCGCCTCGGTGGGCTCCAACACGGCCCTGCAGGCGGCGACCATCACCAGCGGTTTCAACATGACCCTCCTGCCGCGGCTGCTGAGCCAGGACGAGATGCTGCTGATGGTCTCGATCAACATGAGCTCCAAGCCCACCTTCGACGTCTTCCAGAGCAACGGATCCAGCGCCCAGACGCCCGACTACGACACCAAGGTCCTGTCGCCGAAGATCAAGCTGCGCAGCGGCCAGACGCTCATCCTGTCCGGCTTCGATGAATCCCGGGAAGACGCCACCAAGATCGGGGCCGGCAAGCCCGGTTTCCTCGGCCTGGGGGGAAGCCAGTCCCGGACCTCCACCCGCAGCGTGCTGGTCGTGCTGATCACTCCCATCGTGACGGGCTGACGCCATGAAGCTGAGCCTGTTGAAGCGGTTGAGGCGCCCTCCCCGGTCATCGCCTCTGGCAGAGAACAACGCGGGCAATTCCAAGGTCCAGGTACTGAACTACCACGGCAACGCCTTCGTCACCGGGCTCCTCTGGCATCCCCTGGGCAGCCTGACCGGCTACATGAAGGAAGCCCGTCAGTTCGGCCGTCAGGAGTCGATGGACATCGTGGCGATCCGCCGTACCGAGTCCATCATCCAGGCCGGCTTCGTCTCGCGCAGCGACGGGGCGGTCAAAGGCATGTACTCCCTGGCCGCCGCCTTGGCCGGCCAGTTGGGCAAGTCCTGGCTGGCGGCCTGGCGGATCGCTCCGGACGAGGACCGCTATGCCCTGGTCGCCGTGCTCAAGGGCGCCGTCATCCCCGGCTGCGACCTGGTCGGCACTGCGGAGACGATCAAGCGCAAGGTCGCCCAGCAGCTCAGTCGGGAGATCACCTTCGAGGAGATCTTCCTGCCCGCCGAGTTCGAGCACGGCGGAAAGCCGATCGACATCGAGCAGTTGCTGCGGCCCGAACGCCTCAAGCGCGAGTACCGCCTGCGTCCGCTGGCCTTCGGCCTGTCACGCGAGGAACTGCTGAAGCTCGGGGGGCTGGCCGCCCTGGGTCTGATCGTCCTGGTCGGCTTCCAGCGCTGGCAAGCGCATCAGGCTGAACTGGCGCGCCAGGCCGAGCTGGAAGCGGAGCGCAGACGCCAGGCCGAACTGGCCGAGCTCGCTCAGCGCTCCGGCGAGACCCAGCCGGCTCAGGCCCTGGAGCATCCCTGGGCCAAACAGCCCAGCGTGGCGGCTTTCGTCGAGGGCTGCAACGCATTGATCGATCAGTTGCCCCTGTCGATCGCCGGCTGGCTGTTCAGTGCCGCCCAATGCGACGGCACCCTCGTCTCCGCGAACTACAAGCGAACCGGCAACAGCACCACCACCGAGTTCAGCCAGGCGACCGAGGGCCATTTCGCCGAGGCGCCGGCCTTTTACGACGAGGGCAACAGCGCCGCGGTCAAGACCGACCTGGTGTTGCCCCTGGCCGGCGACGAGTCCCTGCGCGATGCGAGCACGGCCCTGGCCGACCTGACGTCCTGGCTGCAGCAGCAATCCCTCGTGCCCGCCATCAAGGAAGTGCCGGTTGCCGTCCCCGCACCGCCCGCCATCCCCGGACAACCCGCGCCACCGCCACCGCCCCCGCCCGACTGGAAACACTTTGAAGTGCAGACGAGCAGCCTCCTGCCACCGGCCCTTTTTCTGGACGGGATCGAAGGGCGCGGGCTTCGTCTGCGCGAGATCTCCACCCAATTGCAGGGCCACCAGTTGAGATGGTCGATCACAGGAGACCTGTATGCGAAATAACCACCGGAGCGCTCCGCTCGTGGGCCTTCTGCTGCTCGGTGCGACCGCTGCCCAGGCCGCCGAGCTTTACGCTGGCGTGAACGTCGGGCAACTGTCCCAGGTGCAGAGCGAGACCATGCTGTACCAGGCTCAGGCCGAGCGGGCCAAGGCCAAGAGAACCGTGGAAGCCGAGGGCGACAGCCTGACGCCACCGACGCCACGTGCCCAGCCCGGAGCCGTACCGGTCTCTGCGCAGCCCCCCGAGACCCTGCCGGTGGTCAAGAGCATCCTGGGCTCCCGCGGCTCGATGCGCGCCGTGCTGCTGTACAGCGGCGGCCTGGAGGTCAATGCCTACCTCGGCGGCGGGGAGCTGCCGGGCGGCTACACGGTCTCCGCCCTGACGCTCGACCGTGTCGAGCTGACCCGCAACGGACAACGGTACCCCCTGGGCTTCTCGAATCAGGAGCCGGCGGCCACTGGCACTCCATCCACCACCAGGAGCGGGGTGCCCGTGGCCCCCGGCCTACCTGGGAGGTTCTGATCTGTGAACATTAAAACCGAAGACGCCGAGGCGCTACCGACGCCGCTGAAGCAACGTCTACTCACCGCCGAGGGCGCCGAGTGGGGCGACCTCAAGCCGGAACTGCGACAGCTGTGCGCCCTGGTTGACGAGGGACAGTCGAACGCTGTGCTGTACGTCTCCGGCCAGCATCGCACCGACCATTTCATCCTGGCGTTCATGGATCGGCTCGATCGAGCGGGCGTCGCCTATGAGGTGCGCTCCTCGACCATGAGCGAGATCAAGGCGCTCTACCAGCTCGACGACTCGCCGAAGGGCACGGGCGGCAGCGACACCACGCATCGCCAGCGCGAAATGGTGGAGCTCATGGGGCTCGCTCATGAGCGTCAGGCCTCGGACATTCACCTGGTGGTGGGACACGACATCACCAGCATCCGGTTTCGCGTGCATGGCCAGATGGCCGAGTTCGGCCAGATCCCGAGCGCCAACGGCATCGAGCTCTGCTCGGCCCTCTACAACAGCATGTGCGACGTGGCGGACGAGCATTTCCAGCCCGAGATCAAACAGGACGCCCGGGTCAGTCGCCGCTTCGTGGAGCAACTGGGCCTTTTCGGCGCCCGGGTGGCCACCCGCCCCATGGTCAACGGCCTGCTGATGGTTCTACGGCTGCTCTACGACGACCAGGGCAAACAGAGCCTCGAGGAGCTCGGCTTCCATGACCAGCAGATCCAACTGCTCAAACGGCTACGGAGTCTGCCCTATGGGGTGAACCTGATCACCGGGCCGACCGGCTCCGGGAAATCCAAGACCCTGCAGATCACCCTCAATCTACTGGCCCGCGAGACCCGCGGCACCAAGCATATCCTCACGGTCGAGGATCCGCCGGAATACCCGCTGCTGGCCAATCAATCGCCGCTCGGCGCTGACGAGTCCTGGGATGACGCCATCTCCAACTCAATGCGTCTGGATCCCGACATCCTCATGTACGGGGAGGTGCGGGATCTGGCCTCGGCGCAGGCCGCCTTCCGCGGCGGGATGACCGGGCACCAGGTCTGGTCCACTCTGCACACCAACAACGCGGTCGCCGGCCTGCAGCGCCTGATCGACATGGGAGTGGATCCGAGCCTGGTCACCGATCCGGCCCTGATGACCGCCGTGATCAACCAGTCGCTGCTGCCGGTTCTCTGTCCACAGTGCAAGGTCCCAGCCCGTGAGCAGGTGTCGGCGCTACCCGACGACCTGGTGAAGCGCCTGCGCGACCTGAGTCTGCTGAATACCGCTTGCCTGGTCGGTCCCGGCTGCCCGCATTGCCGCCAGTTGGGCGTCGTCACGCGGACGCTGGTCGCCGAGATTCTGCTGCCGACGCACCGGTTCATGCAGATCTTCCGCAAGGACGGCGCCGGCGCGGCGCGCAACTACTGGGTCCAGGAGCTGGGCGGCATCACCAAAATAGCCCACACCGGCCTGAAGGTACGCCGCGGTGAGATCGATCCTCGCATGGCTGAGCCCGTGGTCGGCCCCCTGGACTTCGACCTGTATGTCCTGGAGGACCGTCATGCTGGCTAGGCTGCTCGATGGTTGGTCCTCGCTGGTCGAGAGGTTCTACAGCAAGCAGTTCGGCAGCACCGAGCGCATCCAGTTCTACGAGAGCCTGACGGCACTGCTGGAGAACGGCGTCGGCGTGGACGACGCGCTGAACGAGGTCCGGAGGATCTATAGCGACGACAGCCGCCAACGCTACCACCCGGTCGCCCTGGCCTGCGCCAACATCGGCAAGAAGGTCGGCAACGGCAAGAAGCTGGCGGAGTCCTGCAGTGTCTGGGTGCCCTACCAGGAGATGGCCATCATCGGTGCCGGCGAGCGCTCCGGCAACCTCACCCAGGCCTTTTCCGAGTGCATCCGCATCATCGAGGCGCGCCAGAAGATCCTGTCGCTCATTCTGAACTCGACGCTCTATCCGGTGCTCATCTGGTCGCTGATGGCCTACCTGCTCCATATCATCGCCACCCGGGTAGTGCCGGCCATGGCCCGACTGTCGCCCCCCGAAGACTTGTCCGGCGCCCCCTACCTGCTGTACCTGATCGCCACCTATGTCGACCATTACGGGCTGATCACCCTCATCGCCCTGGTCGTCCTGCTGGTCGGCTCCCTGGTCAGCCTGCCCTACCTCACCGGGCCATTGCGGGTACGTCTGGAGCGGCTGCCGCCCTGGTCGATCTACAAGGCCCTGCATGGCTCGACCTTCCTGCTCAACATCGCCGTGATGCTGCGGGCCAACATCAACCAGATCGAGGCCCTGGACACGCTGATGGTCAACGCCACGCCCTGGCTGCGCGAGCGTCTCCTGGCCGTCAGCTACGGGGTCGAGATCGGCAAGAACTTCGGCGTGGCCCTGAAGCTGGCCGGCCATGAGTTTCCGGACAAGACCGCCATCCATTTCCTCTGCGTCCTGGCGACGCGCAAGAGCTTCGCCGACGCCATCCACCGCTTCGCCAACCGCTGGCTCGACACCTCGCTGAAGAATGTCGAGCGCTATACGAAAGGCTTCCTGCTGTTCTCCGGCATCGCCATGGGGTCGCTGATGATTCTGGTGTTGATCGGGACCAACAGCATGCAGACCGCCGTTTCCACTCCCCTTGCACGTTGATCACGAGGCTCTCCCCCATGCACCGTCAGATGAACAGTTCTCTCTTCTCCCTACAACCGGGCAAACGCGTCCGCCCCCGACAAGCCGGATATATCGACTTGTCGATGATTTTCGTGCTGATCTGCATCGCGATCGGCATCGGCTACGCCCTCTACAACGGCGGCAGCCTGATGAACAGCTCCGATGTCGGCAACGAGCAATCCAATATCGGCCAGCTCATCGCCAATACCCGCAAGCTCAAAGGCAGCGCGGGCTACGGCAGCTCCGGCACCAACCTGGTCCCGCAACTGGCGACGATCAAGGGCCTGCCGAACATGAGCGTCTCCGGCTCCACGCTCTACAACGTTTGGGGCGGGACCGTGACCGTGGTCTCCAACGGCATGACCTTCGTCATCACCGAAAACGGCCTACCCCAGGACGCCTGCGCCACGCTGGCGACCAAGATCAGTCGCGGCCAGAAGGTCATCACCGCGATCAACGGCGGATCCTCCACAACCGGCGAGGTCACCTCGGCCACGGCCACCAGTGGCTGCAGCAACGACTCGACCAGCAACACGCTGTCCTGGACCGTCTATTGAGGGGCGCGGATGAGCGTGATCAGCGAAGCCCAGTTCGTGGATCTCTACCTGGGCGTGGATTTCTGCGACGTGAAGGGGCTCGATGGCGCCTCCGCGCATTACATCGAGGCCCCTGCCGCCTGGCAGGTGGCGCTCGAAACGCTGCGCCTTCGGTGCAACGAGCGCTTCGCCGCCGATCAGGATCCCGAGTTCTCGATCATCGAGGATGGCGTCGTCCTGCGGGTGACCCAACTGCTCGATGCCCACGGGCAAACCGTCTTCGTCCTCAACAAGTCGAACGCAATCATCCGCGACTTCCAGTACCTCGGGTTTCCCGACGAGGTCGTCGCGGCCCTGCTGAACAAACAGCAACGCGGCCTGGTGATGTTCTGCGGGGAATCGGGTACCGGCAAGACCTCCAGCGCGGCGTCGCTAATCGTCGCCCGCCTGCAGGCCTGCGGCGGGATCGCCTTCGCCGTCGAGGATCCGCAGGAAACCAATCTGCACGGCCCCCATGGCCAGGGCCGCTGCATCCAGGTGCAGGTCTCGCGCCGCACGGGCGGCTACGAGGAGGCCCTGCTGCGCTCGCTGCGGGCGCGGGCCGACCAGATCCTGATCGGCGAGATGCGCGATACGCCCACCGCGGCCCAGACCGTCCGCGCCGCCATCAATGGCTACTTCATGATCACGACCCTGCATGCTGGCAGCATCGAGCAAGGCATCGAACGGCTCGCCTCCACCGCCCAGCCCGAGATCCCCAATGCCCGGGAAATCCTCGCGCAGGGGCTGATCGCGGTGATCTGGCAGACCATCGAGAGCGGCGTCGATGGCCGACGTCAGCTCAAGTCGAAAAGCCTGCTACTCACCGGCCAGGATGGCCCCGGCATCCGCGAAAAGATCCGGACGGGCCATATCGAGCTGATCGCCCAGGACGTGGAAAACCAATCCAAGCGGAGCTTGTGGACATGAGCGGGACCCGACCCATCACTCGGCAACGCGGGTTCATCGCCATCGAGATGCTGTTCGGGCTCATCGCCCTGGCGATGATCGCCAGTACGGGGCTCAACCTGATGGCCCGGCATATGGATTCGCTGAACTACCAGATCGCCGCCGACCAACAGCAGCAGGTGGCCGAGGCCGCCGCCCAGTACCTCAAGGACAATTTCGCCGCGGTCTATGCCGCCGCTGGCCCCACTGCGCCGGTCACGATCACGCCGGCCATGCTGCGCAACACCCACTATCTGCCGGCCAGTTTCGCGGATACCAACGCCTTCGGGCAGACCTTCACCGTGCTGGCCAGGCGGGTGGCGACCAATCAGCTGGAATCGGTCGTGCTGACCACCGGGGGCGAAACGCTCGACGAGATCGGCACGCGGGAAATCGCGGAGAACCTGGGCGCGCCGGGCGGCTTCATCCCCACCAGCGATCCCGGGATCGTCCAGGGGGTGCGCGGCGGCTGGCAGTTGGCCTTGAGCAACTATGGGATGAATCCCGGGGTCGGCCACACCGCCAGCGCGCTGTTCCTCCAGGACGGCACCCTGGCCAACGACTACCTGTATCGCAATGCCATCCCGGGACGCCCAGAGCTGAACCGGATGAACACCACGCTGGACATGGGCGGCCAGGACATCGTCAACGCCGCCTCGATCACCGCCTCGGAAGATGTCTCGGCCGGTCAGTGGTTCCGCTCGCTCGGCAATGGCGGCTGGTACAGCGAGCAATGGGGCGGCGGCTGGTACATGAGCGACTCGGACTGGGTCCGCGTGTACGGCAACAAAGGCGTGTATACCGGCGGACAGGTCCGCGGCGGCAGCCTCGCCTCCGAGGGACGCACGACGGTCGGGGAATACCTGCAACTGGACGGCGTCGCGACCGAGGGGAGTAGCTGCCCTCGCACCGGGCTGTTCGCCCGTGATGTGAACGGCCTCCCGCTGTCTTGCCAAGGTGGAAAGTGGACCGGGAACGTCGGGATAGGCTACGGCCAGACCTGGCAACTCGTTTCGCGAGCCCTAAACAGCACGTACGTGAACGATACTGCCAAGCCGATCATGGTGGTCCCAACCATACTCTGCAACGGATATGGGAACTCTTGGAAACGCGTCTTCATTCATATCGACAACGTGGAAGTAGGCCAATTCAGCGTATATGACACCGACGGCGGTGACCAAAACGTAGACCTTCATCCGGCGACATTTATCGTCCCGCCAGGACAGAGTTATGCCGTGACGAGTGTGGACACCGGGTTTTGCTCAATCATCCAGTGGGCCGAACTGCGTTAGGGAGGATCCGATCGATGGGCATGTACGGCGCTGTCTTCCTGGCCCTGACCCTGATGCTCGGCCTGCTGCTGGATCTCGATGACCGGGCGGCGCGCTCGAGCGAAAGCACCGACCTGTCGGTGTTGGCCCACAGCCTACTGGTCTATCGCAACGCCCTGGCCGAGTATGCCGTGGCCCATCCGAGCGTCACCGGCGCCGTCGCCGACGCGGCCCTGAACCTCCCGACCTGGTACGTGAAGGCCTCCGGTGTCCAGGGCTATATCGCCGCCGGCAGGAGCTACACCTACTGCAGCGATCCTCCCAGAGGACTGGCGACGCAACTCGGCGAGCTGACCGGGCGCACCCTGGCGGTGGGCTCGGTATCGGGCGGCCAGTTGGTCAACCCGTTCGCCGGCCAGGTCGGCGTGAGCGTCCCCACCGCCATTCCCCAGGGCTCGGTCGTCCTGTACCAGTGACGAGCTCACGGGGCTGCTGAGGCCGGAACGATGCTTTGCTCCCACATATAGGGGCCGGTCTGCTGCCAAAGCGTGGTCGTCGAGCGGTCGACCACCGTGATGCCCGGGTTCGGCAGGGAGGTACATCCGGCAAGGACGAGCAGCAGCGTTGCCGCGAGAAGCTTTTGCATAAATCGAATCGAACGGCACCGAATTAGGATTGACTGCGGCTCGTCGGCCGGCGAGCTGGCAGGGTTCTCCCGGACAACCGTCAGGAGAACCGCTCATGCGTCTGTTTTTATGCGAGAAGCCCAGCCAGGGCAAGGACATTGCCAAGGTGCTGGGCGCGACCCAGCGCGGCGATGGCTGCCTCGTCGGCCCGGGCGTCACGGTGACCTGGGGCATCGGCCATCTGCTGGAGACCGCTCAGCCCGAGGCCTACGACGAGGCCTACAAGCGCTGGTCGCTCCAGGACCTGCCCATCGTCCCGGCCCAGTGGAAGATGGAGGTCAAGTCCGCGACCGCCACCCAGTTCAAGATCGTCAAGAAGCTCCTGGCCCAGGCCTCGGCGCTGGTCATCGCCACCGACGCCGACCGCGAGGGCGAGATGATCGCCCGCGAGCTGGTGGACTACTGCGGCTATCGAGGGCCGATCGAGCGCCTCTGGCTGTCGGCCCTCAACGAGGCCTCGATCCGCAAGGCCCTGGCGGAACTCAAGCCCGGCGCCCAGACCTTCCCGCTCTATCACTCCGCCCTGGCGCGTTCGCGGGCCGACTGGCTGATCGGCATGAACCTGTCCCGCCTGTTCACCCTGCTCGGCCGTCAGGCCGGGTACAGCGGCGTGCTCTCGGTGGGTCGCGTACAGACGCCGACCCTGCGCCTGGTGGTGGACCGGGACCGGCAGATCGCCCACTTCGTCCCCGTGCCGTTCTGGAGCCTCGAGGTGCAGCTGTTCGCCAACGGCCAGGCCTTCACCGCGCACTGGGTGCCGGACGACGCCCTCACCGACGACGAGGGGCGCTGTCTTGATCAGGGGGCGGCGGCCGCGGTGAAGGCCCGCCTCGCGCCCGGCCTGACGGCGATCGCCATCACGGTGGAAACGAATCGGGTGAAGGAAGCCGCGCCCCTGCCGTTCGACCTCGGGACACTGCAGGAGGTGTGCTCGAAGCGGCTCGGCCTGGGGGCCAAGGAAACCCTCGATGTCGCCCAGGCGCTGTACGAGACGCACAAGGCCACCACCTACCCCCGAACGGATTGCGGCTACCTCCCGGAAAGCATGCTCCAGGAGGTCTCCGCCGTGCTGGCCGCCGTGGCGGCGACCGATCCAGCCATCGCCCCGGTGCTGCAGACCCTGGACCGGAGCCTGCGCTCCCGGGCCTGGAACGACAGCAAGATCACCGCCCACCATGGCATCATCCCCACCCTCGAGGCTGCCAACCTCGCCGCCATGTCCGAGAAGGAACGAGCGGTCTACGGCATCATCCGGGCGCATTACCTGGCGCAATTCCTGCCCCACCACGAATTCGACCGCACCGTGGCGGACTTCAACTGCGAGGGCGTGACGCTGCAGGCAGTCGGCAAACGGATCGTCGTGCCGGGCTGGCGGACGCTCTTCGTCCAGGCCGCCGAGGAAGACGAGGGCGAGAGCAGGGGGCGCTCCCAGCTCCTGCCGCCGCTGCAGAACGCCTCGCGCTGCCAGGTGCAGGGCGTCGAGCTGAAGGCGCAGCAGACCCAGCCGCCCAAGCCCTTCACCGAAGGGGACCTGATCAAGGCCATGAAGAACGTGGCCAAGCTGGTGGAGGATCCACGGCTCAAGGCCACGCTGAAAGAGACCACCGGCATCGGAACCGAGGCGACCCGCGCCGGGATCATCCAGGGGCTGATCGATCGCCAGTACCTAGTGAAGAAGAACAAGGCCGTGCGCGCCACCGAGGCCGCCTTCACGCTGATCGCTGCCGTGCCCAAGGCCGTCGCCGACCCGGGCACGACGGCGGTCTGGGAGCAGGCCCTGGACCAGATCGAGAGCGGCCAACTCAGCCTGGAGACGTTCGTGGCCAAGCAGTCCACCTGGATCACCAGCCTGGTGAACCGCTGCAGCACGATGACCCTGTCGATCAAGCTGCCGCCCAGTCCCGCCTGCCCGCTCTGCGGCGCGCCGATGAGCCGGCGCAAGGGAACCAAGGGCGAGTTCTGGAGCTGCTCGAAGTACCCCGACTGCAAGGGAATCCAGGCCATCGACGGTGCCGGCAAAGGCAAGCGCCGCCCGGGCAAGACTAAGGAAACGGCCTGAAAGGGGCTTTCCTTGCGTTCCCCCCGCCGCCCCCACATAATGGCGCCGTAACGTTGTTCCACCCCGTTGGTCACTGGCGGTCATCAGTGACAACCCCGGTCGCAGCAGACCCGTTCTGTGGCGGCCACCCCTAGAGCACGATAAGCATCGGGAAGGTCGTGCAGATTTTCGCGTGAATTCTCCCTGTGTCTCCCTGTACTAGCAGACACGCAGCTGTCTTCAACTCTCGTGAACGCGAGTTTATAGGCACATAGGGTTCACAGAAGGTTCGGTGCACACTAGTCTTAGGGCCGCACTGGTGTTGCGGCCCACGCTTTTCAGTTCTAGCTTGCCCGCTGGGTAACCAGGTGCTTCCGGATCGTCGGACGTACCCGGTTACCCTTCGGGTAGCCGCTTTTCCTCGCCGGTGCCCGCCGGCGACAAAACGGGCTCCCTTTGTGCGCGCATGCGTGCCTGACGATAGCTGGCCCCCGCCACGATGACGGGCCGGGTGATGCGACGATCGCTCGATGGACCAATGCCCAGGGGTCTGGACGAGTGGCTCCGCTCACAGGTGGCACACTTCTCTCCGTTCGCTCCCCCTTCACTCCCAACCTAGTCTCGCCCTGCCTCGCCAGTCGGACTGTCGTCGGACAGACCCTGGCGAGTATTCCGCCCCGCCCATCGCCTGCCCTGCCCCTTCGCTTGATAGCCCCTTGAACCCGAAGCGCTGGTCGCGTGTGCTGCTGATTTCGTCAGCGACAGGCCCGAAGCAGTTAGGATCCTATGACTGCGACAGTTTCCGCACGGAGCCGTCCCAGGATTGCACCGTATTGGGTAGTGTGAGCGGTCAGGCCAGCCGCTCGGAGGCCTTCTCGTAGACAGCCGAGCGCTCCCGTTTGTCGACGGCTACCACGAAGACCACCACCTCGTGATCGAGGACCTGGTAGACCAAGCGGTAACCGGCGCTGCGTAGCTTGATCTTGTAGCAGTCGGGCAAGCCCTGCAGGTGGTTGGCCTCAATGCGGGGATGCTCCAGGACTTCGGTCAGTTTCTTCTTGAACTGCTGCCGGACCGTATCGCCCAGCTTGTGCCACTCCTTCAGAGCACGCGCATCGAATTCGAGGCTATAGGTCATCCAGCGATACCTTCACGCGCTGCGGGGCGGCCAGCCGTTCGCGAACGGTCGCCATCAGGGCTTCGTCCTCTTCAGTCAGCAGCACCGGGCGGAAGGGTAACTGCCCACGTTCGGCCACGTACTGCAGGGCCTGACGCATCAGCTCGGAAGGGGTGACGCCGAGTCGCTCCAGCTCCCGGTAGGCGCGGGCTTTGAGGTCGTCGTCCACGCGAATATTGATCGAGGCCATTGTCGGGCTCCAGTAAAGACACTTGTCATTACACTGGCAGCCTGAGAGCTATTTTGCAAGCAGATCTAACCCCGCTCCGGGCCGTGGATCTGCCCTGTGCAGAAACTCCACCATGCCCATCATCCTGTGGCCACGAACAGAGGCGGCTAGCCGCCCCTCTGCCGCAGCTCAACGACATTCCTATACCAGCACTGATGCAAGGGGCCGGGAATAATCTCGAGCACCGTCAGAGACATCTAGACATCTTCTCTGAGCGTTACCCGACGCTCCTGCTCATGCGAACGGGTGGCCTTGCAATCCCCCCTTCCGTGAGCAGCGAGGGCTGAGGGCGAGCGTAGTAGAACCCCTGGAGAAGGTCCGCCCCAGCACTCACACAGTGCTGATGCTGCAGCTCCGTCTCGATGCCCTCGCACACCACCCGGGCCCCCAGATCGTGAATCATCTCGATCAGTTTCGGCAGGATCAACCGCGCCCGAGGATTGACCTCGGCTTGTTGAACCAGATGGCGATCCAGCTTCACCAGATCCGGAGTCAACTTCCACAGTCGATCGAAGTTGGAGTGCTGGCAGCCGAAGTCATCTATAGCGATACGAAACCCTCGCCCTCGGTAGGCCTTCACCGCCGTTTGCAAGAGCTCCAGCTGGTCAACACTGGACTCCAGTATTTCCAGCACCACCTGTTCGGGCGTTAGACCGCACAGCTCCAGCAGTTTTTCGAAAGCCGAGCCATGCTCCTGGGCCACAGCAACCAAATGACGACCACTGACATTCAGGAACAGCAACTGCCCACTCGGCCGCTGACGCACGAAATTGGCCGCATGCACCACACGGCAAAGCCGGTCCAAGTAGATAGCTTCCCCCGGCGTTTTGACGCAACCGAACGCTGCAGACGGGGCATGACACTGAAGGGTTTCGCGATCGACGGGGCGCAACAGCGCCTCGTACGCTTCTGGCAGAAGAGTTCTGGCATCGAACAACGGCTGAAAATGGCTGTGCAGGACAAATTGGGCAAAATGGCCCACCACGCCATCGGGAGTCGCCATCAGCGGCACAGGGCTCCCCCAAAGCTTCTCCTGTTCTCGGCGGAAGTGCTGTTGTAAAACATCCATTGCAATCATGGGCTTCGCCTTATAGAAGGTCTGTATTGGCTCGCACGTGTTATGTCCTTATTCCGGCAATCTAGATCGAGCCCTTCCTGCGAGGCCGACTACGAAATGCACGCGATATAGAGGCCATATGCCAGCACCCACTTATAAGGCTATTCGCCATATAAAACATTTTCTAATTCTATTTTGTTATTAAATAGATCCCGTCAGAAAGACTGCCCAGGGAGACATGATCCTCGGGTGAGCCGAGCAGATCATAGGATTCGTTTCAGGGGTTGACAGCGCCCCTCGGCGCCTTCGATTCTTGAGGCGTGTCTCGCTGACGTCGTCAGCAACAGGCCCGAGGCAATCCGGATCTCGTGATTGCGACGCGGTTTCCGCGTAGATCCAACCCAAGATCGCCCAGCATTCGGCAGCGCGATCGGTCGATTGACCATCAATCGATGAATGCACACTACACTCAGCGTCATCTCACCCAGCGGGGAAATCACTCCCCGCACCGGGCCAGTGTTTCTCCGCCACATGCACCTGCAGGAGAAACCTCATGTCCACCCCATCGCTCAGCTTCCGTTTCGGCGCAGCCCTCGGCACAGTCACCCGGGAATTCCTCCGTGCGACCCGAGAGCAGCCGGATTCGCCCTGGACGACCTATGACGACAACCGGAAGAAGCCCCACAAGGCCGAAACGCCGGCTGTTGGCCAAGGCCGCATCCTCCGCGAATTCGGACCGCTGCTTTCCACGACCGAACTCAGCAACCTCGATCGCACACCTGCGTTCGTCCGCAAGACCAGCGCAGACCTGGGCCTCTGGTTCCAGAACAACACCCGGGAAGTCGTCGAGGCCAAGAAACGGCCCCGCCGCCGCAAGACCCAACCGGCTCAGGCCGAAACGCCCGTGCCCCCGGTGACCGAGCCGAAGCGAGGATCGCTGGATCAGTTCATCGAGCCGATCGAGCCGGCCTTCTGCTGAACGCCCCACCAACGCCCCTCCTCGGAGGGGCTTTTTTCATTCCCGCGCTTGACAAGGCGCCGGGCTCTTCGGATTCTTGTGACGTGTCTCGCTGACGTTGTCAGCAACATGCCCGAGGCAATCCGGATCTCGTGATTGCGACGCGGTTTCCGCGTAGATCCAACCCAAGATCGCCCAGCATTCGGTAGCGCGATCGGTCGACTGGTAACGGTCGATGAATGCACTTTTTTCCCACCCACGACGGGGCTTTCCCGTCCGGGCAGGCCTCGTGACCAATGAGGCCTACATGAAAGCGAGCTTAGCGCTGTACCAGGCATTGCGTTCCATCGATGTCGAGGAAAGCAAAGCGACTGCTGTTATCGATGCTCTGGAGTCGGATATGCAGAATGTTTTGGCCACCAAGTCGGACATCGCCCAGCTGAAAGCTGAGCTGTTGGCCGTTGAGCTAAAGCTGACCATCCGTATGGGAGTCATGCTGTCCGCTGCTGTCGGCGTAATGCTGACCGCCTTGCGTTACATGCACTAATTCCCTCACCTGTTTTGCCCTACCCTCGCGGGGAATACTTCCCCGTCGGGGCGAAGTGTTTCTCCGCTTTCAACCTTTTGAAATTGGAGAATCACATGAGCAACGCTACCGAAACCAAGTTCTTCGACCTGCACACCAGCGGCATCGGTTATCTCAACCGCATCCGCGAGGTGAAACCACGTAAGGGGGCCCCTTTCCTGGCCACCACCATCGCCGCCCTCCGGGGATCGTCCGATGACGTGGAATACTGCTACATCGACTGCAACGTCGTCGGCGCCGAGGCTGAAAAGCTGGTACGCCGCTGCGAACAAGCCGTCACGGCCGGCAAGAAGGTCCTGGTGTCCTTCCGCATCGGCGACATCTGGGCGGATGCCTTCACCTACGAGAAAGGCGAGAAGAAAGGTCAACCGGGCGCAAGCCTGAAAGGTCGACTGCTCTTCATCGGCTGGATCAAGGTGGATGGCGAAACCGTCTACGAAGCCAAACCCAAGGATGCCAATCCGCTCCCGGTGTCCCCGCAAGGGGAATCCGAAGCCCCGGCCCAACCCGAGGAATCCGCAGACTGCCCGCGTCAGCGCCGGACTGCTTGACCCCAACTCAAGGCGCCCCTTCGGGCGCCTTTTATTCATCACCCACCCCGGGGACACCATTCCCCCAGGGGCATGGTGCGCTCCAGATACGTTCGGAGACCACCATGTACGGACAACTCGCGCTCGCCCAGTTCCACACCGAATCCCCGCTGCAGATCCTCCAGAGCGCTGCGGGCTTCTATATCGGGACTGCCGATGAACTCGGTCCCCTGACCCGAGAATCCGAGGAATACTTCCCCACGACCGAGGCCGCCGCGAAAGCCCTGGAGACCCACTCCTGGACGCAGCGCCACGATTCGCTGTCCTGAGCCTCTGCGCTCAGACCTACCACGGAAGGCTTTGCCTTCCGACTCTTTTCCCCAAGGGGCTACCGGCCCTTGGGCATGGTGCCCCTCTCGCTACGAGGTTCTCACCATGGCTCACCCTGCAGACAACCCCTTCGTCCGCGGCTATGACCGTCTGCGCATCCGGCGGATGCTGCAGATCACTTACGAAGACGATTGCCCTCCCCGCTATCGCCCTCTCCACCCCACCCAAGCCGATCTTCCGGATACCGAACTGGCGTGCTTTCCCTGCGTCTTCAATGACGACTTCGTGTTGATCAGCGAAGGGCAGATCATTGCAGACGAGCTGGACGATCAATGCCCGCATCGCGGCATCGTTCGCCAGGTTCTCTATACCCTAACGGGTGAGGAGAACGGCCAGCCCGCGTTCGTCGGCGATGTCTATTCCGCCGAACAGGCCCGCACCGTCGTGCAACGGCTGACGTTCGAGACCGGCCACTACAGCCGCTGCTGGGAAATCAGCACCGGGCACCTGCCCGCGAGCGCGCGGCAGCGTCTACGCATCTTATCAGGTGCCGACGAGCCGGTCCCCCAGACCGGCGCCCTGGTCGAGTTCTTCTGCCTGGATGCCGGCGAGGGATTGGGCTGCAAGTTGCTCCTGACGCCCTGGGCCGACCAGAACCTTACCGCGCTGCGTCAGGAACAATTGGACAAGGGCCTACCGGCCGAACTGGTGGACATCCTGCATCTGGCTGCCCAAGCCGATGTGCGCTTCCTGGTGTTCGATCCGCACGCATGCGTCCTGGCTGGCCTGCCGGTGTTCCCGGGGTGAGGGCTCGACCATGATCACCATCCCCGGCCAACTGGCGATTCGGACCATCAGCGGACGCAACGGCGATTTCAACGTCGGTCGTCTCGCCACCTCCATCGGCGAGTTCGTCATCAAGGACGCCCTCCTGGATCAGTATCACGAGGGCAAATACCGGGGCGACTTCGTCATCGCGGAGATCCGGCCCTCCTACTACTCGACCGGCGGCCGCCTGGTCGTCGAGATCCGGGCGAAGCTCGACAGCATGACCCTGGACGACCTCGATCACCTGACCGCCGAAGAGACCGCCACGTTTTCCAGCACGGAACTCGATCCCCTGGAAGAAGAACGATCGCAGACGCCACCACCGGAGCCGGCTCGCAAGGCCAAGGCCCCGACACCTGCGCGCTCCACGCCGAAGCCGCCCGCCGGTCCGACCGCCGAGGCGCCGCTCGGCATGAGCGACGCGAAGCCCGCACCGACTACCGATGCCGCCAGTGGGGACGCCGACCTGTTCGGCACCGTCTGGCCGCTCGGCGAGACGGTCAAGCTGGACACCACGGTCGATCGCCAGCGGTTGCGTGCCCAGTGCGCCCGTCTGGGCGCGCTCGGCTACAGCCTCGACTTCCGGCAGCAGGTCTGGCATCGTCCGACAACCTAAGGATCCCGATATGAACCCGCTTTATCGATCCCCGCAATTCACCGACGAGTTACTCCAGGCCCTGCGGCGTCCTGCGAGAGGTCGGCATCGATGATGTCGCCGATCGTTTCCGCGAGGCCGTGTTTGACCGCCCATTGACCGACGTGGCCCTGCAGGAGCTCCGCCAGCGGATCCGAAGCCCCTCCAGGGGCCTAGCCCCTGACCAGGAGTGCCCATGGGCACATGAGGCCGATCACGCCAAGCAAACCGCACTCCGGACGTTGCAACGCCTCGAGCGCTTGCTCGCGTAACCATCACTTCACATCACTTCACATCACTTCAACCACCCTGCCGGGGCCACCCGTCAGGGGTCCCGGCCATCATATGAGGATTCATGCATGGGCTGGCTTTATACCCATCGCAGCCAACAGGCACTCATCGCGGAGCGGTTGGCGCCGACCTCCAGCTTCACCCGTGACCGGATCGTGCTCGCACACCACCTGGTCGACAACGAGCTCTGGACCGTCGTGCACTGGAAGATGAAAGTGGCTCGGTTCGTCGAGGGCAATGCCATCGGGGACGCGATCATCTTCATCAACCTGGACCTGCTCGACGGCAACCAGGGTTACTGGGGCTACAAGGCCATCCCGGAGGAGATGGGGCCGCATTACTACGGCTGCCCTCTGCACTTTCTGGACATGGCCACCTACGGCATCAACCCGACGTGGCGCGAAGCGCTACGTCGCCGTCATGGCGACACCGCAGCCTAAGCGCTCTCGACTCACCTTTACCGACACACCCCGAGGGGCACCCCTGCCCCTTCGTGGGCAGGCCCCTACTCAGTGGAGGCCTATTCATGCAATCCCACGCGCTCTACCCGGTCGCGGAATGCCCCGACCTGTATGTCGACGCCTGCGTCTGCGACGAGCAGCGCAACTTGGTCTTCCTCTCCGCCTGGGGGCGCGACACCGTCGTCCAGGAGTTCCTGGCCCGACTGACCCTCGGCAGCGCCGAGAACGGCCTGGAGCACTTCCACCTCGAGCAGGACGGCCGGGACCTGCCGGTCTTCGCCAACGTCGACCTGTTGGAGAAGCGGACTACCCGGCAGTACCGCGGCACGCTGTTCGGCAGCCTGCTCCATCTCTGGCTGTTCGACCGGCGCTGTACCCAGCCCGATCGGACCAACCACTTCGCCTATGCCCTCCTCACGGAGGATTCGGCACCGCTGCAGCACCTCTGGCCCCTGGTCGCCGACACCTGCCCGTTGCCGCTTCTGACGCACTGGCGGGAGCCGGTGATGGAGGTCCTCACCCACCACGGGATGCTGCAACGCCTCCCCGGCGCGCTGGGCCGGGTTCACGCCTGGCGGCTCGCCCTCCAGCTCGACGACCTGGAGCCGGCCCTCGGCGATCTGATCCGCCAGGGACGCCTCACCCTCGAGGCTCGGGCACCCGCCTGAGCCCCCCGACTTCGCGCCTCCGGGCGCCTTCATTCACTTCTTCACAGGAGGCCTTCATGGCTCTGATGTTTCCGCGCCTGGCGCGCAACTTCGCCCGCAACGGCTATTACCCCACCGACGAGACCACCCTGGAGCGGGTGCTGCAGGCCCTGGAACCCGCCCCCACCGGCACGATGCGGATCCTCGATCCCTGTGCCGGCGAAGGCGTCGCCCTGGCCGAAGCCGCTCACGCCCTGGGGCGCGAGCGGGTCGAGGCGTTCGCGGTCGAGTACGACCGGGAGCGCGCCGAGCATGCCCGATCGCTCCTCGACCGGGTACTGCACGGCGACCTGATGGACACCCTGATCGGTCGGCAGTCCTTCGGCCTGCTCTGGCTCAATCCACCCTACGGCGACCTGGTCGCGGACCATGCCGGAGCCTCGCAGTACCAAGGCAGCGGCCGGCGGCGCCTGGAGAAGCTCTTCTACCAGCGCACGCTGCCCCTGCTGCAGTACGGCGGCGTCCTGGTCTTCATCGTCCCGCACTACGTGTTGGACGACGAACTGACCGGCTGGCTCTGCAACCACTTCACCGCGCTGCGGATCTATGCGGCCGCCGATCCCACCTTCAAGCAGGTGGTGATCTTCGGCATCCGCATCCGTCGTCAGGACCTGGCCAAGCCCCGGGAGGTGGCCACCGTGCGCGCTCGCCTACAGGCGATCGGTGCCGGCCAGGAAACGGCGGAGGAACTGCCGGCGTGTTGGCCCTGGGAGCCCTATCGGGTCCTGGCGGCGACCCGCGAGCTGGAACACTTCTACCGCGTGAGCCTGGAGCCGGAGCAGTTCGCCCAGGAGGTCCAGCGGCTGCGAGGCCTCTGGTCCGACTTCACCCTCCACTTCGGCCAGTCCGGGGTGCAGCCGCGTCCACCCGTTCGGGAGCTCTCGCGCTGGCACCTGGCACTCGCGCTGGCAGCCGGGGCGATCTCCGGCGTGGTGCGATCCCGGTCCGGGCGCGTCCTGGTCCTGAAGGGCGACACCTACAAGGATAAGGTCCGCAAGACCGAGTTCACCGAGGACGAAGACGGCAACGTCTCCGAGGTGCGGATCCTCACCGACCGCTTCGTGCCCATCATCCGGGCGTGGGAGATGACACCGGGCTCCGCCCACCTCGGTCGCGTGCTGACCATCAGCTCGTCCGGTCCGCAACCGGAGGAGCCAACGGCGCCGCCCGTTGCCACGCCCTCGAGCAGCAGCCCTGCGCCGCGGTTCGAACCTGGCCGACTCGTGCAGACACGCGCCGTCCATGACCTGGTCGCACGTGGCCTGCTCGACCCGCTGCCCTACCTCCAGCGTCATCTGGCGGGCGACTGGGGCGAGCTGTGCGAGGAGGATCGGCGGAGCAACCAGCAGGCGCTGAAACAGGGCGACCGGCTGTTCTCCAGCTACGACATCGAGGCCGGAGACGAGTCCCGGCTCTGGATCATCACCGAAGCGGACCGCAGCGCGACCACCGTCCTGCTGCCCAGCGACTACTGACCCCGTCGACACCGATCCGGTGTCGTTTAACCAACCCGCAGGGTATGTGCATACCCGCCGGGGTGTCGTGCATGCCCTGCTTCATCCCTTCCAGGAGAAGCGACATGAACGATATGACCGACCTGTCCCAGGGCCTCTCGGCCTCCCTTTCACCCTTGTCCATCGGACTGACCGAGTTCATCGACGAATTCGGCGACGAGCTGCTGGACTCGCTCAACCGCTCCAACCCGCCGGTCTATACCGGCCAGCGCGATGCCGAACGGCAGCGCGTGCTGGAGGGACTTGCGCGCTCACCCTTCCCGGCCCAGGCCGAGGTCGTGCAAGCGGCCGCGGCGCTGTTGCTGGATCGTCACGAGCAGGCCTGCGTCCTCAATGCCGAGATGGGCACCGGGAAAACCATGATGGCCATCGCGATCGCCGCCGTGATGCACGCGGCCGGCTATCGCCGCACCCTCGTGGTCTCGCCGCCCCACCTGGTCTACAAGTGGCGGCGGGAGATCCTGGAGACCGTTCCGGGCGCGCGCGTCTGGGTCCTCAACGGCCCGGACACCCTGGTCAAGCTGCTCAGGCTGCGCGACCAGCTCGGGGCGCCCTACGATGGTCGTCAGGAGTTCTTCGTCCTCGGCCGCGTGCGGATGCGAATGGGCTTCCACTGGCGGCTGGCCTGCTGGCCCAAACGCGCTGCCGGCGGCCGCCACCTGGTCGGTTGCCCCGACTGCGGGTGCCTCCTCGAGGACCCGGACGGCAACCTGCTGACGATGGAGCTGTTCCGCAGCGAGGAGCGCCGCCGGCGTTGCCCCCACTGCGGTGCCGCGCTCTGGACCCTGATGCGCCCCGGCCAAGCCGATCCCAGCGATCGTCGCACGACGATCCTGAAGTCGATGTGCCGGATCCCCACTATCGGTCCGGTGCGTGCCGAGCGCCTGCTCAACGACTTCGGGGAGGACTTCCTCGCCTCAATGCTGGTCGACAACGTCAGCGAGTTCGTCAATCTGATGGACGCGCAGGGCAACTTCATCTTCAGCGACCGCCAGGCCAAGCGCATGGAGCGCGCCATGGCCAACCTCGAGTTCGGCTTCGGCGAAGGCGGCTATCAACCCACCGAGTTCATCAAGCGCTATCTGCCGGATGGTTGCTTCGACCTGCTGGTGGTGGACGAGGGGCACGAGTACAAGAACAGCGGCTCGGCCCAGGGCCAGGCCATGGGGGTACTGGCGGCGAAGGCACGGAAAACCGTGCTGCTGACCGGGACCCTGATGGGCGGCTATGCCGACGACCTGTTCTATCTCCTGTTCCGCATCCTGACCCGGCGCATGATCGAGGACGGCTACCGGCCGAACGCCCGGGGCAGCATGGCCCCCGCGGCCATGTCGTTCATGCGCGATCATGGCGTGCTGAAGGACATCTACACCGAGCGCGACGGCGAATCGCACAAGACCGCCCGGGGCAAAAAGCTCTCGGTGCGGACGGTGAAGGCCCCGGGCTTCGGCCCGAAAGGCATCCACCGCTTCGTGCTGCCGTTCACCGTGTTCCTCAAGCTGAAGGACATCGGTGGCAACGTGCTGCCGGACTACCGCGAGGAGTTCGTCGACGTGCCCATGGCGCCGGAACAGGCCACGGCCTACCAGCGCCTGGCGGCCACGCTGACGGCAGAACTCCGCCAGGCCCTGGCACGGCGGGACACCACGCTGCTCGGCGTGGTGCTCAACGTGCTGCTGGCCTGGCCGGACTGCTGCTTCCGCACCGAGGTGGTGAAACACCCGCGGACCCGGAACACGCTGGCCTTGGTGCCGGCGCTCTTCGGCGACGAGGAGCTGATGCCCAAGGAGCGGGCTCTGGTCGACCTCTGCCTCGCGGAGAAGGCCAAGCAGCGCAAGGTTCTGGCCTACACCGTGTACAGCGGGACGCGGGACACCACCAGTCGACTCAAGCGGATGCTGGAACAGGCCGGCTTGAATGTGGCGGTGCTGCGCGCCTCGGTGGACACGGCTCGGCGGGAGGACTGGATCCTCGACCAGGTCGACCGCGGCATCGACGTGCTGATCACCAATCCGGAACTGGTGAAGACCGGCCTAGATCTGCTGGACTTCCCGACCATCGCCTTTCTGCAGACGGGCTACAACGTCTACACCCTGCAGCAGGCGGCGCGACGGTCGTGGCGGATCGGACAGAAGCACCCGGTACGGGTGGTGTTCTTTGGCTATGCCGGCAGCTCGCAGATCACCTGCCTGCAGCTGATGGCCAAAAAGATCGCCGTGGCCCAGAGCACGTCGGGAGACGTGCCGGAATCGGGGCTCGATGCGCTGAACCAGGACGGGGATTCGGTCGAGATGGCACTCGCCCGGCAACTCATCGCGGCATGACGGTCAAGGCCACCCTCGGGTGGCCTTTTCTTTTTCGAGGAGGTGAGGCTGCGATAAACGCACTTGGAAGTACCGTCACCAATAGGTCAGTCACAACCAACGCATAACGGCCGATTCTGTTGAAAAAGTCGGTGCTGCTCCGCTTCACCTACACAAAACCGCAAAAGCGGCCGATTCAGGAGTTACTACGCGGAATCTAGAGGGGTTCAGCCTCCGCAATGATCCAGATTTCAACCTCAGACACGCACTTTCGTTGGTGAAAATCGCAACGGGAGTTTTTCAACAGAATCGGCCAGAAGCGGACAGTTTGCTTTTTAAATGAATCCGTCCTCTTTTCGCTTTATGTCGGCACGCACTGTTGCTGTACCCTTCGCCCCTGATTGACAAGCCTGCCAGCTCAAGGAATCTACTTACCAGACTCCACCCGTATGGCGCTATGGCATGGAGTGGGGTAGGTTCGGGTGTTCGACGGTAAGCGAATGTGGTGGTAGCTATGGCAGTTGATTTCGAACGTGCAGCTAAGAGGGCCAAGACTCACTTCGACTCGATGAGCGATGAAGAGCGGGAGCAGTGGCAAGATCGCAATGAGGAAGAGCACCGAATTCAGCATATCTACTTCAGACAAGGTTATCGCCAGGGTAAGTGCTATTTATGTGGCAAGGACTTCAAGACTATCAGCAAGGATGAGCCTTGCCTGCATTGGTTGCTCAGACAAGGGAAGTTCAAGTCAAAGGATATTAAGCTGATTGCTGCTAAATTCGGGTATCACCAGATAGCGGCATATCTTAGATGGTGCGCTAATGAAGAGCGGCTTCTTGCGAACATAAATGATCTTCAAGAAGAAGCCCCAGAAGGTAAAATTCTTAGCTCCACTATCAGATGGAAGGCCGTAGAGTGGTCATTTGATTGTTCCCCGAATGACTTGACCGGGCATGGAGGCTCTCATTCAAACTTTCCTCACTACCACTTTCAGATGAGAATTGAGGGAAGACAGTTCATCAACTTCAATGACCATCATCTTCCATTCAATGACGTTGATCTTTTCGCATTCGAACTTTCCAAAGAGCAGGGAATGCAAATGGACTTTGGTGCTCACGGTGCCGGGATGCAGGATGCCATGAACTTCGACCCCCAAAGCATCATTGACTGCACGCAGGTTTCAGGCTCCGAAGAAGAATCAGCCTTCCATATATCTACGATGGTATTCGCTCAGGGAGAACCCATGCGCGGTGAAGATATTGCGGAGGCGATGGAGGAAAGCCGAAAGTCCGGCCGAAGCATGGCATCAATACTCCATGAGCGATTCAAGGATTCCGACGTCTCTGTTCAAACCGTTATTTCCCCATCTGAGTCTGTCCCGGATATTACGCCAAGGACTGAGCGCAAGCGGCGATAGGGTAATCCCCCCTGAAAACAGGGCCCGTAGCTAGCGGCGCACCCCGCCCAGATAAAATGTCGGTTTTCAATCGCCTTGTAGGCATCGCTTCGACCTTATCAATTAGGCACGAAGCGCTTAAGGCGGCTCTGGCTGACAGGGTGAAATTTAGAGCGGCCAATGAAGTTTATCGCCGTCACTTTGCACAGCAGAGCTGATGGCAATTATGGATTACCTCTCTGGATTTTTTGTTAGCGGCTCTTAATTTGTATTACTGTAATAGGTCTAACTTAAACAATTACTGGAGTAAGCGGTGAGCATAGGAAACCTCGAAGAGGAGCAATTCGTACAAATTTTACGTTCGAAGCTTTCAGTGCGATCTCCTGTTAAAAGCATTGAACGCCTATTCGGTCGCGAAAAAGAGCTCGAACTGGTGCAAGAGGCTTTGTATGACGAGGGCGGACACGTATTCATCTATGGCGACAGAGGGGTAGGTAAATCTTCATTAGCTGCATCTGTTGCGACGCAATACCAAAGTAGCGACAACGAGCCAATCCATATACCCTGCGGCAGGGATACATGCTTTTATAAAACAATAGAAGAAATTGCAGAAAGAATCTTGCGTAGATCCGGAGGAAGGCGAGAGCTAGAGCTCACGCACACACTTAACTTAAAAGTATACAAACTTCAAGTTAAGAATATAGAGAGAAAGGTGACAATCCCTCCAATTGACTCAATGTTCACCGCTGTCGATGTCATGGAAGAAATGGCGGAGATTCATTCTGAGCGCCCGGTCATTATTATAGATGAGTTTGATCAAATTGAGTCCTCAAAGGAAAGGGCCAATTTTGCACATTTCTTGAAGGACCTAGGTGATCGCGGCGTCAACATAAAATTCATATTCACTGGTATCGCCTCCTCACTTTATCAACTACTGGGCGATCACGAGTCCAGTTTCCGTCAACTCTTCACATTGAAGCTCGAGCGTTTATATTGGTCATACCGAGAAGATATTGCCTATAACGCAATTCAAGCTTTTGACTTAGAGGTGGATAATGAAATCGTTCACTCAATTTCACGAATTAGCAATGGCTTCCCATACTTTGTGCATCTGTTGACCCAAAATTTGCTTTGGGCTGTGTATAAGGACGAAGAAGATGTGAAGAAAGTTGAACGCTCACATTTTGAATCGGCTATTGTTCGCTCTATCGTCGGCATAAGCGGGCGACTACAAAAGCCCTACGACTCCGCGGTACTACATAAGACCAATGATTATCTGTTGGCGCTTTGGGCCACAGCTGACTCGGAAAACACGGTCCGCTATGTCGATAGCATCTTTAAATCCTACGTTAGAATTAATCAGCAGATTTTTGGGACGAATCCTGATGATGCCAACAAGCCCGTCAGCTTGTCGCAGTTTAAAAAAATCCTTAAAAAATTTATGACTAAAGATCATGGCGATATCCTTGAGCTGGTAGAAGGACGTGAGGAAATGTATTCTTATCGCGAAAACTTACTTCGGGGATTTGTTGCACTTAAAGCTCAGGAGGCAGGGATAGAATTGCAAGGCGACACGCCAGACGAACCAAGAATCCCAACAGCCATGGCTAAGTCCCGCTTCAGTGGGCAAGCACGATTATCTGCATACTCATCAGACCCCTCGAAACATGTCAAGTTTCGTTCAGAGGAATAGTGCGGCAGCGTGATGAAAGAGTATGGCTCATTATGAAGATACGACACATAATTATTTAAAAGTGGACACGGTTTGGTCGTTAGCTGCCACTCTCGAACCTCTGCCTCTTGCCGATAGCTGATGTACTCAAGAGAGAATGAACGTGCGGCGCTAGCTCGTGTGGCCCTCCCGCAATCAGCACGTCCTGCACTGAGCTGCTAGTTATCAGGTCGCAGGGATTGCGCGAGGGGGCGAGCAAGCTAATCAAGACATGAACTTATCGGCCAATACAGGCAGCCTAGTAGGTCAATATCACCTGCTAGATGCTTCACCTGAAGAGTACGCCATAGCACGAGCCCTCGATCGATGTCCCGTCATGCAACTATCAGCGCCCCTTGATAGTGACAATCAACTCAACTTTTCCGTCAGACGAGATGAAGCTAGCCGGCTTGCCTTCACTCAACGAGCTGCTGCCAAAGACCCTCGAAAAAGGGAGGTTTGAAAACTCCATGGCGATCCGGCCATTATTGAAGATTTTGGTATCCTCTAAAAGGAAGTAATTGCCATCCACAACTACCAGAAAATTCCCAGTATTGGTCTTGAGAGCCCTGATCGTTCCCACCAGGCCAAGGCCACCCTGCGCACGAGGCCTGATCACGTCCTCGCACTTCTCAATCCATAGCCGATACCAATGGCGCTCACAGCGGTACACAAGTTTGGCGTCGTACTCCTGCGATCCCTCAGGTTTAAAAAAAACGGTACCGCCATTATCGATGTAGAAGGTCTCTATTGGCCTCAACTCGCCATCCACATTGAGCTGGGTATCGATTTGGAGTTTTTCGGCGGCATGCACTGCCGCTGATATAACAGAAAGCAGTACGGCGGAAAGCAGTTTCATGAGGGTTCCTTGGTCCAGGAGACCGAGCGGGCCTTATGCGCGCCCGGCCATTCGTAAGCCAATATACTGAATGGCGGGTGATACCCTTTCAGGCCGCACCACTCTAGCTATAAATCGCAGGGTCGTTTCCCAAGTAATAATGCAGAGCCGTCAATGGAACGGTCGCCTATGGCACGGCAGGTGCTGCATTGGTTTTTTTAGTATTCCAACAGTAACCTGTCTCGCTCAGCGTCCAAGCGGTTCCGCATAGGGCCACAAACGCATCCTCCGAAGATCGGTAAAGATAGCGGCCCCACTCAACAACTCATCAGAGTGAGTCACGAAAGCACCATGCACCGCATTCTGACTGCACTATCGCGCATTTCCTAGCAGCCCTCTTGATCCATTAAGTGCAGTTTCCGAGCACGCCAAAAATCCTAACCGACCCAATTAGGGTTTTCTGCTGACTCGCCCAATCTCAATTTGCCATGGTGGCCTCATGTCGAGTGAGGTCCGCCATGAACCGCCCCAAACTGCCACTTCACCTGCCCCTCCGCACCACCGGCATCGCCCTGCTATGGGTCGCCCTCATCGTGTCCGTCGCCTGGTTGTTCTGGCAGCTCCACCAGGTCCGGGCCGTGCTCGAGCACGCCGCCGACCAGGACAGCATCGCTGCTCTCAGCAAGCGCCTGAGTGCGGCGGAGACCCGCCTGGAGGGGGACGGTGTGGAGCAGCCGGTTTCCGATGCGGACTTCCGCGCCGCCCAGCAGGCCCTGTCGAACCGCCTCGACAGCCTGACGAGCTCGCTCCAGGAGCTCCGGCGCGGCGCGGCCGGGCTGAACGACGTGGTGATGCTGGAAGTGAAGGTCGAGCAGCTGACCACCGATCTCCAGGATCTGCGCAAGATCCGACTCGCGCCGTCGCCAGTCCTGCCGGCCAAACCCAAGCCCCGTCTCACGCCGAAACCCCGCCCGGCCGAACCCGCCCTGGTCGCGGAGACGCCGCCGCCCTTCCATATCATCGGCCTGGAGTACCGCGGTGGGGAGCGCTTCCTCTCGGTGGCCCCGCAGGGCAGCACGAGCCTGAGCGACATCTACCTGGTGAGGCCGGGCGACACCGTGGGCGGCACCCGCTGGCGGCTCAACGGCATCGATGGCAACCGCGCCCAGTTCGCGGTCGACGGCACTTCCCGCGCCCTTTCCCTGACCCCGTGAGGCCCCCATGCGTGTCCCTTTCCTGACTCCCCTGGCCGGCGCCTGTCTGGCCCTCCTACCGGCTATCGCCGCTGCCGACACCGCCACCGCTCGCGCCCAGGAACGCGATAGCCAGCTCGTGCAGGCGGACGCTCGCGCCAGCGGCGAGGCCGCGGCGCGGGCCTGGAATCTCACCGATCAGGAGTGGCAGCGCTACCAGACGCTGATGCAGGGGCCTCGCGGGATCTACTCGCCCGGCCTGGATCCGCTCACCGCGCTGGGCATCGAGGCGCGCTCGGACGAAGAGCGCCGCCGCTACGCCGAGCTGCAGGTGCGGGCCGAGGCCCGCCGGGTCAGCCAGGAGCTGGCCTACCAGCAGGCCTACGACGAGGCCTGGAAGCGCCTCTATCCGGGCATGGCGGTCGTGCAGCTGGGCGGCGCTGCCTCTTCGCCGGTCACCGCCCCCCGCGGCAGCGGACGTCTGGCCGTCTTCGTCAAGGACGACTGTCCCCGCTGCATCGAGCGGGTGAAGACACTGCAGGCGCAGAAAACGCCGTTCGACCTCTACATGGTGGGCAGTCAGGGCGCCGACGAGCAGATCCGGCGCTGGGCCGTCCTCGCCGGCGTGGAGCCGGCCCGGGTGCGCACCCGGGAGATCACCCTCAACCACGACGGCGGCCGCTGGGTCAGCCTCGGCCTGGGTGGGGAACTGCCGGCCGTGGTCCGCGAGGTGGACGGGCAATGGCAGCGTCAGTGAGTCGCTGCCGCCAACGCTGGACGGGACTGCTGCTGGGCGCCGTCGCCCTCACGGCCGGCGCCGCCGAGCTGCCGCCACCGGCCTACCAGTTGGCCGCCCATGGAGCCGGCATCCCCTCGGAGGTTCTCTACGCTGTGGCCCTGCAGGAGAGCGGCGCCAAACTGCGGGGCCAGTTGGTCCCCTGGCCTTGGACCCTGAACGTGGCCGGCGCCGGCTATCGCTTCGCTACCCGCGCCGATGCCTGCACTGCGCTGCTGATCGCCCTGAACACGGTGAGTCCCAAGCGGGTCGATGTCGGCCTCGCCCAGGTCAATATGGGCCACAACGGCCACCGCTTCGGCGGGGGGCCGCCCTGCGAGGCGCTCAACCCCTACAAGAATCTGGAGGTGGCCGCCCGGATGCTGGCCGAACTGCGGGCCGACGGCAGCGACTGGATCACCGTCGCCGGCCGCTACCACCGACCGGCGGGCGGCAAGCCGGCCGAGCGCTACCGTGCCGCCTTCGCCAAGCACCTCAGGCGGGTCACCGGCCTCAACCTGTTGGCTACTACTCCATGACTCGCTCCCTGTACGCCCTGCTCGCCGGCCTCCTGATCGGCCCGACCGCGGTGCCGGCCGCTCCGCTCACCGTGGTCGAGGACCGCGGCGGGGTCAGCGCGGCCCCCTACTACCAGCGCATCAGCCCGGAACCCGACGATCCGGAGCCGTCCTCGCCGCTGGCACCGCTCGAAGCGGCCCAGGGGTTGCCGCTGCGCTCGCCACGCCTCAGCCCGGGGCCGGTTTCCGGCCAAGCCATTCGGGCGCCCGGGCTGTCCGCCTTCTTCCTGGTCGGCGACGACGCGCTGTCCTTCCGCTGGCTGCAACAGCGCGGGGACCGGCTACGGCAGCTGCAAGCGGTCGGCCTGGTCGTCAACGTCGAGAATCAGGAGCGCCTAGAGGCCCTGCGCCGGGCCGCGCCGGGGCTGCAACTGGTGCCCACCGCCGGCGACGACCTGGCCGAGCGGCTCGGTCTGACGCACTACCCCGTGCTCGTCACCTCCAGCGCCCTCGAACAGTAGGAGTCCTGCCATGGCTCAGGAACACACCCTGGAAATCCTGCTGCGCCCGGCCGTCGAGCTCTACACCGTCTACGTCTGTGCCGCCGGCGCCTTCCTCTGCCTGTTTGCCCCCTGGGCCCTGGCGCTCACCCCGCTGTTCGGACTGGTGACCGCCCTGGCCTTCCTGGGCCTCGGGTTCGTCCGCCTGCGTCAGGCCCTGCAAGTGCTGCGCTATCGGCGCAACATTCGCCGGCTGCCGGCCTACAGCATGACCAGCAAGGAGATCCCGGTCAGCAATCAGCGGCTGTTCGTCGGCAAGGGCTTTCGCTGGACCCAGAAGCACACTCAGCGCCTGATGGACACCTACCTGCCGACGTTCGCCGAGTATGTCGAACCCTCTGCCCTGACCCAGTGGGCCCGGCGCTTCGAGGCCCGTCTGGAGTTCGCGCCCTTCCCGCTGACGCTGCTGGCCAGGGCGACGGCCTGGGACAGCCCGCTCAATCCGGTACGCCCCCTGCCCCCGGTCGGCGGCCTGCCGCGCCTGCACGGCATCGAGCCGGACGAGCAGGACGTGACGCTGCCGCTGGGCGAGCGGGTCGGTCACAGCATCGTGCTGGGCACGACGCGGGTGGGTAAGACGCGCCTGGCCGAGCTGTTCATCACCCAGGACATTCGCCGCCGGAAGCACGGCCAGTTCGAGGTGGTGATCGTGTTCGATCCCAAGGGCGACGCCGACCTGCTCAAGCGCATGTACGTCGAGTGCGAACGTGCCGGCCGCCTGGGCGAGTTCTACGTATTCCACCTGGGCTGGCCGGACCATTCCGTGCGCTACAACGCCGTCGGCCGCTTCGGCCGCATCTCCGAGGTGGCCAGCCGGATCTCCGGCCAGCTGTCGGGCGAAGGCAACTCGGCAGCCTTCCGCGAGTTCGCCTGGCGTTTCGTCAACATCATCGCCCGCGCCCTGGTCGCCCTCGGCCGCCGGCCGGACTACCTGCAGATCCAGCAGCACGTGATCAACATCGAGGGCCTCTTCCTCGAGTACGCCCAGAAGTATTTCAGCGAGCAGGGGCCGAAAGCCTGGGAAGAGGTGATCGTGATCGAGGGCAAGCTCAACGACAAGAACATCCCGTTCAACATGAAGGGCAAGCCGCTGCGGGTGGTGGCCATCGACCAATACCTGTCGGCGACCCGTGTCGCCGATCCGGTCATGGACGGCCTGCGCAGTGCCGTGCGCTACGACAAGACCTACTTCGACAAGATCGTCGCCTCGCTCCTGCCGCTGTTGGAGAAGCTCACCACCGGGCGGATGGCCGAGCTGATCTCGCCCGACTACCAGGACGTCAACGACCCACGGCCGATCTTCGACTGGATGCAGGTCGTGCGCAAACGGGCGGTGGTCTACGTAGGGCTGGACGCCCTGTCGGACACCGAGGTCGCGGCGGCGGTCGGCAACTCGATGTTCTCCGACCTGGTCTCGGTGGCCGGACATCTCTACAAGTTCGGCATCGACGACGGCCTGCCCGGCGCCTCGGGCGGCAGCAAGGTGGCCATCAACCTGCACGCCGACGAGTTCAACGAGCTGATCGGCGACGAGTTCATCCCGATGATCAACAAGGGCGGCGGCGCGGGCATGCAGGTCACCGCCTACACCCAGACCCTGTCCGACATCGAGGCGCGGATCGGCAACCGCGCCAAGGCCGGCCAGATCATCGGCAACTTCAACAACCTGTTCATGCTGCGCGTGCGCGAGACCGCGACGGCAGAGCTGCTGACCGGCCAGTTGCCCAAGGTGCAGGTCTACTCGGTCACGCCGGCGAGCAGCGCGAGCGATGCCGCCAACGGCAACACCGCCTTCACCTCCAACACCCACGACCAGATCGGTGCCGTCAGCGTGCCGATGATCGAACCGGCCCATGTGGTCGGCCTGCCCAAGGGGCAGTGCTTCGCCCTGATCGAGGGCGGCAACCTCTGGAAGGTGCGCATGCCCCTGCCGGCCCACGATCCCGACGAAGTCATGCCCGCGGACCTGCAGGCCCTGGCGGCGAACATGCGCCAGACCTACGAGGTCGGCCGCGCCGGCGACAGCGGCTGGTGGGAGACACCGGGGCAGCGGGCGCTCAACGAGGCGCTGCCGGACGACCTGGTCGACGGCTTCCGCCAGCTCGCCGCCACCGATGAAGGGGCCTGACGATGAGCGATGTGGCCGACCGCGCCCAGCAGCAACAGGACCGGGAAACGACCTTCCTCGGCTCGCTGCTCGGCTTCCCTTTCCATTTCATCGGCGTGATGTTCCTCTCCCTCGGCGGCGCCATTCTGGTGGAATGGCTGTGCCTGTACTGCTTCTGGCCCGAAGCCGGCTGGCATCACGCCAAGGCCATGCTCGATCACGAGCTGGAGTGGCTGTCCCAGGGCTTCCTGCACAGCGCGCTGATTCAGGAACCCGGCCAAACCGCAACCTGGCTGGTCCAGACGCTCTACGACTGGGGCGTTGTGAAGACCGGCCTGGCCGAGTGGTTCGCCCGCCAGTCCGGGATCGCCGCCCAGGGCCCCCAAGGGCAAGGGCTCGACTTCCGCTACCTGGCGGGGATGGCCACGACCCAATTGGCCGACTACGGCCTGGCCGCCCTGTTCACCGTGCTGGTCTTCTGCGTGCGCCTGGTCATCCTGACGCTGGCCATCCCCCTGTTCGCCATGGCGGCCCTGGTCGGTTTCGTCGACGGCCTGGTCCGCCGGGACCTGCGCAAGTTCGGGGCGGGCCGGGAGTCCAGCTACCTCTACCACAAGGTGCGGGGGACTCTGGTGCCCCTGGCGATCCTGCCCTGGACCCTGTACCTGGCCTTGCCGATCAGCATCAGCCCGCTTCTGGTGTTGCTGCCGTGCGCCATCCTGCTCGGCTTCTCGGTCAGCCTAGCTGCGTCGACCTTCAAGAAGTATCTCTAACAGTGGAACTTGGCAGAAACAGATGTTGTGTGTCGTGCCATGGTCGCCGCCCCCTGCCCCTCTAGGAGGATATTGCGAGCGCCTGCTGGCTAGCCTAAAATCCACCACCTTATTTTCAGAGGCGGAGTTTTCTCTGTGGACAGTTCCAGTAGTCGGTATCGCACCGGCAAAACACTGGCAAGGTAACCAAGGGATCACTTCCTACCGCTACCTTGCCGCAATGGCGGGGTAGTAGCATCGAGCCGGTCGGTTCTCGACCTCTTTTTCTGCTTCCCATCTGACTGATTAATGCCGATTTACGGCAAAAGTTCGGCTCTGCATCGCACGGCATGCCGAGCTGGGGAGCAGCAATGCACTTCGATTTCATCGAGCTGCCTCGTTCGGCACAAATTCGCACCGGATTGCCGGCGCTGGCCTATGCGCTCGCAGTTGGTTGTGCGTCTTCCGCCCACGCTGGTGGGGCAATGGTCACCGACGATGCGGGAGTCGTCGATGCCAACGCCTGCCAGCTCGAAACCACGGTCAAGAGCAATCGGAGCCATACCGAATACTGGGCGCTGCCGGCCTGCAACTTCACTGGCAACCTTGAGCTGACAGTGGGCGGTGCCCTCACGGGCGATAAGGGGACTACTCGAACCAGCGACGTACAGGTTCAGGGCAAAACGCTGTTCAAGCCCTTGGAAACCAACGGTTGGGGGATGGGGCTAGCGGCGGGTATGGATCGGCATCTGCACACATCCTCAAGCGCACTGGACTGGTATGCCTATGTCCCGACGAGCTTTTCATTCCGGGATGACCGTGTGCTCTTGCATACCAATTGGGGCTGGTTGCATGAAGGGGAAACCCGGCGCGACCACCTGACTTGGGGAGTGGGCTCGGAAACGCAGTTCGCATCGAGTACTTGGTTGATCGCCGAGACCTTTGGCCAGGATTGGGATGGTCCGTACTACCAAGTGGGCCTACGCCACTGGCTGGTGGCCGACAGTATTCAGATCGACACCGTCTACGGAAACCGGCTTGACAGCAACGCACAGGAGCAATGGGTATCTATCTGCCTGCATGTACACCTGCCGCTGCTGAGTATCTGACGATAGAGTGTCACCAATCCTTCGCAAGCTATATCAGAGCCTGATCATGTGAAACATGCCGAGTACGGCTGAAAGTAGCACTGGAGAGCCATCATGAATCTCGCGTTATTGAAAGGATTATTCGCAGGCTTTCTTCGCACCCGGCATTTTCACCGGCACTTTCACCGGCTCGCGATTCTTGACTCTCTCAGCCGCACCAACGTAAGCCGAGAACTACCCCCGGAGCAGAGCCGGGCTCTGATTGAGGCGGCCCGCAGTGGGACCGAAACCCTGTTCGAGCGGCTCGGCACTCACGCCGATGGCCTCACCGAGCCCCAGGCCGAAGCTATTCGTGCCCGCCAGGGCCCCAACGAGGTGGAGCACGAGAAGCCGCTAACCTGGAGGCAGCACCTGTGGTTGTCCTACCGCAATCCGTTCAATCTGCTGCTCACGCTTTTAGCTGGAGTTTCCTACCTGACCGACGACATGAAGGGGACGGTTGTCATCGGCTCCATGGTTGCATTCTCAACCCTGTTGCGCTTCTGGCAGGAAGCCAAGGCCAATAAAGCGGCCGACGCGTTGAAGGCGATGGTGAGTACCACTGCAACCGTGATGCGACGTGACCTGTCCGAAGAGGCGGCTCCAGTCTTCGAGCAGTACTACGGCGCTCATCTCCATACGAAGCCGGCACGGTGCGAGGAGGTACCGATCAGGCTCTTGGTACCAGGCGACATACTCGTGCTTTCGGCAGGCGATATGATCCCGGCCGACTGTCGCGTACTCACAGCCAAGGATCTCTTCGTGGCTCAGGCTGCCATGACCGGTGAGTCGATGCCGGTGGAGAAGTTCGCCTTTCAGCGCGACGCCAATGCGATCAACCCACTGGACCTGGATAACATCGTGTTCATGGGCACGAATGTGGTATCCGGCTCCGCCACCGCCCTGGTGCTCGCTACAGGCAATCGCACCTATTTCGGTGCCCTGGCATCCCGCGTCACCGCCACCGACCGCGCCCCGACCTCTTTTCAGGCTGGTGTGAACAAGGTGAGCTGGCTCCTGATCCGCTTCATGTTCGTGATGGCGCCGTTGGTGCTCTTCATCAATGGCATAACCAAGCACGATTGGCTTGAGGCGATGCTCTTTGCCCTGTCCATCGCCGTAGGGCTTACGCCCGAGATGCTGCCGATGATTGTCACCTCGACGCTCGCAAAGGGCGCAGTGGTACTCTCGCGCAAGAAGGTCATCGTCAAACGCCTCGACGCGATCCAGAACTTCGGCGCCATGGATGTGCTGTGCACCGACAAGACCGGCACGCTCACCCAGGACAAAATCTTCCTGTCGCGTCATGTGGACGTCTGGGGAGAAGACTCCGATGAGGTGCTGGAGATGGCTTACCTCAACAGCTACTACCAGACGGGCCTCAAGAACTTGCTGGACGTTGCGGTTTTAGAGCACGCCGAAGTGCACCGGGAGCTTAACCCGGCACGCAACTACCGCAAGGTCGATGAAATCCCCTTCGATTTCCAGCGCCGCCGCATGTCAGTGGTCGTTTTCGAACAAGAGAACCATCACGAGCTGATCTGCAAGGGAGCGGTCGAAGAAGTCCTGTCGGTGTGCACCGAAGTGCGACACGGTGAGGCGACCGAATCGCTTACACCCGACCTGTTAGGGAATATTCGCCAAGTTACGGCGACTCTGAACGAAGAAGGCTTGCGTGTGGTTGCAGTAGCCATGAAAGAGGTTCCGCCACGTAAGGAAACCTACAGCATTGGCGACGAGGCCGGCCTGATCCTGATCGGCTACGTAGCGTTCCTCGATCCGCCGAAAGAATCCACTGCGCCGGCCATTAAGGCCTTGGCCGCACATGGCGTGGCGATCAAGGTGCTGACTGGCGACAACGAACTGGTGACATCCAAGATTTGCCATGAGGTCCAGTTGGAGCCGCAAGGAATACTGCTGGGCAGCGATCTTGAGTGCATGGACGATAAGGAGCTGGCCAAAGCGGTGGAAGGCCATAATCTGTTCGCCAAACTTACCCCGGCCCACAAGGAACGCATCGTGCGGCTCCTGAAAGCCAACGGTCACGTGGTCGGCTTCATGGGCGATGGCATCAATGACGCCCCCGCCCTACGCGCGGCCGACATCGGCATTTCGGTGGACACAGCCGTCGATATTGCCAAGGAAGCCGCCGACATCATCCTGTTGGAAAAAAGCCTGATGATATTGGAGGAAGGCGTGCTCGAGGGCCGCCGCACCTTTGCCAATATGCTCAAGTACATCAAGATGACTGCCAGTTCAAACTTCGGCAATGTGCTCTCGGTACTGGTAGCTTCGGCCTTTCTTCCATTCCTCCCCATGTTGCCTATTCAGTTGCTGACCCAGAACCTGCTCTATGACATCTCGCAGACCGTGATTCCGTTCGACAACGTGGACGATGAGCAGATCAAGACGCCGCAACGTTGGAATACAAGTGATATTGGTCGCTTCATGCTCTTCTTCGGCCCGACCAGTTCGGTGTTTGACATCGCTACCTATCTGGTGATGTGGTTTGTATTCGGAGCCAACAGCCCAGAGCATCAGAGACTGTTCCAGTCGGGTTGGTTCATCGAGGGATTGATGACCCAGACGCTCATCGTGCACATGATCCGCACTGCCAAACTGCCGTTCGTTGAAAGTCGCCCCAGCCCCCTACTGATGGCCATGACGGCACTGATCATGGCCTTCGGCCTCATAGTGCCGATGAGCCCAATCGCGCATTACTTCAAGATGCAGGCTCTGCCACCGCTCTATTTCATATTCCTCCCCTTGATCCTACTGGGGTACATGGTGCTGACGCAGGCGATGAAGAACTTCTATATCCGCCGCTACGGCTGGTAATAGGCGGGTATCCCTAAAAATCATTTCGACCCAAATAGGGTTTTCTACTGACCCGGTATACCTCACTGGTCATGCTTGGCCCCCGAAGGGTAATCCAAGGCCAACGCAGTGAACGAGCATGATCTTCTCGCTTTCCGCCGTTGCCTTCTCGGCTTCGTCATCTCCAGTGGCTTGGTTATGTCATCGACGGCTCTCCGGTGTCGCCAGGGCATTGGTTTGCTCTTAGCAATCACAGCCCTATCGGTGGCTATCACGTACCGAATCACCCATCGCCCCGGAAACGGCAATCCCGGGTAGTGCGTCGTGGCGGGCATCCCACGTCCCTCTCGGCCTGCTCCCTTCCCATCCGTCACGATTTCAGGAGCCCAACGATGCAATGGACCGATGAGCAATTTCCCGCCATTCACTCGTCCGCCCGAAAGCTGCTGATCCAGGCCTTCGCCGGTACCGGCAAGACCACCACCCTGGTGGGCTATGCGAGCCACCACCACCAGGTTCGCATGCTCTATCTCTGCTACAACAAGTCGGTGGAGATGGCGGCCCGCAATCGCTTTCCGCGCAATGTCACCTGCAAGACCGCCCATGGCCTGGCCTACGCGGTCTACGGGAGCCAGTACCAGCACAAGCAGACGGGCAACCTGCGACTGACCGACATCGCCCGGACCCTCGACTCGCAGAACTGGGAACTGGTACGGGATGTCGTCGACACCCTGAACACCTTCATGGCCAGCGCAGACATGGCCCTCGGCCCCGAGCACTACTCGCGCTTCGAGGGCCGGCGGATGCTCACCTCGGCCCAGCAGCAGTATCTCGCCCAGGTCGTCCGCCTGGCCGGCCAGGTCTGGGCGCGGATGGTGGACCTCCAGGACCGTAGCGTCCCCATCACCCACGACGGCTACCTGAAGCTCTACCAACTGAGTTGCCCAGACCTCAGCGAGCGGTTCGGCGCCATCCTTCTGGACGAAGGCCAGGACGTGAACCCGGTCATCTCCGACCTGGTGCAACGGCAGAGGATCACCCAGGTGACCGTCGGCGACCGCCATCAGCAGCTGTACCGCTTTCGCGGGGCCGTCGACTCCCTGAGCAGTCCGGCGATGCGCGACGCCGAGAAGCATTATCTGACCCAGAGTTTCCGTTTCGGCCCGGCCGTAGCGCACGTGGCCAACATCCTGCTGAGCTACAAGGGCGAGACGGTGAAGCTGCAGGGACTCGGCGAGCGCACCCTGGTCAAGCGCGAGTTGCCGGCGGATCTCCCGCACCGGACCTATCTGCACCGCACGGTGAGCGGGGTGATCGAGAACGCCCTGCGCCTGTCCAACGAACGACACCAGATGTTCTGGCTGGGCGGGATCGACAGCTACTCGCTGCGCGACCTCGAAGACCTCTACTACTTCAGTCGCGGCCTGGATCACCAGATCCAGAACCACAAGCTGCTGCGGGATTTTCGCGACTACGACCAGTACGTGACGATCGCCAAGGCCACCCAGGACATCGAGATGCTCCGCTCGATCCGCCTCATCGAGGCCTATCCGGACCTGCCGGCCCGGATCGAGCGGCTGCGCCGCTGCTCCGTCACCGCGGAGCTCGATGCGACCGTGACCCTGGCCACGGCCCACAAGGCGAAGGGGCTGGAGTGGGACTTCGTGAGTCTCTACGACGACTTCACGGCCGATCCGCTCTCCCCCGACCTCGATCCGGGCAAGCGCGACGATGAGCTGAACCTGCTATACGTGGCCGTGACGCGAGCCATGAAGATCCTGGCGATCAATTCGCTGGTCCTGCAGATCATGCAGCGCTATAAGGACGCCCACCCGTCGTCTTCCAGGAGCTGAACATGAGCCCGTCCCCCCTCGCCCCGGTCAAGCAGTCGGAACTGGAGTGGCTGGAGCGGATGCGGGATGAGCTGCGTGCGGAGCGGAGCCGCCCCCACCAACTGATGCAGCACGCCCGGCTGAATGCCGTCTGTGCGGCCCACCGGCGGACGGGGCTTTTCGGCACAGCCGAGTGCGAGGCGGAGATCGTCAAGAACGACGAGGCGCTGCGCAAGGTCTGGGGGAAGAAGGAATAGCTCCTCGAGGATCACCCGGCGCATCCCCCAGTAAAGAGATGAGCCGTCTACTCACTGACGCTCAGCGCCCAAGGTGGCCTGTGGACTCATATCGGACTGTCATCCAGATGCCAGCCGGCCAGGGTGCTCAGTTCGAGAGGGGCAAGGATGTGCACTTCCTTGCCTTCCGCAGCGATTAGCCTCATTTGCTGAAAACGGCTGAAAATGCGCGACACCGTTTCCACGGCCAGACCGAGATAACTGCCGATCTCGTTGCGCAACATGGGCAGGCGGAACTGGTTGGCGGGCAGATCACGACTGCGGAAGCGTGCGGAAAGGTCGATCAGAAAGGCGGCAATGCGCTCGTCCGCGCTCTTTTTCGACAACAGCAATCTCATCTGCTGGTTGTCGCGCAATTCGCGGCTCATGCATCTCATCAGCCGGCGACGCAGATGGGGGAACTCTAGGGGCTGCTCGTCCAGTTGCTTCAAGGGAATTCTGCAAACCTGGGTTTCTTCCAGTGCCAGCGCCGAAACCGGATAGATGTTGCTGCCCATGCCTGAAAGCCCCACCAGTTCACTGGGCAGGTGAAAGCCGGTGATCAGTTCCTCACCATCGTCGCTCAGACCGAAGGTCTTCAGCGCCCCGGAGCAGACGGCGAACACACAATTGAATTGGTCGCCCTGTCGATAGAGATATTCGCCTCTCTTGAGCGGCCTGCTCCGTTTGACGATCTCGGTTGCGGCCCCGCCATCATCGAAGTCGGACGAGTTCGACAGGCATAAAGTGGCGAGACTGCAATCCTGGCAGTGAGTGCGAGGCAGGCTGGTCTGGCATGGCTTGGTGTGCTCACGAGCGCTACTTCTTTGTAAGAGTTGTACTGCTTGCTCGTCATACTCCATGGTGGTTCTTCCTTTCCCTGAAGTCGCTTGTCCCAAGGGGTGAAGTCGCGACCAACTACGGTACGGTGAGTTGTAAACTCTATCACAGGCATGCGTGCTTAAGACGCCTTGGTCTGGGGCGCTCCTGTACCGTTAGTAAAAACCGAGTGCAATTCAATTCTGCGGCTATCCGGCGAATAGCCCGCAAAGCAGGATGTAGACGGTAAGGAGGGCGCACCATGAGCCGATGATGACAGAGGCGGGATGCGTGACAACCCATTCATTCAGACGGCGCCCAAGGCTGCTATCCGTTGACACTGGAGTGAAGGGCTTATTTCTCCAGAGATGCTGATCGATCACACCGCAGACCAGCCATACCGCCACTGGCAACAAGACTGCCAATCCTATCCATAAGGGGGGAAACATTACTTCCGTGTTCAAGACACTGCTCCAGCTACCGCTATTTTCCTGCTGACCTACATTGAAAACAGGCTCACTGACATCCAAACAACATCAGGCCAAGACGATAGCGATTCGGACTTGGCGCAATGTTGAGCTCTATCGCTCTAGAGGGGAATTGATACTGGAGTCAGTGGCCTGCATCAGGTGATGGATAACCTTCTCCGGCACAAACAAAAACGGCGAGGGGATTAGCCTCGCCATTCATGTATTGTCCTATGGTCCGTTTGCTCATCGTCCTGACGAGCAGTCGCTTATCCTGCGACTTCTCCATGGCCGCCATCGTTGGTCAGCCTGCGTCGTTCCTTCGACGTCTTTGTGGGGTTAAGTGTACTTAGGCGGCTGCTTTGAGCACATTGGAAAAGCTCTCGACTTCTTGTAGGCCATAGCTTACAGAAGGTGGGTAGGTGATCGAATAGGCCGGCCTACTGCCCGAGGGTGCCAACGGGGAGCAAACGCGCCGGACTCGCCTCTCTCGAGAGGGCTCGCCCCCATGGGCCCGGCTCCGGTTCCTACTGGCGGTCTTGAAGATCGATTTCGCTCAAGACATCGAAAACAGGTTCGCCCTCAGAACGCCAGGCCCTCGCCGGTTTCCGCAGGCAGAGACTGCTTGGATCGGTGGGGCTACGGTGGCCGCTCAGACCATCGTACGCCGGAATCACCCAGATGCACATTCTAGAATCACCACTCTGGCAGGGTCATACTTTATAAAAATAGAAACTGACGGAGCCTTGCTGAATCCCATGACTCGAATCGGAAGCAATCGCCGTATTACCCTCTGGATGGCGCTGATGATGCTGACCTTCGGCACGCTGATCGCCACTCTTGCCTGCTACCTCCTTGCCGAGAAAAAAGTCGAACGGGCGAACGCGCAGCGCTTACGCTCGCTGCTGCTCGCTGACGAACTACGCCACTCCTCGGACAGCCTGAGCAGGATGGCGCAAGGTTATATCGCCACCGGAAATCCGGCCTACGCACAGCGCTATCAGGAGATGCTGGACATCCGGGCTGGCCGCAAGCCGCAACCGGAACAGGGTCGCTCCTACTGGGAGCGCATGCCCGGCGATCCCCTGTCAGACGAGAGCCGGGGCAGCCAGGTATCCCTGCAAGACAGGATCGCGGAAGCCGGCTTGGGAGAGCAGGAACGGCTCCTGCTGAACCAGGCCCTGCTTGCCTCGACCGCCTTGGTCGAAACGGAAGAAGAGGCGATGCGGTTGGTCGGAAGCGACAACCCGAATGCCGAAGAAGATCGGCAGCGCGCTCGCGACGTACTGCTCGACGACACCTATCTGCGCACCAAGCAAGCGCTCTTGCGGCCGCTCGATGACTTCACCGAACTGACGGACCAAAACACGGCCCTTGAGCAAGCGGTCTTCTATGCCGGCATGGGCCGCTGGGCATTCGTCGGCCTCAGCCTGTTGTGGCTATCCTTGCTGTGGCGCAACTACCTGTCACTACGCACGCTGCTCGGTGCCTCTCCCGAAGCGGTACGGGCGGAAATCGAGCGCATCGGCAAGGGCGACCTTTCCCCGCCTGCTCTTCCCGTCCCGGCGAAGCCCGATAGCGTGATTGGCTGGCTGAATGAAACTCGCCAGCGCCTGCAGACCCTGACCGAGGCACGCGAACAGAGCGAGGCCGCTCTCGAAGAGCACAGCCACTATCTGTGCATCAACAACCGGATCCTCCAACAGATCGGCGAGAACACGCCGCTCACCGACATTCTGAATGAGCTGATGCTCAACATCGAGAAACGACACCCCGACACCTGTTGCTCGATCCTGCTCGCCAGCGAGGATGGCCGCGCGCTTCTACACGCAGCAGCCCCCAGCATGCCCTCCTTCTGGAGCCAAGCGACGGCGCGAGTGCCAATCGCCGAAGGCGCCGGCTCCTGCGGCACCGCCGCCTTCCGCGGCGAGCGGGTGATCGTCGAGGATATTCAGGAGCATCCCTACTGGAAAGGCTTTCGTGAGCTGGCCCAATGGGCCGGACTCGGCGCCTGCTGGTCACAGCCCTTCAAGAACAACCAAGGCAAGGTGCTCGGGACCTTCGCGATCTACCATCGCCAGCCGGCCATACCGTCCGACCAGGAGATCCGCCTGATCGAGGACTACGCCAAGCTCGTCCAGCTAGCAGTCGAGCGCGCACGCCTGGCAGAAGCGCTGCGCCACAGCGAGGAGATGTACCGGCTGATCGCCGAGAACTGCAACGACGTGATCTGGATCGTCGACCTGCCGGCACTGACCTTCAGCTACATCAGCCCGTCGATCGAACGTCTGCGCGGCTGGACGCCGATGGAGATTCTCAGCCAGCCGCTAGACGCACTGGTCGGAACGGAAAAGGCGGCGAACTTCCGAAGCGCCCTGCGCGAGCTGGCCGCACGATTGGCCGCGCCGGAATGCCCGTCGCGCCATGAAACCTTCGAAACCGAGCTACCGCACAAGGATGGGCACTCGATCCCCTCTGAGGTAGCCGCCACCCTGCTGCTCGACGCGGCCGGCCGCCCCTGTCAGATCCTCGGCATCAGCCGCGATATCAGCGATCGCAAGGCAGCCGAGGAAGTCATCCGCCACATGGCCTACTACGATCGTCTGACCAACCTGCCGAACCGCCGGCTGATGGAGGACCGCCTAGCGCAACTGGTCGCCCAGGCCCGGCGTGGCCAGCGCAGACTGGCCTTGCTGTATATCGATCTCGACAAGTTCAAACCGGTCAACGACCAGTACGGCCATGAAACCGGCGACTGGCTGCTACAGCAGGTTGCCCAACGCATGCTGGCAGTCCTGCGCGCATCGGATACGGTAGCGCGCGTCGGCGGCGACGAGTTCGTCGTCCTGCTGCCGGATATCACCTCGGATATCGATGCCCTGCGCGTCGCGGAAAAGATTCGTGCCGGACTCGAAGTACCGTTCGTCACCGACAGCGGCGATACCCTGCACATTTCCTCCAGCGTCGGCGTAGTGCTCTACCCTGACCACGCCAACACCCCACGCGATCTGCTGCGATTGGGCGACGAGGCCATGTACCGGGCCAAAGAATCGGGTCGCAATGCGATTGAGATCTTCGCCCCGGTGGCAGTTGCATCGTCGTCACAAATCAGTCTGGTCTGACAACACGAGCAGGTGAGATCTGCTCGAATAGTGTGCTCGCTCCTGTCCCGCTGAACAGGAGCAGCAACGCCTCGTCGATATGCTCAATAGTGCCCGACCTGACCCAGCCTAGATCAGCGCGTAGCCCGTCTTAGCCGCCCAAGAGCACAATGGCAGGCTTGCCGAACGACTGACTCCTGGAAAGGTAGCTCCCGCCATGGTCGTACCGGTGACCGTAGGTATCACCGTACTGGTGGCGCTGCTCAGGCAGTCCGCCCGTCGCACATCTGTTCCGGGTGATCAAGCGCTCGGTTACACCAAGGCACACCTCCGTAGGCTGGCGAAGAGCCCGGCTCAACTGGTCACCCTGTTTGGCCCGGCCGAACCTGCGGACAATACTCCAACGCCTGTGAATGGCAGTCGAGGTAGCCTGTACGCCCCGCGAACAACGGCATTCGGAGCGATGAAATAACCCGCGCCTGACGTGCGAAGCACCGTTTTCGCCCTCGCCAGGTAGCGCGAGGCGAAATTCAGGGCTATTTCAGACCATCCTTAAAGGAAAATGCCGGCCTCGATCATGGCGCGAGTTTCCGAATGCTTGTTGCCAGTCGAGCCAAAGACCATGCCCGACGTCGTGTTGGAGGCGCCGACATAAGCCAAGTCAGCCCGGGCAAAGAGCCTCTGGTACTGGTAGGTCGGCGTGATCGTGAACGACCAGGCGTTGCTGCCCACTCCGTAACCCAACAGGTTCGGGGCGCCGTTGTCCGCATCGCCCGAAGAAGAAATGTATTCGAGGCGCACTGGCAACTTGAAGCCTGGTAGCCGCAATCCCGCCGGGGTGGCATCCGAGTCGAAGTCGTAGCTCATGAGCAGGGCTCCGCCCAACGTCGAGGCGCTATGGTTGATTCCCACCTCTTCGATCTTCGGCACATGGGTGTACTGAATGTACGGTTGGAACGTCCAGGGGCCGTCGGTATGCATATAGATCAAGTTGTAGATTTGCTGGTTGTTCTGGGCGACCGGTGTAGCAAACGAGCTCTCGTGGCTGTGTTTGGTGTTCGCACCGCCACCCAAGGTCAGGGTGTTGTTGCTGTCGACGGCATAGCTGGCCGACATGGAAACCCAGCTATATTCCCCGGAATAAAAGCCGTCGTTGAGAGACGCTGAAACGGACAGAGGGCCCCCGGCGTAGTTGACTTGCACACCCCGGTTCACGGCATTTTCCTGGTTCCAGAGCAGGCCACGCTGAATGTTCATGTTCTGGAACGTAAAGGTGCTTTCCGCACCGATCAGCGTGGGAAGCTTACCGACCTGCACCGAGAGTTCTTTGGTGGGGGCAATCTTCAAATAAGCCTGGGGGACAGCATCGAACAATAGATTCGTGGAGTCAGAAGCCTTCGTATAAGGCACGCCCAAGACAGGGACGGAGTAATAGCCGGCTTGCACGAAGAATTGCGCCAGCCCATCCGATTTTTGGATGAACAGATGAGCATTGTTCAGATCACCTTGGCTGTCTTGATCACCGGCCGGGGAGTTGTCCTGAAATAGACCCATGCCCGTCACGATCCCGGAGGTGTAGATCTTACCCACGGGGCCGAGATCCAGGCTGAAAGGGTTGGGGTTGGTCGGAAGGGTTGGGCTAATGGGGATCGGCAGCGGTGGAGCGGAAGGAGCTTCGGCCTCTGGAGTGGTCCGGGTTGCAGACAGCTCCTGCGCCTGTTCGTCTGCCGAGGCGACGACTGAGCTCATGCTCAGTAACGCCACGATGGCAGCATTGTAAAGGTTGGTGCGCTTCACGGTTGCCTGCTCATTCTTTGCCATTGTTAATCCCTTATATGCAGATCGAGTCGCTCGAAGGGGAGACTCATTCCCCTGAAACGAAGCGGTAGCCGACGCCCGTCTCGGTAAGCAGGTAACGGGGTTGCGAAGGATCGGCTTCGATCTTCTTACGCAAACCAGCCATGAAGACACGCAGATACTGAGTGTCCGTTTCGTGCGTGGGGCCCCACACGGACGTTAGCAACTGGCGATGCGTCAGCACCCGATCAGGGTGGGCGCACAGATGAATCAACAGTCGGTATTCCAAGGGTGTCAGGTGCACCGGAGCGCCAGCGCGTTCCACTATGCGTCGAGACAGATCAATCCGGATGTCGCCAAAAGCGACCAGCGGGCTACCGTCGGTGTTCCTCGCTCGCCGTCGCATCTGGGCACGAACGCGGGCAAGCAACTCGCCGATGCCAAAGGGTTTGACCAGGTAGTCGTCAGCACCGCAATCCAACGCCTGGATCTTGGCGGACTCGGCAGTACGCGCCGACAGGACAATGACCGGCATCCCCGACCAAGTCCGCAGGTCACGGATGAGGTCCACGCCATCGCCGTCGGGAAGACCGAGATCCAGCACGAGAAGATCGGGACATCGCGTTCCGGCCTCGATGAGACCACGCCGTAGCGAATCCGCCTCGTATACCTCCAGGCCCTCGCGCCGCAACGCCATACGCACGAAGCGCCGGATATCGGCATCGTCTTCGACGATCAGAACACGACCTGCAGCGTCATTCACGAGCGCCTCTCCTCGGTCATCGGCGTTGGCAATGCTTCTATGATCGGCGGCTCACCGCACGGCAAGCGCAGGATGAAACGAGCGCCGCCGTCGGCCCGAGTGACACCCTGGACTGCTCCACCGTGGGCCTGTGCAATGGCGCGGCAGATAGCAAGCCCTAGTCCTACGCCAGGGGTGGCGCTTTCCTTCCTACCTCGCTCGAATTTGCTGAAGATCGCCTCTTCGCCCCCTTTGGGCAGCCCCGGACCATAATCATCAATCCACAGTTCAACCATGTCGCTGGAGTGTGCGGCACCAATCTCGATCGGCGTATCGGGCGGCGTGTACTTGCCAGCGTTTTCAAGCAGGTTGACCAGAACGCGCTCGATCAATACCGCATCGATATTGACCATGGGCAAATCTTCAGGAAGCACAACACGGACGGTGCGCGAGCCCAATGCCGGGCGAATGGCGTGCAATGCGCTCCCCACCACCTCTTCCAACGGTTGCCATTGGCGATTCAGTTGCACCAAGCCGGATTCGAGTCGCGCCATATCGAGCAAATTACCGACCAGTGCGCTCATACGCCGGGCCGATTGGTGGATCGCTCCGGCGATCTCAGCAGCCGGACCGGTCAACGGCGGCCTGTTTAGTGTCAGTGTCTCGGCCAGCCCGACAAGAGATGCGAGAGGAGTTCTCAGGTCATGGGAAATGGCCGCAAGAATGGAGTTGCGTAAACGCTCCGACTCCATTTGCACTATGGTGTTCTGGGCAACCTCGATGTAGTGGATGCGTTCGAGCGAGATGGCGAGCAAAGAGGCGCAGGTATCGAGAAGACGGCGCTGCTCCGGATCGGTCAGCCCCGTAGCATCCCGCGGCTGTACCGCCAAGACACCACGTATCCGCATCGGTGCCGAGAGCGGTAGGTAAAGCGTCGGACTCGCCGGAAGGGTGTCGGTCCCTTGCCCCGCCGCCTCCGCACGGTCGAACGACCATTGCGCAATCGCACGATCGAGCTCGGGGGCATCCTTGGTCGAGAGAGGCTCCTGCAACTGGTCCTTGTCGTCCGGCACGAACAAGGCCACTCGGGCGTTGAACTCCATCGTAATGAACCGTGCCCCGATCTTAGCCACCTGCTCGACCACTAGAGCACCGGACAGATCCCGTGACATCTCATACAGGGCACGCATCCGGTCTTCATTCCTTTGCGCCACTCGCGCCTGGTAAGTCAGACCGGCAGTCAGTTGGCCAATCACGAGCGCGACGATGAGCATCACGACGAAGGTCATCAGATACTGGAAGTCGCTGATGGAAAACGAGAGTCGGGGCTGCACGAAGAAGAAATCGAATGCCCCGACCGCCAGGAATGCCGCCATTACCGCAGGCCCCCGGCCATATCGCAGCGCGACGCCGACTACGGCGAGCAGGTACAGCATGACGACGTTGGTGAGATCGAGCATCCTCAATAGCGGTGTGGCTAACAATGTGGTGGCGGCACACACCAGCGAGCTCATTGCATAGCCCGACCAGTCCACGCGCCTTTCCTTTTCTCTGATCGGCACCTCGGATGATCCTTGCTGGGAAGGCGGAAGGGCGATCTGGATCACATCTAGATCGGCTCCGAGCGCACCGACCCGGTCCGCCAGCACCCGCAACCAGGGCCAGCGACGGGGCATACCGTCGCGGCCGAGCACCACCTTGGAGATATTGTGCTGCCGCGCATACTTGACGAGCGTCTCGGCGATGTCCTGTCCGGCGAGCGTCGAGATCTGAGCCCCGAGCTCCTGGGCAAGCTTCAGCGTCTGCAGGATGCGCCGCCGCGTGGCATCAGGCAGGCGCTGCTGCCTGGACGTCTCGACATAGGCGGCATGCCAGGGTACGCCGAGCTGCGCTGCCAGCCGTGCCGTCGAACGTACGGTCTTTTCGCCGTGCTCACCGGGGCCAACGCATGCCAGGAGCAGATCGCGAGTCCCCCAGACCGACTGCACGGCAAGGCGTTGGCGGTATTGCAGCATCTCGCTGTCGACCCGGTCCGCCGTCCTGCGCAGCGCCAGTTCGCGCAGGGCTATCAGATTGCCCTTACGGAAAAAATTGCGTATTGCACGCTCGGCCTGGTGCATCAGGTAAACCTTACCTTCCTTGAGGCGCTGCAGCAGATCGTCGGGCGGCAGGTCAACCATGACGACCTCATCGGCCGTGTCGAACACGCGATCGGGCACCGTCTCCCAGACGCGGATACCGGTAATACCACCGACAATGTCGTTCAGGCTCTCCAGGTGCTGCACGTTCATCGTCGTCCAGACATCGATGCCGGCATCGAGCAGTTCCTCGACATCCTGCCAGCGCTTGGGATGGCGGGAGCCGGCGACATTGGAATGGGCCAGTTCGTCGACCAAAATCAACGCCGGTCGACGCGCGAGCGCCGCATCGAGATCGAACTCCGTCAGCGTACGGTCCTTGTAGATGACCGATTTCGGTGCCAGTCGCTCGAGTCCAACGACTAATGCCTCGGTTTCGGCCCGACCGTGGGTCTCGATCACGCCGATCACCACGTCCACATCCAGAGCCTTGACTGCCGCTGCGGCCGTGAGCATGGCATAGGTTTTACCAACACCGGCGCTGGCCCCGAAGAAGATCTTCAAGCGGCCGCGTTTTGCTTGCGCCTCATCTGCATGAATCTGCGCAAGCAACTGGTCTGGATCCGGGCGATTGTTTTCCATGGCGGGACGGGGCTTTGTCGGAGATGTTGCTCAAGCAGCACTCAACGCATTGCGTCGAGTGCCAGGTTCAGAGCCAGCACGTTGACCCGAGGCTCCCCCAGAAACCCAAGCAATGGGCCTTCGCGGTGCTCGGCTATCAGTCTGTGGATACGCTCGGGCGGCAGGCTGCGCTGCCGGGCAACCCTATCGGCCTGATAGACGGCTGCCGCGAGGCTGATATGCGGATCGAGCCCGCTGGCCGAGGCACTGACCAGGTCGGCCGGAGCCACGGTGGTATTGCCTTGGGCGGCAGCATGCAAGGTTTCGAGGCGGCCCCGGACGGCATCCAACAGAGCAGGATTCAGAGGTCCCTGGTTCGATCCGCCCGATGCGCTTGCGTTATAGCCCGCCGGACTGGTGGCCGACGGACGGCTCCAGAAGTATCTGGGATCGCTGAAAGTTTGACCGATCAGCGACGAGCCGACCAACTTGCCATCCTTTAGCACTAGACTGCCGGCTGCCTGATCGGGAAAGAGCCACTCGGCAATGGCCGTAGTGGCCAACGGATAGGCCAGTCCGGTGGTCAATGACAATACGACGAACACTATCAGAGCAGGTCGGAGGAAATGGATCATGACCGATTCTCCTTTAGATCAGACCAACGGCGGCAAGCGCCATGTCGATCAACTTGATGCCGATGAAGGGCACGACCACTCCTCCTAGGCCATAGATCAGCAGATTCCGGCGCAATAGCGAAGCGGCACCAACCGGACGGTACTTGACGCCTTTCAATGCCAGCGGAATCAGGAAGACGATGATCAGGGCATTGAAGATGACCGCCGATAGGATCGCCGAGTTCGGACTCGCCAATCCCATGACGTTGAGCGCTGCGAGCGATGGGTAGGTCGTAGCGAAAGCGGCCGGGATGATGGCGAAATACTTGGCGATGTCGTTGGCAATCGAAAAGGTAGTCAGCGAGCCACGTGTCATCAGCATCTGCTTACCGGTCTCCACCACCTCAATCAACTTGGTCGGGTTGCTGTCGAGATCGACCATGTTGCCGGCCTCCTTGGCCGCCTGAGTACCCGAGTTCATCGCCACCGCGACATCGGCCTGCGCCAGGGCCGGCGCATCGTTGGTACCGTCACCGGTCATCGCTACCAGCCGACCTTCATCCTGGTGATGACGAATCAGCCGCAACTTATCCTCCGGCGTCGCTTCAGCCAGGAAATCGTCGACCCCGGCCTCTGCGGCAATGGCCGCCGCGGTGAGACGATTGTCGCCGGTCACCATCACGGTCTTGATGCCCATACGGCGTAACTCGGCAAAGCGCTCCTTGATGCCGCCCTTGACGATGTCCTTGAGCTCGACAAGGCCTAGCACCCGGGTGCCATCAGCGACCACCAGCGGCGTGCTGCCACGGCGCGAAACGTCGGCAACGCTAGCCTGCACCTGTACCGGGAAACTGCCCCCGAGCGCCTCGACATGTTTGCGGATCGCTTCGGCCGCTCCCTTGCGGATCTGACGCACCGGCTCCGGTACATGGTCGCTCCCCACGATCTGCGGCGCCCGGGCCGCGAGCGGCAGGTCGACCCCGCTCATGCGCGTCTGGGCTGAGAAGTGAACGAAATGGGCCTGCAGAGAACCGATGTCCCGCTCTCGTAAATTGAACTTCTGCTTTGCCAGCACGACGATGCTGCGCCCCTCGGGCGTTTCATCCGCCAGCGAGGCGAGCTGCGCGGCGTCGGCCAGTTCCGACTCTTTGACACCCGGTGCCGGCAGAAAGGTCGACGCCTGGCGATTGCCGAGCGTGATAGTGCCGGTCTTGTCGAGTAACAGCACATCGACATCACCTGCGGCCTCGACCGCCCTCCCCGAGGTGGCGATCACGTTGGCCTGCATCATGCGGCTCATGCCGGCCACACCCACCGCCGATAACAGGCCAGCGATAGTGGTGGGGATGAGACACACGAGCAGTGCGACCAGCACGGTGAGCGAAACGGGCGATCCCGCGCCAGCGGCCTGCACGCCGAACAGCGAGAACGGCAGCAAGGTCACCGTGACGACCAGAAAGACGATGGTCAGCGCCACAAGCAAAATCGACAGGGCGATCTCGTTCGGCGTTTTCTGCCGCTTGGCGTTCTCGACCATGGCGATCATGCGGTCGACGAAGGTCTCGCCCGGGTTGGCAGTGACGCGCACGATGATCCAGTCCGAGAGCACACGGGTTCCGCCGGTCACCGACGAGAAATCGCCGCCGGATTCGCGGATCACGGGAGCCGACTCGCCAGTGATCGCGGACTCGTCCACCGATGCCACCCCCGCGACCACTTCCCCATCGGCGGGGATCACCGAAAGAGCGGGATCGTGGGCATCGATGACAACTAGATCACCCTTACGCAGCTCGCCGGCCGGCACCATCTGCCACTCGGCGTCATAGCGCGGCGCGGACAGCTTCTTGGCATAAGTTTCCTTCTTGAGTTCGCGCAGAGAGGCCGCCTGGGCCTTGCTGCGCCCCTCGGCCAGCGCCTCGGCAAAATTGGCGAACAGAACGGTGAACCACAGCCAGAGTGCAACGGCGAGGACAAATCCAGGGCTCGCCCCACCCGAACCAACGGCTGCCTGGCCCCACAGGACCGTGGTAAAGATCGCGCCGATGTAGACGACGAACATCACCGGATTGCGCCACTGTACCCGAGGGTCAAGCTTGCGGTAGGCATCGAGGATCGCCGGCCGGACCAGCGTCGGGTCGAACAGCGTGAATGCTTTTCGTGTCATTTTCTTAGGCCCGTTTGTTCCCTTGCTCATTTGCCGAACAGCGCTAGATGCTCCACCACGGGCCCCAGCGCCAAGGCCGGCACGTAGTTCAGCAGACCGAACAGCAGCACGGTGCCGATCAGCAGTACGATAAACAGCACCCCGTGGGTAGGCATGGTGCCGGCGGTAACCTCCAGACGCTTCTTAGCCGCCAGGCTGCCGGCAATCGCCAGCACGGGCACAATGACCCCGAAGCGGCCGAACCACATTGCCAAGCCGAGCAAGACGTTATAGAAGAGCGTATTGGCAGAGAGGCCCGCGAAGGCGCTCCCGTTGTTGTTCGCAGCCGAGGTGAAGGCATAGAGGATTTCTGAGAAGCCGTGAGCACCGGGGTTGGCAACGCCGCTCCGCCCGGAGTCGGTCATCACCGCGACGGCCGTGCCGAGGAGCACCAGGAGCGGCGTCACCAAAATGGCGATAGCCACCATTTTCATCTCGTAGCTTTCGATCTTCTTGCCGAGATACTCTGGCGTGCGGCCAATCATCAGACCGGCGATGAAAACCGCCAGGATGGCGAACACCAGCATGCCGTACAGACCGCTGCCGACGCCGCCGAACACCACCTCGCCGAGTTGCATCAGCACTAGCGGGACGGCCCCACCGAGCGGTGTGAACGAGTCGTGCATGGCATTGACCGCGCCACAGGATGCCGCGGTCGTAATGGCTGCGAACAGGCTCGATGCAGCGATACCGAAACGAACCTCCTTACCCTCCATATTGCCTGCCGCGGTATCGACGCCCAACGAGGCAAGCTGTGGGTTACCCAGTTGCTCGTAGTGAGTGACGGCGATGACGGCGACGACGAAGATCACTGTCATCGCAGCCAGCACCGCCCAGCCCTGGCGCAGGTCGCCGACGACTCGGCCAAATACGAAGCACAACGCGGCCGGGATCAGAAAGATCAGGATCATCTGCATGAAGTTCGTCAGTGCGGTCGGGTTCTCATATGGATGCGCCGAGTTGGCATTGAAGAAACCACCACCGTTGGTACCCAAGATCTTGATCGCCTCTTGTGAGGCTACCGGCCCCATCGCCAGCGTTTGCGAGGCATGCGCTTCGAGGGTCGTCACCTCACGATAAGGGGCGAAGTTCTGGATGACACCCTGGCTGACGAGAAACAGCGCAAACACCAGTGAAAGCGGCAGCAATACCCACAAGGTGACGCGGGTAAGGTCAGCCCAAGCGTTACCGATGCAGTCTGTCCTGTGGCGCGCAAAACCACGGATGAGCGCCATGACGACTGAGATACCAGTGGCGGCGGAGAGGAAATTCTGCACCGACAAGCCGAGCATCTGGGTCAGGTAGCTCATCGTCGCCTCGCCGCCATAACCCTGCCAGTTGGTATTGGTGACGAAACTGACAGCAGTGTTAAACGATGAGTCGGGACTGATGGCACCGAATCCCTGCGGATTGAACGGCAAACTCCCCTGCATCCGCTGCAGGGCATAGACGGCCAGGAATCCCAACAGGTTGAACAGCAGCAGAGCGAATGCGTACTGCAGCCATCCCATCTCGACATTGGGCTTGATACCTGCCACCCGATACAGCGGCCTCTCGATACGTGCCCCGAAAGCAAACCGACCCTCCATGACAGTGGTGAGCCAGCGGGACAGAGGCCACGCCAAGATGAGCAGCGCCCCGAGGAAGGCAATCAGCAAGATCCAGGCTTGGGAGGTCATGAGAAGTCCTCCGGGAAGAGCAACGCGGCGAAGAGATAGATCAGTAATCCAGCCGCCAGCAATGTGCCGACGATATAGAGGCCACCGCTCATACCCGCCTCCTGTCCAGCATGGCGCAAGCGCGTGCCAGGCCCAGCATGAGCACGAAGCACAGCGCTCCCAATGCGAGAAAAATGATGTCCATCACGATCCTCCTGTAGACGAGAATCATGTTAGGAAGCAGCGCATCAAGATGCTGAAAAGCTTAGACGTGCCGAGATAAAGAAGTCATAAAGCTGGGAGGTAGGCGGATTGGGCCAAGACTCCCATGAGGGATGGGACAACATGGTGATGATGCCCTGATCGGTCATCCCCCTGACCAACCCCCAGTCTTGCTGCAGACCGTCCTTCACTCGCCTTGAGCCTGGAGCAATAACGACATTTCGTGGAGCTAACGCCGCAGTTTGTGAGCAGGGTCCAAGCCCCGCCGCAAGCGCTCTAAAAAACCCTAACCGACCAAAAAAGGGTTTTCTGCTGACCCGTCCCGACCGGCTCGTCATGCTCTGGACCACACCCCGAACGGTAGTCCAAGGCCCTCGCCGTGAACATGCACGATCGCCCCTCCCTCCTCCGCCGCCTCCTCGGCCTCGTCGCCTTCGGCGCCCTGACCGTCGCTGGTTCGGCCGGCGCCGCCGGCACGGCCTCCGAAGCGGTCAACCTCGAGGTCATGATCCGCCAGCTCAACGCGGTCGAGGCCGTCGCCCGCCGCAGTGCCGACCTGCCCCAGGATCCCGGTGAGCGCTACCACTTCGATTACCAGCGCCTGGCCGGCGATGTCGCCCGTATCCGCCAGGGCCTGCAGGACTACCTCGCCCCCTCCCGCGCCCAGCCCCGCGACCCCGTGGAGCTGTCCGGCCGCTACCGGCAGGACGGGGAGCGTTAGCCATGCCCATGAGCGGCGCCCAGGTCACGGCCTTCCAGGCCGCCAGCGGCTTCACACCGAGCGCGGTCAGCCTCCTCTGGCTCTCGCTCACCTTCGCACTCGTCTTGCTCTGGGGCGCCTGGACTCTGCTCAGCCTCTACCGCGGCTGGGCGAAGCGTTCCCTCGACGGTCAAGCAGCCGCCGCCTACGCCGTCCGCTGGATAGTGCTCTGCATGACGTTGTCCTTCCTGCTGCTTCATTGACCCAAGGAGTTTTGTCCGATGCTGTCTCTCTCCCGTCTGTTCCATGGCGCCCGCCGCCCGCTGACGCGTCTCGCGACCCTGGCGCTCGCCGCCCTGCCGGCCAGCGTCCTCGCCGCCCTGCCGCAACAGCAGGCGCCCTCCCGGGGCGAGGGCAGCAACTGGCTGCAGACCATGCAGAACTATATCTACGACGGCGTCATGCTGATCGGCGTCGGCCTCTGCATGTTCGCCTTGTTCATCGTCGGCCGTCACTCCATCGGCATCTATCACGACATCCACCTGGGCAAGGCCAAATGGGCCGACCTCGGCGGGACCGTGGCCGTGGGGGCGGTCCTGCTCGGCATCATCGTGTTCCTGGTGACCCAGGCCACCAAGATTCTCTGAGCCAGGGGAGCCGCCGGCATGTTCGATGCACTCGACGATGGCACGCTGCGCTTTCTGCCCAGCCGCCTGAACCATCAGCCCGTGATCATCGGCGGCCTGACGGCCGATGAGATGTGGCTGACGATCAGCCTGTCCGCCGGCGCCGGCCTGCTCGGCGGGATACCGCTGGCGTTCGTGGTGACGCCCGCCATGCCGCTGCTGGGGGCGCTGGTCTGCGGCGCGCTCGGCCTGTCGGTGGGGGCCCGCGTGCTGCGGCGCCTGAAGCGTGGCCGGCCGGAGACCTGGCTCAACCGCCAGTCGCAGCTCGCCCTGGCCGAGTACGGCCCGACCTCGTTCAACAGCGCCCGGCTGGTCCTGCGCTCGGGCGCCTGGCTGTGCAAACGCAGGAGGTTCGCATGAGCCGGGCCTGGAAGCTCTCAGACGCGCAGCGGGGACACATCCGGACCCTGCGCGGCGGGATCGCCATCCTCACCCTGGGGTGCCTGGGCCTCGGCTACGGCTGGTGGAGCGCGCCCCGCGATCTGACCATCCACGTGCCGCCGGATCTGCGCTCCGGCAGTACCCGCAAGTGGTGGGACGTGCCGCCCGAGTCGGTCTACACCTTCGGCCTCTATCTCTTCCAGCAGATGAACCGCTGGCCGACCGATGGCGAAGCGGATTACGAGCGCAACCTGCACACCCTGGGCAGTTACCTCACGCCCGCCTGCACGGCCCAGCTGCAGAGCGACTTCGAACAACGACGCAATGCCGGCGAGCTGCGCAAGCGGGTCCGCGGCGTCTACGAGATCCCCGGTCGGGGCTATGGGGACGATCCCACCCTGCATGTCCGCCAGCTCTCCGACAACGACTGGGTAGTCACCCTGGACATCACCGCCGACGAGTATTACGGCGGCGAACGGGTCAAGCGCGCCCTGGCCCGCTATCCGCTGCACATCGTGCGCCACGACGTGGACCCGGAGCGTAACCCGTTCGGCCTGGTCTGGGACTGCTACGCGGGCACGCCGCAGCGCATCGAGGCCACGGCCGAGGTTCCGATCGGGGGTGGCTCATGAACCGACTCGGGACACTGGGCCTGGCCCTGCTGGCCCTGTTCGGGCTGGCCGAGGCCCGCGCCGTGGAAATCCAGCGCTGGGAGCGCATCCCCCTGGCCATTCCCCTGGTGGTCGGCCAGGAGCGCATCGTCTTCGTCGAGCGCAACGTGCGGGTCGGCCTGCCCCGCAGCCTGGACGACAAGCTGCGCGTGCAGAGCACGGGCGGCGCGCTGTACCTGCTGGCCCAGGCGCCGATCGAGCCGAGCCGCCTGCAGCTGCAGGATGCCGCGACCGGCGAGATCCTGCTGGTGGACATCGCCGCCGCGCCGCCGGCCCAGGGCCAGGCTCCCCTGGAGCCGGTGCGGATCGTGCCGGGCGAGACGGCGCCGACGCGCTACGGCCAGGTCGCGGCAGCCTCGACACGCCCTGGCACGCCCCGCCCGGCAGCGACCCGCGAAGCTGACGAGGCGGACGACGAGCCGACGCCGCCCCGGCGGGAGACACCGATCCCCGTGGTGCTGACCCGCTATGCCGCGCAGACGCTGTACGCGCCGCTGCGCACGGTGGAGCCGGTCGAGGGCATCGCCCCGGTCAAGCTGGATCGCCGCCTGGATCTGGCCCATCTGCTGCCTGGCCTGCCCGTCGAGGCCTCGGCCCTGGGGGCCTGGCGCCTGGACGATCACTGGGTGACGGCCGTGAAGCTGCGCAACCGGAGCGCGCAGCGGCTCGTTCTCGATCCCCGCGAGCTGCTCGGCGACTTCGCCACCGCGACCTTCCAGCACCCGGACCTCGGCCGGCGCGGCGACGCCAGCGACACCACCGTGCTGTACCTGGTGACCAAGGGGCACGGACTGGAACGCGCCCTGATCCCGGCCCTGGGGGCCGCCGACCCGCGCCCGGCGCCGGAGGACCGCGATGGCCACGCTCAAAGGTAATCCCCTGCTCAAGTTCCTGGTGGTGCCGGTGGTCCTGCTGGCCGGCCTGGTCGCCATCGACGTCCTTCGGGACCGCTCCGCGCCGGCCCCGGTCGCCGCCCACCCGAGCCTGACGCCCGACCAAGCCAAGGCGCTGGGCATCGAGGGCGACACCCCCAGCGACACCCTGCGGACCATGGTGGCCGAGAGCCGCCAGCTCAAGGAGCAGCTGCAAAACGCCCTGAAGGACAACCAGAGCCTCAAGGAGGACAACGAGGTCTTCAAACAGCGCCTGGGCTCGATCGACCAGAAGGTGGATCAGCGGGTGCAGAGCGGCCTGGAGCAGGTCCGGGAGCAGCAGCAGAACTTCTTCGGCGAGCTGCAGCAGCGCTGGGAACGGCTCGAAAACCGCCCGGCCGCCACCGGATCGGAGCTGCCGATCGGCCTGGGCGTGCAGCCGGGCGACGGCCAGCAGTTCCAGCCACCGGGCGCGGACGTGATCTGGATCGAACCGCAGGACGCCACGGCGCTGGATGCCAACGGCAGGCCGTTGGCCTCGGGCGCCGGGCAAGCGGCGAGCGGGTTCAGCTTTCCGACGGCGTTCGGCGAGTCCGTGGAGCGCGGCCAGAAGGCGCTGAGCGCCGGCACCGGCCAGGTCGCGGAACACGTCGAGACCGAGGAGCAGGCCCGCCGGCAAGTGCGCAAGGTCTACACCCTGCCGCAGAACTCGACCCTGATGGGCTCGGTGGCCCTATCCGCCCTCATCGGCCGGGTGCCGATCGACGGCACGGTGAACGACCCCTACCCGTTCAAGGTCCTGATCGGCCCGGACAACCTGACGGCCAACGGCATCGACCTGCCCGACGTGGCCGGGGCGGTGGCCACCGGCACCGCCTCGGGCGACTGGACCCTGTCCTGCGTCCGCGGCCAGATCCGGAGCCTGACCTTCGTCTTCCACGACGGGCGCGTGCGCACGCTGCCGGCTCCCCAGGAGAACGGCGCGGCGCCGCAGAACAACAACCAGAGCGCGGTCAACGGCCAACCCGCGCCCGTCCAGGGCAACGGCCTGGGCTGGATCAGCGATCCCTACGGGATCCCCTGCATCAGCGGCGTGCGCCGCAGCAACGCCGCCGAATACATCGGCAACCAGGCCCTGGTGACGGCCGCCGGCGCGGCCGCCGCGTCGCTGGTCAAGAACAGCAACAGCTCGTCCTACATCTCCAACGCGAGCGGCACCCTCGGCAGCACGGGCCTCTCCGGCAACCAGGCGATGGGCCAGATCCTGACCCAGGGCGTGAGCGACATCTCCGACTGGATGAACAAGCTCTACGGCCAGGCCTTCGCCGCCGTCTACGTGCAGCCCGGCGCCCAGGTGGCCGTCCACCTGGATCGGGAGCTCGCCATCGATTACGAACTCAAGGGTCGCGCCGTCGACCATCGCACAGGAGCCAGCCATGTCTCGGCCAACCTGGACTAAGTCCAAAACCCCTCGGGTCCTCCTGCTGTGCTCAGCCATCGGCCTGCTGGCCGGGTGCTCGACCAGCAAGGAGAAACTGCTCCCGCACGGTCCTCAGACCATGCTGGACGTGTGGGACCAGGGCACGGTGGGCAGCGGCGGCAGCGCCGCCGGCCGCCAACTGCTCGATGCCCGCGCCGAACTGCGCCGTCCGGTCAACGCAGGCTCGCCCCTGGCGGAGAACGCCAGCTACTCGCGAACCGCCCAGAACGAGATCTACAGCCAGTTCCACCGCCTGCCCAACCCCGACCTGGTGATGTACGTGTTCCCGCACCTGGCCGGCTCCGATCCGGCGCCGGTCCCGGGCTACACCACCGTCTTCCCCCTGTACCAGCGCGTGCAGTACGCGATGCCCGGCGAACGCGTGGAGGATTACTGATGGGATGGTTCGAATGGTTCCGGCGGGACAAAGCGGCCCAGCCGGTTACTGAGGCAGAGACTGAAACAGAACCCAGTTCCACTGAGGCAACCCCCGAATGGACGGTCGCTGAACCAGCCCCGGAACCTCCGGAAGCTGACGACGTTCCGGACACGGACAGCGTGCTGGCGAAGCGCCCGCGGCTGTTCGCCGACGATGGACTGAAGGCCACCCGGGAAGCCGAGCGCACCGCCGAGGAGGCCTGGCAGCGCTATCTCGATCGCCTGGCCACGCACGGCATTCCCGCCCCGGGCGCCTGGCGCGATCCCAAGCAGAAGCCCGCCACCGTCGACGACGTCGCTGCGCTGTACCGGGCCAATCCGAGCTTCGTGGAGCTGCTGCCCTGGGTCGAGTACCTGCCCGACGAGCAGGCCATGCTGCTCGAGGACAACCAGTCCCTCGCCGCCTTCTTCGAGCTGACGCCGATCGGCACCGAGGGGCGCGATCCCGACTGGCTGCGCCAGGCGCGGGACGCCCTGGAGAATGCGCTGCAGGACAGCTTCGACGAGCTGGACACCTCCCCCTGGGTCATCCAGTTCTTCGCCAACGACGAGACCCGCTGGGACGACTACCTGGCGGGGCTGCGCGACTACGTGCAGCCCCGGGCCCAGGGCACGCCCTTCACCGAGCTCTACCTGCAGCTGTTCCGCCATCACCTCGCCGCGGTGTCGAAGCCGGGTGGCCTGTTCCAGGACAACGTGGTCTCCAAGCTGCCCTGGCGCGGACAGCGCCGGCAGGTGCGGATGGTGGTCTACCGGCGCAGCGTCGGCGACGGCAAGATCCGGGGCCAGGCTCCGGCGCCCTACCTGAACAACATCTGCAAGCGGTTGTGCGGGGCACTGGCCAACGCTGGCCTCACCGCCCGCCGGATGGACGGACAGGACATCCGCCACTGGCTGCTGCGCTGGTTCAATCCCCACCCCGACATGCTGGGTCCGACCCGGGAGGACCGGGAGCGCTTCTTCGAGCTGATCAATACCCGCCTCGAGCGCGAGGAAGGCACCCTGCCCCTGGTGGACGGGGACGACTTCTCCCAATGCCTGTTCTACCGGGAGCCGGTCTCGAGTTTCGAGAAGGGGCTCTGGTACTTCGACGGCCAGCCGCACCGGGTGATCCTGCTCGATCGCCTGCGCGAGCCGCCGCCCACCGGGCACCTCACCGGAGAGACCCGCAGCGGCGGCGATGCCCTGCACGCCCTGTTCGACAAGCTGCCCGAGGACACCGTACTCAACCTCACCCTGGTGGTCACCCCGCAGGACGTGCTGGAGAGCTACCTGGAGCGCCTGCACCGCAAGTCGGTGGGCGACAACCAGGCCTCGGCGCTAACCCGCGAGGCGGTCGAGCAGGCCCGCCAACTGATCGGCCGCAAGCACAAGCTGTACCGGGGCAGCGTGGCCTTCTTCGTGCGCGGCGAGACCGAGCAGATCCTCGAGCAGCGCTCGCTCGACCTGTGCAACACCCTGCTCGGCGCCGGCATGGAGCCGGTCATGCCGCAGGACGAGGTGGCCCCGCTGAACAGCTACCTGCGCTGGCTACCGGCCAACTTCGACCCGAACCAGAAGCACGGGCTGGACTGGTACACGCAGATGATGCTGGTCCAGCACGTGGCCAACCTCACCCCGGCCTGGGGTCGTGCCACCGGCACCGGCCACCCAGGGATCACCTTCTTCAACCGGGGCGGCGAGACCCTCACCTTCGATCCGCTGAATAAGCTCGATCGGCAGATGAACGCCCATATGTTCATCTTCGGCCCAACCGGGGCGGGCAAGTCGGCGACGGCGACCAACATCCTCATCCAGATCCTGGCCCTCTACCGACCGCGACTGTTCATCGTCGAGGCCGGTAACAGCTTCGGTCTGATGGGGGATTTCGCCAAGCGTCTGGGCCTGACGGTCAACCGCGTCCGGCTGTCTCCCGGGTCCGGTGTCAGCCTGGCGCCTTTCTCCGATGCCGTGAAGCTGATCGAGCAGCCTGCTGGCATCCGGGTGCTGGGCGCCGACGAGCTGGAGGCCTCCGACGAGCATGTCGCCAGCCAGACGGAGGAAGACGAGCAGCGGGACATCCTGGGCGAGATGGAGATTGTGGCTCGCCTGATGATCACCGGCGGCGAGGACAAGGAGGACCAGCGTTTGACCCGTGCCGATCGCAGTGCGATCCGTCAGTGCATCCTCGAGGCAGCTCGCCAGTGCCATGCCGAAGGTCGGATCGTCCTGCCCGAGGATGTGCGCGACCAGTTGCGCCTCGCCGGCGCGGATACCTCCCAGCCGGAGTCACGGCGCAATCGCTTCCTGGAGATGGCCGAGGCGATGAGTCTGTTCTGCATGGGCGCGGAAGGCGAGATGTTCAACCGGCCGGGCTCGGCCTGGCCGGAGGCCGACGTCACCGTGGTCGATCTGGCGACCTACGCCCGCGAAGGCTATGCCGCCCAGATGGCCATCTCCTACATCTCCCTGCTCAATACCGTGAACAACATCGCCGAGCGCGACCAGTTCAAGGGGCGCCCGCTGATCTTCTTCACCGACGAGGGGCACATTCAGCTCAAGGTGCCCCTGCTGTCGCCCTACTCGGTGAAGATCACCAAGATGTGGCGAAAACTCGGCGCCTGGTTCTGGATGGCCACCCAGAACGTCGACGACGTGCCGCCCGAAGCCCATGCGCTGCTCAACATGATCGAGTGGTGGATCTGCCTGAACATGCCGCCGGACGAGGTCGAGAAGATCGCCCGGTTCCGCGAACTCAAGCCGGCGCAGAAGGCGCTGATGCTGTCCGCGCGCAAGGAGTCGGGCAAGTTCACCGAAGGCGTCGTGCTGTCCAAGGCCATGGAGCTGCTGTTCCGGGTCGTGCCGCCCAGCCTTTGCCTCGCCCTGGCCATGACCGAGCCGGAAGAGAAGAAACAGCGCTACGACATCATGCAGGCTCGGGGCTGCGACGAGCTGGAGGCCGCCCTGGCCGTGGCGGCCGATCTGGACCGCAAGCGCGGCATCGACTCGCTGCCCATCGTCTTTACCCCCACCGCCTCACCGGAGAGCCAGGCATGAGAGCCATGGACACCCTGACCCAGAACCTGATCGACAGCCTGACGGAGCTGCTGAGCGAGCCCCTGGAGGACAGCCTGGCCGTCCTCCAGGTCTGCGCCCCGGTGCTCATCGAGAACCTGCAGACGGTCCGGCAACGCGCCGTGGACCGGCGGGAAATCGAGGCGCAGCTGCGCAGGGCGGTCGGCCGCTGGCTGGAACGCCATCCGCAACCGCAGGAAGCCCAGGAGGCCCTGCTGAAGTCCCTGGAAGCCGAGTTACTCAACCGCCAAGGGCCGACGACATGAGGACGAGGATGCGATGGGGCATCGCCGGGGGGGCCGTTGCCATCTTGGCCCTCGAGTCCCCCCCACCCCAGCTGCTCACCGACCACCAGACCGGCCGGTCGATCCGCCTGGAAGGCGCGGCCGACACGGCCATGCTCCTGTCCGTGCTCGACTGGCTCGCCAGCGCTCCGTGAGGAAACCCGCCATGCCCTCCAACAAACCCCATCCCGCGTTTCCCTTCATCCAGATCGGCCGGCTGGTGGACTTCGCCCGCCGTGGCGGTTACGCCGACGATCCCCATTTCATCGCCCACCCCGACGAGTGGACCTTTCGGATCGAGGGCGGGCATGTCTCGTACCTCTGTCGCAGCGAGCAGGATGCCCGCCAGCAAGCGGAGCGCACCCTATTCCTGCACTCGCCCGAGCTGGCCGAGCAGCACCTGCAGGCCGCCCGCCGCAACCAAGACCTGGAGCTGATGACCCGCCTCGCCAATGCCGGCGGGTACTGGAGAGGGCGCTCGGAGGAACGCGCCACCTTGAGCCGACACGTCACTGCCGCCATCCAGCTGCTTCAGCGAACGGGGGGTAATTACTGATCCAGGAAGCGAACGGAGAAAGCCGGGGCGAATGAGCAGATGAGTCGAAGCTCCGCGAGTTCGACTATCTATGGCGGTCGGGTCGAGGCAGGACGGCCATCGCCGTGCTCTACCACCGCTATCGACAATCGCCACTTGCGACCAGCGATGGGAACCACAACATGTTCGCCTAGGGCCCGGGTATGGATAGTCCCGGGGCGGATCGGATACGGCAAATTCGCAGTCCAAAGCTCCTTGGACTGGGGTACAACGGCACGCCTCAGCTCAGCAGCCTACAGAGCCCTCACATATGGGCCTGGGTCAGGTGACTCTCGGCTGGATCATACGTGCAGTCTTGAAGCGCAGTAACTTTTGCTCCAACAGTAAGGGTTCCCTGGCCGAACACTGCCATTCTTTTGAGGCAGGATATTCATGGTGGGATATGGCCTGAGGGCGCTTGTGCCTAATGGAGTATTCCCGACCTGAGGAAGCCTGTTTACTGCAAACGAAAAGCGCCAACCCCCTACATGTAGTGGTTTGGCGCCATAATAATTTCTTATTTCGAAGGCTTGTGTAACGGTAATGTTGGATGTTTTGGTTTATTTTCCGGGTTTACATGACGCCTTCTGTCATCCTGGCCATCTTCTCGCTTTGGCTTGGGTCCCGGCTTGATGTGATTCGACATTTCCTACCCCTACACATAATCTGTTAAGTCTTTTGATCATAAATTCAAAACCTTGGATAACTTTCCATAGGTTCGGGCTAGATTTATAAAATAACAGCTGAAATATCAAGCGATATCGACCTTACTCGTACTAAGCACGCATATGTTCACTTACCAAGCCCATTCAGTTGCTTGCGTCTAGTCAGATCACTTTTCTCTGGGTGCTACAAGAGACTCGGGGCGACACGACGCGACTGCGTTCGGTCGCCTGGAGCTAGAGCGACCGGCGCACACCAACCAGAAGCGGCCAGTCATCAAACTAACTCCGTCGCCACATCAGCTTTCTGCATTCAAACAACGGCAATGTGCGTGAGTGAAGCGCGTTAATGGGTCTCGCAAGACAGGCATCAAAGTGACATCACAAAGAGGTTAGGGCATCATTAAAAATGGGCGCTAACCACTGCGGCCTTCGACTTCCAGCACAACCATGACCTATTGCTCGGCGCCAGTGTCGAGTTCGCTCTCACCTACGAGGAGTGGGGGAATCCATGACGCTGCGATCGGTTGCCGATATTGACGCCCTCACGATGGCGTAAATCGCTACCGTACCCCTGCCAGCCCGATTATGCCTGGTTACAAACCAAGCACCAGCAACAGGCGCGAGGACCATAAGCGCACCGACCATCGCCAACTAAAAGCCCGGTTACAGCAAGAGCCGGACAACATTGATCGCAAAGGGCTCGGAGGGAGCATGAGTTTGTACATACGCAAGTCAGTGCGGGTGGGGCCTTTCAGATTCAACCTGTCCAAATCGGGTGTTGGGGTCTCGGCTGGCATTAAGGGATTCAGAGTCGGCACAGGGCCCCGAGGCAACTACATCCATATGGGCCGTGGTGGTCTGTACTATCGACAGACCTTTTCCCCCAAGGCAAACACTCAGCCCACAGCCACACCCAGGCCACAGCCGGTAGAGCCCCAACCATTCGAGCCCAGCTCCCATACGCATGAGCCACTGCGTGACATAGACAGCGGCGAAATCGGGTTGATGGTGGACTCATCGTCTAAGGCTCTAGTCGAGGAGTTGAACACTAAGCGCAAGCGCATGCGACTATGGCCGCTTGTAGCAATCCTCTCCCTTGGGGCCTTTGGCCTAGCGGTCGCTCAAAAGCTTCCTTCTTGGGCAGTGCTGACAGTACTCGGTATTAGTGTGTTGCTGACTGCAGCAGCCTATTACAGGGATTTGCTCGGAAAAACGACGGTCATGCTGTACGACATCGAATCAGACTTCGCCAAGGTGATCGAGCAGCTACACTCCGCCTTCGATAACATCAAGAGCTGTCGCGCGATCTGGCACCTGGAGGCGGAGGGACGCGTCCTTGATCGTAAATATCATGCCGGTGCAAGCCATTTGGTTCGACGCAACAGTATTACCCTCACTATCAAGAATCCGCCTTTCGTCAGAACGAACGTTGCCACGCCGAGTATTCCTGTTGGACGGCAAACCCTGTACTTCTTCCCTGACAAAGTGCTGGTGTTTGAGCCTAACGGAGTAGGTGCTGTTTCTTATGAAAATCTCCACATCGATATCTCTGATATCAACTTCATTGAGAACGGCAGTGTTCCCAAAGATGCTGAAATTATCGAAACGACATGGAAATACGTGAACAAAAACGGAGGCCCAGATAGGCGCTTCAAAAACAACCATCAGATACCAGTAGTGCGCTATGAAGAGCTTCAGCTTTCAAGCAATACCGGGCTGAACGAGCGGATCCAGCTATCCCGAACAAGACGAGCCGCTGAGCTAGTCCGAGCTATTCGACATATTGGCAGTTCAAACTCTGAGCCCTGCTAAACGAGCGCCTCACCTGACTCAGCCCAAGCCACTGGTGGTCATGCCGTTCTGCTGCGGCTCGAGGAGGCGGCGGCAGAGAGTATGCGCAACGCTGGGCGCCCTAATTTTATTAATAATCACCGACTTGGTGCGATCGTGCCCAAGTCAGTATCGTACACCCGTCTTGTCGTAAGTCTGAATTGCTCGCAGCACAGGAATCGCGGCGCTTCAGGCTGGGACATTCAGCATCAGTTTTTTGGGAGAACCTGATGGAAGCTCTCGGGCAGCAACTGCGGCCGGTTGCCACGCGGATCAGCCAGTATTTCCGCGACTTTTTGGACTCAGACTTCAAACGCCAGCAGGCTCCGCGCCGTCGTATCGTGCTGACGACTGACACCGGCTTCCGGGCAGGTATGCGTACTTCGCCTTACCCTTCCCTTGACCGTGACCTATGGAGCTTGCTTAGTCGACCATCGGGCGAGGAGCTGACTCTGACGATCGAGCCGCGACGCTACACACGCCCAATCAGTGAAGTGCTACGCAAGGTAATTCAGGAGCAGGTAACCGCCATTCCAGCGTCCTCCATGGAGACTGTGCATGCGGCGGTTGAGAAACTGGCCATCGATACCTACGCCAAGGCGGTCGAAGATCCCGAGCTCTGGGTTGAATCGGTTCAGAGCCACCTAGGAGACAAGGTCGCCGAGCACATTATCAAGCCACTGATCGCCCACTTAGACGGCCCACTGCGCAACGAGGCGTACTGGGTGATGGAATCTCTCCACGCTGCGGAGAAGGACCTTGTGGACCGTGCCTGCAGCGACTTGGCTCAGGTGTTACCAGAGTTGCTGGCGAAGCTCCTCGCCACTCAGGACCCAGCCCCGCTAAAGGAGGCAATCCCGCAGTTCCTGACGCTAGATGGGACGCGCCAGGCACTGATGACCTTCTTCGAGGGCTTCGTGGCGGCTGACGCTTACCACGAATTCCGCGATTTGGAGACCTACGTCGCCACGAGCGACGGCATGCAGCTCTACCTTTACCTTGGCGCAGTGAAGTACGGCGGAAACCAGTATCCGCTCTTATTCATCCCCATCGACGTGCACCGGCAGGATAATGGTGCTTACACGCTCAGGTTGCTCAGCCAGCTCTATGCTAACCGCAAGGCGATCGACTTCGTTCTGCAGGAGCTAGCCGCCGGGCTAACCCGCGCGTGGGTTTCTCCGATCTCCGAGCGCATTACGTACATCAAACCCGAGCAGTCTATTTACGAGGAGGCCCGAGTGCTGTTCAAGCGCGTGGCCAACGCGATGGACCTTGGCAGCAAGATTGAGTTCTCCGCCACTGCGGCCGACACCTCGACTAGGGCGACCGGACTGTCCAGCTCCTTATTCCTAGCCGCCTACGAGCGCTCGGACGAGGCGCTGCTCAATGACTACGAGGAGATTCTCGATGCACTCGAACACGGCGGCTCGGCTATAGTCGACTTGTTTGAGGGCATCGTCGGCGGCGTGCTACGTGAGAACCCTAAGCCCATTGCAGCAGCCGTAGAGACCACATGGGATGAGCTGCCAATGGTGGACCGTATGGTCTACGACTCGCCGATCCCGCTGAACGAGGAGCAACGCAAGGTACTAATGGCCGTGCGCCATAAGGAAGGCAAGATCATCGTCGTCTCCGGCCCTCCGGGGACCGGCAAGAGCCATACGATCACCGCAATTGCTGCTGACTGTGCCTTCAATCAAGTCTCCTGCCTGGTGCTATCGGACAAAACCGAAGCGCTCGATGTTGTCTATGACAAGCTGTCAGAAGCGATGTCGCGCGTACGCCACGACCGCGACTTCCCGAATCCAATCCTCCGGCTTGGCCAGCAGGCCCACAATTTCCGCAAGCTAACCTCGAACCAGGCGGTGACCCAAATCGGGGCCTATGCCAAGGCGATGAAGGCAAATCTGCCCAGACTCGAGGAGGAACGCAAGAGCCGAGCAGAGAATCTGAAGGAGCAGATCAAGCGCACCGTGACCACCCTGGGAGCGGTCGATTTAGCCAGCTTGCAGGCCATGCACCAGGACGAAGCCAAGCTCGACGAACTTGCGCCTCCCTTGCTGGACGTCCTGAGGTGCGCGACCGACTCTAGCCTGATATCAGAGCTGGAAGGCATCACCGAGAACCTGGAAGGGCTGGAGCGGTACCTCGCTGACATATTCTCGGAGGGAGACTTCACCACGCGCAGCTTGTGGAACAGAGCCAGGCGTGACGCCCAACTATCAGCGTTCATCGAGGACAATGCAGGCCTCCAATGGGATCTGTTCGAGTCGATGACCGTGCCCCAACTGCGCACACTTGGCGACCTGTTGGTCAACTACGCCCAACTGAAGATGCCGGTTTTCGGCTATCTATTTCGCGGCCCCAAAGTGCGCGAGCTCGAACGCCAGCTTAATGCGCTGCCCGTCACCAACCCCTTGCAGCTCAAACAGCGGCAGGTGGAATTGGTAAAGCTCATAGAGGCAGCAAACAAGCTACGCTTGAAGCTACAGAATGAGGATCTGGAGGACGAGTTCGAAGTCTGCTATCGGCTGCTCGCCCGTGGCGCAAAACCCAATCTCAACGCCGCCATTGCCACAAAGGTCATGGCGGTGCTGCGTCGAATCGACGCAAAAATCCTCGACGTGCTGCTCGAACAACCAGAGGACGATGCCCGCCTCTGGTCGCTGTCCGTACGTTTTTTGGTTGACTGGCTGCGCACTCGCGAGGCCTTCGCCTCGGCGCCGCAATACGACTATATCGGCACCAAGACCCAGCTCGAGCGGCTTAACACCTCGGTGATGAACTCATACGTCGACAGCCGCCTGCTTAACTTCATGGACAACTACCGCTCCGACGCCCGGGCTCTAGCTGGGGTCATCGCGAGCCGGCAAAAGTTTCCAGAGGAAAAGTTCAAACATGTGCGCGAGAGCTTTCCGGTTATCATCGCCAGTATTCGCGAATTCGGCGAATTCATGCCTTTGGCCCCAGATATGTTCGACGTGGTGGTCATCGATGAGGCATCGCAGGTCTCAGTTGCCCAAGCGCTACCGGCGCTGCTGCGAGCAAAGAAAGTCGTCGTGCTGGGTGATGACAAGCAGTTTTCAAACGTGAAATCGGCCAACGCCAGTATCCAACAGAACGAAAAGTACCTCAGCGAGCTGAAAAACTACTTTAGGACCCATGTCAGTGATGCAGCTGACGCCCTCCAGCGGCTATCCATGTTTGACGTCAAGCGCTCTATCCTGGAGTTCTGCAACCACGCCGCATCCTATTCAGTCATGCTCCGAAAGCACTTCCGCTCGTACCAAGAGCTGATCGGGTACTCTTCCGGCACTTTCTATGGACACCAGCTGCAAGCGATCAAGATCCGAGGCGTGCCTGTCGATGAGGTCATCCGTTTCGACCAAGTCGACCCGAGCGGCAAGAGGGTGACCCGCGGAACAAATGAGGCAGAGGCCGAATTCATCCTTGAGCAGCTCCTCGAACTAATCGAGGAGACAGAGCCGCCGACCGTTGGCATCATCACGCCATTCCGCGAGCAGCAGACCCTCCTGTCTAAAAAGCTGTTTAACCACCCCCGCGGGGCGGACTTCGAGCGCCTGCTACGCCTGAAAGTAATGACCTTCGACAGCTGTCAGGGCGAGGAGCGCCATATCATTTTCTATTCGATGGTGGCTACCGCTGAAGAGGACGCGCTGAACTATGTCTTCCCGGTTGATCTAAGCGACGCCCAGCAGGCGGTGGAGCAGAAACTGAAAGTCCAGCGCCTCAACGTCGGTTTCAGCCGCGCCCAGGAGATGATTTGGTTCGTCCACTCCAAGCCGCTGAGCGAATTTCGTGGCTCGATCGGTCAAGCGCTGAATCACTACGCGAACGTGCTGGAATACTCCAAGAGGCTGCCATCTGCAGACGAAACTGATCAGTCGAGCCCGATGGAAGCCAAGGTCCTAGAGTGGTTCCGCCAGACCAAGTTCTATCAGTCCAACATGGACGCCGTCGATGTTTTCGCACAGTTCGAGATCGGGGCCTACCTCAAGCAGCTAGACCCAACCTACGAGCACCCCAAATGGCGCGTAGACTTTCTCGTTACTTACCAGTCCGGCAAGGGTCCGATCCAGATCGTGATCGAGTACGACGGATTCGAGTACCACTTTGCTAAGGGCAAGCACGTTCACGTGGGCAACTACGAGCGATACTTGGACGAGGCGGACGTAGAGCGCCAGCTAACGCTAGAGAGCTACGGTTACCGGTTCCTGCGCATCAACCGTTTCAACCTGGGCGACGATCCGATCGCAACTATGTCTGAGCGCCTGTATCAGCTAGTCGAGATCGCCGTTGGTGAGCAGATCTCAGAAGTGGTCGACCACGTACAGTCTCAAGCACAGGGGCTGGCCAACAAGGAACTCAAACCATGCACGCGCTGCGGCCAGATTCGGGAGAAGGCCGACTATTATGACCCGGCGCTTGGTGGTGGCACCGGCGGGTATGGACGCGTTTGCATGCCCTGCAAGGGCCGACAGTCCGGCGTCCAGAATGGACGAGCCGCACACCGCGGTTATCGCAAGCATCGCCACTGGCGATAGCGCCTACGGTTCGGGCTGCCACAAACAGCGGCCTGAATGTCCGTTCTGGGTCGGGACTCGCCGGCCCCCTCCCGCATGGGGCCGACAGGCCCCGCCCCCACACTATCCCCTCCGCCACATTAATCCTTTCTAACCTAATTAGGGTTTCCTACTGACTCCCCCACTATAATCCGCTGTGCTGTACCCGACTCCCCCTTCAGGTACCGCCCCATGCCCACTCGATGCCCTACCCCTCGCCCGCCGGGTCCTTCCGTTCACGCTCCTGCTCCTGCTGCTCCTGCTCCTGCTCCAGGCCGGCAGTGTGGCCGCAGCCCGCGCCGAGACCTGGGCGGTCACCGATCGCGCCCATCCCCTGCCGGTGCTCCTGGGCGTTCGGCTAATCCAGCTGGATACCGTCGAGCGCCTCGAGGCGCAACTGTCCGCCGGGCGGCTGGCCGATCCGGCACAGGTCGCGCACGCCCTCCGGCCGCACCCGCAGGGGCCTGCCGGCGTCCAGCTGAGACAAAACCTAAACCTGATGACTCGCATCAACAATGCATGCGGGCATTGGAAAGGGCATGCGAAAGAGCACACCACTTTGCCCCAACAAATAGCCGCTGCAATAAGATTGCTTCAGCGAACTGATGAAATTTACTAACCGATGAAGATAACGAAAAGAGCCAGGACGAACAAGCAGATCAACTCAGCAATTAAGCCACTTCAGAGATCCGATACATGACCACCAATGTAATTTATCCTATCGCGCACTCTGCACAGAGAATAATAGGCACTGCATTAAACTCAACCAACCTTCATCACCTTGGTGTTCTGGCACGAGAGCGGGTCGTATGGAGTTCCAGAGGACCATCCGGGGGGGCTGAAATACTGTGCCTTATATATGCTGACGACCCAATACTCGGCTACTGGTATGGGCATGTGTTGCAACATCCAAGAAATGAAGATAAATTTGTATCACTGATTGTATGGTCAAACCTGCTTATTGATGCAAACAATCACCATCTTGTATTGAAAAGATTCCATTACTGGATAAAAGGGCGACTCCGTTATACTCCATGCCTAATCCAAAATTCGAATGATGCTTACTCCGAAGCAGAAAACCTGCTGGAGGCCAGTATAAAGCTAGCCTCCATGATTACTCGCTTTGAAGTAAAGAAAAGAAACCCACTCTTCCTCACGGAAAATTCTGACCAAGTTTTATTCGAAGATAGAATTCTCCAAGTGTATGGTATGAAGGATATTTCCGACATGAACGGGGTGTACCCCTTACCACCTGAAATTTCAACCTAGAGCCACAAGCTTTTTCCCTAGACTCGCAACAACCCATGCAAAGTCCCCTGCCGTAGCCAAGAACTCTTGCTCAGAAATTATCAAAGGATTATCGGACGTCTTGACCATTTCACCACTTTTGGAAAAAATCTTCTTTAATTTGCAATTACCATGCTCTTCCCATACTTGGGATAACGCCTTCCCCCCCGACTTCACCATGACAAAGTGAAACGGAAATCTTGAATTCTCCGATGTGCCAAAATTCCCTAGCGTCAGTAGAACATAAGGAACCACCCACAGAGGAATCCCCTCATATGCCCATATATTCTTCTCGTCCGCCCTACGTATCAGATTTGAGAACTCAGCGACAGATAGATTTCCACTGCGGCAGAGTTGTCTACAAAAAGAATACGCCATAGATACATTATTGATTTCAAAAAATGCCTCCCTCAAACGGGTCCCCCTCTCCTCATCCCAACCAGTGGAGTACATTCCCCGAAAACGGGCCGAGCGGTTCGCCTCTAAACAGTCATTCAGAGGATCGATGTCGGCGGCGAGATTTTGATGATCGAAACGAGACCTGACGTTAGGGCTGTGCACCCCATACGGATCGACTCTTTCCTTACAACTAGGACAGTAAGGAAATATTCCTTTAGTTTTAAAGTCAGGCCCGGCCCGTGTCATAAACTGCTCCGGAGTAACATGCGGACCATCCGGAGTCCCATATCGCGCCTTCAGCATCAAAATTTCCTCACAAGGATCAACTCCCACCAAAATACGCCACTCCAATGAGGGTCATACACCCCAAATGGCTATCTAGACAATAGCAGCCTCTTCACTTAAGCACTCCCAGCGACGGCAACCCCAGAAGCGGCTCCTTGAAACCGGTTGCCAGAAAGACCAACTCCCCATGATCGAGCACCGCTTCTGAAAGATATTCGTGTTCGCAGTCGGCGAGGCCAAACATGGTGCGCGGAAATCCGCCGTTTCCATACAGTCGATACGGGACGGCTCGACTGAGCCTACCGCCGGCCAGCGTCAGTCCAATAGGTGGCAATCTGTTGTCTACAATATGCTTGGCATCTCAATTTCAGCATGATCAACAAATGATTATCACTTCAGCCGCACCACCAGAGCTCGTCAACTGGTTTCATTCTCGCCAAAATACTCAACGAATATTGTGCGTGCTACTAGCCCCATCGAAATTTGATCAGAAGAAGATCATCAACTTAGTCGATGATCTATATGCAACTGATACCGTCCTCGGAGAGGAAGTCGCATTTCTGCTACTCCACCCAAGCGCGAATACTTCGCTCGGGTTAGACAAGGGCTATGGCGAATTCGCAATGCTTCGAGGTACTGCATTTCCTCGGCCGTCAAGAAGTAGAGGGCTCGCCTACTCACTTAGGGATGCAGAGGTCTTCCGCGACATGAACAGCGATGGCGACATTTATCGGCAGGAAATCGCTGAAAAGTCGTCTCGGGCAATGGCATTATTCGTGCCCGAATTCATGAAGCTCTTCAGCGTTGTAGCCACAGACCTGCCAGCCCTTTGCGTAGTCATTAAAGGACTCGACGAGTCTGCAGTATTGCCTTTAGGCTCGACGTGGACGGTCGAAAGTCTTGTATCCATATTGGCAAGAATCCGGGCTATTGCTGACCAGCTCCCAAACTTTCAGCACGAGTTTCAGTCTCTGGCTGATGCTGTGCCAGCAAAGCTGCAACCCGCCTCGGAAGTAGTTCGAGAAATCGAGGCAAAGATTTCAAAGATCATTAAGATCCTCGACCGCCTCATACATCGACACCACGGCACTGAGTCCGATCGAACATTACTCTCCGACTACGTTGCGCGTGGTTGCCCCGAACAGGTCGAGCTACAGATATCGCTCGATCATCTGTCGTTCCGGAATGAGCCACGTTTTCTGAGAGATGGACAGGTTACAAAAGTCCTAGCTTTGGCAGACAGACTAGAATCCCTTAGATCAGAGCTAGACAATGACTTGTCATCAAGAAGATACGTACTCACGGTTGCAGATCGCGCACAACAATTAGTTGAGCGACGAGCGCAGCTACTTGAAGCTATCCAAGGACTCGGACATGCCCGATTTACTTTGACGTCTGATTTAGCATCTGAAACCCTTCGCAAAGTGCGTGTGGTGCTTGATGGCTTCAAGATAGCTAGTGATGTCGGAGAGAAGTTGGTGGCCAGCTTAAAGTGGCTAAGGGAGCTTATCGGAAGCTGACCCCAGCGATATCTAACCCTTCACTCAACCGAACCCGCCAAGCCCACCTCCCGCGTCAGGCCGGTTAGTTCAAACGTGGAACGTACGGTTTTGACGCTCGCCGGGCTGACCGCACTTCCTCTTTGAATCAACTTCGGCCGGTCCTGACGGGCTGGGTCTGTCAAAAGGAGACGCACACGTTACACGGAAATTTTGCATTCACGATACAGTCAATAGCCGAAGCACCCGCTCTGTGGGCTTGTATTCGAGGGCAGCCATGATCAGCTCTGGATAACCTCCCACTCTCGGAAAGGAAAGGACGTTTGGAGGAACACGCCACCCTGAGCCGACACGTGACTGCCGCCATCCAGCTGCTGCAGCGAACGGGGGGTAATTACTGATCCAGGAAACGAACGGAGAGAGCCGGGGCGAGCGAGTCGATGGGCACGGCCATCCGGTTGCGCTTCGGCATTCCGATCTGATCCGAGCCGGACCCGGTTGTCCTCTCTTCCTTGACCCAGACCGTATCTGATTGTCTGCTGAGGTCTTCCCTGGGTTGTGGAGCGAACCATGCTGAACGCTGAACCGATGCATGAGTGGTGCAGAGCCGAGCTGCTGCCAAAGGAGCTAGCCCACAAGTGGACCGATTTCATGGAGGAATTAGCCACGAAGGTAGATCCCGCAAAGCGGGAGCGAGACTTTCTTTTTCTGCACGGCTGGCTGGCAGGGTTAGTGGATGCCAGTGTGATCTCTTACTCTGCCAGAGATGAACTGCGTAAGCGGCTGATTCAACTCGCCTGCTCCCAACCGACTAAACGCTCATCTCGGCAGCGTCCCAAGGCATAAGCCTTATCCGCCGGCGATGAGCGATCCCCCAGCATACCCGCATGACCCGCAGTAATCCTTTCTGCCCTGCTTACAGGGATAGGGAAGGGCTCGAGTCAATCGATGATCTCGGCATTGCCCCATCGCCAGCGGGCGATGGCTAGAGCCTGGTTGTGACTCATGGGCGGGCCGATCAGCGTGAACTGGTAATCTGGGATCTGGACCGTCCAGACTTTGCGCCTCGGGTGGTGATGGGCCGCCCGTAGCACTTCGATGACCAGTTCCCGGTGATCGAGTAGCGACTCCATCAGCTCGAAGGACAACGTATGGTCCGGCTCTATCCACAGATACAGGCAGTCGTCGCTCAAGCCGAGGAAGCCCCCCTCGGCTTCGACCGAGCGGATGATTTCGAAGGCATTGTTCATAGGATCCCCCTCAAGCGTCAGTGTGGCAGTGAGTGAAGGCCATCTATGTCTTTGAAATGTCCGTGGCCCTATGCATCAAGGCTAGAAGCGCGGTCGGCTCAAAACCACACGGAGGGTATAAAAAACGGCGCCTAACTCAGACTGGATCGGCATAAGGCATCGGTTTCGCGCTTTCCCTTCATCGAGATCGGCAGTTGCTGGACTTCACCGTAAGAGCCTCTAGGACAGCCGAGAGAGAGCTAAAAGACTGTATGGTCTTGCTCCTCGTGTGTAGAGTTGGCGATTCGCCATGATCGAACTCTTGGGGGAGCGAGTGGAAGTTCGGGGCTCGAAAGACGATTCGCGCACGATTTGCGTGGACTTGCGCCTGCTGATCATTACTCTGGCCCTGGCCAGCGCCATCTTCGCCATGGTGAATGGCTTCCATGCCAGCTACAAAGTCCAGCGCCAGCAACTGATCGACAATACCCTCGAGAGCAATCACGCCTACGCCACCAAGCTGGCCGCCAGCACGGAGAACTTCATCCACTCCGCGGTGCAGCAGCTGCAATACAGCGCGGCACGCCTGGCGAATCGCTTCGCCAACGACGCCCTGCTGTTCGACGAGTCGGAGCGCATCCGGCTGCAGACGGACAGCTTCAACTCGGTGGCCGTCGTCGACGGGCAGGGCGTCGTTCGCGCCACCTCGCCCAACAGCCTGGCCTTGGTCGGCCGGCAGTTGGACTCTCCGGGCGCCGTGGCGGCCCTGCGCGAGCGCCGTCCGCTGATCAGCCAGCCCTACGTCTCGGCGGCCGGGAACCTGATCGTCTTCATCTCGACTCCGGTCTTCGACGCCGCCGGGCAATACCAGGGCTACGTGGGCGGCTCCATCTACCTGAAGCAGAAGAGCATCCTGAACAGCCTGCTGGGCGAGCATTACTACCGCGACGGCTCCTATCTCTATGTCGTGGACGATCAGCGCCGTCTGCTCTATCACCAGGATGGCGACCGGATCGGTACGCAGGTGGGCGCGAACCCCGTCATCGACGCCGTGCTCCGCCGCGAGTCGGGGCAGATGCGCCTGCACAACAGCCAGGGCGTCGACATGCTGGCCGGCTATGCCATCGTGCCCTCCACCGGCTGGGGCGTCGTCGCCCAGCGGCCCACGCAGGCCACCCTGGCGGCTCTGGACGTGCTGATGGAAAGCGTGGTGCTCAATACGCTGCCGCTGGCGGTGATCATCGTGCTGTTCATCTGGGTGTTCGCCAGGCTGATTTCCCGGCCGTTGCGGCAGCTGGCCGAAGGGGCCCGAGGTATCGACCGCCCGGACAGCGCCGGGCAGATCCAGCGCATCCGTTCCTGGTATTTCGAGTCCTCCGAGCTGAAGCGCGCCCTGCTGATCGGGATCGGCCTGATCAACCGGAACATCAGCAAGCTGCGCCAGGATGCGCAGGTCGATCCGCTGACCGGCCTGAACAATCGCCGCGGCATGGAGATGGCCCTCTCGGCCTGGAAGGCGGAGCGACAGCCGTTCGCGATCGTGGCGCTGGATATCGACCACTTCAAGAGCGTCAACGATACCTACGGGCACGATGTCGGCGACGAGGTACTGAAGCTGCTCGCGGGCGTCATGCGGGCCAACTCGCGGGAGGGCGATGTGCTCTGCCGCATGGGGGGAGAGGAGTTCGTCGTCCTGCTGCCCGGTGCCGAGCTGGACATCGCCCACCAGGTCGCCGAGCGTCTACGCCGTGGGGTCGAACAGGCTGCCATGGAGCCGGTCGGGCACATCACCATTTCCCTCGGGGTCGCGCGCTGGCCGGAGCACGGCGGCGACGTCGGGCAGGCGCTCAAGGTGGCGGACGAGATGCTCTACGAGGCCAAGCGCAGCGGCCGCAACCGCGTCGTGGCGGCGCAGGGGACGGCCGATCGGAAGGCGGATTCCACCGAGATGATCGGCTCGCAGACGTGACCTCTCTGTAGCTTGATCCTGGGCATCCTGACTTCCTGGCGAGAGCGCCTGGCATGACAGCTCAAGAACCCCAATAGCACACGGAATTGGGGCAGGCGTATCTGCTACCTATGCCGAGACGAATAGGAGGCGCGTTGAACTGTATCGCGCTCCCGAGCACACGCTCAGCAGTAAATTTTTAGAGGTGCCCTGAGGAGAGCGCCCATTTCAATCCCCAGCACTACTAATTCCCCGGTAGGCCAGAGCCCCGAGCAGGGCACCAATAATCGGGGCCACCCAGAACAGCCACAACTGATCGATAGCCCAGCCGCCAGCATACAGAGCAACTCCGGTGCTGCGTGCCGGATTCACCGAAGTGTTGGTGACCGGGATGCTCACCAGGTGGATCAGCGTCAGCGCCAAGCCAATGGGGATTGGCGCGAATCCGACTGGTGCGCGCTTGGAGGTAGAGCCGAGAATGATCAGCAGGAAGAATGCGGTCATCACCACTTCACTGATTGCGGCAGCTAATAGTGAGTAGCCGCCAGGCGAGTGCTCGCCATAACCGTTGGAGGCGAAGCCTGCGGATACATCGAAGCCAGCGTGTCCGCTGGCGATCAGATAGAGCACGCCACCTGCAGCAAGTCCGCCCAGGAGCTGAGCAGCGATGTATGGCGGCAACTGCTTAGCCAGGAGTCGCCCGCCAGCCCACAACCCAATGGACACAGCGGGGTTGAAATGTCCCCCGGAGATATGCGCAACGGCATAGGCCATGGTCAAAACCGTTAAGCCGAAGGCCAGAGCAACCCCCAGAAGCCCAATCCCTACGTGGGGAAAGGTGGCAGCCAGCACTGCGCTACCGCAACCGCCCAAAACCAACCAGAAAGTCCCTAGAAACTCAGCTCCATATGCCTTCATATGCCTGTCCTTTTGCAATGAAAGAGGCCTGTTCGCAATGCTGCGGCTAGGCAAAAGCAGTCTAGACGGTACTTTCTACTGGTGCGAAAGAATCTGCTCTGCGGCAACGAATCGAACCAATCTATCCACTCAATCATCGGTCCGATTTGGGACGAGACTTGCCGATCACACATGCCTTAAAGAGCAATAATCTCAATTCCCTCCCCTCCGCCCCGTTAATCCTTTCCGACCCAGTTAGGGTTTCCTGCTGACGCCCCCGCCATAATCCGCTGTGCTGTACCGAACTCCGCCTTCAGGTACCGCCCATGCCCTCTCGACGCCCTGCCCTTCGCCCACCGGCCCGGCCTAGCCGTGTCCTTCTATTCACGCCCTTGCTGCTCCTGCTCCAGGCCAGCACCATGGCTTCGGCTCGCGCCGAGGCCTGGGCGGTCACCGATAGCGCCCATCCTCTGTCGGTGCCTCCGGGCGTTCGGCTGATCCAACTGGATGCCGGCGAGCGCCTTGAGGCGCAGCTGTCCACCGGGCTGTCGACCGATCCGACGCAAGCCGCGATTGCCCTCCAATCGCGCCTGCAGGGATCTGACGGCGTCCGCAGGGGACAGGAGCTGGCCGCCGCCCAGCAGGGCCTGGTCGAGGCCTGGAGCGTCGGGGTGCAGAAGCTGCCGGCGGTCGTGGTCGATCACCGCTACGTGGTCTATGGCGAGACCGACGTGAACCAGGCCCTGGCCCGCATCGACGAATACCGGCAGCGGGAGGGACGGCCATGACCCGACGTCCGCTAGCCGCGGCGCTGCTCGCCGTTGCCCTGCCGGCAGCCGCCGGCACCAATACCGCGGCGATCACCGCCTCGGTGATGGCACCGGACTGCCTGCAGTACCGCATCGTCGGAATCTGCTACTGGCTGCTCTGCACCCCGTTCGGCTGCTCGGTGAAGACCTCAGTCAAGGTCCGGCACTACGTGCCCGACGCCGTCGTCTCGAGCTATGCGAACACCGGCGACAATCCCTGGAGCGAGATGTCCGTCCTGGGGCTCCCGACGCCGCTGGCCCAGGCCGGCGGGGACGGCACGACCAACCACGTCGGGGAAAACAACCTCGCCAAGTTCAAGGAGGCCGACGTCATCGGCCATCCCGGCGCGGCGCTCTTCCGCCAGTTCGCCCGCTCCTTCGGCTATGCCTGCCCGGGGGCGTCCACGCCCTTCGTCCCCTACTTCCTGAGCAACCTCGATGTCCTGGCCTGGCGTTACGGCCTGCCGGAGATGGTCTATCCGGAATCCCTGATCCCGGGACGACGCGAGGTCGGCAGCACACTGTCCGGCAACCTGTGGGGCAACCTCTATCCGCGCAGCGGCTCGCTGCATCAGGCCGACGACTACAAGACCGCCGCGGTGATCGCCCAGCGGGCCGGCGACATCGCCACCCGCTCCGGCCAGCCCCACGTCTACCGCTCGCTGCGGGCCAAGGCCAAGGACGGCTATTGGCCGGCCGGGGCGCTGAAGGAGGGCGACGCCTCGACCGGCCAGTGGCAGCGACTCAGCCCGGACCTCAGCCAGTCCTGTGCCGTCTTCCCCGAACGGGCGTCGCACGCCGAATCCCCGGACGGCGGCTATGCCTGGGCGCTCTGGCGCCCCTATGCCTGCTGCAAGCGGGTCGGCCAGACCTTCCTCGGCAGCACCGACTTCCCATGACGCCTCACGCCATGATCTGAGCAAGATCACAATATAAATCAATAAGTTAGCGAATAGCGTCCATTCCTCCGACAGGAGCATTCCATGAAACGCATCACCCGAGCGGTCGGCCTCGTCGTCGGCCTGAGCAGCGCCCTGGCCACGGCCGCCGATTCCCTCCAGTTGGAAAAGCAGGGCAGCGTCATCGGCGACGACGTGCTCTACAGCATCGGTGGCGGCAATGCCGTGACGATGGGCAGTGCCGGCAACATGGACAGCATCGCCATCGGCGGCGGCTGGAACAACAACCTGGTCTGCGGAAACATGAGCCTGACCAACACCCTGCAGAACCAGCTCAACGGCGCGACCTCGGGCTTCCAGACGATCATGTCCAGCGTGCTGACCAACGCCACCAGCGCGGTCGCCTCGCTGCCCGGGCTCATCCTGCAGCGCTCCAACCCGGCGCTCTACAACCTCATCACCAACGGCATCCTGCAGGCGCGGCTGGACTTCGACCGCTCCAAGACCACCTGCCGAGCCATCGCCGACAAGATGATCGATGTCACCCGCGGCAAGACCGGCTGGAACAAGCTGGCCGAGGGTGAAGCCATGACCCAGGCGCTCACCAGCAGCACGGACGCGGTGTCCGCCGTGGCCCAGGCCGAAGCGGACGGCAACGACAACGGAGTGACCTGGGTCGGCGGCCAACGCGCCGGTGGCGTCGGCCAGCCGCCCATCCGGGTCGTCGGCGACGTCACCCGGGCCGGCTACAACCTGCTGACCGGGCGCGCACCGACCGATACCGGCGCGACCGGCGGCGCCTCGTGCAACGGCGGCATGGTCTGCAGCACCTGGCCGACGCCGCAGGCGGCCTCGAGCTTCGCCACCCGAGTACTGGGCGAGCAACAGCAGCAGACCTGTAACAGTTGCCAGAAGACCGTCACGAGCGCCGGGGCCGGGCTGACGCCGATCATCCAGGAGACCTACGACGCCAAGCTCCAGGCCCTGCAGCAGCTCATCGCCGGCAGCAAACCGCTGACCCCGGAGAACCTGGCCACCGCCAGCAGCGAGTCGCTACCCGTCACCCGCGGCGTGGTGGAGGCCCTGCGCACCGAGCACGATCAGGACATCCTGGCTAAACGACTGGCCTCCGAGGTGGCGCTCTCCGACGTGCTGGGCAAGGCCCTGCTCTTGCAGCGCACGATGCTGGCCGGCAGCCAGGAGCCCAACGTAGCAGTCAACGACGTCGCCCAGCAGACGATCGGCACCCAGAACGACCACCTGCAGCAGCAGATCGACAACCTGCGCACCGAGCTGGAGTTGCGCCGCTCCCTGGCCAGTAACTCGCCCACCTCGATCCTCGAGCGCGCCGGCGCCCGCCGCAGCGCCTCCAAAGGCGTGTTCCAGGGCGACCCGCTGCCCAACCGCCTCGATCGCATCGAGAAAACCAGCCAGAGCCAATGACCATGGATCACTCGACCTCCCTCACCCGCCCCGCCGCCCTGCCCCGTCGCGTGCTGGGCTACGGCCGGCGCGGCCTGCGCATCGCCTGGCGACTGCTCTGGCCGTTCGTGTTGACCGTAGGACTGACCCTCGGCCTGACCCTGCTGGCCGCCCGGATCTTCGGCGACCTGGAGCACTACCGCCACTGGGCCGACCTCCATGCCGGAGCGTTGCTGGCCTGGCGCCTGACGCTGTACGGCCTCCTCGCCGCCCTCTGGTGGCCGATCCGCGCCCGGCTGCGCCGGCAGAACCCCGACCGCGACGCCTGGCGGCTGTGGCGCTGCGAGCTGCTGGTGATTATGACCCTCCTGCTCTTCGAGCTACGCCACGCCGGCACCGTCTGAGGCCCCGACCATGGAACTCTTTACCAACGATTACCTGGAGTATTACCTCACCATGGTCGGCTGGCTGATCAATGGCAGCATCTGGAACATGATCGGCGACAGCGGCCTGTTCGCGGCGCCGTTCCTCGCGATCGTCGTCCAGGAATGGCTGCGGGCCCGTGGCGAGGGCGCGGACGAGGGCAACAAGGGCGCCCTGGCCCTCGCCCGGGTGGAGAACCGCTTCTATGTGGGGATGCTGGTCATCATGCTCGGGCTCATTCCGGCCGGCACGGTCAGCTTTTCGACGATCCAGTACGACCGGACCCGCTCCGAGCAGTGTCAGTACAGCTCGCCCAAGCCCGCCGAGACCGGCTGGAGCACCGCCTTCAGCACGCTCAACGGCCAGAGCGCCCAGGTGCCGCTGTGGTGGATGTTCGTCCACGCGCTATCCAAGGCGGTCACGGCCGCCTCGGTAGCGGCGATTCCCTGCGGCCTGGATCTGCAACAGCTACGCATGGAGGTGAATGCCAACCGCATCGGCGATCCCCTGCTCGCCCAGGAGGTCGCCGACTTCACCAACGACTGCTACGCCCGCGCCCGAGCCAAGCTGTTCATGACCCAGCCCAGCCTGAGCCGGGAGCAACTCGCGGACGTCAGTTGGATCGGCTCAAAGTTCTTCCTCACCACCAGCGGCTACTACGACGACGGCTTTTCCGGGTTTCGCGCCCACACCCCGCGAGTGGCCTGGCCGTATGACGCCACCCGGGATGCGGGCCTGGCCCAGACCACGGGCGGCGGTGGCTATCCGACCTGCAAACAGTGGTGGAGCGATGCCGGGGTGGGGCTGCGGGATCGTCTGCTGAAGCAGGTGCAACCCGATACCCTGACCCAGTTGGCCAAGTGGGCCCATTTCCTGTCCCAGGACGAGGTCAACGACGCGGTAATCCGCGATCTGGTCTCGCCGAAGAAGCAGCTCCTGACCCAGGGCCAGGTGTACGCCGACTACGGCGGCCAGGTCGGCAGCTCGGTGTATGGCGACCTGTCCCGGGTGGCCGCCGGTCTCGGCCAGGCCGTCGGCTCGCTGGCCTACTTCCCGGCGATGGACAGCGTGCGTCAGGCGGCGCCGATGGCGATGGCCTTCCTGAAGATGGCTTTAATCATCTGCATTCCCTTCGTCCTGGTACTGGGCACCTACAGCCTGGAGACGGCCATGACGCTGACCTTCGCCCAGTTCGCACTGATCTTCGTGGACTTCTGGCTGCAGTTGGCCCGCTGGGTGGACAGCACCGTGATGGATGCGCTGTATGGCAACGGGATCTACAACGCGAGCAACGCCTCGCCTATCGGCAACACGGCGCCCCATGCCAACTTCGATCCGATCATCGGCCTGGGCAATATGCAGGGGGATATGTTGCTCAACTACGTGATGGGGGCGATGTTTCTGATTCTGCCGACATTCTGGGTGGCTGCCTTGAGCTGGGCGGGACATAGTTTCGGCACTCTTCTAAACGGTCTAGGAACGGGTAGTTCTAGTGCAAAAGAGGAGAGCTCGACAGCTGGAAACCAAGTTGGAGGCGTCGTTAGAAGAGCATCAGGAAATATAGTTAACAACTCCAACCAAAACTCTTAATTCACAATCACAGCATGGGCACTTAAACTTAGTGCCCTGCCACCATCCTCACTCACTCTCGTTCATTTTGTTTCCAAAACAATCATAATAGCCATATCCGTGCTTTCCGTCGCGGTATCCATAACAACCTTGGCCATATCTATTACGGTACCCATCACTCTCTGCCGAATGCTTTTGGCTCACAGGAGTGATCCCTGATTGATCTCCATTAGCCGAACTGGCCAAGGCACAAACCGCATACAGGGCAAACAGAAACACTAGAACGGGGAACAGATACTGGACGGAAGCCATGGCAATGGCTGCCACAGCGGCCAGGCGAGCGATCCGCTTGAGCAGGTTCAGCAGCGGTAGCGGTGCTCCGACCTTGGCCAGCAGCCCCCAAAAACGGGCCTCCATCGCCACGACCGGAGCCGCCATGCGACCAAGCCCACGCCCGAGTCGCAGGGCCATACTTTCGCTGCTGTTCGATCCTTTCATGAGGCGCCTCCAGTCCAGATAATATGCCACTCCGATATCACTTATACACCCAGCAACTATTGCTTGCAAGTAGCCGAACTATATAAGTTCATATAAAGTTGCTACAGGGTTAATTAAACCACACACATCAATAACTTCCACAGACAAAAAGGAAAATGGCTCAGAGCCAAAAGGGATGGGAAGGGAGAATGGAATGGATCACAAGGGTAAGTGCCTTACCTGAAAGGGCCGCCTACTGGCGGAAAGGGAAAGGGGATGAAGCAAGTACACCCCCATCAGAGAATTACAGCAAATTACCTAACTTCTGCTTTGCAAGAGTAACCAACTCCAACCTTCGCTTGGGATGATCTGCCGGCAGGCCTATTAGCCAACTGAAGTGCTGATAATTGAACTCAATCACTTGGCGATAAATATCTTTCCCGCCCTCGGTAACGACCATGATCATGGTCTCGAGCACCCCAGAATCCTCCTTCGGCCGTACTCGATGATCGAGAAAACAGACTGTTGGGGTAATATAGGCACTCTTACCTGAAGGCAAGACTTTCTTGAGAAGACGCCCAGAATCAGTATCCGCGCCGGGTACGAGAGCAGAGAGGCTCTTAACTAGCTCCGGATTTCCTGCCACTAATTGCCCATATAGTGAGCGCCCATCCGACATATAGGCAAAAATCCAGGGCACATTCATCAGCGTTGCCCCGGTGTACAGATAGCCCCTCTCGCCTCGATATCGCTCTAACATTGAAATGATAAAGTTTTCCGAAAGCTTCAGTCCGGTGCACTCTTCAATGGCGAAAATCACCCGATCGAATTGATCAATTAGCAATTCAAGAATCTTTTTAGGAACGCCATCGACGCTTCTCTTCCGAGCCCCTTTGTCATGCTGCCTGGGATTGAAATAAGGGCAGTCCTCTCTTGCCTCTTCGTTCGCCTTAGCCAAGCCACCCACATCCCTAGCAAAGTGCCGCCCATAAGGGTTGTTGATATTCGGAGGCAAATGATAAAGCCCAACGATCTCTATTGGATTATCACAGGCCGGACACACAGCAAACTGCGTGTCTCGACCATCGACATACCAGGGAGCTAGTCTTTTCGTATCCTCTTCAAAATCTGTCCGATCAATGGGCTTTCCCTTCTGATCGGACACTCTCACTTTGTAAACATTCAAGATTAAAACTCTCCTTCACCCACACACCGAAAGCGGATAACGCCGGAGCACGTTCTCCCACCATTCTACCGGCAACTCTGGAATCCCTCCCTCCTGCTCAGCCCATTGCAAGCACTGCAACAGCGTCACGATATCCAGTGAGAATGTATGGTGTTTGTCCCTCAACGCAAACAGCAGATGTTCCGGACAACGGGGGAGATCATCCGCGGGTTTAGCGTCGAGCAGTTGGGCACGATTTTCGAGCACATCGTCATGATTCATGAGGTTTCCTCTCGGTTAGCAGGCCGATCTCTATCACCGGCGGAGACCATGCTGATCGGGAGGGCTCATCGCGAACAGGGCAAACCCTAATCGCCTCTCAAGAGGTTTCACCCGCACACCAGGCGAGCGATTCGTGCCAGGCGGAGTGGGCCAGATCATTACCTTCGACCCAAATGGTCGACTTATCACAGAGATTCCGAGCCAGTGTGAAGCGGAAGCAACTAACGCAACCTACTCGGCCAGTATCGACACTGACGCATGGAACTGATTCTGTGTGATCGAGTCAAAGGCTTGGTGTTGTGCTTGCCTTTGCCGCCGTTTCCCGGCGGCTTCTTTTTTCCCCAAAGCTCCATGCAAAGCCCCCAAGTTCGAGAGCGCCCGCTCCAACTTCCCTCATTGACTTCGTCGAAGTCAGGTGATTTTCCGTCAGCCACCCCACAAGCCCCAGGCATCCATGCAGGGAGTCTTGCAAGCGGTTTACCAAACATCAGAGGGATAACACCCGCTCGAGATTGCTGTCGGGTGATTGCTCCGGCGGCATCCGCGCATGATTTTGCTGATCCCGATACCGCACAACAGGCGCGTCCTCAACGGTTTCCAGATAGGTCAGCCCGGTTACTACCGGCAATTCCCGAACGTCCTCGGGCAAGGCCAACAGGCAGGCAATCAGCTCGTTGACAGTCATGGTTATGATCTCAGACAGAGGGAATCCCATTTATTCTTACGGTCCAACCACCCAAGCCATCGGTTTCCACGTTTACCGCTTACTCAGGGATAGAAGGCATCCGAGTGGCCACTGCTCAAACTGAAGGTAGCGGCCCTTGGGGGGATGGCTAGGTCAGTCGTCGGCCTGGCGAGACCGGCCGCGGTCCGAACGCGTTCCGTCGATGCGATCGCGGATGGTGATGCCATTCCGCCACTTAATCGTCGCTGTCCGAAATCCGATTCTTCGTTGCCCCGCCCCCGCCCGATCCCGCACAACCCTGCGCCACGATCCGTTCCTGGAGCAGTACCATGCTTTCGATCTTCCGCCGGCGGGGTAGCCCGACCGCCTCCAGTACGCCGGCGGCGCCGTCCGGCTACCTCACCCCGGAGCGCCCCGCCGCCCTGCTGAATACCCCACGCCGGCGCAAGCTGCTGGAGAACATCTGGCAGCGCACCTCACTCTCCCGCAAGCAGTTCGCCTCGCTCTACACCGAACCCCTGGAGCGCTACGCGGCGCTGGTCCAGCAGCTACCTGCCTCGGAGAACCACCACCACGCCTATTCCGGCGGGATGCTCGATCACGGTCTGGAGATCGTCGCCTATGCCCTGAAGATCCGACAGACCTACCTGCTGCCGATCGGCGCACCGCCCGAGTCGCAGGCAGCCCAGGCCGAGGCCTGGTCAGCCGCCGCGGCCTACGGGGCGCTGCTACACGACCTCGGCAAGATCGCGGTGGACGTGCAGATCGAGGGTCTGGACGGCAAGCCCTGGCATCCCTGGCATGGTCCCCTGTCCCAGCCCTACCGCTTTCGCTACGTGAAGAACCGGGACTACCGCCTGCACAGTGCCGCCGCCGCCTTGCTCGCCCCCCACGTGCTGCCCCGGCCGGTGCTGGACTGGCTCAGCGGCTTTCCGGAGCTCTGGTCGCAACTGCTGTTCAGCCTGGCCGGGCAGTACGAGCATGCCGGCATCCTCGGCGAGATCGTCACCCAAGCCGACCAGGCCAGCGTCGCCCAGGAGCTGGGCGGCAATCCCGCCCGGGCCCTGGCGGCGCCGAAGCAATCGCTGCAGCGACAGCTGGCGGACGGTCTGCGCGTCCTGATCGCCGACAAGTTCAAGCTGAACCAGGCCGATGGCCCCTCGGACGGCTGGCTGACCCAGGACGCCCTGTGGCTGGTGAGCAAGAACGCCACCGACCACCTGCGCGCCCATCTGCTGTCCCAGGGCATTGAAGGCATCCCCAGCAGCAATGCCCCGATGTTCAACCTGCTCCAGGACCAGGCCATCATCCAGACCAACGCCCAGGACAAGGCGATCTGGAAGATCCAGGTGAACAACGGCCGCGGCTGGATCAATGAGTTCACGGTCCTCAAGATCGCCCCGGCTCTGATCTGGAAGGACGCAAGCGAGCGGCCGGAACCCTACGGCGGGACGGTAACGGTGCTAGGCAGCGAGGAGAGCGCCCCAAAAGCCGAGGCGCCAACGCCCAACGCCCCGATGCCCCCAGCCATGCCATTGGTGTCCCCGGAAGCGCCACAGCCTGCGCCGCCGCTCGTGGCATCCCCCTCTCCCCCGGCCGCCACGATGGCGCCGGTAAGCCCCTCGAACTCGCCGGCCCTGGCACCGACAGAAGACGATGGCATCGACGAACTCCTCGGATTACTCAATGATGCCGTTTCGCCATCAGGTACAGTGTCACCTATCTGTCACAAAGACACCGCTGTCCCCATGATGTCCGATATTGCTACTGCCCCCTCTGAGACGCCGCTCGCCGCCCAGCCCCCTGCCGAAACCACCACCTCGACGCCCCTCCCCTCCAGCGATCCCGCTTCGCTGGGCCAGCACTTCCTCGACTGGGTCCGAACCGGCATCCAGACCCGCAAGCTGGTGATCAACGATGCCAAGGCACGGGTCCACACCGTCGCTGGCACGGTCCTGCTGGTCAGTCCGGAGATCTTCAAACGCTATGCGCTGGAGCACCCCGAGCTGCAGCCGGAAGCCAAGGGGCGGAACCTGGAGAGTTGGCAACTGGTGCAACGCGCCTTCGAGAAGCTGAAGTGCCATCGCAAGACCGGGAACCTGAACATCTGGACCTGCGAGGTGGTCGGCCCACGGAAGTCGCGCCCCCTCAAGGGCTACCTGCTCGAAGAGCCGAGCCGGGTCCTGACTCAGACGGCCTACGACAACCCGAGTCTCCGCCTCCTCGAGGGCGACGCGCTGGCGAACGGGCAATGAGCCTTCGTCTGGGGCAGTTACCCGACCTCTATGCCCAGACCAACGACCTGCGGGAGGCCACTCTGACGACGTACCGGGCCTCGGTCCGGGCGCTGCAGCGGTTCCTCGGCCACGATCCGGAAGTCGATAGCGTCACCTATGAAACGGTGCTCCAATGGCGCCGCTTCGAGGTCGACAAGGGCTTGTCGAAACGCAGCTGGAACACCTATAGCTCGCACCTGTGCACCCTGTTCCGTCATCTGATCCAGCAGAAACGGCTTGAGGACAATCCCTTCAAGAAGACCCGGCTGCGCGTCGCCCAGCGCAAGAAAAAGACGGTCACGGACGAGGCGATCGAGGCCGCCCGCCGGTGGCTGGAGCAACAGGTCGAGTACGAGCGCTTTCACGGACGTGCCCCCGTGACACCGGCCTGGTTCTGGCTCGCCGTGTTCGAGACCTTCGTCCACACGGGGATCCGCCTGAACGCCCTGCTCTGCCTCAGACTGGCCGATGTCGACCTGCAGAAACGCACGCTACTGATTCGCGGCGACACCGAGAAGACTCACCGGGAATTCATGGTTCCCGCCACCGCGACGCTGTACGCCCACCTGCAGCAGTTGGTGAACCGAGCCGTCGCCGCAGGCTTCCAGACCGAGGATCAACTCTTCAACGTGAATCGGTTCTCGCCGCACTACAAACGGCTGACGATGAACCTCAACCAGGTAGAGGCGATCTTCACCAAGATCAGCGAGAAGATCGGCACGAAGCTGACGCCCCACCGCTGCCGGCACACCCTGGCCACGGAGCTGATGCGCCGGCCGGAGCGCGACATACACCTGGCCATGAAGGTGCTGAATCATTCCAATGTCAGCACCACCATGGGCTATATCGAGCCGGACCAGGAGCAGATGCGGGCGCTGCTGGAGGGCTGTAGTCAAGCACGGGATCGGCGACCACCGAAACGGGTGGTCCAGAACATCGACCCGACTATCCAAGAGCCGAAACGGGCTCCGGTGGAGAAGGTTGGCGTCGATCACGGCCGAGCCGAATCCCCGGCTGCCTCGCCGGAAACCCAGCCGCCCAGGACGGCAGCAGAACCGTTGCCGTCAGCCTGGCCGTCGATCCTGGAACAGCTCAATCAGGCCATTGCCCGCATTCCGCAACTGATCGCCGATCAGGTGGAACAGCATCTGGAACAACACCTGGAGCGGCACCTGGCGAAGCTGTGGCAGAGCACCCAGGACGAGATGGCCACCCGTCCGGAGAGGCAGGCTCGCACGGCTATCGAGGCAACCGAGCCCCCTGTCGAGAGCGCTCCACCGGCGCAGAGCGAGCGGACTGACAAGGCCCCGGAACGCGAAGGAGAGCCTGCCCCGACGACTCTGATTCCGGCTCCGGATCCCGACGATATCGAGCGACTCAGGCCCTGGGCAGCCGGCGCCGTACCGTCTCGCTACGAACCACCCTGCGGGCCGCAACCCTCACGGCTGGAAGCAGACCTCGAACGCGGCGCCGCGCTCCGTCAGCCCCTGCCGGCGCTCCAGCTCGCCCGACTGGTCCGCGCCGTGAGGCGTGAGACGAGTCAGCCACACAGCGCCTCGCGCCGCAGTCAGGCCGGGCTATTCCGGCTGGAAGCACAACCTCCCAGCCGCTAATCGCTCGCCTCCCCGGTAGCGACACCGATACCCGCGAATCGGACGATTAGCGTGGGCGGAGCCGGCTGCGCGCGTGGAAAGCGAGAACGAGACGAAAGTCTAGTCATGCCAAAACGATAGAACCGCCACATTTGGGCCGATACTCGAGTGGCGATGGCGCTCGTCGGTAAAAAAAGGATGACGACAATTTGACGCTCCCAATTTGACATCATGGGAGGAAACGGCTAGGTTTCGCCGTGAAGACAGCTGTGAGGTCTGAGCGTCAGAGATAAGTGAGGATTAACGCAGGGTTTGGACTAGGATCGTCCATGGGAAGCGCAAGGGAGCGGCTGCACTTTTAACGACCTACTGTCAGGTCGAACGACACACCGTCTTGCACGGTGCCGTAGTAAATATGGTGGGTCGTGTAGGATTCGAACCTACGACCAATTGGTTAAAAGCCAACTGCTCTACCGACTGAGCTAACGACCCATATAGATTGGTTAAGAAGTGGTCGGGGTAGAGAGATTCGAACTCCCGACATCCTGCTCCCAAAGCAGGCGCGCTACCGGACTGCGCTATACCCCGTCTGAAAGCTGGCTCCGCGACCTGGACTCGAACCAGGGACCCAATGATTAACAGTCATTTGCTCTACCGACTGAGCTATCGCGGAACGTTTCACTTCCTAATCTGCGCCAGACCACGAATATCCGTTGCCGTTGCAGTGGCGCGCATTTTAAGACTTCCTGAGCGCCTGTCAACCCTCGAAAAATGCTTTTTGCGGCAACCACTTGTTTTTCTCCCCCTGGCCCTTGGAGGCCAGGGGGAGCGCACCGTCAACTGAAGACGATTTCGTCGCCTTGCACCTTGGCAGAGATCTTCGTGCCCGGTACGAACTGACCGGCGAGGATCTGCTGCGCCAGCGGGTTCTCGATCCAGCGCTGGATCGCCCGCTTCAGCGGACGCGCGCCATAGACCGGGTCGTAGCCCACCGCAATCAGCTTGTCCAAAGCCTCGTCGGAAAGCTCTAGGGTCAGATCACGCTCGGCCAGGCGCTGGCGCAGACGCTTGAGCTGGATCCCGGCGATACCGGCGATCTGCTCGCGAGCCAGCGGGTCGAATACCACCACCTCGTCGATCCGGTTGATGAACTCCGGCCGGAAATGATGGCTCACTGCATCCATCACCGCCGCGCGTTGAGCCTCACGGTCGCCCGCCAGCTCTTGGATCTGTGCCGAACCCAAGTTGGAGGTCATCACGATCACCGTGTTCTTGAAGTCAACGGTACGCCCATGGCTATCGGTCAGACGACCGTCTTCCAATACCTGCAGGAGGACGTTGAAGACATCCGGGTGAGCCTTCTCCACCTCGTCCATCAGCACCACGGAATAGGGTTTACGCCGGACCGCCTCGGTCAGGTAGCCGCCTTCCTCGTAACCGACATATCCCGGAGGCGCTCCGATCAGGCGAGCCACGGAATGCTTCTCCATGAATTCGGACATATCGATGCGAATCATCGCTTCCTCGGTGTCGAAGAGGAACTCGGCCAGAGCCTTGCACAGCTCGGTCTTACCCACACCGGTAGGACCCAGGAAGAGGAAAGAACCGCTCGGCCGGTTGGGATCGGCGAGACCGGCACGGGAACGACGAACCGCGTTGGCTACGGCGGTCACGGCCTCGTTCTGACCGATGACCCGCTGATGCAGCAGGCCCTCCATCTTCAGCAGTTTCTCGCGCTCGCTCTCGAGCATCTTGGATACCGGGATTCCGGTCCATTTGGATACGACTTCGGCAATCTCCTCGTCGGTTACCCGATTGCGCAGCAACTGGTTCTCATGCGGCTCATGGCTGGCGGCGCTGGCCAGCTTGCGCTCCAGATCCGGAATGACGCCGTACTGCAGCTCGGCCATGCGGTTCAGGTCGCCCTTACGGCGCGCCAGCTCCAGATCGGTCTTGGCCTGCTCTAACTGCTGCTGGATCTGCGCAGAGCCCTGCACTTCGGCCTTTTCCGACTTCCAGATCTCCTCGAGATCGGCATATTCGCGTTCGAGCTTGACGATCTCCTCCTCCAGCTTGGCCAGACGCTTTTGCGTCGCCTCGTCGGTCTCCTTTTTCAAGGCTTCGCGCTCGATCTTCAGTTGAATCAGACGGCGATCCAGGCGATCCAGCTCCTCCGGCTTGGAGTCGATCTCCATGCGGATACGGCTGGCTGCCTCGTCGATCAGGTCGATGGCCTTGTCCGGCAACTGGCGGTCGGTGATGTAGCGGTGCGACAGTTTCGCCGCCGCAATGATCGCGCCATCGGTAATGGATACGCCATGGTGCACTTCATAGCGCTCCTTCAGGCCGCGCAGGATGGCGATGGTGTCCTCCTCGCTCGGCTCGTCCACCAGCACCTTCTGGAATCGGCGCTCCAGAGCGGCATCCTTCTCGATGTACTGACGGTATTCATCCAGAGTAGTGGCGCCGACACAATGCAACTCGCCACGAGCCAGTGCGGGCTTGAGCATGTTGCCGGCGTCCATGGCCCCTTCGCCCTTGCCGGCGCCGACCATGGTATGCAGCTCATCAATGAACAGAATGATCCGCCCCTCCTGCTTGCCGAGCTCGTTGAGCACGGCCTTCAGGCGTTCCTCGAACTCGCCGCGGAACTTGGCACCGGCGATCAGCGACCCCATGTCCAATGCCAGCAGACGCTTGTCCTTGAGGCCATCCGGCACTTCACCGTTGACGATGCGCTGGGCCAGCCCCTCGACGATGGCAGTCTTGCCCACGCCCGGCTCGCCGATCAGCACCGGGTTGTTCTTGGTCCGCCGCTGAAGGACCTGGATGGTACGACGGATCTCGTCGTCGCGACCGATCACCGGGTCGAGCTTGCCTTCTTCGGCACGCGCGGTCATGTCGATGCAGTACTTGTCCAGCGCCTGGCGGGCTTCTTCGGCGTTGGGGTCGTTCACCGTCTGACCGCCACGCAGGTTGCTGATGGCGTTCTCGATGGCCTTCTTGGTCACTCCCTGGCCAAGCAGAACCTTGCCCAGACGAGTGCTATTGTCCAGCGCGGCGAGCAATACCAGCTCGCTGGAAATGAACTGATCGCCCTTCTGCTGGGCCAGCTTGTCGGCCAGGTTGAGCAGGCGGGCCAGATCTTGGGACAGGTTCATGTCGCCGGTGGGGTTCTGCAGCTTGGGCAGCTGATCCAACTCCTTGGTGAGGGCCTGGCGCAGAGCGTTGATGTCGAAACCGACCTGCATCAGCAGCGGCTTGATCGAACCACCCTGCTGATCGAGCAGAGCCTGCATCAGGTGCAGCGGTTCGATGGCGGCATGATCAAGGCCGACCGCGATGGACTGGGCGTCGGAAAGCGCAAGCTGCAACTTGCTGGTCAAACGATCAATACGCATGGAATCATCCTTCTATGAGAGCAGGCCGGCGTACCGGGCACGCCTGCGATAAAACCTGCTGAGATGAAGCTTAGATAAGGATGATTGTCATGGATTCAAGGCAGATGACATTGATACAGGTCAGCCGCCCAGCCAGCGCGCCAAGGCACTGAAGGGGACAAGCCCTCAGGCGGTGTGGGCTTCCAGCCATATCAGACTGGCGAAGCGGCCAGTGCGCGGCGCACGGCGATAGGAGTAGAAGCGAGGGTCACTGAAGGTGCAGAAGCCCCCGCCATGGACGGCGATGACACCACATGCGGCCAGGCGGATGCGCGCCAGCTGATAGAGGTCGGCCATGAAGCGACCGGGATTTCGACTCGGCACGAAGGCCTGTGCCGCCTCGGAGTTCTGATCAAGGAAGGCCTCACGGACCTCCGGCCCTACCTCGAAAGACTCCGGACCGATCGCCGGCCCCAGCCACACCAGAACTTCAGTCGGTGCCACGGCCAAGGCATCCAGGGTTGCCTCGAGCACGCCGCCGGCCAGCCCGCGCCACCCGGCATGGGCTGCGGCCACGCGGGTGCCGGCACGGTCGCAGAAGAGTGCCGGCAGGCAATCGGCGGTGAGAACCGAACAGGCGATCCCCAGCTCGCCGGTCCAGCAGGCATCCGCCTGGGCGGTGAACGACGGATCGGCCAGGACCACCTCCACGCCGTGCACCTGTCTCAGCCAGGCCGGTTCGCAGCCGAGGGCGGCGCACAGACGACGGCGGTTCTCGGCAACCGCCTCCGGGGCATCGCCGACATGATCGCCGAGATTGAGGCTGTCGAAGGGCGCCGCACTGACACCACCGGCACGAGTCGTCACGCAGGCCTTTACACTGGCGGGGACCGGCCACTCCGGTGTCAACCAGGAGGTCATCAGACGAAGGCCTCGCTGTCTTGCCTCAGCAGGGTGAGCAGCCAGACGAAATCATCGGGCAAGGGTGCCTCCCACTTCATGCGCTCGCCCGTGGCCGGATGATCCAGCTCGAGGAAGCGCGCGTGCAGGGCCTGGCGCGGAAACTCCTTGAGCGCCTGGATCAGCGTCGGATTGGCCGCCGGCGGGATGCGGAAGCGTCCGCCGTATGCGGGATCACCCACCAGCGGGTATCCGATGTGAGACATGTGCACGCGGATCTGGTGGGTACGGCCGGTTTCCAGCTTGACCCGCGTATGGGTATGCGAGCGGAAGCGCTCCAACACCCGATAGTGACTGACTGCGGGTTTCCCGCCCTCGATCACGGCCATGCGCTGGCGCTGCTGACCATGACGCCCGATAGGCGCATCGACCGTGCCGCCGGAGATGATCACGCCGACTACGATGGCCTCGTAGATCCGGCTCACGCTGCGTCTCTGCAGCTGCTCGACCAGACGGGTCTGCGCCTGCAGGGTCTTGGCCACCACCATCAGACCGGTGGTGTCCTTGTCCAGGCGATGGACGATGCCGGCGCGCGGCACATTGATCAGTTCCGGCACGTGGTGCAGCAGGGCGTTGAGCAGGGTCCCGTCGGCGTGCCCGGCAGCCGGGTGCACGACCAGACCGGCGGGCTTGTTCAACACGAGGATGTGCTCGTCCTCGTAAACGATGTCCAGTTCGATGTCCTGGGCGGCCCACTCGCCCTGGGCCTCCTGCTCGGCAGCCAATGACAACAGGGCGCCACCATGGACGATGTCGCGCGGTCGCAGCGCAACGCCGTCGACGGTCAGGCGACCGTCTTTGATCCAAGCGGCGAGACGCGAACGGGAGTGCTCGCTGAACAGCTGCGCAGCGACCTGGTCGAGGCGCTGGCCGCCCAGTTCGTAGGGGACTTCGGCCTGAAGCCGAATGGCTTTATCGGTAGGTTCTGACATGCTCGATACGGCGGGGCACGGCCTTTGGTTTCGGCTTCGCGCTTGTGGTTAAATACTGCGTCTTTGCCCCGGCTCACGCGGGGCGCTCATCATAACAGGACGGCCCGGTACTCGACAGCCGGCCGTCACAGGGACGCAACCCGCCATGCACGTGAAACACCTGCTGCTGATCGCTATTCTCGCCCTGACCGCTGCGTGCGGCTCCAAGGAGATCAAGGTCGACGAGAACCTGAGCGAAACCGAGCTGTACCAGCAGGCCCAGATCGACCTGAAGAACAAGAACTATTCCCACGCCAGTAGCAAGCTGAAGGCTCTGGAATCACGCTACCCCTTCGGCCAGTATGCCGAGCAGGCGCAACTGGAACTGATCTACGCCTATTACAAGAACCAGGAGCCGGAAGCAGCCCGCTCGGCCGCCGACCGCTTCATCCGTCTGCATCCACAACATCCGAACGTCGACTACGCCTACTACTTGAAGGGCCTGTCGTCCTTCGACCGGGATCGCGGCATTCTCGCGCGCTTCCTACCGCTGGACATGACCAAGCGCGACCCGGGTGCGGCACGCGACTCCTTCAACGAGTTCGCCCAGCTCACCAGCCGCTACCCGAACAGCCCTTATGCTCCGGATGCCAAGGCGCGCATGATCTATCTGCGCAACCTGCTCGCCTCCTACGAAATCCACGTGGCGCACTACTACCTGAGGCGTCAGGCCTACGTTGCCGCAGCCAACCGCGGTCGCTACGTCGTCGAGAACTTCCAGGGCACCCCCTCCGTTGGCGACGGCCTGGCCATCATGGTCGAGGCCTACCAGCAACTCGGCCTGGACGATTTGGCCGGCACCAGCCTGCAGACCCTGAAGCTGAACTACCCGGACCACCCGAGCCTGGAGGATGGGCAGTTCGTTCCACGCGCCTCGACCCACAAGCGCACATGGCTGGCCCGCGCCACCTTGCGTCTGATCGAGAACGACACCCCTCTGCCTCCGGGCGAGACCCGGGCCGCCCAGGACATGCGCCGCCAGTACGAAGATGCCGTCGAGGCCATCCCGCCGGAGCTCCAGCCGGGCTACAAAGGGAAAAAGGGACAGACCGTGATCAACGACGACGAACCCAGGCGCTCCTGGCTGAACCGCCTGACCTTCGGTCTGTTCGACTGATCGCTCGGCGCACGAACGACAAGGGAGGCCTGAGCCTCCCTTTTTCTTTGCCCCGGGAATACCCGGGAGCCCTGGCGGCCGGTAAGACCGCCGAGCCACTCGATCAGCGACTCAATCGCCCAGCCGCCAACCCGAGGTGATCGGATACCGGCGATCGCGCCCGAAACCGCGCTGGGTCACCCGCACGCCCACCGCAGCCTGTCGCCGCTTGTATTCGTTCAGATCAACCAGACGCAGCACCCGCTTGACCGTATCCTCGTCGAAGCCCTCGGCGACGATGGCGTTGGCCGAAAGATCGTATTCGACGTACAGCTTGAGAATCTCGTCGAGCACCGGATAGGGCGGCAGCGAGTCTTCGTCCTTCTGCCCGGGCGCCAGTTCGGCTGACGGCGGACGATCGATAACCCGCTGGGGAATCACCGGGCCGAGCCGGTTGCGGTATTCGCAAAGCCGGAACACCAGGGTCTTGGGCACGTCCTTAAGCACGTCGAAACCGCCGGCCATGTCGCCGTAGAGCGTCGCATAGCCCACCGCCATTTCGCTCTTGTTGCCGGTGGTGAGCACGAGATAGCCCTTCTTGTTGGAGATGGCCATCAGCAGGGTGCCACGGCAGCGTGCCTGCAGATTTTCCTCGGTGGTATCCCGTCCCAGGCCGGCGAACACCGGCGCCAGGGTGGACATGAAGGCTTCGACCATCGGCGCGATGGGCAGGACGCGATAGGTCACGCCCAGAGCCCTGGCCTCGGCTTCGGCATCCTCGAGGCTCATCTGCGCGGTGTAGTGGTAGGGCATCATCACCGCCTCGACCCGATCCGCACCGAGGGCATCCACCGCCACGGCCAGGGTCAGCGCCGAGTCGATGCCACCGGAAAGACCGAGGATCACTCCCCGGAAGCCGTTCTTCTGCACATAGTCGCGCACGCCCATGACCAGAGCCTGATAGACGCTGGCCTCCAGCTCGGGCAGCGGTGCGCAGGCGGCGGCACGCGGTACCACGCCCCCCTCGCCGATGACGAGATCGACCGGATAGAGTCCCTCGACGAAGGCCGGGGCCCGCTGGGTGATTCGCCCGCCGGCGTCGATCACGCAGGAGCCGCCGTCGAAGACCAATTCGTCCTGACCGCCGACCTGGTTGACGTAAACCACCGGCATCCCGCTCTCGCTCACCCGGGTCGACAGGACTTCCTCGCGCTCGTGCTGCTTGTCCAAGTGAAAGGGCGAGGCATTCAAGCTGAGCACCAGTTGCGCTCCGGCCTCGTGCGCCTGCCGCATGGGGCCGGGGAACCAGATGTCCTCGCAGATCGACAGGGCCACCGGCACCCCTTTGATGTCCACCACGCAGGCTTCGCTGCCCGGTTCGAAGTAACGGCGCTCATCGAACACGCGGTAGTTCGGCAGATGCTGCTTGTAATAGGTCGCCAGCAACTCCCCATCGGCGATGACCGCCGCCGCATTGAAACGCTTCTCTTCCTCCAGCCAGGGATAGCCGACCACCAAGTAAATACCCCGGACCGCCTCCTGGAGGCGCTTCAGTCCCTGCTCGATGCGCCGCTGCATGCTCGAACGCAACAGGAGATCCTCCGGCGGGTAACCGCACAAGGAGAGTTCGGGGAACACGATGACATCCGCATCGCGATCGTCACGGGCATTGCAGGCCGCCTCGATGATGCGCTCGACGTTGCCGTGCACATCGCCGACACGCAGGTTCAATTGGGCCATCACGACCCGCAGGGTTTGGCTCATGGCCGTCTCCAACTGATGAGTTGTCGCGCTGCACCTCGAAGGCGGCTCGCCAGCCGATGTGCGGAAGTCCGGGGCAAGCGTCGCAACGAGCCATAGTCGAGCCATGGCGGGCGGCAACGCGGTATTGGAACCCTGGACACCGAAATCGGCCGGGGCGAACCGACCAGTCAGGCACCTGCTTCCAGTATGGCGCGCTACGAAAGCGCATTCTCCCGCATGGACGGCAATCGAAACAACGCGCAGGTGATTCCATGGGCTGTCCGGATCGGGTGGGAGGTGGAGCCAGCGCTTTTTTATGAAGAGGGGGCTGTAGCGACGATTTTCAGCTGGCCACTCCTCATGTTGATCGATGCCGGCTGTATGGGATTGCGCGGCTTGTTAAACTGCAGGCCTTTACTCGGATAGAAGGTGTCATGGGATTGTTTCGCCTACTTTTCTGGATCGTCCTCATCCTCGCCGCCGTTTGGTTCTGGCGCCGCCTGAAACGCCCCGCCTCCCCCACCGAGAAAACTCCGGATGCCGCACCGATGGTGCGCTGCGCCCATTGCGGCGTGCATCTCCCCCGCACCGAAGCCCTGGAAAGCGACAGCCAGTGGTATTGCAGCCGGGCACATCTGGAACAGGGCCCCCGGCAAGGTGAACGCTGAAAACCTGCTGCCGCCCCGCGTGGTGTTGAGCGCGCCCCACGGCACCAATGTCCTGCGTCTGTACCACCTTTACCGGCTGGCCATCGGTCTCCTGCTGCTGTTGCTGATTTCCAGCCATCTGGACGAACAGTTGCTCAGGGTCGCCCACTTAGGGCTGTTCCGCTTCGGCAGTTGGTTCTATCTGGTGCTGAACATTCTGGTCGCCGTCCTGGTGCAGCGCGCCAAACCCCTGCAAATCTTCTGTCTGGCCCTGGTCGACGTGATACTGCTCTCGGGGCTGTTCTACACCGCCGGAGGAACGCCCAGCGGCATCGGCAACCTGATCATCGTCGCCGTGGCCATCGCCAACATCCTCCTGCGCGGGCGCATCGGTCTTCTGATTGCCGCCGTGGCCGCGATCGGTCTGGTCTTCATGACCTTTTACCTGAGTCTCAGCACCCCCGAGGCGAGTGCCCAGTTCGTGCAGGCCGGGGCCTTGGGATCGCTGTGCTTCGCCGCTGCGTTGTTCGTGCAGAGCCTGACCCGCCGGCTGCATCAGAGCGAATCCCGCGCCGCACAGCACGCGGCCGAACTGGCGAACCTGGAGACGCTGAACACCCTGATCCTGCAGCGCATGCGCACCGGCATCCTGGTGATCGACGAGGGGCATCGGGTCCTGCTGGCCAACCCCAGCGCCCTCAGCCTGCTGGGTAACGCTTCGCTGATCGGCCAACCGCTGGATGACCACTGCCCGGAGCTGGTCGAACGCCTGCAGCAATGGCAGCAGAACAAGACCCTGCGTCCGCAGGACCTGCGGACCCTGCCCAATGGCCCCCTCGTGCAACCCAGCTTCGTGCCACTGCGACTCGAAGACCATTGCAATATCTTGGTGTTTCTTGAGGACATCTCGCAGATCGCCCAGCAGGCCCAGCAGCTCAAACTGGCCTCCCTCGGCCGTCTGACCGCCGGCATCGCCCACGAAATCCGCAACCCCTTGGGCGCGATCAGCCATGCCGCACAGCTATTGCAGGAGTCCGAATGCCTCGACGGGCCGGACAGGCGGCTGGCGCAGATCATTCAGGACCAGTCGCGGCGGATGAACCTGGTGATCGAGAACGTGCTGCTGCTATCGCGGCGACGCCAGGCAGAACCGCAACTGCTCGATCTGAAATACTGGGTACATCGTTTCGCCAGCGAATTCCGCAACTCCGCGGCCGCGAACCAGAGCCTGCACCTGGAAACCTATGGCAATGCCCTGAAGACCCGCATGGATCCGCAGCAGCTACTCCAGGTCCTGGGCAATCTGGTGCAGAACGGCATGCGCTACAGCGCGCAACTGCACGACCAGGCCCAGGTCTGGCTCAAGCTGTTCTGCGATCCGGAGAGCGATCTGCCGGTATTGGAGGTGATCGACGACGGCCCCGGGGTTTCGGAAGACAAAATGCAGCACATATTCGAACCCTTCTTCACCACCGAACGAAAAGGTACCGGGCTGGGCCTGTATATTTCCCGCGAACTGTGCGAGAGCAACCAGGCCCGGATCGACTACCGCCGGGGCGAAACCGGCGGCAGCTGCTTCCGCATCACCTTCGCCCATCCGCGCAAGCTTGCCTAGCACTCGATGTATGCCTGATGCCATGCCAACGCCGCTTACCGCCATTGCCCCACGCAACCGAGTCCAAGCATGAGTGATCGACAGAGAGCCCTGATCGTCGACGACGAACCCGATATCCGCGAGCTACTGGAGATCACCCTGGGCCGGATGAAGCTCGATACCCGCAGCGCGCGCAACCTGAAAGAGGCCCGCGACTGGCTGACACGCGAACCCTTCGATCTGTGCCTGACCGACATGCGCCTGCCGGACGGCAACGGCATGGAACTGGTACAACACATCCAGCTGCGCCATCCACAGCTTCCGGTTGCCATGATCACCGCCTATGGCAGCCTGGATACCGCGATCAACGCTCTCAAGGCCGGCGCCTTCGATTTCGTGACCAAGCCGGTCGATCTCGCCCGTCTGCGCGAACTGGTTGCCAGCGCGCTACGCCTGCGCGCGCCGGCCCGCGAGGAAGCACCGGTGGACAACCGCCTGATCGGCGACTCGCCGCCGATGCGCACCCTGCGCAAGCAGATCGCCAAACTGGCCCGCAGTCAGGCGCCGGTCTACATCAGCGGCGAGTCCGGCAGCGGCAAGGAGCTGGTGGCACGCCTGATCCACGAGCAAGGTCCGCGCGCCGCACACCCCTTCGTTCCGGTGAACTGCGGCGCCATTCCCTCGGAGCTGATGGAAAGCGAATTCTTCGGCCATCGCAAAGGCAGCTTCACCGGCGCCATCGAGGACAAGCAGGGGCTGTTCCAGGCCGCCAACGGCGGAACCCTGTTCCTCGACGAGGTCGCCGACCTGCCACTGCCGATGCAGGTCAAGCTGCTGCGGGCGATCCAGGAAAAGGCCGTGCGCGCCGTCGGCGGCCAGCAGGAAATCATGGTCGATGTGCGCATCCTCAGCGCTACCCACAAGGATCTGGCCGCCGAGGTCGCCGCGGGACGCTTCCGCCAGGATCTCTACTACCGTCTCAACGTGATCGAACTGCGCGTGCCGCCCTTGCGCGAGCGGCGCGAGGATATTCCGACGCTGGCCGAGATCACGCTCAGGCGCTTGGGCGAGAGCAGCGGCCTCCCCCCGGCCAGACTGACCGAGGAAGCCCTGGAAAAGCTGAAGAACTACCGTTTTCCGGGAAACGTCCGCGAACTGGAGAACATGCTCGAACGAGCCTACACGCTCTGCGAAGACGACCTGATCCAGGCCCGCGACCTGCGTCTCGCCGACGCTCCGGGAGCCGGCGAGAGCGGCGAGGCCTCGCTGGCCTGCATCGACAATCTCGAGGACTATCTGGAGGACTTGGAACGCAAGCTGATCATGCAGGCTCTCGAGGAAACTCGCTGGAACCGAACCGCCGCCGCCCAGCGTCTGGGGCTGACCTTCCGCTCGATGCGCTACCGCCTGAAGAAGCTGGGGATCGACTGAGCGGCCGCAAAGATGCAGCGGGCCGCCCGGGGCCCGCTTGCCATCCGATCAGAGGGAGCCGCCCCTTACTGCGGGCGCATAGGGCGCCGGATCGATGATCGGCTCCCGTCCCAGCAGCAAATCGGCGAGCAGTTGGCAGGAAGCCGGCGCCAGCACCAGCCCGTTACGGAAGTGCCCGCAGTTCAACCACAGCCCTTCGAACCCCGGCACAGGGCCGATATAGGGAATCCCTTCAGGGGATCCCGGCCGCAGCCCCGCCCAGTGCTTGACCACCTCGGCATCGGCCAGCGCCGGCAGCAACTCGATGGCCGAAGCCCTGAGGCTATCCAAAGCCTCCTGGGTGGGCGTCTTGTCGAAACCGACGTCTTCCAGCGTACTGCCCACCAGGATATGGCCATCGCGCCGGGGGATCGCATAACGTCCCTTGGCCAGTACCATGCGCGGGAGGAAGTCCTCGGCGCACTTGAACAGGATCATTTCTCCCTTCATCGGCTTGACGGGCAGTTGCAGCCCCAGCGAAGCCAGCAGACCGCCGCTCCAGGCACCGGCGGCGACCACCACGCGGTCGGCACGCAGCTCTCCGGACTCGGTACTGACCCCGACAACCCGCTCGGCCTCGCGAACGAAACCGGTAGCCTTGGCATTTTCCAGCAGGGTCACGTTCGGCATTCGTTGCAGCGCCTCGCGCAGCGACTTGAGCAGGCGCGGGTTGCGCACATTCGCCACCCCAGGCATGTAGACGGCGTGAGAGAACCCCGGGCCCAGAGGCGGCACCGCCCGATACACCGACTGGATATCCACCGCCGTCAGCGGCCGCCCCTCCCGCTTCGCCCAGGCCAGCGCCTCGTCCTCATCCTCGAGATCCAGCCAGTACAGACCAGTGATATGCACTTCGGGATCGATGCCGCTCTCGGCCAGCAAACGCTCACCGAGCTGCGGATAGAAATCCTGCGACCAGTGCGCCAAGGCCGTCACCGCCGGACTGTAGCGCCACGGATACAGCGGCGAGACGATCCCGCCGCCGGCCCAGGAAGCCTCTCGACCGACGTGCCCCTGGTCCAGCACCTGAACCTCCAACCCGGCATCCGCCAGCTGGTATGCCGATAACAAACCTATGACACCGCCGCCAACCACTAGGACTCGCATTACCTTCCTCCCAACATAACGGGCCGTCGTTATACGCCTTGCCGAAGCACCCCTGCCACGATTTGAGTCATTTTCATGCAGAACACGGCTGATTGCTTCGCTACCAATTGCTGGCTGATCGACACATCCCTGAATCAGCCCCTTGTATTCTTCCAGGTCGACTGGATGAAGAAGCTTGAACCAAGGAGGGAGCAATGCACAGGATCGAGCATGGTCATACCAAGGGATTCACCCTGGTCGAGGCTCTGACCACGACAGCGCTGATTGCCATCGCAGCCAGCATCGCGGTGCCTGCCTTCACCCACATGATTCTTAGCAACAAGCGAAGCAGTGCGGCGCAGCAGATCAGGTCCCTCCTCGCCCATGCCAGAAGCAGCGCGGTCACACTGCAACGGACTGTGACCCTGTGTGCCAGTCGAGACGGTCACAGCTGCAGCCGGACAGGAGCACGCCATTTCATCGTGTTCAGCGATGACGACCAGAACAGCGCAGCGGATGCAAACGAGATCCTCCGCAAAGAGGCGGTCGTTGCAGACATGCGCTACGAATTGATCGGGTCCAATCTCGACAGCCTTCGTTTCCGAGCAAGCGGAACGGCGGCAAGTTACGGCAATGTCGTGTTCTGCCCCTCCTCAGACGATCAATATGCAACGAAGCTGATCATCAACAGTATGGGAAGGGTACGAAGCGCACGAGATATGGACGGGGACGGACTGATAGAAGGCTCGGATGGCAACCCTATCAGCTGCCCACCCGAATAGCCGCAGCCCAAAAGCGATGGCGCCCGTAGGCGCCATCACTCTCTCACCTACCGGGCATACCAGTAGGCACGTCTGCGGTTGTTGTTGAGGTCGATCTCGGGAATGCTCGGATCGAAAGTCGTGGGACCGGAGCCACCGATGATGAAGGGAACGGTCTTATCGCCAATCTCGACGAGCCCGCTGACTGCCGATGGAGGCAAGCCCCCCCCGACGAAACGGGTGAAGTTCACCGTGGCCGTCTTGAAGTCGACCGTATAAGCCCGGGCAAAACCGAGATCGGCCGTACAGGAGTTGGCTTGCGGCACATCAGGGTAGTTGGTGCTGAAATAGGTTTTTCCCGCCACCGTTGTGGGCGCGTTGACCCCTTTCTCACCGGGGTTCTTCAGATCGATGTAGAACCCCTTCACCATGAGATCGCTGGCATTGAAGGTTGACGGATTCGCCGCGAGATCGGTATTCGTCAGAGCGACAAAGGTTGAATCCATGACCGAACCGATTTCCGTGTCCTTTAGCATATAGATCCGGTTCTGCACGTTGTAAGCCAGCCCGGCTGTCGTATCCGTCGTGTAGAGAGGATGCTCGCGGTCGCCGGATACTGCCATCACGACATCGAAGTCGTTGGTGGGGATCACATCAGGCGCGAAAAGGAATTTGCGCGCGTTATTTCCCGTCCCGCCCAAAGCAGCCAGCTTGGTCAGCCTCCACTGGCCTGGATCGACAGCAGCCTGATAGCCTGCCGGCTGCAGATCCAGGCGCCAGATATTGGCTCCCGTATCCGCCGCATAGACCCTGTCGATATAACCATCGGCATTGCGATCCATCAGGGTGACATCGGCAGCGATGGAATGAGTCAAACCACTGTTTTCCACGCAAGTCGCCGTCAGTCCACTGCAGTTGGCAAGCGCTGCCCATACTACCTCGCCCGTGATGGTATCGAGGACCAATATCCCGCGGCCCATGGTATCGGCCGCCGCGACTGGATCGGCGTCCTGCTCTGGCGCATAACCGGCCCCCATGATGAGCACAGGGTTATCCCGGCCCTCCAAGAGCGCCACTTTCGGCTGAGACCAGGTTTGCCCCAGCTCCGGAATATCATCCTGATCCTTGCTCCACAGGAATTTCGGGGTCGCCGGGTCCGAAACATCCAGGGCATAGATGAGACGTCCCCCGCGTCGGGCCGTCAGATAGATATAGGTCTTGCCCGCAGTGCTCGTCCCAAGGCGGGTATCCCTGAGCACCGTGGTGGAACCATCGAAGAAGTAGTCCTTGGGCTGCTTGTTCGGGTCCATTACACCGGCGATGTCCACCAGAGGCGTATTCTGAAACAGCCGCTTGAACTTGCGATGGAATTCGGGAGCGATGAAACCCCAGAGTTCATCGCCGGCACGTACGGAACCCTTCGAGGTTGTAATCGACTGCGTCTGGTTACCGTTGACGGCACGGAAAACCCCATCGTTCGCTCCGTAGAAAACCACTACGCCGGTACTGCCGCCGTAATTGATCACGGCCGGACGCGAATGCAAGACATCCCCATGCAGCGAGGGGCGTACGGTGACAGGAGCACCCGGGCCGGCCAGCTCTTCATTACCGGCGATATCCCAGCCTCGCACCCAGTTGATCAGGTTGCTGGCGGTCAGGGCCGGCTCGATGGTGCAGCTGACACTGGCCCCAGGCATGGTGATGGCCGGACTGTCCCATTGGAAGGTGAAGGTGTTGCTTGTCGCTCCCGTAACGGTCACGTTCCTGTAGCCACTGGCCGGCAGGCCGGACAAACCGGTCACAAGGCTGCTATTTGCCTGTCCAGCGCAACTCTTGAGAATGACCGTATCACCGACGCTCAAGCCATGTGCGGTACTGGTGGTGACTGTCACCGACCGATCGGCCTTGTAGAAATCGGTATTTCCAGGGACGGAATAAGTCGACCCAGTCTGCAAATTGTTTAGGGTGTATGAAAAAGTCGTGCTCGATGCGCTGAGCACAGCACATCCCGTGGGCAGATTACATGCCCCCTCGAAGTTTGCGATCGACAGGCTATTGGAAATCAAGTCCGAAGCATTCACCCCCGAATTGGCCCCCATGAAGGGAACCGTAAAGGTGCAGGACTTGCTGGCCGCCTTGCAGCTCGTCGCTTGCCCCTGGAACTTCATCCCGGCCGACAGGGATCCGCTATACGAAGCAGCCTGCCCCACGCCAAACAGGGCGAGAGCATTCGTCATCAGAGTGCCATTACCGGTGGAGAACTCCGAGAAGCCCGAACTGCATCCACCAACACGGTTGCAGGTCAGCAGGTTACGGCCATTGTCGTTGTTGCTGTCGGCATAGCTGGCAGTCAGATTGTCAGCCCGAGCCATCTCCGCTGCCCCCCCCTTCTCGACCAGCTCACCATCCGGCGAATCGAACTGCAGTCCTTTGCCTGAGGGACTGTTGAGCCAGAAGCCGGTGGCAGGCCAGCCGGGGACTCCCGGGGTGTTCGTCGTCCAGAAGCTGACGGCATCCGGCGAAAGGGCACCCGTCGTCGGGTTGGTCTTGGAGGTTACGGTACCGGCATTGGGATCTTCGGTTGCATCCGTCAGAACGATGTTATCGCCACTATCCAGGCCCAATTGATACTGCTTCAGGTTCCCGTACCAGCGGGGATGGGCATTGTCATCCGGGCGGAACATAGCCACGAATACCTGGTTCAGATAGGTACCCTGGGTATTTGCCGTAACTGGCAGCGTAGCCGAGGCAAAAACACTGTTTTTAGCCTGAACATCATTGAAGACACTTAATATGGCATTGGACAACCCTGAGGTATTGCGGAAATCGACCAGAAAACTCTTACCACCACCTTGCTTAGCCATCTCTGCATAATAATTGATCACCGGTTGGGCCTGTCCCTGATTGGCTGAGTCGGCTACAGAAATGGTATAGGTGGTGACATTCTTGTCCGAGGCCGCACTATCGATAACCGATACTCGCTTCATGAAGCGAGTCCATTCATCGGCCCAATAGTCGTTATTGTCATTTCCCGAAGTATTGAGCAGGGGCACCGCAATGGGATCGGAAAATAACGAATACTCGTTGGAGCTGGTCGAATAGCCAAAAGAACTGGTCAGTTCGCTCTTCAGAAAAACATCTGCATCACCGCCATCCCCCGGATTGCTATTGGTGAATGCGTTTCCGATATAGATCAATACAGCGTCACGACACTGAGTCGCAACCTCGGCCAGATTGGAATAGTTGACCCCCGAACATGAATTGCTCTTTCCATTCAGCATGGCCCAGGCTTCAGCCATGGTTGCCCCAACGGCAACGCCGTTGGTCTTCACACTGTTACTGCCCGTATTCTGGAATCCCTTTATATCGGCAATGAGATTGCTTACCCCTGTGGAATCCATCAAGGCAGGAGCACGCACCAAGTATCCGCATTGTCCGTTCCCATTATTCGAAAAACCATTCTTGTTGAAAATCATCAGCCCGATCTTGACCTTCCCTAAAAGGTCCGGATCGCTCTTCAAAGTCAACAAGGCATTCACCATTGCACACTGCTCCATTCCCGAAGCAGTATTGGTTCCAAGGCTGGGAGCCCCGGAGCCATCCGCATACTGGGTGCAAACATCCTGAGCACTGGCACTGTTGTTGGCAGCGTTATCCCAAACCAGCAAGACCGTCGGCGGATTAGCTGCTGAAGGATTAAGCCCGGTATAGATATCGATATCTTCCGCCCGAGCAAGTGCACTACAAAGAAGCAACGCTAATTTTACCGCCGCAACCCAATTACCAAGTTTGCTCACAACAGCTCTCCGTCCCGCAAACTCAAAGCCCGCCCTTATGGGCACGGCGTTCCAAGTAGGGTTCTCAGATAGATACCCTGATGTACTTCCACTGAGGCCCCGGTCAGTGCGGCATCATCGACTTTTGACTGCACATCCCACATCATCCTCGAACACCAGGAGTTCCCCGAGGCAACGCCCCCCGTCAACAGGCCGCTTTCCTGCACGGCGCCACTGCCATAGCAGGAAGCATCATCCGCCCGCTTGATATCGAGTTCGGTCAACTTGATGGGTATGGAGCGTAAACATACTGGTGGACTGACCACGGCGGTGTACTCATTCACGCCATCTCCATCCAGATCCGTTGGAATACTTATTTCTGCCGTCGGTAGAGGGATGATGAAGTTCGCCTCGTTACTGATATAGGTCTCTATCGCATTCTGTGCGGTGAGCTGAGCCTCTGCTCTGTACTGTTGATTACCCGCGATGCGAAAATTGATATTCGATGAGTTGACCATTGCCGCAACGATAATTGTCAGGATGCCCAGCATGACGAGCACAACGACCAACACTGCCCCTTGCTGGCGAGAGAGGTCCTTCTTCATTCACGCACCCCGGAAATATTAGGCAAGGTCACGACCGTGCTATATATCTGACGTCTGAACTTGTCATTGAAAGGCCCAACTGGAGTCCCACGCCCCAGATCATAGGTCCGGTCATCTCTCCAGTCGTTGCTTGCCTCGGTGCTCCTGGCCAACAAGTTGATCCTGACGCTGACGACATTGGACCAGTTGGTCGCATCGATATCGGACCATCCCCCTGCCGGGCAATTGGAAGCTGCCGGCGGGGCGTCCACCGCTGGGTCTGGCACGTAACAATCAGGCGAGCCATCGGTATCCAGATCCATTCCATATTGGAAATGCATGTCTTCGATACCTTCGACGACCGACTGGCCTACAACCTGGATTCCGCCCCCCGAAACTCTGAGCTCCGCCATCTTCAGAGTCGGCACATTGTCATTTGGGCTGCATATATCGCACGCCCCCAGATAGAAAGCACGAATCGAATAAGGCCATAACACGGCAGGCAGTGAGCAATTCTTCTGCCGCAGAGAAAAAGTAGCGGTACCGGAAACGCCGAAATCCATGGGCATAGAATCTTCCTGACAGGCCGACATTTGAGCGTATGGCACTCCCGCCGAAGCCGTTGCCACACTTTCCGTTTCCACATGGCGCACCACGATAGCCTCGCTGCCCGACTTATAATTGCTGAAGCAGGTCGTATCGGCTTGAGGTAAAGATGCAATTCCCTGGATGGCTACCGGGAGAGTTGTAGTCAATGTCGTGGAGTCATAAGAAAAACCCAGCTCACCCGCAGTTGTCGGACAAGGAGTCGGCATGCTGGAAGCCGTCGTCCCGATCTGGGACATTCCATAAAATCCGCCAAGACGCAATTCGTTGCTTATGAGCTGGATGGCATAGCGCCCGTTCTCTATCTGCTCGGAAGTCTTGTCCAGATCAACACGGGTTCGGCTTACCCATAACACCAGGCTCAGAACCCCACCCAACATGAAGACGCCAATGGCCATGGCAACCATGATCTCAACGAGGCCTATACCGGCCTGCGCGGAGGTATCAGTCCGACGAGCACGTTGAAAATATCGAAGGGAACGGGTCTTTGCAGTCTTATTCTTCATGAGGAAAGTTTCCCGAATCGCACCTGCGCACTTACGGTACGACGTAGTGTTTCCTTACCATATTGATTCTCACCACAATTGTTGGCGGAGATCACCGTCTCACCCACGCCCTGCCAGGCAATGGTTATCCGATATATCTGCTGACTGGCATCGACTACCCGGATACAGCCTCGAGCCCCGATGAGGGCCCCCACATTCGTAGTTCCGGACTTTTCCGCAGCTCCCTTCAAACTGTTATCCCACTGTTGCAGATCCGATACGGCAATCGTCTGCTGCCCAGCAGTGCCTGCAGAGCAGGTGAAAGTGCCAGAGAACCCAGTTCCCAAAGTATCGGAGCCGGCGTAGCAACTAACGGCCGCACGGTTGGCGCCGACCCGCTCCTGCATGTCCTGCAGTAGAATGAGCGCCTGTACGCGCTGATACGATTCGGTTTCCTGCTGTAACGTACGAGTCACCAGCCCCGCAATTCCAAGAGCGCTGACAAGAAAAATCACCAGTGCGACTAGAACTTCGACAAGCGTGAAGCCGGAGCTTCGATTCTGCCAAGACATCAGGAACATGCTCCTATCCGATTATTGGACTTCCCACTTCCCGATACCCGTATGCAGCGAGGACTCACTTCGGCAGTGCCCGATTTGATTTCGAATGCGGCCTCTTCATTTGCCCGACCGTCGTTGCCATATGAAAGCGCGCTCACATTCGAGTCGATTTCCACATCGTTATGAGCACTGAACTCCCTCAACATCAGCCCACCAGCTTTTACCACCCAACCCTGAACCCATGTGCTCTTTGCCGAAACGCTAACTTCCGTATTGCGTTTCACTGCCTCGCTTCTGGCGAAGACCATGGCATCAACAAGATCCGAGGCGGCACTGCGAACCGATTGAGTGGCCTGATATTGCAGAAAGGAAGGAACTGCAATTGACATTAAGATGGCCATAATCACGACTGTGACCATCAACTCCACAAGAGTGAAGCCCTTGCCGGACTTGGGCGAAGCCTGCCAGGTCATGGAGTCGCCCCCTCTACTTCCAACACCGGTCACCACCACCGGAGGCGCTTTTGACGCCCAATTGATCGAGGGCGAGCACCCCACAATCGGTGTCGCCGGTCAGTTGGGCGCCGATCGGAGTCGCAGTAATCGTATAAGCTAAGCCTGTACCGGTATTGCTTACCGAGACCGTGTAATTGGGAGAGATCTCGGAACCTACGCTCAGAGCCAGATCGCTGAGGCTGCTTGCGTAACTTCGCCTATCCAGCAGATAACGCTCCTGCCTGTTAGCCACCTCCAGCATGAAGGCCTCTACCGCCGCCCTGTTCGACCTAATTACATGCTGTCGATAACTGGGCAGCGCCACGGCCATAAGAATGGCGACAATCACTACCGTGATCATCAATTCGATCAGCGTGAAGCCAGCTGCCTGACGCCACCGTGTCGTAGGACACCTTTCAAGCTCCATTAAAAAGATCTCCCATTTTCTTGATTCTTAACTGGCGCCTGCTTTTGCGGAGATACTGTAAGACCGCCAACCGCATCCAGCATCGAGCCATGTGACGAATGGTTATTAATGGCATCCCGACGGCTTCGATACTGGCGACTCATCGCCAAGGAGCCAGGCTCGCTAATCTACAAGAGGCCGTGGAATACAAAGGCACCACACCCTGGCTCTGGCTTGAATCAGCAAGCAAAGATGCGGCGAAGATAGCGCCCCTTGCCCGGGCATTCTCAGGCAAAGTGCGCAATTCCGAGATTACGCCTGAAGGCCGCCGCCCCTTGAACAGGGCATGGAAGGAGCGGCCTTGGACAAATAAGATATTTCCTCAGTCCACCGAAACGATGCGCAACTCCTTTGGCATCGAGAAGGTGATATTTTCCTTGCGCCCTTCCACTTCCTCGGCGCCAGTGGCCCCCCACTCGGACAGCCGGTCGAGTACGCCGCGCACGAGGATCTCCGGAGCCGAAGCACCGGCGGTCACGCCGATACGCTCAACGCCCTCGAACCATTCACGCTTGAGATCCTCGGCGCTGTCGACCAGGTGAGCCGGGGTGCCCAGGCGCTCTGCCAGCTCGCGCAAGCGGTTGGAGTTGGAGCTGTTGGGGCTGCCGACCACCAGTACCATATCGCAGTCGTGGGCCAGCTGCTTGAGCGCATCCTGACGGTTCTGCGTGGCATAGCAGATATCGTCCTTGCGCGGGCCATGAATGTTGGGGAACTTGGTGCGCAGGGCGTCGATGATCTTGCTGGTATCGTCCATCGACAGGGTGGTCTGGGTCACGAAGGCCAGGGCATCCGGGTTGTTCACCTCCAGGCGAGCGACATCCTCCTCATCCTCGACCAGATAGATGGCACCGCCGTTCTTGCCATCGTACTGCCCCAGGGTACCCTCGACCTCAGGATGACCGTGATGGCCGATGAGAATGCATTCGCGCCCTTCGCGGCTATAACGAGCGACTTCCATGTGCACCTTGGTGACCAGCGGACAGGTGGCGTCGAACACCTTCAGACCACGCCGCTCGGCCTCTTCGCGCACGGCCAGCGACACGCCGTGGGCGCTGAAGATGACGATGACATTGTCCGGCACCTCGTCCAGCTCTTCGACGAAGACCGCTCCGCGTGCGCGCAGATCCTCCACCACGAACTTGTTGTGTACCACTTCGTGGCGAACATAGATCGGTGGGCCGAAGACTTCTACGGCGCGGGTGACGATATCGATGGCGCGGTCAACGCCGGCGCAGAAGCCGCGCGGGTTAGCAAGTTTGATGTGCATTGGGGTTCTCGGCACAGAATCGGGAGAGTTGCAAGTGTAAACGCTGAAGGGAGGGAAAGGGCCAGGCCGGAGAAAGAGCCCAGCCCCACTCCTTCGTTGAAGTTGGAGCCTACTTAGACAGCCTTGACGTCAACGATCTCCACCTCGAAGGTCAGCGATTTGCCGGCCAGCGGGTGGTTGAAGTCGATGGTGACCTGGTTGTCGTCGAACGCCTTGACCACGCCGGGCATTTCGCTGCTGGATGCGTCGCTGAAGATCACCAATAGACCTTCGGACAGCTCCATGCCTTCGAACTGGCTGCGCGGCATGACCTGCACGTTCTGCGGGTTGGGTCGGCCGAAGCCCTGCTCCGGCTCAATCGGCAGGGTACGCCTGTCACCGGCCTTGAGACCGTACAGAGCCTGTTCGAACCCCGGCAGCAGGTTGCCGTCGCCGACCTTGAAAGTGGCCGGACTCTTGTCGAAGTTGCTGTCGACCACATCGCCGGACTGCAGCTTGATGGCGAAATGCAGGGTGACTTCCCGATCGGGTCCTATGCGCAGATCAGTCATGGGCGGGTTCTCCGGACTTCTTGCTGGTGAACATGTCGAGCGCCAGCATGATGGCGCCTATGGTGATCGCACTGTCGGCCAGGTTGAAGGCCGGGAAGAACCAGCGGTCCTGCCAGTGCACGAGGATGAAGTCGATCACATGGCCGTAAACCACGCGGTCGAACAGGTTGCCGACCGCGCCGCCCAGCACCAGGGTCAGGGCGACGGCCAACCAGGTCTCGCCGGGCTTGAGACGCTTCAGCCAGACCACCAGTACGGCACTGACCGTAATGGCGATCAGGGCGAAGAGCCAGCGCTGCCAACCGGACTCGCCGGCCAGGAAGCTGAAGGCCGCGCCGGTGTTGTAGGCCAGGGTCCAGCTGAATAGGCCGGGAATGATCGTGATCTGCTCATACAGGCGCAGCGCGCCTTCGAAATACAGCTTGCTCGCCTGGTCGAACGCGAACACGACCAGGCTGAGCCAGAGCCAGGAAAGCTTGCCGAAGCGGGAAGTCATGCCGAGGCTCCGCAGCAGGACTGGGCAATCGCGTCACGCATAGTGACGCACCTCGCCTTCGCCTTCGATATTTTCCACGCAGCGACCACAGATCTCGGGATGGGCCGGGTCGATACCGACATCTTCGCGGTGATGCCAGCAACGACCGCACTTGGCATGGCCGGACTTGACCACCTTGAGCTTGAGACCGCCGACGTCGGTTTCCACCGCATCCGCGGCAGCGGTCGCCAGGGGCTCCACGGCCGCCGCGGAGGTGATCAGCACGAAGCGCAGTTCGTCGCCCAGCTTGGCCAAGCTTTCGGTGAGCGCCTCATCGGCATAGAGGGTAACCTCGGCCTGCAAGTTTCCGCCGATGGCCTTGGCCGCGCGCTGGTTTTCCAGCTCCTTGTTGACCGCCGCCTTGACTGCCATGATCTGATCCCAGAACACACGCCCCAGCTCGAAGCCTTCCGGCAGTTCGGAGAGCCCTTCGTACCAGGTGTTGAGCATCACCGATTCGTTGCGCTCGCCAGGCAGGTACTGCCAGATCTCCTCGGCGGTGAACGCCAGGATCGGTGCGATCCAGCGCACCAAGGCCTCGCCGATGTGATACATCGCGCTCTGGCAGGAACGGCGCGCCACGCTGTCGGCGGCGGTGGTGTACTGGCGGTCCTTGATGATGTCGAGATAGAAACCGCCCAGTTCCTGCACGCAGAAGTTGTGCACCTTCTGATACACAACCCAGAAGCGATAGCTGTCGAAGGCCTCCTTGATCTCGCGCTGCAGCAGCAGGGCGCGATCCACTGCCCAGCGATCCAGCGCCAGCATGTCCTCGGTGGCCAGCAGATCCTTCGCCGGATCGAAGCCGTTGAGGTTGGAAAGCAGGAAGCGCGCGGTATTGCGGATGCGCCGGTAGGCGTCGGCGCTGCGCTGGAGGATCTGCTTGGACACCGCCATCTCGCCGGAATAGTCGGTGGCGGCGACCCACAGGCGCAGGATGTCGGCGCCCATGCTGTCGGTGATCTCCTGCGGGGCGATCACGTTACCGAGGGACTTGGACATCTTGCGGCCGTTCTCGTCCACGGTGAAGCCGTGGGTCAGCAGCCCCCGATACGGGGCGTGGCCGTCGATGGCGCAGCCGGTCAGCAGCGAGGAATGGAACCAGCCGCGGTGCTGGTCGGAGCCTTCGAGATACAGGTCGGCGCGCGGCCCCTGCTCATGGCCCATGGGGTGCGAGCCGCGCATCACGTGCCAATGGGTGGTGCCGGAGTCGAACCAGACGTCCAGGGTGTCGGCGATCTTGTCGTACTGGGCGGCCTCATCGCCGAGCAGTTCCACGGGTTCGAGCTTGAACCAGGCCTCGATGCCCTCCTTCTCGACCCGCTTGGCCACCTCTTCCATCAGATCGACGGTGCGCGGATGCAGCTCGCCGCTTTCCTTGTGCAGGAAGAACGGGATGGGCACGCCCCAGTTGCGCTGACGCGAGATGCACCAGTCGGGCCGGCCGGCGATCATGCCGTGCAGGCGGGCCTGGCCCCAGGCGGGCACGAACTGGGTCTGCTCGATGGCGGTCAGGGCCCGCTCGCGCAGGGTGGAGCCTTCGGCCGGCTGCTTGTCCATGCCGACGAACCACTGAGCGGTAGCCCGGTAGATCAGCGGGGTCTTATGCCGCCAGCAGTGCATGTAGCTGTGGGTGATGCTCGCATGCTTGAGCAAGGCCCCCACTTCATCGAGCTTGGCGACGATATTGGGATTGGCCTTCCAGATGAACTGGCCGCCGAAGAACGGCAGCGACTCGACGTACACGCCGTTGCTCTGCACCGGGCTGAGGATGTCGTCGTTGCTCATGCCGTACTGCTTGCAAGAGCGGAAGTCGTCCTCGCCGTAGGCCGGGGCCGAGTGGACGATGCCGGTGCCGGCGTCCAGCGCCACGTAATCGGCTAGGTAGACCGGCGAGAAACGCTCGTAGAACGGGTGGCGGAAACGGACCAGCTCCAGGGCCTCGCCCTTCGCCGTGGCGATCACCTGTCCGTCGAGGCCGTAGCGAGCCAGACAGCCCTCCACCAGTTCCTCGGCCAGCACCAGCTGGCGGTCGCCGCAATCGACCAGGGCATAGATGAATTCCGGATGGACGTTCAGCGCCTGGTTGGCCGGGATGGTCCAGGGGGTGGTGGTCCAGATCACGATGCTGGTCGGCTTGTCCAGGCTGGAAAGCCCGAAAGCGGCGGCCAGCTTGTCGGCATCCTCCACCTGGAAGGCCACGTCGATGGCATCGGATTTCTTGTCCTGGTATTCGACCTCCGCCTCGGCCAGCGCCGAGCCGCAATCGAAGCACCAGTTCACCGGCTTCAGGCCCTTGAACACGAAGCCGCCCTCGACCATCTTGGCCAGGGCACGGATCTCTCCGGCCTCGTTGGAGAAGTCCATGGTCCGGTAGGGGTTCGCCCAGTCGCCGAGCACGCCGAGACGAATGAAGTCGGCTTTCTGCCCCTCCACCTGCTCGGCGGCGTAGGCACGGCAGCGCTCGCGGGTCAGGTCCGCCGGCTGGTTCTTGCCGAAGGTGGTCTCGACCTTGTGCTCGATGGGCAGGCCGTGGCAGTCCCAACCCGGGACGTAGGGAGCGTCGAAACCGGCCAGGGTCTTGGAACGGACGATCATGTCCTTGATGATCTTGTTCACCGCGTGGCCGATGTGAATGTTGCCGTTGGCGTACGGCGGGCCGTCGTGCAGGATGAACTTCGGACGCCCCTCGCCGATCTGCCGGAGCTTCTGGTACAGGCCGATGCTGTTCCAATGCTGCAGCATTTCCGGCTCGCGCTGCGGCAGGCCGGCCTTCATCGGGAATGCCGTCTCCGGCAGATTGAGGGTCGCTTTGTAGTCGGTCATCGTCATTCAGGCTCGTGATTAAGCGGTTGACCCTGCCAGTAGGCACGGGCGGCGGCGATATCCGCATCGATCGCCGTTTTCAGCGCCGCCAGTGAGGCGAAACGCTGCTCGTCGCGCAGCTTATGGTGAAAGGTAACGGCCAGGTGCCGACCGTACAGGTCGCCGGCGAAATCCAGCAGATGCATCTCCAGATGGGCCCGCCCATCGCCGTCCACGGAAGGTCGCACGCCGATGTTGGCCACTCCCGGCCAGCGCCGCCCATCCAGCTCGGTGCTCACCACGTAGACACCGCAGAGCGGAACACGGCGCCGCTTGAGCTGGATGTTCGCGGTCGGCGCCCCCAGCTGACGGCCCAGCTTCTGTCCGTGCAGGACTCGTCCGGAAATGCTGAACGGCCGGCCGAGCAGGCGCTCGACCAGAGCCATGTCGCCGGACTGCAGCGCCTCGCGCACCCGGGTGCTGCTGACCCGCTCGCCGTTCACCTCGACCGTAGTGGCCGCCTCGACCGTGAAGCCTTCGCTCGTCCCGGCACGGCAGAGGAAGTCGAAATCGCCGGCACGGTCGCAGCCGAAACGGAAATCGTCGCCCACTTCCAGATGGCGCACTCCCAGTCCGTCGACCAGCACCGTTTCCACGAATGCCTGGGCGCTCAACTCGCGCAGGCGACGATTGAAGGCCAGGCACAGCACCCGGTCGACACCTTCCGCGGCGAGCAGTTCGAGCTTCTCGCGCAGGCGGGTCAGGCGCGGCGGGGCCGTATCGGGGGAGAAGAACTCACGTGGCTGAGGCTCGAAGATCACCACGCAGCTGGGTAGCCCCAGGGCAGCCGAACGCTCGCGCATGCGCGCGAGGATAGCCTGGTGGCCACGATGGACACCGTCGAAATTCCCAATGGTGGCGACACAACCCCGATGCTGGGGCCGCAGATTGTGGAGGCCTCGAACCAGCTGCATAGGACACATCTTGCTTACAAAGTGGTCGATTATACGCACAGCCGACGCCGGGCAACAGGCCAGCAGTCGCGCCTCCAGCCGGAAGTCTGCCGCCAAGCGGCAGGTCTCGTCCCGGCTCGCGCCACCCTCGCGCCTTCGGTCATGCGATCGCCCTGCGGGAAAAATCCCGCAGGCGAAAGCCGAGCGCTGCCAACACTCCGAAATAGGTCAGCACGCCTGCCAGCACCAGGATGCCCAGGCGCAGGAAGCGCTCCGGCATACCACCCAGATCCCAGGCCGGCATCAACTGCATCAGCCCTAGCAGCACGCCAACCATCGCCAGCACTGCCACCACCAGCTTGAGGATGAACTTACCCCAACCCGGCTGCGGCTCGAACAAGCGCTGGCTGCGCAGCTTCCAGTAGAGCAGAGCGGCGTTCAGGCAGGCCGCCAGACCGATGGACAGCGCCAGGCCGACATGCCTGAGCGGAACGATGAAGACCAGATTCATCAACTGGGTCACCACCAGGGTGAAGACGGCGATCCGCACCGGCGTCCGGATGTTCTGCTGAGCGTAGAACCCGGGCGCCAGTACCTTGACCAGGATGATACCGAGCAGGCCGATCGAGTAGGCGATCAGCGCCCGCTGGGTCATCAGGGCGTCGTGGGCGTCAAACCTGCCGTACTGGAACAGGGACACGGTGAGCGGCTCGGCCAGGATCGCCAGCGCCAGGGCGCAGGGCAGCACCAGCAGGAAACACAGGCGCAGCCCCCAGTCGAGCAGGCGCGAATACTCGTGGCGATCCTTGCTGGCGTAGGTCTTCGACAGAGCCGGCAGCAGGATGGTCCCCAGCGCCACGCCGAGCACCCCGGACGGCAGCTCCATCAGGCGGTCGGCATAGTACATCCAAGACACCGAGCCGGCCGCCAGGAAGGAGGCGAAGATGGTGTTGATGATCAGCGAAATCTGTCCTACCGAAACGCCGAGAATTGCCGGCAGCATCTGCCTGAGCACCCGCCAGACACCACTGTCGCGCAGATTCAGGCGCGGCAGCACCAGCATGCCGATCTTCCTCAGGTGCGGCAGCTGGTAGAGCAGTTGCAGCAGCCCGCCGGCCAGCACTGCCCAGGCCAGGGCCAGCACCGGCGGATCGAAATACGGTGTGAGGAACAGGGCAAAGCCGATCATGCTGACGTTCAGCAGGGTCGGCACGAAGGCCGGTACGGCGAAGCGGTTCCAGGTGTTCAGGATTGCCCCGGCCAGGGACGACAGCGAAATCAGCAATATATAAGGAAAGGTGATTCGCAACAGAGCGGAGGTCAGGTCGAATTTCTCCGGCGTATCGGCAAAGCCCGGGGCCGAGATCCAGATGACCCAGGGCGCGGCGAGTACGCCCAGGAGGGTCACCAGCGCCAGCGCCAGGGTCAGCAGGCCGGCAACATAGGCCACGAAGGTGCGAGTCGCCTCCTCGCCCTGCTGGGTCTTGTATTCGGCCAGGATCGGTACGAAAGCCTGGGAAAATGCCCCTTCGGCAAAGATGCGGCGCAGCAGGTTGGGCAGCTTGAAGGCGACGAAAAAGGCGTCGGTGGCCATGCCCGCGCCGAAGATCCGCGCCACTATGGTATCGCGCACGAACCCCAGCACACGGGACAGCATGGTGATGGAACTGACTGCCGCCAGCGACTTGAGTAGATTCATAGAGTGGGCTGCATCCTGACCGGAAAGGCTGCGCTTGCCCAGAGGCAGCGAGGCCGCCGAGTGTAGAGCCCACGCCTGACTGCCGCAACGCACCGGGACCGGGGAGGACCGAATTCTTTCACCTGCCGGCGACCACTCCCCGAGGGGATCGCCTCCCCCTGCAGATTGCCCGCCCCTTGACAACCCCCTGACAGCTCGGCATGATTCGCGGCCTTATTTGTTCGTATCCCCCCAGTTTTCGAGGAGCTTGACGGTGGCCAACTCACCTTCTGCCAAAAAACGCGCCAAACAGGCTGAGAAGCGTCGTAGCCATAACGCCAGCCTGCGCTCGATGGTTCGTACCTACATCAAGAACGTGGTCAAGGCTATCGACGCCAAGGACCTGGAGAAAGCCCAAGCAGCCTACACTGCAGCCGTTCCGGTCATCGACCGCATGGCCGACAAGGGCATCATCCACAAGAACAAGGCCGCTCGTCACAAGAGCCGCCTGAACGCACACATCAAGGCACTCGGCCAAGCCGCAGCCTGATCGAAGCGTTCAAATGAAAAACCGGCCGACGGCCGGTTTTTTTATTGCCCGCGAGTTCTAAACGGGAGCGAGCCGCACCCCGCTCCCGCTCCATTCACTCGCGCCAGGGCACGATCGGAATCGCCGTCACGGCATTCTGCGGACTACCCTCGATCACCCTGTCGCTATAGACCAGATAGACCAGGGTATTACGCTTCCTGTCCAGGAAGCGCACCACCTGCATGGTCTTGAATACCAGCGATGTGCGCTCCTTGAACACCTCCTCGCCATCCTTCAACTCCTCGCGAAAACTGATCGGCCCGACTTGGCGACAGGCAATGGAGGCTTCGGCCCGATCTTCGGCCAACCCCAGCCCCCCCTTGACGCCACCGGTCTTGGCTCGCGACAGGTAGCAGGTCACCCCCGCAACCTTGGGATCGTCGAAGGCCTCGACCACGATCTTGTCGTTCGGCCCGACCCACTTGAACACCGTGGAGACCTCGCCGATCTCCTCCGCCAGAGCCAGAGGCGACAACAGCGCCGCCAACACCAATCCAATCACGCGCATGCCAGCTTTCCTCAGACCAGAATCAGATTGTCGCGATGAACCAACTCCGGCTCATCCACGTAGCCCAACAGCTTCTCGATCAGATCGGAAGAGTGCCCGATGATCTTTTGCGCCTCGACGGCACTGTAGTTGGCCAGGCCACGAGCCACTTCCCTGCCCTCCTGATCGATGCAAACCACCATCTCGCCGCGCCGGAAATTTCCCTCGATCTCCGTCACCCCGACAGGCAACAGACTCTTGTGATCCCGCACCAGGGCCTGCACGGCACCGCCGTCCAGCACCAGGGTTCCGCGCATCTGCAGATGGCCGGCCAGCCATTGCTTGCGAGCGGCCAGCATCTCCTGTTCCGGAACCAGCAGAGTGCCTAGCCGCTCCCCGGCCTTGAGCCGCCCCAGCACCCGCTCGATCCGCCCACCGACGATCACCGTGTGCGCTCCCGAACGCGCCGCCAGCCGTGCCGCGCGCAGCTTGGTCTGCATCCCGCCACGCCCCAGGGCGCCACCCGTACCGCCGGCAACGCCATCCAGCGCCGGATCGTCGGCTCGCGCCTCGAAGATCAGCTTGGCATCCGGGTTATTGCGCGGATCCGCATCGAACATGCCATCGCGATCAGTCAGGATGACCAGCAGATCTGCCTCTACCAGATTGGCCACCAGAGCCGCCAGGGTATCGTTGTCGCCGAAGCGAATCTCATCAGTCACCACGGTGTCGTTCTCGTTGATCACCGGAATCACCCCGAGATCCACCAAGGTCCGCAGCGTGCTGCGTGCATTCAGATAACGCTTGCGATCGGAAAGATCGTCATGGGTCACGAGGATCTGTGCGGTATGCAGGCCGTGCCTGGAGAAACTGGACTCCCAGGCCTGGACCAGCCCCATCTGCCCGACGGCGGCGGCCGCCTGCAGCTCGCGAATAGCCTTCGGCCGAGCGCTCCAACCGAGCCGGCTCATACCCGCCGCCACCGCCCCCGAAGAGACCAGCACCAGCTCGACGCCGGCCTCGCGCAGAGCCACCATCTGCTCGACCCAGACCGCCATCGAGTCATGATCCAGACCACGGCCGTCGGCGGTCAGCAGGGCACTGCCGATCTTCACCACCCAACGCCGCGCACCCGTTACCTTATCGCGCATCATCTCAGCCTTTCCGCCCTATCAGTCAGACGGCGAGCCCGGCCCGCCGCCGGAATTCGCGAACGAACTCGTCCGCCCGACAAAATCAATGCACGTAGAAGATCTCCGGCCCGTCACCATCGTCTTCGTCGTCGAAATCGTCCTCGTCCTCCAGCACATCGGCACTCTTCAGCCCGGCGCGACGCAGCGCGCGCTGATCGTCCAGCGCCTGCAGGCGCGCCCTCGCTTCGTCCTCGATGCGCTGATCCAGCTCGGCCAGAGCCTCGGCGTATTCGGGCTCATCGGCAATACGCAGGGTCCGCTCGTCCAGATAGCGCATGATGTCCTGGCAGAGCGCCTCGGTCCCCTCGCGCTCCAGCGCAGAGATGACATACACCGGCCCCTTCCAGTCGAGTCGTTCGATCACGGCGCGCAGGCGCTCCTCTCGCTCCTCGTCGAGCAACTGGTCAGCCTTGTTCAGCACCAGCCAGCGCTCGCGCTCGGTCAGCGCCGGACTGAACTTCTCCAGCTCGTGGATGATGGTTTCGGCCGCCTCGGCAGGATCGCTTTCATCCAGCGGCGCCATGTCCACCAGATGCAGCAATAGCCGGGTACGGGCCAAGTGCTTGAGGAAGCGGATACCCAGCCCAGCCCCCTCCGACGCCCCCTCGATGAGGCCTGGGATGTCGGCGACCACGAAGCTCTTGTAGCGACCGACGCTGACTACCCCCAGGTTCGGTACCAAGGTGGTGAAGGGGTAATCGGCCACCTTCGGCTTGGCGGCCGAAACCGCGCGAATGAAGGTGCTCTTGCCGGCGTTCGGCAGACCGAGCAGACCGACGTCCGCCAACACCTTCAGCTCCAGCTTGAGATCGCGCGCCTCCCCCGGTTTGCCCGGCGTGGTCTGCCGCGGAGCCCGATTGGTACTGGACTTGAAGCGGGTATTGCCGAGCCCGTGCCAGCCGCCCTGGGCGACCAGAAGGCGCTGCCCGGGCTTGGTCAGGTCGCCGATGATCTCCTGAGTGCCGGCATCGATCACCGTCGTACCGACCGGCACCGGCAGAACCAGATCCTCACCCTTGGCCCCGGTGCAGTCGGTGCTGCCACCCTTCTCGCCATTCTGCGCCATGAAGCGCCGGGTGTAGCGGTAGTCCACCAAGGTATTGAGGTTCTCGTCGGCCTCCAGATACACGGAGCCGCCGTCACCGCCATCACCACCGTTGGGGCCGCCCTTCTCGATGAACTTCTCTCGACGAAAGCTCATCATGCCATTGCCGCCATCGCCGGCTTTTACAAAAATCGATACTTCATCGACGAATTTCATGGGTACGCCTCCCGCCGGGGCGGGCTGATTGAATCGAGGTCTAACAGGATATAAAAACAAAAAAGCCCCGTCGCATGACAGGGCTTTTCCGGCAAAGCCGCGATCAGGCCTGGACGACGCTCACGTAGCGACGACCAAAGGCACCTTTCACTTCGAACTTGACCACGCCTTCCACTTTCGCGAACAGGGTGTGATCCTTGCCGATGCCCACGCCGTAGCCGGGGTGGAACTGGGTGCCGCGCTGACGCACGATGATGTTGCCGGCCTTGATGACCTGACCACCGTAGATCTTCACGCCAAGACGTTTACTTTCTGAGTCGCGGCCGTTGCGGGTAGAACCGCCAGCTTTTTTGTGTGCCATGAGTTCAATACTCCAAATTGCGGGGATTCAGGCGGAAAATTCCGATCAGCCCTGAATACCGGTGATTTTGACCTCGGTGAACCACTGACGGTGGCCCTGGTGCTTCATGTGGTGCTTACGACGGCGGAACTTGATGATGCTCACCTTGTCGTGGCGGCCCTGACCGATCACTTCGGCAGTCACCTTGGCGCCTTCGACCACCGGAGCACCGATTTTCACGTCGTCGCCGTTGCCGATCAGCAGCACGCGATCGAAAGTGACCGACTCGCCGGTGCCCACTTCGAGCTTTTCAATCTTGAGGAATTCACCTTCGGCAACTTTGTACTGCTTGCCGCCGGTAACGATTACTGCGTACATGGTATGTCTCCGTTTGATCCTGCTCACCCAGCGCTTTATAGGGATAATGATCGGCCGGCATGGCTGCACGGAACCGTTTGACCGCTCCGCGCAATTGCGTAAGACAGGGAAATACCCAGGGAAGTTAGGGCCAGCGATTGTACGCGGGGGCCCCATCGCGCGCAAGCGGCGCAGGGCCTTGCCTTGACAGTGCAAGACCTGCCACCTAGCATGCCCGCGCAACCCATGAGCAGCTCGAGGCGTTGATGCAACCCCAAGCCTTTTACCGCGTGGTAGCGGATGATTTCAACGCTGTCGACGGCATTATCCGCAAGCAGCTCACCTCCCACGTGCCGCTGGTGGAAAAGATCGGCGACTACATAGTCTCCGCTGGCGGCAAGCGCTTGAGGCCGTTGCTGGTTCTGCTCAGCGGCAGCGCTCTGGGCTACCGCAACGATCAACTGCGCCTGCTGGCCGCCATCATCGAGTTCCTGCATACCTCCACCCTGCTGCATGACGACGTGGTCGACGCCTCCGGACTGCGCCGCGGTCGATCCACCGCCAACTCCCTGTGGGGCAATGCGCCGAGCGTGCTGGTGGGCGACTTCCTCTACGCTCGCTCCTTCGAGATGATGGTCGAACTCGCCTCCATGCCGGTGATGCGCATCATTTCCCAAGCTACCCGGGTGATCGCCGAAGGCGAGGTGCTGCAGCTGTCGAAGATCCGCGATGCCAGCACCACCGAGGAGACCTACATGGAGGTCATCCGCGGCAAGACCGCGATGCTGTTCGAGGCCTCGAGCCACAGCGCCGCCGTTCTCGCCGGAGCCAGCGCCGAGCAGGCGGAAGCCCTGCGCCAGTTCGGGGATCTTCTCGGCATCGCCTTCCAACTGGTCGACGACCTGCTCGACTACCGTGGCGATGCGGAAACCCTGGGCAAGAACGTCGGCGACGATCTGGCCGAAGGCAAGCCTACCCTGCCCCTGATCTACACCATGCGTGAAGGCACCCCCGAGCAGGCCGCCCTGGTAAGAAAGGCGATCCAGAAAGGCGGCATTGAGGACCTCTCCAGCATCCTCGAAGCCGTGGAGGCCGCAGGCGCTCTCGACTACACGGCACGCCTGGCGCGCGACCATGCCGACCGAGCCATCGCCTGCCTCGATGTCCTGCCCGACAACGAATACCGCGACGCCATGATCGAACTGACCCGCTTTGCCGTGGCGCGGACGTACTGATCGCCAACGATGCATCCGAGCCCGTCGCGCCCCAGGCGTGGACGGGCTTTTTCTTGGCTCGAAGAAAAACCGTATCGCTCTTGCAATTTTGCAAATAAAAATTATTCTCATCTAAACCTTGTTCGGGAGATGAGACATGACCTATCTGATCGACGCCTGGCTGGAACGCCCCCATCCTTGTCTACGCCTCCTTCACCGGGAGACCGGCGAGGTCTGCGCCGTGCTGGACGAGGAGGATCTGGACGAACTGCGCGCCCAAGGCGATCTGGAACTGGGAGAGCTGAACTCCTCCGAGCCACAGATCCTCAAGGAAATCGTCCGCAACCTGTTCCTGTTCTGCTACAGCCGCGTCCTGCGACCGGGGTAGCGATGGCACCGAATGGCAGAAACGCGAAAGCCGGACCAATGGCCCGGCTTTCGGTGATGCTGGCAACCTGAGATCGATCAGAGCACGTCGAGCAGCTCGACGTCGAACACCAGGACGCTATGGGGCGGAATGCTGCCGACCGCCTGAGCGCCGTAGGCCAATTCGCTCGGTACATGGAGACGCCACTTGCTGCCGGCGTTCATCAGCTGCAGGGCTTCGGTCCAGCCGGCGATCACGCCGCCGACCGGAAACTCGGCCGGCTGACCGCGCTGGTAGGAGCTGTCGAACACGGTGCCGTCGATCAGGGTACCGTGGTAGTGGGTGCGCACGGTGTCCTCGCGGCTCGGCTTGCGCCCTTCACCAGCGCTCAGTACTTCGAACTGCAGGCCGGAAGGCAGCACGGTCACGCCTTCGCGCTTGGCGTTCTCGGCAAGATAGGCGACGCCCTCGGCTGCAGCCGCCTCGGCCTTGGCCTTGGCGTCGGCCTGCATGCGCTCGCGGATCACCTGGAAGCTGGCAGACATCTCGTCCGCGCCCACCGCACTGGGCTTGCCGTTGAAGGCATCGGCGAGACCGGCCAGCAGCGCGTCCAGGCTCACTCCGGGCGGAGGGTTGTCACGGATCTGATCACCCAACTGCCGGCCGATGCCGTAGCTGACACGAGCTTCGTCGGTGGAAAGGTTGAGTTCGGACATGCTACGGCTCCACTTGGTTAAAAAGGCTGGACAGACTAGCACATGCGGGCAGCCGAACCGAGCGGATGGCCGATCGGGAAAGACGAGCATTCAACTAGGTCGGAGGCTCCGCCCACAAGGTCTCCAGCCGTCAAATACCGATCCGACATAATCAGGCCTTTTGTGGATAACTTTGTTGATAAAGGCGGGATGAATCCAGCGCAAACAGCCCACCCGTTCAGTGTTCGGTGGACAGGAAACCGCCTCGTCGATGCCGCCAGGCCTCGTTCACCCGGCGCAGCTCGGCCTGCAGATGGAGGCGCCAGATGAGCATCTCGGAACACTCGACATAATCCAGTCCGGCCAGGTTCGTGGCGATCTCAGCGAGTATCGCCTCGGCCTCCCGAGCCCCGTGGAACGGGCCTTGCGCCCTGACCGAAGAGGGCTGCGCTCCGGATGTACCGGCGGCACACAGTAGCGCCCACACCCCTTGATCGCCGACCAGCGGCCGAACCACGAACTCGATGCGGATTTCCATTCCCAGGCAACGCCGGGTGAAACAGAGACTGCGCGGCATAGGTTGATCCCCCTCAGGGCTCACTTTCAGCCTACACCCACGCCTGCCGCACAGGAAGCCTTTTCAGCCTGTGGATAACTCTGTGCATGATCCGCAAGACAACGGGAATGCCCTGCATGGCATCCCGTTATCCTCGTTCACCGGCAGCGCTCATTCCTTGACGTTGATATGCGGCGCCTTCTGCTTGGTCTCTTCGTCCTCGACTCCCATTTCGGCGATTTCCCGCAGCCGCTCGACCACGCGTGCGTTGACGCTGCTCGCAGGGAAACGCCCCTCGCCGTCCGGCGTGCCGGCCGGTTCGCCGAGCAGCAGACCGAGCGCTTCGTCCACCTGACGCACGGCGTAGACATGGAAGCGACCGACCCTCACCGCCTGCAGCACGCGCTCGTCGAGCATCAGGTTGCTGACGTTGGCCCGCGGGATAATTACGCCCTGCTCGCCGGTCAGGCCGCGGGCCTCGCAGAGACGGAAGAAGCCTTCGATCTTCTCGTTGACCCCGCCGACCGCCTGCACCTCGCCGAACTGGTTGATCGAGCCGGTGATGGCGAAGCACTGCCTGAGCGGGGTGCGCGACAGCGCCGAGATCAGCGTGCAGACCTCGCCGAGCGAGGCGCTGTCGCCATCCACGTAGCCATAGCTTTGCTCCAGGGCGATGCTGGCGGAAATTTCCAGGGGAAACTCCTGGGCGTAACGGCTGCCCAGGTAGCCGGTGAGGATCATCACCCCCTTGGAGTGGATCGGCTGGCCGAGGCTGACCTCACGCTCGATGTCGACGATGCCCGAGCCGCCCGGATAGACGGTGGCGGAGATCCGCGCCGGCACGCCGAAGGCCGAGTCGCCGACCTGCAGCACGGTCAGGCCGTTGCACTTGCCGGTCGCCGCGCCCTGGGTGTCGATCAGGATGATGCCGGCCAGCATGTCGTCGAGAATGCGCGCCGAGACGCGGCCGGTGCGGGTTTCCTTGGCCTTCAGGGCTCGCTCGATGTGGCCGATGTCGGTGACCTTGTCGCCGGCCAGCTGACGGATGAAGTCGGCCTCGCTGACCAGCTGGAACAGATCGCCGATGCGCGCCGACAAGCGCCCCTGGTGCTCGGCCAGACGCGCGCTGTAAGTGGCAAGACGGGCCACCGCGGCCGAGGTGAGCGATGCCAGCCCCTCCTCCGTGGTCCGAGTCTTGAGTAACTGGGCGAACTGTTCGAGGCTGTCCTCGGCCAGGGGGATCTCCTCGTCGAAGTCCACCAGCACGCGGAACATCTCCTGGAAGTCCGGATCCACGTCCTGCAGCGTGTAATAAATCTCGCGCGAACCGATGATCACCACCTTGACCTGCAGCGGAATGACCTGCGGATTCAGGGTTACCGTGGCCAGCCGGCCCAGCTCGGCCAGCGGCGACTCCATCTTCAGCTGGCGCGAATGCAGGGCGCGCTTGAGCGCATCCCAGACGAAGGGCTCGCCGAACAGCTTCTCCGCCTCGAGTACCAGGAAGCCACCGTTGGCACGGTGCAGCGCCCCCGGGCGCAGCTGTCGGTAGCTGGTGTAGAGAGCGCCCTGATCGGTGCTGTATTCGATGCGGCCGAACAGGTTGTCGTAGGTGGGATGCGGCTCGAATACCACCGGCGCACCGCCCCGGCTGTGATGGCCGACCACCAGGCTCGGACAATACTGCTCCATCAGCAACGCGCGGCGCTGGGCGTCCGAGCCGCTCTCGTCGGCCAGCTGCTCGACCACCGTCTTCAGCAGGTTGACCTGCATCGCCTGGAGATAGGCGCAGACCCCGGCGCTTTCCGCGTACTTTTCCGACAGCGGCGCCAGCAGCGGCTGCAGGGCCAGGGTGATGGTCTCCTCGTTGAGCCGGCGCAGCTGGTTGCTCGACTCGCGCTTCCACTGCGGCAGGCTGGAGAGTTCCTCGTTGAGGCGCTCCTCGAGGCCGGCGATATCCTCGTGAAAACGTTCGCGCTCGGCCTCGGGCAGCTGGGCGAATTCGGTCTCGTCCAAGGCCTTGCCATCCTTCATCGGCGTGAAGGCGATGTTGGCGCTGTCGCGGTACAGAGCGACATCCTTCTCCAGCGCCAGCCGCTCGATCAGGTCCAGGGCCCGGTCGTAGCGCTGGTTGAAGCCGCGATCGATGGCGCCCTTCTTCTGCTGGTAGGTGGGCGTCTCGAACACCGCGGGGAAGGTCGCCAGCAGGTTGTCGATCAGATGGACGATGTCGTCGATGAATTCGCTGGCGCTGCCGGGCGCCAGCTCCAGCGAGCGCGGCTCGCGGGGTTCGTCGAAATGATTGACGTAGACCCAGTCGCAGGGGGTGGCCAGGCGCTTGGCCTCGGTCTGCAGGTAGCGCTTGACGTAGGAAAAACGGCCGGTGCCGGGCTCGCCCATGACGAAGACGTTGTAGCCCGGGCGCGGCATCGCCACGCCGAACTGCAGGGCCTGTACCGCACGCTCCTGGCCCAGCACGCCGCGGAAGGGCTCCAGGTCGTCGGTGGTGTTGAAATCGAACTGGGAGGGCGCGAAGGGACGGGTCAGCTCATCGGGGCTCAGGCGCAGGCCGGCGGCAACGGAGTCGGGCATCGGGAATCCTTACATCGGGCGGCACGGGCCGCGGGGAGTGATGCCGGCATTCTGGCTTCGAGTCCGACCTGCCGCAAGGTGTCAGCCCGGAAGGTTCACGGCGTCCGATCCGTGCAGCTCAGGCAGTACTCGGCGGTCGGCAACGCGGCCAGGCGCGCCGGCTCGATGGGCGCGCCGCAGCGCAGACAGGCGCCGTAGGCTCCCTCCGCCAGCCGCTGACGGGCCCGTGCGACCGCGCGCAGCCCCTCCTCGGCCTCGGCCAGCAGAGCCCGCAGCACGTCGTCGTTCTGCCGCTCGCTGGCCTGCTCGGCGGAGTCCGCCGCATGGGGCTGGCCCAGATCGCCGCGGATGGCGCTGACCCGCTGGCTGTATTCGAGATGGAGACGGTCGAGGGCAACCCGGGGATCGAAGGTGGACATGCTGGCGTTCTCTCGCGTTCATGCTGAATGATGGTTCCAGTTTGGCCCAGACAAGCCGAATCGCACTGATCTGGAGCAATCATCGCAATACGCAGCGGCCGTCCTTGACACTTCGCCCGCGTTACAAAATGCTGCTAGCGGGCCGGCAGGGGCCGGCCCATCGTCCACATGAAGAAGAGATCATCAATGAAACGGATTCTGCTTGGTTCCCTGCTCGCCGCCACCGCTCTCAACGCCTTCGCCGAAGCACCCGGCGGCCCGGGCTGCGGCTGGGGCAACATGCTGTTCAAGGGCCAGCGCGGTCTGCCCTCGCACCTGGTCGCCTCGACCACCAACGGCACCTCCGGCAACGCCACCTTTGGCATGACCTCCGGCACCAACGGCTGCTCCACCAAGGGCGCCCTCTCCTACAACGGTAAGCCGATGATCGTGCTCGGCAGCATCATGGACGAACTGTCCGAGGACATGGCCAAGGGCGAAGGCGAAGCCCTAACCACCTATGCCGTGGTGCTCGGCGTGCAGCCGGAAGACCGCGCCCACTTCGCCGCCGTGACCCACCAGCACTTCAGCGAGATCTTCAGCTCCGCCGACGTCACCGCCGAAGACGTGCATGCTGCCACCCTGGCCGTGCTGAAGAACGACGCACGCCTGGCCAAGTACGCCGAGCAGGCCTGATCCCAGACCGCGAGACGTCCACGCGCCCGCTTCGGCGGGCCTCTTCGCGCCTCCACGCTGCCGGCCCCAGATGCTCAAACGCCTGCTTCCCCTCGTGCTGAGCGGCGCCTGTGCCGCGCTCCACGCGGCCCCTGCGCCCACCGAAAGCCGCCTGCAGAGCCTGGCAGCCGAGCCGTTCTGGCTCTCGCTCGGCCACTACGAGCGCAGCCGGCTGGGCAGCTGGCGCAGCTATGTGGACGACGCCAGATTCTTCCTGTCGCCGCAGGGCGCGCACGACCCGGCCGCCGAGCTGGCCGCCACCCTCCGCGCGCTGTACCGGGACCCGGCCCTCGGCGATCGCCATCCCCAGTGCGTCTATCCGGCTCGCACCCGCTGGCTGAAGGAGCGGCTCACACTCGACAACCTACCCGAGGTGCAGTGCCCCGAATTCACCCGGTGGTGGCAGGACATCGCCCCGCACAGCGCTGTGCTGGTGTTTCCCGCCGCCTACCTGAACAGCCCCTCGTCGATGTTCGGCCATACCCTGCTGCGCGTCGACCAGGCCGACGTCGACAGACAGGGCACCGCCCTGCTCAGCTATGCGCTGAACTTCGGCGCCCACATCGAGGGCATGGACAACAGCATCCTGTATGCCTGGAAGGGCGTGATGGGCGGCTATCCGGGGCTGTTCGCCCTGATGCCCTACAACGACAAGCTGTCCGAATACAGCCGCCTGGAAAACCGCGACCTGTGGGAGTACCGGCTGAACCTGACGCCCGAGGAAACCGGGCGAATGATCGAACACGTCTGGGAACTCAAGCAGATCCGCTTCGATTACTTCTTCTTCGACGAGAACTGCTCGTACCGCCTGCTGGAACTGCTGGAGATCGCCCGTCCTGGACTCGAACTGACCGATCAGTTCCCCTTCACCGCCATCCCCACCGACACGGTGCGGGCGGTGGAACAGGCCGGGCTGATCGAGGCCATCGACTACCGGCCGTCCAAGGAAAAGGAGCTGCTGACCCGCGCCCGCTCGCTGGATCGACGGGAGCAGGACTGGGTCGAGCGTCTGGCCGTCGACCCGGCCGCGCTGGACGATCCGGCCTTCCAGACCCGGCCGGCCGAACGCCGGGCGCTGATGCAGGACGCCGCCTTCCGCCTGACCCGCTATCGCCAGTCCGGCAAGGAGCGCGATGAAGACGGCGCACGCACCAGCTTCCGCCTGCTTCAGGCGATCAACCGCAACCCGCCGCCACGCCTGGCGGTCGAGCGCCCGGCCCGGCCCGAGCAGGGCCACCGCTCGCATACCTGGCAACTCGGCCTCGGCAGCCGCGACCACCGGACCTTCGCCGAATACGGCCTGCGCATGGCCTACCACGACCTGCTCGACAACCTCCACGGCTTTCCCATCGGCGCGCAGATCGAGATCCTCCAGCTCAAGCTGCGCCAGTACGAGGGCAACCATTGGCAGTTGCAGCAGCTGGACCTGGCCAACATCCGCTCGCTGACCCCGCGCAGCGGCCTGCTCAAGCCCTGGTCCTGGCAGGTCGGCGGCGGCCTGGAGCGGGTCCTCGGCAAGCACGGCGAGGCGCAGCTGGTCGGCCGCGTCGGCGGCGGCGCCGGCTTCACCTGGCAGCTGGACGACGAGCTCTACGGCTTCGCCCTGGCCACCCTGCGCCTGGAGCAGAACCAGGACTTCGCCGCTTTCATCAGCCCGGCCGGCGGCTTCGATGCCGGCCTCCTGTGGCGCAACCGGCTGGGCAACCTGAGCCTGGAAACCACCACCGACTACTTCGCCAACGGCGAGGTCCGCCGCCGCTTCGACCTCTCCCAGCACTGGGAGCTGGCCGACAACCTCGGCCTGCGCCTGTCGGCCCGGCGCGAGTTCAGCCATCTGGCCGGGCCGGTCAACGATCTGATGCTGCAACTGCGCTGGTATCAGTACTGAGAACGCCGGTCGCCCCCGCTGCCCCCTGCCGGGCAGTCGCTGGACAGCGCACCGATGCTTGTCTAGGTTCAAAGCCATCGCAGCAGTGGACGAGGGCTCCGTCATGGCACTCAGACATGCACTCTCCGGCGAAGTGGTGAACATCCGCAACGCCTTCGCCCAGACGGCCGGCGACCAGTCCCAGGCGCTGGTCAGCACGCCGGACATCGAGGTCGTGCGCCTGGCCCTCGAGTCCGGCAAGGTGCTGGCGGATTACCAGGTGGAGGGCCCGGTGACCCTGCATTGCCTGGAGGGCGCCATCGAGGTCGGGATCGACGACCAGTGGAGGCCCATGCAGGCTGGCGACCTCCTGTACCTGACCGGAGGCACCCGCTGCACGGTGAAAGCACGGCAGGAATCCCTGGTCCTGCTGACCATCTTCCGCCGGCCCCAGTAGCTCCGGGCCGGAGCGGACCGGCACACGGACACGGACACGGAGGCAAAGCCATGAACGAGCCGAGCGGGCGGCCGGAGCGGGAACCCTTCTATCTGCCGGCCGGCGACGAGGTGGCGATCTTCGAGCGCTGCCACGCCCAGCATCTGGCGGTGATGCTCAAGGGGCCGACCGGCTGCGGCAAGACCCGCTTCGTCGAGCACATGGCCTGGCGCCTGGGCCGACCGCTGATCACCATCGCCTGCCACGACGACCTGACCGCCAGCGACCTGGTCGGACGCTTCCTGATCGGCCACGAGGGCACCCGCTGGGTCGACGGCCCGCTGACCCGGGCGGTGCGCGAAGGCGCCCTGTGCTATCTGGACGAAGTGGTGGAGGCGCGTCAGGACACCGTCGTGGTGCTGCATCCGCTCACCGACCACCGCCGCCTGCTGCCGCTGGACAAGACCGGCGAGATCCTCGAGGCGGCGCCGCGCTTCCAACTGGTGGTGTCCTACAACCCCGGCTACCAGCGCCTGCTCAAGGACCTCAAGCCGAGCACCCGGCAGCGCTTCGTGGCGCTCGACTTCGACTTCCCACCGGCCGAACGCGAGGCCGCCGTCGTCAGTCACGAGAGCGGCGTCGATTCGGCCATCGCCCATGCCCTGGTCGGCCTCGGCCGGCAGTTGCGCGAACTGCAGGACCGCGGCCTGGCGGAGGTACCGAGCACCCGTCTGCTGATCGCCAGCGCACGCCTGATCGCCGACGGCATCGAGCCGCGCAGCGCCTGCCGCGCCGCCCTGATCGCCCCGCTCTCGGACGACGCCACCCTGCTCGGCGCCATGACCGACTTGGTCGAACTGGCGTTCGCCCGATGAGCGCGGGCGAGGATGCCCTGACCGCGGCGACTCGCCGCGCCACGAACTACGCCCAGGCTCTGTGGCGACGCCGCCACGGCCCGCCGCCGATGCCCGATGGTCTCGCCCTGGCGGAAGTGGCGCAGCGTCTGGACCTGCTGATCAATGCCCTGTTCGGCCGCTGCTACGCACTGCGCGTGATCCAACCGCCCGCCCCGCCCCGGCTGCTGACGAAACTGCTCGGTCGCCGCGACGGCCCTCGGTCGCGAGCCGCCGTACCGGCCACCGACGGCCTCAACATCTGGCTGCCGGCCAACCTTGACCTAGGCTCGCCGGAAGACGCCCTGGCCCGCTACCGGATCCTCGCCCTGCTCCAGGCCACGCGCGCCGCCCGCGGCAGTGCGGCACACCTGCGGGAGCTGACCGACCCGCTGCAGCGCGGCCTCTACCTGCTCCTGGAGGCCTGGGCCGCCGAAACCGACCTGCTGGCCCGCCTGCCCGGGCTGGCGTCGCCGCTCCTGGCGCTGCGCCGGGACGCCCTGGCGCAGCGCCCGCCGCTGTCGTCCTGCGGCGGCCCGGGGCTGGCGCTGGAAGGTCTCCTCCGCCGGGTGCTGGAAGATCCCCGCAGCGAGCCCCTGCCCGGCCTGACTCCGCCGGCCACACCGGACGACGCGCTGCGCCTGGCCTGCCGTCTCGCCAGAGCCCTGCCGCCGAGCAACCTGCTCGGCGCCGAGCCGCTGCTGCGCGACTGCTGGACCGGCGACCTGCGCCAACCCGAGGCGAGGGCGCCGTCGGTCGAGGTCGCCGAGGCGCAGGCGCCCACCGCTCCGCCTCATACCGCGCACCTGCCCCGCAGTCCCCTGGCGCGCCGGCCGCTCGCCGGGAGGGATGGCCAACGGCAATCCGGCCCCTGGACGGTGCAGGCCGCCAAAACCCGCGAGCCCAGCGAAGAGCCGCCGAACCTCCAGCGCCTCGCCGATCGTCAGACGCGCGCCGCCGAGGATGTCGCCGACGCCCTGGCGGAGCAGCAGACCCGTCTGGCGGTCAATCCCGCCTCGCCGAGGGAGGTCCCGCTCGACGACGACCCGCCGGGCGCCCGGCTCTTCGTGCGCAGCGAGCCTCCGGTGGGGCCGGCCCTGGTCTATCCGGAGTGGAATTTCCGCAGCCGGAGCTATCGCGATCCCGGCGCGACCGTACACCTGTGCCCCGCGGCGACCGGCCCCCTGGAGTGGGTCGAACGGACCCAGGAGACCCACCGCGCCCTGCTCGAGGCCGTCCGCCGTCCGTTCGAGCGGCTGCGCGCCCAGCGCCTGCGGCTGCGCCGCCAGCTGGACGGCGACGACATCGACCTGGACGCCTATACCGATGCCCTGGCCCAGGCCCGTGCCGGCCTCGGCATGCCTCAGGCGCTGTACCAGTTGCAACGCAGCAGCCGGCGCGATCTGGCGATCCTGCTGCTGATCGACGTCAGCGGTTCCACCGACGGCTGGATCTCCAGCCAGCGGCGGATCATCGACGTGGAGCGCGAAGCCCTGCTGCTGGTCTGCCTGGCTCTGCACAGCCTGGGCGAGCCCTATGCCGTGCAGGCCTTCTCCGGCGTCGGCCCGCAGTCGGTGAAGCTGCGGACCCTGAAGGACTTTCCGGAGCGCTACGGGGTCGCCGTCGCCCGGCGCATCGCCGCGCTGGAGCCGGAGCTCTACACCCGCGCCGGCGCCGCCATCCGCCATGCCAGCACCTGCCTGATGCAGCAGCCGGCCACCCATCGGCTCTTGCTGCTACTCTCCGACGGCAAGCCGAACGATGTGGACAAGTACGCGGGCCGCTACGGCGTGGAAGACATGCGCCAGGCGGTCAACGAAACCCGGCTGCGGGGGATACAGCCGTTCTGCCTGACCATCGACCGGCAGGCATCCGGCTATCTGCCGGCGGTGTTCGGTGCGCGGCGCTACGCCTTGCTGCCCAACCCGGAACGCCTGCCGGCGGTGCTGCTGGAGTGGATCAGGCGGCTGCTGGCGAGCTGAAGGAGAGATGCGGGCCAGGATCAGCCGGTCGGGCCGCAGGTCCGACCGGCCGGGCTTCTGCCTCGGGAGTCAGACCACGCCCTGGGCCAGCATGGCGTCGGCAACCTTGACGAAGCCGGCGATGTTGGCGCCCTTGACGTAGTTGACCTGGCCGTTCTCCTCGCCGTAGTTCACGCAGGCGTGGTGGATGGACTGCATGATGCTGTGCAGCTTGGTGTCCACTTCGCCTTCGCTCCAGTGCAGGCGCATGGCGTTCTGCGACATCTCCAGGCCACTCACCGCCACGCCGCCGGCGTTGGAGGCCTTGCCCGGCGCATAGAGGATGCCGGCCTCGACGAACAGGTCGACCGCCTCCAGGGTGGACGGCATGTTGGCGCCTTCGGCGACACAGATGCAGCCGCTCTTCAGCAGCGCTCGGGCGTCGTCGACGTCCAGCTCGTTCTGCGTGGCGCAGGGTAGCGCGATGTCGCAGGCCAGGTGCCATGGACGCTGGCCGGCATAGAACTGCAGACCGAAGTGCAGGGCCATTTCGCTGAGACGGCCGCGACGCACGTTCTTCAGGTCCATCAGGTAGTCCCATTGCGCCCGGGTCATGCCGCCCTCGAGGAACAGGGTACCGTCGGAGTCGGACAGGGAGATGACCTGGCCGCCCAGCTCCATCACCTTGAGCGCGGCGTACTGGGCCACGTTGCCGGAGCCGGAGATCGCCACGCGCTTGCCGTCGAAGCTTTCCCGCCGGGTCTTGAGCATTTCCTCGGCGAAATACACGCAGCCATAACCGGTGGCCTCCGGACGGATCAGGCTGCCGCCGTAGGCGACGCCCTTGCCGGTCAGCACCGAGGTGAACTGGTTGGACAGACGCTTGTACTGGCCGAACAGGAAACCGATCTCGCGGCCGCCAACACCGATGTCGCCGGCCGGCACGTCGAGGTCGGCACCGATGTGGCGGTACAGTTCGGTCATGAACGACTGGCAGAAACGCATCACTTCGCCATCGCTCTTGCCCTTCGGATCGAAGTCGGAACCGCCCTTGCCGCCGCCCATGGGCAACGAGGTCAGGGAGTTCTTGAACACCTGCTCGAAGGCGAGGAATTTGAGTACGCCGAGATTCACCGACGGGTGGAAGCGCAGGCCGCCCTTGTACGGGCCGATGGCGCTGCTCATCTGCACCCGGTAGCCGCGGTTGACCTGCACCCGCCCCTGATCGTCGACCCAGGGCACGCGGAACAGGATGGCGCGCTCCGGCTCGACGATGCGCTCGAGGATACCGGCCTGCCGATAGTGAGGATTGGCCTCGAGGAAGGGCCACAGGCTGCGCAATACCTCTTCCACCGCCTGATGGAACTCGGGCTGATCGGGATCGCGCCGCTTCAGGCGCACGAGGAAGGAATCTACGGATACGTTCATGGTGACTTCCAGCCGGCCCACTGGCCGCTAACGAAAAATCGGGGGGCGCGACTTTACCAAGCACCAATACGCGATTGCACCATTATCGTGCCAAAAGCATAAAAACGAACCATTTTGACGCAGACAATCAAAACCTTAGAAGCAACAGGAATGTCCGGAAAATGGTGCGCAAACTTGATCAATCCAGAGCCCGCCAAAATACAGAGCCAAAATAGCTCGCAATGCGCACCAAATTAGCTCATAACCAGGTACAAGCCTCACTGGCCTTCGGCGAACAACGCTTGCGATGCCGCTCGGACTCGGTGAGATTGCTCGGAAGCACGGTGGAGGGCACGAGGATGATCGTCCTGATCATGGGGGTTTCCGGCAGCGGCAAGACCACCATCGGCGAGCGTCTGGCCGCCCGGCTGGGTTGCGGCTTCAGCGACGCCGACCAGTTCCACAGCCCGGCCAACAAGGCCAAGATGTCCCGCGGCATCGCCCTGACCGACGCCGACCGCCAGCCCTGGCTGCTCGCGATCCGTGCCGCCATGGATGAGCAGCGGCGCCAGGGTCGGGATCACGTCTTCGCCTGCTCGGCCCTGAAACGCCGCTACCGGGAACTATTGCGCGGTGCGGACAACGACCTGCGCCTGGTCTACCTGCAGGGGCCGCCCGACCTGCTGGCTCGGCGCCTACGCCAGCGCAAGGGGCATTTCTTCGCTCCCGAACTGCTGGCCGACCAGCTTGCCACCCTGGAGCCGCCCGGCCCAGACGCGGCCCTAGTGATGGACATCCGCCAACCTCCGGAAGTCATCGTTGAGCGCATCGCCGAAGCGCTCGGGTCGCCGCCTATGCGATGATGGCGATCCATTAACCACACAAAGAGAATGGATATGAGCAACGAGGCCGCCTCCACCTGCCGCTTCTTCGTCACCTACAGCGGCGTGAAGCTGCCCCTAAAACTGATGAACGAACTCGGCGAAGCGGATCTGCACAACCGCAACACCTTCTTCCGCGGTCACTTCGACGCCCGGGAACGCCTCGTCCGGCTGGAGAAGATGGTCTACGGGGAACTAGAACTGCAGCATGTCTACGCCTATCACGACCACGGCCCGCTGCGGCTGGCCGAGATCACCGATGCCGACGGCGAGGTGACGCGGCTGGAGTTCGACGAGGACGGCCAACCACTATAGGGCCGTCCTACCCGGTGCATCGGGAAGCATCCGGAAACAGAGTCTTTCGGTGATGGCCGCTTGACCATGACTCGGCGCAGGGCTTTGCTTGTACCAAGCCTCGCCTTTCCGCCGTCGCGAGTGTCCCGGCCTTCCGGGGCAGGGCGGACGAACGAGCGGAACGGCCCGGGCAGCTCATCGCGGAGAAGCGGCAGCCCGCGCCGGTTCTTCCCGACATCCATGGAGGTACGTCCCATGCCGGCATTCATCCTGAAACCCGCGAGAATTCTCCTGGCCTTGGCCGCCATCGCCCAGGCATACCCGGCCCTGGCGGCGGACACCGGTCGCAGCGACGATGACGAGCCGATCATTCTGGAAGACATCGTGACCTTCATGGAGGCGCCCGAGGTCAAACCGTACCACTACGGGATGCATCTGGACATCGAGAAAGTCGTCAGCATCAAGTACTTCCCGCCGGAGCCCAACTATTGCGGCGTCATTCCGGCCCAGATGGTATACGAGGACTCCCACGGCGAACTCAACGCTATCGAGTACCTGTACCCCGACACCAGCTGCCCGAACATGAACTGATCCGGGCCCGCCTGCCGAGCGCGGAAACGAAAACGGGGCCCGAAGGCCCCGTTCTGCGTGAAGCGGCTTACGCCAGTTTCTTGTAGCGCACGCGGTGGGGCTGCGCGGCGGCCTCGCCCAGGCGCTTCTTGCGGTCGGCTTCGTAGTCGGTGTAGTTGCCCTCGAAGAACACCACGCTGCCGTCGTCCTCGTAGGAGAGGATGTGGGTGGCGATGCGGTCGAGGAACCAACGGTCGTGGGAAATCACGATGGCCGAGCCGGGGAAGTCCAGCAGCGCCTCTTCCAGGGCACGCAGGGTTTCCACGTCGAGATCGTTGGACGGTTCGTCCAGCAGCAGCACGTTGCCGCCCTGCTTCAGGGTCAGAGCCAGGTGCAGGCGGCCGCGCTCACCGCCGGAAAGATCCTTGACGAACTTCTGCTGGTCGGCGCCCTTGAAGTTGAAGCGACCGACGTAGCTGCGCGACGGGACTTCGTAGTTGCCGATCTTGAGCTGCTCGAAGCCGTCGGACACCTGCTCCCACACGGTCTTGCTGCCGTCCAGGTTGTCGCGGCTCTGGTCGACGCTGGCGATCTGCACGCTCTCGCCGATGTCGATGGTGCCGGCGTCCGGCGTCTCCTTGCCGAGGATCATACGGAACAGGGTCGACTTGCCCGCGCCGTTGCCGCCGATCACGCCGACGATGGCGCCCTTGGGCACCGCGAAGGACAGGTCGTCGATCAGCACGCGGTCGCCGTAGCCCTTGCGCACGTGGCTGAACTCGATGACCTTGTCGCCCAGGCGCGGACCGGCCGGGATGTAGATCTCGTTGGTCTCGCTGCGCTTCTGGAATTCCTGGGACTGCATCTCCTCGAAGCGCGCCAGACGCGCCTTGGATTTGGCCTGGCGGCCCTTGGCACCCTGGCGCACCCACTCCAGTTCGGCCTTCATGGCCTTGGCGTGGGCGGCTTCGGCCTTGGCTTCCTGGGTCAGACGAGCCGACTTGGATTCCAGCCACTGGGAGTAGTTGCCCTCGAAGGGGATGCCGTGGCCGCGGTCCAGTTCGAGGATCCAGCCGGCGACGTTGTCGAGGAAGTAGCGGTCGTGGGTGATGGCCACCACGGTGCCGGGGAAGTCGTGGAGGAAGTGCTCCAGCCAGGCCACGGAGTCGGCGTCCAGGTGGTTGGTCGGTTCGTCCAGCAGCAGCATGTCGGGCGCCGACAGCAGCAGGCGGCAGAGCGCCACGCGGCGCTTCTCGCCGCCGGAGAGGTGCTCGATCTTCGCGTCCCACGGCGGCAGGCGCAGGGCGTCGGCGGCGACCTCCAGCTGGCGCTCCAGGTTGTGGCCGTCGGCGGCCTGGAGGATGGCCTCCAGCTTGGCCTGCTCGGCGGCCAGGGCGTCGAAGTCGGCGTCCGGCTCGGCGTAGGCCGCGTAGACCTCGTCCAGCCGGGCCTGGGCCTGCTTGATCTCGCCCACAGCCTCCTCGACGATGTCCCGTACGGTCTTTTCCGGGTCCAGCTGCGGTTCCTGCGGCAGGTAGCCGACCTTGATACCGGGCATCGGCCGGGCCTCGCCGTCGAACTCGGTGTCGACCCCGGCCATGATCCGCAGCAGGGTCGACTTGCCCGCGCCGTTCAGACCGAGCACGCCGATCTTGGCGCCGGGGAAGAACGACAGGGAGATGTCCTTGAGGATTTCACGCTTCGGGGGCACGACTTTGCTGACCCGATGCATGGTGTAGACGTATTGAGCCATGGATGACCTTGGATCTGAATGCCAGAAGAGAAATATATAGAAGACTTGCCGGGGAACGACCGATCCCGGGCCTGTGCACAGCTGCCTGCCCGCCCCGGCGCGCGTGCGGCAAAGCTACCCGAATGCTCCGGGCAGGGCAAACGGCGGTGATGCGCAAAAGCGGATACGGGGCGGGTTCGGGTCAACTGCTGCTTTAATTGTATTCGTCGGGCGGATGATCGCCTTTCATATGCCTGTTCTTTACGGATAGGGTAGAATTCGCGTTCTTTTTTTCCCGCCCAGCTGATTTCCAGGGGACTGCCATGTTCAGCCGTGATTTGACCCTCGCCCGCTTTGACGCCGATCTGTTTGCCGCCATGGAGCAAGAAGCTCGGCGTCAGGAAGAACACATCGAGCTGATCGCCTCGGAAAACTATACCAGCCCGGCGGTGATGGAAGCGCAGGGCTCGGTGCTGACCAACAAGTACGCCGAAGGCTACCCGGGCAAGCGTTACTACGGCGGCTGCGAATACGTCGACATCGTCGAACAGCTGGCCATCGACCGCGCCAAGCAGCTGTTCGGCGCCGACTACGCCAACGTCCAGCCGCACGCCGGCTCCCAGGCCAACAGCGCCGTCTACCTGGCCCTGCTCAACGCGGGCGACACCATCCTCGGCATGAGCCTGGCCCACGGCGGCCACCTGACCCACGGCGCCAAGGTGAGCTCCTCCGGCAAGCTGTACAACGCCATCCAGTACGGCATCAACAGCGACGGTCTGATCGACTACGACGAAGTCGAGCGCCTGGCCCTGGAACACAAGCCGCGCATGATCGTCGCCGGCTTCTCCGCCTACTCCCAGGTGCTGGACTTCCCGCGCTTCCGCGAGATCGCCGACAAGGTCGGGGCCTACCTGTTCGTCGACATGGCCCACGTGGCCGGTCTGGTCGCCGCCGGCGCCTACCCGAACCCGGTGCCCTTCGCCGACGTGGTCACCACCACCACCCACAAGACCCTGCGTGGCCCGCGCGGCGGCCTGATCCTGGCCCGCGCCAACGAGGAGATCGAGAAGAAGCTCAACGCCGCGGTCTTCCCGGGCGCCCAGGGCGGCCCGCTGGAGCACGTGATCGCGGCCAAGGCCGTGTGCTTCAAGGAAGCCCTGCAGCCCGAGTTCAAGGAATACCAGCAGCAGGTGGTGAAGAACGCCCAGGCCATGGCCCAGGTGTTCATCGAGCGCGGTTTCGACGTGGTGTCCGGCGGCACCCGGAACCACCTGTTCCTGCTCTCGCTGATCAAGCAGGACATCACCGGCAAGGATGCGGATGCCGCCCTGGGCCGCGCCTACATCACCGTGAACAAGAACAGCGTGCCGAACGATCCGCGTTCGCCCTTCGTCACCTCGGGCCTGCGCATCGGCACCCCGGCCGTGACCACCCGCGGCTTCAAGGAAGCCGAGTGTCGCGAGCTGGCCGGCTGGATCTGCGACATCCTCGCCGACCTGAACAACGAAGCGGTGATCGACGCCGTGCGCGAGAAGGTCAAGGCGATCTGCGCCAAGTTCCCGGTGTACGGCAACTGATCCTTCTCTGCTGCGATACATGAAAGAGCCCGGCCCCGTGCCGGGCTCTTTCTTTTCGCCCCTAGCGGTACAGATAGGGATAGAGCAGCTCACCGAGCGCCTCGTTGAGCAGCAGACCGCTCTGCCAGGCCGCCTTGGCTTCCGGCAGCCAGCCGCCCAGCGGGCGTCCGTTCGGCACGCCGAGGAAGCCGGCCGGGGCCGCCACCACTTCGAAACCGACCGCCTCGAAACTCCAGCGCGCCCGCGGCATGTGCCAGGCCTGGGTCACCAGCACGATCCGGCGGATGCCTTCGCGCTGCAGCAGTTCGGCCGTGCCGGCGGCATTCTCCCAGGTGGTCCTACTGGACTCCTCCCGCCAGCGCACCGGCACGCCGAAGTCGCGCTCCAGCACCTCGGCCATCAACGCCGCCTCGCTGGGCGGCCGGCCGAAATGCAGGCCGCCGCTGACCAGCAGCGGCAAGCCGGAAGCCCGGGCCAGGCGCGCCGCGTAGCGCAGGCGTTCGAGCGCCATCGGGCTCGGCTGGTCGCCGCCCCAGGCCGGATCGTTCTGCTCCCGCCCACCGCCCAGCACCACGATGGCCTCGGCACGCTGCGCCAGATCCGCCCAAACGGCTTCCGGCAATGCCGGCTCGCGCTCGATCAGACGTGCCGCCCACTCCACCGTGACCGGCAGGCTGAGCAGCCACAACCCGCCCAGACCGATGGCGAAGCCGACGGCGGCCAGGCGCGGAGCGCGCCGGCGCAGCCACCAGGCGAGCACCAACAGCAGCAACAAACCGGACGGGGGCAGGACGAGATGTTTGAGCAGATAGCGAAGCGGCATCGGGCACCTCCGGACGGTGCCGCGAAGGCTAACAGATAAACTCAGCGGCGACGGCCGGCGCGGAATACCTGCGAAGTGCAGACGGGACAGGCCGGAGCACGGTCGGCACTCATCCGTACCGGACTGCCGCAACAGGCGCAGAACAGGACGGGGGAATCGCCGGACGGCCGGTCCGTTGTTATGACAGCCGATGGCGCATCCGCCTCGCATCCTTGCCGCTCGAGCAACGCCAGCTCCTCGGCGGCGGCATGCCAGCCGCGCAACCATTGCAGGTCCTGGGACAGGTAGGCCTGGATCCAGGCCATTTCGGCAAGGGACAGACCGCGCAGCTCCAACTCGCCGGAGTCCTCCGGAGCTTGGCTGCGAGCCTGTTCCGCTTCGTGGATGGCAAGGGCAAGCCGCTGGATCAAGCGCTCGTAAAGACCACCGACTGCTCGTGCCTGGCTCATACCGCACCTCGACGCAGGGACGCACCGGGCTCCCTGTCTTGAGCTTAGCGCCCCGCTGGCGACCTGGCGGGCACCACGACCAACGGCGGCAGGGCGCCAGTACGGATGACGGCGTTTCCCTCGACCGAATGCCGTCATGTATGCTACGCCGTTTTATGAAGCCCTTTTTTCAGCGCCAGCAGACCATGCACGAACAGTATCAGCCACGCGAAACCGAAGCCGCCGCGCAGTCCCATTGGGAGGCGAACCAATCCTTTGAAGTGAGAGAGCAGCCGGGCAAGGACACCTTCTATTGCCTGTCGATGTTCCCCTACCCCAGCGGCAAGCTGCACATGGGCCACGTGCGCAACTACACCATCGGCGACGTGATCGCGCGCTACCAGCGCATGCAGGGCAAGAACGTGCTGCAGCCCATGGGCTGGGACGCCTTCGGCATGCCGGCGGAGAACGCCGCCATGAAGAACCAGGTTGCGCCGGCCAAGTGGACCTACGAGAACATCGCCTATATGAAGTCCCAGCTCAAGAGCCTGGGCCTGGCGATCGACTGGTCGCGCGAAGTCACCACCTGCAAGCCGGAGTACTACCGCTGGGAGCAGTGGTTGTTCACCAGGCTGTTCGAAAAGGGCGTCATCTACCGCAAGAACGGTACCGTGAACTGGGACCCGGTGGACCAGACCGTACTGGCCAACGAGCAGGTGATCGACGGCCGCGGCTGGCGCTCCGGTGCGCTGGTCGAGAAGCGCGAGATCCCGATGTACTACTTCCGCATCACCGCCTACGCGGAAGAGCTGCTCGCCGACCTCGACACCCTCGACGGCTGGCCCGAGCAGGTCAAGACCATGCAGCGCAACTGGATCGGCAAGAGCTTCGGTGCCGATATCGTCTTCGACTACGACGTCGCCAGCGTCGGTGAGGAAGGCCAGCTCAAGGTCTACTCGACCCGTCCGGACACCCTGATGGGCGCCACCTACGTCGCCGTCGCTGCCGAGCACCCGCTGGCCCAGCGCGCCGCTGCGACCAACCCGGCGCTCGCGGCCTTCATCGCCGAGTGCAAGGCCGGCTCCGTGGCCGAGGCCGACATGGCCACCATGGAGAAGAAGGGCATGGCCACCGGCCAGTTCGTCGTCCACCCGCTGACCGGCGACAAGCTGCCGGTGTTCGTCGCCAACTACGTGCTCTGGGGCTACGGCGAGGGCGCGGTGATGGCCGTGCCGGCCCACGACGAGCGCGACTTCGAATTCGCCAACAAGTACGGCCTGCCGATCAAAGCCGTCTACAAACTGCAGAAGATGGGCGATAAGCCGTGGGATACCAAGCATCCCGTTGACTCTTTCGAGGAGGTGGATATCTCCGAATGGAAAGAGTGGTACGCATGGAAGAACGATCCAGCACTGATCACCATCAATAGCGGCAAATACAACGATCTGGCCTACGAGGCCGCCTTCGACGCCATCGTCGCCGATCTGGAAAGCACCTCCCACGGCACGCGCAAGACCCAGTTCCGTCTGCGCGACTGGGGCATCAGCCGCCAGCGCTACTGGGGCTGCCCGATCCCGATCATCCACTGCGAGTCCTGCGGCGACGTGCCGGTGCCGGAGGATCAGTTGCCGGTGGTGCTGCCCGAAGACGTGGTGCCGGACGGCACCGGCAGCCCGCTGGCTAAGATGCCGGAATTCTACGAGTGCAGCTGCCCGAAATGCGGCAAGCCTGCCAAGCGCGAAACCGACACCATGGACACCTTCGTCGAGTCGTCCTGGTACTACGCCCGCTACGCCTCGCCGCAGTACGACAAGGGTATGGTCGACCCGCAGGCCGCCAACCACTGGCTGCCGGTGGACCAGTACATCGGCGGCATCGAGCACGCCATCCTGCACCTGCTCTACGCACGCTTCTTCCACAAGCTGATGCGCGACGAGGGCCTGATGTCCTGCGACGAACCGTTCAAGAACCTGCTGACCCAGGGCATGGTGGTCGCCGAGACCTACTACCGCCACCTGGAGAACGGCGGCAAGGACTGGTTCAACCCGGCCGACGTGATCGTCGAGCGCGATGCCAAGGCCAAGGTCGTCGGCGCCAAGCTCAAGTCCGACGGCCTGCCGGTGGAGATCGGCGGCACCGAGAAGATGTCCAAGTCGAAGAACAATGGCGTCGACCCGCAGGCGATGATCGACCAGTACGGCGCCGACACCTGCCGTCTGTTCATGATGTTCGCCTCGCCGCCGGACATGAGCCTGGAGTGGTCCGACGCCGGCGTCGAAGGCGCCAGCCGCTTCCTGCGCCGGGTCTGGCGTCTGGCCCATGCCCACGTCGGCGCTGGCCTGCCCGGCGCACCGCTCTCCGATGAGCAGAAGGCAGCCCTGAGCGATAGCCAGAAAGAGCTGCGCCGCGCTATTCACCTGGCCATCAAGCAGGCCAGCCAGGATGTCGGCCAGCACCACAAGTTCAACACCGCCATCGCCGCAGTGATGACCCTGATGAACGTGCTGGAGAAGGCGCCGAGCGCCGGCGAACAGGACCGAGCCCTGCTCCAGGAAGGCCTGGAAGCGGTAGTCCTGCTGCTGGCGCCGATCACCCCGCACATCAGCCACGAACTCTGGCGTGAACTCGGCAAGAGCGGTGCCGTCATCGACGCCCCGTGGCCAGCTGTGGACGAATCCGCCCTGGTGCAGGACAACCTGACCCTGGTGGTGCAGGTCAACGGCAAGCTGCGCGGAGAAATCCAGGTGCCGGCCAGCGCTTCCCGCGAGGAAATCGAGGCCGCAGCCCGGGGCAACGAGAACGTCCTGCGCTTCACCGAGGGTCTGGCCATCCGTAAGGTCATCGTGGTGCCCGGCAAGCTGGTCAACATCGTCGCCAACTGACTCTCCGGCCCGGCGGCGCGAAGCCGGCCGGGCCCTCTCGAAGGGGAATGCAAGATGATCAAGAAGGGACTGCTGGTCCTCGGCCTGGCCAGTCTGCTCAGTGCCTGCGGCTTCCACCTGCGCGGCACCGGCCAGGGCGGCCAGTTCGCCATCAAGGAACTCGACCTAAGCGCACGCAACGCCTATGGCGAAACCGTCCGCCTGCTGCGCGAGCAGCTCGAGGCCAGCCATGTGAAGATCCATGCCGGGGCACCCTACGAACTGGTCCTGGTCCGCGAGGGACAGCGGCAGCGCATCGCCAGCTACACCACCTCCGGACGCGGCTCCGAGTACGAGCTGATCAGCGAACTGCAGTACGAACTGCACGGCAAGCAGGACCTGCCGCTGACCGGCAGCACCGTGACGGCGCGACGGGTCTACATGTACGACCAGAACAACATCACCGGCTCCAACCAGCAGGCCAAGCAACTGAGCGACGAGATGCGCAACGAGCTGGTCCAGCAGACCATGATGCGTCTGCAGCAGCTCACCCCGAGCAAGCTCGAGCAGCTGCAGCAGAAGGCCGAAGAACAGGCCCGCATCGAGGAGCAGCTCCAGGAGCAAGCCGACCGCCAGCAGAACGCGCCGCAGCAGTCGCCGATCGACCTGCTGAGACAGCAGCAGAAGTGACGTGATCGGGCCGCCTCGGCGGCCCGTCTTTCCCCATGAAGATATCCCCCGCACGACTCGCCAAGCAGCTCAAGGGCCCGCTGGCGCCCGTCTACGTGGTCAGCGGCGACGAACCGCTGCTCTGCCAGGAGACAGCCGACGCCATCCGCAGCGCGGCGCGCGCCCAGGGTTTCGGCGAGCGCCAGGTGTTCAACGCCGACGCCAGCTTCGACTGGGGCCAGCTGTACGAGGCCGGCGCCAGCCTCTCGCTGTTCGCCGAGAAGCGCCTGCTGGAGCTGCGCCTTCCCTCCGGCAAGCCCGGCGACAAGGGAGCCGCGGCCATCCTCGAGTACCTGCAGCGCCCCGCCGAGGACACCGTCCTGCTGATCGACCTGCCCAAGCTCGACGCCAACGGGCAGAAGAGCAAATGGGCCAAGGCTCTGCTCGACGGGCCGCAGGTGCAGTTCGTGCAGATCTGGCCGATCGACGCCCAGCAGTTGCCCCAGTGGATCCGCCAGCGCCTGGCCCAGGCCGGACTTTCCGCCAGCCAGGAGGCGCTCGAACTGATAGCCGCCCGCGTCGAGGGCAACCTGCTGGCCGCCGCCCAGGAGGTGGAGAAGCTCAAGCTCCTCGCCGAAGGCAATCAGCTCGACGTCGACACGGTGCAGGCCGCGGTCGCCGACAGCGCCCGCTTCGATGTCTTCGGCCTGATCGACTGCGCCCTCAGGGGCGAGGCCGCCCACGCCCTGCGCATGCTCGACGGCTTGCGCGGCGAAGGCGTGGAGACCCCGGTGATCCTCTGGGCGCTGGCCCGCGAGCTGCGCCTGCTCGCCAGCCTGGCCCTGCAGTACGGCCAGGGCGTGCCGCTGGAGCGGGCTTTCGCCCAGGCCCGTCCGCCGGTCTGGGAGAAACGCCGCCCGCTGCTCGCCAAGGCCCTGCAGCGGCACTCCTCCGCACGCTGGAACCAGCTGCTGCTGGAAGCCCAGCGGATCGACGCGCAGATCAAGGGCCAGGCCGAGGGCGATCCCTGGAACGGCCTCGGCCATCTGACCCTGGCCATCGCCGGCCAGCGCCTCCCCCTCCCCCCGGAATCCTGATCCAAAGCGCCGCCGGCGCTGAAGCGACGACGAAAAAAAGCCCGGTGCGGGTCTCGGCAGACCCGGCCGGGCTCAGCGCTGCAGGGCTACGCTAGTCGCTGTCCAGCCCCCAGATCAGCTGGGCGTCGGCCAGTAGCCCGTAGTAGGCCTTGAGCGCCGCGACCTGCGCCTGCAGCGCGCTGCTCTGCGCCGCGTTCGCCTGGCGCCGGGCGATCAGCATGGCCTGCAGCTCCGCTTCGCCGAGAGCGTAGGCCCGCTGCATCAGCTTGGCGTTCTCCTGCATGGAAGCGGCGCCTTCCTTGGCGATCTGCATGCTCTCGTAGGAGCCCCGGGCCGTCGCCACGGCACCGGCGATCGCCGCCTCCAGCTGGCGCTTGGCGAGCTCCTCGTCCTGGCGGGAGACCTCGACGGCCGCCAGGGCCTTGGCGCTGTTCGCGCTGCGCAGGCCGGTGGGGATCGGCACGCTGAAGGTCAGGCCGAAGACCCGCTCGTGCCCGTTCTCCGAAGCCGAGTAGACGCCGAGGGTCGGGTCGGGGATCTTGTCCGCCCTCGCCCGGTCGGCCTGGGCCTGGGCGTTGCGCGTACGCGCCTGCATGACCTGCAGGGCGTGGCTTTCGCCGATGACGCGCTGACGCCACAAGGAAGCCTCCTCCTTGATCGGCAACGGCTCGGGTAGCGTCGCGCCACGGCGCTCCAGCCCGGGGAAACGGGTGGACAGCAGCGACCAGGTCGCGTCGGCCTGGGTCTTGGCGTCGTTCTCCAGTCGCCTCTGGTCGGCCAGTTCGGCGCGGGCGAGGCTCACGTCCAGCTGCGAGGCGTCGCCGGCGCGGGAACGCTTCTCCACCGCATCGAGATTGGCCTGGGCCGATTTCAGATTGCTTTTGGCCAGCTCGTGGCCACGCTCCGCCGCCAGCCAGTCCACCCAGAGGACGATCAGCTCACGGGACGACTGGATCAGCGCCGCACCGTAGGCAGCGAAGGACTCGTCGACGGTGGCCTTGCCGATCCTGCGGTCGGCGGCGGCCTTGTTAGGCAGGCGGATGCCCTTCTGCAGGTTGGCGTTCCATTCCGAGTAAGTCTTGTCGGCGTTGTACAGGTGCCGCTGGTTCAACTGGCCGCTGATGTTCCATTCGTGGGGCGAACGCTCAAGGATGCCGGCCTGCTGCCGGGCCACCTCCAGTCCGGCCCGGGCGGAAGCGACGCCCGGGTCCTGCTCGAGGAGTGGGCGGGCCACCTCGATCGGCAGAAGCCCGGGCGGGCTCAGCGGCTCCACGGCCTGAGCGGTTCCCGAAGCGATCAGCAGACCGATCAGGAGCTTTCGAAACTTCATAGGATCACTCCCGAATCGACGACCGGCATGGTCCAGTAACGGATGCCCACGCCGGAGAATTGCTGTCGCAACGTTTCGAGCAGTGCAGTCTGCTCGTCCGCGGTGATGAGCGCGCGAACCTCGGTGGTCCGCGTCCAGCCCAGTACCTGCTCCTTCTCGTCCATGTACTCCTGGGACATGCCGTGCGCGGACCGGGCGGTACTGGAGAAGACCCGCGCGTTAGGCATCAGGAGCAGCAGATCGATCAGCTTCTCCTCGACCTCGGGCGGGCATAGCAATGTCAGGCAAAGTTCAGACATGGGAAGCCTCCTGTTTCGGGAAGGCGAAACGCTGGTACAGGATCGGCAGCAGCATCAGGGTCAGCGCCGTGGCGGTGATCAGGCCGCCGGTCACGACGATGGCCAGCGGCCGCTGGATTTCCGAGCCGGGTCCGCTGGCGAACAGCAGCGGGATCAGACCGAACGCCGTGATCGAGGCGGTCATCAGCACCGGTCGCAGGCGGCGCTTGGCGCCATGGGAGACCACCTGGTCGATCGGCAGACCCTCTCCATGCAGCTGGTTGAAGTAGCTGACCAGCATCACGCCGTTCAGCACCGCGATGCCCAGCAGGGCGATGAAGCCCACCGAGGCCGGTACCGACAGGTATTCCCCGGTGACCCACAGGGCGACGATGCCGCCGACCAGGGCGAAGGGGATGTTGCTGAGGATCAGCAGGGTCTGGCGTACCGAACCGAAGGTGGCGAACAGCAGCACGAAGATCAGTCCCAGCGAGATCGGCACCACGACGCTCAGACGCGCCGCGGCGCGCTGCTGGTTCTCGAACTGCCCGCCCCAGGTGAGCTGGTAGCCGGTGGCCAGGGGCAGCTTCTGCGCGACGAGCGCCTTGGCCTCCTCGACGAAACCCACCAGGTCGCGGCCGCTGACGCTGGCGATGACCACGCTGTAGCGGTTACCCATTTCCCGGTCGATCTTCACCGGCCCCTCCGCCCGCTCCAGACGGGCGACGCTGGACAGGGGAACGGTGTTGCCGTCCCGAGTGGTGACCCGCAGCGACTCGAACTCGACCGGCGACAGGCGTATCCCGTCGGCGCCGCGCAGCACGATCGGCGTGCGGCGGTTGCCCTCGATCACCACCCCGGCCCGTTGCCCTTCGATCTGGGCACGCAGCGCGTCTTGGATCTCCTCGACGTTCAGGCCGAGTCGGCCGGCCTGCAGGCGGTCGATCTTCACCTGCAGGTACTGCATGCCGTCGTTCTGCACGGTGTACACGTCCTGGTTGCCGGGAACCGTCTTCAGCAGCTCGACGATCAGCCGTGCGTACTCGTTGAGCTGGGCGAGGTCGGGTCCGAAGATCTTGATCGCCAGGTCGCCGCGCACGCCGATGACCATTTCCGACACGCGCATCTCGATGGGCTGGGTGAAGCTGTATTCGATGCCGGGTATCGGATCGAGCACCTTGCGCAACTCCTCCATCAGTTCGTCCTTGGTTTCCATCCGCCACTCCTCGCGCGGCTTCAGCAGCAGGAAGGTGTCGGTCTGGTTCAGGCCCATGGGGTCGAGGCCGATGTCGTCCGAGCCGGCGCGAGCGACGACGCCGCGCACCTCCGGAATCGCCGACATGATCGCCTTCTGGATCTTCAGGTCGAGCGCGGCAGTTTCCTCCAGGCTGACCGACGGGAGCTTCTCGATGCCGACGATCAGGTCGCCCTCGTCCATGCTCGGCATGAAGGTCTTGCCGACCTGGGTGTAGATCACCCCGGCGGCCAGCAGCATCACCGCCGCGCCGACGATGACGAAGCGCTGGCGACTCAGGCCCCAGGCGAGGATCGGCTCGTAGAATTCCAGCAGCTTGCGCGGCAGCCAGGGCTCCTCGTGCTTCACCTTGCCCAGCAGGAAGGACGCCAGGACGGGAATGATCGTCAGCGACAGCAGCAGCGCACCGCCCAGGGCGAACACGATGGTCAGCGCCACCGGGGCGAAGTACTTGCCCTCCAGCCCCTGCAGGGTGAGCAGCGGCAGGAACACCGTGATGATGATCAGCATGCCCGAGGTGATCGGCACCGAGACCTCGCGCACCGCACGGTAGATGATGTGCAGCCGCGGCAGCTTGCCGCCCGAGTGGTCGGTGGCCAGGTGCTGGACGACGTTCTCCACCACCACCACGGCGGCGTCAACCAGCATACCGATGGCGATGGCCAAGCCGCCCAGGCTCATCAGGTTGGCCGACATGCCGAAGGCGCGCATGAGGATGAAGGTGATCAGCGCCGCCAGGGGCAGCACCAGGGCGACCGTCAGGGCCGCACGCAGATCGCCGAGGAACAGCACCAGGAGCACGACCACCAGAACGGTCGCTTCCATCAGCGCCGAGGACACTGTGCCCACGGCCTTGGTCACCAGCGTCGAGCGGTCGTAGAAGCTGTTGATCTCCACGCCCTTGGGCAGGGTCGGCTGCAGCTCGGCGAGCTTCTTGCGCACGCCCTCGACCACCTGCTGCGCGTTGGCGCCGGCCAGGCCCAGCACCAGGCCTTCGACCGCCTCGCCCTGGCCGCTGTGGGTCACCACGCCGTTGCGGGTTATCGAGCCGATCTTGACCTCGGCCAGGCTGCCGACGCGCACCGGCGCGCCGTCCTTGCTCGTGACCACGATCTCGCGCAGGTCATCCAGGGTGTTGATGCTGCCCTCGCTGCGGACCAGCAGCACCTCGTCGCCCTCCCCGAGCCGGCCGGCGCCGTCGTTGCGGTTGTTGACGAGGATCGCATCCTTGAGCTGGGTCACGGTCACGCCGCTGGCGATCATTTTGAGCTGATCGGGCACCACCTCGAAGGCGCGGACCTCGCCGCCCAGCGCGTTCACGTCGGCGACCCCCGGCACGGTGCGCAGCGCCGGGCGGATGACCCAGTCCAGCAGGCTGCGCCGCTCGGCCAGGGACATTCCCTCGCCGTCGACGGTGAACATGAACATTTCGCCCAGCGGGGTGGTGATCGGCGCCATCCCGCCGACGATGCCGGGGGGCAGGTTGCCGACCAGCCCGCCGAGGCGCTCGCTGACCTGCTGGCGCGCCCAGTAGATGTCGGTGCCGTCCTCGAAGTTGATGGTCACGTCGACCAGACCGTACTTGTTCACCGAACGCAGGAGCGTGGTTTTCGGCAGGCCGAGCATTTCCACCTCGATCGGCACGGCGATACGGCTTTCGACCTCCTCCGGCGTCATGCCGGGAGCCTTCATGATGATCTTGACCTGGGTGCCCGACACGTCCGGGAAGGCGTCGATGGGCAACCCGCTGTAGGCGTACCAGCCGGCGGCGGTGATGAACAGCGTCGCCATCAGCATGAACAGGCGCTGCGCCAGGGCGAACTGGATGAGACGAGCCAGCATTTATTGGCTCTCCTTGGCATTGAGCCAGGCGCCCTTGAGCGCCACCACGCTGGATACGGCGATCTGCTCGCCGGTCTTGAGTTCGCCCTGCACGCGCACCAGTTGCCCGGCCCGGGCGGCGACCGTCACAGGCCGTGCCTCGAAACCGTCGGCGGTACGAACGAACACATAAGCTTGGTCGCCGTCGTGGGCCACCGCGGCGAGCGGCACGTCCCATCCTTCCTGCGTAGCGGCGACGGGCAGCTCGACCGTCACGAACTCGCCGGGGCGGATCTGCCCGCTCTTGCCGTCGATGGCGGCGCGCAGCAGAACCGTCTGGCTGTTGGCCGAAACGGTTGGGCTGATGCTCAGGATCTCGGCCTGCGTCTCGTGCCCGGCCACGGTGGCCATCACCTTGGTTCCGGCCCGCCAGTTGGCGCGCTCGGTGACCGGGAGCTGGATGTCGAGCCAGAGCACATCGGTCTGCGCGACGTTCAGCAGGGCGGTCATGTTGTCGACCCGCTGACCGGGCTTGACCGCCACCGCGGTGACGATGCCGTTCTGCGATGAAGTCAGGGTGATGCTGTCCTGCGGCGTGCCCGAGGCGGCGACGCGGGCGATGGTCTCGGCCGGCATGCCGCTCAGACGCAGGGCCGCCTTGGCCTGCTGCAGTGCCGCCTCGGCCTCCTTCAGGGCGGCCTGAGCCTCCTGCACCCGGCGCTGGGCAATGATGCCTTCGCTGTAGAGGGCCTGCTCGCGCTGCGCGGCCTGCCGGGCGAGTGTGGCGCGGGCGCCGGCTTGCAACAGCTGCAGCTGCAGCTGGCCAAGCTCAGGGCTGGCGATGCGGATCAGGGGCGTGCCCGGGCGCACGATCTCGTTCTGCAGCACCAGCAGCTGCGCGACCAGGCCGGACACCGGCGAGCTGACCACCTGCTCGGCCTGGGTAGGCACGACCACCTGCGCCGGGAAGCTCGACTTGATCGAACCCGTCTGCCCCTGCAAGGGAGCGGTCTGGATGCCGAGGGCTTGGATCTGACTCTCGGGAACCGCGAATCGGCCAAGTTGATCGGCGGCCTGAACCGTAAGCGCAAGCGTGCACATCACGGCCAGGGACCATGCGCTCAACGGAAAGCGGGGACGGCTTTTCTTCATAAATAACCTCGAATGACGCCAGGCGTCGCAAGAATCGTCGTAGCCATGCCGTGCCAGCGACATGGCGAAATAGGGCCTGTGGAGCTCCGCGTGCTACGCGCCGAGAACCTTCATGCGGCCACCGGCTGATCGCAGGCGGGCACGGTCGGGGCTCTCCGCGAGCGGCCCGACGTAGCGGGCGACGATGCGCGGATGGAAACAGGCAGCGGCAACGCGGGCGAAGGCGTCGTCCGGGGTGAAACGGGCAGCGGCGGTAACAGGCCAAGCCAAGGGAAATGCCACGCCACAAGCGGCATGGGCCGCAGGTCGAAAGCGCATGAAATGACTCCGAGCGTATTCAGAAACGTGAAAGCTGGCCATAGGCCAGTCCAAGAGTCACGCCGAAATCGGAGGGCGATAAGGGGCTTGGCGGGGAGAGGAAGGCGGAGACTCCACCTCGCCCAGGATCTTCACCCTGGCGGCGGGAGCTGCCGGCACGACCAGAAAGGCCGGAAGGGTGGCCAAGGAAGCGCCACCGGAATGGGCGATATGCAGCAGTGCATCGAGGAGGCGGGAGCCGTTGTCATCCTGCTGCACCGACGACGTCTGCTCGTAGGCGATACCGTTCGAGTGCTCGACCTCGATGTGGAAGTCACCCAGGGTCACCAGAACGGGATTCATCAGCAAAGCCACGGCCAGCACCAGTGCGATGACGCACGGGAACGACGACAGGCGATGGTGACGAAGACCGGACATGTCTTTGGGTGTATCCGTTGTTCAATGGGCCGATTCGGATTGCCATCGGTACCGGTCGGACCGGCCGGGCAATCGGAGCGAACGAGAGCGGAGGACGCCGGAACGGGCTTGCTTCATCCCCGAACTGCGTGCTTCAAGTGCCTCCCGATGTCGGACCAGCCATGCAGGCTATCCGAGACGAGCGTAACAGTAATTGAGCCATCACCCTGACGCAAGTCAAACGAACTTGCCGCAAGCTTCGGGCACGGCAGAGGATTCGGGCGCGTGACGATGCCGTGGAGAACATCCGGCGGCATGCCTTGGCCGAAATGGCTGAAGCGCCTGCCTTCCGGCGCCCCGTGCAGGCAAGAAGCGCCCAAGCGTGCTAAGGTCGCGCCTTGAATCGCACCACGTCGAGATGTATCGATGCTTCGTACTCCGGTCCCCGGCCCGATCCTCCGCCAACTGATCGCCAGCAGCACCCTGCTTCTGCTGACAGCCTGCGCCGATACGCCCGCCTCCGCCGGCGCCCCGGAACCTGCCGCCGCTCCGGTTCCGCCCGTATCGACGACGCCCGCTGCAGCGCTCGAATCCATCGCCCCGCGCCAGGACTTCGGCGCCTGGGCCGCTCAGTTCCGCCAGGAAGCCCTGGCGGCCGGCATCCAGCCGCGTGTATTCGACGCCGCCTTCGCCGGCATCAGCCCCGATCCCGCAGTGATCGCCGCCGATCGCAGCCAGCCGGAATTCACCCGCCCGGTCTGGGAGTACCTGGAGGGCGCCCTGTCCGAGCAGCGCGTACGCACCGGCCTGGCCAACCTGAATCGACATGCCGACACGCTGCGTACCATCGAGAGCCGCTACGGCGTCGACCGTCAGGCGTTGGTGGCGATCTGGGGCATGGAAAGCAATTTCGGCCGGGTCATGGGCGACAAGTCGGTGATCCGCTCGCTCGCCACCCTGGCCTACGAAGGCCGCCGCCCGCAGTTCGCCCACGATCAGTTGCTGGCGGCGCTGCGTATCCTGCAGAGCGGCGATGTCAGCCCGCCCCGGATGATCGGCTCCTGGGCCGGGGCCATGGGACAGACCCAGTTCATCCCGACCACCTACCACCAGCATGCGGTGGATTTCGACGGCGACGGCCGCCGCGATATCTGGGATTCGGCCCCCGACGCCCTGGCCTCGACCGCGAACTATCTGCAGTCCTCCGGTTGGCGTCTGGGCCAGCCCTGGGGCTTCGAGGTGCGCCTGCCGAAGGGCTTCGACTACGCCCAAGCCGACATAGGGCTGCGCAAGTCGTTGCGCGAATGGCGCCAGTTGGGCATAACCATCCCCGGCGACAGCACTGCGCACGACGAGGAAACGGCCAGCCTGCTGCTGCCCGCCGGCCACCGCGGTCCGGCTTTCCTGGTGCTGGACAACTTCCGCAGCATTCTCAAGTACAACAACTCCACTTCCTATGCACTGGCCATCGGCCTGCTCTCGGAGCGCTTCCAGAACCGTGGCCGCATCCTCGGCGACTGGCCGCGCGACGACCGCCCGCTGAGCCGCAGCGAGCGGATCGAACTGCAGACGCTGCTGGCGGGCAACGGTTTCGATCCCGGTAGTGCTGACGGCATCATCGGCGCCAACACGCGCCAGGCGGTGCGCAGCTTCCAGCAGCGGCTCGGCTGGCCCGCCGACGGTTATCCGACTCACCAGTTGCTGCAGAAACTCAAGGGCGACTGAGACAGCGCGGGCAGCCCGCAAAGGCGACCCCGAGCTCATCGCTACCACCGGCAGAACGAAAAAGGGCGACCCGCGGGTCGCCCTTTTTCCATGGTGCGAGACCGCTCAGCTGATCTTCTCGCCGTGCGCCTGCTGGTCGGCATGGTAGGAAGAACGCACCAGCGGACCGGAAGCGACGTTCTTGAAGCCCATCTTCAGACCCTCCTCGGCGAACCAGGCGAAGGTGTCCGGATGCACGAAGCGCTGCACCGGCAGGTGGCTGCGCGAAGGCTGCAGGTACTGGCCGAGGGTGAGCATGTCAATGTCGTGCTCACGCATGCGCTGCATGGTCTCGATCACCTCCTCGTCGGTCTCGCCGAGGCCGAGCATCAGCCCCGACTTGGTCGGCACGCCCGGAACGCGCTCCTTGAACTTCTGCAGCAGGTCTAGCGACCACTCGAAGTCGGAGCCCGGACGCGAGGACTTGTACAGCCGCGGCACGGTTTCCAGGTTGTGGTTAAAGACGTCCGGCGGCTCGGTCGCAGTGATCTCGAGAGCGATGTCCATGCGCCCTCGGTAATCCGGCACCAGGGTCTCCAGCTGGACGCCCGGGGACAGCTTGCGGATCTCGCGCAGGCAGTCGGCGAAGTGCTGGGCGCCGCCATCGCGCAGGTCGTCGCGATCCACCGAGGTGATCACCACGTACTTCAGGCGCAGGTCGGCGATGGCCGCAGCGAGGTTCTTCGGCTCGTCCGGGTCCAGCGCATTGGGCCGGCCGTGGCCGACGTCGCAGAACGGACAGCGACGGGTGCAGATGTCACCCATGATCATGAAGGTGGCGGTACCGCCGGAGAAGCACTCGCCCAGGTTCGGGCAGGAGGCTTCCTCGCAGACGCTGTGCAGCTTGTGCTGACGCAGCAGCTGCTTGATCCGCTCGATCTCCGGGGTGACCGGCACGCGCACGCGTATCCAGTCCGGCTTGCGCGGCAGCTCCTCGGTGGGAAGGATCTTCACCGGGATCCGCGCGACCTTCTCGGCGCCACGCAGCTTGACCCCGGTTTCCACCTTGCCCGGGCCCTTGCCCGCGGTTTCCATCGTGCTCATATGTTCTCGATTCCGCCCGTCAGGGTCTTCGATTCATCGTAACCCAGGCGCATCACGAGCTGCGCACGCAGGCGACTGGTCACTTCGGCAATTTCGATCGGCCCGCTGGCCAGATCCTTCAGTTGGGTCATGACCATGCCGGCGTAACCGCAGGGGTTGATGCGCCGGAACGGCTCGAGTTCCATGTCGACGTTCAGCGCCAGGCCATGGAAGGAGCAACCGTTGCGGATGCGCAGGCCCAGCGAGGCGATCTTCATGTCCCGCACGTAGACGCCAGGCGCGTCCGGCTTGGCGTAGGCCTCGACCTCGTAGCTGGCGAGCAGCCCGATCAGGCTGTCCTCGATGCGGCTGACCAGCTCGCGCACGCCGATGCCCAGACGCCGCACATCCAGCAGCAGGTAGCCGACCAGTTGCCCTGGGCCGTGGTAGGTCACCTGGCCGCCGCGATCCACCTGGACCACGGGGATGTCGCCGGGGAACAGCACGTGCTCGGCCTTGCCGGCCTGGCCCTGGGTGAAAACCGGCGGATGCTGCAGCAGCCAGATCTCGTCGGCGGTCTGCGCGGTGCGCTGGTCGGTGAAGCGCTGCATCGCCTGCCAGGCAGGCTCGTAGGGGATCAGGCCGAGCTCGCGCACGCCGACCATCAGAGCACCATGTGCACGCGGCCGGTGGCGCGCAGGTCGATGTGGATGGCCTGCAACTGCTCGACACCGGTGGCGGTGATCAGCACCTGGACGGACAGGAAGCGGCCGTTGCGGCTGTCGCGCACCACCAGGGTGGAACTGTCGAGGTCGGGCGCATGGCGCTGGATCACCTCGACGACCAGGTCGGGAAAGCCTTCGCCGGCATCGCCGATCACCTTGATCGGGTAGCGCTCGCAGGGAAACTCGATTTTCGGGGCTTGTACGTCGGTATCGGTCATGGCAGCGGCGGGCCCGCAGCCCGCGGAGACGGCCGTCCATCCGGGATGGACGGCCGTCGGCAATGGATCAGTGGAATAAACCGTAGATGAACAGTCGGATGCTATCCCATATGCGACGGAACAGGCCACCCTCCTCGACGGTATCTAGGGCGATGAGATCGGCGGTCTGCAGAACCTGGTCGCCCGACTTGACCTCGACCTTGCCGATCACGTCGCCCTGCTTGATCGGGGCGATCAGCTGCGGCTGCAGGCTGATGCTGGTGGTCAGTTGCTTGAGCTGGCCGCGCGGCGCGGTCATGCTCAGGTCCTTGGCCAGACCGGCGCGAATCTCGCGGCTGCTGCCCTTCCATACCGGCGCCTTGGCCAGTTCGGTGTCCTTGTTGAAGAAGGTCTGGGTCTCGAAGAAGCGGAAGCCGTAGGTCAGCAGCTTCTGGGTCTCGGCGGCGCGGGCCTGTTCGCTGTTGGTACCGAACACCACGGCGATCAGCCGCTGGCCCTCGCGCACGGCGGAAGCCACCAGGCAGTAGCCGGCCTCATCGGTGTGGCCGGTCTTCAGACCGTCGACGGTCTTGTCGCGCCACAGCAGCAGGTTGCGGTTGGGCTGCTTGATGTTGTTCCAGAAGAACTCCTTCTGGGCGTAGATGGCGTAGTGGGCGGGATCGTCGTAGATGATCGCGCGGGCCAGTTTGGCCATGTCGTGGGCCGAGGAGTAGTGCTCCGGATTCGGCAGGCCGGTGGCGTTCATGAAGTGCGAATTGCTCATGCCGAGGCGCTGAGCGGTGGTGTTCATCATGTCGGCGAAGGCGTCTTCGCTGCCGGCGATGTGCTCGGCCAGCGCCACGCTGGCGTCGTTGCCGGACTGGATGATGATGCCGTGCAGCAGATCGCCGACGCTCACCTGGGTGCCGACCTGGATGAACATCCGCGAACCACCGGTCCGCCAGGCGTGCTCGCTGACGGTGACCATATCGCTTTCCTTGATCTGTTCGCGCTTGATCTCCTGAGTCGCGATGTAAGCCGTCATCAGCTTGGTCAGACTGGCCGGAGGCAGGCGCTGATCGCCGTTGTTCTCGATCAGCACCTGGCCACTGGCCGCGTCCATCAGCAGATAGGAGGTGGCGGCCAGTTGCGGCGGGGCGGGAACGGCCTGGGTCGCAGCCCATGCTGCCGGCGTGCAGATCATCAGCAGGGCAAGGAACAAACGGTGCGCTAAGCGGGTGGTTTTCATCGTATCTCGAGTGGTTTGCTAGTCGAATATTCCCTTGCGGGGCTGTTGGATGTCGTAAGAGTCGGCTGGGCGCTCAGTCGGGCTTGACCAGGGTCGGTTGCCCCAACCTGGCCAGCCTCACGCTGTTCTGCAGCTGTTGGGCCTCGCTCTGGCTGCCGATCGGCCCGAGGCGAACACGATGCAGTATCTGCTGGCCGCGGATCACCGAGCTGATGAACACCGGGGCACCGCTGAGCGTGCCCAGCTTGGCCTTGAGCAGCTCCGCGGCATCCGGGTTGGCGAAGGCGCCCACCTGCAGATAGATGCCCTGGGTGGACTGTTCGCCAGCGCCCGCATCGGCCACTTCCAGCGGCAGCACCGCTGCCGCATGCTGCCGGGGCGGCGGCGAGTACTGCTCGACCGGTTGCGACACCGGGCGAGCGGCCGGCTCGGCCTCGGCCATCTGCGGCTGCGCCAGCACCATCGGCGCCGACTGCCCCCGCTCGGCCCACCAGCGTTTGGGGTCGATGCCTTCCACCCGGACCCGAGCAGTACCGATCTCGGCATAGCCGAGTTTCTTCGCCGCGGCGAAGGACAGGTCGATGACGCGATCGGAATAGAACGGGCCGCGGTCGTTGACCCGCAGGATCACGCTGCGGTTGTTGTCCAGGTTGGTCACCCGTACGTAGCAGGGCAGCGGCAGGGTCTTGTGCGCTGCGGTCATGCCGTAGAGGTCGTAGGCCTCGCCGTTGGCCGTGGCCTGGCCATGGAACTTGGTGCCGTACCAGGAAGCGGTGCCGGTCGCCTTGTAGTTGCCGGCATCGTTCATCGGGTAGTAGGTCGTCCCCAGCACGGTGTAGGGATTGGCCTTGACCGGGCCGTAGTGGGGCGTCGGCACGGCATCGGGAATCTTCGACACGTCGACGTCCCACCAAGGCGCGCCATCCTTGTGCGGGCGCATGTACTGGTCCGAACCGGAGGACAATCCGCCCGACGACGGATGGTGGCTGGAACAGCTGGCCAGCAGCATGGCCAGGCCCCCGAGCGCGGTCAGTCGGACACTCGATTTTCGCATCAGGGCTTGCTCCGTGCCTGAGCCAGCAGGTCGGACAACTGATAGACCGCCATGGCGTACATGGCGCTACGGTTGTAGCGGGTGATCACGTAGAAGTTGGGCAGACCCAGCCAGTACTCGTCGCCCTCCGCGCCTTCGAGGCGGAAGGCGGTCACCGGCATGGCATCGTCCAAGACATCCCGGGTCTTCCAGCCGAGGCTGCGCAGCTCGCCCAAGCTCTTCTGCGGATCCAGCCCCTCGCTCAGGCCCTGCTGGGCCTGGGTGCCCTGGAGCTCGGCGCGGCTGACCACCGGCTGGCCGGCAGCCCAGCCATGCCGCTTGAAATAGCTGGCGACGCTGCCGATGGCATCGGTCGGATTTTTCCAGATGTCGATGTGGCCATCGTGATCGAAGTCCACCGCGAAGGAGCGGAAACTGCTCGGCATGAACTGCGGCAGGCCCATGGCGCCGGCGTAGGAGCCAGTCACGCCGAGCGGATCGACCTGTTCCTCGCGGGCCAGCAGGAGGAACTCCCTGAGCTCCTTGCGGAAGAAGGGCGCCCGCGGCGGGTAGTCGAAACCGAGCGTGGAGAGCGCGTCGATCACCCGGTAGTTGCCGGTATTGCGGCCGTAGAAGGTCTCGACGCCGATGATCGCCACGATCACCTGCGCCGGCACGCCGTACTCCTGCTCCGCACGGGCCAGGGCAGCCTCGTGCTGGCGCCAGAAATCCACGCCGCGGGCGACCCGTGCGTCGGTGATGAAGATCGGCCGGTATTCCTTCCACGGCTTGACCCGCTCCGCCGGGCGCGAGATGGCGTCGAGAATCGACTGCTTGCGCTCGGCCTCCTGGAACAGGCTGACCAACTGCTCGCTGGCGAATCCGTAATCCCGGGTCAGCTCGGCGATGAATTCGTCGACCTGGGGCGAGCCGGCGTAATCGCCCGCCCGCGCCGTTCCGGCCTGCAGCGCACCGACAAAGCCGAGAATTGCCGCCAGGCCCGTCGTAGACAGCATTCGCGCCGCCCAGCCACACCGTATCTGCATCGATGATCCACTCAAACCTTGGTGATCCACTTGCGATGGGTGTGGATCGACATCAAAACCCCGAACCCTGACATCAGGGTCACAAGCGAAGTTCCACCGTAACTAATAAAAGGCAGGGGCACCCCCACCACCGGCAGCAGACCGCTCACCATGCCGATGTTGATGAACACGTAGACGAAGAAGGTCAGGGTCAGGCCGCCAGCCAGCAGCTTACCGAACAGCGTCTGTGCCTGCACGGTGATCACCAGGCCCCGCGCGATCAGCATCAGGTAGACCATCAGCAGCAGGCAGGCGCCCACCAGCCCGAACTCCTCGGACAGGACCGCAATGATAAAGTCCGTATGGCTTTCCGGCAAAAAATCCAGATGCGACTGGGTGCCGAGCAGCCAGCCCTTGCCGAACACCCCGCCGGAGCCGATGGCCGCCTTCGACTGGATGATGTTCCAGCCGGTTCCCAGAGGGTCGCTTTCCGGATCGAGGAAGGTGTGAATGCGCTGCTTCTGGTACTCGTGCAGGACGAAGTACCACATGCCCACGACGACCGGCACCGCCGCCGCCGCCGCACCGGCGATCCACAGCCAGCGCAGGCCGGCGACGAACAGCACGAAGGCGCCGGAAGCGAGGATCAGCACCGCAGTGCCGAGGTCGGGCTGACGCAGGATCAGCACGCAGGGCACGCCGATCAGCGCCAGGCTCACCAGCGTATGCTTGAAGCTGGGCGGCAGACTGCTCCTGGAGAGATACCAGGCGATGGTCGCCGGCATGATGATCTTCAGGAATTCCGAAGGCTGGAAGCGGATCACCCCGGGGATGTTGATCCAACGCGTGGCGCCCATGGCATTGTGCCCCATCACCTCCACCACCAGCAGCAGCAGGACGCCGCAGACATACCCCAGCGGCACCCAGCGGGCCATGAAGCGCGGCTCGACCTGGGCGATGAGCAGCATGCTGGCCATGCCCAGCCCGAACGAACTGGCCTGCTTGAGCAGCAGGTCGACGTCCTTGCCGCTGGCCGAATAGAGGACGAACAGGCTGCCGCAGGCCAGCAGCAGCAACAGCAGCAGCAGCGGGCCGTCGATGTGCAGGCGCTGCAGCAGGCTGGAGCGGCGGCGCAGCACGTCCTCCCGGGACAGGGTGCGATCGAAGTTACTGTTCATGAACCACCTCCAAGGGTGCGGGCGGCATGAACTCCGGCTTCAGGCGGCCATTCTCGCCGAGCAGCCAGGCATCCATCACCTGCTTGACCACCGGAGCGGCGACGCCCGAACCGGACTCGCCGTTCTCGACCATCACCGCCACGGCGATCTTCGGCGCCTCGGCCGGAGCGAAGCCGACGAACAGGGCGTGGTCGCGGTGGCGCTCGTGCAGCTTGCTGCGGTCGTACTTCTCACCCTGCCTGATCGCCACCACCTGCGCCGTACCGCTCTTGCCGGCGATGCGGTAGACGGCGGTATCGCCGACCTTGTGCGCGGTACCGCGCGCGCTGTGCATGACCTGCTGCATGTCTGAGCTGACCATGTCCCAGTAGCGCGGGTCCTTCAGACGGATGTCCGAGGGGGTCGGCAGGGCTTCCACCAGCCCCTGGGCGACCAGTTGCTCCGGGGAGAGCTTGTCCGCCCTCAGCAGCAGCCGCGGGCGATGCCATTTGCCCTTGTTCGCCACCAGTGCGGTAGCCTGTGCCAGCTGCAGCGGCGTGGTCAGCATGTAGCCCTGGCCGATGCCGGTGATCAGGGTCTCCCCCGGGAACCAGGCCTGCCGGCGGATGGCGCGTTTCCATTCGCGCGACGGCATGAGCCCTTCGGCCTCGCCGAACATGTCCAGGGAAACCCGCTGCCCGATGCCGAAGTGGCTCAGGTAGCCATGCAGGCGATCGATGCCCAGCTTGTGGGCCAGATCGTAGAAATAGGTATCGTTGGAGCGGGAGATGGCCGCCTCCATGTTCACCCAGCCGTCGCCGCCGCGGTTCCAGTTGCGGTACTTGTGCTCAACGTTGGGCAACTGGTAATAGCCCGGATCGAAGACCCGCGAGCTGCGGTCGACCACGCCCGTGTCGAGGCCGGCCAGGGCCACCAGCGGCTTGATGGTCGAGCCCGGCGGGTACAGACCGCGCAACACGCGGTTGTACAACGGACGGTCGATGGAATCGCGCAGCGCGGCGTAGTCCTTGTAGCCGATCCCGGTCACGAACAGGTTGGGGTTGAAGCTCGGCTGGCTGACCATGGCCAGCACCTCGCCGGTCGCCGGATCGATGGCGACCACCGCCCCGCGCCTGTCGCCGAGGGCGGCCTCGGCGGCTTTCTGCAGATTCAGGTCGAGGGTCAGAGTGAGATCCTTGCCGGGCACCGGGTCGGTGTGCTTGAGTACCCGCAGGACCCGACCACGGGCGTTGGTCTCGACTTCCTCGTAACCGACCTGGCCGTGCAGCAGATCCTCGTAGAAACGCTCCACGCCAGTCTTGCCGATGTGGTGGGTGCCGGCGTAGTCGACTGGGTCGAGCTTCTTCAGCTCGGCCTCGTTGATCCGTCCGACGTAGCCGACCGAGTGGGCGAAGTGCTCCGCTTCGGGGTAATGGCGGACCAGCTGGGCGTCCACCTCCACCCCGGGCAGGCGGAACTGGTTGACGGCGATCCGCGCGATCTGCTCCTCGCTCAGCTCGAACAGCACGGGGACCGGCTCGAACGGACGACGCCCCTGGCGCACCCGCTTCTCGAACAGGACGCGATCCTCCGGGGTCAGAGCCAGCACCTCGACGATGGTGTCGAGCACCTTGAGCCAGTCCCCGGCCCGCTCGCGGGTGATGGTCAGGCTGAAGCTCGGCCGGTTGTCGGCAATGATCACGCCGTTGCGGTCGAAGATCAGTCCGCGGGGCGGCGGCAACGGCTGCACGTGGATCCGGTTGTTTTCCGCCAGGGTCGAGTGATGCTCGTACTGCACCACCTGCAGGTAATACAGGCGGGCGACCAGTACCAGCGCCAGCAGGAAAATCGCCCCGGCACTGACGACGACCCGCGCCCGGATCAGGCGCGCATCCTTCTCGTGGTCTTTGAGACGAATCGGCTCCGGCATTCAGCTAACCGCAGTCATTTGTGATACGGATGCCCGGACAACAGCGTCCAGGCACGATAGATCTGCTCCCCGATGAGGATTCGCACGAGCGGATGCGGCAGGGTCAGGGGCGACAGCGACCAGCGCTGCTCGCTGCGCGCGCAGACTTCCGGCGCCAGCCCTTCCGGGCCGCCGACCATGAGGTTGACGGTACGCGCATCGAGGCGCCAGCGATCCAGCTCGCCGGCCAGCTGCTCGGTGCTCCAGGGCTTGCCCTGCACCTCGAGGGTGACGATGCGCTCGCCCGGTTGCACCTTGGCCAGCATGGCCTCGCCTTCCTGGCGGATCAGGCGGTTCACGTCGGCGTTCTTGCCCCGGGTGTGCAGCGGAATCTCCACCAGGTCGAGGGCCAGCTCGGGCGGCAGACGCTTGGCGTATTCCTGCCAGCCCTCCTCCACCCAGCGCGGCATGCGCGAGCCCACGGCGATCAGTCGCAGACGCACGACGACCTCAGGCTTCGCCGTGCTGGGCGCGGCTCTGCTCTGCGCCTTGCCACAGGCGCTCGAGATCGTAGAACTGGCGGGTGGCGACCTGCATCACGTGCACCACCACGTCGCCCAGGTCGAGCAGGGCCCACTCGCCGCCGTCCAGGCCTTCGCTGCCCAGCGGGCGCCTGCCCTGCTCCTTGACCTTCTCGATCACGTTCTCGGCCAGGGATTTGACGTGACGGCCCGAGGTACCGCTGGCGATCACCATGTAGTCGGTGACGCTGGTCTTTCCGCGCACATCGATGACGGTGATGTCTTTGGCTTTCAGATCTTCCAGGGCGGCTACCGCCAGCTGGACCAGTTGTTCGTTCTGCATGTACGACTCTTGATGTGTGTTCAGTTCGACGCCGGGTACAACCCGTGCGCATGGATATAGGCCAGCACCGCATCGGGCACCAGGAAACGGACCGATCTGCCGCTGGCCAGGCGCTCGCGGATCTGGGTGGCGGACACTTCCAGCGGCGTCTGCCAGACGAAAGCGATGTTGCCTCCCGGCCCACACAGGGCCTGGGGATTGCCGACGCTGCGGGCCGCCAGCAGGTTGCGCAGGGACTCCGGCGGCTCGCTGCCGATGTCCGGGCGTTGCAGCACCAGGATATGGCAGTGGTCGAGCAGTTCCTCCCAGCGATGCCAGGTCGGCAGGCCGCAGAAGGCATCCCAGCCGAGCACCAGGAACAGCTGGTCGTCCGGCGCCAGCTCGCGGCGCAGCGACTCCAGCGTATCGATAGTGTAGGACGGTCGGTCGCGGCGCAGTTCGCGGTCGTCCACGGTCAGCGGCGGCACCCCGGCCACCGCGCCGCGGACCATCGCCAGGCGGTCCTCGGCCGACACCTGCGGCGTGCCGCGATGCGGCGGACGGGCGCTGGGGATCAGGCGCAGCTCGTCCAGGGCGAACTGCTCGGCCACCTCGAGGGCGCCGCGCAGATGGCCGATGTGCACCGGATCAAAGGTGCCGCCGAGGATGCCGATTCGTTTCGCCATCAGCTGCGGATGTGCCCGTCGCCGAAGACCACGTACTTCTCGCTGGTCAGCCCTTCCAGGCCGACCGGGCCGCGGGCGTGCAGCTTGTCGGTGGAGATGCCGATTTCCGCGCCCAGGCCGTACTCGAAACCGTCGGCGAAACGGGTCGAGGCGTTGACCATCACCGAGCTGGAGTCCACTTCGGTGAGGAAGCGCCGCGCGTCCGTGAAGCTCTCGGTGATGATGGCATCGGTATGGTGTGAACCATAGTGGTTGATGTGGGCGATGGCCTCGTCCAGCGAATCCACCACGCGCACCGAAAGGATCGGCGCGTTGTATTCGGTGGACCAGTCTGCTTCGCTCGCTTCCAGCGTGCCCGCCCCGAGCAGCGCGCAGCTGCGCGGACAGGCGCGCAGCTCGACGCCCTTGCTCCGGTAGATCTCGCCCAGCGGCGGCAGCACGCGGGCGGCGATGTCGGCGTGCACCAGCAGCGTCTCCATGGTGTTGCAGGGGGCGAAGCGCTGGGTCTTGGCGTTGTCGGCGACGCGGATGGCCTTGTCCGGATCGGCCGCACGGTCGATGTAAACGTGGCAGATGCCGTCCAGGTGCTTGATCACCGGCACCTTGGCTTCGCGGCTGATCCGCTCGATCAGCCCCTTGCCGCCGCGCGGGACGATCACGTCGACGAACTCCGGCATGCTGATCAGGGCGCCCACGGCGGCGCGGTCGGTGGTTTCCACCACCTGCACGGCGGCCGCCGGCAGGCCGGCCTCGGCCAGGCCCTGCTGGATGCAGCGGGCGATCGCCCGGTTGGAATGGATCGCCTCGGAGCCGCCGCGCAGGATGGTGGCGTTGCCGGACTTCAGGCACAGGCTGGCGGCATCGATGGTCACGTTGGGGCGCGACTCGTAGATGATGCCGATCACGCCGAGGGGCACGCGCATCTTGCCGACCTGGATGCCCGAGGGCATGTAGCGCATGTCGCGGATCTCGCCGATCGGATCGGGCAGCCGGGCGACCTGGCGCAGGCCTTCGATCATGTCGTCGATGCGCGCCGGGGTCAGCGCCAGGCGGTCGAGCATGGCCTCGTCCAGGCCGTTGTCGCGGCCGTTGGCCAGGTCACGGGCGTTGGCCACGGCAAGCTCCTCGCGGGCCGCTTCCAGCGCGCCGGCGGCAGCCTCCAGAGCACGGTTCTTCTGCGCGGTGCTGATGCGCGCGAGCACCCGCGAGGCCTCGCGGGCGGCGCGGCCCAGGCGGGTCATGTAGTCGAGCACGGACTCGGTCATGGTCTCGGTCTGAAATCAGGGAAATCGGTGGATTATAGCGGTGCCTCCGCCTGCCGCCCAGCACAGTTGGGCGAATGGTTTAAGGCTGACACCCGCCTCTTGTTGCTATGATGCGACGCGCCCGAGAATACGGGCTCCCCCTAGAACCACACCCCATCACCAGGAGCGCAGGCATGAGCGCATGGATCGACAGTCTGACCGGATGGCTGACCGCCAACCCCGAATGGCTGGGCCTGACCATATTCCTGCTGGCCTGCGCCGAATGCCTGGCCGTGGTCGGCATCATCATCCCCGGCACCGTGCTGATGTTCGCCGTCGCCGTGATGGCCGGCAGCGGCGCACTGACCGCCTGGGAGACCCTGCTGCTGGGCTATGCCGGCGGCCTGCTCGGCGATGCGATCTCCTACGCCGTGGGCCGGCGCTTCCACCAGAGCATCCGGCGCCTGCCAGTGCTGCGCCATCATCCGGAATGGATGGTCGGCGCCGAGGCCTACTTCCAGCGCTACGGCACCGTCAGCCTGCTGGTCGGCCGCTACATCGGCCCGCTGCGCCCGATGCTGCCGATGATCGCCGGCATGCTGGACATGCCCTTGCCGCGCTTCATCCTGGTCAGTCTGCTGGCCGCCTCCGGCTGGTCGGTCGCCTACCTGTTGCCGGGCTGGACCACCGGCGCCGCCCTGCGCCTGCCGCTGCCCGAGGGCTTCTGGCGCGAGGCCGCCGTGGTCCTGGTCGCGCTGGCTGTCGTCGTCGGCGTGATCGCCCATTCCAGCCTGCGCCGGCAGCGCTGGACAGTGCCGCTGGCAGCCTGCCTGTGCCTGACCGCGCTCATCGCCCTGCTGCTGGGCTGGATGCATCTGCACGAACTGGACAACGGGCTGATGACCCTGATCCAGCAGCACCGCAACGCCAGCCTCGACCGGGTGATGGAGATGATCACCGTCATCGGCGACTTCCACACCATGCTCTATGCCTCCGTGCTGCTCAGCCTGCTCTTATTGCTGGCCAAGCAATGGCGCGCCGCCCTGCTCCCGCTCGGCGTCCTCCTCGTCGCTGGCCAGGCCGGCAGCACCTTGAAGCTGCTGTTCTGCCGCATGCGTCCGGAAGTCCTGCTGAATCCCCTTACCAGCTACAGCCTGCCCAGCGGGCACAGCACCTCGGCCTTCGCCTTCTTCCTGGTACTGGGCATCCTGGCCGGCCGCGAACAACCGCCGCGGATGCGCCTGACCTGGCTGCTGCTGGCCTGCCTGCCGGCGACGGCCGTCGCCCTGTCGCGGGTCTATCTGGGCGTGCACTGGCCCACCGACATCATCGCCGGCGCCCTGCTCGCCGGCGCCGTCTGCGCGGCCATCCTGGCCCTGGCGCAATGGAACAGCCCCCTGACGGCGCTGAACCCGCGGGCCTGGTGGCTGGTCCTTCCGGCCTGCCTGGCCCTGCTCGGCAGCATGGTCCTGTGGAGGCTGCCGCTGGCGCTGGAGATGTATCGATATTGAGCGGCTGTCGAGCCGGCCTCAGCGCAGATTGAGCGGGTCCGCCATCCCGGCCGCGATGCCGATGCCCACCAGATCGGCATGCCGCTCGGCCTGCATGCGCCTCATCACCCGCGCCCGGTAGAGATCGACGGTCTTCACGCTGATCGATAGCCGTTCGGCGATCTCCCGATTGGTGTAGCCCTGCACCAGCGGCTCCAGCACATCGCGCTCGCGCGCGGTCAGGCCGGCCAGGCGCTCCTGCAGCTCGCCATGGCGGCGCAGGCTGGAGCGGCGCTCGCCGAGCCGGCCGAGGGCCTGCTGCACGCTGTCCAGCAGCAACTGCTCGTTGTAGGGCTTCTCGATGAAATCGTGGGCGCCGGCCTTGAACGCCCGCACCACGATGGGCACGTCGGCATGGGCGCTGACGAAGATCACCGGCAGGTCGATCTGCCGCGCAAGCATCGCCTCCTGCACGCCGAGCCCGCCCATCCCGGGCATGCGTACATCCAGCAGAACGCAGGCGTTCAGCTGCGGATCGCAGACCTCCAGGAAGGCTCTGCCGCTGGTGAAGGGCAAGGCCTTGAGGCCCACCGATTCGAGCAGCCAGACGGTCGAATCGAGCATCCCCCGGTCGTCGTCCACCACATAGACCACCTGTTCCATGGAATCCCTCCCGTTGTTGTTCTTCTAGTGGATCGGCAGCAGACAGCGCATGGTCAGTCCGCCGCCCGCGGTATTCACGGCCTCGAGGGAGCCGCCGAAGCCCTCGACGATGCTGCGGCTCATCGACAGCCCCAGTCCCAGTCCTTCCGGCTTGCTGGTGTAGAACGGCGTGAAGACGCGCTCCAGCTCGGCCTCGCCCAGTCCGGGACCGCGGTCGCGCACCTCGATAGCCAGCCGACCGGCGCCGGCCCTGGCCTGCAGCGCGACCGTCGAGGGCCGCCCCGGATGGGTCTCGCGATTGGCGTCGATGGCATTGCGCAGCAGGTTGAGCAGCACCTGCTCGAGCAGTACCCGGTCGGCCTGCACCGCCGGCAGCGCCTCAGGCAGATTCAGCTCCAGCACCACCTGGCCGGCGCCGGCCTCCCAGCTGCACAGGCTCACCGCCTCGCGCACCACTTCGCCCACGTCGAGCGCCTGCACACGCCGCTGGCCCTTGCGAAGAAAGGCGCGCAGACGCTTGATCACCTCCGCCGCATGGTTGGCGTGCTCGGTGATGCGCTCCAGCCCCTGGGCTACCCGCTGGGCGGCCTGCGGCTGGTTGCCGAGAGCCTGAAGATAGCGCTGGCTGGCGCTGGCATAGTTCACCACGGCCGCCAGCGGCTGATTGATCTCGTGGGCGATGCCCGAGGCCAGCTCGCCGAGGGTGACCAGCCGCGCGGTATGCGCCAGCTCGTCCTGATGGCGGCGCTGCTGCGCCTCGCGCAGCTCGCGCTCGGTCATGTCCCGCGCCACCAGCGAGTAGTAACGCTCGCTGCCGACGCCGGCGTGTACCAGCAGCACCAGGGACACCGGCACCGAAGGGCCGCCCCCCGGCGGCTGCAGGCGCGAGTCGGCGCTCCAAACGCCCAGGCGCTCGGCGCAGCTCCAGCCCTCGCGCCGCAGGCGCGCCAGATCGTCGGGAGCGAACAGGCAGGAAAGCTCCGGCATCGGCTCGCCCTCGGCGATACCGAGGCTGCGTCGCGCCGCCGGGTTGAGATAGGTGATATTCCCATGGGAATCGATGAACAACACCAGATCGGTATTGGCCTCCACCACCTCGGCCAGGCGCCGGTTGTTTTCCTCGACCCGCACCCGCGCGGTGATGTCGCGCGAAACGCAGATCACCTCTACCACCTCGCCGGTGTAGGTATCGCGGATCGCCCGGCTGGCGGTCTCGAACCAGAGATGGCGTTCGCTGCGATGGCGGATGCGGCAGGTCATGGTGTGATAGCCGTCCTGCTCCAGCGCCTCCCGCGCCGCCTGCAGCCGGACGCGGTCGTGGGGATGCAGCAGCGCCCGCGCCGACTTGCCGCGCAGCCTTTCCGGCCAGCAGCCGAGCAGGCTCCAGGACGCCGGCGAGGCATCGAGGAAACGGCCGTCCGGGGAGTGCCGCGAGATCAGATCGGTGGTGTTCTCGGTGATCACCCGGTACAGCCGCCGCGCCCGGGCCGCCGACCGCTGCCCCAGCAGCTGGACGGTGGCGTCCCGGCAGCGGGCCAGCACCCGCTCGCCCGGCAGGTCGGGGATGTAGGTCCAGAGCAGGACGCGCTCGCCGAACTGCGCCTCGACGCCCTCGATCGCCCGCCGCTGGTCGAGGCAGGCGCGCACCAGATGGAGATGGTTCGACGGCAGGCAGCGCGGCAGGGCGGCCTGGGGATCGGTCCCGAGCAGCGTCCGCAGGGCCGGGTTCAGCTCCAGCGGCTGCGCCTTCGCATTCAGCAACAAACCGGGCTGAGGATCATGGTCCAGCAGAACGAGAGACTGAGTCATGGCGGTGGGTTCCTTCCCATCTAGTAAGACTCCTATAAATCCTTGGTATTAGTTTCACATTTGGCCAGACATTGCTATACAGGTTACTGAAGGGACGAGCAGCTCTCTCCGGAAGTGGGGGCTGAACAAATAAGAGCTAACAATAGCCAGGGACAGGACCACTATGTCGATCTTCGAGCAGGGCCTCGCGCGCTCTACCGTCAATCATGCTCCGCTTTCTCCTCTGAGTTTCATCGAGCGCACCGCCGCCGTCTATCCGCACTACCCCGCCGTGATCCACGGCTCGCTGCGCCGCGACTGGGCGGAAACCTACGCCCGCTGCCGGCGTCTGGCCTCCGCGCTGGCCGGACGCGGCGTCGGCAAAGGCGACACCGTCGCGGTGCTGCTGCCGAACATCCCGCCGATGCTCGAAGCCCATTTCGGCGTGCCGATGATCGGCGCCGTGCTCAATACCCTTAACGTGCGGCTGGACGCCGAAGCCATCGCCTTCATGCTGGAGCACGGCGAGGCCCGCGTGCTGATCGCCGACCGCGAGTACCGCGAGGTGGCCCTCGCCGCCGTCGCCCAGCTCGAACACCCGCCGCTGCTGGTCGAGGTCGAGGACCCGGAATACGGCGAAGGCCAGCCCTTCGGCGAACTGGACTACGAGGCCCTGCTCGCCGAGGGCGACCCCGAGTTCGCCTGGGAGTGGCCGGAAGACGAGTGGCAGGCCATCTCTCTGAACTACACCTCCGGCACCACCGGCAATCCCAAGGGCGTGGTCTACCACCATCGCGGCGCCTACCTGAACTCCATGGGCAACCAGATGACCTGGTCCATGGGCCACCATCCGGTCTACCTCTGGACCCTGCCGATGTTCCACTGCAACGGCTGGTGCTACCCCTGGACGGTCACCGCCCTGGCCGGTGTGCACGTGTTCCTGCGCCGGGTCGACCCGCAGAAGATCCTCCACCTGATCCGCGAGCACAAGGTCAGCCACCTGAGCGGCGCCCCCATCGTGCTCAATGCCTTGGTGAACGTGCCGGAAACCGACCGTGCGGCCATCGACCATCCGGTCAACGCCATGGTCGCCGGCGCCGCCCCGCCGGCCAAGGTGATCGGCGCGGTGGAGGCGATGGGCATCAAGGTCACCCACGTCTACGGCCTCACCGAGGTCTACGGCCCGGTCACCGTCTGCGCCTGGCACGAGCACTGGAATGCACTGCCGCTGGAGGATCAGGCGCGGATCAAGGCCCGCCAGGGCGTGCGCTACCCCACCCTGGAGGGGGTGATGGTGGCCGACCCGCAGACGATGCAGCCGGTGCCCCGCGACGGCGAAACCATCGGCGAGATCTTCATGCGCGGCAACACCGTGATGAAGGGCTACCTGAAGAACCCCTCCGCCACCGCCGAGGCCTTCGAGGGCGGCTGGTTCCATACCGGCGACCTGGGCGTCTGGCATCCGGACGGCTACGTGGAGATCAAGGACCGCCTCAAGGACATCGTCATCTCCGGCGGCGAGAACATCTCCACCATCGAGGTGGAAGGCGTGCTCTACCGCCACCCGGCCGTGCTCGAGGCGGCCGTGGTGGCGCGTCCTGACGAGAAATGGGGGGAAACCCCGTGCGCCTTCATCACCCTCAAGTCCGGTCACGAGCAGACCGGCCAGACCGACATCGTCACCTTCTGCCGCGAGCATCTGGCCGGCTTCAAGGTGCCGAAGACCGTGGTCTTCAGCGAGTTGCCGAAGACCTCAACGGGCAAGGTGCAGAAATACGTCCTGCGCGAGATGGCCAAGGCGCTGTAGCCATCGACCACCGACGGAGCAAGCAGTCGGGCGTCCGGCCCTGCCGGACGCCCTGCACGCGGCTGGCCCCAAGCCGGCCGCGAGAGGTACGGCGACAAGAAAGAACAACAACAATAAAGATCGGGAGCCAGACATGGACCGTCCTGTTTCACATGCCCAGAGTTACGACCAGATCCGCAACAACCCGAAATTCCGCCAGCTGGTGCAGAGCCGCTCGCGCCTGGCCTGGACCCTCAGTGCCCTGGTGTTCGGCGTCTACAGCCTGTTCATGCTGATCGTGGCCTTCGCCCCGCAATGGCTGCACCGGCCGTTCGGCGAGGCCAGCCTGCTGACCACCGGCATTCCGGTCGGCGCGGCGCTGATCGTCTTCTCCTGGCTGCTCACCGGCTGGTACGTGCGCAGCGCCAACACCCGCTTCGACAGCCTCAGCGCCCAGATCATCGAGGAGAGCCAGCCATGAGACCGCTTCGCGCCCTAGGCCTCGCCGGCCTCTGCCTCCCCGCCTGCGCTCTCGCCGCCCCGGTGATCGTCGCGGAAAAACAGCCCCTCAACCTGCATGCCATCGGCATGTTCTTCGTCTTCGTCCTCGGCACCCTGGCGATCACCTGGTGGGCCGCCCGCCAGACCCGCTCCACCGCCGACTTCTACACCGCCGGCGGCGGCATCAGCGGCTTCCAGAACGGCCTGGCGATCGCCGGCGACTACATGTCCGCCGCCACCCTGCTCGGCCTCTCCAGCCTGGTGTTCGCCAAGGGCTACGACGGTTTCATCTACACCGTGGCGTTCTTCGTCGGCTGGCCGCTGATCACCTTCCTGATGGCGGAACGGCTGCGCAATCTCGGCCGCTTCACCTTCGCCGACATCGTCTCCTACCGCCTCGACCAGTCGCGCATCCGCACCTTCGCCGCCTTCGGTTCGCTGACCGTGGTGTGCTGCTACCTGGTGGTGCAGATGGTCGGCGCCGGCCAACTGATCAAGCTGCTGTTCGGCCTCGACTACCCGGTGGCGGTGGTGGTGGTCGGCGTGCTGATGCTGGTCTACGTGATCTTCGGCGGGATGATCGCTACCACCTGGGTGCAAATCATCAAGGCGGTGCTGCTGCTCGCCGGCGGTACCGCCCTGGCGCTGATGGCCATGTCCCGGTTCGGCTTCAGCTACGAGACCCTGGCCGCCCATGCCATCGACAGCCACGCCATCGGCAAGGCGATCATGGGGCCGGGCTCCATGCTCGCCGACCCGCTGAACGCCGCCTCGATGTCCCTCGGCCTGGCCTTCGGCATCGCCGGCCTGCCGCACATCCTGATGCGCTTCTTCACCGTGCCGAACGCCAAGGAAGCCCGCAAGTCGGTGTTCTACGCCACCGGCTTCATCGGCTTCTTCTTCCTGGTGGTGGTCACCCTCGGCTATTCGGCCATCGTCATCGTCGGCACCGACCCGCAGTACTTCGTCGGCGGCGATCTCAAGGGTGCGCTGATCGGCGGCGGCAACATGGTCGCCATGCACCTGGCCAAGGCGGTGGGCGGCAACCTGTTCCTCGGCTTCCTCTCCGCCACGGCCTTCGCCACCATCCTCGCCGTGGTCGCCGGCCTGGCCCTGGCCGGTGCCTCGGCGATCTCCCACGACCTCTACGCCACCGTTCTGAAGAAAGGCCGTGTCAGCGAGCGCGAGGAGATGCGCGTGACCCGCATCGCCACCATCGGCCTGGGCCTGGTGGCCATCGGCCTGGGCATCCTGTTCGAGAAGCAGAACGTCGCCTTCCTCGTGGGGCTGACCTTCGGCGTGGCCGCCTCCACCAACTTCCCGGTGCTGATCATGGCCATGTACTGGAGGGACCTGACCACCCGCGGCGCGCTCTGGGGCGGCTGCGCCGGCCTGGTCAGCGCGCTGCTGCTGGTGATCCTCTCGCCGGCGGTGTGGGTGACTGTGCTGGGCAACGCCAAGGCGATCTTCCCCTACGATCATCCGGCGCTGTTCTCCATGCCGCTGGCCTTCCTGGTCATCGTCGTGGTGTCCAAGCTCGACCGCAGCGCCCGCGCCGAGCGGGAACGGGCGGCCTTCGACGACCAGTTCGTCCGCGCCCAGACCGGCCTGGGGGCGGCGGCGGCCAGCGCCCACTGAGGCATACTGAGTCCGGCGTCGGTCGCTGCGAGCGGCCGGCGCCGGCAGAGGTCGAAAGAATCAGTCATGACAGTCAATACGGAAGCAAGCATGAACGACCAGAACCAATCCAACGATCTGCGCATCGCCGTCATCGGCGCCGGCACCATGGGCAACGGCATCGCCCAGGTCTGCGCCCTGGCGGGCCTGTCGGTCACCCTGCTGGACATCTCCGAAAACGCCCTGCAGCACGGCCTGGCGACGCTCTCCGGCAACCTGGAGCGCCAGGTGAAGAAGGGCACCATCAGCGAGGCCGCGCGCGAAGCCGCCTTGCCGCGCATCCGGACCAGCACCGACTACGACGAGCTGCGCGGCGCCGACCTGGTGATCGAGGCGGCGACCGAGAACCTCGAACTGAAACGGAAGATCCTCAAGCAGATCGACGAGCGGGTCGGCGACGACTGCATCATCGCCAGCAACACCTCTTCCCTGTCGATCAGCGAACTGGCCGCCACCGTGAGCCGGCCCGAGCGTTTCATCGGTCTGCACTTCTTCAATCCGGTGCCGGTCATGACCCTGGTCGAGGTCATCCGCGGCCTGCAGACCAGCGACGCGACCCAGGCCCGGGCCGTCGAGCTGGCCGAGCGGGTCGGCAAGACCGCCATCGGCGTGCGCAACAGCCCCGGCTTCGTGGTCAACCGCATCCTCTGCCCGATGCTCAACGAGGCCATCTTCGCCCTGCAGGAAGGCCTGGCCAGCGCCGCCGACATCGACACCGGTATGCGCCTCGGCTGCAACCACCCGATCGGCCCGCTGGCCCTGGCCGACCTGATCGGCCTGGATACCCTGCTGGCGATCCTCGAAACCTTCTACCGCGACTTCGGCGATCCCAAGTACCGCCCGGCCAGCCTGCTCAAGGAGATGGTCGCCGCCGGCTACCTGGGTCGCAAGAGCGGCCGGGGCTTTCACGTCTACTGAGCAACACGCCGCCCGAGCGGGCAAACCCACCACCCGAAACCGCAGCCCCGGAGGTTCGTCATGGCCGGATACCAAGCTCCCCTGCGCGACATGCGCTTCGTCCTGCACGAGGTCTTCGCCGCCGAGCGACTCTGGTCGCGCCTGCCGGCGCTGGCCGGAACGGTGGATGCCGCTACCGCCGACGCCATCCTCGAGGAAGCGGCCAAGGTCACCGGCGAACTGCTCGCCCCGCTCAACCGCAGCGGCGACGAACAGGGCGCCCGCTGGGAAGCCAGCGTCGTGCATACCCCCGACGGCTTCCGCGAGGCCTACGCCACCTATGCCGGCGGCGGCTGGGTGGGCCTCGCCGGCAATCCGGCCTACGGCGGACTGGGCATGCCGAAGATGCTCGCCGTGCAGTTCGAGGAAATGCTCTATGCCGCCAATGCCAGCTTCACCCTGTACTCGGCGCTGACCTCCGGCTGCTGCCTGGCCCTCGACGCCCATGCCGACGAGGCGCTCAAGCGGCTCTACCTGCCGCGCCTGTACAGCGGCGAATGGGCCGGCACCATGTGCCTGACCGAAGCGCAGGCCGGCTCCGACCTGGGCCTCTTGCGTACCCGCGCCGAGCCGCAGGCGGACGGCAGCTACGCCATCAGCGGCAGCAAGATCTTCATCACCGGCGGCGAGCACGATCTGACCGAGAACATCGTGCATCTGGTGCTGGCCCGCCTGCCCGACGCGCCGCCCGGCTCCAGGGGCATTTCCCTGTTCCTGGTGCCCAAGCGCCTGGTCGGCCCGGACGGCTCCCTGGGGCCGAACAACGCTCTGTCCTGCGGCGCGCTGGAGCACAAGATGGGGATCAAGGCCTCGGCCACCTGCGTGATGAACTTCGACGGCGCCACCGGCTACCTGATCGGCGAGCCGAACAAGGGCCTGGCCGCGATGTTCACCATGATGAACTACGAGCGCCTGTCCATCGGCATCCAGGGCCTCGGCTGCGCCGAGGCCTCCTACCAGAGCGCCGTGGCCTACGCCCGCGAACGCCGGCAGGGCCGCACTCCGGACGGCGCGCGGCGGGCGGAGCCGGCGACCGTGCCGATCATCGCCCACGCCGACGTGCGCCGCATGCTGCTGACCATGAAGGCGCTGACCGAGGGCGGCCGGGCCTTCTCCACCTACGTCGCGCAGCAGCTGGACCTGGCCAAGTACGCCGACGATACCGACGAGCGCCGCCGCGCCCAGGCCCTGGTCGCCCTGCTCACCCCGGTGGCCAAGGCCTTCCTCACCGATACCGGGCTGGAGAGCTGCGTCCATGGCCAGCAGGTGTTCGGCGGCCACGGCTACATCCGCGAATGGGGACAGGAGCAGCTGGTCCGCGACGTGCGCATCGCGCAGATCTACGAGGGCACCAACGGCATTCAGGCTCACGACCTGCTGGAGCGCAAGGTGGTGGCCGACGGCGGCGCCGCGCTGCGGCTGTTCGCCGAGGAGATCCGCGCCTTCGCCGACCGGCCGGGCAGCCCCCGGGCCGGCGAGCTGCCGCAGGCCCTGGAGCGGCTGGAAAGCGTCAGCGCCTGGCTGCTCGAACGGGCGGCGCAGGAGCCCGCGCTGATCGGCGCAGCCGCGGTGGATTATCTGCACCTGCTCGGCTACGTGGCCTATGCCTACATGTGGTTGCGCATGGCCGATACGGCGCAGAACCGCCTGGCGGACGACGATGCCTTCTACGGCGCCAAGCTGGCGACCGCACAGTTCTATTTCGCCAAGCTGCTGCCGCGCATCGCCTCGCTGGAAGCCGCCATCCGCGCCGGCAGCCGGCCGCTGTACGAGCTGACCGACGAGCAGTTCTGACGCTCAGGCCGGCTGGTCGCCCTGCAGGCGCTCGAGCAGGGTCTGGATGTGTTCGAGGCGCCGGGCGTGATCGCCCATGGCCAGCAGTTGCAGCTTCTCTTCCGGGCTGAACGGCAGCAGGTAGCTCAACTGATCGGCCAACACCTGCTGATTCTCCGCCGAGCCGCCCATGCCCAGGGCCTTGACCAGCGGATGCGCGGCCAGCGCCTGCAGCAGGGTGGCCAGGTCCGCGTGTTCGGCGGCCAGCGGGGCAGCATGGGCCTCGTGCAGCCAGTCCACCTCGGCCAGCGTCAGCTGGTCGCGCTGCACCTCGGCCCGTTTGACGCGAAAGCGCCGCGCGCCTTCGACGCGGACCTCCAGCACGCCGCCGGACTGCTGCTGCCAGTCGCGGATCAGCGCCTCGCAGCCGATGGCGGAGAAACGGCTGGCAGCCTCGCCGACCTCCTCGCCCTCGAGGATGCAGACCACGCCAAAGCCCGTCCCCTGGCGCAGGCAACGGCTGAGCATGTCCAGGTAGCGTGCCTCGAAGATCTTCAGATCGAGCCGGCAGCCGGGAAACAGCACGGTGTTCAGTGGAAACAGCGGAAAATCCATATTCGGTCCCTCATGCGATCAGCGTCACGGCCAGCGGCAGAAACACCGCCGTGAACACACCCATCAGGCTCATGCCGAGTGCGGCGAAGGCGCCGCACTCCTCGCCCTCCTGCAGCGCCCGCGAAGTGCCCACCGCATGGGAGGTCAGGCCCAGGGCCATGCCCAGCGCAGCCGCATGGCGCACCCCGCAGAGCCGCAACAGGGCGGGGCCGAGCACCGCGCCGAGAATGCCGGTGATGAGCACGAACACCGCCGCCAGCCCGGCCACCCCGCCGAGCTGCTCGGCCACCAGCATGGCGATCGGCGAGGTGACCGATTTCGGCGCCAAGGTCATCAGCATCAGCCGGTCGGTGCCGAACAGCCAGGCCAGCCCGATGCCCAGCGCCGTGGTGAACACCCCGCCGACCAGCAGGGTCGTCACCACCGGCCAGAACAGCTGGCGGATACGCTTCAGGTTCAGGAACAGCGGCACGGCCAGGGCCACCGTGGCCGGCCCGAGGAACACCGTGAGGATCTTCGCGCCGTCGCGATAGGTCGCGTAGTCCACCCCGCAGGCCCACAGCACGCCGATCACCAGCAGCATCGACATCAGCACCGGCTGCAGGAACACCCACTTGGTCCGCTCGTAGGCCGCCATCGCCAGCTGGAAGGCCCCGAGAGTGATGCCGAAGGGGAACAGCGGATGATGCACCAGCGCCTGCCAGGCGCCCTGCCAGTCGAGGCTCATGCATCCTCCCCACGACGCCCCTGGCGCTCGATCAGGCGCTGCATCAGCCAGCCGACGAAGGCCAACGACACCAGCAGGGACAACAGCAACGCCCCGGTGATGGCCCACAGGTCGGCGGCGATGGCATCGGCATAGGCCATCACGCCCACCGCCGGCGGCACCAGCAGCAGCGGCAGATAGCGCAGCAGACTGCTGGCGGCTTCCTGCAGCGGCGCGCTCACTTCGCCGCGCCAGATCAGATAGAGCAACAGTAGCAGCAGGCCGATGATCGGTCCCGGCAGCATGTGCAGGAAGAGCACGTTGATCAGCGTGCCGAGCAGTTGGAACAGCACCAGCCAGGTCAGGCCGCGTAATAGCATGAAATTCTCCTTATTCGTTGCCGCCGGCCCGACGATCTTGATCGAGCGGACGACATTATAGGCAGGCCGTTCGGCTTGACGTCACGCTCGCAGCGGCACGCGCGCCCCCGTATGGGCGGCGCCGTTCGTGCACGGGCAGGCAGTTTCGACCACACTGGGAACATGGCGACAGTGGCGGCACCTCAGCGAACGAGGCGGCGGAACCTCGGTCGCCCTGCTGCCCCTCATCCCGAGTAAGGAACGCTTATGCCCATGACGCCTCAGCACATCCTGCTCGCCGGAGCCACGGGACTGGCCGGTGAGCACCTGCTCGACCGTCTGCTCAACGAGCCGGCGGTCACCCGGGTGGTGGCGCCCAGCTCGCGGCCGCTGGCCCACCATCCGCGCCTGGAAAATCCCCAGGGCGACCTGGCGAGCCTCCTGCCGCAGCTGACCGGCCCTATCGACATCGCCTTCTGCTGCCTCGGCAGCACCCGCACGCAGGCCGGCACGCCGGAGGAGTTCCGCGCCGTCGACCACGATCTGGTTCTGGCCTTCGCCCGCCGCGCGCGGGAACTGGCCGCTCGCCATCTGCTGGTGATCAGTACACAGGGCGCCGACCCGAACTCACCGGAGCTCTACAGCCGCATCAAGGGCACCGTGGAGGAAGCGCTCAAGGCGCAGAACTGGCCGCAGCTGACCATCGCCCGCCCCGCCCAACTGCTCGGCCCGCGCAGCCAGTTCCGCCTGGTCGACCACCTGACCGATCCCCTGATGCGCTGGACGCCGGGCAAATACCGCGGCATCGATCCCTGTGCCCTGGCCCGCGCCCTGTGGCGCCTGGCCCTGGAGGACTGCGAGGGCGTGCGCATCGTCGAGTCGGACGAGCTGCACCGTTTGGGCAAGTAGCAGCCGCCCGTCCCCCGCGCTCCGCCCTAGCCGTGGGCCTCCCGCTTCTCCGGGTGGCGGGCCTTCCACTCGGCCAGGGCCTTGTCGTACCGCTCACGATCCAGATAGTACTTCTCCCAGACGCAGGCTTCGCCGCAGCCGCTGTCGCAGCACTCGAACTCATCCGGGGGCGAAGGGCACACCGGAACGGGCTCCAGGTCTTGCCGGTCTTTCATGTCTTTCGAACCTCTCTTGGTAAACGTGTGAATCAGGCTGGCTGCTTGGGCTTCGGCGCCCCGACCATCTCCGCCAGCTCCTCGGCATCCAGGGTCTCCTCCTCCAGGAGACGCTTGGCACAGCGCTCGAGCAGCTCGCGACGCTCGCGAAGCAGGCCGAGGGTCCGCTCGAAGGCCTCCTCGACGATCGCCTGGACCTCCTCGTCGATGGCCGTCGCCGTGGCTTCGCCGTACTCGTGACGGGCCGGCAGGCCATACATCTGCTCGACGCCCAGGTAGCTGTTCTGCTCGCGCTCCAGGGTGACGTGGCCGAGCCGCTTGGACATGCCGTAACGGGTGACCATGGCCCGGGCGATCTCGGTGACCTTGGCCAGATCGTTGGCGGCGCCGGTGGAGAGCTGGGAATAGACCAGCCACTCGGCGGCCCGGCCGCCGAGCAGCACCGCCATTTTGTCCTCCAGCTCCTCGCGGGTCATCAGGAAGCGATCTTCGGTCGGCCGCTGGATGGTGTAGCCGAGCGCGCCCATGCCGCGGGGAATGATCGAGACCTTGTGCACCGGATCGACGCCCGGCAGAGCCATGGCCACCAGCGCGTGGCCCATCTCGTGGTGGGCGACCACCTCCCGCTCGCGCGGATTGAGCAGGCGATTGCGCTTCTCCAGGCCGGCGACGATGCGCTCGATGGCCGCCGTGAAATCCTCCATGGTCACCGCCTCAGCCTTGCGCCGGGTGGCCAGCAGGGCCGCTTCGTTGACCAGGTTGGCCAGGTCGGCGCCGGTGAAGCCGGGGGTCAGCGCGGCGATCTGCTGCGGATCGACGTCCGGCGCCAGGCGCGCCTTCTTCAGATGCACCTCGAGGATCTGCACCCGGCCGATCTTGTCCGGCCGGTCGACCAGCACCTGGCGGTCGAAGCGGCCGGCGCGCAGCAGAGCCGGGTCGAGGATTTCCGGGCGGTTGGTGGCCGCCAGCAGGACCAGCCCGGCGGAGGTGTCGAAGCCGTCCAGCTCCACCAGCAGCTGGTTGAGGGTCTGCTCCTTCTCGTCGTGGCCGCCGCCCAGCGGACCGACGCCGCGGGCACGACCGAGGGCGTCCAGCTCGTCGATGAAGATGATCGCCGGCGCCTGGGCCCGGGCCTGCTCGAACAGGTCGCGCACCCGCGCCGCGCCGACCCCGACGAACATCTCGACGAACTCGGAGCCGGAAATGGAGAAGAACGGCACCTTCGCCTCGCCGGCCACCGCCCGCGCCAGCAGGGTCTTGCCGGTGCCGGGCGGGCCGACCAGCAGCACGCCCTTGGGCATGCGCCCGCCGAGGCGGCCGTGGGTCTCCGGATCGCGGAGGAAATCGACGATCTCCTTCAGCTCGTCCTTGGCCTCGTCGACCCCGGCCACGTCGGCGAAGGTCACCTTCATGTCGGTCTCAACGTAGACCTTTGCCTTGCTCTTGCCGATCTGCATCATGCCGCCGCCGAGGCCGCCGCCGATGCGCTTGAGCAGGAACAGCCAGAGGCCGAAGAACATCAGCGCCGGCAGCGTCCAGGAGAGCAGGTCGCGCAGCAGGGTGCTCTCGATCTTGCCGGAATAGCGCACCGGATACTGCTTCAGCTCCTCGGCCAGCTGCGGGTCGATGCGGGTGGTGACGAAGCGGCTCTGGCCGCTGGGCAGCGGCTGCTTGAGCTTGCCCTCGATCTGCCGGTCGGTGACCGCCAGCTCGTCGATCCGGCCGTCCTTGAGATACTGCTCGAACTCGCTGTAGGGGATCTGCGCCACCTGCTGTTCGAGGCTCAGCAGGTGCTGGATGAACATGAACCCGAGGATGGCGACGAACCAGTAACTGATATGAAACGGTGCCTGTTGCTTCACAATACCTCCCATGAATTTCGCCTTTGGCCCGCTCGCCGATTATCGGCAAAGAAGGCGGGCGCGGCGTGTCTCCAGCCCGGGCGAGCCTTGTCGCCCCCATGCTGGCATCATGCTACAGTGCCAAGCTGAGCATGGAGCTGCAACGCATCCCGACAACAATTCCAAGAACGAGAAAGTGGCCCAGACGCCGCGACGAGCAGGAAGCCGCGCGCTCCGGCCCTATGCCTATGCCCCCGACTCAAATCGACCTGCGCCGCCTCATCCTGCTGCTGACCCTGGCAGTGGCCCTGCTCCTGTCCGCCAACGGCTTCTACGCCAGCTACCGGACCCAGCGCGAACAGCTGATCCAGCAGACCCAGGAGGCCAACCGCGTCTATGCGGCCAAACTCGGTCAGGGTATCGAACAACTCCTCGACTCGATACACCTGCAATTGGGCTACAGCGCCACGCTGCTGCCGAAATGGATGGACCAGCCGGAGCGCCTGCAGGAAGAGACCGAGCGCCTGCTCCGCCAGAGCCGCATCTTCAACGCGATCTTCGTCGTCCGGGACGACGGGCTGGTACTGGCCGGCTCGCCCGAGACCCTCGGCCTGCGCAACCAGACGCTCAGGACCAACGGGGCGCTGGAGGCCCTGCAGAAGCACCGCTTCCTGATCAGCGCGCCCTATATCAGCGCCCGGAACAATCTGGTGGTGTTCATCTCGCAGCCGATCCTCGACCACTACGGGCGCTATCTCGGCTATGTCGGCGGCAGCATCTACCTGCAGCAGCAGAACGTCCTGCACCGGCTGCTCGGCGAGCACTTCTACCAGGACAGCTCCTATCTCTACGTGGTCGATCGCGACCGCCATCTGATCTACCACAAGGATCCGCTGCGGATCGGCGACACCGTGGTCGGCAACCCGGCGGTGGAGCGGGTGATCGCCGGCGAGATGGGCACGCTCCAGCTGACCAACTCCGACGGCATCGAGATGCTCGCCGGTTTCGCCCCGGTGCCGACCGCCGGCTGGGGCATCGTCGCCCAGCGCCCGCTGGCCGTCACCGAGCAGGAGCTGAACCGGCTGATGCTGGACAATCTGCGCCAGGCCCTGCCGCTGCTACTGCTCTCGCTGATCGGCATCTGGTGGCTGTCGCAGCGCATCTCCAGGCCGCTCTGGCAGCTGGCCAGGAGCGCCCAGCAGTGGGGCACCGACGAGTCGCTGGAGCAGGTGCGCAACATCAAGACCTGGTACTTCGAGGCCAATCAGCTCAAGCGCGCGGTGCTCAGCAGCCTGGCCCTGATGCACCAGCGCCTGGACCGGCTCAGCCAGGAAAGCCTGACCGACCCGCTGACCGGCCTGCGCAACCGCCGCGGCATGCACCAGCAACTGGATTCCTGGCGGGAACACCGCCAGCCGTTCGCGGCCGTGGCCCTGGACATCGACCATTTCAAGCGCGTCAACGATCAGTACGGGCACGAGTTCGGCGACCGCGTGCTGCAGAACCTGGCCCGGCTGATGGCCAACGGCTCGCGCCCCAGCGATCTGCTCTGCCGCACCGGCGGCGAGGAATTCCTGATGCTGCTGCCGGACGCGGACCTGGAAACCGCCCGGCAGGTCGCCGAGCGGGTGCGCCGCAGCATGGCCGAGACCCACCACGGCGAGTGCTCGACCATCACCCTATCGGCCGGCGTGGCGCACTGGCCGGAAACCGCCGAGGATGTCGAGGAAGTCCTGAAGCGGGCCGACGAAGCCCTCTACCAGGCCAAGCACGAAGGACGCAACCGGGTGGTGGTCAGCGAGGCGGCCTACGCCTAGTTGCCGCCGGAGACGCCGAGCACCACGCCCAGCTCGGCGGCCACGGCGAAGGGCAGCATCAGCGTATCCAGCAGGACGCTGGCCGGCAGGTCCAGCCCGGGATGGCGCGGCGCCTCGGCGCCGAAACGGTCCCGCGGGCAGCAGCCGCCGTGCAGCGCGTACCAGTCCAGCTGGGTGCCGGAGTAGATGATCGGCGCGCCGGGCTTGGCCGCGTTCATGGTGCGCACGCTGGCGCAGCCGCCGAGCAGCAGCGCCGCCAGCAGCGGGAGGAGCCCCGCCCCGCGCCTCACTCTTCGCTCACGAGATGGTGCTCGCCCCAGCGCGGCAGCATGTCCTGGGGGATGTCCAGCAGATTGAGGATGCGCGCGACGACGAAGTCGACCAGGTCGTCGATGCTCTGCGGCTGGTGGTAGAAGCCCGGAGAGGCCGGCAGAATCACCGCGCCGAGGTTGGAGAGCTTGAGCATGTTCTCCAGGTGGATGCTCGAATAGGGCGCTTCGCGCGGCACCAGGATCAGCGGGCGGCGCTCCTTCAGGATGACGTCGGCGGCACGTTCGATCAGGTTGTTGCAGGCCCCGGTGGCGATCGCCGAGAGCGTGCCGGTGGAGCACGGCACCACCACCATCGCCCCCGGAGCGCTGGAGCCGGAGGCCGGCGGCGCCATCCAGTCCTCCTTGCCGAACACGCGGATCTGCCCCGGCGCCGCGCCGGTGTATTCGCTGAGGAAGGACTGCATCGCCTGCGGCTTGGTCGGCAGGGTGACGTCGGTCTCGGTGGCGATCACCAGCTGCGCCGCCTTGGAGATCAGGAAGTGCACCTCGCGCTCCTCCTGCACCAGGCAGTCGAGCAGGCGCAGGCCGTACTGAACGCCGGAAGCGCCGGTCATCGCCAGGGTAATGCGTTGCGGTCCCGCCATGTCAGTTCTCCAGCGCCTTCGCCAGCTTCCCATGCAGGCCGCCGAAGCCGCCGTTGCTCATGATCACCACCTGGGTGCCGGGCGCGGCCTGGCTCTTGACCCGGGCGATGATCGCCTCCAGCGAGTCGCAGACCACCGCCGGTACCGGGCAGGCGGCGGCGGTGGCGGCCAGGTCCCAGCCGAGGTTCGGCGGGGCGTACCAGACCACCTGATCGGCCTCGGCCACGGAGCCCGGCAGGCCCTCGCGGTGGGCACCGAGCTTCATGGAGTTGGAGCGCGGCTCGATCACCGCGATGATCGGCGCCTCGCCGACGCGCTTGCGCAGGCCGTCGAGGGTAGTGGCGATGGCGGTCGGATGGTGGGCGAAATCGTCGTAGATGGTTATGCCGTTCACCTCGGCGACCTTCTCCATGCGCCGCTTGACGCTCAGGAACCGGCACAGCGCCTCGGCGCCCAGATCCGCCGGCACGCCGACGTGACGCGCCGCCGCCAGGGCGACCAGGGCGTTGGACACGTTGTGCCGGCCGCTCAGCTCCCAGTCCACCACGCCCTGCACCTCGCCGTCGCGGATCACCTCGAAGCGCGAGCCGTCCTCGACCAGGAGTTTGGCCTGCCACTCCCCGCCTTCGCCGGTAGTCTCGACCTTGGTCCAGCAGCCCATGCCGAGCACCCGTTCGATGGCCTGCTCGCTGGTCGGGTGGATGATCAGCCCCTTGCCGGGAACGGTCCGCACCAGATGGTGGAACTGCCGCTCGATGGCCGCGAGGTCAGGGAAGATGTCCGCGTGGTCGAACTCAAGGTTGTTGAGGATGGCGGTGCGCGGGCGGTAGTGGACGAACTTGGAGCGCTTGTCGAAAAAGGCGCTGTCGTATTCGTCGGCCTCGACCACGAAGAACGGCGTGCCGCCCAGGCGTGCGGAGACGCCGAAGTTCTGCGGCACCCCGCCGATGAGAAAGCCCGGGCTCATGCCGGCGTGCTCCAGCACCCAGGCCAGCATGCTGGTGGTGGTGGTCTTGCCGTGGGTGCCGGCCACCGCCAGCACCCAGCGCCCCTGCAGCACGTGGTCGGCCAGCCACTGCGGCCCGGAAACGTAGGGCATGCCCTGGTTCAGCACGTACTCCACCGCAGGGTTGCCGCGCGACAGGGCGTTGCCGATCACCACCAGGTCCGGCGCCGGGTCCAGATGCTCGGGCAGGTAGCCCTGCATGAGCTCGATGCCCTGGGCCTCGAGCTGGGTGCTCATGGGGGGATAGACGTTGGCATCCGAGCCGGTGACGCGATGCCCGAGTTCCTTGGCGAGCACGGCCAGCGAGCCCATGAAGGTGCCGCAGATACCGAGGATGTGGATATGCATGAAGACTCCTGCAGGGGCCTGGCGCGGCCCGATCAAACCAGCCGGCAGGTTAGCACAGGGCCGGCGCGCAGACAGGCGCCGGCGCACAAGCCGCTCAGTCGGCCATGCGACTGATCCCGTGGCGCTGCAGCTTGCGGTACAGGGTGTTGCGGCTGATGCCGAGCTGCTCGGCGGTGCGACTGACGTGCCAGTGATGCGCCTCCAGCGCGGCCAGCAGGGTGTCGCGCTCGGCCCGCTGCAGGGGCTGCTGCCGGTCGTCGGGCTCGACCGCGGGCGGCAGCGCCCGGACCTGGCGCAGCTCCGCCGGCAGATCGGTCAGGTACACCCAGCCGTCCTCGCTGAGCGCGGCCAGAGTGCGCAGCACGTTGCGCAGCTGGCGCACGTTGCCCGGCCAGGCATAGTCGAGCAGGGCCTGGCGGGCCGCCGGCTCCAGGCGGATGGAGCGGCCGCGCGCCTCCTCGGCGAGCAGATGGTCGATCAGCTCCGCCTTGTCGGCCCGCTCGCGCAGGGGCGGCAGGGACAGTTCCAGGCCGTTCAGGCGGTAGTAGAGGTCCTCGCGGAACAGCCCGGCCGCGACCCGCTCGCGTAGGTCGCGGTGGGTGGCGCTGAGGATACGTACGTCGACCTCCTGGGGCGCACCGCCGATCGGCACCACCTGGCGCTCCTCGAGCACCCGCAGCAGCCGGGTCTGCAGGGCCAGCGGCATGTCGCCGATCTCGTCGAGGAACAGAGTGCCGCCGTTGGCCTGCAGCAGGCGGCCGGGCATGCCCTCCTTGCGCGCGCCGGTGAAGCTGCCGCCGCGGTAGCCGAACAGCTCACTCTCGATCAGGCTCTCCGGAATGGCCGCGCAGTTCAGCGCAACGAACGGCTTCTGCGCCCGGCTGCTGCCCTGGTGCACGGCCTTGGCGAAGGCCTCCTTGCCGGAGCCGGTCTCGCCGTGCAGGAGCAGCGGCACGTCGTGCTCGAACACCCGCAGCGCCTGGCGGAAGGCCCGTTGCAGGGTCTCGTCGCCCAGGCATATCCCGGGAACGGCCAGCGCTGGCGCCGGCCGGGCCAGGACGACGGTCGGCCGCCGCGGACGGCCGCGCAGCACGGCGAAGAACTCGCGGCCGTCCCGGGTGCGCAATGGCCAGCCGGGTCCCGGCTGCTCGCCGGCGCGGCCGAACAGGTCGTCCAGGCGACAGTCGAACAGGGCCTCCATCGACAGCCCGAGCAGCTCGCCGCGGGCGTGGCCGAGCAGGTTGAGGGCACTCTGGTTGGCCGCCAGCACCCGCCCCTCGCCGTCGAAGGCCAGCAGCCCTTCGCTGAACAGGCCGAGGTATTCGACCTGGGCCTGGAAACGCAGCAGCCACTGGCCCTCGAACAGGCGCAGAAAGTAGCTGGTCTCGATGACCTTGGCCGTCAGGTTGACCAGGGTCATGGTGTGGAACTGGCCCTGCCGCGACACCCGATCCCTGACGGAGGACACGTCGAGCACCGCGAGCAGTTCGCCATGGGGATCGAACACCGGGCTGGCCGAGCAGGTCAGATCGGTATGCAGGCTGCGGAAATGTTCGTCGCGGTGGATGATCAGCGATTGCCGCTCGACCACGCAGGTGCCGATGCCGTTGGTGCCCTCGCAGGCCTCGCTCCAATCGGCGCCCAGCGACAGCCCGGCCTGCTCGAAGAGCTGGCGGTCGGCATCGCCGGTCACGCAACTGAGGATCACGCCGCGGGCATCGGAGAGCAGCACCGCCTGGCGGTCGGCGAGCTGGCGGTACAGGCGGGTCATCTCGCCGCTGGCGATCTCCAGCACGTCCTGCAGGGGCTCGCTGCGCTCGAGGATGCGCGCATGCTCCAGCACGCTGGGCGCGACCGCATGGCCGGGGTCAAGGCGGTGCTGCTCCAGGCAACGCAGCCAGGAGTCGGCAATGGACGGCGCGGCGGCCGGGCCGTCGGAGCGCCCCAGGGCCACGGTCAGGACCCGCTGGGCGTGGCGTCGCAATCGGTTCGCATACATTAGTTGTTATTCTCCGTCGTACGATCGGCCCCTTACAGGGGACTGCCAGCATCCTCCAGATGCCGGGCTCTTGCAATGTCAGCCTGACTAACGTTGTACCACTGTCAATATTCCGGGACAAAGTGTCACACCCCCTGTTCCAGCCCTGACACACTCCGGCCCGCCGAAAAAACCGCCCTCCGGCAGGGAACCGCTCTGGCACGGGCATTCCGCGATTCTGGCCCGCCCCTTGCTCAAGGCATGACAGGCGCCCCGCAGCGCCTCCAGTCCAAGAACATGGAGATCGAACCATGCGTTATGCGCACCCCGGCAGCGAAGGCTCCGTCGTGTCCTTCAAGACCCGCTACGGCAACTACATCGGCGGCGAGTTCGTCGCCCCCGTGCAAGGCCAGTACTTCACCAACACTTCGCCGGTGACCGGCGAGGCCATCGCCGAATTCCCCCGCTCCACCGCCGAGGATATCGAGAAGGCGCTGGATGCCGCCCATGCCGCCGCCAGCGCCTGGGGCCGCACCTCGGTGCAGGAGCGCGCCGCGGTCCTGCTCAGAATCGCCGATCGCATCGAGCAGAACCTGGAAGTGCTGGCGGTGACCGAGACCTGGGACAACGGCAAGCCGGTCCGCGAGACCCTCAATGCCGACGTGCCGCTGTCCGCCGATCACTTCCGCTACTTCGCCGGCTGCATCCGCGCCCAGGAAGGCAGCGCCGCGGAGATCAACGACTCCACCGTGGCCTATCACTTCCACGAACCGCTGGGCGTGGTCGGGCAGATCATCCCGTGGAACTTCCCGCTGCTGATGGCCGCCTGGAAGCTGGCGCCGGCCCTGGCCGCCGGCAACTGCGTCGTGCTCAAGCCGGCCGAGCAGACCCCGCTGTCGATCACCGTGCTGGTCGAGCTGATCGGCGACCTGCTGCCGCCCGGCGTGCTCAACCTGGTGCAGGGCTTCGGCCGCGAGGCCGGCGAGGCCCTGGCCACCAGCAAGCGCATCGCCAAGATCGCCTTCACCGGCTCCACCCCGGTGGGCGCGCACATCCTCCGCTGCGCCGCCGACAACATCATCCCGAGCACCGTGGAGCTGGGCGGCAAGAGCCCGAACATCTTCTTCGAGGACATCATGCAGGCCGAGCCTGCATTCATCGAGAAGGCCGCCGAGGGCCTGGTGCTGGCCTTCTTCAACCAGGGCGAGGTGTGCACCTGCCCGTCGCGGGCGCTGATCCAGGAATCGATCTACGACGAGTTCATGCAGGTGGTGATGAAGAAAGTCGGCCAGATCAAGCGCGGCCACCCGCTGGACACCGAGACCATGGTCGGCGCCCAGGCCTCCAGCCAGCAGTTCGAGAAGATCATCTCCTACTTCGATATCGCCCGTGCCGAGGGCGCCCAGGTACTGACCGGCGGCGCCGCCGAGCGGCTGGAAGGCAACCTGGCCAGCGGCTATTACATCCAGCCGACCCTGCTCAAGGGCCACAATAAGATGCGCGTGTTCCAGGAGGAGATCTTCGGCCCGGTGGTCGGCGTCACCACCTTCAAGGACGAGGCCGAGGCCCTGGCCATCGCCAACGACACCGAGTTCGGCCTGGGCGCCGGCGTCTGGACCCGCGACATCAACCGCGCCTACCGCATGGGCCGCGGCATCCAGGCCGGCCGGGTGTGGACCAACTGCTACCACCTGTACCCGGCGCACGCCGCCTTCGGTGGCTACAAGAAGTCCGGCGTCGGCCGCGAGACCCACAAGATGATGCTCGACCACTACCAGCAGACCAAGAACCTGCTGGTCAGCTACGACGTCAACCCGCTGGGCTTCTTCTGATGCCGACCGCCCCGCGGCGTCCGTCGCAGCGGGCCGGCCCGAGAGAGAAGTACCGGGGCGCCAGCGCCCCGTCCCGAAGAGGTCCGAGGAAAGGCGCAGCCCGGGTGGCCTGAAATCCCCCGATGTCCTCGCCAGGCACCGCGAAACGGACTTCACTATGCGATAGAGGTGGCCTAGACCACCAAAACAATGAGGAAACAACCATGAGCAGCACCTTTTTCATTCCGGCAGTGAACATGATGGGTATCGGCAGCCTGGAAGAGGCCATGGGCGCCATCCAGAACTACGGATTCCGCAAGGCACTGATCGTCACCGACGCCGGACTGGCCAAGGCCGGCGTGGCCGCCAAGATAGCCGGACTGCTGAGCGAGCGGGACATCGCCTCGGTCGTCTACGACGGGGCCAAGCCCAACCCCACCATCGGCAACGTGGAAAAAGGTCTGGAGGCGCTCAAGAGCAGCGGCTGCGACTTCGTCATCTCCCTCGGCGGCGGCTCGCCCCACGACTGCGCCAAGGGCATCGCCCTGTGCGCCGCCAACGGCGGCCACATCAGCGAATACGAGGGCGTCGACCGCTCGGCCAAGCCGCAGCTGCCGCTGATCGCCATCAACACCACCGCCGGCACCGCCAGCGAGATGACCCGCTTCTGCATCATCACCGACGAGGCCCGCCACGTGAAAATGGCCATCGTCGACCGCAACGTCACGCCGCTGCTGTCGGTCAACGATCCCTCGCTGATGGCCGCCATGCCCAAGGGCCTCACCGCCGCCACCGGCATGGACGCGCTGACCCACGCGGTCGAGGCCTACGTCTCCACCGCCGCCACCCCGATCACCGACGCCTGCGCCCTGAAGGCCGTCGAGCTGATCGCCGGCAACCTGCGCAACGCCGTGACCAACGGTAACGATATGACCGCCCGGGAGAACATGGCCTACGCCCAGTTCCTCGCCGGCATGGCCTTCAACAATGCCTCGCTCGGCTTCGTGCACGCCATGGCGCATCAGCTCGGCGGCTTCTACGACCTGCCCCACGGGGTCTGCAACGCGATCCTGCTGCCCCACGTGGAGAACTACAACGCCGAAGTCTGTCCGGAACGGCTGCGCGACGTCGCCCAAGCCTTGGGTGTGAACACCCTGGGCATGAGCGCCGAGATGGGCGCCCAGTCCGCCATCGCGGCGATCCGTCGCCTGTCGGCGGACATCGGCATCCCTGCCGGCCTCAAGGAGCTGGGCGCCAAGGCCGACGACATCCCGACCCTAGCGGCCAACGCCCTGAAGGACGCCTGCGGCCTGACCAACCCGCGGCCGGCCGGTCAGCGGGAAATCGAGGAGATCTTCCGCAACGCCTTCTGATCCACCCTACCCGCCTGCGTCCATCCGGGCGCAGGCTCCCTACCTTTCCGACTCCCTCTATTTTGCGCGGCCTGCGGGCCGCGCCTTTTTTTCCGGTGCCCGGCTCGGACGCGGCTCAATGCCCGTCGCTGCGCCACTGCCGCGGACTCACGCCGAACCAGCGGCGGAAGGCGCGGGAGAAGGCGCTGGTCTCGGAATAGCCGAGCAGCGGCGCCAGTTCGGAAATCGGCCGCTGACGCTGGCGCAGGTAGTGCACGGCCAGTTCGCGGCGGGTGTTCTCCACCAGTTGGCTGAAGCTCAGCCCGGCCTCGCGCAGACGCCGCTGCAGGCCGGCGGCGGTCAGCTCCAGACGCTCGGCGATCAGCTCCAGCACCGGCTCGCCCTCGCTCAGGGCCAGGCGAATCTGGGTGCCGGCATCCTCCAGCAGATCCGGACGACCGCCCTGCTCGCCGAGGCGACGGATCACGTCCTGCACCAGGAGCAGCAGATTGGCATCGCGCTCGGGCATCGGCCGGCCCTTGATGTCGGCCTTGGGCACCAGCAGCCAGTTGCAGCCGCGCTGGAAGTGCACCGGCGCGCCGAAGGCCTGCGCGTGCTCCTGCCCGTAACCTGGGCGGGCGTGCTCGAAGCCCACCGCGCGCGGTGCCCACTGCGCGCCGAGAACGTGGCGTAGCAGGTTCAGCGCCATGCCCATGGTCAGCTCAGCGTCCTGCCGGCGGTCGAGGATGGCGCCGTGCTGCACCTGGTAGTCGAAGCGGTAGCACTCGCCGCAGTCGACCAGCCGGATCAGGGTGCTGTGCTGGTGGTAGGGAAAGGCCGCGGCGAAGTTGCGCAGGGCGTCTTCCAGGGTGTCCGAACAGAGCCCGACGTAGCCCAGCAGGCCGAGGGCGCGCGGCTGGAACTGCTGGCCGTAGCGCAGGCCGAAGTTGTCGCAGCCGGATTGCCGTGCCGCTTCCTCCAGCACCCGGCAGTAGTTGGTCAGGGCCAGGCTCAGGGTCGGGTGAAGCAGCTGCTCGGGGTCGATGCCGGCGCGACCGAAGACACGGTCGATGTCGCCGCCCTGGGCGGCGATGAAGTCATCCAGTCCACTGGCGGCGGCGGACAGCACGCCGATGTTGCTCGCCAGCGGCGCGGTGCCGGCGCAGGAAAACAGGGACAGGGTCATGGGCAGGCTCGTGATCTATCGTTCATGGGACGAGCGATCGAAGCAATTCCCGTGCCTCGCCCCGCGGCCCCATCCGGCGGGTTTCGTAAGGCGTCCGACGGGCCGGGCCGCGGCGCTCCCGTGCCGGCAACGCACCATTGCGGGGCAATACTTGACCGCAGAGACCGCATGCCGCGCTCCAGGGTCAAGTCCCGGGACGCGGCGCCCGCTACCATCAAGGCCTGGTAACCCGTCCACACCCCGCGGGGCAGAGGAGTCCGCAATGAGCGCATCGCAACTGAAACCGACACTGGGAACCCTGCACCTCTGGGGTCTGGCCGTGGGCCTGGTGATCTCCGGCGAATACTTCGGCTGGAGCTACGGCTGGGGCACCGCCGGCACCCTCGGCTTCCTGGTCACCACCCTGATGGTGGCGCTGATGTACACCTGCTTCATCTTCAGCTACACCGAGCTGACCACCGCTATCCCCCACGCCGGCGGGCCCTTCGCCTACAGCCTGCGCGCCTTCGGCAAGAACGGCGCGACCATCGCCGGCATCGCCACCCTGATCGAGTTCGTCTTCGCCCCGCCGGCCATCGCCATGGCCATCGGCGCCTACCTCAACGTGCAGTACCCGGCGCTCGACCCGAAATGGGCGGCCACCGGCGCGTACCTGATCTTCATGACCCTGAACATCCTCGGCGTGAGCATCGCCGCCACCTTCGAGCTGGTGGTCACGGTGCTGGCGGTGGCCGAGCTGCTGGTGTTCATGGGCGTGGTGGCGCCGGGCTTCAGCTTCAGCAACTTCGTCCTCGACGGCTGGGCCGGCTCCGACGAATTCGGCCCGGCGGCCATCGGCGGCATCTTCGCCGCCATCCCCTTCGCCATCTGGTTCTTCCTCGCCATCGAGGGCGCGGCTATGGCCGCCGAGGAGGCCAAGGACCCGAAACGCACCATCCCGCGCGCCTACATCGCCGGCATCCTCACCCTGGTCAGCCTGGCCATCGGCGTGATGATCTTCGCCGGCGGGGTCGGCGACTGGCGGGCGCTGTCGAACATCAACGACCCGCTGCCGCAGGCGATGAAGGCGGTGGTCGGCAACGACTCGACCTGGATGCACATGCTGGTGTGGATCGGCCTGTTCGGCCTAGTGGCCAGCTTCCACGGCATCATCCTCGGCTATTCGCGGCAATTCTTCGCCCTGGCCCGCGCCGGCTTCCTGCCGGCGGGGCTGGCCAAGCTGTCGCGCTTCCATACTCCGCACCGGGCCGTCCTCGCCGGCGGCGTGGTGGGCATCGCGGCGATCTTCAGCGACGGTCTGATCAGCCTGCAGGGCATGAGCCTGACCGCCGCCATGATCACCATGAGCGTGTTCGGCGCCATCGTCATGTACATCATGAGCATGCTCAGCCTGTTCAAGCTGCGCCGCAGCGAGCCGCACCTGGAGCGCAGCTTCCGCGCCCCCGGCTATCCGCTGGTGCCGGGCATCGCCCTGGGCCTGGCGCTGCTCTGCCTGGCCGCCATGCTCTGGTTCAACCAGGTCATCGCCCTGCTGTTCCTGCTGCTGATGGTCGCCGGCTTCGTCTGCTGCAATCTGGTCGTGGCCGTGGGCCGCGGCGTACCGGCCAGCCTCGCCAGCGAAGGCTGATACCCGTGCCGGGCCGCGCGGCCCGGCGCCCTTTGCCTGCCCAAGGAGTTCCCATGTCCGAATACGCCCACAGCGTCGGCGGCCAGACCTGGCGCTTCGACAGTCTCAAGGAAGTCATAGCCAAGGCCAGCCCGGCCCGCTCCGGCGACTGCCTGGCCGGCGTCGCCGCCGGCAGCGACGCCGAGCGCGTCGCCGCGCAGATGACCCTGGCCGCGGTGCCGCTCAAGCGCTTCCTCGACGAGGCGCTGATCCCCTACGAGGAAGACGAGGTCACCCGCCTGATCATCGACGGCCACGACCGCGCCGCCTTCGCCCCGGTCAGCCACCTGACGGTGGGCGACTTCCGCGACTGGCTGCTCGGCGACGCCGCCGACGAGGCAAGCCTGCGCGCCCTGGCGCCGGGGCTGACGCCGGAGATGGCCGCCGCGGTGTCGAAGATCATGCGTGTGCAGGACCTGGTGCTGGTGGCGCAGAAGATCCGCGTGGTCACCCGCTTCCGCAACACCGTCGGCCTGCGCGGGCGCATGTCCACGCGCCTGCAGCCGAACCACCCGACCGACGACCCGGCCGGCGTCGCCGCCAGCATCGTCGACGGCCTGCTCTACGGCAACGGCGACGCGGTGATCGGCATCAACCCGGCCACCGACAGCCTGCAAGGCATCGGCGACCTGCTGAAGATGCTCGACGCCATCATCCAGCGCTACGAAATCCCCACCCAGTCCTGCGTGCTGACCCACGTCACCAGCTCCATCGAGGCGATCAACCGCGGCGCGCCGCTGGACCTGGTGTTCCAGTCCATCGCCGGCACCGAAGCGGCCAACGCCAGCTTCGGCGTCAGCCTCGCGGTGCTCCAGGAGGGCTACGAGGCCGGGCTGTCGCTCAAGCGCGGTACCCTCGGCGACAACCTGATGTACTTCGAGACCGGCCAGGGCAGCGCCCTCTCGGCCAACGCCCACCACGGCGTCGACCAGCAGACCTGCGAGGCCCGCGCCTACGCCGTAGCCCGGCGCTTCAAGCCGTTTTTGGTGAACACCGTGGTCGGTTTCATCGGCCCCGAGTACCTGTACAACAGCAAGCAGATCATCCGCGCCGGCCTCGAGGACCACTTCTGCGGCAAGCTGCTCGGCCTGCCGATGGGTTGCGACATCTGCTACACCAACCACGCCGAGGCCGACCAGGACGACATGGACATGCTCCTGACCCTGCTCGGCGTGGCCGGGATCAACTTCATCATGGGCATCCCCGGTTCCGACGACGTCATGCTCAACTACCAGACCACCTCCTTCCACGACGCCCTCTACGCCCGGCAGAGCCTCGGCCTGCGTCCGGCCCCGGAGTTCGAGGAGTGGCTAGAGCGCATGCACATCCTGCAACAGCGCGACGGCCGGGTGCGCCTGGCCGAGCAGCTGCCGCCGGCGTTTCGCCCGGCCCTGGCGCAATTGAGCTGAGGAACCGCGATGAGCGACTCGAAACCCACCGCCACTCCCAACCCCTGGCAGGAGCTGCGCCGCCTGACCCCGGCGCGCATCGCCCTCGGCCGCGCCGGCACCAGCCTGCCGACCGAGGCCCACCTGGACTTCCAGTTCGCCCACGCCCAGGCCCGCGACGCCGTGCACCTGCCCTTCGATCACGCCGCGCTGATCGCAGCCCTTGCCGAGCGCGGGCGCGAGACGCTGCTGGTGCACAGCGCCGCCGCCGACCGCCACACCTACCTGCAGCGTCCCGACCTGGGGCGCCGCCTGGACCCGGACTCCGCCGCGCTGCTGCGCCGCCATGCCGAAGCCCATCCCCAAGGCTACGACCTGGCGGTGGTGATCGCCGACGGCCTCTCCGCCCTGGCCGTGCAGCGCCACGCCCTGCCCTTCCTGGAGCGCATGGAGGAGCAGGCGCAGGCCGAGGGCTGGAGCCTGTCGCCGGTGGTTCTGGTGCAACAGGGCCGGGTGGCCGTGGGCGACGAGGTGGGCGAACTGCTGCGGGCGCGGATGGTGGTGATCCTGATCGGCGAGCGCCCCGGCCTCAGCTCGCCGGACAGCCTCGGCCTGTACTTCACCTGGGCGCCGCGGGTGGGCCTGAACGACGCCTACCGCAACTGCATCTCCAACGTGCGCCAGGAAGGCCTGAGCTACGGCACGGCGGCCCACCGCCTGCTCTACCTGATGCGCGAGGCCTGCCGGCGCCAGCTTTCCGGCGTGCAGCTGAAGGACGAGGCCGAGGTGCCGACCCTGGAGAGCGGAACGCGGAACTTCCTGCTGGAGTGAGGGCATGGCGCATGCTTCGCCCTCTTGCCCCGTCCGCGCACCGCCCTTAAGGTGATCCGCCCCCAAGGTTGGAGCCCTCCCGATGTGGTCATTCCAAGCCTGGCGCCGTCGCCGGATCCTGGAGCGCTATCCCGTCGAACCCGCGCTGTGGCAACAGGTGCTGGATAGCCTGCCGATCCTCGACGGCCTGAGCCCCGACGAGACCGAACGCCTGCGCGAGCGCAGCGTGCTGTTCCTGCATGCCAAGCGCCTGACCTCCCTCCCCGGCGTCGAGCCTGACCTGCCGGCCCGCCTGCGCCTGGCGGCCCAGGCCGAGTTGCCGCTGCTGGCCCTGCCGGAGCTCGACTGGTATCAGGGCTTCCACGAGCTGGTGCTGTATCCGGAGGACTTCCTCAGCCCGCAGAAACACCGCGACTCCGCCGGCGTGATCCACGAATGGGACGACGAGCGCAGCGGCGAGGCCTGGCAGCAGGGCCCGGTCATCCTCGCCTGGCCGGGGGTGGAAGCGAGCGGCGGCTGGGACGCCTACAACCTGGTGATCCACGAGCTGGCGCACAAGCTGGACATGCTCAACGGCAGCGCCAACGGCCTGCCGCCGCTGCACCCGGACATGCGCATCAGCGACTGGGCGGAAGCCATGCAGGCGGCCTTCGACGACCTCAACGCCCGGCTCGACGCCGACCCGGACGCCGAAACGCCCATCGATCCCTACGCCGCCCAGGACCCGGCGGAGTTCTTCGCGGTGGCCAGCGAATATTTCTTCAGCGGCCCCGACCTGCTCGTGGCCCGCTACCCGGCCGTGTACGCGCAGCTCGCGAAGTTCTACCGACAGGACCCACTGGCACGTTTGCGTCATCTGCAGGTCGAACATCCGGCATACCGCTCCGCCCCCGGGGCTTGAGCCGCCCGGCGATGGTCAAGGATGGGGCGTTGTGCCTATAATCGCCGCCACTTTTTGGCCCTATCCGATGGCCCTTATCTGAGAGTCAGTCCATGAGCTACAGCAAGATCCCGGCGGGCAAAGACCTGCCGAACGACATCTACGTCGCGATCGAGATCCCCGCCAACCACGCGCCGATCAAGTACGAGATCGACAAGGACAGCGATTGCCTGTTCGTCGATCGCTTCATGGCCACCCCGATGTTCTACCCGGCCAACTACGGTTACATCCCCAACACCCTGGCCGACGACGGCGACCCGCTGGACGTGCTGGTGGTGACTCCCTACCCGGTCGCTCCCGGCTCGGTGATCCGCGCCCGCCCGGTCGGCGTGCTGCACATGACCGACGAGAGCGGCGGCGACGCCAAGCTGATCGCCGTCCCGCACGACAAGCTGACCGTCCTCTATCAGGACATCAAGGAATACACCGACCTGCCGGCCCTGCTGCTCGAGCAGATCAAGCACTTCTTCGAGAACTACAAGGATCTCGAGAAGGGCAAGTGGGTCAAGGTCGAAGGCTGGGGCAACGCGGAAGCGGCTCGCGCCGAGATCATGAAGGCGGCAGCGGCCTACCAGAAGTAAGCCAAGCCACCCCCTGAAAGCCGGCCACAAGCCGGCTTTTTTCGTTATACACGTCGTATTATTCGCGGCACCCAACACAAGCAGACCGACCAGTCCACACTTTAGTCCACACCTTGGCATGAGTCTGGCTCCGAGGTGATGCGCCGCTTGTGCAGGTGATCGTCGTCAGCTCCCGCTCTCTCGGATGCCCTCAACAGTCGCCCCATGCTCGTCCAGCCAGGTTTTGCGTCGGGCGTAGTCGGGCATGGCACGTTCGACGCGCAGCCAGAACTCGGGGGTGTGGTGCGGCTCGTGCAGATGGGCCAGCTCATGAACCACCACGTACTCGGCGATGGGCGCCGGCAGCAGGATGGTCTTCCAGTGGAAATACAGCCAGTCGCCCTTCCCGCATGAGCCCCAGCGATAGCCGAGATCCTGCACCTTCACGCCGCCAGGGCTGACCGCCATGCGGTTGCGGAAGTCGGCCACCCGCTGCGCCAGCCAGGCTTTGCCGTGAGCGCCGTACCAGCGGATGAAGTGCTCGCGGGCCTGCGGCAGTTCACTGCTTAGCAGGCGGAAGCGCCCCGCGGAGAGTTTGAGCGGCACGTCCTGCACGTCGACCAGCTTGAGCCGGTAGCTGCGGCCCAGGTAGGGGAAGCCCTCGCCGTCGACGAACTCCTTGGCCGGCGCCACCTGCAGCAAGCGCCCCTTCTCGGCCAGCCGCGAGTAGATCCAGAAGCGCTTTTCCAGCACGAACTGGCGCAGGCGCGCCTCGTCGACATCCGGCGGCGCGACTAGCAGCAGTTGGCCGTCACGCTCAACGGTGATCTGCACGGTCTTACGCCGCGAGCTGCGCCGGAGCACCAAGCTCAGGTCGTCGACCTGCAGGAGGCTGTCGGCCATCTCAAACCTGCATCAGCTTGTCGTGGCTGGCGCGTGCCTGCTCCATCAGCTGGTCAGCTAGCGCCTCGGCCGCCTTATCATTCACCAACGGCGGGCGCAGGCGCATCAGATGCTCGAACAGCTGGGCGCTCAGATCCTCCTGCGCCGCCATCTTGCGTGGGCTCCAGATGTCCCGGTTGCTCTGCAGCTCGTCCACCAGCAGGTCGACCAGCTCCACCGTCACGTCCTTCAGGCGTAGCAGCTCGGCCGGCTGCGGCTCGGCGCCGGCACAGGCCACCTCCAGCACGCTGCGCAGGAACGGCGCGTAATGCTCGGGAAGGTCTGCCGTGGCCGCCGTGTCACCGCTCTGCCCGCTGCGCAGCTCGTCGATGATCTTCTGCAGCTGCTCGATCAGCGCATTCCATTGCTCGCCCAGGGACTTGAGGATGTCGTTCAGTCGCTCCGACAGCTTGCGGAACAGCACCGGGTCCTCGTCCAGATGCTTGCGGATGTGCGAGCGGATGGCGTGCTCCATCTCCGAAGCCTTGGCGCGGTCGTTGGGCTGGCGCAGCACCTGCTTCTCGAAGTCGGCATCGGTCAACTGGATCGGCGGGATCTTCGGGTCTATCCCTAACGAGGTCACATGGTCGTCGATCAGCTTGCGCACCTTGGCGCCGACGTCCTTGCCCAGCACCGGCATATCCTTGTAGCGGTTGCGGGCGCGGGCGTAGAGGTAGGCCAGACGCTTGGCGTCCTTGGTGAACGGTAGCCCCTCGGGACGCGGCAACACGGTGTCCAGGCTGGCGAGGAAGGCCTTGAGCTTGACGTCGAACTCGGCGCGCAGGCGCTCGTCGCCCAGCGCAGCGAGGCAGGCCTCGGTGTCCTCCAGCGATTCGATACCCTGGCGGCGCAGCACGTCCACCACGCGCAGGTGACGGTCGCGCAGTACCGGCACCTCGTCCTTGATGCTGGCCAGCGCGCCCTCGATGTCCTCATCGGCGTAGGCGGCCAGCGCCTCCTGCAGGTGGTTGGCCACCCCGTAGTAGTCGACCACGATGCCGCAGCGCTTACCGAAGCCGGTCCGGTTGACCCGAGCGATGGCCTGTAGCAGTTCAGCCTCGCGGATCGGCCGGTCCAGGTACATGACGCCCTCGATGGGCGCATCGAAACCGGTCAGCAGCATCGACTTGACGATCAGGAAGGCCAGCGGGTCGGACTTGTCGGCGCGCTCATGCTGCAGCGGCTTCTTGAAGCGCTCGATCAGCCGCTCCTGCTTGCTGCCGTCGGTCCAGGTCTTCCAGGCCGGATCGTCGTTATTGCTGCCGGAGATGATCGGCGCGAACTCCAGACGGCGCAGCAGCTCGCGGTAGCGCCAGGCCTGAATGCGCGCCTGCACCTTGGGCGGGCGCTGGCACAGGGCCTCGTCATCCAGCGCCTTGTCCTCGGCCGGCAGCGCCTCGGCCTCGGCCAGCAGCTCGTCGCGGGCCTCCTGCAGCGCGCTGAAGTAGCGGATCGCCGCCAGCCGACTGTAGGCCACCACCTGGGCCTTGTAGCCGTTGGGCAGGATGTTGGTGACGTAGTGACGGAGGATGTCGCGGGCCTTGTCGGCGATCAACGCCGGCGCTTCGAGGATGTTGCCCTTGGTGGCGTACTTCTGGCGGATCACCTCCAGTTCCTCGGCGCTGTACTCGCGGAACATGTCCTCGAACAGCTCGTCGAGGCTGGCGCCGTCCTTGACCGCGCCGCTGGCGGTACGGCCCTCGTAGAGCACCGGCACGGTGGCGCCGTCGGCCTCGGCCTCGCGGATGGTGTACTTGTCGATGAACTCGCCGAAGATCTCGTGGGTGCGCTTCTTCTCGCCCATGATGATCGGCGTGCCGGTGAAGCCGATGCGCGCGCAGTTGGGCAGCCCGGCCAGCAGGTTGGCGTGCAGGTCGCCGGCCTGGGTGCGGTGCGCCTCGTCCACCAGCACCAGGATGCTGTCGTCGGTATTCAGCACCTCGAAGGGCTTGCTGCTCTGGTAGCCGGCGCGGTTCTCTGCGGCCTTGCGCACTGGGCCGGCTTCTTCCGGTTGCGCCTCAGCATCGTCCTCCAGCTCCGGGTTGCGGTACTTCTGGATGGTGGCGAACACTAGCCCCGGCCCCTGACGCCGCGCCAGCGCCTTCACGCCCTCGGTACTGGTCGCCACCTCGGGGCGCTCGCCGGTCAGGGTGGCGGTGGCCGACAGCTGGCGCTGCAAGTCCTTGCGGTCGGTGACCACGATCACCTTGAAGCGGCGCAGCTGCGCGTCGGTGCGCAGCTTGCGCACCAGAAACACCATGGTCAGGCTCTTGCCCGAGCCCTGGGTGTGCCAGACGATGCCGCCGCGCTGATCGCTCTCGCCGTGCTCCAGGCGGGTCTGCCCGGTCTTCAGGCGGGTCACGGCGCGGTTCACCGCGCGATATTGCTGGTAGCGGCAAACGGTCTTGATGGTCTGCCCGCCGGCCTGCATGAACAGCATGAAATGGCGCACCACATCGAGCAGTTGGGCCGGAGCCAGCAGCCCGGCGATCAGCCGCTCCTGCTCGGACAACGTCGATTTGCCGAGCGCCGCCGCCACTTCCTGCTCGCTGCCGCGCCCGTCCGGGCCGACCACCGTCTTCCACTGGGCGAAATGCGAAAGCCCCGCGCCGACGCAACCGACCCGCGCCTCGTCGAAGCTGCTGGCGACCAGCAACTGCAAGCTGGCAAACAGTTGCTCGTTGCCCTCGTTATCCTCGACCTCGAAGGCCGCCTTGCGCTGGTTGCTGTAGCGGCGCAACTGGTCGACCGCCGCGGCCAGCGGTTCCGGCACCGACGGGCTCTTGCACTCCACCACCACCAGCGGGATGCCGTTCACCAGCAGCACCAGGTCGGGGACGATGAACTTCTTGCCGCTGTCGTAGCCAGGCGGGCAGTCCACCCGGTACTGGTTGACCACGGTGAAGCAGTTGTTGGCCGGCGTGTCCCAGTCGATGTACTGGATGGTCTGCCCGCGCCCGCCGTCCCAGCCCGGCAGGCCGTCGACAGTGATGCCCTTGAGCAGCAGCTCGGTGGCCTTCTGGTTGGCCTCCATTAGCTTCGCCGTGCCCAGCCGGGTGATGGCCGCTACCGCCTCGGCCAGGCGCGTATCGTCCAGCCAGGGCTCACCATCACGCCGGTTAATGGCCCGCAGCCGCTCGCGCACCACCGTCTCCTGCAGCACCTCGGCGAAGCTGCCGCGCCCGGTCACCGCCGGGTCGTCGAGACTGCCCTCCACATGCGTCCAGCCCAGCCCTTCCAGTTGAGCGACAAAGGGTTTCTCGACGTCTTCCAGTTCCCAGCCCATGTATCCCTCTCAGCGATGGTTTTGGGGTAATTCATCCAAAACCATCCAAAGACATCCAAAACCACCCAAAGCCAAATGTCAGGCCTTCGGGCCGAGTGTGTAATACGCGCGCCTGCGCTGATCTTGCTGATCCAACAGTTGATCCGCCTTCATCCGCTTGAGCAGGTCTTTGGCCTGACCGTCGCTCAAGCGGCACAGCTCAATCACCTCGGCACGGCGAATCTGGCCATGCTGGCGCACATAGTTCAGCACCATCTGCTCATGCTGGATCGCCGAGAAGCCCGCCAGCCGGGTAAAGGCAGCCTTGTCCCCCATCGCGCCATAGAGACCGGCCGACAGGGTGTAGCTGCGCGTCCTTGGTGTGTTGCCATGCGGCTGTACCAGCCCGGCCTCCACCAAAGCCTCCAAAGTTCGTTTAGCCTGTGCAGCATCCCGCTGGATCAGCTGCGCCAGCTCGTCTGCCGTTACGCGCTTGGCAGAGCGCAGCGCTGCAAGAGCGATCAGGCTGTCGATGGGCAACTCGTGATTAGTGCGTCGCTCCTCTTCCACCACCAAGCGGCGGAAGTCGAGGTCGGCCTCGGTGGTGGGCAGGCGCAGCACCACGCTCTGCGCGCTGGTGTGGCTGTAATCCGGGGCCGGGCGGCCGAACTTGAGCAGGCCGCGGAAGATCTTGTCCACGCCGCGGCCGGAGCGCTCGACCACGCCGATGCGCTTCATGGCGTCGGCCAGCGCCGGGTTGCGCGGGCGCGGCTCGGTGACCAGCAGGTTGGCCAGGGTCACGCCATCCACCAGCCCGCCGGGGTTGCTGACCACCAGGGCGTCGTCCTCCAGGCGCACATGCACGGCGCCGAGGCGGTGGTAGTCGCGGTGGATCAGCGCGTTGGCGACCGCCTCGCGGAAGGCGCCGAGGTCGACCTTGGGCACCGGCACGCGGAACAGGCCGACCTGCAGTTCTTCCTCGGGGTTGTAGGGGCGGAAGTTGGTTTCCAGCCAGTCCAGCGCCTTGAGCAGCGGGAAGCGGCGGAACTCGTTGAAGCGCACCGCCTGCTGGGCCAGCACCTGGAAGGCGAATTCGTGGGTGGGCACCAGTTGGCGCAGCGAGGTTTCCCGGCCGACCAGCAACAGGCCGGTGAGGGTCGGCACCCGCGAACCATCCGGCTGGCGCGCGGTGAGCAGCAGGGCGCCGTCGAGGGCTTCGTCGTCCAGCTCGAGCAACACGCGGTCGCCGCCGTACTGCTGCACGGCCTGACGCAGGCGCTCGCGCTCCAGCGGGTCGAGGTCGGCCAGGGTGGCGCCGGCCACCGGCTGGGCGGAGACGTCGATCAGGCCGAAGCTGGAGGCGCGGCTGACCCGCTCGTGAGGCAGCATGGGCGCGCATTCGGGGGTGCCATCGTGCTTGAGGCGACGGCGCAGGTAGACGCCGGCGGCAGTGGCCACCTCGCCCTGGGCCTTGGGCACGCGGATGCGCGCCACGCTCAGGCCGCCCAGATCGAGCGCCTCGGCCTGTACGTTCAGCGACGGCGAGGTGCGCGCCGCCACCATGCCGGCCAGCCCCTCCAGCAGGCGATGCTCGGCATGCAAGCCGGTGGGCGTGCCGTCGTCCTCGACGCCCAGCCACAGCTCGCCGCCCTCGGCGTTGGCCAGGCAGACCAGCGCCTCGATCAGCTCGCGATCGGGGAGCTTCTTCAGGTCGCTCTTGAACTCGACGCTCAGGGACTCACGGGGCGGCAGGCGCTGGGTCATGTCAGGCTCCCGTTCGCGCAGCAGGCTGCTGCATAGATTCCAGCAGCGGGGTGACTCGCACGCGTCCGGTTAGCAGGTCGTCCATCAGGCCAGATTTAAGTTCCGACAGCTTCTTGGCCTCAGTCATGGCGTTCTGAATGCGGTTGTCGACCTCATCCAATCGAGCCGCTATCTGGTCCTGCTCGAATCGCGATGGGAAGGCTGACGGCAGGTTACGGATCGTCGGCAGATTCAACCCCGCTTTTGCACCGGCATCATTCAGTTGGCTGATATACGCCTGCATGATTGGACCCGCCAAGTAATGCCCGACAAAGCGGGAGTTAACGAGAGAGCTACTTGGGCGAACCAAGGCTATGTGCTGATTGATGTAGGCCTCCCCCATTCCCTCCGGCACAACCCCGATGATGCCAAGATCGGCAGTGATGGAAACCAGAATGTCGCCAGGTTCCAGTTTCGTGCGCTGCCCGTCGCCATTCGCCGGAGGTTGCACGCGAATAACCGAGTCATACCGGAAATTGATGTGTTCTCGCGTCAAGTTACCGATACGTACAAACAGGGCGCCACTATCGGAATAGAACCGCGCCCAGTCCCGTGAGCCGCTGGTGACGGTACTGGATACCGATTCCAGGGTGACCACCTCCCACTCCTTTGGAATCCACCCCAACGGCGACTCCTTGTAGAGCTGCGGCGCTTCGCTCTGTGGCGGGCGCAGCTCGCCGTTGGCATCGATGCCGCGGGTCAGCAGGTCGTGCAGTAGGCCCTGCTTGACGGCCTTGAGCTTGTCGATCAGCGCCTCGGTTTCGCGGATGGCGGTGTCGAGGGCGTCGAGGATCTGGGCGATCTTCCTCTGTTCACGCTCATTGCCTGGTATTTCAACGAGAAACTCTCGAAGCTCTTCGCGCTTGATGTGCTTCATCGTGCTGCCATGCGTCCGCTTGCCCATTTCAGCAACAGACGCTTGCAACACATGAAACAGGAATGACCGATCAATCCCGTCAGCAGGCACAACTTTAAACAGATGCTGGTTCAGCCACGCTGGCCCACCAGACCAACGTACGACTGCGAGTGTGCCGCTCCACGAAAAGATCAGATCACCGTCATCAATCCGGTAGCTGTCCGGTAACGCGCCAGGAAAGCGATCAACAATGCCTTGGCTACCTGTAATTTGAGCTATTCGGATGATCGGCAGACCATGCTCGGACCAATGCAGCTCATTGAACGCAAAACCGTTCTCATAGCTTCCAAGCGAGGCGAGGCTGCGTTGTTGCCACTGATCAGACATACCCCAACCCCCTCAAGAACCCCTGCAACGCCAGCGCCGCCGCATCGCGCTTGTGCTCGATCTCGTTCAGCGTCACCCGGTACTTGTCCCACCAGTTCTCGAAGGCCGTGACTATCTGCTTGCGCTGAGCGGCGATGTAGCGCTCGACGATGGCCTGCATGTCGTTGTGCAGGATGGTCAGCAGCAGCTCGGAGGCCTGCATCTCGTCCAGCCCATCGACGGCCCGGTTGAGGTGGTCGGCGAAGTTTTCCTGCTTGGCCTTGAGCTGCTTCTTCACCTTGGTCAGCTCGACCTTCCAGGCCTTGAGTTGCGCCTCGTCGACGGCGTTTTCCTCGTCGTCGCCGGTTTCCGCATCGCTGCCCTCGGCCTCGTCGACGTCCTCGCCCTTGCTCGGCACGGCGGCCTTGATCTGGCTGTCCAGTTCGGCCTTCTTCGCCTCCAGCTCGGCCAGCTCGCTGACGAAATCGCCGAGCAGGAAGCGCACCAGCTTGTGCTCCAGCGGGCTGAGCTTGCTGGCCTTGTCCTCCAGCGCGCTGACGATGCCGGTGCGCCAGGCGTCCATCACGCCGCGGCTGCCGCGCGCCATCAGGCCGAGGAAGTCGTATTTGCTCTGGTACCAGAAGCCGGCGACGATGCCGCGCACCTGGAAGGGGTCGAGCAGGCCGATGCGCTCCAGGCTCTGGCTGAAGCTGTCCAGGAGTTCGCTGCGCAGGTTGACCAGCGTGGCGCTGTCGTCCAGCTTGCCGGCCAGCGCGGTGATGCGTGGGCTGTGTTCGTGCCACCACTCCTCGAAGGCGGCGTGGATCGCCTGCTCTTTCGCCTGCAGGCCGGCGTTGCCCTCGATGGCTGGCTTGAGGTCGGCGCGGCTGGCCAGTTCGGCGCGGAAGTCGAAGTAACGCTCGTCGCGCGGGACGAACAGGTCCAGCGGATCGAGGCCGTGGGCGGTGAACAGTGGCGCCTTGGCTTCGACCTCGGCCTTCGGCACGCCACCGAGCAGGTGGGCGCGCACGTCGTGCGGCTCAGGCGGCGGCGCGTTGTCCACGTAGCGACGGATGTTCAGGTTGTAGTCGTTGTCGCGCAGGGTGACGATGTCCACCACGTCGGACAGGCCGTCGATGCGGCGGAATTCATCGAAGGCAGTGGCGATCTTCTCGATGTGCTCGGGCAGCAGGAAGTTCTGCGCGCGGCCCTCGAAGTATTCGCGGTCGGCGTTGATGAACAGCACCTTGCCCTGGCGTTCGGCCGGCTTGCCGCTGACCCGGCTGGCACCTTCCTGCTTCTGTTGACGGAGGATGAGGATGCAGGCGGGGATGCCGGTGCCGTAGAACAGGTTGGCCGGCAGGCCGATCACCGCCTCCAGCAGGTCGTCCTCGATGATGCCGGCGCGGATGCCCTTCTCCTCGCCGCCGCGGAACAGCACGCCATGGGGCAGCACGGTGGCGACCATGCCCTCGTCGCGGCAGACATGCAACATGTGCTGGAGAAACATCAGGTCGGCCTTCTTTGCGCCCAGCGGCACCTGGCCGTACTTGAAGCGCTCGGGGTGGCGCGGACTCCAGGCCGGCTTGCCGTCGGCGTTCTTCTCGGCGGAGCCCCAGTTGATGGAGAACGGCGGGTTGGTGAGGATGCGGTCGAAGCGCAGCAGCTCGCCGCCTTCGATGTGGCGCGGGTCAGCCAGGGTGTCCTCGTTCTCCAGCCAGGCGTTGCTGATTCCGTGCAGCAGCATGTTCATCTTGGCGATGGACCAGACGGTGCCGTTGAACTCCTGGCCGAACAGGTTGGCCTTGCGGCCGCCCTCGCCATGCTCGTCGATGTATTCCTTGGCGGCGATCAGCATGCCGCCCGAGCCGCAGCAGGGGTCGTAGATGTCGTGTTCGAGGCGCGGCCTGAGCAGGCGCACCATCAGTCGCACCACCGAGCGCGGGGTGTAGAACTCGCCGCCCTTCTTGCCGGCGGAGTCGGCGAATTCGGCGATCAGGTACTCGTAGGCGGCGCCGAGCAGGTCGGGGAACTCGAAGTCCTCGTTGCGCAAGCGCACTTCGCCGAAGTGGCTGATGAGCTGGCGCAGCTTGAGATCGGAAATCTTGCTCTGGCCGACCTTGCGGGTGAAGTCGATGTGTTCGAGCACGCCGGCCAGGCTGGTGTTGGTCTGCTCGATGCCGGCCAGCGCCTTGTTGAGCAGGTGGCCGACGTTGATATGGGCGTGGTCGCGCAGGTAGTCGAAACGGGCCTCGGGCGGCACCCAGAAGTTGCCGTCGCGCTTATACCAGCGCTGGTTCTGCGCGGTCACGGTGGCGTCCGCCAGGCTTTTGCCGTCCTTGAGCTCCTGCTCGATGAGTTCGTTGTAGCGCTGCTCGAAGACGTCGGAGCAGCGTTTGAGGAACAGCATGCCGAAGATGTATTCCTTGAATTCGGAGGCATCCATCTTGCCGCGCAGGATGTCGGCCGCCTTGAACAGATGGCGTTCGAGTTGCGGAAGGGTGAGGGGCATGCAGCGGTAATCCTGTATCGGTGGCCTGCGTGACAGGCTGGGGCGTGGCTGGAGATGACGGGAGGTGCATTCTATCCTTTGCATGCATCCCAGACGCCAACCTTGCGGTCGCTGTAGGCTCCCCGTTTAGGGATGCGGAGAATACTTCAGCGGTCTTGGAATCGAACCACGTCGAGCTCCAGCTTCCCCTCGATAGCCGCGCACGAACTCTGAACGGTTGCCTATGGCCGGGTGACTGCCCGCGAGTGTCTTGCCGATCAGGTCGTCGAGGCCTCTACCGTAACCGTATCGACTCTACGGACACGATCAGGCTGGTCTTGTGCTGGCCCTTGAATAGCCGGTTCTTGCCCATCGCCTACATCTCGACCTTAGCTTTTATTAACATCTCATGGGGTTTGTCGTTTCGGCCCGGTCGGATCATCTCCCCTTGCTGGAGAAATGGCCGTTGAAAGTGGGACGAAATGGCGTGATCTATCATCCGGCGTTGCCGGGCTATACGACCGGCGCTTTTCCAGCCGCAAGATCGAGCTTGCGACCTCCGACTCGGTACTCTTTCGGTTTATTGCAGCGGGCAGCTATCCTGGCCACGATAGCTTATGGGGCGATTCCAGTTATCCGGTGGCAGCCTGAAACTGAAACCGCCTCCCCCGGCAACAACGCTTCTGTGCGACACCCACTGTCGCGCATCCGAGTGATACTCGCCCGAACCTCTTTGCCTCTTTTTTGCAAAATCGCACAAGGACAGGCCCCATGAGCCGCCCCCACCAATCCTCCATAGCCAGCAACATCACCAGCCCGGAAAACATTCAATCGCCACTTGAGGACGATGTGCAGCAACGCCAGGCAGACCGTCTGGCCCAGCATGTTTTTCCTGAACCAGGCGCTACGGGCAAGGCCGTCGAGGTGATCTGGAGCTTCATCCGCTCCTACGACCGCCACCGCCACGAGATGCCGCTGGAGCAATGGCTGATTCAGGAGCTCACCCGCTATCCCCATCTGTGGCAGGACAATGCCGAAGCCGAGCAGGTCGCCCGCCAGCTCATCGCCTCGCTGACCCGCACCAACCGGCACAAGGAGTCGCTGCAGCAGCATCTCGACAAGGGCAAGAGTTCGGCCAACTGGCTGGCCAGCGAGCTGGAGCAGGACGCTCGGGGTAATCCCGAGCTGAACCTCGGTGAATACGCCGGCCAGGTCCGTGACATGCTGCTGGCAGGCAATCAGACGCTGGCCAAGGTCCTGGCCCCCGATACGCCCCATACCACGGTGCCGACCGACATCGCCGTCCCGGCCGGGGCGGCCACTGTCTGGGACGAAAACTCCCGCCTCGAGATTGCCCGGGAGATCGACAATCAGGCATTGCTCAGCGCTGCCCTGAACGCCGCCGGCCAGGGTACCCGCATTCTCGGCCGGCGTGCCTGGAACTGGTTGCGTGGCGTGGAGAACGCTCCGGCCAGCGAAGCGCTGCAGGAGTTTTTCGATAGCTCGCTGAAGTCGGCGAAGCATGTCGGCGCTCAGGTTGCCGTTTCTGGTGGCGTGGTGGTAGCTACCCGGAGCGGCTGGTTGGGGCTCCCTCGGAACACCCCGGTCGAGGAATTGGCGACCACCGTCTATACCGGGCTGGAGCGTGCCAAGACGCTATACAAGCTCGGTCAGGGCGATATCCTCGCCGACACCGCGATCAACGCCATCGAGCAGACCACCATGGTCGCTGCCCGCTCGCTGGCACAGGCTGCTGCCGAGAAAGGTGCCGAACTCGGTACTCAGTGGGGTACCAAGCTGGGGAGCATTTTCGGACCGGTCGGGGCCGGTATCGGCGGCGTGCTCGGCGGTATCGCCGGCGGGGCTGCGGGCGAAGCAGTGGGCTCGCTAATTGAGGAAGGCGGACGCAAGGTCGTCGAGGTGGCCCGCAAGGTAGTTAGCAACGTGAGCGAAACCGTTAAAGCGGTTGGCTCGGCCATTGCGAGCGGCGTAAAGGACCTCGTTAGTAGCCTCAAGTTTTGGTGAGTGGCAGCATTTTTAATGAATAGCAACGATATTTTCCAGAAGCTGGAAGAGCACTTTTTGGCTGGCGCTCCGGCCATCTATGTCCACTCTGCCGAAGAATCCCGCGTCGACCAGTTGCTGGTCGCGCTCAAGGAAAAGCTCGGCCTGCGGCGCATCCACGAGTGGAACCTTGGCCACGGCTGGGTGGACTTCGACAACAAGCGCCCGCTGGGCAACCCGGCGAATGGCGGCACCGAGCTGGAGCATGCCCTGCCGACGCTGCTGGATGCCGACCTGGAGCAGTCGCTGGTGCTGATCAAGGGGGCCCGTCTCGCTTTGGAGCACAGCGCGTTGGCCACCGCGCGCCTTAAGCAACTGCTCAACCGCATCGAACGCCATCACGCCGGCGAGTGCGCAGTCGTTCTGGTCGCGGAGGCGGTGTGCATCCCGGCGCCTATCGAGGCCCAGGTCGCGCTACTCAACCTGCCGCTGCCCGGCCGCGACGAAATCCGCGAGCTGCTCGCACAGGCCGAGTGTACCGGCCCGCTGCATGTCCCGGAGCAATTGATCGAACACACCGTCTCCGGGCTGAGTGGCCTGACCGCCAGCGAAATCGGACAGTTGCTGAAGATGGTCGGCCGGCGGAACCGGACGCTGGATGACGCCGCCCTGCAGACCATCCTGCGCGAGAAGGAACGTATCATCGCCAAGAGTGGCGTACTGGAGATGGTCGGCGTTGACGTGCAGCTGGACGATATTGGCGGTCTGGAAAATCTCAAGAAGTGGCTGGAGCAACGCGCCACCATCGTCCGTCGCCTCGACGAGGCCACTGCCTGTGGGGTCAAACCGCCCAAAGGCGTACTGATCGCTGGCATGCCCGGTTGCGGCAAGTCGCTGACCGCCAAGGTGGCCGCCAGTCTGTTCCAGCTGCCCCTGCTACGCCTGGATATCGGCTCACTGCTCGGCAAGTACGTCGGCGAAAGCGAGCACAACATGCGCCGCGCCCTGAGCATGGCCGAAACGGTCAGTCCCTGTATCCTCTGGGTCGACGAGCTGGAAAAGGCCTTCGTCGGGATGGGTGGCAACAACGCCTCGGAAGTGACCGCGCGCCTACTCGGCTACTTCCTGACCTGGATGCAGGAAAAGACCGGCGCGGTGTTCGTCATCGCCACCGCCAACGACATCAGCGCTCTGCCGCCAGAACTCCTGCGCAAGGGGCGTTTCGACGAGATCTTCTATGTCGGCTTCCCGAACACGGTGGAGCGGCAGAACATCCTGAATATCCATCTGCGCAAGGCAAAGCAGATGGCCGTCAGCCTCGATATCGGCAAGCTGGCCGAACTGTGCCGTGATTACTCCGGCGCGGATATCGAGAACGCCGTCAACGAGGCCTGCACCAATGCCTTCATCGCCGGCAGCAAATTGAGTCAGGAGCTGTTGGTCGAGGCGATCCAGTCGACCATACCCCTGCGGGAAACCCTGCGCGAGCAGGTCGGCCGCTATGAAGAACTGTTCGAGAAGCTCAAGCTGCGCCCGGCCTCGGAATACCAGGGTCTGAGCGTGGCGCAAATGATCAAGATGGCCGACGACCCGAATCAGGTCAGGCGCGAGGAGGTGGCCGGCAATCCAGACTGCCCTGACGATCTGCTGGAAAAGTTGGCGCAGGACCCACAACACAACGTGGTCAAGGCCGTCTACGCCAACCCGCGCTGCCCGGAGCGCCTGCTGTCAATCCGCATCAGCATCGCCAGGAACGGCCCGCACTATGATGCCGAACTGCTCGAGATGGCCTGCCTGCATGGCAATGCTCCAGCCGATTTGCTCGCGCACCAGATTGACGCTGGCGAGATATCCAAAGAGCTACGTTGCAAACTGGCGGAGCGCACGCTGGGAGCGCAGTTGCAGGAGTGCTTGGCAACGGATGACTCGGTCGACGTGCGCCGCCTGCTGGCCGGCAATCTGGGCTTGAGCGCTGCGGTGCAGCTTATCCTTGCCGATGACAGTGATACGGAAGTACGGCAGAAACTGGCCAGTAACCCGGCGGTAGTTGGGCAAGCGCTTGGGCAGCTGGTGGGCGACAGCCAATCTGCCGTGCGCGCCGACTTGAGCTCGCGCACCGATCTGCCGGTGCCGATTCTGGCGCGACTGGCTACGGATACCCACCCCGATGTGCGAAGCGCCGTTGCAAACAACCCGACGCTGCCGGAAGAGCTTCAGCTCCAGCTGATGGTGGACAAAGATGAGTCGGTGCTTTTGGCCTTGCTCAAGAATCCGTCGCTTGCTGGGCCTGTGGAGTCTCATCTTCTTGAAAACAGCTCGAACGCCATCAGACTGGAGCTTGCCAGACGCCCGGAACTGACCGAGGTGGAGCAGTCGTTACTGTTGAAAGAGGCCGATGTAACATTGAAATCCACCCTTGCCCAGCATCCAGGGCTCGCCGAGGAAGTACAGATCCGGCTCGCCAATGATCCATCGTGGAACGTGAGGTCTCAGTTGGCCAGAAATCCCCACCTGGGTAGGACGGCTCAAGAAGTGCTGGTTAACGATTCTGAACGAGCGGTGCTAGTTGCACTCTTGGAGAATCCCAGTCTGAGCCCAGACGAAAAAGACAAGCTTAAACATAGTCTTAGTAAAGAGACCTATATAGGCCAGGCCGGATTTTTCACGCAGCTCAAAAGCCTTCAGCCTTGGCTTAAATGAAGTGGCCGATGCAGGCTGAAACATCGTCGGCCGATCACCAACAAGGAAGCTCCATGAGTAATACGCTTCATGCGTTTGCCTTGCTGGCTTGCCCTCTTGCGGCCCTCGCCTACGGCGAAGTCAGCCAGTGGTCCAGCGGCTGGGGCCAGGGTACCTCCGAGTACACGACGGTAGATGTCGCCGGCAACACCCTGTATATCGCCTGCAGCGAAGACCGGCCGGTCAGCATGACCCTGACTGTCAACGGCGTCGAATATGGCAGCTACAACGACAAGGGCTTCGATCTGCTGATCGACGGAGTGGAAGTGCAAACCCCCTACGACACCGCCTCGCGGGTCGGCGCCAACAACTTCCAGTTCGCCTGGGATGCCCTGCGCAAGGCCAGAACGCTGCAGGCCAGAACGGCGGACGGCCAAGTGGTGAACCTACCAACCAAAGGTTCGGCCAAGGCCCTGCCGGCCTGGGGGACGCCCGAGTTCAGTTGCAGCACGGAGTTCTGAAGGTTTCTCGTGGTCTTTCACATTGGGATGATCACTTGTGGGGCTTGAGCTGCTCCCCGAGCAGCCGGTTCTTACCCATCGCTTACTCCTCGACCTCAACTTTTCTTAACCTCTCATGGGGTTTACCTTTCGGCCCCGTCGAGAGGCCACCATGCAGCCGGCATCGACCACTGGCGTACAGGTCGCGCCGCTTACAGGGCGTTCCGGCTCGCGTCCTGGCGCCACAGGTCAGCCCTCGCAGCTCCTCGGGAAAAGGCACTGGCTCGGGTGGCGGATATTGATAGTTATCTTCACGCCATGCAGCGAATCGGGCTTCGTGCTCCTGATGATGCTTGCGCCATAGCTGGCGGAGTTCGTCGTCGGTCACAGCCTCACTCCTTCATAATGTTGGCGTCAGGCCAGCGCCAAAGGGCTTCGGCCAGAGTTTCGTGGTGAGGCATGGGAGCGTCGTAGATCGCACAGATCGGCCGCCCCCTCGGATGATCGTCCAGGAGTTGCGCTTGGGCTCGCTGGAGGCTTCTGGCACGCCTTCTTTGGCTGGGCACTGGGTTGACATGAGCAAGGGAGCTTTCTCGGCCTGCCGCGGCTCTGTGGCGGCGTGCGAGTCATTGGCTTCGATCAGTTCGGCCCAGTGATCACGCAGGTATTGCCGGTGGGCGTCGGTGAGGCGATCAGCCAAGATGACACACAGCCAGCTGCCTTCTAGCTCGACAGCCAGACCAGCACAGCGCAGGTAGTCGAGGGCGGCCATGATCAGAAATGCCCCGCATTGTCGTCGCCTTCCCATTCCCCGTACTGAGGTATTCCGGGGTGGCAATGCCCGGTGACGTGGTCTGGCTCTTCGTCGATCTGCTTCGAGTAGTCTTCAAGCCATTCGTCGGTGGTTTGCTCCTCCGGTCTCTTGCAAGAAAGAGAGAGAGAACCTACTCCCGTATTACCGCGCTTACTTATTACCTTATTACCGTAGTCTCCAGCACACGTAGTTGATTCTGGCTGAAAGCCCCATGGATCAAGGGCTGGAGCGGAATCCTTGTCCGGCACTCTTGTCCGGCTGTTGTCCGGCACTTGTCTGGCAGTTGTCTGGCTGTTGTCCGGCAAAAATGCCTTGCGCACATCGGCAACGGAGACCGACAGAGGATGGAGCGATTTGGAGATTAGTCGGTTCTCATGGCCTTTCGTTATGCCTGCTGTGAACAGGATTCCCCGCAGATTGCCCAAGTAGTCGTGAAACGACGCCAGACGTTTCGGCATCGGCAACTCTGTTGATTCCCAGAAGCGATAAAAGGCGTGTTTCTTGCCAACACGAAAGTGCCCCTCCGGTAGTGGTGTTCCCGCCCTCCCTGCCTTGGTGTCCCGGCTGCGAGTCAGTTCCACGTTAAAAAAGGCATGGGCATCCGTGTGAGTCACCAGGGACGAGAATTGCAGAGTGAGGCCAGACCATTTACCCCAGCCGTAACGTCCAGTTGTATGGCCGCCGTATTCGTAGGCGTCTATCCCGATGGCGATCAGAATCTCCCTGATAAGAGTTGGCGAGTGCTCCTGAAGCCAGTCCGGCGGAACTGGCTTTTCGCCGGCTGGGCGAATGACAAGTCGACCAAGCTCGATACAGACTTCATTGCCTCGGCTTAGCAGTTTCCGAATGCTGACGGTCATAGACAACGCTCGCGTTGCCATGGCGGATCGGCAGGGTTTCCATGCCACGAACCGCCGACTTTCCACGATCCGAAGCAGCCGTAGACTATGCTGTCGCCAAAGCACAAGATGTACCAACCGTTCTCAGAGCCGGCGCGGTTGCCGGGGACGTGGAAGCGGTTGATCTCGCCATCAGGGGTCGGCAGAAACTCCAGCGGACCGAAGGCGCTTTCCAGGGCGCTGTAGAATTGAGCTACCGGATCAGACATGGCGAGCCACCTTGCATATCCAGTACAGGGCGACCGCGACTATCGGGATCAGGGCGCCGAGGAATTCTTCGCGGGTGAACAGCGACAGGAAGGTTGTTATAGACTGGCCGTGGGAGCGATCGCTCTGCTGGTGCCGGGGAGCGGTTTTCATTACCGTTGATCTCCCAGGCGATCTGCAATCCACTGCTCTACTTCAAGGCTATCCCAGCCGACAGCCCGAGCGCCGATACGACGGGCTTTCGGGAACTCTCCCTTTGCCATCAAGGCATATATCCAGGCGCGTCCAAAGCCGGTGGCTTCCATTACTTTTTGCAAGCGCCAGATTTGACGCTCAGGACGCGTAGGATGGCGGGGGTGGGTGGTGACGGTGGCGGGCATAACCAAGACTCCCTTGCGCTCAGCGGTGCGCTGTAGACTTGGTTAGATGGTAGAGCCCAAAACTGTCACAACCGGCTGATGACAATTTCGGCTTTGCTCAGCGTGAGTTCTTGCTCTTATTGGGCCTGGATACCCCCTCCTCTCTGAGTTTCCTTCTTACCCATGATTCGCTTTTGCCGGAGTCCGAAACAATGCCTGAGACAATATCACCCTTGTTATCAGAAGTTTCGTAACCTCTTCTTCTGGCAACCTCAGCAACGCGCTTACCGTCCCATTTCGAGCCATCATTGCTTTTGCACTCGCTATCCCTTGGCCTCCTACCTGCCCGACTTTGATCCTCCGACAGGATAATTTGCCCGAACTCTTTAATAGAAAGGGAAGCAAGGCCGGAGGTTAGATAGGCTTCTGGCTTATCCAAGTAATCTCGGATTTTCTGCATAGCAATATCGACGCGCTCCTTGTACGGTCGGACGATATCGTCGAAGGAGGGTGACAATCCCCATTTCAGCGACTGGCGCTGATAATCAGCCAAGAAGTCGTCCAACTCTCTCTCGGCGGCGGCCAGACCATCTTCAAGGTATGGCGGAATGTCAGGTAATGCGGTGAATTTCTGACGCGCCGCCTTAGCCTTCTCCATGCGGGTGCGCTTTTTCATATACCTATCCCTTGAGGCTCAGGCCCGCTTGAAGTCGCCCTGAATGACGTTTGCCGCTGGCGGCGTGGTGATGAACTTCGCCCATTCGGCCATCAGGGCACGGCGCTTCTCCAGAAGGTCAGAGCGGGAATAGGCGCCCTCTGTCTGGTCGCGCTCGTCGTGAGCCAGCGCCAGTTCGCAGACCTCACGGGGGTAGTGGGTACGCTCGTTTGCCCAGTCGCGGAAGCTGGAGCGGAAGCCGTGGCGGGTCACGTCGATATGCCCTAGGCTGTGCAACAGGTTGCGGGTGGCGTTGGCGTGCATGGCTCCGGTCTTACCTTGGCCGGGGAACAAGTACGGACTGCCCTCGATGCGCGGCAGACCGGCCAGCAGTTCGACCACTTCGGACGCCAGGGGAATAGCGAAAGGCTGGCGCATCTTCATACGCTCAGCCGGCAGCGACCAGACGCCTGCCTCAAGGTCGAATTCATCCCAGGCGGCAAAGCGGATCATGTGCGAACGGGCACCCGCCAGGATCAGCAGGCGGGCGGCGACGGCGGCACGGCCTTCGTGCTCCGCCAGCTTCGCCATAAGCCCCGGCACGTCCTGCCACCTCATTGCTGGGAAGTGTTCGCGCTTGCGGGCCTTTTTCTTCTCCGCCTTGCTCAGCAGGTTCTCTAGGTGGCCACGCCAGCGGGCCGGGTTGTCGCCGTCGCGCAGCTTGCGGGCCTTGGCGGCATCGAGTACCTGTTCGATCTGCCCACGCACTTCATCAGCGGTGCGGGTCTTGTCAGCCCAGATCGGTTGCAGCACCAGGAGGACATGCTCAGTGTCGATTTCGTCTGCTGGCAACATCCCTATCGTGGGGTAGGCATACAGCTCCAGCTTGCGAAGCCAGCCTTTGCGCCACTTGTCAGACCAGCCTGCCCCGTGTGCCACCATGAAGTCAGCGGCCAGCTTCGTGAAGGATATGCGCTTGGCCTCCCGAAGCCTCTGGGCTTCCCGGTGTGCTTCTCGCTCGGCGTCACGGGCGGCAATGGGGTCTTTGCCCACGGCGGTCAGCTTGCGTGCATCGGCGGCGCGAATGCGAGCATCGGCAAGGCCCACCTCGGGATAGCTGCCAAGCCCCATGTAGCGGCTCTTGCTGGCGATCTTGTAGCGGAACACCCAGCTTGCTCCGCCGCCCTTGCCTACTTTGAAGTAAAGCCCCGCGCCATCGCCTGTCAGCCCAGGTTTGCCCGCTTTCTCCAATGCTGCGACCGTCCGTGCCGTCAGTGCTCCTGCCATATGCCACCTCGCCAGATCACGCCTCACAGTCCACACCATGGTCCACACCTCTGCAGGCGGATTTAGGCGGTTTTGAGTGGAGGACAATGGACGAATGATAAGCTCAATGCCCCGTACTATCTAGGCTTGAGCATAAGCAGGTAGAAACGAATGGAACTGAAGAAGTCCGGCCACAAGCCGGCTTTTTTGTTTCCGTCGATTTGCTTTCCAGCAGGCGCCCATCCGTGGGGCGATGCTCGACGCTAGCGGAAGATGGCGCAGGCTCCGGTCTGCATGGAAAAAACCGCCCGTAGCCTGCTCGCTCCCTTCAGTTGCCGACGAACTTGCCGTATTCCGGATAACCTGCCGTGGCGTACATGGAGCGCACGTAATCGTAGTCGCTGTCCTTGACCTGGGTGGTGAAGCGCATGCCACGGTATTTCTTGTTGCCGCGACCGCTGAGAATGGCGGCGATGAGCTCGTCGGAATGCGCCGAGACGGCGTTGCGGACATTCTCCACCACCTTGTCGTCCACGTGCGTGCCAGCCAACAGCACGTCGCTCGGCAAAGCCGGCCCGCGGGCGATCTCGCGGAAGGCGTCGGGCGGCAAACCACCCATTTTCTTTTCCAGCTTGCGCGCCGCGATGAAAGTGGTGTTGGTCATGCCGATGGCGGAGACCTCCCCTCGCTTCAGCGCGTCCCAAAGCGTCCGCGCGTCGAAGTTGACGATCTCGACATCCTTGCGCGGATCCAGGCCGGCATCGGCCAGGGCCTGAAGCGGTCCCAGGTGCTTGGAGGTGGAACCGACATCGCCCAGGCCAACCTTGGTCCCTTTCAGATCCTTCACGCTTTTATAGGGGCTGCTGGCAAGCGTCACGATGCTCGAGAAATAGCCGGGACGCGAAAGACCCACGACGATGCGGGCATTGGTTTGCTTGTGGATCACCACATATTCGGCCGGCCCGGTGAGCAAGAAATCGGCTTTCTTGTCGCGCAGGGCTTCCAGCGCCGTCTCGTGGTCCTTCACCGGCAGGAACTCGATTTCCTGTCCGGTCGCCTTCGACAAGGTCTCCCTGAACGCGCCGAACGACCCCTGCAGTTTCTTCATGCCCCCCACATCCGTAATCGCCAGCCTGACGGTTTCCGCCCGTACTGCCGGAACCAGGCACGCGAGCAGCGCGGCGGCCAATCCAATTCGTTTCAAGAACCCCATCTACTTCAACTCCCAAGCGAGAACACTGAAAAACTTTCGTTGCGAAATGCACGCCGACACTAACGGGAGACTTGGCCTGCCGCCATCGCATCAAAGTTTTAGATGTCCTTGCCGGACACTGCGCACGGCGCGCATAGCGTGACAAACGCCCCAGGAAGCCCGCATGGTCGAATTCAAGCTCGCGGTCAGGTGACATAAAGGAGTATTTCGCAGGGATTCGGAATCGAATGACGAGGCCCCGGCCTCAGAGGTCGCGCACCGATTCGTCGAGATGATCGAGCAGCCTGTCGACGCCCCGGTTCAGCGACTCCACCGCTTCCTCGGGACTGAGAACGTCCCCGCTGAACACGACCTGGTTCAGCTCGCCGTCGGACATCACCACGATCATGCGCTGGTAATCGGCGCCGCGCTCATGGGCGGAAATGGCCACGCGGGCCATCACGTCGACAAAGCCCCGGAAAAATTCGTCCCTGAGCGGATTGAAAGCTCCGGGCTGCCGTTCCGGCTGCCGCCCGTTCACCTTGCGATTGCGAAAGTCCACGTGAATCAGTTCAGCGGTCATATGGCGTAAAGTCTCCGATTTAGAAACGCCTATCCGGGCCGGACATGGCCTGAAAGCGGTCGGCGAGAAAACGTTGGGCGAGGTCCGACAATTGGGCGGCGACGCGAAGGAATAAGTGAAGGGCGGCGCAACTCATCGGCAAACCGTACAGACCGGGTATTCGAACAGCTGCGCGGCTGAGCGTCGGGGAGGTTGATAGGTTTGCGAACCTGGCGGCCGGCCTCGCTGAAACGGCACGCTGCGGACAGCTTAAAGAATTCATCGCCCCGGCTGCTTGGCTGGCCGATGGGCGGGCGCCGGCTCTGCGCCACCTTCGACGAACGGGCGGATTCGTTCCCGGAAAGGAGATATCAAAAAGCCTGTAAGCAATTACTTACATCAAGTCAGGCAGTCGTCCACTTACTGCCGGCTAGAGATCTACCTACTATCGCTCCCGTGTCGACGGACCGACACAGGCCGGCAAGGATCGCCAGCCAGGGACATCGCAGGATGCGATTCATCAGGATGATGATCCACAAGGAAAGTAAGGACCTAAAAACGGCGCGACCCTGTCGCGCCGTTTTTTTATTGCCTGCAGAAAAGCCGATCGTCGCCCGGTCGCAGCGACACCGGTACGGGGCGTGCCTCAGACGCCCTCCTGAGGGCCGGTGGCGACCGACTCCTCCTCCTGCGGCGGGCTCACGACCGTGCGGTTGCGCCCCTCGCGCTTGGCCTGATGCAGGGCGTCGTCCGCCCTCTTGAGGGTATCCGCGATCGAAGCCGAACCGCCGGGCCAGTAGGCGACCCCCGCCGAAACGGTGATGAACGAGCCGGTGGGACTTTCCATGTAGGCGGTCCACAGGCGCAATCGCTCGGCGATCTCCCCCGCCTCTTCGAGGCTGGTGTGCGGCAGCAGCAGCAGTACCTTGGAGCCCAGCCGGCAGAGCAGGTCGCCGCTGCGGGAAATGCTGCGCATTTGCGTCCCGAGGAACTGGAGAACCCTGTCGCCGACCTCCTGACCGTGGGCTTCGTTGACCTGCTTGAAGTTGTCGATGTTCACCGCGACCACCGAGAAGGGGCTTTCCTGGGCCTTCCACTGGGCCAGCACAGCATGCAGGCCGCGCCGGTTGGCCAGCCCCGTCAGCGGGTCGGTGATGCTTTCCTGGTTGAGCCTGCCGAGCTTTTCGTGCAGCAGGCCCAGGCCGCCCAATATGGCGTGTTTGAGCTGATCGGCCTCGAAATACCAGGTGCGCACCCGTCGGATCTGCTCCTGGGACTCGGCGCTGTCCCAATGCCGTGCGGTAATCGCCAGCTGGCGGAGCGGCTTCACCACCAGGCGGGACAGCCACCAGATCATCAGGAACAGGGGAACGACGAAGGGCAGGCAGCGCTTGAGTATTTCCAGCATCAGCCCGTCCAGCGGCTGCAGGGTGGACTCGACCGGCCGTTGGGAGACGACGCCCCAGCCGGTGCTTTCCACCGGTGCATAGCCGGCGAGCATGTCCACTCCGCGGGAATTGGTCACCCGCATGGCCCCCTCCTCGCCCTTGATCACGGCCTCGATCACCGGGTTGCCGGTGACCGTCTCCCGCACCCGCAGCGAGTCCTGGTGATAGATCATGCGCCGCTGGCGGTCCACCACGTACAGGTAAGAACCGTCCTGGTAGTAATGATGGCCGAGCATGGAGTGGAGGATGTTCGTTTCCGCCAGGTAGATCGAGCCGCCGATGTAGCCCTGATAGCTCCCGTCCTTGCCGAAGATCGGATGGGAGATGAACACCACCAGATTGTTCCTGGCGCTGATGTAGGGCGAGCTGATCAGGGGCCGCCGCTGGGCCAGCGCGGCCTTCGCGCCCTCGGTTTCTAGCACGGTGCCGACGAGCCCCGTGTGCCGGGGCATGCCGGCCAGGATCCGCCCCTCGGCATTCACCGCGTAGGCGGCATTGAAGGCGTTGCTCTGCAACTGCAGACGGGCGACCTCCGCCTCTACCCGCGCCGGATCGCCGAGCCCATCGGACAGCATGTTCGCGCTGTAGGCCACTTCCGACTGGACCGCCTTGAACAGGGTGTCGGCGCTCTGGGCCAGTTTGGCCGCGTACACCCGGTTGGCTTCCAGCGCCTGGCTCATCAGCTGTTCGCGCACGGTGCGGTAGCTGGCATAGAAGCCGATGGAGCAGGCCAGGAATGCCGCGGCGATCATCAGCAGAAGGATCAGCCAGCGCAGTTCGATACGGTGCATAAAGCCTTGCTTGATGGGAAAAGAGAGGCTGGGAAGCCCGCAAGTTGTGCCGAGAGCAGGCGCACACGCCAAATTCCCGGCGATAATACCCATTCGTGTCCCTCGGGAAATAGGAGATTCGGACAGACAGCAGGGCTCCGGTCGCTTCCGCGGGCCACCGGAAGTCATCGGCAACCGCAGCGCAAAGGCTCACGGTACCCGGCACCAATGCCCTATCGGCAACAGCCCCCCGAGGCCAGGAGCCCATCGTCTGGACCGGGCATTTGCCGCTTGGGCACGGCTCTGCTAGTGTCGCGCCCGATTTCAACCCGCCGAGACTCGCCATGGCCCGCAAGAAAGCCGCCCTCGACTTCGAACAGTCCCTCACCGAGCTGCAGACCCTGGTCGAGCGGCTGGAGGGCGGCGAGCTGTCGCTGGAGGACTCCCTCGCCTGCTTCGAGCAGGGCAT